>Ga0076929_100003_pt1 | contig 1041884 bp, 1015 predicted proteins | sample HotLakConUCCSL28_FD_87104 | JGI IMG/M metagenome (GOLD analysis project Ga0076929, IMG submission 87104) | Hypersaline microbial mat communities from Hot Lake, Washington, USA - Hot Lake Consortium UCC-SL28 (version 3) (version 3) | ecosystem: Environmental > Aquatic > Thermal springs > Hot... | reverse complement strand
AGACGGCCTGCGCTTCGCCATCCGCGAAGGCGGCCGCACCGTCGGCGCAGGCGTCGTGTCCAAGATCATCGAGTGATGGTGGACACCGGACCGTTTTCGCCGGCGAAAACGGTCCGGAAAAGCCGGCTTTTCCGGTTCGTCCTCAAGATAATCAGGCCCAACACAACCGGGGCCGCCCGCACGGGGCGGCCCTTTTTCTTTTCGGCGTGACCGAATAGACTGGTCGCCGACCGAGGGAGGGTGTCATGGACCACGCCGCGATCTGAACCGTTTTCCAGCATCAGACCGCGAGGCGCCCATATGCCCGATTCGTTTCCGCCCCCCGACACCGTCCATCCCGTCCGGCTTGCCGATGGCGCCACCCATCCCGGCACGGTTTTCCTCAAGCCCGTCATCGACCACCCCCGTATCGAGGTGGGCGACTATACCTATGCCTCGGCGCATGAGCCGCCCGAGGACTGGGCGTCCCGTCTCGCGCCCTATCTCTACCCGTTCAGCCCCGAGCGCCTGATCCTCGGCAGGTTCTGCCAGATCGCCGATGGCGCCAGCTTCATCACCGCCAGCGCCAATCACCGTTACGACGGGATTTCGAGCTTTCCGTTCGCCATCTTCGCGGGTCCCCCGGCGGATCGGCCGTCACTGCCCGGGCCCGGCCCGGACACGGAAGTCGGTCACGACGTCTGGATCGGCGCGGCCGCGACGATCCTGCCCGGCGCGCGGATCGGGTCGGGGGCGATCATCGGCGCGGGGGCCGTGGTGTCGGGCGACGTGCCGCCTTATGCGATCATGGCGGGCAACCCGGCCCGCGTCGTCCGGCACCGGTTCGATGCGAACACGGTTGCACGCATCCTTGCGCTGGCCTGGTGGGACTGGCCGATCACGCATATCCTGAGCAACGAGGCCGCGATTTGCGGTGGCGATATCGCGGCGCTCGAGGCGGCGGCGCCCTGAGGCGCCGGTCGAGGCACCCGGCTCAGCCAGCCGCGTCCGAACCGTGAAGCATGCCCAGTTTCCGCGCGTCGTCCTGAAAACTGCCCGTGGCGTTGGACGAGGGGTAGGGCGCGTCCGGCACCTGCACGCCAAGGAAGGCGCAGAGCGGCGCCCACCCGTCACCAAGCCGGTGCACCAGCAGGCGGCCGGGCGGAACCTCCGCCAGAACCCGCGCGACGTTGCGCTCGTAGACCGTGATGCAATGTTCGCGCGTGGGCTCCTGCCAGTCGAAAACGCGCGCCAGTAGCTGGCTGCCAGGGGCCTCCTCCTCCGTTTCGGTGCTGGCCTGCCAGACGGGCAGGATGGTCTTCTCGAAGCTCGCCCACCAGCTTTCGGCGGTGCGCCATGTGAGGATCACCCTGGCCTCGGGATAGGCCGAGATCAGGTCCGGCCAGTAATGCGCGCTGGGCCAGTCGATGGTGGAGGCGAAACCGTCGAAGATATCGGGCCAGTCGGGCGTGCCGGTGGCCGCGCGCTGGCGCCACTTTGCCTTGAGGCCCGGGTCGTCGATCAGGGCGCGCATGTGGTGGCAGGGGCCGAAACCCAGCATGTCCAGCGCCTCGCGCATCGAATCCGTGCCCGTCCGGCCAAAGCCCGCGCCGATTACCTTGAGCGTCATGTCCGTCCCCCGTCCTGTCGTTTCACGCACAGATGGCCTGCGACGCGGAGGGTGGACGCGGCCCGCCCCGACGGTCACCCTAGCAGCGACCAGACGCATGGGAACCGGAAATCGTCATGTCCGACCGCGCAGAGATCGGCCTCATCGGCCTTGGAACCATGGGCGCCAACCTGGCGCTGAACATCGCCGAGGCGGGGCACCGGATCGCCGTGTTCAACCGCACGACGGAAAAGACGCGCCGGTTCCACGAGGAAGCCGGGCGGCTTTCCGGGCGCATCGTTCCGACCGAAACGCTGGAGGCGCTCGTGGGCGCGCTCGCCTCGCCCCGGACGATCGTGATGATGGTGCCTGCAGGCGCGCCCGTGTCGGATCAGATCGCCGCGCTGAGGCCGCTTCTTTCGCCGGGGGATGTACTGATCGACGGCGGCAATTCCGACTGGACCGACAGCGGCGATCGCGCGGCGGATCTCGGGGCCGACGGTCTGCGCTTCCTCGGTCTCGGCATCTCGGGCGGGACGGAGGGCGCGCGGCATGGACCCTCGCTGATGGCAGGGGGCGACAAGGCAGCGTGGGAGGTGGTGGAACCCGTGCTGACCTCCATCGCCGCGCGCTACGAGGGCAGCCCCTGCGCGGCCTATTTCGGCAAAGGCGGCGCCGGGCATTACGTCAAGACCGTGCATAACGGCATCGAATACGCCGACATGCAGATGATCTCCGAGATCTATGGGCTGATGCGCGACGGGCAGGGACGGGGTGCGTCGGATATCGCTGGGGTCTTCGCGCGCTGGAATGAAGGACCCTTGGAAAGCTACCTGATCGAGATTGCGGCAGAGGTTTCCGGGGCGACTGACCCTGCGACTGGTGCGCCCATGCTGGATCTCATTGCGGACCGGGCCGGGCAGAAGGGCACCGGGCGCTGGACCGTGATCGACGCGCAGCGCCGCGCGGCCCCGCTGGCGGCTGTCGAAGCCGCCGTGACGGCGCGGGTCCTGTCGGGGGAGCCGGAGTTGCGTGCCGAGGGCGAGCGGCTTTTCGCGGAGGCCGGATCGCTCGCGCCCCTTGATGACAGCGATCTGGCGGGAGCGCTTCTGGCGGGCAAGATCCTTGCCTATTCGCAGGGTTTCACCCTGCTGGCACGGGCCCGGGCCGAGGAGGGGTGGGTCATGCCGCTCGATACGGTGGCGCGGACATGGCGGGCGGGGTGCATCATTCGCTGGACGATGCTCGACGACATGGCGCGCGCTCTGGCGGAGGCCGGGGAGGACCGGCCGCTGGCCTTCGCGCCCGGCTTTGCCCGGACGATCTCGACCCATCTGCCTGCCCTGCGCCGGGTGATCGCGGCGGCCACGTCTGCCGGTCTGCCGGCGCCCGCGCTTTCGGCGGCGCTTCAGCATTTCGACCAGCTGCGGCAAGCGCGCGGGACGGCAAACATGATCCAGGGGTTGCGCGACCGGTTCGGCGCTCACGGGTTCGAGCGGATCGACCGGCCGGGCGAGACCGGCCTTCACGGACCGTGGGGCGGGGACGCCTGAGCCGCCGTCAGTCGATCAGGCCATGGCGGCGGAAGATCGCCTCGATCCGCTGGTCGAGCATGGGCAACGTTCCGTCGTAGCGCACCAGCAGGAGGTAGACCTCGCTGATGCCGTCGCAATCCAGCGCGTCATAGGGCAGGTCGCGCGAGATCGCCGGCAGGCGGCTGTCCACCAACAGGCGAAGCTGGTCGCAGCTATGCCGATCCGCCACGGCGGAGGCCGGAGTCAGGCAGAGCGCAGCGCCGATGGCGAGGACGCGCAGTTTCATTGGCCGCCCTCCGCATGGCTTCGGATCATGGGCTTCATGCCGCATCATAGCGCGTCGAAGGTCCCGATGGGAGGTGTTTCGCGACTGGACAAGGACGGCGTTTGGTCCTATCCAGCGCACCGGCCTTAGGGGTGTAGCTCAGTTGGTAGAGCAGCGGATTCCAAATCCGCAGGCCGGGGGTTCGAGTCCCTCCGCCCCTGCCACGCCACCTTTCTCCGACACTCGTTCCGCTAGGCCCTGTCTGCATTCGGGGGATTCCCAAGTGAGGTGAATTCTGATTCAAGATCGAAAACGGAGGCGATCTTGAGCAGACGAACATTGAGCGACGCGCAATGGGCGCGGATCGAGGGGCATCTTCCGGGGCGCGCGGGGTTGCCGGGGCGGAGCGGCGCCGACAACCGGCTCTTTGTGGATGCGGTGCTTTGGCTGGCGCGGACGGCCTCGCCCTGGCGCGATCTGCCGCCCGAGTTCGGCAAATGGACCGGGGTGCATGCGCGGTTCCGGCGATGGGTGATGGCGGGGGTCTGGGAGCGCCTTTTCAATGAGTTAAGTGCCGACCCCGACTTTGAATACATCCTCATCGACAGCACGATCTGCAAGACCCACGCCGACGCGACGGGCGCAAGGGGGGGACTCAAGCTCAGGGGATCGGACGCTCGCGCGGCGGTCTGACGACGAAACTCCACGCGGCAGTGGACGCACTGGGACTGCCGGTGAGGCTGATCCCGACGGCGGGGCACCGCGGCGACTGCCCGCAGGCCGCGGCGTTGATTGGGGGGCTCGAGGGCGTCGGCCACGTCATCGCGGATGCAGCCTATGACGCGGGCCACCTGCGGGCCTTGATCGAGACCGGACTTGGCGCCGAGGCCCATATCCAGGCAAACCCGTCCCGCGCGATCAAGCCTCCCCTCGATCCCGACCTCTATGCCGAGCGCCACAAGGTCGAGAATTTCTTTCAGCGGATCAAACGCTTCCGCCGCATCGCCTTGCGCTGCGAAAAGACCCTCACCGGGTTCATGGGCTTCGTCTTCCTCGTCTCCGCCATCGATTGGCTCAGATGAATGCAGACAGGGCCTAGGCGCGCAGAACAGCGCCTGCGTTCATGATGCCCAAAGGGTCCAGCGCCGCCTTGATCGCCCGCATCGCGGCCAGCTTCGCCGGATCGCCATAGCGCTCCAGGTCGTCGACCTTCAGCCGTCCGATCCCGTGCTCCGCCGAAATCGAGCCGCCCATCTCATGGACGAGGTCATGGATCGCCCGCTTGATGGCGGGGCGTTCGGCCTCGTGGTCGGCCCGCGACCGACCCGGCCGGGGAAAGACGTTGTAATGCAGGTTGCCATCGCCCAGATGGCCGAAGCAGTTGATCCGGTAGTCCCCGATCCGCGCCAGTCGGTCGGGCGCCTTCGCGATGAAGGCCGGGATCGCGGCGACCGGGACCGAGATGTCATGGGACGAGATCGCCCCGATCCGGCGGTTGGCGAGCGGAATGGTCTCGCGCAGGGTCCAGAACTCGGCCCGCTGCGCCTCGGATTGCGCGATCAGGCCGTCCGTGGCGAAACCCGACTCGTGCGCCTCGGCGAACAGGGTTTCGAGCGCCTCGGCCGGACTGTCGCCCGGCCCCATCCCGAGGTCGATCAGACACATCCAGTCCGGGGGCTCGTCGAACGGGTGGCGCACCTCCGGCCCCACCTCGCGCAGGAAATCGAGGCCCGTGCGATGCATGATCTCGAATGCCGAAAGCCCCGCGCCCACGCGCGCCTGCGCCAGCCCCAGAAGACCCAGCGCCGCGTCAGGATCGGGCACGACCATCAGCGCGGCACCTGTCGCGGCCGGTTTGGGGAAAAGCCGCAGCGTCGCGGCGGTGATGACACCCAGCGTACCCTCCGCGCCGATCAGCAGGTGGCGCAGGTCATAGCCCATGTTGTTCTTGCGCAGCCCCGAGAGCGTGTGCATCACGCTGCCATCAGGCAGGACCGCCTCGATCCCCAGACACAGATCGCGGGCATTTCCGTAGCGCAGCACGTTCACCCCGCCCGCGTTCGTCGCCAGAAGCCCGCCCATCCGCGCGGAGCCCTGAGAGGCGAGCGTCAGCGGGAAGATCAGCCCCTCTTCCTCCGCCGCGGCGTGAACATCCGAAAGGATCGCGCCGGCCTCGACCGTCATGGTCCCGGCCAGCGCATCGAGCGCGCGGATGGCGCGCATGCGCTCCAGCGACAGGATCACCGGCGCCGGCCCCTCGTCCGAAAGCTGCCCGCCGACCAGCCCCGTGCCGCCGCCGAAAGGGATGACGGGCGTGCGCGTCGTAGCACAGGCCCGGATGACGGAGGCCACGCCTTCGGTGTCGAAGGGCGCGACCACGGCCGCGGCCTTGCCGTGCCAGCGCCCGCGCGGTTCCTCGAGATACTGCGCCTCGGGGGGGCGCAGGGCATCCTGCGGCAAACCGGCGGCAAAAAGCGCGTTCAGGGTGTCAGTCATGGATCATATGATAGGCGCCGTTTTCCGCCAGGAAAACGAAAAGGAAATCTCGAGATTTCCTGCCCGGAAAAGCCGGCTTTTCCGGCCCGCCGGTGGCACCTGCGGATCGTGCAGGCGCCCTCACCCGACATCCGTTCGCCCGCGCCGGTCCGAGCGGAGATTGGCATAGAGCACGTGATTGCGCCAGCGCCCGTTGATCTGGAGGTAGCTCTGCGCCACGCCTTCATACTTGAACCCGGACTTCTCCAGCACCCCGCGCGAGGCGGCGTTCTCGGGCAGGCAGGCCGCCTCGATCCGGCTGAGATCCAGACTGCGGAAGGCGTAATGCACCACCGCCTCGATGGTCTCGCGCATGTAGCCCTGCCGCGCGTGGTTCTCGCCGATCCAGTAGCCCAGCGTGCCGGCCTGCGCCGGACCGCGCCTGATATTGTCGAGCGTGATGGCCCCCAGCAGCACCTCGCCCTCGCGCAGGTGGATGAAGAGCGGCACGGCAGAGCCTTGAGATATGGCGCGATGGGCCCAGTAGACGCGGTTGGTGAAGGCCTTGCGGCTGAGGTGATCGCTGGCCCAGGCCGGCTCCCACGGAGCGAGGAAATCCCGGCTCGCGCTACGCAGCGCGCACCAGGAGCGGAAATCGGCGTGCCTGGGAAGGCGCAGGGTAAGCCGGTCGGTCTCGATCCGGAGGTGCCGCTTTCGGCTGAGCATCAGGCGGCCAGACGCTCCCTCACGCGGACGAGGTCCGGCGCGTCGCCCACGGGACCGTAAAGCGCCATGGCCGCGCGGCCCGAGGCGACGAGCGCACCGGCATGGTCGCGCAGGCCCTGCAGCGTGACCGCGTCGATACGAGCGATGGTCTCCTCGAGCGGCGGCACCCTGTCCCAGATCGCCACGAGCCGCGCATTGCGCTCCGCCCGGGCCGAGGGGCTTTCGAGCCCCATCAGAAGCCCCGCCTTCATCTGGGCGCGCGCGCGCTCCAGTTCGGCCGCGCTCATGTCCTCGGCGGAGCGGCGCAATTCCTCCAGCGTGAGGTCGACAAGCCCGCCGATCTGCTCGCCCGAAGTGCCCGCATAGATCGTGAGCATGCCGGTGTCGTCGAAGGCCCCCACCTGCGCATAGATCGTGTAGCACAGGCCGCGCCGTTCGCGGATTTCCTGGAACAGACGCGAGGACATGCCGCCGCCAAGCGCCGTGGCATAGATCTGCGCGGTGTGGATGTCGTCGGAGCGGTAGCCCGGCGCTTCGAGCGCGAGGGTGAAATGGGCCTGTTCGAGATCCTTGATCACGCGCCTTTCGCCGCCCGCGAATGTGCCCGGCTCGGGCTGCTCCGGCGGGGTGGCCTCGAGGTGGCCGAAGGCGGCCTCGGCCAGGCGCAGGATCTCGGCCGGATCGACGCCGCCCGCGGCCGACAGGATCAGCTCGCCCGGGCCATAATGCTCGGCCACGAACCGGTCGAAATCGCCGCGCGCGAAGCCGCGCACGCGTTCGGCGGGACCAAGGATGGTCCGCCCCAGCGGCTGTTCGGGAAACGCCTCTTCCTGCAGCCAGTCGAAGATGATGTCGTCCGGTGTGTCGGCGGCCTGCCCGATCTCCTGCAGGATGACGCCGCGTTCCACCTCGATCTCGGTCGGATCGAAGGCGGGGTTGAGCACGATATCGGCGATCAGGTCCACGGCCAGCGGGACGTCCTCCTTCAGGACGCGGGCGTAATAGGCCGTGACCTCGCGCGAGGTATAGGCATTGATATAGCCGCCCACATCCTCGATCTCCTCGGCGATCTGCAGGGCACTCCGCCGCGCGGTGCCCTTGAAGGCCATGTGTTCGAGGAAATGCGCGATCCCGTTCTGTTCGGCGCGCTCGTGGCGGCCGCCGGCGCTGACCCAGAGACCGATGGCGGCCGATTGCAGGCCCGGCATCGGTTCGACCACGATCCGCAGGCCGTTCGACAGGGTATGAAGCTCGACACTCACGCGAAGACATCCTCTTCGATCAGGGCCTCGATCGCGGCGAGGTCGTTGTCGACGCGCGTGACGCGCTCGGGCCGGTCCATCAGGTCGGCCATGCGCGGCGGCAGCGCGGGGCGAAGCCCCGTGGCCGCCTCGACCGCGTCGGGGAATTTCGCGGGGTGCGCGGTGGCAAGCGTCACCAGCGGCGTCGTCCCGGTGAAGGCTTGCGCCACGTGAACGCCGACGGCGGAATGGGGGCACAGAAGCTCCCCCATCTCGGCGCGGGCCCGCGCGATCATCGCGCCGGTCTCCTCCTCCGAGGCGCGGCCCGAGGCGAAATCGGCGCGCAGGGACTCCAGCGCGCCCTGACTGATATGGAACCCGCCCGCCTTCAGCTCGTCCATCAGCTGCGCCACCGCACGACCGTCCCGGCCATAGGCGTCGAACAGCGCGCGTTCGAAATTGGAGGAGACCTGGATGTCCATCGACGGACTGATGGATGGCGTCACGCCGTCCGGCACGTAATCGCCCGAGCTGAGCGCGCGATGCAGGATGTCGTTCTGGTTGGTGGCCACGATGAGCTTCTCGATCTGCAGGCCCATGCGCTTGGCGATGTGCCCCGCGAAGATGTCGCCGAAATTGCCCGTGGGCACGCAGAAGCTGACGGGGCGATGCGGCGCGCCGAGGCTGACGGCGGCGGCGAAGTAATAGACGACCTGCGCCAGAACCCGCGCCCAGTTGATCGAGTTCACGCCGGCCAGCCGCACCCGGTCACGAAAGGCGAAATCGTTGAACATGTCCTTCACGCGGGCCTGGCAATCGTCGAAATTGCCGGAAAGCGCGAGGGCATGGGCGTTATCCTCGGTCACGGTGGTCATCTGCCGGCGCTGCACCTCGGAGACCCGACCATGGGGAAAGAGGATGAAGACCGAGACGGCATCGAGGCCGCGGAACGCCTCCATCGCCGCCGACCCCGTGTCGCCGCTGGTGGCGCCCACGATGGTCACCCGTTCGCCCCGGCGGGCGAGCGACGCCTCGAACAGCTGTCCGATCAGCTGCATGGCGAAGTCCTTGAACGCCAGCGTGGGCCCGTGAAACAGCTCCAGCAGGAAATGGTTCGGCTGCAGCTGCTTCAGAGGCGCGCGCGCGGCATGGCCGAAACCCGCATAGGCGCGCGCGATCAGCTCGGCGAACGCGTCGTCGGTGAAGGCCTCGCCGATGAAGGGCCGCATGACGCGAAACGCCACCTCCTCGTAAGGCAGCCCCGCCAGCGCCGCGATGTCGCCCGCGCCCATGCGCGGCACCTCGGCCGGCACGTAAAGCCCGCCGTCGCGCGCAAGGCCCGTCAGCATCGCCTCTTCGAATGTCAGTTCGGGGGCCTGGCCCCTGGTGGAGACGTAGCGCATGGCGCCTCTCTCGATCACGGTTTCCGCCTGATACGCCACAGAAGAAAGAGTGTCATCCCCATCCAGAGCACGGCCAGCGAAAACCATGTGACCGCGTAATTCAGGTGATCGTTCGGAATTCCGCCAGTGTCGGCCGGCAGGGGCGTCACGGGCGCATCGGACACCGACATGTCGCTGGCGATCACGAGGATAGGCAGCGTGCCGAGATGCGCGGCCAGCGCGTCGACATCGCGGGCGTACCAGATGTTGCGCGCCATGTCCGGCGCGGGCGTGAAACCGTCCACCTCGTCGGGCCAGTGCAGATTGCCCGTGACCACCACCTCGCCCGAGTGGCCGGGCGGCGTGCCCTCCGTCGCCATGACGCCGCGATCGACCAAGATCCGACGGTCGCCCGTCTCGAAGGGCGAAATCACGCGGTATTGCGCGCCCTGCCCGCGCTGGCTGACCAGAACGCGCACGTAATCGTCGCCGAGCACACCTTCGGCCACGACAGGCATGTAGCGATCGGTCTCGGGATCCGGCACCTCGGGCAGCGGCTCGGGCGCTGCGGCGATGCGCGCCTCGATATCGGCAAGCACGGCTTCCTTCCAAGCGAGGCGCTGCACCTGCCAGACCCCGAGCGAAACGAGGATCGCCACGCCGCCCAGACCGAAGATCAGCGGCCAGATAATGCGTCGGATCATGTCACCTCCAAGAAGAAGGCCCACCTCGCGGCGGGCCTTTCGTTTCGCGTCGGCGTCGCCCCATCCGACCCCTTCATCTTTCCGGAAATACCGCCGGGGGGAGCGCGGCACGCGCGGGGGGCAGAGCCCCCCTGCAACGGTCAGGAGATCACCACCGCCTGACCCCAGATGTAGACCGCGGCGAAGAGGAACAGCCAGACCACGTCGACGAAGTGCCAGTACCAGGCCGCGGCCTCGAAGCCGATATGCTTTTCGGGGGTGAAATGGCCCTTCAGCACCCGCAGCCAGCAGATGAAGAGAAAGATGGTGCCGATGATCACGTGCAGACCGTGAAAACCGGTGGCGAGGAAGAAGGTGGAGAAGAACTTGTCGCCGCCGAAGGTCCAGTCGTAATGGGCGATCAGCTCCCAGTATTCGAAAGCCTGCAGACCGGTGAAGATGAGGCCCAGCACGACGCCGAGGATCAGACCGTTGGCCACATCCCTGCGGGGACCGCCGTGAACGAGCGCATGGTGCGACCACGTCACCGCGCAGCCCGACAGGAGCAGTACGAGCGTGTTGATCAGCGGCAGGTGGAACGGGTCGACCGCGTAGATCTCGGGCGGCACGTAGGTCGAGGCCTCGTAGGTGTTCATCGGGTAGATGGCGTGCTTGAAAAACGCCCAGAACCACGCCGCGAAGAACATCACCTCCGACATGATGAACATGATGAACCCGTATTTCAGGCCCAGACGCACCACGGGCGTGTGATCGCCCTGCTGGCTTTCGGTCACCACGTCGGCCCACCAGCCATACATGACGTAAAGCACCGCGGCGAAGCCGATGAGAAACAGCCACGGCCCCGAGCCGTGCATCCAGTTCACCGCCCCGAAGAGCATGGCGAAGGCGCCGCCGGCTGCCATGAAGGGCCAGATCGACGGCGGCAGGATGTGGTAGTCATGTTTCGCGTGGGCCATGGGTGCGGTCCTCCCGGTGGGTCGTCAGTTGGCCGCCGCGGGCTCGGATGCCTCGAGCGCGGCGTAATCTTCGGGCATGTCCGAGACGTGGAACGTGTAGGACAGGGTGATGGCGGGGATGCCGACCGTTTCGGGATCGTCCACGATCTCGGGGGCGACGAAGAAAGTCACGGGCATCAGCACGGTCTCGCCGGGCTGGAGCACCTGAAGCTCGAAGCAGAAGCATGCGATCTTGACGAAATACGGACCCGTCTCGAAAGGCGCCACGTTGAAGCTGGCCGTGCCGGCGATGGGGCGGTCCGTCGGGTTGTGCGCCTCGTAGAAGGCCAGCCCGGTCTCGCCGATGCGCACGTCCATGTGCGGCTCCACCGCGCGGAACTCCCATGGCATGTCGCGCGCGCGGCTCGCGTCGAAGCGCACGCGGATGGTCTGATCGAGGACGGTCTCGCTTTCCGCGGCGGCGACCTGAGTCGTGCCGCCGAAGCCCGTCACCCGGCAAAACCAGTCGTAGAGCGGCACCGCGGCCCAGGCGAGCGCCCCCATGAATACGATGACGCCGATGAGCCGCGTGACGACCTTCTGATCCCGGTTCAGTGTCACTGGCCATCCTCCGAACCGCTTGAAACGGGTGGCGTGATCGACACGCGCGGCTGGTGGTCGAAGGCCTCCATCGACGCGCCTTCGCGGATCTTGGCGATGGTCATTCCGAAGACGATGGCTGCGAAGGCCACGAGGCTCAGCGCGACACCGAGGTTCCGCCCGAAGCGGCGCGTGTGCAATTCGTGGGTTTGAGTGATCGGCATGGTGTCAGGCCCCCCAAACGCCGGTCAGGCGCAGTGCAGAATCGGCGAGAAGCGCGCCGAAGTGAAGGAAAAGGTAGCTCAGCGAGAAACGGAACAGACGCTTTTCGGCCGAGAAGCCGTCGGCCTCGGACGTCGCCTCGTCGCGGCGCCAGACGGCAAAGGCGCGGATGAGGAAGATGGCGTTCAGCACGACAGCGGCGGCCAGATAGACCGGCCCCGCGATGGAGGTCAGGCCGACGCCCAGCGCCACCGGTGCCAGCAGCAGCGAGTAGATCCAGATCTGCCGCCGCGTCTCGGCCCGGCCATGGGTGACTGTCAGCATCGGTACCTTGGCCTCCTGGTAGTCGGCCTTCATGAAGAGTGCCAGTGCCCAGAAATGCGGCGGCGTCCACATGAAGATGAGGCCGAACATCAGGATGGACTCCAGCGACACGCTCCCGGTGACCGCAGCCCAGCCGATCATCGGCGGAAACGCCCCCGCCGCGCCGCCGATGACGATGTTCTGCGGCGTCAGACGCTTGAGCCAGATCGTGTAGATGACGGCGTAAAAGAAGATCGTGAAGGCCAGAAGCCCCGCCGCGACCCAGTTCGTCGCAAGACCCAGCATCGCCACCGAGATGACCGACAGAGCGATGCCGATCGACAGCGCCTCGCCCGCCTCGACACGGCCCGAGGGCACGGGACGACCGCGCGTGCGCTTCATGATGAGGTCGATATCGGCGTCGTACCACATGTTGAGGGCACCCGACGCGCCCGCGCCCAGCGCGATGAAGAGGATCGCGGCGAAGCCGATCATCGGCGACACCCCTCCCGGCGCCACGAGGAGGCCCACGAGCGCCGTGAACACGACCAGCGACATCACACGCGGCTTGAGAAGCTGCACGTAATCGCCGAATTGTGCCTCCGGCGTGCCGGTCGCTGCGTTGGTCGTTGCGTCAGTCATCTGTTTGCTCTGCATATCGTAGGGCGGGACGTGTCCCACCACAACGGTAAAGGCGGGACAAGTCCCGCCCCACGCATTATTCCACGGCCGCGAATTCGAGGATCTCGGGCGCGCGCATACCGCCGGTCGAGGCGAATTCCTGCGCCTCGCCGGCCAGCCAGGCCTCGTATTCCTCGGGCGTCACGGCGAAGACGGTGATGGGCATATAGGCATGCGCGGTGCCGCACAGCTCCGAACACTGGCCGAAATAGACGCCCTCCTGCCCCGGATCGACCTCGAACCACAGTTCGGCCAGGCGCCCCGGAACGCCGTCCTGCTTCACGCCGAAGGCAGGCACGGTCCAGGAATGGATCACGTCCGCCGCGGTGACCTGCACGACGATGGTCTGCCCGGTCGGCACGACCATGGCGGCATCTGTCGCGAGGAGGAATTCGTCGCGGGTGTAGCCATACTCGGCCAGTTGATCCTCGGCGAGCATGACCGACAGGAACTCGATCCCCTCCTCGGGGTATTCGTAGCCCCAGTACCACTGGTAGCCGGTCGTCTTGATGACGACATCGGCGTCGGGAATGGTCTGCTGGCGGAACAGCACCGGGAGCGAGAAGGCCCCGATGACCACGAGGATGAGAAGCGGGACGACGGTCCAGGTGATCTCGATCCTGGTGTTGTGGGTAAAGGTCGCGGGCGTCGGGTTCGCGCGGGCATTGTGCCGGACGATCGACCAGAGAAGCAGCGCCGTCACGAACAGCACGATCCCCGTCATGATGACCAGCAGGAACGTGTCGAGCGCCCGGACATCATGTGCAAGCGAGGTGACGCCGGGCTGGAAGCCCATGCCACCGGGAACGGGCGCGCCGATGACGTCCAGTCCGTCGCGCAGGCTCTCCGTCTGCGCATGTGCCGCGCCCGCCACCAGGCTTGCGCCAAACACGGCCCAGAGGCCGCCGATCTTCTTACGAAGTGCCATTCTCACCTGTCCTGTTGTCTCGCGGTCGTCTCCCGCCCCGGGCGTCCCGGGTCCCTCGATCGGCCGACCGTTGCGTTCCAAGCTGTGCGGACCATATAGCTGTTGGCAGGGTTAGACATTGGTCAAAAATGTCTCACCCCGGACGAAATTGACCTGGATCATTTTTCCCACCCCAGCCCGCCGGAGCCGTCATGTCAGAGCCCTTCCGCCCCTTCGACACCCATATCGACGAAGCCGCCGCGCTGCGCCTGCTGCGCGCGGCCACCGACGGGGCGGAGGATGGCGAGCTGTTTCTGGAACGCCGCCGGTCCGAAGCGCTGGTCTTCGACGACGGGCGGGTGAAGAACGCCAGCTACGACGCGGCCGAGGGCTTCGGCCTGCGCGCCGTGAAAGGCGATGTGGCGGGCTACGCCCATTCCACCGAAATCTCGGAGGCAGCACTTGCCCGCGCCGCCGAGACCGCGCGCCTCGCCGTGGGCGACGGCGGCGGCACGCTGGCCGAAGGACCGGCCGGCACGAATGTCCGGCTCTACACCGACGCCGACCCGATGGCCGATGCCGGTTTCGCCGTGAAGCTCGACACGCTGCGCGAGATCGACGCCTTCGCCCGCGCGCTCGACCCCCGCGTGGTGCAGGTCAGCGCCAGCCTCGCCGCCAGCCACCAGGAGGTCGCGATCCTGCGGCCAGACGGCGCGCTCGTCTCCGACATCCGCCCCATGGTGCGCCTGAACGTGAGCGTCATCGTCGAAGAGAACGGCCGCCGCGAATCGGGCAATGCCGGCGGCGGCGGACGGATCGGCATGGCCGGCCTTCTGGGGCGCGACCACTGGGAGGGCGTGGCCCGCGAGGCGCTCAGGATCGCCGTGGTCAACCTCGGGTCCGTGCCCGCGCCGGCGGGCGTGATGGACGTGGTTCTCGGCCCCGGCTGGCCGGGCATCCTGCTGCACGAGGCAGTGGGCCATGGGCTCGAGGGCGACTTCAACCGCAAGAAGCAATCGGCCTTCGCCGAGCTCATGGGACAACGGGTGGCCGCCCCGGGCGTCACCGTGCTCGACGACGGGACGATCCCGGACCGACGCGGCTCGATCACCGTCGACGACGAAGGCACGCCCGCGAACAAGACCGTGCTGATCGAGGACGGCATCCTCGTGGGCTACATGCAGGACCGGCAATCGGCGCGGCTGATGGGGGTTGCGCCGACCGGCAATGGCCGGCGCGAAAGCTACGCCCACGCACCGATGACGCGGATGACCAACACCTACATGCTGGGCGGCGAGGCGGAGCCCGCCGACATCCTCGCCGACCTCAGGGACGGCATCTACGCCGTGGGCTTCGGCGGCGGGCAGGTCGACATCACCAACGGCAAGTTCGTGTTCTCCTGCACCGAGGCCTACCGCGTGAAGGACGGCAAGGTCGGCGCGCCGGTCAAGGGCGCGACCCTGATCGGCGACGGCGCAACGGCGCTGCAGAACGTGCGCGCGATCGGCAACGACATGGCGCTCGATCCCGGCATGGGAAACTGCGGCAAGAACGGCCAGTGGGTGCCCGTGGGCGTGGGCCAGCCGACGCTGATGATCGGCGGTCTGACCGTTGGCGGCTCGGCCTCCGGCTGAGGGCCGGGCGCGGGCCGGCGGCCTGCCCCGCATGGCCGAAGGCGTCGCGCGGCGCGGCGCGGCGGCTCTGGGCGGCGGCGCGGCGGGTTTCGTCTTTTCGGAACTGGTGTTCCTCAACGAGGGTCCCGTCGCGCGGCTGACGGAAGGTGGCGCGGAGGCGCTGTCGGTCCTCATCGAATTCGTCCTGATCTACACCGGTTTCGCCTATGTGACGCTTGTCGTGCTCTGGTCCTGTGGCGCACGGGACTGGCGCAGCCTCGTGCTTTCAGGCGCGCTCATGGGCTGGCTGATCGAGGGCGCCCTGATCCCTCTGGTCTACGAGGCACCGCCGATCTCCTTCGTCTGGCCGAGCCTCGGCTGGCACATGACGATCACCTTCGGCGTTGCGTGGGTCGCACTGCCCTGGGTGATGCGGAACGCGGGATGGGGCTCGCAGCTTGCGATATACTCGGGCGCCGGGTTCGCCTGGGCCGGCTGGGGACACCTGTTCTTCGCGGAGGACGCGGCGATGACGCTCCCCGGTCCGGCGGCTTTCTCCGGGCTGGCGGCCGTCGCGGGGCTCGTTCTGATCGCGGGGCGCTGGCTGGCGGACCGGCCATGGGCAGGGTTCAGCCCCGGACGGGCGGATCGGGTCTTCGCGGCGCTCCTGAGCGTTCCGCCTGCCGTTGCGATGGGCCTTGCGGCGGGGCCTGTCGCGCTGGCGTTCTTCGCCCTCGTCGCCGTGACGCTCTGGGCCATGGCGCGCCACGGAGCGGGCGCGCCGGACGTAACGCACCCCGCGCTGCCGGCCCCCGCGGCCTATCTGCGGCTCGGGGTCTTCCCGCTTTCGGCCGCGCTTGCTTTTCCGCTGATCCCGGGACCGCCCGCAGGCTGGAGCTTCGTGGTCATCCTTCCTCTGACGGCGCTGGCCACTCTGGCATGGCTTGCCGCCATCCTCGGCGCCATTCGTTACCGGTCACGCGCGGCGCGGTAACACCCTGTTAACTACTGGAGTCCTACGGTCGCGCGCATGTCTCTCCCGACCGACACCGGATTCGCGGAACCTCCGCTCGATTACACGCCGCCCCCCGCGCCGGACGCGCGAGAGCGGCTTTTGCGTCTGCGCCTCGTGCGGTCACGGCGGGTGGGACCGGCCACCTACCTGCGCCTTATGGCGGAGCACGGGCATGCGGAGGCCGCTCTGGCCGCGCTGCCGGACATCGCCAGGAACGCCGGCGTCACGGATTACGCCCCCTGCCCCGAAGCGCTGGCCGAGGCCGAATTCAGCGCCGCGAAACGGCTCGGCGCGACGCTCCTGTGCCTCGGCGATGCCGCCTATCCCGAGGCGCTCGCGCGCATACCGGACGCGCCGCCGGTCCTCTGGGCGTTGGGGGACCTGTCGCTCCTGCGCCGGCCTTGCGTGGCCGTGGTGGGCACGCGCAACGCCTCGGCGCTCGGCGCGCGCATGACGCGGCGGCTGGCACGCGAGCTGGGCGAGGCGGGATATGTGATCGTCTCGGGCCTTGCGCGGGGCATCGACGCGCTTGCCCACGAGGCGGCGCTCGAGACCGGAACCGTGGCGGTGCAGGCGGGCGGGCTCGACGTGCTCTACCCGGCCGAAAACGCGGAGCTTGCGACACGCATCGGCAAGGCCGGCCTGAGGCTCAGCGAGATGCCCTTCGGCCTCCAGCCACAGGGGCGCCATTTCCCGCGACGCAACCGGATCGTCTCCGGCCTGTCGCAGGCGGTGATCGTGGTGGAGGCGGCCGCGCGGTCGGGATCGCTGATCACCGCGCGCGCGGCGCTCGACCAGGGCCGCGAGGTGATGGCGGTGCCGGGCCATCCGCTGGACAGCCGCGCCTCGGGCGGCAACATCCTGCTCCGGGACGGTGCGACGCTGGTGCGCAGCACGCAGGACGTGATCGAGGCGCTGGGCGCAGCGACGGAACCGCGCCCGGCCGTCCCGCCCGCGGTCTCCGAACGGCCGGTCAATGCGCCGCGCCCGCCGCTCCCGGACGGAGGCGTGGAGGCGCTCGTGCTGGAGCGGTTGAGCGTCACGCCGCTCGACGAGGATCAGCTGATCCGCGACACCGGCCAGCCCCCCCGGGAGATCGCGCAGGCCCTCGCCGTTCTGGAAATGGCCGGTCGGATCACGCGCAGCCCCGGTGGCCGCGTGGCGCTGACCGGGGCCGCGTAGGGCACCGCAAAACGTGTGTTTTCCGGCCCGCGGGCCCTTGGGTCTCCGCCTGTCCGAACGCCCCGGGGGGCGCGCGGAACCGGCGCAGCGGGCCGCGCGGATACCGCATTGACAACCCACCCCGAGGCCCCACATGTTCCGCCGCCACAGCCATCCCCGCTGCCAAAGGTTATTGCTTCATGCCCGTTGTCGTCGTCGAATCTCCCGCCAAAGCCAAGACGATCAACAAATATCTGGGGTCCGATTACACGGTTCTGGCGTCCTACGGGCATGTGCGAGATCTGCCGTCCAAGGACGGCTCGGTCGACCCCGAACACGGTTTCGACATGACCTGGGAAGTCGCGGCCGAAAGCAAGAAACACGTCAAGGCCATCGCCGACGCGCTCAAGGACGACCCCGATCTGATCCTCGCCACCGACCCGGATCGCGAGGGTGAGGCGATCAGCTGGCATCTCAAGGAGGCGCTGGAAAAACGCCGGGCGATCAAGAAGGACGCGACCGTCCGCCGCGTGACCTTCAACGCAATCACCAAGGACGCCGTGACACGGGCCATGGCCGAGCCGCGCGACGTGGACATGGAGCTGGTCGAGGCCTACCTCGCCCGCCGCGCTCTGGATTACCTGGTGGGCTTCACGCTCTCGCCGGTCCTGTGGCGCAAGCTGCCCGGCGCCAAATCCGCCGGCCGCGTGCAGTCGGTCGCGCTCAGGATCATCGTCGACCGCGAGATGGAGATCGAGGCGTTCCGCCCCCGCGAATACTGGTCGGTGCGCGCGGTGCTTGAAACGCCCCGGGGCCAGAGCTTCGAGGCGCGGCTGGTGGCCATGGGCGGAAGGAAGCTCGACCGCTTCGACCTCGCCACCGAGGCCGAGGCGGGGCTTGCGGTCAAGGCCGTGTCATCCCGCGCGCTCGCCGTCACCGGGGTGGAGGCCAAGCCCGCCACGCGCAACCCCGCGCCCCCGTTCATGACCTCGACCCTCCAGCAGGAAGCGAGCCGCAAGTTCGGCATGGGCGCCAAGCAGACGATGAGCGCGGCCCAGCGCCTCTACGAGGCAGGGCACATCACCTACATGCGGACCGACGGCATCGACATGGCACCCGAGGCGGTGCATGCCGCCCGCGACGTCATCGCCGCCCGCTACGGCAAGGACTACGTCCCGAGTTCTCCGCGCATGTACAAGAACAAGGCCAAGAACGCGCAGGAGGCGCATGAGTGCATCCGGCCAACGGACATGTCCAAGGCGCCGGGTGAGCTGAAACTGTCCGAGGACGATCAGCGCAAGCTCTACGAGCTGATCTGGAAGCGCACCATCGCCAGCCAGATGGAAGCCGCGCGGATGGAACGCACCACCGTCACCGTCGCCAGCCGCGACGGCGAGGTGGAACTACGCGCGACCGGTCAGGTGATCCTGTTCGACGGGTTCCTCAAGGTCTACGAGGAGGGGCGCGACGACGTCGCCTCCGGCAGCGGCGACGACGAGGACAGCAGGCGCCTGCCACAGGTGGCCTCGGGCGATGCGCTCACGCTTGCGGGCGACGCGCTCAAGCCCGATCACGCGAAGCTGGTCGAGGGCGGTGGCAAGGGCATCCTGTCGGACAATGGCGGCGTTCTGGGCCAGCAGCATTTCACCCAGCCTCCCCCGCGCTACACCGAGGCCACGCTGGTCAAGCGGATGGAGGAACTGGGCATTGGGCGGCCCTCCACCTACGCCTCGATCATCGACACGATCCAGGCCCGCGGCTATGTCCGGAAGGACAAGGGCCGGCTGTTCCCCGAGGACAAGGGACGGCTGGTGACGGCCTTCCTCGTCAACTACTTCCGCCGCTATCTCGAATACGACTACACCGCCAATCTCGAGGCCGAGCTGGACGACGTGTCGGCCGGCGAAAGGCATTACAAGGACGTGCTTGAACGCTTCTGGAAGGATTTTTCGGCCGCGGTGTCGGAAACCTCGGAGCTTCGCATCACCGACGTGCTGGAAAAGATCAACGAGGTGCTGGAGCCGCACCTATTTCCGCCCACGGAGGACGGCAGCGACCCGCGCCTCTGCCCCAATTGCGGCAAGGGTCGGCTGTCGATGCGCACCGCACGTTCGGGCGGAGCGTTCATCGGCTGTTCCAACTATCCCGAATGCCGCTACACCCGCCCTTTCGGCCCCCCGGGCATGGAGGGCGACGGCGCGGCGGACGGGCTGGGACCGGACGGCAAGATGCTGGGCATCAACCCCGACACGAGCCAGGCAGTCTGGCTGAAGACCGGCCGTTTCGGACCCTATGTCCAGCTCGGCGATGCGACCGAGGAGGTGCCGAAACCGCCACGCTCCTCCCTGCCCAAGGGCTGGGAGGTGTCCGAGATGGACCTCGAGAAGGCGCTGATGCTCCTGAGCCTGCCGCGCAAGGTGGGCGATCACCCCGAGGATGGCGAGCCGGTCGAGGCCGGCATCGGGCGCTACGGGCCTTTCGTGAAACACGGCCGCATCTACGCCAACCTTCCCGAGGTCGACGAGGTGTTCACCGTGGGGATGAATCGCGCGGTGGAACTGATCGCGGCCAAGGCGGCTGGACGGGCCGGGCGCGGAGCCGCCGCGGCGCCGCTCAAGGAACTGGGCGAGCATCCCGGCGAAGGCGGGGCGATCAACGTGATGACCGGGCGCTACGGGCCGTACGTCAAATGGGAAAAAGTGAACGCGACGCTGCCGAAAGACCTTGACCCGCAGGACATCACGCTGGAGCGCGCCGTTGAATTGATCGCGGAGAAGCAAGCCAAGGGCAGCAAGGGCAAACGCTCGGGCAGCGCCACGAAAAAGCGCAAGGCGAGCTAGGGGCGGCGCGCCGGCTTCCCACGCCTTTATAACGACTTGCCCCATTTGTGCGCATCTCCGGGTTGCGGCGCGCCGCGTGGAATACCGATGGGAGCGCGCCGCAACCGCCCTTACCCCGCCCAGCGTGATCCGGCCCCGACGGAGGCCTCCCGTCGATCGCCGATGCTGTGGCAGATGCATCACTCCCACACAACATCGGCGACGATCCGTCCCGGGATGGGGCCAGAATGGGTTTCGCGCGCGATCTCGCCAGTGCCCGCGCCCCATCGGCGGAGAATCGCCCGCGACCTGCCCGGACCCGTGTCTTTCCGGCCACCTTCTCGCGATCGGCGGGAATCCCGCCATACGACCGCGCCGCCGACTCGGGTATGAACCGTTCACCGTTTGCGAACCTGGGGGTTGGCCCATGTTGAGTAACAAGACCGGAGCGTCGTCCGCGCTCTTCGATGACATGAAGGTATCCGAATTCTATCGTTCCGGGCAGCACGCGACGGGCGACGACACGTCGCGCGGACCTGAACGCATGTTTTCCGCCTTCGACGCGTTTCTCGACCGCATGCCGACCTGGCTGTTCCATGCGCTCGGCGCGGTCACGGCGCTTGTCGCGCTGTGGTTCGCGCTGGCGTTTCTGGGCGGGTTGCCCAGTGGCATCGTGGAATGGATCACGCTCGCGATGCTCGGCGGCTTCGCTTATGCGATCGGATTCATGATCCCGCTGGTCTTGGCCTATCTCATCGAGACCAGGAGCCGCCTTCTTGCGGCGGTGCTCGTCGTCGGCAGCGGTGCGATCTTCGGCGCGATGACGCTTCCGCTCCCGCTCTGATCGGGGTGTAACGGCGCGCAAGCCCTTGATCTTCACGTTGGAGAAGACGACATCGGGTGGACCCTGTTCATTCTGTCGCGAAGCCCAGCCACCATGCCCGATACCCCTGCGGACGTTGCCGTGCCGCTGTCCAAGCGCCCGGAAACCCTAGACTTCCTCCTGACGCGCCGGTCCCGGCCACCCAAGACGCTCGGCCTGCCGGTGCCAGACCGCACGGAGTTGTCCACGCTGCTCAGGGCCGCCGCGCGGGTGCCCGATCATGGCAAGCTCGAGCCGTGGCGCTTCGTGGTGCTCGAACGCGGGGCCTGCCAGCGGCTCGCGGACCTGACCGCCGAGATCGGTCGCGCGGACGGCCGCGACCCTGACGCACTGGCCAAAGAGGTGACGAGCTTCGCCGACGCCAACCTTGTCGTGGCGGTGGTCCTCTCGCCCAAGCCGTCGGAGAAGATCCCGCTCTGGGAACAGGAGATGTCGGCCGGCGCGGTGTGCCTGTCGCTGGTCAATGCCTGCCTCGCCGCGGGCTGGGGCGCGGGCTGGCTGACCGGCTGGCGCGCCCGTCACCCCGGGTTCTGCGCGCGCGGGCTGGACCTCGGGCCGCACGAATCCGTGGCGGGGTTCATCCATATCGGGACCGAGACGCGCACGCCGCCCGAACGGCCACGGCCCGACATGGGCGCGATCACCACATGGATGGCCGAATGATCCTGAGCGATTTCCTCAAGGCGCTGGGGCAGATCACCGACGGACGCTTTCTCGGGGTGCTGGCCATCGGCTTGGGTCTGACCATAGCGCTTCTGGTCGGGTTCTACGTGGTCTTCGTCACCGTGATCGGCTGGGTCGTGCCCGAAAGCTTCTCCCTGCCCTGGATCGGTGAGATCACATGGGTCGACACGGCGCTCACATGGGCCAGCGTGCCTGTCATGCTGGTGCTGTCGAGCATCCTGATGGTGCCTGTCGCCTCCACCTTCATTTCGATGTTTCTCGAAACCATCGCGGCGGCCGTCGAACGCAAGCACTACCCCGACCTGCCGCCGGCGCGCTCGATCGGCGTCCTCGAGGGGCTGGTGGATGCGCTGAAATTCCTCGGTCTCCTGATCGGCGTGAACCTTGTCGCGCTGGTGCTTTACCTGATCTTCACGCCGCTTGCGCCGATCCTGTTCTGGGTGGTGAACGGCATCCTGCTGGGCCGGGAATACGCCCAGCTCGTGGCGCTGCGCCGGTCGGATGCCGCGGGCGCTGCCGCGTTTCGCCGCCGGCACCGGCCGACGATCTTCGCCGCCGGCGTTCTGATGGCCGTGCCGCTGACGATCCCGGTGGTGAACCTGCTGGTGCCGATCCTTGGCGCAGCCACGTTCACGCATCTGCACCACCGCCTCACTCGGGCGGGGGGGAGCCCATCCCGAAGCGCGTGAAGAGGTCGATATCATCGATGGTGATCGCGCCGCTGAGGATGATGGCCGCGATCACCGCCCAGATCCCGAAAGCGATGCCCGAGGTCACGAGGAACCGCTTGCCGAGTTGCGGGTTCGCGGGCGCCGAGCCATGGGTACCCTTGACGCGCTCTCCGGCCTCGTCCTGGCTGACGACGTTGGTCTGCAACACGATCAGGAGCGTCATGAACCAGATGATCGCGTAAAGCACGATGCCGGTGACGACTCCCATCAGACCTGCTCCAGCTCAACGAGGGTTCCGGTGAAATCCTTCGGATGAAGGAACAGGACCGGCTTGCCATGGGCGCCGATCCTGGGTTCGCCCGTGCCCAGCACGCGGGCGCCCGACGCCTGAAGCTGATCGCGCGCGGCGAGGATGTCCTCGACCTCGTAGCAGATGTGGTGAATGCCGCCCGAGGGGTTCTTTTCGAGGAAGCCGGCGATGGGAGAGCCCTCGCCCAGCGGGTGCAGCAGTTCGACCTTGGTGTTCGGAAGCTCGATGAAGACGACCGTCACGCCGTGGTCGGGCTCATCTTGCGGCGCGCCGACCTTGGCGCCCAGCGTGTCGCGATATTGCGCTGCAGCCGCCTCGAGGTCGGGAACGGCGATGGCGACATGGTTCAGACGTCCGATCATTGCGGTCTCCTCTCAAGCGACGCGGCGGCCCACACATAGCCCCGGAAATCGCCACTGTGCCAAGCGACCAAGGGCCGCGCCTTAACCAATGATCAACCACGGACATGTTGAATCGCTTCAACCGAAGGGGATTCGGCCCGGCATATGGTGGAGGGGTGATGGAAGACGAATTCGACGCACTGGCATTGCAGCCGCGTCCGACCACGGCGCGGCCCTTGCAGGGCATGACCGTGCTTGTGGTCGAGGACAGCCGCTATTCCTCCGGGGCGCTGCGCCTGATGTGCCTGCGCTCCGGGGCACGGATCCGGCGCGCGGATTGCGTGGCTTCGGCCAAGCGGCACCTGAACGTCTACCGGCCCTCGGCCGCGATCATCGACCTCGGCCTGCCGGACGGTTCGGGGCTTGACCTGATCCGGACGATGCATCGCGCCCGGGCGCGCGTGCCGATCCTCATCGGCACCTCCGGCGCGGAGCGTGAGGCCGCGGCCGCCGCCTGCGCCGAAGCGGGCGCGAATGGCTTTCTTCCCAAGCCGGTGACGTCTCTGGCGGCGTTTCAGGCCGCCATCCTCGTACATCTGCCGGACGCCCTGCGCCCGAATGGGCCCCGCCACGCCTCCACGGAGGCGGTCGCGCCCGATCCGGTCGCCCTGCGCGAGGACCTGTCGCACGCGCTTGACCTGCTGGCGCTCGACAGCCCGCCGGTGGGATACCTGCGCCGCTTCCTGATCGGGCTTGCGCGGACCGCGCAGGACCAGACGCTGGAATGCTCGGCACAGGCGATGGACGGCTGCGCGAGGCCGCGCGATACCGTCGCGCTGCGCTCGCTCATCAGGGAGCGAATTCAGTCACTTCCGGTGGCGATCTGAGAAGGCGCCTCGGCAACCAGGATGGGACGCGTCAGATCTCGCAGGGCCTTCCTCTGACGCCCTGCCGCGTCGAAATTCCGGGGGTCCAGCCATGTCCGAAAGGCGCGGTCCAACATGGGCCACTCCGTGTCGATCGCCGCGAACCAGGCGGTGTCGCGGTTGCGCCCCTTCACGACCGTCGCCTGCCGGAACACGCCCTCGTAGGACAGGCCGAGACGGGCGGCGGCGCGCCGGGACGGCGCGTTCAGCGTGTCGCATTTCCACTCGTAGCGGCGGTAGCCCGCCTCGAAGGCCCATTTCATCATCAGGTACATGGCCTCGGTTGCCGCGACACTCCGTTGCAATCCCGGCGAGAAAGCCAGAAAGCCCACCTCGATGGAGCCCGCCTCGGGCGCGATCCTGAGGAAGCTTCCGAAGCCCGCCGCGCGCTCCCCCTTTGGCGTGAAGGCGAAGAAGAGCGGATCCTCGGACGTCTCCGCCTCCGCGATCCAACGGACGAGTTCCGCCTCCGTGGCGAAGGGGCCGACCGGCATGTAATCCCACATCGCATCCGCGCCCAGAAAGGCCGCGAAAAGCGCGGGCGCATCGTCGGGGACAAGCGGGGTGACGGTTACCGTGCGGCCCCGAAGCGTCATGCGGTCGGGCCGTGGCGGGGGCCTGAAACCGGGAACTGGCCGGCCGAGAAGACGGGGCTCATCCACAGGTATGGTTACACTTTTCGGACGATCTGCAGAGTCTCCAGAGAAAATCAGGCCGGATACTGAAGAAATATCGGCAATTCCTCACAAGCCTCAATCCTGCGGGATCACCCTGAGACCGAGCTCCATCAACTGCTCCGCCGTCGGCTCGGACGGGGCGTTCATCATCAGATCCTCGGCCCGCTGGTTCATCGGGAAGAGGATGACCTCCCGGATGTTCGCGGTGTCGGCAAGCAGCATGACGATCCGGTCGATGCCCGCCGCACAACCGCCATGGGGCGGCGCGCCGTAGCGGAAGGCGTTGACCATGCCGCCGAACCGCTTGCGCACCTCATCCTCGCCATAGCCCGCCAGTTCGAACGCCTTGAACATGATCTCGAGCTTGTGGTTCCGGATCGCGCCCGAAACGATCTCGTAGCCGTTGCAGGCAAGGTCGTACTGGTAGCCCAGGACGTCGAGCGGATCGCCATCCAGCGCCGCACGCCCGCCCTGCGGCATCGAAAACGGGTTGTGGGAGAAGTCGACGCGGCCCGTCTCGTCATCCTTCTCGTACATCGGGAAGTCCACGATCCAGGCGAAGGCGAAGCGGCTCTCGTCGATCAGCCCGAGTTCCCGCCCGATCTCGTCGCGCGCGCGGCCCGCGACGCCTTCGAACTCGTGCGGCTTGCCGGCAAGGAAGAAGGCCGCGTCGCCCGCCTTCAGGTGGAGCTGACGGCGCAGCGCCTCGGTCCGCTCGGGGCCGATGTTCTTGGCCAGCGGGCCTGCGGCCTCAAATTCTCCGAAGAACGCGTCGGTGAGAAACCGAGCCTCTTCTTGGTCGCCGTTTCGCACGGCAGTAAGAATGCGGTTCTTAGCGTCGTCTAGAATGGCATCTGAGAGCGCGAGTTCTTCCGAGCCTCCCTTAACCAACGCCTCAACCTTGCGACGGGTCTCGGCGTTTTCGGGCTTCTCGCGCCAGAAGATATAGCCCATCCCCGGCAGGCCCTGCGCTTGCGCCCAGGAATTCATCCGGTCGCAGAACTTGCGCGACCCGCCTCCGGGGGCGGGGATGGCGCGCACCTCAGTGCCTTCGTGTTCGAGGATCTTGGCGAAGATGGCGAAGCCCGAGCCCTCGAAATGCTCGGAGGCGACCTGCATCTTCACCGGGTTGCGCAGATCGGGCTTGTCGGTGCCGTACCAGAGCGCGGCATCGCGATAGGAGATGCGCGGCCAGACCTCATCGACCGTGCGGCCATTGCCGAATTCGTGAAAGATACCCTTGAGCACCGGCTCGATCGTCTGGAACACGTCCTCCTGCTCGACAAAGGACATCTCCATGTCGAGCTGGTAGAAATCCGTGGGCGAGCGGTCCGCGCGCGGGTCCTCGTCGCGGAAACACGGCGCGATCTGGAAATACCGGTCGAAGCCCGAGACCATGAGGAGCTGCTTGAACTGCTGCGGCGCCTGCGGGAGCGCGTAGAACCTGCCCGGATGCAGGCGCGAGGGCACGAGGAAGTCGCGCGCGCCCTCGGGGCTGGAGGCGGTGATCACCGGCGTCTGGTATTCGCGGAAGCCCGTGTCCCACATCCGCCGCCGGATCGAGGCGATCACGTCGGAACGCAGCGTCATCTTGGCCTGCATCGCCTCGCGCCGCAGGTCGAGATAGCGGTATTTCAGGCGCGTCTCCTCGGGGTATTCCTGATCGCCGAAGACCTGGAGCGGCAGGTCACCCTCCACGCCGCCCAGGATCTCCATGTCGCGGATGAAGACCTCGATCTCGCCGGTGGGAAGCTTGGGGTTCACCAGTTCCGGGTCGCGCGCCTTCACCTCGCCATCTATGCGGATGCAGTATTCGGCGCGCAGCTTCTCGACCTCGGCAAAGACCGGGCTATCCGGATCGCAGAGCACCTGGGTGATGCCGAAATGGTCCCGCAGGTCGATGAAGATCACGCCGCCATGGTCGCGCCGGCGGTGCACCCAGCCCGAAAGGCGGATGGTCTCGCCCACGTTCTGGCGGGTGAGCTCGGCACAGGTATGGCTGCGAAAGGCATGCATGGTCCGGGTCCTTCGAGGCGTGTCTGCGTGGTGCAACAGGTCGCGGCGATAGAGCGCGCGGGCCGGGTGAAGTCAACCCCGGGTGGCTCGCCCGAAGGGGGTATCGACCCCCCTTCGGGCGATGTGCCTCCGGCGGGGAATATTTGCGACCAGAGGAAGGAGGGGCGTCAGTTCGGGCAGGCAAGCGCGGCATTCAGCGCGCCGGGCCGCCAGGGGCCGATGTCGCGCGAGATGAACGTGCCGTCGGACGTGAGCCGGGTGGCGATCACGCGGGTCCAGTCGGCATCGGCGGTGATCATCTCGGGCCCGTCGGCGCAGTGGCGGATGCCGCCGGGGATTTCGGGATCGCGCAGGCGGTGGTTCGTGAGGCCCGGCGCGGTCGCGATCTCGGTCAGGGTGGCGGTATCGGGCGTCGGGAAGGTGATGCGCCAGACCCGGAGGATTTTCGCAAGATGGGGACGGTCCACATAGGCGATCTCCATGCGGCCGTCGCCATCCAGATCGGCGGCCCCAAGCGGCGCAAGCCAGCGAAAGCGCTGCCCGATCCATGGCGTGGCGGCGAGCGGGACGAGGTCGTCCCCGGTGACGGCCCAGATCGCGAAGCGGGCGCCCTGCGTCTCATGGGCCTCCACCGTCAGGATTTCCGGGCGTCCGTCACCGTCGAGATCCGCAAGGCGGGGAGCGGTGTCCTCGAAGACCACGGGGGCGTCCCAGGTCGCACGCAGGATGCGGCCATCGGACAGCGTCACGGTCAGCGTGGCATGTTCAACCGTATCGCCCAGCGCGCCGTGCGGGTAGCGCGTGGTTGGGTCCTCGTAGACAGCGGACAGAGCGGTCTGTGCATCGGCGACTGGCGCGGCCACACAGAGGCTCAACGCCAGACCCGCGCCGCGGGTGAAACGGAGAAGAAAGCGCGACAGGGGGCGCGGCGCCGCCGGGCGTGCGGCCCCCGCCATTTCAGATCTGTTTTTCGGGCATCTGGACGATGAGCCCGTCAAGCGCGTCCGAAACCTTGAGCTGGCAGGTCAGGCGCGACCGCTCCGCGTCGGGTTGATAGGCGAATTCCAGCATGTCCTCTTCCATCGGATCGATCTCGGGCAGTTTCTGGACCCAGTCGGGATGCACGTAGACATGGCAGGTGGAACAGGCGCAGGCGCCGCCGCAATCGGCCTCGATGCCCGGAATGTTGTTGTCGCGCGCGCCTTCCATCACGGTCAGGCCGGTGGGGACATCCACGACATGTTCGGTGCCGTTGTGCTCGATATAGGTGATCTTCGCCATGTTCTGCCTTTCCTCGTGCGACCGTACCAAACCGGGGGAGTAGGTAATACGGGGTCGTTGCGTGTTCCAGCCCTGATTTCGGTCCTGTGGCGAATGGTGACCAGCGGCGCATCGGGGGCTTGCGTGGTGGCGCACATGTTCTATCTCTGTTCTCATGGAGCCCGATATCCGCCCTCCCGCTTGGCCGAAACCGCCCGACTGTCTGCCGCATCACCTGCTGCACCTGCCGCCGGAGGGGGCGCGGGTCTGCGTGGCGGGGCTGGTGCTCGTCCGCCAGCGTCCCGGCACGGCGAAGGGCGTGATCTTCGTGACGCTGGAGGACGAGTTCGGCGTGGCCAATGTCGTCGTCTGGCAGAAGATCTACCAGACCTTCCGCCGCGCGGTGATCGCGGGACGGCTTCTGAAGGTGACCGGCCGGATCCAGCGGCAATCGGGTGTCTGCCACGTGGTCGCCGAGCGGGTGGAGGATGCCTCGGGCCTGCTGGACGAGCTTGTGCGCCTGCATGAACCGGCGCGGGCAGCCGACGGGCCCTGAGCGGCAGAGATTGAGCGTCAATCCGCCGGGACCCGCTTGGCGGCTTTTGGGACGCACCGGCAGGGATTACCCTCGTCTCACGACCAAGAGCACGCAAACGGGCAGGACACCGGGCGAGATCACGGATGCACAGGGCACTTACTTTCGCGGCGCTGGCAGCGCTGGTCGCCTGCGTTCCCGTCGCCGTTCCGGACCGCGGAGCGCCGCCGCAAGCGCCGCCGCCCGCCGTCGAGGTGACGCTGAGCGTTCAGCCGCCCGAAAGCGCCTCCGACCGCTGCTTCGCCCGGGACGACGCCCCGGCCCCGCGCGCGCTTGTGCCCGATCCGAGCGGTACGCCCGCACTGTGGTTCGAGATCCCTTGCGACGCGGAGACCGACCCCGCCCTGATCTCGGCGCTGCAACGCGCACTGGCGGCGCGGGGGCTGCTGGACGGGCCCGTGACCGGCACGCTCGATACACAGACGCGGGTGGCCATCGCGCGGTATCAGACCCCGCTCCGCTTGCGCAGCGAGGTCCTGTCGCTCACAGCCGCACAGGAGCTGGGGCTTGCCATCTGGGTGCCGGAAAGGGGCGCGGGGAACTGACGAAATGAAAAAGCCCCCGCGGCGCGGGGGCTTTCCTGTCTCGTCCGGGTGTTGGCCACTATTCAGACAGCGCCAGCGCCACGAAACGCGGGTTACCGGCGCGGCGAATCAGGAGCAGGATGCTCTTCTGCCCGGCCTCCTCCGCGGTTTCGACACGTTCCTCGAAATCCGCGACCGTGCGCACGGGCTGTTGCGCCACCTCGGTCACGATGTCGCCCGGTTGCAGCCCCTTGCCGGAGGCGTCGGAATCAGGGTCGACGGCTTCGATGACGAGCCCGCCGCTGACGCCTTGCGCGTCCAGCTGTTCGCGCATCTCGTCGGTCAGCGGCGTCACCGTCATGCCGAGGATGTCGCCGCTGGGCTCCGGTTCGGGGACCGCGCCGGGGGCGACCGGACCCGCGCCTTCCGCCGTTTCGCGGCGGCCGAGGGTTACGAGGACCGTCTGTGTCTCGCCGTCCCGAAACACGAGCATGCGGACCGTTTCTCCGACCCCGGCATCGCCGACGATGCGGACAAGTTCGCGCGTGTCATCGACATCCCGCCCGTCGAAGCTCAGGATGACGTCGCCCACCTCGATACCTGCGTCGAGGGCCGGGCCCTCCGGCACGTCGGTCACCAGCGCGCCCCGGGCATCGGCAAGCCCGAGCCCCTCGGCGATTTCCGCGTTCACGTCCTGGATGCGCACGCCCAGCCAGCCGCGGCGCGTCTCGCCGAACTCGCGCAACTGGTTGACGACATTGGTCACGACCGAGGCCGACATGGCGAAGCCGATACCGATCGAGCCGCCGGTGGGCGACAGGATGGCCGTGTTCACGCCGATCACCTCGCCGCCCATGTTGAAGAGCGGCCCGCCGGAGTTGCCGCGGTTGATGGCCGCGTCGGTCTGGATGTAGTCGTCATAGGTGCCCGACAGCGCGCGCTCGCGGGCGGAGACGACGCCCACGGAGACCGAGAAACCCTGCCCCAGCGGGTTGCCCATGGCCATGACCCAGTCACCCACGCGCATGGAGTTGCTGTCGCCAAAGGGCACGAAGGGCAGCGCCTCGTCCGCCTCCACCTTCAGAAGCGCGATGTCGGTGTTGGGATCCGTGCCGATGATTTCGGCCTCGAGTTCGCGGCCCGAGCGGAATTCGATCAGGATCTCGTCGGCGCCTTCGATGACATGATTGTTGGTGACGATGTAGCCATCCTCGGAAATGACGAAGCCGGAGCCGAGCGCCTGACTGCGGCGCGGAGCCTGTTCCGGGCCTTGCTGCCGGTCGAGAAAGTCGTTGAAGAAATCTTCCAGCGGGCTTCCGGGTGGCACGTTCGGCGCCGGACCCTGGCGGCTGGCGACCACTGCGGAGGTGGTGATGTTGACCACCGCATCGCCGACCTGGTCGACGAGATCGGCGAAGGACGGCGGCGCGGCTTGCGCACGCGCTTGGGCGGTCGTCATCATGGTCGCGATCACCACCAGTAAGGCGATCATCGCAGCCATCAGCACGCGATAGGCAACGGGTGCGGTCTGGCTGCGCGACGCGACCAGAGCCTCCGCGGTGCCTGCGCCGGGGCGTCTTGGTTCAAGTTCTCGTGTCACGGACAAACCTCCTGTCAAACCCGTGCGCGGGGGCCGCCGCGCCGGTTCCTGCCGTTTATATTTTGCGCGAAACGTCGCGTGTTCAACCTCTGGGCTCACAAACACAGCCTGACGGAGCCTCACATGCGCGTGACGGGATTGAAACGGAGGATTTCATGCCCGGAGATCGTCGCCGGCGGACGGCGGATCACAGCACACCCAGCGCCAGCGCCAGAACGATCACGCCGCAAGCCACGGCGGACAGGCCGATCATGCGGCGGGTCTCGATGGGGATGCCTGCAAGCACGCGGAGCAGGTCTTCCATGCGGCGTGGGGCGAGGGCGAAGGCCATGCCCTCGATCACGAGCACCATGCCGAAGCCGAGAAGCAGCGCGTAGCCGATACCCATGGAGATCCTGCCGACGTGTCGGCCCGGGAGCGAAATGACGCGCCCCCGGGTGACAGTCGTTTAGTTGTTGGCGGCGTCCGAGGAAAGCCCACTTCCGTCGAGGAACTCGAAAAACTCGCTGTCGGGCGAGATGACCATGCTCGAGTTCTCCCGGCGCAACGCCCGCTCGTAGGCGGTCATGGAGCGGTAGAACTCGAAGAAGTCCTGATCCTGCCCGAAGGCTTCGGCAAATATGCGGTTACGCTGGCCATCAGCTTCGCCTCGGGTGATCTCGGCCTCACGCTGAGCATCGGACACAAGCTCGACCACCGTCCGGTCGGCCTGGGCGCGGACCCGCGTCGCGGCTTCCTCACCGCGGGCGACCTCGTCGGCGGCTTCCCGCTCCCGCTCGGCGCGCATCCGGGCGAAGGTCGCCTCGAGGTTCTGGATCGGCAGGTTGGTCTGCTTGAGCCGCACGTCCAACACTTCAAGGCCCAGGGACGCCGCGCGCTCCTGCGCCTGCACGGTGATCTGGTCCATCAGCCCCGACCGCTCTTCCGACAGGATCGTGTTGGAGGTGACGCCCTCAGAACCAAGGACCTCACGGATCTGCGGGTTGATGATGCCCTCGAGCCGCTGCTCGCCGGCCCGCATGCCGCCCGCGCCGACAGCCTGGCGGAACTGCACCACGTCGTTGATGCGGTAGCGTGCGAAGGCGTCGACGACCAGACGGCGGTCGTCCGACGGCGTCACCTCGATCGCTGCCGTGTCGAGCGCGAGGATACGGTCGTCGTAATAGACCACCTCCTGGATGAAGGGGATCTTGAAGTTGAGACCCGGCGTCTCGATCACCTGACGGATCTGGCCGAACTGCAGCACGAGCGCGCGCTGCCGTTCGTCAACCACGAAAATCGAACTCAGAAGGACCGCCAAGCCCAGAACGAGCGCGGGAATGAGGAAGGTCACACGTTTCATCAGTTGCTGCTCCCGGTCGTCGTCGTGGTGGTTCCGGTGGTCCCTGTCGTCCCGCGGCGAAGCTGGTCGAGCGGCAGATAGGGCACTACGCCCGTTCCGCCCTGCCCGTCTCCACCGTCAAGGATGACAAGGTCGACGTCGCCCAGAACCCGTTCCATCGTTTCAAGATAGAGACGGCGGCGGGTCACCTGCGGCGCCTGCTCGTATTCCTGCAGGACCGCGAGGAAGCGGCTCGCCTCACCCTCGGCCTCGTTGACGACCTGGGCGCGGTAGGCCTCGGCCTCTTCGAGGAGCTGGGCCGCCTCGCCTCGGGCGCCTGCGAGAACGCGGTTGGCATAGGCGTCCGCCTGCCGTTCGAGACGGTCACGTTCCTGCTCGGCGGCCTGCACTTCGCGGAACGCGTCGATCACCTCGGCCGGAGGGTCGGCGCGATCGAGGTTGAGACGCACGATGTTCACGCCCGAGTCGTAACTGTCGAGCGTGGTCTGAATCAGCATCAGCACGCGGTCGGCGATGATGCCCCGGTCGCGGTTGAGGATGGGCGCGAGTTGGCTGGCGGAGATGACTTCGCGCATCGCCGCCTCCGAGACCGCGCGGATCGTCAACTCGGGTTCGCGCAGGTTGAACAGGAATTGCGCGGGGTCCGAAATGTTCCAGACGACCTCGAAGTCGATATCGACGATATTCTCGTCCGTGGTCAGCATCAGGCCGGTGTCGTTCGTCCCGGACCGCGCGGCGCCGATCGATTCAGTCCGTTCCGAGGTCACGTTCACGACCTCCGCGGTGACGACAGGCCAGGGCGCGAAGTTCAGGCCCGGATTGCCGATCGAGGAAAACTCGCCGAGGAAAAGCTCGACCGACCGTTCTTCGGGCCGGACGGTGTAGAAGGACTGAAACGCCCAAAGGGCGAGCACGAGCAGGGCCGCGATGCCGAAGGTGCCGCGGGTGAACTTGAAGCCGCCTCCGCCGTCACCACCGCCGCCAGACCGACCGCCGCGGCCGCCCATCAGGACGCGCAGCTGTTCCTGGCCCTTTCGGACGATCTCGTCGATCTCCGGGATCTGCTGCTCGCCGCCGGGCCGCCGGGGTCCGCCGGGACCGCGAGGTCCGCCGCCCGAGCCGTTGTTGCCCCGGTCACCGCCGCCGGAGCCGCCGCCACCCCAAGGTCCGCCACTATTACCAGCCATCTATCGTCGTTCCTCTCACACTGGGACAGGTCTTGCATGTGTATATGGGGCACGCGCGCGTGATTGCACCCGCATGCCTTGGTAAAAAATGCCTCAGTTTCCCGCACGTCAAGCGCTGCGCACCGGCGTCTTCATCGTCACGAGTTCCTCGGACATGGTCGGGTGGACGGCGACGGTCCGGTCGAAGTCCTGCTTGGTCGCGCCCATCTTGACCGCGATGCCGGCCAGCTGGATCATCTCGCCGGCCTGCGGCGCGACGATATGGCAGCCCAGCACCTTCTGGCTTTCCTTCGCGACGACGAGCTTCATCAGCACCCGATCCTGCCGTCCGGCGAAGGCCGACTGCATCGGCCGGAACGAGGTGCAGTAGATGTCCACGGGTTCCTGCTCGCGGGCTTCCTCCTCGCTCAGGCCGACGGTCCCGAACTCGGGCTGGGTGAAGACCGCCGAGGGGATCAGGTCATGATCGACGGGCGTCGGGTTGCCGTTGAACACGGTCTCGACGAAGGCCATGCCCTCGCGGATCGCGACCGGCGTGAGGTTGACGCGATTGGTCACGTCGCCGATGGCGTAGATCGAGGGCACGGAGGTCTGGGAATATTCGTCGACGACGACCTGCCCGCGCCGGCCGACCTCGACGCCGGCCTTCTCCAGTCCCATCCCGTCCGTATTCGGACGCCGGCCGGTGGCGAAAAGCACCGCGTCGTAGACACCCTCCTGCCCGTTCGAGGCCTTGACCCAGACTGGCCCGCCGCGGGCGGCCTCGGAGGCAGGGCTCTTCACCTCCGTGGGCGCGCCCATGGCCGCGTCGCTCGCATTGCCCCCGTCGGGGACGCCGACATGTCTTGCGGATTCGGGCGCCATGTCGACGATGTTGGTGCCGAGGTGAAGGTTGACGCCCTTCTCCTCCATCATGTCCGAAATCAGGCCCCGCGCCTCGCCGTCGAAGCCGCGCAGGATCTGCGCGCCGCGATAGTATTGCGTCACCTCGACCCCGAGGCCGTTCATGATGCAGGCAAACTCGCAGGCGATATAGCCGCCGCCCACGATCAACATGCGGCGGGGCAGTTCCTCGAGGTCGAAGATGTCATCCGAGACGATGCCGAGGTGATCGTTGGTCATTCCCGGCCGCTCGGGGCGCCCGCCCGTGGCGATCAGGATATGCTTGGCGCTATGGGTCGATCCGTCGGCCAATCGAACGGTGTGCGGGTCGTCCAGCATCGCGCGCTGATCGAAGGTCGCGACACCCGAGCCGCTCAACAACTCGCGATAGACGCTTTCGAGCCGGTCGAGTTCCTTGTGGAGATGCGTCCGGAACCGCGCCCAGTCGAAGGAGCCGTCGGCCACGTCCCAGCCATAGGCGCGCGCATCGGCGAAGCCTTCACGATAGCTCGAGGCGAAGACCATCAGCTTTTTCGGAACACAGCCGCGGATGACGCAGGTCCCGCCCATGCGGCTTTCCTCGGCCAGCGCGACGCGCGCTCCGGCGGCCGCGGCGACGCGCGCCGCGCGCACACCGCCCGAACCGCCGCCGATGACGAAAAGGTCGTAGTCGAAGTCCATGGGTTCCGTCCGTCCGTCGTTTCGACTCAGTCGACGACGTCGACGAAGAGGTTGTCGCCGTCGATCAGATCGACGCGTTCATGCTCGATCGTGCCGTCGTGAATATCGCGGAGTTCCACCGTGCCATCGGAATTGCCGATGATCGCCACGTCGCAGATATCGAGGAACAGACCGTTCTCCACCACACCCGGGATCTGGTTGAGGATGAGGCTCAGCTGGGCGGGGTTGGAAATGCGCCGCAGGCGCAGATCGAGGATGTAATTGCCCTCGTCGGTGACGAACGGCTCGGGCCCGTCGCGGCGCAGGTCGACCGACCGGCCCATCACCTCGACATTGGTCAGCATCTCCTCGATCAGCGCCTTGGTGGTCTGCCAACCGAACGGCACCACCTCCACCGGAAGCGGGTAAGCGCCCAGCCGATCGACGTATTTCGACCGGTCGGCGATCACAACCATCTGGTCGGAGGCGGTGGCCACGATCTTTTCGCGCAGGAGCGCGCCACCGCCGCCCTTGACGAGGTTGAGGCCGGGGTCGAACTCGTCCGCGCCATCGATCGTGAGGTCGAGCCAGCGTACTTCGTCGAGGTCGCGCATGTCGAGGCCAAGCGACCGGGCAAGCTCGGCCGTGGCCGAGGAGGTCGCCACGGTCGTGATCATCATGCCCTCTTCGCGCACCATTTCGGCGAGGCAACGCACCATCCACACCGCTGTCGACCCGGTCCCGAGCCCCACGCGCATGCCGTCCTCGACATAGTCTATGGCGCGCCGCGCGGCGACGTATTTGGCCTTGTCGATGGGGGACAGTTCCGACGGCATTCCCGGCTCCGGTGTTGAACATGACGATTTCGCCACGTTCTTAACCAAGCGCGCCCGGCTGCGCGAGGGCTAAACAATCCACAGGTTTTCCCCAGCCTCCGACAGGGCGGAGACGGCGGCGTCGAGTTCAGCCCGCGGCAGGATCACCAGAAGCCCGCGCGCGTCGGTCTCGATCTCGACGCGCTCACCGGTCGCCTCGTTTGAGGTTCCGATCCGGCGGGCGGGATGAAAGGCGAGACCGTCGATGGGCCAGCGCAGCCCGCGCGACCGGCCGGTTACCGGGCCCATCGGGAAGAGCGACACGCGCGTGCCGGGCGGAAGGTCTACGCCCAGCCGCAGCGGGGCATGAAAGACCACGTCGCGCTCTCCGATGACGATACAGCGATGTCCGGAACGCGTGACGAGGGAGTGGAACACAGCCAGTTCATGATCGAGCCGCGCGCCGGTGAAACCGACCGCCAGGACCAGTGGAACGGCCAAGTGCCGGAGCGCCTTGTCGAAATCCGTGCTGTCCTGTTCGGAGATCTCGTGGAAGATGTCGGCGGGCAGGCGTGCGCGAACGGCGGTCGAGACGGAGTCGAGATCGCCGATGACGGCCGTGGGTGTCAGGCCCGCCGCGCTTACGGAGTCCGCCCCGCTGTCGACCGCCACCAGAACCGGCGCAAGCGCCAGCGCCGCGTGCAGATCGGACGGGCGCAATGCCCCGCCGCCGACCAGCGTAACCGCCGATGTTCCCGCCACGACGGGCCGCTCCGGTGGCTTTTTCTGGTCGTCCACGGCGACAATCTCCATCGAATGGCCCTATTCCCGTCGCGTTTTTTTGGAATCAATTTTGTGCGGGCAACAGCGAAGTGATACCGTCCGGTAGTCGGTCGGGCGAGCGGATTAAGACAGGTTGACGAATTACCATGGGTGACGCGAACAAGATCCTGACGGTCTCGTATGGCACGTTCTCGTGTACGCTGGAGGGATTCGACGACCCCTTTTCGGCGATGAAGGCCATAGCGGAGTATTTCCGCGACCTCGCCGCCGAGGACCGATTCTTCGGGGCCGAGCCGCCAACACCCGATACCGATATGCTCCATCGCATCACCGAAGCGGCCATCGAGCGCCGCGTCGAGGCGCGGATCATGGCGAACGGTCTGCTCCTGCGCCCGGGACAGGACACGCCCGTTCAGGACACAGATGTCCGGACCGAGGCCCCCGCCGCCGAACCTGAACCGGAACCGCAAGCGGACCGGGACGCGCAACCCGTTCAGCCGGAGCCAACAGCCGCCGAGGCCGCTGCGCACGAGGCTGACAGTGCGTTGGATTTCGACACCGAAGATGCCGTGGATCTCGAGGACGAGGCCGATGACGAAGCGTTCGCCGGCGCGCTTGGCACTGCTGTCGGCATGGCGGGCGCTGCCGCCGCGACGCCCCAGGCCGACGACGCGGATGCGGCACGCGCAACCGCCGACGACATCCCGACGCCTAAGCGCGCCGAACCTCTCGGCGCCGTGTCCGAGGCGATGGCCGAGGCCAATGGCGCCCCCGCGGAGGACAGCGAAGCGCAAGGCGCCGCGATCGCGCGTTTTTCGGGCGCGGAGACCGGAATGGACGGTGGCGTCGCGGCCTTTTTCGCCGATGCCAGCCCGGATTGGTCGGACGACACGATCGATCCGCTGCTCGAAACCATCGGCGAGGGCGAAGGCGATTCCGTCGCCGCGCGCCTGGCGCGGATCCGTGAAGCCGCCAATGACGATACGGACCCGTATGGTGACGATATCGCGGACGCCGAAGCGGACGATTTCGCGCAAACCGATGCAGAGAAACCGGCAGCCGAGGAGGCCGACACGGTCGAGAGCGCACCGGCGGCCGAAAAGTCGTTCGAGCCGAATGATGACGACGACGCGGCCGAGGCCGCGATCTTCGACGCGATCCGCCACGAGATGGACCAACCCGAACCGGTGCATGAGGCGGTAGAGGACGAAGATGCCGAGGCCGCCGAGGACGCGAGACTCCGTTCTGAATTCGAAGACCAAGACGCAGCACCCGAGCCGAGCGCGGCGGACGAACTTGTGGCCGACGCTTACGCCGAGACACGTCTGCTGACCGAGGACGACGCCGACCTCGCCGCCGATATCGCCGCTTTGCGGGCCGCTGCAGCGGCCGAACCGGTATCCGAGGCCGCGCCGGAGCCCGATGAAACCGCGGACTTGCCCGGCGATGAAGAAGCGGCGCTTCAGGCCGAACTTGCCGAGATCGCTGGAAATGACGCCTCCGAGCCCGCCGAGGCCTTGGAAGACGCCGAGGCCTTGGAAGACGAAGACCGCGTCGGCTCCGAGCCGGAGGCCCTCGAGGAGGAGGGTGATGCGGTAGAGGAGGCCACTGAGGCGGAGACCGGCACGGCCGCGGAAGCGGAAGCGGAAGCGGAAGAAACGCACGCACAGGCCGACGCCCCGAGTAAGGACAAGCAGAAGGCCTCACAGCTCGGCACCTCGACCGGACCAGGGCATGTCGGCGACATGGACCGGCTCTTCGACGCCACCGACGACCGCATGTCCAATGTCGAGTCAAGCCGCCGTCGCGCCAATATCCAGCACCTGAAGGCCGCCGTCGCCGCACGCGTCGCCGAACGGCGCCTCGTCGAGGCCGGCGTGCGCGACAGCGACGACAGCGTCGACGCCACCGCCGCCTATCGCGACGACCTTGCGCGTGTGATGCGCCCGACCCGCGTGCGCGTCGACGTCACGCGCCGCCGCGATGTGCGGACCGCGCCGCTGGTCCTCGTGTCGGAGCAACGGATTGACCGCGACGACGATCTGAGCGGCGAAGATGTCCGGCCCCGCCGCGTCAACGCGGTGTCAGAAGAATTCGTTGAAGGCGAAACCATGCAGGCGCAGGCGGCCGAAGCCGGCGCGCGTTTCGCGCAGATGCCTGCCGTGGCGCGTCCGCTGGAGCCGCCGAAAAAGATTTCCCGCTCGCTGGCCGAACTTGCGCGGCGCGCGGGCGATATGATGCGCACCCGCGAGGCACCGACCTCGGACGATGCGCAAGACACCCATCAGGCTGAAACGGACCAGCCGGTTCAGACCCCCGTTTCCGACGCCAAGACCTCGGACGACGCGGCCCCCGCCCCGCAAACGGAATTGCCCGACTTCGTGTTGCGCTTTGCCGCGCTGCTCGAAGAGAGCGACGCCACCGAGATCGACGAGGTGGTCGAAATGGGTGCAGCCTTCATCACCGATGACCTCGGCCAGAGCGAGTTCAAGCGCGTGCAGCTGATCCGGCTGGTGCGGATGGCGACCGAGGACAGCATCGGCCGCGATGCCGCGTTCTCGTCCATGATGCGCCTGTCGGACCGGGGCGTTCTGACCCAAAGCGCCAACGGCCGCTATCGGCTCAACGCGCCCGGCAAGGACTGACGCGCGCGCGTCGCCCGGCGCGGGGTCAGGCCCTCAGCCCCCTTCTTTTCCGCCGCTCCGTGTGGCGCGCTCCGCGTCTTGCGCCACTGCATCGGGATCAGCCTGCCCCACGCCCATGAAGACGGCTTTCAGAGGGATCGCCCAGACGATGCCGAGAACGGCATAGACGATCAACTCGACGACGACGGGGGGCCTATCGAACAGGCTCACGATGTACCAGGCCAGCCCGATATAGACGGGCAGCCCGACGGCCAGGACAAGCAGGGACAGCCTGCGTCGTGTCTTGTAGCTCAGCGCCATGTGTCCTCCGTGCGCCCGTCGGCCGGGCCTCGTCAATCCGCGAACGGATCGGTCACCAGGATGGTGTCGTCACGTTCGGGTGACGTGGACAGTAGCGCCACCGGGCAGCGGATCAATTCCTCGATCCTGCGAACGTACTTGATGGCCTCGGCGGGAAGGTCGGCCCAGCTGCGGGCGCCTTCGGTCGAATCCGCCCAGCCCGGCATTTCCTCGTAAACCGGTACACAGCGCGCCTGCTGGTCCGCCGCCGTGGGCAGATAGTCGAGCGTTGCACCGTCGAGCGTATAGCCCGTGCAGATCTTGAGCGTCTCGAACCCATCGAGCACGTCGAGCTTGGTCAGCGCGATCCCGTTCACGCCCGAGGTGATGCAGGTCTGGCGCACCAGCGCCGCGTCGAACCAGCCGCAGCGACGCTTGCGCCCGGTCGTCGTGCCGAACTCGTGCCCACGCTCGCCCAGCTTCTGGCCATCCTCATCCTCGAGCTCGGTCGGAAACGGCCCCTCGCCCACGCGGGTGGTGTAGGCCTTCACGATCCCCAGCACGTAGTCGATGGCCCCGGGGCCGAGCCCGACGCCCGTCGCCGCCTGCCCCGCGATGACGTTGGAGGAGGTCACGAACGGATAGGTCCCGAAATCGATGTCGAGCAGCGCGCCCTGCGCCCCTTCGAAGAGGATGCGATGCCCGGCGCGCCGGCGCTCGTCGAGAACCTTCCAGGCCGGGGCGGCGTAGGGCAGGATCTTCGGCGCGACCTCCCGCAGAAGCGCGATCAGCGCGTCACGGTCCACCGGATCGAGCCCGAGACCCGCGCGCAACGCGTTGTGATGGACGAGCGCCCGGTCGACCCGCAGCGTCAGCGTGGCATCATCCGCCAGATCGGCCACGCGGATCACGCGACGGCCCACCTTGTCCTCGTAGGCCGGTCCGATGCCGCGCCCGGTCGTTCCGATCTTGGCGACGGTACTTTGTCCCTCGCGCGCGCGGTCGAGTTCTCCGTGGAATGGCAGGATCAGCGGCGTGTTTTCGGCGATCATGAGCGTCTCGGGCGTGATCTCGACGCCCTGCGCCCGGATTGTTTCGATTTCCTGAACAAGGTGCCACGGATCGAGAACAACGCCATTGCCGATCACCGACAGCTTGCCGACCCGGACCACACCGGACGGGAGTGCGTGGAGCTTGTAGACCGCGCCATCGATCACCAGCGTATGGCCGGCATTGTGACCGCCCTGAAAGCGACAGATCACATCCGCCCGCTCGCTGAGCCAGTCGACGATCTTTCCCTTGCCCTCGTCGCCCCATTGCGCGCCGACGACCACGACATTTGCCATATCAGCCTCATCCAGCCTGGGCCCGGGGCGTGCCACCGCGGGCCGGAAAACCGCGGCGAGCTATAGCGGGGGCGGAGCGGGGAAGAAACCGGTTTCTCCCGGAGAGCGGGCCGAGACCGGGTGGCGCGCAGGGATCGGGACCGTACGGAACGGACAGGCCCGCGTCGATTCGGCGTCTGCGCTGCGCGGCGGCCGGGTTGAAGGCGGATGCGCCCGGTCTATTGTATGCGATGGAATGCAGTTTTACGCAAAAAAAGACCCTTCATTTGAAAGGAAAAGCTTGCGTGAGACCGCCCGATTCGCCTTATGGTTGAGTGACATGGGCTTGCGGCGGCCTGTCGCATCTCATAAATAGCCGCAAATGCACGGCACCTGAACTGGGACCCGCTGATGGAAAACGTCATTCTCGTCGTCCACCTGATCCTCGCGATCTGTCTGATCGGGGTCGTTCTTTTGCAGCGTTCCGAAGGTGGCGGGCTGGGAATGGGCGGCGGCGGCGGTGTGATGACGGGGCGGCAGGCCGCCACGGCGCTGGGCAAACTGACCTGGGCCTTCGCCATCGCCTTTCTTGCGACCTCCATCACGCTGACGATCATCGCGGCGCAGAACTCCGCCGGTGAATCGGTGCTGGACCGCATCGGCGTGGAGACAGCGCCCGAGGGTGAAGACGATGGTGGTCTTCTGCCCCCGGCCAGTGACCTGCTCCCGCCCGTATCGGGCGATGCACCTGCCCTTCCGCCGCGTGCCGACGACTGAAACACGATTGTGACACGTGCGGCGCGGCGGGTCGCTCCACATATCTTGGGCAAATTGGTCGCATAATCACATGATGTAGCGGGGCGCCTTGCGGCTTCCATGCGAATCCTGATATTCTCAACTCCCGTGATCGACGATTTCTGATGTGGCCGCACAGCATGGTGCTGGCCAGCCACGGGGGACCAGACGGCATATGGCGCGCTTCATCTTCATCACCGGCGGTGTGGTTTCATCGCTTGGCAAGGGCCTGGCCTCGGCCGCGCTCGGGGCGCTTCTGCAGGCGCGCGGTTATACCGTGCGGCTGCGCAAGCTCGACCCGTATCTGAACGTCGACCCCGGCACGATGAGCCCGTTCGAACATGGCGAGGTCTTCGTGACCGATGATGGCGCGGAGACCGACCTCGATCTCGGCCATTACGAGCGCTTCACCGGCGTGGCTGCGCGCAAGACGGATTCGGTCAGCTCTGGGCGCATCTATTCCAACGTGCTCGAAAGGGAACGGCGCGGCGACTACCTGGGCAAGACGATCCAGGTGATCCCGCATGTCACGAATGAAATCAAGGACTTCATCCGCATCGGTGAGGATGAGGTCGATTTCATGCTCTGCGAGATCGGCGGCACGGTCGGCGATATCGAGGGGCTGCCCTTCTTCGAGGCCATCCGCCAGTTCGCGCAGGAAAAGCCGCACGGGCAGTGCCTGTTCATGCACCTGACGCTCCTGCCCTTCATCAAGGCGAGCGGTGAGCTCAAGACCAAGCCGACCCAGCACAGCGTGAAGGAGCTGCGCTCGATCGGGTTGGCGCCGGACATTCTCGTCTGCCGCTCCGAGGGACCGATCCCCTTGAAGGAGCGGGAAAAACTCGCGCTTTTCTGCAACGTGCGGCCCGACGCGGTGATCGCGGCACAGGACCTCGCGTCGATCTACGAGGCGCCGCTGGCCTATCACCGCGAAGGGCTCGACCAGGCGGTACTCGACGCCTTCGCGATCAGCCCCGCGCCCCGCCCCGACCTCAACCGCTGGGAGGACGTGGCCGACCGCATCAACAACCCCGAGGGCGAGGTCCGCGTGGCCATCGTGGGCAAGTACACGCAGCTCGAGGACGCCTACAAATCCATCGCCGAGGCGCTGACCCATGGCGGCATGGCCAACCGCGTCAAGGTCAAGGCCGACTGGATCGACGCCGAGATATTCGAGCGCGAGGACCCGGCCCCCTATCTCGAGGATTTCGACGCGATCCTCGTGCCCGGCGGATTCGGCGAGAGGGGCACGGAGGGCAAGATCAAGGCCGCCGAGTTCGCACGGACGCGAAAGGTTCCTTACCTCGGCATCTGCCTGGGTATGCAGATGGCGGTGATCGAGGCGGCGCGGCACCTGGCCGATCTCGGCGATGCCGGGTCCGAGGAATTCGATCACGAGGCGGGGAAAAAGCGTTTCACACCAGTGGTCTACCACCTGAAGGAATGGGTGCAGGGGAACTACAAGGTCACCCGTTCGGCCGATGACGACAAGGGCGGCACGATGCGGCTCGGCGCCTATGACGCGGTTCTGGCGGAGGGCTCGCGCGTCGCGGAGGTCTATGGCTCGACCGCCATCGAGGAACGGCATCGTCACCGTTACGAAGTGGACATCAAGTACCGCGAGGCGCTGGAGACGCAGGGGCTCATGTTCTCGGGCATGTCACCGGACGGGCGCCTGCCCGAGATCGTCGAGGTCAAGGATCACCCGTGGTTCATCGGGGTGCAGTTCCACCCGGAACTCAAATCGAAACCGTTCGAGCCTCATCCCCTGTTCCGCGACTTCATCCGCGCGGCCAAGGAGAACTCCCGCCTGGTGTAAGGCGCGGAAAACGCGTGGTTTACGACCCTGTTCCCGCAAGGAGACCGTTCATTCCGCGGCGTGGCGGATCGCCCCCTGCACCTCGTCGCGGATGATCCCGGCGATCAGCGCCGCATCGTCGGTCGAGAACGTCAACGGCAGGCGCATGTCGATCAGCCCCGCGAGGATCGCGTCCGTCTTCGGAAGCTTCTGCTCCGGCGCGTATTTCCAGCTGTCGTAGCGCGAGGTGAAGGCGACCGGCTCCTCGGCGCCGAACCATTTCAGCTCGACCCCCCGCGCGGCGCATTGGGCGAGCAGGGTCCTGATCCGGGCCTCCTCCCAGCCCGGAAGAAGAAACTGGATCGAGGAGCCCACGATGCGCTCGCGGGGGTCGCGCTCGACGATCTGCAGGCCCGGCACGTTGCGCAGTCCCGTTTCGACCGTGGCATAAAGCGCGTTCCAGCGGTCCACCTGCGCAGGCAGGTCGGCCAGCTGCGCGCGCAGGATCGCGGCACGCAGATGGTCCATCCTGCCCGAGACATTGGGTGTCTTCAGCTTTACATTTTCGAACGTATCCACAGGGGGTCGAGCAGTGTGCCGGCCGTAAAGCATGTAACTTCCCGACAATATGATCGCACGCGCCATGAGCTCGGCATCGTCCGACACGATCAGCCCGCCCTCACCCGAATTGATGTGCTTGTAGGTCTGCGTGGAGTAACAGGCGGCCAGTCCGTGCCTCCCCGAGGGCGTGCCGTTCCACGCCGCCCCCATGGTGTGGGCGCAATCCTCGATCACCGCCACGCCAAGCGTGTCGCAGACCTCCATCAGGCGATCCATGTCGCAGATATGCCCCCGCATGTGGCTGAGCAGCAGAACGCGCGCGCCGCTGGCTCGCGCGCGACCGGCCAGATCGTCGATATCGATCGTCAGCGCCTCGGTCGTCTCGACGAAGACGGGTTCCGCGCCGACGCTCGCGATGGCGCCCGGCACAGGGGCCAGCGTGAAGCCGTTCGAAAGAACCTTGTCGCCCGCGCCCACGCCAAGGGCCCTCAGCACGCAGGACATCGCGTAGCCACCCGAGGCGACGGCGAGGCAGTACTTCGCGCCCGTGAAGGCGGCGAATTCTTCCTCGAGGCGGGACACCTCACCCACGTCATCGGGCACGAGGTTGTAGCGATGCAGACGCCCCGAGCGCATCACGGCGACGGCAGCCTCGATGGCGGCCTCGGGGATCGGCTCCTGCTGGGTGAAGCTGCCGGTGAAGACGGGTTTTTCCATGGCTGCACCTTCCGTCTCCAGCCCCTCCTGGTCAAGATCGCGCAGCGTCCGGGACGGGAAGGATGTGCGCGATGACCGTGTCGAGATCGTCATAATGGTCGAGCAGCGCCTCGGGCGCGAGGTCGGCGACTGCGCGCCCGGTCGGCCCGAACGTGACCAGCACGCAGGGCACACTCGCCGCCGTCGCGGTCTTGCGGTCGGTGACCGTGTCGCCGATCAGAAGCGAACGCGCCAGCGCGCCGCCGCTGCGCTCCACGGCCGCGCGATAGGGCGCGGGATCCGGCTTGCGCACCGGCAGCGTGTCGGCCCCGACCAGCGCGTCGAAGAGATGCGAAAGGCCCAAACGGTCCACCAGGTCGATGGCGAGCCTTTCGGGCTTGTTGGTGCAGATCGCCGTGACCGCGCCCGCCGCGCGCAGCCGGTCAAGCGCCTCCAACACCCCGGGATAGAGCGTCGTATGGACGTCGATCGCCTCGCCATAGGCCTCCAGCAGGAGCGGATAGCCCGCCTCGACGATACGCGCGCCATCGGCGATCCCGAGCCGCTCGGTCGCAAGCTCCAGCATCGCGCGGCCACCTCGAAAGGCGGTGGCGTCATCCGCACCCGGGCACAAGGCCGGGCCATGCCCGAGCGCCGCCAGCGCGGCATTGGCCGCGGCGATCAGATCGCCCGCCGTGTCCGCCAGCGTGCCGTCGAGATCGAAGACGATGGTGTCGCGCATCCGCCCTACCTGCCGTTTCCCGTTTATCGGCAACGATCCGCGCGCGTCGTGAAACACGCTGTTGCGCAAAGTGACGCTGTGGATTGTTGCCAGCCCAACGGCCCATTGTTAGGACGCTCTGAACACGAGAGGAACCCGGTTCATGGCCGATCTCCCCCAGCGCTCCGCACCCGTGACGGCGCAGCGGCCTGTCGCGCTGATCGTGCTGGCCGCGGGTGCCGGCACACGGATGAACTCCGATCTGCCCAAACCGCTCCATGAGCTGGGCGGCCGTCCCCTCGTAGCCCATGCGCTGGCAGCGGGCCGCGCGCTCGATCCCGAACGCGTGATCGTCGTGACGGGCCATGGCGCGGACGCGGTCGAAGCGGCCGTCGCCGAGGCCGATCCGGAAGCCTTCTGCGTCCGGCAGGAAGAGCAGAAGGGGACCGGCCACGCGGTCCTTCAGGCCGCCCCCGCGCTCGAGGGCTTCGACGGGGATGCGGTCGTGCTTTATGCCGACACGCCGTTCCTGGCGCCCGAGACCATCGAACGTCTGCGCGCGGCGCGGATGGATCACGATGTGGTGGTGCTGGGCTTCGAGGCCGCGGACCCGGGCCGCTATGGCCGCCTCGTGATGGAGGGCGACGCGCTCATGCGGATCGTCGAGGCGAAGGACGCCACGACCGAAGAGCTGGCCATCACCACCTGCAATTCCGGGGTCATGGCCGCCAACGCCGCCCTGTTGATGGGCCATCTGGGCCGGATCGCGCCGCAGAACGCGGCGGGCGAATACTACCTGACGGATGTGGTGGCGCTTGCCCGTGCCGCAGGGCAATCCGCCGGCGTCGTCCTCTGCTCCGAGGACGAAACGCTCGGCGTGGACAGCCGTGCCGGACTGGCACGAGCCGAGGCGCGGTTCCAGGCGCTCTGCCGGAGCCGCGCGATGGAGGCCGGCGTCACCCTCACATGGCCCGACAGCGTCGTTTTCTCTGCCGATACCGTGATCGGACGTGACGCCGTCATCGAGCCGCACGTGGTCTTCGGCCCCGGCGTGACGGTCGAGACGGGCGCGCGCATCCGCGCCTTCTCCCATCTCGAGGGCTGCCACGTGTCGCAGGGCGCCGTCATTGGCCCCTACGCGCGGCTGCGCCCGGATGCCGAAATCGGCAACGACGCCCGGATCGGCAACTTCGTGGAGGTCAAGGCGGCCTCGATCGGCGAAGGCGCCAAGGTCAACCACCTCAGCTATATCGGCGACGCCGAGATCGGCGCTGGCTCGAATGTCGGCGCGGGCACCGTCACCTGCAACTACGACGGCGTAATGAAGCATCGCACCGTCATCGGCCGGGATGTCTTCATCGGCTCGGACACCATGCTGGTCGCGCCCGTCACCGTCGGCGACGGCGCGATGACGGCCAGCGGGTCGGTCATCACGCAGGACGTGCCGGACGGCGCGCTGGCGCTTGCCCGCGCGCGGCAGATCAACAAGCCGGGCCTCGCCCTGCGCCTGATGGAGCGTCTTCGCGCGCTCAGAAAAGAACGGAAGGGCTAGGTCCATGTGCGGAATTGTCGGCGTTCTGACGGATCACGAGGCAGCCCCGATCCTCGTCGAAGCGCTCAAGCGGCTGGAATATCGCGGCTATGACAGCGCGGGCATCGCCACCGTCCACAACGGGATGCTGGACCGCCGACGCGCGGTCGGCAAGCTGCACAATCTCGCGGACCTGCTGGTCTACGAGCCGCTCCCCGGAAAGGCCGGGATCGGGCACACCCGCTGGGCGACACATGGCGGCCCCACGGTCAGGAACGCCCACCCGCACCGGGCCGGCCGCGTGGTCGTCGTCCATAACGGTATCATCGAGAACTACCGGGCGCTGAAGGAAGCGTTGGCGGACCGCGAGTTCGAAAGCGACACGGACACCGAGACGATCGCGCATCTGTGCGAAACCTTTCTCGACCGCGGCATGTCCCCACGAGAGGCCGCAGCCGAGACGCTGAAACACCTTGAAGGCGCCTTCGCGCTGGCTTTCCTCTTCGACGGCGAGGAGGATCTGATCGTCGCCGCGCGAAAGGGCTCGCCCTTGGCCATCGGCCATGGCGAGGGCGAGATGTACGTGGGTTCCGACGCCATCGCGCTCAGCCCGCTGACCGACCGGATCACCTATCTCGACGAGGGCGATTATGCTTTCGTGACCCGCAGCGGCGTGGAAATCCGCGATGCCGACGGGCGGCAGGTGCACCGCGACACGGTCAAGATCGCCGCGCAGGCTGCGCAGGTGGACAAGGCCGGGCACAAGCACTTCATGGTCAAGGAGATCTTCGAGCAGCCGACCGTGCTCGCCCAGTGCCTTGCGCATTACACGGGCAACGGCGCGGTGGAACTTCCCGATGCCGATCTCGACTTCGCCGCGACGGACCGGCTGATCATGGTGGCCTGCGGGACGGCGCATTACGCCTGCCTCGTCGCGAAATACTGGTTCGAGCAGATCGCGGGCCTGCCCTGCGACGTCGATATCGCCTCGGAATTCCGCTATCGCGAACCGCCCGTGTCCGACCGGGCAACGGCGCTTTTCGTCAGCCAGTCCGGCGAAACGGCGGATACGCTCGCGGCCCTGCGCTACACGCGCGACAAGGCGATGGCCGTCGTATCGCTGGTCAACGTGCCGCAATCCTCGATCGCGCGCGAAAGCGACACCGCCCTGCCCATCCTCGCCGGGGTGGAGATCGGCGTGGCCTCCACCAAGGCGTTCATGAACCAGCTCGGCGCGCTCGCCTGCCTCGCGATCCTGGCCGGACGACAGCGCGGCCAGCTCACACCCGAGCGCGAAGCGGAGCTTGTCGGCACACTCCTGAGCCTGCCTGCGATGATCAACCAGGCGCTCGCGCTCGAGGACCAGATCCGCCACCAGACCGGCAAGCTGGCCGAGGCACGCTCGGTCCTGTTCCTCGGCCGGGGTCCAATGTATCCGATGGCGCTGGAAGGCGCGCTGAAACTCAAGGAAATCAGCTATATCCACGCCGAGGCCTATGCCAGCGGCGAGCTCAAGCATGGGCCCATCGCGCTGGTGGACAACAACCTTCCGGTGATCGTTCTGGCCCCGCGCGACGCTCTTTTCGACAAGACGGTATCGAACATGCAGGAGGTGATGGCGCGCGACGGCAAGGTCTGGCTCGTCAGCGACGCCGAGGGCGTGGCGCTGGCCGGCGAGGGCGTCTGGGAGACGCTGACGCTTCCCACCATCGACCCGGTCTTCGCGCCGATGCTCTACGCGGTCCCGGCGCAGCTGATCGCCTACCACACGGCGCTCCACAAGGGCACGGATGTCGACCAGCCGCGCAACCTGGCGAAGTCCGTGACCGTGGAATGACGCCAGAGGCGGCGCTGGCCGTTCTTCAGGCGCAGGCGGATGCGGAGCGGGCCGCCGGGATGCGCGCCTATCACAAGGTCGACCGGACCTATCTGGGCCTGTCGAACGGCACGGTAAACGATCTGGCCACGGGCTGGCGCAAGACGCTCGATCTGCCCGGGCGCGTGGCGCTGGCGAATGAGCTCTGGGCCAGCGACATCCACGAGGCGCGGATCACGGCGGCCAAGCTTTTCCTTCAGGCGCGCATCCGCCCCGACGACACGCCCGCCTGGGACTGCCTCACGGGCTTCGTGCCCGATTTCGACAGCTGGTCCATCGCCGACGCGGTGGCGCAGGCGGGACAGAAGCGGCTGCTGGCCGATCCGTCGCGGCTGGATGAGGTCGAGGACTGGACCCGGTCCGACCACATGTGGACGCGCCGGGCCGCGCTGGTCTTCACGCTGGGGTTCACGAGATCGCGCCACCCGAAACCCGCGGAAACCGAAGCGCGGGACCGCATCCTCGGCTGGTGCACGGGCTATGCCGACGATCCGGAATGGTTCATCCAGAAGGCCGTCGCATGGTGGGTCCGTGACTTGTCGAGGAAGGACCCAGACCGCGCCCAGGCCTTTCTCGAGGCCCATGGCGCACGCCTCAAGCCCTGGGCCCGGAAAGAGGCTTCGCGGCATATCGCTTGACGGGCGCGCATTGCGCGCGCTCAAGCCACCTGCGGCACGCCGCCCTGAAGGACGCTGACGAACCAGTCCCGGTCGATGTTTCCCCCGCAGAGGATCACGGCGACCTTCCTTCCCCTCATCGCGTCCCGCTCCTGCATCAGCGCGGCCAACGGCGCGGCCCCCGCCCCTTCGGCGAGGTTATGGGTGTCCGAGTAGTAGACGCGGATCGCCTCGGCCACCTCCTCGTCCGACACCGTCACGATGCGCGCGGCACCCTTGCCGTAGATCTCCAGCGCCTCTGGCACCGGCACGCGGACGGCCATCCCGTCGGCGAAGGTCCGGCAGCTTTCGGTGGCGACCGGGCGGCCCGCTTCCACCGACAGTTTCGCCGTCTGCGCATTCTTGCTGACGACGCCGATGATCTCGGCCGTCGCGCCGAGCGCATCGCGCGCCGCGATCGTGCCGCAGATGCCGGACCCGCAGCCGATCGGCACATAGACGGCATCGAGATCCGGCACCGCCCGGAACAGCTCGTAGCCATAGGTCGCGACCCCGCGCACGAGTTCCCGGTGGAAGGGTGGCACGATGAAGAGACCCTCCTCGGCCGCGACGCGATAGGCCTCCTCGCGGGCGGTGTCGAAATCATCGCCGAATTCCACCAGCTCCGCCCCGAAGGCGCGCATGGCCGCGTTCTTCTCCACCGAGTTGCCGCGCGGGACATAGACCTTCGCGGTCAGCCCCGCCGCCGTGGCGGCCCAGGCCTGGCCCTGCCCGTGATTGCCGCGCGTGGCCGTGCAGATACCGCGCACCTCGGGATGGGTGTGCCTGAGCCAGTCGATGAAGGTCAGCGCGCCGCGCACCTTGAACGAGCCCGTGGGCGTGTGGTTCTCGTGCTTGACCCGGACCTCGGCGCCCAGGCGTTCGGCCAGAAGCGGCCAGGCGTGCTGCGGGGTGGGCGGCATGTATGCCGTCACAAGCCGGTGTGCGGCCGCGAGATCGTTGGGGGTGAACTGCATGGCGTCCTCCTTCGCGCAGGCCCGCTCACCCTACCCGGACGGCCCCCGCTTGCAAGCCGGGCCGCACGGGTCTAGCCAGCATCGGAAGACACGGACAGGGGGATCGCGATGACCGTTCTCATCACCGGCGCGAACCGGGGCATCGGCGCGGGGCTGGCAGACGCCTGCCGGGCCCGCGGCGCGCAAGTCGTCGCGGCGGCCCGCTCGGGCACCGACACACCCCTCGATGTCAGCGACCCGGCCTCGATCCGCGCGCTGGCGGATGGGCTTGCGGGCCGGGCCATCGACCTGCTGGTCTGCAACGCCGGCATCTACCGCGACAAGGACATGGATCTCGCGGCCGGGTACGACGCCGCCACATGGGCCGAGACCTTCGCGGTGAACGTGACCGGCGTCTTTCTCACGGTGCAGGCCTTCCTGCCGCATCTGGACCTGAGCGCGGCGCCGAAGATCGCCATCATCTCCAGCCAGATGGGCTCGAGCGCGCGGGCGAAGGGCGGGAGCTACATCTATCGCGCCTCGAAAGCGGCCGCCACGAATCTCGGCACGAACCTCGCCATGGATCTGGCCCCGCGCGGCATCGCGGTCGGCATCTACCACCCCGGCTGGGTGCGCACCGACATGGGCGGCGCAGGCGCCGACATCTCGCTCGAAGAAAGCGTGGCGGGGCTGATGGACCGGTTCGACGCGCTCTCCGTGGCCACCACCGGCGCCTTCCTGACATGGGACGGGCGCCCGCATCCGTACTGAGCGCGCCCGCGCCCCTTCATCCTGGCAGAAAACCTCCGGGGGGAGGCCGCAGGCCGGGGGGCAGAGCCCCCGCGCGGCCCGCGGCACGCGCCGCGCTGCCCCTTGCGCGCAACCAGCCGCTTCCGTATGAGCCGGACCGCGCACGGCAGTAATGGCGGCCCGAGACGATGTCCATCCTTGTCATGAAATTCGGCGGCACCTCCGTCGCCACGCTGGACCGGATCCGGCGCGCCGCCAAGCGCGTGGGCCGCGAGGTCGCCAATGGCCATGACGTCATCGTCATCGTCTCGGCCATGGCGGGCCGGACGAACGAACTCGTGGGCTGGGTCGAGGAAACCTCGCCCCTCTTCGACGCGCGCGAATACGACGCCGTTGTGTCCTCCGGCGAGAATGTCACGGCCGGCCTCATGGCGCTCACGCTGCAGGAAATGGACGTGCCCGCGCGCAGCTGGCAGGGCTGGCAGGTGCCGGTTCAGACGACCTCGGCCCATGCGTCGGCGCGGATCGAGGCGATCCCGCCGGAGAACATCATGGCCAAGTTCGCCGAAGGCATGCGCGTCGCCGTGGTCGCGGGCTTTCAGGGGATCAGCCCCGAGGGCCGCATCACGACGCTCGGCCGGGGCGGGTCGGACACCACCGCCGTGGCCTTCGCCGCCGCCTTCGGCGCGGTGCGCTGCGACATCTACACTGACGTGGACGGGGTCTACACCACCGATCCGCGCATCACGTCCAAGGCGCGCAAGCTCGACCGGATTTCCTTCGAGGAGATGCTGGAACTTGCCTCGCTGGGCGCGAAGGTCCTGCAGACACGCTCGGTCGAACTGGCCATGCGCTACAAGGTGAAACTCCGGGTGCTCTCGAGCTTCGAGGAACCCGACGAGACGGCAGGCACGCTGGTCTGTGCCGAGGAGGACATCGTGGAAAGCAATGTGGTGGCCGGTGTGGCCCATTCCCGTGACGAGGCGAAGCTGACGCTGACGGATGTGGAGGACCGCCCCGGCATCGCCGCGGCGATCTTCGGCCCGCTTGCCGATGCGGGCGTCAATGTCGACATGATCGTGCAGAACATCTCGGAGGAGGGCATGACCGACATGACCTTCTCCTGCCCGGTGAACGAGGTGAAGCGCGCCGAAAAGGCGATGGCCGACGCAAAGGACCGGGGCGAGATCGACTTCGGCGCGCTTGTAGCGGATACGGACGTCGCGAAGGTCTCGATCGTGGGCATCGGGATGCGCAGCCACGCGGGCGTCGCCGCCAAGATGTTCAAGACGCTGCGCGACGAGGGGATCAACATCAAGGTGATCACCACCTCCGAGATCAAGGTCAGCGTGCTGATCGACCGGAAATACATGGAACTGGCCGTGCAGGCGCTCCATGCAGCCTTCGGGCTCGACCGGGCGGCGTGACATCCGCCGCCCGGTCCGGGTTCGGACAAGCTGCGCGGTCGCAAGCCATGCAGCGGCGACGCAGCCGGAGGCCGCCACGCGCAAATGGTTCAGGCGCGTCCGGCGCAGGGCACAGGCGGGCCAGTAGCCCGAGACTCCCTCCGGGCTCCGCGGCAGCGCGTCGAGGCGCGTGTTCATCGGCACATTCCCGAGGCCCATGACGGCAATGACGCCCAGAAGGCAGGCCCCCGCACCCGCAAGCACCGTGGTCCGCGCGGCCCGATCGAGCCGCCAGAGCGCGACGACGGGTAGCGCCGGCGATCCCGGCACGAGCGCCATCAGAAGCGCCATGAAGGCCGAGGTGGCCGCACTTGCGCGGGACGGCGATCTGCGGCCGGACCTGACACCGGAGCGCGCGACCGATCTTCTCGCGGGCCTCCTTTCGGTGTCGCTCCGGGCGCATCTGACGCGGGAGGGCGGCTGGTCGCGGGACACCTGCGTCGACGAGATCGCGCGGCTTGCGAAGAAGGCGTTGATGCCGGACGGTTGAACGTTGCGCCGCGCTGCAACCTCGCGGTATGCCTGTTCCCCGGGTCAGGCGCCAAGAACTGGCGCAGAGGCAGCAGGGGTCGATGGTCCAGCAAAGCGAAAGCGAAAGCCGCAAGCTTCTGTCGGGTTTGCAGGCGGTGATGGCCGAGCCTGTCGAGGGACAGGAACGCCTCAACCGCATCACGCGCCTCATCGCCGAATCCATGGGCTCGGAGGTGTGCTCGATCTACCTGCTGCGCGACGCCGACACGCTCGAGCTTTGTGCGACCGAGGGACTTGCGCCCGAGGCCGTCCACGTCACCCGGATGCGGATCGGCGAGGGCCTCGTCGGCCGCGTCGCCCGCACGTCGCGGCCCGTCAACACGGCCAACGCCCCGGGCGAGCGCGGTTTCCGCTACATGCCCGAGACGGGCGAGGAACGGTATTCCTCCTTCCTCGGCGTGCCGATCATGCGTCTGGGCGAGCGGCTTGGCGTTCTCGTCGTCCAGTCCAAGGACGCGCGCGAGTTCTCCGACGACGAGATCTACGCCCTCGAGGTCGTCGCCATGGTCCTTGCCGAGATGACGGAGCTCGGCGCCTTCACGGGCGAGGGCGCGGCGCTGCGCGAGCGGCATACCAGCCAGGAGATGTTCCGCGGCAGCTGTGCACAGGAAGGCACCGCCATGGGCCATGTGTGGCTTCATGAGCCGCGCGTGGTGGTCACCCGGCCCGTCGCCGACGACCCGGACGTGGAGCTCGTCCGGCTGCGCGAGGCGGTGGACCGGCTGCGCGTCGATGTCGACCAGATGCTCACGCGGGTCTCGCCGGGCGACGCGGAACAGCGCGAGGTCCTGGAGGCTTACCGGATGTTCGCCCGCTCCCGCGGCTGGATGCGGCGGATGGAGGAGGATATCTCGCGCGGGCTCAGCGCCGAGGCCGCCGTGGAAAAGGAACAATCCACCGCGCGTGCGCGGATGGAGACCGTGCCCGACGCCTATCTGCGCGAGCGGCTGCACGATCTGGACGACCTGTCGAACCGGCTTCTGCGCCTCCTGACCGGCCAGGGCACCGACACGGGCGCCCAGATGCCGGCCGACCCGATCCTTGTCGCGCGCAACATCGGTCCGGCGGAGCTTCTGGATTACGGGCGGCGCCTCAGGGGCGTGGTGCTGGAGGAAGGCTCCGTCGGGTCCCATGCCACCGTCGTCGCCCGCGCGCTGGCCATTCCGCTGGTCATCAACGCCACGCGCATCACCACCGAAGCGCTGAACGGCGATTTCATCCTCGTGGACGGCGACCAGGGCATCGTCCATCTGCGCCCCGAGGACACCGTCGCCTCGGCCTTCCGCGACAAGCTCGCCATGCAGGCCGAGGCGCAGGAGCGCTACGCCTCGATCCGCGACAAGCCGGCCGAGGCGCTCTGCGGCACGGTGGTATCGCTGCAGATGAACGCGGGGCTCATGGCCGACCTGCCCTCGCTGCCCTCCTCGGGGGCCGAAGGGGTGGGGCTGTTCCGGACCGAGCTTCAGTTCCTGACCCGCAACAAGGTGCCGCGCCGGGGCGAGCTGGCCGCGCTTTATGCCCGGGTGATGGATGCCGCCGGCGGCAAGCGCGTCATTTTCCGCACGCTCGACATCGGGTCGGACAAGGTCCTGCCCTACATGAAACCTACGGAGGAGCCGAACCCCGCGCTCGGCTGGCGCGCGATCCGCGTGGGCCTCGACAAGCCCGGCGTCATGCGGATGCAGCTGCAGGCGCTGATCCGGGCGGCGGCGGGCCGGCCGCTTTCGGTCATGTTCCCCTTCATCGCGCAGCTCGACGAGTTCACGCAGGCGCGCGACCACCTCCTGCGCGAGCTCGACCGCGAGGCCGCGCTGGGCCACGTCCTGCCCGAGAGGACGGATATCGGCGCGATGCTGGAGACGCCGAGCATGGCCTTCGCCCCGCGCAGGTTCTACGAGATGGCGGATTTCGTCTCGATCGGCGGCAACGACCTGAAGCAGTTCTTCTACGCCGCCGACCGCGAGAACGAACGTGTGCGGCGGCGTTACGATACGCTCAACGTGTCCTTCCTGTCGCTGATCGGACAGATCGTCGAGCGCTGCGCGGAGACCGACACGCCGCTCAGCTTCTGCGGCGAGGATGCCGGGCGGCCCATCGAGGCGGTGTGTTTCGCCGCCATGGGCCTCAGAGCGCTGTCCATGCGGCCGGCCTCCATCGGGCCGGTGAAGTCGCTTCTGCGGCGGGTGAACCTCGACGAGGGGCGCGCCGTGATCGACGAGGCATGCGCGTCGGGCGAGCAGTCGGTGCGCCCGGCGGTCATGGAGTGGCTCAGACGCACCGGTTGAGCGTAGGGCCGGCGTCGGATTGCGTATTTTTGGAAAGATGAAGGGGAAGGCTCAGTGCGCCCATGGCGTGACGCGGCCCGACACGCCGTCCCACGCGCCATAGCCCAGAACCCGCTCCGGGTTGGTCGGCGGCGGCATCTCGACGCCTGCGAGACGCCGGAAGCCGAAGCGCCGGTAATAGGGCGCATCCCCCACCAGCAGGACGCGCGGCCAGCGGTCGGCCTCGGCGCGCGCCATCCCCTCGCGGATCAGCGCGCCGCCCAGCCCCTCGCCCTGCCGGGTCGGGTGCACCGCCACGGGGCCGAGCAGCAGCGCCTCGGCCGTGCCCACGCGCACCGGCCAGAACCGGATCGCGCCGCCGAGAATGCCCAGATCGTCGCGCGCCACGAGGCAGAGGTCGCGCAGCGGCGCCACCCCGTCGCGCAGCCGATAGGAGGACAGCGCCTCGCGGCCCGGCGCGAAGCACAGGTCGTAAAGCGCCTCTACCTCCCACCGGTCGTCGGGGTTCTCACGGGTGAGTTCGTACACTTGGAGATGCCCGCCGTTCGCCTTATCGTGCCTGCCCTTTGCCTCTGGCCTCGGGCCTAGCACGGCGCTACGGCTTTGCCAAACCAGCACGCCACGAGAATACGAAGGAGACGCGAGAGATGTTCTATCGCCCCGAGGACGGCCATGGCCTGCCGCACAACCCGTTCAACGCCATCGTGACGCCGCGGCCCATCGGCTGGATCGCGACGCGCGGCGCGGACGGGTCCGAAAACCTCGCCCCCTACTCCTTCTTCAACGCGGTGGCCTATGTGCCCCCACAGGTCATGTTCGCCTCAACCTCCGCCAAGGAGGATCGGGGGGACACGAAAGACAGCGTCGCCAATATCCGCGATACGGGCGTATTCTGCGTGAACATCGTGGAATACGCCATGAAGGACGTCATGAACCGGACCTCGGGTCCGTGGCCGAAAGAGACGGACGAGTTCGAGCTGGCGGGGATCGCGCGGGCGGCGTGCGAGACGATCGCCTGCTCGCGCGTGGTCGCAGCGCCCGCCAGTCTCGAATGCCGCATGACGCAGATCGTGAAGATCGAGGGCGAGGCGAATTTCGTCGTCTTCGGCGAGGTCATCGGCGTGCATCTGCGCGACGATTGCCTGAGGGATGGCATCTTCGACGTGCTCAGCTTCAACCCGCTGACGCGGATGGGATATCGCGACTATTCGGTGATCCGCGAGAAATTCTCGCTGGCGCGCCCCGGGGAATGAACGGCCTCTAGGCCGCGAGAAACGGCAGAACGACGGGCTTCAGCCGGGTCTCGACGATGGGCTCCAGCCGGTCGAGAAATCCTGTCAAACCGCAAGGGACGTCCTGTCCGTCCCCAAGGTCCGACCTGCTCAAAATCAGGGTTTCCGGCCCGCCGAAGCCGTTGGCCAGACGCTCCGTGTCGTCTTCGAAGCGCGGCGCCGGATAGCGACGCGCACAGGTCGCGACCACGCCGAGCACTGGCGGAATCCGGTTCGGCCTTGCCAGAAAGCTGCGCATCGGCGCCGCAAGGCGCCCTGAAACCAGCGGCGAAACCACGATCAGCGCGTCGGCGATGCCTACCGGAGCGTCCAGTTCGATCTTCGGCAACACTCCCTTGAAACGGTCGCGCCGTGCCCGTAGCGGCCCAAGCCAACCGTCGTACCGCTCGCATCGGATCGCACTCTGCTCCGCGGAAAAACGGCCCCACATCCGAGTGGCGGTCTCGCGGGTCAGGGCGTCGGGTGCGTATGTCACGACACGCACGCGCATGGCATCTCCTCTTCGATTTTCCGAGTATATTGTAGACCGTGCAAACTTTTCAGCGCAAACCTTTTCGTCAGTATCGGTTTGCACTGCTCAAACCGGCAGCGCCTTGAACGGTTCCCGTCTTCGTGGTTCTGCTTGGGCGGAACAGGGGCTGCGAAGGCGAGAGAATAATGGAAACGATGATCGGCGTGATCGGCGGGTCGGGCGTCTACCAGATGGACGGGCTCGAGGGCGCGGAATGGGTCGATGTGGCAAGCCCCTTCGGCACGCCTTCGGACCAGATCCTGACCGGGCGGCTCGACGGGGTCGCCATGGCCTTCCTGCCGCGTCACGGGCGGGGGCATGTGCATTCGCCTGGGTCCGTCCCCTACCGCGCCAATATCGACGCACTCAAGCGGCTGGGGGTGACCGACGTCATCTCGGTCTCGGCCTGCGGCTCGTTCCGGGAGGAGATGGCGCCGGGCGATTTCGTCGTGGTCGATCAGTTCATCGACCGCACCTTCGCCCGCGAGAAGAGTTTTTTCGGCGAAGGTCTCGTCGCCCATGTCTCGGTCGCGCATCCCACCTGCCCGCGCCTGTCGGAGGCCTGCGCCACGGCCGCCCGCGCCACGGGCACCACGGTGCACGAGGGTGGCACCTATCTCGCCATGGAAGGGCCGCAGTTCTCGAGCCTGGCGGAGTCGAAGCTCTACCGCGAGGTCTGGCATTGCGACGTGATCGGGATGACCAACATGCCCGAGGCCAAGCTCGCCCGCGAAGCGGAGCTTTGTTATGCCTCCATCGCCATGGTCACCGATTACGACAGCTGGCACCCGCAACACGGCGCGGTCGATATCGCCGACATCATCGCGACGCTTTCGGGCAATGCCGAGAAGGCGCGGAGCATGCTGGCGCAGCTTCCCGGCCTTCTGGGTGGGACGCGCGCGCCCTGCCCCCATGGCTGCGACCGGGCGCTCGATAACGCAATGCTGACCGCGCCGGACAAGCGCGACCCGGCGATGGTGGAGAAATTGTCGGCCGTGGCGGGTCGGGTCCTGGGGGGCTAGCGATGGGGGACGGCGGATGGCGCTTATGGAGTTGGGCGTGACGGTTGCAACGCCTCGGCGCGGGCAGGGCTGAGGCGGGACCGTGCCGCTCGACCGAGACACGCTCCGGCGCCTTCTGGGCGTCTCGCCTCTGCGCACCGCGCGCACGAGCGTGTCACGACATGGCGCGAAGCCACTCGCCGGCGGGATCACGCGGGAGGAGCTTCACCTCTATCGCGGCGAGGGTCCTATTCCGGCCACCCTGTTGCGACCCGCCGGTGACGGCCCACACCCGGCGATCCTCTACTGTCACGCCCATGGCAACGCCTGGTCCATCGGGCGGGGCGAGTTGCTGGACGGTCGCCCTGCCCTGAAATGCGGGCCCTACGGCCCGGCGCTCGCGGCTGCGGGTTTCGTCGTTCTGTGCCTCGACATGCCGGGGCATGGCGCGCGCCGGCGGGAGGGCACGGAGGCCGCGCTCGCAAAAGCGGCGCTCTGGCGGGGCGGGACGCTGATGGGCCGGATGCTGGAAGACCTCGCCGCCGGGCTCGACGCGCTGACGGCGGATCCGGGCGTCGATGCGGGCCGGGTGGGCGCGATGGGCCTGTCGATGGGGGCGACGCATGCCTACTGGCTGGCGGCGCTCGACGACCGGGTGTCGGCCGTTGCCCATCTCTGTGCCTTTGCCGACATGGCGCCACTGCTCAGCTCGGGCGCGCATGACCTGCACGGGATCTACATGACGGTTCCGGGTCTGCTGAGCCATGGCGACATGGGCGACGTGGCCGCGCTGATCGCACCGCGCCCGCAGTTCATAGCCTATGGCGCACGCGACCCGCTCACGCCCGAGGAAGCGATTTCGCCCGCGCTTGCCCGTGTCGGTGCGGCCTATGGTGCAAAAGAGGCCGATGCGCGCCTTCGCATCCTTTCCGATCCGGTCGCCGGACACGAGGAGACACGCGCCATGCGCGCGGCCCTGCTGTCCTTCCTGCGGTCGACCTTGGGCCGCGCCGCGCGCTGTCCCGAGGACACAGCCCCGCAAAGTAATCCTCCGAACGCTTGATCCGGTCCCCGCAGCTTGCCATCAAGATCACATGTGGCGCTTCGCGATCCTGCTTCTCCTGCCGTTCATGGCGCTGCCCCGACCGGGCGCGGCGCAGGAGTTCGTCGCGGTGGCGGACCTCGTTTCGGATGAATCGTTCTACCGGCTGGTGGCCTGCGCGGCGCCGCCGGGGGGCGATTGCGCGAAACCCTTCGTGTGGTGGCCGCGGGAACGACGGCTGAGGCTGCGCGTGGGCATCGCGCAAATCTCCGAGGGGTTCGCCGACTACCGCTTCGACGTGGTGGACCGTTCCGTCGATCGCGCCATCGCGGAAATCAACGGGGCGGGTGCGCATCTCTTTCTGGAACGCGCTTTCGAGGGGCCTTTCGATATCCCGATCTTTCTCGTCGATGCGCCCGAGGGCGGCGAGATCACCGGCACGGGTGTGGCCGATCTCGACGGGTCGTCGATCTCGATCGGCCGGGTTACGCTTCGCTCGCGCGGGGCGGAGATCACCGACGCCGTGATCGCGATTTCGGCCGACATCCAGCGCCGCGAAATCGCCTCGGTCGTGTTGGAGGAGCTGGTGCAATCGTTGGGGCTTGTCACCGACGTGCTTTCTCCGGCCTATTCGCACTCGATTTTTTCCGAGAGCCACAATTCCGCAACCCGTCTGCGAGGTCAGGACGCCGCGGCGCTGCGGCGCCACTACCCACGCTTCTGACCCCCTGTCGCTCAGCGACCGCGCCCTCCGAAAGGCCCCCGCAATGCTCGATACCAAGACGGTTCAGGACTATATCCGCACGATCCCGGATTTCCCGCACGAAGGGATCCTGTTTCGCGATGTCACGACACTGTTCCGGGACCCGCGCGGCTTCCGGCTGGCGGTCGATCAGCTTCTGGCGCCCTTCGTGGGTCAGCGGATCGACCTCGTGGCTGGCCTCGAGGCGCGCGGTTTCATCCTGGGCGGCGCCGTGGCGCATCAACTCTCCAAGGGGTTCGTCCCGATCCGCAAGAAGGGCAAGCTGCCCGGAAGGACGATCGAACAGGACTATCTGCTCGAATACGGCAGCGCCACGGTGGAGATGCATGACGACGCGGTGGAGGCCGGCCACAAGGTTCTGCTGGTGGATGACCTGCTTGCCACTGGCGGCACGGCGGAGGCCGGCATCAGGCTGATCGAGCGGCTGGGCGGCGAGGTGATCGGCTGCGCCTTCGTGGTGGATCTGCCCGACCTTGGCGGGCGCAAGAAGCTCGAGAACATGGGCGTGCCCACCCACGCGATCTGCACCTACTCGGGGCTCTGACCCAGGATCGCGGCAAGAAGCGTGTCGTCGGACATCTCGAGCCCGCCCACGCGTTCCCCCGCGACCACGACCGAGAAGGTCGCACCCGGACTGACGGCCCGGTGACGCGCAAGTTCGGGGGTGGTCAGGCGTTCCCGGCGCACGTGAACGCCTGCCTCGGCCGCACGGGCACAGATCTGCGCCGCCCGCGCCTCGGTCGCGCCGCTTTCCCCTGTCGTCTGGATGACCGGGTCCGGCCCGAGGGAGGCCGCGCGGGCGCGCCAGTCCGAGGGAAAATGTGGCAGGGCGATCGGTCCGTGCAGCACACGCGCCGTCAGCCGTGCGCCGCCCGGACCCTCGTCCACGGTCATCCAGCGGCGACCGGGCGCGAAGCCGGGTGACACGAGGCCTTCCTCCTCGCCCATCAACGCCAGCACGCTGGAAAATCCGTAGAACTGTCCGAATTCCTCGACGCCTTCCCAGAGCCGCCGAGCCACGGACCGCGCCTCCGGTCCGTCGGACACGCGCAGGTCGTGCACGACGACGGCGTCATCAAGTCCCTCGATTGGGCGCCAAGACAGGCGGCCGGGCTGAAACAGGACGATTCCCGGATCGGGCGGGTGCAGCATGCGAATCTGCAGACCCTCCTCGAAGCGGGCCATGAGCCAGTCACGCTCGTAGGGTGCGTGCGCCGCGCTCAGCTGCCGGTCCACCCATGCAAAGGCGGTCCGGTCAAAGGTCGGCGGCGACACTGTCACCAAATCTCGAAGGCTCCGCGACATGGCGGTCTCCTTGGGCAGTGCGCGCATCCTGACGCGAAATTCTCACGCCCGCCGACACGCCGCCTTGATCTGCCGCAAATCGTGATCCGTGGCGTTTTGCGCGGCCTCTGTGGCGAACGCGCGTGCAATTCGCCCGCATTTAACCTTGCGTTAATCAGTCTCGGTCAGGCTGATGGGACCGGGGCCATACCCGGACGCGACTGCTTCTTGCATTGCAGAGACGGCTGCGTGCCCACCCCCACAGCAGCGACAAACCCGCCGGGCACGCAGCCACTCTCGCCGCGAGGCCGCCGGTAGCGCCCGTTTGGCCCGTTTGGCCCGTTTGGCCCGTTTGGATTGTATTCCAGCCAGCACCGCGATAGCCCGAAAAGGTCGCGGGCGTGATGGAACTGGTAGACATATCGGACTTAAAATCCGTGGGCCGTAAGGCCGTGGGGGTTCAAATCCCCCCGCCCGCACCATCGATCCCAAAAAATAAAAATTATCAATAAATTGCGGAGCATCTTGTTTCCCATCCCAGCCATGCGGCCGCCTTGCGCTACCCCGGTGCATGGGTGTGATTCGACCTGCGCGCAGCTGCGGTCCCCGCATAAGCCCCCGCCACAGGGTTGACCTGAAACGCCCGCGCCGTCCCGATCGCATGGGCCGCCACGCCCACCGCGAAGCCCCGTGCGCGCCAGTCGCGGACGCGCAACCGCAGCCGTCACCGTCGCAGCGCTGTTTCTCGCGCTCTTCACGCCGCTCGATGTTCTTGCCGAGGCGACCTCGGGGGTCATGCTGGCCGTGTTCTTCGTGGTGAACCTGTCGGTGCTGCGGCTGAAACTGGCCGGCGCCGCCCCCCGCATCGGCGTTCGCCGCGCCGGTCATCGTTCCGCTTGCAGGCGCGTTGACCTGCCTCGCGCTTCTGGTGGGCACCCAAGCCCTCGGCGGTTGAGCGGCGTCCCGGCCGGAACCGCGTTAACGGCGATCAATGCAGCACCCGGTCGCCAGCCTAGAGTGAAGCCGTGACATGGGAGGTGACTCATGGAAAGCGAGGTAATCATCCCGGCGGCCGACGACACGCGGGAGCTTCCCGGCACGTTGAACCGACCGGCGGATGCCAGGGGGCTCGTCATATTCGCGCATGGCAGCGGGTCGAGCCGCCTGAGCCCGCGCAACTGCATGGTGGCGGAGCGACTTGCCGAGCGCGGCTTTTCAACGCTCCTTTTCGATCTTCTGACCGCGGGCGAAGCACGCGAGCGGTCCAACGTGTTCGATATCGACCTTCTGACCGGGCGCGTCATCGATGCCGTTGACTGGGTCCGTGGGCAGGACGTCCTCGGCGCGTTGCCCATCGGCCTTTTCGGAGCCTCGACCGGTGCGGCCGCGGCCCTCGTCGCGGCGGCGCGGGCTCCCGGCGATGTGGCCGCCGTCGTGTCCCGGGGCGGACGGCCCGACCTCGCCGACCGCGCCCTTCCGGACGTGCGGGCGCCGACACTCCTGATCGTGGGCGGCGCGGATCACGGGGTGATCGAGCTGAACGAGCAGGCCTATGCACGGCTGACCTGCACGGTGGAGCTGAGGATCGTGCCGCGAGCCACGCATCTCTTCGAAGAGCCGGGCGCACTCGATGCGGTCATCGACCTCGCCGGGACCTGGTTCGGATCGTATCTGCACGGCGGCGGGATTTGACCGGGGTCAACGACCATCGCTTCGGAGACGGCAACTGTTGGCGCTTGAATCGATCTGACGAGGAAGCGACATGGACGACACCGACGAGGCCCTGGCGAAAACCACCGTGATCGACATACCCGAGGCGGTCGGCGTGTTCGACCGGTTCGAGGACCTGCAGCAAGCGTATTACGATCTGCGCACCGTCGGCTTCAGCCGCCACGATCTCAGCCTGCTCGGCAAGGAGGAGGTCCTGAAGGAGAAGCTCGGCAAATCCTACTGGCGCGCCGAGGAACTGGAGGACGACCCCCGCGCGCCCCGGGCCGCCTTCGTCTCGGAGGACGCGATCGGCGCGCTCGAGGGCAGCCTCGCCGGCGGTTTTCTCTACGTGGGGTCGATGATCGCGCTCGGGGCGATGCTCACGCCCGCCAGCACGCTGGCCGCATCCATCGCCGCCGTCGCAATCGGCGGTACCCCGGCGGCCGTCGTCGGCGTCCTGCTGGCGCGCCGCGCCGGGCAGAAACACAAGGACTACTACGCCCACCAGATCGAACACGGGGGAATGCTGCTCTGGGTGCGTGTCCGCGACGACGAGCACGAGAGGCTGGCCGTGGAGATCCTGAAGGGTCATTCCGGGCGCGACGTCCACGTCCATGACTGGAGCGAATGATACGGGCGAGGACGGCGGCGCGGAGGTGACGCCGGGCGCCGCAAGAAGGTCGACGCACACCCCGTTCCGGCCATGTCCCATCCGATGCCGCGCGGTCGATTTGCCTTCGCCAGACCCCCACTAGCCCCGCCGCAACGGCACATAAGCGGCCAGCGCCGCGGACGTTCCGTCCCGCCAGATCAATGACAGCCAGTGTTCGAAGGCGCGCGTGAAGGGGCCGGCCTCGTGCAGTCCTCCATACACCTCCGTTTGTTCGATCCAGGCCAGCGGACAGTCCTTCGCGGCCTGCGCCGCTCGGGTCAGAGAGACCCAGCTGGGATCGTTGGGCTCGATAACGGAGCCATCCTCGCGATGCCCCTCGCACATGCGCGCCCAGAGGGCTTCGGACAGGGCCAGCCCGTCCACCGAACCGCCTGCCGCAAGCGCCTCGCGCAGGATGGGCAACAGGAAACCGACGTGACGGGACGATCCGTCGAAGGCGACGCGGCGGGTCGTGTCGCGGATCGCAGGGTTGGAAAAACGCTGTTCGACAAGCGCGAGATACTCCGCCGGCGTGGTTCCGGGCACGGGGTCGACGTAAGGCAGGATCTCCTCGGTCTGCACCTTGCGGAACATTGCGGCGATCGCCGGATGGGCCATGCAATCTGCGATGGTGGGCACCGACAGAAGCTCTCCGGCATTCGCCAGCAGCTGGTGGCCGGCGTTGAGGATGCGGATCTTCATCATCTCATAGCCATGCACATCGTCGGTGAAGGTCGCGCCCGCGCGGTCCCAGTCGGGACGACCTGCGCAGAAGGCGTCCTCGATCACCCATTGGCGGAAGTTTTCATGCGTCACGGGAGCTGCATCGTCGATGCCCATCTCGCGCACCAGCGACAGTTCGGCCGGCCCCGTGGCGGGCACGATGCTGTCCACCATGGAATTGGGAAAGGCGGCCTCGGCGTCGATCCAGTCGGCCAGCCCGGGGTCGCTCAACCGGGCAAGCTCCACCACCGTCTGCCGCAGGATCGCACCGTTGCCCCGCAGGTTGTCGCAGGAGAGGCCGCTGAACGGACCATGCCCGGCGTCACGGCGAAGGCGAAGCGCGGCGACCATGGCACCGAAGGCGGTTCGGGGCCGGTCGGGATGCGCCGCATCGTGGACGATATCGGGATGGCGCGTATCGAGACCGCCCGCCGCCCCGTCGATGAAATACCCGCCCTCGGTCACGGTCAGCCCGACGATGCGAATACGCGGATCGGCCATGGCGCGGATCAGCGGGCCGTTGCCGTCCTCGATGGGGAGGTAGTCGATCATCGCGCCCGTCACCTCGGCCGAGCGGCTGTCGGGTGCAAGCTCGATCAGCGTGGTCAGGCAGTCTTGCGCCAGAAGCCTGTCGCGCATGTTGGCGTCGTAGGGCCGGACGCCAGCGCCGAGGATCGCCCAGTCCCGCGCGCGGCCCTCCTGCATCAGCCGGTGCGTGTACCAAGCCTGATGCGCGCGGTGGAAGTTGCCCAGCCCGATATGGACGATGCCGGGCGTCAGGCGGTCGCGGTCGTAGCGGGGGCGTTCGATGCCCTCGGGCAGGTCGTCCAGCGTGGCGTTCGACAGTTTGACTGGGCGGATCGCGGACATCAGCTCATCCATTGGCCGCCATCGACGTTGTAGCATTGCGCCACGATGTACTCGGCCTCGTCCGAGGCGAGGAAAACGGCCATTCCGGTCAGGTCCTCCGCCCGCCCCATCCGGCCATAGGGCACGGCCTCGCCCACCTCGCGCTTCTTCTGGCCCGGCGCCTTGCCCTCGTATTTCGCGAAAAAGGCGTCCACGCCGTCCCAGTGCTCACCATCCACGACGCCCGGCGCGATGGCGTTCACGTTGATGCCGTGGCCGATGAGGTTCAGCCCCGCCGACTGCGTCAGGCTGATGACGGCGGCCTTGCTCGCGCAATAGACGGCGACGAGCGGCTCGCCCCTGCGCCCGGCCTGGCTTGCCATGTTGATGATGCGGCCCTTGATGCCGTTCTCGATCATGTGCCGCGCCACGGCCTGCATGGTGAAGAGCGTGCCCGAGACGTTGATGTCGAAGACGCGGGCGTAATCGGCCCGCTCGATCTCGACGATGGGGGCGGCGCTGAAGATGGCCGCGTTGTTGATGAGGATGTCGATCTGCCCGAAGGCGCGAACGGTCGACGCCACGGCCGCGTCGATGCTCTGCTGCCGCGTCACGTCCATCTCGACGGCGATGGCGGCATCGCCGATCTCGGCGACGGTGGCGCAGGCGCGGTCCATGTCGATATCGCCGATGGCCACCCGCGCGCCTTCGCGCACATAGGCCTCGGCAAAGGCGCGACCGATGCCGCGCGCAGCCCCGGTGATCAGCGCCGTCTTTCCCTCAAGCCGTTTCATGCGACCCTCAGTCCGTCCTTGTCGAACCGGTGCAGATGATCGGGATCGGGCGTCAGCCAGATCGCATCGCCATGATGAAGCGAAACCTCACCGCCCACGCGGACGGTCACGGGCTCGGGGATGCCCTCGCAGGCCACGTGGAAGAACGTGTCGGACCCCAGATGCTCTGACACGCCGACCGTGCCGTGCCACTCCCCCGCCTCGGGAGACACCGAGATGTGCTCGGGCCGGATGCCGATGGTCGTGGCGTGGTGGCGCGCGGCAATATCGCCGCCGATCAGGTTCATCTTCGGGCTGCCGATGAAGCCCGCCACGAAGAGGTTGCGCGGCGCGCGGTACAGCTCCAGCGGGGAGCCCACCTGCTCGATATTGCCGGCGCGCAGGACCACGATCTTGTCGGCCATGGTCATCGCCTCGACCTGGTCGTGGGTGACGTAGATCATCGTGGTCTTGAGCCGGTTGTGCAGCTCGGAAATCTCCAGCCGCATGCCGACACGCAACGCCGCGTCGAGGTTCGACAGCGGCTCGTCGAAGAGGAAGGCGGACGGCTCGCGCACGATGGCCCGCCCGATGGCCACGCGCTGCCGCTGGCCGCCCGACAACTGACCGGGCCGCCGGTCGAGATAGTCGGTGAGGTTGAGAACATCCGCCGCCGCCCTGACGCGCCGCTCCTGCTCGGCCGCGTCGAGTCCCGCCATGCGCAGCGGGAAGGCGATGTTCTTGCGCACCGACATATGCGGGTAGAGCGCGTAGGACTGGAACACCATGGCAAGACCGCGCTTGGCGGGCGGTACGGCGGTTGCGTCCTTTCCGTCGATGCGGATCTCGCCCGCGCTGACGTCCTCCAGCCCCGCGATGAGCCGCAGCAGCGTGGACTTGCCGCAACCCGAGGGGCCGACGAAGACGACGAACTCGCCATCCTCGATCGTCAGGTCGAGCGGCGGGATGACCTCGACCTCTCCGAAGGACTTCGCAACCTTGTCGAGCGTGATGCGTCCCATGGGTTTTTGTCTCCCTCTTGCCCTACCGCTTCGCTGCTTGAGGGCTTGTGTTTTCCTGTCCTACTGCGTTGCTGCTTGAGGGCTCATTTGACCGCGCCGAAGGTCAGGCCGCGGACGAGTTGTTTCTGGCTGAACCAGCCGAGGATCAGGATCGGCGCGATGGCCATGGTCGAGGCCGCGCTGAGCTTGGCGTAGAACAGGCCCTCGGGGCTCGAATAGCTGGCGATGAAGGCCGTGAGCGGTGGCGCGCTGGCTGCCGTCAGGTTGAGCGTCCAGAACGCCTCGTTCCACGCGAGGATGATGTTCAGAAGCACCGTCGAGGCGATGCCCGGGATCGCCATGGGCGTCAGGACATAGAGGATCTCCTGCCTGAGCCCCGCACCGTCCATCCGCGCCGCTTCGAGGATGTCGATCGGGATCTCGCGGAAGTAGGTGTAGAGCATCCATACGATGATCGGCAGGTTGATCAGCATCAGCACGAGCGTCAGGCCGATCCGGGTGTCGAGCAGGCCGAACTCGACGAAGATCAGCGAGATCGGGTAGAGCACGCCGACGGCCGGAAGCATCTTTGTCGACAGCATCCACAAGAGGATGTCCTTGGTCCTGCGCGACGGCACGAAGGCCATGGACCACGCCGCCGGCACCGCCACGAGGATTCCGAGGAAGGTGGAGCCACCCGCGATGATCACGGAGTTCCAGAGGAAACGCATGTAATCCGAGCGCTCCTGCACGACGGCGTAATTCTCCAGCGTGAAATCGAAGCCCCAGAACAGCGGCGGGTTGTTGATCGCCTGGGCCTCGGTCTTGAAGCTGGTCAGGATCGTCCAGAAGATCGGAAAGAAGATCACGAGCCCGATCGCCCATGCGACGGCGGTGGTGATGATCTTGCGGCGTGTGGAAACTGCGCGTGCCATACTCGCCCCCTACCGGTCCAGGTTCTTGCCGACGATGCGCATCAGGAAGAGCGCGATGATGTTGGCGAGGATGATCGCGTAGACGCCGCCCGCCGAACCCAGGCCGATATTCTGGCTGTCCACCACCCTTTGGAAGATCAGGTAGGTCAGCGTCCGGGTCCCGAAGGAGCCGCCCGTGGTCACGAAGATCTCGGCGAATATCGACAGAAGAAAGATCGTCTGGATCAGGATGACGATGGTGATCGCCCGGCCCAGGTGCGGCAGGACGATGAACCAGAAGCGCGCGAGCACCGGCGCGCCGTCCATCTCCGCGGCCTCCAGCTGTTCGCTGTCGAGCGACTGGATCGCGGTCAGAAGGATGAGCGTGGCGAAGGGAAGCCACTGCCACGAGACGATCAGGATGATCGACTGCACCGAGGCGTCCGACATCCATGACACGGGCTGGGTCCCGAAGAAGCGCCAGAGATGGGCGAACATGCCGTTCACCGGGTCCATCATCATGTTCTTCCACACCAGCGCCGAGACGGTGGGCATCACGAAGAAGGGCGCGATCACGAGAATGCGGACGACGCCCTGCCCCCAGAACGGCTGATCGAGAAGGATGGCGAGCAACACGCCGAGGATCACGGTGATGACCAGCACGCCGCCGACGATCAGAAGCGTCGCCTGAACGCTCGGCCAGAAGGAGCTTGAGGTGATGAAGCGGACGTAATTCTCGAACCCCACCCAGTCGAGGCCGCGTTCCAGCGAGTCCCCGCGCATCGGCAGGTAGCGCTTGAACGAGAAGTAGAGCGTCATCGTCAGCGGCACCAGCATCCAGCCCATGAGCAGGATCACGGCCGGCGCCATCATCAGTCTTGCCGCGGAACGGGAATGCCGGGTCGCCATGGATACACCTCACCTTTGGGCGGGATCGCCCCCCGCGCGGAGTGTCGTCGGATCTGCGGAGGGCGAAAGACCCCGGGGACGGACAAGGACCGCCCCCGGGAAGGCTCGGGAGGAAGGACTAGCGGTAGCCCGCCGCCTCCATCGCGTCATTGGTCAGCGCCTGAGCGTTCTCGAGCGCCACTGCGATGGTTTGCTGGCCGGCATAGACCTCGGCGAATTCCTGGCTCACCTCGGTGGCGATGCCCGCGAATTCCGGGATCGCGACGAACTGGATACCGACGTAAGGCACCGGATCGACGGTCGGGTTCGTGGGATCGGCCGCATCGATCGAGCTCAGCGTCATCTCGGCGAACGGAACCTCCTGGTATTCAGGCGTCTCGTAGAGCGAGGTCCGCGCGCCCGGTGGCACGTTGGCCCAGCCTTCGTTCTCGGCCACGAGCTCGATGTATTCCCTCGAGGTCGCCCATTCGATGAACTGCTTTGCCGCGTCCTCCTGCTGCGTGCCGGCCGGGATGGCGAGCGCCCAGGCCCAGAGCCAGTTGGAACGCTTCTCGACGCCTTCCGCGTTCGGCGCCAGCGCGAAGCCCACGCTGTCGGCCACGGTGGAGTCATTCGGATTGGTCACGAAGGACGCGGCCACGGTCGCATCGATCCACATGCCGCAGCGGCCCTGCTGAAACAGCGACAGGTTCTCGTTGAAGCCGTTGGTCGCGTAGCCTGGCGGGCCGTAGCTGTTCATCAGGTCGACGAAGAAGGTCAGCGCCTCCTCCCACTCGGGCTGGTCGAACTGGGCGTTCCAGTCCTCGTCGAACCAGCGTGCGCCGAAGGAATTCGCCGTCACCGTGATGAAAGCGCCGCCCTCGCCCCAGCCGGGCTTGCCGCGCAGGCAGATGCCGTAGACCTCGTTCTCGGTGTCGTGCATGGCCGCCGCCGCTTCGCGGATGAACTGCCAGGTGGGCGCCTCGGGCATCTCGAGCCCTGCCTCTTCCATGAGATCGGTGCGATACATGACCATTGAGCTTTCGCCGTAGAACGGTGCCGCATAGAGCGTGCCGTCATGGCTCAGGCCGCCGCGCATGGCGGGCAGGATATCGTCGACGTCGTATTCCTCGCTGAGATCGTCCAGCGGGACGAGCCAGCCATTGGCGCCCCAGATCGGCGTCTCGTACATGCCGATCGTCATGATGTCGAACTGGCCGCCATTGGTGGTGATGTCCGTGGTCACGCGCTGGCGGAGGACGTTTTCCTCCAGCGTGACCCACTCGACGCCGATTCCGGTCTGCTCGGTGAACAGATCCGTGTAGCCCTGCATGCGGATCATGTCGCCGTTGTTGACGGTGGCGATGGTGATGGTGGTGTCCTGGGCCGATGCGGCGGCTGCAAAGACGCACAGCGCAAGGGCAGAGGACGCGCGGAGCGCGGTTCTCGGGGACATCCTAATCCTCCCTAAATTGGATGTTATGTGACGGGAAGGCTACGGTCTGAATTTACCGTGCGTCAAGATTTTTCTTTACGCGCGCTAATTTTCAGGCGTCACGCAGAGGCTCGCAGGATCAGACGGGCCGGGATGAGCGTCTCGGTCCGCGCGCCGAACCGCCCGCCCGCTTCGATCAGGGAAAACAGCGTTTCCATGCACTTGTCGGCCACCGCCTCGTATTCATGGGCCGCCGTGGTGAGCGACGGACAGGTGAAGCGGGAGAACGGGTGATCGTCATGTGACGCGATCCGGAGCGCGCATCCCTCGCCCCGCCCGACGCGCAAGCCGCGCTCGTAACAAGCCGCGAGAAATCCGATGGCGAGTCGGTCGTTGCTGCACAGGACGGTATCCGTCGCCAGTCCGCCGGAGGCGATCACGTCATGGGCACCCTGCCGCCCGATCTCCTCGAAACCCCATCCCTCGCCTTCCACCTTGACGACATGCGGCTCCAGCCCCGCCTCCTCCATGATCCGGATATAGGCATGGCGCCGCTTGTTGGCGTTGGGGTTGGCAGGGTTGCGCATCTCGAAGAAACACGGCGGCGACCCGGTGCGGCAGAGATAGTCCACCGTCTGCTTCACGAAGCTGAAATTGTCAGACCCGACAAAGGCTTCGCCCATACCCTCGATATTGCTGTCAAAGAGGACCGTGGGCACATCGCGGCAGAACCGCTCGATGGCGGCGCGGTCCGACAACCGCCCGAGTGGCGCCATGAACACCCCGGCGGGCTTGAGCGCGGTCAGCCCCTCGAGGATCTCCTTCTCCAGCTTTCGCTCCCCGTGCGCGCTGTAGAGGATCGGCGAGAATCCCGCCTCGATGCAGCGCAACTCGATGATGCGCGCGATCTCGGCGAAGAACGGGTCGGCAAGATACGGCACGACAATGCCGACATTCTTCGTCAGGCTGCGGTTCTGGTTCACCGCGAAGATATTCGGCCGGAAATCGTAACGCTCCAGCGCCGCCTCGATGCGCTCACGGGTCTTCGGGCGGACGCTGGCGGGGTCGTTGAAGTATTTCGACACGGTCGGACGGGACAGCCCGCTCAGCGCGGCGAACTCTTCCATGTTCCTGATCTTTTGCTCGCTCATGACATGGCCCCTTCACGTTGTTGCGGGCGGGGCGGCCCGTTCGGTCCAGATCGCACTCCAGAAGACCCTCAAAATATGACGCGAGTAAAGTTTTTTCTTGCATCTCCCGTGCCGGGCCGGTTGGCTTCGGGCACTTGCGGGATCGGCGCGCAACCTCGCACATGCCATCCCGGTGTGGAAGGCCGCGATGGGCTCGCGACGCTGGAGGGTCATCACCATGTATCTCGGCATCGACCTCGGCACGTCTGCCGTGAAAACCTGCGTCATCGGCATCGGCGGCGAGGTCGAGGCGACAGGATCGGCGCCACTCACCGTCCTGACCCCGTTCGACGGAGCGAGCGAACAGGACCCGGCGTCTTGGTGGGCGGCGACCCGCGCGGCCATCGCCGCACTGCCGCCGCCGCTCCGCGCGCAGGTCCGCGCGATCGGCCTGTCTGGCCAGATGCACGGTGCCGTCCTGCTTGACGCCGACCACCAGCCGGTGCGTCCTGCCATCCTGTGGAACGATGCGCGGGCCGCCGCCGAATGTGCCGACATGCTCGCGGCCGAACCGCGTATCGGCGAGATCTCGGGCGTTCTGCCCATGCCCGGCTTCACGGCGCCGAAGCTTCTTTGGCTGCTGCGGCACGAGCCTGACGCCCATGGCCGCGTCGCCTCGGTCCTGCTGCCCAAGGATTACATCGGCTTCCGGCTCCATGGCCGGATGGTGACGGACCCGTCGGACGCGGCAGGAACCTCGTGGTTCGACGAGCGCACGCGCCACTGGTCCGAAGAGCTCTGCCGCGTCAGCGCGACCGACATCGACTGGCTGCCGGAGCTGCGCCACGGAACCGAGATCGCGGGCGAGCTGATGCCCGGCCCGGCGGAGGAGCTCGGCCTGCCGGCGGGCATCCCCGTTGCTGCCGGCGGAGGCGACGCGGCGGCGGGGGCCGTGGGGATCGGCGCGGTCTCGGACGGGGACGGTTTCATCTCGCTCGGCACCTCGGGCCAGCTGTTTGTCACGACCTCGGACTATCGTCCCAACCCGGCCAGCCGCATTCACGCCTATGCGCACACGGTGCCGGACCACTGGTTCCAGATGGCGGCCATGTTGAACGGCGCGCGCCCCCTTGCATGGCTCGCCGACCTCCTGCGACGGCCCATCGGGGAGCTGTTGTCGGAGGCGGAGGCGGCGCCGTCCGGCCCGCTCTTCTTGCCGTATCTCACCGGTGAGCGGACGCCCCATGGCGATACGGATATCCGCGCCGGGTTCCAGGGGCTGGGCGAGGCCACGACGCAGGGCGGTCTCATGCGCGGAGTGGTGGAGGCAATCGCGTTCTCCTTCGCCGACGCCATCGACGCGCTGTCGGCGGCTGGCACGATGCCCGGGACGCTCCTCGCCATCGGCGGCGGAACCCGAAGCGATTTCCTGATGCAGACCATCGCCGACGCCACGTCCTGCCGGCTGGGCCGGAGCGACGGCGCCGATGTCGGGCCCGCACTTGGCGCCGCGCGGCTGGCCTGCGTTGCCTCAGGCGGCGGCAGCGCGGCGGAGGTGATGCGCAAGCCGGCCGTGCGACAGTGGTTTGCGCCGCGGGCGGCCGAAACGGACCGGCTGCAATCCCGGCTCGCGGGGTATCGGGCACTCTATCCGGCGTTGAAATCCGTCCAGACCGCGATGAGGTGAGAACCGGGTCCGAACAGGCGGAACGCGCCGCATGGCACCCTTCGTCATTTGCGATTTACGACCACCCCATCGTTCCAATAATGTGAACGCATGAGCCTGCTGAACTATACCCACCTTCGGGCCTTCCGCGCCGTCGCCGCCGAGGGAAACCTCACGCGTGCCGCCGAGAAGCTGGGGGTGGCGCAATCGGCGGTGTCGACCCAGATCAGGGCGCTGGAAACGCGGCTTGGCCATGCCCTGTTCGAACGTCGCGGACGGACGATGGCCCTGACCGAGGCCGGGCGGATCGCCTTCGACTGCGCCGAACGGGCCTTCGCGGCGGGCGACGAGCTGGTCGAAACGCTGGCCGGTCGCTCGGGCGCGGGGCAGGTCATTCGCGTGGGCGCGCTGGCAACCCTGTCGCGGAACTTCCAACTGAACTTCCTGCGACCGCTCGTGCAGGACCCCGACGTTTCGGTCGTCCTGCGCTCGGGTTCCATCGGTGAGCTCCTGGGCGAGCTGGAGGCGCTGCGGCTCGATGTCGTGCTGACGAACGCCCCGCCCCGCCATGATGCCGCGACGCCGTGGCGCGAGCACCGGATCGACGATCAACCGGTCAGCCTCGTCGGGCACCCGTCACGGCTCCCGCAGGCGGCGGATCTTGCAACGATCATAGCGGCGCAGCCCCTTGTCCTTCCCGCCGAGGGCAGCGCGGTCCGGGCCGATTTCGACCGGTTGATGGCGCGGGAGGGCCTTGCGCCCAAGATCGCGGCCGAGGCCGACGACATGGCGATGCTGCGCCTGCTCGTGCGGGAGAATACCGGCCTCGCGCTGGTTCCGCCGATCGTCGTTCAGGATGAACTCGAGGCAGGTCAACTGGTCGAGGCGTTGCGCCTTCCCGACCTGCACGAGGCGTTCTGGGCCATCACCCTGCCCCGCCGCTTCCCCAATCCGGCGCTCGCCCGCATCCTGTCGAGCAACTGATGCGCACAAAAGAAAAACGCGCCCGAAGGCGCGTCTCTGGGCAGCTTCGACAGGATCCGCGTCAGGCGGCTTCGGCCTCGGCCTGGCTGCGGCGCTCGCTTTCCTCCCGGCTGAGTGCGACCGAGGTGCGCACGCCGGCGGCCACGAAATTCATCAGCCCCTGAACCACGCGCTCGTTCGGATCGATCCCTGCGCAGCTCAGAACCTCGCGCCCGTCGCGCGACCGTGCCCAGCGCGCGATCTGATCGGGACCGTTGCCGTATTTCTTGTCATCGGCAATGGCGTCATCAAGCGCAGCGAGGACCACCGCCGCGAAAAGCTTCCGCGACCGTTGACCCTGTTCGAAGTTGAAGGCAGTGCCATCAACGAAATCCCGCATTTCGTCGTCCTTTGTGTTTTTGCTCTTGCAATTTCCGGCGTGACGCCTCTTATGCCCAATTTTCGTGCAGAGCTGTGATGCGATTTTTGCAGTCGTGGTATTCTCACAACGCATAGCTAGGCAAGAATTCGCACGAAATTCGGTGCTCCGGGCGCCTTTCCTGCCCATATCTAGACGCTACGTCGCATGTATCAAGGCTTTGTCAAGATTTTGCCACATGTTGCGTTCCGCCGAATGGCGACTCTCCCGCCTTCGATTCGACCAAAAGCCGCATACGCGCCACTGCAATGGCTCAGTCCCGCCCCCCGGACCATGGCGTGCGCGGGCCTCGGCGTTGTCCGGCGCGGGGTACGCGGCTCAGATCGGCCAGCGGACGGTTGGCGCCGCGGGGCGACCGGACCCGGCGTACAGTCGGGATCGGACTGTGGCGAGAGCGCGCCACGACGTATTCGACCTCCTCGTGGGGTGGCTTGCCATGGGTCCGCGTCCAGTAGGCAGGCCCGCCACGCCGCAGGAAGGCGGGCAGCACGAGCACGACACCGGCGATGAAACCGCCCGCGTGGGCCCAGTAGGCCACCCCCCCGCCCGCCACATCCATCGACAGGCCGTTGACCAGTTGCAGGCCGAACCAGATGCCCAGCATCAGCCATGCCGGGATCGTGAAGATCTTGATCAGCACGATGATGATCACGAGGACATCGATCCGCGCCCGCGGGAACATCAGCAGATAACCGCCCATCACGCCCGCGATCGCGCCCGACGCGCCCACCATGGGCACGGTGGACCCCGGATCGGCGAGGATCTGCCCCGCCGCGGCCGAAAGCCCCGAGGCGAGGTAGAAGGCCAGAAAGCCCAGATGCCCCAGCAGGTCCTCCATGTTGTCGCCGAAGATGTAGAGAAACAGCATGTTCCCGATCAGGTGCATCCAGCCGCCGTGCAGGAACATCGACGTCACCAGCGTGTGGCCGGCCTCGCCGCTCAACGTCTCGCGCGGGACAAGCGCCCATTGGTCGAAGAACGACATCAGGAGCCGTTCGTTACCGGACATGGAGGGGAAATAGCTGAGGAACACGACCACGTTGATCGCGATCAGTGCCCAGGTCACGAAAGGAGTCCGGTCTGACGGGTTGTGGTCGCGGATCGGGAACATGCCTAGACCTTGTGCCCTGCAACCGTCATTTCAAGCCCGAGGATGTCGGACCACAACCCGGGTTTCCGCCTGTCATCCCGTCAGTCGAGCTCGTCGACGGCCAGAACCAGCCTGATCTCGCGCCGAACCAGCTTGCGGACGTTGCGGGTGATCCGCTCTCCCAGAGCGCCCTGCAATTCCTCGCGCACGGCTTCTGCCACGATGCGGCGGAGAACCTCCTCCTCGAGGATGCGCGTATCGATCGATCGAAGATCATTGGCGCCCGGAGCGGCCGCCTCCTCGGCGGCCTGGGGCGACGCGTCGGAGGCGTCGGAGTCGACCTGATCGCCCTTGCCCACCAGCACCGTCAGACGCGCGCCCGAGGCGGCGCTGTCGCCCTCGTCCGGTGTGGCCGCGGGCGGCGGCAGGTCATCCAGCAGCGGTGCCGCATCCACATCGCCCGGATCGGACGATGAGACCTCGGCCAAAGGCTCCGTGACCGTGTCGCGGACGCTGCTGAAGGCCACGGTGTCCGCGCCGGCCATGCCCGGTTCCATGTCGGCGCCATCGGCCGCTGAGTCCTCGGCCTCCGGTTCCACCGGGGTGTTGTCGTGGACCGCGCCCGTGTCGGCGATCTCGTCGCCGGGCGTTGCGGGCAGGTCGTCCACGGGGGAGCCCCCTGCGCTCTCCGGCTGCGATGGCGCCGGTGGAGCGGGTTCCTCGGTCGCGGCCTCCGCATCCGCCGCAGGTGACGCATCGCGCGTGGCAGGGCCGGTCGCCCGACGCGAGAAGATGGGCGTGAAACCGGCCACGGTCGGCTCCGTGGCGGGCTCGCCTTGGGTGTCCGCATCCGCAGCGGTGTCGATCCCTGCCGTTTCGCGCACGGCCGCGAGGTCGAGGACGGCGCGATCGGCGGTCTCATCGGGCCAGTTCGCGTCACCGGTCTCGGATTCGAATTGCTCGGCACCGTTCACGAGGCCCACCGGAGCGGCCGCTTCGGTCTGCGCCGAGGCGCCCCAGTCGAACAGGCGCATTTCTGGCCGCCAACCGTCATTGCCGATTGCGCGTGGTTCGTCCGTTGCGTCCGGGGTGTCCGAGCCCCGAGCGTCGTCCTGTGCCGTCAGGCCTTCCTCCGCGCCTTCATCCTCCGGGTTCTGCCTTGTGTCGAAGAGCATGGGACGACGGGCCTCATTGGCAGGAGCGCTCGCCGCCGTCTCCGCCGCGGGCTCGTGCGAAGCAAATTGATGGGCTTCTTCCTCGGCAGGCGCGGAGAGCCCTGCAGAGGAGGGTTCCATCGTCTCGGAGGCTTCGGTTTCGGACTCGGTTTCGAACATTGATGGCGTTTCGGTCAACGCGGCCCCGTCATCCTGCACGGATGTCTCGACCTCGGCCTGCTCCGGAGCGGGCGCGTCGCTGTGCCGTTCGGGCGTCTCCGTCGGGACGTCGACGGAGAAATCCGGATTCTGCGCGGTCTCGGGCTGCATGCCGTGCTGCGCCTCTTCGGCACCTTCCCCCGATGTATCGGGTACAGTGGTCTCCACCATGCCGTCCGCGTACTCCGGCCCCGCTTGTTCTGGCCCCGCGCGCTCCGGCGTCGCCTGTTCGATCTCCGACGTGTTTTCCGTCGGGGCCCGCATCATTTCCGCAAAATTCGGCGCGGCATCGGCGGCCTCCGGCGTGGTTCCGACCGCTTCCGCGGAGTCTGCCGTGCCGCCATCCTCCCCGGCATCCGGAAGGCTTGCCCGCGCCGGGCCATCGGCATCGGTGACGCGCAGCGCCGGCGTCAGGACAAGACGATCCCCGGCGACCGGTCGCGACGAGGCGTCGGAGTCGCGATTCGCTTCCGCCCGGGCCGGACCCGGCTGTTCGGCGACGAGGCGCCGGATGGAGGACAGCACATCGTCGATGTCACCAACGGATTTCGCCGGATCGGGCATAGTGTTCACTCCTTATCGGCTCCGTCACCGGATCCGCGTCCAAGACAGCCCGGACATTCCATCCGGGCTTTCGACGTCCCCACCCAAAGGGACCGAAGGCGTCCCGAGACCGCGCCGAGAATAACGGCACTCAGCGCCGCGCACAACGCAGTGGGTGCAGAGGATCGCTAAGAACCGCTTAAGGTCCGTGCCGCATCGGCCACAGGCCGCCCAGGGGGCGCGGCTCAGTCGCGTCCGACACGCTCCATGATACGGTCGAGCCGCTCGCCCTGCACGCTGCGGACGCGGGCCGGCGCACCGGAGACGAGGTCGGAATAGGCGGCGGGATCGTAGCCGGGAACGTCGAGGCCCAGCCTCTCGACGGTCAGAAGACCGCCCGCGGCAAGGATCGCGTAGGCCGCCGAATAAAGGTTGGCCTGCGCCTCGATCCGGCTGATCCGCGCGTCGAGAACGTCCTGCTCGGCATCGAGCACGTCGAGCGTGGTGCGCGCGCCCAGCGATGCTTCCTCCCGCACACCCTCGAACGCCAGTTCGGCCGCCGATATCTGCTGATCCGCGGCCTGGATCTGGGCGTTGGCGATGCGCATCTGTGCCCATTCGTTGCCCATGATCTGCACGTTGACGAGGGTCTGTTGATTGAGCGAGGCGCGCACCGCGCCGAGCTGGGCCAGCGCCTGACGTTCCAGCGAGGCGAGCTGCCCGCCGCGATAGATCGGCTGCGTCAGGGTCAGCCCAATGGAGCCGCCCTCGCCCTCTCCGCCGGGAAAGGGGGCTTCGAACGTGTTGGTCGCGCGCCCGTCCAGCGTGATCGTCGGACGATAGGACGCGCGCGCCCCTTGCACGGCAAGCTCGGCAGCGGTCACCTCGTGCTGGAGCCGCAGGATGGAAGGCGCGTTCTGTCGCGCGAGACCATCGGCCTCGGCCTCGCTGCGCGGCAGGCCCGGGATCTGGCCGAGACCGGCAAGCGCGCCCGGATGGCGCCCCACCGCCAGCGCGAAAAGCTCCCGGCTGATTTCAAGCTGACCGCGCGCGGCGGCCAGTGCCGAACGCGCCTGAGCGAGGCGCGCCTCGGCCTGTGCGACATCGGTGCGGGTGTCCTCGCCCACCTCGAACCGGTCGCGCGCGGCGCGCAGCTGCCGGGTGACGACGCGCACATTCGCCTCGCGCACGTTCACGACCTGAAGATCGCGCCAGACGTTCAGATACGCGGTCACCGCGTCCTGCAGGACCTGCTGTTCGACGGCCACGAGGCCCTGACGCGCAGCCAGCACGGTCTCGCGCGCCGCTTCGATCGCGAGGCGACGACTGTTGCCGGAATAGAGCACCCATTCCGCGACAAGGCTGGCCGTCGCCGTGGTGGTGTCGGCGACGAGGTCGCGGTCCGCCGAAGCCACGAAAGACAAGGTCGGACGCAGCTGCGCCACGGCCTGCGCGATGCCTTCATCCTCGATGCGCAGCAGGAACCTGTTCTGTTCGAGCAGCGCGGAGTTCACATAGGCATCGGACATCGCCTGCCGGAGGCTCTCGGCCTTGCCCGCGCCGGTGGCCGCGACCGTAACGGCCATGGCCATGCCGAAGGCGAGCGTGCCGCGCGTCAGTCCGATGAAGAAACCACCCATGCTCATCCCCCCAAGCTCGTCCTCAGTGCCTCGTCACCCGACCTGCTGTGACCGGACCTGTCGCTGAGCGGGTACCAGCCGGGCGATTGCCGGGCGGCACCGCTTCAGAAGCTGAATGTCTCGGCGCGCTCGAAGCCTGGCAGGACTTCGGCGCTCGCGTTGAATTCCATGCGCCAGTTCAGCCAGCCATCGGATTTCAGCCCGATGCGAGCCTCGCCATGTGCGCCGTTCATGAAGATGCCCACGACGCGCCCGCCTTCGGCGAGTTGATCGCCAAGCGCGTCGGGAAAGACCTCTATGCCGCCGAAGATCAGGATCGCATCATAGGGGCCGGCCTTGGCATGGCCCTCGACCAGCGGCCCGGTCACGATGGCGACGTTGTCGACGCCCTGATCCGACAGCGTGGCCTCGGCGTCGGAGGCGAGATCGGCGTCTTCTTCGACCGCCACCACCGCCTCGACCAGCCGGGCGAGAAGCGCCGTGCAGTAGCCGGTACCGGACCCGATCTCGAGCACGACGTCGCCCGGCTCGAGGTCCGCCGCGTCGAGCATTTTGGCGATCGTGCGCGCATCGAGCAACGCACGCCCGGGCGCGATCCCGATCGGACCGCCCACATAGGCCATCGCGCGCCGTGATTCGGGAAGAAACGCCTCCCGCGGCACTTCGAGCATGGCGTCGATAATCGGGAACTTCGTCACGTCGGAAGGCCGCACCTGCGTGTCGACCATCGTCACCCGCTGTTTCGCGTAGTCCACCATCGAACTGAACCGAACCGTCTAGTGATTTTAAATGTGTGATCGCACAGGAGCGACCCTCGCGCAACAGCGCTTATGCCGCGCCGGGCGGGCCTGATCGCGGGATGCCGGCAAGGGGTCGGACCGACCTCTAGACCCGCTTGAAGTAGCTGGCATAGCCCGCCTGACCCAGAACCGACGGCTTGACCTGCGTCACCACCACACCGCACGGAGTGGCGCCGATCTGGGCCAGCGTCTCGAGGGCCGCGTCGAGGTCGGCGGCCGACGTTCCGTTCCACCGCGCCATCAGAAGAACGCTGTCCGCCTCGGCTGCGAAGGGCAGCGCATCGGCGACCGCGTTGAGTGGCGGCGTGTCGATGATGGTGATGTCGTAGGCAAAGCGCGCGGCCTCCAGAAGCCGCAGGACGGCGGCAACATCCGGCATCGCGTCCGCCTCCCCGACCCGTGCGGGAAGGCCCAGTACGTCGCAGCGAAGCACCGGGTTCTGCGCCACGGCGCCCTGCAGGGGCTCGCCCGCCAGTGCAGCGGTCAATCCCGGACTGCTGAACCCGGCATTCACCGATAGGGTCCGTTTGCGCGTATCGGCGTCGATGACGAGCGTCCGGAAGCCGCGCGCCGCGAACTGCCGCGCCATCGACAGGACGGCCGAGGTCTTGCCGTCGCCGCTATGGGGCGAGACGACGGCGAACACGTGCGGGGCCTCGCCCACGCGAGAGATCATGAGTCGGGTGAGCAGCGTCTCGACGGCTTCGGTGAAATGCGCCGCGCGCGGGCCGACGAGCCCCCGCATCTCCGAGCGGCGCTGCGAGAAGGGAACGCGCGGGAAGGCACCCAGAACCGGCAGCCGCGTCAACCGCGAGAACATCCGGATCGACCGGATGCCCTTGCGCGCGGCCTCGCGCAGGAACACACCGACCAGCCCGAGAAACAGCCCGACCGCCCCGCCGACCACGAGGATGCGTGTCTGCCTCGGAGCGGCGGGATGAAGCGGCAGCATGGCCGAGGACAGGATGCGGCTATCGGGGCGGTGCAGACCCTCCTGCGCGATGGTCTCCTGCAGGCGCGTCAGGAGGTAGCGGTGAAGCGTGCGAATGGCCTCCGCCTCGCTGACCAGTCGCTCGCGGCGGACGATGGTGTCCGTGGTCGCCCCGTTGGGACCAAAGCGAAAATCATCGACCCGGGTCTGCACCTCCAGAAGCTCGGCCTGCAGTTCCGACACGCGGTTGCGCAGCCAGTCCGCCGCACGCCGGCTTTCGGCGATTTTCCTGTCGACCTGCTCGGCGATGTAGGTCTCGACGATCGTGTTCGCGATGGTCATCGACTTCACCGGATCTGACGTGGTCACGGAAATCTCGAAGATCAGGCTTTCCGGCAGGTTCCGCACCTCGACCGCGCCCAGCAGATTGCGCAGGGCGATCTCGCGCGCCAACTGCGCTTCGCGTGCGTCGGACTGTCCGCCCGCGGGGACAGCCGGTATCGGATTGAACTCCGGGTCCCGATCGAGCGCCATCACGTCGACCACGCGGCCCATCAGGTCGATCCCTCTCAGAACCCCGATCTGCGTGTTCAGCGAGGGCGTGTCGCGCGACAACTGCCCGGTGCTCTCGTCGAAGCTGATGAAGGCCCGTTCGCCGGTTTCCAGAACGATCGAGGCCGCTGCCCGGTAGGTCGGTGTCGCGACGTTGAACGCGTAGTGATAGGCCAGTGCAAGGCAGGCGGCTGTCGCAATGAAAACGATCCACCAGCCGCGTCCGATCGCGGCCAGGATCGCGCCCAGACGGATGAGATCCGTTTCGCGAGGGGGCTCGGCCTGTCCCGCGTCGCGCGCGGGTGCGAAAATCGACGCCTGCTCATTCACCCGGGACGTCCTTCCCGACGAGAGGCAGGCGGGCCGTGACGGATGGCGACCGGCCGGCAAGCAGCGCCTCGTAGAGCGCCACGTGACGCGCCACCGCATGGGCCATGTCATAGCGTTCGACGAAGCGGGTCGACCGGCGCGGAAGGCCGACCAGCGCCACCATGGCCGCACCGATGGCCTGGGGATCGTACGGATCGAAGCGCAGCGCGCCCTCGCCCGCCACTTCGCGCAGCGTGTCGATATCGGAGACGGCGACCGGCAGGCCGGCCGCCATGGCCTCGATCAGCGCATTGCAGAAACCCTCGAACTTCGAGGGCATGACAAAGGCGTCCCATTGCCCGAGTTTCTCGTAGACGGCCTCCCGGGTGAGCGCCCCGGTGAACACGACGGCGTTGGCGACCCCGGCCGCACGGGCGGTCCGCACGAGATCGTCCATCAGCGGCCCGTTGCCCACAATCTCGAGCCGCAGGTCACGCCCCGTCACCGCCCGCGCGATGGCCAGCCCCTTGATCATGCGCGCCTGGTTCTTCTGCGAGACGAGGCGTCCCACGTGACCCATGCGGATCACATGATCCTTGCGCATCGTCCTTGCAGCCTTCGACCGGACCTGGCGGAGGTTCAGACCGTTGTGGATGCGTAGCGCCCTACGGCCCGCAAGCCACCGCTCGATCCGGGAGAACGAGGACAGCGTCGCGTCGGAATTGCACACGATCGCCCGCAGGAACGGATAGAGGATCAGGTTGACCGCACCCTGATGCCAGCTCTGGCCCCTGTGATCGTTGTGTTCCGTCTTGACGAGAATGGGAACCGGCCGGACGGTCAGCGCGACCAGCGCGCACCAGAAAGCGGAGACGGCGTGGTGCAGATGCACGATGTCGGGGGAATGCGACGCCATCAGGGACCGCAACCGCGCGATGGCGGCGATGTCGAACGGACCCTTCGCGGCGAGGATCATCACCTCGCGCCGGTCATGGTCCACGGGATGATCGCCCTGCGCATAGAACCCGGCAATGACAGTGCCCGGCTCGCGTTTCCGTAGCGAAAGCGCGAGTTCGAGCGGAATGGATTGCGAGTCCGCGACGCTGACGAGATGCAGAATTCTCAAGACATTTTTTTCGGCGTTCGATTTGAATTGATCCCGATGGGACGGATCATTTCTGGGCATCGGCATATTAAGAAACGGTTAACTCCGGCACGCGTATCCTGAGGCCGTTTACTGCAACGGTCGTCGCGCAAGTCGTGGAACGCTTTCCCGCCGCAGGCCATGGCCATTCTCGACGAACACCGAAGGCGCCCGAGTGACCGTTTCGGCAAAAGACTTCGCCATCGCCCTGCTCGGTCTCATCTGCGGCCTGATCTTCTTTGGGCAGGACCTGCGCATCGGCCTGCGTATCCGGATCTTCGATATCGGCCTGATCGCGGTCGGTGCGGTCTTCGCATGGCACGCGCTCACCCGGGGCGTGGCGCGGCAGACCGCACCCTTCGTGATCGCCTTTTCGGCCTTCGTTCTCTACATGACCTGCAACGCCCTTCTGCAGGGCACGATCGGAACGGCGGCCAAGGAACTGGCGCAGATGACGCTCTTTGGCGTGTTCTTCCTTGCGCTGGCGCAGTTTCTGGATGACCGCAGCAGCCTCGCGACCTTTCTTGCGGTCATGCTCGTCACGCTCTGGGCACTGGCCCTGCACAACGCGGCGCACCACGTCTCGGCGGGGTCGTTCGCGGGCTGGAAAACCCTGGGCGACCAGAAACTCACGCATAGCGTGATCGTCCTGATCATGGCGGTCGTGACGAACTCACCCCTTCGGCCAGGGCGGTGGTGGTGGATCGCGCTTCTGGTCGCGGCCATCGTCATGCTGTTCCTGTCGGGCGAACGGAAGGGCTGGGTGGCTGCGGCGCTCGCGGTGTTCATGGCACTGGTCATCTCGGATCAGGGCGGCATCGGCCGGCGCGCGGTACGCCGCACGCTCGGCGTGGCCCTGTCGGCCGCCGGGCTCATTGCCATCGCCTCGATCCTCGCGCCTTTCGTGCCCTATCTCGAAAAGCAGCTCTTCAGCTCGATGGATTTCGTGACCCTGCTGCTATCGGACGACGCAGGCCTCGGCGCCGGGACCACCACGGAATCGAACCGCAACCGGCTGGCGATGATCGAGATCGCGATCCAGCAGATACGCGAGAACCCGGTTTTCGGCATCGGGCCGGAAGCGTTCCGCAGTGATGCGCTGGCCCGCGGCTTCCTGCCGATCCCGGCCGGCGATATCGCCACGGGGCCGCATAACGAGATCCTGCGGATCGGGGCGGAGCTCGGGTTCGCAGGGCTCACGCTCTACCTGTTTGCGCATGGGGTGGTGCTGCTCCGGACCCTGGTGCTGATCGAAGCCATGTCCCGCCTCGATGCGGCCGAGCGGCTGCGCGTACGCCTCGGCTTCGCGTTCCTGGTCTACGGTTTCATCGTCAACCTGTTCCTCGCGGGCGGCGGGCTGAACACGTTTTTCGTGATGCTGCCCGCGGCGATTGTCTTTTCCGTGCGCCTGCCGGACCCGAGCCCGGCCAAGGCCCCATGGCCGCTGGCACCGCGTCCCTTGAGCTAGGTTGCGCGGATGCCAGGGGGACGGGTCGAATTCGAAAGCCTGCGCGGGGCGCTGACTGGCAACATCGTCGGACGCCTGGTGCAGATGGTCGCGCTCCTGCTCTCTGCGGTGGTGCTGGCGCGGCTGCTGGGACCAACGGGGCTGGGCCTCGTTGCCATCGCCGCGGCCACGGTGCGGCTGGCGACCATCCCGGTGGAGGAAGGCGCGGCCAAGCTCTGCGAACGGGAGATCGCGGGCGCCATCGGGAAATCGGACAGGTCGCAGGCGATTGCCGCCCTCCGCTTCGGTGCGATCGCGACCGTCGCCTTCGGAACCATGGGTGCCCTTGCCGTCTGGGGGCTCGGTCCGATCGGGTTGGAGAACGGCGTCCTGCCTGCAGCCCTCGCGCTTTTGTGGACGAATGCCGTCACCGCGACGCTGCGTGGGGTCCTGCGCGGCGAGGGCCAGACCACGCGGGCCATCGCGATCACCAATGCGCAGTCCTTTCTGGCGCCACTCCTCTGCCTTCTGTGGGCCGCGGGTGCCGGCGCGCTCACCCCCGCCGCGGCGCTCTGGCTGCAGTCGGCCAGCAAGATCGCTCTCCTGCCGGTTCTGATCCTTTTCATCCGCCGCTACTGGCGGCTGGTCGGGGACAGGACTGGGGGCGCCACCACACGCTCGGGATGGTTGGGCGAGTCCCTGCAGTTCGCGCTTCTCGGGCTTGTGACCGTTGCGCTGGCCGAGCTTGGCACGGTCATGCTGGGTTATCTCTCGACCCCTGAGCAGGCGGGCCTTTTCCGCATCGCCTCCCGCGCGTTCCTGATTGCCGGTTTCGTGGCGCTGGCCGCGCAGCAGGCCTACGGGCCGCGCATCGCCCGGGACTGGCAGGCCGGCAACCGCGCGGCGCTCGAGTTGCCCTCCCGCATGATGAGCATTGCCGCGCTCGGGGGCGCGGTGTTGGCACTCTTGGGCTTCGCGCTGCTGGGGCGCTGGATTCTGGTCCTCGCCTTCGGCCCGGCGTTCGAAGCGGCGTTCCTGCCCGCGCTGATCATGGTCGCCGGAGCGGTGTCGGCGAGTTTCGGCGCCCTGTCGCCGCGCCTTCTCAAGATGACCGGCGAACAGCGGATCGTCTTTCGCGCCGCGCTTCTTGCTCTGGCCATCGCGACCGCGCTCAACCTTGCGCTGATCCCGCACTACGGGGCGACGGGCTGCGCCGTGGCCTCGGCCCTCGCGGTGACGGCAGGCCGGGTGGTGATGAACCATGGCGTGCGGCGACACCTCGGGTTCTCGGCCGTGCCGAACCGTGCCAGCGCCCGGGCGCTCCTTCGGCGCCTCGTGCGGCAGACCTCATCCTAGCGCTGGTCCAGAAAGGCCGCGCGCCGCCTGAGCCTGACATGCTTGATCCAGCGCCGCCGGACCGGGTTGTGCACCAGCCACGTCCCGACCCGCTCGACACGCCCCGGCGGCTGAGGGGCGGCGAACCCGCGCGGATAGCCCAGAAGTGCGAGCGCCGGACCGGCGATGCTTTCGAAGACCTCCTGTTCACGCGCGGAGAGCGCCGTCTTCCACGCCTCTGCCCGCGCCGGGTCGGGTCTTCGTCCGACGAAACGGTGCTGCGCCCGGGTATAGTCGACCACGCGAAGGGCCCGCGATATCGGCATGGCCTCGGAATATTCCAGCCCCAGCGCGCCGCAGAGCCGTCGAAGCGCCGTCTCCGGCTCGGCCAGCACATCCTCGAAACGCACTGTCGCCGCCTTCGCGCCCAACAGGCGCTCGGCCGCGAAACCCTCGGCGATGCGGGCCAGCCACCACTCCGCCAGCGCGGCGGCATCCCGGGGGCCCCAGTCGACCGCCTTCATGGAGGCCGCGACCCCCCTTCCGTCTCGCAGAACATGCACGCCGCAGAGATCGAAACCGGAGGTCGCGAGCACCGGGATCGCGCGCAGATGCTCGGGTGTATGGTCGATCCAGACACGCGCGTCGGGTTTGCCCACGTGGCGCGCGTAGTCCGAGACGATCCGGCCGAGGATGGCCGCGCACATGGCGGCGCCCGACATGCGGAGACCGGATTGGGCACCCGTCAAGTCGGGCCATGTCACGGGAATGGGCGCGTTCCAGATGCGGAAGCGCCAATGCCCGGCGATGAAGGCGATGATCTCGCGCGGATCGGGCGGCAGCGTTCCCGATGCAATCGCGGCCAGCGCCTCGCTCGCGAATTGCGCCTCGGGCGTGACGATGGCGTTCTCCGCCGCGCCCAGCGCGTTGCCCACCAGCGTCGTTCCGCTGCGCGGGCAACCGCCGACGACGATCCAGCGCTCGATCATGGGCTGGCGCCGATGCGGCAGTGCCAGGTGCGGTCACGGCACATGCAACACGGGCTCCGGTTCGGGGGATTGAGATGCGGCCAGGGCAAACCGGCCGCTCCAGGGCGGATCGAGCCCGTGGGCCGTCGACAGGCGCGCGACATCGTCGCGGAAGCAGGCCACCAGCGCCATGCGCTCGGCCTGCGTCATCGAAAGCATCGGGGCCTCGACGCGGTTGGCCCGTTTCAGAAGGTCGTACAGCCCCGCGGCCTTCATCCGCCGCGCGAGGCTTCGGGTCGGCGGGAAGTGCCGGAGCGCGCGGGCGCCGACGACCGAAGCGTTGTAGACCGCCGCGCTTCGATAGCCGGTCGCGGCGTTGCGGCGCACCTCCGGCCCGGCCTCCAGCAACGGTGCGGGATCGACCTCGAGCCACGCGGCGATCCGAGTGAGCGCGGCCTGCGGCTCTGCCATCACCTGCTCGAAGAAGAGGATCAGGAAACGCTCGCGTGGGAAAAGCGCGAACCAGCGGTCGAGCTGCGCGGCGTAGAGGCCCCGGCCGACGATGCGCGCATCCCGGCGGTCGATCAGGGTGGCCAGATCCTCCGTGATATGACCCTTCGCGCGGGCCATTCGGTAATGCGACCAGGTTCGGGACACCGGATCGCGCAGGAGCACGATGAAGCGCGCCTCGGGCAGTGTCCGGCGGATGCGGCGAGGCGCTGCGGGATCGCAAAGGTAGAGCGGCGTCGCCTCGCCAGCCGGTTTGCCCCTCTCCGCCGCCTCGAAATGGCGCTCGTACCATCCAAGCCCGCGTCTCGCGTAGGTGTCGATCTCGCGCCCGTTGGAATCGAAGCGATTGAAGAAGTGGAGTTCCTTGGTATCTGGCAGGAACAGGTCGGGATGGGCGCGCAACACGTCGTGAAGCCATGTCGTGCCCGCCTTTTCCGCGCCGATGATCAGGAAATCGGGACGCAACGTCCAAACCCTCGTGTCTGTCCGACCCGCGTCGGAGCGGTGGCGCAAAACGCCAGCGTCGCCCGCGCAATCGCTAATGCAATCGGACCGTAGCGCCGAAGCGTAAACCATTTCTTAAGTAAGCAGGCGAATAACCGGGAATTGACACATCCCAGAGTTGTTCCATGCCGCCCCGCATCCTCTACATCGCCGGATACAGCAGAAGCGGGTCGACACTGCTGGACATGGCGCTTGCCGGCAGCGGGCGGATCGCCTCGACCGGGGAGCTGACGTATCTGCAGGATGATGCGGCCCTGCCCGACCGCCGCTGCACATGCGGCGCGGCCTACGGGGCCTGTTGTCGTTACGCGGGCTGGCTGGCCGCACGACCGGCGAACGAAGCGGACCTCGTGCGCGGGATCGAGCGCCGGGGCAATCTGCGCAGGTTGCTCACAGGCACAGTCGCGGCGGAGGAGGCCCGCGCCTACCGCGCCTATGCCCAAGGCCTCTTCGGGCATATCGGCGCGGCGACGGGTGCCGAGATTGTCGTCGACAGTTCCAAATCCGCGCGCGACGCGGCGGGGCGGCCCCTGGCTCTGAGCCTGCTGGCGGGGCTGGACGTGCGCATCCTGCATCTCACGCGCGACCCGCGACACACCATGCAATCCTACGTCACACGTGGGTCGAACTGGGTTCTGGAGGGCCACCGCGCGCCCCGTCCGTTCGAGACATGGCGGCCGATCCTCGGCTGGACCATGGCCAACCGGATCGCGCGCCGCCTGGGCCAGGAGTTCGGCGCGGAGCGCTATCTGCACCTGAAATTCGAGGATGTCCTCGCCGATCCGGCCTCCGCGTTCGGGCGGATCGGGACCTTTGCGGGGATCGACCTCGGGGACGTGATCGACCATGTCGAAGCCTCCCGTCCCTTCTTCGCCGGGCACATGGTGGGCGGCAACCGCGCACGCCTGCGGCCGCAGACGATCCGGCCCGACACCGGCGCCCCTGCCCGTCTGCCGCGGGCCCATGCGCTCTGCCTGAACGTGGTCGCGCGTCCCCTCGCGAGGGAGTTTGGCTATGGCTGACAGCGCAGCCCGGCGCCCCTTGCGTGTCGTCATGCTGATCAACCTCTTCATGCCCGAGGTTTTCGCGGGGGGAGAGCAGCAATGCCTGCGCCTGTCCCGCGCCCTTCTGGCGCGCGGGTTGGAGCCCGTCATCCTCACCAGCCGGTCACGCCGGGACACCGCCGCCGTCGAGGTGATGCAGGGCGTCGAGGTCCATCGCCTCTGGTGCCCGGTGGAGCCGCAGAAGGGCGGCCGCCATCTGGGCGCGTCGCTGTCGTGGATGCGGAAGGTGGGCCGGTGGATCGACGCGCGGCGCGACCGGATCGACCTGATCCACTGTCACCACGCCAAGCTCAACGCCTGGATCGGGGTGCGCGCGGCCCGGCGCATCGGCGTGCCCTGCGTCGTCAAGCTCGGCTCGGCCGGTCCGAATTTCGATTTCCGCAGCCTCGAGAAGAAGCGGTTCGTCTACGGAAGGCTCGCCGCCCGCGAGATCCGCGACGGCGCCAGCGCCTTCGTCGGCACCAGCGCCGAGATGATGGACGATCTGCGCGGCTACGGGATCGGCCCCGACAGGCTCGTGCACATTCCCAACGGGGTGGAGCCACCCGACACCGGTAGGGAGGAAGGCCGAAGCCTCGGGTCCATGATGCGGCTTGGGAACGGCGAAAGACTGGTCCTCTTCGCCGGGCGCATGGAACGGCAAAAGAATGTCGAGACGCTGCTCAAGGCCTTCGCCACCGTCGCGGCGCAACAAATCCCCGCGCGCCTCGTCCTTCTGGGCGACGGCGCGTGCCTCGATGCCCATCGGCGGCTTGCGGATAGGCTCGGGCTGGCAGGCAGCATCCGGTTTGCGGGCCGTGTCGACACGGTCGGGGACTGGCTCGAGGCGGCCGATCTCTTCGTGCTGCCCGCCCGCGCCGAGGGCATGTCCAACGCGCTCCTTGAGGCGATGGCCCACGGCGTGCCGCAGGTCGTGTCCGCCGTCTCGGGCAACACCGATCTGGTGGCCGGCGGCCGCACGGGCTGGCTCTATGCGCCACCCGAAGATGCGGGCGCGCTGGCCGGTGTTCTGGCCGAGGCGCTGACCTGCCCGCCCGAAAGGCTTGCCGCCATGGCGCGGGCCAGCCGCGAGAGGGTGCGCGCGGGCTTTTCCATGGACGCCGTCGCAGACCGTCACGCAGCGCTCTATCGATCCCTGATATCCGGAGGTGAGGCCTATGCGAACGTCGCCTGACCGGACGATCGACATCTCGGTCGTCGTGATCTGCTACAATCAGGAACGCACCATCGCGGCGGCGCTGGACAGCGTTCTGACCCAGACGGCGCGCGACCGGATCGGCGAGATCTTCGTCGTCGACGATTGCTCGACCGATGGCACGCTGGCGGTGGCCCGGGCCATGGCTGAGCGGCAGTCCGGGATCACCGTGATCGCCCGGGACGCCAATAGCGGCGGCTGCGCGGCACCGCGCAACGACGGCATCCTGCGGGCGACGGGAACCCATGTGGCGCTGCTCGACGGCGACGATACATGGCATCCGGACAAGATCGCGACACAGATCGCGGCGCTCGAGGCCTGTCCGGGGATCGGCCTGCTCTATTCGGACTACGTGACGTTCGACGCCCTGACCGGGCAGGAGACGCGGGGCACGGCCAATCACCACGCGGCCACGGATGTCGACCAGCTGCGCCGCTTCTTCATCCATGGTGGGCCGGTCCTGCCGTCCTGCGCGGTGCTGAGCCGGGCCGCGATCGAGGCGGCGGGGCTGTTCGATGCGACTATGCCGTTCAACGAGGATTCCGAGTACTGGCTGCGCGTCGCCGCCGTGGCTCCGATCCATCACCAGCCGCTTGCGCTCCTGCGCAAGCGGACGTGGTACGGCAGCCTGGGGTCCGAGAAATACGGGCTGGAAAACCTCGCCTGCAAGGCGGAGATCACGCGCCGGATGGTCCGCATCGTGCCGGGGCTGGCCGATGCTGTCCCGGCGCGCGAGGCGCGGATCGCCTACAAGACGGCGCTGCATTTCTTCGCCACCGGCGACAGGGCGGCCGCGCGGCGGCAGCTGCGCCGGTGTCTGGGGCTCGACCCGACGCTGGGCAAGGCGCGGCTTGCGCTGGCGCTGTCCTACATGGCCTCCGATCCCGACGCGGCGCTGCATCGCGCGCGCGGGCTGTGGGCCCGGCGCCCCCTGGCGCTGCGCTGATGCGCCGGTCAGCCCCCCGACCCGGCGAGCGCCCGCTGAGGGTGGTGCATGTGATGACCTCGCTCCTGTCGGGCGGCGCGGAGGAGAACACACTGGCGACCTGCCGTGGGCAGATCGCGCGCGGCTACGACGTGTGGCTCATCCATGGGAATGATGCCGATCCCGCGACCCTCGCGGCCGTTCCCACCGGGGTCCGGCGGCTGGCAGAACCACGGCTGCGGCGCGAGATCAGGCTGGCCTCCGATCTCGCGGCGATCGTGTCGCTGGCCCGCTCGTTGCGGCGGATCGCGCCTGACGTGGTGCATACCCACCAGTCGAAGGCCGGGGTGCTGGGCCGGTTGGCGGCATCGCGCGCCGGGGTTCCGGTGATCCTGCACAGCGTGCACATCCTGCCGTTCCTGAACGTCTCGTGGCCCAAGCGGATGCTCTACCTCGCTCTCGAACGCCTCGTCGCACCCGTGACGGACGGGTTCATCTCGGTGGCGCAGGGCATGCATGACGCCAATCTGGCCGCCGGCCTCGGCACGCACAAGAGCAACCATGTGGTCTATTCCGGCATGGACCTCGGGCGGTTTCGCGGGGCTGTGCCGGCGCCCGAGGCGCCAGAGGGCCAGATGATCGCCCTCGTGGCGGCACTGGAGCCGCGCAAGCGGCATGCGGCCTTCCTCGAGGTTTTCGCGGAGCTGGCGCGGGATCGGCCGGGCCTGAACCTCTGCCTGTTGGGCACGGGACCCGAAGAGGCCGCGCTGCGGGCACAGGCGCGAAGTCTCGGCCTTGACGCGCGCGTGCGGTTCATGGGCTTTCGCGCCGACGTGGAGCGGTGGATCGCGGCGGCCGATCTTTGCGTTCTGCCGTCCATGCGGGAGGGCCTGCCCCGGGTCGTGGTCCAGTATGTCGCCGCCGGCAAACCGGTCGTGGTCACCCATCTGGAGGGCATCGAGGAGATCGTGGAGAACGGCGTGAACGGCTTCGTGGTCGGGCGCGACGATTTCGAAGCCATGGCGTGCGCCGTCGCCAGGTTGCTCGACGATCCGGAACTGGCCTGCGCCATGTCGCAAGCAGCGCGGGCGCAAGACCTGTCGTGCTGGTCGGTAGAGCGGATGGAACCGGCGATCGACCGGATCCTGCAGGGCATCCTGCGGCGAAAGGCGGAGATGCCAGCCATCGAGCAAAGCCCAGCGGCGATCCGTAGCGAGGCAAGGGGCCGCGGCGGATCGTCCGTGCCACAGCGCAACTAGCGCTACACTGACACCACCTGTTCGCGTCCGGCCCGCGCGCCCTCGGTCTTGCGCCGCCGCATCCGCGCATGGGCCAGCGTCCGCTGCGCCGCCGTGACCACGGCCCAGAGCAGGACCGGACCGGCCATACCAGCGGCGAATTGCAGGCTCTGGAGCGCCAGCGGCTGCAGATGCCCGCCCAGCAGGGTCCGGACGGCCAGCAGGAACGGGTAATGCAGGAAGAAGATGAACAGCACCGCCTGACCGATCAGCAGGACGGGCTGCGCCAGAGGCCGGGGCAGACGCAGCACGGGTGCCCAGATCAGCAGAACCGTCGCCGGGATCGCGACCCAGACGCGCATCTCGGCTCCCGGAACGCCGAGCCCGAGGAACATGACCAGCATCAGCGGCACGCAACAGACGGTCAGGACCGCACGGTCCACGCCGATGGCCTCGCGCGCATAGAGAACGGCCCAGAACAGCCAGCCCAGCACGAAGTTCCAAGCGTGCAGATGCGGAAGCTTGTCGGCAAGGTGATCGGTGTCGACCGCGATCTGTGCCGCCACCGCAAGCGCCACCGCCCCCGCAAGCCACCCCGCCGCGCCGGCGACGGGCGCGCGGCGGAGCTGCTGCAGCATGCCGGGCAGCGCGAGAATGGCCACGATGCCCAACAGCATCTGCAGCATGACCTGCGTGTACCAGATCGGGAATTTCGAGACGCGCTCCGTCGTGAACCAGTTGCTGACCATGAAAAGCTCGGCGGGGTCGAACCGTCCGAAAACGGCGAACCAGAAGAGGCAAAGCACGACCGACCAGACCGCCAGCGGACGGGCGAAACGCATGACCTGCAAGGCCAGAACCGACCGGTCCCGCCCGCCGAAGCAGAGCTGTGCGAAGGCGATGCCGGAGACGAGAAACAGCAGGTTCAGACCGCCATGGACCGGCGCCGCGAAGGCGTGGTTGGCCACGACCAAGCTGATGCCCAGCGCCCGCAGCCCGTCGCGGGTGTCGATCTCCCGGCCTGGGCGCGCGCTAGACAAAGGCCGCCTCCCTCAGATGCTCGAGTTGCATGACCGTCATTTCGTCCCAGCCCTCGGGCACCTCGCGGAGGCATTCTTCGAGCAGCAGCAGCACCTGCATGTAGCTCAGGGAATCGCCGCCCGCCTTGCGAAAGGTCACGGTCCGGTCCCGCACGCGGGGTCCAAGAACGGCGCGGTAGGCCTCGAGCACCGAGGCGGGTTTTCGCGCGCGGCCGGTCAGGATCCCGACGAATTCCCGTAGAAAGACCCGTGGCAGGCTGGGCGGCGCGTCGGGCGCGGCATGGGCGGCGAGGAGCGCCTTGTAGTCGATCTTGCCGCTGGCAAGGCGCGGGACGGCGCGGTTCTCGACGATCACGAAGACCGCCGGCGGGAGGGCCAACTCCGCCGAAAGGCGGGCCACCAGCGCCTCCCGTTCGGCAACGGGCGCGCCGATGCTCACCACGATCCGATCGTCGGTTCCGGTGACGGCGACCTCCGGGAACGAACGCCTGAGCGATTGTTCGATATCGTCCAGCGACACGCGGATGCCATAAGGTTTCACGAAGCGGGAGGTTCGCCCGTCGATGTAGAAGAGGCCGCGCGCGTCGAAATGGGCGATGTCACCGGTCCTGAGGGCGGGAATGACTTCGGTGAAGGCAAGATCCTCGCGGCTCTCGGCATAGCCCACCATGACGTTGGGGCCTTCATAGACCAGTTCACCCGAGGTGCCCGGTTCGGTTATGGGCCTGCCCGCCTCATCCACGAGCGACAGCCGCCCGCCAGGGATCGCCTGCCCGATCGATCCGGGCGCCTCGGCGGCGAGGTCGGGGGGAAGCCAGCTCATCCGGGGGGCGGCCTCGGTCTGGCCGTACATGACGCAGAAGTCGACGCCATGGGGCGCGCCCGACTGCGCGAAGGCGCGCACGAGGTCGGGGGCAAGCCGCCCGCCTGCCTGGGTCAGAAGCCGCAGGGTCGGCACCGCGCCCGGGTCGAAGCCCGCGCGGTGCAGCAGCTCGAAGCTGAAGGGCACGCCCGCGACGTTCGTCACGCCCTCGCGCCGGGCCAGCGCCCAGAACCCGGGGCTGTCCATGCCGAGATCGGTCACCACGAGCCCCGCCCCGGCGGCCAGATGGGTGTTCACGACAGACATGCCGTAGGAATAGAAGAGCTTGAGCGAGGTGATCCCGATATCCGCGCCGCCCAGCCCGAGATAGGAGATGATGGCCCCGGTGTTCGCGGCGATATTGGCATGGCTCAGTTTCACGAGCTTGGGCGTACCGGTGGAGCCGGAAGTGGACAGCAGGATCGCGATGTCCTCGTGTATGCCCTGCCCGGTTCCCGCGACGTGAAGCGACTGCTCCGACGCAGTGTCGATCACCACGTCCGGGCGGTAGCGCGCGATCAGCCGCGCGGTGGCCTCGGTCTTGGCGGGGTCGAGCAGATGCACCGCGTAGCCGCGCCGGACCGCGCCGATATAGGCGAGGATCGCGGCGGCTGTCATGTGCGCCTGGAGGAAGGCAAGGCCTCGCCGGGGCAGGTCCGCATCGGCGAAGAGCCCGTCGGCCGTCGCCGCCGCCTCGGCATATGTCCAGCGCCGGTCGCCTTCGACGAGGCAGGTGCGGTCGCCATGCCGCTCGAGTTGCGCGAAGATCGAGTGCACCGCGCCTCCTTGCGTTGCAGTTCCGGGTGACGAGAGGGCCGGTCGCTTACCGGAATGGATGCGACGATCCCGAAGCGGGCCCGCCCTCTCGTCTTGCACGGGACAACGGTCCGTCCGCCGCCCGGGTCGAGTCCGGCGGCCACACCGCGCGACCCCGGTGGCTTCAGGAGGCAAGAGCATGGTTAATTTTGCGTAAACCGGGCGCAGAGCCCGGGCGGCACGGGGGCGGAACGATCTGTGCGCTTGCCGCCATACGCGCTTTTCTCCAGGTCTGGAGAAAGGCGACCATATCCGTCGCGATAGAACATGGCGCAGATTCAATCCGAGATGGAAGGAATTTTCCCCAATTAACGCTTCCTTAATCTAGCAGGCAGTTTAATCGAATTGGGGAAAGCGAGCGGGAAAAATTAACCTTTTGGTCGAACCCGGTCGGAACCCATGCTCACACTCCCAGATATCGCACCATTTTCTCAGGCTGGGCCAGGTACATACCCTGTTGGCGGGACTCTCAAACGTGGCTTTGACATTGGCTTCTCCATTTTAGCCATAGCTGCCTCGGCACCGTTAATTCTCATCATCGTTTTGTTAATAAAGATGAACAGTTCGGGACCGGCATTTTATGTCCACCGCAGGATTGGGCGCGATGGCCGGGAATTCGGCTGCGTCAAGTTCCGGACGATGCATGCGGACAGCGACGCGAGGTTGCGCGACTTGCTTGCGCGCGATCCGACCGCCGCAAGAGACTACGCAACCCGTGCCAAGCTCGGGAACGATCCGCGCATCATAAGGGGCATCGGCACCGTTTTGCGGAAAACCAGCCTCGACGAGGTGCCGCAGTTCTTCAACGTGCTGAAGGGCGACATGAGCGTGATCGGCCCTCGCCCGGTCACGAAGCAGGAGCTCGATCGCCATTACGGCGCCAGCGCCCCGGACGTGTTGAGGGCGCGGCCCGGGATCTCGGGGCTGTGGCAGGTGTCGGGCCGCAGCGGCCTGAGCTATGCGGAGCGTGTGCGGCTCGATCTCGACTACGTGCGCAACTGGAGCTTCATGAGGGACGTCGCGATCCTGCTGCGCACGGTGGTCGTCGTGATCCTCGGCCGAGGCGCCTGCTGAGTTGGCCGCGCTGCGCGATCAGGCCGAGCGGCGATAGACGAACTCGGGCAGGACGACGGGCCATTCCCCGCGCGGCGGTTTTGCAAAACCGTCATCCTTCGCCGGATCTTGCCGGCCGGCCAGAAGCCATGCGATGCGCGCCTCGTCGCAGACATAGCCCTCGGGCGGGGCGAAGTCGTTTCTCATCCTGCCGATCACGGCGCCGTCGTCGTTTTTCAGCACCCAACGCCGCATGGGGTCAGCTTCGTCCCTGACAAGGCCGACGCGGTCGCCGGTATTCGCGGCCTCCAATGCATGGAACCACGGCCCCCGCTCGGACAGCCATGCGCCGAAGCTGAAATGGACGTCACGGGCGGTGGCCCGCCGGTAGAGCCTGTCGGTCGCCTCCAACGGGGCATCGGGCACCACGGCGCGCCGGCGCAGGAAGGCGTCGGGCACGTCACCGGACCCCAGAAGCGCATGCGGCGCCTGCGCCTCGATGATCGACAGGGACCGGCGGGCGCGGGTCATGGCAACGTAGAAAAGGCGGCGCTGTTCGTCGGGATCGGTGTTCTGCCGGGGCTGCCACGCATCGTCGAGCACCACGACATGGTCGAACTCCAGCCCCTTTGCGGAATGGGCGGTGGTCAGGACAAGGCCCTCGCCCATGCCGCCGAACTCCCGGCCCCAGTCGGCGATCCAGCCCAGCGCGTCCCTGATGGCGATTTCGGGCGCACCGAATTCCGCGTCCATGCCGGCGACGAGATCGCGGAGGCACTGCCAGATCGGCCCCGCGCCCCTGGACCGGAGCCAGTCGCGGACCGCCTCCACCGGGACCATGGGCGAGGACCGCTGTTCCAGCCATCGGGAGAGCATGCGGTATTCGACAAGGTCCGAGATTTGCGGGCGATCCCGTGCCTCGCGCCGGTCGCTGACGGGGATGCCCTCTGCCTCGCAATAGCTCCGCACCGGATCGAGGGCGGCCCAGGTGTGGGCGATCACCGCCGTCCGCCCCCATGACCAGCCGTCGAGCAGGCCAGAGAGGCGGCGTAGTTCCGACACAGCCGCGAGAGCCTGATCCCGCGGCGTGACAAGCCCGGTGAGGACCTGCACCCGCCCCTGCCCGACCGGGTCGCGGTCCGCGACAGTGCCGCCGGCGGGAAGGCTCTCTCGGGCGGTGTCGATCCGGATCGGATGGTCGGTCTTCATCCTCTCGCGGCCGGGCCCGATCACGTGGTTCGCGGCGTCGATAATGTGCCGGCTCGAGCGGTAGTTCTGCGTGAGGTAGGTCGGGCGGGCGCGGAAATCGTCGTGGAAGCGGCGGATGAACTCGACCGAGGCGCCGTTGAAGCCGTAGATCGCCTGATCGTCGTCGCCGACCGCGAACAGCGTGCGGCGGCTGTCGGGATCGCTTCGGGCAAGTCCCGCAATGGCCGAGATCAGCGCGTATTCGTCGGGGCCGATATCCTGATATTCGTCGACGAGAATCCAGCGATAACCTTCCAGAAGGCTTTCCTTGGCGGCGGCATCCTCCTGCATCATCCTGACGGCACCGCGCATGATCGACCGGAAATCCTCACCCTTCGGGCGTTCTCCCTTCAGGCTCCGCCCCGTCAGCCAGAGCGCCAGCCCATGGCAGGTCCGCACCGTCACCCCGCGCGCCGTGTCGCCGACAAGCGCGCGAAGCCGCGTGCGGATCTCGTGGGCGGCGTGCTGGTTGTAGGCCAGCGCCAGGATGCCCGACGGGTCCTCGCGCTTGACCGAAAGAAGGTAGGCGATGCGATGGACCAGGACCCGCGTCTTGCCGGAGCCGGGGCCAGCGAGCACCAGCACGTTCGATTCCTGCCGGTCGTCGGAGACGATGTCGATCTGGTCGGGCGCCTTCAGGTCGTCGACGATCCGCGCATAGAGCGCGGGGCTGACCGGACGCTCCGTCTCGGGCAGCTTCATGTCGGGCAGCCAGCGCGACACGAAGGGCCGTGTCTCCATCGCGAAATAATCGCGGACGAGCCTCTGCGCCTGATCGATGTCGCCCAGCGCCAGCTCGCCATAGCGGGATATGATATGCACCTGGCGCGTCAGTTCGGTGTAGTGGTCTGCAAGCGGCCTGAAATCGGCTTCCGTGAAGCCACGCGTGTCCTCCGTCAGCCGCACGGTGATCGCGGGCGAGAAGAGGAAGAGGCCGGAGCCCACGAAAAGCACATCGAGCGCATGCATCCACAAAAGCGCCCGGTCCACATGGCGCGGCGTCAGCCCCGGGATGCGGGAGCGGATGTCGAGATCCTGCTCCAGCAGATCGTAAAGCTCGGTCAGCGCGACGGGAACCGGAAGGGCCGCGCCCCGCGCGCCCTTCTCGAGGCGACGGGTCAGCTCCTTCACCAGAAGGCTCGCGACGGCTTGCCGCCTGCTCGACGCTTCCCGCAGTGCGTCCATGTCGCCGTGAAGCGTCAGGTGAATGCGTTCCCGGTCGACCTGCCGCAGTTCCAGCGGCGGCATCTCGTCGAGATCGCGGCGTCCGTCCATGGCGAGCGCGCGCAACAGGCGCACCACCTGGTCGGGCCGGTGCCCGCTCTGCCCCCGGTCGCGGAGGTCCTGCGCGAGCCGCCGCAGGTTGACGGTGACACCCGTGGGCGGCGCGGCCAGCAGGTCCGGTTCCAGCGCGTCGATCAGTGTGCGCTCGAACTTGGCGATCTCGGCCAGCCGATCTGCGACGGGTTTCGGAACGCCATGGGCGATATGGATGACGAGATTGGTGTCGCGCGCCACGAGCCCGATCGCATCAAGGTCACGCAGGAGCTGACGCACCTGCCAGCCGGGGCGTGAGATGATGTCGCCCAGATCCGCGATGGTGAAACTGTGGCTGGGCGCGGCCTCAAGAAGCACGGTCAGAAGGTCCAGGGCGGTCTTGCGGCGCGGCCCCGCGATGCCGTTGGCGCGCAGCTCGCGATCGGCCGCCTCCACCGAAGTGACGCGGAGGCACGAGGGCTCTACCGTGACGCGGTTCTGGCCGCGCGTCAGAAGCCCCGCTTCCTCCAGCCAGGCGATGGCGGTCATGACCCGTGTCCGCCCTGCCCCGTCATGACCCGACGGGATGCCGGCGCGACGCATCAGGTCATCGACGCTGACGATGATCTCGCCATCCCTGGCAAAGCGCTGCGCCATCTCGCGGAGCGCCTTCAGAACGCGGCCGATCTCGCGGCGGGTCAGCCGGTTTTGCGACTGCCGTTGGAAATGCCCCTCGATCTGGGCGGGATCGAAGAGAAGGCGACAGGAGGCCGGGGCGCCATCGCGGCCTGCGCGACCGGCCTCCTGCAGGTAGTTCTCGAGCGACCCGGGAACGTCTGCATGGATGACCTGCCTGATGTCGGGCTTGTCGACGCCCATGCCGAAGGCGTTCGTCGCGGCGATGGCCGTCAGGCGCCCCGAGAGATAATCGTCGAGCACCTTGTGGCGGGTCTCGCGCCCCAGCCCGGCGTGATAGGCGGCCGCGTCGAGGGGGATCGCAGTAAGCGCCTCTGCCATGCGCTCGGTTTCCCTGCGGGTGGCGCAATAGACGAGGCTGGCGCCGGTCCCGTCCTGCGCCGCGACGGCCTCGCTGACGAGGCCGGGCTTGGACATCCTCGTCACGGGAGCGGCGTCGAAGGTGAGGTTCGTGCGCGCGGCCCCGCCGTCGAAGAGCTGTATCTCGCGCCCCGTCGCGTCGTGGATCTGCCGTCGGATATCGGCGATCACGCTTTGCTTGGCGGTCGCCGTCACGCAGAGCACCTGGGGGGCCGCCTCCTCCCCGTTGATGTCGCGCAGACACCTGACCGCATAGCGGTAATCCGGGCGGAAATCATGCCCCCACTTGGAGATGCAATGCGCCTCGTCGAAGACCCAGAGCCCGATCCGCCGCGCGTCGAGCGCCTGCCGGATCTGGGCGTTGCGCAGTTGCTCCGGCGCGATCAGGAGCATGCTTGCGTCGCCATATGTGACCTGTTCGATCGCGTCCTGCCGGTGAAGCGGCGAGAGGCTGCCGTTGACGACGACACAGGTGTCGACGCCATGTTTGCGCAAGAGCCCCTCCCGCTGGTCGGCCATCAGTGCGACCAGCGGAGAGATCACCACCGTCAGGTGATCGAGCGCGGCGTGCCGCTCCAGCGCCGGAAGCTGGTAGCAGACCGACTTGCCGGTGCCGGTGGGAAGGATGCCGAGGATATCGCTCTGGCTGGCCACCGCATCGACGATGGCCTCCTGCATCGGCGTGCCGTCGTCGGTGGTGGGCTCTGGCCGGAAGGCGTCATGACCGAACCAGCGCCTGAGCGCCGCCCGGCTGTCGCCGCGGCGGCGGCACCAGGCGCAGCCCGGATCGCGGCACATCCGGCCGCGCACCGCCTCGAGCGCGTCCTGCGCCATCGGAAACCTGTGCCGCACCCAGGGCGAGAGCCCCGCGCCCGGCCGGTCCGAGGCGATCCGTGTCAGCAGGAACGGCAGCGATGCGTCGCCGTCGCGGGCCAGTTGCAGGATTTGGTCGGTGCGGCCCGTGCAGATCCTGCCGCGCACGAGCCGCGCGATGGCGGCATCGCGCGCGCCATGGCCGGGTGCGGGGCGATCGCGCAGAAGGGAGAAGACCGCACCATTTGACAACGCCGCGTGATCGCGCGCGAGCCCATGGAGCGCATCGGCAAGGTCGGCGTCCCGAGCCCAGGTCTCGGTGAGCGTCGAGAGCGCCTCGCCCATCAGCTCCATGGCGGCCAGCGCATCGGCGACGGGATCGTTGGGATGAACCGCGCCCAACAGGCCTTCGCGGGATATCTTCTTGAGGCGTAGGGTCCTCGGCTCCGGCCAGGCGAGCGCCGATAGCCACAGGCTGTCGATGTAGGACAGACGCTCCGGCCAGGACCCGGGCGCCTCCGCCGCGAGATGGGCGAGATCGAACCGGCCGAGATTGTGCCCCACGACCAGCGCCGCGCCGTCGAGATAGTGCGCCAGCCGCTCGACGCCCAAGCGGGGATTGTCGCCCTTCCAGCTTAGCGGCGGATCCTTCCCGGTCCGCACCGCCCCGATCGCCCTGATCCGCGAGGTCTGGGGGCAGACCTCCAGATCCACCGCGACCAACGCCGGGAAGCGATCCAGGAGATTGATCCGTGCGAAGGTATTCATAGGCGCATCAATCGGGGCCACTGATCTCATGACCGCAACAATCTAAGCGTTTTGCGCCGGAATATCGTCAGAAATGTGGATAACTGGCGGTCATGATGGCCGGCATAGATGCTTGTCCGCCTCCTCGGCTCAAAGCAAGGGGGCAACGCGTCTACAAATCTCGGGCCGCCTCAATGGGTTGAATTACATGGATGCGACCCCGGGCATCGGAGCAAAGCCGGGCAGCGACGCGAAGGCCCCCAGCCAACGGCGCAGTCCGCAATAGGCGTCCAGAGAGATCCCCGCATCTTCATGAAGAGCGATGTCCGGAAACACTGCGACGTCGGCGATGGTTGGACGGTCGCTCACCAGCCATTCGGACCCATGAATTTCCTGTTCGACGATCCTGTCGTCAATGATCGTGATGACGTCCAGCAAACCATCCTCGGAAGACGCATCGCCAAACAGATTGCGAGCCCGCGCGGCGGCGACGGCACGCAACGGCCCACCAGCCACCTGAAGCCATGTCTGGATGTTTGCGCGTTCTTCCACACTTCGGGCCGTCCAGGACGAGGAGGCGTCGCCACGTTCTGCAATGTACAGGAGCGCCGCCTGGGCGTCCCAGATCGTCAGGTTTCCATCCTGGAGCACGGGAAGTCGCCCAAACGGGCTCAGCGCTCGAAAGGCCGGCTTCTGATCGGCATGCCCGGGATACATGTCCACGGGCCGCCTTTCGTAGTCCATGCCGAGCAAATCGAACATCAGGCGTAGCTTGTAGCAGTCGGACGACAGGACGTGTTCGTAAAGGATCATCACGCGGTGACCTCCGGGATGCCTTCGCAGGTGCCCCAGATCACACCATGGTTCTTGAGCCATCGGCGATAGGCAATTGAGGTCGCGTCCGCGCGAGTCGGGATCTCCATTCCGGCAGACAGAGGAAGCAGGTGGGGAATCTGGTTTTCCAGAATGATGCGATCTTGGAGAAAGATCTCCTGCTGGAACTGCAACAGGCTCTCGTCGGAAGACTCCTCGTCCCACATCAGCATCCAGGCATGCACTTCGCAGGCGGTCTCGTGGAGGGGCCTCACGAGAATGCCGATCAGGTCGAAGGCTCCCGCCCGTCCCGGGCTGGTCTTGTAGAGCACCGCCGAGCAGGGCTGCGCGACCCTGTAGCGATACTCCACCTGCGCACCGGCGGAGGACGCCGCCATCGCCTTGGGCTGAAAGAAGCCGCAGTCCACCGCCCAGACCTCGTCCACGTCCCGCCGGATCTCGACGCGGTAGGGGATCACCTCGGTCTCGCTCTCGGTGCCCAGAATACCGGGATGGACGAACGGGAAGTGGGCGAGATCGAGAAAATTCTCGATCACACGCAGCGCCGACGTCTTCACACCCACGGGGCCGCAGGGGGTGAAGCGTCGACCGGCTTCGTCGAATTCGGGGACCTCGAAAAGCGGGCGCGGTGCCGGGTCCAGCGCGCTCCACACATAGCCGTAGCGCCGCAGGACCGGCAGCGCTTCACCCGTGTCCAGTCGATGGATCCGAGGCCCGTCGGGGCCGTTCGCGACACGGATCGGAATGGAGAAAAGCAAGGTCTCGAAGGGCGCGCGGCGGACGATACCGGCGTCGTCTTCGATCACGATCCACTGGCTCCTCGTGAAGCTGTCGAGGCGATCTGTCATGCTGCGGCTCCCGTTTCCGATGTGATCTGCCAGCGCAAGCCGACTGTCCAGCGTATCGCGGCAAGGCGCGCGTCCGCCTTCGGACCTCCGTCAAGGAAGACATGCATGGCGGCGCGTGTCTCGTCGATCGGCTGCACGGCCAGGGTTACCGTCCGGTTCGACCCGCCGATCTCTGGCCGCACCTGCATCAGCCGAGGCGCCACAGGCGAAGCCCCGGCGAGACGCATGAGGACATCGGCGGCCGTGTCGGCCCCGAAGGGCAACGGGATCGAGCGGCAAAACCCCGGCTGATCCGTGCCGAGCGGCGGCGGGGGCTCGGTCGGTCCGGCACCAAGGGCGACCCAGATCGCCTCGTCCTGCTCGTGGGTTGCATGTTGCGCGACGGCGAGCGTGTCCGGCGGGTCGAGGTTCGGGTGGGCGGGAATGAACCGGCATTGGCCGCCTTCGTCATAGTGCCAGCCATGGTATCGGCAGGCGAGGCGATCCCCCTTGACGATCCCGAAAGACAGCCGCATGCCGCGATGGGGGCACCGGTTGTCCCAGGCGTGAACAGCCCCCGCCTCGGTACGCCAGAGCGCGATTTCCGCCCCAGGCAGCTCAACTCGACAAGCCGCGCCGGGCTGGACATGGTTCCAGCCGCCGACGACATGCCAGGCCGACGCTTCGGTTTGCCTCATGCTCATCCGGTTGTCCTTTCGATATCGACCGCCTCGATCATGGCATGCGGCGGACCGAGCCAACAGGCCATGTGGAAAGCGTCCACCATCTCGGGCGCGCCGGCCACCTCGCATTCAAAATAATCGCGCGAGGCCGCGCACCACGTCGCCTCCAACCGCAGCAAGGCCGCGCGCCGCGCCGCGAAATCGGCAAAGACCGCCGGATCGAGCCGCCCGCGGAAACACAGCCGGGCCCGCAGCGGGTTCGGATGCCGCGTCATCGCTCGCCTCGACGGTAAACCTCGCCCAGAAGCGCCGGTTGCCTGTCGCGATGGCGCAGGTGGGTCAGCAGCAACAGCGATGCGATATAGGGAGCAGCGAGGAACAGCTGGTGCGGCAGACCAAGGCCGAGCACCTGCGCATGGATCGCCAGCGCTTCGAGAAACGCGAAAACGGTGACCGCGGCGAGCACGCCCAGGGGTCGCCAGCCGCCGGCGATGATCGCCACGACGACCAGCCAGCCTCGGCCCGCGGTAATGTCAGGGAGAAAGCGGTCGGAGAAGGCGAGGATCAGGAAGCCGCCGCCGAGGCCCGTCATCGCCCCACCGAACAACGAGGCTGCGTATTGCCGCGCGACAACGTTCACGCCCTTGAAGTCCAGAACTGCCGGATTCTCGCCAAGGCAGCGCAGTTCCAGGCCCTGTCGAGTCCGGTAGAGCAGGAACCAGACCAGCGGCACGCAGAGAAAGGCCAGCCAGGTAAGCGGCCTCTGGGCAAACAGAATCGGCCCCAACACCGGCAAATCCGCCAGCGCCCAGTCGGGCGGCGCGAGCCCATCGAAGGTCGGCTGACCGCGGCCTGAAATGAAGGCCCGGAACCAGAACAGTGTCAGCCCCGCCGCAAGCAGGTTCAGCGCCAGTCCGGCCACGAAATGATCGACCTTGAGCGAGGCGGTCAGGATGGCGTTCAGGAGCGAAACCATCATGCCCGCAAAGATGGCCGCCAAGAGCGCCAGAACAGGGGAGCCGGTGGTCGCGATTGCGATGTAGGCCGCAAAGGCGCCGCTCAGCATCGCGCCTTCGACCGACATGTTCCAGATGCCCGCCCGCTGGGTCACGAGTTCTCCCATGGCCGAGAACAGCAGCGGCGTCATCGTTCGCAGGGTCGCGGCGAGGATGCTCACCACGATGGCGCCGTCGTAGAGATCAGCCGACATGAGCCACGGTCCTTCTCAACCGGGTGCGTGCGGCCACGCCGCCGCAGAGGATGCTGATCAGAAGAACGCCCTGGATGGCCTGAGCCAGCGCCGCCGGCGCATCGCTCAGGACGCTCATGAAGACGGCGCCGTTGGCCAGCCCGCCGAAAAACAGCCCCGCGACCAGTACGCCGATCGGTCGCAACCCGGCGATCAGCCCGATCACCACGCCGGCGTAACCCAGCCCGTAGAGTTCGTCGCCCCGCAGCCTGTCGGTAACGCCCAGCACCTCGCCGATCCCGGCCAGCCCCGCCAGCGCGCCGCTCAGCGCCATCACGACCAAGGTCAGGCGCCCAACATCTACGCCGCGCCGGCGCAGGGCCTCGCCATTGCCACCGAGCGCCCGGATCTCGAAGCCCAGAGGCGTCCGCGCGATCAGCGCCGCACAGGCAAGGCTGGCTGCGAGCGCGATCGCGAAGCCCAGATGCAGCCGGCCACGGTCGTCGAAGTTCGGAAGTTGGGCGGCCTCGGGAGCCGGTGGGGATTGCTGGTAGGACACCGTCGCGCCGACCTCGCCCCAGGCCCCGCCGGACAGGAGCCACGAGAGGAGGTAAACGATGATGTAATTCAGCATGACGGTCGAGATGATCTCGTTGACGCCGTAGCGGGTCCGCAGCCCGGCAGCGACGGCCCCGAGACCGGCTCCGCCCGCCGCGCCGAAGATCAGCGCCAGGGGGATCAGCAGCAGTGCCGGCGCATCCGGCACGAGAAGCACGGCACACCAGCCTGCCATGGCGCCGGCATAGACCTGGCCCTCCTGGCCGATGCTCCAGAGCCGGGCGCGAAAGGCTATCGCCGCGGCCAGCCCGGTCAGAATGAGCGGCGTTGCCTTCACGAGCGACCCGATCATGGCCGTCTGCGATCCGACCGCGCCCTGCCAGATGGCCCCGAAGGCCTCGGCCGGATCGTATCCGGTGGCGGCGATGAGGAGGGCCGAGATGGCAAAGCCCATGACGCACGCGCCGACATAGGACAGCGCCAGTGTCGCCGCGGAGGGGGCAGGGTTGCGTTCGATCCGGATCACGCGGCGGCCTCGGGCTGCCGGCCGGCCATCAGCGCGCCAATCCGCTCCACGTCAGCGTCCCGCGCCGACATGGCAGCCATTACACGCCCCCGGAACATCACGAGGATGCGGTCGCAAAGGGCGAGCAGGTCGTCCAGTTCCTCCGAGGCCAGCAGCACGGCGGCGCCCTCGTCGCGCTTCGCGCGCAGGGCGGCATGGACCGTGGCCACGACGCCCACATCGAGCCCGCGGGTCGGCTGGTTCGCCAGCAGAACCCGGCCGCCCGGCGCCATCTCCCGCGCCAGCAGCACCTTCTGCGCATTGCCGCCCGACAGTGAGGCCGCGCGCGCCTGCGGCCCGGTCGTGGCGATGCGGAAGGCGTCGATGACGTTCGCGGCAACGCGATCCGCGGCGCCGTAGTCCACGAACGGGCCGCGCCGAAACGGCGCCGCGCGGTGGCGTCCCAGCATCAGGTTTTCCGAGATGCTCATCTCGCCGACGAGCCCTTGGCGGAAGCGATCCTCCGGGATGCAGCGGACGCCGCGGCGCATCATCTCCGTGGGAGAAACGGGCGAGACCCGAGCGCCGTCGATGACGATCTCGCCGCTTGCGGGCGCGAGGGCCCCGGCCAGCATGTCGAAGAGCGCCGCCTGTCCGTTCCCGGCCACGCCGGCCACGCCGACGATCTCGCCCGCGCGTATCGTCAGCGACACGTCCCGGGCCGGCACGCCGCCCGCGCTCTCCGCGCTCGTAAGCGCCCGGGTCTCGACGACCACCGCGCCTGCCGCTCGGGGCGCCTGCGTGCCCTCCGGCGGCGGCGACGCGCCGATCATCATCCGCGTGAGCGTGCCGGGGTCGGTGTCGGCGGTCGCAAGCGTCGCGACCTTGCGCCCGCGCCGCAGCACCGTGACGCGATCCGACTGCATCACCTCGACGAGCTTGTGCGACACGAGGACGATCCCGAGCCCTCGCCGCTTCAGGCCGTCGAGCATCGCGAAGAGGCGCCGCGATTCCTCGGGGGTCAGAACGGCCGTGGGCTCGTCCAGGATCAGGATCCGGCCCGCCTCCATCAGGCTCTTGAGAATCTCGATCCACTGGCGCTCTCCGACCGAAAGCGTCGAGACGCGAGCGGCAGGATCGAGCGCGATGCCGAGATCTTCCGCCAAGGCCCGCGCCCGCACTGCGAGGCCTGCCCGGTCGGGCCGCCAGCCGCGCCCCGGCAGGCCGACCATGAGGTTTTCCAGAACCGTGAACGCCTCGACCAGCGCGAAATGCTGGTGCACCATGCCGACCCCGTCGGCGATGGCATCTGCGGGCGAGCCGTAACGGCGCGGCCCGCCCCCGACCGCGAGCGCGCCGTCATCCGGCGCGATCACGCCCGCGAGGATCGAGGCCAGCGTCGACTTGCCGGCCCCGTTTTCCCCGAACAGACAGTGGATCTCTCCCGGCTTCAGGTCGAAATCCACCCCGTCCAGCGCCGTGACGGAACCGAAGCGGCGCGTCAGGCCGCGTGCCTCCATCAGGGCCCCGGTCATGTCGGCTCAGGACTCTGGCTGCGACACGTCGAGGGGCACCTCGAACGAGCCATCCATGATGCTGGCCCGAAGCGTGTCGAGTTCGGCCTGCACCTCCTGCGGCACCCGGTCGGCGAGCCCGTGGAAAGGCGCGATGTCGGACCCGCCCTCTGCCATCGAGAACCAGCGCAGTTCCGTGTTGCCCTCCAACGGCTCCTCCTCGGTCTTGAACGCCCACCATTCGTCGACGATCCAGCGGATATCGGGATCCCATAGCGCCAGCGCGCTGCTCAGCACGGTGTCCGGGGAGAAGCTGTTCTGGTCGCCGAAATTGCCGAAGCAGAGGATCTCCGCCTCCTCGCAGGGTTGGAAATTCGAGGCCAGCTGGAAGATGATGTCGGCCCCGGTCGCGACCTTGGCCGCGGTGAATTCGCCGGCCCTGGCGGGGTCATACCAGCTTTCAATGAAGGAGGTGTTCCCGGTCACGTCGGGATTCACCGACCGCGCACCGGCGAAAAAGGCGTTGATCTCGTCGTTGACGTCGTCCGCCGGGAACGTGCCGACAGCGCCAAGGACATTGCTTTCTGTCATGTGCCCGGCGAGCGCGCCCAGCAGGTAGCCGGCCTCGTGCACGCGCTTGTAGACCCAATACTGGTTGCCGCCGAGCCCCTCGTTGCCAGACCCCACGACCACGAACAGGATGTCGGGAAACTCGTCCTTCAGCCTTGCCACCTGGTCTGAATAGGTGCTGTGGGCCCAGATGATGTCGAACCGCCCGGATTCGGCATAGAGCCGCATCGCCTCGCCCGCCGCGTCGCCCCAGAGCGGATCCGAATACCGCCAGGAGATGTCGAGCCCGTGCGGTTCGTCGGCCGCAACCCTCTCGAAGGCCTCGATGAGGCTGCCGTCCCAGCCATTCTCGATCCCGGCAGACAGGATGATGGCGACGCTGAGTTCCGTCGGATCGTCCGCCAGGGCCGGACCGGCGGCCAGCGCAGCCGCCGCGGTCACACCGATTGTCGCGCATCGAAGCGAGGTCAGAAAGTGCATGTCCATACGTCTCCTTGTTCTGATTGGTCTCTGCCTGTCGGGCTCATGCCGCCATCGGGGCACCGAGGCCGAACTTGCGTGCCAGCGCGCGGCGATAGGCGACCGACATCCTGTCGGCGGGCACATGGATTTCCTCGCGCAGGTCCAGCGGCAGCCGTTCCGGCCTTTGCCCTTCGACCAGTGGCTTGTCCTCGTCATTGATCTGAAGCGCCTCGCGGATCGCCTCGGTCCGGTCGGGGCCGTAGGTGTCGGTCATCACCTGAAAGACCCTGGTCTCCCGCGCCGAAACCGGCGAGGCGGCATCGGCGAAATACTGGACGTAATCGGACCCGTCGGGTGCAATGACGATGATCGTCGAGAACGGGAAGGTCAACTGGTAGGTGTAGGTCACCTCGCGGCTTTCGGCGTTCCTGCCGTCCGGAAACCGGTCGCCGCCTTCGAGATAGGGCAGCGCGAAGGTCAGGCCGTAATCGGTCTCGTCCACCGTGTAATCGGCGATCGGCGCGGGGTCGGGATTGCCGAAGGAGGCCGCGTGCACATAGGGAAAATGCGCCACGTCGTTGAAGTTCTCGACATGGCGGCTCGCCGCCGCGCGCCAGGTATCGACCGGCACCCTGACCTTGGTCAGCTGCGGGTCGCCTATGCCCGGCCAGTCCGGCAGCGGCCAGGACGGTTCGCCGGACAGGCAGGCCCAGACGATGCCATACCGCTCTTCGGTCAGGACGGTGCCCAGCCGCAGCCGAGGCGGAATGCGCGCGTCGGGGTTGCCGGAGGACGGGATCGCGACGCAGGCACCGTCGTGACGAAAGCGGAACCCGTGCATCGGGCAGACGAGCACATCGTCCTCGATCCGTCCGGCGCTCAACCGGGTGCCGCGATGCGGGCAGAGGTCCAGCGCCGCGGAGACGCCGCGGGACGTGCGGAACAGGACAAGCTCGACATCCAGCAGGGTGCAGGCCACCGGCGCGTCGCCAACGTCGTCGGCAAAGGCGACCGGGTGCCAGAAGCCGGCGAGGATTCGCCAGTCGCTCTCGGCGAAGGTGCAGCCCGGCGGGATGTCCGGCTTGCGCAGATAATGATCAATCGGGTCGAACACGCCTGAAAACCTATCGTTTTGGCCCGCGCGGCGTGCCAGACGCCCATGCCTTTCTAGGTAACGGCAATGCTCACGCTTCGGGAATGCCCCCATGTGCGCAATACATGACTGAGTGTAAGGCAAGACAGGAGTTACCCGCACCATGCTGGAGCAGCTGATCGACCGCGACGGCGGTTTCGCCTTTGGCGAAGCGCGGTATCCGAGGGGCGGTGCTTATGGTCCGCTGCGCCGTCGCTATGCGATGGTTCTGGTCCTGCACGAGGGGGAGGCAGAGATCTCCTGCGACGGCCTGTCCCATCCCCTGCGTGCCGGTTGCAGCGCTCTGATCCGGAACAAGACGACGCTCGAAATCCGCTACCCGGCGGGCGTCACGACCATGGTCAGCTGGTGCGAGGCGAGTCCGTCGGAGGAAACCGGCAGCGCTGCGCATGTTCTCAGAGAACCCGCGATCGTCGAAACCAGCGCCCGGATCGAAGCCCTGCAGCGCGCTGGTCTCGACCTGGCCGACGCGGGCGCGGGCGCGGAAACCGACCTGCGGGACGCCCTCGGTCAGGCCGTCTTTGCGGCCGTGCTTCTGGACGCCCGGCAAGCGATGCCCGCCGCCACGCCGCCGCCGCGCATCGCCCTCGCACGCGACCTGCTGCGCGACGGTTTCCGGGAGCCCTGGACCGTGGCCGGTCTGGCTGCCCGGTGCAACCTTACCCGTGAACACCTGACAGTCGGGTTTCGGCGGCATTTCGGTACAACGCCCTCGCGCTATCTCTGGCGGCTGCGCGCGGCCGCGGGGCGCAGACTTCTGATCGAGACGGCGTGGAGCCTCGAAGCCATCGCCGTGGAATGCGGTTACAAGAGCCCGTTCCACTTTTCGCGTCAGATCAAGTCGGTCTATGGCACTTCGCCATCGGAGATCCGTACGCTGCGCGGCTACCGTCTTCCCAGCGATGTGGCGGAATGCGCCAGAATCACCGTTTTCTGATCGAAACCGGCGAGCCTTGCAGGCGACCTGAGCTCTCGTGCGCCGACTCCATTTCCGTGCAGGGCGATTTCGGCATTCTCTCCGCAGGAAGGGTGGTTCTGGTTCTGACCGGTGCGGGGCAGAAGGAATAGCGGCAATCCGTGACCTGTGCAGCGAAATCTCAGGCCCCAGGGTCCGGGTTGCGGACTTTCCGGACCTTCGCTCGCCAGGCCCCAACCTGCAATATCGGCCCAAAGCGCCCCATCAGCGCGGTCGACCTGCGGCACCGTGGCTTCGCCTCAGCAGCCATTCGGAATGTGTCCGGACACACATGTCTGGCGCCCGTCAGATAATCCGTTTTCGGATGCTCGAAGAGATTTGTTCGAAAACGACCACCACGACGAGGATGACGAGGATGATCGCCGCCGCCTGGTCGTAGCGGAACAGGCGCATCGCGGTGGAAAGCTCCACACCGATCCCGCCTGCGCCCACCAGCCCGAGCGTGACGGCCGAGCGGATCGCCTTTTCGACGCTGAACAGCGATGTTGCGGTCATCGAGGCGAAGCTCTCGGGCAGGATGGCACCGAAGATCACCGACAGACGGCCCGCCCCCGTCGATGTCAGCGCCTCGGACGGGCCTTTCTGGACCTCCTCGAACCGCTCGGAGTAGAAGCGCGCAGCAAAGCCGATCGTGTCCATGATGATGGCAAGGATGCCGGCAAGCGGGCCGAGCCCGACCGTCACCACGAAGATCAGCGCCCAGATCAGATCGGGGATCGTGCGCGAAACGGAAATCACGAAGCGCGCCAATGTGCGAACCACCGCGTTCGGTGCAGTGTTGCGCGCCGCCAGCAGCGCCAGAGGGATCGAGAACAGGCAGCCGAATGTGACGCCGACCACCGCGATATTCAGCGTTTCCAGCATGGCGTCGGCGATATTGGGCGCGCGCGAGAAATCGGGGGGCACGGCCTGACCGATGAAGCGCACGAGGTTGCTTGCCCCGCGCACCAGCCGGTCGAGCGAGATTTCCGAGGCGACGAGGCCCTGGATGAAGAAGGCCGCGAAGCCCACGACCAGCACCCATGTCAGCGCCGAAGGCGCGCGAAAACGCGGGGGTATGCGGGTGCTGTCGCTCATGCGGCGTGTTCCTCGGCCTCGGCATCGACGCGGGTCATGCCGGTGTAGAGTGCGTTCAGTTGCAGGGCATCGGTATCGGCGATGGCGGCGTCGATTTCGACCTGTCCCGCCTTCAGGCCGATGATGCGGTCCGCGTATTCCCGTGCGAGGTCCAGCTGGTGCAGCGTGCACAGCATGCTCAGACCTTCCTCGCGCACGATCCGCCACAGCAGATCGAGCACCTCGCGCCCGGCCTTGGGATCGAGGCTTGCGATGGGTTCGTCGGCGATCACGACCTTGGGGTCCTGCATCAGCATTCGCGCGATGGCCACGCGCTGTTGCTGGCCGCCCGAAAGCTGGGACGGGCGATGCTGCGCGCGTTCGGCCATGCCCACGCGTTCGAGGCAGGCCATGGCGCGCGCGCGTTCCTCGGCTGACGCCGTTATCCCAAGGCAGGACAACAGGCCCAGGCGATGGCGCCCCATCGCGCCCAGAAGGACGTTCTGAAAGGCACTGAGTTGGGGTACCAGGTTGAACTGCTGAAACACGTAGCCCATGCCGCGCCGGATCCGGCGCAGCTCGCTCCGGGACGCATCCGCAAGACTGTCGCCGTGGACGTGAATGCGGCCCGATTGCAGAGTTTCCAGCCCGTTCAGGCTTCGCATCAGTGTCGACTTTCCGCAGCCGTTCGCCCCGAGAAGCACGACGCCCTGCCCGACAGGGATATCGAAGGTCACCCCGCGCAACACCTGCAGCTTGCCGTAGCTGACCTTCACCTCGTCGCAGGAAATGGCTGGGATCATGCGAGGCTCCTCACGTGGTCGTGCAACAGAACGTGACGACGGGCTGCCGGTCCCGAGGAACGGCCGCCCGTCGCCGACGGATGATGGGTGGGATCAATCGTCCAGCGCGATGCCCGCAACCTCATAGGCCATGCGCACGACATCGTAGATCGCCGGGTCGGTCTCGAAGGACATGTAGGCGTCGCGTTCGATGAACTTGTCGGCGTTGCGCTCGGTCGAGGTCAGGCTTTCCCACAGCACGTCGGAGTGTTCGGCCAGCGTGGCGCGCAGCGCATCGCGGCAGTCCTGCGGCAGGCTGGCGCGCATCACGACCGGGTCGCCGGGCAGCGTGTCGGTCTGGGCCAGCAGGCGATACTCGGTGTCGGGGTCCTGTTCGCGGATCGCGTCCCAATCCTTGTTGCCGCCGCCCATCGCGTCGACGTCGCCGTTGATCAGCACCTGGATGCGGGCGTCGCCTGCCATGATGATCTCGGCGTCCGTCTCGGGGTCGAGACCGGCTTCGGCCATCAGCATCATCGGGAAGATGTGGCCCGAGGTGGAGCCCACGTCCTTGAGTGCGACGCGGCGGCCGGCGAGATCGGCCAGGGTCTCGATGTCGCTGTCGGCGCGAACCACGAAGCTGGAGCCGTAATGCGGGCGCACGATCGAGAAAAGGATATCCATGTCGGCCAGTTGCTGGAACAGCACGAATTCGGACGGGCCGGCGAAGACGAGCTCGACCTCGTCGAACTGCAGGGCCGTTCCGGCGGCGGTGCGGTTGGACAGCGAATAAAGCGCCAGCTCGACGCCCGTCAGCTCTTCGAAAGTTTCGGCAAAAGGGCCGAATGCTTCGGCAAGATCGCCCATTCCTTCGATACCTGTATCTGCCATGCGCAGCGGCGATGGGCAGGCGTCGACCACGGATTGGGCGGTTGCGGTGCCGGCGAAAACCACGGCAGCGATTGCCGCTGGTGCAGCAAAAAGCTTAAGGGATGTCATATCTTGGGTCTCCTGTTTCCTTCGTTTCGGAGGGCTTAACAAAGCGACATGACAAGTCCGTGACAGAAGCGCTGTTTTGCGACAGTTCCCGCGGAATGCTCCGGTCCCTTTCGATGGTGATCGCCAAATCGACGCGGCCCGCGTTCTCCGGTCATTCCCTGCGCCAAACCGAATTGCAGGTGGGGACGCAAAGCGGACCTTTTGCGAACAGTGAGGCTTCAGATGATGGCGTGCCGCACGCGCGCCGAGACCCATTCGCTGAGCACAACAGTCGCAAGGATCAGCAGGAGGATCACCGACACCTGGCTCCAGGCCAGCGTGTTGAGCGAGGCCTGCAGCTTGAGGCCGATGCCGCCCGCGCCGACCAGACCGAGGATCGTGCTTTCGCGGATGTTGATATCCCAGCGAAACACGGTGATGCCCCAGAAGGTCGGCATGATCTGTGGCACGATGCCATAGTTCAGCACCTGCGGCCCGCTGGCCCCTGTCGCCTCGATCGCCTCGATCTGGCTGGCGTCGGTTTCCTCGATCGCCTCGTAGAGAAGCTTGCCGATGAAGCCGATGGACCTCAGCGCGATCGCCACGATCCCCGCCAGCAGGCCCGGCCCGATGATCGCCACCAGCAAAAGCGCCCAGATCAGGGAGTTGATCGAGCGTGAGGCGACGATGATGAACAGCGCGATGGGCCGCAGGATCAGCGCCGAGGGCGTGGTGTTGCGCGCGGCGAGAAAAGCAACCGGCACCGCCATGATCACGCCGCCGATCGTCCCCAGCGTGGCGATGTTGATCGTGTCCCAGAGCGGACCCCACAATTCGCCCATGTAGGACCAGCGCGGCGGCACCATCCGACTTCCGATGTCGGCCGCCTGCCGCGGGGCGTCGGCCACGAAAAACCAGATCGTGTCGCGCGTCATGATTTGCCAGCACCAGACGAAGAGAGCCACCAGCGCCAGCCAGCCCCCCCAGAGCAGGAGACGCCCGCGCGGGGTGCGGTAGGACCAGACCTGGCTGTAATGCGTGATCTCGGTCACTGGAGGAACTTCCTCAGATAGCTGGAACTGTATTCCGCGACCATGACGATGACGATGATGATCAGCAGGATCGCACCCGCGCTGTCGTATTCATAACGGCTCATCGCGGTTTCGAGCGTGGCGCCGATGCCGCCCGCGCCGACGATGCCGATCACCGCGCTTTCGCGGAAATTGATGTCGAGCCGGTAAAGCGACAGACCGATCAGGCGCGGCATGACCTGCGGCTGCACCGCGTAATTCACCAGTTGCCCCCAGGAGGCGCCGGTGGCGCGCACCGCCTCGGCCTGCGCCTCGTCGATCTCCTCGATGTCGTCGGCCAGAAGCTTGGCGATGAAGCCGATGGTCGCGAAGGTCAGCGTCAGGAACCCTGCGAAAGGCCCGAAGCCGAACATCGCCACGAAGAAGATCGCGATGATGACCTCCTGAAGCGCGCGGCTGACCGCAATGATGGAGCGACAGACGTAGTAGATCCAGCGCGGCGCGAGATTGCGCGCGGCCCCGATGCCGATGGGGATCGAGATGGCGACACCGACCACGGTCGAGGTCAGCGTCATGGTCAGGCTTTCCACCAGACCTTGGCTGATGTCGCGCCAGCGGCTGGTGAAGTCGGGTTGCAAGAAGCCCATGACGAAGCGCTGACCGCGTTCGAGCCCGGCATGGACGCGCGTCCAGTTCACCTCGACGGTGCCGATGGCGAGGACAAGATAGACGACGATGCCGATCTGCAAGGCGATGCGCCACCGCCGATCCTTGAAGATCTGCGGCGGGCGGCGCCAAGTGGTAGGATACGATTGCGTCGTCATCGCGCCAGTGCCGCCAATCGGTCGCGGGCGTCGGCCTCGGCGCGGGTCTGTTCCTCGTCGCCGCGGCGCATTTCGTTCCAGTCTTCCTCGCCATAGATCGCGGTCAGCGCGTCGTGGGTCAGCTGGTCGGGCGTGCCGTCGAACACGACGCGGCCCGCGCGCAGGCCCACGATGCGCTGCATGAACTGCTGGGCAAGCGGCACGTCGTGGATGTTGACGATCGCCGGAAGATCGCGCTCGGCGCAGATTTCGGTCAGAAGGCGCATGATCTGGCGGCTGGTCTTGGGGTCGAGGCTGGCGGTGGGTTCATCGACCAGCAGAAGCTCGGGGTCCTGCGCGAGCGCGCGCGCGATGCCGACGCGCTGGCGCTGGCCGCCCGATAGCGCGTCCGCGCGTTTGTCGGCCTGTTCCATCAGCCCCACGCGATCCAGCAACTGATAGGCCCGCTGGATGTCGGCGGCGGGGTATTTCCGCAGGAAGCTGCGCCAGAACTGCACGTATCCCAGACGGCCCGACAGGACGTTCTCCATCACCGTCAGCCGCTCGACCAGGGCGTATTCCTGGAAGATCATCCCAATCCGGCGGCGCTGGCGGCGCAGGTCGGCCTTGCCCAGCCGCACGAGGTCCACGTCGCCCAGAAGAACCTTGCCACCGGTCGGTTCGACCAGCCGGTTGATGCAGCGGATCAGCGTGGACTTGCCTGCGCCCGACGGCCCGATCAGCCCCATGATCTGGCCCTTCGGCACGGTCAGGGACACGTCCGCAAGCGCGGCGTCGCCGGTCTTGTAAGTCTTGGACAGACCTTCGAGGATCAGCATGTCGGACGGCCTTTCGCAGACAGGAACACGGGCGGCGCGGGGCCGCCCGTGAAGCATGGCAGGTTTACGGTGTCAGTTGCACTCGTAGACGACGCCGGTGGCCTCATCTATGGTGCGGATCACGGCCCAGTCTTCCTGGAAGGTGATCGGGATGAACTGCGATTCACCGGAGCGCCCGAACTCCTCCGCCAGCGCCGAACCTTCCCAGTCGAAGCTGAAGAAGGCCTCGCGGATGGCATCCTGCAGTTCGGGGGTCAGGTTGTGCGCGGTGCCATAGCCCGTCGTCGGGAAGGTCTGCGACTGGTAGATCGTCACGAATTGGTCGGCCGAGACCACATCGCGCTCGATCATGCGGCCCATGACCGAATTGGCGATCGAGGCGGCGACGTAGTCGCGGTTGGCGACGCCGAGGATCGAGTTGTCATGCGCGCCCGAGAAGGTCGGCTCGAAATCATCGCCGGCGACCATGCCGAACTCGGCCATCAGGATCGCGGAGGGCGCCTTGAACCCTGAGTTCGAGGTTTCCGAGGTGAAGGCCAGCGTCTGGCCGCGCAGGTCCTCGACGCTCTCGATGCCGGAACCGGGATAGGTGATGATTTCCATCTCGTAGCCGAAGGATCCGTCCTCGGCAGCCATCATGGCGAACGGGCGGAAGCCCGCGCAGGCCACGGCCAGCGGGTTCGAGCCGGTGTTGAAGCCTGCGACATGCAGGCGGCCAGCGCGCATCGCCTCGATCTGGGCAGCGTTCGACTGGACCGGGAAAAACTGCACGTTCTTGCCGGTCACTTCGGACATGTGATCGAGAAAGCCCTGCCAGACCTCGGCATAGACCGCCGGATCCTCGACAGGCGTGTAGGCGAAGATCAGCGTGCCGGGATCGACGAGCTGTGCCGGATCGGTGGGGATGTCGGCGATCAGGTCGCCATCGGCATCGGTGAATTTGTCATCCAGGCTGAACTCGGCATATGCCGGCAGTGCGACGGCAAACGCAGCGATAGCCGCAAGGGCTGTGGACGTTTTTATGGTATCCCCCAAAATGTTGCGAAACCCCCGCTCGGCTAGCCCCCAAACGCAACAGGAGTATGACAGCCTTGCAGGTTGCCGGCGATCGGCGCGCGACCGCCGCCATGGCGATCCCGGGGCGCCATGCGATTGGATGGAATCCTGCGCCGAAACAGGATATCGGCCGATCGCAAACATGCCGCCGGCCGAACGAGAGGCTCCCGATGCTCGACGCGGAAACGATCTTTCAAGGATACGAGGCGATCCGCGCCCGACTGCCGGACATGGCTGCCCCCCGCGAGATGACCGACATCTCGACGATCCTCGACATCACCGATCGCATCGACGCTTTTGTCTTCGATGCCTTCGGCGTGCTCAACCTTGGCGAACGCCTGATCGAAGGGGCGGACCGTCGGCTGGAGGATCTGCGGGCGCGCGACGTCAAGATCCGCGTGCTGACCAATGCGGCCAGCTACGACCGCGCGGGGGCGATCGCCAAATTCCAACGGCTCGGTCTGGGACTGCACGACAGTGAAATCGTGACCAGCCGCGAGGCCGCCCTGCAAGGGCTGCCCGCCGGAGTGTTGGGGGTGATCGCGGCCGACGCTGACAGGCTTGCGGATATCTCGCGGCCCTGCGTCCGGCTGGGGGATGTCGCGGCGGATTACGATGCGGTTGACGCGTTTCTTTTTTTCTCCGCCGCCGACTGGACCGAGGAACGGCAGAAGCTGCTGGTCCACTCGATGGACCACCGGGTCAGACCCGTGATCGTCGCCAATGCCGATCTCGCCGCGCCCAGGGAACAGGGTTTCACGCTGGAGCCCGGCCATTTCGGACATCGCCTCGAAGATGCGTTTCCGGGCTGCGTGCGCTTTTTCGGAAAACCCTTCGAGGCGGTTTACCATCTTGTCGAACGGACCCTGCCCGATGTCCCGCGCGACCGGATCGCGATGTGCGGCGACACGCTCCACACCGATATCGTCGGCGCGGCCGCGTTCGGCTGGCGGACCGTGCTGGTGACCGGCGACGGTCTACTTGCCGGGCTCGACAGTACGGCATGTTGCGACCGGTCGGGCATCCACGCCGATTGGCGCGTGAGACGGATCTAGCGGCAGGGCACACGGGAGCGGAGGCCATGACGGAAAGGAAGCAGGAACCTTGAAAGGGAATGTCGTCTTCGATCTCGACGGAACGCTGATCGACAGCGCGCCGGACATCCAAGGGATCGCCAACAGGCTTCTGCTGGCGCGCGGCCTCGAACCGATCGATCTGGCCACGGCACGGGGCTTCATCGGACAGGGCGCGCCATCCTTCATCACGCAGCTTCGCCACGCGCGCGGCCTTCCCGAAAGCGAACAGCCGCCACTGCTGGAAGAATTCCTTGCCAGCTACGATCATGCCGTGGCGATGACCCATCCCTATCCGGGGGTCCGGGCCGCGCTGGCCCGTCTGGCGGAAACCGACAGGCTGGGTGTCTGTACCAACAAACCCCTACGCCCCAGTCTTGCCGTCCTCCGACACCTCAAGCTCGATGGGGTCTTCGCGGCGGTGCTGGGCGGCGACAGCCTGCCGGTTCGAAAACCCGATCCACGCCCATTGCTGGCAACCTTCGCGCAGATGGGCACCGGCCCCGAGATCTACGTTGGCGACAGCGAAACCGATGCCGAAACGGCGCAGAGGGCCGAAGTCCCGTTTGTCCTGTTCACCCGCGGCTATCGAAAGACGCCCGTCGCGGACCTGCCACACGCAGCCGCGTTCGACGATTTTTCGGACCTGCCAGAAATCGTGAACGAGGTTATGGGCCGACAGGCGGAGCGGGCAGCAGTCGTTCGTGGCTCATGCTGCAACTGACCGCTTCCCGCCCATCGCTACGAATGCTGCGCACAAGGTCCGCAAAGGGCTCAGGGTCCGCATGCGTCGCAAGATGTACGACTGGCGCGCAAGCAGAAATCCACGTGCCTTCTCACCGTGAACACACCCAAAATCACGGCACTCCGCGTCGCGATGGCTACGGCAAGTCGCCGCTATTCTTGCCGAGGTCAGCGATTGAGAGACCATGGGACATGGTTGCGAAAGCGCTCGCTTGACCGAGTAGAGGAGCAGGCACGAAAAGCGGCATCCGAAAGTTAAAAATATATTGTCACATCGCCGCCAAGGCCCCATCAAGGCTTTGGGAAAATTAGACAATGTTCGAACCACCTGTTCCATCCATCATGGGTGCGGCAGAAAACCTCGCGGTCTCGGTGGCTGCGGTGTTGGGCATTCAGGGCTCTCCTCGGGTGCGCCAGAACCCAGGACGGACCCTCTGCGCACACCATAACCCTGCGCCGAATCCCTCGATCCGGCGCAGGGCAAAAGGTGGCCTCAGCCCCCGGCGCGCACGCCAGTGCCGCGCACCACGGGGATCCAGGTCTCGCGCTGCTCGGCATAATAGGCATCGACCTCGGCGGGCGTTTTGGCGGCGGGCACGATGGAGGCCAGCTCCTCCAGCCGCGCGCGCATCGCGTCGGCCTGCACGATCTCGTTGATCATGCCGTTGAGGGCCATCACGATCTCGTCGGGCGTGCCTGCGGGGGCGGAGATGGTGTTCCAGGTCTGGCTGACGAAGCCGGGCAGGCCCGCCTCGCCCATCGTCGGAACATCCGACAGGGCCGCCAGCCGCACCGGGGCGGAGACGCCCATGGGCCGCACCGCGCCGCCCTGCACCTGCCCGATCGCCGTCAGCGAGGGATCGAACACAAAGCTCAGCCGCCCGGCGATCAGATCGACCATCGCCTCGGGGCTGCGCGGATAGGGGATATGGACCACGCCCTCGGCCCCGATCCGCTGCAAGAACAGCGCGCCCGAGATATGGGTCGTGGTGCCCGCGGGACCCGAGCCATACTGGAACGACGCCGGATCGGCCTGCAGGCGCGCGGTGAGCGCAGCCAGATCGGCGTCAGGGCTGTCGGTGGGCACGCACATCACCATGGGCACTTCGTTGATCATGGCGACACCGCGCAGGGTGCTTTCGATATCCACCGGCAGCGGCTCGAACAGCGCGATGTTGTGGACAAGCTGCGAGGAGGTGCCGACCAGCAGCGTATAGCCATCGGGGGCGGCGTTGCTGACATCCTCGGTCGCGCGCATGCCCGACGCGGTGCCGTTGTTCTCCACCAGGATGCTCTGGCCCAGAACGGGCTCCAACGCCTCGACGAGGATGCGCGACACCACATCGGCATTGCCGCCGCCGCCTTGGGCCACGACAAGCCGGATCGGCCCGGCGGCGGGCCATTCGGTGGCATGGGCCGCGCGCGGCAGGAAAGACAGGAAGGGGGCGGCCAGGGCCGACCCGAGCAAAGTGCGACGATGGATCATATCTCGCTCCATGGATTTGAACTGTCGGGGGGCTGGCTGACCAGACATCTGGCGGCTATTCCTGCGATGCCTTATCTGACAAAATAAGTCAACTAAGCGACTCGCGAGGAATGCCATGGAGCCGGATCTTTCGCAGCACGCCCTTCATCGGGACGACGCCCGGGGGCGCCGCGCGGCCCTTGGGCGGATGCTGCCGGGCGTTGCGCTGTGTGGCCTTGGCGCGGGAATGTGGGTGCTGGCGCAGGGCCAGCCCGCCTGGCTGGGCGGCCATGTCGGTCCGGGCCTGATGGCGCAACTTCTGGCGATGGGGGTGATCGGCCTCGGTGCGGTTTGGGCGGCGCTCTGCGCGCGCAGGCCAGAGTCGACGACGGCATCGGCGGGATGCGGCAGCGAAACGGGCACCCTCGCGCCCGGCCTGCGCCACAGCGCACCTGCGCTGCTGGGCGCCGTTCTGGCCTTCGCCCTTGTCCTTCCCTTCGTCGGCCTCGTCCTTGCGGCAGGGCTGGCGGCGGGCCTCGCGGCTTGGGGTGCGGGGGAGCGCACCGCGCGCGCGCTTGCGCTGACCGTCGCGGGGCTGATGGCTCTGGTGGGGCTGGTCGGCGTGGTGCTGTTGCCGCCCACCGCCCCGCTCTGGCCCGACCTCTGAGGGCGGGGGAATGGACCTTGCCGCCTGGGCCGCGGGCTTTGCGCTTGCGCTGACGCCGGAGAACCTCGCCCTGTGCCTGATGGGCGCGCTTCTGGGCACGCTGGTGGGGGTGCTGCCGGGCATCGGGCCTGCAGCGACGCTCGCACTCCTGCTGCCGCTGACCTTCGCGCTGGAACCGGCGGGCGCGCTGATCATGCTGGCCGCGATCTATTACGGCGCACAATACGGCGGCTCGACCAGTTCCATCTTGCTGAACCTGCCCGGCGAATGTTCGGGCGTGGTGACGGCGATGGACGGGCACAAGATGGCGTTGATGGGCCGGGCCGGGCCCGCGCTGGCGGTCGCAGCGCTGGCCTCGCTCTTCGCGGGGCTGGTGACGGCGGTGGGGATCGCGACGGTGGCGGTGCCCTTGTCGGCCCTGACCACGGCCATAGCGCCCGCCGGTCTGGTGGGGCTGATCGCGCTGGGGCTGTTCGCGGCGGCGGTGATCTCGCCCGGCCCGGCACTTCCGGCGCTGGCGCTGATCCTGATCGGAGCGGGGATGGGGCTGGTCGGCACCGACCTCGCGGGCGGACAGCCGCGCTTCACCTTCGGTATCCCCGAGTTGCGCGACGGGATCGGCTTCGTGCCGCTGGTCATGGGCATCTTCGGCCTGGCCGAGATCATCCGCGCGCTCGAGACCTCCGGCCGCCCCGAAAGCATCCGGGGCGTGCGCTGGCCCTGGCCCACGCGCGCCGACCTCAGCGCGGGCTGGCAGCCCACGCTGCGCGGCACGGCGGTCGGCTCGGTCCTGGGGGTGATACCGGGGGCAAGCACGCTGTTGGCGGCACTGGCCGCGCGGGGCCTGGAAAGCGGCTTTGCGCCGCGCGACCGGGCGCTGGGCACGGGCGCGGTGGCGGGCGTCGCCGCCCCCGAGGCCGCCAACAACGCCGCCGCCCAAAGCGCGCTGGTGCCGCTGTTGACGCTGGGCCTGCCCGGAAGCCCGGTGATGGCGGTGCTGGCCGGCGCGCTCATGATCCACGCCATCCTGCCCGGTCCCGGCTTCATCGCGCAAAACCCCGACATCTTCGCAGCCCTGATGGCCAGCCTGATCGTCGGCAACATCATTCTGGTGGTCCTCAACCTGCCCTTCGCGGGCGTCTGGGCGGCGCTCTTGCGCATCCCGTTCCGGCGGTTGGTGCCGCTGATCGTGGTGATCAGCCTGATCGGCGTGCATTCGGTGCAGAATTCGCTGTTCGACGTCTGGTTGATGCTGGGCTTCGGGCTGTTCGGTTGGGCGCTGTTGCGGCTGGGGCTGGAGCCGACGCCGCTGGTCCTCGGCTTCATCCTCGGGCCCGCCTTCGAGGAATACCTGCGGCGGACCCTGTTGTTTTCGCGTGGGGATCCGATGGTGCTGCTCACCGATCCCGTGAGCGCGGTTTGCCTTGCGCTGATCGCGGCGGGGACGATCTGGAAGACCCGCAGGCTCCTTGCCTCACCCGGGCCCGCATCATTTCCGAAGTAGCGCCGACTGCCGCAGCCCTGCGAAAGGGGCGCGAGCGGTCAGGCCGAATGACGTCCAAAGGTCATGTGCGGCTCTGATGATGTGGCCGCCACCCTGCCCGCGCAAAGACAGGCAAAACGGCGATGCTGGGGCGAGATCACACCCACACTGTCATTCAGGCTTGTCTAGCTTTGCAGACCAGCACCTTCTCCAACCGATGCAAGGATCGCGCGGCTGATGGACATGAGGTAGTCCCATTCGTCGATTTCGGCGCTGGCGACCGTGTGCTTCATGTCGATGGTCAGGAACGAATGGCCATGGACGAAGGACCACAGCATGTAGGCGCGCCGCTGGACATCTGCGTCGCCGGGGGACAGGCCCAGGCAGGCGGCAACGGCCTGAACGACCACGCCAAAGCAGCCCTCGCCCTTGGCCAACAGGTCAGGGGCGTTCTCATGCCCTTCGGTCAGGCCGAAGACCAGCCGGAACACGCCCGGTTCGGCCCGGGCGAAATCGACATAGGCCAACCCGACCGCCGCAACGGCTTCGAGTGAACCGTGAGAGTGGGCTGCAGCACCCGCTTCCATCGTGGCACGCAACCGGTCCATCGCCTCGCTCACGACCCCCCGCAGGATTTCGTGACGATCCTTGAAATGCTTGTAGGGCGCGGCGGAGCTGACGCCGGCGCGGCGTGCGGCCTCGGCCACGGAGAACCCGTCGGGGCCGTGCGCCTCGACCAGTTCCCGCACGGCCGCGATCAGTTGGGCGCGCAGGTCACCGTGGTGATAGGCGGCCTTGGGCGTCACGGTTGGCGTGGCCTGTGGTGCGGACGGATCGTTCGACATGCTAATTGGGCCTTCCCGCAAAGTGAGTGCCGTTCACTTTCTCCTTGAAGAAAGTTAGCATCTCTCACATATCCATACAAGTGCAGGTTCCCACCTCCGGATTCCGCGCATCCCGATTGTTCCTGACGCCGGCGTCTCTCGCCCCGAATCCGCTCGCCTGCATCCCGCGGGCGGGGTGACACCGTTTGACCCTGAAAGGACCGCCCGATGCGAAAGGATTTCCATGTCTCCATCACCGGATTGCAGGTGCGGCGGGTCTGGCACATCCCGTCCTTCTGGTCGCATGCGATGAAGTCGATGGTGCAAGCGCGCAATGCACCCGGCAACATCTGCGCCGACGCGCGCACCACCGACGGCGTTCATCACACGCTTTCGGTCTGGACCGACAAGGACGCCATGCGGGCCTATCTGACCGCCGGTCCGCATCTTGAGGCCATGCGTCTGTTTCCCGGCATCGCAACGGGGAAGGTCGTTGGCTATCAGACAGATCGAATTCCAGATTGGTCTGAAATCAATGCCATTTGGCGCGATCACGGACGCAATGTCTGAAGCGCCTTGCCAAAGTGAGCGATTCTAACATATGTAAGCACATCTAACTTTATCGGAGCAGTCCACCCATGACCAAGCGTACGGCATCAGGTTTTCGGACGGCGCTTGGTCGGGTTCTGACCGTGACCGTCACGCTGGTCGTCTGCGGGGCTGCCGCTGCAGCCGTCATCGGAGGGTTTTCCCTGATCGCTGCTGAGGGCGATGTCGCCCCCGGTGTCGCGGCCCCACGAACGCCGGTGGGTGTGATGTCGGTGGACCTGGCACCGGGCTATACCGTCACCCGCCGGTTCACCGGGCAGGTGGAGGCCGCGGCGCGGACCGATCTGGGGTTCGAACTCGGCGGGCGCATCACCGAAGTGCTGGTCGAGGAAGGCGACGTCGTCGACGCAGGCACGGTTCTGGCCCGGCTGGACACCAGTGCCCTGATCCCGGAACGCGCGGCGCTGGAGGCGGAACTGGCAGCCTTGGCCGCCGATGCCGAGCTGGCCCGGCTGACTTTGGCACGCAGCGACGCGCTGACGGAACGCGGGTTTCGTTCGGTCGCGGCGCAGGACGATGCGCGGCTGACGCTGGCGCGCGCCGAGGCCGGGATGGCGGCTGTCCGCGCACGCATTGCGGGCGTTGACGTGCGGCTGGAAAAATCCGTGCTGACAGCGCCCTGGCCCGCCCGCATCGGCGCGCGCATGGCCGACCCCGGACAGACTGCGGCGGCGGGGCAGACCGTTCTGGTCCTTTTTGACACGCAGCCCGCCCGCGCACGGGTCGGCCTGCCGCCGGAACTGGCCGCCGGGCTGGCGGTGGGGGACAGTGTTACCGTCCTGTTGGGCGGTGCGGAACTCGTGGCCACCTTGCGCCAGATCCGACCCGACCTTGACTCCAACACCCGCAGCCGGTCGGTCGTGGTGACCTTGCCCGAGGGGGTTGAGCCCGTTCTGGGTGACACGGTCGCGCTGTTGCTTGCACAAACGGTCGATGACCCGGGATTCTGGGCCCCGCTTGGCGCCTTGCGCGAAGGCGCGCGGGGCTCCTGGTCGGTGATGGCCTTGGAAACCTCGCCCGAGGGCGACCGCACCCTGCCTGCAGCGGTCGAGGTCATCCACAGCGACGGCAATCGCGTGTTCCTGCGCGGCGCGCTTCCCCCCGGCGCGCGGATCGTGGCCGAGGCGCCCGATCGCGTCGCCCCCGGCCAGCTTGTGCTGGCACAGGTGGAGTGACGGGCATGGACACGTTGTTCTTCCGTCAGCCACGCCTCGTGATGCTGGCGCTTCTGGTGATCCTGTCGGCGGGCCTGTCCGCGCTCGTGTCCATCGGGCGGCAGGAAGACCCCACCATCACCAACATCTTCGCCACGATCACCACCGTCTTTCCGGGGGCCGATCCGGCCCGCGTCGAGGCGCTGGTCACCGCCAAGATCGAGACCGAACTGCGCACCATCCCCGAGATTGCCGAGGTGTCCTCGACCTCGGCCACCGGCATCTCGGTCATCTCGGTCGAACTGATCGAAACCGTCCCGCCCGAGACCATCGAGCAGCTCTGGGCGCAGGTCCGCGACGCGGTCACGGACGCGCAGCGGGAATTTCCGGCCGGGGTTCTGGAGCCCGATTTCGACAGCGACGGCGCGGGGGGCTACGCGGCAATCTTTGCCCTGACCCTGCCCGAAGGGTTCAGCCTGACCCGCGCCGCCCGCGAGGCGGAGGCGTTGGCAGACCGGCTGCGCCGCGTGCCGGGCACCAGCCTGGTCGATCTGCACGGAGTGCCCGAGGAGGAGGTTCTGGTCACGCTCGACCCAGACCGCACCGCCGCCCTTGGCCTGACCGCCGACGAGGTGTCGGCCGCGATCCGTGCCGCCGATGCCAAGGTGCAGGCGGGCCGCCTGCGCGGCGAGGAGACCGATCTGGTGCTTGGGATCACGGGCGAGATCACCTCGCTCGACCGGCTGCGCGCGGTGGTTCTGCGCGAGGATGCGGATGGCCGCGTGACGCTTTTGGGCGATGTGGCCGAGATCACCCGTGGCCCGCGCCTGCCGCTGGCCGAAGCGGCACTGTTTCAGGGCCAACCTGCCATTCTTGTCTCCGCCAAACTGAGCGTCGGCCTGCAGGTTGATCGCTGGATGACGGGCATCCGCGCCGCTGTCGAAACCCAAGTCGAGGCCCTGCCCTGGGGCCTGAGCATCGAGACGGTGTTCGACCAGAGCCGCTACACGCTCGAGCGTCTGGCCGAGGTCGGCATGAACATGCTTGTCGGCGTCATTCTGGTCGTGGCGGTCCTGTTCGTGACGCTTGGCTGGCGGTCGGCGCTGATCGTGGCGATGGTGCTGCCGGTCGTGTCGCTGGCCTCGGTCGCCACGCTGAACGCGCTGGCCGTGCCGATCCATCAGATGAGCGTCACCGGCCTGATCGTGGCGCTTGGCCTGTTGGTCGACGCGGCCATCGTGATGACGGACGAGGTGGGCAAGCGTCTTGGCGCGGGCCTGACCCGGCTTGCGGCCGTCGCGGGGGCCGTCCGACGGCTGACCATGCCGCTTGCGGCCTCGACCATCACCACGATCCTGTCCTTCATGCCGCTCTTGCTGCTGCCCGGCCCGGCCGGGGATTTCGTCGGCTCTATCGCCATTTCGGTGATCGTCATGCTGGCCTGGTCCTTTGTCGTGGCCGTCACGATCACGCCTGCCATCGCCGGGCGCTGGTTGCGCATGGGCGATGGTGCGCCCGCGCGCGAGGGCCCGTTGATGCGCGGTTTCCGCGGCCTGCTGGCCCTGTCGATGGCCAACCCCTTGCGCACCGTGGCGCTGTCGCTGATCCTGCCGGTGATCGGCTTCCTGTCGCTGCCGACGCTGACGCCGCAGTTCTTTCCCGGTGTGGACCGCGACCAATTCCATATCGAGGTGGACCTGCCGCCCGGCACCGGCATTGCCGAGACGATGCGCATCGTGCGCCAGATTGATGCAACGTTTGCGGCTGAAGACGAGATACTAGACGTCGCATGGGTCGTGGGCCGGTCGGCACCTGCCTTCTACTACAACATGGTGGGCGACCGCGATCAGGCCCCGGCCTTTGCGCAGGCGTTGATCCGCACCGCATCGCCTGCTGCGACCGAGCGGCTGCTGATTGATTTGCAGACCAATCTGCCGCCCGCCTATTTGCAGGCCCGCTTTGTCATCCGCAGCCTGACTCAAGGCCCGCCGGTCAATGCGCCAGTGGAGCTGCGCCTCGTGGGTCAGGATATCGACGCGCTGCGCCTTGCAGGCGACGATCTGCGCGCGAGACTGGCCGAGGTCTCCACCGTGGCCATGGTCCGCACCGGGATCGCGGGGGGCTCGCCCAAGCTGACGCTGGAAATCGACGAGGCGCGCGCGCGTCTCCTCGGCCTCGATCTGGGCCAGGTCGCGCGCCAGATGGAGGCGGGTCTGGAAGGCGTCACCGGCGGCTCGCTTCTGGAAGGGACCGAAGAGCTACCGGTGCGCGTGCGCCTTGGCGCAGGTTTGCGCGGTGATCCGGTCGCCATCGGGGATATGCCGATCCTGCCACCCGGGGCCGCAGTGGTCGCAGGTTCGGGCCAGTTTCCCGCGGTGCCGCTGTCGACGCTGGGCGCTTTGCGGCTGGAGCCCTCCGAAAGCACGATCACCCGGCGCAACGGCGAGCGGGTGAACACCGTTCAGGCCTTCCTGATGCCCGGCATCCTGCCCGCCGTCGCCTTGGCCGAAGCCATGGCGGTGCTGGAGGCGGGCGGCTACGCCCCGCCACAGGGCATCAGGCTGGAAACCGGCGGCGACTCCGATGCACGCAACAGCACGGTGGATGCATTGATCGCCCCCTTGGGCCTGATCATCACCCTGTCGATTGCCGTCGTGGTGATGACGTTCAACTCCTTCCGCCTGACTCTGATCGCCTTCACGGTCGCGGGGTTGTCGGCGGGGCTGTCGATGCTGGCGCTGGCGGTGTTCGACTATCCCTTCGGGATCAATGCGATCATCGGCGTGATCGGCTCCATCGGGGTGTCGATCAACGCAGCCCTGATCGTGCTGTCGGGGCTGCAGGAGGATGCGAAGGCCAGCGCCGGGGACCGAGCAGCCATGGTCGATGTCGTGGCAGGCTCGGCACGGCACATCACCTCGACCACGATCACCACCTTTGGCGGCTTCCTGCCGCTGATCCTTGGCGGTGGCGGCTTCTGGCCGCCCTTCGCCATGTCGGTTGCGGGCGGTGTCGCGCTGTCGGTCACGCTCGCCTTCGCCTTCACGCCGCAGATGTTCGCCCTGACCCTCCCGAAGCCGAAACCGGAGGCAGGCCAACCAGCAGCCGTTCAACCCGAGATTACGCCGCTCCGCCTCGCGGGCGAATGACACAAACGCCACAGGCCCAACCCAACAATGAAAGGGCGACCGGAATGACCAACAGACCAATCAAGGACAGCGGCCTCAAGCGCCGTTTCGGCCCCACCGCCCTGATCACCGGGGCCAGCGACGGTATCGGTCGCGCCTTTGCCGTCCAACTGGCCGAGCAGGGCTTTGATCTGATCCTCGTCGCGCGGCGGAGCGACGTCTTGCAGGACATGGCATCGGACCTGGGCACCCGTTTCGGCGGGGATGTACGCGTCCTGGCGATGGACTTGTCCGATCCCTCCGCTGTCCCGGACCTGATGTCGCTCACGGAAAGCACGCCCGTGGGCCTTGTGGTGGCCGCTGCGGGCTTTGGCTCCATCGGGCCGTTTCTCGACCAGGACATGGCCTCCGAGATCAACATGGTCGACCTGAACTGCCGGGCGGTCGTGGAGTTGTCCTACGGGTTCGGGCAGCGCATGTCGGCGTCAAGGCGCGGTGGGATCGTCCTGTTCGGCTCGCTCGTGGGGTTCAACGGCGCCCCACTGTCGGCCACCTATGCCTCCACGAAAGGCTTCGTGCAAAGCTTTGCCGAGGGCATCGCGGCAGAGATGCGCGCGCATGGCGTCAGTGTCCTGTCGGTCGCCCCGGGCCCGGTCGGCACCGGCTTTGCCGCCCGCGCCGGCATGCAGATGGGGCAGGCCGCCACGCCAGACATGGTGGCCCGCAGCGCGCTTGCAGCCCTTGGGCGCCAGACCACGGTCAGGCCGGGGTTCCTGGCCAAATTCCTGGGCTGGTCGCTGGCGATGCTGCCCCGCTGGGGCCGTGTGCGGGTGATGGGCGTCATCATGAAGGGCATGGTCGGCAAGACCAAACCCGCTGCGGGCGTGAACACATCAGCAAGCCGTGCGTGACAGCATGCCAACCGTGAACCCGTAGCTCGTCTTTGCCGTCTCCAGCGCTGCGGGGTTTCTGGTCCATGTTCACGCGACGATCGCGGTCGCGGCATTCCCGGCGCTGCGTCAGTCTTTGGCGGAAGAGTCACCGTCGGACCTGTCATGGGTTCTCAACGCCTACACGATTCTTTACGCGGCGCTGTTGGTGCCCGCGGGGCGGCTTGTCGACCTGCACGGCAGTCGCAGACTGTTCCTGATCGGCGTCGCGGTCTTCACCCTGGCCAGTGCTGCCTGCGGGATTGCTCCCGGCACGGGCAGCCTGATCGAACTGGCAACGTGGCGCGCGGCGTTCGGGGTGAACCTGCCCTTCGGGGCGCTGATCCTCTCGTCCGTCTGACGCCGATTGGCGATACTGGGCGGAGCGGCCCGTGGCGAAGGGCTTGATCTGATCGGGATCGGCCTGATTATCGAGCCTGACATACGGGATCGTGCAGATCGAGAGCCTCGGCCTCGTTGCCCCGGCGGTCAGGGCACCAGTTGCGATTGGCGCAATCCTTCTGATCGGATGCGGTCTTTACCGGAACGGACCCACATCGCACACCATACGCGCAGGCGAGCCACCCCGTCACCGGGCTCCGTGCGAAGACAGGCATTCGGCGGTGTTTGGCACGGACGATCGTCACTCTATCCAAGGCCTTGAACCGTCGAGGCCCTCGTTCGTCCGTCGGCAAACGCGAGCGGCCCGCAAGGAAAGGCGCTCGGGCCGGGTTCAGCGTGCCTTGGAAAAACGCCATCATGCCCTCCACGGACCGTGTCGGTATCCGAGGGCGCGAAGGTGCCCTTCAATCGACGCGTCCCGTCCTGGCCGCCGTTCCCACAGGGCAGGAACCATTGGCGAAATCCAGCTTTCAGCGCGGCGGATGATTGCGACGGAAGTCGCCCTGCAGACCAGATAAAGGTCCAATTCTGCGAACATCTCTGGGTATTTGAACCCGTCTCGGGAGGAACGCGAGACGAAAGGCCATACCTGAGACCTGGGAGGAAGACATGTTCTACAGAGAATTTCGCGGGCCCAAGACCCTGATGGAAGCGGCTGCGCTGATCGCGGTCGGACTGGGGACCCCCGCGCTTGCACAAGACCAGCTGTCGATCGCCACCGACGGCACCGGCGGCGTCGATTACCCGATGGGCGGCGGGTTGGCCGAGGTCATCAACACCCAAATCGAGGACTATTCCGCCACCGCCGAAGTGACCGGTGCTTCGGTTAAGAACATGGGTCTGATCGCGCGACGGGCGACGCGGACCTTGCCATCGGGCTCGCGGAGACTGTGGCTCAGGCTCATGGCGGCACGGGCCGCTTCGAGGGGCAGCAACTCTCCATGGTGCGGGGCCTCGCGTCTCTTTGTGCCAATATGTTCCATATCGTCGCGCTGGAGGGCAGCGGGATCACCTCGCTCGAAGACCTGCGCGGCAAGCGTGTCTCGGTCGGTGCGCCGGGCTCCGGCACCGAGGTGAACGCCGCCGCCATTCTCGAGTCAAACGGCATCACCTATGACGACATCGACGAGCAGCGGCTGAACTTCAACGAGACCGCCGACGCGCTGGCCAATGGCGACATCGACGCGGGGTTCTGGTCGGTGGGCGCGCCGACCTCGTCGATCCTGAACCCGGCGACGACCCAGGACATAACCATCATCGCGCTGACAGAAGCACAGCTCACGGCTGCAATGGCGGCTGACGCAACTTGTGCTCTGACCACCCTGCAGGGGGGGCACATACACCGGTGTGGACGAGGACATCACCGTGCTGGGCATTCACAACGTGCTGACCGTATCCCCGGAGATGTCGGACGACCTCGCCTATGCGATCACCAGCGCCATGTTCGAAAACATCGCCGAAATGCAGGCCGTGCATCCAGCTGCGAACCAGACCACTGTCGATTTCGCCTTGAGCGCCACCCCGGTGCCGCTGCAACCGGACGCAATTCGATACTTCGTGGAAATGGGCGCGACCGTGCCTGACCGCCTCCGTCCGTGACGCGTTGGACAAGTGGAGAGCGATATCTCGCCCTCCTTCTCCTGTCTGCCTTTTCCCGGCGGCACATGCCGAGACCCTTTTCGTCCTGCGCGAGACCGGAGAAGAGATCGCACTGCTTGATGTGCGCGATGGCACCGAATGGTGCGTGTCATGGCACCATTCCGTCGAAGGCTTCGAGGTTTCGGACTGCCATGGGAACCTTTGCGGGCACATGGTGCCGGTCTGGTCGCATCTGCCGGATTTCGCCGCCGGGCTGGACCACATCTCCGGACGCGGACGACGGTGAGCGACAGACAGGGAGGTTATCTTCTCCTCGGGATCGACGAGCCTGTGCCGGGCAATGCCTATGTGCTGCGGCCCGGAACCGACCCTGTCGATCACATACTCACAATGGGCGACAGGGTTGTGTCCCTGTCTGCGGCCGCCGCGCAAGAGCGGGTGACCGTCGCCTTGATCGGGACAAACGACCATTGACCACGCAAGCCGACCTGCCCCCCGCCCCTACCCTCGCCACCGCGCCACGGTCGCCCATCGTGCTGCGCGCGATCATGGCGATCGGCATCGCGCTGTCGCTGTTCCAGCTCTGGGCGGCGGGGGTGCAGCCGCTGGGCCTGTTCTACCAGCGGCCCATTCATCTCGGCTTCATCCTTGTCCTGTGTTTCCTGATCTATCCCGCGACAAGCCCCGCGGTGCGCTGGGCTGGGCCATCGACGGGCCGCTGATCGTGGCCTCGGTCGTCGTCGGCGCCTGGCTGCCCATCAACATCGACATCATCGCCAACCAGATCTTTCCGCGCGATATCGACGTCTGGATCGGCGTGCTGACCATGCTCGTCGTGCTCGAGGGCGCGCGCCGGGCCGTGCGCCTGGCCGGCCTGATCGCAATGCACGCACGGATGGCACAGCCGATCCGCGTCGTGAAATACGACGACGCGCATATGACCGACGTCATCGCACAGCACCGGAAAATCATCGCAACGATGAGCGGAACCGATACCGACGCCTATGTCGCGGCAACCCGAGAGCATCTTCCGGCCTCGGCCGAAGCCTACCGCAACCTGTACTCCCGGCGCTTCGGTGGTGTTCGCGCCGCCGGGTGAGCGGGCTTTGGCGGGTCCACGAGGATCGTCAGGTGACAGGTGCAGGGACGGAGGTCACCTGTCCGGCGGTATTCTTGCTCGAGAAAGGCGGCAAGCCTGACCTGGGTTAGGACGGCCTCTCCGAATGTGCCCTATGGCTCAAGGGCGCCGCTGCATGACGGCCAAAGCCGAACCGTGGGGTGAGGCGCGCCAATCGGCGCTTGCATCGCGGACCGGCGCGGAGGCCTCGATCCGCGAACGCTCCGGTCAGAGGCGTTCCGCAGCAAGCCATCCCCGCAATGGAAAGACCGGAAGACCATGAACCCATCATCCTTCTCGGAACGCGTCACAGCCACAGCCGGGCTGGGCCATGTCGGACAAGCGCGGCAGATGTCATCCGACACCTCCTTGGCTCGCAGGTCCGGCGACCTGTCGGCCGCCCTCGGGCACGGCGGCGACGCGGACGTCGGGCGCACACGCCAAGCCCTGCGTCACGGCGGTCCCCCCGACCCGGTCGAGACACGCCACGGCCTGCAGGTCCGCAAACACCACGGCATCTGGCAGGTCCGGGTGGATGGCGTTTTCCATGGCGACTACCACCAGGAGGCACCCGCGCGGGCCGCCGCCGCCCTGCGCAAGCTCTCTCCGCCATGACGGCACGTGCGGGAACGGGCCCGGAGGCTTTCCCGATCCAGGCGGCCGAGACCGAAGGCATGCCGATCCCCCGCAAGGCGCCAAGCCCGGGACGGAACCCGGGCCGCCCGTCGACCGGCAAACCCTGTCCCTCGGGACAGGACCTTGCGCATCAAGAGGAAAAGACATGAAATCCGGTTTGCACCTTGCCCCTGCCGCTACGCCCGTCCACCGCGACATGGCCGCGAACCGCGCCTGTCTGCGATGCGGGACGGTCTTCTTCAGCGAGGGGTTCGGCGAACGCATCTGTCCACGGTGCAAGACCAGTGTGGTCTGGCGCACCTCCTTGCCTGCGAACAAGGGCCAGACGCGGCGTCGCTCGGCCAGCCGGTCGGGATAGGGCGCGGCCATGCCCCTTGTCACGATCAGCCACGCCACGACCTACCGCTACCGCGACCCGGTCATCCCCGGACCGCACCGCCTGATGCTGCGCCCGCGCGAGACCCGCGACCTCGGCCTGATCGCCTTCGATCTGCAGGTGACACCGGCGGCGCGGGTCGACTGGTCGCATGACGTGGCGGGCAACGCGATCGCCACGGCGAATTTTCTGGCCTCCTCCGACACCATCGACATCCGGGCGCGCACCACGGTCGAGCTGAGCGCACCGGCCTGGCCGGTCTTTGCCATTTCCGCCGCGGCGATCGAGTATCCGTTCCCTTATTCCGATGAGGACTGGACCGACCTCGGCGCGCTGGCGAGCCCGCAATACACCGACCCTGCGGGCCGGCTTGGGGCTTGGGTCGCGGGCTTCGTGCGGAGCAGGCCGACCGACACGCTTTCCCTGCTGAAGGATCTGAGCACCGGCATCGCCGCGCGCATCGCCTACGAGGTGCGCGAAACCGAAGGCACGCAAGGTCCGCTCGACACGCTCGACCGGGGCCGGGGGTCTTGCCGCGACCTTGCGGTTCTGATGGCCGAGGCGTGCCGCACCCTTGGCCTCGGCGCGCGGCTGGTGTCGGGCTATCTCTACGATCCGCAGGGGATGAGCCTGGGCGCGTCCGGGTCGGGGTCCACCCATGCCTGGGTCGAGGTTTTCGTGCCCGGTGCGGGCTGGATCACCTTCGATCCGACCAACCGGGCTGTCGGTGCGGCGAACCTGATCCCGGTCGCGGTCGGGCGGCGCATGTCGCAGATCGTGCCGGTCGCGGGCAGTTTCCACGGCGCGCCGTCCGACCAGCTTGCGATGGAGGTCGCGGTCAGCGTGACAGCGGCCTGACCGCCGCCCTCAGCCCCCGACCGTCATGCCGCGCATCCCGTCCAGCACCCCGAAGGCGGTGAGCAGCCACAAGACGACCGCGATCACGATCACGACGTTCAGGATGGATTTTATCTTTCCATCCATCGGGATGTACGTGTTGACGAGCCACAGCAGCACGCCGACGACGATCAGTGTCACGACAAGATTGATAAGCGGCATGATATGTCCTTTTCCATGGGCAGTGCCGACAGGCCCGGCGGTTAGCCCGATCACGTCGCAGCCTAGGGTATGTCGGCTCGGGCGGGACTGATCGGGGTTAGTGACGCATCACCGGCACTGCAACTGATCTGCATCAGCATCCTTCGGAGGCTCATCCGGTAAGGGTATCCGGCGGGTATCCAGGCGACCCTTCGCGTCCGTGTGACCGACACGGATCGCGGCGCGACCTGCCCGCCGAGCATCCGGGAAAGGAACAGCACCATGTCCAGAATGGATTTCCTGCGCCAGGGCGGCACCCCCTTCGACGGGTTCCTCTATGCAGAGCTGGGCGAGGACAGCGCCGGCAATTCCGTCAGCGTGCTGTCTGCCCTCGCGCGCCTCGGGCTGGATCCATGGGACGAGGCTGCCGCCCTGTCCGACCTGCCGCGCGCGAGCGCGACAGCTCGTCTTGGCGGGCATCTGACCCGCGTCCGCGACATGCCCGACCTCGGGGAGAGTCAGGCCAGAATTCTCCCGCGGCTGATCGGTCTGCTGCCGCGTCCTTCGGGTGGTCCGATCGGCGAGGGCTTCAAGGACGTGACGCGCATCAGGCTGCGGAGTTTCGGCCCGGTTCTTGCCCTGGCGGTGGCAATCCTGATCCTTGTGCGGACCATCCTTACCTGGTCCTCCGGGTCGGACGGATAGGGTCTACCCCCGGATTGACGCATCGGCCGCGCACCGTGACCTGCATCTGGGCTGGCGGACAAAACAATACCCTGACTGATCCATGTTGCAGCGCGGGCGTCGCAATTCGGACAGGGTATCCGAAGATATCCCGGCCGCTCCGGGCTGACTGCAAAAGGATTGAACGCGCATGAACCGGATCATCTACATCGTGGGACTGGTGGTGGTCATCCTCGTGATCCTCGGGTTTTTCGGACTTCGTTGAGACGCCCACGCTTTTTCACACGTCCCCTTCTTCAAGCCATGTGAGCTCCGGCACGGTCCGGGGCATCCGAGACAAAAAGGGAATATCCCATGAATGCTGCCATCACCAAGGACCTTGGCGAGACCCAGGACGACCTGAGCCACCAGCTCGAGGTGCTTCGGGCGGATGTCTCGAAACTCGTGTCCACCCTGTCTGACGACCTGTCCGAAGGCATGGGCAAGGCCGGCCGCCAGGTGCGCCAGACCGGACAGGATGCCCGCACCACCGCCACGAATACCGTGCTCGATCACCCCCTAAGCGCGGTGGGCATCGCCGTGGGCGTGGGGATCTTGCTGGGCATGATCGCCCGCAAGGGCTGAAGGCGCATGGGTCTTCCGCTCTGGGATCCGCTGCACGAGGCCGCGCGCACCGCCTTGGGGGATGCAGGCGACCGGACCCTGACCGCGCTTGTCACGGCGGCACTTGTCGCCGTGGCTGTGGCGCTCGTGCTGTCGGCGGGCCTGGTGGCGCTGTCGCGTGTCATCGGTTTCCCGCTCGCGGGCTGTCTGATGGCGACCGCCTTCGCCGGGCTGGCGCTGTGGGTCCAGCTTGCCGGCCGTGCCCGGGCCCGGCGCAGGGCGGATCGGATCGCGCGGGCGCGGGACCGCGGCGCGGCCGATCTGGAACTGGCAAGATCACTGCTGCGCACGGCCCGGCCGATCCTGCCGCTTGCGGCCTTTCTCGGGGCGTTCCTGCTGACGCGGCGGGGCTGATCCTGCAAGGACCGGGACAATCGATGGCCCGTAGCCAGACCGCATGGGGCCGCAACCGCGCGCGCCCTGCCCCAGCACAAGGAATTGGACACATGGACAAAGATCGCATCAAGGGACGCGTCAAGCAGGTCAAGGGCAGCGCCACGGAAAACCTCGGGAAGGTCACGGGCGATCCTGCGCTCGAAGCGGAGGGCAAGATCGAGCGGACCGAAGGCACGCTTCAGATCGCCTTCGGCAAGGTCAAGGACGCCCTGCGCAAACCGTGACAGGGACGACGACCGGCAAGAGTGCAGAAGCCGTCGCATCGTCCCTCGTGCGGCCGGGTTCTTCTTTGGCCAGACAGCAACGGGCCGCCTTCAGCGGCGGCGCACGGAATTGCCGCCCGCGAGAATGCCGTTGATGAGCGCCGACACGGCCCTGTGCATCTCTGCCTGGTCGAGGTCCGGCGCGGCGTCATGGGCGGCGGCGGCGTCCTGAAGGATGCCAACGATCTCCTTCTCGGGCAGGATCTTGCTGTCATTCAGTGCCAGAAGCAGCGATTCACAGATCGACAGTGCGGCTATTCCGGCGATGTCGGCGGGTATGGGCATGATCGGTTTCGCTTTCGGGTCAGGGGGCGGCGTGGCCGCATCGACGGATCGAAACGTCTCGCAATAATAGACGAGATATATTACCATGGACTGACACAAAGCAGGACTGCGCGCATTTCCGGCCGTTACGGCTGGCCGATGCATTGTCCTGCAAACAGCAGAGGGACCCAGAGATGCTGACCCTCCACAGTCCGTTGGCCCGTAAACTCTCGGCCTATGTGGCCCTGGCGCCCGGCGACCTCGACATCCTCGCGCGCTTTCACAAGCGCCGCCGGAGCTTCAGGCCGGGCCATGCGCTGGTCCATGAGGGCCAGCGCAACGGGGCGGCCTTCGTCATCGCCGAGGGCTGGGCCTGCTCCTACAAGATGCTGCCCGACGGGGAGCGCCAGATCGTCGATTTCCAGATCCCGGGGGATTTCGTCGGACTGCGCAGCATCCTGTTCCGCACATCCGACCACAGCGCCGAAGCGGTGACACGGATCGACGTCTCCGAAATGCTGGCCTCCGACATCCTCGACAGCTTCGCGCAGGCGCCGCGCCTGGCCACGGCGGTGCTGTGGGCCGCCTCGCGCGACGAGGCGATGGTGGTGGAACATCTGGTCAATGTGGGGCGCCGTTCGGCCGATGAGCGGATGGCGCATTTCCTGCTCGAACTCGGGGCGCGGCTGCGGCTGGTGGGGATCGGGGATGCCACGGGCTTCGATTGCCCGCTGACGCAATACCATCTCGCCGATGTGCTGGGCCTGAGCGCCGTGCATGTGAACCGCGTGCTGCGGCACCTGCGGGAGGAGGGGCTGATGACCTTCCAGAAGGGGCGTGTCAGCTTCGACGATCCCACCCGGCTCTCGCAACTGGCCGCCTTCGACGCGGAGTATCTGGATCATCACCGGCCGTTGCTGCCCGCGCTGCAGGCCTGACTGCGCCCCCCGGGCTGTCTGTCCCGGGGGAAACACGTTGTGGCTTGGCGGGTGTCAGACGAGCGCGTGACGCGCCGCCTCGAGCTCGCGGTTGCAATCCGCATCCTTGTGATCGGACTGCGCCTTCTCGGCCGCGCGGAAATGCTTCAGCGCCGCGTCCTTCTTCGGACCCGCAGGTGCGGCATCCCAGGCTGCCTTGACCGTCTTCATCTTGTCAGCCGTGGTGGTGGCAGGGGTCTTGTTGTCCATGGGACAGGTCCTTTCGGTGCGGTTCACGGTGCGGCGGCCCTCCGGCCAGACCGGCCGGCCAGCCCGGTTGCAGGACCGGGGCACGGGCGCCTCCGCGTGAACTCATGATCGACGGCGGGTTCTGTGCCGTCTGCAACCACCATGGCGCGGACCGGCGCGGACCGGACTGATGCAGGTTGGTGGCCGCGTGATCTTTGATCCGGATCGGCGGCTGACCGCCGACAACGGAAGGACGGGCGCGGGATCGGCCCAGCCCGTCCTGTCGGCGGCGCGCCGTGGCGCAGCGGGTCAGTTGGGCGTGATGATGATCTCGACCCGGCGATTCTCGGCACGACCGGCGGCCGTGGCGTTCGAGGCGATCGGCTCGTAAAGGCCGCGCCCGGACACCACGATCCGGTTGGCGCTGGTGCCGTTCGCGATCAGCACCCGCGCGACGGCCAGAGCGCGGTCCTGGCTGAGCTGGGCATTGTAGGCCGCCGTCCCGACGTTGTCGGTATGGCCGACCACCCGCACCAGCGTGTCGGGATGGCGCCTGAGGCTGTCGGACACCGCCCTGAGCGCCGGCAGAAACGCGGGATCCACGACCGACGATCCGGTGCGGAAGGTCACGCCCTCGGGCAGGATGACCCGGATGTCGTTGCCGGTGTAGGTGATCACTGCACCGGTTCCCTGCAGGGACTGCTGCAGCTCGCGTTCCTGCGCCTGCATCTGTGCGCCGATCGCGCCGCCGATCGCGGCACCCACGGCACCGCCGATCACGGTCGCACGGGTATCGCCGCCGACGATCTGCCCGGCCGCGGCGCCGGTCAGGCCGCCGATGATCGCCCCGGTGCCGGGCTGGTTGTTTGTGCCGTCGGGGTTGGCGCAGCCCGCCAGCGCCAGAGTGCCCGCGACAAGCGCGATCGAGATCCTGTTTCCATGATGGCCCATCTTGCGTCCTTTCCTTGGCGGGGCCTGCGCGGAACGCGGCAGGCGGTCACGCCAGACGAACCGAAGGGTATCAGCCCGACCAGGGCGCTTTGCTGATCTGCGTTATGAGGGCCGTGGGCCTTGGTCCTGATCCAGATCAGAGATACCCGCGCCGCAGGACAGTATCACGAACCAGGATCGTGCGCCGTTTGATGCGGGCCACCACAACGGGAACAGGGCATGGCGCCGAAAACGAAAGAGAACGACAGCGACGCGACCGCACAGGCCCAGACCGCCGCGACCGAGGCGACCGGGCAAGGCTTGCCCGCGCTGCGCGCCGCAGCTGCGCCATCGCCCCCCGCGCCTGCGCGGCGTGCCTGGCTTTGGGTGGCTGCCGCCCTTGTCGCGGCCGGGATCGGGGCTGCGCTCTACCTGCAGCCCTGGGTCGCGCGGCCCGTGGCCGTGCCGGTCGAGACCGTGACCGAGGGGCCCGCCACGCGCGTGCTGGCCGTCAACGGACAGATCGCCGCCCGCCATTCGGTCGATGTGCGCGCCCTTGTCGGCGGACGGCTGGCCGAGATGACGATGGAAGAGGGCGACAGCGTGGCCCAGGGCGCGGTGCTGGCCCGGATCGACGCGGCGGGGCAGCGGGCCAGCGTGCAGCAGGCGGTCGCCGTGCTGGATGCCGCCCTGATCGCGCAGGCCCGCGCCGAGGATGCGCTGGCGCGGGCCGAGGCGCTCGGTGCCAACATCGCCCGCACCGAGCTTGAGGCGGCCGCGCGCGCGCTTCAGACCGCGACGCAGGATGTGGCGCGCGCCACGGCCCAGGTCGATCAGGCGCAGGTCATCTTCGACAACCACACCATCCGCGCGCCGATGGCGGGCACCGTCCTGGCGCTCCATGTCGATGCGGGTCAGGCCATCGACCCCGCGACGATCCTGATGACCATCGCCGACCTTGACGACCTCATCGTCGAGGCCGATGTCGACGAGGCCTATGCCACCCGGATCACCCAAGGCCTGCCCGCGCTGCTGCAACTGGCGGGCGAGGATACGCCGCGTCCGGGCCGGGTCGATTTCGTCTCGCAGCGCGTCGATGCCGCGACCGGTGGTCTGTCGCTGCGGCTGGGGTTCGACACGCCCGTGCGCGCGCCGGTCGGCCTGACGGTGACGACCAACATCATCGTCGACGAGCGCGCCGAGGCGATCACCGTGCCCCGCGGCGCGATCGCAGAGACGGCGGAAGGTGCCACCGTGTTCGTCGTCAGCAACGACATGGCCGAGGCTCGCGCCGTCACGGTCATCGACTGGCCCGCCGCGCGGCTGATCGTGACCGAGGGCCTTGCCCCGGGCGATGTGCTGATCACGGACGCTACCGGCCTTGTCGACGGGCAGCCGGTGCGGGTGACGGTGCCCTGATGCTCTACGCGCTCAAGATCGCCACCCGCTACCTGACCGCCAGCAAGGCACAGACCGCCCTTCTTGTGCTGGGGGTGGCGGTGGGCGTGTTCATCTTCATCTTCATGTCGGCGCTGATCGGGGGGCTGGCGGAATTCATACTGTCGCGCACCGTGGGCGACATCAGCCATGTCACCATCGAGGCCGAGGACCGCGACCCCGACATCCTGATCGCGCCCGACGGCACGCTTCTGGCCGTGATCGAACGCGGCCGGACCCGGCAGGCCACCTTGACCGAGGCCGCGACATGGGTGCCGCTGGTCGAGACCGTGCCGGGCGTGGTCGCCGTCTCGCCCCAGATCGGCGGCGCGGGCTTCCTGACGCGGGGCGCGCAGGTGGCGCAGGTCAGCGTCACGGGGCTGGAGCCGGGGCGCGAATCCGCGATCCTGAACCTCGGCGGCTACATGGTCGAGGGGTCGGAACGGCTGGGTTCCGGCACGATCCTGCTCGGGCGGCGGCTGGCCGACGACCTGTCCCTGCGGCTGGGCCAGACGGTGCGGCTGCAATCCTCGGGCGGGGTGGCGGCGGTGCTGACACTGGGCGGCATCTACGACACCGGCAACGGCCTGATCGACGCCAGCAGCGTCTTTGTCGGACTGCCCACCGCCCGCACGCTCTTTGCCCTGCCGCAAGGCGTCACCCGGATCGAGATCAGGCTCTCCGACCTCAACGCCGCCGATGCCACGGCCCTGCGTATCCGGGCTTTGACGGGCCTTGACGCCGTGCCCTGGACCGATGGGGCGGAACAGTTGATGGAGGCGCTGGATGCGCAGGCGCAGACCGGGTATTTCCTGAAATCCTTCGCGCTCATCACCATCGTCATCGGTGTCGCCTCCGCGCTGCTCTTGTCGACCTACCGCCGCCGCCCGGAAATCGGGATCATGCGGGCGATGGGGGCGGGGCGGGGATTTGTGATCTTCGTCTTCGTGACCCAGGGCGCGCTGATCGGCCTTCTGGGCGGGCTTTTCGGGGCGGCGTTGGGCTATCTCGCGCTGCTCCCCTTCCCCTCGCGGGACGCCTTCGAGCCGGGCACCCTGCCCATGGACATCACCCAGGGCTCCTACGGGCTGGCGATCACGCTGACGGTGATCGGCGCGATCCTCGCCTCGATCCTGCCCGCGCGTGCGGCGGCGCGGGTCGATCCGGTCACGGCGATCGGCCAATGACCGCGCTGCTGGAGGTGTCAGATCTCTACAAGTCCTTCGGCAGCGGCGAGGCCGAGACCCGCGTCCTGCGCGGCCTGTCCCTGACGCTCGAGGCGGGCGAGATGGCGGCGCTGCTTGGCCCTTCCGGCTCGGGGAAAAGCACGCTCCTGACCATCCTCGGCACGTTGATGAAGCCCACATCGGGGCGCTACCGGATGCTGGGCCGCGACCTTGTCGCCGCCGACGACCGCGCCCTGACCGAGTTTCGCAACCGCCATATCGGCTTCGTCTTCCAGTTCCACAACCTGCTGCCGGATTTCACCGCGCTGGAAAACGTGGTTTTTCCCACCGCCGTCCGCGAGGGCCGCGAGACCGCGCAGGCCCGCGCGCGCGGGCGGGAGTTGCTGGTGCGCATGGGGCTGGAGACGCGGGTCGATTTCCCCTCGGCCAACCTGTCGGGCGGGCAGAAGCAGCGCGTGGCGGTGGCGCGCGCCCTGATGAACCGGCCCGAACTGGTGCTGGCCGACGAGCCGACCGGCAACCTCGACCGCGCCTCCGCCATGCAGGTGATGGAGCTTATCGCCGAGATCAACCGCGACGAGGGCACGACCTTCCTCATATCCACCCATGACGAGACGATCGCGGGCCTGTGTCGCCGCCAGATCGTGGTGGGCGATGGTCTGGTCACGGGCTGAGGCGGCATCACGGGGCCGGATGTGGCATTATCCCCCGAACGGCCCTAGGCTCGACCCTCGGATCAACGCAAGGAAAGGTAAACCGCCATGCATGTGGAAATCAGTACGGACAACACGATCAGCGGCAGTGCAGAGCTGAACGCGGCCCTGACCGACACGGTTCGGCACGGTCTTGCGCATTTCGAGGCGCATGTGACGCGGGTGGAGGTCCACCTTAAGGACAGGAACGCCGAGAAATCGGGACCGGAGGATATCGAATGCACCCTCGAGGTGCGGCTCAAGGGACAGCAGCCCGTGGCCACAAACGCGGCCTCCGACACCGTCGAGAAGGCGACGAAAGGGGCTGCCGGCAAGATGAAGGCCCTGCTCGAGACGACGCTGGGCAAACTCTCCGAGCGTCGCTGATCCGTTCGATGCGGGTGCGGTCCGCAAGGGGCAAGGGTCAGGACCACGGAGACGGAAGGTAGGCCATGATGACGACGGAAGACACGCTTTGGGCGACCGAGGAACGGTTCTGGACGCAAGGCGCCGACAGCGCGCGGACGATGACGGCCAAGGGGGCGGTCTTCGTCTTTCCCTATCCGGTGGGCATCTTGCAGGGCGACCGGATCTGGCGCGAGGATCTGGTGGCGCAGCGATGGCGCTCGGTCGAATTTTCCGAGCGGTGCGTCAGCCGGGAAAAGGACATCGCCGTCCTGGCCTATCGCGCCTCGGCAAACCGGGAGGGGGAACCGCGCTACGAGGCTTATTGCACCTCGTCCTATCTGAACGACAACGGCACATGGCTGCGGATCTTGCACCAGCAGACGCCCGTGTCCGCATCGGACCTGTCCTGACCTGACCGGGCACAAGGCGCGGCAGCTTGCCCGACGATCCGGCCGGGGCGACCGTCAGGCGTCGCACCTCGCCCCTGCCAAGACGCCCTTGTGCGCAAGGCCCCACACCTCCGCGATCTGCAGATCGGCTCGATCACGGCAGACGGCGCACCCGAAGCGCGACCGGGACGCGTCGTGAAAAGGGCGGCGCGCCGGTCCGGCCGGACCCCTCATGAAGGTGCTGATTGATCCATCGGGTAAAGGTTGCTGCACCTTGTTTGCGCGGTTAACCTTGGGCAACGCCGAGGAAGAGATCATGCAGGATCCCGAAACCCCACACGCCGAGATTGTCGAGGATGACAGCCTCGAATTCCGCGAGGCCCTCGGCGAACGACTGAGAAGCCTTTGGTGGGCCTTCCTGCTGCGCGGGATTATCGCGGCCGCTCTGGGCATCGCGGCGCTTTTCTGGCCAACTGGAAGCATATCGCTGCTGCTGCAGCTCGTCGGTGTCCTTCTCATCCTCGATGGTGGCCTGACGCTCTTCGGGTTTGGTCGGAGCGGTGCCGCCGGCGGCATCGGCCTGGGGTCGATCCTGATCGGGCTGGTTCTGCTGATCTGGCCCGAAGGGACCGCGCGCTTCGCCTTCTTCCTTCTCGGGGCCCTGTCGCTGATCACCGGCCTCGGGTCGCTGTTGACATGGCGGCGCATGCCGGAGTGGGACCCGGAGCGCGTGACCACACGCAACGCCGGACTGGTGGCCTTGCTTGTCGGCGTCTTGCTGATCTTTTGGCCCGGCTCGGGCCTGGTCGCACTGGGCTGGGCGATCGCGCTGGTCGCGCTGGTCGCTGCCGCCGTCATGTTTTGGCTGACGGCCCGCTTCAAGACCGCGAACGACCGGATAAAGACGCGCGTGATCAATCCGCGCTGAGAGGGCGACGGGGATCGGCCCATGCCCCCCGGCGCGAGCGGCAGCCGCCGCGCGACGCCCCAGGACCGGATGACGGGCGGCCAGTCCGAACGCCCGGACCGGGTGGCGTCACGATTTCGGCGGCGGTTTCCGCGTCGGGCGCGCATCCGGCCCCCTGGTGGTGCGCCCCTTGGCATGTCGCGGCTTGTCGCCCGCCTTTCGCCCCTTGCCACGCTCGCGGCCCGGCCCGAGGGGCTTGGACGGATCGGCGGCATCCTTGCGCGTCCTGCCGTCCTTCGCGGCAGCCTTGCCGCTTTGCCCCGTCTCCTTGCTGCCGCGGCTTTTGGCCTGTGCCGGGCTCGGCTTGGCGTGCTTGGGTCCTTTCGGCTTGTGCTGATCCGGCCTGCCCTGGCGGGCGTCGGCCTTGCCCTTGCGCCGCTCGGCCGTGCCAGTCGCCGCGGGTGTCACGTCATCGGCCTGCGCCCTCTTCGCGGAGGGTGCGGGTGCATCCTCGTCCCGGCGAGGCGGGATTTGCGGTGCGATCGGTGCGGCAGGCGGACCCTTGGGCGAGGCGTCGAGATCCGGCGGGCCCGGCAGTTCCGTCAGGCGCGCACCCTGTTCGAGCTCGAGATCGGGACCCAGTTCGCTCTTCATCGCGGGAACGGCAGCGCTCAGGATCTCGATGAACGTCTCCTGGTATTGCACCCGGATGGCCCCGATCGCGTCCTTCGACAGACCCGCGTTGCGGCACAGCATGGGCAGAAGCCACCGCGGCTCGGCGCGCTGCTTGCGACCCAGCGACAGGGAAAACCACGTGCTCGGCCCGAAGGCGGATGCCTCGCGGGTCTTGCGCGCGCCGGGGTCGGGCATGTCGCCGAGGATCTCGGGGGCCGAGTTGCGGTCGCGGTAGAGCCGCAGATAGGCGGCCGCGACCTTCTCGGCGGAATGGGTCTGCAGGAGACGGTCCGCGAAGGCCTGTTCCTCGGGGCCGAGCGGCCGGGTCCACGCGGGATCGGACATCAGCCGTTCCTCGTCGCGGGCGAGGACCGCCTCGGCCGAGGGCGGCGCGCCCCACTCGGCCTCGAGCTTCGCGAATTTCAGAAGACGCTGCGCCTTGGGTTTCTGGCGCATCGGCACGATCAGCACCGAGGTGCCCTTGCGCCCGGCGCGCCCCGTGCGGCCCGAGCGGTGCAGGAGCGATTCCGAATTGGTCGGCAGGTCCGCATGGATGACCAGTTCCAGGCCGGGCAGGTCGATGCCGCGTGCGGCCACGTCCGTCGCGATGCAGACCCGCGCGCGACCATCGCGCAGCGCCTGCAGGGCATGGGTGCGCTCGGTCTGGCTGAGTTCGCCCGACAGCGACACCACGGAAAAGCCGCGGTTGGAAAACTTCGCCATCAGCCGGGCCACCATCGAGCGGGTGTTGGCAAAGATGATCGCCGTTTGCGGGTCGTGATACCTGAGCAGGTTGATGATCGCCTTCTCGATGTCCGAGGGGGCCACGGTCAGCGCAAGATAGGCGATATCGCTGTGCTGGGCGTCCCTGTCGCCGACCTCGATCCGGCGCGCGTCCGGTTTCTGGTAGGTCTGCGCCAGCTTGGCGATGCCGCGGGGCACCGTGGCCGAGAACAACAGCGTGCGGCGACCTTCGGGCGTGTGGTCGAGGATGAATTCGAGATCCTCGAAAAACCCCATGTCGAGCATCTCGTCGGCCTCGTCGAGGACGACCGCCTTCAGGTCGGACAGGTCGATCACCCCGCGGGACACGTGGTCCCTGAGGCGGCCGGGCGTGGCGACGATGACATGGGCGCCACGCTCGATCGCGCGGCGTTCGCTGCGGGCGTCCATGCCGCCGACGGAAGACGCGGTCACGATCCCGGCCTCGGCAAAGAGCCAGTCGAATTCGCGCTGCACCTGTATCGCAAGTTCCCGCGTGGGCGCGATGATCAGCGCAAGTGGCGTCGCCGGACGGTCGAAACGCCCCTCGGCGTCGAGCAGGTCGCGGGCCAGCGCCAGCCCGAAGCCGACGGTCTTGCCCGACCCGGTCTGCGCCGAGACCAGAAGGTCGAGCCCGGCGAGGTCCGGCTGCGTCACCGCCAGCTGAACCGGCGTCGGTTCGAGGTAGCCCTTGGCGGCCAGCGCCTTCGACAGCGTTTCGGGCAGTCCGGAAAAATCCTGCATGCATCACCTGGAAGGAAGAAAGACCTCGCCATTAAGTGTGTTGATCGCCTTTGTATAGGCCTCAGGCAACACCGGCGTCGTGCCGAGGCGGATCGCAGCGCCGTCCCGTGTCACGTGGATGCGCCCCGGCCGTAGGGCCCATCATCTTGCGCCCCGTGCCTTGCCCGCCACGGGTGCGGGACTTAGGTCTCGTGCGCGAGGACAGCTTTGCGTGACGCCAATCTGTTGCCGGCCAGGTCAGGCCGATCTCGATCGGGGTGGCACGGGCCTTGACGGTCGGTCGCGCATGGCGGAGCCGCAGGCAGGGAGCATGCGATGAAATTCTGGACGGCGATCGCCCTCATCCTGATCCTGTCGGCGGTCGGCCTCACCTACGAGATCGCGGCCGGCCGCGTTCTTGCGCCGTTTTTCGGCACCTCGCTCGTGACCTGGACGGCGGTGATCGCGACCGTGCTTGCCGGGTTTTCGCTCGGCAATGCGCTCGGCGGTTTCCTGGCCGAGCGGGAACGGTCGGTTGCGTTGCGCAACGTGCGGGGGGTTCTGGTGGCCACGGCGGTCCTGGCGGCGCTGTCACCGACGATCCTTGGGCTTGTCTACGCATGGGGCGCTCGCGGAACGGGCGGCATGCTGCTCAGTGTGGTCATCGCCTTTTTCCCGGCCTCCGTCCTCATCAGCGCCCCCTCGCCCCTTCTGGCGCGGTTGGCGGTCGAGGCGCGACCGGGTCGCGAGGGGTCGTCGCTCGGCCTCGTGCTTGCGGCGGGGTCGCTCGGGGCGATCCTCGGGGCGGTTCTCGCGGGCTTCGTCGCCCTGCCGCTTGCCGGCTCGGTGGCGGCATTCGCGGCCTGCGGCCTGGCGGCGCTGTTATGCGTGCCGTTCTTGCGCGACACATCGAGCGGCGGCGCACCGCGGGAGGGGGGTGAAACCCGCGAGGCGCAGTCGCTGGCCCCCCTTTTGCCCATCGCGCTCCTCGTGGCGGGGAGTGCGGCCCTCGGACCCGTCTGCCGCTACGAGTCCGGTCTGTCCTGCATCGACGTCACCCGGATGGGCGGCACCATCAGCCTGTTTTCCGACCGCACGCGGCAGGCCGCCGAACCCATCGCGGCGGGCGACCGCGCGTCGGACGCGGAGCCTGACCTTGCCATGCCCTACACGCAGTGGATCTGGGCGCGCATGGACACGGACCTGGGGGCCGATCCCTCGGTCCTCTTCATCGGCGGCGGGGGATACACGCTGCCTACACGGCTTTTGTCCTCGCGGCCCGGCGCGCAGGCCGTCGCGGTCGAGATCGACCCCCTGATCACCGAGGTTGTCCGGCGCCACCTCCCTCAGGCGGGCGCGATGATCGGCCGGGCGGGATATGATGCCGCCGCGGATGCGCAGCCGGACACGGCACGGCCCGGACAGCTGGGGATCGTGCACGCGGATGGACGGGTCTACCTGAACGAGACCACGCGCCGCTACGACGCGGCGGTGATGGACGCGTTTTCCTCGGGCTCGGTCCCCGCTCATCTGGTGACGCTCGAAACCTACGAGCGGCTGCGCGACATCGTGAGCGGACCGATCTACGTGAACCTCATCGACGCACCGGACGGCCCGCTTGCCCGTGGAACCCATGCCATCCTGCAACAGGTCTATCCCCATGTAACCGCCGTCAGCGGACCCTTGGGCCCGAACGGGCGGGGCAACGTGGTGCTTGCCGCCTCCCCCACGCCACTCACACCGCTCGGCGCCCTTCCCCGAGGCTACGGCGTTGCACGCATTTCATCCGCGCGGGCGTTCACCGATGATCGGGGCTGGGTCGGTCACCGGTGATGGGCGCGTAACCCGGCGCCACCGGCAGCTACGGGATCGCCAGATACCCCTCGGGGGCCTTCCGCAGGATGGGCGAGCGGATCGCGCCACGCACAAGCGCCGCATCTGGCAGCACGCCGCGCCAGGCTGTTCCCTGTTCCATCGCGACGGCGATGCCCGCAGGCACGATCCCGGCCTTTTCCAGCAAGCGCAGCACCGCAGCAAGCGAGGTGCCGGTGCTGACGACATCATCGACCAGCAGCACCCTGCGCCCCTCCAGCACCGGCAGCATGCGCGGGTCGAGGTAGATGGTCTTGCCCTTGCCCGGCGAGGTGATGGAGCTGATAGGCTCGGACAGCGTGTCGGTGTACCAGAACTTGCGCGATGTCCCCAGCGGCACCATCCGTCGGTGCCCCAGCCGCCGCGCCACCGCGTTGGCCAGCGGCAGGCCCAGCGTGGGAACACCGACAACCACCTCGGGCGAGACGTCGCGCCACTGTTCTGCCATCACATCGGCCAGCGCATCCTCGACCGCGAAGGCCGCCTGGTTCACGATCAGCGAAGCGACCGCACGACCCGACCCGTCCGGCAGGTCCCGGATCGGCAGCAGCAGGTGCCGACCGTCGGGCAGCGTCGCCGGATAGCCTGCCCGGAAAACGGTCCCCGGCGCCGTCTCATGCGTGCCAGGGGCGTCGAGGCCTTGCCAGAAAGCGTGCGGCGTCAGGCTCATGGGCGGTTTCCTTGTCATCGGAGCTGCGTTGCCGCAAACAGGCATGGCATAGACCATGGGGGATCACCACGCCATGCCGCCCGATTTCGAGATCGCCGCAGACGAGCGCGAGAGGCTGGTCGCCCTGCGCCACGACCTGCACGCGCACCCCGAACTGGGGTTCGAGGAACACCGCACCTCCGACATCGTCGCGGCCATGCTGACCGAGGCCGGGATTGACGTGGATCGGGGCCTCGGCAAGACCGGCGTCGTCGGCACGCTGAGCGTCGGCAACGGGCCGGGCCGGATCGCGCTGCGCGCGGACATGGATGCGCTCGCCATGCCCGAGACGGCCGATCGCCCCTACCGTTCCACCGAAGCCAACAAGATGCATGCCTGCGGCCATGACGGGCATACCACGATGCTTCTGGGGGCCGCACGGCACCTTGCACGGACGCGCAATTTCTCGGGCACGGTGCATTTCATCTTCCAACCCGCCGAGGAAGGGCGCGGCGGCGCGCGCGCGATGGTCGAGGACGGGTTTTTCGACCGCTTCCCGGTCGACCGCGTCTATGGCCTGCACAACATGCCGGGCCTCGACCCCGACGAAATGGCGGTGGTCGCGGGGCCGCAGCTGGCCTCGTCCGACAGTTGGGAGGTGACCTTCACCGGCGTGGGCACCCATGGCGCCAAGCCCCATCTGGGGCGTGATCCGATCACCGTGGCGGGCCAGTTCCTGTCCGCGCTCCATGCAATCGTCGCGCGCGTCATCGACCCGCTGGAGCCTGCCGTGATCAGCGCCTGCGCGGTGGAGGCGGGGAATTTCGAGGCGCTGAACGTGATCCCCGACACCGCCCGTGTCGCGGGCACGGCCCGCGCCTATTCGGCCCGCGTCCGCGACCAGCTGGAAGCGGAGATCGGAACGCTGGCCCACGGTATCGCGCAGAGCTTCGGCGTGACCGCGGCGTATCGGTTCATGCGGCGCATTCCCCCCGTGGTCAACGATGCCGACGCCACATCCCGCGCCCATGCCGCGGCGCAGGCCGCCCTGGGCGAGACCCGCGTGCGCAGCGCCTTTCCGCCGTCGACCGCAGGCGATGATTTCGCCTTCTTCGCCCAAGACGTGCCCGGCTGCTACGTCTGGCTGGGCAACGGCCCGGCCATCGACGGGGCGCTGCATCACAACACGGGCTACGATTTCAACGATGCCGCCATCCTTCCGGGCATCGCCTTCTGGACCCGGCTGGTCGAGGCGGACCTGCCCGCCGCTTGACCCGCGCCCCCAAGGCCCTGCCAGAGATGGTCCAGCGCCGCGCCCGCGTCGATGCGCAGGGCGACCTCGATCTCGGTGCCGTCGGGCGTTTGCACCAAACGCCCCGGATGCGCATCGCAATCGACCGCAAGGCGCATCCGCTCGGTCCCGAAGAGCGCGGGCGCATCGGCCATCAGCATCACGCATGGGTCATGCAGCGGGCGCGAACTGCGCTCGGCATGGCCCGCGAAATAGGCACGGATCAGGTCGGCGGCGAGGGTGGCGGGCGGTGTGCCAAAGGCGGCGAGCCGGTCGAGATCGGCAGGCGTCGCCCGCAGCTTGCGCGTCACGTCGAGCGGGATCAGCGTGACCGGCACCCCGGCGGCCAGAACCATGCGCGCGGCCAGCGGATCGGCGGCCATGTTGAATTCGGCGAAATGGCCGGCGTTGCCCGGCTCGTCGATCGTGCCACCCATGGCGATGATGCGCCCGATCCGGCCATAGGCCTCGGGCGCGTCGCGCGCGAGCAGCGCGAGGTTGGTCAGCGGCCCCAGCGCCAGAACATGCAGGCTGCCTGCCGGGGCCTCAAGCAGATGCGCGGCAAGCAGCGTCGTTACAGCCCTGCCATCCGGCGGCGCAAGCGCCGGTGGCAGGGGCACCCCGCCCAAACCGTCCGCCCCATGGATCGCGATCTCGCTCCGGCCGCCGCCCGCGAGGGGCCCCGCCGCCCCCGCAGCGTAAGGGATACCGCCCTGCCCCATCACGGCCAGCAGGCCACCGACGTTCCGTGTCGTCGTCGCAAGACCGATATTGCCCGCTACCGCGGTGATCGCCTCCACGCGGAAACGTGGAACGGCCAGAGCATGGAGAATGGCGACCGCGTCATCGAGGCCGGGGTCGGTGTCGATGATCACCCTCATCGGGCCCGCGTCGGTCATCGGGTCGGCCTACCGTCGACCTCGGACAGCGCCGCGAGCACGCGGATGAAGGACCGGATGCCGCCGGTGAAGCTGGAGAGATCGTATTTCTCGTTCGGGCTGTGGATGCGGTTGTCGAAGCGGGCAAAGCCCACCAGCAGCGTATCCATGCCCAGAAGGCGCTTGAACTCGCCCACGATCGGGATCGACCCGCCGGTGCCCGCCAGCGCCGTCTCGGTTCCCCATTCCCGGCTCAGCGCCGCGCGCGTCGCGTCGAGGTAAGGGCTGTCGAGCGGCAGGGCGATCGCCGGGCTTGCCCCGTGCGACGTGAAACTGACCGAGCAATCGGCCGGCACATGGGCACGGACATGGGCGCGAAAGGCCTCGCGGATGCGGAGAGGATCCTGCCCGGCGACCAGCCGGAACGAGACCTTGGCCGTGGCCCGCGCCGGGATGACCGTCTTGAAGCCCGGATCGGTATAGCCGCCGATCACGCCGTGGATCTCGCAGCTGGGCCGGGCCCAGACCTGTTCCATGATGGAATACCGGGCCTCGCCCGCGGGGATCGACAGGCCGACATCTGCCAGGAACGCCTCCTGGTCGAAGGGCAGCCGCTGCCATTGCGCCCGGATCTCGGGGGCAAGGTCGGCGACCCCGTCGTAGAAGCCGGGCAACGTCACGCCGCCGTCGGGGCTGCGCAAACTCGACAGCACATCGGCGGCGACCTGCAGCGCGTTGCGCGCGGCATTCCCGAACATGCCCGAATGCAGGTCGCGGTCGGCGGTGGTGATGGTGAATTCCTCCCCCACGAGACCGCGCAGCATGGTGGTTATGGCGGGCGTATCGCGGTCCCACATGTCGGTGTCGCAGACCATCACGACATCGGCGCGCAGCTCGTCGGCCGTATCGCGCAGGAACGGCCCGAGGCTGGCGGAGCCGGATTCCTCCTCGCCCTCGAACAGCATCGAGACCTTGATGGGCAGGCTGCCGGTCACGGCCTTCCAGGCCCGGCACGCCTCGATGAAGGTCAGAAGCTGGCCCTTGTCGTCCGAGGCGCCGCGCCCGACGATATGGGTGTCGCCATCGGGCGCGGGGCGCAGCACGGGCTCGAACGGATTGCTGTCCCACAGATCAAGCGGGTCGACGGGCTGCACGTCGTAATGCCCGTAGAACAGCACATGGGGGCCTGTCGCGTCGGTCTGGTGCGCCACCACCATCGGGTGGCCGCCGGTCGGGCGGACCGAGGCGTCGAACCCGAGGCCCGCCTGTTGATCGGCCAGCCACCGGGCCGCGGCGCGGCAATCCCCGGCATGGGCCGGAACGGTCGAGACCGAGGGGATGCGGACCAGATCGAAGAGGCGGGCGAGGCTCTCGTCCATATGGGCGTCGGCATGGTGGAGCACGGCCTGCACGGTGTCGGCTTGGGTCATGGGCGTCATCCTTTCCCGGCGCGTGCGGCGTCGATGGCGGCGATCTCGGCGCGGAACTGCCCGGCGACCTGGTTGGCATCGGCCAGCACGGCTGCGGCCTCCAGCGTTTCGACCACACGGTCGCGCATCAGCCAGACGCCATCGACCATCACGTCGCGCACATCGGTGGGCATGGTCGCAAAGACCAGCACCGAATAGGGGTCATAGATCGGTTGCATCCGCGGCGCGGACAGGTCGATGCGGATCAGGTCGGCGGCCTTGCCGACCTCGAGCGAGCCGGTTTGCGCCTCAAGGCCCAGCACCCGCGCGCCTTCGATCGTCGCCATGCGGATCACGTCGCGCGTGGGCAAGGGTTTGCGCGAAGCACCGCGCAGCTTGCCGAAGATCGACACGACCCCGAACTGCGAAAACAGGTCGAGCGTGTTGCCGCTCATCGGGCCATCGGTGGCGATCCCCACGGGGATGCCCGCGCGGCGCATGTCGTCGACCCGCGCCATGCCGCGCCCGGCCTTGCCGTTCGAGCGTGCGTTGTGCGCCACGCCGCTGCCCGTGCGTGCAAGGATGTCGATATCGGCATCCTCCAGCAGCAGGGCATGGGCGGCGATGGTGCCGGGTTTCAGCACGCCTGCACGTTCGCAGACCGCCGTGGTGGTCATGCCATGGGTCTCGGCCGCCCAAGCGACCTCGGCCAGGGTTTCGGCAAGATGGATCATCAGGCGCGTGTCCTCGTGCGCCGCGTGCCAATGCGCCGCCCGTTCCATCACGGCCATCCCGGTCGAATAGGGCGCGTGCGGCGCGATGGCGGCGGTCACGCGGTCCATGCCCGCACAATGCTCGGCCAGCGCATCGCAGAGCGCGAAGCCTTCGTCGAAGCTGCGGTGGTCGGGCGGGTCGAAATCGGCCAGCGTCTGGCCCACGACACCGCGCATCCCCGAGGCGGCGATCACATCGGCGACGACGGTTTCATAGTAGTACATATCGGCTACGGTCGTGACGCCGCCCATGATCATTTCCAGCGCCGACAGGGCGGAGCCCGCGCGCACCATTTCGGGAGACACGAATTTGCGTTCCAGCGGCAGCATGTAGCGGAAGAGCCGGTCGTCCACATCCTCGCCCAGACCGCGAAACAGCGACATCGCCATGTGGCAATGCGGGTTCACCATGCCCGGAAGGACAATGTCGCCGCCCATGTCGCGCACGATGTCGGCTGCGGGAGGCGGTCCGCCCCCGATCCCGGCGATGCGGCCATTTTCGATCAGCAGCCACCCGTTCCGATACTCGGTCATCGCGGCATCGACCGTCAGCACCCAGGCGTTGGTCAGCAGCACCCTCATTCGGGTGCCAGGATCGCGCATTGATCGGGGTTGGGCGTCAGGGTCACGCGGGCGCCCGGCTCGAACGGGGTGGCGAGCGAGCCGTTGGCGACAAGGTGCCCTGCCCCGGCCTCGCACTGATACTGATAGGCGCGGCCAAGATAGGTGCGAAGCCCCAGCGTGGCGGGCAGCCCCTCGGCGCCCTCGGCATCGGTCACCTGCAGCCCATCGGCCCGCGTGGCGAGGATGAAGGCGTCAGGGATCGCGCCAAGCCGGTCCTGCGAGAGACTGAGGCGTGCGCCGTCCCGCGTCACCGCATGGACGATAGGGCCATCACGGCCCGTCACGCTCAGGTCGATCAGGTTCTCGAAACCCACGAAGCGGGCGACGAAGGCATTGGCGGGGCGCTGATAGAGGGTTTCGGGCGTGTCGAGTTGCATGATCCGGCCCTGATCCATGATCGCCACCCGGTCCGAGATCGAAAACGCCTCTTCCTGATCGTGGGTGACGTAAAGCGCGGTGGTGCCGTTGGCGCGCTGGAGCTGCCGGATCTCGACCCGCATGTCGACGCGCAGCTTGGCGTCGAGGTTCGACAGCGGCTCGTCGAACATCAAGAGGGGCGGCTCGATCACCAGCGCGCGGGCCAGTGCCACGCGCTGCTTCTGTCCGCCCGACAACTCGCCCGGCAGACGGTCGGCCAGATGCGACAGGCCCACGCGGTCGAGCATCGCCACCGCCCGGCGTGTCTGTTCCGCGGCGGGCAGCTTGCGCTGTTTCAGGCCGAAGGCGACGTTGTTCATCACGCTGAGGTGGGGAAAGAGCGCGTAGCTCTGGAACACCAGCCCGATGTCGCGACCATGGGCCGGGAGGCGCGTCAGGTCCTTGTCGCCCAACAAGATCGTGCCGCGCGTCGGCTGCATGAAACCCGCGACCAGCCGCAGCGTCGTGGTCTTGCCGCAGCCCGACGCGCCCAGAAGCGACACCAGCTCGCCATCGGCCACGGTCAGCGACAGATCCTCCAGCACCTTGGTCGCGCCGTAATGGGCGGTGATCTTTTCGATGGACAGCGGCAAGGTCATGGGGGGTCTTCCTACTTCGCCACGATGGTCAGGCCGAGCGTCCGCTCGACGATGATCATGACGACGATGGTGAGCATCATCAGCAGCACCGATACCGACGCGATGGTCGGGTCGAAGAACTGCTCCACATGCGCGAGGATCTGGATCGGCAGCGTGGATATCCCCGGCCCGGTCAGGAACAGCGACACCGAAACATCGTTGATCGAGGTGATGAAGGCCAGGATGAAGGCCGCGATCACGCCCGAGCGGACATTGGGCAGGACGATGGTGAAGAAGGTCTTGACCGGATGGGACCCGAGCGAGATCGCCGCCTCCTCGATCGAGAAATCGAACGACGCCAACGCCGCCGAGATCACCCGGATCACATAGGGCAGCACCAGAAGCGTGTGTCCGATCAGCAGCGTCGTGAAGACCGGCAGACCGAGACCCACGTTGACCGAGCGCAAGAGCGAGAACCCGATGACGATCTCGGGCACGAGGATGGGCAGCACGAAGAGCGTCGACAGCCAGCCCGGCAACTGGATGCGGTGCCGGTTGAGCGCATAGGCCGCGGGAATGCCGATCAGCAGCGCGATGAAGGTGCCCAGCAGCGCCACCTGCAACGAGGTCACGATGGTCCGGCGAAAGGCCGAGACCTCCCAGATGTTCTGGAACCAGTGCAGCGTCAGGCCCTGCGGCGGAAAGGCCAGGAAGGTGGTGTCCGAGACCGAGGCGCCGAAGATGATGACCAGCGGGCCGAGCAGGAAGATATAGACCAGAACGGTCATCGCGATCAGCACGGGGTGAATGCGGTTCGTCATGTCAGGACGCCATCGGGTTCAGGCGCTTGGCGATGCGCGTCATCACGAGAACCGTGGTCACGATCACCACCAGCATGATCGCCGCGACGGTCGAGGCGCTGACCCAGTCGAAGGTCACCATGGCGCGTTGGTGCAGGAAGGTGCCCATCATCATCTGCCGCGTCCCCCCCAGCAGATGCGGCGTGGCATAGGAGGTGAAACTGGCCGTGAAGACCAGAACCGCCCCCACGATCAGCCCCGGCGTCGCCAGCGGCAGGACCACCTGCACGAAGGTCCGCGTCGGCGAGGCGCCCAGCGAGGCCGAGGCCTGCAACAGGTCTTCGGGGATGTTTTCCAGAACACCGATCAGCACGAGGATCATCAGCGGAATGAAGATGTAGATCAGCGCGATCACCACGGATGTCTGCGTATAGAGCAAGGCAATGGGCCGCTCGATCACGCCCAGCCATTCCAGGGTGTTGTTCATCACGCCGTTCCGGCCGAGGATGATGAGCCAGGCGAAGGAGCGCACGACCACCCCCGTCAGCAGCGGAAAGACCGCAAGGACGATCAGGAGCGATTTCATCCAGGGCGGACAGCGCGACACGACATAGGCCGTGAGCAGCCCCAGCACGAGCGAGACGACCGTGGTGATCGCGGCGACCTCGAAGGTGCGCCACAGCACGGTGCGCTGGAACCGCGAGTCGAAGAACTCGGTGTAGGGCGCGAACAGGCCGGCCGGCGCGGTGAAGGTCACGCTGATCGTGGCCGCGACCGGGATGATCAGGAACAGCGACACCGCGAGGGTCGCCGGAGACGACAGCATCCAGCCTGCAAGACGTTTCATGTCGGTTCTTTCGATAAGGCGCGGCATCCCCCGGGCGGTCCCCCGCCCGGAGACATGTCTGCAAGACGCGGCTTACATGCCGAAGATCTCGTTCCAGCGGTTGATCCAGTCGTCGAGCGCCGCGTTCATCGGCACGTAATCGACCCGGTTCAGGCTCGAGATCATCTCGTCGCCGTAGGTCCATGGCGCCGCCTGTTCGGGGGTCAGATCGACGTTGACGTTGACCGGCGCATCGACGCCGCGTTCGGCCAGCGTCTGCTGGATCTCGGCCGAGAGCACGAAGTCGAGGAACATATGCGCCAGATCGACGTTTTCCGCCCCGGTGGGAATGTTGATCGTGTTGAGCGTGGCGATATCGCCATCGTCGAGGTCGGCCCAGACGACCGAGGGCACGGCGGCCTGCAGACGCCCAAGCGCGAAATCCTGCGCCATCGAGACGGTGATCTCGCCGGTGGAGAAGAGGTTGATCATCTCCGAGCCGGTGTTGTAGTTCGTCAGGACGTTGGGAAGGATACCGGTGACTTCGGCAAAGGCCGCGTCGGTGTCGGCATAGGCGTCCACCCCGACCTTCTCGGCGGCGCGCAGCACGACCATCGGGCCCGCGGTGGTGGTGATGCCGGGCAGCGACACCTGCGAGGCGAGGTCTTCCCGCCACAGATCGTTCCATGATGTGATCGGCTCGGCGACCTCGTCGGCGTTGTAGACGATGCCGACGCGGCCGATGGTGTAGGCCGGGCCATACTCGCCCTGCGGGGCCTGCGCGAGGTCGTAGATCTGCGCGATGTTGGGCACCTGCGCGCGGTCGACCGGCTGGAACAGGCCCAGGTCGATCCCCAGCTGCGAGAAACGGTCGGTCAGGTAGATCACGTCCACCCCGGCGCCGTCGCGCAATTGCAGGCGGCTGAGACGGTCGGCGTTGTTGCCGGTCTCGAACACGACCTCGCAGCTGCACATCTCCTGGAACGGATCGATGATGATTTCCTGCAGCGCATCGCCGTTGAAGCCCCACCAGGACACGGTGAAGGTGCGATCCTGCGCCAGCGCCGGCGTCGCCGCCAAAAGTGCCGCGGCCGATGCCGACGCAAGGCTCAAGCTCAGTCGTTTTGTCATGATTTTTTTTCCCCCGTTTGCGGGGCGCCCCGTTGTCCCGGTGGGTACCCCTAGTCAGGCCCCGACCCTAGGAAGCGGCCGTGCACTGCGCAAGACGTTGTCTGACCGATACGGCGGAAAGAACGGCAAACGACCAAAACTTGGGCAGTCACCAGACGATCGGATGGGTCTGCCCCGTCGCCACGTTGACGAAGCCCTGCGGCGCAAGGTCGGAGGGCGCCACCAGAACCCAGCGCCAGGGCGCGCAGGTCAGCGTGGCAAAGGCCAGCCGTTCGGGAAAACCCGGAAACCAGCGCGGGCTGTAGGTCGGCTCGTAGATCCACTCCACCTTTGCGCCCTCGGCATAGAGGGCCTGCATCTCGGCATCCAGCTCCTCCGGCGGGCGACAGGTCATCAGCCCCCCCACCTCGTAGCGGACCGTGGCAACCAGCGCCGCCTCGCGCACGAGGGCCCAGCCGCCCTGCGTCTCGCGCAGCGCGTTGACCGCCTGCGCCATCGCCGCGTCCGACGACCCCACGACCCAGATGTTGTGCTTGTCATGCCCCATGGAGCAGGCAAGCGCCGTCTCGGGCGTGCGCGGCCCGGTGCCCAGCCAGAACATCGCCGATGTCCGTCCCTCGCCCGAAAAGCGGTCGACGATGGCGAATTTCGTCACGTTGCGATCCGGGTCGCGCTGCACGGCCCCGTCCCGCACGGGAAGCTCCATGGTGATGAAGTCGTCGTCCCAGTGGAACGGGCGCAGCAGGGCCGCCTGCATCGTCTTGCGCCCCTCACCGGCGGGGATCGCGAAATCCTCCGCCGTCAGGGCGCGGTCGATCCGCACGGTGCGCGTCGCCCAGTCGGGCCAGTGGATGCGCGGCACCGGCTTGAGGTAGCGGCCCTCTTCGGCCACCTTATCGCCATCCGCCCAGACCTGCCGGATCGACACCTGTCCGGGGTCATCCATCAAGACGAGATCGGCGAAGCGGCCCGGCGCGATGGAGCCCACCCAGGGCGTCAGGCGCATGTGGCGCGCGGGGTTGATCGTGACCATCTGGATCGCGACTTCGGGCGGTAGCCCGGCCTCGATCGCAAGGCGGAGATTGTGATCGGTCGCGCCCAGCCTCAGCGTGTCCGAACAGGATCGGTCATCGGTCGTCAGCGCAAGATGCGACCAATCCCCCAGCCCGGCCGCGAGCAGGCCCTTGACCATCTCGGTCAGCGAATGGGGCCGCAGTTCCATGAAGAGCCCGCGGCGCAGCTTGTCGAGCACCTCCTCGGCGGTCCAGGCCTCGTGATCCGAGGCAAGGCCCGCCGCCGCGAAGGCGTTGATCGTGGCCATGTCGCGGATACCGGCGGCATGCCCCTCGATCACGCCGCGCCGTTCGAAGGTGGCCTCGATCATGCCCCAGAGCCTGTCATGCGACGGGTTCTCGGGGTTCCAGACGGCGGGCCAGTCCATCACCTCGTCCAGACCCGCCACCATCAGGCTTTCGCCGAGAAAGCCCAGCTGTTCGGCATGGCCGAAATGCCCCCCGCCCCATTCATAGGCCGTGGGCGGCACGGCGGAACCGGGCAGCGGAAAGATCTTCTGCGGGCTGCCCGCCCGCCGCGCCATCAGCCAGAACTCGAGGTTGCGCGCACCGTTGACGTTGGAGAACTCGTGGCTGGCCTCGCAGGTCCAGGTGTTGCCATGCGGCAGGACCAGCGCCGCCTCCCATTCGGGGGTGACGTGCGAGCTTTCGATATGCTTGTGCACCTCGCCGAAGCCGGGCACCGCCGCGAGGTCGGGCTCATGCAACTCGCGGCCGACCTGTCCCGGATAACTCCCGGCCGGTCCGACATAGGCGATGCGGCGGCCGGAGATCACGATCTCCTGATCGGTCAGCCACATGCGGGAATGCACGTCCAACAGGCGGCCCACCCGCAGGCGGGTATCGGCCGGGACATGGCCCAGCGCCACGCGCACCAACCGCTTGCGGATCGCCACCTCATCGGCGGCGCGGATCAGGTCGTCGGTCGGATGCTGCGGGTCGGTCATCGGTCTGCCCTTTGCGGCACAGGCTCAGACAGGGATGCCCGGAACAGCGCCACGAGGCGCGCGGACTCCACGGTCTCGACGAAGGTGCGCGTCGGAGGGCCGAGGCGGCCGGAAGGGTCCACCACCGTCATCCCGCGCGCAGGCCCCGGCGCAAGCGCCACCTCGACCGAGGCCCGGAAGGAGGTGGTCACGATCCCCGGATCGATCGCGACGGCGGCGGCCAGCGGATCGACGAAGCGAAAGTGATCGCCCCCGCCGAAACCCGCGATGGTGGCCCGCGCATGATCGGCCAGTGCCTTGGAAAACGCCTTGCACGGGCCGTCGGGGACGCTGTCGAACAGCGCGTCGACCTCGGCCCCGGTCATCCTGTGCGCGGCGCAGGTCTCCCACGGCACGATGACGATCTCGATCTCGGCCCCCAAGACGATGGCCGCCGCCTCGGGATCGGCGAAGATGTTGAACTCGGCCGCGGGCGTGATGTTGCCCCGCCCATGGGATGACCCGCCCATGAGGGTGACCCGCCCGATCCCCGCCGCACAATCGGGCGCCAGCCGAAGCGCGAGGGCGAGGTTGGTCAAGGGCCCGATCATCAGGAGATCGACCTTGCCGCCTGCCCGTGCCGCCGCCTGCAGGCGGGAGACAAGGACGCTGATGCCGTCATGGCCCGCCAGGTCGGGGATCACCGCCGGGCGCGGCGCACCGCCGAGCCCGTCCGCCCCGTGAATCCGCGTCGCATCGAGGATCGGTTGCACAAGGGGACGGTCCGCCCCGGCGTGAACGGGGATATCGGCGCGGCCCGCGAGGCCGAGCACCGACAGGATGTTGCGCGTCGCATCGCGCAGGCCGACGTTGCCGAAAACGGTGGTCACGATCTGAGGCGCACGGCCGGCCGCAAGCAGCATCAGCAGGGCCTGCGCGTCGTCGACGCCACCGTCGGTATCCAGGATCAGCGGTCGGAGCATGCGGCCAGGGCCAATCGACAGGTTCAGGGACAGGCGGCAGAAGAACAGCGGCCGACCCGATAAGTCCATAAGCAATCCGCACGGAAGGCGCCCCCGCGTCATGCCGGGGCTGGGGGTGGCTCTGTCGGGGTGCCGCTCCGCGATCCGCGGACACCGGCCACGGGATACCGCAAGACCCCGCGGTGACGAGCGGCCGAGGACCGCGTGAGACCGCGACCGTGTCGATGCGCGCGGCGCCCGGTGACGACAGCGGCCGATCCGGGCGAGAAGGTCATTCCGACGATACTCGCGCGGACCCTGGCACGGCGCGTCAGCGCAACCGGCTCTCCATGTCCAGCAGCGTGGCCTGCAAGGCGCTCTGGTCCACGCGGATCAGGCCCTGCGTTGCGCGCTGGACGTCCAGCACGGTCAACATCACCGCAAGGAGCAGCGCCGAGAACACGAAGGTCCGCCATGTCAGGGGCCGCCCCGCGATGCCCGAACGGTTTCCCAAGAGGAAGAGGGCCGCAAGCGCCGCCACCAGGACGATCATCTGCGATAGCTCGGCCACCGGCGCGGACAGGCTGCGCATGCGAAGCGCATGGGCGTCCAGCACGTCGTTGACCGAGGCCGCCACGAATGTCGCAAGCGCCGGCGGAAGGGGCTCGTCGGTCGCCGCGACGGTCAGGGGCCACAACAGCGCCTGCGCCTCGAGGCTGCGTTCGATGAAGGCCCGGACATCTTGCGACGAGGACAGCACATCCCCATCCGGCACGACCCGCGTCCGCGCATAAGCATGGAGCGCGTTTCGCAACTCGGACGCCTCGGGTTCCGGCAGGAAATCGGTTCGCAGAAAGGCGGTGCCCAAGGCGTTCGCCTCGATGATGACATCGGTCTTGCGCGCTTCGAGCAGGCTCAGCGCGCCGCCGAAGCTGAAGGCCAGCAGCAGCCCGAGCAGGCCCACGATCGCACCGAGCGAAGCCTCTCCGGCGCGAAGGTCGACCTCCTTGCCTGCGGCGATCCTTTTCCGGCGGTTCGAGCGGCCACTCCAGAACCCCAGTATCGCGAAGCTCGGCAGAAGACCCGCCAGGATGAGCGCGACCGCGCCCAGACCGAGGGCGGGAAGCGTGACATGATCGTAAACCGCTGCAACTGACCCGGGTTCCATTGCCTGTGATCCCTTAGACCTTGACCATCGTGACAGCTGCCCGACCCGCCCGTGTCTGCTACCCACGCAAGATGCGCGTGGCCTTCGACGCAGCCTTGCCGGGCCCGTCATGGAGCGCCACCGCGCGCATCAGGCGCCGTTCTTGCCGGACAGCTGTTTGAACACGTAAAGCGGCAACAGGATCGAGGCGATCAGGCTGCCGAGCCAGACGAGCAGCGTGGCCGCCAGCCAGTTGGCGACACCGCCGATTTCCATGCCGGACATCATGATGTCGGTTGCAAACAGGCCGAGCGATATCGTCACCAGCGCGATGGCCCCCATCAGCTGCGGAAAGTTCTTCATCGAAAGCTTCGTGATCAGGGGACCAAGAATGGTCTGGACCAGCGAAAAGATCGCGACGGCGACGACAAAGGCCAGCGGGTCGACCCGGAAACCCGGCAGGAGGATGATCGCGACCAGCAGGCCGATCGCGTTCGCGGCAAGATAGGCGAGCGTGGAGATCAGGAAACGGACCAAGACAAGGCCTCCGGTGTTCTGGGCAGGTCACGCATTGGGGCGGATGATGATCTCGACCCTGCGGTTCTGCTGTCGGCCTTCGGGCGTGCTGTTGGTTGCCACGGGCTGGGTTTCGCCGCGGCCGACCGCGCGCACGCGTGCAGATGCCACGCCCTGCTGGACGAGCACGGATTTCACCGACTCGGCCCTGCGTTCCGACAGGGCCTGGTTGTATTCGGCCGATCCGGTATCGTCGGTATGGCCGGTGACGGTGACGGTGCTGTCGGGGTATTCGGTGAGGTTGCGCGCCACCGCTCGCAGATCGCCCAGCACCGAAGGCTGGACCGCGGCGCTGTCGCTTGCAAAGAGCAGGCCGCCGGGCATGGTCACGCGAAGGAACTCGCCGGTGTTCTCGACGATGATCCCGTCATTCTCGAGCGACGACCGCAGGTCTTCGGCCTGTTCATCCAGCATCGCGCCGATCATGCCGCCCGCTATCGCAGGCCACCGTCCCGAAGGCGGCATTGCTCCCGCGGTTTTCGTCGTCCGCGGAGGCGCCGAGGACGCCCCCCACCATGCCGCCCACGATGGCGCCGCTTTGCTGGTTTTGGCCCGTGCCCTCGCAGCCGGCAAGAAACAGGGCCGAGGCGGTCGTCAGGATCAGGAGTGCGGAATGCGATGTCATGATGCGTCCTTGCGTTCAGAGATCGGGGCAACACCCCGCGTCAGGCGTTCAGAATGCGCGCCTTCTGGGCGGCGAACTCCTCTTCGGTCAGCACGCCCTGCGCCTTGAGCGCGGCGAGCTTTTCCAGTTCGGCTGCAGGCGAGGTCCCCGCGAGGCTGCGGATATAGTCCCTCTGGGCATCCTCCAGCTGTTTCACCGACTCGAGCTGGTTTTCCTGCATCCGGTCGCCGCGCAAGATGATGTAGGCCAGAACACCCAGCCACGGGACCACGATGATGAACAGAACCCAAAGCGCCTTGGACAAGCCGTTGATGTCCCGGCTTCTGAACACGTCGGCCAGAACCGAGATCACCACCCAGATCCAGGCAAGCATCAGGAACAGCCAGAAGATCGACCAGAAAATGTCGAAAAACCCGATTGTCTCTTCCATCGTTCATTCCCTTTCGTGTCGACCTCGCCCGGACGGATTGCCCGCGATGCCCTCTGGTTTCATGCAAGGCGTCGTGCCCTGCCGCTATTGTGCCTCGCCGATGGGCTGCAAGCTGGCCTCGACCGCCGATGACAGCGTGTCCCATGCCGCCACCAGACCGCCGCTCAGTTCGTCCCAGGCGGTGTCTGCGCCCGCCTGAAGCCTGCCCACCCGTTCGGCCAGGCCGATCAGCGCGGATTGAAGCTCGGCCAACCGTGCGTTGGCGTCTTCCCGCGCGGCGGCCGTCATGTCGGCCCAGTTCTCGCGCATGTCGCGCTGCTGTTCGGCGATGGCCGTGTCCATTGCGTCAAGCGCCGCGCGCGCCTCGGCGAAGGCCGTTTCGCGCTGGGATTCGGAATAGGCCGCGATCGCCTCCATCGCCTCGGCGACCTCGGCGCGGACCTCTTCCAGGCTTGCCTCCCGGTCCGTCTGCCCGGCGACCGGACCGGCCAGGCCCAGGACGACGCAGGCGACCATGAGACTGCGGCCGAGCGCGGCCGGTTTTTGCGGAAACTCCATTCGATTGCCCTCCGGTTGCGGTGTCATGCGGAACCCGTCCGCGGCTTGGGCGCAGCACGCGAGACGCCGAAGACCCCGATCCCCGGCCCAGGAAAACGCACCGCCGGACGCGCGCTGCGGCATCCTCGGAAAACCGGCAGGGAGGTTTCGACGAAATTCAGCCGCACGCCTGTTCATGCCCGTCCTCCATTCAACCAAGGTGCGAGGCCGACCAGACCGCCCCGCCCTGCCCCGCTTGGCCGGTTTCGCCGTCCACACAACCCGCGCGCCGCAAATATCTCGATTGCAACCGCTTCAGCCTTGCCTGAGGGAGTCGCGGATAATTGATACCCGGTGCATAATTCGGGGATTTTTTCGACGGCCCGACGCGGTCCGCCCATGCGGTCAAGCCAACCAGACGCCGATCCATCACCGGGCCAACGGCGTCAGGACGCGCGTTCCGGCCCTGCGTCAGTGGGGGCGGGACAGCGTGGCCGGCAGCAGACGCAGGGCGTACCAGCCCACAAGGGTGCCGACCAGAACGGGAACCGCCAGCCCCCCGCCCACGGTGAACAGCATGATCGCGCCCGCCACCAGCGGGCGGGTCATGCCCACCGCCGCGGCCGCGGACATGCCCGCGGCAACGCCGAGAACCGGATCGAGCCCCGGCAGCAGGAACAAGACCGCCGCCCCCGCGGCGCCGCCCGCGAAGCACATGGGAAAGATCACGCCACCCTGCCAGTGACTTCCCACGCAGAGCGCACAGGCCAGCGCCTTGCCGAGGCCGAGCACGACAAGCAGGCCCGCGCCATGCTCTGCCCCGAGATGCAGCATCTCGCCGATCTCGTTATGGCCCGAGAACAGCAAGATGGGGGCAGCCGTGCACACGAGGCCCGCCGCGGCGCCCCCGGCGACGGGTTGCCAGAACCGCGAGGCGATGGACCGCGCCAGCAGCGTCGAGACGCGGCTGCGCAGGGCGAGGAAGGCCGCACCCACCGCAGCGCCGGCCGCGCCGGCGCCACAGGCGATCACCGTGTCCCAGACGGTGCTTTCGGCAGTGAACCGGGGCAGCCGCATCATGGCGATCGCGCCCTGCATCAGCGTTTCGGCCACCACCACGAAGGCGGCGAACCCCGCGAGACCCGCCACCAACAACACCGGTCTCGGGACGGTATCGACGGGTTCGGCATGCACCGGCCCACCGGCAGGCGACCCGTAGAACCCGGCCAACGCGCCTGAGATACCGGCCTCGGCAAGGGTGCGGCGGGCTGCGGCCGTGCGTGCAAGGCGGATCGACACGATCGACGAAAGCTGCGCCGTCACGGCGAGGATGCCCGCCTCCGGTCCGATCGCGCCGCCGAAGGCGACCGCGCAGATCGCGCCGAGGGCGACCCAGAACGCCTCGCGCCGGTGAACGGCCTGAGGGTCGCGGGCCTCGGCGATCTGGTCCTCGAGGTCGGGACCGGCCGCCATCAGCCGGGTCAGGCCGATCGCGGCACCTCCTGCCACCATGACCGGCAAGATGACCCATCGCGTGTCGGGAAGCGCCCCCCAGAGCGTCGTTTGAAGCAGGATCATCACCCAGTAGGTGACCGCGGCGATCGCGCCAGCGGCAAGCCCCAGAGCCATCGCCTGCAGACCAAGACCGAACTCCGGCCAGGGGGGATCCTGGCGCATCGCCTGCGCGGGGGGTGTCGGGTGGTCCCGGCCAGACTGGTCTTCGCCCATCCGCCCACTCCCGTTCAGGGCGACGCCGACACGGCAGGTGCCGCAACGCGCGCCGCCGCGGCCTTGCCCCGCGTCACAAGATCCATTCGACCGGCAGCCAGCTCATGAAGGTCACCATGCCGCGCTGGAACGCGGTCGTATTCGGCTCGCGGTCGAACACCGTCGCCTCCCCGCCTTCCGCGGCCTCGGTCCAGGTGATCGACCCGTCCGGTTCGGCGGTTACCACGTAGAAGGTTTCCCTCCCGTCGAGCGCGCGCGACAGGGCGGTCGCGATCGCCGGGCTGTCGATGAGGAACCCCATCTCGGTGTTGAGCATGGCCGAGCGCGGATCGAAATTGAACGAGCCGATGAAGATCCGCTCGCCGTCGATGGCGAAGGTCTTGGCGTGCAGGCTCGATTGCGAGCCGGTCAGAAGCTGCAGCAAGGAGGCCCCTTCGGGCTGGTCGGGGCGCGCGCGCAACTCGAGGATCTCGGCCCCCGCGCGCAGCAACCGCTCGCGATAGCCCATCCAGGCGCTGTGCACGACCGGCACGTCATTGGCTTCAAGCGAGTTGGTGACAAGCCGCGTCCGGATCCCGTCGGCCAGGTAGCCCTCGACCAGCGAGGTGCCGATCTCGCCGGGGATCAGGTAGGCGGACACTAGATCCACGCTGCGCTCGGGCCTGCCGATCAGGGCCGGCAACTGCCCGATCAGAAGATTGGCATCCTCGGCCTGCCCGAGGCCCTTGGCGGGATCGTCGCTGACCAGGGTGACGGTCGTCCATTCCAGAACATCCACGCCCGCCAGCACCCGCGACAGAACCGGCGCGTCGGCCACGGCTGCTTCGTAATCGGACCCGCGCGAACTGTCCTGCGCCTCGGCAACGGCGGCGGCCATTTCATCGAGCCCGCCCTCCGAGGGGGGCAGAACGTCGGCGGCGGCATAGCTCGATCCGCTGGTCCAGTAGGCGTCGAAATCCGCCGAGACATCCGCCGCGGCCGGCCCCACGGCCAGCACGTCGAAATCGAAATAGGCCGTGCCCTCGCCATAGGCGAAATAGATGTCCCCGATGTTGCGACCGCCGATCACGCTGGCGATGCCGTCCACCGTCATCGACTTGTTGTGCATCCGGCGGTTCAGGCGGAAGAAATCGAAGGCATAGGACAGAAGCTTGGGGCTGCGCATCGTGAAGGGATTGAAGATGCGGACCTCGAGGTTGTCCATCGCGTCGAGATCGGCCAGCACGTTGTCGAGGCCGGGAATGCCGTTGTCGTCAAGCAGCAGCCGCACGCGCACGCCCCTCTCGGCGGCGGCGCGCAACTCGTCGAGCAGGAGCCAGCCGGTCGTGTCCATCTGCCAGATGTAGTATTGCACATCGATGCTCTGCTCCGCCGCCCGCGCCAGCAGGATGCGCGCGGCCAGCGCGTCGCGACCATCGGCCAGCGGCACCACCCCGCTCAGGCCCGCGTGCTCTGCCGTCAGGGGCAGGATCGCGGCACCGAGGCGGGTGTCGGCACTTGCGGGGATGGCGGCCGACGCCTCGCCTTGCGGCAGGTCGGGCAGCGGATGGGTCAGGCGCAGCACGACGACGGCCAGCGCCAGCACGATGACGAGCTTCAACAGCCCCCTCAGAAACCGCATGCGTCCCTCCCGTCATCGGCCGCCTTGCCTGTCATCTGACACGGGGCGGCCCGAAGGGGCAAGCCTTGGTGCGGGTCAGCCCGCATCGGCCGGAACGGGCTTGCCGGCATCGGATTTGCCGCGCTCGGACAGCAGGACCGCGATGAAGCGTGTCTGATCGAAATTCGAGGTCACGATGATCAGGATCGAGGTCATCGGGATCGCGAGGATCGCGCCGGGAATGCCCCAGAGCGCGCCCCAGACCGACAGGGCGACCAGCACCACGAAGGGGCTGATGTTCAATTGCCGTCCGATCCAGCGCGGCTCGAGCACGTTGCCGACCCAGGTCTGCGCCGCCACCAGCAGAACCAGCAGGATCAGCGTCGTCTGCAGGGAGGCGAACTGCCCAAGCGACAGGATCACCGGAAAGGCGACCCCGAGGTAGGAGCCGACATAGGGAATGTAGTTCAGCAGCGCGATCGTGATGGCCCAGAACAGGGCGAAATCGACATCGAGCAGCCACAGGATCGAAAAGGAAATCACCCCGAGGATGAGGTTGATGAGCGTCTTGACGGCCAGGTACTGGCTGATCTGGTTGTTGATGTCGGTAATGACGCGCAGGGTCTTGGCGGCGCTCTCGGCATCGGTCAGCGCGGCCGAGATCTTGGCCGGGAACGTCCCGCGCTCGGCGATCAGGAAGCCCGCGTATATGACGACGAGGAACACCGTGATCCCCACCGACGCGAACCCGCCGAGCGTGGCCAGGACCAGTTGCTGCAGGTCGATCCGGCCGAGCGTCACCGCGCGGATCTCGGTCCACAGGGTCTGGGTCTCGACGTCGAACCGCTGGGCCAGTCCCTGCAACATGGCGTCGATGTTCTGCTGGTAGACCGGAAGCACCGCGCCGATGTCGCGCACCGTGGACGCAATCACCACGGCGAAGGCCAGCACCGCCACCGAAAAGGCCAGAAGGACCAGCGCGCGCAGCAAGACGGGCGGCGCGCGGTTCAGCACCGGAAGCCGGGACAACATGTCGGACGCCGACATCATGACATAGACCGAGATCACGGCGGTCACGATCGGCAGGATGATCTGCCGCCCGGCCACAAGCAGCCAACCGATCGCGATCACAAGGATCACGGCCAGGACGAGATTCAGCAAGGGTGCATTCTTCAAGGTGTCGTCCAGCTGTCGGCGTGATCCTGCGGCGAGGCTGCGAGCAAACTTCGCGCGGGTCAACTCCCGCTGCGGGCCAAAGCCGCGGCAGGGTGGCAATCGGGCCCGGGTGCCATATAAATCCCGGGCCTGACCCTGAAAGGAGGCCGGACCTTGCTCGTGACACTCGTCTTGACCGCGCTTGCCCTGTTGCAGGTTGCGGCCGTCTATTGCGCCTGGCGCGCGGTGACATCGGCGCGGACCCCGCAAGGGGCGGTCGGCTGGGTCGTGTTCCTTCTTTCGGCCCCCTATTTCGGCGTGATCCTCTACCTCTTCCTCGGCCATCACCGCTATCGCGGCTACCTCGTGTCGCGCCGCAGCAGCGAACGGGTGATCGCGGCCGTCCATGATTTCGGGCGCGCGCACAGGCCCGGGGCGCCCCCGCGCGTCGATCCCGCCCCGTTCGAGCGTATCGCCGATCTGCCGGCGGTGCGGGGCAACGCGCTGGTGCCGCTGATCGACGGCAAGGCAAGCTTCGACGCGATCTTCGCCGCCATCGACGCGGCCCAAAGCTATGTCCTCGTGCAGTTCTTCATTGTCCATGACGACACGCTCGGCCGCGATTTCCGGGATCGGCTGATCGCCGCGGCAGGGCGTGGCGTGGCCGTGCGCTTCATGGCCGACGCGGTGGGCAGCAAATCGCTGCCCTCGTTCTATCTCGGCGCGCTGCGGCAGGCGGGGGTCACGGTGGCCGACCCGAAGGCCGGAAACCGTCCGCGCAACCGGTTCCAGATCAATTACCGCAACCACCGCAAGACCGTGGTGGTGGATGGGCAGGTGGGCTTTACCGGCGGGCTGAACGTCGGCGATGAATACATGGGGCGCGATCCGGGTTTCGGGCCGTGGCGCGACACCCATCTGGAGATGCGCGGGCCGATCGTGTCGCAACTCCAGCTCGTCTTCGCCGAGGACTGGCACTGGGCCACCGGCGAAACGCTGCAGGACGTGCTCGAGTGGACCCCGGCCCTCGCAGAGGCGGATGCGACCGCCCTTGTCGTCCCGACCGGCCCGGCCGACCGGATGGAAACCGGTGCGCTGTTCTTCTTCGCCGCCATCGCCGCCGCGCAGGAGCGGGTCTGGATCGCCTCGCCCTACTGCGTGCCGGACACCGACATCCTGACCGCGCTGAAACATGCCGCACTGGCCGGACGCGATGTGCGCCTGCTGGTGCCCGAGGTGATCGACCACCACATTCCGTGGCTTGCCGCCTTCGCCTATTTCGACGAGCTGCGCGAGGCGGGCGTGCAGATCTGGCGCTACCAGCGAGGGTTCATGCACCAGAAGGTGGTTCTGGTCGATGACAGCCTTGCGGCCATCGGCACGACGAACCTCGACAACCGGTCTTTCCGCCTGAATTTCGAGGCGATGGTGCTGGGCTTCGACGACCGTTTCGCGGCCGAGGTGGCGCAGTTTCTGGAAGCCGACTTCGCCGAGGCGACGCTGGTCGACAAACCCCTGTCGGCGCAGCCCCTGCGCGTGCGCTACGGCGCGCCGGTGGCCCGGCTCTTCGCCCCGCTGCTCTGAGCCGGGGTCAGCTGCCCGGCTCTGCCGCGTCCCGCCGCAAACCGGACAGGATGTCGGCCACGCTCTCACCCAGCCCGTCGAAGGCCGAGGTGACGGCGCGGTCGATCAGCACCTCGGGGTCAGCACCCATCGCCGTGACCGCGGCGGTCAGCCGGGCCAGTTCCGCCTCCACCCCCGCGATGCGCTGTTCAAGCGCGGCCCCGCCCGCGGCACCATCCGCGCGCAGCGTGGCAAGGTCGGTCCGGGCCGCGGCAATCTCTTCGGTCAGAGCCACGATCTCGGCGCGCAGCGGCACCACCGTCTCGGCCGCCTCGCCCAACTGTCCGGCGACACGCTCGGCCGAGGACAGGGCGCCCCACGCCAGCCACAGGCAGATCGCGGCGAGGATGAGCGTGGCGTTCAAAAGCGCAAGCAGAAGGTTTTTCACGCTTCGCCCGATGCTGCGGTCGGCCATCCGGCACTCCCTTCCGTTTCAATCTTCCGCCGGGAGCGAGGATCGCAAGGCGGGTCCGGTGTCACAAGCGCGCGCCCTCAGCCATGACGTGTCATGTCCTTCCTCAGGGCAAGTGCCGCGATGCCGGGAAACACGATCACGGTCACGACCCCCGCCATCACCAGCGAGGCGCCGCACCAGCCCGGCATCGCACCTTGATCCACCGCGATGGCGGCAATGGCCACCACGAGCGGCAGCTGCGTGCCCGAGTGAAAGGCCAGCGCGATGCGCTGCCGGACGGTCAGCGCGTCCCGGTAGAGGATCAGCGCCGGCACACCCCGCGCAAGCAGCATCATGACCACGAAGACCGGGACGAGCGCGATCGCCGTCTGCGAACCTGCCAGTGCCGCGATGTCGAGCTCGGTGCCCGAGGTGACGAAGAAGATCGGGATCAGGAACCCGTAGCCCACCGCCGAAAGGCGCTGCATCAGGTCGTCGTGCAGATCCTCGGGCAGCAGCGTGCGCAACACCGCACCCGCGACGAAGGCGCCCAGCACGAGGTCGAGCCCGAGGCTCTGCCCGAACAGCGCGAAGCTGATGGTAAGAAAGACCGCGAAGCGGATCGGGAACTGCCCCGAACTGCTCATCGTCGCGCGGAAGAGCGGCGGCAACGGGAGTTGGCGGATGCGTCCGGCAAGCGCGATCGCAAGCAGCCCCGCCGCCGCGAAAAAGACCAGCACGACGCTTTGCGTCCCGAACCCCGCCACACCCGCCAGCACCAGCGACAAGGCCACCAGCGGCAGCGCCTCTCCCACCGCCCCCGAAGCGAGGACGAAGGGGCCATAGGGCGGCGCAAGCAGGCCTGCATCCTTGAGGATCGGCATCAGCGCGCCGATCGCGGTCGTCGCGATGGCGATTGCGATGAAGCCTCCGCCGCTGAACAGTCCCAGTGCCTGCCCCCCGAACCCCAGCCCCAGCCCGATCGCCAGCGACAAGACCCAGCCGCGCAGCGCAAGCCGTGTCGGCGCGCCCCGCACCTGCACGGGATTGATCTCGAGCCCCGCGATCAGGAAAAGGATGGCCAGCCCCAGCTCGGACAGGACATCGAGGATCTCGTTGTGATGGACGAGGCCCATGCCCTGCGGCCCGATCACCACGCCGAAGAGGATTTCGAGGACGACTGCCGGCAATATCGCCATACGCAGCAGCGCCGGAATAAGCGCCGCCAGCACGATGGCGAAGGACACGGCGACCGCACCGATGGCAAACTCTGCCGCGTCCATGTGATTGCATCCCCAAGGTGTTCGTCACGCCGACCTTGCCCTGCCGCGCCTGACCTTGGAAGATGGTTTCTTCGGCCCGGGCGGGTGTGGCGCGCCGCTCAGCTTTCGCGCGGCTCGGCCCATGTCGCGGGGATGTCGCTGCCCCCTTCCACCGAGTAGCGCGTTCCGGTGCGGAACAGCATCGGGTCCGCGGCGATGCGCCCCGCGGCCAGCCCCTCGCCCAGACCGAAGGTCGCGGCCTGATGGATCAGCGGGGCCGGCACATGGGAAAAGACGGTCGCGAGATGGTCGATGTCGCTCGTGGAATTCATCCGCATCAGCAGCAGGTTCTCGCATTGCGAGAGGACGTTGACATGGATCTTCTGCGGGCGCTGGGTCACGAGCAGCAGGTAGAGGCCGAACTTGCGCCCCTCCCCCGCGATCGCGGCCAGTTCCTCGGCCGCCATCGCCTGGAAGCGGTCTGCCGGGGTCTGCGGGCAGACGTTGTGGGCCTCGTCGATCACGAGGAGCGTGGGGCGGCGGTCATGGCGCGACTGCCAGAGATGCGCCACCGCGCTTGCCGCCATCATCGAGCGTTCCTCGGCCGAAGGCAGGCTTCCGAGGTCGATGACAAGCGCGCGCCAATCGTCGGGCACGAGATCGGTCATCGCGGGCTCGCCCGTGGGGGCCCAGACGCCCAGCCCTTCCACGCCGAGGTTCTCGATCCGGATTGCAAGGTTGCGGGCCCCGTCATCCAGCATCGCCACCGCCCGCTGGCGGATATCGCCGAGGGTGTATTCCGTGCTGCCGATCTCGCGGACGATCCGCTGGAACACGTTGTATTCCCGGGCATCGCGGATCGGATCGAGATCGAGCACCAGCGCCTGCTGCGCCATGGGAAGTCGGCCGAAGCGCGACCGAAGCGGCTTTTGACCGGGGCGCGTGCCGTGCACCGACAACCCGCCGACCGCCGCACCATAGCGGCCCGACAGGGCGGCATGGGCGGTCGCATCCATGCCCAGCCTGCCTGCATCCGACAGCTCGGCCAGACGCACGTAATCGGAATTCGGGTCGAGCACGGCGATCCGGAGGTTCGTTTCCAGCAACAGCCGCTCGAGGATGACCCCGAGCGAATATGTCTTGCCGGACCCCGATTGACCGCAGACCAGCGTGTGCCGCCCAAAGCCCGCGGCCTGAAGCGTGGCGGGCTGATCACCGGACAAGCGACGCATCTTGCCGATCTCGAGGCCCGCCTTCTTGCCCCGCGCTTTCCCGAAATGGTGAAGGACGAGCGTGGGATCGGCCGCCGACAGACGCGCGGCGCCGAAGGGCACCGGCTTTTCGTCGAGGATTCGGGTGCCGTCCGTCACCGCGCGGATCTCGCCGCGTCCGGCGATCCGCTTGAGGCCGCCCCCCGCATCCTGGACCTCGATATCGAGGATCTGGCCCAGGAACGGCGCGGCGTCCTCCCGGTCGATGCTGACATAACCGCCGAGGTCCAACGCGGCACCGAGACTGGCGGTGAAATGAAAGGCGTGCCCGTCGATCGAATAGGCTGTGGTGTCGTCTGTCATGAAACCGATGATGTCCCTGAGTTCGCCATGCCGCCGGATCGCAATATCACCGGCGCAGGCAGTTTCAAACGTGATCGCGCGGCCCGATCGGCGAGGCCCTGCGTGGTCCTGCGCCGATCAAGACGATGGACATGCCGCGCACGGGCGGCATGGGTTTTCCGGGTGGCGCGGGCCGGAGACCCGAAGCTGCGACAAGGCGGGCGGGTCGGCATCACCGGTCACGCTCTTCGTCTTGTTCGCGCCTGCGCATCAGGGCGTCGGCCACGGCACTCGCCGCGGCCACGAAGACGCCCAGCCCCACGAGGATGTAGAACATCGCGAACAGCTTGCCCGCGACGGTCTGGGGCACCAGTTCACCGTAGCCGACGGTCGAAATCGTCACCACCGCGAAGAACGCGGCATCGAGCAGCGACCAGCCTTCGAGGAGCCGGAAGGTCAGCGTCGCCAGCGCGATCATGGAAAACGCGAACATCAATAGGCCGCGCACCCGCGCGTCGCCCCATACATCGCGCAGACCGTAGTAGATCGTTCGGATCAGGCGCATGGCCGCTCCTCCCGGCAGGTGCCCGGTGCGGCACCGAATGCGGCGTGCGCGCTCAGGATCACCACACGCGGCCTCGCTGCCGCCGCCTCATGTCGACCGGACCCATCGGGGTCCGTGGCGCTGCGCGGAGCCGCGCCCGTGGCGGCCTCCCGGCCGGGTCACGGGCATGCGTCCAGCGCCAGTTCGCCGCCGCGATAGGACAAGCGGCCATCGCGGAGCATCTGATCCACCGCGGCATCGGCGCGCGCCGACAGCGCCGCGCGTGCACGCTCGATCGCATCGGGCGCGATGCCATTGGCCGCCGCCGCCCCGGCGACGATGTCGGCCACGGCCTCGAAGGCCGACAGGCGGCACTGCGCGTCCCGCAGCGTGTCGCGCACGAGGGCCTGCCAATCTTCGTCCGTCAGGGTCGCCAGCAGCGCGACCACGTCCCGCCCGCCCTCCGGGGCCGGCCTGCAATCGCCGAGTGCGACCGCGTCCGGGCCTGCGACCAGCGCACAGTCGAAGGCCTGCGCGCCGTTGCGGATGACGAGGCGGCCATCTTGCAGAAGGGCCACGGCCTCGACCCCGAGCGACGGGTCAAGCTCCTGCGCCGATACCGGCGCCGCCGCCGCCAAGAAGACCCCTACCACCGCGGCGATCCCGACGCCCGCTGTCCGACTGCATCCTGTCATTGCTGCTATCCCCATGGGTAAACCGATCTTTCCATATCGCGGGGCCACCGATGGCCGCCTGTCTGTCCTGTCTCACTCCGGCCGTTGCAGCCGCCAGAGATTGGGGCCCACCTGCACCATGTTTGCCCGCTCGGCGGCCGACAGGCGCTGGTTCAACAGCTGGTCCATGTCCGCGCCGACCTCGATGTTGTAGACGTGATAGAGGTGCCCGGTCGGGCTTCGGACCTGAAGATCGCTCAGGTCGATCACCTCGACGCCCTCCAGTTGCGAGACATCGTTTCCGGCCTGCCCGAGGCGCGGATATCCATGCACGCTTTCCGACAAGGCAAGCGGCCGGTCGGCATCGGCGACATAGACAGTGATGCTGCGCACGACCGGCCGGATCCGGGGCAGGAGACGGGCAAAGACGTCGAAATCCATGTCGGGCGCCAGCAAGACGATGTCGCCCAGCCGCACGTCGGGCCGTTGCGCCGCCACATCATGGATCGCCAGCACAATGCCGCGACCCCCAAGACTGTGCCCGGCGAGGTTCACCCGACCGGAGCCGAAGTGATCCTGCATCATGATGATCGTCTCGGCCAGGTCCAGAACGCTCCAGTAGAGATCGGCTTCGTCATGGGTGTAGTTCAGCAAGCTGCCGTCCGACGGCCAGCTGAACCACAGGAACCGCCCCAGAAGCCCGGCGTTTTCCTGCAGCACCGCGGCCCTGCGGCATCCCTTGTCGAAATCGATGTAGAAGCCGTGCGTGTAGAGCAGCGGCGCGGCATCGCCGCTCGTGTCGGCCAGCACCGACAGCACATCGCCGACCGGGGCGGGTCGGACGTCCGTCACCCGGAGGATTTCCTCGGGCACGCGGAAAGGCACCGCCTCGGCGACCGGCGTCAGGATGTCGAGGCGCCGCTCCGAGACCTCGCAAAAGCCGGCATCGAGGACACCGCGCTCATCTCCGTAGAACCGGCGGGGGTTCGTCTCGCCGGTCCGGTTGCGGATCGTGAGGTAGGGCACGCTGTGCGCCGCCCCGTCCTCTGCCACCGTGCCCTCTTGCTGGGCCACGGCGACCTCGGGGGCATGCAGGAGCAATGCCACCACGAGGGCGAGCGATGCCGGTGTCGCCCCGACCGGAAACCCGCGTGCCATGCCCACGCTCAGGCGTTTTCGGGGCGGCGGCGGTCAAGCGACACGAAGATCATGGATATCCCGTTCGAGATCAGCTCGATCGCGAGGAAAACACCCAGGACCACCGTGCTGGACCACGGAAAGCTCGAGAAGATCATGACCGACAGCGCGATGGAAATCAGGCCCGCGACGATGAGGAAGAGACGCGCACCTGCCGCCATGGGTGTGAAGGCAAGAACGATCCGGAAGATGCCGATCACCATCATCAGTGCCGCCACGATCACCGTCAGGCGCAGCACCCCGTCAAGCGGATGAACGATGAGGTTGAAGCCGAACACCGTGATCAGCGCGCCAAGCAGCAGGGCCCAGATGCGCGCGCCCCAGCCCTGGTCCTGAAACGCCGAGATAAGGGTCAGCACGCCGATCGCCGTGAACATGTATCCCGCCAGCAGTTCGGCGGTCAGGGTCGCCGCGAAGGGGTTCGCCAGCGCCATGATGCCGGCCACGACCGACAGGATGCCCACGACCAGCCAAAGAAACCAGTATTGCATGTCATCTTCCTCTAGAGTGTCCGGTCTGCGGGGCCGTCAAACCGGGCCACGCCCCCGATTGTCATGGGCCTTGTCGGCCAGTTGCTTGAAGACGTAGAGCGGCAGCAGGATCGAGGCGACCAGGCTGCCGAGCCAGACCAGCAAGGTCGCGGCCAGCCAGTTCGAAATGCCGCCGATTTCCATGCTGGACATGATCATGTCGGTCACTAACAGACCGACGAAGATGGTGACAAGCGCGATGCCACCCATCAGCTGCGGAAAGCTCTTGAACGAGATCTTGGTGATCAGCGGGCCCAGCACGGTCTGGACGAGGGAAAAGATGCCGACGGCGATCACGAAGGAGAGCGGATCGATGACGAAGCCGGGCAACAGCAGCACGGCGACGAGAAGCCCGACGGCATTGGCCGCGAGATAGGCGACGGTCGAAATCAGAAATCGGATCAAGACAGACACTCCGGTTCGGGGTTGGCAGGATGGGGACTCATACTGGCCAGAGATACGACGACATGAAACTGATGGTCTTTCTCGCGTTGCGCTATGCCCTGTGGCGCGCGGTGGTCCTTGCTGCCAAGTATTGCACGGAGCACGATGACTTGCTCAAAAAAAACGCACCCGGCACTGGGCGGCTCTGCGTCGGGCGTCCACAAGGCCGCGTGCCGGATGACGGTCGCAGCCCTGCGTATGCGTCGCGTCCGCTTTGGCGCGGCGTTGCCGACAGCCGGCTGCGGCGCAGTGCCGGGCATGATGCCGTCAGCACCCGGCACGGACCCGTTCGGAGGTCGCCCGACACGCGATCCCCCGACAGGGGGATGTCCATCTGCTGTGCGGTGCCTTGGTGCATCTCATCCCCTTCTCGACGCGGACGCTCGGTCCGCATGCCCGTGCTGGTCATCACGCGTTCAGGACGCGCGCCTTCTGTGCAAGGAATTCCTCTTCGGTCAGGATGCCGGCCTGCTTGAGGGCGGCAAGCTTTTCCAGCTCGGCCGCCGGGGAGGATCCGACCAGCCCGCGGATATAATCGCGCTGCGCGTCCTCGATCTCCCTGACGGCATCCATCTGGTTTTGCTGCATGCGGTCACCGCGCAAGACGATGTAGGCCAGGATGCCAAGCCAAGGCACCAGAATGATGAACAGCACCCACAGCGCCTTGGGCAGACCGCCCATGTCGCGGCTGCGAAAGACATCGGCCAGCACCGAGATCACCACCCAGATCCAGGCGACCATGAGGAACAGCCAGAAGATCGACCAGAAAATATCGAAAAAACCCAACGTGTCCTCCATTCCCTTGCCGTCCTTGCCGCGATGATCCTTGTCGCGTCGCCATGCGGTCACGAAACCCCGACCGCGACACGCCCGCGGCCGGACTTGACGCTACCCCGTCCCTCGGCGGATCATTGTTCCGGTATTCTCAATCATTTTCCGGAGCGCGCGAGGAACATGCTGAACGCGATGGGCTGGCTGGCCGAGGCCTCGCCCGCCCTGCGGGCGGAGATCGCGCGACCCTGCGATCAGATCACGGTGCGCGAGGCACGCATGCTGTATCATGTCGGCGATCCGGCTGGCGGCATCTTCTGCATCACGGCCGGTCGCCTCGAGATGCACCTGCACCGTTGGGGCAGCGAGCATTCGCTGGGGCATATCTGCGGACCGGGCTGGTGGATCGGCGATCTTGCCGCCATTTCCGGCGGCCCGCGACGGTTCGACGTCTGGGTGCAGGGCGACACGCGCCTCCTGCGGCTCAGCCGGGCGGAAATCGCCCGCATCTGCGATCTGCATCCCGAGATGCATCGGCATCTGCTGATCATGACCACGCAGAACATGCGCCTGCTGATCGACGCGGTCGAGGTGCTGGGGTTCTTCGACCCGGTGCGGCGCGTCGCGGCCTGCCTCGCGCGCGTCGACAACAGCTCTCCGGGATGGGACGGCCGCCTGATCATGACCCAGGGCGAACTGGCCCATATCGCCAAGCTGTCGCGGCGGCGCACCAATGCCGCGCTGCAGGATCTCGAGACGGCCGGGATGGTTCGTCTGGGCTATGGCGTGATCGCCTTGGCCGATCGACAGGCCCTCGCCCGGCTGGTGGAGGGCGACGGGACGACCGCCAACGCCCCCACCGACGACCGCGGATGACCGCCCCCGATCCCGCCTGCGCAACGCCGCATGGGCCCATGCCGGTCGCCCGGCGCAAGGCGCGCGCGCCGGCCTGCGGCCCGGTCGAGCACCTCGGTGCCGCGCAGGCGCCTGACAGGCAGTGTCATGACGGGCGGCTGTCCAGATGCGCCTTGAGCGCGCGCAACAGGCGGCGGTGGGCGCCGCGGTGGCGATTGCGCAAATGCACGGCGGCCAGCACCGGCTGGTCGATCACGGGGGCCCGCGCCACCCGCCGCGCCAGCCCCGCACGCTCGAGGTCGCGGGCGGTCTCGCGCAGGACATAGGTGCTGCCGCCCAGCGCGATCAGCAGGCCCCGGATCACCGCGTTCTGCCCGCTCGAGACCGCGCCGACCGACAGCATCGGCAGGCGCTCGGCATGGGTCGCGGAAAAGGCGGGGGCATAGTTGGGCAGGATGTAGCTGCCCGGCCGCACCTCGGCGAGGTCGGCGGCCTCGGTCGAGACCATGACATAGGCGATCTCGCCCAGGCTTTCGAAATGCAGGTCGGGGTGCGGCTTGGGCGTGTAGTGGATCGCGATGTCGAGCGCGCCGTCACGCACATCGGCGCACATCTGCGCCGAGTAATCGGCCTCGACATAGAGCGCCGTATCCGGCACCGCGCCTTGCAGCGCCGCGACCCAGTCGGCGACCCGGTCGCCCAGAAGGTCGTGCTGGATGCCGATGCGCATCGTCACCGCCTGCCCGCCCGTGCCGCGCACCGCCTGCCCCGCCGCGGTCCACGCCAGCCGCAGGCCGCGCGCATGCGGCGCAAAGCGCAGCCCCTCGGTCGTCAGGTCCGTGCCCGCGCGGCTGCGCTCCAGCAGGCGACATCCCAGCGCCTGCTCCAGCGCGCGCACACGCCCCGAGACGGTGGATTGCGTCACCCCCAGCCGCGCGGCCGTTCGGTTGAAGCTGCGCGTTTCGCACAGGTCGAGGAAGGTCTCGATCATCTCGATATTCATGGCCGCGCCTCTGATCGGTTTTCCCGATCAAAACACATGCGCGAATGGAATTGAACCATGCACCCGCGCCGGAAATACTCGACTGCAAAGAGAGGGAGGATCGCCATGGCCGAGATACCGGGGCACGCGCGCGTCGTGATCATCGGCGGGGGCGTCGTGGGCGTTTCGGCCCTCTACCACCTGGCCAAGGCGGGCTGGACCGACTGCGTTCTGCTGGAAAAGAACGAGCTGACGGCCGGCTCCACCTGGCATGCGGCGGGCAACGTGCCGACCTTCTCGACCTCCTGGTCGATCATGAACATGCAGCGCTATTCGACCGAGCTCTATCGCGGGCTTGGCGAGGCTGTCGGTTACCCGCTCAACTACCATGTCACCGGCTCTGTCCGGCTGGCGCATTCCGACGAACGGATGCAGGAGTTTGCCCGCGCCCGCGGCATGGGCCTGCACCAGGGGATGAACCTGGAAATCCTCTCGCCGGGCGAGATCAAGGCGAAATACCCCTTCATCGAGACCCATGACCTCAAGGGCGCGCTTTACGATCCAGCCGATGGCGACATCGACCCCGCCCAGCTGACGCAGGCGCTGGCCAAGGGCGCGCGCGACATGGGCGCCACGATCCTGCGCTTCTGCCCCGCCACCGGCGTCAGCCGCGAGGGGGAGGAGTGGATCGTCCAAACCGATCAGGGCGATATCCGCTGCGAGATCGTGGTGAACGCCGCGGGTTATTACGCGCAGCGCGTGGGCGAGTGGTTCAAGCCCTATGGCGGGCGCACCGTGCCGATGATGGTCATGGCGCACCAGTACCTGATCTTCGACGAGGTGCCCGAGGTGCGCGACTGGTCCGCGCAGGCGGGCCAAAAGCTGCCGCTTCTGCGCGATGTCGATGTCTCCTACTACCTGAGGCAGGAAAAGAACGGGTTCAACCTCGGCCCCTACGAACGGCCCTGCCAGGCGCATTGGGCCGACCCCGCCGACCCGATGCCCGAGGATTTCAGCTTTCAGCTTTATCCCGACGCGCTCGACCGGCTGTCGGTGCAGATCGAATCCTCGATGGAGCGCGTGCCCGTGCTGGCCGAGGCGGGGCTGGCCAAGGTCATCAACGGCCCGATCCCCTACGCGCCTGACGGCAACCCGCTGCTGGGGCCGATGCCCGGCGTGCCCAACGCCTTCGAGGCCTGCGTCTTCACCTTCGGCATCGCGCAGGGCGGCGGCGCGGGCAAGGTGCTGGCCGAGTGGATCACCGAAGGCGCGACCGAATGGGACATGTGGTCCTGCGACCCGCGCCGCTTCACCGATTTCACCGACCACGACTATTGCGTGCAGAAGGGGATGGAGGTCTACGGCCACGAATACGCCATGCATTTCCCCTGGCATCGCTGGCCCGCCGCGCCGGATCGCAAGCTGTCGCCGGTCCATGACCGGGTGAAGGCGCTTGGCGGCCAGATGGGCGCCTATGCCGGGTGGGAGCGCGCCAACTGGTTCGCGCATCCGGGCGACGACACCTCCGAGGCGGCGACGCAGACCTGGAACCGCACCGGCCCGTGGGAGGCGCGCATCCGCGAGGAATGCGAGGCGGTGCGCGACAGCGTCGGCGTGCTCGACCTGCCCGGCTTCTCGCGCTTCCGCCTGACGGGTGCAGGCGCCGCCGACTGGCTTCTGGGCAAGATCGCGGGCGGGCTGCCCAAGCCGGGTCGGCTGACCCTCGGCTATTTCCCCGATGCGCGCGGCCGGATCGTGACCGAAATGTCGGTCGCCTGTCACGGCGAGGATGACTTCACGCTGATCACCGCGGCCACGGCGCAATGGCACGATTACGAATGGCTCGCCCGCGACCTTGCGCCGGGGCTGTCGCTGACCGACCAGAGCCGCGATCTTTCCACCCTTATCGTCACCGGCCCCGAGGCGCGCGCGCTGTTGGAAGCCGTGGGCACCGAGGCCGACCTGCACCTGCCCTGGCTCAGCCATCAACAGAGCGTCGTCGCGGGCCGCAACTGCTGGCTGGCGCGGGTGTCCTTCGCAGGGGAGCTGGGCTGGGAAATTCATGCCGAAAACGCATTCATACCAGACATTTACGATGCAACCTTGAAGCATCACGCGAAGCCCTTCGGCATGTGGGCGCTGAATTCCCTGCGGATCGAAAAGGGCTACCGCGCGTGGAAGGGGGATTTGTCCACGGATTACAGCCTGTTGCAGGGCGGTCTTGACAGGTTCATCCGCTTCGACAAACCGCAGGATTTTCCCGGCAAGCAGGCGCTTCTGGCCGAGAAGCAGGCGGGCGTGGCCAAGCGGTTCGTCACGCTGACCGTCGATGCGGGCCCGGCGGATGCGCCCTACATGTCGACGATCTGGCATGACGGCTCCGTGGTGGGCGAAACGACCAGCGGCGCATGGGGCTACCGGGTCGGAAAATCCGTTGCTCTGGGAATGTTGCGGGCCGACCTGCATGCGCAAGGAACGGAGCTGGAGATCGACATTTTCGGCGACCGCCGCCGCTGCGTGGTCGAGGCCGACGCGCCCCTCTGGGACCCGGCGAACGCACGGCTGAGGGCCTGAACATGCCGCTTCCCCCCCATGCCCGCGCGGTCATCATCGGCGGCGGCGTCTCGGGCTGTTCGGTCGCCTATCACCTGTCGAAACTGGGCTGGACCGATATCGTCCTCCTGGAACGCAAGCAGCTGACCTGCGGCACGACATGGCATGCGGCGGGCCTGGTGGGGCAGCTGCGCGCCAGCCAGAACATGACGCGGCTGGCGAAATATTCCGCCGATCTCTACCTGCGGCTCGAAGAAGAGACCGGCATCGCCACCGGCATGCGGCAGACAGGCTCGATCTCGCTCGGGCTGACCGGGGACCGGCGGCAGGAACTGCTGCGGCAGGCCACCCTTGCCCGCGCCTTCGGGGTGGAGGTCGAGGAGATCACCGCCGCCGAGGTCAAGGCGATGTATCCCCATGTCGAGGTCGGCGACGTGACCTGCGCGGTGCACCTGCCGGGCGACGGGCAATGCGACCCCGCCAACATCGCCATGGCGCTGGCCAAGGGCGCGCGGATGCGCGGTGCGCGGATCGTCGAAGGCGTGCGCGTCACGCGCGTGACCGACGATGGTGCGCGGGTGACGGGCGTGGATTGGGACACGGGCGAGGAACAGGGCCATATCGCCGCCGATGTCGTCATCAACTGCGGCGGCATGTGGGGCCGTGACCTGGCAGCAGCTTCCGGCGTCACCCTGCCGCTGCACGCCTGCGAACACTTCTACCTCGTCACGGAACCCATTGACGGGCTTGGGCATTTGCCCGTCCTTCGTGTGCCCGACGAATGCGCCTATTACAAGTCCGACGCCGGCAAGATGATGCTGGGGGCCTTCGAGCCGCGCGCCAAGCCCTGGGGCATGGCCGGCATACCGGAAGACTTCTGCTTCGACGCGCTGCCCGAGGATTTCGACCATTTCGCGCCGATCCTCGAGAAGGCCACCGCGCGGATGCCCCTGTTCGAGACGGCGGGGATACACACCTTCTTCAACGGCCCCGAAAGCTTCACGCCGGATGATCGCTACTACCTGGGCGAGGCACCCGAACTTCGCGGCTACTGGGTGGCGGCGGGCTACAATTCCATCGGCATCGTCTCTTCGGGCGGGGCGGGCATGGCGCTGGCCCATTGGATCGCCGAAGGCGAGGCGCCTTTCGACCTGTGGGAGGTCGACATCCGCCGCGCGCAGCCGTTCCAGCGCAACCGCCGCTACCTGCGCGACCGCGTGACGGAAACGCTGGGCCTGCTCTACGCCGATCACTGGCCCTACCGGCAGGTCGAGACCGCGCGCGGCGTCCGGCGCTCGCCGGTGCATGAGCACCTGAAGGCCGCGGGCGCCGTCTTTGGCGAGGTCGCGGGGTGGGAGCGCGCGAACTGGTTCGCCACGGCGGATCAGCCCCGCGAATACCGCTACGACTGGCACCGCCAGAACTGGTTCGACAACCAGCGCGCCGAGCATATGGCGGTGCGGACGGGGGTGGGCCTCTTCGACATGACCTCTTTCGGCAAGATCCGGGTCGAGGGGCGCGACGCCTGCGCGTTTCTCAACCAGCTTTGCGCGAACGAGGTCGACGTGCCCGCTGGCCGCGTCGTCTACACCCAGATGCTGAACGCCAGGGGCGGCATCGAGAGCGACCTGACGGTCACGCGCCTGTCGGAAACCGCTTTCCTGCTGGTCGTCCCCGGCGCGACGCTGCAGCGCGATCTTGCGTGGCTGCGCGCCCATGCGGGCGAGCGGGCGGTGACGATCACCGACATGACCGCCGCCGAGGCGGTGTTTTGCCTGATGGGCCCGAAATCGCGCGAGATGCTCCAAGCGGTCAGCCCCGCGGAGCTTGGCAACGCGGCGTTCCCCTTCGGCACCGCGCAGGAAATCGAACTGGGCTACGCGCTGGCCCGCGCGCATCGCATCTCCTACGTGGGCGAGCTGGGGTGGGAGCTTTACGTCTCCACCGACATGGCCGCCCATGTCTTCGAGACGCTGGCGCAGGCGGGCGCGGATCACGGGCTGACGCTTTGCGGGCTTCACGCGCTCGACAGCTGCCGCATCGAAAAGGCGTTCCGCCATTTCGGCCATGACATCACGGATGAGGATCACGTGCTCGAGGCCGGCCTCGGCTTCGCCGTCCGCACGGCAAAGCCCGGTTTCATCGGCCGCGACGCGGTGTTGCGCAAGCGCGAGGCGGGGCTTGCCCGCCGCATGCTGCAATTCCGGCTGGAAGACCCCGAACCGATGCTCTTTCACAACGAGGCGGTGGTGAGGGACGGCAAGATCGTGTCGATCCTGACCTCGGGCAATTACGGCCACGCCCTCGGCGGGGCGATCGGCATGGGCTACGTGCCCTGCGCGGGCGAGAGCGCCGAAAGCGTCCTGTCTTCCACCTACGAGATCGAAGTGGCCGGTGTCCGGCACCGCGCGCAGGCGAGCCTTGCGCCGATGTATGACCCGAAATCGGAAAGGGTGCGCCAATGAGCGTTGAGACCGAAGAAAAACGCCCCTCTCGCCGCGGCGGCGGCCGGGCGGCCCGTGTGGCCACGCGCATGGCGCCCCTGGCCGACGACCTGCGCCCGGTGCGCGCGGGGCTCTCGGGCGGGCAATACACCCCGCTGACCGAGGCGGGGGTGCTGCGCATCCACGAGGCCGCGCTCGACGCGCTGGAACAGGTCGGCCTGTCACAGGCCCCGCCCACGGGCGTGGCCGCGATGGTCGCCGCGGGCGCCATCCAGGGCGACGACGGCCGCCTGCGCTTTCCCCGAGCGCTGGTCGAGGACATGCTGGCCAAGGCCGCCCGCGGCATCACGCTATATGGGCGCGATCCGCGCCATCACCTCGACCTGTCGGGGACGCGGGTGCATTACGGCACCGCGGGGGCCGCGGTGAACCTCGTCGATGCGGTGACGGGCGATTATCGCCCCTCCACAGCGCGCGACCTGCATGACAGCGCGCGGCTGGCCCATCACCTCGACAACCTGCATTTCTTCCAGCGCACCATGGTCTGTTGCGACGTGGCGAACCTCGTCGAGATGGACATGAACACGCTTTACGCCTGCCTTGCGGGCACGACGAAGCATGTCGGCACCTCCTTTTCCGACCCCGCCAGCGTCGACCCGGGGATGGAGCTGATCCACATGGTCGCGGGCGGCGAGGATGCTTGGCGCGAGATGCCCTTCGTGTCGCTCTCCAACTGTTTCGTCGTCCCCCCGATGAAATTCGCCACCGAAAGCTGCGAAACGATGGAGGCCTGCATCCGCGCGGGCATGCCCATCCTGCTTTTGTCGGCGGGCCAAGCCGGGGCCACGGCCCCTGCCCCCATCGCAAGCGCCATCGTGCAGGCGGTGGCCGAGTGCCTGGCGGGTGTGGTCTACGTCAATTCCATCGCGCCGGGGCACCCGGCGGTCTTCGGCACATGGCCCTTCGTCTCGGACCTGCGGACGGGCGCGATGTCGGGCGGGTCCGCGGAACAGGCCCTGCTCAGCGCGGGCTGCGCGCAGATGCACCGCTTCTACGGTCTGCCCGGCGGGGCGGCGGCGGGGATGACGGATGCCAAGGTCCCCGACATGCAGGCCGGTTGGGAGCAGGGCATCACCAACGTGATGGCGGGGCTGTCGGGGCTGAACATGGTCTACGAATCCGTCGGCATGTATGCCTCGCTTCTGGGCTTCTGCCCCGAGGGGATGGTGCTGGGCAACGACCTGATCGGGCAGGCGCAGCGCTGCGTGCGCGGGATCGACGTGACCGAGGATGCGGTGTCGCTCGACGTGATGAAGGCGGTCTGCCTCGACGGGGGGCCGGGGCATTACCTCGGGTCGGACCAGACTCTGGCGCTGATGCAGACGGAGTATCTCTATCCCGAGGTCGCCAACCGGCTGACGCCCAAGGATTGGGAAGAGGCCGGGCGCCCCGACCTGATCGCCGCGGCGCGCAGGCGGAAGGAATCGATCCTCCAGATGGCGCCGCTGCAGGTACCCCACGAGATCGACCGCGCGGTGCGCGCGCGTTTCGACATCCGTTTCTGAGCCTTCGAAAGGATACATGATGAAGGTCGGTTTCATCGGTCTGGGCAATGTCGGCGGCAAGCTGGCGGGCAGCCTGCTGCGCAACGGGATGGACCTGTCGGTCCTCGACCTCGACGAAGGGCTCGTCGCGGGGTTCGTCGCGCGCGGCGCCAAGGACGGCGGCAGCCCGGCGGCCATGATGCGCGCCTGTGACGTGGTCATCACCTGCCTGCCCTCGCCCGCGGCTTCGGCCGCCGTGGTCGCGGCGATGCTGCCCGAGATGGGGCCGGGCAAGACGTGGATGGAGATGTCCACGACCGACGCCGACGAGGTGCTGCGCCTTGGCGCGCTGGTGGCGGAAACCGGCGGCCTTGCCGTCGAATGCCCCGTCTCGGGCGGCTGTCACCGCGCGGACACCGGCAATATCGCCATCTTCGCGGGCGGCCCGCGCGCCGCGGTCGAGCATGTGATGCCGCTGCTCGTGCATCTGGGTCGGCAGATCCTGCACACGGGCGATCTCGGCTCGGCCTCGAAGCTCAAGGTGATGACCAACTACCTGGCCACCGTGAACCTGCTGTCGCTCTGCGAGGCGCTGACCACGATGAAGGCGGCGGGGCTCGACCTGGCCACGACATACGAGGCGATCCGGATTTCCTCGGGCAATTCCTTTGTCCACGAGACGGAAAGCCAGCTGATCCTGTCGGGGTCGCGCGACGTGAATTTCACCATGGACCTCGTGCAAAAGGACATCGGCCTGTTCCAGAAACTGGCGACGGATGCGGGCGTACCGCTGGAGATTTCGCCGCTCATCATCGAGATCATGTCGGACGGGCAGCGCCGCTACGGGCTGCGCGCGCAATCGGACCGGATCATCGAGCGGCTGGAAGAGGCGACGGGGCTGAGCATCCTTGCCGATGGCTTCCCGACCGAGCTGGTCGATGACGAGCCCGAGGGGCTGGGGGCCGAGGTGATCCGCAGCCGCTAAGCCGCAAACGCCCCGACCAGCCAGTCGCGGAACAATAGCGCCTCGGGCCGGGGGCCGACTTGGGCGGGCAGAAGGACGTAATGCGCCTGCGCGTGCTCCAGCGTCAGGCCGGGGGCGACCGTCACGCGGCCCGAGGCGGCGAAGGGCGCGGTCAGGTCGGGCGAGATCAGGGCCGTGCCAAGGCCCGCGGCCACCATTTCCAGCGCGGCGAGCGACGAGTCGGTGCTGACACCCCGCCCGACCTTGGCGGGGTCGATCCCATGCGCTTCGGCGAAGCCGTCCCAGAAGCTTTCGCAGCCGATGATATGGATCGCGCGCGGCAGGAGCGGCGCGATGGCCGCCAATGCATCCGCGCCGAACTCCGTGCCGGGCGGACAGACCAGCACCGAGCCGGGCGCACTCAGCCGCCGCGCCTCCTCGACCGGCCAGCGGCCGTCGCCATAGCGGATATCGACGTCGATGCCGCCCTCGGGCGCGGTCTCGGCCCATGTGGCGCTGCACAGGCGCACCGGGATGCCGGGATGGGCCGCGCGAAAGCTGGCGACAAGCGGCGCAAGGCAGAGCGCCATGAAACTGGGCGGCGCACGGACCACCAGCGGCCTGCCGCCCGTCACGCCGAACAGCCCCGCCGTGGCGCTGGCCAGCTCGTCGAAGGCGCGGCGCACGGCGGGCAGGTAGGACTGGCCCAACTCGGTCAGCTCCACCCCCCGCGGCAGGCGGCGGAAAAGGGGATAACCAAGCCGCGCCTCCAGCGCGCGGACCTGCTGGCTGACGGCGGCGGGCGTCAGGCCCAGCTCGTCGGCGGCGGCGGTGAAGCCGCCCAGTCGCGCCGCGGCCTCGAAGGTTCTGAGCCACGCGGGCGGCGGCAGGTTGCGCATCGGGTTGACCCCATTCCAGTTTACCCTTTCCCGTGTTTTCCATTGTTTGTCCGGGGTCAGCAAGCCTGCAATCCTCGGGCGTTGCAGGGAGGCGCAATGGATATCTTCGACTACATCATCGTCGGCGCTGGCTCGGCCGGCTGCGTTCTGGCCGAGCGGCTCAGCGCCGATCCGAAAACCCGCGTCCTGCTGCTGGAGGCCGGTGGCAGCGACCGGCGCGCGCAGATCCGCGTGCCGATCGGCTATGGCATGTCCTACCACGACAGCCGCGTGAACTGGCGGTTCGAGGCGCAGCCCGACCCGGAACTGGACAACCGCCGCATGTATTGGCCGCGCGGCAAGGTTCTGGGCGGGTCGAGCGCGATCAACGCCATGGTCTACGCCCGCGGCCTGCCGCAGGATTTCGACGACTGGGAGGCCGCGGGCAATCCCGGCTGGGACGCCGCCACCGCCGCCAAGACCTTCGCCCGTGTCGAGCGGCGCATCGGGCCGGAGGGCGCACGGGGCGACGGCCCGCTTCATGTCACCGATTGCAGCGCCGACTATCATCCGCTGGGTCGGCATTACCTGAAGGCCGCGCGCGACATGGGCCTGCCCGAGGGTGATACCGTCACCGGCGAAGGGGTCGGCCCCTATTGCGTGACGACGAAGGGCGGCTGGCGCAACTCGGCGGCCGACGCCTTTCTGCGTCCGGCGATGCGGCGCAGGAACCTGAAGGTGATCACCGGCGCCGAGGTTCTGCGCATCGAGATGCGGGACCGCCGCGCCACGGGCCTTAGCTATCGCTGGGGCGGTCAGACCCTGACGGCCGCCTGCCGGGGCGAGGTGATCCTGTCGGCGGGCGCGGTGAAGTCGCCGCAGCTGTTGCAATTGTCGGGCATCGGGCCGGGCGCGCTGCTGCAAGGCTTCGGCATCACCGTGCAGATTGACGCGCCCGGTGTGGGTGGCGCGCTGCAGGATCACCTGTCGGTGACCTATGCCTTCCGCTGCACGGAACCCACGCTGAACCAGGTGCTGGGACGCCTGACCGGCCAGGTGGGCGCGGCCCTGCGCTATCTTTTCCGGCGCGACGGGCCTCTCAGCCTGAGCGTGAACCAGATGGGGGGCCTCGTGCGTTCGCGCCCCGGTCTTTCGCGGCCCGACACGCAGCTTTACTGCAACCCGCTGTCCTACTCGACCGTCTACCGCGACAAGCGCCCGCTTCTGAAACCCGACCCCTGGCCGGGCTTCATCCTTGGGTTCAACCCCTGCCGCCCCACGAGCCGCGGGCGGATCGACATCGCCAGCGCCGATCCCGCGGCGGCCCCGCGGATCATGCCCAACTCGCTGTCCACGAACAGCGACATCGCCGACATGATCGCGGGCGCGCGGCTGGTGGAGCGGATGCTGCAAACGCCCGCGATGCAGAGGCTGATCGCGGGGCCGAACGGTTTCAGCCCGGTGGGGGCGGATGACGACACGCTTCTGGCCGATGTGCGGGCCCGCGCCTCGACCGTGTTCCACCCCTGCGGCACCTGCCGCATGGCCCCACAGGCCGAGGACGGCGTGGTCGACCCCTCGCTGCGCGTCTGGGGGGTGGATGGCTTGCGCGTCGTCGATGCCTCGGTCTTTCCCAACATCACCTCGGCCAATACCAACGCGCCCACCATCATGATGGCGATGCGCGCGGCCGACCTGATCCTTGCGGAGGCATGACGCGGATGGACCGGATCGTCAGGATCGACAGCTTCACCACCCGCGACGTCGGCTTCGTGCGCGTCACGATGGAGGACGGGGCGCAGGGCTGGGGGCAGGTCTCGACCTATCATGCCGACATCACCTGCACCGTGCTGCACCGGCAGGTCGCGCCATGGGTTCTGGGCCGCGATGCGACCGACCTCGACGACCTGATGGACTGGGTGACCGAGCGGGAACACAAATTCCCCGGCTCCTACCTGCGGCGGGCGATGGGGGGCGTGGATACCGCGATCTGGGACATGCGCGGGCGTCGCGCGGGCCTGCCCGTGGCCTCGCTGATCGGCGGCTCACCCGGCGCCGTGCGCGCCTACGCGTCCTCCATGCGGCGCGACATCACGCCAGAGGCCGAGGCCGAGCGGCTGACACGGCTTGCGGGCGAGGACGGCTATACCGCCTTCAAGGTCCGCGCGGGATCCGAGGTGGGGCGCGACCGCGACGAATGGCCGGGCCGGACCGAGGCGGTGATCCCCGCCATGCGCCGCGCCCTGCCCGAGGCCGACCTGCTGATCGACGCCAATTCCTGCTACTCCGTCCCCCGCGCGATCGAGGTGGGGCGGATGCTGGAGGATCACGGCTTCTGCCATTACGAGGAACCCTGCCCCTACTGGGACCTCGACGCGACCAAGGCCGTGACCGAGGCGCTGGACATCGACGTGACGGGCGGCGAGCAGGATTGCCAGCTCTCGACGTGGAAGCGCATGATCGACATGCGCGCCGTCGATGTCGTGCAGCCCGACATCATGTATCTCGGCGGCCTCTCGCGCACCCTGCGCGTGGCGCGCATGGCCGAGGCGGCGGGCCTGCCCGTGACGCCCCATTGCGCCAACCTGTCGATGGTGACGCTGTTCACGCTGCACCTGATGCGGGCGATCCCCAACGCCGGCAAATACCTTGAGTTTTCGATCGAGGGGCCGGAGTATTACCCATGGCAATACGACCTTTTCACGGAAAGCCCCTACCGGATCGAGGACGGCCACGCGATCCTGTCCGATGCCCCCGGCTGGGGGGTGGAGGTCGCGCCCTCCTGGCTGTCGCGGGCGCACGCCCGGACAAGCGGGTGGCCGGAAGATGCGGCGGTCTGGCCCGGGGAATGACGAAAGGAGCGAAGAAACCGGCGCTTCGGGGCAAATCAAGGCTTTGTAACAGGCCCCTCGTATGTATGATCGCACCATCACGATCCGGCCCACACGCGGCGCAGCCTGCGCACCGGTCAGGGTCCAACGGGAAAACCGAATGAACCATGCCCGCGCAGATCGCGAAACGGGCTGACAACGGGAGGAAGACCGACCATGAAGACACCCAGACTCCACGCCATGCCGATCTCGCGCCGCGGCGTCCTGCAAGGGGCCGCAGCCGTCACCGCCGCTGGCCTGATCCTGCCCTACGGCGCCAAATCCGCCCGCGCCCAGACGCGCGGCGGCACGTTCCGCGTGGGGATCGGCCACGGCTCGACCTCGGACAGCCTCGATCCCGGCATCTGGGACAATCTCTACGTGCAGACCTTCGCGGCCACACGCCACAACTACCTGATCGAGGTCGGCTCGGACGGACAACTCGTGCCCGAGATCGCCGAGAGCTGGGACACCGGCGACGGCATCACCTGGACCTTCACGATCCGTCAGGGCGTCACCTTCCACTCCGGCAAGGACGTCACGCCCGACGACGTGGTCGCCTCGATCAACCATCACCGCGGGGATGACAGCACCTCGGTCGTCAAACCGCTTCTGGCGGCGATCACCGATGTGCGCGCGGATGGCAACACCGTCGTCGTCACGCTGGACGCGCCGAACGCCGACCTGCCCTACCTGATGACGGATTATCACATCCCGATCATGCCGGGCACGGATGGGCGCATCGACCCGGCCTCGACCGACGGCTGCGGCGGCTACATCGTCGAAAGCTTCGAGCATGGCGTGCAGTCGACCGTGAACCGCAACCCGAACTACTGGAAAGAGGACCGCGCGTGGTTCGACCGGGTGGAACTGGTCTCGATCCTCGACCCGGCGGCGCGCCTGAACGCGCTGATCACCGGCGAGGTGCACCTGATCGACCAGGTCGATCCGGCCACCATCGGCATGCTGGAGGGCCGCGGCGTCGCGCGCATCCTGTCGATCCCCGGAACCGCGCATTACGGCTTCCCGATGGACAGCCGCCAGGCGCCCTATGACGACAACAACGTGCGTCTTGCACTGAAATACGCGCTGGACCGTCAGGCGATGGTCGACGTGATCCTCGGCGGCCATGGCGCGGTGTCGAACGACAACCCGATCGGGCCCGCGAACCGCTATTTCAACACCGAGATGGAGATGAAGACCTACGACCCCGACCGCGCGCGCTTCCACCTGCGCGAGGCGGGGCTGGACAGTCTCGATGTCACCATCGCGGTGGCCGACGCGGCCTTTTCGGGTGCGGTCGACGCGGGGGCGATGTTCTCGGAAACCGCGCGGGCGGCGGGCATCAACATGTCCGTCAACCGTGTTCCGAACGACGGCTACTGGTCGAACGTCTGGCTGAACCCCAACGGCGACACGCCCTTCTGCGCCACCTACTGGGGCGGCCGCGCGGTCGAGGACCACATGTTCACCACCGCCTATGCCGCCGGTGCGGAGTGGAACGAGGGCCACTGGGTCAACGATCGGTTCAACGAGCTGCTCGTCGCCGCCCGCTCGGAGGTGAACGAGGATCTGCGCCGCGAGATGTACATGGAGATGCAGCAGATCGTGTCCTTCGAAGGCTCGACCATCATCCCGATGTACAACAACTACGTGATGGCCGTAGCCAACGAGGTCGCCACGCCCGAGCAGATCTCGGCCAACTGGAACTTCGACGGCTTCCGCTGCGTCGAACGCTGGTGGATGGCCTGATCACCCCCCTCGCCCCCGGTGCGCACCGCGCGCCGGGGGTCTTCCTGACCTGCGAGGGAGGACGGACCCCTGTCTGACGTGATCCGCATGATCGCCCTGCGCCTTGCGCTGGGTATCGGACTGCTCTTCATCGTGTCGCTCATCATCTTCGGTGCCACGGAACTTCTGCCCGGCGACCTCGCCCAGCAGATCCTAGGGCAAGGCGCCACGCCCGAGACGCTGGCGGCACTTCGCGAGCAACTGGGCCTGAACGACCCCGCGCCGGTGCGCTACTGGAACTGGCTTTCGGGCGCGCTGACGGGCGATTTCGGCGTTTCGCTCACGAACGGCCGCCCGATTTCCGAGCTGATCGGCGCGCGGCTGGGCAACACCGTCTTTCTTGCGCTTTACGCAGCGGCACTCGCCGTGCCGATCTCGCTGGTGCTCGGCATCCTCGCCGCGCTCTGGCGCAACTCGATCTTCGACCGCGTCGCCAATGCGGGCGCGCTGACCGCGATCTCATTCCCCGAGTTCTTCGTCGCCTACATCCTCGTCCTGTGGTTGGCGCAGTCGGGGTATTTTCCGTCGATGGTTCGGATCAATCCGACCACCGACTTCGGTGACCGGCTTTACATGACGTTCCTGCCCGCGCTGACGCTGACCCTTGTGGTCACGGCGCACATGATGCGCATGACGCGGGCCGCGATCATCAACCTGATGGCGTCGCCCTATATCGAGATGGCGCGGCTCAAGGGCCTGTCGCCGCTGCGGATCGTGCTGCGCCACGCGGTGCCCAACGCTCTGGCGCCCATCATCAACGTGATCGCGCTGAACCTCGCCTATCTCATCACCGGTGTCGTGGTGGTCGAGGTGGTCTTCGTCTACCCCGGCCTCGGGCAGCTGATGGTCGATGCCGTGTCGAACCGCGACATCGCGGTGGTGCAGGCGGTGGCGCTGATCTTCGCCGGGGCCTATGTCGCCCTCAACCTCATCGCGGACGTGCTTTCGACGATCACGAACCCGCGGCTGATGCACCGGAGGTAGCGCCATGGGCTTCACCACCTCCGTCCTGCTCGGGCTTGCAGGCCTGTTCGCGCTGGCATGGGTCATCCGCGCAGGCGCGCGGTCGACCCTTACGGGGCAGGCCCGCAGCATCGCCAACGACATGCCCCTGACCGCGGCCTTCGGCCTCTTGGTCATCGCGATCTATACCGCGGTCGCCATCGCGGCCCCCGCGCTCGCCCCCTTCCCCGAGCGCGAGATCGTCGGCACCCAGTTTCAGCCATGGTCCGCCGAGCACCCCTTGGGCACCGACCGGATCGGGCGCGACATGCTCTCGCGGCTGATCTACGGCGCGCGGAACACCGTCGGCATCGCCTTCGCCACCACGGCGCTGGCCTTTGTCGTGGGCTCGATCCTCGGGCTTTGGGCCGCGCTGACTGGCGGCTGGCTCGACCAGCTGCTGTCGCGCTTTGTCGATGCGCTGATGTCGATCCCGGCGCTGATCTTCTCGCTCTTGCTGCTGACGATCTTCGGCACCTCGGTGCTGACGCTCATCCTCGTGATCGCTGCGGTGGATGCGACCCGCGTCTTCCGCCTTGCCCGCGCGGTAGCGCAGGGCATCGTGGTGATGGACTATATCGAAGCCGCCAAGCTGCGCGGTGAAGGGGCGTGGTTCCTGATCCGGCGCGAGATCCTGCCCAACGCCATGGCGCCGCTGGTGGCCGAGTTCGGCCTGCGCTTCTGCTTCGTCTTCCTGACGATTTCCTCGCTCAGCTTCCTCGGGCTGGGCATCAAGCCGCCCACCGCCGACTGGGGCAGCATGGTGCGCGACAACGCCACGCTGATCACCTTCGGCGATGTCACCCCGCTGCTGCCCGCAGGCTGCATCGCGCTGCTGACGGTGGCGGTGAATTTCGTGGTGGACTGGCAGCTGCACCGCGCCTCGGGCCTGAAGGAGTGACGACCATGAGCCGCGATGTGCTATTGAAGATCGAAGGGCTGCGGATCGAGGGGCGATCGGGTGACGACTGGTCCGAGATCGTCAAGGGCGTCGACCTGACGCTGCACAAGGGCGAAGTGCTGGGCCTGATCGGCGAGAGCGGGGCGGGCAAATCCACCGTGGGCCTCGCCGCCATGGGCTTCGCGCGCGACGGCTGCCGGATCACGGGCGGCACGATCGACTTCGACGGGATCGACCTGCGCAAGGCCTCCGAGACCGCGAAACGCGACCTGCGCGGCGCGCGCATCGCCTATGTGGCGCAATCGGCGGCGGCCAGCTTCAACCCCGCCCACAAGCTGATCGACCAGTATTCCGAGGCGCCCGTCGTCCACGAGGTCATGTCCCGCAGCGAGGCCGAGCGCGACGCGATCGACCTCTACCGACGGATGCAGCTGCCCGACCCCGAGGGGATCGGGTTCCGCTACCCGCATCAGGTCTCGGGCGGGCAGTTGCAGCGCGCGATGACCGCGATGGCCATGTCCTGCCGGCCCGACCTGATCATCTTCGACGAGCCCACCACCGCGCTGGACGTGACCACGCAGATCGAGGTTCTGGCCGCGATCCGCGACATCGTCCGGCAGTTCGACACGGCTGCGATCTACATCACCCATGACCTCGCCGTGGTGGCGCAGGCCGCCGACCGGATCAAGGTGCTGTTGCGCGGCGAAGAGGTGGAAGAGGCCGAGACGCGCCAGATGCTCGACGCACCTCGCGAGGAGTACACGAAATCCCTCTGGGCCGTGCGCAGCTTCGCCCGCCCCGAACAGCCCGCGCCCACGGGGCAGCCGATCCTTTCCGTGCGCGATGTCACCGCCGCCTATGGCACGGTGAACGTGCTGGAGGACGTGAGCTTCGACATCCACGCGGGCCGCACCGTGGCCGTGGTGGGGGAAAGCGGCTCGGGCAAGTCCACGACCGCGCGGGTGATCACCGGGCTTTTGCCGCCGAAAGCGGGCGAGGTTCTGTTCGAGGGCAGCCCCCTGCCCCCGGCACTCAAGGGTCGCACGCGCGAGCAGTTGCGGCAGGTCCAGATGATCTACCAGATGGCCGACACCGCGCTGAACCCCAAGCTGCGCTTGCGCGAATTGATCGGGCGGCCCGCGCAGATGTATCTCGGCCTTCAGGGCCGCGCGCTGACCGCCCGCGTGCGCGACCTGTTGCACCTGATCGAGCTGGACCCCGACACCTATATCGACCGCCTTCCGGGCGAGTTGTCGGGGGGGCAGAAACAGCGCGTCGGCATCGCCCGCGCGCTGGCCGCCGAGCCCAAGCTCATCATCTGCGACGAGGTCACATCGGCCCTCGACCAGATCGTGCAGGAGGGCATCCTGAAATTGCTCGACCGGCTCCAGCAGGAATTTTCGCTGGCCTACATGTTCATAACCCATGACCTCGCCACGGTGCGCGCCATCGCCGATGACGTGGTGGTGATGCAGCGCGGCCGCGTGGTCGAACAGGGCCCGAAACCCGAGATGTTCGCGCCCCCGCACGAGCCCTATACCGAGCTTCTGCTGTCCTCCGTGCCCGAGATGGACCCCGACTGGCTCACCCGCCTGCTCGAAGCGCGCGAGGCAGGGCGCACGCCGGAACCCGCCGACGTGCTCTGACCCCTCAGCCCCGCGGCTGGTTCAGCAAGATGCGGTCGGGCCGCGGATGCGCCGCGTGGGCCGCGACATAGGCCGCCGTCCTCTCCGCCACCGTGCCTTCGGGCGCCACGACGCGCCGCGTGGACAGGTCGACATGCAGAAGCAGCGTCTCGACCGTGGCGGCGGGCGTGTCGCCCCCGGTCCAGAACCGGTTGAGAAGATGCAGTTTGCGCCCGTCGCCGCCCAGCGCCTGCGTCGTCACCATGACCCGGTCGCCGATGGCGATCTCGGCGAAATAGCGGATGTGGTTCTCGGCGGTGAAATAGCTGAAGCCGCCCGCGATATAGGCCTCGTCTGCCCCGATCATCGCCATGAACCTGTCAGAGGCGCGCGAGGCGACTTCCATGTAGCGCGCCTCGTTCATGTGGCCGTTGTAATCGACGAAACTGGTCGGCACCTGCATCTCCAGCGTCACCGGTAGCCCGTCCGGCCCGGTGCCGCCCTGCGGCAGGCTTTGCTCATGGGCGCGGATCACGCCGCCCGCCCCTGACCCGGTGCGCTTGAGCGCCCGCATCATCGCCACGAGGTTCTCGTCGCGCAGTCGCTCCAGCTCGCGAATGCTGCGATGCCCCGATTGCGCATCGGACTGGCCCGCGATCAGGTCGACCAGTTCGTCGTTGAACTCGGGCACATCCATGAGTTTCGTCCAGGGCCATGTCAGGCAGGGCCCGAATTGCGCCAGGAAATGGCGCATCCCCGCCTCGCCGCCCGCGATGCGGTAGGTCTCGAAGAGGCCCATCTGCGCCCAGCGCAGGCCGAAACCCATGCGGATCGCCTCGTCGATCTCCTCGGTCGTGGCGATGCCGTCCTTTACCAGCCACAGCGCCTCGCGCCAGACGGCCTCGAGGAAGCGGTCGGCGATATGGGCGTCGATCTCCTTGCGGACGGTCAGGGGGAACATGCCAATGCCGCGCAGGATGTCGGCGGCTTTCGCGGTCTGGTCGGGCGCGCCTACCAGCTCCACCAGCGGCAGCAGGTAGACCGGGTTGAACGGATGCGCCACGATGGCGCGCGCGCCTTTCTCGTTCAGTTCCGAGGGCTTGAAGCCCGAGGTCGAACTGCCGATCACGGCGCCTTCGGGGGCGGCCGCCATGATCTGCGCCAGCACCTTGTGCTTGAGCTCCAGCCGCTCGGGCACGCTTTCCTGCACCCAGTCCGCGCCCGTAGCGGCCTCGGCCAAGTCTGTATGATAGGTCAACACGCCCTCCGGCGGCAGCGCGCGCTCGTAAAGGCCCGGCAGGGACCGGCGGGCATTCGCCAGCACCTCGGATATCTTCCGCTCCGCCTCCGGGTCGGGGTCGAAGACCGCCACGTCCCAGCCATTGAGCAGGAAGCGCGCGGCCCATCCGCCGCCGATGACGCCGCCCCCGATGATCGCTGCTTTCATGTCATGCGCTCCGTATGTCCATCCACGGCAATGGCCTGCCCCGAGATTTTCGAGCCGCCCGGCCCGGTCAGAAACAGGATCATGTCGGCCAGGTCGTCGGCCGTGACCCAGGTCCGCAGGCTCGTGCCCTCGGCGTAAAGCGCGCGCACCTCGGCCTCCGGCACGCCGCGCGCGGCGGCTTCCATCGCCACGACACGCTCCATCCGGTCGCCCTCGACCGCACCGGGGCAGATCGCGTTGACGCGCACGCCATGCGGGCCCAGCTCCATTGCAAGCGTCTTCATCAGGCCGAGGATACCCCATTTGGCGGCGACATAGGGCGCGCGCGTCGGCACGCCCCATTGGCCCGAGGTCGAGGAGGTCAGCACGATCGAGCCCGAACCCTGCGCCGTCATCCGGCCCGCCGCCCAACGACAGGCGAGGAAGGCGCCATCGAGATTCGCCGCGAGACAGGCACGCCAGCCGGCGAAGTCCATCTCGGCCAAGGGCGCTGCCGGCCCGCCGGTCCCTGCGTTCGCGCACAGGATGTCCACACCACCCATGGCGCGCTCGGCGGCGTCTAAGAACCCCGTCATCTGCGCCTCGTCGGTCACGTCGGCCGCGACGCCGAGCGCGCCGGGCGGCACGTCGCCGGGGTCGAGGTCGCAATAGGCGACGCGTGCGCCCTCGGCGAGGAAGCGGCGCACAAGGCAGGCCCCGATGCCGGAGCCGCCCGCGGTGACGACGACACGGTGTCCGGCAAAGCTCATGCGGCGGGCGCCCGTTTCACGAGGCCCAGCTTCTCGCGCACCTCAGCCGGGGTCATCACCCGCGCGCCCATGCGCTCGACGATGCCCACGGCGCGCTCGACCAGTTGCGCATTCGTGGCCAGCACGCCCTTTTCGAGCCACAGGTTGTCCTCGAGCCCCACGCGCACATGGCCCCCCGCCAGCACGGCAGCGGCGGCATAGGCCATCTGGTTGCGGCCAAGTGAAAAGGCCGAGAACGTCCAGTCGTCGGGCACGTTGTTGACCATGGCCATGAAGGTGTTGAGATCGTCCGGCGCGCCCCATGGCACCCCCATGCAGAGCTGCACCAGCGCGGGCGCGTCCAGCACGCCCTCCTTCACCAGTTCCCTGGCGAACCACAGGTGACCTGTGTCGAAGGCCTCGATCTCGGGTTTCACGCCCAGATCGGTCATCATCCGCCCCATGGCGCGCAACATGCCGGGCGTGTTGGTCATCACGTAATCGGCCTCGGCGAAATTCATCGTGCCGCAATCGAGGGTGCAGATCTCGGGCAGGCATTGGGCGATATGCTCGACCCGCTCGGCGGCGCCCGCCATGTCGGTCCCAGCCTCGTTCAGCGGCAGGGGCCGCTCCGTCGGGCCGAAGGTGATGTCGCCCCCCATGCCCGCGGTCAGGTTCAGCACCACGTCCACCTCCGCGTCGCGGATGCGGTCCGTCACCTCGCGGTAGAGGTCGAGCCGGCGCGAGGGCGCGCCGGTCTCGGGGTCGCGCACATGGCAATGGACGATGGCCGCCCCGGCCTTGGCGGCCGCAATGGCGCTGTCGGCAATCTGTTGAGGCGAGCGCGGCACATGGGGGCTGCGGTCCTGCGTGCCGCCCGATCCGGTCACGGCACAAGTAATGAAAACCTCTCGGCTCATGGTCAGCGGCATCGGTTATCTCCCTTTCCAGACCGGATCGCGTTTCTCGGCGAAGGCCCGCGCGCCCTCTTTCTGATCCTCCGAGCGGTAGAGGCGTTCCACCGTCTCGAACTGGCTGCGCGTGATCCGGTTCAGCGCATCGTGGAACTTCATCGCCTCGGCCTCTCGCACGATCTCCTTGATCGCGGCGAAGACCAGCGGCGGCCCTGCCGCCAGGTCATCGGCCATGGCGCGGGCGGCCTGCATCAGGTCGGCGGCGGGCAGCACATGGTTCACCAGCCCCCACTGCGCCCCCTCTGCCGCATCGAACCAGCGGCCGGTGAACAGGAGTTCCATGGCGATATGATAGGGGATGCGCCTGGGCAGTTTGAGCGAGGCGGCATCCGCCACCGTCCCCGAGCGGATTTCCGGCAAGGCGAATGTCGCGTGATCGGCGGCGAGGATGATGTCGGCGCAGAGCGCCAGCTCCAGCCCGCCGCCGCAGGCGATCCCGTTCACCGCGGCGATCACCGGCTTGTTCAGCCCGCGCAGCTCCTGCAAGCCGCCGAAGCCGCCGACGCCGTAATCGCTGTCGGGCGCCTCGCCTTCGGCCGCGGCCTTCAGGTCCCAGCCGGGGCAGAAGAACTTTTCGCCCGCGCCGGTCAGGATGGCCACGCGCAACTCGGGGTCGTCGCGGAATTCGGTGAAAACCTCGCCCATGATCCGGCTGGTCGCCGCATCGATGGCGTTGGCCTTGGGCCGGTCGAGCGTCACCTCGAGCACCGCGCCGCGGCGGCTGGTGCGGATGGGGCTGTCGGTCATGGCATCTCTCCCAGTTGGATCAGGGCATCGACCGCGACGGCGCGGTCGGGGGTGACGATGAGCGGGTTGATCTCCAGCTCGATCAGGGTCTCGGCGTGGGCCATGGCGCAATCCTGCACCGCAAGGATCGCCGAGACCAGCGCAGCACGGTCCGCCGCGGGCCTGCCCCGGTAGCCGTCGAGAAGCGGCGACAGGCGCAGCCGGTCGAGGGCGGCCTCGATCTCGGGGGCGCTGGCGGGCAAAAGCAGCGAGACGGTATCGCCCAGAAGCTCGGCCAGAACGCCGCCCGCCCCGAGTGTCAACACGAACCCATGCGCGGGGTCGCGCAGGATGGCGACAAGGATTTCGGCAACGCCGCCCGTGACCATTTCTTCTACAAGAAATTCTGCACCACCCATCCGCGCCGCCGCGGTCTCGACGGCGTGCGTGTCGGAGAGGTACAGCACGACGGCCCCGGCCTCGGTCTTGTGGGCCACGCCCATCCGCTTGAGCGCCACCGGAAAGCCGATCCCGGCGGCGCACGAGGCCGCCTCGGCAGGCGAGGACGCCACCGCGCGGCAGGGCACCGGCACCCCATGGTCGGCGAGCAGCGCCTTGCCCTCCGCCTCGGTCAGGAGGCGCGGCGCGCGGGGCTCCGGCCCCGGCACCAACGGATCGGTGCCCGGCACCGCCTGCCCCAGTCGCGCTGCAGCCTCGAGCGCGGCGAGGCCCTCGGCAAAGCCCGCCAATGGCACCACCCCGCGCGCCAGCATCGCGGCGGCTGTCGCCTCGGGCATGGTCTCGGTCAGGCTCGAGAGGATCGCCATGGGGATGCCCGTGGCGGCCGTCGCATCCACGCAGGCGTCGATCACGATCTCCCAGGCGGAGGCGTCGCAGCGGTCGGGCCGCGGGAAGTCGAGGATCGCCAGGCCGATGGCGATATGCGGGGCGCACATCGCGGTGAAGACGCGAGCCAGTGCCGCGCGGTCGCCCCAGATATAGGTGTGGTAATCCAAGGGGTTGGCCAGCGCCACCTTGGGCCCCAATGCCGCGCGCAGCGCGCAGCGCTGATCCTCGGTCAGGGGCGGACAGGCCAGCGCGCGCCCCTCGACCATATCCGCGATGATCCCGGCCTCGCCGCCCGAACTGGACAGGACGCCAATGCGGTCGCAGGGCAAGGGGCCGACAGCATGCAGCAGTTTCAGCGCCTCGACCATCTCGGCCGGAGTGCGGACCCGCGCCATGCCCAGCCGGTCAAGGAGCGCCCCCGCCCCCGCATCGCTGCCCGCGAGAGAGCCGGTGTGCGACAGCGCCGCGGCGCGCGCGCCCTCTGACGAGCCCGATTTCAGGATCACCACGGGCTTGCCCAGCGCACGGGCGCGGGCGGCCATGGCGATGAAGGCCGAAAGGTCGCCCACCCCTTCGACATGCAGGCCGATGGCGGTCACGCGGTCATCCTCGAGCAGGCTTTCGGCGATTTCCGAAAGGCCCGATTGCGCCTGGTTGCCGACTGTCACGACATAGGCCAGCGGCAGGCCGCGGGCCTGCATCGTCAGGTTCAGCGCAAGGTTCGAGGATTGGGTCACGATGGCCACGCCGCGCGGGACCCGGTCCGCGCCATGCTGGTCGGGCCAAAGTGCGGCACCGTCGAGCAGGTTGAGGAAGCCGTAGCAATTCGGGCCCAGAATGCGCATCGGCCCCGCGGCCTCGACCAGCGCCGCCTCCAGCGCCACGCCGTCGCCGGTTTCCGAGACCGACTCGCGGAAGCCCGAGGCGAAACAGACCGCACCGCCCGCCCCCGTGGCCGAAAGCGCGCGCAAGACCTCGATGCTTGCCTCGCGGTTCACGCCGATGAAGACCGCGTCGGGTGCGTCCGGCAGGTCTGCGACGGAAGGAAAGGCCGCGACGCCCGCGACCTCGGCCCGTGTGGGATGCACCGGCCAGACCGGCCCGGCAAAGCCCACGGCGCGGCACCCCGCTACCACCGCGGCGCACCATGTTCCCCCGCCCACCACGGCGATGGACCGTGGGCGCATCAGGCGCGCAAGCGGCTGCATCTCAGGCGCCTCTGGGGCGGAAGATCTCGCGCCCGATGATGTGGCGCTGGATCTCGCTGGTGCCGTCCCAGATGCGTTCCACGCGGGCATCGCGCCAGAAGCGTTCGACGGGCAGATCGTCCATCAGCCCCATGCCGCCATGGATCTGGAGCGTCGCATCCGTCACCCGCGCCAGCATCTCGGAGGCGTAAAGCTTGGCCGACGCGATCTCGCGGTTGGCGGGCAGGCCCTGATCCAGACGCCATGCAGCCGCCAGCGTCAGCCAGTCGGCGGCGTCGATCTCGGTCACCATGTCGGCGACCTGGAAACTCACGCCCTGGAACTTGGCGATCTGTTGCCCGAACTGCCGCCGCTCGGCGGCGTAATCGACGGCCAGATCGAAACAGCGCCGCGCGCGACCGACGGAAAAGGCCGCGACCGTCAGGCGGGTGGCGTAGAGCCAGGTGTTCATCACCTCGAACCCGCCATCGACCTCGCCCAGCACCTGCCCCGCGGGCAGGCGGCAGTCGTCGAACTCGAGGATGCAGTTCTTGTAGCCCCGGTGGCTGACCGAATTGTATCCGTCGCGCACGGTGAAACCGGGGTGTCCCCGGTCGACAAGGAAACAGGTGATCCGCTTCTTTGGCCCGTGGGGGGTGTCATCGACGCCGGTCGCCACGAAGACGATGAAGAAATCGGCATGGTCGGCGCCCGAGATGAAATGCTTGGTGCCGTTCACCACCCAGTCGCCGCCATCGCGTTGGGCGGTGCATTTCATCCCGCGCACGTCCGATCCGGCATCGGGCTCGGTCATGGCGAGCGCATCCATCCGCTCGCCCCGCACGGCGGGCAGAAGGTAGCGCTCGCGCTGTTCTCCTTCGCAGGCCATCAGGATGTTCTGCGGCCGACCGAAGAAATGCGTCAGCGCCATGGAGCCGCGGCCGAGCTCCCGCTCGACCAGCGTGAATTCCAGATGGTTGAGGCCCCCGCCGCCCACCTCTTCGGGGAAATTGCAGGCCCAGAATCCCATCTCCAGAACCTTGCGCCGCAAGTCTGCGGCCAGATCGGCGGGCACCTCGCCCTTGCGCTCGACCTCGGTCTCGTGGGGATAGATCTCGGTCTCGACGAAGTCGCGGACCGTCGTGACGATCATCTCCTGTTCCGGTGTAAGGCCGAAGTTCATGACGCCCTCCCTGCATCTCCCTCATTGCTAGGAAGGGCGGTTTGAGACCATCATGCAGACTTGGCCCAAGACCCTGCAGGATTCGAAGATTTCGCACATGACGATCGACATTGCCGTCCTGCTCTTCCCCTCCTTTTCGAACCTCTGCCTCGCCAATGCGGTGGAGCCGTTGCGCGGGGCCAACACGCTTTCGGGCAAGCCGCTGTATCGCTGGCAATTCGTCGGGCTCGACGGTGGGCAGGTGCAGTCGTCCAGCGGCCTGCCGGTGACGCCCGAGATGCGCCTGTCGGAGTTGCCGGGGGCCGATTACCTCATGGTCATGCCGAGTTACGGGCACCGTCAGTTCGCCACGCCGGACATGCTGCGCGCGCTCAGGGCGGCGGCGCGGCGCTGTCACGCGCTGGTGGGGCTGGATACCGGCAGCCTGCTGCTCGCCGCCGCGGGGCTGCTCGACGGCTATCGCGCGACGTCGCACTGGGACGTGCTGACCGAGTTCGAGGAAACCTACCCCGAGGTTCAGGTCGTCCGCGACCGCAGCGTGATCGACCGCGACCGGCTGAGTTGCGGGGGCGCGACCACGACGCTCGAGCTGATGCTCGAGCTGATCGCCCGGCACCACGGGCCGAAGCTGAGCCTCGATGTCTCGGCGCTCTTCATGCATGGGGAACGGCCCGAGACCTGGCCGCGCCTGCCGGTCATGACGCGCGACCGCGTGCTGCGCGCGGCGGCGGCCCTGATGCGGCGCCACATGGAACAGCCGCTGCCGATCCGCGATCTCGCCCGCCGCCTCGGGATCAGCCAGCGCGGGCTGGAAAGCCGCTGCCGCGCCGCATCCGGGCGCACGCCGCAAGCGGTCTATACCGCCATCCGCATGTCCGAGGCGCGCCGCCTCGTGCAGGAGACGGGCCTGTCGGTGACCGAGATCGCCGGGCGCGTGGGCTACGCCGACGCCTCGGCGATGACGCGACGCTTTCGGGCCGAGTTCGGCGCAACCCCGCAAGAGCTGCGCCGGCAGCTGCGCGGGGCCTGAGCGATCCGCGCAGCCGGACCTGCCGCCTCAGCCCTCGGACAGGCAGTCCGACAGAACCTCGGCCAGACCGCGCAGCATCTGCGGGTAAAGCGCCGGACCGACCTCGAGGTTCGATCCCAGCGGGTCGAGCACCGCGGTGCGCGCCGCGCTGCCGTCCATGACGGCGGCCACGATGCCGGGGTCGAACTGCGGCTCGGACAGGACACAAGTCACCCCCTGCTCGGCCACGCGGGCCTGGATTTCCGCGATGCGTGCCGGGCTCGGGTCGCTCGCATCCGAGAGCGAGATCGCGCCGGACGCCGGAAGGTCGAAGCTTTGCTCGAAATACTGGTAGGCGTCGTGGAACACGATGAAGCCCTGCCCGCGGACGGGGGCGAGCAGCGTGTCGATCTCGCCCGACAGCGCGGCCAGTTCCTCGCGGCCCGCCGCGGCATTGGCGAAATAGGCCCCGGCGTTTTCGGGGTCTGCCGCCGAGAGCGCGCCTGCGATGGTGTTCAGCCACAACGCCGCATTCTCGGGCGACAGCCAGGCATGCGCATCATTCTCGCCATGGTCATGCCCGTGGTCGTCGTGGGCGTGATCATCGTGGCCGTGGTCGTCGTGTGCGTGGTCGTCATGGGCGTGGTCATCATGCGCATGATCGTCGTGGCCATGGTCGTCATGCCCGTGGTCATCATGCGCGTGGTCATCATGCGCGTGGTCGTCATGCCCGTGGTCGTCATGCGCGTGGTCGTCATGCGCGTGGTCGTCATGCCCGTGGTCGTCGTGCGCGTGGTCGTCGTGGGAGTGATCGTCGTGGGAGTGATCGTCGTGCGCGTGGTCGTCATGCCCGTGATCATGGTCGTGGGCCTCGTCATGGTCGTGCCCATGGTCATCATCGCCATGGCTATGCGCCTCGAACAGTGCCCCCTCTCGGAACGGCAGCAGCGTGGTGCCCTGCGCGGCAAGCAGCGAGATCACCTGCGCATCATCGGCCAGCGTGCCGATCGCGCCCTCCAGCCATGGCGTCAGGTCCGCCCCCATCCAGACCACGAGATCCGCCTCCTGCAGGGCCGACGCCTCGGAGGGGCGCAGGCTGTAGCTATGCGGGCTAGCCCCGGCCGCCATGATCAGGTCAGGCACCCCCACCCCGTCCATCACGCGCGCGACGAGCGAATGGATCGGCGCGATGTCGACGGCCACGCGCGGCACGTCGGCCAGCGCCGGAGAGGCCATCAGGACGGACGCCGCGGCAAGGGTCAGAGGCTTTCTGGACATTCCCAACTCCATGTGATTTTATAACAGTGATGGTCCGATACATGATATGAAATAACATGACAAGTCCCCACCCGCGCCCGGATGCCACCCGTGCCGACCCGGTCGGTTTCGGCAGCCATGACCACGCCCATTGCGTCCACAGTGCCGTGGCCGAGGCCGAGGCGCGCTGCGCCGCCGAGGGGTTGCGCTTTACCCCCGTGCGCCGCGCGGCGCTGGAATGCCTGCTCAAGGAGCACCGCGCGCTCGGTGCCTACGAGGTGCTGGACCGGCTGCGCGAGGGCGGCTTCGGTTCGCAGCCGCCGGTGGCCTACCGGGCGCTCGAATTCCTCGTGGCGCACGGCTTCGCGCATCGGATCGAGCGGCTGAACGCCTTCATCGCCTGCGCCCATCCCGGCGCGACCCACTCGCCCGCCTTCATGATCTGCCGCGAATGCGACGCCGTGGCCGAGGCGCAGGCCGCCCCCGCCCGCGGCGCCCTGGGCGAGGCCGCCCGCGCCGTGGGTTTCACCATCGAACGCACCGTGGTCGAGGCCGAGGGGCTTTGCCCCGCCTGCGCGGAAAAGGCCGCGACATGAGCCTGATCTCGGTCGAGAACCTCAGCATCCGCTATGGCGGGCAGACGGCGCTGGCCCATGTCGATCTGGCCATCGAACCGGGCGAAATCGTCACCATCGTCGGCCCCAACGGATCGGGCAAGACCAGCCTGTTGCGCGCGATCATCGGCGCCGTGACGCCAGCCGAGGGCCGCGTGCGCCGCAAGCCGGGGCTGCGCATCGGCTATGTGCCGCAAAAGCTGCACATCGACCGGACGCTGCCGATCACGGTCGAGCGGTTCCTCCGCCTGCCCGGCGGGGTAAGCCGCGACGACAGCGCCCGCGCGCTCGACCAGGCCGGCGTGCCCGATCTGTCGCCGCGGCAGATGTCGGCCCTGTCGGGCGGGCAGTTCCAGCGCGTGCTGCTGGCGCATGCCCTGATCCACCGCCCCGATATCCTGCTGCTCGACGAGGCGACGCAGGGCCTCGACCAGCCCGGCTCGGCGGCCTTTTACCGACGCATCGAGGAGGTGCGGCACGAAACCGGCTGCGCCGTCCTGATGATCAGCCATGAGTTGCATGTCGTGATGAGCGCGTCCGACCGGGTGATCTGCCTCAACGGTCATGTCTGCTGCGAGGGCACGCCCGAGATCGTGTCCTCGGCCCCGGAATACCGCGCGCTCTTCGGCACGGGAACGGGCGGCGCGCTGGCGCTTTACCGGCACGAGCATGACCATCAGCATGATGCCAGCTGCGCCCATGATCACGACGGGCACAAGACCGAGGCGGCCGAGTGATGCTGGACGATTTCATGACCCGTGCCACGCTGGCGGGGATCGGCGTGGCCTTTGCCGCGGCCCCATTGGGCAGTTTCGTGGTCTGGCGGCGGATGGCCTATTTCGGCGACGCGACGGCGCATGCCGCGATCCTGGGCGTGGCGCTGTCGCTGGCCTTGCAGATCTCGGTCTTCGCGGGCGCGCTGGCGGTGGCGCTGGTCATGGCGCTGACGGTGACGGTGCTGTCGGAACGGGGCTATGCGATGGATACGCTGCTGGGCGTGCTGGCGCATTCGGCGCTGGCCTTCGGCCTTGTCGCCGTGTCGTTCCTGTCGGGCATCCGGATCGACCTCATGGCCTATCTCTTCGGCGATATCCTCGCCGTGTCGCGGATGGACCTCGCGGTGATCTGGGGCGGTGCGGCGCTGGTCGTGGGGTTGATCGGCTGGCGCTGGTCGCGCCTTCTGACCGCGACGCTCAGCCCCGACATGGCCTTTGCGGGCGGCATCGACCCCCGGCGCGAGCAGCTGATCCTGACCCTGGCGCTGGCGATCACGGTGGCCGTGGCGATCAAGGTCGTGGGCGTCTTGCTGATCGCGGCCATGCTGATCGTGCCCGCCGCCGCCGCCAGGCCGCTGGCGCGCACACCCGAGGCCATGGCGCTGATCGCGGCGGGCATCGGCAGTGCCGCGGTGCTGATCGGGCTGCGCGGCTCTTATGTCTTCGACACGCCCGCCGGGCCCTCGATCGTCTGCGCCGCGGCGCTGGCCTTCGGTCTCACCGGCCTTTACCGCGCGGCGCGCGGCACCGGCTAGCCGCGGGGCTGCGGCGGCTGGTCAAGCGGCCCGGCGTGACTTAGCGTTTCCTGCGCAACAGACGTGCGGAGGAGCGGCCGGCCATGAAATCCCATTATCGTGTCGTGGTCATCGGCGGCGGCGTCGTCGGCTGTTCGGTGCTCTATCACCTTGCCAAATCCGGCTGGACCGATGTCTGCCTCCTGGAACGCTCGGTGCTGACGGCGGGCTCGAGCTGGCACGCGGCGGGTGGCATCCACGCGCTGAACGCCGATCCGAACATGGCCGCCCTTCAGGCCTACACCATCGACCTTCTGCCCGAGATCGAGGCCGAGTCGGGCCAGAACATCGGCCTGCACATGACCGGCGGGCTGACGCTGGCGGGCACGCCCGAGCGCTGGGAATGGCTGCAATCGGCCTATCGCGTCTTCCAGTCCATCGGGATCGAGGATTGCGAGTTGCTGACCCCAGCCGAGGCGCAGGCGCGCTGCCCGATCATGTCGACGGAGGGCATCCTCGGCGCGATGTGGGCCGACCGCGAGGGGTATGTGGATACCACCGGCACCGTGCACGCCTATGCCGCCGCGGCCCGCAAACGCGGGGCAATGGTGCATGAACACACGAAGGTCGAGCGCCTGACCCAGACCGCCGAGGGCTGGATCGTGCACACCGACAAGGGCGACATCGCCTGTGAACACGTCGTCAACGCCGCGGGCCTCTGGGCGAAACAGGTGGGGCGCATGGCGGGCGTCGAGCTGCCGGTCTCGCCGCTGAAGCACCATTACCTGATCACCGACACGATCCCCGAGGTGGCGGCGGCCGATTTCGAGATGCCGATGACCGTGGACCTCGAGGGCTTCACCTACATGCGGCAGGACCAGAAGGGCATCCTGATCGGCATCTACGAGCTGCAGCACGAGCATTGGGCGATGGACGGCGCGCCGTGGGATTACGGGATGGAGCTTTTCGCCGAAGACCTCGACCGGATCGAGACCGAGCTGGTGCTGGGCTTCTCGCGCTACCCCGCCGCGGAACATGCAGGCATCAAGACATGGGTGAACGGCGCCTTCACCTTCTCGCCCGACGGCAACCCCCTGGTCGGCCCCGTGCCGGGCAAGCGCGGCTACTGGTCGGCCTGTGCCGTCATGGCGGGCTTCCTGCAGGGCGGCGGCGTGGGCAAGACGCTGGCCGAATGGATGATCGAGGGTGAGCCCGAGGCCGACGCCTGGTGCATGGACGTGGCCCGCTATGGCCGATGGGCCGAGAACAAGCGGTATATCAGGGAGACAACGGGCCAGTTCTATTCCCGCCGTTTCGTGATGACCTACCCCAACGAACAACTGCCCGCGGGCCGCCCGCTGAAACGCGCGCCGGCCTTCAGCGACATGGACGCGGCGGGGGCTGTCTGGGGCACGAGCTGGGACATGGAGGTGCCGCTCTACTTCGCGCCCGAGGGGTTCATCGAAACGCCCACGCTGAAACGCTCCAACGCCTTTCCGCTGGTGGCCGAGGAATGCCGCGCAACGCGGCAGTCCGTGGGCCTGCTCGATATCTCGGCCTTTTCCCGTTTCGAGGTGTCGGGGCCTCGGGCCGAAGCGTGGCTTGACCGGTTGATGGCCTCGAGGCTGCCCGGACCAGGCCGCGCGAAACTGGCCCCGATGCTGGCCCCCAATGGCCACCTCAAGGGCGACCTGACCCTGTTCAACTGGGGCGACGGGACGTTCTGGATCATGGGGAGCTACTATCTCAGGGCCTGGCACATACGCTGGTTCGACGACCATCTGGAGGAGGGCGTTCAGGTGCGGGACCTAGGCGAGGAGGTCTGCGGCTTCTCGCTCTCCGGCCCCAATTCGCTGAAGGTCATCGAAGGCCTGACCGAGGGCGACATCGCCGCCCTGCCCTTCATGGGGATCGGTCCGTTCGACCTCGGCATGATCCGCGCCCGCGTCGCCCGGATGAGCGTCTGCGGCGAACTGGGCTACGAGATCAACTGCCGCTACGGCGACCACATCACGCTGCGCCGCACGCTTCTGGAGGCGGGCGCGGCCCACGGCATCCGCGAGATCGGCTTCAACGCGCTTTTGTCGCTCAGGCTGGAAAAGAGCTTCGGCATCTGGAACGCGGAATTCACCCAAGGCTACACGCCGGGCGAGACCGGGATGGACCGCTGGATCGCCTGGGACAAGGGCGCGTTCATCGGCCGCGAAGCTGCGCTGGCCGAACGCGAGGGCACCGGCCCCGACAGAACCCTCGTCACGCTGGAGATCGACGCCGAGGACGCCGATGCCAGCGGCTTCGAGCCGGTCTGGGCGAACGGCACGCGCGTCGGGTTTGTCACCTCGGGCGGATACGGGCATACCACCAACAGGTCGCTGGCCATGGCGCTGATCGAGACGGCCCATGCCGCGCCCGGCACGGCGCTTGCCGTTCACGTCGTGGGCGTGGAGCGCGCCGCGCGTGTCATCGCGCCCTCGCCCTACGACCCCGAGGGGCGCGCGATGCGGGGACGGCCCGCCTGATCCCGAACCAGGGGCGCGGGCCCTTGCACCGGGACCATACCGGCAGGCTTGGTGACCGCGCGCTTTCGATATAGCGTCGATGTTGAATCGGGTGGCGCATGGAAAAGACCGCCTGATCGATTGGGAGGATATCAACGATGATCACGCGACACGCGTTTCTCAAACTCGGCGCCGCGGCGCTGGCCCTCGGCCTCGGCGCAAGCGGCGTCTCGGCGCAGGAGGTGACCTTGCGCCTGCACCAGTTCCTGCCCGCGCAGGCCGTGGTGCCGACCCATGTGCTCGATGTCTGGGCCGACAGCATCGAGGAGGCTTCGGACGGGCGCATCGAGATCCAGCGCTTCCCGGCCATGCAGTTGGGCGGCGCCCCGCCGCAGTTGATCGACCAGGTGATCGACGGCACCGTCGATATCGTCTGGACCCTGCCGGGCTACACCCCCAACCGGTTCCCGCGCACCGAGGTGTTCGAGCTGCCCTTCATGATGGCCAACGGCAATGCCGAGGCGACCAGCCGCGCCTATTGGCAACTGGCCGAAGAGACCATGATGGACACCGATTTCGCCGATGTGCATGTCCTGGGCCTCTGGGTGCACGGGCCGGGCGTGATCCACTCGGGCGAACTGGTCGAATCGGTGAGCGATCTGGCCGGTGTCAGCCTGCGCGCGCCCACGCGAATGACCAACCGCCTGTTCTCGGAACTGGGCGCGACACCCATCGGCATGCCCGTCCCCGCCGTGCCCGAGGCGCTGAGCCAGGGGGTCATCGACGCCACCGTCATCCCCTGGGAGGTGACCGCGGCGCTGCGCGTCTCGGAACTGGTGGGCAACCACACCGAGTTTCCGGGCGACGCGCTTTACGTGGCGACCTTCGTCATGGCGATGAACAAGGATCGATACGAGGCCCTGCCCGCCGACCTGCAGGCGATCATCGACGAAAACTCGGGCCTCGAGTTTTCGGCCTTCGCCGGCCGGGTGATGCAGGATTACGACGCGCCCGCGCGCGAACTGGCCGAGGATCGGGGCAACACGATCATCACGCTGACCGATGACCAGATGTCGGAATGGCGTGCGGCCGCCGATCCGATCATCTCGGGCTGGGTGGGCGAGATGGATGCCGCCGGCATCGACGGCACCGCCCTGCTCGAGCGGGCGCGCGCCCTGATCGCCGAGAACCAGCCGGCGAACTGAGCTCCACCGAGAAAACCATCGCCCCCGCGCTGGCAGTGCGGGGGCGATGCATGTAGACGACGGGCCAGATCGGCCCAGTGATCCCTACCCGGCAAGGCAGCCACAGCATGCTAGACCTCGTGACACGCATTGCCCGCCTCATGGCGCTGTTGGGCGGCCTCGTGCTGACGACGCTGGTGATCATGACCTGCCTCAGCGTGCTGGGCCGTGGCCTCGATCAGCTCGGCCATGCCGACACCCTTTTGGCGCGCGCGCCGGGCCTAGCCGCCTGGCTGTCCGGCTTCGGGCCGATCCGGGGCGATTACGAACTGGTCGAGGCGGGCATCGCCTTTGCCATCTTCGCCTTTCTTCCGATCTGCCAGTTGTCGGCCGGCCACGCGACGGTCGATGTCTTCACCAACATGATGCCGGGCCGGACGAACCGCTTCCTCACCGCCTTCTGGGAGGTCGTTCTCGCGCTGGTGATCATCGTGATCGGCTGGCGCCTCTTCATCGGCTTCACCGCAAAGATCGACAACGGGCAGACCAGCTTCCTGCTGCAATTCCCGGTCTGGTGGGCCTATGGCGCAAGTTTCTTCGCGGCTGCCGTCGCGGGCATCGTGGGGCTTTATTGTGCCGGTGCACGGGTGCTGGAGCTGGCGACCGGGCGCAGCTACTTGCCCGGCGTTGAAAGGTCCGAGCCGTGAGCACGCTTGCCCTTGGCTTCTGGTCCTTTCCGGTACTGCTGGGCCTGATCTTCCTGCGCGCGCCGATCGGGGCGGCGATGTTCCTTGTCGGCGTCGGCGGGCTATGGATGGTGACCGGCAGCCCGAACATGGCGCTGAACCTGCTCAAGGCGGAAAGCTATTCGACCTTTTCCAGCTATTCGCTGTCGATCATCCCGATGTTCCTGCTGATGGGGCAATTCGCGACGCTGTCGGGCATGTCCACCTCGCTGTTCAAGGCGGCGGAGGGGTGGCTGGGCCACCGCAAGGGTGGTGTCGCCATGGCCTCGGTCGGGGCCTGCGCGGGGTTCGGCGCGATCTGCGGCTCGTCGCTGGCCACCGCGGCCACCATGTCGCGCGTCGCCCTGCCCGAGCTCAAACGCTATGGGTATTCCGGCGGGTTCTCGACCGCGACGCTGGCGGCGGGCGGCACGCTGGGCATCCTGATCCCGCCCTCGGTCATCCTCGTGATCTATGCCATCCTGACCGAGCAGAACATCGCATCCCTGTTCCTTGTGGCCTTCGTGCCCGGCATCCTTGCGGCCATCGGCTACATGCTGACCATCTCGATCTACGTTCGGCTGAACCCCGACAGCGCCGGCGTGAAGGAGCGTGTGCCCTATGCCGACCGCTTCAAGGCGCTGGCCGAGATCTGGCCGGTCGTGGTGGTCTTCGGCCTTGTGGTGGGGGGCATCTACGCGGGCTGGTTCACACCGACCGAGGGGGCCGCGGTGGGGGCCGCGGGCACGGGCCTTCTGGCGCTTGTGCGGGGCAACATGACCTGGGCGCTCTTCAAGGAGAGCATCATCACCACCGCCGTGTCCTCTGCGATGATCTTTTTCATCGTGCTGGGGGCGAAGGTATACAATTCCTTCCTCGCGCTGACGCAGATGCCGCAGGAGCTGTCGATGTGGGTCGTCAGCCAGGGTTTCGCGCCCCTGACCGTGCTGATCCTGATCCTCGTCTTCTACCTCGTGCTCGGCTGCCTGATGGACAGCCTGTCGATGATCCTGCTGACGATCCCGATCTTCTGGCCGGTGATGCAGCTGATGGATTTCGGGCTGATCTCGCTGATCGACATGCAGGCCGCCCGCCTTGCCGAAGGTATCGCCAGCGGCGTCGCCATGGCCCCCGACCTCTTGGCCGAGGCGCAGGCGAAGCTGGCCGAGGGCATCCCGCTTGTCCGCGACGAATTCCGCGCGCTCGGGCTGCGCCCGGTGACCGAGGCGATGCACGCCGATTTCAACCAGACGCTGACCGCGATCTGGTTCGGCATCCTCGTGCTGATCGTGGTCGAGGTCGGGCTGATCACGCCGCCGGTGGGCATGAACCTGTTCATCATCAACGCGATGGACCGCGCGACGCCGATGACGGCGACCTACAGGGCGGTGATGTGGTTCGTGGCCTCCGACGTGATCCGAGTGGCCATTCTGGTTGCCTTCCCCGCGATCACGTTGTTCCTTCTGCGCTGAGCGGCAAGGGGAGGATTATCCATGAAGATCGAAGGTTTGGGCGCCATAGTCACCGGGGGCGGCAGCGGGCTGGGGGCTGCGACCGCGCGGCATCTGGCGGGCAAGGGCGCGCAGGTCGCGATCCTCGATTTCGACGGGCACCGCGCGGCCGAGGTCGCGGCCGAGATCGGCGGCTTCGCCATCCGCGCCGACGTCAGCGACCCGGCCGAGGTCGAGGCAGCCGTCGCCGCCGCGGCCGACTGGATCGGCGCCGCGCCCCGCATCGCGGTGAACTGCGCGGGTATCGCCAATGGCGGCCGCGTCGTGGGGCGCGAGGGAAAGCTGTCCATCGACACCTTCGAGCGGGTGCTGCGCGTGAACCTGTTCGGCACCTACAACGTGATGTCCCACGCCGCCCGCCTGATGACCGGGGCCGAGCCTCTGGAGACGGGCGAGCGTGGTGTGATCGTCAACACCGCCTCCATCGCGTATGAGGACGGGCAGGTCGGGCAATCGGCCTATGCGGCCTCGAAAGGGGCGGTTGCGGCCATGTGCCTGCCCGCCGCGCGCGATCTTGCGCGGCATGGCATCCGCGTCATGGCCGTCGCGCCGGGCCTCTTCAAGACGCCGATGATGGAGGGGCTGGCCCCCGAGGTGACGGAAAAGATCGTGGCCGACATCCAGTTTCCCACGCGGCTGGGCATGCCCGAGGAATACGCCCTGATGGTCGCCCAGATCGTCGAGAACCCCTATCTGAACGGCACCACGATCCGGCTGGACGCCGCCACGCGCCTGCCGCCCAAGTGATCAGCCGATCACGAGTTGGCCACGCCTGACCGTCACCGGCACGGGATCGAGCGCGCAGCCCTGCCCCAGCCCGTCGATGCCTGCCCCCGTGCAGGCGTCGAACCCCGCGTCATGGTTCGAGCAGCGCAGCGTTTCGCCGTCGCCCGACAGGATGTTCGACGACCGCCAGTCGAGCGGCAGGTACTGGTGCGGGCAGGCATTGACATAGGCGCGCAGCCCCTCCGCACTCACCACCAGCAGCAGGGGGAAGCCGTCGAGATCGAAACTCCGCACCCCCGTTTGCGGAAGATCGGCGGCCGCGCAGATCACCGCGCCCGGCCCCGGCGCGCCGGGGAAGTCGCGCCATGCATCCCGGTTCATGGCGCCTCGGGCGCGGGCAGGATCGTGCCCTCGCAGCTGCCGAACCCGATGCGGTAATCGCCCTCGCACCAGCCGCGCAGCGTGACGCTGTCGCCGTCCTGGAGGAAACGCCGCCCGCCCACGCCAAGCGAGTCGCGCCCGTTCCATGTCAGTTCCAGCAACGAGCCCTGGCTGCCCGGCTCCGCGCCCGAGATCGTGCCGGAACCGAGCAGGTCGCCCGTCTCCATCGCGCAGCCCGAAATCGCGTGATGCGCCAGTTGCTGCGCAGCGGAGTAGTAGAGGTGGCGCGCGTTGGTGCGGCTGATCGTGCTGCCCCCCTGCCCGTGCGGTGCAAGGTCGATCTCGAGCGTCAGATCGAGGTTATGGGCCGCGTCCTCGTGAAGATAGGGCAAGAGGGGCAACTCAGGGGCGGGCGCCTTCACGAGAAAGGGCGCCAGCGCCTCGCCGGTGACGATCCAGGGGCTGATCGTGGTGCCGAACGCCTTGGACTGGAAGGGCCCGAGCGGCTGGTATTCCCAGACCTGCACGTCGCGGGCCGACCAGTCGTTCAGCAGCACGAAACCGAAGATCATCTCCCAGGCCTGCGCGGTGCTCACCGGCTGGCCCATTGCGTTGCCGGTGCCCACGATGGCGCCCAGTTCCAGCTCGATATCGAGCTTTTCCGATGGCCCCAGCCGCGGCGCCGCATCATCGGGCCCCTTCAGCTGGCCCAAGGGTCGGCGGATCGGCGTGCCCGAGACCACCACCGTCGAGGCGCGCCCGTTGTAGCCGATGGGGATATGCAGCCAGTTGGGCGGCAATGCGTTGTCCGCCCCGCGGAACATGGTGCCGACATTCGTGGCATGTTCGCGCGAGGCGTAGAAATCGGTGTAGCTGCGCACGAAAATGGGCAGATGCATCGTGGCATCCGCCTGCGCCACCAGCGGCAACGCCCGGTCACCGCCATCGGCATCCAGCAGGTCGGCCAGCGCGGCCCGCGTCGCCGACCAGGCCTCGGGGCCGAGCGCCATGAAAGGGTTGAGCACGCCATCGGCGAAGACCGGCATGCCCGGCCGCGGCTCCAGCACGCCCTCGGCCTCCAGCGCAGATAGATCGACGATCCTGTCCCCGATCGCGACCCCGATCCGGCGCGTCCCGTCCCGTTCCGAGAAGACGCCCCAGGGCAGGTTCTGGATCGGGAAATCGCAGCCCGGCGCATTGGCGCTGTCGACCCAGGACCGCCGGGCCGGATCATGGGTCGCGTTCAGCGTCATTCACCTGCCGCCTTGAGCACGCCCCGCTCGATCTGGTCGCGCTCGATCGACTCGAAGAGCGCCTTGAAGTTGCCTTCGCCGAACCCGTCATCGCCCTTGCGCTGGATGAACTCGAAGAAGATCGGCCCGATCACGGTCTTGGAGAAGATCTGCAACAATATCCGCGTCATCCCGCCATCCACGACCCCCTCGCCGTCGATCAGGATGCCGTGTTTCATCATCCGCTCCAGCGGTTCCTCGTGGCCCTGCACGCGCTTGTGGCTCATCATGTAATAGGCCTTGGGCGGAGGCGGCATGAACTCGATCCCGTTGGCGGCGATCTGGTCGACGCTGGCGTAAATATCGTTGGTGGCGACCGCGATGTGCTGGATGCCCTCGCCCTTGTACTCGCGCAGGTATTCCTCGATCTGGCTGGTCTCGTCTGCGCTTTCGTTGATCGGGATGCGGATCTTGCCGCAGGGTGAGGTCAGCGCGCGCGAGAACAGGCCGGTCTGCTTGCCCTTGATGTCGAAATACCGGATCTCGCGGAAATTGAAGGCCTTGGCGTAGAAATCATACCAGGTGCTCATGTTGCCGCGCTGCACGTTGTGCGTGAGGTGGTCGAGGTAGTAGAAGCCCGCACCTTTGGGCTTGGGGTCGACCTCGCCCAGCCAATCGTATTCGGCGGAATATGGGCTGCCGTCCTCACCGTAGGTGTCCACGAAATAAAGCAGCGACCCGCCGATCCCGATCACGGCGGGCACATCCAGCGTCTTGTCGTCGCCGGTGTATTCCTCGGCCCCGTAATCCAGCGCGCATTTCAGCGCGTGCTGCGCATCGACGACGCGCCATGCCATCGCGGGCGCGCAGGGGCCGTGCGCCTCGACAAAGCGGGCGGCGTGGCTGCCTGCGTCGCGGTTCAGGACATAGGTGATGTCGCCCTGCCGGTAGAGCGAGATATCGCGGCTCTTGTGGCGGGCGACCTCGACATAGCCCATCGCGGTGAAGAGACGCGCGAGCTCGGCGGGCTCTGGATGGGCGAATTCCACGAATTCGAACCCGTCCGTGCCCGCGATGTTGACGGAGTCGATCTGCGCTTTCGGTGCGTCGTGCGGAAAAGGTCCCATGACGGTCCTCCCTTGCTTCGCGCCGCGTGTACGTGCCCTTCACACAGCGAAACATGGTCCCGGCCCGCGGGGAGAGGCGGGTTGCGCCACCGCTCGGCCCGCTTGTCTCACAGCGCGGCGCGGGCTGTCAATATTCGTTGCATTTGCGACGACCCGGCCTCAGGCGGAATAGCGCGTGGCCCCGCGGCGGCGTTCGTCCAGGGGTTCGGACATGACGATGGCATGATGGGCGCGCTGGTCGCAGTTGGTGCGGGGGCAGATGCGGCAGTTGATCCCGATCTCGGTCACCGGCGCGTCGGCGGCGACCAGTGTCTCGGCATAGCCGATCGCGCCCATGTGCTCGGTCGCGCAGCCCATGGCGACGGCAAGGCGCACATCCTGCCGGTCCCGCGCGAAGGTGGGCCGGTCGACCGTGCGCGAGAAGACGAAAAAGCGGCTCTGGTCCGGCATCTCGACCAGTTGCGGCACGATCCGCCCCGGCATGCGAAACGAGGTGTGGACATCGAGCCGCGGACAGGCCCCGCCATGCTCGGCCAAATGGAAATCGGTGGAATTGAAGCGCTTGGTGACATTGCCCGCCTTGTCGATCCTCAGGAAGAAGAAGGGCACACCCACAGCGCCGCGCCGTTGCAGGGTCGTGGCGCGGTGGCAGGCCTGTTCGAAACTGACGCCGAAGCGCGTGGCGAGATGGTCGAAATCGTATTTCGAGGCCAGCGCCTCGGCCAGGAAGAGGCCGTAGGGCATGAGGACCGCCGCGGCAAAGTAGTTGGTCAGCTCCACCCGGCAGCGCGCGCGGCCATGGGCATCGTCGAGGCCCGATTCCGTCAACAGACCGTCGATCACCCCGCGCTGCTCGATCAGGCCCGAGACATGCACCAGCTGAAAGACCCGGTTGGGATGGTCCAGCGCCTCGGACAGAAGGATGAGGCGCCGCCGCTCGTCATATTCGCGCAAGGTGCCCGGCATGTCGGCAACCGTCATCAGCTGCACCCGGACGCCCAGCCGGTCGATCAGGCGCTGCTTGAGGGCTGCGTAGATATCGTCGCTGGCCGGTGGCAGGCCATCCCAGAACGCCTCGGCCGCGGTTTCCAGCGCCTCGAAGTGGTTCCGGTTCTTACGAAAGAAGTGATGAACCGTCGCCTCGGGCGAGCTTTGCAGCAGGCCTTCGGCCCCCTCGCCGGCCTCGGCGACGCTCATCAGCTGGTCGGTGGTGGCGAGATAGGACCGATGCAGGCGCAGAAAACAGGCCGCCAGATCGGGCGCATGGGTCAGTGCCGCGCGGATCTGCGGCAGGTCGGGGCGGCCGTCCTCGAACAGCGGATCGGCAAGTGCCGCGCGCAGATCGGCCAGTTGCGCCGTCTCGTCATCATCCGCGATGTCGCGCCAGTCGACGCCGTAGACCTCGAACAGCTTCAGCAAAACCGGCACGGAAACAGAGCGTTCGTTCTTTTCCAGCAGGTTCACGTAAGAGGTGCTGATGCCCAGCGCGCGGCCCATCTGGGCCTGCGTCTGGCCATTGTCGGTGCGCAAGCGGCGCAGCCGTGGACCGATGAAGGTCTTCATACCGTTGTATACCGAAAAGTTTACAAGTTCACAAATATGATAACATGTAAATTCTCGCATTCACAGCAGGACCCGCAAGGTTTTTGAAAGCGCCCGTTTTACAGGCATGGTGACCGCAACACCGAAACAGGAGCGTCCCATGCGTACCGGCCAGACCCAGCTTTTCATCCCCGGCCCCACCAACATCCCCGAGAGTGTCCGGCAGGCGATGAACGTGCCGATGCAGGACATGCGTGCGCCCGATTTCGGGGATCTGACCCTGTCGATCTTCGACGACCTCAAGCGGATCCTGCGCACCGAGACGGGCGAGGTCATGATCTTTCCCGGCTCCGGCACCGGCGCGTGGGAGGCCGCGATCACCAACACGCTCAACCCGGGCGACAAGGTTCTGATGGCGCGTTACGGGCAGTTCTCGACCCTCTGGGCCGAGATGGCCGAGCGCCTGGGCCTGACGGTCGAGGTGATCGACGTCGCCTGGGGCGCAGGCTGCCCGGTGACGGAATTCGCCCGCCGCCTCGGCGCCGACCGCGACGGAGAGATCAAGGCCGTGTTCGTGACGCATAACGAGACCGCAACCGGCGTGACCTCGGACATCGCAGGCGTGCGCCGCGCACTCGACGAAAGCTTTCACGACGCGCTTCTGTTCGTCGATGGCGTCTCCTCCATCGCGTCGCTCGACTTCCGCATGGACGACTGGGGCGTCGATCTTGCCGTCACCGGCAGCCAGAAGGGCCTGATGTGCCCCGCGGGCCTCGGCATTCTCGGTGTCAGCCAGAAGGCGATGGCGGCCTCGAAAACCGCCACGATGCGCCGCGCCTATTTCGAATTTTCCGACATGGTGAAGATGAACGCGGGCGGCTATTTCCCCTACACGCCGCCCACGCAGCTGTTCCATGGGCTGAAGGCGTCGCTCGACCGCATCCTGCGTCAGGAGGGGCTGGACGCCGTCATCGCGCGCCATCACCACCTGGCCGAGGCCGTGCGCCGCGGCGTGGCCGCAATGGGGCTGGACCTCGTCGCCGAGCATCACAGCCTCGCCTCCGACACGGTATCGGCGATCCGGGTGCCCGATGGCGTCGATGCGCGCGAGGTCATCCGCATCGCCTACGAGGATCTGAACACCTCTTTCGGCTCGGGCCTCGGGCCGCTCAACGGCCGCGTGTTCCGCATCGGCCATATCGGCGATCTGAACGAGGCGATGGTGCTGACCGCGCTGTCGGTGGCGGAACTGGCGTTGGTCCGCGCGGGCGCCGAGATCCGCTTCGGCGCGGGCGTGGGCGCGGCCCAGGCCTGGTTCGCACAAGAGGCGGGCGTCGCGCCGCGCCTGACCATTGCTGCCGAATAATCCCTCCGTGCCAGAGAGTTGACCCTATGTCCCACACGCTCCACCCGCTTCGCCGCCAGCGCCTGCAACGCTCGGAACTGGCTGTTCCGGCCTCCAACCCCGCGATGATCGAAAAGGCCGCCGAAAGCGCCGCCGATTACGTCTTTCTCGACCTCGAAGACGCTGTCGCGCCCCCCGAAAAGGAACAGGCCCGCCGCAATGCCATCCAGGCGCTGAACGACATCGACTGGGCGGCCAAAGGCAAGACCGTGTCGGTGCGGATCAACGGGCTCGACACGCATTACATGTATCGCGACGTGGTCGACGTGATGGAACAGGCGGGCGACCGCGTTCACACGCTCCTGGTGCCCAAGGTGGGCGTCACCGCCGACCTCTACATGGTGGAGGCGATGGTGAACCAGATCGAACAGGGCACCGGCGTGCAGACCCGCGTCGGCCTCGAGGCGCTGATCGAGACCGCGCTCGGCATGGCAAATGTCGAGGCCATCGCGCAATTCGGCGGGCGGCTCGAGGCGCTGCATTTCGGCGTCGCCGATTACGCGGCCTCTATGCGCGCCCGCACCACCAATATCGGCGGCCTCAACCCCGACTATCCGGGCGACCAGTGGCATGCCTCGATCACCCGCATGGTCATCGCCTGCCGCGCCTACGGGCTGCGCGCCATTGACGGGCCGTTTGGCGATTTCAGCGATCCCGAAGGCTACAAGGCCGGCGCGCGCCGGGCCGCGGCCCTCGGCTGCGAAGGCAAATGGGCGATCCACCCCAGCCAGGTGGCCTTCGCCAACGAGGTCTTCAGCCCGCCCGAGGCCGAAGTGACCAAGGCCCAGCGCATCATCGAGGAACTGCGCGCCGCCGAGGCGCAGGGCAAGGGCGCCGCCAGCCTCGACGGCAAGATGATCGACGCGGCCAGCGAGAAGATGGCCCGCAACGTGATCGACATGGCCAACGCCATCGCCGCGAAACCCATCGCGGCCGAGTGACCGCCGACCAAAGGGAGGAAACATCATGGACATCCACGAGCATCAGGCCAAGGACATCCTCGCGCAGTTCGGCGTGCCGGTCCCCAGGGGCCACCTCGCCTACAGCCCCGAGCAGGCCGCCTATGCCTGCCGGCAGCTGGGCGGCGGCACCTGCGTGGTCAAGGCGCAGATCCATTCCGGCGGCCGCGGCGAGGCGGGCGGCGTCAGGGTCTGCAAGTCGGAGCAGGAGGTGCGCGACTACGCCGCCGACCTTCTGGGCAGGACGCTTGTGACCAAGCAGACCGGCGCGGGCGGCAAGACCGTTCACCGCCTCTGGGTGGAAGAGGCGACCGATATCGCGCAGGAGATCTACCTGGGCTTCGTGCTCGACCGGAAATCCGAGCGCATCATGATCGTCGCCTCCGGGCATGGCGGCATGGAAATCGAGGAGCTGGCCGAGACCGATCCCGACAGCCTTGTGCGCATGGTCATCGACCCCGCCGCTGGCCTTGTCGAATACCAGGCGCGTGAGCTGGCCTTTCGCCTCGGCCTCTCGGGCAAGCAGATCGCGCAATTCGTCACCACGCTGCGCGCCTGCTACCGTGCCTATCGCGACCTCGACGCGATGATGGTCGAGATCAACCCGCTCGCCGTGACCGGCGCGGGCGACCTCGTCGCGCTGGACGCGAAAATGTCCTTCGACACCAACGCGCTCTACCGCCGCCCCCAGGTCGAGGCGCTGCGCGATCCGGGGCAGGAAGACCCGCGCGAGGCGATGGCCCATGACCATGGCCTGGCCTACGTGGGCCTCGACGGCGACATCGGCTGCATCATCAACGGTGCGGGCCTCGCCATGGCGACGATGGACATGATCAAGCTGGCCGGGGGTGAGCCCGCCAATTTTCTCGACATCGGCGGCGGCGCCTCGCCGGAACGGGTCGTCACCGCGTTCCGCACGGTTCTGACCGACCCCAATGTCAGCGTGATCCTCGTCAACATCTTCGCGGGCATCAACCGCTGCGACTGGATCGCCAAGGGCGTGGTGCAGGCCTACGAGGAGGTCGGGCTTACCCTGCCGGTCATCGTCCGCCTGTCGGGCACCAATGTCGAGGAAGGCCGCGAGATCATTCGCAATTCCGGCCTGCCCCTCATCTCCGCCGACACCCTTGCCGAAGCTGCCCGCGCCGCCGTCCGCGCCCGTCCGCAGCCCGTCGCAGCCGAATAAGGAGCCCTGATCATGGCCATTCTCATCACCGAAGACACCCGCGTCATCGTCCAGGGCATGTCCGGCCGCATCGGCCAGTTCCACACCCAGGAGATGATCGAGGCCGGCACGAATGTCGTGGGCGGCGTCACGCCGGGCCGCGGCGGCACGACCGTGCTGAACCGCCCGATCTTCAACACCGTCCGCGAGGCGGTGGAAAAGACCGGCGCCGATGCCTCGCTGCTGTTCGTGCCGCCCGCCTTCGCCGCCGACGCCATGATGGAAGCGGCCGATGCCGGCATCAAGACCTGCGTCTGCGTCACCGACGGCCTGCCCGCGCAGGACATGATGAAGGTGAAACGCTTCCTCCGCCGCTACCCGCGCGAAAAGAAGATGCGCCTGATCGGGCCGAATTGCGCGGGCATCATCAGCCCCGGAAAGGGCTTCATGGGCATCATGCCGCCCCATATCTACACGCCCGGCCGCGTGGGCATCGTGGGCCGCTCGGGCACGCTGGGCTACGAGGCGGCGTCCCAGATGTCGGCGCTTGGCATCGGGGTGTCCTCCTCCATCGGGATCGGGGGCGATCCGATCAACGGGTCGAGCTTCAAGGACATCCTCGAACTCTTTGAAAACGATCCCGAAACCGATGCCGTCATCATGATCGGCGAGATCGGCGGCCCGCAGGAGGCCGAGGCGGCCGCTTATGTCCGTGACCACATGACCAAGCCGGTTGCGGCCTATGTCGCGGGCCTTTCGGCACCGAAGGGTCGCAAGATGGGGCACGCGGGCGCGATCATCTCGGCTTTCGGCGAAAGCGCGCAGGAAAAGGTCGAGATCCTGCAGGACGCGGGCATCATGGTCGCGCCGAACCCCTCCTCCATGGGCGAGACGGTCGCGCGCATGCTCGGCCTGAAGGAAGCGGCATGACACGGGCGGAAACCTTTCCCATGCTCGCCATGCGCGAGGCCGAAGACTGGGTCGGCCGCACCGAGGAACGCTGGGGCTGCCTCACGCCGGAACTGGCCGGCATGATGAACGCCGCGGTCTCGCATCCCCTTTCGCTCCGGCGCGACGTGCGCCGGGGCTGCCTGATGCCGCGGCTCTGGCATTGGGCGGCTTTCCCGGAATTCGTGCCGCTCAGCCAGCTGGGCGAGGACGGGCACCCGAAACTCGGCGATTTCCTGCCCCCGCTCGCCTTCAAGCGGCGCATGTGGGCGGCGGGCAAGCTGAGCTTTTCGGGTAGCCTGCGGATCGGCGAACGGCTCAGGCGGATATCGACGATCAAGTCGGTCACGCCCAAATCTGGCGGCACAGGCGAGATGGTCTTCGTCACCGTCGCCCACCAGGTCGAAGGCGAAACCGGCAGTTTCGTGGAAGAGGAACAGGATATCGTCTACCTGCATATCCCCGAAAGCTTCACGCCCCCCAAACGCATCCCGGAACTGGAAAGCCCCGATTTCGACGAGACCGTGCCGATCAACGAGGCGCGGCTTTTCCGTTTTTCGGCAGCAACTTACAACGCGCACCGCATCCATTACGACCTGACGTATGCGCGCGAGGTCGAGAAATACCCCGCCCTCGTCACGCACGGGCCCATGCAGGCGATCATGCTGATGGAAACGGCCAAGCGCCACGCGGGCGAGCCGCCCAAACGGTTCCGCTTCCGCGGCGTGCACCCGATGTTCCACACCCATGACCTGCGGCTGCAGGGTCGGCTGGCACCCGGTGGCAAGGCGATGGAACTGGGGACGGCCACGCCCGAGGGCTACCTCGGGATGCAGGCACAGGCGGAGTGGGACTGATGGGTATTCTCAAGGGTATGCGCGTGGTCGAAAGCTCCGCCTTCGTGGCGGTGCCGATGGCCGGGATGACATTGGCGCAGATGGGGGCGGACGTGATCCGCTTCGACCTGCCGCAAGGAGGCCTCGATTACACCCGCTGGCCGGTCGCGCCGAACGGGCAAAGCCTGTTCTGGGCCGGGATGAACAAGGGCAAACGCTCGGTCGCGATCGACGTGAAGACGCCGCGCGGCCGCGAGATCGCGCAGGAGATCATCTGCGCGCCGGGCGAAGATGCGGGCCTGTTCATCACCAACCTCGCGACACCGGGCTGGACCGATCACGCGACGCTGGCCGCGCGGCGCGCCGACCTTGTCTCGGTCACGTTGAGGGGCGACCGCCACGGGCGGCCCGCCGTGGATTACACCGTGAACCCCGCCGTGGGCTTTCCCATGGCGACCGGGCCGGAAGGCTCGTCCGAGCCTGTAGCCCACGCCCTCCCCGCCTGGGACGCGATCGCGGGCGGCATGGTCGTCTCGGGCCTGCTGGCTGCCGAACGCCACCGGCTGCGCCATGGCACGGGGCAGGCCGTGGACCTGACGCTCAAGGACGTGGCCGCGGCGATGCTGGGGCATCTGGGCATCATCGGCGAGCACGCCACGACGGGCCAGACCCGCGGCAAGGCCGGAAACAGCCTTTACGGTGCTTACGGGCAGGATTTCCTCTGCGCCGACGGGCAGCGGGTCATGGTCATCGGCCTGACCGCGCGGCAGTGGAAGAACCTGCTGAAGGTCACGGGGTTGAGTGAACCCATGGCGGCGCTGGAGGCCGAACTGGGTGTGGATTTCGGGGACGAGGGCGCGCGCTGGCAGGCGCGCCATGCCATCACCGCCGTGCTGTCGCCGTGGTTCGCCGCCCGGCGTGTCGCCGAGTTCGGCGATCTCTTCGACCGTGCGGGCGTGACCTGGTCGATCTTCCGCAGCTTTGCCGAAGCGATCGAGCAAGACCCAGACCTGTCGGCCGAAAACCCCATCTTCGCCCCCGTGGCCCAGCCCGGCATCGGCACCTACCTCAGCCCCGGCACGCCCTTCACCTTCGCCGCCGAGGCGCGCGAGGCTGCCGCCCCCGCCCCCCTGATCGGGCAACACACCGAGGCGGTTCTCGCGGATGTTGCGAAACTGCCCGAGGGGGAAATCGCCCGCCTCTTCGACGAGGGGGTGGTCATGCAGACCCCGCGCGCGGCGTTGAAACTGGCCTCCTGACTGCGCTCAAGTCACACGCTGGCGAGCGTGATAATCGGGGTGATCCCAAAGGCGATCCTTGATCACCTCCTCCAGCGTGTCGGCGGCACAGGTCACGTTGCCCTCGTTGACATAGAGGGGCGTAAAGCCGAAGCGCATGATGTCGGGCGCGCGGAAGTCGCCGATCACGTCGCGGGCGATCAACGCCTGCATGGCCGCATAGCCGTGTTCGAAACGGAACGAGACCTGGCTGCCCCGCCGGGCGGGATCGCGGGGGCTGGCAAGCTCAAGCTCGGGGCAACGCGCCTCGACCGCGGCGATGAACTGCTCGCAGAGCGCGACCGAGGCCGCGCGCAGCTCGGCCATGTCGACCCCCTCCCAGACCTCCATCGCGGCTTCCAGGGCTGTCATCTGCAAGACGGGCGGCGTGCCCACCCGCATCCGCTCCACCCCCGGTGCGGGGCGATAGTCGAGGTCGAAGGCAAAGGGCGCCGCGTGCCCCAGCCACCCGGCCAACGCGGGTTGCACGGTCTCGGCGATGTCGGGCCGGACATAGATGAAGGCCGGCGCACCCGGCCCGCCGTTGAGATACTTGTAGGTGCAGCCCACGGCGAATTCGGCGTTCGAGGCCGCAAGGTCGACCGGCACCGCCCCGGCGCTATGCGCAAGGTCCCAGATCATCACCGCACCCGCCGCATGGGTCCGCGCCGTGATATCGGCCATGTCGTGCATCCGCCCCGTGCGGTAATCGACCTGCGTCAGCATCACCGCGGCGACCTCGTCGGTGATCGCCCCGGCCACGTCCTCGGGGGCCACCACGCGCAACTCGTGACCGTGGCCCAACTGCCGGATCAGCCCGTCGGCCATGTAGAGGTCGGTCGGGAAATTCCCGCTGTCGGACAGGACAACCCGGCGTTCGGGCCGCATCTGGAGCGCGGCCGACAGCGCCTGGTAGACCTTGATCGACAGCGTGTCGCCCATCACGACGCTGCCCGCGGGCGCGCCGATCAGGCGGCCGACCATGTCGCCCACGCGGCTTGGCTGCGCCATCCAGCCGTCCAGGTTCCACCCCTTGATCAGGTCCTGTCCCCATTCCTCGGTCACGGCCTGCGCCAGACGCGCGGGTACCGCTTTCGGCAACGGTCCCAGCGAGTTGCCGTCGAGGTAGATCAGCCCCTCGGGAAGATCGAACAGGTGTTTGCGATAGATGGTCATAACTGCCCCCTCACCTGCCAGAGCTCGGGGAACAATTCCACCTCGAGCATCCGGCGCAGGTATTGCACGCCCGAGGTTCCCCCGGTGCCGCGTTTGAAACCGATTATGCGCTCGACGGTCGTGACATGGTTGAAGCGCCAGCGGCGGAAGTAATCCTCGAGATCGACCAGTTTCTCGGCCAGCTCGTACAGCGCCCAATGCGCCTCGGGGGCCTCGTAGACCACGGCCCAGCCCTCGCGGATCGCATCCTGCGCGCCGTGGGGCGCATCCATCCGGTAGGCGGCGGAGAAATCCGCGCCAAGGCCGTGGCCCAGATGGTCGAGCGCGACGTGATAGAGCGATTTGCGCGTGAGTTCGGCGGTCAGCGCGGCATGCAGCGCGGGGCGGTGTTCATGGACCTTGAGCATCGCAGGGTTGCGGTTGCCCAGCATGAACTCGATCAGCCGATACTGGTGCGACTGGAACCCCGAGGAATTGCCCAGATCGTCGCGGAACCGCGTGTATTCCGAGGGCGTCATCGTGCGCAGCACGTCCCACGCGCCGTTCAGTTGCTCGAAGATGCGCGCGACGCGGGTCAGCATCTTGAAGACGGGGCGGATGTCGCCGCCCGCCAGCCCCTCGCGCGCGGCTGTCAACTCGTGGATCGCCAGCCGCATCCACAGCTCGGAGGTCTGGTGCTGGATGATGAACAGCATCTCGTCATGGGCGTCCGACAGGGGCCGCTGCCCGTCGAGCAGCCCGTCAAGGGCAAGGTAATCGCCATAGCTCATGTCGCGGGCGAAGCTCATCTTCGCCCCCTCGGTTTCGGGGTTGTAGGCGTCGGTCATGGGATGTCCGTTGCAAATGCGACGGTGCGCACCCTGCCCCGGCGAAAAACCGGGCGCAACCCGCCTCAGGCGCCCGCGGCGATGCCCGCGCGGCGGCGGTGCGGGCCGACAAGGCACGCCAGCCCGAGGATGAGACCCGAGACAGTGGCGATCATGCCCGCCGCGCTGACCGCGTTGGCATAGCCCAGCCAGATCGGCCCGTAGCCCGCCAGCACATAGCCCAGCACCGCCGACAGGGTGGCGAAAGCCACAGACAGCCAGACCTGCACCGACAGCGAATTGGTCATCAGGCGGGCCGCGGCGGGCGGGCAGATGAACATGGCGATGACGATGATCGAGCCCACCGCGTCGAAGGCCGCCACGGCGGCAACGGCGGCGGCGATGACAAGGGCAAGGCCGATGGCCGAGACCGGCAGGCCGATGGCCCGCGCGAACCCCTCGTCGAAGGTCGAAAGCTTGAGGGGCCGCCAGAAGATCACCGTCAGCGCCGTGATCAGCGCCGCGGTCACCGCCATGCGACCCAGTTCGGGCGGCAGGTGGGCCAGCGCGGCGGCGTCGGTCAGGCTGGCCCAGCCGTCGGTCGCGCGCAGCCAGATCAGGGTTTCCAGATTGCCCATCAGCGCATGGTCCACATCCAGATGGACGCTCGAGGTGTCGGAATGTTCCAGCAACAGAACGCCGCCCGCGAATAGCGCGGTGAAGACGACGCCCATGGCCGCCCCCGGTTCGATCTGGCCCACGCGGCGGATCGCCTCGATCAGGATCACGGCCAGCAGCGCCGCGGCCCCCGCCCCCAGCAGCATGGGAATGGCCGCGACCGTCCCGGTCAGCAGGAAGGCCACGACGATGCCCGGCAGCACCACATGCGAGATGGCGTCGCCAATCAGCGCCTGCCGCCTGAGGATCAGGAAATTGCCGGGTAGCGCACAGGCGATGGCCGCCAGCGTGCCGATCAGGATCGGCGTAAGCGAGAACTGGACGAACTCGACCCCCATGCGCCTACCCCCCCACCGGCTGCGGGGGTCCGAGGCGCGCGTCGAAGGCCGCGATCTCGTCGGGGGCGAAAACCTCTTCGATGGGGGTCAGCCCGTCGTAGCGGCCGGTCAGGCTGGTGTCCTGATGAACCTCGCGCGCGATGTCCCAGCGCCGCTCGTCCCGCGCGATCTTGGCCGCCTGTGCCCGCCCCTTGTCGGTGGCGACCCCGTCGGGCCGGATCAGCCCCTCGGCGCGCAGGATGCGCAGCGTCATGGGGTCGTGGATCGGCTCGGCCCGCGTGAGGGCCAGCAGACCCTGGCGGCGATGCACCCGAGCCTGGAACCGGCGGCGCGCAAGAAGGGCGGCCAGAACACCGCGGGCAGGCGCGAAGAGCAGCGAAAAGGTGAATAGCCCCGCCGCGATCAGCACGATGATCGGCCCGGTGGGCAGACCCGGCGCCGAGGCCGAGAGTGCCGCCCCGAGATAGCCCGCCACGGCCCCCAGCGCACCTGCCGTCCAGAGCACGCGTTCGACCCGGTCGGACCAGAACCGCGCCGTGACGGCGGGGATGATCAGAAGCGCCACGATCAGGATCAGGCCCACCAGTTTCAGGCCGATCACCGTCACGGCCATGACAAGGCCCATCATGGCAAGGTCGATCCGCCGCGTGTCGACGCCCATCGCCGCGGCATGGCCGGGGTCGAAGGCCACAAGCGTCATGGGCCGTCGCAAGGCCCAGATCAGCGCCACCACCACCGCGCCGCCGATGGCGATGATCAGCGCGTCCTGCCGCAGCATCCCCGCGGTCGAGCCGAGCAGGAAATCCTCCAGCCCCGCCTGCCGACCGCGGTCGAGGCTCTGGATCACGGTCAGCAGCACGACCCCCGCGCCGAAAAAGACCGACAGCACCGCGCCGATGGCCGCATCCTCGGCCAGCCGCGTGGCGCGCGCGATCCATTCCACCAGCCAAAGACCCGCGAAGGCCGAAAGCGCCGATCCGATCAGCAGCCCGGCCAGGCTGCGCCCCTCGCCGCCAAGCGCCACCATGACAAGAAACGCAAGGCCCACGCCCGGCAGGGTCGCATGCGCCACCGCGTCCGAGACCAGCGCGCGCTTGCGCAGGAACAAGAAAGTGCCCGCGGTCCCCGCGGCAAAGCCCAGCAGCGCCGCGCCGATCGTCACCAGCGCGGCGTTGTAGCCTGCCTGCAGCATGAGCGCGTCGAGAAAGGCCGACATGGGCGGATCAGCCCCCGGTCAGCGCAAGCTGGTCGAGATGGGTGGCCGCCAGCCGTCCGCCATAGGTCCGGGCCAAGGCCTCGGGGGTAAAGGCATGGGCCACGGGCCCCTGCCCGATGGCGCGCACGTTGACGAGGAAGACGTGGTCGAAATAGGCCGCGACGGTCGACAAGTCATGATGCACCGCGATCACCGACTTGCCCTGCGCCTTGAGCGATTTCAGCACCTCGATGATCGCCCGCTCGGTCGCCGCATCGACACCGGCGAAGGGTTCGTCCAGCAGGTAGAGATCGGCCTCCTGCGCCAGCGCGCGGGCGAGGAAGACGCGCTGCTGCTGGCCGCCCGACAGCTGGCCGATCTGGCGGTCCGCGAAACCCTCCATGCCGACGCGGGCCAGCGCCTCTTGCGCCACGGCGCGTTCGGCTTTCGACACGCGCCGGAACAGGCCCAGCTTGCGGTAGCGGCCCATCAGGACCACGTCGATCACCGTGGTCGGGAAATCCCAGTCGATACTGGCGCGCTGCGGCACGTAGGCGATGCGGTCGCGGGCCTCCGAAAGGGGCCGCCCGAAGATGCGCACCTCGCCCGACACGGCGGGGACAAGCCCGAGGGCCGCCTTGAGGAAGGTCGACTTGCCCGCCCCGTTCGGCCCCACGATGGCCGACATGGCTCCCGCCGGAAAGGTCGCATCGACCGAGAAGAGCGCGGGCTTTTCGCCGTAGCTGACGGTCAGGCCGCCGACGGCGAGCGGGCTGGAGGGATCCAGCCCGGCCTGCGTGACGGTGCCGCCCGAGGCGGCGAGGGTCAGTGTCTCTGCGGTCATGCCATCCTTCAATTCATCGCCAGTTCGTCGACCCGGCCCCGTTCGGGCGCCGCGCCACCCAGCGCGCGCGAGATCACGGTCACGTTGTGGTCGATCATGCCCAGGTAGGTGCCCTCGTAGGTGCCCGGCGCGCCCATCGCGTCGGAGAACAGCTCTCCGCCGATGACGACCTCGTGGCCCTGCGCGGCGGCCCCCTCGATCAGCGCGCGGATGTTCCGATCCGAGACCGAGGTTTCCACGAAGACCGCGCCGATGCCGCGCGCCACCAGCATGTCGACCAGTTCGGCGATGCGTTGCAGGCCCGCCTCGCTTTCGGTCGAGATGCCCTGGATGCCCACCACCTCGAAGCCGTAGGCGGCACCGAAGTAATTGAACGCGTCATGGGCGGTGACCAGAACGCGGCTTTCGGCGGGAACCGAGGCCAGCACGGTCTGCGAATAGACGGCGAGATCGGCCAGCTCATCCAGGTGCGCGGCCGCGTTGGCGGTGAAGGTCGCGGCATTGTCGGGATCGACCGCGATCATGGCGTCACGGGTCGCCAGCACCACGCGGGACCACAGGTTGGGGTTCATCCAGACATGCGGGTCGAAGCGGCCCTCGTAATCCTCGGACCCGATCAGCTGGGTCGGCGCAATGGCCTCGGCCACGGCGACCACGGGGCGGGTTTCGGCGACGTCCAGCAGGAACTCCTCGAGCTGGGCCTCGAGGTAAAGGCCGTTCCACAGCACGAGATCGGCCTGCGCGGTCGCGACGATGTCGCTGCGCGTCTGGCGGTAGGCGTGCGGGTCCACCCCCGGCCCCATCAGGGCGGTGACGGAGACCAGATCGCCGCCGACCTGCCGGGCGGCATCGGCGATCATGCCCGTGGTGGCGACAACGGTCAGGCGGTCTTGCGCCGCGGCGGGAAGGGCCAGCGTGGCGGCGGTGGCAAGTGAAAGCAGCAGGCGTCGGGTCAGCATATGCAACCTCGGTTGAGTGCGCACGCGAACGGGCGTGCGATCCGTGCCGTCACGCTGTATATTGCGACGCATTCTCAAGAAGTCAATGCAGTTGCGAGTTATTCGCAATACAGGCCCGCGCGGATGCGCGCAGACCGAAGTGCAGCAAGGTCACTCGGCGGGTTCGTTCACCGGGGCGATCTCCCGCAGGCGGTGCCCCTCCGGATCGAAGGGCGGCGCGGCAAGGCGGCGCGCGGTGTGGGCGCGGCCTAGGATGGCGACATGAACCGTCTCGCCCGGCGCCACGCGACCCGCCTTGAGATAGGCCAGCGCCAGCGACTTGCCCACGCTGTGCCCGTAGCCGCCCGACGAGACCTGCCCGATCGGCGTGCCGTCTGGCAGAAAGATCGGCTCGGACCCGTTGGCATCGGCGGTATCGGCGTCGATCTCGAGCAACACCATCTCTTCACGCGGCGCATTCGCTTCGACCCGCAACCATTCTTCTTTATTCAGAAAATCCTTGTCACGCCGAATCAATCCGTCAAGACCGGACTCCTGCGGCCAGTATTCGGGGGAGTAATCGCGCCCCCAACTGCCATAGCCTTTTTCCAGCCGCAGCGACATCAGCGCCCGGCTGCCCACGGGGCCCGCCCCGACCGCCTTGCCCGCCTCCAGAAGCGCCGCGTAAAGCGTGAGCTGATCGACTTCGGCGCAATGCAATTCCCATCCCAGATCGCCGGTGAAACTGACGCGGATCGCCACGACCTCGACGCCCGCCACCGTGATCCGTTGCGACCGGAAGAACGGGAAAGCGTCGTTCGACAGGTCCGCATCCGTAAGCCGTTGCAGCAGGTTGCGCGCCTCGGGCCCGGCGACATTGAAGCCGCAGACCGCCTCGGTCAGGCTTTCGAACACCGTGCCTTCGGGCAGCGGCACGGCACGGAAAAAGCGCAGGTGATAGCGTTCGGCGGCCCCGCCGCCCAGCACCCAGAATTCCTCGGGGCCCAGCCGGGTGACGGTGAAATCACCGGCCACCCCCCCGCGCCTGCCGATCAGCGGCGTGAGGCAGGAGCGGCCCACCGTCCGCGGCATCCGGTTGGCGAAGACGGCATTCAGCCATGCCTCGGCCCCCGGTCCCGCGACGCGGTATGTCGCGAAGTTGGAGATGTCGATGATGCCCGCTCGGCTGCGCAGCATGCGGCATTCGCGGCCCACCACATCCCACCAGGGCTGCCGCGCGTGGCCTGCGCTGTCCTCGACGGTTTCGTCAAAGAAAAGAGGGTGTTCCCAGCCGTAGTTCAACCCGAATTTCGCGCCCATCCCGGCCTGCATGCCGTGGACGGGCCGTACCCGCACGGGCCGCCCGGCCGTGCGTTCCTCGCCGGGGAAGTGGATCTTGAAACGGTGCGCATACTGGTCGGCCACGCGCGCCTTGGTAAACGCCTTGCCAGCCCAATGGCCAAAGCGCGCCATGTCCCAGCCGAACATGTCCATCGACGGCTCGCTCTCGACCATCCACTCGGCCGCGAGCCGCCCGAGCCCGCCCGATTGCGAAAAGCCGGGGATGATGCCGTTGCAGCAGAAATAGCCGGTCAGTTCCGGCACCGGCCCCATCAGGGCGCTGGCGTCGGGCGACCAGATCATGGGCCCGTTGATCACCCGCTTTATCCCCGCCTCGCCCACCACCGGCACGCGGTCGATGGCACGCATCATGTTCTCCTCGATCCGCTCGAGGTCATCGGCGAACAGCTCGTGGCCGAAGCCTTGCGGCGTGCCCTCCTCGGCCCAGAAGCGCATGTCGCGCTCATAGGCGCCGACAAGCAGGCCCTGCCCCTCCTGCCGGAGGTAGTATTCACCGTCGCGGTCGGCGACGGACGGCAGGCGGCGATCCATCGCGGCGATCTGGGGGATCGTCTCGGTCACGAAATACTGGTGTTCGGTCGGCATCAGCGGCAGGTCGATCCCCGCCATCGCCGCCACCTCGCGCCCCCAGAGGCCGGCGGCATTGACCACCCATGGGGTGCGGATGTCGCCCTGTTCGGTGCGCACGATCCAGGTGCCATCGGCCTGCTGTTCCGTCGCGATCACGGGCGTGAAGCGGTGGATCTCGGCGCCGCGCTGCCGCGCGCCCATGGCATAGGCGTTGGTCACGCCCGAGGGATCGACATTGCCGCCATCGGGCTCATACATGATGCAGCGGATGCCGGTGAAATCGACCAGCGGGTGCAGCCGCTCGGCCTCATCCCGGCTGACCTCGTGGAAATTCATGCCGTAGCGACGCGCCTTGGCCTCTTGCAGGCGCAGCTGGTGCTCGCGATCCTCGGTCTGGGCCAGGTAGAGCGAGCCGGGCTGGAACACGCCGCAGGACTGGCCGGTTTCGGCCTCCAGCTCCTTGTAGAGCTGCATGGTGTAATGCTGCAGGCGGCTGATGTTGGTCACGTCATGCAGCCCGTGGATATTGGCCGCCGCATGCCATGTGCTGCCGCTGGTCAGTTCCGAGCGTTCCAGCAACACCGCGTCGGTCCAACCCAGCTTGGTCAGGTGATAGAGGATCGAGCAGCCGATCACGCCGCCTCCGATCACGACGGCTGGGGCATGGGTGCGCATGGGGTCGTCCTTTCGGGTGCCGATGGCCCAAGACTGCGCGGGCGCGCGCGCCGCCTCTGGCCCAAGCCCGACGCGCCAGGGTCAGAACGCGCCGCGCGGCGGACGAATTGACACCGCCCCGCCCCGGACGCAGGGTGCGCGCAAAGCACAGCCGAGGGAGAGGGACATGGCCGGAAAAATCGCATTGGTGACGGGTGGCGCGCAGGGCATCGGGCTGGCCTGCGGGCGGGCATTGGCCGCCGATGGCTACCGCGTGATGCTGGCCGATATCCGCGACAGCGTGCATGAGGCCGCCGAGGGGATCGGCGGGCGCGGCTTTGTCTGCGACGTGGCCGACACGGGGGCGCTGATGGCGCTCTTCGACACGATCGAGGCCGAGGAAGGGCCGGTTTCGGCACTGGTGAACAACGCGGGCGTCGCGAAACCGGGCGATTTCCTGAGCTACAGCCTCGAGGATTTCGACGCGGTCATCGGGCTGAACCTGCGCGCGGTCTTTGCCGCGACCCAGCGGGCCGCCCGCGGCATGATCGAGGCGGGCATCCCCGGCGCGATCGTCAACATGTCCTCGGTCAACGCGGTCGTGGCGATCCCCGCGATCCCGGCCTATTGCGCCTCGAAGGGCGGCGTGCAGCAGCTGACCAAGGCGTCCGCGCTGGCCCTGGCCGACAAGGGCATCCGCGTGAACGCGGTCGGCCCCGGTTCGATCGACACCGAGATGATGGCGGGCGTCAACGCCTCGCCCGAGGCCTATGCCCGTGTCATGTCCCGCACGCCCATGGGGCGCGTGGGCACGGCGGACGAGATCGGCAATGTCGTGGCCTTCCTGTGCTCGGACAAGGCAAGCTACGTGACGGGCGAAACGATCTATGTCGATGGTGGCCGACTGGGGCTGAACTACACCGTCTGAACGCTGCCACGCGCGAAAAGGGCCATGACCCGCACCGTTGTCATGGCGCCGATCCACATGGCGAAGACGGCGAGGAACGCCGTGGTCGAAAACACCGCCCCGCCCGAGACGCCCGCGCCCACGGCGCAGCCCCCCGCCAGCATCGCGCCGAAGCCCATCAGCACGGCACCGATCAGGTAACGCTCCATCGGCGTGTCGGCGCCGAACCGCTCGAGCTTCCATTCGCCGAAGGCCAGCGCCGCGGCCCCTGCCCCGACGAAGACGCCGGGCACGAGGCCGATGCCGAAGGACAGCACGACCGAGCGTTGCGTGACCAGCGCCATCAGCGTGTCGGTGGCGGGGCCGGTGAAGGTGACGGAGGCGACCGGCACGATCTCGAAACTGTTGGCCGCGATGATCGCGGTCAGCGCCCAGCCCATGGCCACGGCCGCACCCACCACCCCGGCGGCAAAGATCACGCCTGCCGACAGCTTGCGCATCGAGGCAAATCCGACCGCGGCCAGCAGCGCGGTTCCGGCGAGAAAGGCCGCGCTGGCGGGGGTCAGGCCCAGCGTGTAAAGCAGGCTCCGCCCCGCGCCCCCCGGCACGGTCCAGAGCCCACTGACCCATTCGCGCGCCGGCGCGAGCAGCCCGGTGTAGCTGGCTTGCGCCACCAGCGTGACAACCAGCCCGGTGATCAGCGCGCGCAGGTTGCCCGTGGCCGACAGCACCAGCAGCCGCGAGGCGCAGCCCCGCGCGAGGATCATGCCCACCCCGAACATCAGCCCGCCGATCAGTGCGCCCGAGACCGAGCCCTCGGCAGCCAGCTGGCGGGTGGAGGAGACATCGAAAAGCCCCGCGGTGATGCCCAGTTGCGTCAGCGACATGGCCGCGAAGAACGCCACGAGCCAGATCGCGAGCTTGGGGCCGAAGACCCCCTCGGCCACCTCGGCCGTGGCCGCGCGCAGGCAGAACCGCGAGCGTTGCGCCGCCCAACCGAACACAAGGCCCGTCAGCGCCCCGGCTGCGGCCAGCACGAGGGGTTCGCCGCGGACAAGCAGGAGATCTTCCAGCATCGCGCCGTCTTTCCGTTGTCTGCAATCCGTCTAGGCGACACGCGCGGCGCGCGCGTTGACCTGCATCAAGCGGCGTTTACTCGGCGGTCGCTTCCAGGATGATCGCGTCGAGCAGCGCTTCGACTTCCTGCATCGGGCCGTCCGGGTAATCGCGATGGCCGATCAGCACCTCGCCCTCCCTCTCGGCGATGAAGATGCCGTAGGGACAATGGACGATGTTCATCGGGTCCGCTTCCATCACCCGGCGCGACACGGCGGCCGAGCAGAAAAGGAAGATCTGCGCATTGTCATAGAGGTCTTGGGCGCCCTCGATATCCGCGCCGGTGCGGTTGAGCATATCGCCCACGTGGCTGGTGTAGTCGATCACGAGGCCACGGTTGATGATGGCATTCTCGATGGCGAAACTCGCGTCTTCGAAACTGCCCGCGAAGGGGAAGGTGATCGCATCCTGCGCCGACGCGGCCAGCGGAGCCGCGACAAGGGCAGAAGCCAGAAGGATCGAACGTATCATTTGGGCCGCCTCCTATGTGTGGACCGCGGGCGGGGGCACGTTGCCGCCCGCGGCAATGATGTTCAGACGAACATGTCGGTCGTGATCGCCTCGTACCAGTCGAGGCTTTCGCGGTAGGTCTCTGCGCGGGTCTCGGGCGTCTCGTCGACCTGGCTGACGAAACTGTCGGTGGATACGATCCCCTCGTCGCTGGCCTCGTAGGTGGCGCCGACCTTGACGCCGTCCTCGGTGCCGATGAGCGACCAGCAGGTGTTGGCGTAGCGCGCCGGGAACTGGCGCGATCCGGTCAGGGCCGCCACGATGGCATTGGCCGCGACCTTGGCCTGGCTGTTGGCCGAGAAGCCCGATTTCGGCATTTCGCCCTGCGCGGCCGAGTCGCCCAGAACATGGATGTTCGGGTCGATCCGGCTCGACATGTCATAGGCCGAGACCGGCGCCCAGTTGCCGTCGGTGATCCCCGCGGCAAAGGCGATGGTGCCCGCGCGCTGCCCCGGAATGACGTTGCAGACATCCACGTTCTCGACCGCGCCGTCGATCGAGATGGTCATCGCCTCGGCATCCACGCTCACGTTGCCACCGCCGAAATCGGGACCGATGCGCGTGACCATGCCGGGGTAATGCCGTTCCCAGCCATCCTCGAACAGGCCCTGCTTGGAGAAGGTCTCCTTCGGGTCCGCGACAAGGATCTTGGCGGTCGGATTGTTCTCCTTCAGGAAATGGGCGACCATCGAGATCCGCTCGTAGGGGCCGGGCGGGCAGCGGTAGGGGTTGGGGGGTGCGACCATCGCGAAGGTGCCGCCCTCGGGCATCGCCTCGAGCTGTGCGCGCAGAAGGGCCGCCTGCGTGCCGCCCTTGTAGGCATGCGGCATGCGGTCCTGCACGTTGACGGACCAACCCGGAACGCTGTCCTCGATGAAGTCGATGCCGGGGCTGAGCACCAGCCGGTCATAGGGCACCGATCCGCCACCGGCCAGCGCGACCGTCTGCGCGTCACGGTCGACCCCCATGGCCCAGTCGTGGATCACGTTGATGCCGTAGGTTCCGGCCAGCCCGCCGTAGCCATGGGCGGTGTCCTCGAGGTCGAAGAAACCGCCGAGATAGAGGTTCGAGAAATAGCAGGTGTAATACTGCCGCGAGGATTCGATCAGGGTCACGTCGATGGCGTCGGCCCCGTCACGCGCGATGTAGCGCGCGGCCGTGGCCCCGCCCGATCCGCCGCCGATGACGACGACGCGGGCACGGGTCTGCGCCCTTGCGATCATGGGCGCCGACAGCGATGCCGCCGCCGCCGCGGTGGTGCCAAGAAACACCCGTCTGTTGATGGTCATTGCAGTTCCTCCCTTTGCACCCCTTCGGGGCTTTTGTGGCGCAGGGCGGGTCTGGTCGCCGCGCACCCTCGCGGCCAAGATGTTACTCGGCCGTCGCGAAATAGGCCGCAAGCGCCGCGATCTCCTCGTCTCCGAGACGCCGGCTGACCGTATTCATGACCTGATGCTCGCGCGTTCCACTGCGATATGCAACCATTCCCGCGATGAAGACCGAAGGCGCAAGCCCGCGGACCGAGGGGATATCCCCGCCACCCGCGTCGCGGTGGCAGGCGGTGCATTCATTGGCGAGAAACTCGCCGTAGGGCAGGTCTGCCTCGATCTCGAGGATCGCGGCGACCTCGGGGTCCACGGCAGAGCTGTCGGGCTCGGCCAGGACATCCCCGGCCACGCCGCCGGCTTCGAGCATGTAGGCGATCAGATGGGCGCGGTCCTCGTCCGAACGAATGCCGCGAAACACCATGCGCGTGCCGGGGAAATAGTCACGCGGCCCGGCAAGAAACCGGTCCAGCGCGCCTGCGTCCCAGACCCGCCCCTCGGCCCCGGCCTGGGCAAGGACGTCGGAAAACTCGTAGCCCGCCAAGGCCCCGATGGAGCGCCCGACGATCCCGTTGAGATGGGGGCCGACACGGTTGACGGCCCCCTCCCCGATCATGTGGCACGCGGCGCAGGGCCTATACAGTCGTTCCCCCTGCGCCGCGTCCCCTTCGGCCAGCGACGGGGAGGACGCCACCGCCAAAGCCGCAAGGGCCAGCGCGCCGGTCGTTGCGCGCAAGCTCCTCATTCGTAGTCGCCGCCTTCGGCGCGCATGTAGGCGATGATCGCCGCCGCATCCTCCTCGGAGCGCAGCCCACGGAAGGCCATGCGGTTGCCGGGGATGAAGCCGCGCGGGTCCATCAGGTAGGCGGTCAGGGTCTCGTCGTCCCAGACCATGCCCGCCGCATTCGCCTCGGCGAAGGCAGGCGAGTAGCGGAAGCCGTCATGCACGCCCACCGGCGCCCCGTAGGTGTTGTTGAGCTGCGGGCCGACGCGGTTCACCGCGCCCTCGCCGATCTGGTGGCACGAGGCGCATTGACGCCACAGCCCTTCGCCCGCCGCAACCAGTTCAGGGTCGGGGCCGGCCGGCGCCTCGGGCTCGGCGGCGGCCTCGACGACCTCTTCCTCGGCGGCCGGCGTCACCGACGCCTCCTCTTCCTCGCCCTCGGGGGTCACGTTCAGCACCGTCGCGCGGGCCGTGACCTCGATGCTCTCGGCGCAGTTTTCCATGCAGGGCTCGCCCGAAAAGACCGCAAGTTCGGTTGCCTCGCGGTCGTCCATGTAGAATGCATCCTCGTTCGGCATCGAAACCTCGAGGAAGTTCTCGTTCGACAGCTCGAAATCGTCGTCCACCATGTTGTTGAGATACATCAGGTAGGCGGTGATCGCATAGACCTCGTCATCGCTCAGCGACTGGGCCGCGCCATAGGGCATGGCCCGGTGAACGTAATCCCAGACCGTCGAAAGATAGGGCCAGAACGAGCCGATGGTCTTGTGCGGGTCCTCGCCGTCGAGCGTGCCGAAGCCGCCTGCGAGAACGGGCCAGCGGCCCACCGCCTCACCGAAATCGCCATGACAGACGGCGCAGTAGTCGATGTAGAGTTCTTCACCGGTCCAGACATCGCCGGACCCCACGGGCAGGCCCTGCCCGTCGGGGCGAATGTCGATGTCCCAGGCGGCGATTTCCTCGGGCAGCGCCTCGCGGCCGAGGCCGTAGCCGCCGTCCCGCGAGGGGGCGGCGTTTTCCTGTGCGAGCGCCAGTGTGGCGGTGACGGCCACGAGCGCGGTGGAGAGGGTGAGCGTTTTCATGAGTTCAACCGACTTCGACATTTTCCGCCTCGCCTGCTTCGTTGATGGCCCAGGTCTGGATGCCATTGTTGTGGTAGATCGAGTTCACGCCGCGCACTTCGCGCAGCTGTGCCTTGGTGGGCTGCACGTAACCGGTCGAATCGTGCGCCCGGCTCTGCAGCAGAAGCGGGCTGCCGTCCCAGTCGAACTCGAAGTAGAAACGGTGCATCGACTTGTCGAGCGAGGGGCCCGACATCCGCGCGCGGTGCCAGTTCATGCCGCCGTCCAGCGTCACGTCGACCCGCGGAATGGTGCCGCGACCCGACCAGGCGACGCCGGTCAGAACGGTCGGACCGGGACCATGGGTGATCGGCGCCTGCGGGCTGGGGTTGGTGATGACCGACTTCGCATCCATTTCCCAGGTGAAGCGGCGGGCCTGCCCGTCGGCGAACAGGTCGGTGTATTTCGAGGTTTCTTCCCGGTGGTGCCACGGGGCATCGCCCACCTCGATCCGGCGCAGCCACTTGACCCACATGTTGCCTTCCCAGCCGGGCACGACGAGGCGCACGGGGTAGCCCTGCTCGGGGCGCAGCCGTTCGCCGTTCATATGCGTGGCGACAAGGCAGTCGTCGAGCGCCTTTTCCATCGGGATCGAGCGCGTCATCGCGCTGGCATCCGCGCCCTCGGGCAGGATCCAGGTGCCGTTGGTGCGCACGCCCGCCTCTTCCAGCAACAGGCGCAGCGGAACGCCGGTGTAGACCACGTTGTGGATCATCCCGTGCGTGAACTGCACCCCGTTCAGCTGCGAGCCGCGCCATTCCATGCCGGTGTTGGCCGCGCATTCGAGGAAATAGGCCCGGTTCTCGCGCGGGAAGCGCATCAGGTCTTCCATGGTGAAGACGAGCGGGTTGTCCACAAGGCCGTTGATCATCAGCCGGTGCACGCCCGGATCGATCTCGGCCACGCCGGAGTGGTGGCGCTCGAAACACAGGCCGTTGGGCGTGATGATCCCCTCCATCTCGTGGAGCGGCGTGAAGTTGACCGAGCTGACGGTGTCGGCGGTCAGCCATTCCACGTTGCGGCGGATCACATGCGCCTCATGGGGCGAGGGCACGCCGTAGGGCGCTGCATCCACGCCGGGGCCGAGATACTGCTGCCAGGGCTGCATCTCCATGATCGCGGGGTCGGGCCCTGCGGCCTGGGCATGCACCAGCTTGCCCGTCGCTGCCGCACCGGTGGCGACGGCGGCACCGGCCAGGAACTGGCGGCGCGACTGGGTGAATTTCGGGGTGTCGGTCATTGTGCGATACCTCTCCTGTCTCGCGGTGGTCACGGGCTCAGCCGCCGACCACGTCCACGGTGTTGTTGGGTTCCAGCGTCACGGTGCCCTGCGCACGGATGTGGTTCTCGACCACCTCCCAGATCGGCGGGCCCTCGGTGCCCTCGTTCACGCTTGCCCAGCCCGCGACGACGTAGTTCTGGTCGGGCTCGAGCAATTCGCCGGTCGCCAGCAGCGTCATCTCGGTGATGCGGCTGCCCTGCGGCTGGGCCGGGTCGATCCGGTAGCCAAGGCCACCCACCCGCACCATGTCGCCACCCTGCTGGTAATAGGCGTCGGGATTGAAGAGATTGGCGGCCACGTCTTCCATGATCGTGTGCAGCATCTCGCCCGACATCTCCATCCGGTAGGCGTTGGGATAGGTCATCGCGGTGACGTTGTAGATATCCTCGCGGGTGATGTTCTGCCCCGGCAAGATGGCCGCGCCCCAGCGGAACCCGGGGCTGAGCGCGATCTGTGCGTCGCGCTGGCTGATCAGCGCGTCGCAGATCACGTCATCCCATGTGCCGTTGAAATTGCCGCGGCGGAACAAAAGCGAGCCCGCCTGCCCGATCACCTCGGACATTTCCTCGGCAAAGGGCGCGCGCGTCTCGTCGACCAGCGCCGTCATCTCGGGGTCGGGCGCGATGACGTCCGAGAAGATCGGGATCAGCCGGTGGCTGATGCCGCGCATCGCGCCGTCCTGCACATCCAGATCGACGCGGCTGACGAACTTGCCGTGGCTGCCGGACGCGATCAGGAAAGTGTTGCCGACCTGGATCGCCTCGGGCAGCGCGTCATGGGTGTGGCCCGTGAGGATCACGTCGATCCCGGGGATGTCCCGGGCGAACTGGCGATCCACGTCGAAACCGTTGTGGGAAAGAAGGACAACGACATCGGCGCCCGCGTCACGGACCTCCTGGACGACCTCGGCGATGCGATCGCGGCGGAGGCCGAAGCTCAGTTCCGGGAACATCCAGCCGGGGTTGGCGATCGGCATGTAGGGGAAGGCCTGCCCGATCACGCCGATCGCGGTGCCGTTGCGCTCGAAGATGCGGTAATCGTCGTAGACCGGCTCGTCCCATTCGACGTCGAAGATGTTCGCGCCGAGGAAGGCGGGGTTCACGTGGTTCTCGATCAGTTCGTTCACGCGGGCCGAGCCCAGCGTGAATTCCCAATGCGAGGTCATCGCATCGGTGCCCAGCGCGTTGAAAAGCCGGACCATGTCCATGCCTTCGGTCCTGAGCGAGGGCAGCGACCCCTGCCAGGTGTCCCCCCCGTCGAGGATCAGCGCATGCGGCGCCTCGGCCTTGATCGCCTTGACCACGGTCGAGATGCGGTCAAGCCCCCCCATCCGGCCATAGGCCTGCGCCATCGAGGTGAAATCGTCGTAAGTCAGCGCGTAATCCATCGCGCTGCCGCGCTCGATGCCGAAGCGCGCGCGGAATTCACTGCCCACCAGATGCGGCGGCTGGCCTTCGTGGATGCCCACGCCGATGTTGAACTCGGGCTCGCGGAAATAGATCGGCTGGGTCTGGGCGTGGATGTCGGTGATGTGGATCAGCGTCACGTTGCCGGGGCCCCCGGTGCCGATCAGATCGTCCTGGCTCAGGGTCTGCTGGGCGGCAAGCCGGGCCCAGTTGCCGAAACCGGAGGCGCCGTAAAGCGCGGAGGTGGCAAGGGCGGCCTGCACGAAGTGGCGACGCGAGATCATGGGTTCAACCTCTGATGTTATTCAGGTTCTTGAATATTTTGGAACGAAACCCGCCCCGGATTGCTCCGGGGCGGGTCGCGATGTCAGGTCAGTTGCGGACGGCGGGGCCTTCGACCGTCAGGCCGTTGCCGCGCGAGGCGACGTAAAGCTCGAGCGCCACGAACTCGGGGCTGCCGATATCGTAGGGCACACCGCGCGTGTCGCGGATACAGCCGCGGAAGCGACCATGGACCGAGACGATGTTGGCGTTCTTCAGACGGTAGGTCGGGAAACCGTTGATCTGCCCCTGGCTGAGATGGTCGGCCCGGATCAGGTTGCCGTAGTTCTGTTCATGGCACTGTGCGCAGCTCAGTTCCATCTGGCCATACTGGGTGTAGTAGATCTCCTGCCCCAGTTCCCACGCATCGGCCGCGGGACCGTCGATGGCCACGTCGACCGTCTGGCCGCGCGCGACCGAGGCGATCAGCGCGACCATGTTGCGCATCTGCTGGCTGTCGTAGCCATAAGGCTCTTCCATGCCCATGCGCTCGGTCTGGCACTCCAGCACCTGCATCTCGACCGTCTGGACCATACCGTGCTCGGCATCCCACTGGGGATAGCTTGGGCGCACGTTGGCCAGGCTCTCGGCGTTCTCGTGACACGAGGCGCAGCTGTTGCCTTCGGTCCCCATGACGGTGTTGAAGGCGTCGAGGCCCTGCTCGACGAAGAGCATGCCGGGGTTGTCGAAATCATCGGCCTGCATCGCCCGCGTCTCGTCGGTGCGGAACACCCAGCCCGAGTAGACGGTCTGCAACGCCCCCGCCAGGTGGGCGGGCGGTTCGGTTTCGGTGACGATCGGGATCTCGCCGTTGATGACGAGGCTGTCGCCCGTGCGGATATCGGCGAGGCCGACCCCGGCGGCCGCGACGGCAAAGATCGCCGCCGAGACACCGCCGAGAAGTTTTGTTCTTGTCATGGCCGTTACTTCCTCCCTTGCGACGGCTGGGTTCTTGTCCGGATCAGGCGACCGTGATGTCCGCCGTTTCCGTGTAGACCGAGCCGTCATCGTCGTACCACGTGAACTCGAAGCTGCCGGTCTCGTTCACGACGGCGTCGAACTGGAAATACGGGTTGGTCGACACGCCGGGATGGATCGTGACGTCGATCACCTGCTCGCCGTTGAAGGCACAGGTGAAGCGGTTGATGATCTGCCGCGGGATCGGGTTGCCGTCGCCGTCGCGGCGCAGGCCCGATTCCATCGGGTGGCTGATCAGGGTACGGACGGCCACGCTATCGCCGGCCGAAGCATCGCGCGGGACGCGGACGCGGGGAACAACATTCTCTGCCATGGTCTTTCTCCTTGTCCTGTCTGGCTCAGCCGCCGCAGCCGCCGATGGTCACGCGCACGTTCTGGCGCGCCTGCTTGAATGTGCCGTCGGGCATGCGCGCGATGGCGACCACTTCCTGTTCGCCGGCAAGGCGGATACGGGTCGAGGCCAAGCGCGAACCGGCGGCCGGGCCGAAGTTGAAGGTGCACACGTCGGCCTGCGGGTTGCCGGCCGCCAGCAGCATGACTGCCTCGGCGCCGGGGGCGTCGACCTCGATCGGAACGGTATTGCCGTTCTCGGCGATTTCCGGCGCGATCAGCGTGATGCCGTCGCCGCCCATGTCGGCGCCGCCGGTGAAGGCCTGGATCGCCTCTTCAAGCTCGGCCGCCGACGCGATGTGCGGCAGCCCGAAGAAGGCGGCCGCAACCGCCAGCCCGGTGCCGACGAATTGTCTGCGTGTCTGGGTCATGAGATCAGTCTCCTTGGTCTCGGGGTTCGGTATGCGACCGGCTCAATAGTCGGTCAGCGTCATCAGGTAGGCGAGCACGTCCTCGATCTCCTGTGCCGACAGGATCGGCTGCAGATCCTCGGGCGCGGGACGCGTGGTGAAACGGTCGCCGGGGCGGATGAAACCCGACACCTTGTAGAAGGCCGGCATGATCGAGTCCGGGAAAACCATGTCGGAATTGACCAGAAGGCCGCGCAGCGCGGGTTCGTCCCAGCGCGCTGCGACACCGTCGAGCGACGGGCCGACCTCACCATGCCAAGGCTCGTCGGCCAACGCGCTGACCGCGTGGCAGGCCAGGCAGTTGCCCAACGCGCGACTGACAAGGATGTCCCGTCCGCGCTCGGCGTTTCCGGGTTCGCCGGTGAGGGATTCCATCACTTCACCGTATTCGGACATGACCACCGCGTCGGGCGCGATGACATCGGCTTGAAGACTGGTTGCGGCCAAGGCTACGCCTGCCGCCAGCAGCATCTGGCGCTTCACTTCGATTTCCTCCCTTTGGGCCGAGTCAGTGGCCTGTGGTATACCGTAGCCCTGCTCACCCTGTGATTGCAACTACACATTTGATTTTTTGCATGTGAGCCCTAGGGCCCGTTTTATTCCGTCGCTCCCGCGGCGGCCTGGTCGGCGAACATGCGGGCGTGATAGCGCTGGAAATCCTCATCTCCGTCGTAGCCTTCCTCCAACACCCAGTTGAGCATGTTGAAGGTCGTCCAGCGCCCGAAGGCGCCGGGCATCACCACGGCCGCCGCCTCGATCCCTGTCACGCCCTCGGGCACGTCCTCGGGGAAGAAGAGGATCGTCGGCGTGAACAGGTTGCGCCAGCGCCGCGCGATCTGGCGTTCCTCCATCGTCTCGCCGTCGAAATCCGTGACCTCGGTCGAGCCGTGCATGTTGATGCGCACGAAGAAGAACTCGTCTTCCAGCATCTGCAGGATGTCGGGCTCGATCCAGACCTCCTCGTGCATGCGCGAACAATAGATGCAGCCGCGCTGCTCGATGATGACGGCAAAGCGCTTGCCCTGCGCGTTGGCGTCGGCAAGGTCTTCGCGCAGGTCCATGAAGGTCTGGTTGAGCCAGGGCGCGACATGCAGCCCGTCGTCGCCGATCTCGGCCTGTGCCGCCCCCGACAGCGCCAGCGTGGCACCCATGATCAGTCCCGTCAGTCTTGCGAACATGGCGTTGGGCCTCCTCTCCCCTAGCCGGTTCCGGTGCGTCAGCCGATGGTCTGGAACACCTCGAACTCGTTGATCATCCATTCCCCGATATAAAGCAGCGCGTTGGTCGCGATCAGCACGCCGAAGACCACGAGCGCGCCGCCCATGACCTTTTCCACCGTGCCCAGGTGCCGCCGAAAGCGCGACATCAGCCGCATGAAGGGCCCCACGAACCCCGCCGCCAGCACGAAGGGCAGCGTCATGCCGATGCCGTAGGCCGTCAGCAGCGTCATCCCCTGCCCCGCCGAGTCGGTCGTGCCCGCCATGAACAGGATCGCCGCAAGCACCGGGCCCACGCAGGGCGTCCAGCCGAAGGCAAAGGCCAGCCCGATCACATAGGCCCCGCCAAGCCCGAGGTTCGCCGTGTCGCCCGGTTCGGCGCGCAGCGAGCGGTTGAGGAACCCGATGCGGATCACGCCCAGAAAATGCAGCCCCATCGCGATGATCAGCGCGGCCGCGACGTAGCGCAGAACGTCGAACCAGTCGCGCAACACCTGCCCGAAGACCGAGGCCGAGGCGCCCAGCGCCACGAAAACCGTCAGCACCCCCGCCGCGAAGAACAGCGCGCCCGTGACCGCGCGCACCCGGGTCGCCCGCGTGATCGCGCCGCCCTGCGCCACCTCGGCCGCGCTCATCCCCCCGAGGTAGCTCAGGTAGAAGGGCACCATCGGCAGGATGCAGGGCGACAGGAACGACAGGAGGCCCGCAAGAAAGGCGCCGGTCAGCGAGATATCGAACATTTCGGGAGCCTGCCGTGGACTTCACATTCAAGAATTCATATTAATGACGTAATTGGAGTCTCGTCAATGTTGCATATGCAATGGTCTCGTCGCGCCACGGTTGCCCTCTCAGGGGCGATGCTGCTCTGCGTTCTGGCGGCCCTGCCCCGGCCCGCCGCCGCGACCGACTGGTCGCTGGTGATGGTCGAGCAGGCCGGCTGCACCTATTGCGCGCGCTGGCATGCCGATGTCGCGCCGGAATACCCGCTGACGCCCGAGGGCCGGTTCGCCCCCTTGCGCGCCGTGAACCTGCGCGACCTGCCCGATGACGTGACCTTTGACAGCCGCCCGGTCTACACCCCGACCTTCGTGCTGGTGCGCGACGGAGAGGAGGTCGGCCGGATCGAGGGCTACCCGGGCGAGGATTTCTTCTGGGGGTTGCTCGGCCACCTGCTGGAACAGGCGGATGCGACCTGGGCGACACAGGAGACGGGCGGATGAACCGGCGTGGCTTGATTTGCTGCGACGCAGCGTCAAGGGTGAGGGCATGAGGCCTGACGATCACGCATCCGACCTGCGCGGCATGGACGCCACCCGCGTCTCGACGATCCTGCCCCGGATCGACGAACCCATGGACGACGCCACGTGGAAGCGTATCCGCGAGAACGCCGAGACCGCCTCGGATTTCCTCAAGGCGATCAGCCACGAGGGACGCCTGATGATCCTGTGTTCCCTTGCCAATGGCGAGAAATCCGTGACCGAGATCGAGGCGATGCTGGCCACGCGCCAGGCCGCCGTCTCGCAACAGCTTTCGCGGCTCCGGCTCGAGGGGCTGGTGACGGCGCGACGCGAGGGCAAGCAGATCTATTACCGTTTGACAGATGACCGGGCGCGCCTGATCATCGAACGTGTTTACGAGTTGTTCTGCACCTGAACCTCCGCCATCGGACCGGCGCGGTTCGGGTCGAAGGGAGGGAACATGCTCGACCCCTTGATGGCCACGCTGGGAGAGGCGTGGACGATCACCCTCATCGGTCTTGCCGGTGGCCTCGTGCTCGGCCTTGCCGCCCGTCTGGGGCGGTTCTGCACGCTTGGCATGATCGAGGACGTGCACTACGGGCAGGATCGTTCGCGGCTGTGGATGTGGACGGTCGCCCTCGGCGCCGCCATGACGGTGAATTTCGCGGCCGAGGCGGCCGGCATGATCCGTCTGCACCAGGCGATCTACCTGATGAACGGCTTCACGCTGGCAGGAGCCGCCATCGGCGGGCTGTTGTTCGGCTACGGCATGGCGCAGGCCGGCAATTGCGGCTACGGCATGCTGGCCCGGCTGGGCGGCGGCGACCTGCGCGCGATGGTGATCGCGGTCGTGATGGGCATCTCGGCCTATGTCGCCCTCTCCGGCCCGCTGGCCGCGCTGCGCGCGCGTCTGTTTCCCTTCGTTCCGCACCCAGAGGCGCCGCAGGGATGGGCGCATCGGCTGGGCGAGGCATCCGGGCTTGCGCCATGGGCCATCGGCGGGGCGCTCGGGCTGGTCCTGATCCTCGCGGCGGGGACCGCGCTTGCGCGCCGCGGTCACTGGAAGGAACTCTTCTGGGCCATCGCCGCGGGCAGCGCCATCTCGAGCGGCTTCCTGGGCACGGCCTGGGTCGCCAACACCGGGTTCGAGCCCTGGCTGGTGCAATCGCACACCTATACCGCGCCGGTGGGCGACTCGATCCGCTACGCGATGTTCTCGTCCGGGCTGCAGCCCGATTTCGCCATCGGCTCGGTCGCGGGCGTGCTGATCGGCGCCTTCCTCGGCTCGCTGATCCGTGACGGCTTCCGCTGGGAGGCCTGCGACGACCCGCGCGAGTTGAAGCGGCAGATGGGTGGCGCCGTCCTGATGGGCTTCGGCGCGGTCATCGCGGCGGGCTGCTCGGTGGGCCAGGGGCTATCGGCGCTGTCGCTCCTGTCGTTCCACGCGCCGGTCGTGGCACTGGCGATCTGGCTGGGCGCATGGCTTGGCCTGCGTCAGCTGATCGAGGGGCTGGGGATGGCGCGCGAGGTGTGAGCGAGGGGCCTGAAGGCGGGACCATGGTCAGCTTGAAGGGCTGCCGGGAACCCATTGCAGCATTACCAGCCGCAATGCAAATGTTGTTGGTGCAGCGTGGGCTCATGTCGGGCGTTCACAAAATCGGAAAGCCCAACACCGTTGAAATCCACTTCACAGCAAGCCAGAAAGTCCATGCAATTCCGCTAATTATTGCGGCTGCAATTGCTCGACTCCCATCTGATTTTAAATGTTCCGATGTCTTTTGGAAGAATTCTACAACCTCTTCTCCGATTTTTCGCAAATTACTCGTTGCATTGATGGCTCTCGGAGTATCAGGGCTGCCAGACTGAACCTCAGCCAAAATTAAATTTATATTTATAGTGACGGCATCAATAATATTTGTTGGCAGTATCATTTCGGCTGGCGGTCGGTTATGCCCGAAGCCACCATATGTCCGAGGTGCCACTTCGCGCGCGATAAGTGCTTCAAGCTCTGAGATGACGTTAGTTAGGTCACGCTTGGCTGCGGCCTCTTCCTCTGTTCCGAGTTGAAGTCTTTCCACTTGACTAGCTTTTTGAGCAATTTCCTCCATGGAAGGGGCTTGGGCTTCCCCCTCACATCTTTTTACTGACAGATAATCTTCAGAAAATGAGTAAAATGAATGTGCCTTATCTACAAAGTCCTCTACCTGCCCATTCTGAAGCAAACCCAAGGTTTGTGCTGTTCGGGCTCCAACCCCAGGTGCAGTAATTAGTATGACCACCCCCGGAATGTTCTCCAAAACGTTAAGTGTATTTTTTACACGAGATAAATTCGTTGAAGAGTAGTTACCACCGAGATATCGTACTTTGCCTTCTCTGGCTATGTCGCACATCGGCACGGATAAGTTATCACCACTATCACCATAGGCCTCGTTTAGCAGCCGGTTAGCTATTGATGCCAATAGTACAGGCGCAAACATGCACATCCCTGCCTCCCGAAGACCTTTTTCTTCCAAGAGGTTTACGAAGGTATCAGAGTGCATTCAGTTTCCTCACTACGCAAAGTCAGCCCTATTAGAATAGGTTACACAAATTTCTCCGGGAAAATGACTTACTAATAGGTCACGCGTCACAGCATCGCCTGGCTGGTACGACTTTGCAAGGGACGCTCCTGCGTACCTGTCGCTCAAGTTCGCCCATGTTGCGGACGCAGTGAACGGCCACAAAGTCCCACATAGCCACTCTCCCAAACGTGTCGCCCCCTACCCTTTCTCCGCCTCCGCCACGTTGCGCTTCACGTCCAGGAAACTGTCCGGCGTCACGGAAATCGTGTCGATCCCCGCCTCGACCAGCAGCCGCGCAAAGGCCGGATCGTTCGAAGGCGCCTGCCCGCAAAGCCCGATCTTGCGCCCCGCCTTCTTCGCCCGCGCGATGGCCTCGCGGATCATCCACAGCACCGCCGGATCGCGCTCCTTGAAGACATGCGCCAATTCCCCGCTGTCGCGGTCGACGCCGAGGGTCAGCTGCGTCAGGTCGTTCGACCCGATGGAGAAGCCATCGAAGCGTTCGGCGAATTCCTCGGCCCGGATCACGTTCGAGGGGATCTCGGTCATGACGTAAAGCTGCAAGCCATCCTTGCCGCGTTCCAGCCCGTAGCGCGCCATCACCTCGGCGACGCGGTCGGCCTCTTCGGGCGAGCGGCAGAAGGGGACCATCACCACCGCGTTGTCGAAGCCCATCTCGCCCCGAAGCCGCCGGATCGCGTGGCATTCCAGCGCGAAGGCGCGCTCGTAGAACTCCGAGTAATAGCGCGCCGCGCCACGCAGCCCGATCATCGGGTTTTCCTCGTCGGGCTCGTAAAGCGTGCCGCCCAGAAGCTCGGCGTATTCGTTCGACTTGAAATCCGACAGGCGGATGATGACCGGGTTCGGGTACCAGATCGCCGCGATCCGGCCCAAACCGCGGGCCAGCGTCTCGATGAAATAGTCGGTGGGGCTGTCATAGCCGCGGATCAGGGTGGTCAGATCATCCTTCACCTTCTCGTCCGTCAGCGTCTCGTAATCGAGCAAGGCCAGCGGGTGCGCCTTGATCACGTTGGAGATCAGGAACTCCATCCGCGCCAGCCCCACGCCCGCGGCGGGCAGCCGCCACCAGCGCGTCGCGGCCGACGGGTCGGCCACGTTCAGCATCACCCGCGTCTTCGTCTCGGGGATGTCGTCTAGGCTGATATCCTCGGTCGTGATCTCGCCGATCCCGTCGTAGATCGTGCCCTTGTCCCCTTCCGCGCAGGACACGGTCAGGTCCTGCCCGTCATGCAGCACATGCGTCGCGGTGCCGGTGCCCACGATGGCCGGCAGGCCCAGCTCGCGGCTGACGATGGCGGCATGCGACGTGCGCCCGCCGTGGTCCGTGACGATGGCCGCGGCGCGCTTCATGATCGGCACCCAGTCGGGATCGGTGATCGAGGTCACGAGGACCGAACCATCGACGAACTTGTCGATGTCGGCGGCCGAGTGGATGAGGCAGGCACGGCCCGCGGCCGCCGCGTTGCCGACGCTCAGCCCCTCCAGCACCTTCGGCCCGGCTGGCGTCACGGTGTAGGATTGCAGGACATGGCTGGATTTGCGCGATTGCACCGTCTCGGGCCTTGCCTGCACGATGTAAAGCTCGTCCGTGATCCCGTCCTTGGCCCACTCCATGTCCATGGGCAGGCCGTAGTGATCCTCGATCGTGATCGCCATGCGCGCCAGTTCCAGCACCTCGGCGTCGCTGAGGGTGAAGCCCGCGCGCTCGGCCTTGGAGGTCGGCACGTTGCGCGTCTGCGGCTCGTCCTCGCGGCCGTAGATCATCTTGATCTCCTTGGCGCCAAGGTCCTTGGCCACGATGGAGCTAAGATTAACGTCGCCCGCGAAGGGTTTGAAAACCATGAATTCGTCAGGGTCGACTGCGCCCTGAACCACGTTCTCGCCCAGCCCCCAGGCGCCGGTGATCAGCACGAAGCGGTCGCAGCCCGTCTCGGTGTCGATCGAGAACATCACGCCAGAAGACGAGATGTCCGAGCGCACCATCATCTGCACGCCGACCGACAGCGCCACATCGGAATGGTCGAACCCCTGCACGCGGCGGTAGCTGATCGCCCGGTCGGTGAAGAGCGAGGCATAGCAGCGCCGGCAGGCCGCGATCAGCGCGTCCTCGCCCACCACGTTCAGAAACGTCTCCTGCTGGCCTGCGAAACTGGCGTCGGGCAGGTCTTCCGCGGTCGCGGACGAGCGCACCGCGACCGAGGGCGCAGCCTGCCCCAGCCTGTCGCCCAGCGCGCGATAGGCCGCGCGGATGTCGGACTCGACCGCCTCGGGCCAATGCCCGCGTTCGAAGGCCTTGCGCAGCGCCGTGCCGATCTCGGCCAGCGTCATCCGCCCGGCCTCCCATGCCGCGACGTGATCGGCGATGACCGCGCCCAGATCGTTCGCGGCGACGAAGGCGCGATAGGCGTCCGAGGTGGTGGCAAAGCCCGTCGGCACCCGGATGCCCTTGGGCCCCAGCGTCGAGATCATCTCGCCCAGCGACGAGTTCTTGCCGCCGACAAGCGCCACATCCTCGCGCTTCAACTCCTCGAACCAGATCAGGTTGGCCGACATCGCGCAGTCCTCCGCTGATTATCTCGCGCCCTCGTGCCACCCTAGGCGCCGGGCGGTGCGGTCCACATTGACCCGTGTCAAACGATGTGCGGGCGCATGCAGTCGCGATTGGCGCGGCCCGATACCGATCCGCGGGCGAAATGGCTGGTCAGCCGGTCGCCGCACGGGCGGTCTGCCCGGCGAACAGGGCGTCGAGACGGCGCTGCAGGATCAGGAGATAGGCCTGCGCCGGCCGGATCATCGGGATGCGCGCGGCGCGCAGGACGGTCAGCTGAACCTCCCCCAGCGACAGCGCAAGGCGCGACATCCCCTCGGGCAACGGCGTTTCGACGGTGACGATCTCGGGAAAGATCGCGACCCGCGGACTGCCCGGAAGATGCTGGAACAGCTGCGCCGCCGGCAAGGTCGAGACCACCCCCTCGGGCAGCCTGTGCCGGCGCAGCAGATGGCTGAGCGCCACCCGCGACCCCGACCCCTGCGGCGGAAGCAGCAGACGCAGGGAAACCAGGTCCCAGATCCCGATCGCCCCCGTGGTCAGGCCGGGCTGTCCCTGCCAGGCGACAAGGGGCAGACGCTGCGCATAGACGACCTCGGCCGCATCGCCCAGCTGCGGATTTGTCAGCACGGCAAGATCGACCTCGCGCCGCTCCACCGATGCCGATGTATCGTCGGTGGAAATCTCCACCGAGACGGAGGGGAAGGTCTCTTCGAATTCGCGCACGGCACCCAGGATCAGGCCCGCCCCGATGTCAGACCCGAGGCTGAGCCGCAAGACACCGCTGACGCCGTCGCGCAGATCGACCAACTGGCCGCGCAGGTCGTCGAACTCGGTCAGATGCCGGTCGATCATGCCCAGCAGAAGCTCGCCTGCCGTGGTCAGCCGCACGCCGCCGGGGATGCGCTCGAAGACCGGCAGGGTGATCTCTTCCTCGAACGCCTGCACCGAACGGTTGAGCGCCGAGGGCGACACCGCCATCACCTCGGCCGCCTTGCGGATCGAGCCGGTACGCTGGATGAGCCGGATCGCCCGGTAGATCCTGAGGTGCCGCATCCCGCCCCCGCATAACGTGGTGCAAAAATTGCACCACAATGCCCTCAAAATAACGGCCGACAAGACAGGGTCAATCCGTATTGCCTATGCTGCGACAGCGAAAAAGCTGCCGCTTCCGGGGACATCCTATGAAAAAACTTATACTTGCCAGCGCTTTGACGGCAATCTCCGCCAATGCTGCATCTGCAGAAATCCGAGTCGGCATCCTGCACTCGCTCACCGGGACCATGGCAATCTCGGAAACCACCCTGCGCGACGTCATGTTGATGCTGATCGAGCAGCAGAATGCCGCCGGTGGCCTGCTGGGCCAGCAGATCGTGCCGGTGGTGGTCGACCCGGCGTCCGACTGGCCGCTCTTTGCCGAGCGCGCGCGCGAACTTCTGACCGTCAACGAGGTCGACGTGATCTTCGGCGCATGGACGTCGGTCAGCCGCAAGTCGGTCCTGCCCGTGCTCGAGGAATTGAACGGACTGATGTTCTACCCCGTGCAATACGAGGGCGAGGAATCGAGCCGCAACGTCTTCTACACCGGCGCCGCGCCGAACCAGCAGGCGATCCCGGCTGTGGATTACTACCTCGAGGAACTGGGGGTCGAGGTTTTCGCGCTTCTGGGCACCGACTACGTCTACCCGCGCACGACGAACCGCATTCTCGAGCAATACCTGCTCGACGCGGGCATCCCGCAGGAAAACATCTTCGTCAACTACACGCCCTTCGGGCAGTCGGACTGGTCGTCGATCGTGGCCGACGTGGTGGCACTGGGTGCGGGCGGCCAGCAGGTCGGCGTGATCTCGACCATCAACGGCGACGCGAACGTGGGCTTCTATGCCGAGCTTGCCGCGCAGGGCGTTTCGGCCGATGACATCCCGGTCGTCGCCTTCTCGGTCGGCGAAGAGGAACTGGCCGGCTTCGACACCGAGCCGCTGGCCGGCCATCTGGCCGCCTGGAACTATTTCATGAGCGCCGACACCCCCGAGAACGAGGCCTTCATCGAGGCGTGGCATGCGTTCATCGGTGACGAAAGCCGGTCGACCAACGACCCGATGGAGGCCCATTACATCGGCTTCAACATGTGGGTGCAGGCGGTCGAGGCGGCGGGCACCACCGATGTCGATGCGGTGCGCGATGCGATGTACGGCATCCAGGTGCCGAACCTGACCGGCGGCATCGCCGAGATGCTGCCCAACCACCACCTGACCAAGCCGGTCCTGATCGGCGAGATCCGGGCGGACGGGCAGTTCGACATCATCAGCCAGACCGAGCCGGTGCCGGGCGACGCCTGGACCGACTTCCTGGCCGAGTCGGCGGTACTGGAGAGCGATTGGCCGGGCCTGGGTTGCGGGATGTACAACACCGAGACGCAGACCTGCGTGCAGATCGAATCGAACTACTGATCCTTTCTCGCGACCGGGTGGCCCCAGATCGGGGCCACCCGCCTTTTTCCTGCCGGGCAGCCCCATATCATGATCCGTCATCTTCTCGCCGCGACGCTGGGCCTGTGCCTTTTGCTCGCCCCTGCGCAGCATGCGCAGGCGCAAGACGCCGAAGTTGGCGACCTTCAATCCTTGCTGCAGGCGCAGGCCGATCTGGTGGCCAATGCCTCGCGCAGGACTGTGCAGCAGGTGCTGGACACGCTCATCGCCAGCGATCTGCCCGAGGTTCCCACGCTCTTGTCTCGCTGGCAGGCGCGCGAGTTGTACCAGCGCGGCAGCGACGGCCTGTTCGTCTACGTGGCCGATGCAGGCGCCAATCCGCTGACCCTGATCGACATCGACAGCGGCGCGGAGATCGGCACCGCGACCAGCCGCGAGGTGGCGCAGCTGCGCCCGAACCGCGGGGTGCAGACGGTGATCGCGAGCGCGCTGGTGCAGTTCCAGCTGGCCTCGGACGATCCGGCCGAACGGTTGGCGGCGCTGGCCGCCATCGGCAGCGCGCCCGAGGACATCCACCTGCCCCTCCTGCGCGAGCTTGTGGCGACCGAAACCGACCCGGAAGTGCTGGAGGTGGCCGAGGTGCTGCTGCCGCGCCTCGTGATCGCCTTCGACAGGGATGACACCGACCGCGTCGCCGCCATCGAAAGCCTTGCGGGCAACGTGAGCCTTGCGGCGCGCGCGACGCTGAACCCGTTGCTGGCGACCGTGCCCGGCGTGGCGACCGCCCTGCCCGAGGGTGAGAACATCGCCCGCGTGCTGGACCCCGGCAATGCCGATCTGCCGCGCGAGACGGCCTATGGCAGGCTGGTCGAGGCCGGGCTGGCGCCGCCCATGGTCAGCCGCACGCAGATCCGCGACACGCTCGCCACCAACGTGGTCGAGGGGCGCGTGGGCGGATTGCCCGTCGAGCAACTCAACACCGAGGAGGCGCGCGACCGCGCCTATGCCGCGCTGGTGGCCGAGGGGCTGGCCCAGCCCGCCCCGACCGAGGCCGAGATCGACGCGGCGCTGGCGGCGCATGTGTTCTACGAGACCTACCGCGAGCCGTCGGAGGCGGTCACGACCGCCGCGCGGGCGACGCTGGACGGGATCGAGACGCGGGTGGCGCTGTACCGCACGCTGGACCTGTCGCTCGACGGGCTGTCGCTGGCCTCGATCTATTTCCTCGCGGCCATCGGCCTCGCCATCACCTTCGGCGTGATGGGCGTCATCAACATGGCCCATGGCGAGTTCATCATGATCGGCGCCTATACCGGCTATGTCGTGCAGACGCTGGTGCCCGATTACACGCTGTCGATCGCCATCGCGATCCCGCTGGCCTTCGCCGTCACTTTCGGCGGCGGCGTCGCGATGGAGCGGCTGGTGATCCGCTGGCTTTACCATCGCCCGCTGGAGACGCTGCTCGCGACCTTCGGCATTTCCATCGCGCTGCAACAGATCGTGCGCCAGATCTTCGGCACGCAGGCCCGGCCCCTGACGCCGCCCGACTGGCTGGCGGGGTCGGTGTCGATCAACGACGTGGTGTCGATCAGTTCGATCCGCATCGCCATCTTCCTGCTCGGCGTGATCTTCTTCGTGCTCCTGTGGCTGATCCTGAACCGGACGCGGCTGGGCCTCGAGGTGCGGGCGGTGACGCAGAACCCGGCCATGGCCGCCTCGATGGGGATCAATCCCGACCGGATCAACATGCTGACCTTCGGCCTCGGCTCGGGCATCGCGGGGATCGCGGGGGTGGCCATCGGGCTGTTTGCGCAGGTCGTGCCGGACCTGGGGTCCAACTACATCGTGCAAAGCTTCATGACAGTGGTCGTGGGCGGGGTCGGCAACATCTTCGGCACCCTGATCGGGGCGGGCATGATCGGCGGCTTCCAGAAATTCGTCGAATGGCTGAACCCGTCGAACACGCTGGCGGCGCAGACCTACATGATCCTCTTCGTGATCCTGTTCATCCAGTTCCGGCCGCGCGGCATCATCGCGCTGCGCGGACGTGCGGCGGGGGATTGAGATGGAAGGGTCGATCTTCACCCGCAACCGCTCCGTCCCGATCTTCATCGGGGTCCTGACCCTGCTGGCGCTGGGTGTGACCCTGATGTCCGAGGCTTATGGCACGGGCGCCATCTCGGTCAGCTTCACCAAGGTGTTGGGGATGACGCTGTGCCTGTGCCTCGCCGCGCTGGCGATGGACCTGGTCTGGGGCTATTGCGGCATCCTTTCGCTGGGCCATTTCGCGTTCTTCGGGCTGGGCGGCTACATGATCGGCATGTGGCTGATGACCGCCCGGACCGAGGCCGTGGTCCGCGCCAACCTGTCAGGCGCCGTCATCCCGCCGACCGAGGCCGAGATCAGCCAGGCCACCGCCTCGCAGATCTTTTCGGTCGTTGGCGCGCAGGACTGGCCGTGGATGTGGGCGGTCTCGGACAGCCTGATCCTCAGCCTCGCGCTGGTGGTGCTGGTGCCCGGGCTCCTGGCGCTGGTTTTCGGCTGGCTGGCCTTCCGCAGCCGGGTCACGGGCGTCTACCTGTCGATCCTGACGCAGGCGATGACGCTCGCCCTGTCGCTCTACCTGTTCCAGAACGACACCGGCCTGCGCGGAAACAATGGGCTGTCTGGCCTCCAGAATATCCCCGGATTGGAAACAGTGGGGCAGGATCGGATCTCGATCTGGTTCTTCTGGGCCTCGGCGCTCGCCCTTGGCCTCGCCTATGTCGCGGCGGCCTGGATGGTGTCGGGCAAGTTCGGCAACATCATCCGCGGCATCCGCGACGACGAGTTGCGCGTACGCTTCCTTGGCTACCGGGTGGAGGGCTACAAGCTCTTCGTCTTCACCGTCACGGGGTGCCTCTGCGGCGTCGCGGGCGCGCTCTACTATCCGCAGGCGGGGATCATCAACCCAGACGAGATCGCGCCCATCGCCTCGATCTACCTTGCCGTCTGGGTCGCCATCGGCGGGCGCGGGCGGCTTTACGGCGCGGTGATCGGCGCCGCCACGGTCTCTCTTCTGTCGACGTATTTCACCGGCGGACGCGCGCCCAACCTGACCCTCGGCCCCGTCGTGATCGACTGGGTCGACTGGTGGCCGGTTCTCCTGGGCCTCGGCTTCGTCCTTGTCACCCTTTTCGCGCCCAAGGGCCTCGGCGGGCTGATCGACTACATTGTCCGGAAGGATCGGGCATGAGCACGCTTCTCGAGGTGCAGGGCATCTCCGTCACCTTCGACGGGTTCCGCGCCATCAACAACCTGAGCTTCGTCATCGGCGAGCGAGAGATGCGGGCGGTGATCGGGCCGAACGGGGCGGGCAAGACCACCTTCATGGACATCGTCACCGGCAAGACCCGCCCCGATGCGGGCACGGTGCGCTGGGGCGAAATGGGCACCTCGCTCCTGTCGATGTCCGAGGCGCAGATCGCGCAGGCGGGCGTGGGCCGCAAGTTCCAGCGCCCCACCGTGTTCGAGGATCAGAGCGTGTGGGACAACCTGCGCCTGTCGCTCAAGAAACCGCGCGGCCCCATCGCTGCGCTGATGGACCGCGTGACCGAGGCCGACCGCGCCCGCATCGCCGAGATCGCCGAGGAGATCGGGCTGACCGACGCGCTCGACCGGATGGCGGGCATCCTGAGCCACGGGCAGAAACAATGGCTGGAGATCGGCATGCTGCTGGCGCAGGACCCGCGGCTTTTGCTGGTGGACGAGCCCGCCGCCGGCATGACCGGCGAGGAACGCGAGCATACCACCGCGCTCCTGAAACGGCTCGCGGAGACCCACGCGGTCGTGGTGGTCGAGCATGACATGGAATTCGTGCGGCGCCTCGAGTGCAAGGTGACCGTCCTGCACGAGGGCGCGGTCCTGGCCGAGGGCACGCTCGATCATGTCATGCGCGACCAGCGCGTGATCGACGTGTACCTGGGGCGCTGAGATGCTGGAAACCCGCGACCTCACGCTTCACTACGGCGGCAGCCAGATCCTGAACGGCGTGTCGGTCAGCGCCGCGAAAGGCCAGGTGACCTGCGTCATGGGCACCAACGGCGTCGGCAAGACATCCCTGATGAAGGCGATCGCGGGCACGCATCCGCGCTCGGGCGGCGAGGTGACGCTGGACGGGCAGGCCGTGGGGCGGCTGCCTGCGCACCGGCTGGCGCAGATGGGGGTGGGCTACGTGCCGCAGGGGCGGATGATCTTTCCGCTGCTGACGGTGCGCGAGAACCTCGAGACGGGGCTGGCCTGCCTGCCGCGCGGCGAACGGGCGGTGCCCGAGCGGATCTACGAGATGTTCCCGGTGCTGCACGAGATGCAGAACCGGCGCGGCGGCGACCTGTCGGGCGGGCAGCAGCAGCAGCTGGCCATCGGGCGGGCGCTGATCACGCGGCCGAAGCTCTTGCTGATGGACGAGCCGACCGAGGGCATCCAGCCCAACATCATCCAGCTGATCGGCCGCGTGATCGAACAACTGCGCGCCGAGGGCGAAATGGCGATCGTGCTGGTCGAGCAATATTTCGACTTCGCCTATGACCTCGCCGACCGGTTCTATGTCCTGAGCCGGGGGGCGACCGTGTTCTCGGCCGAAAAGGCAGCAACGACACGGGACGAGGTCCAATCGGCCTTCAGCCTGCAAAGCTGAGGCGCCACGCCCGGCCCGAGGATCGCCGGACAGCGCGAGCATGCCTCGCGACCGGCGGCGCCCGGCGCGCGGGATCACAAGCGCACGGGATCACAGGCGCACGGGATCACAGGCGCACGGACCGCCTGCTCACGGTCGGCAGGCAAAACACCCGGCATTCCGTTCCACAGCATCGCGGTGACAGCCTGCCGCCAGTCCGCAAGCATCGCGCGGCCACGAAGTCGACATATCCGCCATCGACGTGCCAAGGCGCACCTATGACGGCGGTGACGGAGGAGGCCCGGTCAGGCCGCCCCCTCGCGGACAGCTGCGCGACAGGGTCCCAAAGACCCGCCCAGGGGGGTGACGCGCGGACCTCCGTGTCAGAAACGCCAGGAGGCGCCGATCACCGGGCCGCTCATGGCCCCTTCGAACACCGTCCCTCCGTTGCGGTAGTCGAGGTAGAGATGACGGTAGCCGATGGAAAGATACAGGTTTTCCGTCGCACGATAATTCGCCGTGACGGCAGCCTGCCAGGTCAACTCCGAGCCGACACCGAAGCCGCCGATATCCAACACACCGATCACGGACCAGGTATCGGAGATGGGGGCGTTCACGCGCAGCACGACGATCGGATCGACAAAGCTCTGCTCGGGTGCAACGGTGAGTCCGGCCAGCGGCGCCGACACGAGGCCATCGAGACTCCAGGCGCGGAAGCCGCCGAGCAGATCCACCGTCGTCCCGCCACCGGCATCGAACCTCTGGCCCGCGGCAAGCGACAGGGACCGGAGGGTCACTTCGCCCGAGGCCGGCCCCAGCGACGTCAGCCCATCGCGGGACGAGGAGGAATAGGTCAGATCGCCGAAGATGACGAGGTCACCGCGTCGGGCAAGCCCGGTCACGAAAACCGCCGCGTCGAGATCTTCGAGCACCTCGGACAGCGACTTGTCGAAAGACAGCGTCGGGGCACCGGTGAAGGGCGTGAAGTCTCCGCTGACGCCCGCGCCCCAACCGTACAGGGTGACCTGCCCCGACCAGTCCTGTGCCTGCGACGTGGCAGGGGCCAAGATGCCCGTGGTCGCGACGATTGCGGCCGCCACGGCCGTCAGGAACCTGTTGGCCATCACAGCGTCTCCTTGAACACGCGCCCGCCCTTCATGACGAGGCGAAGGTTGGCGGTTGGATCGTCGAGAAAGTCGAGGTCGGTCTCCGGGTCGCCGTCCCACACCAGGATGTCGGCATGCGCCCCTTCGGCGATGACGCCAAGGCGCCCGGCATAGGGATCGCGCGGCCCCGACATCGCCAGAAGCTCACCGGCATTGCCCGTGGCCATCCGCAGCGTCTCGAGCGGGGACATGAACCGGGTCAGCTTGGCCAGTTGCCGCCCCTGGCTGCGCGACGCGCCGGGGTTCAACAGGATATCGGTGCCGAAGGCCATGTTCACGCCCTCGGACCGGCCCATCTCGAAGGCCTGAACGGTGCCCCGCGCGACCTCTTCGGCCTTCTGCTGCTGGATCGGGTTGCTTCTGGGGTTGGAATCCTCGTCCTGCAGGAACGGCTGGATCGACCACCATGCCCCTTCGTCGCGCATCATCCGCACGGATTCGAGGTCGGCCAACTGGCCATGCTCGATCGACTTCACGCCGGCGCGCAGCGACCTCTGGATGCCTTCGGGCGTGTAGACATGCGCGCAGACATAGGTGCCCCAGTCGGCGGCGGCGCGCACCGCCGCGCGCATCTCCTCTTCGAAATACTGCGCGGTGTCGAGCGGATCGTAGATCGAGGTCACACCGCCGCCGGCCATGATCTTGATCTGGCTCGCGCCCTTCATCAGCTGTTCGCGGGTGCGGCGCAGAACCTCGACCTCGCCGTCGGCGATGGCCGCGAGGCCGGTCGTCTCGGTATAGTCGAGATCGCCGTCAGCGCGCGGCAGCGTGCTGAGAAGCCGGAAGTCGCCGTGCCCGGATGTTTGCGAGATCATGGCGCCCGAGGGGAAGATCCGGGGCCCGGTCACGACCCCGCGGTCGATCGCCATTTTCAGGCCGAAGACCGGACCGCCGGTGTCGCGCACCGTGGTGAAGCCGCGCATCAGTGTCGCGCCCGCCTCCTGGCCCGCGACGAGATGCACGAAGGCGATGTCCTGCGTCAACGCAGCGACCTGGCTGACGCTGACCAGCGTGGCGTGCCAGTGGCAATCGATCAGGCCCGGTGTCACGGCACGGCCGCCGCAATCGATGACATCGGCATCCTCGGGGCCGGTGCCCGCGGCCGGAAGCGCCACGATGCGGCCCCCGTCGATCAGGATGTCGCGTCCGGTCTGCATCGCCAGCGTCGAGCCGTCGAAGAACCGCAGGTTCGTCAGCAGCGTGGGCCGCCCCGGCGTCTGGGCGCGCAGCTCGCGCGGGGCGAGCCCGAAGCCCGCGAACATTCCGATGACCGCGGCCGTGCCACCCAGAAACGTCCGGCGCGAGATGTCGGCTTCGATCCGATCCATGGCGGCCTGGGTTTCCGGGGCTCCGCAGAGGCACGGATTGATGTTGGCCGCGCCGCTTTCGATACTCTCGCAGCAGGTAATGCACATATGATCGATCCTCTGTTACATGTCCCGGTGCCGGTCTGTCCCCGCTGGAGCCGGATAGAGACCTCAGCTGACTCTTTTGTGACGTAAAACCCGGTATCGCGCAATTTTTTTCCGGGTTCCCAATTGACCCGGTGATCCTCCTTGGCGGGGTGTCGCGGAGAGATGTCGCGTGTCTTTCGAACGAAATTGTGCACCGCTTCGCCCTCCCCTGCGGTGAGATGCCGCCCGCCAATCCTCCGCGGCGGATTCCGCAAAGACAGGAGGCTCCAACTCTGGAGCGGGACGGAGCATCCTGCGCAAAACAGCGACCGAGCAGGCGCCCGTGCAAGGGCGTGGTGTCAGAAATCCTTTGCACCTTCCGTCACGCAACGCCGGCCCCCTGGAATTGATCCCTGAACAGCGGAGCGGACCGGCGGCAAAGGTTGTTGTGCCGCACGGGCTTGTGCAAGATGACGACGCGTCAACCGTCGCGAGGCCTGCCCATGTCCTTCATGACTGATCCGACCATGACCGCGGTCGCCGGCGTGGTCGGCTACATGGGCGCGGCGATCTATATGGGCGCCTACACGCTCCTGCAACTCGGGCTGGTCCGGGGGCGCGGCTACGCCTACGCCTCGATGGTGCTCGTGGCCTCATGTTGCGTGGCGGTCAGCGTGATCGGAGCCTTCAACCCGGCGGTGCTCGCGATCCAGCTGTTCTACGGGACGATCAGCATCGTCGGCATCCTGCGGATTTTCATGATGTCGCGCATGGTCGGGATCGACGAGGCGGATCGCGCGTTCATCCGCGACCATGTGCCCGACATGCCGCGCGAGCATGTGCGCCGGTTCCTGGAGGCCGGCACCTGGACCGACCTCGCCGCGGGCGAGACGCTGACGCGAGAGGGCACGCCGCCGGGCCGGCTGATCTATCTTGCCGAGGGGCAGGCGGCGGTGACGATCGGGGGGCGCGCGGTCGGCACCTGCGAGGATACCTTCGTGGGCGAACTGACCTTCCTGACCGGGGAGCCCGCGACGGCGACAGTGGTGACCACGACGCCCGGACGCGCGTTCGTCTTCGACTCCGACCGGCTGCGGCGCCTCGCCAGGCGGGTGCCCGAGATCAAGCTTGCGCTGATCGGGGGCCTCTCGGGCGCCACGAAGGCGAAGCTCCTGCAGCGCAACCGCGAGGCCCTGACAGCGCCGGAGGGGGCGGTATGAACGAGACGCCGAAGCGGCTCCAGCCCGGTCGGCTTGCCACGACGTGCTTCGTGCCCGCGCTGGTGCGCGCCGGCGCCACGGGCCCCGTCCCGCGGGCAGAGCGGTTCGGCGCTGTCCTGCTCTTCGTCGATGCGGCAGGCTTCTCGCGGCTCACGGCCGGGCTTGTGGCCGACGACCGCCGTGGCGCGGTCGAAGTGGGCCGGATCGTGAACGCGCATTTCGGGCGGCTCATCGACCGGGTCGCGGCCCATGGCGGCACGGTGCAGGCCATCGCAGGCGATGCGCTTATCGCGCTCTGGCCGTTCGCAAAGGACGGAGCCGGCGCGGTGGTCCGCGCGAAAGCCTGCGGCGCCGAGATTCTGGCGGCGGCGGGCAATCTGGCCGACCGGCAGCTTCCCGTGCGGGCGGTGGTCGATGCGGGCGAGGTCTGGCTCGGCCGGCTCGGCGATGACGACGAGCGGCTCGCGGTGGCGGCGGGGCCTCTGGTCGAGCGCATGGGCGAGCTCTCGGCACTCTGGCACGAAGGCAGGGTGGTCGCGACCGAGGCGGCGCGCCTCCTCGCCGAGGGCGGCGCGGAGGCGGAGACAAGCGGGCCGGACCAGGCGCAGGACGCGTCCGATCCGGGCGCCTACGTGCCGACGCTGGTGCGCGATCTCCTCTCGGCCGCGCAGCCGGAATGGCTGTCGGAATTCCGCGCCGTCTCGGTCCTTTTCGCGCGCTTCGACGGCTGGTCGAGCGGTGCCCCCGGAGCGCTCGAGCGGCTCGAGCGTCTCGCCGCCGGCTGCCGCGCGGCGCTGGTGCGGCATGACGGGCGGCTCCTGCAATTCATGGTGGACGACAAGGGGCTGATCCTGCTTGCCGCCTGGGGCCTGCCCGGCAACACCACCGAGGAGGACGCCGCGCGGGCGGTGCGCGCCGCCGAGGAGGTGCTGGCCCATGCCGAGGCGGAGGGGCTTGGCGCCGGGATCGGCGTGACCACCGGCCGCGCCTTCACCGGCGTCGTGGGCGGGGCGGCGTTCTGCCATTACACGATCGTTGGCACGGTAGTGAACGACGCAGCCTTCCTGATGCGCCAGAGCCCGGGCGTGACCTGCGACGCGGCCACCGAGGCCGCGGCGGCGGCGATCCACCGCTTCGAGCCCCTCGGTCCCGTCCGGTTCAAGGGTGCGGCCAGCCCGGAGGAGGTCTTCGTCCCGCGGGGGCCCCGGACGCGCGCCGAGTCAGACCGCGCGGCGCTCGTCGGACGCGCGGCGGAACGGGCGCGCATCGACGCGGCGCTGGCCCGACCCGAAGGCGGGGTCGTCTGGATCTCGGGCGAGCCCGGAATAGGCAAGTCGCATCTCGCCGACGCGATCCGCCGCGACCTCGGCGCGCGGGATGTGCCCTGCCTCTCGGCAGTGGCCGAAAGCCTCGAGGCGCGCCTGCCCTACGCGGCGCTGCGCCCGCTTTTCGACCGCCTCCTTGGCGCGGATGTCGTGACGGCGGCGGCGCTGTCAAAGGACCGCCGCCTCGGAGCGGTGCCAGACCTGGCCGGACGCCTGCCACTCCTGGCCGATCTCTTCGGTTTCGAGGCGGAAGAGACCGCGTTCGTCGCCGCGCTCCAGGCCGCGGCGCGGCCGACCGAGACGCGCCGCATCCTCGCCGACCTCTTCGCCGCGCTCGCGCCCGAAGGCCGCTTCGCGCTCTTCGTCGAGGACGTCCACTGGCTCGAGACCAGTTCCTGGCTCCTCCTCGCGCTGCTCCGGCGCCAGGTGCCGCGCATGGCCATCGTGCTGACCTCGCGCCGGATCGCGCCGGAGAGCCTTCCCGAGGAAGCCGCCGCCTTTCTGTCCGACCCGGGCGTCATCGCCGCACCGCTCCAGCGTCTGGGCGAGGTCGAGGCCGAGCGTCTCGTGCACCAGACGCTCGCCGCCGAGAGCGTGCCGCAAGAGGTGACGCGCCGCATCTTCGCGCGCGCCGAGGGGCATCCCTACTACACCAAGGCGCTCGCGATCTCGATGCTGCAGCGGGGGCTCCTGCGGTCGCGCGACGGGCACTGCTATCTCGCGTCGGAGGTGCGGAGCCTTTCGGAGGTGGCCTTTCCCGACACGATCCAGGGCGCGATCGCGGCGCGGGTTTCGGCGCTCGGGCCCGCGGCACAGCTCACGCTGAAGGTCGCGAGCGTCGCGGGCCGGGTCTTCGATCTGGCGCAAGTGGAGGCGATCCATCCCGACGCGCCGGATGTCGCCACGGTCGAGGCACATCTCGCCGACGCCGCCGCGCTGGAACTCGTTGAGCCGGGGCCGAGCGCGGGGCTTCTCCAGTTCCACCACGCGCTTGCCCGCGACACGGTCTACGACCTCCTCGTGGAGGAGTAGCGGCGCGTCCTGCACGCCGCGGTCGCGCAGCGCCACGCAGAGGCCGTGGCCCAGCCCTCCGACCTCGTCCTTGCGCATCACTGGGAGGAGGCGGGCGAGCCGCGCCGGGCGATCCACCATCTCGACCGGGCGGCTTCCATCGCCGAGGCGGCGCAGAACGCACGGGAGGCAGCCGATCTGCTGGCACGCGCGATCCGGCTCGATGCAACGCTCGACGAGCCGCATTCACCCGACGTGGTGGCCGGCTGGCATCGCCGGGCGGGCGAGGCGCTTTTCGAGTTCGGCGATCCGCGGCAGGCCATCGCGCATTTCCGCGCCGCGCTGGCGCAGCTCGACAGGCCGTTGCCCGAGGGGGTCATGCTCGCGCCGCGGCTTCTGGCCGAGTTCTGGCGCACGCGACGCCAGCCCATGGGCGACGGCACCCCGGCCGACAGGCGCGCGCGACTTCTGATGGCGGCCGAGGTGCTGGTCCGGCTGTCATTTCTGACCTACGAGCTGCAACGGCATTTCCAGGCAAGCTACTGTACCTTCCGGTCGCTGACGCTGGCGAAGCAGGCGGGCGGTGACAGCGCGGCGCTTGCCATCGCCAATGTCAACATGGCGCTCGCGAGCTGCTCGCTGCCATTGATCGACGGGGCGCGGCACCGGGACTATGCCGTCGGGATGGCCGAACGGGTCGACGAGCCGGCCTGCACCCTCTTCGTGGGCTGGACCGCGGCTGCCTACGACACCTCCATGGGGCGCTTCGACGAGGCGGTGACGAATGTGCGTCGCGCGCTCGCCGCGGGCGTGGCCCGCCGCAGCGCGCGCGACGTGGAGGCGCTGCAAGTCACGCTGGCCAACACCTACCGGGTCCTGGGACGGCATTGGCTTGGGGTGGAGGACCTTGACGCGGCGCTCGCCTCGGCGCGGGATCGCGGGAACGTGATGTACCGGATCTGGTCGCTGGGCCAGCTCTGCCGGAGCCACATCGCCCGCGGCGATCTGGACGCCTTCCACCGGCATCTGGCCGAGTACCGCACGATGATGACCGACGGCGACGCGCGTGCCACTGCGAGCGACTTCAACCGCGTCGTCCACGCCACATCCGAAGCGCAGGCGCATCTCGTCGCGGGGGACCCGCATTCGGCGGCCCGCTGGATCGACGAGGCGGTGGGGATCGCGCAGAAGATCGCGGTGCCGCAGTTCTATTTCATGGAGGTGCCGGGCGCCTTGGGCGACGCGCTGCTCTGGGCCTGGCGCCTCTCGCCATCTCCCGGGCTCGCCCGTCTTGCGCGCAGGAATGCGCGGCTCGCGCGGCGGCTCGGGCGGCTCTACCCGGGGATCGGGCCGCAGATCCCGATGACGCGGGGCGACCTCGCCTACCTGAGCGGTCGGCACGGGGCGGCGGGGCGCCATTGGCGTGCCGCGGCGGCCGAGGCGGTTGCGCGCGGGCTTCCGGCGTTGGAGGGGCAGGCGCTGGGCCGTCTGGCGTTGCCGACGACAGGCGCCGATCCCGATCGCGCCCGCGCCGAGGCCGAGGCGGCGTTCGCGCGGCTCGGCGGCACGCCCCCCTTCCCGCTCAGGCAGGTCAGTTGGCCGCCGGGGCCCGGCCCGACCAAAGCCTTGCCGTGATCATCTTCGCCGTCTCCTCGCCCGACCAGATCGCGCCGCTCATGTAACCGTTCGAGACCTTCGCACTTTCCGTCGAGGCGAAGAACAGCCGCCCGTTCTGGAACTCGGGCATGTGCCCGGTCATGATCCACGGCACCGAGGGCACGAAGTCATGCGCCCCGAAATGGCAGGCAGGGCAGCCGGCCGAGAACGGATCGGTGGTCCAGTCCTTCTCCTCGTAGCGCACGAAGGTCTCGCGCAGGCGGTCGGCACCGAAGAGCTCTCCGATCCGCTGGAGCACGAGCGCCTCGCGCTTGGCGGGCGGCAAGGTGTGCCAGATCTCGGCGTCGCGGCCGACGATGAAGGCGAACATCGCCGCGTCGCCCTCGTCCGAGACGTTGTCCATGGTCCAGACGACCGGCCCGTCGCCGGCGATGAGCGCCGCGCCCGAAAGCCCGTAGCGCGAGATGTCGTCGGTCTTCCAAAGGCCCACGTGCCCGGTGCGGTAACGGGTCGTGTCGGTGCGCCAGAAGGGTTCGGTCAGGTGGACGCAAGCCAGAACGGTCTGGCCCATCTTCATCAGGGATGCCGCCTTGGTCCGCTCCTGCGGGAGGGGCGGTGTCATCTCGATGCGGTTGGCCAGCGGCGGGGCCATCGCCACGAGCGCGGTGCGGAAACGCACCCGCGCGCCGTTCTCGCAGGTCGCCACGCCCGTCTCGCCGGTGAAGTCCATGGCCACGACCTTGTGGCCGAGGCGGATGTCGCCGCCCGCCTCGCGCAGCCGGTCCCCGAGTTTGTCCGAGATCGACATCGTGCCGCGCCTGAGCCGGTAGCCCTGCGCGCCCTGGTCGGGGTAACGGACATTGCTGAACCGGTCGAGCCCGCCGCTCGAGGCGATGTAGAACAGGAAGAAGACGAGGCTCACCTCGGTCGAGGGCGCCGAGAGCCCGACCCGGCAGAGCATGTCGAGAAGCTGCACCACCTCATCCGTCGCGGCCCTGGACACGAAGTGGTCGCGCGCCCAGGCATCGACGGTCATGTCGGCGTCAAGGCCCGGCGGAAGCCGTTCGAGATCGATCCACTCCGCCGCCGTCAGCAGCGCCTCAAGCTCGGCCATTACCACGTCCGCCCCCAAGTGACTGGGGTAGATCTGTCCCACGTAAGGCTCGACCGTGAGATCCGACCCCTTCGCGATGGCGACGAGGTTCGCGGCCTGCCCCGCCCAGGAGGGCGGCGGGTGCGCGTTCTTTGGGCCCTCGTACTGCTCGAAGACATCGAGCCCCAGTTCCTCGGTCACGAGTTTCCAGATGTTTTCCTGCGGCCGGTCCTTGCCGATGAAATGGGCGCCGAAATCGAACCATGTGTCGCCGTTTGCGCCTGTCTCCGTTCGGGTCTCGGTGCGACCGCCGAGCCGGTCGCGCCCTTCGAGCACGGTGACGGAATGCTTGTCCGCGCAGCGCAGACCGGCGATCAGGCCCGTCAGCCCGCCGCCGACGACAAGAAGGTCACAGGTGGTCTCGTCCATGTCCGGCCTTTCTTCTTCCAGGAGGACCCTCGCAGACGAGAGCGTAGCCGCATCGGTGGAAACGGATCAATCCATCGCAGGGGCCTGGGCGGCGAGGCGTTGCGCGATGACCTTGACCACGTAGAAGCCGAACGCCGGTTTCTGGTGGAACAGCGCCATGAACTCGGACTCGCTCATCGACAGGACGCGGACCTTCCCGACGCAGCGCGCGCTGAGCGTGCGACGCCGACTCTCGCTGAAGAAGGCCAGTTCGCCGAACATCTCGCCCGGTTCGAGGTCGCGACCGATCTCGTCGAGATGGATGCGCCCCTCCTCGACGAAATAGATGCGGTCGGCCAGGTCGCCCTGCCGGAAGATGTGCACCCCATCGGCGAACTCGGACCGCCGGAGGTAGCTCTTGAGGCCTGGCGGGAGCCCTTCGGCCAGCCGGACGCGGCGGGTCTCCCGCGTCTGCTGCAGAATCTGGTAGAGCCGGAAGAGGTTGAACGGGAGGAGCGCCACGTGGAGCACAAGCGTGGGATAGAGCGAGAGCGCGAGGCTCCAGGCGATGAAGAAGACGTTGGCCGCGATGGCGAGGCAACGCAGCGGCAACATCGTCTTCATCGCGAAGGAAAAGAATGTTGCGGCTGCCGCCAGCCAGCCCAAGATGTCGATCAGCATGTTGCGCGCCCGTTCCTGAAGGTTGCAAGACTGTCACCCGAGCCGACGCAACGATCAAGTCGTCAGTTGCGGACCGGCGGCGGCGCTGAAATCCCACCACGTGCCCGGACGCGACATCCGCGAAATCATCAGGTCCGGAGACTTTCGGCCCTGAGAGACCGCTTTCAGGGCTTTTGGCGCCGGGGCCAGTGCTCAGCCCCACCCGCATAACCCTCGAAAACAACGGAAAAATCCGGCTGCAGCCAGATCGGGAGAACGCTTTCGTGAAGGCAAGTGGCGGAGAGACAGGGATTCGAACCCTGGAGACGGTTTCCCGCCTACACACTTTCCAGGCGTGCGCCTTCGACCACTCGGCCACCTCTCCGTGGGGCGCGGGATAGCGCAGGGGCGGGCGAAAAGGCAAGGACAAAGCGGCCCGACGACAGGCATGTAAAAAAGATTCACTTTTTTCCGCCGCACCCCTTGCGGTCGGGGTCCCACCGCCCATATTCGTGAATGTGATTAACATTTACATTTCACCCCGCAACAGAGGAGAGATCCATGAGCATCACCACAAGCGGCCCCGTCACGTCCGAGGGCCATCTGCATCAGGCCAAGGGCTGGTTCGCCCGCGCCGAGGCCTGGCTCGACGACCGGGGCAAGGGCGCGTGGATCGCGGCCATGGTCCTCGGTTTCATCCTGTTCTGGCCCATCGGCCTCGCCCTTCTCGCCTACATGATCTGGAGCAAACGCATGTTCAAATCCAACTGCACCGCCCGTCGCGGCACCGACGCCCACACCTTCCGGTCCTCCGGCAACAGCGCCTTCGACGCCTACAAGGCCGACACGCTGCGCCGGCTGGAAGAGGAGCAGGACGCCTTCGAGGCCTTCCTCCAGCGCCTGCGCGATGCCAAGGACAAGGCGGAATTCGACCAGTTCATGGATGACCGCGCCAAGGCCGCCCGCACGGGCGCGGCGACCGCCGAGGCCTGATCCCCATACCACGGCCTCCGGGGTTTGTCCCGGGGGCCGCTTTTTGCCCCCTGCCCCTTTCCGAATCCGGTGAAATCGCCCATGTCCCTGATCATGAGTTCCGCCCTGCCCGACCCCGACTACGACCACGCCTTCTACGATGGCGTTCCCGCCAAGCGCCTGTTCGCCTGGCTGATCGACGTGGTCTTCGTCTTCGCCATCAGCTTCGTGCTGGGCCTGTTGACCCTGTCCGTCCTGTGGTGGATCTGGCCGGTCACCTTCATCGTGGTGAATTTCCTCTATCGCGCAGGCAGTATCGCGGCCTGGTCGGCGACGCCGGGGATGCGGGTGATGAACCTTGAGTTGCGCAACGCGATGGGCGGGCGGTTCAACGGCGGCGAAGCGATGCTGCACACGCTGGCCTACATGGTGGCGACGGGTTTCGTGATCCTGCAGCTCATCTCGATCGTCATGATGGCGATGGGCGCGCGTCACCAGGGTCTGCATGACCTGCTGATCGGCTCGGCCGCGATAAACCGGCCGCGCTGAACGCGCTCCGCCGGGCCGACCGGGCGCGAAAAAACCTGTTGCGGGGCCCCGCGGCACTGGTGCAGGCTTTCGCCAATCCCGAAGGAACGGCCTTGGCCGGAATGACCCGATGCGCCACACGCTGCCCATTGCTCCGCAATTCTATGTCACCGCGCCGCAGACCTGCCCGTATCTGGACGGGCGGCGCGAACGCAAGCTTTTCACCGCCTTGCAGGGTGACCAGGCCGAAAAGCTCAACAACGCACTCAGCAAGCAAGGCTTTCGCCGGTCGCAGAACGTGCTGTACCGTCCGTCCTGCACCGACTGCGCGGCCTGCCTGTCGGCGCGCATCCGGGTCGCCGATTTCACGCCCAAGCGCAGCCACCGCCGTATCGCGAAGCGCAACGCGGGCCTGTCGCGGCTGGCCCGGTCGGCCTGGGCGACGGAAGGGCAATACGAGCTTTTCCGCCGCTACCTCGACGCGCGCCATGCCGATGGCGGAATGGCGGATATGGACGTGTTCGAATTCGCCGCGATGATCGAAGAGACACCGGTCCGCACCCGCGTGATCGAGTACCGCGACGAAAACACCAAGGGGCCCGACGGCGAGGCGCCGCTGGCCGCGGTGTGCCTGACCGACATCCTCGATGACGGGCTGAGCCTCGTCTATTCCTTCTTCGACCCCGACCGCACGCCCGACAGCCTGGGCACCTACGTGATCCTCGATCATGTCGAGATCGCTCGCGAGGCCGGACTGCCCTACGTCTACCTCGGCTACTGGGTGCCGGGATCCTCCAAGATGGGCTACAAGGCGAAGTTTCCCGCGCTCGAGGTCTATGTCGGCGGCCAGTGGCAGCCGCTGGGCAACCCGGCGCAATATTCCAACCAGACACACCCGCTCTCGGTCGATCCGATCGCGCAGCAGGTCGCCCAGATCAGCCTGCCCGACCTGCGCAACGACGATTGAATGCTGTGCCATGTCACGCTGCTGGTGCCGGATTACGAGGCCGGACTGGCGTTCTTCGTGGACGGTCTCGGCTGGAGCTGTGAGGACAACATAGACGAAGGGCGCAAGCGCTGGGTCACGGTCCGCCCGCCCGGCGGCGGTCCATCGCTGGTGCTGGCCGTGCCGGGGAACGCGGCGCAGCGCGCGGCGCTGGGGGCGCAGACCGGAGACCGGGTCGCCCTGTTTCTCGAAACCGATGCCTTCGAGCAGACCATGGCCCGCATCACCGAGGTCGGCGGAACACTCCTGGAAATCCCGCGCGACGAAGCTTACGGCCGCGTCGTGAAATGGCGCGACCCCTGGGGCAACCGCTGGGACCTGATCGCGCGCCGCGCCTGAAACGGCGACAGGGGGGCCTCGGCCCCCCTGCCCTTTTCTTCGCTCACGCCTGCCGCCTTCAGTTCAGCAGGTTCGGCAGGATCGTCACGATGCCGGGGAATATCCACAAAAGGCCAAGCGCAAGCACCTGGATGCCGACGAAGGGCAGCACCCCGCGATAGATATGGCCCGTCGTCACCCCCGCAGGCGCCACCCCGCGCAGGTAGAACAGCGCAAAGCCGAAGGGCGGCGTGAGGAACGAGGTCTGCAGGTTCACCGCGATCATGATCGTCACCCATGCCGGGTCGAGCGTGCCGCCGTAGATCACAGGCCCGACGATCGGGATCACGATGTAGATGATCTCGAGGAAGTCGAGCACGAAGCCCAGGATGAACAGGATCAGCATCACGACAAGGAAGACGACCATCTCGTTGTCGAAGGCGCGCAGGAACTGCTGGATGTGATGCTCACCCCCGAAGGAGATCAGCACCAGGTTCAGAAGCTGCGAGCCGATCAGGATGGTGAAGACCATCGAGGTCACCTTGGCCGTCTCGCGCACCACCGGGCTGAGGATGTTCGAGCGGAACAGCACCCAGCAGCTGAACAGCAGCCCGAAGAAGGCGAAGTGATAGGCGATCTGCGCGATCACATAGGCCACCCAGTCCTCGAAGGGCACCACCTCACGCGTGATGCGCAGGTCGAAGTTCACGCCGACGAGGATCATGATGACCAGCGCGAAACTGGCCCAGATCACGATCTTGGACTTGCCGTTTTCTTCCTTCAGCTTGCGATAGGCCGCCAGCATGATTGCGCCCGCCGCCCCCAGCGCCGCCGCGGGCGTCGGGTTGGTGATCCCGCCGAGGATCGAGCCCAGAACCGCCACGATCAGGACGAGCGGCGGAAAGACGACGCGCAACAGCTCGTTCCTGGACAAGCGGATCATCCCCTCCCGCGTGCCGTAAAGCGTCAGGATCATCGGGATCGCCATGATCATGAAGGTCGCACCGGGGCCTGTGCGCGGATTGATGAACAGGACATCGGCCATGAACGCCAGCACGACACCGATGCCCCCGACGATCAGCGGCACCGGGCTGGACGACGGCGACACACCCCGCGCAAGGATCAGAACCAGCGCAAGCAGCGTGAAGATCGTGGCCACGCCCGACCCGATCGGCGGCGCGTTCGTGAACGCGGTCTCGATGGCGGCCAGACGCTCTTCCGGGTTCAGTCGCACAACCTCTCCGGTGTCGCCCGCCGCCTCCATGGCGGCGCTTTGCGCCACCGAGGCATCCCATGCCTCCTGGCCATGCAACTCGATCATCGAAGCCGCGCATTGTTCGGACACGTTGGTGCGCAACTCGGCCCGCTCGCCCTGTTCCGCGAAATCCGAAACGCTGATGCTCTGGCTTCCGATGACGCCTCCGCTGGCCCCGAGGACCACCGCGAAGATCAGGCCGACGGGCGCGAAAAGATACCATGTCAGTGCCTCGTTGCGGGTCACGGGCTCACCCGGCGCGACCGCAAACTGCACCGGCGGCGCACTGGCCGGGCGCACAAGCGCGAAGCCGAAGGCGTAAAGACCATAGAGAAGCGCGAGGAACAGGCCCGGCAAAAGCGCCGCCTGGAACAGCGTGCCGACCGACAGGACGGCGGGCTGCCCGAGGAAGGTCAGCGCGTCCTGGCACCCGGCCAGCACCGCCCGCGTCTCCTGCCCGGTGGCGTAGAGGTCCCCCACCAACGTGCCGAGCAGAACGATCACGATCGAGGGCGGAATGATCTGCCCCAACGTGCCCGAGGCCGCGATCACGCCGGTCGCCAGTTCGGGCGAGTAGTTGTTCCTGAGCATCGTGGGCAGCGCCAGAAGGCCCATGGTCACCACAGTTGCTCCAACGATCCCCGTCGAGGCGGCGAGGAAGGCGCCCACGATCACGATGGAGACCGCCAGACCGCCCGGCAGCGGGCCGAAGACGCGCGCCATTGTGGTCAGCAGGTCTTCGGCGATCTTGGACCGCTCCAGCGTGATGCCCATCAGGACGAACATCAGAACGGCGAGCAGGGTCTCGATCGACTGGCCCGCGATGACGCGCTCGTTCATCCGGTTGACCATGAAGGAGATGTTGCGCTCCATCGCCTGTTCCCATCCGCCGGGGAACAGCGCCTCTTCGATGCGCGGCAATTCGGGGTATCGGAAGACGGATATCGAGTCCCTGACCACGCCTTCGGCGATCAGCGCCCTGTATTCCGCCGAGCCCGTGTCGATGGCCTGGTGGATCAGCAGCCCCGCGCTGTCCAGCGCGGCGATGATGGCGAAGGAAATGACGCCCGCCCCGGCGATGGCGAAAGCCACCGGAAAGCCCGTCATGATCCCTGCGAAAAGGGTCAGGAAAACGATGATCAGACCGATCTCGACTCCGTCCAGTCCGAAAAGCATGCTCTGATGTCCCCTTGGCTCGCGCGCTCAGGGCGCGCGTCGGTCGTTGGTGTTGTTCAGGTCGATCCGGAATGGATGGCGTGCTCGAGGTCTTCCGCCTCGTCGCCGGTCTTGTCACGGTCGAGATACTTGTCCGCGCTTTCTTCGCCTTCGACCCATTCTAGGTATGAGCGCCAGAAGAAGGCGACCGCCTGGAGCAGGACCATGACGCAGAACATCACGATCAGCACCTTGAACAGGAAATAGGCGTTGAAGCCGTTCGGGCTGAAGCCGATGGTCTCGACGTTCCAGCGGAAGATGCGCGACTGCATCAGCATCCGGTCAATCTCCGAGGTCGACGTGACCGAGGGCGTCATCAGGTGGCGCCACATGAAGAACCACGCGTAAAGGTAGGTGATGACCATGGCCGGCATCATGAAGATGAGGCTGCCGAACATGTCTATGACCTTCTTCGTGCGGAACCTGACCGCCGAATAGACCAGGTCGACGCGCACGTGGCTGCCCTGCACGAAGGTGTAGGAGACGCAGAGGCAGACCACGATGGCGTTCCAGAACTTGAGCCCCTCGGCCCACCAGCTGAGGTCGAAGACGATGGCGGTGCCCAGCGGGCCCAGCTGGATCTCGGCCACGCGGAAGATGCGCTGCAGGAAGACGATCATCACCTGGATCAGCACCATGATGAGGCCCGCCCAGGCGGCCGTGCGTCCCACTGCGTTCGCGAAGGTTTCGAGGATGCGGACACCGCCCCACAGGATCTCGCGCTTCCAGGCCATGCCGAGAGCGGTGATCACGAGGAAGGTGGTGAAGAAGACGAAGAAAAGCTCGACCGAGGCGCCGTAATAGATGAACCGCATGACGGCTTCGGGATCGGACCAGTTCAGCCAGGCCCCCGGATTGGTGAGAGCGATGAACAGGTGGTAGGGCGCCAGAGCGATATTCTGGAGCACCCAGACGATGAAGTCGATCATGCGGTAATCCCCCCGGAACGCCGCCCCGAGGGCGTGCGTCCTATCTCCAAGCTGTCGCGAAAGCCCCGCCCGGCCACCGGCCGGACAGGGCGATCTTTCAGGCCGGGATCAGCCTGCGTTTACGCGGTTGCGCTGGCGCATGTACTCGCCGTCGCCGATCTCGTACCAGGCCGAGGACTCTTCCATCGACGCGAAATAGCTCTCGGCGATCTCGGCATAGATCGGGTCGCCCATGTTCTCCTCGTTGACCTCGGCCGAGGCGCGACCGAATGCGTCCCAGACGTCCTCGGGGAATTCGCGCGGCTGGACGCCGGCCTCCTGCAGGCGGGCAAGTGCCGCACCGTTCTCGGCCAGCGACAGCGCGGTGTTCTGCGCATGCGCCGCCTCGCAGGCGACCTTGCAGATGTGCTGCTGCTGCGGGGTCAGCGACTCCCACACCTCGAGGTTGAATGACATGTGCAGCGCCGAGCCCGGCTCGTGGAAACCGGCGGTGTAGTAGAGGTTCGTGACCTCCTGGAAGCCCAGACGCTCGTCGGCATAGGGGCCGATCCACTCGGCGCCGTCGATCTGGCCCGAGGCCAGCGCCTGGTAGATCTCGCCGCCGGGGATGTTCTGCACCGATGCGCCGAGACGGCCGAGCACCTGGCCACCCTGGCCGGGCATGCGGAAGCGCAGGCCCTGCAGGTCTTCGGCGGAGGTGATCTCGATGTTGAACCAGCCGCCGGGCTGCATCGCGGTCATGCCGCACATGAAGGGCTTGAGGTTGAACAGCGACGAAAGGTTGTCGTGCAGTTCCTGGCCGCCGCGGCGGTAGTACCAGTTGGCCATTTCCTGCGACGTCATGCCGAAGGGCACGGAGGTCATGAAGGCGAAGCCGGGATGCTGGTTAAGGAAGTAGTATTCCGCCGAATGGTAGACGTCGGCCTGACCGGCGGAGACGGCATCGAACACTTCGAACGCGCCCACAAGGCTGCCGGCGGGCATCTTGTTGATGACCAGGTTACCGTCCGAAAGGGCGGCGATGTAGTCGATGGCGAGCTGGGCCGCTTCATCGAAGACGGCGAAGCCATCCGGCACGGACGTGACCATCGTCAGAGTGCGGTTGCCCTGTGCGTAGGCCGGTGCGGCCAGCGTGGTGGTTGCGGCTGCAGCGCCACCGAGTGCGGACGTTCTCAGAAAAGAACGACGATCCATACGGTATCCTCCCCGTAACAAGAATTTGGCCACGACCCCCCTCGGATCGCGGATGTGGTTGTTCCCCACAAGTTCGGGCACGTTAGCGAAGGCGTTCCGCGCAGAAAACAGTTTTCCACGCTGAACGGGTGATTTTTGTAAAATGATCTTACCAAAATCGCCCGTAACCCCGGAATTCCCGCTCCAGTTGTGCGCTTCTGCACAAAAGTCTCGATTCTTCGGCAGTTTTTGCATCCCCTGCGCAGGGCGCGCGGCACACCGGCGTGTCTCCGCCCCCGTCCGGAGGCCGCGCAGCAAGATTATTCCATTGCGACCTCAACTTTCGATTCGTTGCGCGGCCCGGTTTGCGGGCGACATTTTCGCCCAATTTCTCGGTTGACGCCCGATCGCACGCTTCCTAATGTCCCGCGCACGCATCCGGATGGAGATGGCAGGGCATGCCCGGCATTCTTGTAATCGTAGGGACACAGCGCATGGGTCGGTGACGACAGCCATAACGGTAGCCCATGCGCCCTCGGATCGAAGCCGGGGGTTTTTTTATGTCGAAAGACACGGGATCGCAGACGATGACGTCGACAAGGGAAGGACAGACGCGATGACACGGCAGATGACCGGCGCGAAGATGGTGGTCGAGGCTCTGAAGGATCAGGGCGTCGAAGTCGTATTCGGATATCCCGGCGGCGCCGTGCTTCCGATCTATGACGAGATCTTCCAGCAAAACGCGATCCGGCACATCCTCGTGCGTCACGAACAGGGCGCGGTCCACGCCGCCGAGGGATACGCGCGCTCCACCGGCAAGCCCGGTGTCGTGCTGGTCACCTCCGGCCCCGGCGCGACCAATGCCGTCACCGGCCTTGTCGACGCGCTGATGGATTCGATCCCGCTGGTCGTGCTGACAGGGCAGGTGCCGACCTTCATGATCGGCTCGGACGCCTTCCAGGAGGCCGACACCGTCGGCATCACCCGCCCCTGCACCAAGATGAACTGGCTGGTGAAGGACACCGACCGCCTGTCGGGCACGATCCACGAGGCGTTCCACATCGCCACGGCAGGCCGCCCCGGCCCGGTGCTGATCGACATCCCCAAGGACGTGCAGTTCGCCACCGGCACCTACACCGAAAAGCCCAAGGTGTCGGTCGGCCACTACCAGCCCAAGGTCAAGGGCGACCCGCAGATGATCGAGGCGCTGGTCGAGGCGATGGAAAAAGCCGAGCGCCCCGTCTTCTACACCGGCGGCGGCGTCATCAACTCGGGCCCCAAGGCCAGCGCGCTCCTGCGCGAACTGGTCGAGGCGACGGGCTTTCCGATCACCTCCACGCTGATGGGCCTGGGCAGCTACCCGGCTTCGGGCGACAAGTGGCTGGGCATGCTGGGGATGCACGGCCTCTACGAGGCCAATCTCGCGATGCATGGCTGCGACCTGATGATCAACATCGGCGCGCGTTTCGACGACCGGATCACGGGCCGGATCGCCGATTTCAGCCCCGGCTCGCAAAAGGCGCATATCGACATCGACCCGTCGTCGATCAACAAGGTGATCCACGCCGATTTCCCGATCATCGGCGACGTGGCCCATGTGCTCGAGGACATGCTGCGCATCTGGAAGGCACGCGGGCGCAAGACCAACTCGCCCGCGCTCAAGGCGTGGTGGGCGAAGATCGAGGAGTGGCGCAAGGTCAAGTGCCTCAGCTACAAACCCTCCGAGGCCACGATCAAGCCGCAATACGCGCTGGAACGGCTCGAGGCGCTGACCAAGGGGCGTGATCGCTACATCACCACCGAGGTGGGACAGCACCAGATGTGGGCGGCGCAATATCTTGGTTTCGAGGATCCGAACCGCTGGATGACCTCCGGCGGCCTAGGCACCATGGGGTACGGCACCCCGGCCTCGATCGGGGTGCAGGTGGCCCATCCCGACGCGCTGGTCATCAACGTGGCGGGCGAGGCCAGCTGGCTGATGAACATGCAGGAGATGGGCACCGCGGTGCAGTATCGCCTGCCGGTCAAGCAGTTCATCCTCAACAACGAGCGTCTGGGCATGGTCCGCCAGTGGCAGGAACTGCTCCATGGCGAGCGCTACAGCCACAGCTGGTCCGAGGCGCTGCCCGATTTCGTCAAGCTGGCCGAGGCCTTCGGCTGCAAGGGCATCCTCTGCACCGATCCCAAGGACCTCGACGACGCGATCATGGAGATGCTGGCCTATGACGGCCCCGTCATCTTCGACTGCCTCGTGGAAAAGCACGAGAACTGTTTCCCCATGATCCCCTCGGGCAAGGCGCATAACGAGATGCTGCTGGGCGAGGCCGAAACCAAGGGCGTGATCGACGCCGAAGGCGGCGTCCTGGTCTGATCCCTCCGGCGACACGCACTCACGGGGAGGCTCACGACACGTGGGCCGCCCTTTTTTCTGTCCGACCCCATGATGTCACGACGAAACCCTTGGCCATCCGGGCGAGCGGGAATGGGTGCTTGCAACCCATGCGACGTCTGTTAGCCTTTTTGCGACATAAGGAATGTCGCATTTGGGCATTTTCCCGTCGTCCCGTGCCATGTTCCGCGGGCCATCTGCCCACTGAATGCGTCGGATAAACCAAAAGAACGGACAGGAGGGGCATTTGTTCACACATATCATGGTGCCGGTCGACCTCGGCCACGCCGACAAGCTCGAGACGGCACTGAGGGCGGCGGCCGATCTTGCGCGCCACTACGGCGCGCGGGTCACTTATGTGGGCGTCAGTTCCGCCCAGCCGAGCGCGGTAGCCCACACACCGAAGGAATACGCCGAGAAGCTGGCGAAATTCGCCGCGATGCAGGCCGAGGTGAACGAGGTGGCCGAGGTCGCCTCGCACCCCATCATCGCCCATGACCCGGCAGTCGATCTCGACCGCAAGCTCGAGGACGCGGTGCACGAGATCGGCGCCGACCTCGTGGTCATGGGCAGCCACATTCCCAAGCGGTTCGATTTCGGCAGCCACGGCGGCCGGATCGCCAGCCATACGGACGTGTCGGTGATGCTGGTGCGCGGCTAGGCGCGCCCACCACCCACCGCAACCCCAAAGGATACGCGCATGACGGACACAACACCGAACCAGGGCATCCCCGAGCCCGAAGGCGATGTCGAGATCATCGACACCGAATACGACATCGGGCAGGACAACATCGAGGGCTCTGTCGGCCCCTTCGGCTTCGACATCCACAACCCGGTTTTCGCGATCTCGGCGATGTCGGTCGTGGCCTTCGTGGCCTACGCGCTGCTTGCGCCCGGACAGGCGGCCGAATTCTTCGGCTGGCTGCGCCCCACGCTTACCTCGACCTTCGACTGGTTCTTCCTGTCGGCCGCCAATATCTTCGTGATCTTCTGCCTCGTGCTGATCGTGCTGCCGGTGGGCAAGGTGCGGCTGGGCGGCGCGGATGCGACGCCGGACTATTCCTACGCCGGCTGGTTCGCGATGCTGTTTGCCGCGGGCATGGGGATCGGGCTGATGTTCTTCGGCGTGCTGGAGCCCGCCTATTACTTCGGCACGCCATGGGGCGACGCCCCCCTGGGCACGGTGCGGCCCTTCGATGCCGACGGCAACCTGATCGCCGCCAATGTCGAGGAAGCGCGCCGGATGGCACTGGCCGCCACCTCTTATCATTGGGCGCTGCACCCCTGGGCGATCTACGCGGTCGTTGCCCTGGCCTTGGCGCTTTTCACCTACAACAAGGGTCTGCCGCTTTCGATCCGGTCGGCCTTCTACCCGCTGCTGGGCGAGCGCGTCTGGGGCTGGTGGGGCCATGTCATCGACATCAGCGCCGTCTTCGCGACGCTCTTCGGTCTGGCCACCTCGCTGGGTCTGGGCGCGCAGCAGGCAAACGCGGGGCTCGAGCATATCTACGGCCTGCCCAACGGCATCACCATGCAGGTGATCCTGATCATCGGCATCACCGCCATCGCGCTGGTCTCGGTGCTGCGCGGCCTCGACGGGGGGGTCAAGGTGCTGTCCGAGATCAACATGGTTCTCGCTGTCCTTCTCCTGCTCTTCGTTCTCTTTGCTGCGGGGGCTGCGACGATCATGACCGAATTCGGCAAAGGTCTCGTGGCCTATGCGCAGGAGGTGATCCCGCTGTCCAATCCATTCGGGCGCGAGGATGACGGCTACCGCGAAGGCTGGACCGCCTTCTACTGGGCATGGTGGATCAGCTGGTCGCCCTTCGTCGGCATGTTCATCGCCCGCGTCAGCCGCGGCCGCACGGTGCGCGAGTTCATCACCTGCGTGCTGATCATCCCCTCGCTCGTCTGCGTGCTGTGGATGGCGGTCTTCGGCGGGGCGGCGATCAACGACATGGTCGCGAACCCCGGCACCTCGGCCGTCATGGCCAACGTGATCGAGACCTACAGCCCCGAGCTGTCGCTTTTCGCGATGCTCGAAAGCCTGCCCTTCGCGGCGATCACCTCGACACTAGGGATCGTGCTGGTGATCGTGTTCTTCGTCACCTCGTCGGACTCGGGCTCGCTGGTGATCGACACGATCACCGCGGGCGGCAAGATCGACGCGCCGGTGCCGCAGCGGGTGTTCTGGTGCACCTTCGAGGGGCTGGTGGCCATCGCGTTGCTGATCGGCGGCGGCCTCGCCTCGCTGCAGGCAATGGTGATCTCGACCGGCCTGCCCTTCACCATCGTGCTGCTGCTGCTCTGCGTCTGCATCGTGATGGGCCTGCGGTCCGAGCACGCGGTCCTCAAGGGGGCGACCCCGGCCGAATAAGGCCTGATTAGGCCCTTTCCCATCGCGGCCCGCCCGGCTATGTCGGGCGGGCCGATTTCTTGCCAGGGACCGCCCATGTCGCCGCTCAACATCGAAAAAGGCTCTTCGAGCCACTCCGCCTACGATCTGCGCAGCCACATGTCCGATGTGGTGGAGACCCACACCCTCGCTGTGCTCGTCCAGAACGAGGCGGGCGTGCTGGCGCGGGTGATCGGCCTGTTCTCGGGGCGCGGCTACAACATCGAAAGCCTGACCGTGGCCGAGGTCGACCGCGCGGGCCACCGTTCGCGCATCACCATCGTGACCAGCGGCACGCCGCAGGTGATCAACCAGATCAAGATGCAGCTCGAGCGCATGGTGCCCGTGCACGAGGTCGCCGACCTGACGGTCGAAGGCCCCTTCGTCAGCCGCGAACTGGCGCTGATCAAGGTCATCGCCCGCGGCGAGCACCGGGTCGAGGCGCTGCGCATCGCCGAGATCTTCCGCGCCAACGTGGTGGATTCGACGCTGGAAAGCTTCGTCTTCGAGATCACCGGCACACCCGAAAAGGTCGATGCGTTCTGCGAGCTGATGCGCCCCTTGGGCGAGGTGCGGCTGGCGCGCACCGGTGTCGCGGCCATCGCGCGCGGCACCTGACCGAAAATTCGCACGAGTTTTCGCAACCTGCGATCCTTCGCACGAAGGATCGTGGCGGCGGTGGAGGCACGGGGCCGTCTGCCCCGCGCCCCCCGACCGCGGTCCAGGCCTGGAGTCAGCCGGGCGGGATGAGTCCGGCTTGCTCCGCCGCGCGCAGCTCCTCGGCGCTCAGCAGGCCATCGCCATCCGTATCCAGCGCCATGAACTCCTCATCGGTCATCTCGGGCATGGCCATCAGCGCCTCGGCATAGCTGACCATGCCGTCGCCATCGGTATCCAGCGCGTGGGCCTGGCCCATGGCGTGACCCGCCCCCACAACGCCGAAGATCAGCGCGGCGAGGCTTGCGGTGCGCGACAACAATCTATCCTTCATCTCGGGGTTCTCCCTGTCTGAGACATGTGAACGAGGCCGCGGTGTTTGCGCCCTCGACCCCAAGACCGCCGCGGCCGCGGTTTCATCCCCGTCGTCCCGGGATCGGCGGGGGTCCGCCCGACATGGGCAGCGGCCCGTGCGGACCCCCGCCGAGGCGCGCGCCCACCGGCAAGAGATCGCCCGTCGCCGGCGGCCTGCGGCCCATCGCGCCCGTCGCGGCCACGCGCGCTTGCACGATGCCGCGGCCCGCGACGTCCTTGGCAGCACGACCCGCCGGAGACCGCAGCCATGCCCGACACGCACCCCCCTGCCCCCGCCGCCCCCTCCGCCTCGGCGCGGGCGTTTCTCGCCCTTGCGCCCGACCTGCGCCGCGTCGCGCGCAGGCTGACCCGCTCGGCCGCGGATGCCGACGACCTCGTGCAGGAGACGCTCTTGCGGGTCTGGGCGCGGCTGGCCATGGCCGAGCAGGGGCACCCCGAGGCCGCCCCGGTGACCGACCTGCGCGCCTATGCCTTTGCCACGCTGCGCAACCGCGCACAAACGCGGCCCCCGGGCCCGCCACTGACCCCGAGCGACGAGGCCGAGCGACGCGCAGATCCCGCAGCCGATGGCGAGACCCGCGCGCTTGCCGTCGCGGCGCTGCGCGCGCTGTCACGATTGCCCGAAGACCAACGGCACCTTCTGCGCCTGCGCGCCTTCGACGGGCTCAGCTATGCCGAGATCGCGGCGGAAACCGGCCTGCCCATGGGCACCGTCACCTCGCGCCTGTCGCGGGGGCGGCGGGCGCTGCGCGCGGCCCTCGACCTGCCCGGCGATACGCCGCTCACCGACCTGTTTCCGCCACGGGGCGGCGCGGGCTAGGTCTTTGCCGGGCCGCGGGATGTCGCCTCTGTGCAAGACGAAAGGGCCGCGGCCGCGAACACTCGGGCAGTTTCACGCAGCAGCGGAGCCCGGCCCATGCCCGAAGATCACCGCCCCCCGGCACTTGCCGATGTCCTTGCCCCGATCGAGCGCGCGCATGGCCTGCCCAATGCGCATTACATCGACCCCGCCACCATCGCCGCCGAGAACCGCGCCTGCCTCGAGACGACATGGGCGGCCATCGCCGTCGGCGCCGAGGTGCCCGAGCCGGGCGATGCCAAGCCCATCAGCTTTCTCGGTCAGCCGCTTCTCCTACTGCGCGACGAGGAGGGGGGCTTGCGCGTTTTCTACAACATCTGCCGCCACCGCGGCATGATCCTGGTCGAGGAGCCGCGCAAGATCGAGGGCGCGATCCGCTGCCCCTATCACAGCTGGTGCTACGCCAAGAACGGCCGCCTTGTCGCGACGCCCCATGTCGGCGGGCCGGGGCAGAACGCGCATCCCGGCATCGACCGCGCGACACTGGGCCTTGCGCCGGTGCGGATGCATCTCTGGCGCGACGTCGTCTTCGTCAACCTCTCGGGCGACGCGCCGCCCTTCGAGGAGGTCCACGCCGACCTGATCGCCCGCTGGGCCGAGTTCGACCAGCCGATGTATCACGGCGGCCCCGACTCGAGCTTCACGCTCGAGGTGGCGACCAACTGGAAACTGGCCGTCGAGAACTACTGCGAAAGCTACCACCTGCCCTGGGTGCATCCGGGTCTCAACAGCTATTCCCGGCTCGAGGATCACTACCATATCGAGGCGCCGGGGCGTTATTCCGGCCAGGGCAGCTACGTCTACCGCCAGCTGCGCGGCACGATGGAAGAGACCTTTCCCGATTTTCCGGGCCTGTCGGAGAAATGGGACACCGGCGCGGAATATGTGGCGCTTTACCCCAACGTCCTGCTCGGGGTGCACCGCGACCACGCCTATGCGATCATCCTCGAGGCGGTCGCGCACAACCTCACGCGCGAGCATGTCCATATCTACTACGCCAGCCCCAGCACCGACGAGACGCTGCGCGCCAAGAACGCGACGCAATGGAAATCGGTCTTCGTCGAGGACATCTTCGTCGTCGAGGGGATGCAGCGCGGCCGCTTCGCCGCGGGGTTCGACGGTGGCCGCTTCAGCCCGGCGATGGACGGGCCGACGCACATCTTCCACGCCTGGGTCGCGGCGCGCATGAGCGCGATGGAGGCGGAGGGCGCGGCGTGAGCGCGCCTGCCGCCGGTCCCGCTCAGGCCCTCCTTGCGGCGGCGGGCCCTGCCGCCGGGACCGATCCCCGACGCGCGGCCCTCGACGCGGCGCTTCTGGTTGCCCATGCGGCCGGTGACCGGACGGCGCTGATCGGTCTTTATGCCGAGGCAGCCGAGACGGCCGAAGGCGTGGCCGCCGCCTTCTACCTGACGCAGGCCCATGTCTACGCGCTGGAGGCGGGCGATACCCGCGCGCCCGTCCTCAAGGCGCGGCTGGTGGCGATCGGGGCGGATGTGCCGGACATGCCCTGAGGGCCGTCGCCCTCGGCCTCGGCCTCGGCCTCAGCCCGAGCCGAGGATGATGCGCACGTAATCCTGCGTTTCCGCATAGGGCGGGATGCCGCCATGCTGGCGCACCGCCTCGGGGCCGGCGTTATAGGCGGCAAGCGCGTGATCCCAGCGCCGGAAGGCGCGGTATTGCAGGGCGAGATAGCGCGCGCCGGCCTCGAGGTTCTGGATCGGGTCATGCGGATCGACGCCCAGCAACTCCGCCGTCCCCGGCATCAGCTGCGCCAGCCCGATGGCGCCTGCATGGCTGACCGCTTCGGGGTTCCAGCCCGACTCCTGCTGGACAAGGCGCAGGAACAGGTCCTCGGGGATGCCGTGGCGCTGCGCGGCGGCGCGGGCGACCTCGAGCCAGGGGCCCGCATTGCGCCCCTCGAAGCGCGGGATCTGCGGCGCGTCCGGGTCGTAATCGGGGCGGAGCCGCGCGGAGGCCGCGTATTGCGTCGCGGCCCGGCTGTCGAGAACGCCCAGCGCGCGGTCGAACCGCGCCATCGGGTCGGCCGAGACAGGCGCACCCGGAAGGCAAAGGGCAAGGGCTGCGAACAGGCAGGTCCGGATCATGGCACGGGGCCTCGAATGACACATCACCACGGGCAATAGGACAGATCGTGGAAAACTTCCAGTCTCTCGACCTCTGCCGCTTGCCACCCGATGCGGTATTAACCTTTTCTTGACCAGACTGGGATGATCTAAGCATCACGCGCCGGGCGGCTGACTCGTGTCGGCCGGGCGCCACGCATGCCAAGACCGGGGGAGAGTGAGACATGGCCGGATCCGTCAACAAGGTAATCCTGATCGGCAACCTGGGCCGCGACCCCGAGGTGCGCAGCTTTCCCTCCGGGGGAAAGGTCTGCAACCTCAACCTCGCGACCAGCGAGACCTGGAAGGACCGCAACACGGGCGAGCGCAAGGAGCGGACCGAGTGGCATCGCGTGGCGATCTATTCCGAACCGCTGGTGCGCGTTGCCGAACAATACCTCAAGAAGGGCTCGAAAGTGTATCTTGAGGGCCAGCTCGAGACCCGCAAGTGGCAAGACCAGTCGGGTCAGGACCGCTACACCACCGAGATCGCCCTGCGCCCGTACCGCAGTGAACTGACCATGCTCGACAGCCGCGGCGACGGTGGCGGTGGCGGTGGCTACGGTGGCGGCGGCTACTCCGACGACCGCGGCAGCGGCGGGTTCCCCGATGACCGCGGCGGCAGCTATGGCGGCGGCGGCGGCGGGGATGTGGACGACGAGATCCCGTTCTGAGCGGCGGCGATCCTTGCAAGGATCGCACCAGCCTCTTGCAAGAGGCTGGACAATCGCTTGCAAGCGATTGGCAAATCCCTTGCAAGGGATTTGCGCCAGCGGTGACCGTCCGCCCCCCTGCCCGGCGACATGGATCGTGGTTGGCCGGGGATGCCTCCGGCGGGCATATTTTTGGAACGAAGAGGGGCGGCGGTTCGTCGACCCGTGCCGGGAGCGCAAGGATGCAGCCGATCAACCCGACCTACACACGCACCTTTCCACCCCCGGTGATGGAGGCGCGGCGCTGGATCGAGGGCAGGACATTCGCCCCCGACCGCCCGCTGATCAACCTCAGCCAGGCCGCCCCCGTCGACCCCCCGCCCGTGCCGCTGGCCCGCGCCATGGCCGAGGCGCTGCTCACCGATCCCGCCTCGCATCTCTACGGCCCGGTCCTGGGCCTGCCCGACCTGCGCGACGAGCTGGCCGCGCAATGGTCCGCGGCCTATGGCGGGACGATCCGCCCCGCGCAGGTCGCCGTCACCGCGGGCTGCAACCAGGCCTTCACCGCCGTGATGTCGACGCTTGCGGGCGCGGGCGACGAGGTGATCCTGCCCCTGCCCTTCTACTTCAACCACAAGATGTGGCTCGACATGGAAGGCGTGCGCAGCGTCCACCTGCCCACCGGCGATGACCTTTTGCCGGACCCCGACCGCGCCGCGGCGCTGATCACCGATCGGACGCGGGCGATCGTGCTGATCTCGCCCAACAATCCCGCGGGCGTGGAATACCCGGCCGAGCTTTTGCGCGCCTTTTTCGAGCTGGCGCGGACGCGCGGCATCGCCCTGGTCCTCGACGAGACCTACCGCGATTTTCACAGCGGCGAAGGCGCGCCGCATGACCTCTTCACCGATCCCGACTGGCACGACACGCTGATCCATCTCTATTCCTTCTCCAAGGCCTACCGGCTGACCGGCCACCGGGTCGGTGCCCTGATGGCCTCGGAGGCGCGGCTGGCGGAGGTCGAGAAATTCCTCGACACGGTCGCGATCTGCGCCCCCCAGATCGGCCAGATCGGCGCGCTCTGGGGGATGCGGAACCTGCGCGGCTGGCTGGCGGGCGAGCGGGCCGAGATCCTCGCCCGGCGCGACGCGCTGACCGCGGGGTTCCAGCGCCTGCCGGACTGGCGGCTTTTGGGCTGCGGCGCCTATTTCGCCTATGTCGCCCACCCCTTCGCCCGGCCCTCGGACATGGTCGCCCGCGAGATGGTGGAGGCCGCGGCGCTTCTGACCCTGCCGGGCACGATGTTCGGGCCCACGCTGGCGCATGGCGGCACCGGGCAGGCCGAACGGACGCTCAGGATCGCCTTCGCCAACGCCGATGCCGCGGGACTGACCGAGGTGGTCGACCGGCTGGCCGCCCTCGACCTCTGAGCCGCCCGGCGCGGGCCTTGCCGCGCCGCGCCCAAACGCGTAATCAACGCCGGACATCCGGGCCTGCGCGCCCGGCCACCACAGGACGAGACAGGGAGCCAGGCAGCATGGCGAAGAAGGCCGCAAAGACGATCTCGAACCTTTTCGTCTGGGTCATTCTGGGCCTGCTTTTCGTGGCGCTGGCAGGCTTCGGCATCGGCTCGTTCTCGGGCGGGGGCGCACAGGTCGGCCAGGTCGGCGAGGTGGAGATCACCGCCGACGACTACGCCCGCGCCCTCGACGAGGAGCTGCGCGCCCGTATCGCCCAGACCGGCCAACCGATCACCTTCTCGACCCTGCAGGCGCAGGGCGTCGATCAGGCGGTGCTGCAATCGCTCGTCGCGCGGGCCGCGCTGGCCCATGAAGCTGCCACGATGGGCCTGTCCGTGGGCGATGCCGAGGTGGCGCGCCAGATCACCGAAATCCAGAGCTTTCAGGGCGTCGACGGCCGGTTCGACCGGGAAGCCTACGAATTCACCCTGCGCCAGAACGGGTTGAACCCGTCCGAATTCGAAGAAGACGTGCGCGAGGACACCGCCCGCAGCTTGCTGCAGCTGGCCGTGATCGGCGGCGTGCAACCCGACGCGACCATCGCGGACACCTTGGCGGCGTTTCAGGGCGAGACGCGTGATTTCAGCCTGCTGACCCTGACCGAGGCCGACCTGCCGGCGGGCCTTCCGGCGGCCACGCCCGATGACCTGCAAGCCTATTACGACGAGAACCCGCAGCAGTTCACCCGGCCAGAGGCCCGCGCCATCACCTATGTCTGGGTCACCCCGGCGATCCTGATGGATGACGTCGCGATCGACGAGGACGCCCTGCGCGCCCTCTACGACGAGCACAGCGCGCGCTACCGGCAACCCGAGCGGCGGCTGCTGGAGCAGCTGACCTTCCTCGAAGAGGCCGACGCGCAGGCCGCCTATGACGCGATCCTCGCGGGCGACACCAGTTTCGACGCGCTCGTGGAAGAGCGCGGGTTGACGCTGGAGGATATCGACCTCGGCGAGGTCTCGCGCGGCGATCTGCCCGCAGCGACCGCCGAGGCGATCTTTTCGGACACCGAAAGCGAGATCCTCGGCCCGCTCGAAAGCACCTTCGGCGGTGCGGCGCTCTTCCGGGTCAATGCCGTTCTCGACGCCACCGAGGTCAGCTTCGAGGAAGCGCAGGAGGAGTTGCGCGCCGAACTGGCGGCCGAGGCCGCGCGGCGCACGATCGACGACCTGCGCGACCCTGTGGACGACCTGCTGGCAGGGGGCGCCACCCTCGAGGAACTGGCCGCCGACACCGAGATGGTTCTGGGCCGGATCGACTATACCTCCACCTCCGAAGAGGGGATCGCAGGCTACGATGCCTTCCGCGAGGCCGCGCTGGCCGTCGAGGAAGGCGATTTTCCCGAGTTGCTCGAATTGAGCGACGGCGGCCTTTTCGCGCTGCGTCTCGACGAGACGGTGCCGCCTGCCCTGCCCCCGCTGGCCGAGATCGAGGACGAGGTGGCCCAGGCCTGGCGCGCAAGCGTTCTGCGCAGTCAGCTGGCCGCGCGCGGCGAGGCGCTGGTGGGCCGGCTCGCCTCGGGGGCCACCCTCGAGGACATGGGCCGCGTCGACCGCGAAACCCAGGTGCGCCGGCAGGATTTCATCCCCGACGCCCCCCCGACCCTTGTGGCGCAGGTGTTCCAGCTCGACCGGCCCGGCGACACGGTGCTGGTGCCCGCCGCCGGGCAGGCCTTCATCGCGCGGCTCGACGCGATCAACCCCGCGGCACGTGATGACCCGGGCACCGGGGTCCTGACGCAGATCATGACCCAGGCGGTCACGCAGTCCATGGCGCAGGACATTTTCGAAGCCTACGGGCAGGCCGTGCAGGCCGAAGCGGGGATCAGCCTGAACCAGTCGATGATCGACGCCGTGCATGCGCAGTTCCCCTGATGGCGCAGATCTCGGATTTCGCGGCGTTCGAGGCCGGCTGGACCGCGGGCCGCAACCAGTTGGTCTATGCCCGGCTTGCCGCCGATCTGGACACGCCGGTCTCGGTGATGATGAAACTGACCGATGCCGGGCGCGACAGCTTCATCCTTGAATCGGTAACCGGGGGCGAGGTGCGGGGGCGCTACTCGATCATCGGCTGCAAGCCGGACCTGGTCTGGGAGTGCCACGGGGAAACCAGCCGCCTGAACCGCAGCGCCCGCTACGACCGCGACACGTTCGAGGCATGTTCGGAACCACCCCTGCAGGCGATCCGCAGCCTTCTGGCCGAGTCGGCCATCGACATGCCCGACCACCTGCCCGCCGCCGCCGCGGGCCTGTTCGGCTATCTCGGCTATGACATGATCCGGCTGGTGGAACACCTGCCCGACGTGAACCCCGATCCGCTGGGCCTGCCCGACGCGGTCTTGATGCGCCCCTCGGTCATCGCGGTGCTGGACGGGGTCAAGGGCGAGGTGACGGTGGTCGCACCGGCCTGGGTGTCGTCGGGCCTCACGGCGCGGGCGGCCTATGCGCAGGCGGCCGAGCGGGTCGCGGATGCTCTGCGCGACCTCGAACGCGCCCCCGCAATGGCCAGCCGCGAGATGGGCGAGGCGCGCGATGTGCCGCCGCCCGTGTCGAATTTCGCCAGGCCCGACTATCTCGCCGCGGTCGAGAAGGCCAAGGATTACATCCGCGCGGGCGACATCTTCCAGGTCGTCCCCTCGCAGCGCTGGACGCAGGAGTTTCCCGAGCCGCCTTTCGCGCTCTACCGCGCGCTGCGCCGCACCAACCCCTCGCCCTTCATGTTCTTCTTCAACTTCGGTCCGTTCCAGGTCGTGGGTGCAAGCCCCGAGATCCTCGTGCGGGTATTCGGCGGAGAGGTCACGATCCGCCCCATCGCGGGCACCCGCAAGCGCGGCGCCACCCCCGAGGAGGACCGCGCGCTCGAGGCCGACCTGCTCTCGGACCAGAAGGAACTGGCCGAGCACCTGATGCTGCTGGACCTTGGCCGCAACGACGTGGGCCGTGTGGCCAGGATCGGCACGGTGCGCCCGACCGAGGAATTCATCGTCGAGCGCTATAGCCACGTCATGCACATCGTGTCGAACGTGGTGGGCGAGCTGCGCGAGGGCGAGGATGCGCTCTCGGCGCTTCTGGCGGGCCTGCCCGCGGGCACGGTCTCGGGCGCGCCCAAGGTCCGTGCGATGGAGATCATCGACGAGCTCGAGCCCGAGAAACGCGGCGTCTACGGCGGCGGCGTGGGCTATTTCTCGGCGGGCGGCGACATGGACATGTGCATCGCGCTGCGCACCGCGGTGGTCAAGGACGGCAAGCTCTATATCCAGGCGGGCGGCGGCGTGGTCCATGACAGCGACCCCGAGGCCGAGTTCGAGGAAACCGTGAACAAGTCGCGCGCGATCCGCCGCGCAGCCGAGGATGCGGGGCTGTTCTCGGGGCGGGGCAACCGCTGAGGCCACGCAGCGGTCAGCATGGCCTCGGCAAAGGCAGGGCCTCTACTCGTTCAGCCGTCCCAGCACCGCCGAGACCGGCGCGAGGGTCACCTGTTCCGTGCGGCTGCCCAGCGCCCATGAGAACAGCGCCGTCACCGTGTCCGGTTGCGTGCGCCCGACCACGACCACCCCCCCGTCCTGCCCTGCAGCAAAGGCCGCACGCCCGAGATAGCGCGTGATCACCGTCGCGCGCTGATCCTCGTCGTCGAGCTGCCGGAAGAAGGTGGCGGCGGGCAGGTCCGCGCGGCGCGCGCTTTGTTCCGCCGCGTTCAAACCGCGGGGAAAGGCCAGAAGGCCATGACCGCTTTCGACGAGGGCCGCGACCGTGGCGTCAAGGACCGCCCGGTCCGACTGGATGCGGCTGTCAGGCGTATCCATGACCGCGACCGCCTGCGGCATCGTCTCGCGCGCCGAGGCCAGCGCGGTCTCGACATCGGCGGGCGCGGCGGCCTCGGGGATCAACCCGGCTGCGAGGATGACCACCTCGAAGCCCGCCTCGCGCAATTCGGCGGCGCGGGCCGACGCATCGGGGCGCAGCGGGTCGATGGCGAAGCTGACGGGAAAGGTGAACCGCGTCAGCACATCCGGGTCGAGCGGGCTGTCGGGATCGTCGATCAGCACCACTGCCATCAACGCACCGTCCGCCGCTGTCTCGAAGGCGATGGCATTGTCGCGCAACGCGTTCGGCGGCCCCTCGGGCACCGGCTCGGGGGCGGTTTCGGGGGCAGGCTGCGCTGCGGGCTCCGGCATGGTAGGCGGCGCGGCGGCGATCTGGGGCAAGCCGCGGCCAGTGGCGGCCTCGGGCGGAGCCGGGGTGCCCTCGGCAGGGCCCTGCGGCACGGCAATGCGGCGGGGCAGCGTCGCCACGCTCTCGTCCGACGCGGCGGCCTGCGGGGCGGCCTGCGCGGGGGCGTCGGGGGCGTCGACCACCTGTGGCAGTGTCGGACGGCGCGGCACGTCCGGCTCTTCGGTCTCCGCCGCGGGGGCGGGCTGCGGGGCGGGCGCGGTGTCGGCCGTGGCAGGCGCTTCGGCCACCTGGGGCAAGGCGAGGCGGCGCGGCGCGGTGCCGCTGGGTGCGGCCTCGGTGCCTGCGATGAACCGCGGGCTGGGTGCGGCCGGCAGCGCGCCCAGCATCGGCGCCGGGGCGGCGGCGATCCTGGGCGCAGGCGCCGACGCGGTCCCGGCGACGGGTGGATCTTGCGATTCCGCGCCGACCTGCGGGGGCATGGCGGGTGCCGGCGTCTCGGGCGAGGTGTCGATCTGCGGCAGCGCGATGCGCGCCGCGCCATCGGTGCTGGCGGTGGCGAGGCCTTCGGGCGTTTCAGCATCGACCGCCGTCTCGGCGGCGCGCTCGGTCTCGACTGTCGTGTCGGCGGCCTCTGTCTCCGGGTCGGAGGGTTCGGGGGGTTCGGGGGCCGTGGGCATGTCGGGCGCAGGCGCATCCCCGGACCCGGCAGGGGGTGCTTCGATCGGGTCCGGCACGGCGGGGGCTGCGGCGGGATCGTCTTGCGGCGCGTCGTCCGGCTCGGACGTGGGTGCTTCAGCGGGGACCACGGCCATGGCGGGCCGCTCGGGCAAGGGCGTGTTCAGCGAAACGGCCGCCAGAACGAGGACCGACACAGCCAGCCCGATCGCGAGACCGCTCAGAACTCCACCACCCATCGCACCCTCTTTCGCCTGTCGCGGCCTGGCCCGCCGCGTGCCCGATAGCCTGCCGGGTCTCGACAGGCGCTTGACCGCCCTGCCCGGCTTTGAAACATGTATACCCCGGGCGCGCGACGCCTTCACCCCTTTTTAACCTTTTCGCGCAAGAGCGCGGCGGTCAGGTCCCATGCTGCTTCTCATCGACAATTACGACAGCTTCACCTGGAACCTCGTCCACTACCTGGGCGAGCTGGGGGCCGAGACCCGCGTGGTCCGCAACGACCAAATCACCGTGCAAGAGGCGCTGGCCATGGCCCCCGAGGCCATCGTCCTCAGCCCCGGCCCCTGCGACCCGGCGCAGGCGGGCATCTGCCTGTCGCTCACGCGCGCGGCGGCGGGCGCCGGTGTGCCGCTCTTGGGCGTCTGCCTCGGGCATCAGACCATCGGCGAGGCCTTCGGCGGCCGCGTCCTGCGCCATTCCGAGATCGTCCATGGCAAGATGGGCGAGATCTTTCACGCGGGCAAAGGCGTCTTCGCCGGTCTGCCCTCGCCGCTCAAGGCCACACGCTACCACTCGCTGGTGGTCGAACGCGCGAGCCTTCCCGATGTGCTGGAGGTCACGGCCGAACTGGCGGACGGCACCATCATGGGCCTGCGCCATCGCGAACTGCCGATCGAGGGCGTGCAATTCCACCCCGAAAGCATCCGCTCGGAACATGGGCACGCGATGCTGCGAACCTTCCTCGACACCGCGAAACGACAAGGAGCCGTGCCGGCATGACCGACGCGATGAAACCGCTGATCTACGCCGCCTCCGAGGGGCCGCTCAGCCGCGCACAGGCCGAAGCGGCTTTCGAGGAACTGTTCGAGGGCACCGCCACGCCCGCGCAGATCGGCGGATTGCTGATGGCGATGCGGGCGCGCGGCGAATCCGTGGCCGAATACGCGGCGGCCGCGCAGGTGATGCGCGACAAATGCGTCAAGGTCACCGCGCCTGCGGGCGCGATGGACATCGTCGGCACCGGCGGCGACGGGATGGGAACGCTCAACATCTCGACCGCGACGGCCTTCGTCGTGGCGGGCGCGGGCGTGCCGGTGGCCAAGCACGGCAACCGCAACCTCTCGTCCAAGTCGGGTGCGGCGGATGCACTTGGAGAGCTGGGGATCGACGTCATGGTCGGCCCGGATGTGGTGGAGCGCGGCATCCGCGAGGCCGGAATCGGCTTCATGATGGCGCCGATGCACCATCCGGCGATGAAACAGGTGATGCCCGTGCGCACCGAACTGGGCTGCAAGACGATCTTCAACATCCTCGGGCCGCTGACCAACCCCGCGGGCGTCAAGCGCCAATTGACCGGGGCCTTCGCCATCGACCTGATCTTTCCCATGGCCGAGACGCTGCAGGCGCTGGGGTCCGAGGCGGCCTGGCTGGTGCATGGCGCGGACGGAACCGACGAGATCTCGATCTCGGGCCCGACATCCGTGGCGGTGCTGAAGGACGGCAAGATCCGCCCGCGCGAGGTGCACCCGGAAGAGGCGGGCCTGCCCGTGCATCCGTTCCGCGACATCCTCGGCGGCACGCCAGCGGAAAACGCCGCGGCGCTGCGGGCGCTGCTGGAGGGGGCCGATGGGGCCTATCGCGACGCGGTTCTGCTGAACGCGGCGGCGGCGCTGGTGGTGGCGGAAAAGGCCGATGACCTGAAGGCGGGCGTGGAAATCGCGCGCGAGAGCCTGGACAGCGGCGCGGCGAGGCGCGCGGTGGAGCGGCTGGCCGCGATCACCCAGGGCGCGGCGGCGTGAGGGAGCATCCGATGGCGACGATCCTCGACAAGATCAAGTCCTACAAGCTGGAGGAAGTGGCCGAAGCCAAGGCCGCCCGCCCGCGATCAGCCGTGGAAGAGGCCGCCCGCGCCGCCCCCCGCGTGCGGGGCTTCGGCGACGCGCTGCGGGCGGCGGAGGCGCAAGGTTATGGGCTCATCGCCGAGATCAAGAAGGCGAGCCCGTCAAAGGGGCTGATCCGCGCCTATTTCGACCCGCCGGTGCTGGCGAGGGCCTACGAGGCGGGTGGCGCGACCTGTCTTTCCATCCTCACCGACACGCCCAGTTTCCAGGGCAAACCCGAATACCTGACCCGCGCGCGGGCCGCGACGGCGCTGCCCTGCCTGCGCAAGGATTTCCTCTACGACACCTACCAGGTCGCCGAGGCGCGCGCCTGGGGCGCGGACTGCATCCTGATCATCATGGCCTCGGTCGAGGACGGGCAGGCCGCCGAGCTGGAGGATGCCGCGCGGCACTGGGGGATGGATGCGCTGATCGAGGTGCATGACGACGCGGAGCTGGACCGCGCGATGCGCCTGCGCTCGCCGCTTCTGGGGATCAACAACCGCGATCTGAACACTTTCGTGACCGACCTGGCCACGACCGAACGGCTGGCCGCGCGTGTGCCGGGCGACCGGATGGTGATCTCGGAATCGGGCCTGTTCACGCCCGCCGACCTCGCCCGGATGGCCGCGGCGGGGGCGCGGTCCTTCCTGATCGGCGAAAGCCTGATGCGGCAGGACGACGTGACGGCGGCGACCGCCGCGATCCTCGCCGATCCGGTCCCGGCGGGGGTGTGAGGCGATGCCGAAGCTCAGCCATTTCGACGAGGGCGGACAGGCGCATATGGTCGATGTCTCGGAGAAGGCGGTGACCGACCGGATCGCGGTGGCCGAGGGCTGGGTCAAGATGCGCCCCGAGACGCTGGCGCTGGTCGAGGCGGGCACCGCGAAGAAGGGCGACGTTCTGGGCATCGCGCGGCTGGCCGGCATCATGGGGGCGAAGAAGACCGCCGAGCTGATCCCGCTTTGCCATCCTCTGCCGATCACCAAGGTGACGCTCGATCTGGTGCCGGATGCGGGCCTGCCCGGTGTGCGGATCACGGCGACGGTCAAGACCACGGGCCAGACCGGCGTCGAGATGGAGGCGCTGACCGCCGTCTCGGTCGCCGCGCTGACGGTGCATGACATGCTGAAGGCCGCGGAGAAGTCGATCGAGATCGGCGGCATCCGGGTGGTTCTGAAGGAGGGCGGCAAGTCGGGGCGCTACGAGGCCCGCGATGCGGGGTGAGATGGCCACGGGGATTGCGCCGCCTTCGGCGTCGCCCGGGGCGATTTTCGCGGGGCGAAAATCGCGGGGGCGCGTGGCGGATGGTGTGCGAGGAGCCTTGTGGCAGTGCGCGTGGCAGGCGTCCGGACATCCGTATTTGGAGGAAGATGAAGCCATGAGACGGAGCGCCCGGAGATGATCCCTGTCGAGGAAGCGCTCGCGGCCTGTCTTGCCCTTGCGAGCCCCGTGGGCGTCGAGACCGTGCCGCTGGCGCAGGCGGGAGGCCGGGTGCTGGGCGAGAACGTGATCGCGCGGCGCGACCAGCCGCCCTTCGCGGCCTCGGCAATGGATGGCTATGCCATTCGCGTCGAGGATCGGGTCGCGGGGGCTGTCCTGCGCGTCGTGGGAGAGGCGCCGGCGGGACAGGCCTGGGCGGGCGTCATCGCGCCGGGAGAAGCCCTGCGCATCTTCACCGGCGCCCCGGTGCCCGAGGGGGCCGATTGCGTGGTGATCCAGGAGGATGTGACGCGCGACGACGACGCGATCACGCTGGGCGACCGGCTGGACGAGGGCACGAACATCCGCCCCGCGGGGGCGGATTTCCGCATCGGCGCCCGGATCGAGGCGCCGCGCAGGCTTTCGCCCGCGGACGTGGCGCTGTGCGCCGCGATGAACCTGCCCGAGGTGGTGGTCTCGCGCCGCCCCGAGGTGGCGCTGATCGCCACGGGTGACGAACTGGTCAGCCCCGGAGAAGACCCGCGGCCCGACCAGATCGTGGCCTCGAACAGTTACGGCTTGAAGGCGATGGTGGAGGCCGAGGGGGCCGTGGCCCGCCTGCTGCCCATCGCACGCGACAGCCGCGAGAGCCTCGAGCAGGTGCTGCGCCTGGCCGCGGGGGCCGACCTGATCGTGACGATCGGCGGCGCCTCGGTGGGCGATCATGACCTGGTCGGCGCGGTGGCAGCCGCAATGGGGCTCGAGCGCGCCTTCTACAAGGTCGCGATGCGGCCGGGCAAACCATTGATGGCAGGGCGCTTGGGCGCGGCGGTGCTGCTGGGTCTGCCCGGAAACCCCGTCTCCTCCATGGTCTGCGGTCACATTTTCCTCGTCCCGATGCTGCGCGCCATGATGGGCCTGCCCGCGGGCGAGCGCCGCCGTTTTCCGGCGCGGCTGGGCTGCGACCTGCCCGCCAACGGCCCCCGCGAGCATTACCTGCGCTCGGACCTGATGCCGGGCAACGACTTCCCCGAGATCACGCCCTATGGCACGCAGGACAGTTCCCTTCTGACCGTGCTGTCGGAGGCCAACGCCCTTCTGGTGCGCGCGCCGAACGATCCGCCGCGGCGGGCGGGCGATCTGGTCGACTACATGCCGCTCACCCCGCTTTTCGCGTGATTCGTTGACACGGACCGGGAACAGGGGTAGAACATTACCCGAACGCGACGAACAGCGCCCTTCGGAGGATCGAGTGATGTTGACCCGCAAACAGCGTGACCTGCTGGAATTCATCCACAAGCGCGTGCAGCGCGACGGTGTGCCCCCCTCCTTCGACGAGATGAAGGAGGCGCTGGACCTGCGCTCGAAATCCGGCATTCACCGGCTGATCACGGCGCTGGAGGAGCGTGGCTTCATCCGGCGGCTGGCGCATCGCGCGCGCGCGATCGAGATCGTGAAGATGCCCGAGGGCATGGAAAAGGGCGGTTTCGCCCCCCGCGTGATCGAGGGCGACCGCAGCGACCCGCCCCGCGGCGCCATGCCGGTCGAGGCGGCGGCGACGGAACTGCCCGTCATGGGCCGGATCGCCGCAGGCACCCCGATCGAGGCGATCTCCGAGGTGGCGAGCCATGTCGCCGTGCCCCAGCAGATGCTGCGTGGCGGGCGCAGCCATTACGCGCTGGAGGTCAAGGGCGACTCGATGATCGAGGCCGGGATCAACGATGGCGACATCGTGGTGATCGAGGAAGGCGCGACCGCCGAGAACGGCGATATCGTCGTGGCCCTTGTCGAGGGGCAGGAGGCGACGCTGAAGCGGCTGCGCCGCAAGGGCGGCATGATCGCGCTGGAGGCGGCGAACCCGGCCTACGAGACCCGCGTTTTCCGCGACGACCAGGTGGCCGTGCAGGGCAAGCTTGTGGGCTTGATCCGCAGCTACTGATGCCGGCGTCAGGGTGGTGACCAGAGGCGGCGGCCCTGCGCCATCCGCGCGGTGACGATCTCCAGGCCATCCTGTCGCGGGGTCAGCGCAAGCGCCCCGGTGGCCGCCAGCAGCGATCCGTCGATCACGAGGCACTCCGGTGCAAGCGGCACCCGGACAGGTGCGGGCGCCGAGAGCTGCGCGCGCAGCCTTTCGGCCGTGGCACGCAGGGCTCCCTCGGGCGCCTCTTCGGACAGGATCACGAGGTCGTGGCCGGCGCAGGCGCTGCCTGCCTCCGCCAACGCGCGGCGCCCCGAGCCGTGCCAGACGGCAACCCCGGCGACATCGGCCCGCGCCCCCTGCCCAGAGGGTTGCCAGACTTCGCGCGCGGCGGCCCCTGCCTGATCGGCGTCATCGCCGTCGTTCTCCAGCCAGATGCGCGCGACGAACCCCTCGCCCCGGTCGCGGCTGAGACCGCGCGCATCGTCCTGCCACGCACCCGCAAGGCGTCCGCCCTCGGACACCAGCAGCGCGGGGCGCTCCACCGTCGACCAGATCAGGACCGTCGCCAGCAAGGGCAAGGCACCGACCCAGCGCGCGCGCCCCTGCCACAGCAGGACGACCAGGCCCGACAGGGCCACCACCCCCAGCGTCCAGCCCGGCGGCGTCGCCACCTGTTCCACCGCGCCGGGCAGGGCCGCGACGCGAGCGGCAACCCCGAGGATCCACTGCAGCCCCCATTCCATCACCTGCCAGACCGGGCCCGACAGGCCGAGGGGCCACAAGATCAGCGCCAGAACCGCGCCGGGGATGATGACGCTGCCCATGACCGGCACGGTCAGCAGGTTCGCGGCCAACCCGTAAACCGCGATCTGGTTGAACTGCGCCGCGGCGAAGGGCGCGGTCGCCGCCCCCGCGACGGCGGAAGACACGAAAAGCGCGAAAACCCCGCGTGCCCATTTCGGCCAGCCCTGCATCCATGTCGCCCCGCGCAGCGCGCCGAAGGCGCCGACCAATGCGGCGGTGGCGGCGAAGGACATCTGGAACCCGGGCGACATCAGCGTCTCGGGCCGGTGCAGAAGCACGATGATGCCCGCGATGGCGACCGAGCGCAGCGTGATCGCGCGCCGGTCGAGAAGGACGGCCGCGAACATCACCGCGACCTGGATGAAGGCGCGTTCGGTCGCCACGTTCCCCCCCGAGAGCGCCAGGTAAAAGGCCCCCGCCGCCAGCGCCACGACGGCCGCCCATTTGCGGATCGGGTAGCGCAGCGCAAGCGCCGGGATCAGGGCGAGGATGGCGCGCAGGGCGGCATAGACAAAGCCGGTGAGCAGCCCCATGTGCAGACCGGAAATGGCCAGCAGATGCGCGATATTGGCATCCCGCATCGCCTCGACCGGTCCGGCCTCCAGCCCCGAGCGGTCGCCCGTCAGCACCGCGGCGGCAAAGGCACCCGCCTGCCCCTCGATCCGATCCTGGATCGCCGCCGACATGGCCATGCGCAGGTGGAACAGTCGCGCCTCGCCGGGCGCGCGGTCCTCGAGCAGCACAAGCGGCGTGCGGGAGTAGCCCACGCCGCCGAGCGACAGGAAATGCGCGTGGCGCTGGAAGTCGAAGCCGCCCGGTTCCGCGGGGCCGGAGGGTGCCGACAAATGCCCGGTCAGCATCACCAGCGCCCCCGGTGAAGGCTCCGCCCCCGGCCAGTCGCCATGGAGCGAAACGCGCACGCGGCGCGGCGTGCGGGCCGGGTCCAGATCGTCGAGCCTTACCTCGGCCAGCGTCAGCCGCGGCACGTCCGAGGCCGAGCGGTCGATCGCCACCACCCGCCCCTCGATCGGGCCGTAATAGCGAAACTCCATCACCGGCCCCGCCGCCTGATGCGCGCGCCAGCCTGCCGCCATGAGCCCCAGCGCGACCAGCGCGACACCAAGGCCCAGCGGCCCCATGACCTCGCGCCAACGCAGCGCGACCGTGACGCCCGCCACGATGATCGCCATGGCCACGGCATAGCCCCCCGCCCCCGGTTCCACCGGCAAGCCGAAATAGAGCGCCACCCCCAGCCCCAGCATCACCGACGACCACGGCATCAGCGCGCCGCGCTGCCCCTGCTGCACGGCGTTGAGCCAGCCCGCCCATGCAGCGGGCCTCAGCCGGGGGAGCACACCCGCGGGGCTGGAATAGCTCTCGTCGGCCACGTCCTTGTCAGCGCCCTCCGTCATGGGGTAACGAACGCCCAAGTCTTGCCCGGACATGGTTTCCAACTGGTTAACGCGCCGCCGGAGTGGCATCCGGCGCGAAAGGACTGAAATGGCCGACGCCTCGCAGATCGTCACCCGCATCGCCCCCTCGCCCACCGGCACGATGCATATCGGCACCGCGCGCACGGCGCTTTTCAACTGGCTTTACGCCCGCGGACGCGGGGGCAAGTTCCTCCTGCGCATCGAGGACACCGACCGCGCGCGCTCCACCCCCGAGGCGACGCAGGCGATCCTCGACGGGATGCGCTGGCTCGGCCTCGACTGGGACGGCGAGGCGGTCAGCCAGTTCGAGCGCGTGCCGCGCCACGCCGAGGTGGCGCATCAGATGCTGGCCGAGGGCACGGCCTACAAATGCTTCGCCACGCAAGACGAGATCGAGGCCTTCCGCGAAGCGGCCCGCGCCGAGAACCGCTCGACCCTCTACCTCAGCCCGTGGCGCGATGCGCCCGAGGCCGATCACCCCGACGCCCCTTTCGTCGTCCGCCTGAAAGCCCCGCGCGACGGCGAGACGGTGATCGAGGATGCCGTGCAGGGCCGCGTGACCTTTCGTAACGACCAGCTCGACGACATGGTCCTGCTGCGCTCGGACGGGACGCCCACCTACATGCTGGCCGTGGTGGTCGACGATCACGACATGGGCGTGACCCACGCGATCCGCGGCGACGACCACCTCAACAACGCCGCGCGGCAGGCGCAGATCTACCGCGCGATGGGCTGGGCGGAACCGGTCTGGGCGCATATCCCGCTGATCCACGGGCCGGACGGCAAGAAACTGTCCAAGCGCCACGGCGCGACCGGCGTGATGGAATATGCCGAGATGGGCATCCCCCCCGCCGCGATGCGCAACTACCTCGCGCGGCTGGGGTGGTCTCACGGCGATGACGAGCTGTTCACCGACGCGCAGGCGCTGGAGTGGTTCGACCTCAAGGGCATCGGCAAATCGCCCGCCCGGCTCGACATGAAGAAGCTGGAGTCGGTCGCAGGCTGGCACATCGCCCGCATGGCGGACGCGGATCTCATGGCCGAGATCGCGCGCTACCTTGCCCTCACCGGCCAGCCGCCCCTTTCGCAGGTGCAGCACGATCTGGTGTCGACTGCGATGTATTGCCTCAAGGATCGGGCCAAATCCCTGCCCGACCTGCTGGAAAAAGCCCAGTTTGCATTGGCTTCCCGCCCCATCGAGCCCGATGAGAAGGCCGCCGCCCATCTCGACGCGGTATCCCGTGGTATACTGAGTGAATTGACTGCGCACCTGCAGAATGCTAGCTGGACCCGCGACACGCTGGAGGCGACGCTGACCCAGGCCGCAGAAGCCCATGGGTTGAAATTCGGCAAGCTGGCCGGCCCCCTCCGGGCCGCGCTTGCAGGCCGCAGCGCGACCCCGAGTGTCTTCGACATGATGCTCGTCATCGGCCGGGATGAAACCATCGCCCGCCTGACGGACGCCGCCTCCCGCGACGGCTGATCACGGGGGGAGGCCCGAGAAAACGCGGGGCCCTCGACCGTGCCGGCCCCGACCGATCCCGCAGGTGGTGCCAGCCCGGCACCCCGCGCGGCCACGTTGAAGAAGGGACGACCATGGCTGAGACGACCAGAACCGCCACCTTGACGATTGACGGGCAAAACTTCGACCTGCCCATGTATTCGCCCTCCGTGGGCCCCGACGTGATCGACATCACCAAGCTCTACGGGCAGGCGGGCGTCTTCACCCACGATCCCGGCTTCACCTCGACCTCGTCCTGCGAAAGCACGATCACCTATATCGACGGCATCAAGGGCGAGCTTCTGCACCGCGGCTATCCGATCGACCAGCTGGCCGAGAAATCCCATTTCCTCGAGGTCTGCTACCTGCTGCTCTACGGGGAACTGCCCTCGGCGGCCGAGCTGGAAAAGTTCGAGACGACGATCACCCATCACACGATGATCCACGAGCAGATGGGCAACTTCTTCCGCGGCTTCCGCCGCGACGCCCATCCGATGGCGGTCATGGTGGGGACCGTGGGCGCGATGTCGGCCTTCTACCACGACTCGACAGACATCACCGACGAACGCCAGCGCGAGATCGCCAGCCACCGCCTGATCGCCAAGATGCCCACCATCGCCGCCTGGGCCTACAAGTACACGATCGGCCAGCCCTTCGTGTATCCGCGCAATGACCTGAGCTATGCCGCGAACTTCCTGCGCATGTGCTTCGCGGTGCCCGCCGAGGAATACGTGGTCGACCCGGTGCTCGAACGCGCGATGGACCGCATCTTCACGCTGCACGCCGATCACGAGCAGAACGCCTCGACATCGACGGTGCGTCTGGCCTCGTCATCGGGGGCAAACCCCTTCGCCTGCATTGCGGCAGGCATCGCCTGTCTCTGGGGCCCGGCCCATGGCGGCGCCAACCAGGCCTGCCTCGAGATGCTGAAAGAGATCGGCACGGTCGACCGCATCCCCGAATACATCGCGCGCGCCAAGGACAAGGACGACCCGTTCCGCCTGATGGGCTTCGGACACCGCGTCTACAAGAACTTCGACCCGCGCGCGAAGGTGATGAAGCAATCCGCCGACGAGGTGCTCGACCTCCTGGGCGTCGAAGACAACCCCCTTCTCCAGGTCGCCAAGGAACTGGAGCGCATCGCGCTGGAAGACAGCTACTTCGCCGACAAGAAGCTCTTCCCGAACGTCGATTTCTACTCCGGCATCATCCTCGAGGCGATGGGCTTCCCCACCTCGATGTTCACGCCGATCTTCGCCGTCTCGCGCACCGTGGGCTGGATTTCCCAGTGGAAGGAACAGCTGGCCGATCCCGCGATGAAGATCGGCCGCCCGCGCCAGCTCTACACGGGCGAGACGCTGCGCGACTACGTCGAGATCGAGGACCGCTGAGGCCACGCGCCGCGCAAGACATCGAAAGGCCGCCCCTTCGCCGGGCGGCCTTTTCTTTGCCTCTTTCCCTTCATCTTTCCCCAAATACGGCCGCCGGAGGCATTGAAGTCTTCGCCCCGACGGTAAAGCCTCGCAGCGCGAACAGGCAGGAGCGCGTCCATGACCCGCAAGATCATCATCGACACCGACCCGGGACAGGACGACGCCGTGGCGATCCTGCTGGCGCTGGCCTCCCCCGAGGAGATCGATGTCTTGGGCATCACGGCGGTCGCGGGCAACGTGCCGCTGGCGCTCACGCAACGAAACGCCCGCATCGTCTGCGAACTGGCGGGGCGGCCCGACATCCGCGTCTTCGCCGGCTGCGACAGGCCGCTGGCCCACAGCCTCGTCACCGCCGAGCATGTCCATGGCAAGACCGGCCTCGACGGCATCGCCCTGCCCGAGCCCACGATGCCCTTGCAGGACACCCACGCCGTCGAATTCATCATCGAAACACTCCGGCAGGAACCCGCCGAGACCGTCACCCTCTGCCCGCTCGGCCCGCTCACGAACATCGCCACGGCCTTCCGCACCGCCCCCGACATCATCCCCCGCGTGCAGGAGATCGTCCTGATGGGCGGCGCCTATTTCGAGGTGGGCAACATCACGCCCGCCGCCGAATTCAACATCTACGTCGACCCGGAGGCCGCCGAGATCGTGTTCAAATCCGGCGTGCCACTCACGGTCATGCCGCTCGACGTGACCCACAAGGTCCTGACCACCCGTCCCCGGATCGAGGCGATCCGCGACCTCGGCACCGAGGTGGGTCATGCCGTCGCGCAATGGACCGATTTCTTCGAACGCTTCGACATGGAGAAATACGGCCAGGACGGCGCACCGCTCCATGACCCCTGCGTCACCGCCTGGCTGATCCGCCCGGGCCTCTTTTCCGGGCGGCGGATCAATGTCGAGATCGAGACAGGCTCGCCCCTCACGCGCGGCATGACGGTGGCCGACTGGTGGGGCATCACCGACCGCCCGAAGAACGCGATGTTCATGGGCGATGTCGACGCGCAAGGGTTCTACGACCTGCTGACCGGGCGTCTCGCCCGGCTCTGAGGGGGTCAAGGCCCTTGCAAGGGCCTGGCAAATCCCTTGCAAGGGATTTCATCCGCCCGGCCCCGGCCCTATCTCATCGGGGAAAGGACACCGAATGACCGCCCGCTTCCCCTTCGACAACTCCTACGCCCGCCTGCCCGAGCGCTTCTTCACCCGTCAGGCCCCGGCCCCGGTCGAGGCGCCCGCGCTCATCGCGCTCAACCGCCCGCTGGCCGACCGCCTCGGCCTCACGCTCCCCGAAGACGCGACCGAAACCGCCCGTATCTTCGCCGGAAACACCCTGCCCGAGGGCGCCGAGCCCTTGGCGCAGGTCTATGCCGGCCACCAGTTCGGCGGCTGGTCGCCGCAACTGGGCGACGGGCGCGCGATCCTGCTGGGCGAGGTGGTCGCGCCCGACGGCGCGCGCTTCGACATCCAGCTGAAAGGCGCGGGCCGCACCCCCTATTCCCGCATGGGCGACGGCAAGGCCTGGCTCGGCCCCGTGATGCGCGAATACATCGTCTCGGAAGCCATGGCCGCCATGGGCGTGCCCACCACCCGCGCGCTGGCCGCCGTCACCACCGGCGAGCCGGTCCTGCGCGAGGCGGTCATGCCCGGCGCGGTCCTGACCCGCGTCGCCGCCTCCCATATCCGCGTCGGCACCTTCCAGTATTTCGCCGCCCGCCGCGACGCGCAGGCGCTTCAGGCGCTCACCGACCATGTGATCGCCCGCCATTACCCCGACGCGGACGGCCCCGAGGGCCTGCTCGATGCCGTCATCGGCGCGCAGGCCCGGCTTGTCGCGCAATGGATGGGGCTGGGCTTCATCCATGGCGTGATGAACACCGACAACATGAGCGTCGCGGGCGAGACCATCGACTATGGCCCCTGCGCCTTCATGGATGCCTACCACCCCGACACGGTCTTTTCCTCGATCGACCAGTTCGGGCGTTACGCCTATGCCAACCAGCCGCAGGTCGCGGTCTGGAACCTCGCGCAACTGGCCACGGCGCTTCTGCCGCTCCTGCCCGACCGCGACGCAGGCATCGAGCGTTTCACCGCGCTGGTGAACGGCTTCTCCGACCGCTTCGACGCCGAATGGCACGCGGTGCTCCGCGCCAAGCTGGGCCTCGTCACGCTACAAGACGATGACGCCGCCCTCGCCTTCGACCTGCTCGAGCGCATGGCCAAAAACAGCGCCGATTTCACGCGCATCTTCCGCGCCCTCTCGGGCCCCGATCCGGCCGCCGCCCGCGACGAATTCATCGACCCCACGGCGCTGGACCCATGGCTCGCGCGCTGGCAGGCCCGCCTCTCAACCGAGGCGCGCGACGAGGCCGCCCGCATCGCCGCCATGAAAGCCCGAAACCCCGCCCGCATCCCGCGCAACCACCGCGTGGAAGAGGCGATCACGGCAGGCGTCGCAGGCGACTTCGCCCCCTTCGAAAGCCTGATGCAGGCCCTCTCCCATCCGTTCGGGGATGACCCGGACCACCAAGCCTACGAGGACCCGCCCGCCGAGGAGCAGCGCGTCACCCGCACCTTCTGCGGCACCTGAGCCTTCATCTTCCCGAAAATACGGAAATCCCGACCAGGCCACCCGCGCAGCGCCCCAAGACCCGGCGCGCCGCAGCAACGCGCCACGCGCCAGCGGCGCACCCCCTTGTCACCCCCGCGCGGGGCGGTTGATCAGGATCAGACCTGCCGCCACCAGCACGAGGGCCGCGATGATCTCCCAGCCCACCTGCTCCCCCAGCAGGCTCCAGCCCAGGAGAACCCCGAAGACCGGCGACAGGAAACTGAACGCCGCGACCGAGGCGGCAGGATAGATCGACAGGAGCCAGAGCCAGAACAGGAACCCCGCCGAGACGATCACCACGATCTGGAACGCCAGCGCCCCCCAGTGGATCAGCTCCGGCCCCCGCAAGAGCGGCCCGAAAAGCGGGGCCGCCAGCAACAGAAGAGGCGCCGAAACGGCAAGCTGCCACAGAAGCTGCACCTCGGGCCGTACCGTCCTGAGCCGTGACGCCTTGGCCAGCAGCGCGATCCCCGCCCAGCCCAAGGCAGCGGCCAACGCGCAGAGATCGCCCACGAGGGACGCCTCGCCCCCCGTCCCGTCGCGCCGCGTGATCGCCAGCACCACCCCCGCGAAGGCCAGCGCGAGGCCCGCGCCCTTCACCCGCGTGATGCGCTCGCCGGGGATCAGCACATGGCCCAGAAGCGCCAGCCAGACCGGCATTGAATAGAAGATGATCGAGGTGCGCGTGACCGTCGTCAGGTCGAGGGCCACGAACAGGCAGATGAACTCCACCGCGAAACAGGCGCCCATCGCGAGGCCCGCGTGCCATGTGCCCGGCGCGATCTCGACCGCGACGCCGCGCGCCTTCATCCACGCGAAGATGCAGACAGCCCCCCCGATCGAGCGAAGCGCGGCGAAGAAGACCGGCTGCAGCCCCTCGTTGCCGACCGCGATCACGACCTGGTTGAACGCCAGGAGCGCGGCGAAAACGGTCAGCCCCGCCGCGCCGAAGGCGTCGATCCGGTCTTTCTGCGGCATGTCCCTCTCCCCTCGCCTGCCGCGGTCTCGCCCCGCCGCGCGCGCAAGTCAAGCCGGGCGCCCGGAACGGGTTTTCTAAAGCCTGCAAATCCCCTAAACCTGCCGCCCACGAGACCGACGCGGGGGCCGGCCCATGACCGACACGATCGAGGCACGCTGCGAGGCCAAGGGCCTGCGCATGACCGAGCAGCGCCGCGTCATCGCGCAGGTGCTGGAAGCCGCCGACGATCACCCCGATGTCGAAGAGCTCTACGCCCGCGCCGCGGCCCGCGATCCGCGCATCTCGATCGCCACGATCTACCGCACGGTGAAGCTGTTCGAGGAATCGGGCATCATCGACCGGCTCGAATTCGGCGACGGCCGCGCCCGCTACGAAGACGCCGAGCGCGACCACCACGACCACCTGATCGACATGAACTCGGGCGCGGTGATCGAGTTCTGCGACCCCGAGATCGAGGCCCTGCAGGAGAAGATCGCCGAGAAACTCGGCTACCGGCTGAAGGGCCACAAGCTCGAGCTTTACGGCGTGCCGCTGCGCAAGAAGGGCTGAGGCGTCAGTCCGCGGCCCCGCCCGCGAAAGCGTTGCCGGTCTTCCAGTCGCAGGGCGCCTCCTGCATCTCCAGGTGCAGCCGGTCGCCGGCATAGGCATGGGCGGCGGCCACCGCGTCATCCAGCTCGATCCCGAGGCCCGGCGCGGTCGGCGCTTCGACGAAGCCCTCCTCGACCTGCGGCCGCCCGCGGACCAGCGCCTTGTGGAAGGGCGTCTCGATCGCCTCGACCATCAGCAGGTTGGGGCAGGTCACGCCCAGATGCACGTTCGCCGCCCATTCCACCGGCCCGGCATAGAGATGCGGCGCGATCTGCGCGCCGTGGCTTTCGGCCAGAAGCGCGATCTTGCGCCCCTCCCAGATGCCGCCCGCGCGTCCCAGCGCCGGCTGCACGATCCGCACGCCCGCACGCAGAACGGCGGCGAACTCCATCTTGCCGCAGAGCCGCTCGCCCACGGCGACGGGGATCGAGGTGCCGCGCGCCACTTCGGCCAGCCCCGCGATATCGTCGGGCGGGATCGGTTCCTCGAACCAGAGCGGATCATGCGGCTCCAATGCCTTCGCCAGCCGGATCGCATGGCCCGGCGTGAACTGTCCGTGCGTGCCAAAGAGAAGATCGGCCCGGTCGCCCACCGCCTCGCGGATCTTTTCGCAGAACAGCGCCGAGCGGCTGATGTCCGATCCCGCGGGCGCATGGCCGCCGCGGATCGTGTAGGGGCCGGCGGGGTCGAATTTCACCGCCGTCCAGCCCTCGGCCAGACGGGCGGCGGCGGCCTCGGCCTGGGCCAGAGGCTCGATCCAGAAGCGGCGCACATCGGCCTCGGGCGCTCCGTCCTCGGGGTAAAGGTAGGTATAGGCGCGCAGCCTGTCGTTCATCCGCCCGCCCAGAAGCGCCCAGACCGGCCGGTCGCGCATCTTGCCGAGGATGTCCCAGCAGGCCATCTCGAGCCCCGCGAAGGCGCCGAAGACCGTGGGATCGGGCCGCTGGGTGAAGCCCGAGGACCAGGCGCGTCGCGACATCAACTCGATGTTCTCGGGGTTTTCGCCCTCCATGTGGCGGGCGAAGACATCGGCGATGACCGCCTGCATGGCCGCGTGGCCCACGCCCGCGGCATAGACCTCGCCCAGCCCCGTGATCCCGCAAGAGGTGGTGATCCGCACGATCAGCCAGTAGCGCCCGCCCCATCCGGGCGGCGGCGGGGCGATGGCGAAGGTTTCGAGCGATTGGAGTTTCATGGTCGTGGCTCCGCTTGGCAGCTGCTGTGTTGCTGGGGGGCTCTGCCCCCCTGGTCGGGCTTCGCCCGCCCTCCCCCCGCCGTATTTCAGGGAAGATGAAAGGGGCGCGCGCGTTAACCTTGATGATCGGTAAAGGTGAGGACATTGCGCCGCGCCTGTCCGCGGTTGGTGTCGGCGATGGCGGCGTTGATCTGCTCGAAGGGCCAGCGGCGCGAGATCAGCTCGTCGAGCTTGAGGCGGCCCTGCGCGTGCAGATCGACCATCCACGGGATGTCGCGCGCCAGCACCACGTCGCCCATCAGCGTCCCGCGCACCCCCTGCCCGAGCGCGGCAAGGATCACGGGCTCATAGGCCGAGGTCTCGCCCGTGTGCGGCATGCCCACCGCGTAGGCGGTGCCGCCGGGGGCCATGAGGCGCAGCGCCACGTCATAGGCCGGGATCGCGCCCACGGTGACGAAGACATGATGGGCCAGCCGCCCGCCGGTGATGCGCGCCAGCGCCTTCCACGGCTTGGGGTCGGTCGCGGGGATCGTGTCGGTCGCGCCGAAGGCAAGGGCGTCCTCCAGCTTGGAGGGTTCGAGGTCCATCGCCACGATCCGCGCCGCCCCCGCCAGCCGCGCGCCCTGGACGGCATTCAGGCCCACGCCGCCCGCGCCGATCACCACGACCGTCTCGCCGGGGCGCACGCGGGCGGTGTTGACCACCGCGCCGAGGCCGGTGGGCACGCCGCAGGCGAGCAGGCAGCCGGTTTCGGGCGCCATCCCCTCGCCCAAGGGCGCGACCTGGCTTTGGTGGACGACCACCTTTTCGGCGAAGGCCCCGCACTCCATCGCGGCATGGACCGGCGCGCCCGCCGCGTCGGTGAGTTTCGGTTGGCCCTTGGCCTTCGCACCGCAATAAACGGGCCGCCCGCCCGCGCAATCGGGGCAGGTCCCGCAGGCGCGGATGAGGGTGATCAGCACCCGTTCGCCCAAGGCCCGCTGGCCCGTGCCCTCGCCCAGCGCGGTGATCCGCCCCGCCGCCTCGTGGCCGTAGACCGCGGGCAGCGCACCGCCCCAGGCCCCCTCCATGTAGGAAATGTCGGAGTGGCAGACCGCCACCGCCTCGATCGCGACCTCGATCTCGCCCGGGCCGGGATCGCGCAGGCTCAGCGTCTCGATCTCCAGCGGCGCGCCGAAGGCGCGGCAGACCGCGGCGCGGATGGTGGATGGCATGGCGCGTCTCCCTCTCGTCTCCCTGGGGGCATCCTTGCACAGTGGCCCGCGGCGGCAAGGTGAAATGCCGTCATCCTGTGCAATGCCCGCGTCACGACCCGGCGCGCCCGGCTTGCGATGCGCCGCGCCTTGGCGCAGAACCGGGGAAACCGCGGGAGGGATGCCATGGAGTGCCTCGATCTGGGCGATGTCGCCCTGCATTACGCCGACACCGGGCCGCGCGATGCACCCGCGCTGGTCTTCGCCAATTCGCTCGGCACCGATTTCCGGCTCTGGGACGGGGTGTTGCCACATCTGCCCGCCAGGCTGCGCGTGATCCGCTACGACAAGCGGGGCCATGGCCTGTCGACCTGCCCGCCCGCGCCTTATTCCATGGGCGCGCTGGTGCATGATGCCGAGCGGCTGCTGGATGCGCTCGAGGTGCGCGATTGCGTCTTCGTGGGCCTGTCGATCGGCGGCATGATCGCGCAGGGGCTGGCGGCCAAGCGGCTGGACCTCGTGCGCGCGGTGGTCCTGTCCAACACCGCGCCCAAGATCGGCACACGCGCCATGTGGGAAGAGCGGATCGCGACAGTCGAGACGCAGGGCCTCGGCGCGATGTCCGACGCGATCATGGAGCGCTGGTTCTCGCGCGACTTCCGCGACAGCCCTGCCGTGACACCGTGGCGCCGCATGGTCGAGGTGACGCCCGCCGCGGGTTACGCGGGCTGTTCGGCGGCCATCGCGGGCACGGATTTCTATACGCCGACCGCCGCCCTGCGCCTGCCCGCGCTGGTCATCGGCGGGAGCGAGGACGGCTCGACGCCCCCCGATCTGGTGCGCGAACTGGCCGATCTCATCCCCGGCGCGCGCTTCGCGCTGATCCGGGGCGCGGGGCATCTTCCTTGCGTCGAACGGCCCGAGGAATTCTCGGCGCTATTGAACGGATTTCTCGCGGATATCGGCCACATGGACGACGCGGCATGAGCGCCTCGCCCTTCGACAGCGCGCTCTACCGCGACCTGTTCGGCGACGCCGAGGTCGGGCGGCTCTTCTCCGACAGCGCCGAGGTGCGGGCGATGATGCTGGTCCTCGGGGCCTTGGCCAAGGTCCAGGGGCAGGCGGGCGTCATCCCCGAGATGACCGGCGCCTTCCTGCACCGCGCCGCGATGGAGCTGCAGATCGACCCCGCGGGGCTGGCCACGGCCACCGGGCAGAACGGCGTCACCGTGCCGGGACTGGTCGCCGCCATGCAAAAGGCGCTCGAGGCGCCCGAACACGCGCCCTACCTGCATTGGGGCGCCACGAGCCAGGACATCCAGGACACCGGCCTGATGCTGCGGCTCAGGCAGGCGCTGAGCCTGATCGAAGCGCGGCTGGTCACGGCGGCCCGCGCCTTGGCCGAGCTTTCCGAGGCCGAGGCCGAGACCCCCATGGCCGCCCGCACCTACGGGCAGGTCGCCGTGCCCACCAGCTTCGGCGCGCTGGTGGCCAGCTGGGGCTGGCCCGTCCTCCAGACGCTCGAGCGTCTGCGCGCCCTGAAACCCCGGCTCTGCGTCTCGCTTGCGGGCGCGGGCGGCACCGGCACGATGCTCGGCCCCGACCCGGCGGCGATCCGCAAGGCTCTGGCCGAGGCGCTGTCGCTCGCCGATCCGGGGCGCAGCTGGCATGCCGAACGGTCGCTCATCGCCGAGGTGGCCGGGCTCTGCGTCGCGGTCACGGCCACCGGGGCCAAGCCGGGCGAGGACCTGCTGATCCTGACCCGCAGCGACGTGGCCGAGGTCCGGCTGGCGGGTGGCGGCGCGTCTTCGACCATGCCGCAGAAACAGAACCCGGTCGGCCCTTCGGTCCTTGTGGCACTGGCCCGGACGGCGGCGGCGCAAAGCGCGGCACTGGCCGCCCCCGCCCCGCGCGAGGCGCGCGACGGCGCGGCCTGGTTCACCGAATGGCTGATCCTGCCCGGCCTCGTCATGGCCGCCGGAAAATCCGCGGCCCTGCTGGCCGAGACCGCTGCCGCGATCACCCCGGACCGCGCCGCGATGAAGGCGCGGCTCAGCGACCCACTCGGCCTGATCCACGCCGAGACGCTCAGCTTTTCGCTCGCCCGCGTCCTGCCGCGCCCCGAGGCGCAGGCCGAAGTCAAGCGGCTGGCCACGCAGGCCCGCGAGACCGGCACGCCGCTGCACGATCTCGTGGCCGCCGCCCACCCCGAGGCGACCCTGCCGCCGCTGACCGGCCCCACGACCCTCGGCACCGCGCCCGAGGAGGCGCGCGCCTTCGCCAGGGCGGCCCGCGCAATCGGAGATGGACAAGCCCAAAGTGTCAATCTAGATTGACACCCATCTGACGCCTCCGAAAGCTGCCCATGGCCTCCCGCCGCCTGCCCGTCACCTTCATCATGATCACCGTGACGCTCGACGCCATGGGGATCGGCCTGATCCTGCCGGTGATGCCCGACCTGATCCGCGAGGTGCGCGGCGCGTCGCTGTCGGATGCGGCGCTCTGGGGCGGCATCCTCTCGGCGGTCTACGCCATCATGCAGTTCGGCTTTTCGCCGACGGTCGGCAACCTGTCCGACCGCTTCGGGCGGCGGCCCATCCTTCTGACCTCCATGGCGGTCATGGCCATCGACTACGTCGTGATGGCACTGGCCGGCACGATCTGGCTCTTGTTCGCGGGGCGCGTCGTGGCGGGCATCGCGGCTTCGACCCATTCCACGGCGCTGGCTTACATGGCCGACATAACCGACAAATCGAAACGCGCGCAGAACTTCGGCCTGATCTCGGCGGGCTTCGGGATCGGCTTCATCCTCGGCCCTGCCGTTGGCGGCCTTCTGGGCGGGCTCGACCCGCGCGCGCCCTTCGTGGCCGCCGCGATCCTCGCCGCCGCAAATTTCGCCTTCGGCTGGTTCGTCCTGCCCGAAAGCCTGCCGAAAGAACGCCGCCGCGCCTTCGACTGGCGCCGCGCGAACCCCGCGGGCGGGCTCAGGCAGATGGGCAAGCTGCCGGGCGTCAAGGCGCTGCTGGCGGTGATGCTCGCCTACCAGATCGCCAATTTCACCTATCCCGCCGTCTGGGCCTATTACACGCAAGGCGCCTTCGGCTGGGACGCGCGCACCGTGGGCCTGTCGCTGGCGGCCTATGGCGTGGCGATCGCCGTGGTGCAGGCCGGGCTGATCCGCGTGATCCTGCCCCGCCTCGGCGAAAACCGCGCGGTCTTCTGGGGGCTGATCCTGAACACAACCTGCCTTCTGCTTTACGGCATCGCGACCGAGGGCTGGATGATCTGGATCCTGATCCCGATCTCGGCGGTGGGCGCGATCGTGGCCCCGGCCATGCAGGGCGTCATGAGCCGCGCCGCGGGCGAGGATCAACAGGGAGAACTGCAGGGCGTCCTCTCCTCCATCTCGGCCCTCTCCATGATCCTGTCGCCGCTGATGATGACGCAGGCCTTTTTCTGGTTCACCCGGCCGGATGGGGCCCTCTGGCTGCCCGGCGCCCCCTTCCTCGTCGGCGCGGTCCTGATGGCCACGGCCTTCGCCCTCTACATCACCACCCGCGCGCGACCGTCCCATCCGGCCGCCAGCCCGGCGGAATAGGGCGCGCCCTCTCCCCTTCACCTTTCTCCAAATACGGATATCCCGACGCCGCCACGGGCACCCCGGCATGGCAGGCGCGCAGTCGTCTCGACGTGCGCCCGCCGCGGCGACCCGGGCCGAAGGCCCGTGGGCCGCGGCCGGGCCCAAGGGGCGCAGGCCGCAGGCCGAGCCGCGCGGGAGCGCCCCCATCAGCCGCCCGCAAGGATCCCGGCGTAAAGCTCCGGGTCGGCGTTGCCGCCCGAAAGCGTGCAGATCACCGGCCCATCCTCCAGCGCCCGTCCGTGGAACAGGGCCGCGGCCAGCGCCACGGCCCCGCCCGGCTCCACCACCAGCTTCAGCCGCAGCGCGGCCAGGCGCATCGCCTCTTTCACCTCCAGCTCGGTCACCACGATGCCGGGGCCGCAAAGCCGCTTGAGCACCGGAAAGGTGATCTCGCCCGGCATCGGCGTAAGGATCGCGTCACACAGCCCCGCCTCGGGCGAGCCATGCCCCACCCTCTCGCCCGCCGCGAGCGACCGCGCGGTGTCGTCGAAGCCCGCGGGCTCGACCGGGCGCACCCGCAGCCCCGGCGCGCGCGCCTCCAGCGCCAGCGCGATCCCCGCGCTCAGACCCCCGCCGCCGCAGCAGGTCAGCACCGTGCCCGCATCCACCCCAAGCGCCGCGGCCTGCGCCGCGATCTCTAGGCCACAGGTCCCCTGCCCCGCGATCACCTGCGCGTCGTCATAGGGCTTGATCAGCGTCATGCCCCGCTCGGCCACCAGCCGCGCGCCGATCACCTCACGCTTCTCGCCACCCGCGCGGTCATAGAGGACCACCTCCGCCCCCAGCGCGCGGGTGTTCTCGATCTTCAGCGCGGGCGCGTCGCGCGGCATGATGATCACCGAAGGCACCCCGTGCAGCGCCGCCGCGCGCGCCACGCCCTGAGCGTGGTTGCCCGAGGAATAGGCGATCACGCCCTTCGCGCGCGTGGTCTCGTCCAGCGCCGAGACCGCCGACCAGCCGCCGCGGAACTTGAAGCTGCCGGTGTGCTGCAACACCTCGGCCTTGGCGAAAACGGGCCGCCCCGCGATCTCGTCGAGGAAGGGGGAAGACAGCAGCGGCGTTTCCCGCACCACGCCCACGGCCCGCGCGGCAGCGGCTTCGATCATCGCGATATCGGTCATGCACGTTTCTCCAGCACGGTATCGATCACGGCCACGGCCTCGGGCTCGTCGAGGAAGGGGACATGGCCGCGGTCGGCCAGCTCGGCATAGGCCATATCGGGGCGGCGGCGGCGCATCTCGGCGGCCGTCTCGGCCGACAGGATGTTCGACCCCGCCCCGCGGATCAGGCCGAGGGGCACGCCCGCCAGCGCGTCGAAAAGCGGCCAGAGGTCGGGCGCCACGGCATCGGGCGCAAAGGCCGGCGCGACGGCCTCGCGCAGGCGCGGGTCGTAGCGGTTCACCAGCCGCCCGTCCTCTTCCACGAACAACCGCCGGGCCATCGCCTCCCATGTCGCCGCGGGCACATCGCGGAAGGCGGGGGCGTAGTGGCGGGGAAAGGCGGCGGCGGCCTCGGCCAGCGTGCGGGCCTTGGGCGGATGCCCGAGATAATCCATGATATAGGCCAGCCCTTCCGGCATCACCTCGGGGCCGATGTCGTTGAAGATCACCCCCGCGATCCGGTCGCGCGCCATGGCGGCCATGACGAGCGCCACGAGCCCACCGCGCGAGGTGCCGAGGATCGTGACGCGCTCAAGACCGAGGTGGTCGAGCAGCGTCACCACGTCGGCCGCCTCGACCGGCACCTGGTAGCTGGCGGGATCCCCCCAGTCCGACGCGCCGCGCCCGCGGAAATCCATGCGGATCACCTGCGCGCGATCGGCGAAGGCGTCGACCACCGGCTCGAAATCCTCCATGTTGCGCGTCAGCCCCGGCAGGCACAGCAGCGGCGCGCCCTCGCCCGTCACGTCATGGGCCAGTTTCAGGCCGTCAGCCGATGTCACGAACTCCATCTCACACCTCCAGCATCTCGGGCACCGCCGTCAGGTCGGCGGCCACATCGTGCGGCCGCCCCGGCAGCCGGTCAACGGGCATGCCCGCGCGGTTCACCCACAGCGTGCGGAAGCCGTAGGCCGCCGCCGCGGCGATGTCCCAGCCGTTCGAGGACACGAACAGGACCGCCCCCGGGCTGCCGCCGAAGCGCGCGCAGACCATGTCGTAGACCCGCGCGTCGGGCTTGAAGGTGCCGACCTCGGCCACGCTGAGCACGGCATCGAGATGCGCGCCGATCCCGGCGGATGAGACCGCCCCCTCCAGCATCGCGGGCGACCCGTTCGACAAGATCGCGCAGGTCATCCCGCCCGCCTTCAGCCGCGCCAGAACCCCCGGCACCTCCGGGTAGGCGGCGAGGCGCCAGTAGAGGCCCAGAAGCGCCCTGCGCAGATCCGCGTCGGTCAGGCCGGCACGCTCAAGCGCCCAGTCCAGCCCGTCCTCGGTCAGCTGCCAGAAATCGCAGTAATCGCCCGTCACCGCGCGCAGCCAGGAGTATTCCAACTGCTTGGCCCGCCAGTCGGCGGCGACCTGCTGCCAGACCGCGGCCAAGCGCTCGCGCCCCGCCTCTCCGGCCAGCGCGCGGGCCGCGGCACTCACGTCGAAGAGCGTGCCATAGGCATCGAAGATGCAGGTCGTGATGCGCGTCATGTCCCCTCCGCTCGTCTCGCGCGCACCCTTGCACGGGCAGGCGCGCGCGACAATTCGTGGCGGTCCGGTTTCATCCCGGACGCGATGCCCCTATAGTGAACGGAGAGCCGCGGCAGGCAGATGACGCCGCAAAACCCACCTTCCCCACACAAAGGATATCCCATGACCCAGGCAACCGCCGGAAGCACCGTCTCGATTCATTACACCGGCACCCTGGCCGACGGCAGCACCTTCGACAGCTCCGAAGGGCGCGATCCGCTGACCTTCGAGATGGGCGCGGGCCAGATCATTCCCGGCCTCGAGGCGGCCCTCGACGGCATGGCCGTGGGCGAGAGCAAGACCGTGACCATCCCCGCCGACCAGGCCTACGGCCCGCGCCGCGAAGAGGCGATGCAGCAGGTCCCGCGCGAGGCGGTGCCCGATCACATCCCGCTCGACCTCGGCACGCAGCTGCAGGTGCAGACGCCCGACGGGCAGGCGATGCCGGTGACCGTGGCCGAGGTGACCGAGGCGCATGTGACGCTCGACGCCAACCACCCGCTGGCCGGTCAGGACCTGACCTTTGCCGTGGAACTGGTCAAGGTCGCCTGAGGGACGGGCCTCGGGACATCCTCGGGCTCGGGGATGTCCCACACCTCGAGGGCGGCGCGCACTTCGGGCAACAGCCGGTCGCGCAGGTCCATGCCCTCTCCCGACACAAGCGCGCGACGCTGCATGCGGTAGGGCAAGCCGCGGTCCTTCTTGAGAATCGAGAAGGACAAAAGCCCGATGTTCACCGCCGGGTGGTTCGACAGCAGGTAGCCGCCGCGCCCCGGCACCGGGCCTTCGGCCCGGGCGGCCTCGTCGCCCGCGCGCATCGCGTCATGGGCCGCCACCGCAGTGCGCGCCTCCGGCGACAGCCGATCCAGCGTCAGCGCCTCATGGGCGTCATGGATCGCCGCGACGCTCAGACCACCCTCGCGGCACACCCGCGTCAGCCGCATCTCGCCGTTGCGGATCGTGCGGACCTTGTTGTTCGACATGGCATAGCCCTGCCAGAACGCGCGAAAGGCCGGGCTCTCGACGGCACGGGCCGAAAACAGGAGGCAGTAGGATTGCAGATGCGCGCGCCTCGGATTGCGGTGCGCGTAATGCACCGGACCGGCGAGGTCGGCGCCGAGCGCCTCGAGGCGGTCCAGCATGTCGCAGTCGCGCAGGACGGGAAACCAGATTGAATCGTTGAGCAACAGCAACCGGTCGGGCGTGATCCCCTCGGCGAGGCAGGCCAGGATCTCCTGCCGATAGCCGCCGAAATCGAGCCCGTGGTTCGGGCGCTCCACGATCCGGCCGCAGAGCGGTCGCAACCGGGCGACATCCTCCGCCGAGAGCGGCGCATTCGACACCAGGTGCACCCGGTAGCCCGCCGCCCCGAGATGGCGGCAGGTGGCCGGGACCGTCGCTTGCAGCCCCTTGGGCTGATGGATCAGGAAGATCGCGATCGAGCCCGTGGCCGGCTGCGCCCCCTCATGGACGCGGTGCGTCGCGGGAAAGAGATGGGGATGCAGCCGGAACCATGCCTGCTCGACCGGATGCATCGGCAGAAAGGTCAGCATGCGCCACAGCCGCAGCATCTCCCGGCGCAGTTTCCAGGCCGGGATCACGCGGCCGCCGGCCAGTCACCGGAATCGAGCCTGTCGCAAAACCCATCGAGCCCGAGGAACTCGAGCCCATGGCGCGGCGCCATCTCCTCGAGATGGTCGAGCGCCTCGAAGAAGCGCGCGCGCGTCTTGGGATGGGTCAGGACATCGGTCCGGCTTTCGGCGAGGATATAGGGATCGGGCTGCGCCAGCGCCTGGGCGCAGATGGTGGTGACCCATTCGGGGTTGGTGCCCAGCAGAAGCTTGGTGCGCCGCTCGGACCCGTCGCGTTTGCGACCGACCACGCCGGAACTCACCGGCACTTCCCAGAACCCGTAGTTGGTGGGGCCCGGACGGCGGAAATCGGCGGCCGAAGGTTTGAACGGCGCCCGCGGCGTCGCCGAGTAATCGGGGATGCGCCCGACCAGCCGTTCGCCCTTGGCAAGGCCCTGCGTGGTGTTCAGGCCCGGGTCCATCGAGTAATCCGCCCGGATGCCGGCGGCCTGCATGATCGGCAGCGCGCAGTCATGCATGAAATTGTCACCGAAGGACATGGTGGTGGGCGCCGCCCCCATGCGCGCGCGAAAGCTGTCTATCCCCATCGACAGGCAATGGGCGATCCACTCGGCATCCTCGAAATCCGCAATCCAGCCGTCGCGGAAGAACCGCCGCACGGGCCGCCATGTATGGACATGCAGCCCGACGCTATCGCCGGCCTCGCGCAATTGCGCGATCTCGTCGGCGTAGCGGTCGAACACCCAGTCGGCCTTGCCATAGGCGATCTCGATCTGCGGATCGAGCCTGACACACCATGAGAAATTGACCGGCCGACCGCTCGCATCCTCGAGCCGCCGGCGCCGCTCCATCAAGACCGCGACATGCTCGCTCACGCCGCTCCAGTCCTGCCCGCCCCCCCGCACGAGCCGATGTGTCGGCTCAACGTGGATGGTCATCAAGAACGGAATACCCATCGGCCCATGTCCCCCGAACGCCTGCCGAAAGGTTAACCAGATTGTCGAGCACCGGGCAATCGGTCACTCCGGGGGCGCGGTGCTGCGGTCTGGGTCTGCCTTGGGCCGGCACCCTGAGCCAGATCAAGGCGGTCGATGCGCAGCCCTGCTGAACTGGCCCGAGAGAGGATGTGGCGATGACCGACAGGCTGGACCAGTTGCGTGCGCGGCTGCAGGCGGCGCGCGACGCACTTGAGACGGAATTCGACGCAAGGCGCGAGGCGATCCGCTACCGGGTCGAGGGCGCGCGCGTCGTCTTCGAAGAGGATGTCCGCGCCACCCATCGCGCGGCGCGCGAGAACCTGGCCGATTTCCTGCGCCGCACACGACCCCTCGTCGTGCTGACCGCCCCGATCATCTACAGCCTGATCCTGCCGCTCGTGCTGCTCGACCTTTTCGTGACGCTCTACCAGGCGGTCTGCTTTCGGGTCTACGGGATCGCACCGGTCCGCCGCCGCGATCATGTCGCGATCGACCGTCACCACCTCGCCTATCTCAACGCCCTGCAACAGCTGAACTGCGTCTATTGCGGCTACGGCAACGGCGTCCTGTCCTACGCCCGCGAGATCGCGGCCCGGACCGAGGCCTACTGGTGCCCGATCAAGCACGCCCGCCGCGTCGCCGACCCCCATGACCTCATGGCAGGCTTTGCGGACTACGGCGATGCCGAGGGGTTTTCCGGCGAGACCGCCCGGCAACGTGCCCGGCTGCGCCGCACCGGGGCGGAAGCGCCCGACTAGGCCTGTGGCTTGCGCCGCCCCGTGAACTTCATCCCCGGATCGCCCAGCTGCTCGGACGGCCCGGCCCATGCATAGGCCAGCAGGCAGGGGTCGCGCTCGCCGGTGGTGATGCGATGCTCGTCGCCCGGACGGTTCAGGATCAGCGAGCCCGGCGCATAGACGGCCGCGTTGTTCTCGGACCACGCGCCCGCGACCGAGATGTAGCTTTCCTCGATCCGGGCATGGCTGTGCTGGGGATAGGTCGTCTTGGGCGCGAAGAGGACGAAGCCGAGGATCAGCTTGTCGCAGACGATCGGGCCGCGCGGGCCGAGGATCTCGCAATAGGCGTATTTCTTCGCCAGCGCGGGCGGCACGCGGTCATAGCCGTATTCCCATGTCAGCGTGTCGCGGATTTCGCGCAACGCGCGGGCCATGCCCTGCATGTAGCCCCGTTCGCCCAGGTCCAGCGCCCGCGACAGATGCGCGGTGACGGGCTTCACGCTGGCCGCGCGCGGATCGAAGGGCGGGTTGGACGCGAAGATCCGCGACAGCTCGTCCCGCACGCGCTTGCGGTGGCTGCGGATCGCGGTGCTGCCGCCGGCCGAGCCATGGCGGTAGAGCGTCTCGAACTCGCGCAGCAGATAGACGAAATCGGGGTGGTCGTTCAGCGCCCCGTTCATCGCCCCGGCCCCCGACGCATCGCCCGCTCAGAGATTCTCGGGCTGAAGCATGCCCAGAACGTGATAACCACCGTCCACCGTCACGATTTCGCCCGTGGTGCAGGCCCCGTAGTCCGAGCACAGGTAGACCGCCGTGCCGCCCACCGCCTCGAGCGTGGCGTTGGCGCGCAACGGCGCGTTCGCCTCGGTCGTCTTGAAGGTCTTTCGCGCCCCCCCGATGGCCGCGCCCGCCAGCGTCTTCATCGGCCCCGGCGAGATGGCGTTGACGCGGATGGCTTGCGGCCCGAGATCGTTGGCGAGGTAGCGCACCGAGGATTCCAGCGCCGCCTTTGCCACGCCCATCACGTTGTAGAAGGGCGTCACGCGGTTCGACCCCTGGTAGGTCAGCGTGATCAGGCTCCCGCCCTCCGGCATCAGCTCGGACGCCCGCTTGGCCACGTCGATGAAGGAATAGCAGCTGATCGTCAGCGAATTGCGGAAATTCTCGCGCGTGGTGTTGATGAACCGGCCCGTCAGCTCGTGCTTGTCGGAATAGGCGATGGCGTGGACCACGAAATCGAGGGTTCCCCAGCGGTCCTTCAGCGTGGCGAAACAGGCGTCCATGCTGGCGTCATCCATCACGTCCACATCGACCAGCAGGTCCGATCCCAGCGATGCGGCCAATGGCTCCACCCGTTTGCCGAAGGCCTCGCCCTGGTAGGAAAAGGCCAGCTCGGCCCCTTCTGCATGCAGTGCCTTGGCGATGCCCCAGGCGATGGACCGGTCATTCGCGACCCCCATCACCAAGCCGCGCTTGCCCGTCATCAAGTTCGCCATCGTCGTGTTACCCGTCAAACCGGCTGAGCAGCATCGAGCCGTTCGTCCCACCAAAACCGAATGAATTCGTCATCACCGTGTCGAGGCCCGCATTCTCGCGCAGGCTGGTCGCGATCTCGTCCGGCGAGAGCGCCGGGTCGAGCGTCTCGACGTTGATCGAAGGCGCGATGAAATCGCCCTTCAGCATCAGAAGGCAGAAAATCGCCTCGAGTGCGCCGGCAGCCCCCTGCGCGTGGCCGGTCATCGACTTGGTCGAGCTGATCGGCGGCGTGGCGCCTTCGCCGAAGACACGGCGCACGGCCTCCACCTCGCCCACGTCGCCCACGGGGGTCGAGGTGCCGTGCGCGTTGATGTAATCCACGCGCCGCCCCTCGGGCAGGGTTTGCAGCGCAAGGCGCATCGCCCGCTCGCCACCCTCGCCGCTCGGCGCGACCATGTCGTGCCCGTCCGAGGTGGCGGCAAAGCCCGTGACCTCGGCCAGGATGTTCGCGCCGCGCGCAACCGCATGCTCAAGCGCCTCCAGCACCACGATGCCGCCGCCGCCCGCGATGACGAACCCGTCGCGGCCAGCATCGAAGGCGCGGGACGCCTTTTGCGGCGTGTCGTTGTATTTCGACGACATCGCGCCCATCGCGTCGAAGAGGCAGGACAGCGTCCAGTCCAGCTCTTCCGCCCCGCCCGCGAACATGACGTCCTGCTTGCCCAGCATGATCTGTTCCGCCGCCACCCCGATACAATGCAGCGAGGTAGAGCAGGCAGAGGTTATCGAAAAGTTAATGCCCTTGATCCTGTAGGCGGTCGCAAGGTTCGCGCTGATCGTGGAGGACATGCATTTGGGCACCGCGAAGGGACCGATCCGCTTGGTCCCGCCCGATTTCAGCACCGTCTGATGCGCGGCGAACATCGCAGAGGTCGAGGGCCCGCCCGAGCCCGCGATCAGGCCCGTGCGCTCGTTGACGATCTGGGCCTCCGTCAGGCCCGCATCCGCGATGGCCTGCCCCATGGCAATATGCGCATAGGCGGCCCCCGGCCCCATGAAGCGCAGCGCGCGCTTGTCCACATGCTCGGCCGGGTCGATCTTGAGCGTGCCGGCGATCTGGCTGCGAAAGCCGTGCTCGACCATGTCGGGATGCGTCTCGATGCCGGACCGCCCCGCGCGGAGCGACGCCTCGACCTCGGCGGCGGTGTTCCCGATGGGCGAGACGATGCCCAGCCCTGTGACGACGACGCGTTTCATGTAGCCTCCCTCGGCTTGACGCAGCGCATGTGGCCTCCTCCGCAGTGGTCGGGGCCTGTTTAGGGAAGCGCAGGCAGCGACGCAAGCCGGTGGGGTGCGGGGGCAAGGCGAAACGGCCCCCAGCAGAGCCCGCAAACCTCAGGCCACGATTGGCCAACCGGTTTGATCGAGGCATGGACAGGAGAGCGGCTAGTTGCCACGCTTGACTAATGGCCGAACATCAATCGGGTCGGCGCGCCAAGACGGCCGATACGTCATGAAGGATGAAGCGTGACACGAACCGACCCTCCGAAAAACCAACCCATGCCGCAGGACCTTGTGAACAAGTCACGGGTCAGATCTTGGTGCCTTTTCTATTCGGCGATCCACGTTGCGGTGTTTGGCCTCATCTTCCTGTCGGGGATACAGTTCGGTCCATCGACTGAACTGGTCCTCTACCTGCTCTTCACGCTCGGCCCCACGATCTATTTCGTGGAGATCTATGCCCGTTTTTTCTATCGTCCGTATCGCCGCTATCAGCGAAGACTAGGGATTACTGTAAGCGATGTTGACCGACCACACCCATTCCACACCGGCAAATTCTTTGGGTTCGTACTATTTTTTGGTGGAACGTTAGCCCTGATCGGCTACTGGGGCACTTTCAACATGCAGAACTGCACCGGGCGATGCGAAGTAGGCAAATACTTTTCGCTCGTCAGCACTCCCGCGTTACTTCTATCGGTGATCGCTGGAAGATACATGAGTTGGCGGCCTGAGAACGGCTGACTCCGCAAAAAAAGGTGTCCGCAACCCGTGAGATAGTGGTGGCCTCTCTAGAAGGTCAGAGCCCTTGGCTCAACTCTCGCTGAGCGCCACCTTCATGTCGCGGACCATGTAGATCACCTCGCCATCGGCCTCGACGATGCCGTCGGCGACCCCCATGGTCAGGCGGCGGGTCTGCACGGCCTTGGTGAAATCCACCTTGTAGGTCAGCATCTTGCGGTCGGGCCGCACCATGCCCGTCAGCTTCACCTCGCCCACACCCAAGGCATAGCCCCGCCCCGTCCAGCCGCGCCAGCCGAGGTTGAAGCCGGTCAGCTGCCACAGACCGTCAAGGCCAAGGCAGCCGGGCATGATCGGGTTGCCGGGGAAGTGGCAGGAGAAGAACCACAGGTCCGGTGTGATGTCGAATTCCGCCACGACATGGCCCTTGCCATGCGCGCCGCCATCGCCCGAAATCTCGGTGATGCGGTCCATCATCAGCATCGGCGGCTCGGGCAGCTGAGCGTTGCCCGGGCCGAACAATTCGCCGCGGGCGCAGGCCAGCAGCGCCTCCTTGTCGAAGGATGTCGGATAGTCTGCCATGTCCCCCCGCAGGTGTTGGTCGCGCGCGCCCTCCAGCGCCGGAACGGTCTATCACCCCGCAAGACCGCGGCGCAAGGGCGCGGCAAAGCGGCGCTTTGCGATTGAAACGCAAGGGCATTGCGCTTTATATGATGGGGATATCCGGAGAAAGATCGCGATCATGACCCCCGAAGCGCTCGAACGCGGCAAAACCTGGCTCGCCACGGCCGACCTCAGGCCGACACGTCAGCGCCTTGCGCTGGCCGCCCTGCTGGTGGGCGACGGCCGGGATCGTCACGTCACGGCCGAAGGGCTGCACGACGCGGCGCTTTCGAGCGGCGACCGGGTGTCGCTGGCCACCGTCTACAACACGCTCAAGGCGTTTTGCGACGCGGGCCTGATGCAGGAGGTGACCGTCGACGGAAGCCGCAGTTATTTCGACACCCGCATGGACGATCACCCGCATTTCCACTTCGAGGACAGCGGTCGTCTGACCGACGCCCCGGCCGCGCAGCTGCAGATCAACGCCCTGCCCGAGGTGCCCGAGGGCTACGAGATCGCCAAGCTCGACGTGGTGATCCGCCTGCGCAAGAAGGCCTGACGCCGCACAGGGTCTTGCAAGACCCTGCCTGACATCCTTGCAAGGATGTCCGCAAAAGCCTTGCAAGGCTTTTGCCACACTCTTGCAAGAGTGTGGTTTCTCCCTAGCCAAACAGGGGGAGAGCCTGTAACGGCTCGGCCAACCCTCAGATTCCCCGAAAAGGCCTCCCATGGACCTCCGCAATATCGCGATCATCGCGCATGTCGACCACGGCAAGACGACGCTGGTCGACAACCTCCTCAAGCAATCCGGCGCCTTCCGCGAGAACCAGGCCGTGGCCGAACGGGCAATGGACAGCAACGACCTCGAGCGCGAGCGCGGCATCACGATCTTCGCCAAACCCACCTCGGTCGAATGGAAGGGCACGCGCATCAACATCGTCGACACCCCCGGCCACGCCGATTTCGGCGGCGAGGTGGAGCGGATCCTGTCGATGGTGGATGGTGTGGTTCTGCTGGTCGATGCGGCCGAAGGCCCGATGCCGCAGACCAAGTTCGTCACCTCCAAGGCGCTGGCCCTCGGCCTGCGCCCCATCGTGGTGCTGAACAAGGTCGACAAGCCCGACGCCGAGCCCGACCGCGCCCTCGACGAGGTCTTCGACCTTTTCGCCGCGCTGGATGCCGACGAGAACCAGCTCGATTTCCCGCATCTCTACGCCAGCGGCCGCGCCGGCTGGGCCGACGAAACGCTTGAAGGCCCGCGGAAGGATCTCGGCGCCCTCTTCGACCTTGTCGTGCGCCACGTGCCCGCCCCCGCCCAGATCGCCCGCGAGGCCGAGCCCTTCCGCATGCTCGCCACCACGCTCGGCGCCGACGCCTTCATCGGGCGCATCCTGACGGGCCGCGTCGAATCCGGACGCCTGAAGGTCGGTGAGACGATCAAGGCCCTGTCGCGCACCGGCGACCGGATCGAACAGTTCCGCGTGACCAAGATCATGGCCTTCCGCGGTCTCGGCCAGCAGCCCATCGACGAGGCCATCGCAGGCGACATCGTGACGCTTGCGGGCATGTCCAAGGCGACCGTCGCCGATACGCTCTGCGACCTTTCCGTCGACACCGCCCTGCCCGCACAGCCCATCGACCCGCCGACCATCACCGTGACCTTCGGCATCAACGACAGCCCGCTTGCGGGCCGCGACGGCAAGAAGGTGCAAAGCCGCGTGATCCGTGATCGCCTCCTGAAGGAGGCCGAAAGCAACGTCGCAATCCGCGTCACCGACACCCCCGGCGGCGAGGCCTTTGAGGTCGCGGGCCGCGGCGAATTGCAGATGGGCGTGTTGATCGAGAACATGCGCCGCGAAGGCTTCGAGCTTTCGATCTCCCGCCCCCAGGTGATCCTGCGCGAAGAGAACGGCCAGACGCTGGAACCCATCGAAGAGGTCACGATCGACGTCGATGACGACTACACCGGCGCCGTCATCGAGAAACTCACCGGCCCCCGCCGTGGCGACCTGGTCGAGATGAAGCCCGCAGGTGCCGGCAAGACCCGCATCGTGGCCCATGTGCCCTCGCGCGGGCTGATCGGCTATCACGGCGAGTTTTTGACCGACACCCGCGGCTCGGGCGTTCTGAACCGCGTCTTCCACGACTGGGCCCCCCACAAGGGCCCGATCCCGGGCCGCCGCGCGGGCGTGCTGATCTCGATGGAAAACGGCCAGTCGGTGGCCTATGCGCTCTTCAACCTCGAGGATCGCGGCCGCATGTTCATCGGCGCGCAGGCCGATGTCTACGAGGGCATGATCATCGGCGAGCACAGCCGCGACAACGACCTCGAGGTGAACCCGCTCAAGGGCAAGAAGCTGACCAACATCCGCGCGTCCGGCACGGACGAGGCCGTGCGCCTGACCACGCCGATCACCATGTCGCTGGAAGAGGCGATCGCCTATATCGACGACGACGAACTGGTCGAGGTGACGCCGAACGCGATCCGCCTGCGCAAGCGCTTCCTCGATCCGCACGAGCGCAAGCGCCAGTCCCGCGCGGCAAGCTGACACCACGCCATCAAGAATAAAACCCCGTCAGGCCAAATGCCTGGCGGGGTTTCTTCATGTATTGGATGAAGTCAGCTCCCCGAGCTGGGCAGCAAATGATCCATGCTCATCGAGGGCTGGTCGCACCCCGCCTCGCCAACGATCTTCGCCGGAACGCCCGCCACCGTCTTGCAGGCGGGCACTTCGTGCAGCACGACCGACCCTGCCGCGATGCGCGAGCAATTGCCGACGCGGATGTTGCCCAGCACCTTGGCGCCTGCCCCGATCAGCACACCGTCCCCGATCTTGGGGTGACGATCCTCTTCCTCCTTGCCGGTGCCGCCCAGCGTCACCGAATGCAGCATCGAGACATTGTCGCCCACGACCGCCGTCTCGCCCACCACGATGGAATGGGCGTGGTCGATCATGATGCCCTTGCCGATCCGCGCAGCGGGGTGGATGTCGACGCCGAACACCTCGGACACCCGCATCTGGATGAAATAGGCAAAGTCGCGCCGCCCCTGCCGCCACAGCCAATGACCCACACGATAGGCCTGAACCGCCTGGAATCCCTTGAAGAACAGCAAGGGCTGGATATAGCGATGGCAGGCCGGGTCACGGTCGTAGACCGCCATGATATCGGCCCGCGCGGCCACGCCCAGCGACGCATCCGCACCATAGGCCTCGTCGGCGATCTCGCGCAGCAACTGCTCCGACATCTCGCCCGAGGCCAGCTTCTGCGCCATGCGGTAGGCCAGCGCCTTTTCCAGCGTGTCGTGATGCAGGATACAGCCATGGATCAGCCCGCCCAGCAGCGGCTCGTCGCGCACCGCAAGCTCGGCCTCCTCGAGGATCCGCTGCCAGACCGGATCGACCCCGGCCAGTTTCCGTTGCACCTTCGCCATGGCATAGCCCTCCGGTCCTGACGCGCTTCTCCCTACCCCAGATAGGCGCGCCGGTCCATCGAGGAAGGCCCGGCTTCACGCAAAACTCAGACCGGATCAGGCAGGCTCAATTCCGCGTAATGCACGATCAACCGGATCGCACCGCCCGCGAAAGCTCCGCCTTGCGCCGTGATCTGCAGGGCTTCGGGCGACCAGTAGACGATCGGCGCCGCCGGCCCGTTGACCCATGAATTGAGCGACAGGCCAAGCCCCGTGCCGAAGCGCCCCGTGTCGCCCGCCACGCCGAGGTCCCAGCTGGTCGCCGTGCCGGTGATGCCGTCCGTCACCCGCCCGGTGACCCCGAAAACCAGTGCGCGCGCGGGGATCACGACCGGCGTCGAAACCGACGGACCCGCCGTGATCGACAGGTCGAACTCGTATGATTTCAACGACATCACCGACCCTGACGGTGTGAGTGTCACCGCCCCGCCGCGCCAGTCGGTGCCGTCCCAGATCGCCGCCTCCCCGGTGTCGAGCACATGCGCCCGCCACCCCTGTTTCGGCGGCACGAAGACCCAGCCGCCCGCGACCCGCAGCGCCAGATTGCCATCCTGCCCCGCCCAGGCGTTCACCGCGCCGGGCGGCACGGCGTAAAGCTCGCCCTCGGGGGCGGCGACCGGCGGGGTGACGACGCCCGTGGACGCCAGCGTCAGATGCGTCAGCCCGTCGATGCGCAACAACGCCTCGTTCACGGTCACGTGCTTTTGCGCCTGTGCGGGCGCCAAGAGCGGAAGGGACATGCGCGCGGTGTCAGTCATCGATCTCGATCCTTGCAAATGGCCCCGGCCCGAACCGGTCGGACAATTGGGCAACCTCGATGGTGAAGGGCGCGCCGGGCGCATCCGCACCCCGCATCGCCGCGGTGTAGGTAAAACTCGGCGCGCTCAGCACCTCCTCGCGAACCACGCCGCCCGCATCGCGGATGCGCAGCAGGTAGCCCTCCGTGGCTTCGCCGAGCGGCACCTCGATCCCCTCCCAACTGTCGCCGTCGATCCGCGTCCGACGCACCCAGCCAAGGGCAAGGTCGCCGCCAAGCGCCACGGCCCTCAGATGGACCGGCGCGTAGGGCCGCAATCCAACCCCCTGGAAAGCCAGCACACTTTCGACATAGCTCGGGTCATCCACGCTGCGCCGCGACGGCCCCACGCGATAATGCCGCGCCAGGCCCCGCGCCGAGGCCGGCAGCTCGATCTGCCCCGGCGCCCCGTCCAGCAGCACGAACAGGCTGCCCTCCGGCCAGACCCCGGGCATGACGCCATCGGTGCCCTGCTGACCCCGCAGGCGCAGGCCGATGTCCCACAGCCCCTCGCCCACCAGCGTGGCCCCGGCGAACTGGATCACCTCCCAGTCGCCATCCCCGCCCGATCCGATCGCCGCGACATTGGCGCCGTTCAGCACCGCCTCGGCCTCCGCCGCGGCCAGCTGGCCTGCCGCGATCCGCACCCTCAGCGGCCCGGACCTGTCCCAGGCCCCCGGCACCGCCGCGACCAGCGGCGTCTGCAACACACCCACGACCGCCCGCCGCTCGACCAATCGGTTCAACACGAAGCCATCGGGGCCGGGCGCCGCGTAGACCGCCACCGACCCCGGCCACGGTGTCGCCGTCACGGCCAGGTGCGGCGCGTGCTCCACCTCCGCCCCCGTCAGCAGCGGCAGGTCCATGAACACAGGGCTGACCGGCACCGGCGCCACGAACTCCGAGGCCGGGGCCAGCTCCTCCACCGCCTCCGACGGCTCGAAGACCGAGGGTTCCACCCGCACCGCCTCGACCGCGCGCGCGCCGCGGTCCTCGACCCGGTCGATCCGCCAGGTCGACCCGTCGCCCAGCGCCACCATGGCCCCCGCGCCCAAGGCCCGCCGCGACGGCGGCAGGGCGAACCGCAACTGGTCGCGCGCCACGCGCGCCTCGCTCAGCCAGCGCTCGGCCACCGCCTGCCCTTCCGGTCCAGTCAGTGCGAGCGGCAGATCCGAGGCCGAGACGCCATCGGCGCCATCGCCGGGAAAGACCGCATCCGCGACCCTGTCCTCGTAGCCCGCCTCCGCCGCGATGAATCCCAGCCGCACGCGGCCCGTCGCCTCCGCCTCGGCCGCGCGCGTCTCCGAAAGACCGCCCTGCCCGTCCTCGTTCACCGCCGTCTCCCCCGGTTCGATCACCGCCTCGGGGCGATCCGGCAAGGGCAGGAACACCAGCCGCCCCTCCCGCTCCACCGCCTGGAACCCGTAGGCCACCATCAGCGCCTGAAGCCGCGCCCGCGCACTCTCCGTCTCGCCCGAAAGATGCCCGCGCACCAACCCGTGCAGGGCCGTCACATCGTACTGCGTCACCCCGGCCGCTTCGCACAATTCGGCCACGACATGATCCAGCGGCACCGCCTCGATCCGCCCGGTGATCCAGTGCCCCAGCCGCCAGTTCGCCCCGTCCGACCACCGCTCCCGATCATTCGGAAACGCCGGCCAGGGCCGCGCATCCCAGGCCCAGACATGGGCATGGCCCATCTCCAGCATCGGGCCACCGTAGATCTCCGACACCGGGTTATGCGCCGGGTCCTGCCAATGGGTCATCATCGCGCGCAGGTATTGCGCCTGGATCAGGTCATCGCGCCGCCCGTTGGAATACCGCGGCAACGCGCTTTCCGAGCTTTTCGGATCGAAGAACTTGTTCGGCTCGTTCGTCCCCTTGTCGACCGCCGCACAGCCGATCTCGGTGAACCGGATCGGCTTCATGCCCGGCACCCAGGGCGAGGTGACCTGCACCGGCATGCCGCCGCGCCGCTCGACATGGGGCGACGACCACCAGCCGCGGATGTCCTTGTAACGATAAAGGAAATCGTCACCCTCGCCTGAAGGCGCGAACACCTCCGCCGCCCGTGTCAGCGGGCCTGCGTCCGCCTCGGGCCAGGGCGCCGTGGGCTCACCCACCACGTTGCTTCCCGCCACCTGCAACCAGCCGCCCTGAACGCCGCCCGACCATGAACCGCCCTGCAGCGCCCCGCCGCCCGATGTCGTCGCCTCGCCCCGCAGCTGCCCGTCGATCCAAAGGCGCACCCGCCCCGGCGCCGAGGGCTGCAGCTCCCACATCACCTCGTGCAGCCGCCCGTCAAAGGGCAGATCCGCCACCGCAAGGTCCAGAACCGCCGTCGTGCTATCCGACCCCGCCTTGGCCGCGCCGCCATCGCCCGCGCGCAGGCGCAAGGTGGCCCCGCCCTCCCGCAGGCCCAGCCACGTCCCCGTCCCGGACCCAGCATGCTGCCATAGCACGGCCTCCGTCGGCGCCTGCGGCAGACGCACCATCCCGTGAAACACCGCCGTCGCCTGCCGCACCACGGCGTCGGCGGCAAAGGCCCCGGTGGCACCGGGCGCCAGCGCCTCCAGCGCCTCCGATACGCGCCAACCGGGCGCTCCGGGCGTGATCGGCACCCGCCGCTGCGCCGCACGCGCCTCCTCGGTCGGGTAGTACCAGTCGAACCCCTCGCCACCCTCGATATTCGCGCGCAGGTATTTTGGGTCGTAAATCACGCCCCAACCGGCATCCGCATGATCCAGCCCGTCGCGCCAGTCGCTCAGCGGCATGTAATTGTCGATCCCGATGAAATCGATCTCGTCATCGGCCCAGAGCGGGTCGAGATGGAAATACACATCCCCCGACCCGTCCTGCGGCTGGTAGCCGAAATACTCCGACCAGTCCGCGGCATAGCTCAGCTTGGCGTCAGGCAGCAGCGCCCGGACCTCCGCCGCGAGCGCCCGCAGCCGCGCCACCGCGGGAAAGCCCGTCGCATCGCGCATCTGGGTCAGCCCGCGCATCTCCGAGCCGATGCAGAACGCATCCACACCCCCCGCCGCGGCACACAAAGCCGCCGCATGCAGGATGAACCGCGAATAGCTCCACTCGTCGGGCCCGTGATAGGCGACCGCCCCCGACGTCACCGTGAAATCCCCCGCCGTGACCGTGCCGAAAAAGGCATCGACCGCGGCCGTATTCGCATCGGTCCCGTCCGGGCTTCCCGGCTGGCCGGGCGCCAGATCGCCCGTGATGCGCCCGCGCCAGGGCAAGGCCGCCTGTTCCGCCTCGCCGTAAGGGTCCGGCAAGCCATTTCCGCCAAGGATTTCCATCAACAGGAAGGGATAGACCATCACCTCCTGCCCGCCCGCGCGCAGCGCCTCGATCGCCTCGATCACCGAGGCATCCGCAGGCGTCCCGCCATAGACCGGCCGCCCGTCGATCCGCGCCAGCTCCTCGGCCTCGGCCCGCGATATTCCCCCCGCGGTCCAAGGCATCTCGGCCCCGTCGCGGCTCTTGTCCTCGACCTTGGGTTTCACCCGGCACAGCCCGGCCCTCAGGTCATCGCCGAACCACGAATAGATCAGGCTGACCGAGGTCAGGTTCGGCAGACAATCGCGCATCTGCGCCAGCGCGATTGCCGCATCCGTGCCGCCTGCCCCGCTGCTTGTGTTCAGCGCCTGCACCTCGCCCAGACCCAGCTGCGCCGTCACCGGCCGCATCGCCAGCGCGTATTCCCCCGTGCCGGGCATCAGCGCGACCGAGCGCACCAACTCCGCCGCCGAAGGCAGCATCTCGCGCGCAGGCTGCGCCGGTCGGCTCACCTCGAAGGCGAACTGAGGCACCCGATTGCCGAAGGGCGTCAGGTCCAGGTCCTCCAACACGACATAGGCGATGCCCCGATAGGCGGGCACCTGCCCCGCCCCCTCGACCGCCTCCATCAGCGGATCGGGCATCTGGTCCGCGGTCCCGCGATAGACGCGCATCGTGACCGTCGTCAGGTCCAGCTCCACCCCATCGGCCCAGACGCGCCCCACGCGCCGGATCTCCCCTTCGCAGAGCGCGATGGCCAGGCTCACCGAATAGGAATAGGTCGTCGTCCGCGGCTGCGGCGGCGCGCCCTTGCCGCCGCCCGTCGTGCTCGTCGTCTCGACGAACCGCGTCGCCCAGATCACCTGCCCGCCCAGCCGCATCCGCCCGAAGAGCTGCGCCACCGGCGCGCCCTCGCCCGCCTGCGTCAGCCGGAACCGGTCGATCCGCCCCCGCTCCACGGGCTCCGAGCCTGCGCCAAGCAGCCGCTGGTCGATCACCCGGCCCAGCGTCGCGCCCACCGCGCGGCCCACCACCGCGCCGGTCAGGCCCAGCACCGTCCCCGAGGCCATGCCACCGATGGCCGCGCCCGCAGCCGAAAGCAGGATCGTCGCCATGCCCTTACATCCTTTCCGGAAACGCGAAGCGCGCCACGATCCGCCGCGCCCAGGGCGGCGTCAGCGCGTTTTCCACAACCCCACGCCCCGAATAGGCATGGATGAACCGCGGCGCGGCCCCCGCCACGGATTGCACCCCCAGATGCTTGGCCACCCCGCCATCGCGCATCCGGAACAGGATCACATCGCCCGGCACCGCCTCGGCCAAGGGCCGCGCCACCAGATGCCGCCGCGCCGCCAGCCACAGCCGCTCCTCGCCCGAGGTCTCGGACCAATCCGCCGTGTAGGCGGGCACCGCCTCAGGCTCCCGCCCATAAAGATCACGCCAAAGACCGCGCAGCAGGCCCAGACAATCGCACCCCGCCCCTCGGCAACTGGCCTGGTGCACATAGGGCGTGCCGATCCAGCCCCGCGCGGCCTCCACCACCGCGCTCACCGCCGGCTGCCCCCGTCGCGCGCCGAGACACGGGCCGGATGGGCCACCATCCAATCCTCGCCCGGCAGATCGGGAAAGCCGCGGAAATTCAGCAGGTTCACGAACTTCAACCGACAGGTCTCCATCCGCTTGTCGCAGCCCGCGGTGATCCTGACACGATCCCCCACGGCCAGTTCCGCCCGCAGCCTGTCCCACAGCTCCACGCGCCTCAGGCCCCCCTCCGGCCGGTCGATCTTGATCGCCCCCTCCAGCCCCGCGGCGGCCCCATCCAGCACCACGCAGCGCCCCCGCTCGAACCAGCGCGGCTCGAACCCCTCGAGCCCCTCCAGCCACAGAACCCGCGCCCCCTCCAGCGCGGCAATCGACACCTCCGCCGAATAGCCAGGCGCAGACAGGTCCACCCCGCAGTCAGCATCCCCCAGCACCGCCGCACAGCTGCGCTGATAGACCCGGCCCGTGGGCACGTTCATCCGCTCCGCCAGCCCGCGCAGCTCGGCAGTAAAGGCCCCGCCAGACCGCTCCAGCTCGCCCAGCGACCCGCGGAACTGCAGCACCCGGTTCTCGGGCGCCGCCCATTGCACCAGCCACGCCTCGACCGCCGCGCCGTCATAGCGGCCAGCCGCGATATCCGCCTCGGTGATCGCCGCGTCGCTCAAGGCCCCCACCGCCTCGGTATTGTCCACCGACAGGCCCGTGGTCTGCATCAGCGCCGCCGCCGACAGACCGCTTTCCGGGCGAAACTCGACCCCCTCGAAGCTCAAGGGCCGGTCATGGTCGGTAAACCCGAAGGCAACCCCATCCCCGCGCACCAGCTTCCAGCAGCGGCACACCCCCGTCGTGCCGCCCGCGAGATGGGCATCCAGCCCCGCAGCCCCGCTCACAGCCGGATCTCCACGACCGGCACGTTCGGCACCTCGCCCGCCTGGAAACTCGCGACCGAGGTCTGGATCACGTCCGTGTCGAAGCGCACCGGCACGTCGAACTCGAACCCCGCCGTGATGACCTCGCCCGCATCGGGCGGCTCGGCGAAGATCACCTCGCCCGTCGCCACGTCCAGCTCGAAATCCACGCCCAGCACCTGCTCGTCGGTCGAGATCCCGACCAGAACCGTTCCCGCCACGGGCTTGGTCACCGGCCGCTCGTAAACATGCTCCCCCGAGCGATACGTCTTGGACAGACCGAACACCCGGCGCTGCCCATCCGCCACCGCGATCTCCTGATCCCGATAGTCGGGCGTGGCTGAAGGCAGGCAGCTCTTGAAATCCGACCAGTCCTTCCAGCGGAACCCGTAAAGCTGCCCGCGCCGCGCCTCGAAGAACGCGATCAGCACCGCGATATCGTCGAGCGAGCGCAGCGAAACCCCTGCGTCATACCGCCTGCGCGACTGCGCCCAGGGCGTGTTGCGCTCCTCGAACCCGTTGGTCAGCGCCACCACCTCGGTGCGTCGCTCCGGCCCCCCGACCGAGCCGAAGCTCAGGTTGGCGGGAAAGCGAACCTCGTGAAATCCCATGTCCCTGCCCCCTCAGCGGTTGCGCTGCCCGCGCGCCAGAACCCGGCCCATCTGGGCCGCGATCTGCGTCTGGCTGCGCTGGAAGCCCTGCACATCGGGCGTCGTGATGTTCATCACCACCTGCACCGGCGCGCCCCCGCCCGCCGCGGCGACACCCAGCCGCCCGTCAGGCCCGCGGCGCAGCGGCATGATCGCCTCCGGCCCCGCCTCGCCCATCAGCCCCATGCCGCCCCGCATCGGAAAGGGCGTCGGCCCCTGCACCACGCCCCCCCGCGCAAAGGGCATCACCCGCCCCTGCGAGATCGCGCCGCCCTTCTGAAAGGGCAGGATGCCGCTCACCAAGCTGTTGATCCCATTCGCGACAAAGCCGCCCAAGGCGTTCTGCACGGGCCGCATCGCGGTGTTGTAGGCCGCGTCCACCATGCTGCGCGCCACCGTCCTGAGCGCATCCGACAGCCGCATCCCGTCGAACACCACCCCGTCGAACGCGCGCCGCAAGCCGCCCCCGATCGCGCGGCTCATCCCCTGAACCTCGCGCCCGGTATACAGCATCGTCTCCTGCATCCCCCGCAGCTCCGACTGGAAGGCCGCCGCCATGCTCGTCGCCCCCGACAGGCTCACCTCCAGCTCGGCGATCTGCGCCTCCAGCGCCGCCATGCCCTCATCCGTCTCGGCCATCGCCGCTCTCCTTCGTGGTCACATCGGGAAACCGGGCCGCCAGCGCTTCCAGCCGGTCGCGCCCCATCGGGGCGGCGCCATCGCCCTCGCCCAGCATCATCAGCAGTTCCGCGGGCGTCAGCGCCCAGAACACCGCGGGGGCAAGCCCCAGCCCCTGCAGCCCCGCCCGCATCAGCGCGGGCCAGTCGAAGCCCGCGCTCATTCCGGCACCCGGAACGCCAGCGCGAGCAGCCGTGCCGCCACCCGCGCCGCCTCCAGCGGCCCGCCCTCGATCTCGGCCGACAGAAGGTCGGGCAGGTCGCCCTCCCATCCGCCGCCCCTCAGCCCCGCGCAAACCAGCATCAGGACGTCCCGCGCCCGCAGGGCGTCGCCCTCGAACCGCGCCACGAGATCGGCCAGGCTGTCGGCCTCCAGCCGCGCCTCCAGCTCGGCCAGCGCGCCCAGCGTCAGCTTGGCACGCCGCCGCTCGCCATCGACGACCAGCACCACCTCGCCCGCCCAGGGGTTCGCGCCCGCAGCCATCCCTCAGATCGCCGTGAAGACCAGCGCACCGGCCGAGGCCATCGACATCTCGTAGGTCGCCTCGCCGTCATGCGTGCCGGCGTATTCGATGCCCGTGATCTGGAACGCGCCCTCGACGATGCCGAAATCCGGGATCACCACCTGGAACCCCGGCGTCGCCCCGTCGAAGAAGATCTGCCGCGCACGCTCGTCCGTCGCCGCATCCCGGAAGATGCCCGAGCCCGAGATCGCCGCCGATTTCACGCCCGCGCCCGCCAGCAGCTCCCGCCAGCCCCCGGCAGACTCAAGGCTCGTCACATCCACCTGTTCCGCGTTGAAGCTCAGCCGCGTGGCCCGCAGCCCCGCCAGCGTCTCGAACACGCCATTCCCGTCCATGTCGACCTTCACCAAAAGGTCCTTGCCGCTCTGCGCCGCCATTTCCAAACTCCAATATTGTCAGTCAGTTGCCAGACGACGCTCACGCGTCCTGATCCACGCGGGCGCGAAACCACAGCTCGATCTCCCGCCCGCCAGTGACCCGGCGGGCGCGCGCCCGCTGGAACGCGAGGCTCACCAGCCGCCCCCGCGACAGGCTCAACGCCGCCCCGTCCAACGCGTCCGAGATCGCGGCGGCCAGGGCCTTCGCCCCGCCAAAACCCGCGCCTTCGCTCACCACCGTGACCGGGAACAGGTGCACCGCACCCCCTGCCGTCCCGTCCGAGACATCGCGCACCCGCTCGGGCCCCAGCGCCACGTAAAGCGGCGGAACCGGACCGGGCGGAAGCGCGTCATGGATCGCGCCGCCCGAAAGGTAGGCCACCGCCGTATCCCCCGTCAGCGCCGCGAAAACCGCCTCCTGCAGGGCGGCCGCACTGCCATAGCTCATCGCCCCACCTCCTCGACCGCGAAACAGGTCAGCGTGCGCCCCGTCGCGTCGCTCTCATGGACCGCCTCGATCCGGTAAAGCCGCGCCCCCTCCCGGAACCGCATCGCCGCCGTGGGCCGCGCTTCCGCCCCCACGGGCACTGCCCGCATCGTGATCTTCAGCTGCAGCCGTGCCGCCTGGTCCACCTCGCGGCCCGCACCGCGCACCTCTACCGCAGCCCAGACATGGCCCCGCGCGACCCATGTTTCGCTGAAACCGCCCGCGCCATCGGCCACCCGCTCGGGCGCCTCCAGCACCAGCCGCCGCGTCATCGCGGGCCCGCTCATGCGCCCGCCCCCCGCAACCGCAAGGGCCGGTGCGGCTCCAGCAGCACCGAGACCGAGAACGGGATGCCCGTCTCGGCGGCCATCTCCTGCCCCCAGAATTCGCCCGCCAGGATCAGCACCGCCTGCTTCAGATCCGCCGGCAGCCCCGCCCAGTCGCCCGCGAACCCGGCCGTGAACTCCACCTCGATCGTCCCGCCCTGGCTCGGCGAGGGCAGCTTGGACCCCGCCGCCGCCAGCACCGGCCGATGCCGGTCGGGCCGCAGCACGTAGACCTCTGGCGCCACCAGCGTCTCGGCGCCGGCCCGCGTGATCAGCTTCACACTGTCCACCGCCACCACCGGCGCCAACGGCAGCACATGGGCATCCGCGTCATGCCACGCCATCAGCGTCAGCGCGAAGCGCCGCTCGAACAGCGCCTTGCCGATCCGCGCCTCGATCGCCGAGAGCGCCGCCCGCAGGCAGCTTTCCAGCGAGGCATCCTGGCTGCCGTCATCGCTGAAGCCGCGGGCCAGCCGCAGATGCTCGGCCAGCTCGCTCACCGGCAAGGCCGCACCGGGCACCGAGGTCAATTCGACCATCATCATGGGTATGTCTCCGAAAATCCTGCCGCAAACCAAGTGGGACGGTGCGCCGCCCGCGCTGCTCGAGCGGAGAGACGCGCAGCCGGATCGCGCACGGCCCACCGCCCCGCCCGCCCCGCACCCCGGTCAGGGCACGGGACGGGGTTCTTCCTGACTGGCCCGAAAGGCGTCAGGACAGGCCGAACTTCATCAGCTTGATCGCCGCATAGTCCGAGATCGCGCCGCCGACGCGCTTGGTGGCGTAGAACAGGACATGGGGCTTGGCGCTGAACGGATCGCGCAGCACCCGCAGCTCGGGCCGCTCGGCAACCGTGTAGCCCGCGCGGAAATCGCCGAAGGCGATGGCCGTGGCATCGGATGCGATATCGGGCATGTCCTCGGCGATCAGCACCGGGTAGCCCATCAGGCGCGCGGGCTCTCCGGCGGCCAGACCGTCAGACCACAGGAACCGACCGTCCGCATCCTTCATCTTCCGCACCGCGCCCGCGGTCTTGGAATTCATCACGAAGGTCGCGTTGGCGCGGTAACGCGCGTCCAGCGCATAGACCAGGTCGACGATCGCATCGGCGGGGTTGGTCGCATCGAAATCACCCGCCGTTCCGGTGGCGACATAGCCCAACGTGCCCCAGCTCCAGGCCGCATTGGGCAGGGCGAGGCCGCTCAGCAGGCCGCGCGGCTTGCCCGACCCGTCGCCGTTGATGAAGGCATCGGCCTCGGATCGTGCGAACTTGTCCGCGATCCGGCCCGCCAGCCAGCCCTCGACATCGAAGGCCGCGTCGTCCAGCAGTCTCTGCGACGCCTTGGGCATCGCCGACAGCTCGTGCAGCGGGATCGAGATGCGCTCGATCTGCGGCGCCGCGGTCTCGGTCGTGTCGGTCACCTCATCGGCCCAGCCCGCGCCGGTGTCCGTCGTGTCGATCAGCACGTCGAAGGACGTCGCCTCCACCTGCACGACATTGGCCACCGCGCGCAGGCTCGAGCCAGAGCGCAGCACCGACTGGATCGCCTCCGCCGTCTGCGGATCGACGAGATAGCCACCCTCGGCGTTCACCGCGGTGTTCAGCCCCTTGTGCTCCAGCTCGACGCCGCGCAGCGCGTCGTCGTCGCCGTTGCGCAGGTAGGTCGACAGCGCCTTCTTGTGCGGCGCGGCCCGGTCGATCTCGGCCGACAGCGCCGGGCGGGCATGGGTCATGGTCTTCGTGGTCAGCATGGCAATACGCTCTTCCTGCTTCTGGTGTCTTGCATTCATATCGTCCTGAAACCGATTGAACTCGCTCAGGAAACCGCCAAGGGCCTCCTTCACTTCGACAATCGGGGCCTGGGCCGTAGGGGGCTTGTCCGCCGCCCCGGATCGGGTCTCGGTCATCTCCATCACCTTCGATCTGGTTGGTTGGGGTCAGCGGGGCTCGCGCGCCGCCAGCTTGGCCCGGGCGTCCTCGAACGCACGCGCCAGGTCACGCAGGTCGTCCGCCCCCTTGGCCTCCGCGGCCTCGGGCGCGACCCGCGCCTCGGGAAGCATCGGAAAGGTCACCAGCGACACCTCCCAAAGCTCCACCTCCGACAGGAGCCTGCGCCCCTGCTTGTCCTTCGTCGCCCTGAGCGTGCGATACCCGATCGACAGCCCGTCGATCGCCCCCGCCTCGATCAGCGCCGCCGCCTCCCGCGCGCGGGCCACCTCCTTCAGAAGGCGCCCTTTCACGTAGAGGCCCCGCGCGTCCTCGCGCACCTCGTCCCAGATGCCGATGGGCTCCGCCGGGTCGTGCTGCCACAGCATCTTCACCCGCCGCCCGCTGGCCGCCAGGCGTGCCAGGCTCGCGCCATAGGCGCCCGCCTCCACAACGTCACCGCCCTGGTCGCAGGCCCCGAAGAGGCTCGCGTAGCCCGCGATCTCGCGGCCCTTCGTGACGGACAGCGCCTCGGCATCGAACCGGACGAATTTCGTCTCCAACCCGCTTGGCAAAAAGTCTTTCATGTCATGTCCCTATCCCGCACCATTCACCTGGATCAGCTCGCTTATCCCCTGCGCCAGGATCACCGAGACCACGCCGAACACCGCCAGCCACAGCCGCCGCTCCAGCCGCTCCAGCGCCGCCTCGATCGCCTCCAGCCGAAACGTCAGCGCCTGCCAGCGCTCGTCCTGGACCCGCTCGTTCGCCTCGATCCGCGCGTTCGCCGCGTCGAACGGCGCATACAGGTAGCGCGACCCGCCCCGCTCCTGCTCACTCATGCGCCCTCCGGCCGCTCGGGCAGCCCGAGCATCCGGCGCTTCTCCGCCTCGGTCAGGAAATCGGCCTCGGCCACGCGCCGCCACTGCGCCTCGCGCTCGGCGGCCAGCGCCGGCACCTGGTCAAGATCGGGTGCAAGATCAACGACATCACCGGTCAGCCCTGACAGCCACCCGGCCATCTGCGCCAGCACCTTCTGCGCCAAGGGCAGCACCGTCAGCCGGTAAAAGGCCCGGTTCGCCTCGGCATAGTTGGCATAGGTCGCGTCCCCCGGAATGCCCAGCAGCATCGGCGGCACCCCGAAGGCCAGCGCGATGTCCCGCGCTGCCGCCTCCTTGGTCTTCTGGAACTCCATGTCCGAGGGCGAAAAGCCCATCGGCTTCCAGTCCAGCCCCCCTTCCAGCAGCATCGGGCGCCCCGCGTTCCGCGCGCCCTGGTGATGCGTCTCCAGCTCGCTCTGCAACCGCTCGAACTGGTCCTCGCTCATCGTCCCGCCGCCATCGACGCCGCGATAGACGATCGCCCCCGAGGGCCGCGCCGCATTGTCGAGCAGCGCCTTCGACCACCGCGCCGCCGCGTTATGCACATCGAGGGCCGTCGCCGCCGCCTGCAGCGGCGCCAGCCCGTAATGGTCGTCCTGCGGATGGAACGTCTTGATATGACAAATGATATCAGCGGCATAACGATGCCGCTTCGCCCCCACGACATAGTCGTAGCCCGCGGGCCAGCCATCACTGCCGGGAACAAGGCTCATCCGATCCGACCGCAGCACGTGGAACTCCGCCAGCCCCGCCTCGGACAAGACCGCCTCCAGATAGGCGTTCCCCGACAGCATCAGCTGCGCATAGGCCGCCTCCAGCAGGTCCGCACGCCCCTGCGCCGGGTTCGGCCGGTTGAGCACGCACAGCACCGGATGTGTCTCGTAACGCCGCCCGGCGTCCTGGCAGACAACCGGCAAGGCCGCCGCCGCCTCGGCGATCAGCTTGACGGCGCGGAACCCCACCGGGTTGCCCTGAAACCCGTTCCGCGTCAGCGAAACCGTGTCCCGCGGGCTCCAGGCGACGCGGCCCGCGCTGCCCCAGGCCACGATCCTTGCACTTGCCGAGGCCTTGCGCTCGGGGCTGGGGGCAGAACTCTTTCGCAGGAATTCCAACATCATGCGCGCCTTTCTTCAAGTCATGGATAAAGACCTCACCGCCCGTTGCGGGGCGCGTGGTCACGGCCGTCCCGGCCAAATCACTGTAGATCCGCGAAAACGTCGCTAAAGGCCCCGCACCCGCGGCCTCAGACTGGCCGCCGCCGGCAGCAGCAGCCCCTCGGTCACCGCCCAGACCAGCGCGTCCAGCCGGTCGGGGCTGCCGGTGCCCTCATATCCCCTCAGCGTCAGCAGGCACATCTCGTCCTCCAGCGCCCCCAGAACGCCCAGGTGCCGCACCCGCCCCTGCTCATAGAGCGCCGCCACAGGCTCCGCCCGCGCCGTCTTGCCCTTGCTCGCCCGCACCGGTCGGAAGTTCACATGCGGATCGACCTGCCGCATCAGCGTGCCGACCAGGTCGCCGCCCTGGTTCACCTCGGCCACCATCCGCGCTGCACCATGCCGGTGATAGGCCGCCGCCGCGGCCTCGGCCCATGCCGTGGGGCTGGCCGACGCGACGCTCGCATCCTCCAGCACCACCGCCGTCCAGTCATGCGGCGCGCCGCGCTCCACCACGGCCACCACCACGATTCCGCAGGCATCAGACCCCGCATGCCCCGTCACCGGCGGATCGACCGCCACGATCACCCGCGCCCCCTCGGGCGCCTCGGTCACCCGCAGCGCGTCGATTGCGCTCCGCGTCCACAGCGCGTCCTCCGCATCCTCCAGCAGCTCTCCGTCCAGCTCCTGCCGCCCCAGCCGCTGGTTGCCGTAGCGCGCCCGGATCTCCCGCAGGAAACTGGGCGCGAGGAACGCCCGGTTCGCCTCGGTCGCGGCCTGCGTCACCACCGTGCTGTCGCGCGCGAGGATGCCCTTCAGCACGCCCACGTTGCGCGGCGTCGTCGTCACCACCTGCCGCGGATGCTGCCCGAGCCGCAGCCCGAACTGCAGCATGTCCCATGTCTCCTGCGCCCTGGGCCATTTCGCCAACTCATCGGCCCAGGCCGCGTCGAACTGCGGGCCCCGCAAAGCCTCGGGGTCATGCGCGGAATAGAGCCGCGCCTCCGCCCCGTTCGGCCATTCCAGCCGCCGCTCGCCCGCGATCCACTTCGGCACCCGGTCCGGCGGAGAGCAGGCCAAAAGCCCGCTCTCCCCCTTCACCATCACCGCCAGCGCCTGGTCATAGGTCTCGCCCACCAGCGCCACCCGGCGGGCACGCCCCGGCGCCCCGGGCGTCGGCCCCTCGACCATCGACCGGACCCATTCGGCCCCGGCCCGCGTCTTGCCCGCACCGCGACCGCCCAGCACGATCCACGTCAGCCAATCACCCTCGGGCGGCAACTGGTGCGGCAGGGCCCAGAACTCGAACAGGTATGGCAAGGCCGCCAGAGCCGGATCACTCAGGCTCGCAAGGAACCGCTCCGTCACCTCCGGCCCCGCGCAGGCAAGCCAGTCGGAACTCGACCTCGGCCCGCGCGGCCTCGAGGTCGAGGGGCTGTCCCCCTCCGCCTCGCCCAAATCTCTGGCTTCCTGCGTCACGCGCCTTGCCCTCCTGCTGCATGGCCCAGAGGAAGGCCGCATTCACCGCCTTCACATCCTTGACCATCTCGCTCGCATCAACAGCACCCGGCGCCTTGGCGGCATCCACGGCGCTCTCCAACACCGCCACCGCCGTCTCCAGCGCCTTCCACGCCCGCACCACCGTTCGCTCGGTGTGGGCGAGGTCGTCATCACATTGAAAATCGGTCATAAAATAACCCTCGTGTCCGAAATCATCCCCGGTCACGAGCAGCACATGGGGGCATGGGTCGCGCCTCCCTTACCCGACGCAAAAAGCGGCCCTCGGGGTCACCCCCGGGCCGCCTCACCCATGTCTTCCAGCATGCCCAAAGGGATGCCATGGACCGTTCGCCGGGTCAAGAAGTTTTTTATTTACAATAGGTTAACGCGCGATCTGGCGTTTACGGACCGTTAACACCACCCGACGGGGTCACTGGCTCTCCGCCGCGCGCTCGGCCTCGATCCGCCGCCAGATGGCGACATTTCTGTTATGTTCTTCAAGAGTTTCCGAGAAGGCATGCCCACCTGTCCCGTCCGCCACGAAGAAGATGAAGGGCGTGTCGTCGGGGTTCACGGCCGCCTCGATCGCCGCCCGCCCGGGGTTCGCGATCGGCGTCGGCGGCAGCCCGTCGATGACATAGGTGTTCCACGGCGTCTCCGCGCGCAGCTCGCTTGCGCGAATCCCCCGCCCCAGAACGCCGCGCCCTTCGGTGATTCCATAGATCACCGTCGGGTCGGTCTGCAGCCGCATCCCCCGGTTGAGCCGGTTGACGAAGACGCTCGAAACCCGTCCCCGCTCGTCGGGCACGCTGGTCTCCTTCTCGATGATCGAGGCCAGGATCAGCGCCTCCTCCGGGCTGGCCAGCGGCAGCCCGTCCTGCCGGTTCGCCCAGGCCGCGGCCAGGAACTCCGCCTGCGACGCCTGCATCCGGTCTAGGATCTCCTGCCGGTCCTGCCCGCGCCGCACCTCGAACGTGTCGGGCGCAAGCGAGCCTTCAGGCGGCACCTCGGCGATCTCGCCCGACAGGAAATCGGCCATCCGCAACCCTTCCACGATCTGCCAGCTGGTCAGCCCCTCGGGCACCGACAGGCGGTAGACCATCGGCGTCCCGCTCTCCACGAGGTCGGAATAGACCTCCGGCACGCCCTCCTCATAGGCAAAATCCGCCAGTGCCACGATCTCGCCCGTGCCCGGCACCCGCTCGCGCAGGCGCAATTCGCCCGTGCCCGCCAGCCGCAGGACGTAGGTCGCGGTGTAGCGGAACTGCGATGGCCCTCCGGCCGTCACGATCTCCAGCACCTCCTCCATCGAGGCACCCGCCGGGATCTCGTAATTCCCGAAGCGCAGCTGGTCGCCCATGCCCGCGTAATCCGCGCCCAGCCGGAACAAAACCGCCGAGGAAACCGCGCCCGCCTGCGCCAGGTCCTCCGACACACGCCTGAGCGTCGCCCCCCGCGGCACCTCGAAGAACGTCGCCTCCGTCAACGGCCCGGGCGCGCGAAACTCGCGCTGGCCCCAGGCGATCGCCCCCGCCAGCGCGATGAACACGATGATCAGGAAACTCATCCCGTTGGCGGCGATGCTCTTCCACATCGGCGGTCAGACCCGTCCCATGATCAGGCAGGCGTTGGTGCCGCCGAAGCCGAAGGAATTGGACTGCACCACGTTGATCTCCCCCGTCTGCGCCGCGTTGGCACAGAGGTTGATCGCCGTCTCGGCGGCCGGCGTGTCCAGGTTGATCGTCGGCGGCGCCACCTGGTCGCGGATCGCGAGGATCGAGAAGATCGCCTCGATCGCCCCCGCCGCCCCCAGCAGGTGCCCGGTGGCCGACTTGGTCGAGGACATCAGGACCTTGCCCGCATGATCCCCCATCAGCCGCTCCACCGCGGCCAGCTCGATCGTGTCCGCCATGGTCGACGTGCCATGTGCATTGACATAATCGATCGCCGACGGCTCCAGCCCCGCCCGCTTCAGCGCGGCCCGCATCGCGCGCTCGGCGCCCTCGTGATCGGGCGGCGGCGCCGTGATGTGATAGGCATCCCCCGACAGGCCATAGCCCAGGATTTCGGCGTAGATCTTCGCACCCCGCGCGCGGGCGTGCTCGTAGTCCTCCAGCACCACGACCCCCGCGCCCTCGCCCATGACGAACCCGTCCGAGTCGCTGTCCCAGGGCCGCGACGCCTTCTCCGGCTCATGCCCGCGCTTGGTCGACAGCGCCTTGCAGGCGTTGAACCCCGCGATGCCGATCTCGCAGATCGGGCTTTCCGCGCCTCCCGCGATCATCACGTCCGCGTCGCCCCACTGGATCAGCCGCGCGGCATCCCCGATGGCATGCGCGCCCGTCGAACAGGCCGTGACGACCGCATGGTTCGGCCCCTTGAACCCGTAGCGGATCGAAACCTGCCCCGAGATCAGGTTGATCAGCGCGCCCGGCACGAAGAAGGGCGACACCCGCCGCGGCCCCTTTTCCTTCAGCGTGATCGACGTGTCGGCAATCGACGACAACCCGCCGATCCCAGACCCGATCAAAACGCCCGTGCGCTCGCGGTCCTCGGTCCCCTCGGGCATCCAGCCCGAATCCTCGACCGCCTGCACGGCGGCGGCCATCCCGTAGAGGATGAACTCGTCGACCTTGCGCTGCTCCTTGGGCTCCATCCACTGGTCGGGGTTGAACGTCCCGTCACTGCCATCGCCGCGCGGCAGCTCGCAGGCATAGGTCGTGGCCAGATGGCTCGCATCGAAGCGCGTGATCGTACCCGCGCCCGATTGCCCCGCCAGAAGACGCGACCATGTCGCCTCGACGCCCGAGGCCAGCGGCGTCACCAGCCCCAGCCCCGTCACAACCACTCGACGCATGCCCCGAACCCCTTGTCTTGCAGCCCCTTGACCTGAACGTCCTGATACCGCGCAGACCGCCCCGGGTGCAATCCCTCGCCGCCAGACGCGCGCCCATCGGCACGAAGCCGACACCGCCTGCATCTTCGTTCTACAAATATGCCCGCCGGAGGCCTCCGACATCGGCCACCAGGCGCGGTCATCGCATCAAGGGCACCGACGCCCGCCACCGGGCCCCCCGCGATTTTCGCCTGCGAAAATCGCCCGGGTCGACGCGCGCAGCGCGGCGAAACCCCTGGCCCCGCGAATGCGAAACGGCCCCCGCATCGCTGCAGGGGCCGCCCGGATCATTCGATCCAAAGACGCTTACTGCGCGTCCTTGATGAACTTGACCGCGTCGCCGAAGGTCTGGATCGTCTCGGCCGCGTCATCGGGGATCTCGATGCCGAACTCTTCCTCGAAGGCCATGACCAGCTCGACCGTATCGAGGCTGTCCGCGCCCAGGTCGTCGATGAACGAGGCGTTTTCCGTCACCTTGTCCTCTTCCACGCTCAGGTGCTCGACCACGATCTTCTTCACGCGCTCTGCGATGTCGCTCATCTCAATCCTCGTTCTATCTCGGCCCCGCTCGTCTTTCGGCGCCTTCGTTTCACGTTCTGCCCTCGGGCGCTCATGGGGCGCGCGCAGGCACTGCCCGCCTCCCCCGCCGAAAAGCTCAGCCCCCGGCGAAATCTGCGCCGCCTATAGCATACACCACGGCCATGGCAACTGCCTTTCCCGGCGCAGGCTGACGCAACGGCATGCGCGATCAGATCATCGCCATGCCGCCGTTCACATGCAGCGTGGCCCCCGTCACGTAGCCCGCCTCGGGGCTCGCGAGATAGACCGCGGCCGCGGCGATCTCGCCGGGCGTGCCCATGCGACCCGCCGGAATCTGCCCCAGGATCTTGCCTTTCTGGTCCTCGTTCAGCTTGTCGGTCATCGCCGTCTCGATGAAGCCCGGCGCGATGCAGTTCACCGTGATCCCGCGGCTGGCCACCTCGTAGGCGAGGCTTTTCGACATGCCGACCATCCCGGCCTTGCTGGCCGCGTAATTCCCCTGGCCGGGGTTGCCCGTGGCGCCCACGACCGAGGCGATATTCACGATCCGCCCCCAGCGCGCCTTCATCATGCCGCGCAACACGCCGCGGCACAGCCGCATGGTCGAGGTCAGATTGACCTCGATCACCTGCGCCCATTCCTCGTCCGACATCCGCATGAAGAGGTTGTCGCGCGTGATGCCTGCGTTGTTGACCAGGATATCGACCGACCCCATCGCCTCGACCGCCTGTTTCGGCAGCGCCTCGACCGCCGAGGCATCCCCGAGGTTGCAGGGCAGAACATGCGCCCGCCCGCCCAGCTCCGCCGCCAGCGCCTCGAGCGGGTCCACCCGCGTGCCCGACAGGCCCACCGTGGCGCCCGCCCCGTGCAGGGCGCGCGCGATCTCCGCGCCGATGCCACCCGATGCGCCGGTGACCAGCGCAGATTTTCCCGTCAGATCGAACATATTCCCCGTTCCTTCCTCAATGATCCCGCAGCACTCACAGCCCGTCCAGCAGACCGAAGCGCCGCATCTCGTCGCCGCTCATCACATGCTCGTCGCGGCTGCCGCGCATCTCCGCCTCGAACTCGGCCAGGGCCGCGTCGCCCAGAACCCGCTCGAGGTAGCGCGCCCGCTCGGCCGTGGCGGACGGGCGCCGGTCGACCGGCTGGCCCAGCCGCCGCGCCATCGCGTCCGAGCGCAGCACCAGCCGGCCCTCGCCCATCACCCGCGGCTCGCCCGCGGCAAACAGCAAGATCGCGTCATTGACGATCTCGCCCTCGGCCACGGTCTCCAGCCCCGCGTTGCGGATGAGATAGCCCATGCCCACCAGCCAGCTCAGGTCATCGGTGCCCGGCAGATCGCCCAGCACCACGCGGCTCAGTCCCGGCGTCTGCTCCAGCAGCCGCTCCAGCCGCTCGGTCGCCGCCCCCGAGACCGGGCCCGAGATCGTCAGCGTGTCGCCCTCGACCACGAATTCGGTCGCGCCGCTTTCGGCCAGCCGGATCAGCGCGGCACCGCCCGCGCCCAGCGCGACGACGACACCCAGAAGGATCGCAAGACGCCTAAACATCGCCAAACGCCTCCGATGCGGCCTGAACCTCCGCGGGCGTGCCGACCGTGCGGGTCGCAACCGCGCGGTCGATGCGCTTGACCATGCCGGACAGCGCCTTGCCCGCGCCGATCTCCCATGTCTCGGTCACGCCATGTGCGGCCATGAAGGTCACGCTTTCACGCCAGCGCACCCGGCCCGTCACCTGCTCGACCAGCCGCGCGCGGATCGCGTCGGGGTCGGTCGAGGCCTCGGCCGTCACGTTGCCCACCAGCGGCACGGCGGGCGCGCGGAACGCCACCTCGGACAGGGCCGCCGCCATCGCCTCCGCCGCGGGCTGCATCAGGCTGCAATGGAAGGGGGCGGACACGGGCAGCATCACGGCGCGTTTCGCGCCCTGCACCTTGGCGATTTCCACCGCGCGCTCGACCGCGGCGCGGTCGCCCGAGATCACCACCTGCGCGGGGTCGTTGTCATTGGCCGCGGCGCAGACGCCGTCGGCTGCCGCCTCGGCGGCGATGGCTGAAACGGCCTCGAAATCGAGGCCCAGCAGCGCCGCCATGGCGCCTTCGCCTGCGGGCACCGCGGCCTGCATCGCCTCGCCGCGCAACCGCAAGAGGCGCGCGGCATCCCCAAGGCTCAGCGCGCCCGCCGCCGCCAGCGCGGAATATTCGCCCAGCGAATGGCCCGCAACACAGGCCGCCGCGGTCACCTCGACGCCCTCGGCCTTCAGCGCGGCCATCGCCGCCATCGAGGTCGCCATCAGTGCGGGCTGCGCGTTGCGCGTCAGCGTCAGCGCGTCCTGCTCGCCCTCCCAGATCAGCGCCGACAGGCGCTCGCCCAGTGCCGCGTCGACCTCGTCATAGACCGCGCGCGCGGCGGGGTAGGCCTCGGCCAGGTCTCGGCCCATTCCGATGGTCTGGGCACCCTGCCCCGGAAAGATGAAGGCGATGGTCATGGCGGCTCCCGTCCTGGCGGCCCACTCAACGGGACCGCGCGACGGGAGGTAACGCAGCGATGCGCGCGACGCAATCGTCCGCCATGCCGCTGCATCCGGGACGCCGGCGCGGGGCCGGCGCTCCGGTTCAGCCGCAGTTGGCCGGAGGAGAGCCCCAGTTCGACGGCCATTCGGGACGCTCGACCTCGAAGGTCAGCACCACTTCACCGCCATTGAGGAACATCTGCACCTCGCGGCTGCCGCCGCAGGGCGGCACATCGACCATGATCTGCGCGCCCCACTGGATTGTGCCACTGGGCTCGCGGGAACCGCCCGCCGTCAGACCGGTCGGGTTGCCGGTGCCGTACATCACGAACTCGGCCGGCATCGGGATGCCGATCTGGGCGGCGTTGATCCAATCGGAAAAGACGTCATCGCCGTAGCCGGGCGTGATCTGCTTCGTGCCCAGATCGATCACCGTCGCATTCGGCGGGATCGGCTGAAGCTGGGCGACGGGCACCGGCGAGATGCCGGAGGGCGTGGTCACGGTGGTCTGCGTGGTGACCGTGCCGCGCACGTTGTCGACCAGAAGGTCGCCGCCGGACCCTGCCGGGTGCACGATCTGGAAGGTGATCGGCTGACCGTTGAGCGCGGGGTTGTTTGCGGTCGAGGTGACCGTGGCGGTCGCAAGCGCGTCGATATCCCCGGTCGAACCGCTGGCCGTTCCGATCAGCGTGGACCCCGCGAAAATGTTCAGCTCATAAGGCAGGTTGCCGCTGAAGCTGTAGTCGCCGTCACCGATATCGACCGCGAACTCGTAGGTGTTGCCGGCGGTGTAGGTCTCGGAGAAGGTCTGCCACATGGTGGCGCTGTTGTTGCCGCCATCATGGTAGAGATAGGCGACGTTGTCGCCGGTGACGGTCGACGTGTCGATCCCCCACTGTCCCGGGTTGAAGTCACCGACATCGGCACCCCAGGTCGTGTCGATGGACCATCCCGGCACGCCCGGCGACCACCCGCCAACGCCGTGGCTGGTCGACTCGAAACTGGCATTGGTGACCGCGATCGCGCTCTGGGTGGTCACGACAGTCGTGGTCGAGCCCCCGCCGCCGCCGCCTGTGTTGCCGGTGTTGCCGGTATTGCCGGCATTGGAGTTGCCGTTGTTGTTGGTCCCGCTGTTGCCGGGCGTCCCGTCGTCATCGGTGGTGTCGCCGGCGCAATTGGGGTTGTTGCCCGGATTGGACGCGTCGCATCCGTCGGCATCATTGCCGTGGCCGTTGTTCCCGTTGCCGTTCGACACCGTCGTGATGGTCTCGTTGCCGGAACCGCCCGCCGTGGGATCGGGAACGATCGGGTTCTGGTCGCTCCAGTATTCCTCGGGCGGGATGGCGAGCTGCTGGGTCCAGGATGTCTGGAAATACGGCGCCTGAAGTTCGTTTCGGACATCGGCATTGTAACGGCCGAGAGACTGCTGCGACCAGTTGAGCGTCATGATCCCGGCCGCGGTCGCGCCGCAGCACATCAGGATCCAGTCCATCGTCGCAACTCCGTCTTCCTCCGAGCGGAATCGCTGCAGCGACGCCTTGAACTCATTCTTGCGACACAACATCAAAATCTTCCTCTGTCCGGCGACCCCAAACGCAGATGCCCGACAATCGTTTAATTTCGACTCATGTTTGAAATGCGGCAGCTTTTGGGAACGGATGTGAAATCCGCAACGCACTGCGCGCGGCCCGTCGACACCCCGACACGGTCGCAGGGTCCGATGCAGATGTGTCCCCGCTCAGTCCATCTGGACGGGGAGGTCGCGCGCCCATTCGGCGTCGAAGGTGTTGCCCTGCACCTCGGTGCGGACATCCGCACTGTAACGGCCAAGCGAATCCTGCGCCGACGTCAGGAGCATGAGGCCCAGCCCCGTCGCCACGGCGGCGATCACGATCCACTCCACCGTGGACGCGCCCCGGTCGTCCGCCGCGAAGGCACGCAGAGCCAGCCGACCTCGGGCCATCCGTGGTCGCCGCAAAGCTGGGTCAGTATCCATCATGTCCCGATACTAATTCAAACGGCCCCCAACCGCTTGTCATGGTCAATAATACCTGATTGTGGCGAAATTTTGGCATCTCCGGCCGACCGCCACGGGCTCGCCCCGGTTCTGCCCGGATCCCCGGCGCGGGGCTTGCGCGCATATCGACGGGGCGCTATAGGCCGCAGGTCCCCGTCGCATGACACGTGATCGGCGCTCTCCCTCGTGGCCGGGGGGCGGGGATCGAACAGCCCGGCCTTTGAAAGTCGCCCGTAACAGAACAGGAGCTTCCATGCCTCTCTACGAGCATGTGATGATCGCGCGTCAGGACCTGTCCAACGCGCAGGCCGAGGGCCTGATCGAGCACTTCGGCACCATCCTCAAGGACAACGGCGGGACCGTCGTCGACACCGAGTATTGGGGTGTCAAGACGATGGCCTACAAGATCAACAAGAACCGCAAGGGCCATTACGCCTATATCCGCACCGACGCCCCTTCGGACGCCGTGCAGGAGATGGAGCGCCTGATGCGCCTTCATGACGACGTGATGCGCGTCCTGACCGTCAAGGTCGACGCCCACGAAGAAGGTCCGTCGGCCCAGATGCAGAAGCGTGACGACCGCGAAGGCGGCCGCCGCGAGCGTCGCTGAGAGAGGATAGAATCATGGCAGCCAAACCGTTTTTCCGCCGTCGCAAGTCCGATCCGTTCGAGGGCGAAGGCGCCCCCAAGATCGACTACAAGGACACCCGCCTCCTGCAGCGCTACATCTCCGAGCGTGGCAAGATCGTGCCCTCCCGCATCACCGCGGTCGGCGCCAAGAACCAGCGCAAGCTCGCCCAGGCGATCAAGCGCGCGCGGTTCCTGGCCCTTCTGCCCTATGCCGTGAAGTAAGGAGCAGACCGATGGAAGTGATCCTTCTGGAACGCGTGGCCAAGCTGGGTCAGATGGGCGAGGTGGTCTCCGTCAAGGACGGCTACGCGCGCAACTACCTGTTGCCGCAGAAAAAGGCGATGCGCGTGAACGAGGCCAACATGGCCGCGTTCGAAGCGCAGAAGGCCCAGCTCGAGGCGCGCAACCTCGAGACCAAGAAAGAAGCCGAGAAGCTGGCCGAGAAGCTCGACGGGCAGCAGTTCGTCGTGATCCGCTCGGCCTCGGACGCCGGTGCGCTCTACGGCTCGGTCACCACCCGTGACGCCGCCGATGCCGCCACCGAGGCCGGTGTCAGCGTCGACCGCAAGCAGGTGCAGCTGTCCAGCCCGATCAAGGAACTGGGCCTGCACAGCGTTCAGGTCGTCCTGCACCCCGAGGTCGAGGTCACGATCGTGCTGAACGTCGCCCGCTCGCCCGAAGAGGCCGAGCTGCAGGCGTCGGGCAAGACGATCCAGGAACTGGCCGCCGAGGAAGAGGCCGCCGCCGAGTTCGAGATCGCCGAGCTGTTCGACGACATCGGTGCGGCACAGATGGACGACGACGACGACGCCCCCGCCCCGCGCGGCGACGCACAGGACGAAGACGCTCAGTCCTGATACGAATCCCCCTCACGGGGTCGTGACGACAACAGGGCCGCATCCCGCCGGGGTGCGGCCTATGTTTTTGGTCAAACGCCTTTGACCGGAGACCCGACATGCCCCGCGCCCTCGCCCTTCTTTGCCTCGCCACGCTGACCGCGCCCGCCGCGCTGGCCGAGCCCTGGCCCGACGGCGCGCCGAACCGCCCCGGCATCGCACCCGCCTTTGCCGAACAGGCCCGCGCGCCAGCAGAGCGTAGCGACCCCGCGCCCATGCTGGACCTTGTGGCCGAGGGGCTCGATGCGCCGTGGGGCCTTGCGGTGCTGCCGGGCGATGCGGGCTACCTCGCGACCGAGCGCGGCGGCACGCTGCGCCATGTCGCCCGCGATGGCACCGTTTCGGGCCCGATCTCGGGCGTGCCCGAGGTGGTGGCGATGCGGCAGGGCGGGCTGCTCGACATCGCGCTTGCCCCCGATTTCGCCGACAGCCGCAGGCTTTACCTGACGCTGGCCGCCCCCGCAGGGCTGGGACGGTCCGCAACGGCGGCCGTCCGTGCGGAGCTCTCGGCCGACATGTCGGCCCTGACCGGCGTGACCGAGATCTTCCGGCAGGACCCGCCCGCGATGATGCCCGGCCATTTCGGCAGCCGCGTCACGCCCCTGCCGGACGGCACGCTGGCGCTGACCACGGGCGACCGGATGCGGCACACCGACCGCGCGCAGGACCCCGCGACCGGTTACGGCGCCGTCATTCGCGTGACGCCCGAGGGGGCTGCACCCGCCGACAATCCGTTCCTCGATGTGCCGGGCACCCTGCCCACGCTCTACAGCTACGGGCACCGCAACCTGCAGGGCGCGGCGGTCGATCCCGCCACCGGGCGGCTCTGGACGCTGGAGCACGGGCCGGCGGGCGGGGACGAGTTGAACCTGATCGAGGCGGGCGGCAATTACGGCTGGCCGGTGGTCAGCTACGGCGTGAACTACAACGGCCGCGAGATCGGCGAGGGCCGCGCGGCCCATGCGCCCGATTTCGTGCCGCCCCGCTACTATTGGGACCCGGTGATCGCACCGGGCGGCATGATCTTCTACGAGGGCGCGATGTTCCCCGAATGGCAGGGCGATATCCTGGCCGCCGGGCTGATCGCGCAGGCTGTGGTGCGGCTCGACCTTGCGGGCGACGTGGTCACCGGCGAAGAGCGGCTGGCCGAGGGCGTGGGCCGGGTGCGCGACGTGGCGCTCGACCATGACGGGGCGGTCCTGTTCATCACCGACGAGGGCGACCGCTCGCGGCTGATGCGGCTTTCGCGTTGAGGCGGGTCAGAACGTCTCGAGCGTGAGGCGGGCCTCGCAGCGCTCGGGCCGGTAGGTGCCGACCCAGACGGCATAGGCCCCGTCAACCGGGGCGGCGAGGCTGAGCGAAGCGGTGTGCCCCGTTCCGCTGTCATCGTCGAAGAACCAGCGCCCGCGCGGGTCGCGCAGCAGCAGGACCGTGTCGCACGGCGCGTTGGCGCGCAGGTGCAGCCGGTCGTAGCGCCGCATCCGCGTGAGGGTGAACACGAAATCGGGCGGCCCGCGGACATGCCCCGACCGTCCGAAACCGCAGGGCCACAGCGCCCGATCGCCGCCTGCCTGCAGCACGAAGACATCGGGCGACCACAGCTCGCGCCCGGTCATCGCATGGTGCCGGGCCGGGACGGCCAGCGCATCGGGGCAGGCCAGCACCGGACCCGCCGGGGCCAGGACCAGCAGCACGAGGATCAGGATCGGGCGCAGCGACATCATGCGCCGATCGTGCCGCAGGCGGATTAACGAAGCGTTGAAACGCAAGACCCCGGACGGCAGTGCCGCCCGGGGTCCTGGGATCGGACCGGATGGAAGGGCCGGTCAGCTGTGCGAGGTCTCCAGCTCGATGCTGGCCGCGCAGGTGCCGCCGCCATAGGTGCCGACCCAGACATCGACGCGCCCGTTCAGCATGGCGCTGCTGTCGATGTTGATCAGCGGGTTGAGGTTGCCGTTGCTGTCATCGTCGAAATACCACATGCCATCGGGCGTGCGCACGAGCATGACGGTGTCGCAGCTCGACTCGCCCTCGATCTCCAGCCGACGATACTCTTCCATGCCGGACAGAAAGAAGCTGTAGCTCGGCTCCGCCGAGAAAAAGCCCCAGCCCGAGATCGGCAGGCTGCAGGTCGACAGGTCGGTCGGCCCGCCTGCCATCAGCGGGTAATCCGTCGGGCTGTAGAGCGCCGACCCGGTGGTGTTGACGACCGGCCCCTGCATCGCGGGGTTCGGACAGCCGGGCATGCCGCCACCGGGTTGCGGCATCGGCGCGGCGGTCGCGGCGGTGCGGAAGATGATGGTGCCCTGGCAGGTGTTGCCTCCGAAGGAACCGACCCAGATATCGACCCGCCCGTCCAGCGCGGACCCGTCGATCTGCAGCTGCGGCTGAAGCCCGTTGGGACCGTCGTCGTTGAAGTGCCACTGACCGAAGGCATCGCGGATGATCATCGTGGGGTCGCAATCCGACGTGGTCTCGGCGGTGAACTGGTAGCCCGTCATCTGCGACATGGTGAGGGTGAAGCTGGGCGCCTCGTCGGCGTAGCCCCAGCCGTCGATGTCCGGGCAGTCGTCGATCGAATGCTGGCCGCCGACCTGGGCGACATAGGCCTGCCCTGAGATCAGCTGCGGGCCCGTCACGCTCAGCGAGGGGCCGACGAGGTTGGGGTTCGGACAGATCGCCGCCGGGATCGGGGCAGGCGCGGGAACCGGAGCGGGCATCGGGGCGGGCACCGGCGTCGGCACCGGCACCGGGGCCGGCATGGGTGCGGGCACGGGCTGAGGTGTCTCGACGGGCATCGGCGCGGGCTGCTGCGGCACCACGGGCTGCGGCACCGCCGTATTGCCCCCCAGCGAGAAGGTCGGCATGTCGCCCCCCGACGGTGCGGTGCCCTGCGGCACCGGCAGCGGCGCGGGTGCCACGGCATCGGGCGGGGTCGCGGCGGCCATCGGCCCGAAACCGGGCGCCGAGGGCGGCATCGCCGCACCGGCCTGCGCGATATTGAGGGTGGCCGCGCATTCGCCGCCCGCGAAGGTGCCGATCCAGACGTCGACCTGCCCGTCGAGCGCCGCGCCCGCCGGGATCGTCAGGCGCGGATCGAGATTGCCGTTGGCATCATCGTCGAAATGCCACTGCCCGTCGGCGGTATTGACCAGCATCGCCGCGTCGCAGTCCGAGGTGACGGCCAGCACGAGGTCGCCCGGCGTCTGGCCCATCACGACGAAGGAATGATCCGGCACCGATCGGAACTGCCCGAAACCCAGCATGCCGAGGCCGCATTGCTCGAGGCGATTCTCGCCGCCGGCCGTCAGCGACACGGCCTGCGGGCTGGCAAGTTGCGCGGCGTCGTAATTGACCGCGCCGCTCGACATGTTCAACGCGGGGCACGCAACCGCAGCGGTGCTGCAGGCAAGCGCCCCGAAAAGACTTAAATAAAACAGACGCATGATGTGTTCCTTCCACATTTGGCGCAACCCCCGGATCACGGCGTCCGGGCGAAAAGGCATCGGCCGGAGCCTAGCCGTGGCGGGTGACAGAGCGGAACTGCGGAAACCCTGACCTGTCGGTGACATGAGCCTAAGCGAAGCGAAGCCGCCGGTTCCAGAAAAACCGGCGAGACCCGGAATCCGGGACGGGTCCGCCACGAAAAAGGGGCGGCCCCTTGGGACCGCCCCGATCGATCAGGCAGGTGCCGACTGGCGTGGCGTCACTCGTCCTCGAGCGCGTCCACGGCGGCTTTCAGCTCGTCCTTGGTGACCTCTTTCTCGGTCACTTCGGCAAGCTCGGTGATGAAATCGACGACCTTGTCCTCGAACAGCGGCGCGCGGATCTGCTGCTGCGCCTGCTGGTTCTGCTGGATGAACTCGAAAAAGGCGCGTTCCTGGCCCGGATACTGGCGGGCCTGCATCATGATCGCCTGCGTCATCTCGGCGTCCGAGACCTTGACCTCGTTCTTCTGGCCCAGCTCGGCCAGCAACAGGCCCAGCTTCACCCGGCGTTCGGCCAGCGCCTTGTGCTCGTCGGTGGGCTCGATCTCGGGGTGGTCATGGCCGTGGACGTCGGGGTTTTCCTCGTGCCACAGCTGGTGCGCGATCTGGCCGGCCTCGGCCTCCACGAGGCTCGGGGGCAGGTCGAACGAGACCTGCGCGTCGAGCTGGTCGAGCAGCTTGCGCTTGAGCACCTGCCGCGCGGCGCCGGAATATTCCGCGCCGATGCGCTCGGCGATCTGGCCTTTCAGCGCCTCGAGGCTTTCGGCGCCGTATTTCTTGGCCAGCTCGTCATCGACCTCGGCCGGGACGGGCTTTTTCACCTCTTTCACGGTCACGTCGAAGACCGCGGCCTTTCCGGCCAGGTGCTCGGCGCCGTATTCCTCGGGGAAAGAGACCTCGACGGCCTTTTCCTCGCCCTTCTTCACGCCGATCAGCTGGTCCTCGAAGCCTGGGATGAAGCTGTCGGAGCCCAGCACGAGCGGGTAATCCTCGGCCGAGCCACCCTCGAAGGCTTCGCCGTCGACCTTGCCGACGAAGTCGATCACGACCTGGTCGCCATCGGCGGCCTTGCCCTTCTTGGTGTCGAAGTTCTGCGCGCTCTCGGCGAGGTTCTTGAGCGCCTCGTCGATCTCGGCGTCAGCGGGCTTGGCCACCAGCTTTTCCAGCTTGATCGACTTGTAGTCGATCTCGGGGATCTCGGGCAGCTTCTCGTAGACCATCGAGACGACGATGTCGTCGCCCTCTTTCCAGTCCTCGTTGACCATCTTGACCTCGGGCTGCATCGCCGGGCGGTCGCCGCTGTCGTCGAGGTGGCCCTGCATCGCGCCGTCCACGGCTTCCTGCATCGCCTCGCCCATCAGGCGGGGGCCGAACTGCTTGCGCAGCAGCGCCATGGGCACCTTGCCCTTGCGAAAGCCCTTCATCGCCACTTCGGGCTGCGCCTCGGCCAGCTTCTCGGTCACGCGGGCGTCGAGATCGGCGCCGGTGATGGTGATCTGGTATTCGCGCTTGAGGCCCTCGGCCAGCGTCTCGGTGATCTGCATCGCATCCTCACGAAAGTCGGGGCCGGATCGAACAGTGTCGCTGTCCGGTCCGGCCCAATGCCACATCGAAATTTGAGGTCTTCTAGGGTTGGCAGGCGCGCGCTGCAAGTCGATTCCGGGTCGCGCGCCCCCGCCCCGTCAGGCTGCGCGCTTGGGCCCCGGCGCAACGCCCAGCCGGCCCGGCCCCCATTTGCCGAGATCGTTGTCGCGCACCGCGGCGCGCAGGCGCTCCATCCGGTGGCGGCGTTCGGGGCCATCCATCTCGATCGCCTTGAGGATCGCGTGGTCCATCGCCTTGTAGGAAAACGGGTTGGCGATGACCGCATCGCCCAGTTCCACCGCGGCTCCGGCGAATTCCGACAGCACCAGAACCCCGTCGCAATCCACGCGGGCGGCCACGAATTCCTTGCACACGAGGTTCATCCCGTCGGCCAGCGGCGTGATCCACGCGACATCGGCCGCGCGGTAATAGGCCACCAGCTCGTCGAACGGGATCGCGCGGGAGATCAGCGCCACGGGCTGCCATTCCAGCGTGCCGAAGCGGCCGTTGATACGGCCCGCGATCTGTTCGATCTCGGTCTGGATATCCTCGTAGGAGGACATGTTGCGGTTGGCCGCGACCGAGACATGCATCAGGCGCAGCTTGCCGCGCAGATCGGGCTGCGTTTCGAGGATGCGCTCGAAGCTTTCCAGCTGCTGCGCGCCGCCCTTGGTGTAATCGGTGCGGCCCACCGACAGGATCAGCTTGGTCCGGCCCAGATCGCGCCAGATATCCTTGACGCGCTGTTCCGTCTCGGGCGTGCGCGCTCGGCTTTCGATGTAATCCACCGCGACGCCCAATGGGCAGACGCTGACGCCGGTCTCGTGGCCCTCGTAGGTGATGCGCTCATGGACCGTGCGCTCGGTCAGCGCGGTGCCTTCGGTGAACCATTTCTCGGGCACCTTCACGCGATGCGAGGCCTCGACATCGAAGAGGCTGCGCACCACCGAGACGAAATTCGCCGCATAGCGCGGGATGTGGAAGCTGACGTCGTCGCAGGCCAGCAGGCTTTCGATGATCTGCTTGCGCCAGGGCAGCACGTTGAACATGTCCGCCGCCGGAAACGGCGTGTGATGGGTGAAGGCGATGCGCAGATCGGGCCGGATCTGGCGCAGGTAGCCGGGCACGAGCCACAGGTTGTAGTCATGCACCCAGACCAGCGCACCCTCGGCGGCCTCTTCGGCGGCGGCCTCGGCGAAGAGGCGGTTGACCTCCTGGAAATTCTCCCAGTCGACGGGGTCGTAATTGTAGCGTTCCTTGAAGGAATGCAGGATCGGCCAGAATGCCTCCTTGGAGGAGACATGGTAGAATTCCCGCACCTGGTGGTTGGTCAGCGGCAGCCGCGAGACGGTATAGCTGCCGTGGTCGTCCTTGATGTCGACCTTTTGCTCGAAACCGGGGTTTTCCGGGTCTTCGGCCAGTTTCCACGCGATCCACGCGCCGTGGTTCACCCGCCCGAAAAAGCCCTTGAGCGTCGGCACGATGCCATTGGGGCTCTTGTTCTCGCGAAAGACGATCTTGCCGTTTTCTTCCACCTCTTCATAGGGTTGACGGTGGTAGACGATGACGAGTTCCGATGCCATTTCAACGCCCCCCTTACACGAACAGCTTGTGGTGCAAGATCGCCTCGGCGATGCCGCCGACACCCTCTTCGCGGGCGCGGTGAACGTGGGCGTGTCCGTCCAGCGCCTCGATCAGCGCGGGCTCGGAATTGCCCACGGCGACGGCGGGCAGGCCCATGGTCAGCATCGACAGGTCGTTGAGCGTGTCGCCCGCCACCAGCACCTTGCGGTTGTCGATGCCCAGATGCGTGAGCAGCCGCAAAAGCGAGGGCCCCTTGCTCACATCCCTGGGCAGAACGTCGAAATAGCGATCCGCCGAAATCAGACCGTCGAGGCCGAGGCCCGCCACGATATCCAGCGCGCGCGCGTCGAAGGTCGCGGGGTCCATGTCGTAGCTGACACGGTAGCGGAAGCCGGTGGATTGCAGCGTCAGACCCGGTACGCTGCGCAGCGCGGCCTGCACGCGGGTGCCGGCATCGTTCCAGGCCGTGGCGACCTCATCCTCCAGTTCGGGGATCGGCACGATGAAATGATCGTCATCGACCGCGGCGATGGTGGTGCCCACGTCGCCCACGACGAAATCCGGCCGCGGCACGCCCCGCCTGCGCGTCAGGTCGCGGATATGGCCGGGGTCACGCCCCGTCACGAAGATCAGGCCGACGCGCGCACGTTGCCCCTCGATCCAGGAATAGAACTTTTTCCGCGCCTCGTCCGAGCCGCCGAGGAAGGTTCCATCTAGGTCTGTGGCGAGGACGAAATCGGCATTTGCGATCGAATTGGCGTCGAAGGTTTCGTGACGGGTCATGAGATCCTTTCTGCAAGTGTTGCAATGGCTTGGTCGGTTGCGGGATGGGCGAAGGACAGGTCCATCGCCCTTGGTTCGGCCTCGATCGGCCGGGCCCAGAGGGCCGCGAAAGCGTCACCGGGCGCGGCGCCCTCGTGAAGAATGGCGCGCACGGTCTCGCAGATCGGCAGGCGCAGCCCGAGGCGGCGGGCAAGGTCGGTGACCGAAGTTGCGTTGACCTCGCCCTCGACCACGACGGGCTTGCCGTCGAAACAGGCGGCGCGCGGGGTGCCCTGCCCCAGCTGCAGGCCCAGCGCCATGTTGCGCGAGGTCGGGCTGGAGCAGGTCAGCGTCAGGTCGCCGATGCCCGACAGGCCGGTGACCGTCTCGCGGCGCCCGCCCAAGGCCTCGGCCAGCCGCTTCATCTCGTCGAGGCCGCGGGTGATGAGGGCCGCGCGGGTGTTCTCGGCGAACCCCGCGCCGGTCATGACACCGCAGGCGATGGCGATGACGTTCTTGACCGCGCCGCCGATCTCGACGCCGACAAGGTCGTCCGAGACATAGGCGCGAAAGCTTTCGGTCGAAAGCGACACGGCCAGCCGCACCGCGGGCGCCTCGGCGGGGGTCAGGCGGTCGGCATAGCTGAAGGGAAAGGCGACCGTGGCTGCGGTCGGATGGCCCAACGCCGTTTCGCGCGCGAAGGTCGGACCGGAGACGCAGCCGACGGGGCGGCGACCCAGCTCCTCTTCGGCGACCTGCGTCATCAACAGGCCGGTTTCCGCCTCGATCCCCTTGGCGCAGACCGCGACGGGCATGCCCGGCGGGGCATATTCCGCGACGGCCCGCGCGACCGAGCGGACCGAGCGCGAGGGCACGACGATCAGCGCGACCTCGGCCCCCTCCAGCGCGGCCTGCATCCGGTGCACGCCGTGCAGACCCTGGGGCAAAGGCACGCCGGGCAGAAACCGCTCGGTCCGGCGGGTGCGGTTGATCTCGTCGATCACGGCACGGTCGCGGCCCCAGAGCCGGGTCGCCACGCCCCCACGGGCCAGCGTCGCGGCCAGCGCGGTGCCCCAGGACCCCGCCCCGATCACGGCGGCGCGGCTGTAGGGGTGGGCGTGCGACGGCAAGGGGTCGCCGGAAAGCGGCTCTTGTTTCATGTCGTCCTCGGGGTTGCGGTCACGATCACGGGCGGGGCGAGCGCAAGATGCGTGGCTCGCAGGCATGTCGGTTACAGACCATTCATGTCGTAAATGATGCATCTTGCGCGCCGAAAATCAATGCCGCGGGTGCAAAAAGAAGCCAACACCCCGTTTTGCGGGCCAAATCATTGCCCGATCATGCGCCAGATGCCGGTTTTTCAAGCAAGTCGCCCAGAGGTTATGCGCCATGAATGACTTAAAACGACAACAAAATGTCGTTTTTTGACATTTTTGCGCCAGGACCTATCCTGCTGCACTGCAGCGCAACAAGACCGTTCCCCCCAGAAGGAGGCTTTTCATGTCCAATCCCGTCCGCACCGCGATCTTTCCCGTCGCGGGTCTTGGCACGCGGTTCCTGCCCGCCACCAAGGCGACGCCCAAGGAGCTGTTGCCGGTGATCGACACGCCGCTGATCCAATACGCGATCGACGAGGCGCAGGCGGCCGGGATCGAGCGGATGGTCTTTGTCAGCCACCCGTCCAAGGCCGCGATCGAGCGCTACGTGATGGATGACGCCGCCCTGCGCGCCAGCCTGCGCGAGAAGGGCAAGGAAGACCTCGCCGACGCGCTCCGCGCCGCCGCGCTTTGCCCGCGCGCGGATGACGCGATCTTCACGATGCAGGACGAACCGCTGGGGCTCGGCCACGCGGTGCTGTGTGCGCGCGATCACGTCCTGCCCGGGCCGGTGGCGGTGATCTTGCCCGACGACCTGATCCTCGGCACGCCCTGCCTGCCCGAGATGGTGGAGGCCTACGGCGACGCCGGCGCGGGGCACATGGTGGCGACCATGACCGTGCCGCGCGGCGAGGTGTCGAAATACGGCATCCTCGACGGGGCCAAGACGGCGGGCCGCGTCACGCGGGCGCGCGGCATGGTCGAGAAACCCGCGCCCGAGGCCGCCCCCTCGCGCGAGGCGGTGGTGGGGCGCTACGTGCTCGACCCCTCGATCTTCGACGCGCTGGCGACGCAGACGCCCGGCGCGGGCGGCGAGATCCAGTTGACCGACGCCATCGCGCGCGGCGCGGGCCGGCTCGGGCTGGCGGGCTTCCGCTTTGGCGGGGTGCGGTTCGACTGCGGGTCCAAGGCGGGCATGCTGCGCGCCACGCTGCACCTTGCGGCGCAGGACCCCGATTATGCCGAGGTGCTGGCCGAGCTTGGCACGCCAGCCCCGCGCGCGGCCTGATCCTCGGCCTGGGGCAGGATGCCGGGCCGCCCGACGCACTCATAGGCCTCGAACCCGGCACGCCGGGCATCGCGGGGGCTGTAGATGTTGCGCAGATCGGCCATGCGGGGTGTCGCCATCTTCTTCGCGACCTTCTTGAGGTCGAGGGCGCGGAACTCGTTCCACTCGGTCAGGATCACCACGAGATCGGCGTTCTGCGCCGCCTTGTAGGGGTCGTCATGCCAGGCGACGCCCGGCAACAGCGTCTCGCCCTCGCGCCGCCCCTGCGGGTCGACCACCCGCACGCGGGCCCCGCCCCCCACCAGCGCGGGCACGATGGTCAGGCTGGGCGCATCGCGCATGTCGTCGGTGTTGGGCTTGAAGGTCACGCCCAGCACCGCGACGGTCTTGCCGTTGAAGGACCCGTCGCAGAGATCGCGCAGCTTTTCGACCATGCGGTGCTTTACGTCCTCGTTCACGCGGATCACCGTCTCGACGATGGATTGCGGCACCGCGTGATCCTGCCCGATCCGGGCCAAGGCTGTGGTATCCTTGGGGAAACACGACCCGCCATAGCCGGGCCCTGCGTGCAGGAACTTGTTCCCGATCCGGCCATCGAGGCCGATGCCCTTGGACACTTCCTTGATGTCGGCGCCCACCCGCTCGCACAGCGCGGCGATCTCGTTGATGAAGGTGATCTTGGTCGCGAGAAAGGCGTTGGCGGCGTATTTGATCATCTCGGCCGATTCCAGGTCGGTCGTCACGATCGGGAACTCGCGCAGGAAGAGCGGGCGGTAGATCTCGGCCATGACATCGCCCGCGCGCTCGGTCTGCACGCCGACGACGACGCGGTCGGGCTTCATGAAATCGTCGATCGCAGCGCCCTCGCGCAGGAACTCGGGGTTCGAGGCCACGTCGAACTCGGCCGCCGGGTTGGCCTTGGCGACCACCTGCTTGACCTTGCGGTTTGTGCCCACGGGAACGGTGGATTTCGTGACGATCACCGCGTAGCCCGTCAGCGCGCGCGCCACATCCTCGGCGGCGGCCATGACATAGGTCAGGTCGGCATGCCCGTCGCCGCGCCGCGTCGGCGTGCCGACCGCGATGAAGACCGCCTCGGCCCCGTCCACGGCGCTGGCCAGATCGGTGGTGAAGGAGAGCCGCCCGGCCTCGACGTTCCTGGCCATCAGCGCATCGAGCCCCGGCTCGTAGATCGGCACCTGGCCCGCGTTGAGCATCTCGATCTTCCGCGGGTCCTTGTCGACGCAGATCACGTCATGCCCGAAATCCGAGAAACACACCCCCGAGACAAGGCCGACATAGCCCGTTCCTATTATAGAAATCTTAGTCATTCGCCTAAACTTCCCTAGAAAAGAAGATGGGGCCACGGTATCGAAATGCTCTAAAAGCTCCTAATGGCACTTGCAGCAGAGCCAACCGACTTCGCCAAATTTTCACTATCAATCAGCTTGATCCCAAATTGGTGGTGCATCAGATTGAATGCTTTTAAGAGAGTTTCGCATGAATATACTCTGAAACTCATTTGTATCCTTCAACATAAGGTCTCTAGTAGATCTCTGAAGCAAGTGATATACTTTTGCCCCATGAACATACACTAGTCTCTTCTTGAGGGTATCTAGTAATGCGTTACAAAAATTTCTATCGGATCGATAATGTGCCCCAAGCCGCTCGTTTAAACCGCCAACTTCTTCAAAGATCTCGCGTTTAATCATCACGCAAAAAAAGGGAGCAAATTTGAGGTCTACTTCATGCTGTGGCTTTTCAGCATGAAGATCTCTAATGTTCAAATGATGCGCGGAAATATTGACATCTACCTCTCTATTTGGATTCGCAAAAGGAGCATGAGTTAGCATCGTTTGCGTTCCTGGCAATAGAACCTGCTGAGGCACTACAGCGCCAATGGCATCATCAGAGTGTAGAACACTCGCCAGCGTATCAATCCAAAACCCAAAAGGTATCGCATCGTTATTAAAAATGACCAAGTCGTTATTAGAGGCAGCCACACCAACACCTTGGTTTATTGCGCGAGAAAATCCTTGGTTAATACTATTTCGTATGACCTTAACCCTATGGTCTGCTTTTGAAAGCTTAGAAAGAACCCTTTGGGTTTTCAGGGAGGAACCATTATCAACAATGATAAGCTCATCTCCTACACCCATAGTTTCAAGCGTTTTTGAGACGGAAATATCCAAAACCTCTGGAATGTTAAAACTGGGAACAATTATCGAAATGTTATTCTTTCTTGCAATTTCTGATCTGCTTTCAGAAAAAATGGGGCGCAAGAAAGCTTCTTGTTCTTGTGTATTATCATATGCGCGAAGTGCAATTTCGTGCGTCGCTAGATTCTTTCTATCAAACGCATCGACAGCGGAGGCATAATCCTCCTTATTTGTAATAGAGTCGTTCGTGTCATTAAAAATATAGTGGGATAGCAAGCAAGGAATAAAAAAAGGCTTTTTATTGCGAGTGTATCGCAATATGAGGTCCCAATCAACTAGTCGACGTAGAGACTCATCAAACCCACCAAGTTCAATATAAACTAGTCGTCGATGCGCGAATGCATTAAGATCGAGATAGTTTCGATTTTCAAGAAGACTTGTATTGAACGGCCCCAATCTCGCAGCATAAGGAGCTTTGGAGCCTCCGCGATACAAAAATTGCCCGCAAAAAGCCGAATCAAACTCGGGGTTCTTGGCAAAACCATACGCCATTACAGCGAGAAAGTCTTCGTCCCAAAAATTATCCGAGTCCAAATAACAAATGATATCTCCAGTACTTACTTCTAGCCCTATATTTCTTGCCTTTGACACCCCCGCGTTCTCATCAAGCTTAATGTACTCTATCCGTTCATCAGAAAAAAGAGAAACAACATCCTCTGTTTCATCACTCCCACCATCGTCTACAATTACCAGCTGGAAGTCTGCATAAGTTTGAGCCAGCACTGATTCTATCGCGGCACCAATAGTATGCGCCCGATTGTAGGTTGGCATAATGACTGAAAACTTGTAGCGTGATCCGTGAGCTTTGATGGTGCGTGCGAAATACTCTTTTTGAAAATCACAATGTGCAAAGACCCGCTTATCCGCTTCAGAAAAGGGCGCATAGGTCTCTCGGTTAAAATAGGCCCAATGCAAAAAATCACTATAGTCAGTATAGTCTTTTTTCTGTGAAAATTCTATACCTTCACGAGAGGTTATGAGCTTTTTAGTTTCACTCTCATGAATTGAAATTTTATGTTTTTTGCCATCTATGAACTTCGATGGAACCATTAACTCGAAAGCAGCATGCCCCGAGACCCCGATCTGCTTGAGGTCAAGATCACGGCGATAGCTTTTGGCCTTTACTATTCCGATTTCTTCATTGTCGATCGACACAACGATCTCAGCGGTTCGTATTGGTGGTGAATACGCGGCCCAGCCATTAATCAAAACGCCGAAACGTGGTAAATCTATAGCGCCGCGAAGTCGTAACTCAAAGTTTCCATCCGCATCTCTGGGGGAACCAGAAAGCTCTTTTGAGCTACTGCACTCAAAAACCTGTACCACATTGTTCTCTCGGCCTAACGCACCGGAAGGCAAAATGACCTCAAAACCCCATACGGAGCATTCGGGATGTTTGCGCTCAACGTCCTGCCGTTTCTTTTCGCATATGACGCCCTCGGAAAACACACTGCCATTAATGACTATATTAATCTTTGGCGCAGATTTCCTCTTCTTTCTACTCGCAATCCAACCCCGGACGGACGATTTTTCCACTTTCTGCAAAAAGCCAAAAATACTTTCATCAACATGCTCTTCCTTAGCTTTCGCAACGCTCTCTCGAATTTTATTTTCTCCTATAAGATTGTAATCCACCAAAATACAGCCAAGGGATCTAACGTCGTTCTGGGCGGCTTCTGCGTATTCGAATTCAAAGCGCGCCGTTAGACTATCCTTCGATGGTGGTGTGGAAAGCTCTACCCTGGTCACTTCGCCTCGATTAATATCATGAGATGAAGTTATTTGCTCTTCTATGAATACCGACAACTTTTTGGGCCGATTATCAGAGAGAGTTGGCAAAAAAAAGTCAAGTACAACTTTAACTTCACCAGGTAGATTTGCTGTGGAAACAATTTCTAACCAGCCGTCATCATGGAATCCAGCTATTGGGTGAAGTGTGGTCTTCATATTAATTTCTCACAATTACTACTTTGTGGACGCTGTAGAAGTGGCGGAGCAGCATCTGGCACGACACTCTGCATACCGAAGCCTTTTAACGGGTATCTAGAGTTCTGTAAACACACGGACATACCACTGAACTTTCATGCAGCCGTGACCGGAGCCCTACTGGTTTTTGCGCCCATCGGCGCAGGTTGAGCAATCGCCCGACGCGTGGAGCTTTCATCTCGCGCAGCGGGTCGGGCGATTGCGGTGGTCAGGGCCCGCGCGTAGGAAGACGGGAAGACGGGGTGACCTGCCCCCCGCGGGTCCCCCGTTCATAACCAGAGTCTGTGGTTTTGAGATTGGTAGTCGGGTCGGTCGTTCTGGGCATGCGCGCCGGGCGCGGAGCCCTCAAATTGCTCAAGCGTCCGGCGCGCTTCGAGCGGCGTCTGGTTCCCAAGCGATGAATGCGGTCTGACGGCGTTGTAATCGTAGCGCCAGAGCGCCAGCTTGCGCCGGACGTCGTCCAGGGTGTCGAAGATCTCCTCGTTCAAGAGCTCGTCGCGCAGGCTGCCGTTGCAGCTCTCGATGAAGGCATTCTGCTGGGGCTTGCCCGGGTCGATGTAATGCGAGGGCACCCCGTTCTTGTCGGCCCACTTCAGGATGGCGCGGCTGGTGAACTCCGTGCCGTAGCACGTCGGGAAGAAGAGCTGCCGATAGGTTATGGCCACGCGCGCAGCCCTCAGATAGCGCAGCGTGTGGCCATAACCGGGTCTCAGGTCTCAACAGTGGTTTTGCACAACCACACCGCTGAGGAGACCGGCTATGACCGCCACCCATTCTATCGCGCCGACCTTGCTGGTCGCCATCGACATTTCCAAGCATCGCCATGAAGTGCTGATCGGCATCCCCGGCAAAACACGCCGCCGCCGCTTGACGGTCATGAACACGCTGGAAGACTTCGAGCGACTGTGCGCGGCCCTCGCGAGCTACGACCTGCCTGTTCGGATCGGGTTCGAAGCAACCGGCAACTACCACCGGCCGCTGGCGCACCATCTCGGCCGGGCCGGGTTCGACCTGAAGCTTGTTTCCTCCGTTGGCCTGGCGCGGACGCGGGAGGCCCTACACAACAGCTGGGACAAGAACGACCCGAAGGACGCCCAGGTCATCCTCCACATGCTGGAGATCGGCGCCGTGCAGTTCTTTCACGATCCGATGGTGGTCGGGACATCCGACATCCAGGAACTGTCGAAGACCCACGAGATCGTGTCGCGATCGAAGACCGAGCTCTGGCACCGCATCCTGACCCACTACCTGCCACTGTACTTTCCCGAGGCCGAGCGATTTCACCGAAGCTCGCGGACGGATTGGTTTCTGGCGTTCCTGGAGAAGTACCCATCGCCACACATGATATCGGTCATGAGCCGGGACGACTTCATTGCTGATGCCTGGGACGTCGTGGGCCGGAAGGTCTCCAAAGAGCGCTTGCTTTCAGATATTTACGCAACAGCCGGTGGTTCGGTGGGACTTCCCGTCCACCCGGACTCTGATGCGCTGCGCATGTTCCGCCTCGTTCTTGCAGAGGGCCGCGGCCTGGTGCGGCAGCGTGATCAGATCGAAGCGCGGGCGGTCGAGTTGCTGTCGGACCTACCCGACTATCAGCTGCTGACAACCATTCCCGGCATCGGGCCGATCAACGCCATGACCATCCTGGCCGAGGCCGGTGATCTACGTCGGTTCCGGCATCATCGGCAGTTCCTGAAGTTCTGTGGCATGGACCTCGCCACGGTCCAGTCCGGCATGTTCCGCGGTCAGAGCCGCATCTCGAAGTACGGCAATGCCCGGCTCCGGCGAACACTGTGGATGGCCGGCCAGACCGCGGTGCTGAAGCGGACCAACAGCTTCCGCGACAAGTTCGAGCGCTACATCGCGAAGGATCGACACAATGCCCATCTGCGCCGCAAGGCCTACACCGCAATCGCGGCCAAGATGGCGCGCACCGTACACGCCGTGGTCAATCACGGCGAACCCTATCGCCCCTTCTTCGAGGGGGTGAGCCCAGGCGGAAGGACCTCTCTCTGACGAGCCGTGGAGGCAGCTTGCTGACCTCGTAGATAATGTTCGGGCCTTCTGCTTGGGATTTGGGATCTCGTATTGAGGACGGTGAGGGCCGCCAGAGCGCGTACCCTGTGTTTGCTATGGAAGAGATCATTTCTTGACGGCAGAGCCCGTCTGGGCAAACTTAGCAGGGCATCCGGTTCGCCGGATGCCCCATGACCTGCTGACCTAAGCAGCCAGATTTTCCCGACATAGGACGTTGTCCGTGGTCGCCGCTTTCCAGGTCGTGATGCTGGGTGTTCTGTATGTTTCCATCGGGAAAATACTTCGTTCGATCGGGCGCGCGGAATTGGCGCTCCTGCTGGCCTTGTCATCGGCGTTTTTCGTCACATTCTGGGTTGCCGATCCAGAGGGGTCAGTCAGAAAGGAATTGATCGCATTTGCCGGTCTGGCGCTCACGGCGGCTGGATTTCTGACCGGTTCTGTCGTCAAGAGCATCATGGGAACGGTCTTGTTCGGTTTTTCCATTGTTTCGCATGAAGCAATGCTCCTTCTTGTTCCCGTTTTTCTTGCCTTGCTTCTGTTCGGATGGGGAAGATTCTCCCAAGAATTTCTTTTTGGTTTGTTTGCTCTCGTTGCCTCGCTGTCGGCTTTCACCATCTGGTTCGTCCTGAATTTCAACCAGGTGGGAACACCGGAAAGTGTGTGTCGCCCCTTGTTGGAGCGTGGGCTGCAAGACCATCTCTGTGGTGGCGCAATCGGATGGCTCCAACATGACATGGATTATGGTATGGACCGCGTGCGGGAGATGCTTGACGTATCGGGTATGGTCAAGTTTTCCGTCATATATTGCATTTCATTGCTGCCATTCGTTCTGATTTCGTGCAACCAGCGGCAACCGGGTCGCTTCCTGTTGGCTTTGGTCTTGGCGGCAGTTCCGTTTGTTCCACTCTACATCATTGCCATTGATTGGGGCCGGTGGATCGGTCTGCATGTATTCTCGGCGACCATCCTTTTCTCGATGTTGCTGGCGACTGGCAGAGCGATTTCCGATTTCCCGATACGACGCTCCAATTTCTACGGGATGATAACTCTGGGTCTCGTGTTGTCGCCGGGACATGTGCTGGGCATCCTGACGATCATCCGGTGACGTCTGAACCCACGTTCCGGCTCGGAGAGAGACATTCATTCGGCTGGATAATCCTGTTAACCTCGCCCCGCCACAGACTGGAGTGACCATGCCGCCGCTTTCCCCGTCCGCCCGTCGCGCCCAGCTGACCGGCAACCGCATCCGCGAGCGGCGGCTGATGATGGGCCTCAAACAGGCCGAACTGGCTGCGGCGGCGGGCATCTCGGCCTCTTATCTGAACCTGATCGAGCACAACCGGCGGCGGATCGGCGGCAAGCTGCTGGTCATGCTTGCCCGCGTGCTGGAGGTGGAGCCCGCGCAACTGTCCGAGGGTGCGGATGCGACGCTTTACGATGCGCTGCAGACCGCGGCGCAGGACATGCCGGTCCCCTTCGGTGCCCCGCCCGAGACAGACCGGATCGACGAGTTGGCGGGGCGCTTTCCCGGCTGGACGGCCCTGATCGCGGCGCAACAGAGGCGTGTGGCGGCGCTCGAGGCGCTGGTCGAGGGGCTGCGCGACCGGCTGGGACATGACCCGGTGCTGGCGGAATCGATGCACGAGGTGCTGTCGACCGTGGCCGCAATCCGCTCGACGGCGGATATTCTCGTGCGCGAGACCGACCTCGATCCGGTCTGGCGCGGCCGGTTCCACCGCAACCTGCACGAGGAGGCCGAGCGCCTCTCGACGCGGGCCACCGCGCTTCTGGGGCATTTCGAGGCGGAGGAGGCCGAGGCGCGCGGGCGCCCGGCCTCGACCCCGATCGAGACGGTCGAGGCGATGTTCGAGGGTGCGGGCCACCATTTCCCGATGATCGAGGCCGAGGGCGAGGCGGCGATCCCGGTCGTGCTGGAGGGTGCGGCGGGGATGGACGATCCTGCGACCCGCACGCTGGGCGCGCGCTGGTTGCGGGCCTATGCGGCGGATGCCGCGCGCCTGCCGCTGGCCGTGATGCGGCCCGCGGCCGAAGCGGCGGGGTATGATCCGGCGGCGTTGCTGGGGTTGGGCGGCGGCGACGTCGCGCTGGTGCTCAGGCGGATGGCGACGCTGCCACGGCAGGTGGCGCTGGACGAGGGGGCGCCGCCCTTCGGCCTTGCCGTCTGCGACGGGTCCGGCGCGTTGATCTTTCGCCGCAGGCTCACGGCCTTTTCCATCCCGCGCTTCGGGGCGGGCTGCCCGCTCTGGCCGCTCTACCGGGCGCTCGGTCGACCCGGCCAACCCGAGGCGGCGCTGATCGAGATGCCGCAAGGCGCGCGGTTCCGGGCCTGGGCGGTCAGCCAGCCCGCGGCGCCCGCGGGTTTCGGCGAGGCGCCGGTGATGCAGGCGGTGATGCTGGTTGCGCCCGAGGGCACGATCCCGGCGCCCGCGCCCCCTGGCCCGGTCATCGCGGCCGGTCCGGGCTGCCACCTGTGCCCGCGCGACCGCTGCCCGGCGCGGCGCTAGAGGCCCCGCTTGTCCTTGGCCTGTTTCGACGCCTGGCGCACCACCTTGCCGAAGGCGCGGTCGCGGTCGCGGCGTTGGGCGAGGCTGGCGGAGTTGAAGGCATCCTCGGCCTGCAGCTTGGTCCAGCGCGCCACGCGGTCGGCCTCGAGCGTGCCCGCCGCGATGGCCGCGCGCACCGCGCAGCCCGGTTCGGTCTCGTGGGCGCAGTCGGAAAAGCGGCACGCGGCGGCAAGTGCGGTGATGTCGTCGAACAGATCGGCGATCCCGTCCGCCGCCTCGGCCATCTGCAATTCGCGCATGCCCGGCGTGTCGAGCACCAGGCAGCCGCCCGGCACCGCGTGCAACTGGCGGTGCGTTGTGGTGTGACGGCCCTTGGCGTCATCCTCGCGGATCGCCTGCGTGGCAAGCTTGTCCACGCCCAGAAGCGCGTTGGTGAGCGTCGATTTCCCCACCCCCGACGAGCCGAGGAAGGCCACGGTCCGCCCCGTCTTGCACCAGTCCGAGAGTGCGGCCACCGGGTCGGCGCCGCGCGCGTCGAGCGCAAGCGCGGGCACGCGGTCGGAGATGCCGGCCGCGGCCTGAAGGTAGGGCGCGGGATCGTCCGCGAGGTCGGGTTTGGTCAGCAGGATCACGGGTTCCATCCCCGCCTCGAAGGCGAGGGCAAGGTAGCGTTCCAGCCGGGCCACGTTGAAATCCGCGTTGCACGAGGTAACGACGAAGACCGTGTCGATATTGGCCGCGATGGGCTGCATCCGGGCGTCGCGCCCGGCCGCGCGGCGGCGGATCAGGCTCGTCCGGTCGAGCAGGCGGCTGTCGTGCGGGTGGTCGCGGTCATGGAGCAGCCAGTCGCCCACCGTGGCCTCGGGGATGGGCGGCAGCATCGCGGTGATGCCGTCGCCCTGCACCTGCATCCCCGCGCGATGCACCGCCATCACGCGTACGGGCGGCGTGGCCGCCAGCGCGTCCGCGTCGATCTGCGCGGCGAAGGATGGCCCCCAGCCAAGCGCCCGCAACGCCGTTTCGGCGCGGGTCGGGGCAGGCGCGCTGCCGGGCAGAAAGGCGGAGTAGTCTCGGGTCATCCTGGCTTGTCTACCACAATTCGGGGCTGTTGAAGGGGGGAACGCAGATCGCCGGCCCCGCAAGCGGGGTCAGGGGGGCCTCGCTCAGCGATTGCGCGATCCAGCCGTGCGGTTGCGAGATCGGCATGGGCGCGGGCAGCGTCGCCTCGGTCACGGGGGCGAAGCCGGTTTTCCCGTAAAAGGCCGGGTCGCCATAGGTGACGGCGATGTCGGTGCCTTCGCCGCGCAGCCGGGCGAGGGCGTGGGCGATAAGGCCCCGGCCGATCCCCTCGCCCTGCCGATCGGGGGCGACCGCCATGGGCGAGAGCAGCATCACCCGGCGCGGATCGGGGTAGGTGAGGGGCGTGAAGGTGACAGCGCCGACAAGCTGCCCGTCGTCCCGCGCGGTGAAGACGCGGAGTTGATCGTGCGCCACCTCGGACAGGAGCCGCGAGACGAGCGCGCCGATCAGCGCGCCTTCGTCGGGGCCTTCGGAGGCCGTGAAGGTGGTGGTGAAGAGGTCGGGGATGGCGGCCTCGAGGCCGTGGATGCGGTCGGAGAAGTCCATGCGCTCGGTCCTTTCTGCCCCGGACGGGTGTAGCGCGTGATCGGCACGGGCGGACATCGGTCGGCGGCGGCGGGTCATCGGTGCGTCGCGCCCCGGTAAGCGGGCAAGCGGCGGTCGGGTCAAGCCCCGATCGGTGGCTGCGCCTGACCCATTGCCTAATTCCGCGTCACGCTGCACACTCGAACGACCCAAGGCGAGGGAGGGACAGCCATGGGCCGGCGCATCCTGTTGGTCGAGGACGAGGGAAACATCCTTGAGGCGATCACCTTCATTCTCAGCCGCTCCGGCTGGGAGGTGCAGGGGCATGGCAACGGCGCGACGGCGCTGGACGCGGTGGGCCGCGTGGCGCCCGATGTCGTGGTGCTCGACGTGATGTTGCCGGGCCGCTCGGGGCTGGAGATCCTGCGCGATCTGCGCAGCAACCCGGCCACGGCCGGGCTGCCGGTCCTGATGCTGACCGCCAAGGGGCAGGCCAAGGACCGCGAGACGGCGATGGAACTGGGCGCCAACGCCTACCTGACCAAGCCGTTTTCCAACGCCGACCTGCTGGAGACGGTCACGCGGCTGGCCGAGGCGCATGCCGGTACCGGCGGCGGCTGAGGCGGGGCCGATGGCGCGGCGCCTGTTTCTCGAGCGGCGGACCTACCGGCAGAACCGGCTGCAGGATGCCGCGCGGCTGCTGCCGGTCTTTGCGCTCGTGCTGTTCTTCGCCCCTGTCTTCATCCGGGGCGACACCGGAGAGGGTGCCGACGATCTTGCCACGTGGCTGGTCTATTACTTCCTGGTCTGGCTGGGGCTGATCGGCCTGACCGCTTTCGTCAGCGGCGCCCTCACACGGAGTACCGGGAGCGGTAGCGGGGTCGCGCCCGAGAGGGAGGAGGGATGATGCTGAGCTTCGACGGCCTCGTGGCCGTCTGCGTCATCTACGTGGCGCTCTTGTTCGGGATCGCCTTCCTGGCCGAGAAGCGCGCCGCGGAAGGCAAGGCGCGCTGGCTGAATTCGCCCGTCACCTACACGCTGAGCCTGTCGATCTACACCACGGCCTGGACCTTTTACGGGGCGGTCGGCTCGGCGGTGCGCAACGGGCTGGAGTTCCTGACGATCTACCTCGGGCCGACGCTCGTCTTCATCGGGTGGTTCTGGCTGCTCAGGAAGATGGTGCGCATCGGGCGCGCGCAGCGGATCACCTCGATCGCCGACATGATCTCGAGCCGCTACGGCAAGTCGGGGGGCCTGGCCGCGCTGGTCACCGTGCTCGCGGTGCTGGGGGCGACGCCCTATATCGCGCTGCAGTTGCAGTCGGTGACCCTGTCCTTTTCGGCCTTCGCAAGGCCGGGCGCGCTGGGGGCGCCGGATGCCGAGCAGACGGCGATCTGGGTGGCGGCGGGGCTGGCGCTGTTCACGATCATCTTCGGCACGCGCTCGCTCGACCTGAACGAGCGGCACCCCGGCCTCGTCTCGGCCATCGCGGTCGAGGCGGTGGTCAAGCTTTTCGCCATTCTCGCGGTGGGCGTCTTCGTGGTCTGGGGCGTGGCCGACGGCCCCGCCGACATGCTGGCCCGGATCGAGGCGAGCCCCGTCGCGCAGGCGCCGTTGAACGGGGCGCGCTGGCTGGGGGTGACGGCGCTGGCGGCGGCGGCGATCCTGTGCCTGCCGCGGATGTTCCAGGTGCTGGTGGTCGAGAACTCGGACGAACGCCACCTGGCGACGGCGGGCTGGGCCTTTCCGCTCTACCTGCTGCTGATCAGTCTCTTCGTGGTGCCGATCGCGGTGGTGGGCCTGAGCCTGCCCGCGGCGGGCAACAACCCCGACCTCTTCGTGCTGACCGTGCCCCTTGCACTTGGGCAGGATGGCCTCGCGCTGCTGGTGTTCCTCGGCGGCTTTTCGGCGGCGACCTCGATGGTGATCGTGGCGGCGCTGGCGCTGTCGACGATGCTGTCGAACCATATCATCATGCCGATCTGGTTGCAGATCACGCGCCATGACGACCCGATGTCGGGCGACATGCGGCGCGCCGCGCTGACCGCGCGGCGGCTGTCGATCCTGGGCGTGCTGTTCCTGGGCTATGGCTATTACCGGCTGTCGGGGGGTGCGGATGCGCTGGCCGATATCGGGCTGATCGCCTTTCTGGGCGTCGCGCAGATCCTGCCGGCCCTTTTGGGCGGCATCCTGTGGCGGGGCGCCACGCGCATCGGGGCGGCGCTGGGCATCGGGGCGGGGTTCGTGATCTGGGCCTGGCTTTTGCTGATCCCCAACGTGGCCGAAACCGGCGGGCTGATCCCCCCGGTGCTGGAGGCAGGGCCCTTCGGCCTCGCCTGGCTCAGCCCTGCGACACCGCTCGGGCTGACGGCGACCGATCCGCTTTTGACGGCGATGGTCTTGTCGCTGGGGGTCAACACCTTCCTCTTCATCTTCGGCTCTCTGGTCTCGTTCCCCAGCCCGCTGGAGCGGTTGCAGGGCGCGCAATTCGTGAATGTCTACGAGCATTCCCGCCCGCTCTACGGCTGGCAGGGCGTGGCGGGCGCGGCCGATGATCTGCTCATCATGGCGCAGCGTATCCTTGGTGCCGCGCGCGCCGGGCGGTTGTTCCAGCAGGCCGCCGAGGCGCAGGGACGCACGGGCGCGTTGCCCGAGCCGACGCCCGATTTCCTCGAACGGCTGGAGCGCGAGCTGTCGGGTTCGGTCGGGGCGGCGACGGCCCATGCGATGGTCGCGCAGATCATCGGGGGGGCCAGCGTCTCGGTGCGTGATCTGCTGGCGGTCGCAGACGAAACCGCGCAGATCATGGAATATTCCAGCCAGCTCGAGGCGAAATCGACGGAATTGGCCCAGACCGCCGCCCGCCTGCGCGAGGCGAACGCGAAGCTCACCGAACTGTCGCGGCAGAAGGATGCCTTTCTCAGCCAGATCAGCCATGAGCTGCGCACGCCGATGACCTCGATCCGGGCGTTTTCCGAGATCCTGATGGAGGCCGACCTGCTGGATGATTCCGCGCGCGCGCGGTTCTCGCGGATCATCCATGACGAAAGCCGCCGCCTGACGCGGCTGCTGGACGATCTGCTGGACCTGTCGGTGCTCGAGAACGGGCGCGTCACGCTGAACGAGACCGAGGCGCGGCTGGATACCGTGCTGGACCGCGCCATCTATGCCGCGGGCGCGCAGGCCGGTGACGGCAAGCTGGAGATCGACCGCGACCCCGCGAGCGAGACCGTGGCGCTTTATACCGACGCCGACCGTCTGGCGCAGGTTTTCATCAACCTCATCTCCAATGCGCAGAAATACTGCGACGCCGAGACACCGCGCCTGTCGATCCGGGTGCGCCAGTTGCCCGGCCGGGTCGAGGTGGATTTCACCGACAACGGAAGCGGCATCCCGCCGCGCCAGCAGGCGCTGATCTTCGAGAAATTCGCCCGCGCCGACAGCGCGAGGGGCGCGCCGGGGGCGGGGCTAGGCCTGGCGATCAGCCGCGAGATCATGGCGCGTCTGGGCGGGGGGCTGGTGCATGTGCCATCGGACGGCGGCGTGCGGTTCCGGGTGCGCCTGCCCGCGCGCGCGTTGCGGGCGGCTTGACGCCTTCTTAACCTTTGGCGGCGAGGATCATCCGGGACAGCGCCCCAAAGACCGGAGGTCGACCGCCCATGCATGCCCCGATCGCCGCGTCGGTCCTGCGCCGCAAGATCGCGGCCCATGCGCGCCCGGCGCCCGCGGGCCCCGATCCGCAGGCCGCGGCGCTGCGCGGGCTGGACCGGGCGCTGCGCCATGCGGCGGCACCCTTCGACGGGCTTGGCCTGTCGACCTCGGCGGCCGAGGCGGTGATGCACGAGACGCTGGAGGGCGCCGTGGCGGTCCTGCCGCGCGCGGGCCTTGTCGCCGTCCTCGAGGAGGAGGGGGGCAGCCGTGGCCTGATCGCGCTGTCGCCGGGCCTGGTGGATGCGCTGGTCGAGGTGCAGACCACGGGACGGGTCGAACAGGCCGAGCTTGCCGAACGCCCGGTCACGCGCATCGACGAGGCGCTGGTGCGTGATTTCCTCGATTTCGCACTGTCGGCCTTCGCGCGCGAGACCGAGGCGACACCGGCGCGCAGCTGGCCCGCGCGGATGGTCTACGGCAGCCGCATCCGCGACCGCGGCCAGATCGGCCTGTTGCTGCCCGAGGCAGCGCACCTGTCGCTGACGGTGGAGCTTGGCTTCGAGGGCACGGCGCGCCGGGCTCGGGTGGCCCTTGTGCTGCCGACAGATCCCGCGGGCGCGCGGAACGTGGCCCCGACCCCGGCGCCCGGGCGGGTCGCAGCGGATGCGGCATGGTGTGCCGCGCGCGACGCTGTGCTGGACCGACTGCCGCTGCCGCTGGAGGCGGTGCTGCTGCGGGTGACGCGCCCGCTGGGCGAGGTGGAGGGGCTGGCGGTCGGCGACCTGCTGCCCTTCGGCACCGCCGATCTGGCGGCGATCACGCTCGAGACGGGGGCCGGCGTGGCCCTTGCCCGTGGCCGGCTTGGCCGGATCGACGGGCATCGCGCGCTGCGGCTGCCCGGCCCCGTCACGCCGCCTGCCATCGACACGCCGCGCCCGGCGCATGTGCCTTCGGCGCCGGACAAGGACGCCACGGGCTGAGCTGCGCGCGCGGTCTTGCATGCGCCCGACTGCCCGGCCAATCTTCCCCCCGCACAGGGAGGGTGAAAGTCATGGCCGCGGGCGTGTTTCGACAGGATGTGAGACAGGGTGTGCCGCTGGTGGGCACCTTCATGAAGACGCCGGCGGTCGATATCCTCGAGGTGCTGATCCTCGGCGGGCTCGACTTCGTCTGCCTCGATGCCGAACACGCGCCCTTCGACCGGGCCGCGATCAACGCCTGCGCCGCCGTGGCGCGGGCCGCGGGGTTTCCAATGCTGGTCCGGGTGTCCTCGGCCGATCCCGCCGAGATCGGCGCGGCGCTGGACCTCGGGGCGATCGGTGTCGTGGTCCCGCATGTCACCGACGCCGCCACGGCGGCGCGGGTGGCCCGCGCGGCGCGGTTCGGGCATCGCGGGCGCGGCTATGCGGGTTCGACCCGCTGGGCGGGCTTCGGCACGCAGGACATGGCGGGCCTGCTGGCACGCAGCCGCGACGAGACGGTGGTCATCGCCCAGATCGAGGACCCGGAGGCGGTGGAGGCCTGCGAGAACATCGCGGCGGTCGAGGGGATCGACGCGCTGTTTCTGGGGCCTGCCGATCTGTCGGTGGCCTATGGCAAGACCGACCAATCCAGCCCCGAGTTGCACGCCGCGATGGCGCGCGTCGGCCGCGCGGCGCAGGCGGAGGGCAAGGGCTATGCCACCTTCGTGCCCCATGCCGAGGCGGGCAAGGCGCTGGAGGCACACGGGTTTTCGGCATGGTTCGTGGCCTCCGAACATGCCTGGATCCTGGCCGGCGCCCGCATGGCCATGCAGGGGGTGAAGGGCCCCTGACACGGGCCGCTGCCCGCATTCCGCCGCATTTGTCGAAAATTCGACGCGATCCTGGCGGGAAAACACCCCTGTAAAGTCTCGCCTTTGCTGCAGCTTGCCCGCGGTTTTGCCACCTGCGGGCGTCATTCATGGCACGTCATGCCGCGAGGCGCATGGCACGAATACCGAGTGATGGCCCGAAAAGTTCGCGCAAGCGACAAGGAGGCAAGGCAATGAAACGTATTTTCACCATTCCCACGCTGATCATCGCGGCGGCCCTCGGCCTGTCGGCCTGTGCGACGCCCTCCGATGTGTCGCGAAACGCTGCGTTCGACGCGATCACCCCCGTGATCGAGGCGCCGACGCAGGATTGGTCGATCACGGCCTACGAGATCACGGTGCCCCGCACGCTGAGCGTGTCCGAGGCCAATTCGATCAAGCCCGCTTCCGACATCGTCTGGCGCGGAGAGCCCTTGGGCGACCGCTACGAGCAGGTCGAGAGGATCTTCGACGACGCGCTGGCCGGCGTGATGCTCCCGCGGGAGGGCGCGATGACGCCGGTCGTGGTCTCGATCGAAATGACCCGGTTTCACGCGTTGACCGAGCGGGCGCGCTACACCATCGGCGGCGAGCACGAGATCGAGTTCATCCTGACCGTGCGCCATGCCGAGACGGGCGCGATCCTGTCGGGGCCGCGTCCGGTCGACCTGACCTTCCGCGCCCATGGCGGCCAGGCCGCGATCCAGGCCGAGGCGCAGGGCAACACCCAGCGTGTCCGCATCCTGGGCCGTATCCAGGACTGGGCCCGGACAGAGTTCCCCACGCCCTTCTCCGACTTCATCTCGGTCGCCGAGGTCCAGAACTGATCTTTTCCCCGGCCGCAGGGACAGCTAGAGGGGGCGCATGACAGCGCCCCCTTCCGCTTTGCCCGTCCTGCGTCTGAAGCCACGCGCCGACGCGCGCCGAATCCGCCATGGCCACCCCTGGGCCTGGGCGGATGATCTCGTGCTCGACCGCCGGTCGCGTGCGATCCCGCCCGGTGCGCTGGCGCAGCTGGAGGATGCCGAGCGGCAGCCCCTCGGCCTGGGTGTGGCCACGGTCGAGGCGCGGATCGGGCTGCGCCTGCTGGACCGCGATCCGGGCGCGGTGATCGACCGGGCCTGGTTCGACGCGCGGATCGGCGCGGCGCTGGTGCTGCGCGAGCAGCTCCATGATGCGCCCTTCTACCGGTTGATCCATGCCGAGGGCGACGCTCTGCCCGGCCTGATCGTCGACCGTTTCGGCGATGTGCTGGTGATGCAGCCCAACGCGATCTGGCTGGAAGAGCGCGAAGCGATCGTGGCCGGCGCCCTGCTGGAGGCCACCGGCTGCAGCACGCTGATCAAGAACGGCACCGGTCGCGCGCGGGCCGCCGAGAGTCTGCCCGAGGTGACCGGGATTCTGGCCGGTGACGCGCCCGAGCGGCCGATCGAGGTGCGGATGAACGGCGCCAGCTACATGGCCGACGTGATGGGCGGGCAGAAGACGGGCCTGTTCTACGACCAGCGCGACAACCACGCCTTTGCCGCGCGGCTGGCCCGCGGGGCGCGGGTGCTCGACGTGTTTTCCCATGTCGGCGGCTTTGCGCTGGCCTGCCTTGCGGCGGGGGCCGAGCGGGCGCTGGCGGTCGATGCTTCCGAGCCGGCACTGGCGTTGGCGCGGGCGGGGGCCGAGGCGGGCGGCATGGCCCACCGGCTGGAGACGCGGGCAGGCGATGCCTTTGCGACGCTCGAGGCGCTGGCGGAGGAGGGGGCGCAGTTCGACCTCGTGATCTGCGACCCGCCCGCCTTCGCGCCATCGAAACAGGCGCTGGAAAAGGGGCTGCGCGCCTATGAGCGTGTCGCGCGGCTGGCCGCCGCGCTGGTCGCCCCGGGGGGCGCGTTGATCCTGTGTTCGTGCAGCCATGCCGCGGAGCTTGGCAAGTTTCGCGCCGCTTGCCTGCGCGGGATCGGGCGGGCGGGCCGTGATGCGCGGGTGATCCACACCGGCTTTGCCGGGCCCGACCATCCGCAGCACCCGGCGCTGACCGAAACCGGCTATCTCAAGGCGGTGGCGTTCCGGCTCATGCCATGAGGGCCGTGATCGACGCCTGCGTGCTCTACCCCACGGTCTTGCGCGAGATCGTGTTGGGGGTGGCGCGCACGGGGGTGATCGAGCCGCTCTGGTCCGAGCGGTTGCTGGAGGAATGGGCGCGCACGGCGGCCCGACATGGCGGGGCGGTGGACGAGGCATTGGCCCGCGGCGAGATCGCGGCGCTGACCGCCGCCTTTCCCGAGGCGCGCATGCCCGCCGACCCCGCGCGCGAGGCCGCGCTGTGGTTGCCGGACGCGGGCGACATCCATGTTCTGGCCACCGCCATCGCCGGGCAGGCGAATGCAGTGATCACCCTGAATCTGAAGGATTTTCCGCGCGCCGAGCTGGCCCCTCACGGGCTCGAGGCGATCCACCCCGATGCCATGCTCTATAGCTTGTGGTTGGACCGGCCCGACAGGGTCGGCCCCGTCGTCGCCGCCGTGCACGAGACCGCGCAGCGCCTGTCGGGCGGGCCGCTGGAGCGGCGGGCGCTGCTCAAGCGGGCGCGTCTGCCGCGTCTGGCCAAGGCCCTGGGGTAGGGGCGTGCCACGCGCGGTGCCGGGGTCGTCTTGCCGATGCAAGAGGTCGGCCCGTCACTCCTGCGGCAATTGTTCGGCCCAGCGGGCCTCGAGCGCCTCGATGGCCCGCACGCGGTCCCCGGTCTTTGGGTGGCTCATCAGCCACGCGGGCATGCCGCGTCCGCCCATGCCGGTCAGGCCCTCGAGCTTGAGAAAGAGCGATTTCTGCGGCCCCGTGCCGATGCCGGCCCGCGTCAGAAGCGCCGCGGCGTAGGCGTCGGCCTCGTATTCGTCCTGCCGCGACAGCCGGGCGGCCAGCATGCCGGCGAGGATGTTGGCGATCCAGATGCCCACACCGGGGATCAGGCGGCCCAGCATGGTGGCCAGCGCCACGCGGATCGCGTTCTGCCCGGAAAAGTCGATCATGCGGCGGCGTGAATGGCCGAGGGCCACGTGCCCCAGCTCATGCGCGATGACGCTGGCCATTTCCTCGCCCGTGACCTCGCCCGCCCGATACTTGTTGTAAAAGCCCCGCGTCAGGAAGATGCGGCCATCGGGGGCGGCGAGGCCGTTGACCGGCTCGATCTCGTAGATGTTCACGCGAATCCGCTCGATCTCGAGGGCCTTGGCCATGCGGTCGGTCAGCGCCCTGAGCTGCGGATCGGCCAGTTCGGTCGAGCGCGCGTCAAGCTCGCGGCCCGTGCGCCAGGCCGAGAACATGTACATCACCAGCGCGTAGCCGATGGCCAGAAGGATCGGGGTCAGCTTCAACATGGGCTGGATATGGGGCGCGCGGGCGGGCGGGGCAACGCCGTCGTCACGAATGCGCCCGATGTCGCAGGGCCGCGCGCAGCCACAGCGCCAGCGCGCCCGCCACGGCAAGCGCAGCCAGCAGGCCCGAGGCGCTGCCCAACAGGTCGGCCAGCGCAAGGATGTCATCGGCAAAGGCCGCACCGAGCCCGACATAGAGCGCCACCCAGACCGCTTCGCCCGCCACGCCAGCCGATGTGAAGCGCCCCCGGTCGAGCCGCGCCGCGCCGCCTGCGAAATTGACGTAGGGCCCCAGTGGCGACACCAGCCAGCGGCTGAGAAACACGGCCCATGTGCCGTGGTCGCGCAGATAGGCGGTGGCCATGGTCATCAGGGCGGCGCGTTTGGGCGAGGGCGCGTGCGCGGCCATGATCCGTCCGCCCATCCGCCCCAGCTGATAGCCCGCCTGGTCGCCCAGAACCGCGCCCAGCAACGCGGCGGCGGCCACCTGCCACAACACGAGGTCGCCCGCCGCGGCAAAGCCGCCCGCCGACAGCATGACCAGCGAGGCAGGCATCGGCAGGGCGAGGCAGGACAGGAAGGTGGCCGCCGCGATGAGGGCCAGGCCGTAGACCGGCACGAGGGCCAGGATCGCCTCGGTCATTGTGCGCGTGCCGCGTCAATGGCGGCCTCAAGGGCCGCGATCAGTTCGGGCAGGGGCAGGCCCTCGGCCTCGGCGATCTGCGCCAGTGTCGGGTGCGTGTCTGTGCCGGATCGGGCGGGCAGGGCCGCACGGATCACCTCGGGCGGCACGTCCCAGGAACGCGCCACATAGCCCGGCGTCATCCAGCCCGCGAGAGGCTGCTCGTGGTGGGCGGGATCGGACCAGTAGATCGTGAAGACGGTCAGCCGCACCGCGAAGAACAGCGCAATCGCCAGCGCCGCGGCCAGCGCGATCAGGGCAGGGCGGTGATAGTGCCACAGATAGGACAGCGCGGAGGGCCGTGGCGCGCTCACCGCCCCAACTCGCGCATGCCGCGTTTCAGCCCTTCAAGCGTCATCGGCACCATGCGGTCCTCGAAGATCTGCCGGATCATCCCGATCGACTGCGTGTAGCCCCAAAGCCCCTCTCGCACGGGATTGATCCACAGGTGATCGGGCCACTGGGCGCGGGCGCGTTCCAGCCAGACCTGGCCCGCCTCTTCGTTCCAATGCTCGTTCGCGCCGCCTGCAAAGGCGATCTCGTAGGGCGACATCGACGCATCGCCCACGAAGATGCATTTGTAGTCGGAGCCGTAGGTGTTCATGATCTCGTGGGTCGGGATCTGCTCGGTCCAACGCCTGCGGTTGTCGCGCCAGACAGACTCGTAAAGGCAGTTGTGGAAGTAGTAGTGCTCCAGATGCTTGAACTCGGATTTTGCAGCCGAGAACAGCTCTTCCACCACGCGGATGTGATCGTCCATCGAGCCGCCCACATCGAGAAAGAGCAGGACCTTCACCGCGTTGCGCCGTTCGGGCCGGGTCTTGACGTCGAGCCAGCCCTGTTCGGCGGTGGCGCGGATCGTGCCGTCGAGGTCCAGTTCCTCGGCGGCGCCGTCGCGGGCCCATTGGCGCAGCCGTTTCAGCGCGACCTTGATGTTGCGGGTGCCCAGTTCGACGTCGTCCGCGAAATCCCTGAAGTCGCGCTTGTCCCAGACCTTGACCGCGCGGCGGTGGCGGCTTTCGTCTTGCCCGATGCGGACCCCCTCGGGGTTGTAGCCATAGGCGCCGAAGGGCGAGGTTCCGGCGGTGCCGATCCACTTGTTGCCGCCCTGGTGGCGGCCCTGTTGTTCCTTGAGCCGCTCTCGCAGGGTTTCCATCAGCTTGTCGAAACCGCCAAGCGCCTCGATCTCGGCGCGTTCCTCGGGCGTCAGGTGCTTTTCGGCCAGCTTTTCGAGCCACTCGCGCGGGATCTCGGCGGCCTCCAGCACCTGTTCGGGCGTGATCGCCTCGAGCCCCCCGAAGGCATGGGCAAAGCACTGGTCGAAGCGGTCGAGGTGTCGCTCGTCCTTCACCATGGCGGCACGGGCGAGGTAGTAGAACCCGTCCACGTCATAGGTCACCAGCCCGCGCGAGACGCCTTCGAGAAAGGCGAGATATTCCCGCAACGAGACCGGGATGCGCGCGGCGCGGAGCGTGTCGAAGAAGGGCAGGAACATGGCCCGCAGGATGTCAGGCGGGTGCCGGGATCACAAGCATCGCGAAGGCGCCCAGCAGGAATCCGACTATGCCGAAGATCGTCGCGTAATGCAGAAGGTCCAGCCGGTTTCCGCCGCGACGGCGCGCCGTCCACAGGCCCAGCGCGATGCCGCACGCGCCCCCGATCAAGTTCAGCATGGTCCCACCCCGGTCAGCGTCACGGCGACAGGGCGGCCACCTCGGTCAGGCGGGCGCCGAGGGCCGTCCTCGTGCCGAAGCCATAGCGACCCCAGCCGAGACTGTCGAGGCGGACCTGACGTGCCTCGGACACGCGGCCGAGCGCATCGAGCGCCTCGGCCCGGATCATCAGGAGCGTGGACAGAAGCGCCGCGTTCTGCGCGTCGGTCGCCGCGGGCAAGGCCCGCCCTGTCAGGCGCAGCGCATCCGTCGCGTTGCCCGCGGTCAGCGCGAAGGCCGCCAACTGCATGTCGACATGAGCGGCATGGATGCCGCCCGGCGCGATGCGGTCGTATATGTTCGCCGCGGCCTGGAAGGCGTTGAGCGACGCCTCGCTGTCGGTGGCCAGCGACAGCCGCCCGAGCGCGAAATAGCTGAAGGCGAGCCGCGCGTCCGACAGGTTTGCCTGCCGGGCAAGCGTCACGGCACGTTCCGCTGCGACCACGCGCAGACCGTCGCGCGTGCCGGGCCCGAGCGCCGTTTCGATCGCCTCGATCCAGGCGCGAGGGCTGGGCTGCGCCGTGACCTGCCCGCTGCCCCCCCGCGCACCGCGCGGGTTGAGCCGGTTCAGCAATCCGGGCAGGACGGCGGCCACCTCGGCGCGGGTCATGCCCGAGCGGATCTCGTCGCTGTAATAGGCCCGCAGGATCAGCATGTCGAAACCGGTCAGGACGGATTGGAAATTGTCGTCGTTGAAGACCGAATCGTGCAAACGGTAGAGGTCGTTGAGCGGCCCCATCGCCTGCGCGACTTCTTCGTGGAGGCAATCGCGCACCTCTTGCGGGGCCACGTCGTTGGGGATGAAGACGGCGACCCGCTCGCGTGTCTCGAGCGTCGTCCAATCCATCGCGCGTGAATTGCGGGCGGCGCGGAACTCGGCCCAGGAACTGACGCGCGGCACGACGAAACAGGCGGCCTCGGGCACGATGCGCTGCATCTGGGCGCGCGGAAGGGTTTCGATGGTGATATTGGCCGTGCCGCCGGCGTGCGGCACGCGGCGGATGTCTATCCCGGCCTCCTGCCGGAAGCGGTTGACCAGCCGGTCCAGATCGAGCGACAGCGAGGCCGGGCCACCCGGCACCGCGGCGATGGTGATCGGCCCCTCGAAGCGCGACAGCCGCTCGATCCGTCGCCCCGATTCCATCTGGAAGCTGAGATCGAGAAAATCCGCGGCGATCGCGGCGTTGGAGCGTTCGGGCGGCGCAGGGCGCGTCGTGCCGAACTGGTTCATCGCGGGCATCGCCTGCAGGATTTCCGGTGCGGCCCTGCGCTCGGCCACCTCGCGGACGGACCCGCTGTCCGGCATGCAGGCCGACAGCCCGAGCAGCGCGCCAACGCACAGCGGGAGCAGACGGGGATGGATCATGACCCACACGCCCCGGAACGGAGCGCGGGGCACCGCGCACCCAACCCGCTTGCAGCGCCCGAAAGGCGTATGTCGATCCGTTTCGTCATCCCGGTGCGCCTGGCCGTGTGTCTGTCGTGCCCATCCGACACTGGTTCTGGATTATGGCAGGAATCGGGACGAGAAACAGGATTATCGCAGTGCGGTGGCCGGGTTTCGCCGCCGCGCCCGCGCGACCGGGCCTGCGGTGTCGGCCCCGGCCACGCCGGAGCCGCGTGATGCCGCCAGGAAAACATGGCCCTAACGCTGCCGCCGCGCGAGAAAGGCGAGGCGTTCGAAAAGCGCCACGTCCTGCTCGTTCTTGAGCAGCGCGCCATGCAGTTTCGGCAGCGCCGAGGCCCCGTCGCGCCGCAGGTCCTCGGGCGTCAGATCCTCGGCCAGAAGCAGCTTGAGCCAGTCCAGCACCTCGGAGGTGGAGGGCTTTTTCTTCAACCCCTGCTGATCGCGGATCTCGTAGAACTGCGTCAGTGCACTGGTCAGAAGCTCGGATTTGATGCCGGGGAAATGCACCTCGACGATTCGCTTCATCACGTCCATGTCGGGGAATCGGATGTAGTGGAAAAAGCAGCGGCGCAGGAAGGCGTCGGGCAGTTCCTTTTCGTTGTTCGAGGTGATGATGACGACGGGGCGCGTGGCCGCGCGGACCGTCTCGCCGGTCTCGTAGACGAAGAATTCCATCCGGTCCAACTCCTGCAACAGGTCGTTGGGAAACTCGATGTCCGCCTTGTCGATCTCGTCGATCAGAAGGACGCATTTGCCGGGTGCCTCGAAGGCCTGCCACAGCTTGCCCTTGCGGATGTAGTTGCGCACGTCGTTGACCCGTTCGTCGCCCAACTGGCTGTCGCGGAGCCGGCTGACGGCGTCGTATTCGTACAGCCCCTGCTGCGCGCGCGTGGTGGACTTGATGTGCCATTCGATGATCGGCAGGCCCAGCGAACCGGCGACCTGCCGGGCCAGTTCCGTCTTGCCGGTGCCGGGTTCGCCCTTGACCAGAAGCGGGCGCTCGAGCGTCACCGCGGCATTGACCGCAACGGTCAGGTCCTCGGTCGCGACATAGCTGTCGCTGCCTTCGAAACGGGCGGTCATCGCGATCCTCCTCGACGGGTCCGCCTTGGTCTAGCGGCTTCGCCGGGGTGGGGGAAGGGGGGGCCCATGGCGGCAGCACGCGCTGCAACCTTGGCGGGAAAACCGGGCGTTTCGGCCCGGATGCGCATGAAAATCAGTCCCATGGCGTCTCCATGCCCCCGTCACGAAGGTGTCGTCCGTCCGACACGCAATAGAGACGTGACAAGGGGCGCGCGGTCTTGTAAGCGGGCGGCGAGGGGCCGGAGGGGTGCAGTATGCCAGACGGACATCGCGACGCCGGCGACGCTGAGGGGAGCGACATGAAGGCTGAAATTTTCCTGCCCGAAGACTATCGTCCGGCCGAGGACGAACCATTCATGAACGAGCGTCAGCTCGAGTATTTCCGGCGCAAGCTGATCTCGTGGAAGAACGACCTTCTCGACGAAAGCCGCGGGACCGTCGAGGCGCTTCAGGACGGCACGCGCAACATTCCCGACATCGCCGACCGCGCCAGCGAGGAAACGGATCGCGCGCTGGAGTTGCGGACCCGCGACCGCCAGCGCAAGCTGATCGCCAAGATCGACAGCGCGCTGCGCCGGATCGAGGAAGGCGAATACGGCTATTGCGAGGTCACCGGCGAGCCGATCAGCCTCAAGCGGCTCGATGCGCGCCCGATCGCCACGATGAGCCTCGAGGCGCAGGAGCGTCACGAGCGCCGCGAGAAGGTGCATCGCGACGACTGACCGCGCTGCGGTCCGCGCCGCGGCTTGGAATAAGGCAGGGGCACGCCCGCGGGGTGTGCCCTTTGTCGTTCTCGGGGGGATCATGCTGATCGGGCAGGAGGTGACGGTCGCCGGCGGCGGCATCGGCGGGCTGGCCGCGGCGCTGGCGTTGGCGCAGCATGGCGCGCAGGTCAGCGTTCTGGAACAGGCCCCCGCGATCGCCGAGGTCGGCGCGGGCATCCAGGTCTCGCCCAATGGCTGGCGCGTGTTGCAGGCCCTCGGCGTGGCCGAGGCGGTCGCCGCCAGCAGCCCCCGTTCGCGGGCCGTCCGTCTCAGGGATTTCCGCCGTGGGGCGGAGGTCTTCACGATGGAACTCGGCCGCGCGGATCAGCCCTGGCACCTTGTCCACCGTGCCGATCTCGTCTCCGCGCTGGCCGATGCGGCGCGCGCGGCAGGGGTGACGCTGCGGTTGGGCACCCGCGTCGCCGCGATGCGCCCCGAGGCGATGGGCACGCGCCTGTCGCTGGCCGACGGCACCGAGGAGCTGCATGGCCTGACGATCGCCGCAGACGGGCTTCATTCGCCGGCCCGCGCCGCGCTCAACCCGAAATCGCGCGCCTTCTTCACCGGGCAGGTGGCCTGGCGCTGCACCATCCCCGTGACCGACCCGGCCCCGCCCGAGGCGCATGTCTTCATGGGCCCGGGCCGCCATCTCGTGCGATACCCGCTGCGCGACCGGCGGCTGATGAACGTGGTCGCCGTCGAGGAACGCGACGGCTGGGCCGAGGAGGGCTGGCACCACCGCGGCGACCCCGACCACCTGCGCCGCGCCTTCACCGATTTCTGCCCCGAGGTGCGCGACCTGCTGGACCGCGCCGAGGAGGTGCATCTCTGGGGCCTCTTCCGCCACCCCGTCGCGGCGCGCTGGACCGAGCATCGCCTCGCGCTCCTCGGCGATGCGGCCCACCCCACGCTGCCCTTCCTGGCGCAGGGCGCCAACATGGCGCTGGAGGATGCCTTTATCCTCGCCCGCTGCCTGTCCGAAGACACCGACACCACGGCCGCACTTGCCCGATACGAGGCGCTGCGCCGCCCGCGCTGCGCGCGCATCGTGCAGGCGGCCAACGACAACGCGCAAAACTATCACCTCAGCCCCGGCCCGATGCGCTTCGCGGCCCATACCGCGCTCCGCGTCGCGCAGCGTGTGGCCCCGCAGGCGGTGACGCGTCGCTTCGACTGGGTGCACCGCTTCGACGCGACGGCCTGACCACGCACGCCGCCGCGTCCTTCATCTTGGCCGATACAACTCCGGGGGAATCCCGGAACGGGATGGGGGCAGAGCCCCCCGAATTTTCGCACGAAAATTCGCATCCGCGCCGCGCAAGCGGCGCGCGGGTCGACCGCGTCAGCGGGCGAAATCCCGGCGTCAGTCCAGCGTGTAGGGCGGCAGCGCCTTGAAGGCGTTCTTCAACGCCTCGCCCCAGCCCGAGGACAGCATCTCGTAGAAGGCATCGTCGCGCTCGATCCGCTGCACCCGGCCGGTCCGGAACGTGTCGGCCTCGTAGAGATGCAGGTCGAGCGGCAGACTGACCGAGAGGTTCGCCTTGATCGTCGAATCGAAGCTCAGCATCAAGAGCTTGACCGCATCCTCGAAGCTCATCTCCGGCTCGTAGGCGCGTACCAGGATCGGCTTGCCGTATTTCGTCTCGCCGATCTGGAAGAAGGGCGTGTCTTCTGCGGCCTCGACGAAATTGCCCTCGGGATAGATCATGAACAGCCGCGGCTCGCCGCCGCGCACCTGGCCGCCGAGGATGAGCGTCGCGGAAAACGGGCTGTCGGCCTGCGGCCCGTCGCGGCCCGATTGCTCGGCGATCACCTCGCGCAGCGTCTCGCCCACCAGCTTGGCGACCTGGAACATCGAGGGCGCGTCGAGGATCGAGGGATGACCGCGTTCCTCGGCCGGTTTCGCGCGCTCGTTCAACAGCGAGACGACCGCCTGGGTGGTGGCGAGGTTGCCCGCCGTCATCAGCGTGACCGAGCGTTCGCCCGCGCGCTCCCAGATGAACATCTTCTTGAAAACGCTGATGTTGTCCACGCCCGCATTGGTCCGTGTGTCGGACATGAACACCAGCCCGCGGTCGAGCTTCATCCCCACGCAATAGGTCATGCGCCTGTCCCCCTTGCCCCTGTTCCGCGTCCTACTGCTGCTGCACCTGGATGTCGATGGACATCGCCTCGCCGCTGCTGCCGTAGCGCAGGCCCGAGACCGGGGCTGCCTCGCGGTAGTCCAGGCCGGTGGCGACGCGGACATAGCGGGTGTCGGGGGAATAGCCGTTGGAGACATCGAAGCCGACCCAGCCCAGCGGCTCGATATGGGCCTCGGCCCAGGCGTGGCTGGCATCCTGGTGCACGCGGTCGTTCATCATCAGGTAACCCGAGACATAGCGCGCCGGATAGCCCATGGCGCGGGCGGCGGCGACGAAGATATGGGCATGGTCCTGGCAGACGCCCTGCCCGTGTTCGACCGCCTCCTCGGCGGTGGTGGTGGCCTCGGTCACGCCGGTCTCGTAGGGCACCGCATCGGTGATGCGGGCCGACAGCGCGTGCAGGCGCGGGATATCCTCGGGGTATTCGTCCTTGAGGCCCTTGGCCAGCGCCCGCACCCGCGGACCGGCGCGGGTCAGTTCGGTGGAGCCCGTGAAATACCACAGCGGCGCAAAGCCGCCGTGGCGCCCGGTGATGCCGGCCATGTCCTCGGTCTGCACCTCGCCCTCGCAATGCACCACGATCGACCTGGCCTGCGGGTCGAAGGAGATCAGCGTCACCCGGTTCTGGTGGTGGTCGGTATACTCGGTCTCGACCCGCCCGCCCTCGATCTCCATCGTCCAGGCCAGCACGGTCTGGCCCGTCCGGCTCTTGGGGATCAGGCGCAGGCGCTGCAATCCGTAGGGGACCGGCTGGTCGAAATGGTAGGTCGTGGTGTGCAGGATTCTGAGGTGCATGACGGGTCGCCTATCCCAGGAACCGGTAATCGGTCTCGACCTGCTGGCCGAGGCGCGCGACATCGGCGAGGAAATCGGTGATGAACTCGTGCAGGCCATCCTCGAACACGCGCTCGATCGTGCCATGGGTCAGCCGCGCCGACAACACGTCGATCCGGTCATGGCAGGGGTGGCGCTGGCTGTAGGCGCGTTCGAGATAGCCGAGATTGGTGGCGATCTTGCCCACCGAAAACGCAAGGCTGCGCGGCATGCGCCCGTCGAAGATCAGGAAATCGGCGATGCCCATCGGGCTGGTTTCGCCTTGGGTGATCCAGCGATAGGCGCGTTGCCCCGCGACCGAGCGCAGGATCGTCTCCCATTGCACGTTGTCGAGGGAGGATCCGATCTGGCTGATCGAGGGCAGAAGGACGTAGTATTTCACGTCGAGGATGCGCGCGGTGTTGTCGGCGCGTTCAAGGAAGGTACCCAGACGGCAGAAATCGAAGATGTCGTTCCTGAGCATCGTGCCGTGCATGGCGCCCCGCACCAGCGCCGATTGCTGCCGGATCAGCGCCAGCACCTCGGGCAGGTCGCGCGCCGAGACGGGGCGCGCCAGCGCCTGCTTCAGGATCATGTAGGTGTCGTTCACCGCCTCCCAGACCTCGCGGGTGATCGCGGTGCGCACCAGCCGCGCATTCATCCGCGCGGCCGAAATCGCCGACAGCACCGAGGAGGGGTTTGTCGCGTCCCGCAAGAGGAAGTCGATCGCCTTGGCCGCCTCGAGCGTCTCGTGCTTCTGGTAATAGAGATGGGCGACAGCGGCTGTCTGCAACACGCTGCCCCATTCGTCGTCGTCGCCGTCCGCTCGCGTCAGCGCGATGCGAAAGCCCGCTTCGATCAGGCGCGCGGTGTTCTCGGACCGCTCGAGGTAGCGGAACATCCAGAACAGGCCGCCAGCGGTTTTGCCCAGCATCGCCCTATTCCTCCAGCACCCAGGTGTCCTTGGTGCCGCCGCCCTGCGACGAGTTCACCACCAATGACCCTTTCTTCAGCGCGACCCGCGTCAGCCCGCCCGGCGTGATGGTGATCTTGTCGGGGGCGACCAGCACGAAGGGCCGCAGGTCCACGTGCCGCGGCGCCAGCCCCTTTTGCGTCAGGATCGGAACGGTGGACAGCGCCAGCGTGGGCTGGGCGATGTAGTTCGACGGCCGCGCCTCAAGCTTCTTGCGGAAAGCGGCCAGTTCCTTTTTCGAGGCGGCGGGCCCCACAAGCATCCCGTAGCCGCCCGAGCCGTGGACCTCCTTCACGACCAGCTCGGACAGGTTGTCGAGCACGTATTTCAGGCTGTCGGCATCGCCGCAGCGCCATGTCGGCACGTTTTGCAGGATCGCCTTTTCGCCGGTGTAGAACTCCACGATATCGGGCATGTAGCTGTAGATCGCCTTGTCGTCGGCGATGCCCGTGCCCGGCGCGTTGGCGATGGTGATGCCGCCCGCGCGGTAGACATCCATGATCCCCGGCACGCCCAGCTGGCTGTCGGGGTTGAAGCTGAGCGGGTCGAGGAAATCGTCGTCGACGCGGCGGTACAGCACGTCGATCGCCTTGTAGCCCTCGGTCGTGCGCATGGCGACCTTGCCGTCGACGATGCGCAGGTCATGCCCCTCGACCAGTTCGATCCCCATCTGATCGGCAAGGAAGGCATGCTCGAAATAGGCCGAGTTGTGGATGCCCGGCGTCAGGATCGCGACCGTGCAGTCGTTCGAGCAGTTCGTGGGCGCCGAGGCCGCCAGCGACCGGCGCAGGTCGCGTGGGTAATCCGAGACCGGCTGTACCTTGATGCGGGTGAAGAGCTCGGGGAACATCTGCAGCATCGTCTCGCGGTTCTCCAGCATGTAGCTGACACCCGAGGGGGTTCGGGCGTTGTCCTCGAGCACGAAGAACTCGTCCTCGCCGGTGCGCACCAGGTCGGTTCCGACGATATGGGTAAAGACGTTGCCGGGGGGCGCCATGCCGATCATCTGCGGCAGGAAGGCGTCGTTGCGGGCGATGATGTCGACCGGCACGCGGCCTGCGCGCAGGATCTCCTGCCGGTGGTAGATGTCGTGCAGGAAGGCGTTGATCGCGCGCACGCGCTGCTCGATGCCGCGGGTCAGCCGCGCCCATTCCCGCGCCGAGATGATGCGCGGCACGATGTCGAAGGGGATCAGCCGCTCATCCGCCTCGGCCTGCCCGTAGACGTTGAAGGTGATGCCGGTGCGACGGAAGAAGCGCTCGGCCTCGGTCGATTTCTTGCGCAACTCGCGCAGGTCCTCGCGGTCGAACCACGCGCCATAGCTGCCGTAGGGCCCGCGCGGCGCGCCGTCGGGGGCCAGCATCTCGTCGTAGAAGCGGTCTGTGTCGCTCATGGTGAATATTCGATGTCCCTCTGTTGCATCGGGGCAGACCGTGCGGAGAAGGGCCAGCCGATCGGCCCTGTTCACCCCTGTGCGTCGGGCTTCATGCTTAGTCTTTAGGCGATCTGCCTAGGATTCAAGCCAGATCGTAACGGGGCCGTCATTGGTCAGGCTGACGGCCATGTCCGCGCCGAAGCGCCCGGTTTCCACCTGCGGCCCCAGCGCGGCCAGCGCGCGGGCGAAGTGAAGGTAAAGGCGCTCGCCTTCTTCCGGGGGTGCTGCGGTGGAAAAGCCGGGGCGGTTGCCGCGGCTCGTGTCGGCGGCCAGCGTGAACTGGCTGACGACCAAGGCGCCGCCGTCCGTGTCGAGGAGCGAGCGGTTCATCTTGCCCGCGTCATCCTTGAGTATGCGCAATTTGGCGATCTTGGCGGCCATGCGCTCGGCCTCGGCTTCGGTGTCGCCCTGCATCGCGCAGACGAGGATCAGAAGGCCCGGCCCGGTGCGCCCGATCACCTCGCCCGCGACGGCGACCTGCGCCTCGGTCACGCGCTGGATCAGCGCCCTCATGCCAGCTCGTCCCGGCGCGGCGGGTTGGCGCCCGCGCGCGCCACGGTGACGGCGGCGGCGCGCACGCCGAGGGTGAGGGCCGCCTCCAGCACCTCGGGCGAGAAGCCCGCGCGCACCGATGCCTTGTCCATCGCGCCCGCATCCGCCAGCCCGGCCAGAAAACCCGCGTTGAACGTGTCGCCCGCGCCCACGGTATCGACCACCTCGACCCTTTGCGCAGGCACCCGCAGCGGATCGCCCGCGCCATGGGCCGTCACCCCCTCGGCCCCCTCGGTCACGAGGACCAGCGCAGGGCCCTTTTCCAGCAGCTTCCCGGCACGCTCGGCAAGCGCGCCTTCGCCCATCAGCCATTCCAGATCCTCGTCCGAGATCTTCACGATGTCGGCCGCGGCCAGCATCCGCTCCATCCGGGCGCGAAAGCGCGCCTCGTCGGTGATGAAGCCGGGCCGGATGTTGGGGTCGAGCATCACCAGCCTGTCGGGCGCGGCCAGCGCCGCCAGCGCCCCATAAGCCTCCGCGCAGGGTTCCACGGCAAGGCTGATGCCGCCGAAGAAGACGGCGCTGACATCGGTGGGCAGATCGGGCAGATCGGCCTCGGTCAGCATCCGGCCCGCCGTGTTCTCGTCGTAAAAGGCATAGCGCGCCTGCCCCTCGCTCAGCGTCACGAAGGCCAGCGTGGTGGGCCGGTCGGACCGCGCGGCCAGGCGGTGGTCCACCCCCGCCGCTGTCAGCACGGCGGACAGGCGCTCCCCGAAAAGGTCGGTGGACAGGCCCGAGAAGTAGCCGGTCTTGACCCCCAGCCGCGCCGCGGCCACCGCGGTGTTGAAGACCGAGCCGCCGGGGTAGGGGGCAAAGGCGGCCTCGCCGCGCTCCGTCTTGCGCGGCAGCATGTCGATCAGGGCCTCGCCCGCACAGAGCAGCATGGTGCATCTCCCGGTGTCTGTCGCGGCCCTGACTACGCGCTGCCCCCCGCGCGGGCCAGAGAATTTTGACGCAGGTCAAGGTTTCGGATGGTGAACACGGGTAATCACATGCCGTTGCATGTGTCCCCGATCGCATGGAGGTCAGAATGGTCGAGACATCGCATAAATCCGGTTTCCTGCCGTCGCTTGCCGACCCGTTCCGCAGCCTCGGCGCCCGCGTGGCCGACTGGTTCGCGCCCGCCTCCGAGGCCTCGGCCGACAGCGGCGCCTATCGCATCTCGATCGAGGTGCCTGGCGTCGCGGAACAGGACATCGACATCACGCTGCACGAGGGCGTGGTGACCGTCACCGGCAGGAAGGAGTCGGGCAAGACCGAACAGGGCGAGACATGGTTCTTCTCCGAGCGCGAGTTCGGCGCCTTCTCGCGCTCGTTCCGCCTGCCTCCCGATGCGGATGGCGACGGCATCGGCGCCGAGCTGAAGGACGGGGTGCTGACCCTCACGGTGCCCAAACGCCGCGACACCTCGCCCGAGGGCGCGCGCAAGGTCGCCATCACCAGGGGCTGAGCCCGCGGGCGGGGGGGGCGGCGCGCGGCTAGAAGCCGCCCTCCTCCAGCAGGGCGTAGCCATAGAGTGCCGCGCCGATGAGAATGGCCGCGGCGATCGCGGCGAGCGTGATCTTGATCCAGGACCACGGGCGTTCGCCCTGCACCTTGCCGGTCTGCCCGTTCACGACGAACCGGTAGGTGTCGCCCCGATACTTGTAGGCCGCGACCCAGACCGGCAGCAGGATGTGCTTGAAGGTCACGTCGTCGATGTGGATCTGCATGTGGTCGATGCGCTGCTCGTCACCGCCGATGTCGCGGCGGATGTCTTGCCTGATCTGCGCCTCCATCACCTGCTTGGCCTCTTCGAAGCCCTCGTCGAGCTGCACCTGGTAGCCCTCGGCGCGGAACCCCGAGAGAAACTCCGGCCTGTAGGGGTCGAGCGCGGTCAGATCCCAGGGCGCCAGCTGGTCGGTGAAGCGCTTGGGCAAGGACCGCGAGGCGAGGATGAGGATATCGTCGAACCAGCGAGCGACCCGGCCCGAACGGCGGCTCCAGCGGATGCGGCGCTGTCGCCGTGATTTCCCGTCGCTGCCCCGCACGGTCACGTAATAGGCGTCGCCCCTCTGGCCGCGATACTGCGTGGCGGTGTCGGCGTCATAGGTCCAGTAGGGGACGTAGATGCCATCCATCTTGCGGCCCTTCTTGGCGTATTGCTGCAAGCCGTTCGGCGCGAACCACAGCCGCCCCAGCCAGCCGTTCATCGCGTCATGGGCCTGCCGTTCGGTCAGCTGGAAGGGGATCACCCCCTTGGGCTTGATGTGACGATGGATGCCGGTGTCGGTGACCACGGGCGTGGCGCAGAAGGGGCATTCCTTGGCGTGGATATCGGCGTGGAATTCCACCTGTGCGCCGCAGCTGGGACAGCTCGAGACGCGCGTCTCCTCCATCTCCTGCGCGGGGAGCTTTGCCGCGATGGCGGTCTCGTAGTCCAGCTCCACCAGTGCGGGGGCATCACCGCCCCATGGGCCGCCCTCGACCTCCAGTGCCGCGGTGTGGCCGCAATGGTCGCAGATCAGCCGGTCGCCGCCCGGATCGAAGCGCATGTCGGCGCCGCACTGGTCGCAGGGAAACCGGTGTTCGTCCTGCGGGCGGGCGAGGGTTTCCTGGGTCTCGAACGTGCTCATCTCCGGGTGCTCCACGGGGGCGGTGTCGGTCCCTTTGTCACGTGTCGGGCGCGCCGGATCAAGGTCCGGGTTTCCACCGCCGCGCGCGATCCGGCCGGGCGTTGCCGGGTGCCTCCGACCGGCTCGGCCTTGCGGCCTGCGCCGGCCCGGACCCGGCCGCGCCGCGGGACTTCGGCCCGGTGCCGCGGCGGGCGCGTGTGGCGGCGGGGCGCACCGGCCCGGCGCTGTGCCGGTGGTTCTGTCGCTGTCCGTATTTTCGGGAAGATGAAGTCAGGTCTGGGTCGGCCCCCGGAACAGCACCGTGACCTTCGGCCCCGACGGGCATGGAGGCGCGAGCCTGCCGCCCGGACCGGTCTTGCCATGCACGAGATCGAGACACCGGCGGCAGCTTCACCTTTCCAGAAATACGGCCGCCGAGGGTGCCATTCCCTGCGCCCCCGGGACGGTCGGGCGCGGTCGCAGCGCGGAACGCGCTGCCGGGCCCAACGGGGACCGGGTGCCGCAGGCATCCCGCGTCCCGGGCGGGAGCGCCCCCTTGCGTGGGCCGGGGCGACCCGGCCGGGGGCCTCAGACCGGCGGTGGGGGCGGGGGCGGCATGACCGTGAAGAGCTGGGCCAGCTCGGTCACGTCCTCGGCCTTCTTCCAGCCGTCCTGGCCCTGCGTCCAGACGAAGCTCTCGCGCGTCAGCTCGCCCGATCCGGCCATGCGCCCCAGATCGGCCTTGGAGAAGGGCCCTTTCGTCTGGCCGTTCTCGGCGATGTGCCAGACATGTTCGACCGGTGGCGGAGGCGGTGCGGCGTGGGTCCCATGGGCGGCCTGGTGGGGCTGTGCCTGCGCCGGGGCCTGCTGGCCGCCGATGCCCTGCGCGACCTGGTTCGCCATGGCCATGCCCATCCCCATGCCGAGGCCCTCGCCCATGCCGCTGCCGCCGGGGGCGTCCGCGGCCGCGCGCATCGCCTCGGCGGTCTGGAACTGGGTGTACTTGTTCAGATCGCCCACGACGCCCATCGAGGTGCGCCGGTCCAGCGCCTCCTCCACCGCGGGGGGCAGCGAGATGTTCTCGATGTAGAGTTCGGGCAAGGTCAGCCCGTACTGGTCGATCGTGTCCGAGATGCGGCTGGCCACCAGTGTGCCGAACTCGCCCGTGTTGGCCGCCATGTCGAGCACCGGGATGCCCGAGCCCGCCACCACCTGGCTGAACTGCTGCACGATGATGTTGCGGATCTGGAAGGTCACCTCGTCGGTGGTGAATTCGCCGTCGGTGCCCACGATCTCGGTCATGAAGCGGCCGGCATCGGCGACGCGCACGGTATAGGTGCCGAAGGCGCGGATGCGCGTCGGCCCGAACTCGGGATCGCGCAGCATGATAGGGTTCTTCGTGCCCCATTTCAGATCGGTGAAGCGGTTGGTGTTGACGAAGTAGATCTCGGACTTGAAGGGCGATTTGAACCCGTGGTCCCAGTGCTGCAGCGAGGTCATGATCGGCATGTTGTTGGTCTCGAGCATGTAGAGACCGGGGGTGAAGATATCGGCCAGCTGCCCCTCGTGGATGAAGACCGCGACCTGCCCCTCGCGCACGGTCAGCTTGGCACCGTACTTGATCTCGTGGCCGTAGCGCTCGAAGCGGTAGACCATGGTGTCACGGGTGTCGCTGGTCCATTCGATGACGTCGATGAACTGGCCGGAGAGGAAGTTGAAGACCATGGCGTGACCCTTGAAGCGGAACGGTTGTCGGAACACAGGATAGGCGCTTTGGCCCGCCCGCGCTAGAGCGGGAGCGCACGGGTCGCCAAGAGCGTCAACAGACCCCCGGCCAGCGCTGCCGCGGCACAGATCGGAAGGGTTCTCGACAGGACCGCGCCTTCGCGTCCGACAAGGCCGACCGTCGCCGATCCCGCGATGATGTTGTGCGGCGCGATGATGTTTCCAACGGCCGAGCCGAACCCTTGCGCGGCCGCCAGCGCCAGGGGCGGCAGGGCCAGCTGCGCCGCGACCCCGGTCTGGAACTCGGTGAAGAGGATGTTCGACGCGGTGGCCGAGCCGGTGACGAAGGTGCCAAGAACCCCGATCAGAGGTGCCAGCAGGGGCCAGACGGCGCCCGTGGTGGCCGCGGCCTCGGCCAGGGCCCCGATCAGGCCGCCATGCACCATCACACGGCTGAGCGCGAGCATCGCCAGCAGGGCCAGCGCCACGGGCCAGGCGCGGGCCAGTGCGCCGCGGGCAGCAGCCGGCAACTCGGCGGTGCGGCCCGTGGCCGCCGCGCCCAGCACAAGGCCCGCGATCAGCAGCGTGCCGGGGTGGTAGAGGGGCGCGAAGCTCCCCGAAAAGCGCGCGCCCATCGTCCAGTCCAGGGTCCAGCCGCCCAGGGCCGCCTGCACCGGCCCGATCAGGCGGGTGGCGAGGACAAGGGCGAGGATCGCCGCATAGGGCGCGAGGTCTCGGGCCAGTGCCGCGAGGTTGGGCACGGTGCCCCGGCTACGCCGCGCCAGCACCGCGGCGAAGGCGGCCAGCCCGATCAGCGCACCGCCGAGGCTGGGAAGTTCGGGGCCCGTGAGCGCGGCAAGCGCCACCGAGGGCAGCGCGAAGCAGAGCCACGCGAGCGCCGTCCACGCGAGGTCCGACGCGATCAGGCGGCCCTCGCCCGCCAGCCGCACCGTGGCCAGCAGCAACAGGGGCGAGATCGCCGCCTGCATCAGCGCGACAAGACCCGAAAGCGCCGTGGGCGACAGCCCGGTCAGGTCGATCTGCGCCAGCGTGGGCGTGCCCACCGCCCCGAAGGAGACACCCGCGGCATGGCCCAGCAGTGCGAGGACGACAGCGCGCACCGGCGGGTAGCCAAGCCCGACCAGCAGCGGGGCGGCCAGCGCCACCGGCGTGCCGAACCCCGCCGCCCCCTCCATGAACAGGCCGAAGAACCACGCGATCAGGATCGCCTGCACCCGCCGGTCCGCGGTCAGGCCGGTCAGCGCGTCGCGGATGCGGTCGAGCGCGCCTGTGCGCGACTGGAATTCGTAGAGCGCCAGCGCGGGCAGCACGATCCAGAGGATCGTCGCGGTCGAGGTCAGCGCCTCGGCCCCCGCGCCGGTCAGCGTCGCCGTCACGCCGCCGGGCATCCCGAACAACCCGAGCGCCACCACCAGCGCCGCAGCAAGCCCCAGCGCACCGGCCCGCGCCGCCGAGAGATGGGCAAGCCCCATCGCGGCGAGCACGATCGCGAGCGGCAGGGCCGAGGCCAGCGCGGTCACGTCAGGACGGCCCGCCGAGCAGCTCTTCGGCCATCTGGCGGATCAGCGGCGCGTTTGCGCCGGGTTCGAGACCCGGTTCCAGACGACGGTCGTAGAGGATGCGCAACAACAGCTCGTCATGCCGGGTCAGCAGCGCGAATTCCTCGTCATCGTTGAAGATCGAGGGCCGCGCGGCGGGGCTGTCATTGGGCAGCCCGAGGCCCTGCGCGACCTCTTCATGCACGCAGGAGCGCCGCAAGAGGCTGGGGTGTTCGTCACGGATGACGGCGATGGCCGAGACATAGACAGGCCGCCCCCCGGTTTGCGAGAAGGCATAGACGGCGCAAAAGGTCGACCGGGGCATCGCCTCGATCTCGGCGATGGTCTCGGCGCCGACGCCGGGCACCAGTCGGCGCACGAGATCGCCCGCCGAGGTCTGCGCATCGCGGTCGAGGTAGAGCACATGGAAATTGCCGCCGGAATTGACCGTCGTGATCGGATGGCCCGTCACGCGGGCCAACCGCGTGGCGTAGGTGCTGAGAACCGAGCGGTCCTCGGCCCGCTGCTCGGGGCTGACGGAGGGGCCGAAATGCGCCTGCAGGCGCACCGGCTGCTCCCAGCGCCGCAGGCGCGCGGGCGTCTGGCGCTGCACGAAACGCCCGCCGACCAGCGTGTATTCGTCGTAAAGCGCGATCCGCTCGAAATTCGCGGCCAGCATCGCCGCCGAGAAGGGCGCATCCCTCGCCCCGTCATCGGTGCGCAGAAGGCCGTCCGCGACCAACCGCGCCTCGATGCCTTGGTAATAGCGCGCGAAGGCCGCGCTTTCCGCCGAGGGGGCAGGGGCCTCGGCCCGCGCTTCGGGGCGGGGCGAGACCTCGGGCGCCGGCGTCATGACGCAGGCGCCCAGCATCAGTGCCGCGGCACCCGTGACCAGCCATGTCGTCGGGTGCTGCGCCATGGCGGATCAGTCGGCCGCCGGCGAGGCCGGGGCCGGCTGCGGCGCGCGCGCCGATGCGGAGGCCAGCGTGTCGCGCAACTCGGCCTCCATCTTCTGCATCTCGGTCTCGGCCTCGGCCCGGCGGCGCTTGCCCTCGTCGGCGATCTGCAGGCTTTCCTCGATCGTGGCGATCAGCTCGGCGTTGGCCTGTTTCACCGCTTCGATGTCGAAGACGCCGCGCTCCATCTCTTCGCGGACGATGCGGTTGCTCTCGCGCAGGTTGGCCGCGTTCTGCGTCAACAGCTCGTTGGTCAGGTCCGTCGCCTCGCGCACGGCCTTGGCCGCGTCGGTCGAGCGCTGGATCGTGACCGCCTGCGCCAGCTGCGTCTCCCACAGCGGCACGGTGTTCACGAGGGTGGAGTTGATCTTGGTCACGAGCGACTTGTCGTTCTCCTGCACCAGCCGGATCGAGGGCAGCGACTGCATCGTCACCTGCCGCGTGAGCTTGAGGTCATGGACACGCCGCTCGAGGTCGTCACGGGCCGCGCGCAGGTCGCGCAGTTCCTGCGCCTTGATCACCTGGTCGTTCTCCGGTGCGGCCTGCACCTCGGCCTCCTTGGCGGGGATCGTCTCCTCGTCGAGTTCGCGCAGCTTTTCCTCGCCCGCAGCGATGTAGAGCGCCAGCTCGTCGTAGAAATCCAGCGTCTTCTCGTAGAGCAGGTCGAGCGACTTGATGTCCTTCATCAAGGTGTGCTCGTGCTGCAGCAGGTTCTCGGTGATCCGGTCGATCTGGTCCTGCACCTGTTCGTATTTCGCCATGAAATTGTGGATCGGCTTGGCCTTTCCGAACAGGCGTTCCCACCAGCTCTGCTTGCGGTTGGGGTCCAGTTCATCGACGGAAAAGCCGCGGATGGTGCCGACGATCTCGCGCAGGCTGTCGCCAGCGGGGCCGACATCCTTGTTCTTCACGCCCTGCAGCATCGACTGGCTGATCTGCTGCAATTCCGCCTGCGCGGCCGAGCCGAAGGACACGATCGAGTTGGTGTTGGCCATGTCGATCTCGGCCACCCGCTTGCGGATCTCTTCGGCCGTGGGCGCATCGGCGGCCGGCAGGGGCACGAGATCGGCACTGGGTTCCGGCAGGACGATGGCGTTCAGTTCGTCGACCATCTTGGCGGCCTCTTCGGCCTGTTGGCGGACTTGGGTGGTCATGGGTCTGTCCTCATTACTCGATATGAAGGTTTTCACGGTTCAGGCGCTCGCGCAGAACCTCGGTTTCGATGTCGAAATCGGTGCGGTCGTCGGTCAGCATCACCTGCGTGCGCTTGGCGAAATTGGTCTCGAGGTCGTCGAGAAAGGCGATGTAATCGGCGCGGATCTGCGGGTCGCGGTTGCGGGCGTAGAGATCGGTGAACTTGACCGTCGCATCCCGCGCGCCCTGCAGGTAGACGCCGAGGTAGCGGCGCGCTCCGGCCAGGTCGCGCGGGTCGGCCTCGACTTGACGGAACATCCCCCGGACCGTCGCCTCGAAGCTGTCGACGCGCGCCTCCAGTTGACGGTCGCGGGCGCGCTTGATCGCGTCGGTCATCTGGTCCAGCACCTTTTCGGCCTCGTCGATCTTGCGCGCGATGCGGTCGGTCTGCAGGCGGTCCACGCCCTCCAGCCCCTTGTCCTTCAGCGGGTCGAGCCCGAAGGCGCCGAGGTGCAGCGCACCCGCGATGGCGCCCACCACGAGGGCGGTCGCGATGTTCCACTGCCCGCCGAAGACGAGAAGGCCCACGCCCACCCCCATCAGGACCGAACCGAAGATCTTGCGCGGGATCGCCGGACGGCGGGCGACCTTGCGCTCGGCGAAAGCATCCTCGGCGCGCACCCCGTCGCGGGTCAGCCACGCCGAGAGAATCAGCACCGCTGCGCCTGCGAGGTCCGTCGCCATGGCCGTCACCGGCTGGAAGAAGGCGGGCAGCATCGCGAAAAGCGGCAAGATGAACAGGATGTTGAGCTTGGCGCCATGGCGCATCGGCTTGCGGCCCTTGAAGCTGGGCACCTCCAGCCGTTGGGCCGTCACCATCTCGCGCGCGATGTCGGTGTCGCGCTGTCCGGTCGGGCTGAACTCTCCTCCAAAGCGTTTTGCCATGTCACAGAACCCCGAAGCCGCCGAAGCTGGCCATGACCACGACGACCACGAGCGCGAAGAAGGATACGCCTTGCAGAAAGCTCGAACTCATACCACCCCCGGAGGATCAAATGCCTTGTCGGCGACACGTTAGAAAGGTTTCCAAGGAAAAACCAGACATCGCACAACATCCGGTGGTTTCCCGCCGGTCAATGGAACAGATCGGAGGTCTGGCAGGTCGGCACAAGGCCCCGGATGCGGGGAACGGGCCGGCCACGCTCCCCGTTTCAGGGACGGTCGGGCGCAGCACGGCGCATCGGGATCGCGAACGCGGCGGATCGCTGCGGTCCGGGCCGGTGCAGCGCCTCGGCCAGTCGCGGCAACAGGTCCGTCTGCCCCGGCGCGCAGAGCGCGCGGTAAAGGCGGAACAGGCCGGGCCGCAGGTAGGTCGACCAGTGACAGATGCGTGTCGTCGGTGCGCGTGTCGCAAATCCGAGGCTCCGAAGGGCTGCAAGGCCGTGCGGGCAGTCCACCCGCAGATCGGTCCAGCCCGCCAGATCGGGCAGGCCCGCCGCCAATGGCCAATCGGTCAGCCGCGGCGGTGGAACGCTCAGCCGGAACAGCGCGTCAAAGGGCGCGTTCTCGCCGCTGGTCACGTTGAGAACCTGCACCGCACGCCCCGCCGGACTGCGCATCGCGCTGCGGGCGTGATCGCGGTATTCCGCGCCCGACAACAGGATGATGCGGTCGACATCGCCGCGGGGCAATGCGGCCAACGCGGACAAGGCCACGCGCGCGCCCAGCGAATGGGCGATGATGTTCACGTGAACTCCGGGCCGCAACATGTTGATACATCGAATCATGCCTGCCATCTGGGCGCCGATGTCGAAGGCGCGCTGCGCAACCCGGTCCAGCCGCCCGCGCGCCTGCCAGCCAAACCCGATGCCAAGTCCCGCACCGGGCCTGTCGAGGTGGAGGTGGCGCGGCCAGCTCACCGCCTTCCAGCAGCTGCGGGTCGGGGCCAGCGCCAGGATGTGGCGATGCGGATCATGCGCCGCCGCACCCGGTGCAAAGCGGAACCCGTGCACCATCACGGTGACCGCGGCCCCGTCGGGCAGCGCCTGCAGGGCGGCGAACAGGTCCTGTTCGCCCTGCCACCCGTCCGGACCCGCAGTGATCGACACCAGCGCCATGCCACTTGTCCCTGCCGCATCTGGTGTGTGGATAGCCTGCGACCGCAACATTTCGATAAACGGCACGCGACACTTGCGTGACGGGGCATGCGGGCGCCGCGCGACGGCTTGACGGGCGGCTGCGACCGGCGTAGCCAAACGCCACCGTGGCGATTTGTGAACCGGATTGCGGGCCACGCTAAACAAACCGCTAAAGAGGTCGTGGACGCCCAGCCTTCCGCTCGCCCCCGACCGTGCCCGCCCTTGGGGGAGACCCCGGGCCATGAGAGGAAAGGACAGGGGCATGAAGGACGCATCCCCCCGTAGCACGTGGAAAAAACGCACCCGCGCGGTGCATTCCGGCACCCGACGCAGCCAGTATGGCGAGGTGAGCGAGGCGCTGTTCCTGACGCAGGGCTTTGTCTACGACAGTGCCGAGGCCGCCGAGGCCCGCTTCATCGAAACCGGCCCCGACGAATACATCTACGCCCGCTACGGCAACCCCACCGTGCGGATGTTCGAGGACCGCATCGCCGCACTGGAAGGGGCCGAGGATGCCTTTGCCACCGCCAGCGGCATGGCCGCGGTCAACGGCGCGCTGGTCTCGATGCTGCGGGCGGGCGACCATGTCGTCGCCGCGCGCGCTCTTTTCGGGTCCTGCCTTTACATCCTCGAAGAGGTGCTGACGCGCTACGGGGTCGAGGTGAGCTTCGTCGACGGCACGGACCTGGCGCAATGGGAAAAGGCCATCAGGCCGGACACTTCTGCGGTGTTCTTCGAGTCGATTTCGAACCCCACTCTGGAAGTCGTTGATATCGCGTCTGTTTCGCGGATCGCTCATGCGGTCGGCGCGCTGGTGATCGTCGACAATGTCTTCGCCACGCCGGTGTTCCAGGACACGCTCGGCCTGGGCGCCGATGTCGTGATCTACTCGGCCACCAAGCATATCGACGGGCAGGGCCGCTGCCTTGGCGGGGTGATCCTCGGCTCGCAGCAGTTCATTCGCAAGACGGTCGAGCCCTACATGAAGCACACGGGCGGGGCGATGTCCCCCTTCAATGCCTGGGTGATGCTGAAATCGCTGGAAACCGTCGAGCTGCGCTGCCGCGCGCAGGCCGACGCGGCGCAGCGCATCGCCGAGGCGCTGGAGGGGCGGCCGGGGCTGGCGCGCGTCCTGTACCCGGGCCTTGCCAGCCATCCCCAACGCGCGCTGGCCGCGCGGCAGATGGAGGCCGGCGGCACGGTCATCGCGCTGGACCTGACCGGCGGGCAGGAGGCGGCGTTCCGCTTTCTCAACGCCTTGGAGATCATCACGATTTCCAACAATCTCGGCGATGCGAAATCGATCATCACCCACCCCGCCACCACCACCCACCAGCGCCTGACCGAAGAGCAGCGTCAGGCGCTCGGCATCACCCGCGGGCTGGTGCGGCTGTCGGTCGGCCTCGAGGACCCCGAGGACCTGATCGCCGACCTGACCGCCGCGCTGGCGGAGGCGGGCGCATGAACGGCCTCATCATCCGCCCCTGCCGCGTCACCGACGCACCGGGGCTGGCCGCGCTCTACCACCGCGCCGTGCGCGAGGGAACGGCGGCCCACTACACCGAGGCGCAGCGCGCGGCCTGGTCGCCCGCTCCGCCCAATGGCGAGGAGTGGCGCCGCCGCCTGATCGAGGCCGACACGATCCTCGCCGAGCGGAACGACCGGCTTCTGGGCTTCATGACGCTGGACCTGTCCACCGGCTGGCTCGACTTCGCCTATGTCGCGCCCGAGGCGATGGGGCAGGGCGTGGCCGAAACCCTCTATGCCGTGCTCGAGGGGCGCGCCCGCGCCGCGGGGCTGACCCGGCTCGAGACCGAGGCGAGCCTTTTGGCCGAACGCTTCTTCGCGCGGCGCGGCTGGCGGATCGAGAAACGGCAGGAGGTCGAGCGCAACGGCATCCGCCTGCCCAACGCCGTCATGGCCAAACCCCTGACACAAAAGCGGAAAGCGGCGGCATGAGGCCCTTTCTCGTCCTTCAGCTGCGCCCCGAGACCGAGGCCGCCGACGAGGAATTCGGCGCCTTCCTCGACCGCGGCGGGCTGCGTGCGGACGAGGTGCATCGCATCCGCCTCGACCAGCGCCCGCTGCCCGCGCTGTCGCTGGACGATTACGCCGGCATCATCGTCGGCGGCGGACCGGGCTGCGTCAGCGACCCGCCCGAGGCGAAGCTTCCGCTCGAGGCGCGGATCGAGGCCGAGGTGATGGGCCTGATGCCCGAGGTCCTGGCCCGTGACATGCCCTTCATGGGGTGTTGCTACGGCATGGGCATCCTTGGCGCCACGCTCGGCGCGCCCGTGGGCAAGACCCGCTATGGCGAGCCGATCGGCGGCGTGGATTGCACCGTGACCGAGGCGGGTGCCGCCGACCCGCTGCTCGCCGATCTTCCGGGCGCATTCCGCGCCCTTGTCGGCCACAAGGAGGCGGTCGAGGCGCTGCCCGAGGGTGCCGTTCACCTCGTCGCCTCCGACACCTGCCCGTTCCAGATGATCCGGGCGGGCCGCAACGTCTACGCCACGCAATTCCACCCCGAGGCGCAGGGCGAGAATTTCGCCAACCGCATCGAGATCTACAAGCACCGTGGCTATTTCGACCCCGCCGAGGCCGAGGCGCTGACCGCGGCGTGCCTTGCCGAGGTGGTGACGGTGCCGCAGCTGATCCTGTCGCGTTTCGTCGCAAGATGCCGCGCGGGGGCGGCCGGAGCACTGAAATCGGCTCAATAAATGCCTGAAATGTGATCCGTTTCCGGGCCTTTAGCGTAAAAATTCCGAACGACAAGATTGGGCAGCCATCCCGGCGCACCTATCTTGGCCCCCGTGACCGGGTGGAAAGGGACGACCGACATGAACATCCACGTGACCGAGATGACCGAGGCGCCAAGCCGCGCCGAGGCCGAAACCGCGCTGGCCCGCCTCAAGGCCTGGGCCGCCGAGGCGACCGAGGCCGAGATCGCCGCGCTGGACCCCGCCGTCGGGCGGCTGGTGGGCGACGGCTACCCCGCCTTCCGGCGCGACTACCCCAGCGACTTCCGCACAGACGGCGCCTACAAGGATACGCTACCCGACCTGCAGAACGGTCCATCCTCGCTGATCCGGGGCGCCAACCGGCAGATCCAGCACGTCGGCATTTCCAACTTCCGCCTGCCGATCAACTACCACACCCGCGACAATGGCGACCTCACGCTGGAAACCAGCGTCACCGGCACCGTCAGCCTCGAGGCCGACAAAAAGGGCATCAACATGAGCCGCATCATGCGGTCCTTCTATGCCCATGCGGAAAAGACCTTTTCCTTCGAGGTGATCGAGGCCGCGCTCGACGATTACAAGTCCGACCTCGAAAGCTTCGACGCCCGCATCCAGATGCGCCTGTCCTTCCCGGCGCGTGTGAAAAGCCTGCGCTCGGGCCTGTCGGGCTACCAGTATTACGACATCGCGCTGGAACTGGTGGAGCGCGACGGGGTGCGCCAGAAGATCGTGCATCTCGATTACGTCTATTCCTCGACCTGCCCCTGCTCGCTGGAACTCAGCGAACATGCCCGCGCCACCCGCAACCAGCTGGCCACGCCGCATTCCCAGCGCTCTGTCGCGCGCATCTCGGTCGAGGTGGCCGAGGGGCAGGGCTGCCTGTGGTTCGAGGACCTGATCGAGATGGCCCGCGCCGCGGTGCCGACCGAAACGCAGGTGATGGTCAAGCGCGAGGACGAGCAGGCCTTTGCCGAACTGAACGCCGCCAACCCGATCTTCGTCGAGGATGCCGCCCGCCTGTTCGCCGAGCGGCTGCATGCCGATGCGCGCGTGGCCGATTTCCGCGTGGTGGCCAGCCACCAGGAAAGCCTGCACAGCCATGACGCCGTCAGCGTGCTGACCGAGGGCGAAACCTTCGCCCAGGCCAGCCTCGATCCGCAGCTCTTCGCCAGCCTCATTCATCGCGGCTGAGCCGCGATGAGCCATGGGGCCTCACGCCCGGCGGCTGGCGCCGGGCGTTATCCGCGGGACGCGCGACGCCTCAGCCGCGACCGAAGCCGACCGGGTCGGTGATCCGGCCCCCGAAATCGCGGTCGGTGATGCCGGTGCGATAGGCCCGGCGCGGGCCCCGGCCGAATCCGACCGGATCGGTGATGTTGCCGTTGTCGGCGTCGGTGATGCCGGTGCCGGTCATCACGGGCACGCAGCCCGACACCGCTGCGCCACCCAGGCCGAGCGTGCCGATCCCGAAACCGCGCAGCATGGTGCGGCGGTTCACCCCGCGTTTCGTTTCGATCTGGCCGTCATCCAGGCTGGGCTTCGGCGTCTTGTGCTTGTCGTCAGGCGTATCGCTCATGTCTCGTATCCTCCATGAAATGCGTCGAGCTTGGTAATGATCAGGCGTCGCGATCCTTCGCGGGGGCCGCGTCGGCATCGGTCGCGGCCTTCGGAGCCGTGTCCGAATCGGTATGGGCATGCGCGTCGCTGTCCACGTCACTGCCCGCGGCCGCGCCGGAGGGGCCGGTGCGCCGTTGATAGGTCGCGATATCGCTGTCGCTGAGCGAGCGTTTCGTCTTGGTCTCGGCCAAGTCTGTGTCCCCCGTCTGGCTTGGCCCGTTGCGTGAACGATGGGCCGGCTGGTCGCCCGCCGGTGCATGCCGGGCGGGTCATTGGGTTGTCACGCAAATCAGACATCAAGACCGATCCGTTTTCAATGTTTTCCGTGACCGCCGGGCCGCGGGGCCAGCTTGACAGGGCGGCGGGCAGGGGCCAACGCTCCGCGCCATGTTCGATATCAGACCCGTTGGCTACGTCCTCGGCCTGCTCACGGTGGTGATGGGCGGCGCGATGCTGTTTCCCATGGCGCTCGACCTTGCCGACGGCAATCCCAACTGGCAGGCCTTCGCCGTTTCGGCGGGCATCGCCGTGATGCTGGGCCTGAGTGTTGCCCTGTCGACGGCCAATTACGACCTCAAGCAGATGAGCGTGCGGGCGGCCTTTCTGCTGACCACCTCGACCTGGGTCGTGTTGCCGATGGTGGGGTCGATGCCCTTCCTGCTGGGGGCGCCCGATGTCGGGCTGACCGATGCCTATTTCGAAGCGGTCTCGGGCATGACCACCACCGGGTCGACCGTGTTCACCGGCCTCGACGACCTGCCGCGGGGGGTGAACCTGTGGCGGGGCATCCTGCAATGGCTGGGGGGGCTGGGGATCGTCATCGTCGCGCTGATCTTCTTGCCGGTGATGCGGGTGGGCGGCATGCAGTTCTTTCGCAGCGAGGGGTTCGACACGCTGGGAAAGGTCCTGCCGCGCACCATCGACATCTCGCGCGGCCTGCTCAGTGCCTATATCGTCCTCACCCTGGCCTGCGCCGCGACCTACGGGGCGCTCGGGATGGAAGGTTACGCGGCGGTCGTCCATGCCCTGACCACGGTGTCCACGGGTGGTTTCTCGACCACCGATCTCAGCTTTGCGGCCTTTTCGGGGCCGGCGGAATACGCGGCGGTGGTGTTCATGATCCTCGCCTCGGTTCCCTTCATCCGGTTCATCCAGATCGCCAACGGCGACCGCTACGCGCTGATCCGCGATGTCCAGGTCAGGGCCTATCTGCGCTGGCTGGCCTATGCCTGTCTCGCCGTCATCCTGTGGCGTCTCGTGATGCTCGGCCACGATTGGGAGCCTGCGCTGCGCGAGTCGATCTTCAACGTCGTGACGCTCTTCACCGGGACGGGCTACGGCAGTGCCGATGTCACCTCCTGGGGCAGCTTTCCCTTCGTGGTGATCTTCGTGGTCGGGCTGATCGGCGGGTGCACGGCCTCGACGGGCTGTTCGGTCAAGGTGTTCCGCTACCTCGTGCTGAAACAGGCCCTCATCACGCAGGTCAAGCGCCTGCTGAGCCCGCACACCGTCTCCATGCCGCGCCTGGACGGGCGACCGATCGAGCAGGACGTGATGGACTCGGTCATGGCCTTCACGGTGCTGTTCTTCCTCACGCTCGGGGTCACGGCGCTGGCGCTGTCGCTGACGGGCCTGTCGACGCAGACGGCGATCACCGCGGCCTGGACCTCGGTCGCCAATATCGGCCCCGCCTTCGGCCCCGAGGTCGGCCCCACGGGGGCGATGGACGGGTTTCCGACCTCGGCGAAATGGATCATGATCGCAGGGATGCTGCTGGGCCGGCTCGAGTTGCTGGCGGTCTTCGTGCTGTTCACGACGCGGTTCTGGCGCGAGTGAGGCGTCAGCGCGCGGCGATGGCCCGCCCGGCCGCCACGCCCGACGACCAGGCCCACTGGAAATTGTAGCCGCCCAGCCAGCCGGTCACGTCCATCGCCTCGCCGATGATGTAGAGGCCCGGAACCTTTTGCGACTCCATGGTTTTCGAGCTGACCGCATCGGTGGCCACACCGCCCAGCGTCACCTCGGCGGTGCGATACCCCTCTGACGAGGTTGGCGTCACCACCCAACCCGCCAGCCGGTCGGCGAGGCGTTGCAGCGACGCGTCGGACTGGTCGCCGAGATTGCCCTCGACCTGCCAGAGCCCCGCCAGATGTTGCGCGAGCCGGTTGGGCAGGATCTCGGCCAGCGCGGTCGTGACCGCCTTGCCGCCCGCCTGCGCCCGGCGCGTGCGCAGGTGGTCGAAGATGTCGAGATCGGGCCGCAACCGGACGGTCAGCGCGTCGCCCTCGCGCCAGTAGGACGAGATCTGCAACACCGCGGGCCCCGAGAGGCCGCGGTGGGTGAACAGCATCGCCTCGTCGAAGCCCGCGCCGTTGCAGGTGATCCGGGTCTCGACCGCGGTGCCGGCCAGTCCGGCAAAGACGGCTTTCTGCGCCTCGTCGAAGGTGAGCGGCACGAGGGCGGGGCGCGTCTCGGTCACGCGGTGCCCGAATTGCTCCGCGATCCGGTAGGCGAGCCCGGTCGCGCCCATCTTCGGGATCGACTTGCCCCCGGTGGCCAGCACGAGGTGATCGGCGGTGACGGTCACGGCCCGGCCGGCGCGGGTCAGCCGGGCACGAAAGGCAGTGCCGTCATGGGCGATCTCATCGACGGAGGTTTCCAGCCAGAGCGGGGTGTCGCCCATCTCGGCGCGCAACAGGGCGATGATGTCCTTGGCCGACCGGTCGCAGAACAGCTGCCCCAGCGTCTTTTCGTGCCACGGGACGCGATGGCGCGCGACGAGGTCAAGGAAATCCCACTGCGTGTAGCGGCTGAGGGCGGATTTGCAGAAATGCGGGTTCTCCGACAGGAAGGTCTCGGGCGCGGTGTGCAGGTTGGTGAAGTTGCAGCGCCCGCCGCCTGAAATGCGGATCTTTTCACCGGGGCTGCGGGCGTGGTCGATCACCAGCGCGCCGGGCCCGGCGTGGGCCGCGCACATCATGCCCGCCGCACCGGCGCCGAGGATCAGGGTTCTGACGTGGGTCATGGTCTCCGGTCAGGGTTTGCGCCGATGTCACCGTCCCGGAGGGGCGAAGCAGTCCGTTTCGCCGGGTGTGCGCCCTAGTCCGAGAAGTTGCGGCTGTCCTTCAGCTGGTCCCAGGCCCAGACCACCTCCTGCAGGCGGTCCTCGTCCGAGCGGTCGCCGCCGTTCATGTCGGGGTGCAGCACCTTGATGAGGGCCTTGTAGCTCTGGCGGATCTCGGTCTTGGTCGCGCGGTCGGTGACCTCGAGGATCTCGATCGCCTTGCGCTCGGTCGGCGGCAGCTTGCGCCCGGCGCCATTGGCGCGCCCCGGGTTGCGTGTCGCGTTGCCGCCCAGCACCTGGTGGGCGTCGTCGATGCCCAGCCGGGCCCAGGCCTGTTCCTCGGCGGATTTCTTGAACGGCTTGGTGGGCCGGTCCCAGACGCGGTCGCGGTCGAGCTGGGCCTCCATCTCGGCCTCGGTGGTGCCTTCGAAGAAGTTCCACTTGAGGTTGTACTCGCGGACATGCTCGCGGCAGAACCACTTGTAATCCTCGAGATTGTCGGGACTTTTCGGCGCGCGGTACTGGCCCGGTTCCTCGCAGCCCTCGTGTTCGCAGACGCGCTGCGAGGTTTCGAAGGCGCCGGACATGCCGCGGCGACCGGACCGACGTTTCTTCTTGTCGGTCGAGACGCGGAGGTCGAAGTTGAACGGGTCTTTGTCGGTCATGGAGCACCCTTCTCGACTCGGAAGGGGCAGTTTAGAGTTTTGGGCGGCAAGGTGAAGAGGCGAGGAGTGGATTTGGTGACGCGGACGGAGAAAATCGAGACACGGTTGCGCGAGGCCTTCGCGCCGCGGGTGCTGGATGTCGTGGACGAGAGCGAGCGGCACCGGGGGCACGCGGGCTACCAGGAAGGCGGCGAAAGCCACTACCGGGTGACGATAGAAAGCGAGGCTTTCCAAGGGCTTGGCCGGATCGAGCGGCACCGGGCGGTGCATGCGGCGCTGGGCCCCGAGCTGGTCGCGGAAATCCATGCGCTGGCCTTGAAGATCAGCGACTAAGCCTTTGGTTTGTCGCCGTTTTCGACGATTTCCTCGGGATCGGCGAAGAGGTTGGCGAGGCTTGCGTCCTCTTCCTCGACCTCTTCGGGCGGGACCGGCGCGGGCGTAGGCGCCTCCTTCGGCAATTCCCGCTGGAAAACCAATAGGTTACGGTAGGTCGTGGTCTTGGAGGTGAGGCCGGACCGCTCCTCCTGGGGGAGGGTGTCGGCGCGCAGGTAGTGCCAGCCCTCGGCCCCCAGCGCGTTCAGGATGTCCTCGAGCGTGGCGGCGAAATTGGCGGCACCCTTCAAGCCCTTGTGCTTGGTGGCTTTTTCCGGGGCGGGGACAAGCTTGTACTCGTAGCGGGGCATCTGGCCTTCCTTCCGTTCGGGACGGGTTTAGCCGGGCGGGCAAGGGCCGGGCAAGGGGGCTGATGCGGCTGTCGTGATCGCGTAGGGTTCCCGTAGTGATCGCGTAGTTACAGGCGGCGGGGGCGCATGATCGGCGTACACAGGGCGTACACACCCCGTACATATGCGATGGGTGCAGGGTTGGGTGCCCTTGCGGCGATTTCGGTGCGCCACGGCACAGCACGCCGCGGGCCCCTCAGATATCGAGACTGCCCTGCGCGCCGCGGTCCTCCTCGCGGGCGGCGCGTTTGAAGGCATCGTCGCGGCGGGCGGGCAGGCGGACGGCGCGGTCGCGCAGCTGCAACGCCTCCTCCACGGTGACGATCTGGAGGCGGGGGACGGGGGTGAAGCCCTCTTCCTCGTGGAAGCCCGCGGCGGCGGCCTCGGCCACCATGCCCTTGTTCGGCGGATCGAGGGTGAGGAAGACGCCGATCTGGGCGCGGTGGCGCTCCATCGCGCCGCGCAACCGGGCGATCTGGGGGGTGCCGACCTTGCCCGATTTCACCTCGATGATGGCGCGGCCGGTCTTGCCGAAATAGAGGTTGCCGTCGATGCCGCCGTCGCCCGAGCGTTTCGTGGGCTGACCGGAGAGAAGGGCCACGGCCCATTTCTCGAACTCGTAGTAGTAGCGCGGGTCTTCCTGACCGCGGCGGGCGAGGTCGCGCGCGCCCGACAGGTCCTGCGGGACGCCGTGGGTGGTGAAGGTCACGCCTTCGAAGGCGTCGCGCAGGCGTTTCTCGATCAGGCCGATGGCCAGATGCGTGACGTCGATGCCGATCCAGTGGCGGCCCAGCTTCTCGGCGGCATGGACGGTTGTGCCGCAGCCGCAGAACGGGTCGAGCACCACGTCGCCGGGGTTGGAGGAGGCAGAAAGGATGCGTTCGAGCAGGGCGACGGGTTTCTGGGTGGGGTAGCCGAGGCGCTCCTTGGCTTGGGAGTTGAGAGGCGGGATGTCGGTCCAGATATCTCCGATCACTCCGCCTTCCATTTCTGCCAAGTATCGCTTCAATCGCGGCCTTCGTGAAACGTCGAATTCACCGTCAGAGGTCTTGGGATACCAAATCCGTCCTTCTGCATCGAGTTGTGCCATCGTTTCCTTCTGGTAGCGCCAACCCTTTTCAGGAAAAGGAAACCCCTTCCAATCATACATCATGTTTGGCCGAGGACTCGGGCTCGTCATGTTGTCGAGTTGGTATGGCCCTCGCCCATCGCCGTCGTCGTTGCCGTACTTCGATTTGATGTAATCGGCTGAGTGCGGCTCCCTTGGCGTGTTCCAAGTAAAACCCTTTTCCCTTTTCGAATAAAAGAGGATGCAATCTGCGTTGTTGCTCCACGTCTTGCTGTCGCTGTGCGTGGTGGTGCGCTTCCAGTCGATCTCGTTCTTGAAACACCTCGCCCCGAACACCGCATCCAGCAATATCTTCAGGTAGTGGCTCGCCGTCGGATCGCAGTGCAGGTAGAGCGACCCCGTGGGCTTCAGCACCCGGTGCAGTTCCAGCAGCCGCACCGCCATCATGGCAAGATAGGCCATCATGTCGTTCTCGCCGAGGAAGGACCGCATCGCGGTCAGCATCGTCGCGGCCTCGGCATTGCCCGAGCGGCGCACCTCGTCGAAGGCTTCCTCGGCGCTGTCGGTCCAGTGCCATGTGTCGTCGAAGGCCTCGATCTGGGCGGCTGACTCACTGCCGGACGGCCCCTTGAACAGCACGTTGTAGGAGGCGTTCGAGTTGAAGGGCGGGTCGAGGTAGATCAGGTCGACGCTGTCGTCGGCGATGGATTCGCGCAGGACGGAGAGGTTGTCGCCGTAATAGAGGTGGTTCATCGCCTGCGCGCCCCCGGTCACTCGTGATCTCTGCCCGTTATGGTTGGGCAAAGGTTAAGGGGAGGTGTGCGGAGCGCGCAAGGGGCGGGTATGGGGCGTCGTCGCCCGCGGGGTGGGCGGATTGCCCACCCTACGGGTGGTGGGTTGCACCCACCCTACGGGTGGTGGGTTGCACCCACCCTACGGGCTGCCCGTTATGGTTGGGCAAAGGTTAAGGGGAGGTGCGCGGCGCGCAAGGGCGGGTGTGGGGCGTCGTCGGCCGCGGGGTGGGCGGATTGCCCACCCTACGGGCGGTGGGTTGCACCCACCCTACGGGCTGCCCGTTATGGTTGGGCAAAGGTTAAAGGGAGGTGTGCGGAGCGCGCAAGGGGCGGGTGTGGGGCGGGGTCATTCCGCCGGGTGGTTCGCCCGTTCGTTGCGGCGCGCTGTGCGGCGGGTGTCCCACACGAGGTAGGCGGCCAGCGCCAGCGCGAAGGCGGGGATGGCCAGAAGGCTGAGATCGGTCATGTCAATCCTCCTTCTCCAGGTAGCGCAGGATATAGTGCGCTAGGCCGTGCAATGCCAGCCCGGTCAACAGGAAGGCTACAGTGATGAGGTTAAGCCGAAGTGTCCCTTCGATCAAGGGACGCAGGAAGGCGAAGCCGAGAAAGCCGATGGCCAGCGCGTTGAGAAAACCCGCACGGAGTTTGACCCGTTCGTTGTGGATGGCGAGCGGGTCGCGGCGGCGCATGGCTCAGAGGCCGAGTTTTGTCGCCACCAGCTCGTTCACGGCCTTGGGGTTGGCCTTGCCGCCGGTGGCCTTCATCACCTGGCCGACGAACCAGCCGGCGAGCTTGGGGTTGGCCTTGGCTTTTTCCACCTGGTCGGGGTTCTCGGCGATGATCTGGTCGACCGCGGCCTCGATGGCGCCGGTGTCGGTCACCTGCTTCATCCCGCGCGCCTCGACGATCTGGTCGGGGTCGCCGCCCTCGGTGTAGACGATCTCGAAGAGATCCTTGGCGATCTTGCCGGAGATGGCGTCGGACTTGATCAGCCGGATGATCTTGCCCAGCTGCTCGGGCGAGACGGGGGAGGCGGTGATGTCGTGCTCCTCCTTTTTCAGGCGGCCGAAGAGCTCGTTGATGACCCAGTTGGCGGCGAGCTTGCCGTCGCCCGCGGCGGCCACGGTCTTTTCGAAGAAATGGGCGGCGTCGAGATCGGCGGTGAGCACGCTGGCGTCGTAATCCGACAGGCCGTAGTCGGTGAGGAAGCGGGCCTTTTTCGCGTCGGGCAGTTCGGGCAGGGCGGCCTTGATCCCGTCGACCCAGGCCTGTTCGATCTCCAGGGGCAGGAGGTCGGGGTCGGGGAAGTAGCGGTAATCATGCGCCTCTTCCTTGGAGCGCATCGAGCGGGTTTCGCCGCGGTCGGGATCGTAGAGGCGGGTTTCCTGCACGATCTGCCCGCCTGCCTCGAGGATGGCGATCTGGCGGCGGGCCTCATGGTCGATGGCGGCCTGGATGAAACGCAGCGAGTTCATGTTCTTGATCTCGCAGCGGGTGCCGAGGTGGGCGAAATCCTGGGTTTCCTGGTAGCGCTCGTAGGCGCCGGGGCGGCAGACGGAGACGTTCACGTCGGCGCGCAGGTTGCCGTTCTGCATGTTGCCGTCGCAGGTGCCGAGGTAGAGCATGATCTGGCGGAGTTTCGAGACATAGGCCGCCGCCTCCTCGGGGCCGCGGATGTCGGGGCGGGAGACGATCTCCATCAGCGCGACGCCGGTGCGGTTGAGGTCGACGAAGCTGAGGGCGGGGTCCATGTCGTGGATGGATTTGCCCGCGTCCTGTTCGAGGTGGATGCGCTCGATGCGGACCAGGCGGGCGGTTCCGTCGCCCATCTCGACCAGCACTTCGCCCTCGCCCACGATGGGGTGATAGAGCTGGGAGATCTGGTAGCCCTGCGGCAGGTCGGGGTAGAAGTAGTTCTTGCGGTCGAAGGCCGAGGTCAGGTTGATCTGCGCCTTCAGGCCGAGGCCGGTGCGCACCGCCTGTTCGACGCAGAATTCGTTGATGACGGGCAGCATGCCGGGCATGCCCGCGTCGACGAAGGCGACGTTGGAATTGGGTTCGGCGCCGAAACGGGTGGAGGCGCCCGAGAAGAGCTTGGCGCGCGAGGAGACCTGGGCGTGGACCTCCATGCCGATCACGAGTTCCCAGTCGTGTCTGGCCCCGGCGATCACCTTGGGCTTGGGCGTGTCGTAGGTCAGGTCGAGCATGGGGCGCCTCTCGGGGTCGGAACGGGTCAGGGTTTAGGGCAGCGGCGCGGCGCGGGCAAGCGGGTGTCGATCGGCGGGAAGCCGCCCAAACGGGGGTTGCGGCGGCGCGGTGCTTGCCGGGCCTGCGGGGGCTGGGGCATCTGCGCCTGTCTGCAACAACCATGGGGTTTCCCGTGACGGGTTTCGTGAAGTCCGCCCTTGGGGCGGTTGTCTGCGCGGTGGCGCTGTCGGGCTGCGGGGTGATGGCCGGGATGGGCACGCGCGACATGCCCGAGGATTTCGTGATGCGCTGGGACCATGTCCCGCAATCGGCGGAATGGGAGCAGGCGGGATATGCCGCGCTGCAAAGCCATGCCGCGGTGCTGCCCGAACTGGTGCCGGGCGACATCGAGGCCTGGTGCCCGGGCTATGTCGATGCGGGCCAGCAGGAGCGGGAGGCCTTCTGGCTGGGTCTCATGTCGGCGCTGGCGCGGCACGAGAGCACGTGGAACGAAGAGGCCGTGGGCGGCGGCGGACGCTGGTTCGGACTGGTGCAGATCAGCCCCGGCACGGCGCGGCATTACGGCTGCGAGGCGACCAGCGGGCAGGCCCTGCTCGACGGGGCGGCGAATGTCAGTTGCGCCTTGCGCATCTGGGCGACGACCGTGCCGCGCGATGGCGTGATTTCCGAGAACACGCGCGGCGTGGCGGCGGATTGGGGGCCGCTCCACCCCAGCCAGAGCCACAAGCGCGAGGAGATGCGGGCCTGGATGCAGGCGCAGCCCTACTGCCGGGGCTGAGGCACCGCCCGGACCCTTTGTCTTGCAATGCCGGGCCCTTGGGGGCAGTCTGCCGCGGTGCGTTCTGCCTGGGGAGGAGCCGCATGCCGTGCTGCCGCCGGCTTTGTCTTGTCGTGACGGCCCTTGTCTGGGCCGCTCTGCCCGGCGCCGCGGCGGCCGAGGGGCAGGACGTGACCCTACCTCCGGACCTGGTCGATGTGACCGGATCGCAGATGCAGGTCGCGCGCGCGGCCCCGCCCGAGGTGCCCCTGGCCAGCCCGCTGGCGCCTGCGCGCAGCCTGCGCCCCGCCCTGCGCGAGACCTGGGCGGTGCCCGCCCTGCGCTGGGACGGGCATCCGCGGGGCGCGCGCTGGACGGCGGCGGTGATGGCGGCCCTGCGCGGGCCCGGTGCGCCGCTGCTCGACGTGGTGCCGCGGGATATCGACGCCTGGTGTCCGGCCTATCCCGAGGCCGGCCGCGGGCAGCGCGCGGCCTTCTGGGCGGGGCTGATCTCGGCGCTGGCGTGGCACGAGAGCACCCACAGGCCCGATGCGGTGGGCGGCGGCGGCCGGTGGTTCGGGCTGGTGCAGATCGCGCCGGGCACGGCGCGCTGGCGCAATTGCGCGGTGGGCACGGGGCAGGCGCTGCTGAACGGGCCCGCGAACCTGCGGTGCGGTGTGCGGATCATGGCGATCACGGTGCCGCGCGACGGGGTCGTGGCCGAGGGGATGCGGGGCGTCGCCGCCGACTGGGGCCCGTTCCATTCGCGCCGCAAGCGCGAGGACATGCGCAACTGGGTGCGCGCGCAGGACTACTGCGAGGTCGCGACGGTGCCGCGCCCGGTGATGCGGCCCGCCGCCACGGCGGAGGGGCGGCAGGCCGCGCTCGACCTGCGCCCGGTGCCGCGCCCGGCGCAGCCCGTGCCGCGCTGAGGCCGCTCAGCGGGTGCGCACGGACACGCCCAGATCGGTGGCGGCGCGGATCAGGTCGAGCGGATCGGGGGCGAGGTCGAAGGGGATGGCCACCTCGGTGGCATCGGTCAGGACGATGACCGCGCGCGAGATCGAGCCGTGGCCGGTGATGCGCAGGTAGGCGATGTCCTTTGTCTGGATCTCCTGCGCGCCGCGTTTGCTTGTCACGCGCCAGCGCTGGGCGTTCAGGCGCAGCCCGTAGTCCCGTTTGAACGCCATCTGGTAGATGCAGGTCAGCATGGTCGGGATCAGCAGCAAGATCACGTAACCCGGGACGACGGGCATCAAGTGCACCGAGAAGAGCGAGAGGGCGGCGACTGACAAGACGCCGAGGGCGAGGGTTCCGGATCGGTCGAGTGCGTTTTCCATGACGTCAGCAAGCACCCGGATTTGGCCCAAATTCGGGCGAATGAGCGGCGGCTTGGGGAAATCACCGCGACGGGGAACGGTCTCGTTTCGCGGTGGGAAACGAAACCCCCGCCTGATAGGGTGCACCACCATGGGCGATACGATGGGCAAGGGTGCGATCGGGGGGGGCATGGCGGCCGGGTCCGGCGTGGCGGCCGGCCGGATCGTCGCGCTGGACCTTGCGCGCGCGGGCGCGCTGGTGGCGATGGCGGTGTTTCATTTCGTCTTCGACCTCGAGATGTTCGGTTTCGTCCCGCAGGGCACGGTGATGCAGCCGGGCTGGCGCTGGCTGGCCTATCTGACGGCGGCCTCCTTCCTGTTTCTCGTCGGTGTGGGGCTGTGGCTGGGCCATGGGCGCGGCATCCGCTGGCGCGGCTACTGGCGCAGGCTGGGCATGATCGTGGCGGCGGCGCTGGTCATCACGGCGGCCACGCGGGTGGCCATGCCCGATGCCTTCATCTTTTTCGGCATCCTGCATTCCATCGCGGTGGCAAGCCTGCTGGGGCTGGCCTTTCTGCGGCTGCCCGTCATGGCACTCATCGCGTTGGGCGTGGCGGTGATCTGGCTGCCTCAGGTGGCGCGCTTCGCGGTGTTCGATCCGCCGTGGTTCTGGTGGACGGGGTTGCAGGCGGTCGGCGTGCGCTCGGTCGATTACGTGCCGGTCTTTCCATGGTTCGGCCCGGTCCTGTTCGGGATCGCGGCGGCGAAGATGATGGAGGGGGCGGGCCTCTGGGCGCGGCTGGCGGCGTGGCGGGCGGGGCCGGTGGCGCGCGCGCTGGCCGTGCCGGGACGGCACAGCCTGCTGGTCTATCTCGTGCATCAGCCGGTGCTGATCTCGCTGGTCTGGCTGGCCACGCTGGTCTGACCGCTCAGAGGTCGAGGCTGAGTTGCGCATCCGGTTTGCGCGGCTTGCGCGCGCGGTCGTTGACGAAATGGCGGCCCGCGCCGCCATCCTTTCGGCTGGCGTGTTTCGTGACGATGCGGTCGGCCTCGGTCCGGAAGGCGTCGCCGCGGCGGAGCGCCCAGACCCTGTCGCGCGCGGCGCGCGCGGCCGCGGCCACGTCGACGATGGGCGCGGGGTAGGCGCGGCCCAGCAGGCGGGGCGCGCCGTCCCATGTCCAGGGGGTCTGGAGGTGGGCGTCGGGCACCTCGCGCAATTCGGGGCACCAGTGGCGCGTGAAGGCGCCGGTGGGGTCCTGGTCGTGGCCCTGTTTCACGGGGTTGTAGATGCGGATGGTGTTCATGCCCGTGGTGCCGGATTGCATCTGCATCTGCGGCCAGTGGATGCCCGGCTCGTAATCGGTGAACATGCGCGCCAGATGCGGGCCTGTGCTGCGCCAGTCGAGCCAGAGGTGGTAGGAGGCGACGGCGACCAGCATCGCGCGCATGCGGAAGTTGAGCCAGCCCGTGTGGATCAGCGCGCGCATGCAGGCATCGACGAAGGGCAGGCCGGTTTCGCCCTTTTCCCATGCCGTGCGGCGGGTGGGGTCGTCGCTGCGCAGCCCCTCGTAGGCGGTGTGCAGGCAGCGGTGTTCGAGGGCCGGTTCATCCTCGAGCTTCTGCATGAAATGGTCGCGCCATGCGAGGCGGGCCTCGAAACTGGTCATCGCGCCGGACCAGCCGTCACGCGTGCCGCGCGCGGCCTGTTTGCGGGTCTTGGCGGCCTGTGCGGCCTCGCGCGGCGAGAGCGTGCCCCATGCGAGGTGCGGCGAGAGGCGGGAGCAGGCGGTCGCCCCCTCCAGCGGCGAGGACATGGCGCTGCGGTAGGTCTGGCCGCGGGTCTCGAGGAAGGAGACGAGGGTTTCCGTCGCCTGCGCCCGCCCGCCGCGCTGGCGGCCGGGGCAGGGATCGAAGGGCAGGCCGAGGTCGCGCGCCTCGGGGATCGGGCCGGGGTCGAGGGGGAAGCCCTGCAGAGCCTTGGGCGTGTCGGAGGGGGCGGCGCGGATCGCGCGCTCGCGCCGGGCGGCCCAGCCATCGCGGCTGGCCATGCGGCGGGTGATGCCGGGTTGTGGCAGTTCGGTCCAGCGGATGCCGTTGGCCCGCGCCCATGCGGCGATGGCGCGGTCGCGGGCGTAGCTCCAGCCGTTGCCGGTTTCCTCGCAGCTGACGATCTCGCGGATGCCGGTTGCGGCGCAGAGATCGGCCAGCACGTCGCGCGCGGGGCCGGTTCGGACGATCAGCGGCGCGCCTAAGCGCGCGAGATCGCCACGCAATTCGCGCAGGCATTCGGCCACGAAACGCCACTGCCGGGCCGAGGCGTCGGGCTGCGCCCATGCTTCGGGCTCGGCGATGAACAGCGGCAGGATGCGCCCGCCGCGCGCGGCCGCAAGGGCCAGCACGGGGTTGTCCTGCAGGCGCAGGTCACGCTTGAACCAAACGAGAACATCCGAGCTCATGGGCGGGCAGATAGCAGGCGGCGCGCGCCTGTCAAAGGGGGGTCGCGTCAGTTCCCCTCGACGCTCGGCAGGGCCGAGGGCGCGGGGTCGCCCGCGACGCCGATCTGGTAGCCGATGAAGCCTGCAAGCGCGATGAGCGCGAAAGCGATGATCGCGCGCAGCACGATCAGGACCGGCCTGTGCCGGCGTTCCTGGGTTTCGACATTGGTGCTTGGGGCGGACATGGGGTTCCTCCTTCGGGCGTTGCTGTCGATGCCGCCGACCGTGAGTGGCCGGTGACGTGGAGGGGGGGACGTATGGCCCTTTGCGGGGGCTTCAAGGCTTGACTCACGGGGGCGTGATGAGGCCGGGCGCGGCTTTCAGGGGCGGCGCAGGGGCAGGGGGCCGTGGTCTTCCTCGCGGCCTTCGGCCTCGACGCGGGCGTAGAAGTCGACAAGGCGCCTGCCGCGTTCGGGGCGGAAGGGTGCGCCCGCTGTCATCGCCTCGATGCGGTCGGCGCGGAACATGCGGAAATCCTCGCGCAGCTCGCACCACGCGATCAGCGTCCAGACCTTGCCCCAGAAGAGCTGCCCCAAGGGGCGGACCACGCGCGCGGAGGGCTGGCCCGCCTCGTCGCGGTAGTCCAGATGCAGGCGGAGCCTGCCGTCGATGGCCGATTGCAGCGCGTCGAGCCGCGCGCGCAGGGGCGCGTCGAAGCCCACGCCGATGGCGGCCAGCGCCACCTCGCGCGCGGGGCCCTGTTCGGCCTCGGGCAGGACGGCGCGGATTTTCACCAGCGCCTCCTCGGCGGCGCGGCCCATCTCGGCCCCGCCGAAGGCCTGCAACAGCCGCGCGCCCGCGACCAGCGCCGTGACCTCGTCGCGGGTGAACATCAGCGGCGGCAGGTCGAAGCCCGCCGCCATGATGTAGCCCACGCCCGCCTCGCCCTCGATCGGCACGCCCGAGCCCTGCAGGTCGGCGATGTCGCGGTAGATCGTGCGGGGGCTGACCTCGAGCCGTTCGGCCAGTCCTTGCGCGGTGACGAGCCGACCGCCGCGCAGGTGCTGCACGATCTGGAAGAGGCGGTCGGCCCGGCGCATCAGCGCTGCGCCGCTTCGAAGAGCCCGATGGAATTGCCGTCGGGATCGGTGATGTAGGCGAAGCGGCCGTCCGGGATGGCGATGGGCGGCGAGACGACGGTGCCGCCCGCGGGGGCGACGCGGGCGATGGCGTCTTCCAGCGCATCCGCGATGGCGAGATGGACGGTGGGGCCCGTGCCGCCCGGCGCGGGTGTGCCGGGGTAGAGATGGACGCCGCCGCCCGACATCGGCGGGTCGCTGACGAAAACGGCGGTCTCGTTCGGCCCCATGCTCTGCCGCTCGAGGCGGCAGCCGGTGACGGCCTCATAGAAGGCGGTTCCGGCGTCGAGGTCGGCAACGGGGATCTCGGTCCAGGCGACGGGAAGGGCGGGGGTGAAGGTCATGTCGGGATGCTCCGGTTGATGTGACTGACCCGTTGGTCATGACATACCCCTGCTGACAGCCTCCTGTCAGGAACCTTTCGGCGCGGCTGCTTGCGGCGCGGGGGCCTGCGGCCTAGCTTGGCGCCTGTCCGCGTTCGAGAGGTCCCGATGAAAGACGCCGCCCCCCAGCCCGTTCACCTGGCCGATTACCGCCCGCCCTCGTATCTCGTGGAGGAGGTGCGGCTGGTGTTTCGCCTGTCGCCCAAGGGCACGCGGGTGCTGTCGACCATCCGCTTTCGCGCCAATCCCGACGGGCTGGAGGAGGGCAACCTGCGCCTCGACGGCGAGGGGCTGCGGCTGATCTCGGCCTCGATCGACGGCGAGGCGCTGACCGCCTTCGATTACCTGCTGACGGCGGAGGGGCTGACCGTGCCGGCCGAACGGCTGCCGGGGCCGTCCTTTACCTGGGAGGCGGAGGTCGAGATCGACCCCGAGGAGAACACCGCGCTGGAGGGGCTTTATACGTCCGGGGGCATGTTCTGCACCCAATGCGAGGCCGAGGGGTTTCGCAAGATCACCTTCTACCCCGACCGCCCCGACGTGATGGCGCCCTTCACCGTGCGGATCGAAAGCGATCTGCCCGTGCTTTTGTCGAACGGCAACCCGGTGGGCGCGGGCGAGGGCTGGGCCGAGTGGCATGACCCCTGGCCCAAGCCCGCCTATCTCTTCGCCCTGGTGGCGGGCGAACTGGTGGCCCATGCCGACAGCTTCACCACCATGTCGGGGCGCAAGGTGGCGCTGAACATCTGGGTGCGCCCCGGCGACGAGGGGAAATGCGCCTACGCGATGGACGCGCTGAAGCGCTCGATGCGCTGGGACGAGGAGGTCTATGGCCGGGAATACGATCTGGACGTGTTCAACATCGTGGCGGTCGATGATTTCAACATGGGCGCGATGGAGAACAAGGGGCTGAACATCTTCAACTCCAAGTTCGTGCTGGCCACGCCCGAGACGGCGACCGACCGGGATTACGATTTCATCGAAGGCATCGTCGCGCATGAGTATTTCCACAACTGGACCGGCAACCGCATCACCTGCCGCGACTGGTTCCAGCTGTGCCTGAAGGAGGGGCTGACCGTCTTTCGCGACCAGCAGTTCAGCGCCGACATGCGCTCGGCGCCGGTGAAGCGGATCGAGGAGGTGGTGCAGCTGCGCGCGCGCCAGTTCCGCGAGGATGCGGGGCCGCTGGCGCATAACGTGCGGCCCGACAGCTACGTCGAGATCAACAATTTCTACACCGCGACCGTCTACGAAAAGGGCGCCGAGGTGATCGGGATGCTGCATCGGCTGGTCGGGGCGGATGGCTACCGGGCCGCGCTCGACGAGTATTTCCGCCGCCATGACGGGCAGGCCTGCACGATCGAGGATTGGCTGGCGGTGTTCGAGGATGTGACGGGCCGCGACCTGTCGCAGTTCAAGCGCTGGTATACGCAGGCGGGCACGCCGCGTGTCAGCGCGCGTTGGGTGATGGATGGCGACAGGCTGACGCTGACGCTGGCCCAGGAGGTGCCCGAGACCCCCGGCCAGCCGCTGAAGGAACCCGCGGTGATCCCCGTGGCGCTGGGCCTGCTGGCGCCCGACGGGACCGAGCTGTTGCCCGAGACGCTGGCGGTGCTGGACGGGCGCGAGGCCGAGATGGCGTTCGACATCGCGGGGATGGCGGAACAGGCCGGCGTCGCGGTGCCGGATCGGGTGATCCCCTCGCTGCTGCGGGGGTTTTCGGCGCCGGTGATCCTCGATGCGCCGCTGTCGCGCGCGGATCGGCTGGTGCTGCTGGCCCATGACGCCGACCCGTTCAACCGCTGGGAGGCCGGGCGCAGCCTGATGCGCGAGACGCTGCTTGCGATGCTGACCGAGGGCGCGGCGCCGGACCCGGCGCTGTTCGACGCGCTGGGCCGGGTGCTGGAGGACGAGACGGTCGACCCGGCCTTTCGCGCGCTGGCGCTGGCCTTGCCCTCGGAGGATGACATCGCGCAGGCCGCCCATGACGCGGGCGTCGTGCCCGACCCCACGGCGATCCATGGCCAGCGCCGGGCGTTGCAGGCGGCGATGGCCGAGGCGCTGCGCCCGCGGCTGGCGGCGCTGCATGACGCGATGGACCCCGGCCCGGAATACAGCCCCGACGCCGGACAGGCGGCGCGGCGCAGCCTGCGCAACGCGGCCCTGATGCTGCTGGCGCGCATCGAGGGGCCTGAGCGGGCGCAGGCGCGTTACGCGGCGGCGACCAACATGACCGACGAGATGGCGGCCTTTGCCGCGCTGCTGGAGGCGGGCGACGGGGAGATCGCCGAGCGCTTCCTGGCGCGCTGGAAGCAGGACCGGCTTGTCATGGACAAATGGTTCATGGTGCAGGTCGCCCATGCCGAGCCTGCGCAGGCGGTCGCCACCGCCGAGCGGCTGACCGGGCATGCGCTGTTCGACTGGACCAACCCCAACCGCTTCCGCTCGGTCATCGGCGGATTGACGGCGGGCAACCCGGCGGGGTTCCACGATCCCTCGGGCGCGGGCTACCGGTTTCTTGCCGACTGGCTGCTGCGGGTGGATGCGCGGAACCCGCAGACCGCGGCCCGGATGTCGACGGCCTACGAGACGTGGCGGCGCTACGATGCCGATCGCCAGCAGATGATCACCGCCGAGCTGGAGCGGATCGCGCGGGCCGAGGGGCTGAGCCGCGACCTGGCCGAAATGGTGGATCGCATCCGCGGGGCGTGACCGCGGGCGACCTCTGGCCGGGCGGGTCGCCTGTGCTAGATGCGCGCCCATGGCGAGGATGCGCAAGAAAACCGAGTTGCCGCAGAAGACCTGCCTGACCTGCGGGCGCCCCTTTACGTGGCGCAAGAAGTGGGAAAAGGTCTGGGAGGAGGTGCGATATTGCTCGCGCCGGTGTCGTGGCGCCCGCTCCGCCCAGGCGGAGACGGGCCCGCGCGGCGGCTGAGGCGGGCGACGCACCGGGGGGAGCATGTCACGGCCCGTGGCGCATGAAACACGATATGCCTATCTGCCCGCGCTGTTCGGGCCGGGCCTGCCTGCCGACCCGATGGTCGCGGCGCAGACGGCGGCCAGCATTCCCGTGACCCTGTCGCGCCATGCCGAGGCGGTCGCGCTGGTGCTGGAGGGGGCCGTTCTGGCGCGGGCGGTCGAGATCGGCGGGCACCGTTTCGAGGCGGGCGACGAGGCCCGGCCGGAATGGAGCCTCGTGGACGAGGGCAAGGGCACCCGGCTGAGCGCGCTTCTGTTGCGCGCCGAGGGGCCGGAGGGCGCGACGCTCAGGGTGATCACGGCGGGTTTGCCGCTGAAGCCGGGGCAGCGCTACGACCTGTCGATGGCGCTGCCGCAGGGGGCTGCGGGCGCGTTGCGGGCCGGGGGGGTGGTGCGCGGCACGCGCATCCTGACGCAAGCGGGCAAGCGCCCGGTCGAGGATGTCGCGGTCGGCGATCCGGTCTGGACGGAAACCGGCGGCTTTCAGCCGGTGCTGTGGCACGGGGTGCTGAAGCTGCCCGCCCGCGGGCTGGCCGCACCCCTGCGGTTGCCGCGCGGGCTGCTGGGGCTGACCGAGGACCTGCTGGTCGCGGGGGCGCAGCTGATCCGGGTGGAGACCGACAGCGGCGCGGCGCTGGTGCCGGCCGCGGCCTTCGAGCGGGCGGGGCGCGCGCAGCGCGAGTTCGGCACGGACGTCGTCCTGCACCAGCTGCTGCTGCCCGATCATGCGCTGATCCATGCCGCGGGCCTTGCCGTGGCGAGCGTGCTTGCCCGCGACCGGCTGGGCGGGGAGGCGCCCGAGGGCTGGCCCGCGCATGTCACGCCCGAGGGCGACGCGGTGTTGCCGCGGCTCTCCGAAGAGGCGGCGCAGCGCTGGATCGGCTGAAGCGCGGGCCTCGCCCCTTGTTGCCTATCGGAAACTTTTTTCGTAATCGGCGCAGCGGGTGGTATGCGGCGGCATACGTCGATCAGCGTCAAGCGAGGGAAAGCTCATGTCAGGCTATGTGAAACGTGCGTCTCTGGATGTGTCCGGGGTGCTGGCGTCCTTCATCGAGGAGCGCGCCCTGCCGGGCACCGGGATCGAGGCGGCGGCGTTCTGGGCGGGGGTCTCGGACCTGCTGCACGGGCTGGCCCCGAAGAACCGGGCGCTTCTGGACAAGCGGCAGGCGCTTCAGGAAAAGATCGACCAGTGGCACATCGCGCGGCGCGGCCAGCCCTTCGACGGCGACGCCTACGAGGCGTTCCTGCGCGAGATCGGCTATCTCGAGCCCGAGGGGGATGCGTTTTCCATCGACACCACGAAGATCGACCCCGAGATCGCGACCGTCGCGGGCCCGCAGCTGGTGGTGCCGATCACCAATGCGCGTTTCGCGCTGAACGCGGCCAATGCGCGCTGGGGCAGCCTTTACGACGCGTTCTACGGCACGGATGCCATGGGCAGCCTGCCGAAGGGCGGCGGCTACGACCGCGGGCGCGGCGCGCGGGTGGTGGCGCGGGCGCGCGTCTTTCTCGACAGCGCCTTTCCGATCGAGGGGCATTCCCACGCCGATGCGCGGCGCTACCATGTCGACCGCGGCCAGCTGCTGATCGACGACAAGCCGCTGGAAACACCTGCGAAATTCGCGGGCTACCGTGGGCATCCCAAGGCGCCCGAGCGGGTGCTGCTGGTCAACAACGGGCTGCATGTGGAGCTGGTCTTCGACCGCACCCATCCGATCGGCTCGCGCGACCAGGCGGGGCTGGCCGATGTGCGGATGGAAGCCGCCGTCAGCGCGATCATGGATTGCGAGGACAGCGTCGCCTGCGTCGATGCCGAGGACAAGGTGCTGGCCTATGGCAACTGGCTGGGGCTGATGCGGGGCGACCTGACCGAAACCTTCGAGAAGGGCGGGGCAGAGATGACCCGCGCGCTGTCGCCCGACCTCGACTACGTGGCGCCCGATGGCGCGCCCATGACGGTGAAGGGCCGCGCGCTGATGCTGGTGCGCAACGTGGGCCACCTGATGACGAACCCCGCGATCCTGCTCGAGGATGGCTCGGAGGCTTACGAGGGGCTGATGGACGCGGTCATCACCACGCTGATCGCGCTGCATGACCTGAAGAAGGAGACGGGCGCGCGGAACTCGGTCGCGGGCTCGGTCTATGTGGTGAAGCCCAAGATGCATGGGCCGGAAGAGGTGGCTTTCGCCGACGAGACCTTCACCATGGTCGAGGCGCTGTTGGGGCTGGAGCGGTATACGGTCAAGCTCGGGATCATGGACGAGGAGCGGCGCACGAGCGTGAACCTCAAGGAGTGCATCCGGGCGGCGAAGCACCGGGTGGCCTTCATCAACACCGGCTTTCTCGACCGGACGGGCGACGAGATCCACACCTCGATGGAGGCGGGGCCCTTCTCGCGCAAGGATTTCATCAAGCGAAAGTCCTGGATCACGGCCTACGAGAATCAGAACGTGGATATCGGGCTGGAATGCGGGCTGCGGGGGCGGGCGCAGATCGGCAAGGGCATGTGGGCCGCGCCCGACGCGATGGCCGCGATGCTCGAGGCCAAGATCGAGCATCCGCGCGCGGGCGCCAATTGCGCCTGGGTGCCCTCGCCGACGGCGGCGACGCTGCACGCGCTGCATTATCACCAGGTGAACGTGGCGGCGGTGCAGGAGAAGCTCGAGGCTGGCGGCAGGCGGGCCTATGTGACGGCGCTGCTGGACATTCCGCTGGCGGCCTACCGGCGCTGGTCGGAGGCGCAGATCACCCGCGAGGTCGAGAACAACGCGCAGGGCATCCTTGGGTATGTCGTGCGCTGGATCGACGCCGGCGTGGGCTGTTCCAAGGTGCCCGACATCAACGATGTCGCGCTGATGGAGGACCGGGCGACCTGTCGCATCTCGGCGCAGCATATCGCCAACTGGATGCATCACGGGGTCGTTTCGGAAGGCCAGGTGATGGAGATCATGCGCCGCATGGCCGCGGTGGTGGACCGCCAGAACGCGGGCGATCCGGGCTATGTGCCGATGGCGCCGGGGTTCAACGGGATCGCCTTTGCCGCGGCCTGCGACCTGGTGTTCAAGGGGCGGGAGCAGCCGAGCGGGTATACCGAGCCGGTGCTGCATGCCCGGCGGCTGGAACTGAAGGCGGCGTGAGGGTTTTTGGGGGCTCTGCCCCCGTCGCGCTGCGCGCGTCCCCCCCGGAGTTGTATTTGCCAAGATGAAGCAAGGGCCCCGGTGGGGGGCGCGCGCGTTAACCTTAATGGAGGGTTGAGATGATTTCACTGGATCAGGCGCGGGCCATGGTGGCCGTGGCGCGCGAAAAGGGCCGCGAGATGGGGCTGAAGCCCCTGTCGGTGGCCGTGCTGGACGCGGGCGGGCACCTTTTGGCCTTCGAGCGGGAGGATGGCGCGAGCCCGGGGCGGTTCGAGATCGCCCGCGGCAAGGCCTATGGCGCGGTGATGCTGGGGATGCCCGGCTCGGTTCAGATGGCGCGGGCCGAGGGGCAGGGCTATTTCATGGCGGCCGTGAACGGCGCTTTCGGCGGCAAGCTGGTGCCGGTGCCGGGCGGTGTGCTGGTGGTCAGGGACGGCGCCGTGGTGGGGGCCGTGGGCGTGACCGGCGACACCTCGGACAATGACGCGGCGGCGGCCGTGGCCGGGATCGAGGCCGCGGGGTTCGAGGCGCAGGCGTGAGCCGGCGGCTGATCTCGTCCGGCTCGTCCTTCGAGGCGGAGATCGGCTATTCGCGCGCGGTGGTCGCCGATGGCTGGGTCTTCGTCGCGGGCACCACGGGGTTCGATTACGCGACGATGGAGATCTCGCCGGATGTGGCGGCGCAGGCCGAGCAGACCTTTCGCAACATCGACGCGGCCTTGCGGCAGGCGGGGGCCACGATGGCCGACGTGGTGCGGGTGCGCTACATCCTGCCCGACGCAGGGTTGTGGGAGGCCTGCTGGCCGGTGACGCGGAAATGGCTGGGCGAAGTGCGGCCTGCGGCGACGATGATCGTGGCGGGGTTGCAGGACCCGAGGATGAAGATCGAGATCGAGGTGACGGCGCGATTGCCGCAAGGGGGGTGAGGATGCCCAGGGAGATTGCGACCGACAAGGCGCCGCCGCCGTTTTCCGCCTATGCGCAAGGCGTGGAGATCGAGGGCGGCGCGCGGCAGATCACCGTCGCGGGGCAGGTGGGTGTGACGCCCGAGGGCGTGCTGGCGGGCGATGCGCGGGCGCAGCACCGGCAGGCCTGGGCCAATGTGGCCGCCGTGCTGGAGGCGGGCGGCATGACCCTGTCGGACATCACCGAGATCGTGGGGATCGTGACCGGGCCGGAGGGCGTGCCGCTCTTCCGGGAGGAACGCGAGCGGGCCCTCGGCGATCACAGGGCGGCGGCGACGCTCATGGTGGCGGGGCTGGCGCATCCCGACTGGCGGGTCGAGATCATGGTGCGGGCTGCGCGGGCGGGCTGAAGGGATGCCTCTTTCCTGGGCATCTGCATGTCTGCAGGGCGGGCCTGCGCGCCCTCGGCCTTTCCGTTTGCAAGGATCGGCGCTACATCTGGTGCGAACCGGAGAGGAGCGCGCATGACCCGGCCCGTGATCGGCATCATCGGCAATCATCACCTGATCAATGATCAGTATTCGACCCATGCGGGCGGGACGATGAACTCCGAGGCCGTGGCCGAGGTGGCGGGCGGTCTGCCGCTGGTGATCCCGGCCGATCCGCGTTTCGTGAGCGTGGCCGAGTTGATGGAGGTCTGCGACGGGTTCCTCTTCACAGGGGGGCGGCCCAACGTCCACCCCGAGGAATACGGCGAGGCCGCGACCGAGGCGCATGGCGCCTTTGACCGGGCGCGCGACGCGGTGGCGCTGCCGCTGATCCGGGCCTGCGTGGAGCGGGGGCAGCCGTTCCTGGGCGTCTGCCGGGGCTTTCAGGAGGTGAATGTCGCCATGGGCGGCACGCTCTACCCCGAGATCCGCGACCTGCCGGGGCGGATGAATCACCGGATGCCGCCCGATGGCACGATCGAGGAGAAATTCGCCCTGCGCCACGCCGTGACGCTGACCGAGGGCGGGCCGTTTCACCGCGTCTTCGGCGCGACCGAGGTGATGACCAACACGCTGCACGGGCAGGGGATCAAGACGCCGGGCGCGCGCGTGGTGATCGACGGGCACGCGCCCGATGGCACGCCCGAGGCGATCTATGTCGCGGGGGCCCCGGGCTTCACCCTGTCGGTGCAGTGGCACCCGGAGTATCGCGCGGCGCAGGACCCGGTGTCGCGGCCCCTTTTCGAGGCCTTCGGGGCCGCCGCGCTTGCCTGGGCCGAGAGCGGGCGACCGGTGCCGGTGGCCGCCGTGGCCTGAAGCGCGTCAGGCCAGCAGCGCCACGGCCCAGCCCGCAAGCCCGATCTGCACCAGCTGGATCACGACCGACAGCCCGTGGAGCCGCCCGAAGGCCCGGCTGTCTCCGCGGTCGGTGGCCGCGTTGATCCGGCCCATCAGGTCCTGTCGCGCGTAGACCGTCGTCAGGAAGATCGCGCCGAGCAGCGCCGCGGCCATGCCCGAGACCGGGATCGCCACGAGCGCCGCGAGACCGGAGAGGGCGATCACCGCGAGGTAGTAATGGGGAAAGGTGCCGCGCAGCAGGGGACGGACCCTGTCCATCGGCAACTGCGCGAACAGCACCGGCGCGAAGCCGAAGCTGAAGAAGACCATTCCGCCGAAAAGCGTGGCGGTGGCGAGAAGGGCGATCAGGCTCATGAGCGGCGATCTAGCCGCCCGGCGGCCCCGGTCCAGCGGGTCCGGGCGCGGTGGCTTGCCGCGGGGTGCCGTACCTGTGCCGGTCTCGGGCGGTCAACGCTGGGTCGCGCCGCGCAATTCCTTGATGTGGCTGCGGATCTTGTCCCATTTCTCGGCGTCCTCGGTCTTGCCATCGCTGCGCGCCGCGGCGGCCTTTTGCGCGGCCTCGGCCTCGGCCTTGTCGCCATGGGCGTCATAGAGGCTGCGGGCGTATTGCACGAGATCGGCGTGATGCATGGCTGTCTCCTCCGGGTTCGGGATGCGCCGGGCAGGGCAGGCCCGCCGATGGGCGCCGGGCGGTCAGCATAGCACATCGCGCGGGGATTCGCGTCCCACCCGCGGCACAGGCTCAGGCCGGGATGCCGAAAGCCCGCAGCAGAGGGGGAACGAGCAGCAGGAAGGACAGGATCGAAAAGACCGAATGGGCTCCCAGTGCCAGCGCCGCGGCCTTGCGGCCCATGGGGCGGCCTTCGGGGGTTTCGAGGATGCGGTCATAGGCGATGAAGGCGCCGATGAGGCCCACCATCAGCACGACCAGCGTGCCAGCCGCGCCGGGCATCAGGGGGGCGCCGAAGGTATCGGCCACGATCACGGCGGCCTGCGCGAAGAAGGCGGCCTTCCACAACACGGCGAAGCGGGGCACCTCCATGCCCGTCAGGCGGAAGACAAGGAGGATCACCCCCCCGATGAGGACGGCGCCGCCAAGGGCGCCCAGAAGGCTGGCGATGAGGGACAGGCCCATGACATGGACTCCACATACTGGTTATGCAGCAGTGGTCATGCCCTGCATTCGTGACCGATTTCAGGACGGTTTCGGGCCATGATATGGCCGCGCGCGCCTCAGCCGTATTGCGCGAGCATCGCCTTGAGATCGTCGAGCGTGTTGGCCTCGGACACGGGCTTGTCGCGGCGCCAGCGGGCCATGCGGGGAAAGCGCAAGGCCACGCCCGACTTGTGGCGCGGGCTGGCCTGGATGCCCTCGAAGGCGATCTCGAAGACGTGCTGCGGTTTGACCGCGCGCACCGGGCCGAAACGGTCGGTGGTGTTCTTGCGGACCCAGGCCGTGATCTCGCGGAATTCGGCGTCGGTCAGGCCGGAGTAGGCCTTGGTGAAGGGCACCAGCGCATCCCCGTCGCGCACGGCGAAGGTGAAATCGGTGTAGAGCGTCGCGCGCCTGCCCGAGCCCGCCTGCGCGTAGATCATCACCGCGTCGATGGTCAGCGGGTCGAGCTTCCATTTCCACCAGCCGCCCTTTTTCCGCCCGGCGAGATAGGGCGCGTCGAGGCGTTTGAGCATCAGCCCCTCGGCGCCGAGATCGCGGCTGATGGCGCGGGCCTCGGCCATGGCGGTCCAGTCGGCCGCGGCGACCGGCGCAGACAGGCGGATCGGCAAGGTGGCGGGTATCGGGGCAAGACGGGCCGCAAGCCGCGCGCGACGCTCGGTCAGCGGCAGGGCGCGGATGTCGCGGCCCGTGTCCTCCAGCAGGTCATAGACCATGACGATCACCGGCGCTTCGGCGAGGAGTTTCCTCGGCACGGTCTTGCGCCCGATCCGCGGTTGCAGTTTCGAGAACCCCAGCGGCGTCTCGGCGGCATGGTCCCAGGCCAGCACCTCGGCGTCGATCACCGTGCCCTCGGGCAGGAAATCGGTCAGCTGCGCAAGTTCGGGGAAGCGGTCGGTCATCAGCTCTTCGCCGCGGGACCACAGGTAATGCGCGCCGCCGCGCAGGATCAGCTGGCCGCGGATGCCGTCCCATTTGCGTTCGGCAAGCCACTCGGTGACGGGGCCGAGCGCCTCGGGCGGCTGGTCGAGCGGGTGGGCCAGCTGGAACGGGTAGGGGCGCGACAGGTCTGCACCGGGGTCGGGGGCCTCGATCAGCGATTGCCAGCTGGTGGTGTCGGGCGTCCAGTCGCCCATCAGGCGATGGGTCAGTTCGGCCTCGTCGATGCCGGTGGCCTGCGCCAGCGCGCGGGTCATCAGTTTCTGGCTGACCCCCATGCGCCAGCCGCCGGTGAGAAGCTTGTTGAAGACGAAGCGTTCGGTGGGCGGCAGACCGTCCCAGGCGGCGAGGACGAAGGCTTTGCGCGCCGCGTCATCGGCCCGGTCGAGGGCGCGCAACTCGGCGATCCACTGGCCGAGCGGTTTGTCGATGTAGCCACCGGGATCGGGTTCGGGCAGGACGAGGGCGATGGTCTCGGAAAGGTCGCCCACGACCGGGTAACAGGCCTCGAAGAGCCATAGGGGGATGCCCGCGCGCTCGGCCGCCCAGTCGCGCAGCTTGGTCGTGGTGATCGCCCGCCGCGGGCGGCGGCCCGAGAGCAGCGCGACGCACCAGAGCTTGTCGTCGTCGGAGGCCGCGCGGAAATAGTCGGCCAGTGCTGCGGTCTTGACGCTGGTCCTGGTGGTCTGGTCCAGCGTGGTGAAGAGGGCGGCGAAGTCATCCATGCCGCGAAAGGTAAGGCGTTTTCGGGCAAGCGCGACCGGGAAATGCGCCGCCCGGAGCCGTGCGCGCGGTCAAGAGGGTGCGCCCGGGACTTCAATGCCTCCGGCGGCCGTATTTCCGGGAAGATGAAGGGGCGCGGACAATTTGACTGAAATGCCGCTTCATCTTCCTTCAAATACGGCTGTCCCGCGGCTGGTTACCCCTCGGTGACGTTTGGTCAGGGCGGTGATCCGCCGGTGTCCGTGGCGCTCCCCTTTGGGGCGAGCCTGTCCTTCAGGAACGTCCCGATCCGGGCCACGGCGCGGTCGGCGGCGGGCATGCGGCCGGCGTGAAGATGCCAGACATGCGGCAGCCCCTCCCACAGCTCGAGCGTGGCCTCGTCGAGCGCGTCCGCGATGCGCCGCGCGTCGCCCGCCAGCGCCTCGCCCGCTCCGGCCTGGATCAGGGTGGGCGGCAGGCCCGTGAGGTCGCCCGCGAGCGGCGAGACGGCGGGGTCGGTCCGGTCCACGCCGGGCAGGTAGACGCGCAGGATGCGTTCGGGCCATTCGGGCGGGATCAGGATCTCGTCGCCCGCCGCCTCGAAGCGGCTTGCGACATCGCCCGAGAGGTCGCCGATGGGGCCGATCAGCACCATGGCGCGCGGCAGGGGCAGGCCGGTGTCGCGGGCGTGTTGCAGCACCTGCAGGGCGAGGCATCCCCCCGCGCTGTCGCCGGCGATGGCCACCGGCGCCGTGCCGGCCTCGACAAGGCGGGTGTAGGCCGCGATGGCATCCTCTTTCGCGGCGGGAAAGGGATGGGCGGGGGCGAGGCGGTAGCGCGGCAGGACGGCGCGCAGGCCCGCGGCCCTGGCCATGTGCCCGGCGAGGGCGGCATGGGTGCGCGGGCTGCCGATGGTGAAGCCGCCGCCGTGCAGATAGAGCAGGACCGGCGCATCGCGCGGCACGGCGGCGGGGCGCAGCCACAGCGCATCCTGCGCGTCGCGGATCGGCGTGACATCGGGGGGCAGGGCCGAGCCGAGCCGCGCGGAGATCTCGAAGAGCCTGCGAAGGACGGGCTGGGGCGCCACGAGTTTCAGCGCGGTGCGATCGACATGGCGGGCCATGGCGATCCAGAACCGGTCGGTGCGGGTCAGCTCGGTCATGGCCGGGCCTCCTCGGGGGTGGGGTCATCGAGGGTTTCGCCGCCGAACTCGGTTTCCACGATCCCCGCCTCGTAGCCCTGTTCGGCGAGCCAGCGCGAGAATTGCGTGGTGTAGCCATGGGTGACGAAGACGCGGGTGGCGCCGGTGGCGGCGATGGCACTGTTGAGCCCGTCCCAGTCGGCATGGTCGGAGACGGTGAAGCCGCGGTCGGCGGCCCGCCTGCGGCGCACGCCCCTGAGCCGCATCCAGCCCGAGGCGAAGCCGGTGGAGACCGGCCCGAAGCGCCGCGCCCAGGCCGAGCCGAGGGCGGAGGGGGGCGCCAGCACCATCGCGCCGCGCAAGGGTTTCAGGTCGAGATCGGGGGTGACCTGCGTGGTCGCGGGGAGTGTCAGGCCCTGCGCGCGCAGGACGGCGTTCGTGGCCTCGACCGCGCCATGGGTCAGGATCGGTCCGATGGAGGGATCGAGCAGGCGCAACACGCGCTGTGCCTTGCCGAGCGCGTAGACGCCGAGGATCGGGGTCTGGCCCTTGTCGCGCGTCTCGGCCCACCAGCCGTTGATCTGGGCTGCGAGGGTGGCCTCGTCGGGCCATGTGTAGATCGGCAGGCCGAAGGTCGATTCGGTGATGAAGGCGTGGCAGCGGACCGGCTCGAAGGGTTCCGACAGGCCGTCGGGGGTGGTCTTGTAATCGCCCGAGACGACCCAGACCTCGCCCGCCACCTCGACCCGGATCTGGGCCGAGCCCGGCACGTGGCCTGCGGGGTGAAAGCTGATGGTCGCCGCGCCGATGCGGTGGATTTCGCCGTAGCGGGTGGTCTGGAGCGTGATGCGGCCCAGGCGGTGGCGCATCACCGGCGCCGCGGCCTCGGTCGCGAGGTAGCGGCGGTGGCCGGGGCGGGCGTGATCGGCATGGCCATGGGTGATCAGCGCGCGGTCGACCGGGCGCCAGGGGTCGATATAGGCATCCGCCGCGGGGCAGTAGATGCCGGCGTCTCGGAACTCGAGGACCATGGGGGGCAGGGTAGGCTCTTTGGCGGGGGGCGCAAGGTGGGGCCGGCGTGGGTCGTCCGCTGGCGCGGGCCGCGGGTGCGAATTTTCGTACGAAAATTCGGGGCGGGGCTTGGCCCGTCGCCATTGGCGCTCGGACCAATGGCGCGACCATGGCGACCGTTCCGGACCCCCCCCGGAGTTGCATCGGCCAGGATGAAGGCGGCTCAGGTCTTGCGGGCGACGAGGAAGCGGGAGGGAGGTTTGCGGGGCAGGTCGTCGCGCGCCTCGATCGTGAAGCCCGCACCGGTGATCGCGCGTTCGAGGGCTGGCGGCGCGAGGAAGCGGAGCGGCGGGGCCTTGCCCATGGCGCGAAGCGCGCGGACCACGGGCCAGAGGACAAGGTATCGGCCGCCGAGACAGGGGGTTTTCGTGATGAGAAGCCCGCCGGGCTTGAGGCGCGTGTGCGCCTCGGCGAGGGCTGTTGGCAGGTCGGCCAGAAGGTGCAGCAGGTTGAAGGCGAGGATCGCGTCGAAAGGCCCAGTCGGCAGCGAGCCGTCGCCCGGGCGCGCCTGAAGGGGCTGGAGCGTGGGGATGCCCGTGCCCCGCTCTGCCGTCAGGGCGACCATTTCGGCGGCGTCGTCACTGGCGGTGTAGGCGGCCACGAGGGGGGCGAGGCGCAGCGCGGTGGAGCCGGTGCCGCAGCCCAGTTCGAGCACGCGGTCGGTGGGCGAGAGCCGGGCGGTGACGCGGGCCAGCGTCTCTTCCCATGCGTCGGGGTTGCGCATGGGCATCGCGGCGTAGCGCCGGGCGACCCGGTTCCAGAAGGCGGCTTGCGGTGTTTCATCGGGCATGGGGCTGGATGACGCGACCCGCGCGCGGATGCAAGGGCGTGCAAGGCCGTGCAAGGCCGTGCAAGGCCGTGCGGGCGCGGCGGCGGGGTCGCTGGACGGCGCGGATCGCAATATGCTAGGCCGTGTCAATTGTCACGACGGGGGTGCGCGCGTGTCGGTTTCGCAGTCGGGGCCGAGGGTTCTTGTCACTGGCGGCGCCGGGTTCATGGGGATCAACCTGATCCGTCACCTGCTGGCGCGGGGCGCGCGGGTGCGTTCGTGGGATATCGCGCCCTTCGACTACCCCGAGGCCGACCGCATCGACGTGCTGCAGGGCGATATCCGCGACCGCGGGCTGCATGAGCCCGCCTTCGAGGGGATCGACGTGGTGGTCCATTGCGCCGCCGCCCTGCCGCTGGCCGCCCCTGCCGAGATCCGCTCCACCAATGTGGAGGGCACCCGGATGCTGCTGGAGACGGCGGCGCGCGTGGGGACGGGGCGGTTCGTCCACATCTCCTCGACGGCCGTCTACGGCATTCCCGACCATCACCCGCTGGTCGAGAGCGACCCGATGGTGGGGGTGGGCCCCTATGGCGCCTCGAAGGTGGCGGCCGAGGAGGTGTGCGCGCCCTTCCGCGCGGCGGGGATGGTCCTGCCGGTCCTGCGGCCCAAGAGCTTCGTCGGCCCCGAGCGGCTGGGGGCGTTCGAACTGCTCTACGATTTCGCCGCGACGGGGCATAATTCCCCGGTGCTGGGGGCGGGCAACAACCTGTATCAATTGCTCGACGTCGAGGATCTGTGCGCCGCGGTGATGCTCTGTGCGACCGGCGATGCGGCGGCGGTGAACGCGACGTTCAACATCGGGGCGGAGCGGTTCGGATCGCTCAGGCAGAGTTTCCAGGCGGTGCTGGACCGGGCGGGGCATGGCAAACGGGTGATCGGCCTGCCCGAGGCGCCGGCGATCTGGACGCTGAGGGGGCTGGAAGCGCTGCATCTGTCGCCGCTTTACAAGTGGATCTACGAGACCGCGGGCAAGGAGAGCTTCGTCAGCATCGACCGGGCGAAGTCAGTGCTGGGCTATGCGCCGCGCTTTTCCAACGAGGAGGCGCTGATCCGCAATTTCGACTGGTTCCTCGAGAACCGGGACCGGATCGCGGCGGCGCCCGGCGTGACGCACCGGGTGCCGTGGAAACGCGGCGCGCTGGCGGTGGCGCGACTGGTGTTCTGAAGGCGGCGGGCACGGGCGGGCGGCCCGCGCGGGGCTTGGGCCTTGCCGGCGGTGGTGCGCGGTCTCGGTCTGGGATGGTCGTCGCATCGGTCGGAGGATGAGACGGCGCCGCCTCGGGTCGGGCGGAGCGGTTCTGTCGGCCCGGGGTGCCAGCCCGGGTTTGCCGGCGGTCTGGTGCAGGGCGCTGTCGGGGACGGCCCCGTCGGGGGCCTTGCCGCATCACGCCTTGCGCGAACCGTCCTCGGGATGTGGCCACGGGCAAAGGGTATAGGGCAGATCGGTTAAGGAAAGGTGAAAGGGGCGGGCGGGGCGCCCCGGCGCCTGCGGGTGGGGCACGCCCGGTCCGCGGGGCCGCGTCCGTCGGTTCTGCGCGCCCCTCTCAGGCCGCGTCCGGTCCGTCGATCAGCAAAAGCTGCGCGAGGCCCGCGTTCTCGGTCACGAGGTCGGCGAGGGTCACGCCGTCAAGCTCGCGGAAGAAGGCCTCGAGCGCGCGGGCGATGGAGGTGTTGAGCCGGCAGCAGGACGACAGCGGGCAGGTGTTGGACTGCCGGTCGAAACATTCGGCCAGCGGCAAGCCCCCTTCGAACAGGCGAAAGACCTTGCCGACCGAGATATCCTCGGGCGCGAGGCGCAAGGACAGACCCCCGTTGCGTCCGCGGAGCGTGGTGATGAAGCCCAGCCGCGACAACTGGTTGATGATGACGGCCAGATGCGCCTCGGAGGCGTTGATCGCGACGGCAAGCTCGTGCTTGCGCAGAACCTGTCCGCGGTTCACCGCGCAGGCCATAAGCACCCGCATCGCGAGATTGGTTTTCGTCGTCAGTCGCATCGTTCACCCCCCGGTCGCCCCGGTCCGGTATCGACCCGCGCGGCGCGCGGAGCCTTGATCCAGATCAGGTCGCGGCGCCTGTGCCTGTTCTAAACATATATCCGAAATGCGCCGTTTGAGCAAGAAACCGAAGGATGCCGCCGAGCAGCGGCTGGCCGAGGCCCTCGCCCCCGAGGCGCGCAGGATCGCGCGGGCGGGCTGGATGAGCGTGGCCGGGGGCCTGTTGTGGATGGTCATGGCGGCGGCCGTGGCCACGGTCTTCGGGCGGCTGGTCGCGGGCACGGCGGGGCCGCCGCTGATCTGGGGCATGGCCGCGCTGTTGATGGCCGCGGGGGCAATGCGGATCGGGCTTGGCCTGCGGGCCGCGGCGATCCTCGATGGCGCCTCGGACCGGATCCTTGCGCGGGAGCGTGCGGCGCTTCTGGCCGGGCAGGATCGGCTGTCGCCGCGGGCCGCGCGCAGCGCCTCGGCCAGTGTCGCCGCCATGCTGACCGACAAGCTGCCCCTGCTTGGACCCTACGTGTTGCGGCATCGCCCGGCCTCGCTGCGCGCGGCGGTGGTGCCGCTGGTCTTTCTTGGCACGGCGGCGCTGTTTTCCTGGGCCGTTGCGTTGATCCTTGCCGTGGCGGGGCCGCTGATCCCGGTGTTCATGGCGCTGGTGGGCCTCGCGGCGCGGCAGGCGAGCGAACGTCAGATGGACGAGATCGGATCACTCTCGGGCCTGCTGGGCGAGCGTCTTGCGGCGCTGACCGACATTCGCCTGCTCGACGCGCGCGGGCGGATGGAGGGCGATTTCGCCGACCGGGCCGAGGGGTTGCGCGCGCGCACCATGGCGGTGCTGCGGGTGGCCTTCCTGTCCTCGACGGTGCTGGAGCTGTTCTCGGCGCTCGGTGTGGCGATGGTGGCGGTCTATGTCGGCTTTGCGCTGCTGGGCGAATTGGGCTTCGGCGCCTGGGCCACGCCCCTGACCCTGGCCGAGGGGGTGTTTCTGCTGATGCTGGCGCCCGAGTTCTTCCAGCCGCTGCGCGATCTGGCCGCCGCCTGGCACGACAAGGCCGCGGCGCTGGCCGTCGCGCGCGACCTGGTGGCGTTCGAAACGGCGGACGAGCCGGAGATGCTGGGCACGGGCGGGCCGGGCGTGGCCCTGTCCGCCGCGCCCGTGATCCGCCTTGCGGGTCTGCGCAAGGGTGCCTTGCGGTTCCCCGACCTGAGCATCGCGCCGGGCGAGGCGGTTGCGCTGACCGGCCCCTCCGGCAGCGGGAAATCGACGCTGATCGCGCTCATCGGCGGGCTGGAGCGGCCCGATGGCGGGGCGATCCACCTCGACGGGGTGCCGCTTGGGGCCGACACTGCGGACGGCTGGCGCGCACAGGTCGCCTGGGTGCCGCAGGCGGCGCAGTTCCTCGACGGGCCGCTGCGCGACGGGCTTTTGCTGGGCGCGCGGGGCAGGCCGACGGAGGCGGATATCGCGGCCGCGCTGGCGCTTGCCGCCGCGACCGGGGTGGTCGCGCGCCTGCCGCAGGGCCTCGATACCGTGCTGGGCGAGACGGGTGGCGGCGTCTCGGGCGGCGAGGCGCGGCGGCTGATGCTGGCGCGCGCGGCGCTGTCGGGCCGCGCGGTGGTGCTGGCCGATGAGCCGACCGCCGACCTCGACCCCGAGACCGCGGCCGAGGTGATCGCGGCGCTGTTGTCGCTGAAGGCGCGGGGCGCGACGCTGATCGTGGCGACGCATGACGGGGCGCTGTCGGGCGCTATGGAACGGCAGGTGGCGCTGGGCGACGCCGCGATGGAGGGCGCGGCATGAGCCCGCCTGCCCGCATCGCCCGCCTGATCTGGGCCGAGGAACGCGCGGCGCTGTCGCGGGGGCTGATCCTGTCGGTCACCGTGCTGGCCGCGGGGGCGATGCTGCTGGGCCTGTCGGGCTGGTTCATCACGGCGGCGGGGGCGGCGGGGCTGGCGGGCATGGGCATCGCCTTTGACGTCTTCCGGCCTTCGGCGGGCGTGCGGTTCCTGGCGCTGGGGCGGACGGCGGCGCGCTATGGCGAGCGGCTCCTGACCCATGACGCGACGCTGCGCGCGCTGGCGCGGCTGCGGGTGCGGGTGTTGTCGGGCCTTGCCCGGCAAGACGCGGATGCGCTGGCCCGCCTGCGCAGCCCGGCGCTGCTGAACCGGGTGACGGCGGATGTCGACGCGCTGGACGGGGTGGCGATCCGGCTGGTGTTTCCGCTGGTGGCGGGGGTGCTGACGCTGGCGCTGGCAGCGGGGTTGCTGGCCTGGCTGGTCGCGCCCGTGGTGGCGGGCTGGACCGTGGGCCTGTTGCTGCTTGGGGGTGGCGTGGCGGTGCTGGGTCCGGGCCGGGCCGCCATCGCGCCGGCCGCCGAGGCCGAGGCCGCGCGGCAGGCGCTGCGCACCGCCGCCGTCGAGCACCTGCGCGCGCGCACCGCGCTGGCCTTTGCCGGGGCGCTGGCCGCGAAACGTGCCGGGGTGCTGGCCCATGACGCCACCGCGCGCGGGGCCGAACGGAGGTTGGCGCGGCTGGACCGGCGCGCGGGGGCGGTCGCGTCGGGCAGTGCGCTGCTGGCGGCGGGCGCTGCGCTGGTCCTTGGCGGGGTGATGGCGCTGCAAGGCGCGCTGGCCCCGGCGGCCGCGGCCATCGCCGTCTTCGCGGCGCTGGCCATGGCCGAGGTGCTGGCGCCGCTGCACCGCGGGGTGGCCGAGATCGGGCGGATGCGCGATGCGGCGGCGCGGATCGCGCCCGTGATCGGGGGCGACGGGACGGCACCGCCCGACCGCGCCGGGCCGGTGGCGCGGCTTGCTGGCCTGACGCTGCGCGGGGTGACGGTGGCCGCGCCGGGCGGGGCGCGCGCGCTGATGGCGCCGGTCGATCTGGACATCGCGCCGGGCCGCATGGTCGCGCTGACCGGGCGGTCGGGCGGGGGCAAATCCACGCTGCTGGCCAGCATCGCGGGACTGGCCCCGCCGTTGTCGGGCCGGATCGCAAGCGGCGGCGTCGATCTGTGCGCGTTGCCGGAACCCGCGCTGCGCGCCGTGCTGGGGTTTTTGCCGCAGCAAAGCCGCCTCGTCTCGGGGACGATCCGCGACAACCTGCGCCTCGCCGCGCCGGAGGCGGGCGATGCGGAGATGTGGGCGCTGCTGACGGCCCTCGGCCTCGCCCCGGCGCTGGAGGCGCGCGGCGGGCTCGACCTGATGCTGGGCGAGGGGGGCAGCGGCCTGTCTGGGGGCGAGGCGCGGCGCGTGGCGCTGGCGCGCGTGCTGTTGCGGCGCCCGCGCGTCCTGCTGCTGGACGAACCGACCGAGGGGCTGGATACGGCCACCGCCGCAAGCGTGCTGGCGGCCATCCGCGGCCATCTGCCCGAGGCCGCGATCCTTCTGACCACGCATCGCGCGGGCGACCTTGCGGCCTGCGACGACTGCTTGGCTTTGAAAATCATATCCTGAATATATGTTTTTGATCTGGGTCAAGGTGGGCCCGGTCCGATCGCCTCTAGGGAAGGTCAGGCGCGGCCGTCCGTCCGCGCATTTCGAGTCGAGGAGACGGAAACCATGGAACTCGATGTTGTAGAGCTTTCACGCCTGCAATTCGCGATGACCGCGATGTACCACTTCCTCTTCGTGCCGCTCACGCTGGGTCTGTCGATCATCGTGGCGATCATGGAGACGGTCTATGTGATGACGAACCGCCCGATCTGGCGGCAGATGACGAAATTCTGGGGCACGCTGTTCGGCATCAACTTCGTGCTGGGCGTGGCCACCGGCATCACGATGGAATTCCAGTTCGGCATGAACTGGAGCTACTACAGCCATTACGTCGGCGACATCTTCGGTGCGCCGCTCGCCATCGAAGGCTTGATGGCCTTTTTCCTCGAGGCGACCTTTGTCGGCCTGTTCTTCTTCGGGTGGGACAAGCTGAGCAAGGTGGCGCACCTGACGGTGGCCTGGCTGGTCGCCATCGGCTCGAACTTTTCCGCGCTGTGGATCCTGATCGCCAATGGCTGGATGCAGAACCCGGTGGGCGCGGAATTCAACCCGATGACCATGCGGATGGAGATGACGTCTTTCTTCGACGTGCTCTTCAACGAGGTGGCGCAGGCGAAATTCGTCCACACGGTCAGCGCGGGCTATGTCACGGCGGCTGTCTTCGTCATGGGTGTTTCGGCCTGGTATCTGCTCAAGGGGCGGCACATCGAACTGGCCCGGCGGTCCATCGCGGTCGCGGCCTCCTTCGGGCTGGCCTCGGCGCTGTCGGTGGTGATCCTGGGCGACGAGAGCGGCTACTCGGCCACCCACAGCCAGCAGATGAAACTGGCCGCGATCGAGGGGATGTGGGAGACCGAACCCGCCCCCGCCTCCTTCACCGCGATCGGCTTTCCGGATCAGGAGGCGCGCGAGACCCATTTCGCCGTCCATATCCCCTGGGCCATGGGCCTGATCGGCACCCGCTCGCTCGATACCGAGATCCCCGGCATCAACGAGCTGGAACAACGCGCCGAGGGGCGTATCCGCTCGGGCATCATCGCCTGGGACGCGCTGCAGACGATCCGGGTGGATCGCGAGGCGACCGACCCCGCCGTGATGGCCACTTTCGAGGAACATTCCGCCGACCTGGGCTTTGCGCTGCTGCTGATGCGCTATCTCGACGATCCGCGCGAGGCGACGGATGAACAGATCACCATGGCCGCCGAGGATACGATCCCGACCGTCTGGCCGCTGTTCTGGGCCTTCCGGATCATGGTGGGCCTGGGCTTCGCCTTCATCGGGATGATGGCCTATTTCTTCTACCGCGCATCCTTCCGGAACATGGAGTTTCCCCGCTGGGCGCTCTGGGGGGCGGTCCTCGTCATCCCCACGCCCTGGATCGCGGCCGAGATGGGCTGGTTCGTGGCCGAGTTCGGCCGCCAGCCCTGGACGGTGGACGGGGTTCTGCCGACCGCGATGTCGGTCAGCCACCTCAGCGCCACGGAACTGCTGATCACGCTGGCGGGTTTCATGCTGTTCTACTCGATCCTCTTCGTCGTCGAGGTGGGACTGATGGTGAAATACATCCGCAAGGGCCCCTTCATGGACGTCGCCGAGACCGACGCCTGGACGGCCCGCCACGAACACCGCCTGCGCACCCATGACGGCAATGTGCCCGGTGCGCCCAACGCAACCCCCGCGGAGTGACGGACATGACGCTTTACGATCTGATTTCCTATGATGTGCTGCGGGTGATCTGGTGGGGCCTTCTGGGCGTGCTGCTGATCGGCTTCGCGCTGACCGACGGGTTCGACATGGGGGTGGGCGCGCTTTTGCCCTTTGTCGCCAAGACCGACACCGAACGGCGCATGGCGATCAACACCGTGGGCCCGGTGTGGGAGGGCAACCAGGTGTGGTTCATCCTGGGCGGCGGCGCGATCTTCGCCGCATGGCCGCCGCTTTACGCGGTCAGCTTCTCGGGCTTCTACCTCGCGATGTTCGTGGTGCTGGCGGCCTTCATCGTGCGGCCCGTCGCGTTCAAGTATCGCTCCAAGCGCGACAGCGCCGCGTGGCGGTCGACCTGGGACTGGGCGCTGTTTGCGGGCGGCGCGGTGCCTGCGCTGATCTTCGGCGTGGCGGTGGGCAACGTGCTTCAGGGCGTGCCCTTTCACCTGACCCAGGACCTTTACCCGATGTATGACGGCAGCTTTCACGCCAAGTTCCTTGGCCTGCTGAACCCGTTCGCGCTGCTGGTGGGCGTGGTGTCGCTGGCGATGCTGCTGACCCATGGCGCGGCCTGGCTGGGGCTCAAGTCCGAGGGCGTGATCGTGGAGCGCGCGCGCCGGATCGGCACGGTCACGGGGCTGATCACCATGGCGGGTTTCGCGCTGGCGGGCCTGTGGCTGGCGGTGGGGATCGACGGCTTTGCCTTCGTGAACGAGGTCGTGGCCAACGGCCCCTCGAACCCGCTGCAATCCGAGGTGGCGCGCACGGGCAGCTGGCTTGCGGCCTATGGCGAGCGGCCGTGGATCGTGATCGCCCCGGTGCTCGGCTTCCTCGGCACGGCCATGGCGGTGCGAGGCCTGCGCAACGGGTCCGAGGTCGGCACGCTCTTGTGGTCCAAGCTCGGCATCTTCGGGATGATCTCGACCGTGGGTCTGACCATGTTCCCCTTCATCCTGCCCTCGACGGTCGATCCGAATTCCTCGCTCACCGTCTGGGACAGTTCCAGCTCGCACCTGACGCTCTTCATCATGCTGGTCGTCACCGCGATCTTCATGCCCCTGATCCTGATGTACACGGCATGGGTCTACAAGGTGCTGTGGGGCAAGGTGACCGAGGCCGATGTGACCGCCAACAGCGACAGCGTCTATTAAGGAGACAACACCATGTGGTATTTCGCCTGGCTTCTCGGCCTGCCCCTCGCCGCCCTTTTCGCCGTCGTCAACGCGATGTGGCTGGAGATGCGCGAGGATCAGCGGCTGACCTCGGACCCCGAGGACTGACGCCTGACACGACCGGACACTTCGATCATCCCTTCGAAGTAGACTGGGGCCATGGCCGGACAGCGGCGATGGCCCCTTTTTTCGCCCGATAAGGGGGCGGCGCCCCGTCCGCTCAACGGGTGGGGTCCGGGGCGCGGCGGGACAGTCCGGGTTGCAACCCGTAGAGGGCCGCGGCGATCACCAGCGTGCCCCCCGCCAGCGCCGCGGGAAGGGACAGGTGCGCCCAGGGGGCCGATCCGGCCAGCCCGTGGCGGTCCATCGCCGCCAGCGCCAGCGCGTTCAGGAGAAGCGCGGTTGCGGCGGCAAGCTTGTTGGTCATGGTGAAGGCGGCCGAGGCGATGCCCTCGGCGGCGGCCCCGAGGCGGCGGGTATGGGCCTCGGCGATGTCGGGGATCATCGCCCAGGGGCACATGCTGAGCGCGCCGGCGCCGCCCCCGGCAAGCGCCGCCGAGAGATAGAGGCCGGGCGTCCCCGCCGAGCCGGGCGCGAGCGTCATCGCGATGGCAAGCCCGGCAAGTGTCACGCAAATGCCGGTCATCAGGCAGCGCAGCTTGCACAGGCGGCGGGCGAGGGCGGCCCAGAACGGCAGGCTGCCGATCGTGCAGGCGAAGACCGTGAGCAGGACGAGGGATTGCCCCCCCGCCGACAGGCCCGGCCCGCGGTCGAGCCAGAACGGCAGGATGGATTGCAGGCTGACGAGCGTCAGGACCGTTCCCGCGAAGAGCAGCAACGTGGCAAGGGCGCCCGGTGACCGGCGCAGGCCCGCAAGGCCCGCGAGGACCGTCCGCAACCCGGGGCGCGGCCCGGTGGCGGACGGTCGGACGGGTTCCCTGATGAAGAACAGGAAGGGCAGGTAGGCCAGCACCGCCAGCACCGCGATGCCGCAGGCGACCAGCATCCAGACCCGCGGCCCGGACGCCGCGAGGGCGCCCCCGGTCCCCAGTGCCGCCACGACGCCGGGAAAGGCGGTGGAGGCGATGAGCACCGCGACGAAGACAAAGCCCATGTCGACGCTCGCCTGCCCCGTGCGCGCATCGTAGCCCGGCACGACCGTGGGCATCATGGCGAGGCGGGGGACGGAGACGCCGGTGTAGGCGAGGGCGAAGCCCGCGAAGACCGCCGCCGTCGCCCCTGCCGCGGCCCGCGCATCGGGCAGCAGCGCGGGCACGATCCACAGGGCCACGAACCCCGCCGCCGCGAAGGGCAGCGACAGCGCGATCACCGGCTTGCGCCGGTGCCGGTCAGCCCAGGCGCCGATCAGCGGGTCCAGCAGACCGTCGAGCACGCGCCCGAAGACGAAGGCCGCCCCGGCCAGCAACGGCGGCAGGCCGATGATCGTGACGAGGTAGTAGAGAAACCAGCCATTGACCGTCGCGAACAGCAGCGAGAGGGCGAGGTCCGGGCTGCCGAAGGCGAGGCGCGTCTTCCAGGCGTTCATGCGTCCCCCATCCCGGCGGCCATGCGCTCGAGCAGGCGGGTCAGGTGGTCGTGGTGGAACAACTGGCCCGCCTGCGGGTGGACATGCAGCCGCGCGCCCGGCAGGCGATCGGCGAGGGCCGCGATCAGGGGCAGGGGGTGGATGCGATCCTCGCCGCCATGGTGCAGGTGCAGATCAAGGTCCGGCGGCACCCTGTCCCAGCCGAGATCGCTCTGGAACAGGAAGTCGTGCCGGGCGGATGCGGCCGACTCGAGCAGGACGGTTCTGAACCGTGCCGACCCGTGCGGCCCGTTCAGGTCGGTTTCCACGACGGCGAGATCGGCCGCGCTGTCGGAGAACTGGCGGCGCAGGAAATCCTCGAAGACGCCGGGGCGGCGGAGCCGGGCCACGATCTGCTCCATCACCGGGTCGAGCAGGCCCGGATTGCGCGCGGCCAGCGCCAGCACCCCGCGCGCCAGTCGGCGTGGTCCGGCCTCGGGACGGCCGTCGCGCAGGCAGACGCCCGCGACATGCAGCGCGCTGACTGCCTCGGGCGCAACCGTCGCAAGGTCCAGCCCCACCCGTGAGGCCGCCGCGAAGGCGAGGACGGGCGCGCGCCCGCCGCAGGTCACCCCCAGCGCGAGCTGCGCGCCCGACAGGGCCTGCGCGAGATGGTCGCGCGGCGGCAGGGCGGCGGCGCCGGGGGCGCAGGTGCCGTGCCTGAGCGGCCAGACCAGCCGAAGGTTCAGCCGGTCGAGGGCCGCGATCTCGGCGGGGCGGATGTCGGGCAGGGCCATCGGATGCAGCACGAGGATCGGCCTGCCGCCCGCGGGCCCCATGTCGATCACCGGCACCGGCGTGCCGTCCTGCGCGGCGAGGCTGAACAGCCGCGTGCCCCGCGGCATGAAGCGCGCGACGTATTCCTGCAAGGTGCGGTCGATCCCGTGCCCCGGCGGGGCGACGAACCGGTCGAGCGCCAGGACGAGGGCCGCGGCGACCTGCCGCCCGATGGTGGCGAGGTCGTCGGCCTCGAAGGCGGCGCGCAACTGCTGGGACTGCCGCTTGCGCGTTTCGACGCTGCGCCCGTCACGGCGGGCCCCGTCCTTCAGGCCGATCCCGGCGAGATGCAGCCGCAGCAGGTGGCGCAGCGCGCCGGGCAGGCGAAGGTCGGGAAAGCTCGCGCCCAGAAAGGCGGCGAGGTCGGCATCGGTGATCCGGGCGACGAAGGCGGTCCGCCCCTCGACCAGCGGCGCGACCCGCACGACGAGGTCGGTTTCGGCGATCGCGAAGGTCACCGGGCCATGCTGCGCTTGCGTGGCGGCGGCGAGGCTGGTGCGCAGGCGGCGTTGCGCGCTGGCGTCGTTGACTGGACAGGCAAGGGGCCTGAGCTTGCCCTGCACCTCCAGCCAGACGGCCGGGCTCCAGTCGTCGGCGGCCGCGGGCTCGGCCTCGGGGCGTGTGGGCAGGACCGACAGGATATCGTCGATCGCATCGGCCACATCGTCGAACTCGGACACGGGGGGACGGTCCCCTTTCAAACACTTGGCTCGGTGCAGCCTGACACATCGGGGCGGTGTTTGCATACCACCGAGGGGGGATGCGACGGCACCCGCCCGGTGGCCGCGTGCAAGGGTGTGAGCCGTCCGCCTGCGGGCACGCCAAAGGCGGCGTCGGCTTGCGGCAGCCAGAACGCCCATTCCGCCCGGCAGTGCATTTCGGTGGAGTGGCGCGGGCAGGTCGATCACCCGGCCAACCGCTGTCATCGGCAGGCCGAGGCGGTGTGGTGCTACCGCGGCTTCGATTGTCGATCAGGGTCGCGCTGGTGGTCCTCCAGCTGGACCATCGCGGGAGGCAGCAGCTACCCTCTTCACACCAATTTCACGTATGACGTGGAGTTCAACGCCTGCCGCTAAACCGTCTGCGACTGACGCCCCGACCCCCCGACGCCCCTAGGCGGCGCGGGGAGCCGGCGGGCCGGACGCCTAGCGCAACCCGGCGCAGAAGTCCTGAATGCGCGTGCAGGCCTCGCGCAGGTTCTCGTCCGAGGTGGCGTAGCTGATGCGGAAGGCGGGCGAGAGGCCGAAGGCGCCGCCGAAGACGACCGCCACGCCCTTTTCCTCGAGCAGCGCCTTGGCGAAGGTTTCGTCACTGTCGATCAGGGTGCCTGCGGCGCTGGTCTTGCCGATCAGCCCTGCAATGGTGGGATAGACGTAGAAGGCGCCCTCGGGCACGGGGCAGGTCATGCCTTCGATCTCGGAGAGCATCCCCACCACGAGGTCGCGGCGGCGCTTGAAGATCTCGTTGTTGGTGGCGATGTAATCCTGCGGGCCGTTCAGCGCCTCGACCGCGGCCCATTGGCTGACCGAGCAGGGGTTCGAGGTCGATTGCGACTGGATCTTGCCCATCGCCTTGATCAGCGCGACCGGCCCCGCGGCATAGCCGATGCGCCAGCCGGTCATGGCATAGGCCTTGGAGACGCCGTTGCAGGTCAGCGTGCGCTCGTAGAGGCCCGGCTCGACCTGGGCGGGGGTGGCGAATTCGTAGTCGTCGTAGACGAGGTGTTCATACATGTCGTCGGTCATCACCCAGACATGGGGGTGCCGCATCAGCACGTCGGTCAGGCCCTTCAGCTCGGCGGCGGTGTAGCCCGCGCCGGTGGGGTTGGAGGGCGAGTTGAAGATGAACCACTTGGTCTTCGGCGTGATCGCGGCCTCGAGATCCTCGGGGGTGATCTTGTAGCCGGTCTGGCTCGGGCCCTCGACGAAGACGGGCTCGCCGCCCGCGAGCAGCACCATGTCGGGGTAGCTGACCCAGTAGGGTGCGGGGATGATGACCTCGTCGCCGGGGTTGAGGGTCGCCATCAGCGCGTTATACAGGATCTGCTTGCCGCCGGTGCCGACCGTCACTTGCGCGGGCGTATAGGCGAGGGCGTTGTCGCGCAAAAGCTTGGCGCAGATCGCCTGCTTGAGTTCCGGAATGCCGTCGACGGCAGTGTATTTCGTTTTCCCCGCGTCGATCGCGGCCTTGGCGGCGTCCTTGATGTTCTGGGGCGTGTCGAAATCGGGCTCACCCGCGCCGAGGCCGATGACATCCTTGCCCTGCGCCTTGAGCTCGGCCGCGAGGTTCGAGACGGCGATGGTGGGCGAGGGCTTCACGCGGCTAAGCGTGTCGGAAAGGAAGGGCATCGGGTCGCTCCGGTTTGGGCCGGACAGCGCGTCATGGTGTCCGGTGACGATGGGATCGGCCCACCATTAGGGTGCGGTCACGCGGCGATCAAGCCGGGAGAGGATGTGAGATATGAACGCAGACGAGACCGACGGACCGGGCTGGTACGACCCCGAGGCCACGACCTTCGGCGACCGGATGACGGGCGCGCGCGAGGCGTCGGGGTTGAGCCAGAGCGAACTGGCCAAGCGGCTGGGCGTGAAGGTCAAGACGATCCGCGCCTGGGAAAACGACCAGTCCGAGCCGCGGGCGAACAAGCTGCAGATGCTTGCGGGGCTTCTGGGGGTGTCGATCATGTGGCTTCTGTCGGGGGCCGGTGACGGGCTGGACGGGCCGGAGGACCGGACGGAGCTGCCCGATGACCTGGCCGAATTGCTGAAGGAGTTGCGCCGGATCAAGGTCGACCAGGCACGCCTGTCCGAGCGGATGGGGCGGCTGGAAAAGCGCCTGCGCCTTGCGCTGAGCCAGGGGGTGTGAGGGACATGGAGACGCGCGATGTGCGGCTGAAGCGGCTGCGGATGCGGGCCTGGCACCGCGGGATCAAGGAGATGGACCTGATCCTGGGCGGCTGGGCGGATCGCAACCTCGCCACCGCGGACGATGCGGCGCTCGACGCCTTCGAGGTGGTGCTGGCCGAGGCCGATCACGACCTCTACCAATGGGTGTCGGGACAGGCCGAGGCGCCCGAAGGGCTGCGGCCTTTCCTCGAGCTGCTGTCGGAGGAGATGCGGGGGCAGGCGACGGGGCGCTGACCCGGTGCCGCGGCTTTAACGCAATCTTTCCGAATCTGGGCCATTGAGGGTGTCACGAGCCCAAGATGCGGAGCCCATGATGAGTATGCACGCGCCCCATGCGACGACCCGGTCCGGTTTCCTGGCCGGGTATCTCGACAGCCTGTCCCTGGTGGAGCGGTTGCACCGCCTCCTGCTCGACGTGATCAAGGACGAGTTCGAGCGGCTGGGCATTCTCGACATCAACGCGGTGCAGGCGCTTTTGCTGTTCAACATCGGCGAGAACGAGGTGACGGCGGGCGAGCTGAAGACGCGCGGCTACTACCAGGGCTCGAACGTGTCCTACAACCTCAAGAAGCTGGTCGAGATGGGCTACATGCACCACCAGCGCTGCGAGATAGACCGCCGCTCGGTCCGGGTGCGGCTGACCGGCAAGGGGCAGCATGTGCGCGACACGGTCTCGGCGCTTTTCGCGCGCCATGCCGAGGGGCTGGAGATGCAGGGCGTGCTGAACCTCGACGGCGTGGACCGGGTGAACCACTCGCTCAGGCGGATCGAGCGGTTCTGGTCGGACCAGATCCGGTATATCTATTGAGGCGGGTCTTCCGGTCGGGCGTCGGGCTGGCCTGCAACCGGGCAGGCCGCATCGCGGCCCGCGCGAGGTGCCGGTCTCTTGCAAGAGACCGACCACGCCCTTGCAAGGGCGTGTCCAGAGCCTTGCAAGGCTCTGGTCAAGGCCCTTGCAAGGGCCTTGCGCCAGCGCGCTGTCTCAGTTCACCGCCGCCTCTTCGCCCGGCAGGAGGGGCAACTCGTGGCCTGCCGCCGCCAGCGCGGGGCGGATCTGGCCGCGCAGCGCGCGTTCCGTGACCGGGCCGCGGAAATGCAGGACCACGGTGCCGGTGTCGTCGATGAAGAAGGTCTCGGGCATCGCGACCACGCCCCAGTCGGCGCCGTTGCGGGCCTGGTCGTCGCGGCCGATCCGGTCATAGGGATTGCCCAGCTCGTCGAGGAAGCTGAGCGCCTGGTCGATCCGGTCGCGGTAGTTCACGCCGTAAAGCGGCACGCCCGCCTCGGCCATGGCGGTCAGCGTCGGGTGTTCGGCGCGGCAGGGGGGGCACCAGCTGGCCCAGAAATTGACGACGACAAGCCCGTTGCCCTCGAGGTCGGCGCGGCTGAGCAATTCGGTATCGGCCAGCGGCTGCAGCGCGAGATCGGGCGCCGTGCGACCCTGCTGCGCCGAGGGCAGGGCCTGCGTGTCGACGCCCTGCTGCAGCGCGTTCTGGTTGTTCGAGAGCTGGTAGGCCGCGACGCCGAAGAAACCCACCGTCAGCACGAGGGGCGCGATCATGAGCCAGTTGATCCTCATGACGTGCGGCCCCGGCGGTGTTCCACCTCTTCCAGCCGGGCGCGCACGCGGCGCGCCTTCCAGATCGAGGCCAGCACCACGGCGACCAGCAGCCCCAGCGACACGGCGTAGGACGACAGCACGGGCACCGCGTAAGGTCCGAGATCGGGCATCATGATCAGGCCATCCTTTCCTGCGCGATCAGCGCCTTGAGGCGGCGCGCGCGAATCTCGGTCCGGGTCCGGTAGAGCACCAGCGCGATGAAGAGGAACCCGAAGCCCGCCAGCGTGATGACCAGCGGATACCAGAACACGTTGGAGATGTTCTGTTCCCGGTCGAGCGACAGTGTCGCGCCCTGGTGCAGGCCCTGGTTCCAGAACAGGAGCGCATAGCGCGAGATGATCGCGAAGACCGAGCCGACAAGGCAGAGGACCGAGGTGAGATCGGCCGCCGAATCGGGGTTCTCGATCGCCTCCCACAGCGCCATGTAGCCCAGGTAGAAGAGGAACAGGATCAGGAACGAGGTGAGCCGCGGGTCCCATTCCCACCACGTCCCCCACATCGGCTGTCCCCAGAGCGCGCCCGTGGCCAGCGCGATGATCGTGAAGATCACGCCCACCGGGGCCGCGGCCTTGGCCGCCAGCGCCGAGACATGGTGGCGCCGGACCACCCATATGATCGAGGCGACCAGCATCATCAGCCATGCGTTCACGGCCATGATGGCCGAGGGGACATGGACGTAGATGATCTTGACGGTGGAGCCCTGGCGGAAGTCGTCGGGCGTGAAGAAGAAGCCCCAGACGAGGCCGACGACAAGGCACAGCGCCGCGATCCCTGCCGTCCAGGGCAGGAGGAACGCGGAGGTTGCCATGAATTTCCGCGGGTTGGCGTATTCCCAGAGCGAAGCCATGGCGCGAATTTAGAGGGGCCTGTTGGCGCTCACAATGGGTCAACCGGGCGCGGGCCTAGCGCAGATTGACGCGGAGGGCGGCGGCGGCGGCGAAGGGCAGGATGGCAAGACTGCCCGCCGTGATGCCGCCCACCAGCAGAAGCGGGGTCAGCGCGTCCTGCCCGGTGGTGGCGCGGCTGACGCAGAGCGCGCCGAAGATCAGCGTCGGCATGTAGAGCGGCAGAACCAGCAGCGACAGCAGGAGGCCGCCGCGCTTGATCCCCACGGTCAGCGCCGCGCCGAAGGTGCCGATCGCCGACAGTGCCGGCGTGCCGAGCGCGAGCGAGGCCACGAGCCACGGGTAGGCGGGGCCGGGCAGGTTCAGAAGCACGCCGAGGACGGGGGCCGCGGCCACCAGCGGCAGGCCGGTGGTGATCCAGTGCGCCAGCGCCTTCATCGCGGCGAGCCCCTCCAGCGGCACCGGCGAAGTGGCGATCAGGTCGAGCGTCCCGTCCTCCCAGTCGAGCTGGAAGATGCGGTCGAGCGACAGGAGGCAGGCGAGCAGGGCGCCGAGCCAGAGGATGCCCGGCGCGATCTCGGCCAGGATCTGCGTTTGCGGGCCGACGCCGAAGGGCACGAGCGTGGTGAAGATCAGGAAGAACGCCAGCGACAGGCCGAAGCCGCCGCCCGCGCGGATGGCGAGGGTCAGGTCGCGTTTCAGAAGGCCGATCATCCCATCGCCTCCGCGAACGGGTCGTCGGCGCGGATCTGCTTGGCGACGAAAGGGGTGATGTCGAGCGTCTCGGCCTCGGGCAGGCCGAGGTCGATATGTGTGGCGATGACCGCGCTGCCGCCATGGGCGAGGTGGGTCTTCACCGCCGCCGCGAAGCGGGCGACGTTTTCCACGTCGAGCGAGACGGTGGGTTCATCGAGGCACCAGACGGGCCGACCCGTGACCAGCAGCCGCGCCAGCGACAGGCGGCGTTTCTGCCCCGCCGACATCTCGCCCGCCCGGCGGTGCAGGAGGGGGGCGAGGTTGAAGGCCTCGACCGCGGGGGCCGGGTCGCGTGTGCCGAAGACCGAGGCCCAGAACCTCAGGTTCTCCTCGACCGTCAGCGCCGCCTTCAGCCCGTCGGCATGGGCGGCATAGGCGATGGCGTCGGGCTCGGCCGCGATGGTGCCCGCCAGCGGCGGGGTCAGCCCCGCGAGCGTCCGCAGGAGCGTCGTCTTGCCCGCCCCGTTCGGCCCGCGCAGGATCAGCGCCTGTCCCGGCGCGACCGTGAACGTGACCCCGGCAAGGATCTGGGCGGGCCCGCGGGCGCAGGCGAGGTCGGTCACGGTCAGGCTCATGGGCCAGAGCGGTAGCCGATTGACCGCCGAAGGGGAAGCGCGGCAGATCGCGCCTCGGTCACAATGGCCAGACCAGCAGGATCATCGGCACCGAGACCGCGACGATCAGCACCTCCAGCGGCAGGCCCACGCGCCAGTAATCGCCGAAGCGGTATCCGCCGGGGCCCAGGATCAGCGTGTTGTTCTGGTGCCCGATGGGCGTGAGGAAGGCCGCCGAGGCGGCGACGGCGACGGCCATCAGGAAGGGGTCGGGCGAGACGCTCAGGCTTTCGGCGATGGCGATGCCCACGGGGGCCGCGACGATGACGGTCGCGTTGTTGTTGATGACATCCGAAAGCGTCATGGTCACGACCATGAGGATGGTGAGCACGGCCCAGACCGGCAGCCCCTCGGTCAGCCCCGCAAGCGCGTCCGCGATCAGCGCGGTGCCGCCAGAGGTCTCGAGCGCCGCGCCGAGCGGGATCATCGAGCCGAGCAGCACGATCACCGGCCAGGCGACATGGTCGTAGAGTTCCGACAGCGGAATGATGCGTGCGAGCACATAGCCCACGACAACGAGGCCCAGCGCGATGGGCAGGTCGAGCAGCCCCAGCGAGGCAAACGCCACGGCCGCCGCGAACAGCGCGATGGCGGACCATGTCTTGTGGTCCTGCGTGACGGCCAGCCCGCGGTCGGCAAGGGCCAGGCCGCCGATCCACTCGGCCACCTCCTCGGCGCTGTCCGAAGGGGCGAGGATCAGCAGGATATCGCCGGGTCGCACCACCTCGCGGCGCAGCCGCCGGGTGATGCGCCTGCCCCGCCGCGAGAGGCCGACGATCACGCTCGATTTTCGCCAGCCGAGCCCGATGGCTTGTGCCGAACGACCGGCGATGCGCGCGCCTTCGGGGATGGCGACCTCGATCAGCGTGGCGTTGTCGCCGAGGGCCTCGGCGGCGGGGCTGGCCTCGTCCACCATCTTCAGGCGCTCGCCCGAGCGGAACTCGTCCAGCGCCTCCGGTTCGGCCTCGACCACCAGCACGTCGCCGGCGTGGATCTTGAGGCTCTTGCGCGCGCCGAGGCGACGGTTGCCGTCGCGCGTGAGCCCGAGGATCGAGACGCCCGCCGTTTCGGCCGGCTCGAGCAGGTCGCGCAGCGCCGTGCCGACAAGCTTGTGATCGGCGGGAATGGCAAGTTCGGCGATATAGGGGGTGATCGTCGTCATCCCGTCGCCGCCCACCCCGCTGTCGCGGTCGGGGATGAGCCGCCAGCCGACGAGGGCGACGAAGGCGATGCCCGTGACGGCCGCGGCGAGACCCACGGGGGCGAAGTCGAACATCCTGAACGCGGTGCCGAGGCTGTCTTCGCGGATCGCGGCGATGATGATGTTGGGCGGCGTGCCGATCAGCGTGATCATGCCGCCCAGGATGGTGGCGAAGGAAAGCGGCATGAGCGACAGGCCCGGCGCGCGTCCCGCCTTGCGCGCGGTGGCGATGTCGACAGGCATCAGCAGCGCAAGGGCCGCCACGTTGTTCATGAAGGCCGAGAGCACGCCGCCGATCCCCCCCATGATCGCGATATGCGCGCCAAGGCCGCGCGTTGCGTCGATCAGGGTGCGGGTGATCAGAAAGACCGCGCCCGAGCGCACCAGCCCCGCCGAGACGATCAGGACGAGGGCCACGACCATCGTGGCGGGGTGGCCGAAGCCCGAGAATGCCTTGGATGCCGGGACGACGCCGAGGACGACACCCGCCAGAAGGGCCGAGAAGGCCACGAGGTCATAGCGAAACCTGCCCCAGAGCAGCAGCGCGAAGACGGTGCCGAAGAGCGCGAAGAGAATGGTCTGGTCCTGCGTCATGGGGGCGAGCCTAGACGCCATGGCGGGCGAGGAAAACTAGAGATGCGGGCCCACGGGGGTGCGCCCTTCCTGCTGCATGCGGTCGATCGTCTCGACCGTTGCGGGCATGAAGCGGCCGCGCGGTTTCGTGGCGACCCACCACGCGCGGGCGCCGGGCGTGCCGAGGTGGTCGAGCATCAGGTTGTGGACGGCGTGGTCCAACCCCTTGAGCTTGCCGGGAACGGTGTCGATGTGCTTGTCGAAGTTGCCGATGATGTGGATGCCCTGTTCCAGCCAGTTGCCGTAGGTCAGCTGTTCGGCGGGGGAGAGGGCGTGATAATCGGCATGGCCGCGGATCACGAGGTCGGCGATATGGGGCTCGTTGGTGGTGCCCTTGAAGGCGGTCAGGCTTTCGAGCAGCTGGCGCCAGTTGGCCAGCGAGGTCTCGCGGTTCTGGGCCCGCAGTTCGAAGCCGAGAAACAGGAGCGACGCGATCACGCCGGCGGCTGCGATCAGGTCGGCGACATCGGCGATGGTGCTGAGCATGGGGGTTGCTCCCTTGGGGGTGGTGCGGGTCAGGTTAGGGCCTGCGGGCCGTCGCGTCACCGGGCATTGCATGCGCCGGGTCCTGCACCGTATAGAGCGCCCTGACACAATGACGGACCCCGGGGAGGCATCCATGGCCGGCCATTCCAAATGGGCGAATATCCAGCACCGCAAGGGGCGGCAGGACAAGATCCGCGCCAAGCTGTTTTCCAAGATGGCGAAGGAGATCACCGTCGCCGCCAAGATGGGCGACCCCGACCCCGACAAGAACCCGCGCCTGCGGCTGGCCGTGAAGGAGGCCAAGTCGAACTCGGTCCCCAAGGACGTGATCGAGCGCGCGATCAAGAAGGCGATCGGCGGCGAGGGCGAGAATTACGAGGAGATCCGCTACGAGGGCTACGGGCCGAACGGGGTCGCCGTGATCGTCGAGGCGATGACCGACAATCGTAACCGCACCGCCTCGACCGTGCGGTCAACCTTCGGAAAACATGGCGGGAATCTCGGCGAGACGGGCTCGGTCGCCTTCATGTTCGAGCGCAAGGGGCAGGTGAGCTACCCGCTGTCCGTCGGCGATACCGACACGGTCATGATGGCCGCGATCGAGGCCGGCGCCGAGGATGTGGAGACCAACGAGGGCGACGGCGACGAGGACCCCGGCGGGCATGTCATCTGGTGCGCGGACACGGACCTGAACGAGGTCTCGGTGGCGCTCGAGGACCAACTGGGCGAGGCGGAGTCGACCAAGCTCGTGTGGCGCCCGACCACCACGACCGATCTGGGCCTCGAGGACGCGCAGAAGCTGATGAAGCTGATCGAGGCGCTGGAGGATGATGACGACGTGCAGTCGGTCACCTCGAACGTGGAGATCTCCGACGAGGTGATGGCGCAGCTGTCGGCCTGATCGGGCGGCGTGCTTTCCGAGGGATGAACGGGGCCGGGCCGCGGTTAACACGCGGGCCGGCCTTTGTTTTTGGGCGGATGGGCGTGTCGGATTCCCGTACACAGGGCGTACACACCCTGTACATACGCGATTGGCGCACGGCCGACTGCGGGAACGTGGTAAAGGGTGCGGGGGTGCAAGCGCCGGCCCGTCAGTCGCGCAGCGTTCCGGGCTTCGTGAAGCGTGGATGCGGCGGGAAGGCAGGCCCGGTCAGTCCTGGTGGAATTTCTTCTTGAGCCAGTCGAGCAGCTGCTTCTGATCGCTCGCCGGGGCGCGGCGTACCTGGACCAGAAGCTTGTGAAGGGACGGGCGGTCGAGCGTGAGGTTCGCTGCCCCCTCGTTGCAGACCGAGCAGAGCGCGCGAAGGTTGCTTGGGTCGTCTGTCCCGCCTTGCGACTTGTCGATGACATGGCCGATGTGGAGCCGGGTCTTCCGCGTCGGGTCATAGGGATGAGCTTCCCCGGCAACCGCGCCGCATTGCTGGCAGGTGAACCCGTTGCGGTCCAGCACGAAGGCCCGCGTTTCCTTCGAGATCGCCCGGGCGAAGGCCGGTTCGGGCTTGGCGTCGTTCAGGACATATTGACCGGGTTTCAGGCTGGACAGGTCGGTGTGGGTGAGGATCTTGTACCCTTCTTCCGTCCTCAGCTCGCGGACGCGGCGCGCCCATTCGGAAATCCCTCCGGCGACCTCGCGCAGCTCGTGCGAGTCCATGACGCGCCCGATGTTGGCGAGGAAATGCGCCCGGAGCCGCGAACGGGCGCCAACGCGCCGTTCCTTGGTCATTCGGCGGCGACCGCGCTTTGGCGCGCGGTCCCCTCGGTTGTTGCGATGGCCGTGGCGATGGATGTTGCGACGGCCTGCGCCACCGGAGGCGGGAAGGCATTTCCGACCTGCCGGTAGGCCGATGTTTTCTTGCCGGTGAAGTGCCAATCGTCCGGAAAGCCCTGCAGGCGCGCAACCATGCGCGTCGTCAATCGGGGCAGCCCCGCGAAATCGGTGTCAGGGGCGTCTTCTGCGATGGATCCTCCGTTCACGCCCATGGTCTTCCACGTCGCGCGGGCGCGGGTCGGACCGAGGTCCGGGCCGCCGTGTTTCTTGGAGCCGCCGACAATCGTGGGGGCGATCCCCTGAGCCTGCGTCTTCCAGTGCTCGGCCCCGCGCCAGCCACGCGCTGCCATGAGGTCGAAGAGCAATTCGCCGACAGGTTTCGGCTCGGCCTTCGTCGGCGCGGGAAAGTCGAATTGTCCCCAATAGTCGGATTTGCCGGCAACGATCGTGACGCGCGATCTGGACTGGGACACCCCGAAGTCGGTCGCATTGTAGAGACGCCAATCCAGTTGATAGCCGAGGTCGCGGAAGGCATCGGCGATCTTTTCGCGGTAGGGCCGGAAGCCTTGGGACAGGAAGCCGCGCACATTCTCGATCAGGACGAATTTCGGCCCCGTCTGCTCGATCAGGCGCAGCGCGGCGGGAAACAGGTCACGCTCGTCTTCATGGCCGAGCTGTTTTCCCGCGATGGAGAACGGCGGACAGGGCAGGCCCGCGGCCATCAGGTCGAGGTCATCGTAACGCTGCGGGACAAAGGTCTTCATGTCGGCGCAGACGACCGTCCACGAGGGGCGGTTGTGGCGCAGCGTGGCGCAGCAATCGGCATCGCTGTCCAGAAGGAGGTCATGCGCGAATCCGGCCCGCTCAAGGCCCAGCGCCTGTCCGCCCGCGCCCGCGCAGAATTCAATGGAACGAAGTCTCGGCATGGTCACCTCCGTCTACAACATATCGCAAGGCGATGCGGGGGCGCAACAAGATGCAGAGGGCCCCGATGCAGTCTCTCGCAGAAAACTTAATGAAAGTTTGCGTCGTCGGCCTGCTGCTCGCCCCTTGCGGGAGGGTCTTGCGTGCGGTATGCAACGGCATACAATAGTGTCGCACCCCCCGGCTTGGCCCTTGATCGAAAGCGCCTCTGGTGGCATCCGGCACGGTGAGATGACGACCCCCACATGATCGGATGAAGGGAGGCTTCCATGCCCATTACCGTCGGCCACGATACCGCCAAGACGCGCAAGACGCTCAAGGTCGGTGACAAGAGCTACGCCTATTACTCCATCGCCGCCGCCGAGGCCGCGGGCCTGGGGGATTTCTCGAAGCTGCCCGCCGCGCTGAAGGTGGTGCTCGAGAACATGCTGCGTTTCGAGGATGGCAAGACGGTCAGCGTGGACGACATCAAGGCGTTCAGCGAATGGGCCGCCAAGGGCGGCAAGAACCCGCGCGAGATCGCCTATCGCCCGGCGCGCGTCCTGATGCAGGATTTCACCGGGGTTCCGGCGGTCGTCGATCTGGCCGCGATGCGTGACGGGATCAAGGCGCTGGGCGGCGATCCGCAGAAGATCAACCCGCTGAACCCGGTCGATCTCGTGATCGACCACTCGGTGATGATCGACGAGTTCGGCAACCCGCGCGCCTTCCAGATGAACGTGGACCGCGAATACGAGCGGAACATGGAGCGGTATACGTTCCTGAAATGGGGGCAGACCGCGTTCGACAATTTCCGCGTGGTGCCGCCGGGAACGGGCATCTGCCACCAGGTGAACCTGGAGTACCTGTCCAAGACCGTGTGGTTCGACACCGACCAGTCAGGCGAGATGGTGGCCTATCCCGACACGCTGGTGGGCACGGACAGCCACACCACGATGGTGAACGGCGCGGCCGTTCTAGGCTGGGGCGTCGGCGGGATCGAGGCCGAGGCCGCGATGCTGGGGCAGCCGATCTCGATGCTGATCCCCGAGGTCGTGGGCTTCGAGCTGACCGGCACGATGATGGAAGGCACGACCGGCACGGACCTGGTGCTGAAGGTCGTCGAGATGCTGCGCAAGAAGGGCGTGGTGGGCAAGTTCGTGGAATTCTACGGCGAGGGTCTGGACCGTCTGCCGCTGGCCGACCGCGCGACGATCGCCAACATGGCGCCGGAATACGGCGCGACCTGCGGGTTCTTCCCGATCGACGGCGAGACGCTGCGCTACCTGCGCAACACCGGCCGCGAGGAAGAGGTGATCGCGCTGGTCGAGGCCTATGCCAAGGAAAACGGCTTCTGGCGGGGCGACGATTACGCGCCGGTCTATACGGATACGCTGAGCCTCGACATGGGCACGATCGTGCCCGCGATCTCGGGGCCGAAGCGGCCGCAGGATTACGTCGCGCTGGACCGGGCGGCGGAGTCCTTCTTCAACGTCGTCTCGGAGTTCCGGGGCGAGGACGAGACGCGGGCGGCGACCGACATGGCCGCCGAGGGGCCTGCGCCCGACGCGCTGATCGACCCGCGCAGGACGGCGGCGGTCGAGGGCGAGGATTACACGATCCGGGACGGGTCAGTGGTGATCGCCTCGATCACGTCCTGCACCAACACGTCGAACCCCTACGTGATGATCGGGGCGGGGCTGGTCGCGCGGAAGGCGCGGGCGCTGGGCCTGACGCGGAAGCCCTGGGTCAAGACCTCGCTCGCGCCCGGAAGCCAGGTGGTGTCTGCCTATCTCGAGGCCGCCGAGCTGCAGGAGGATCTCGACGCCATCGGCTTCAACCTCGTGGGCTATGGCTGCACGACCTGCATCGGCAATTCGGGGCCGTTGCAGCCCGAGATTTCCAAGGCGATCAGCGACAACGACCTGATCGCGACGAGCGTCCTGTCGGGCAACCGCAACTTCGAGGGGCGGATTTCGCCTGATGTGCGGGCCAACTACCTGGCCTCGCCGCCGCTGGTGGTGGTCTACGCGCTGGCCGGTGACATGAACATCAACGTCGCCACCGACCCGATCGCGCAGACGCCGGACGGCAAGGACGTCTACCTGAAAGACATCTGGCCGACCTCGCAGGAGGTGGCGGACCTGGTCGAGCGGACCGTGACGCGAGAGGCCTTCCGCTCGAAATACGCCGATGTCTTCAAGGGCGACGAGAAGTGGCAGGGCGTGGAGGTTCCCCAGCAGGAGACCTACGACTGGCCCGCGACCTCGACCTATATCCAGAACCCGCCCTATTTCCAGGGGATGGGCGCCGAGCCGGGGACGATCTCGAACATCGAGGGGGCGCGGGTGCTGGCGATCCTCGGCGACATGATCACGACCGACCACATCAGCCCGGCCGGTTCTTTCAAGGACACGACCCCCGCGGGCCGTTACCTGACCGAGCGTCAGGTGCCCCAGCGGGAGTTCAACTCCTACGGGTCGCGGCGCGGCAATCACCAGATCATGATGCGTGGCACCTTTGCCAACATCCGGATCAGGAACGAGATGCTGGACGGGGTCGAGGGCGGTTACACGCTTGGCCCGGACGGTCAGCAGACCTCGATCTTCGACGCGGCGATGGCCTACCAGGAGGCGGGCGTGCCGCTGGTGATCTTCGGCGGTGAGCAGTATGGCGCGGGGTCTTCGCGTGACTGGGCAGCCAAGGGCACGGCGCTTCTGGGGGTCAAGGCGGTGATCGCCGAGAGCTTCGAGCGCATCCACCGCTCGAACCTGGTGGGCATGGGGGTCATCCCCTTCGAGTTCACTGGGGGCGACACGCGCAAGACGCTGGGCCTGAAGGGCGACGAGACGGTCGATATCCACGGGCTGGACGCGGTCACGCCGCTGATGGAGACGAGGGCTACGATCACCTATGGCGACGGGTCGACGAAGGACATCACGCTGAAGTGCCGGATCGATACCGCGATCGAGATCGAATACATCGAGCATGGCGGCGTGCTGCACTACGTGCTGCGCGATCTGGCAAAGGCGCCGGTCGCGGCAGAGTGATCTGCGAGGCTATCGAATTGGAAAGGGCGCCTGCGGGCGCCCTTTTCCGTTGGTGGTAGGGCCGTCCCATGCCTGTCGCCCTGCGGGCATGACCCAGGGCGAGGTGGCCTGAACACCCCCCGTTCGGGGGTATGACCGACCGCCCGGGCTTGCCACAAGGGGGGCAGCGGTCGCGCGGTGCGTTGCACCGGCAACGGCCGCGAAACGAACCCTTGGCCGATGTCCAGCATGTCCGCGACCTTCACGTCATTCACCCATGTCATCTCGTTCAGCGCGACCCTTTCGGACGGTGCCTTGAGCTGGACAAGCATCCAGTCCCAGGAGGTCATCGGCGGCATCACCGTGCGCGACTCGAACGGGGACGGGAACCTCGACCGGGCGGTCAACGGCGACAGCCTGCAATACAACAGCGATTTCTCGGGGTATTATTACCTCGCCCCGAACGGGCAGACCTACGCCATCTTCATCGGTGCCTACGGCAGCGGCTATCGCATTCCCTACAATGCCGCCGATTACGATCTCGCCGCGCATATGGAGGTGCCCGGCAGCACGGCTCTTTTCCAGGACACCGATTTCGCCCCGACCGGCAACCCGGTCTGTTTTCTGCCCGGCACCGCCATCGCCACGCCAGCAGGCGAGGTAGCGGTTGAGCAGCTTGCCATCGGCGATCTGGTGACGACGGCCGAGGGCCGCGCGGTGCCGGTGCGCTTCGTCTTGCGGCAGACCATCGCGACGCGGTTCGGCCCGCCCGAACGCCTGCAACCCGTCCGGGTGCGCGCGGGGGCGTTGGGGGGCGGGTTGCCGCTGCGCGACCTGGTGCTGACGGCGGATCATGCGCTGCTGATCGACGGACTCTTGATCAACGCGGGCGCCTTGGTGAACGGGGCGGGCATCGACTGGGTGCCGCTGTCCGAGCTTGGCGACACCTACACCGTCTACCACATCGAGACCGAGGAACACGACATCATCCTGGCCGAGGGTGCACCTGCCGAGACCTTTATCGACTACGTCGGGCGGCAGTCCTTCGACAATTACGCGGAGTATGTCGCGCTTTACGGCGAGGAGCGACTCATCACCGAGGCGCCCTATCCCCGCATCTCGACCCCGCGGCTCTTGCCGCCTGCGCTCAAGGCGCGGCTGGCAGGGGCGGTGGCGGCCTGACGCGAGGCCGCGCGACCGGGCGGACCAGGGGCGCCGTCGGGCGCCCTTTTTCATGCCGCGGGGCCGTCGTGCGGTGGGTAAGGACAACCTGTCCTTGCCGGAATGGGTGCAGACGGTCAAACTCGAAGGGTTGTTCACGATCGAGGGTTGCGCTCATGACTTTGCAGACATTTCCGATGGTTGGTCATCTTCGCTTGACTGGTGTTGTCATCGAAGACGGCACCATGACCTTTACCGGCATATCCAACGCGCCGAACGATGCCTATAACGTGAACGACCGCGACGGGTCGGGGACCGCAACGCCGGGTGACGATTGGTTTGGCGTTTCGATCCCGTACAGCGGCTTTACCGTGGAGATCGGCGGTGAGACCTACGCGCTGTTCCAAGTCACGAGCATGCCGAGCACATTCCATATCCCCCATCAGGGCGAATTGACCGCGTCGAGTCTCGCTTCGCCCGTTGCGGTCACGGAGGACAGCGACGCGGAGGTCTTCAATTACTGTTTCGCCGAGGGCACGGGGATCGCCACGCCGGGCGGGACCGTCGCGGTCGAGGCGCTCGGCATCGGGGATCCGGTCCTGACGGCCGACGGGCGGACCGTGCCGGTCAAATGGGTCGGATGCCAGACCATCGCGACGCGGTTTGGCCCGCCCGAACGCCTGCAACCCGTCCGGGTGCGGGCAGGGGCCTTGGGCGGCGGGCTGCCGCTGCGCGACCTGGTGCTGACGGCGGATCATGCGCTGCTGATCGACGGGCTCTTGATCAACGCGGGGGCTTTGGTGAACGGCGGCAGCATCGACTGGGTGCCGGTGTCGGAACTGGGGGAGCGGTTCACGGTCTACCACATCGAGACCGAGGACCACGACATCATCCTCGCCGAAGGGGCACCTGCCGAGACCTTCATCGACTACGTCGGTCGGCAGGCCTTCGACAACTACGCGGAGTATGTGGCGCTTTACGGCGAGGAGCGGCTCATCACCGAGGCGCCCTATCCCCGCATCTCGACCCCGCGGCTCTTGCCGCCTGCGCTCAAGGCGCGGCTTGCGGGGGGGCTGGCGGCATGAGGGCGCCGTCCTGCGGAATGTCCGAATAGGCGATCGGCGTGATCCGGGCGCGCCCTGTGGCCAGCCGGGCGAGCTGTCGGTGGACCTGGCCGAATTCGCAAAGCCCGCGGCGCAGTTCGCGGGCTGCGAGGCGGAGGGGCGGCAGGCCATGGGCCGTCGCGATGTCCGAGCCTTGCTCCGTCGCGACCTGCGTCGCCATGGGCGGCACCACGATGCTGGGCGCCAGCCCGGCCCGGATCGGCGAGACGGTGTCGTTGAACAGGAAATGGTCGATCGGGACGCGCATCCGGCCGGCCTGGGCCGCGGCGAGTTCGGCGCCGCGCCGGCTGATCACGTATGCGCCCGCGCCGCAGTGACGCGACCAGAGCGGATGGATGTCGCGCCCTGAGGGCGTCGCGCCGATGCGGGGGCCGAGCAGGACGCGGGACGTGCCGGGCTTGAACTTCTCCAGCTTCACGGCCTGGGTGCCGCGCGGAAACCAGCGCGTGTCGCGGGCCAGTGCCGCGAGATCGGGCGCGAGGCGCATGTCGTCCTCGAGCACCAGCGCGTAGTCCTGTGAGGACGACAGGATGTGGTGCCACACGCGCAGGTGACTGACGCTGCAGGCGCGCGTGGCGGGCTACATCGCCCCAAGGGGCCCGCGGGCTGCGATCACGCGGTCGAGGGTGTCGGCCTCGGCGGTCTTGCCGTCGCAGGCCGGGATGCGGGTGTAGGACAGCCCCAGCGCGTCCAGCGTGGCGGCCATCTGTCCCATGCGATCGGGGCCTCGGTCGAGGTTGATGACATGGATCGGCACAACCTGTATCATGCGCCGCCGCCGTGCTGCCGGATCAGGGTCTCCGGGTCATAGCCGGTCGCCAGCCATTTTTCGAAGCCGATCCCCGTGGCGCGGTGGGCCTCGGCGTAGGCGTCGAGAAAATGATGCAGCACCCGCGCCTTGCCCCAGCGGATATGGCCGTAGCGCCAGCTGAAGGCGCGGCGCGCCTCGGCCAGCGGTCGCCCCTTGAGCACGTGCAGGTAGAGTGTCACGGCCAGCGCGGTTCGGTCGGCGCCGGATTTGCAATGTACGAACAGGGGTTTGGGGGCGTCGCGGAGGATCTTGAGCAGGTCGTGCAGAACCTCGGCCCGGGGCAGGGCGCCCGCGCGGGTCTCGAGGAAGACAAGCGGGATGCCCAGCTCGGCGCAGAGCGCCCGTTCGGTCGCGTTGTGCACCGTGTCGCTGCCGCCGCGCAGGTTGAGGATGGTCGCCACGCCCTGCGCCTTGAGGCGTCTGAGTTGCGCCCGACCCGGATGTCCCCCGCGCCACAGCGCCTCATCGACCCGGTAGGCATTGGGAAGCACGACCCTGAGAAAGGCGTGATCGCGCATCCAGTAGCGCCAGAACCGGCGGAGCGGGTCGATTGCGGCCAGCGGCGTGAGCGGCCTTTGCGGGATACCGCTATACCTTTGCGGCAGGGACCTGTGGTCCTGGCCGTCCTTTGGGTCTGCCTGCATGGGCCGCCTGTCCGATCCTGACCGTTGCGCGTGGCGATGGGCTAGCACGCATGGACCAAGAGCGGCAAGCCGGTCCGAGTTGCCCTTGTCCGGGACCGGGTCTAGCGTGGACGTGGCGGGATGATCCGCGCGCGATGGAGGTGCCTGTGCTGAAGGGGTTTCCCGACCTGCCGCCGGTCTGGTTGCTGCTGGGCCTGGTGCTTGCGTGGTTCCTCGCGGGCTGGCTGCCGCTTGTGCGGCTGTTCGGGCCCCTGTGGCAGGGGGTTGGCGTGCTGCTGGCGCTGGCCGGGCTGGGGGTCATCCTCTGGGCCGCGTGGTGGTTCTGGCGCAAGAAGACCACGATCGAGCCGCACCACGACCCCGCCGTGCTGATCGTCGAGGGGCCTTATCGCATCAGCCGCAACCCGATCTATCTGGGGATGCTGGCGATCCTGACCGGGGCGGTCCTGTGGCATGGCGCGCTGAGCGGTCTGCCCTTGCCTTTCGCCTTCGCCATCGTGCTCGAGCGGCGTTTCATCGAACCCGAGGAGGCCGCGCTGCGGCGCGCCTTCGGCCCGGAGGCGCTGCGTTACCTCGCCACCACACGACGCTGGTTGTAACGTCCTCTCGCAAAGGCTTGATTGGAGGCCGGGGTATGAAGGGCCTAGGTAGGCGAGAGATCGGGATAGGAAAACGGACGTGAACATGCCGAGCAGACTGGCACATGCAGGCGGCGCGATGCTGCTGGCGCTGTTGGCCACGGGCGCGCTGGCCGAGGGGCGCGATGGCCCCGTCGTGGTCGAACTTTTCACCTCGCAGGGATGCGCGGCCTGTCCGCCGGCGGATGCGTTGCTGGGCGAGTTGTCGATGCGCGACGACGTCATCGCGCTGGCGCTGCATGTCGACTACTGGGATTACATCGGCTGGGAGGATGTCTTCGCCACGCCGGAATTCACTCAGCGCCAGCATGCTTATGGCCACGCCGCCGGGTCTACCGTCGTCTATACGCCGCAGATGATCGTGGGCGGTCGGGATCGTGTCGTGGGCGTGCGCCCGATGACCGTGGCCGATCTGATCCAGGCCCATCGCGCGGCGCCCGATCCGGTGACCCTCAGCGTGGAGGCGGGCGAGGGCGGCTACCACGTCGAAGCGGTTGCGCATATGCCGCCCCCGCGTCCGGCGATGCTGGTGCAACTGGTCGGCTACATGGCGCATGCCGAGGTGCCGATCGAGCGCGGCGAGCGCGCGGGCTCGGTAGGGGAGCATTACAACGTGGTCACCTCGTGGCAGGTGGTCGGCGAGTGGAACGGGTCAGCGCCCTTCAGCTTCACCATCGCGCAGGCGCCGGACCGGCCGCATGCCGTGATCGTGCAGGAGGCGGGGCACGGCGCCATCCTCGGCGCGGCCCGGATCGACGCGCGCTGAGCGCGCCGCGGTCGACCCCGGTTCACCCGGTCGTCGAGGCGTCCGGGCTGTCCTGTTTCCAGCGGCGATGAACCCAAAGCCATTGCCCGGGATGCGCGTGCACGCGGGCGGCAAGGCTGTCGTTGAGCGCCTGCGTCATGGTGACGGGATCGGTGTGCGGCAGGGGTGCCTCGAGATAGACGTCGAAATCCAACCCGTTCTCCAGCCGCTCGGCATAGACCGGCACCAGCAGGGCGTCGTATTTCAACGCCATCTCGGCGGCCGACAGGGCGGTGCGCGCAGGCCGGCCCAGAAAGTCGAGCGGCGTCCCGTTATGGAAATGCTGGTCGATCAGCAAGGCGCCCTGGCCGCCGTCGCGCAGGTGCCTGACGAAGGCCGCAAGCCCCCGCCTGTCGCGGGCGAAGGCCGTGCCCCCGACCCCCTCGATCGAGGACACGTAATGGTCGTTCGAATAGGGGTTGTTGAACGGGCGCCACAAGCCGCCGACCGCGTAGCCGCGCAGGTTCAACGCGGCGCGGACCGCCTGGTAATTGCCGAAATGGCCCGACACGAACAGGATCGGGCGCCGTGCGGCGCGGGCCTCTTCGCAGGCGGCGAAACCGGGGCCGTGCGGCTGCCATGACGCGGCATGGGCCAGTTGGTCGACGGGCGAATAGTTCTCGATCGCGCAGCGGCCGAAATTGTCCAGCACGGCGCGCGCGATCTCGCGGCGGCGGGGCGCGGGCATGTCGGGAAAGATCATCGCGAGGTTCTCTTCCGCGCGGGTGCGGTAGCCGTTGACGGCCCCCACCGCGCGCATCACCCCGCCCATCATGCGCACCCGCTGCGCATAGGGCAGGCGCATCGCGATCCACAAAAGCGCGCGAACGGTGCGGTCGACCGTCCAGTCCAGCCATGCGATGCGGCCTGTCGGCATCGCCCCCTCCGATGTCGGTTGCGCGTGGCGCGCCAAGGTCAGCCAGCCACGATGGACCGGGCGCGGGTTTCGCGGTGCCAGACATAAACCCCGGCCCCGACGATCACAAGCGCACCTGCGAGCGTCCACGCATCGGGCACTTCGCCGAAGGCGGCAAGCCCCCAGAACGTGGCGAAGATCACCCCGGCATAGCCGAAGGGCGCAACGGCGCCCGCCTCGGCCAGCGTCAGCGACCGGATGAGCAGGAATTGCCCCGCCGCCCCGACGGCGCCGAGGCCGAGGAAGATCGCCGCGTCCCCCAGGCGCGGCGTCGTCCAGACCGGAACGGTCAGCACCGAGGCCACCAGTGTTCCGATGATCGCGGTATAGAGGAAGGAGGTCAGGACCGGCTCGTCGCGGCCCAGAAAGCGCGTGGTCAGCGCGTAGGAGGCATAGAACACGCCCGCCAGAAGCGGCATCACCGCGGCCCAGGTGAAGACCTCGGCGCCGGGCCGGATCACGATCAGCGCGCCGGTCAGCGCGGCCGCCACCCCCAGCAGGCGCCGCGGCCCCAACGGCTCCTTGAGCAAAAGCGCGGCCCCCAGCGTCAGGATCATCGGGTGCACCTGCATCACCGCCGTGGCGGCGGCGATGGGCATGTGGCTGATCGCGGTGAAGAAGCAGAAGGTGGCCGCGAACAGAAAGGCCGAGCGCAGCAGCTGCATCCCGAGGTGCCGGGTGCGCAGCAGCGGGCCAAGCCGCGGCGCGAGGATCACCGCCACGACCAGCATCATGCCCGCGTAGCGGGCCCAGACCACCTGCATGGGCGCATAACGCTCCATCAGCATCTTGGCGGTCGCGTCCATCGACGAGAACAGGAAGATCGCGCCGAGCATCAGGACGATGCCCTGCGCGGTGGGGGAAAGGCGGCTCACGGGCGGGGCCGTGTCCGCTCAGCCCTTTTGCGCCGCCAGCGCCTCGATCTGGGGGCGCAGCCATTCCAGCTGATAGCCCCATTTCTCGCCGCGGGTGATGATCTCGTCGGTGGGCAGCTGGCCGGCCTGGCCGAGCGCCCAGACGATGGTCGAGCGGTTGCCCGAGGCGCAATAGGCGACGACATGACCCTCGGCGGCGTCGAGCGCGTCGGCCTGCTCCTCGACATTGCCCAGGGTCAGCTGGCCGCCGACGACCGGGTTGTAGACGAAATGCAGCCCCGCCGCCTCGGCGGCGGTCTGCATCGCGGCGGCCTGCAGCGGCGGCGGGTTTTCCCCGTCGGGGCGGTTGCAGATCACGGTGGTGACGCCCTGGTCTGCGAGCGTTGCCATGTCGGCGGGCTCGAGTTGGGGGGCGACGGTGTAGGTCTCGGTGATCTGGCGCAGGTCCATGGTGCTGGCTCCTTGTGACGATGTCGGGCGCACCATGCCGCAAGCCACCGCCGAGGGAAAGGCGCCGTTGATGCACATCAAGGTGGCGGGGATTCGGCGGCGCTACGCTGGGGATCGGGCGATGCCGTATTTTGGCCGCGCCCAAGGGAGAGGAGACCACAATGCCCGATCTTGCCGTCCGCCGCGCCCAGCTGGAGGAGCGCCTTGCCTTTCTCGACGCACGCCTGCACGAGATCGACGCCGAGCTTGACAGCCACCAGTCCAAGGACTGGGAAGAGCTGGCCACCGAGCGCGAGGGGGACGAGACGCTGGAACGCCTGGGCCAGAGCGGCCAGGCGGAAATGGCGCAGATCCGCGCCGCGCTGGGCCGTATGGATGCCGGGGAGTACGGCGTCTGCGTGACCTGCGGCGACGAGATTTCCGAAGAGCGTCTCGACCTTCTGCCCTTCACGCCGTTTTGCCGGAAATGCGCGCGCTGACATGCCGCCGCAGCCCCTTGCGACAGGAGGTATCCAGATGTCCGATCAAGATCGCAGCCAGGACATGATGCGCACCATCGAGGCCCTGCTGTCCACGGCACGCGCCGGTCAGGCGGTGGCCCGCGCGCTGTCGGAGCAAGCCGAAGAGCGGCAGGACCGCACGGTGATCTCCGACTTGCGCGCCCGACGGGCCGAGCACCAGCGCGACGCCGACCTCGACGCCGCCGAGCGGCGCAGGATGGGCGATGCGTCCGGCGCGTCGCCGTGGTCGCGTGCGGGATGACGACAGCACGATCACGAACCAGAGGGGGATCAGATCATGGCCGAAGACAAGACACCCAAGCCCGGGGCCGCTGACGAGGCCGAGACCGAGGCCCATACCGAGCTGCGTCGCCGGGATGCGGAGGGGCAGGGGCCTGCCGCGCAAGATGACGAGGTCGCACCGCAGCCCAGGCCGCGAACGCCACTAGACCGAGTGCCCGACGAGGGTGACGAGGACGACCTGTTCAACGACATGCCGGTCTGATCCGACAGGGCGGCACCCGCGGCCCCGTCAGGCCACCGTCGCCCGCGCGCGGGCCATGTCGCGCGCCATCTCCAGCGCAGCGATGAAACTGGTGGGATCGGCCCGGCCGGTGCCCGCGATGTCGAAGGCCGTGCCATGGTCGGGCGAAGTGCGGATGAAGGGCAGGCCGAGCGTGACGTTCACGCCACCCGCGAAATCCACCGTCTTGATCGGGATCAGCGCCTGATCGTGATACATCGCGATCGCCGCGTCATACCCCGCCCGCGCGGCGGCGTGGAACATCGTGTCGGCGGAGTGCGGCCCTGTCAGGCCCAGCCCCTCGGCCCTGAGTGCCGCGATCACGGGGCCGATCAGCTCGATCTCCTCCCGGCCCATCGCGCCGCCTTCGCCGGCGTGGGGGTTCAGGCCAGCCACCGCGATCCGCGGGCTTTCGATGCCGAAGTCGCGGCGCAGCGCGGCCTCGGTGATCAGGATGGTGTCGGTCAGCAGCCGTGGGGTCAGGGCCGTCGGCACCTCGGCCAGCGGGATGTGGATCGTCGTGGGCACGACGCGCAACTCGGGGCAGGCCAGCATCATCACCACGCGCTCGACGCCGGCGAGATGGGCGAGATACTCGGTATGCCCCGGAAAGCGGAAGCCCGCGCCGTCGATCAGCGCCTTCTTGTGAATGGGCAGGGTGGTCAGCGCCGCCGCCTCGCCGCGGGTCACGAGGTCCACGCCGCGGGCGATTGCGGCGATGACGCCCGCCGCGTTCTCGGGCGCGGGCTGGCCGGGTGTCGCGGGGGCGGCGAAGGCCTGCGGCAAGACGGGCAGGCCGCGCAACGCGGCATGGGCGGCCTCGGCGGGGCGCGCGATGGGGATCGGCGTGACGCCGAGGCCCGACAGGTGATCGGGGTCCCCGATCACGAAAAAGGGCAGGCGCGTTCCCAGCCGTTGCCACGCCTTCGCGGCCAGTTCCGGCCCGATGCCGGAGGGCTCGCCGATCGAGACCGCGACGGGGAGCGCCGGCGTCATTCGTAGCTGATGATCGCGTCGGCGCGCAGTTCTTCCAGCAGGGCGTCGGCATAGCCCTCGAGCCGCTGCGAGAAGAGTTGCTGGCGCACGGCCTCGCGGCCCGCTTCGGGTTCCTCGACGTTGCGCGCGCAGAGCATCACGGCCAGCGTCGTCGCCCCCGCATTTCGGCTGACCGTGAAGCTCATCTCACCGGCATCCAGCGTCGAGAGGGCCATGGCGATGTCGCGCGGCATGGCACCCAGAGCCTCGTCGCGGCGCTCGAAGGCGCCGGGGCGCTGGCCGTAGAGGTCGTCGCAGACGTCGATGTCGGCGCGGAGCGCGGCGGCCGCCGCGGCGCCCTCCTCGGTCGAGACGGCGGGCAGGGGGATGGTGGCATAATCGACCGACGTGACCGGCGGGGCCTGGAAACTGCCCTCGGACAGGCCGCGCATCTGGAAGATGGCGATGGCCGGGCCAAGCGACACCGGGCCAAAGGTCTCGCCAGTGCGCAGAAGCACCATCTCCTCGCGCAGTGGCGCCGGCACGGCGTTCAGCGGGCGCCAGCCGGTCAGCCCCCCTTCCTCGCGCGTCGGAGCCGCCGAGAAACGGCGCGCGGCCTCGGAGAAGGTCTCGATGTCGAAATTCAGATCACCCATCAGCCGGGTCAGGTCATCGCGCAGCGTTTCCTCGTTCTCGGGGGTGACGGGCACCACGATCTCGGCCAGCAGGATGCGCGCGCTGTCGAGACGCGGCGCGAAGGCGAGGGCCTCGTCGACGTCGGCCTCGTTGATGGTGCCCCGAACGCGCTGGCCGAAGCGGGTCTGCACCACGTTGCGCCACGAGATGCCGTTGGCGACGAAATCACGGAAGGTCTCGGGGGCGACACCCTCTTGGCCGATATTGCGCAGGAATTGCTCGGGGCCCAGGTCGGCGCGGGCCGCAAACTCGGCCACACCCTCCTCGATCTCCTCGGGGGTGGCGGTGACGCCCATCCGGCGGGCCTCCTGCACTTGCAGGCGTTCGTTCACCAGGGCCTCCAGCGCCGCCTCGCGCAGGTCGCCCGGGGTTCGCACGATTTCCAGGAAGCGGGCGCGCTGGTCGACCTCGTACCAGGTGACGATGCTGTCGTTGATGCGAGCCGCCGCCGAGAAGGGCGATTGCGCGGCAAGGGTCCCTGCGGCCGTGAACAGGGCGGCGCCGACCGGCAGGGCGAGGCCGAGGCCCAGGGCCGTTGCGGCCTGCACGAGGCGGCGGGTCAATGTCGTCTTGCTATGGATCATCGCGTCTGTCGTCCGGTCTGCTCTGGTCTGGAACTCGAAGGTTCGCCACCCCTGTTGTGGACTGCCCGCCTAGCGAAGGCAACTGCGCGCGTGGCTGCGTCCCGAGCGTTGCGCGCCGAACCCGTTCAGCGACACGGTCAGCCCGAACTCGGTCGCCGGCACCAGCGTAGAGGATGTGGTGAAGCGGCGCGAGACGGAAAACTCCATGTCGACGCATTCGTTGGTATAGGCCAGCCCCAGTCCCGCGCGGGTGAACCCGGCATCGCGGGCATCGTAGCGCCAGTCGGTCGAGGCCCGCCAGCCGCTTTCAAGCTCGTATTCCGCATCCAGCGCCCATTCCGCGGTGTCGATCAGGCGCCCCTCTGCGGGGTCGGCCTCGAGATAGGTGTAGCTGGTCTCGAGTGCATGGCGATCGCTGCGCCAGGCCAGCGACACCTCGGTCGACGTGAAATCGAACGTGTCGTCGAACAGCGTGCGGTTGACGACGCGCCAGCGGTCGCCGCGTGTGAAATGCGTGGCCACGAGGAAATCGGACTGGATACCGTCGAGGCCCGATCCCGCCGTGAACTGACCCAGATCCGCCTCGCGCAGGACGAGGCCCGCGGCGACACCCAGCGACCAGCCCAGCGGATCGGTGCGGGTATAGCCCAGGCCGACATTGGCGCGCAGGCCGGTCTCGCGGTTGTCCTCGCCGGGGAAGCGGTCGAGCGCGAAGAGATTGGCCTCGTCGAATTCGACGATCAGGCTGTCCTCGTTGGGCACATCGCCGCCGCGGACATCGGACCACGCGAGCTGCACGACCGGTTCCAGCAGATGCGTCACGCCACCAGCCTGCGACCGCAGCAGCGGGTAGCGCAGTTCGACGCCGACGAAGGGGGCGAGGCGGGTCTCGGTGCCGCTGAGCGTGCCGCCCTGCCGGGTGTTGTAGATGTCGGCATGCAGCGCCGTTTCGAAGGCAAGCAGCATCCCGTTCGGCAGCACCCAGTCGCGCCGCCAGTCGAGCGAGCCCGACAGGCGCGCCACGTCGCGGCCCGTCGCTTGCCCGGAGGGCAGATCGTTGTCGAGACTCGAAACGCGGCGATAGGCGAGGGCCTCGACCTCGGCGGTGGCGATGCCGCCGAGCCGTCCCGGCACGAAGCGGCGCGTCATCTCGGCGCTCAGGACCTGGGTGGGCAGGATGGAATTGTCGTCGCCCTCGCGCAGCGAGACATAAGCGGTCGCGCCTGCCTCGATATACTCGTCGCGGCTGGCGCGGCTGACGCGGATGTAGCTTTCCATCAGGTCGGGATCGGGAAAGCCGTAGGTCGTGAGATACCCCCGGTCGCTGACGCCCTGCAGTTCGAAATCCAAGACGAAATCGCGCCGCAGGTCGAAGCGCCCCTCGGCGAAGACATACCCGCGCATGGTGTCGTCGGTCAGGTCGTCCCAGCTGATCGCGCCGTCGATCGTCAGGTCGCCCCGGCGAAACGCCTGCCGATAGCGCAATTCGATCGTGTCCGAGGGGCCGATGCCCAGCCAGGGCGTCAGCGTCAGGTCGGCATGGCGGCCGAGCGTGATGAAATAGGGCAGGCGCAGGTGGCTGCCGGTTTCGTCATTGACCCTGAGCGACGGGGCCAGCAGACCCGAGGCGCGTTCCAGCGTCGGATCGGGCAGGCGCATGCGGGGGATGTAGGCCACCGGCACGCCCATCACGCGGAAACTGGCGCCGTCGAAATAGAGCTGACGCTCTTCCTGGTCGTGGATCACGCGGCGGGCGCGGATTTCCCACAAGGGCACGGGATTGTCGGCGCAGACCTCGCAGGACGAGGCGACGCCCTGGTAGAGCTGGGTGTAGCGCCCGTCGGTCCGCTCGATCTCGGTTGCGGCGATCTGCAGCTGGCGGTCCAGCACCAGCCGCGCCGAGCGCAGCACACCGTCGCGCAGATCGGCCGAAAGCTCGGCGAACTCGGCGAAGACGATGGCCCGCCCGTCCGCCTCGGTCAGGGTGATCGGCCCCGTGACCTGCACCGTGTCGGTGCGCCCGTCATAGATCACGGCGGCCGCGCGCAGGCGGGCGCCCTGGTGGAAGATCTCGACACCGCCCTCGGCTCGGATCACCTCGGTCGCGCGGTCGAACCCGATCCGGTCGGCAATCAGCGTCGCGGGCGGGCCGGGCTGCTGCCCGCCCGCGGGCGCGGCCAGCGTCAACGCCAGTGCCGTCAACGCCACGGCGGCGATATGGCGGGGCGCGCGCGTCATCCGTCCTCCGTGTGCAACAGCAGGCCGAGGGCCAGCAGGATCGCGGCGACCGGTGGTGCCCAGGCGACCAGCGCCACGGGCAGTTGCCCGGTCTCGCCCAGCACCTGCGCGAAGGAGCGGATGAAGAACACGCCGAAGCCCAGCAGGATCGCCGACAGCACCATCACACCGGTCTTGCCGAACCGGGTGTGGCGCATGGTGAAGCCCGCACCGATCAGCACCATCGCGGCCAGCATGAGCGGCGCGCTGAGCTCGATCTGGAGCCAGACACGGTGGTTGAGCGCGGCGAAGCCCGCCTGGTTCAGTTGCGCGATGAAGGCGGGCAGTTCGTAGATCGGCACGGTCTCGGGCTTGCCGAAACTGTCGCGGATCTGTTCGCGGGTCAGGGTCGAGGGCAGGGCAAGGGTGTCGTGCACCTCGACCGCCGCTTGCGGGTTGCCCACACCGGCCAGCGGCCAGCTGCGCGCGCCGGTCAGCAGCCACGCCCCGTCGGTCAGCACGGCCTGCCGTGCGTTGATGCGGGTGGCCAGCGCGCCCTCGGCGTCGAACTGGAAAAAGCTTGCGTCGAACAGGTGCGTGCCGTCGGAATTGGTGGCGCCCGCGCGGATCACGGTCTGTTCGGTGGCGCTGCCCTGCCGCATCCACAGCCCCTCGGAACTGATCGAGACGGTGCGCTCCTCGGCGCCGAGATAGCGCGCGGTGCGCATGTCCACCTGCGCCTCGGTCGCGGCCACGATCGGGTTCAGTATCCCGACCGCCAGCACCCCGAACAGCAGCGCCACCACCACCGGCGCCGCGGCCGAGCGCAGCGCGGACCGCCCGGATGCGCGGACGACCACCAGCTCCGAGGTGCGCGACAGGCCCAGAAACAGCAGAAGCGTCGCCAGCAGCACGAACAGCGGGATCATCTCGTAAAGCTTGCCGGGCAGGTTCAGAATGGCCAGTTCGACCACCGGCCCGAGGCCCTGGTCGGGGCCGATCCGGCGCAGTTGCTCGGCCAGGTCGATGGGCAGCAAGATGGCCACGAAGACCGCCGCCACGATCCCCAGCGCGCGCAGGAAGCGCCGCGCGATATAGAGATGCAGGATCATGCCGGCACCGCCGCACCGCCGCCGCCGCCGCGGCGCAGACGGATGGGGCGTCGCTGCCGCAACGCCATCAGCGTCAGCACCCCCGCCAGAAGCGCCGCCGCAGCGGGCTGCGCATAGGCGAGGTATTGCAGGGACACGTCACGCACCGCCGTCGTTTCCGCCACGTTCCAGATCATCTGGAGCGGAATGACGAGGCCCACAGCAAGGAGGATCTGGGGCCAGACCCCGAAGCGCGAGAAACCGCCGAGCATCAGGCAGGCCGCGGCGATGATCGGCGGGAAGATGACGAAAAGCGCCCGCGCGATCCGGTCATGCCCGGCGAAGCGCATCTGCGCGAGGTCGAGGTCGAGCTGCTCGGCCACCTGCGGGGTGGCACCCAGCAAGATGGGCGTCGAGAGTTCGCGCAGGTCGTAGCTGCGGAACCCGCCTTCCTCGATCAGGGCGCCGATGTCGTAGGTGAAATCCTCGAACCGCACGGTCGCCAGGCGCTGCGTCGCGGGATCGAGCGTCTGCGCCAGCCCGTCGAACATGACCAGCCGCGGCCCCGTGTCCGAACGGACCAGGAGCGCGCGGCTTGCGGTATAGGTTGTCTCGATCCGCGGGTCCGAGCGGTCCTGCAGGAAGAGGTCGCGGAACTCGCCCAGCTCGGTGATCTCGCGGATATAGACGGTCAGCCCGTCGGTGGGGTGGATGAACTGCCCCTCGCGCAGGAAGCGGCCGGTCAGGTCCTCCTGCACCTCTTGGCTGCGGTCGATGAACTGGCTGCGCGCGACGGGTGCGAGGACATTCGCGAGGACGGCCACCAGAACCCCCACGACCAGCCCGAAGACCAGCACCGGGCGCAGAAGGCGCAGCGCCGAAAGGCCCGCGGTCTGCAGCACCACCAGCTCGCTTTCGCCGATCATGCGGTTGAAGATGTAGAGCGTGGCCACGAAGGCCGCGACGGGCAGCACCATCAGCATGATCTGCGGCAGGGTCAGCGCCGTGAATTCGAGAAACACCGACAGTGTCTGCCCGTCCGCGATCAGCGAATCGAACAGGTCCACCGCTTCGTTGATCCAGTAGACCGAGATCAGCACGAGGCTGAAAAAGCCGAACAGAACGATCAACTGGGACAGGATATAGCGATCGTATCGCCCCAAGGCGTGGCATCCCCCAACAACATGTCCCGCGTGGCAGCACGGAACCGTTCCCTCGTTTTAGGCCAAAGCGGACGCCTGCGCGAGGGTGATCTGGCCATTCCGTCACGCGCGCCCTAGTCTTCGCGGCAAACGGGCCACGGGACCGGGTCCGACCATGCCGACAGGAGAGCCTTGATGACCGCACCGATCGCCATTTCCTTTGCCGAGACCGACCTCGACGCCCTGAAGGAGGCGGGCGGCAAGCTGGCCGTTCTGGTCACGCCGGAGGGCAAGCTGGACCCGGCGGGGCGGCGGCTGAACCGGCTGACGCGGGGCGCGCTGGCGCGGCTGGTGGAAAGCGACCGCTGGGGCAAGGTGAAGATCGGAGAGGGGGTGAGCATCGGCTACCCCACGGGGCTGGAGGCGACCGCGCTGATGGTCCTGAGCCTGCCGCGCCGACCCTCGGCGGAGGAGGCGCGCAAGGCCGGCGCGACGCTGGCGAAGTTCAAGGGCAGCGATCCGCTGACCGTGGCGGCGGGGGCGACCGCGCGGGTGGCCGACCTGTCGCTGGGCCTTGCGCTGCGCGGCTATGATTTCACGACCCACAAGACCGCCGAGGCGGAGGTGTCCGCGCCCGCGACCATCCTGGTCACCAAGCCCGAGGAGGTCGCCGCCGAGGCGAAACCCATGATGGCGCTGGCCGAGGGGGTCTTCTTCACCCGCGACCTGGTGAACGAGCCGTCCAACGTGTTGACGACGAGCGATTTCGCGGCCCGGCTGGCCGCGATGCAGGACCTGGGCCTGGAGGTCGAGATCCTCGAGGAAGAGGATCTGGCCAGGCTTGGCATGGGCGCGCTTCTGGGGGTCGGGCAGGGGTCCGACAGCCCCTCGAAGGTGGTCGTGATGCAGTGGAACGGCGGCGAGACGGGTGCGCCGCCGCTGGCGCTGATCGGCAAGGGCGTGGTCTTCGACACAGGCGGCATCAGCCTCAAGCCTGCGGGCGGCATGGAGGACATGACCATGGACATGGGCGGCGGCGGGGTCGTCGCGGGTGTCATGCGCGCGCTGGCGCTGCGCGGGGCCAAGGCCAATGTCGTGGGGCTGGTCGGGCTGGTCGAGAACATGCCCGGCCCGAATGCGCAGCGCCCCGGCGACGTGGTGAAGTCGATGAAGGGCGACACGATCGAGGTGATCAATACCGACGCCGAGGGGCGTTTGGTGCTGGCCGACGTGATGTGGTACGCGCAGGACCGCTTCAAGCCCGCGGGAATGATCGACCTTGCCACGCTGACGGGGGCGATCATCATCGCGCTGGGCCACGAGAACGCGGGCGTCTTCTCCAACAACGACGCGCTGTGCGATGCCTTCCTCAAGGCCGCCAAGGCCGAGGGTGAGGGCGCGTGGCGGATGCCCTTGGGCCAGGCCTATGACGACAAGCTGAAAAGCCGGATCGCGGACATGAAGAACGTGGGCGGGCGCGACGCGGGCTCGATCACCGCGGCGCAGTTCCTGCAACGTTTCGTCAAGGACGACTGCCCGTGGATCCATCTCGACATCGCCGGGGTGGCGAGCGTGAAATCCGATACGGCGCTGGCGCCCAAGGGGGCGACGGGCTGGGGCGTTCTGGCGCTGGACCGGCTGGTGCGCGACAATTTCGAGGGCTGAGGGGAAGCGTTTGGGCGAGGTGTTCTTCTACCATCTGACGCGCGCGCCGCTGGAGGTGACGCTGCGCACGCTGCTTGAGAAATCGCTCGGCGCGGGCTGGCGCGTGGCGGTGCGGGGACGGACGGAAGGGATGCTCGAGAGGCTCGACGCGCAACTCTGGCTGGGGCCGGAGGAGGGGTTCCTGCCCCACGGCCGCGCGGGCGGGCCGCAGGACGCGGCGCAGCCTGTGTTGCTGACCACCGCGCGGGAGGCCGCGAACCGGCCCGATTGCGTTGTCTCGGTCGAGGGGGCCGAGATCGGCGCGGAGGAGGCGGCGGGGCTGGCGCGCACGATGATCCTGTTCGACGGGCATGACCCGAACGCGGTTCAGGCCGCGCGCGAGCAGTGGAAGGCGTTGACCGGGGCAGGGGCGCGGGCGAAATACTGGTCCGAGGAGTCGGGGCGCTGGGAGATGAAGGCGGAGAGTTAGCGCTCCAGCACCAGTTGCCCGCCCGAGATCTCGATCCGGTCGAAGCGGCGCAGGTAGCTCATGCCGAGCAGGCTTTCGCTCAGGTCACCGCTGTTGACCACGGCGCGCACGCCCTCGTCCACGACCCCGCCCAGAGCGACCGTTGCCAGCCGCACGGGCGCGGTATCGACCGGGCCGTTCGCGGTGAAGGCGCGGCCGGAGAAGACCAGCGCCTCCGGCGTGATGCCGACGCGCGCGGCATCCTCGGCGCTCAGCACCAGTTCGGTCGCGCCGGTGTCGACCACGAAGCGCACCGGCGTGCCGTTCACCTCGAGCGTCAGGTAGAAATGACCGTCGGCTTGCATCGGCACGACGACCTGCGCGCCGTCCTGCATCACGGCCTGCCGGGGCACGACGGTGTCGCGGATGTCGGACCACAGGCCCGCCACGACGATCGCGCCGAGGAAGATGAAGATCCAGATCGCGGCCTGTTGCGCCAGTTTGCCCATCTGGCGGCGATTGGCCACGAGATGCCACCCGGCGATGACCGCGCCGAGCAGCAGCAGGTAGGCCAGAGAGCCGATTTGATCACCCGTCATCCGTGACCCCCGTCTTCACATGACAGGGATATAGGGGCGCGGTGCGTTCAGATCACCTGCAGATCGCGCATTCCGTCTATGACGAATTGCACCGAGAGCGCGGCCAGCAGCATGCCCAGAAGCCGCGTGACCACGTTGATGCCGGTGGGGCCCAGAAGCCGCTCGAGCGGCGCGGCCAGCAGGAACAGGGTCAGCACGACCGCTAGGACCGCGGCCATGACGAGATGCACGAGCAGGATATGGGTGGCGTCGCCCCCTTCCTGCCCGGTAAGCAGGATCATGGTGGCGATGGCGCCGGGGCCCGCGATCAGCGGGATGGCGAGCGGGAAGACCGAGGGGTCCTCGGGGTGCGCGCTGTCGGCCTGCCCCTGCCGGCGCTGGCTGCGCCGCTCGAAGAGCATGTCGAGCGCGGTCAGGAACAACAGGATGCCGCCCGCCATGCGGAAGGCGGGCATGGAGATGCCGAGGAAATTCAGCACCGCCTCGCCCGCGAGGCCGAAGAGCGTGAGGATGCCGAGCGCCACGAGGCAGGCGCGCAGCGCCACGATCCGCCGCTCGCGCATCGTCTGGCCCGCCGTCAGGGCCACGAAGAGCGGCGCAAGGCCGATCGGGTCGATCACGACGAACAGCGCCACGAAGGCGGGGATGTAGGCGGCAAGCTCCATGGGGTCGCGCCATGCCCTGCGCGCCGCCCGAGGTCAATGGCCGCGCGTGCCGCGCGCTCATTCGGCCGCGCGTGCCGCGCGCTCATTCGGCCGCGCGTGCCGCGCGAGGTCAATGCCCGCTCAGCCGACGGGCCGCTTCATCCGGGCCATCAGGTTGGTCTTGAAGATGAACTGGTGGACCAGCGCGGCGGCCACATGCAGTGCGATCAGCAGCAGAAGCAGGGTCTTCAGGACCTCATGCGCCTCGGCCGCGGCTTCGACGCCGCCGAACCACGCCGCACCGCCCGAGACCGGCAGCAGCAGCATCAACGCGTAAAAGGCCCAATGGGTCGCATGCGCCACCAGCTTGAGCGCGGGATGCTCGCCTTCGGGCGGCGGCGGCGCGCCGTGGGTCAGGCGCAGGCCAAGCCGCCAGACGACCAGCACGGCGACCAGCCCGCCCATCAGCACATGCTGCGCGATCAGCGGGTCGAAGCCGACCTCGGCCCCGTCGAGCCAGCTGTCCCACGCCTCGGCGATGGTCTCGTGCAGGATGTATTGCAGGGCGATGAGCAGCACGACGATCCAGTGCAGGCGGATCTGGGTGCGGGTGTATCCGGTGGGGTGGGCCATGATGATCGAGATCCTCGTTACAGGTAGTGGTCAAGGTAAAGCATTTGGCGCCGGTCCGGCGCAACGGGTCAGGGGGCCGCGCCGCGCCCCGCAGCCTCGGCGCGGTCGGGGTCCGGCGTGACCTTGGTGTGTTGCACGTGCGACAGGGCCGGTTCCGTCGCCGGGCGCCGCGTGGCACGCGTGACAGGCGGCGGTGATGGCCCTTTCGGCCACGGTCCGGGGTAGGACCATCGCGCCCGGGCCTTGCGGCTCCGTGCAGGGATGATACCATCGCCTCCGTCGGATGGTGTTGGAGTGAACGGGTGCGATTTGTCCGGTTTGTCCCGATTCTTGTCCTCGGGACGCTTGCGGGGCCTGCCCTAGCCGAGCCTGCGCCTCGGACCGAGACGGTGCCGCTGCGCGTCATGGTCCTCGACGAGGACGCGCAGGATTGGATCACGGTGAGCCATGGCGGCACCTGCGCCACGCTGAGCGGGCGGCTGCGGATCGACTTCGGCCCCTCGGCGGGATCGGTCGTCATCGACACCGAATACGGCGGCGCGGGCACGCGCGACCCGGCCCCCGTGCAGGTCGTGACAGGGCCTGCGGTGGTCCTGCCGGTGCCGGACGGGGCGCGCAGCATCGAGATCGTGCTGCAGGACCTGCCCCCGCAGGGGCAGGTGATCGTCACGCTCGACATCGACAATGAGCGTGGGTGGTTCGCGGGCAACCGCGTGATGGCGACGCCCGCCGACATCGCGGGCAGCACGGTGGAGGTCGTGCCCCAGGCCCGCGACGCGGTCCGCGGCGTGTTCGTCGACGGGCGGCTTGCCGTCGTGCCGGTGGAGCTGCCCTGCACCGACGGCGCGTCCGAACCGGGGGCCGTGCCCGTCGCCTGACCGGGCGAGAGGGGCGGCGTCAGCCCGCCTCGGCGCGTTCCAGCTTCTCGGCGGCGGCGACCCAGAGCGCCTCGGCGCGGTCGAGGCCGTCCATCACCTCGGCGTATTTCGCCTGCCATGTCGCCAGTTCGCCGCCGCGCCCGTCCTCGTAGAGCGCGGGGTCGGCGAGCCTTGTGGCGAGCTTGCCGCGCATCTCTTCGATCTTGGCGACGCGGGCCTCGCAGCGGCGCAGCTCGGCGCGCAGCTCCTTGATCTCGTCATGGGTATAGACGCGGCGCTTTTTCTCTTCTTTCCGGGGTTTTGCGGGCTTTTCTTCACCCTTCAGAAGAAGTGCGCGATAGCTGTCCAGATCGCCCTCATAGGGGGCAACGCGCCCGTCCTTGACCAACCACAGCCGGTCGGCGACCAGCGACAGAAGGTGCATGTCGTGGCTGACGAGGATGACCGCGCCGGTATAGGCGGTCAGCGCCTCGACCAGCGCCTCGCGGCTTTCGATGTCGAGGTGGTTGGTGGGCTCGTCGAGGATCAGCATGTGCGGCGCGTCGAGCGTGGCCAGACAGAGCGACAGCCGCGCCTTCTGCCCGCCCGAGAGGCGCCCGACCTCGGTTTCCGCCTGTTCGGCCATCAGGCCGAACCCGGCCAGAACGGCGCGCAGTTTCGTGGGCGGGGTGCCGGGACGTTCACGTTGCAGGTGCTGGAGCGGTGTTTCGTCCAGGTGCAACTCGTCGACCTGGTGCTGGGCGAAATAGCCCACCCGCAGCTTGGAGGAGGCGGTTGCATCCCCCTCGAGCGCCTTGAGCTTGCCCGCCAGCAGCTTGGACAGCGTCGATTTCCCCTCGCCGTTGCGGCCCAGAAGGGCGATCCGGTCATCCTGGTCGATGCGCAGCGAGAGGCGCGAGAGCACGGGCTTGCCGTCATAGCCCACGGCGGCCCCTTCCAGCGCGAGGATAGGCGGCGACAGCTGGTCGGGCGCGGGAAAGGTGAAGACGGTGCGCGCGGCATCCTCGGGGGCGCGGATCGGCTCCATCTTTTCCAGCATCTTCACGCGGGATTGCGCCTGTTTGGCCTTGGAGGCCTTGGCCTTGAACCGGTCGACGAAGGCCTGCAGGTGGGCGCGCTGCAACTCCTGTTTCTTGGCGGCGGCCGATTGCACGGCGCGGGCCTCGGCGCGGGCGCGGGCGAAGGCGTCGTAGCCGCCGGTATAGAGCGTCAGGTTGCGCCCCTCGAGGTGCAGGATATGGCCGACCGCACGGTTCAGAAGGCCGCGGTCATGGCTGATGACGAGGACGCTGTGGGGATAGCGCGCAAGGTAGGTTTCCAGCCAGAGCGCGCCCTCGAGATCGAGGTAGTTGGTGGGTTCGTCGAGCAGCAACAGGTCGGGCTGGGCGAAAAGCACGCCCGCCAGTGCCACGCGCATCCGCCAGCCGCCGGAAAAGGCGGAACAGGGCATGCGCTGTTCGGCGTCGGTGAAGCCCAGCCCCTTGAGGATCGAGGCCGCGCGCGCCTCGGCCGACCAGGCGTCGATGTCCTGCAGGCGGGTCTGGATCTCGGCCATGCGGTGGCCCGTCGCGCCCTCGGCCTCGGCCATGAGGGCCGCGCGTTCGGTGTCGGCCTCGAGCACGGTGTCGATCAGGCTGACCTCGCTGCCCGGCACCTCTTGCGCGACGCCGCCGATGCGGGCGCGGGCGGGCATCTCGATGCTGCCGCCATCAAGCGTCAGCTCGCCCCGGATCAGCCGGAACAGCGTGGTCTTGCCCGCGCCGTTGCGGCCGACGATGCCGACCTTGTGACCGGCGGGAATGGTGACGGAGGCCCCTTCGATGAGGGGCCGCCCGGCGACGGAATAGGAGATGTCGGAAATGCGCAGCATGGGCGCTGTCTGACCCTCTGTCGCGGGGCTGTCAACGGGCGCTTTCCATCGCCGGACCCCCGTGCTAAGCGCGCGCCAAACAGACACCGATGGAGCTAAACATGGCCATTCAGCGCACCTTTTCGATCATCAAACCCGATGCCACCAAGCGCAACCTGACCGGCGCGATCAACGCCAAGATCGAGGCCGCGGGCCTGCGGATCATCGCGCAGAAGCGCATTCACATGACCCCCGCGCAGGCCGGTCACTTCTACGCCGTCCACAAGGAGCGCCCGTTCTACGGCGAGCTGTGCGAATTCATGGCCTCCGAGCCCGTCGTCGTGCAGGTGCTGGAGGGCGAGAATGCCATCGCGACCTACCGCGAGGTGATGGGCGCCACCGACCCGGCGGAAGCCGCCGAGGGCACGATCCGCAAGGAGTTCGCGCTGTCCAAGGGCGAGAACTCGGTTCACGGTTCGGACGCGCCGGAAACGGCGGCCGAGGAAATCGCCTATTTCTTCGCGGGCCTCGAACTGGTCGGCTGAGCCCGCCACGCGGCTTTGGAACGGCAAAGGGCCGCCCTGATCGGGGCGGCCCTTTTTCGTAGGTCGCGGCCTATGCGCTCAGATGCTGGCCCAGTCGGTGAAGCGCGGTGCGGCGGGCTGCTGCGCCTGTGGCTGGGCGGGGCGGTCGGTCTGCCCTGCCTGTTGCTGCGATTGGCCTTGCGTCGGTGCGCCCATCTGGGTGCCGGCGGTGGTGGGGGCGTTCGGGGAGGTCATGTCTTTGCCTGATGTGTGTCGGTGTTGCATCGCCCGCTCTGCCTCGCGGGCTGCGCGGGGCCATGCGGCCAGTCGCGGGTCACGTCAAGCGCCAAAGCGCCGGGGATGACATCGACCCGCCCCACGTGGCGGAAAACGGCCGGTGCGCCACGACGAGGAAGGGCCGCCCGGGAGGGGGCGGCCCTTGTGGCTTGCGGGGGCGCGAGACGTAGGGAGGACATGGCCCGCGCCCCCGGGTTCACGGCCCCGCCCCCCGCGGGAGGAGCGGGAGAGGGGGCCGATCCGGTTGGACTTACATCGGCTCGGGGCGCGGCGTGGCGTTGGTCGAGGGCGGCAGGGTCGGGTGCACGACCTCGGGGATCTCGCCGGTCAGCGTCCGCAGGAAGGCGGTGATGTCGGCGACCTGCTGGTCGTCGAGATCGGCGCCCAGCTGCGACACACCCATGACCGCGACGGCCTCTTCCAGCGACCAGACCACGCCGGAGTGGAAATAGGGGGCCGTCAGCTCGATGTTGCGCAGCGGCGAGGCACGGAAGACATAGTCGTCGGCCGCGGTTTCCGTCACGGTGAACCGGCCGCGGTCGCCTTCGGGCAGGACGCTTGCGCCGGGGCGTTCCACGAGGCCGAAGGGATAGTACCCTTCACCGCCCATGTTCACGCCCGCATGGCATGCCGCGCAGCCCTCGTCGATGAAGGCCTCGAGGCCGCGGATTTCCTGCTCGGTCAGGCTGTCGGCGCCGTTCAGGAACTGGTCGAAACGCGAGTTGGGCGTGGTCAGCGTGGCCTGGAAGGCCTCGACCGCCAGCGCGAAATTCTCGAAGGTGACCGGGTCTTCCTCGCCGGGGAAGGCTTCGGCGAAGGCGTCGAGGTAGCCCTGCATCGAGTTCAGCGTCTCGATCAGGCGCTCGGGCGTGTTGTTCATCTCGACACCGGCCTGCACGGGGCCCATCGCCTGTTCGGCGAGGTTGGCCGCGCGGCCATCCCAGAACTGCGCGATGTTGAAGACGGCGTTATACATGGTCGGCGAATTGCGCGGGCCCTGCTGCCAGCCATGACCGATCGAGGTCTCGAGCCCGTCCACACCGCCGAGGCCCACGTTGTGGCACGACTGGCACGAGAACAGGCCCGAGCGCGACATGCGCGGATCGAAGAACAGCATCGCGCCCAGATCGACGCGCGGACGGGTGATGATGTTGTTGGGCAGATCGGGTGTGGTCAGCGGGATCGGATCGAACAGGTCGTTCGCGTAGGACCGCAGGTCGTCATTCGCCAGCACGGGGCCTGCAAGCGCCGTGGCAAGGGCGGCGGTTGCGGTCAACATCGGGTATCTCATCGTCACTCTCCGGGGTAAGCGCACGTCCTAGGGTCCTTGATTGGAACGATTCCAGCTAAAGCGGATCGGTGCCGCCGATTGTTTGACCTGGATCAATCGCAGGATCGTTTTTCGCCGGGACGCGTGCGGCAGGCTGACGCGCCGTGACCCGATGCCTGCCGGTCTGCGACGACAGGCTCCGTCAGCGTCGGGTCCCGGTTCCGATTTCGTCAAGGAATCGCTCGATCTCCGAGGGGCCGACGCTCTCGCCGAGATCCGTCTTAAGCTTGTCGAACAGCGCGCGGAGAGCCTCTTTCTCGGCGCCCTTGCAGTCGTTCCATGGTCTGCCCTGCAGCGCCATGTGCAGCGCGTAATAGCCGATGAAATGCGGACGTGTGCCCGCCGCGACCATCGCGCGATAGGCACTGTCCGCCCCGCGGTCGCGAAGCGCGGTCGCGGTCGTGATGCCCGCGCGCGCCAGTTCCGCCGCCTGTGCGGGTCCGATGTTGCGGATGGCGGTGACGGGATCGCCCCCGTCCTCGGTGGTCATCGAAAATCCCGTTGCGTCCGGATTTTGTCAGATGCTGGCCCAGTCCTTGAACAGGACGGGGGCCGGGCGCTCGCGCGTGGGGGGCGCGGTCTTGGGCGGTGCGGGCTTTGGCGTGGGGCTGGGCATGGGGACTTCTCCCTTCGTGGCTGCTCGATGCCCAGCGAGGCTGGATAGCGAATGTGGCGGGATTGTGGCGGTGCGCCCTGTGCGCTGTCGCCTGTGGCTGCTGTGCCGGACGCCCGTCGGTGCGCGCGGGGGTGCATGGGCGTGATGCCCGACTGTCACGCGCGATGCGGCGCCGCGCGGGGTGGCGTCGTGCAACCGGATGCGAGGGAGGGAAAAAAGCTGGCGACCCGGCCTGTGTGGAAGAGAGACGAGGAGGCGGGCCGCCAGCAGGGTGTTCTCACCAATCGGGCTGATCGCTAGGAAGGGAGGAGACGCGATCAATCGACTGGCTTGATTAACTTTTGCGCAAGCCCGTGCCGATGCAAAGCATGTTGCGCTGTCCTTGCCCGTGCTTTTCTCGCCTGCCTGACTTTTGAGCGCTCAGCCCCCCCGACCGGCACAGACTGCAAGCGGAGTTTGCACGCAGGCCGCAGGTCGCTGCCGACGTTTGCCCGGGTGGATGCATGAAAAGCCGGGATGCCCCGGCGACCGCCGTGCGGATTGAACCTTGCGGACACGGCCGCCCTCGGCTTTTGCTGTCACCATGACGCAGGCGCAGGACTTCAATGTCGGCTTCACCTACCTGTCGCGCGCGACGCGCTGGCGGGACGAACCGGCCATTTTCCATGACGGATTTCGCCTGACGCATGGCGCCCTGGCCGGCATCACCATCGCGATGGCGCGACACATGCAGCGGCATGGTGCGGGGCAGGGCTCGGTCGTGGGGGTGCGGTCGGACGACGTGACGGTCACCATGGCCAGCCTGCTGGCCACCGCGCTGATCGGCGCGCGCTGGGTCTTTGCGAGCGGGTCGGACCTGCTGCGCCGTCGGGCGGGCGTCACGCTGCTGCTCGACAGCGAACCCGACCCGGCGCAGCGCCTGCCGGGGGCGGTCCTTGTCGATGCGGACTGGGCGAAAATGCCCGCAGACGCCCCGACGACGCCGTTTCCCGGCCATGCCGACGCGGATGCGCCCTGGTTGATCTCGCGCACCTCGGGCACGACCGGAACGCCCAAGCTGGTCTGGCTCAGCCCCCGGATCGTCACGGCGCGAAATGCCCTGAACGCCGAGATGTTTCCGCGGCCCGGGGTGTGTCTGTGCGGCCTCTTCGTCAGTGGCGCGCCGGGCCAGACCTCTCGCTACCTGTCCGCGCTGCTCCATGGCGGGCGCATCCTGGCCGATATCGCGCCCGAGGCCTGGTCGCGCCACCGGCCCGACATCGTCTTCGGCTCGCCTGCGCAGATGCGCAGCCTGATCGGCGACCGGACGCTACCCGAGAAACTGCCGCGCGTTCATCTGGCCGGAAGCACGGCGCCGGACAAGCTGGTACGTCATCTGCTGGCTTCGTTCGACGTGGTGACCAACGGCTATGGCTCGACCGAGGGGTTCAACTGCCTCTCGGTGCGGCAAAGCCTGGGGCCGGATGGCGCGATCACGCGCGACACGGTGCTGCGCCCCGGCGTGACGATCGAGATCGTGGACGCCGACGACCGCCCCCTGCCCGTGGGCCGCGACGGTATCGTGCGGGTCCGCAACGGGGTGCTGGCGGGGGGCTATCTCGATGCGCCCGAACTGACCGAGCGGGTGTTCCGCAATGGCTGGTTCTATCCCGGCGACCTGGGGCACTGGACCGAGTCGGGCGATTTCGTCGTGACCGGGCGGATCAACGACCAGTACAATCTCGGCGGGGTCAAGGTGAACGCGGCGGTGCTGGATCACATGATCCAGAACGTGCCGGGCGTGAAGGATGCCGTCACCTTCCTGATGCCCGGCCCCGATGGCGAGGACCGGCTGACCGCCTTTTACGTGCTCGAGCCCGGCGCGATTGCCCATGACGTGCTGTCCGAGGCGCGCCTTGCCGCGATGCGCGTGGGCGGCGCCGCTGCAGTGCCCAAGCGTTTTCTGCCCATCGACACGGTTCCGCGCACCGCCACCGGAAAACCCGACCGCGCGGCCTGCGCGGCCCATGCGATCCGCGTCCGCGATGCCGTGCAGGCCCGACGCCGCGGCACGCAGACCACGCCCGATTAGGCTTTGACCCACCTATAGTTGACAGTGCTTGTTTTTTTGGCGGCAGACTGTTACGAAACAGTATGGAATCCTGATCACGAGAGGGCGAGATGGCCAATACGATCGTGCGCAACATGGTGTGTATCGGCGGCGCGTCCCTTGCCGCAACGGCAGGCATGTCCGGCGATGTCGAGGCGCAGGGCTTCGAAGGCGCCTATGGCGGTCTGTCATACGGGTTCAACAGCGGAGAGCCCGACGAATCTCTGGGCGACTTCTATCCCTACAGTGGCGGGTCCGTCGGCCTGTTCGCGGGCTACAACTTCGCGGTGGGCGATTTCATCGTCGGCCCCGAGCTTGGCTGGACCAGCGAGGCCGATGCCGACGACAACGGATTTTACACCAACTACGTCGCGTCCGACATCATCGACCTGCGCCTGCGGGCCGGGACGACCTTCGGCAACACGATGGTCTACGGTGCCGTGGGCTTTGCGCGGGCGACGGGCACCAAGGGGCCGGTCTCCGATACGCTCAACGGTTACAGCATCGGGGTTGGCCTGGAGGTCAACGTGGCGCCCAATGTGTTCATCGGTGCGGATATCACGCGGCGCAATTTCAACACGGACGTCAAGTATTTCGACAACGGCCACCTGACGACTGCGGCCGTGCGGATCGGTTTCCGGTTCTGAACGCCGCGACAAAGGACCAATGAGACGATGGCCGGGCAAGAGCTGCCCGGCCTTTGCATGTTCGGAGACCGGCCCCCGGCGGCGCTCAGTGCCCCCGCATCAGGGCGCGCAGACGGATCGAGTCGACCTTTCCGGTATCGGTCATCGGGATTTCATGCACCGTTTCGCAGCGCAGAACCCGTGCGTTGCCGAAGCGTTCGCGCAGGGCCTCCTGCGCGCGCTTTTCATCCACAGGTTCGATCCCCGCGCTGACCAGCACCAGCCCCTCGATGCCTTGTGCATCCGTCTCGACCAGCGGCACGACCATGCGCCCTTGAAACACCGCGTAGAGATGCGCCGCGATCAGGTCGAGCGAGTACTTGTCGCCCCCGAAATTCACGATGTTCCGCGTGCGTCCGACGAAATGGTATCCGGTCGCATCACGGCGCAGCACGTCGCCGGGGAAAAACATCTCGTCCTGTTCATCGGGCGTGTCGGACGCGCCGGCATCCGTCGGCCTCAGGTAGCGCCGTCGCAGGGCGGGATCGTTCACGCGCACCCCCACCGTTCCTTGAGGTGCATCGTCGGGCAGGGGGGTGCCGTCCTCGGCATGAAGCGTGACCGTGATCTGGTCGTTCAGGCAACGGCCGAGGTAGCCTTCGGGCTGGGGATTGTCGCGGTCATACACGAAACCGAAGATCAGGCCGATTTCCGAGGCGCCGTACCCCAGATGCAGACGCGCCGGAGTGATGGCGGCCAGCGACGTGATCAGCGACTGGGCCAGCAACGCGCCCCCGACCCGGATGTCGCGCAGCCCGGTGAGAAACTGCGCCGCATCCGGCAGGGTCACGATCTGCGACAGAAGGGCCGGCGTCGCGAGCATCGCATCCGCGCGATAGAGGTCGACATAGCCCAGCACGCGCGCGCTTTCATCGGTGAGCATCACGACACTGCCGCCCAGAACGAGCACCGACAAGGCCGCCGTCAGGCCCCAGACATTGGACGGCGATGTCGTGATCGCAACCCGCCGATCCTCCATCCTGGCGGCGAAGAAACTGTGCCGCGTCTCCAGACGGTCGAGTTGCTGACCCTCGGTGCTCAGCACGAATTTCGGGCGGCCCGTGGAGCCGGAGGTGCGATTGACGAAGGCGCCTTCGGGTCCGGCCGCGTCGCGGTAATCGGGCGGTTCGACCGCCGCCAGCCCCGCGAACCAGCCCGCGTCCATGATGATCTGCCGCTCGGGCGGCAGCGCCAGCATCGGCTCGGGGCCCACCGCCCAGTCGAAGGCAATGCCCCCCTCGAGCACCGCGGCGACCGGGCTGAAGACAACACGCAGGCCCCGCAGGCTCAAGAGCAGCGCGAAGACCACGGTGAATTCCGCCCGCGCACTGTCGAGGATCACCGTCTGTCCCGGTCGCACGCCACGCGCGGCAAGCTGGGTGTCGATCACGTGCAGCATCGCGAGGATGTCGCGACGGGTCATCTGGCTGCGTTCGGTGATCAGGGCGATCTGCTGCGGCCGCTGGTGCGCCATGGCCGCAAATCGGGCGATCAGCTTGGTCATCGGTCACTCCTGCCTGCGTGCCATCCGCTCCGGGGGTCGGAGGGGGCGCGCATGCCGTAACGCTGGCGCGTCCGCGGCGTCGCTGCAAGGATTAGTTGGCAACTATCGCCCGCGTGATTTGTTACGAATGCCCACCATTGGGCTTTCAATGATGTGGGGCAGGGGCCTATCATGGGTTTCGGGAGATGAGGGGGCCCGTCCGGCCGGGGGCAAAGGGGTGTGACGCGCGGTGGCTGAGGGGATATCCGAACTGATCGAGGCCGCCTGTGCGCGCTGGCCGGACCGGGTCGCCGTCCACGATGCCCGTGGCGAGGCGATCTTGTTCCGCAGCTTTTTCGCCGTCCTGCTGGGCGTTGCCGAACACGCGCGGGATCTGGGGATCGGCGCGAGGGACGTCGTCGCGATTCGCATGGTGGATGCGACGGCCGGCATGGTCCTGCGCCTCGCCCTGTTGCGGATCGGGGCGATCGTGGTGGCGGCCGAGCGTGACGATGTGCTGGCCGCGCATGGCGTGACCCCGGCCTTCGTGCTGTTCGACGACACCCCGCCGGACACGGCGCGCCCCGGCGTGCGGCATGTCCACGTGGATCAGGACTGGATCAGGCCGCCGCGCGGCCCCGTGCCGATCACACCGGGCGGGCAGCTTGTGCGGGCCACCTCGGGGACGACCGGCCTGCCGCGTCTCTGGGCCTATCCCGAAACCGTCATCGCGGCGCGCTTGATGCGGAGCGCGCGCCTGCGGGGGCCAGCCACGGGCCCCAGTTTCGTGGGCTACGGCGCCAATGCCTCGGCTGCCGTCAACCATTTCATCGCCAGCCTGCTGGCGGGCATGCCCGTCGTGCAGCGCCGGGCCACGCTGGAGGCGAGTTACGAGGCGATGGATCGGCTGGGCGTGGTCGACGCCTTCCTGTCGCCCTACAGCTTCAACGCGCTCCTGGGCATCGCCGAGGCCCTCGACCGCCCGCCCGCCGCGCTGGCGCGGATCGTGGTGGGCGGGGGCGGTGTGCATCCCGAGATCGCCCTGCGTGCCGAGGCGGCCTTCGGATGCCCGGTCTTCAACAGCTATGGAAGCAGCGAGACCGGAAGCATCGCGATGATCCGCGTGACCGAGGCCGCAGACACGCCCGGCCTGGTCGGGCGGCCGCACGAGGGCATCGAGATCGCCTTTCGCAATCATCCGGGGGTCGAGGGCGCCGAGATCCTCGTGCGCTCGCCGCCCGAGGTCCGCGTCACCCGTTACCCCGACGGGGCCCCGTCCGGCGATGCCGAGGGCTGGGTCGCCACGGGCGATATCGGCCATCTCGACGGCGAAGGGCGCCTGGTCCTGCAAGGCCGCGTGCATGACCTGCTGAACGTGGGCGGCGTCAAGCGGGCGCCGGGCTGGTTCGAGACCATCGCGCTGGGGTTTCCCGGTATCCGCCAGGTGGCCGCCTTCGCCTTGCCCGACGGCACCGGCACCGACGCGGTCGGGCTGGCGGTCGTGGCGCCCGATGATTTCGATCTGCACCGCTTCGCCCGATACATGCACGATCGCCTCGGGCCGGTCTTTCCGTTGCGGATCGGACAGGTTGACGACGTGACGAGTAGCGCCGGCGGAAAGGTCGACCGCCGGGCTTTGTGCGAGGCCTTCATGTCTGCCGGTCAGGTCTGACCCGAAACGGTCGCCCCGGCACGCAAAAGACGGAGACCCCGATGACGGGCATTCGGATCTGCTCCTTTCTGGCCGGTGTCGCGATGATGCTGGCGGCGGGCCTTCCTGCGACCGCGCAGGATCGCATCACGATCCAGGTCGGCTATGGACCGGGTGGCGGCTTTGACGGGGTCGCGCGGATGATCGCGGGCCTCTTGCCCGATCATCTGCCCGGAACGCCCGACATCATCGTCGAGAACGTGCCCGGCGCAGGCAGTCTCGCGCTGGCGCGGATGGTGATGGTCGATGACAACCGCCGCGGCACGCGGCTTGCCACCATTGCCTCGGCACTGGCCCTGTCGCCGGTGTTCGAGCCGGAGACGACCGATTTCGACCCGCGCGCGGTGCATTACATCGCGGCGCTGTCGAATGCGGCCTCCTATTGCATCGCCAGCCGTGCCTCGGGCATCACAGACCTGCGGGGGTTGCTGGACACGCCCGGTGTGCGTATCGGCGCGACCGGCCGGTCCTCGAGCACGTATACCTTCCCCGCCGCCCTCGGCCGTGCCCTTGGCGGCCAGTTCGAGATCGTCGTGGGCTTTGCGGGAGGGCCGGAGATCGACCTCGCCATGGTGCGGGGCGATATCGAGGCCCGCTGCGGGGTCGGGCTGGAAACGATCAACGAAACCGGGTTGGGGGAAGATACCGTCATCGTCGCCGAGATGGCCATCAGCCCCCGCAACGAGGTCGAAGGGGTCGATTTCGCGCTCGACCACGTGACCGACCCCGACCTGCGGGCGGCGCTGGCGCTGGTTTTCGCCTCGAGCAGCATTCACCATCCCTATGTCATGGCGCCGCAAACCCCGCCCGAGCATGTCGCGACCATGCGCGCCGCCTTCGCCGCGATGGTCGCATCGCCCGAGTTCGCGGCCATGAACGCGGCGCGCGACGTGCCCTTCGCGCCGACGGTCGGTGCCGATCTGGTCGCCCGCATCGAGGCGCTGCTGGATCAGCCCGATCACATCCGTGCGCTGGCCCGGACATTGGTCGAGTAGCGGCACGGCGGACGGGGCCCGGGGTGATGCTGGATATCCTTGCCGCCGGTCTGGCCGAATTGTTCCAGCCCCTTCGGCTGACCATGCTGCTGACGGGCGTCGCGATCGGCCTGTTCGTGGGGGTGATCCCGGGGCTGGGCGGCATCTTCGGCCTCACGCTTCTGGTGCCGCTGACCTATGCGCTGGACCCGGTCGCGGCCTTCGCGCTGCTCTTGGGGATGGCGTCGGTCACCACGACGTCGGACACGGTGCCGGCCGTGCTGCTGGGCGTGCCGGGCACGGTAGGTGCCGCGGCCACGGTGGTCGATGGCCATGAGATGGCCAAGCAGGGGCGCGCCGCCGAGGCGCTGGGGGCGGCCTATACCGCCTCGCTGATCGGGGGTGTCTTCGGCGCGGTCGCGCTGACGCTCGCCCTGCCGGTGATGCGGCCGCTGGTGATGTTGCTCAACCATGGCGATCTGCTGGCGATCACGGTGTTCGGCCTGACGCTGGTCGCGCTTCTGTCGGGGGGCAGCGCGCTGCGCGGGCTTCTGGCGGCGTTGCTGGGCATTCTCGTGTCGCTGGTCGGGCTGGATCCCTATGCGGGGGCGGAGCGCTGGACGTTCGGCCAGATCTATTTCTGGGGCGGCGTTCCCACGGCGATCGTGTTCCTGGGCCTCTTCGGGCTGTCTGAACTGGCGGCTCTGCTGGGCCGGGGCCAGGTGCAGCGCGGCAGCATCCGGCCAGAGCCGGGCGGGCTGAAGACCGGTGTGCTGCTGGCCTTGCGGCATTGGCGCCTCGTGTTGCGCTCGAGTGCGCTGGGCTCGTTTCTGGGGGCCGTGCCGGGCATCGGGGTGACGGTGATCGAATGGCTCGCCTATGGCAGTGCCACGCGCAACCGCGGTGACGGCCCCGCCTTCGGACAGGGCAACATCCGGGGCGTCATCGCGCCCGAAAGCGCCAACAACGCCAAGGAGGGCGGCGCGCTTCTGCCGACGCTTGGCTTCGGCATCCCGGGCTCGGCGACCATGGCGATCCTGCTGGGCGCCTTTGCCCTGCACGGCATCGTGCCGGGTCCGCGACTGCTCGAGACCGAGGCGCCGTTGCTGGTGGTGATGATCCTGTCGGTGGCCCTCGCCAATGTCGTGGCCACGATCGTCTGCCTCGGCTTCACCCCTGCGCTTGCCCGCATCGCCACCGTGCCCGCGCGGCTGCTGGTGCCGATGACGTTGGTATTCGTGTTGATGGGGGCTTATTACACCACGGGTCAGCCCGTGGACATCGCGGTGCTTGTCGCGTTCGGCGCGCTGGGGCTGGCCTTCAAGCGGCTCGGCTGGTCACGGCCCGCCTTCGCGCTGGGTTTCGTGCTGGGCCCGAACGTCGAGCGTTTCTTCGTCCTGACCTACCAGATCTCGGGATGGGATTGGGTGTCGCAACCGCTGGTCCTGGTGATCCTTGCGGTGATCCTTGCCGGTGGGCTGCGGCGGTTGCCGTGGCTGCGCCGCGGAAGGGCGGCGCGGCGCGCCGACATGGAACGGGCCGACGCCGGAGAAACGGCAGCCACCCCCGTGACCCCGCGCGGCATCACGGCGCATCTGGACCTGGCCTTCGCCGTGCTTGTCGGTGCGGCGCTTGTCTGGATGCTGACGACGGTCTGGCCCTTGCCCTTTGCCGCGCGCGCCCTGCCGTTGCTGGCGATTGCGCCTGCATTGGCCTTGTGCGGGGCGATCATCGTCCTTGGCGTCCTGAGCGTTCGGCGGGATGCCGGGGCGGCATGGCCCGCCGGTGCGCTGTCGCTGCGCGGCCTCGGCGCTTTGCCCGAGACCCGGCTTGCGGCCTATCTCGGCGGTGTGGTCCTCGCCGTGTTGGCATTTGGCCACATCGTCGGGCCGCTGGTCTTCGTCGCGCTGTCCACCAGCCTCGGCCGCGGCGCGTCGAGGCGGCTTGCCCTGGTGCTGGGCGTGGGCGTCGCCGCGATGTGCTGGCTGCTGTTCGAGGCGCTGGCCTATCGCAGCTGGCCCGACCCCTGGGTCATGATCCCGGGCCTCTGAGCCCGTGCGCTACGCCCCGAGAAACGCGTGCACCGCCGAGAAGAGGGCGGGCGCATGGACCTCGGCGTTCAGGAAATGGCTACCATCCGCGATCTCGAGATACTGCTTGCGACCGGTGCCCAGCCGTTCGAACAGCAACAGCGCGTCGCTGCGCGTCGAGGTCGGATCGGCCGTGCCACGCACCAGAAGCGTGGGGCAGGTGACCGCGGCGGGGTCCTGGATCTCGCGCCCGTTGAAGCATTCCCACAGGTCGACGAAGGTGCCGTTCGGCACCCGGAAGGTCGTGCCGGCCGGATCCCCGTCATCGGCGATGGAGGCGCCGACGATCGCCTCGAGCGCCGCCTCGCTCCGCCACGCCGCACCGGGCGGAAGCTGCGCGTCCCAGCGCGCGCGGGTGTCGGGCATGTCGACCAGCCGGACCGCCCCGAGATCGCGCAGGCGGCCGCGATCGCCGGGGTCTGCCAGCAGGTCGCGCCAGCCCTCGTTCACCTCGGCGTGGATCGGCGCGTATTGCACGAGGGCCGACACCCGGCCGCGGCCCGGCCCGGCGACGTAGCGGCGCGTCGTGATCGAGCCCCAGGACCAGCCGACCAGCGCGACCGGGCCGCCGCCGTGGCGGGTGGAAATCCAGTCGACCGCATCGGCGATGTCGGCCACGGCCTCATCCCCCGTGGCATAAGGGCGGTCGGGGAAGCTGTCGGGCCTGGACAGGCCATAGCCGCGGATGTCGAGCGCATAGGCGGCAAACCCCGCGTCGGCGGCGACCTGCAACCAGTTCAGTTCGGGGTGCGGAATGTCGAAGATGCGCCCCGAGAAGGTTGCGCCATGCACGAAAAGCACCGGGGACCCCGCGCCGCGCGCGCGCAGTGCCAGGCTCAGGCCGGGCGTGCCGCTGGAGGGCAGGCGGTGCCGCTCGGACAGGTCATGCGCGCGCCAGTCGAAGCTCATCCGCGCACCTTCAGGACGATCTTGCCGATGTTCGCCCCGCTTTCCATCCGCGCATGGGCGGCCGCCGCCTCGGCCAGGGGAAAGACGCTGTCCATCACCGGGCCGATGGTGCCGACGTCGAGATGCGGCCAGACCTCGGCCTCGAGGTCGCGGGCGATGGCGGCTTTGGCCTCCTGCGATTGCGGGCGGAGGGTGGAGCCGGTGACGGTCAGCCGCCGGGTCATCACCTGCATCATGTTCAGCGTGACCTCGGAGCCCTGCAGGAAGGCGATCTGCACCAGCCGCCCGTCCATCGCCAGCGCATCGAGATTGCGCGCGATGTAGTCGCCGCCCACCATGTCGAGGATCAGGTCGGCGCCGCCCGCGTCGCGCAGCACCCCGACGAAATCCTCGGCGCGGTAGTCGATGGCGCGCTCGGCGCCCAGCCTTTCGCAGGCCGCGCATTTGTCCGGTCCGCCCGCGGTGGCGAAGACCCGCGCGCCGCGCAGCTTGGCCAGCTGGATCGCGGTGGTGCCGATGCCGGACGCGCCGCCATGCACGAGAAAGCGCTCGCCCGCCTGCAGCCGACCGCGCAGGAAGACATTGGTCCAGACGGTGAAATAGGTCTCGCACAGGCCCGCGGCGGCGGCCATGTCCATGCCGTCGGGCACGCGCAGCGCGTGGTCGGCGGCGGTCACCGCGTATTCGGCGTAGCCGCCGCCGGGCAGAAGGGCGGTCACCGCATCGCCCTCGCGCCAGCGGGTGACGCCGGGGCCCACGGCGGCGACATGGCCCGCGGCTTCCAGCCCCGGCAGGGGCGAGGCGTCCGGCGGCGGGGCGTAGTTGCCCGCGCGCTGCAGCGCGTCGGGGCGGTTCACGCCGGCATGGTCGATGGCGATCAGGATCTGCCCCTCGCCCGGTTCGGGCACCGGCAGGCTCACCGGGCGCAGCACCTCGGGGCCACCGTATCCGGCGATCTCGACGGCGGTCATGGTGCGGGGCAGGGGCATGGGGTTCTCCGGTGGTCTTGTCGGTGGAAACGGCGGGGCGGGGCGGGGGCCGTGCGACCGGCCCCCGCCCGTTTTCAGGGCCGTGCTCAGGCGCGGCCGGTCATGCGCAGGAACTCGTGCAGCATCTCGCCCAGGCGGCCGGAATACTGCGGGTCCTGAGCCGAGAACTCGTCGACCACCTCGAGCGAGGCGCTGCGCAGGGCGGCCAGCGTGTCGTCCTCCATCCGGATCAGCTCGCCGCCGTTCTCGGCCACGAACTGCTGCTTGAAGAGGTAGTCACGATAGAGGAAATGCGCCGCCGCCTCGGCCGAGGTCGCGCGGGTCACTTCGTTGACCACGGCCTTCAGCTCGTCGCCGATGGCGTTCCAGGCATCGAGACCCACCATGACCTCGCCGTTGAGGTGGCCGATCAGGTCGGGCTCCATGATGTAGGAACAGACCTCCTGGAAGTTCATGCCCCAGGCGGTCGCGGTCGAGCCCCAATGCGCGCCGTCCACGACGCCCGTCTGAAGCGCCTGGTACAGCTCGCCGCCGGCGATCGACACGGGCGATGCGCCCATGCGCGCCAGCACGAGGCCCGCGGCCCCCGTGGAGCGCACCGGCCAGCCCTCGAAATCGGCGACGGTGCGCAGCGGGCGGTTGCCCCAGAGCGTCAGGCCCGAGTAGGACACCGGGCCGACCTGGTGGACGCCCTGCTCGGCATAGGCTTCGCGGATGACGTCCATCGCGCCCATCTCGTAGTAGAAGATGTCCATCTCCTCGTGGCCCTGCCAGGCGCCGATATGCCCGTTCAGGTGGCCCGCTGCGGGCACGCGCCCGATCCAGTAGGCGGGGTAGATGAAGGCGCTTTCCAGAAGGCCGCGGCGCACCGCGTTCAGCACCTCACCCGTGGGCACGAGGGCGTCGGGGGCGTAGGGCTCGACGGTCAGCTCGCCGCCGGTCGCCTCGGTGATGCGGTTGCAGAACCGCACGAAGACCTCGTCGTAATACCAGTTGCCGTTGGGCCAATGGGTCTGCATCCGCCACACGGTGTTGCCCTGCGCGATGGCGGGCGGTGCGGCCAGTGTGACGCCGGCTGCGGCGGCACCGGCCGAGGCCGCGAAAAATCCGCGGCGCGACAGGTCCTTGGTCTTGGTGGTCATGGTCTTTCCTCCTCCTCTGGTGGTCGTCCACCCCGCACGGCCCTAGCGGCCGGCGGGGATGTCGGTGAAGCTGGTCAGAAGCTCCGGAAACAGGAAGATCACCGCGCCCGTCGCCAGCATCAGCAGCAGGAAGGGCAGGATCGCGCGGTAGATCTCGACGATCGGCGTCTTGGGGCTGAGCGTCTTGAGATAGAACAGGTTGTAGCCGAAGGGCGGCGAGATGTAGCCGATGCAGAGGTTCAGCTGGAACAGGATCAGGAACCAGATCGGGTCGTAGCCGAGGCCGACGACGATCGGGAAGAAGATCGGCAGCACCAGGAGGATGATCCCCACCGGGTCTAGGAACATGCCCAGAACCAGCGTGATCGCCTGCATCAGCAGGATCATCATCCAGGGCTCGATCTCCATGCCCATCAGGTAGCCCTGCATGAAACGCGTGCCGCCACCGCCGCCATAGACCGCGACGAAGGCCGAGGCGCCGAAGACGATCCAGATCACCATGCCTGTCACGCTGGCCGTGTCCGCGCAGACCTCGCGCACGTAGCGCCAGTTCAATTCGCGCCGGATCGCGACCGAAAACACCACGGCCGCCGCACCGACCGCCGCCGCCTCGGTCGGCGTGGCGATGCCCGCGAAGATCGAGACCAGCACCGAGACGATGACGACGAGCGGCAGGATCACGGCGTTGAGCGAGCGGATGCGCTCGGACATGGGCGCCAGCGTCTCGGAGGCGGGGGCGAGCGCGGGGTTCAGCCGTGCCTTGATCGCCACATAGGCGATGAACATCGCCAGAAGCAGCAGGCCCGCGATCAGCCCGCCCATGAAGAGCCGGCCGACCGACTGGCCGGTCTGCAACCCGATCAGGATCAGCGTGATCGAAGGCGGGATCAGGATGCCCAGCGTCCCCGACGCGCCGATCGTGCCCAGCACGAACCGCTTGTCATAGCCGCGCGCATCCATCGCGGGCATGCCCACGAGACCCGTGGTCATGGTCGAGGCCGCGCAACTGCCCGTCATCGCCGACAGCGTTGCCGCAAAGCCCGAGGTGCCCATCAGGAGGCCACCGGGCGTGCGCCCCGACCAGAGGTAGAAGGCGTTGTAGAGGTCATGGGCGATGCGCGAGCGCGCCAGCGCCACCCCGATGAACACGAAGAGCGGGATCGCCGACAGCAGGATCGACCACATCGAGCCGAACATCGTCGAGATGATGGTGAACATCCCGTTCGGGCCGAACACGATCAGGCCGAACACGACCGCCGTGCCCCCCAGCGCGAAGGACAGCGACACGCCCAGCAGGATCGCGATGAGCAGCATGGAGAACATGCCGATGGTGAGGATCTCGGGGCTCATTTTGCGGCACTCCTGTCGGCGTGGCTGTGGCCCGCCTCGGCGTAGGGGTCGACGATGCGGATGACGGCGCGGATCGCCTCGACCACGCCTTGCAACGTGATCAGGACGACGCCGAGGAACAGCGCCAGTTTCACCGGCCACATCGGATGGCGCAGCGCGCTGTCGTCCACCTCGTTGAAGCGCCAGCTGTCCTCGAAGAACCAGAATGCCTCGTAGGACAGGATCGCCCCCCACAAGATCAGGAAGGCGAAGTTGATCAGGTCGAGAAAGGCCCGCCACCGCGGGCTGGCCGCGTTCAGCAGGAGGTCGACGCGCACATGGTCGTTGCGGATCAGCGTGTAGGCGCCGACCAGCACGAAGTAGGAGCCGAAGATGCGCTGCGTGTAGCCATGCGCCCAGAGCGTCGGCTGCCCGAAGACATAGCGCGCCACGACCTCGGTGCAGAGCACGACGATGCCGATCCAGATCAGGAAACTGACCGCCTTGCCGACCGCGATGTTGAGTTGATCCACCGCCCTGAGCACGATCATGGCCGCCCCCCCGTTGTTGATGTGTCGCCCGCGATCACCTCGATCGCCCGGTTCGCGAAGCGGTCAGCCAGTGGCCCCAGGGCTGCGGCGTCGTCGCCTGCGGCCGATCCCGCGCGCGCCCGGTCGGCGATGCCAACGAAGATCACGGCGAAGCGGAAAAGCGCGAAGGCGATGTGGAACGGCAGGAGCGGCCCGGTGGGCCGGGCATGGGCGTGGTATTCCGCGACGAAGGTGTCGCGGTCCGGGATGCCGCCCGCGCGCCAGTCGGTGCCCCTGAGCCCGCGGTATTCGTCCGGTCCGCTGTGCCAGGGGATCACACAGAACCCCAGGTCGGCCAGCGGATGGCCCAGCGTCGACAGTTCCCAGTCGAGCACGGCCGTGACCCGCGGTTCGGCCGGGTGCCACATCAGGTTGCCCACGCGGTAATCGCCATGGGCGATCGAGACCGCACCGTCATCCTCGGGCATGTTGGCGGGCAGCCAGTCGACCAGCCGGTCGAGCGCCGCGATGCGCGGGCCGGTGGAGGCCGCGTATTGCGCGCTCCAACGGGCGATCTGGCGGGCGAAATAGTTGCCGGGCTTGCCGAAATCGGCAAGGCCCACCGTTTCGGGACGCACCGCGTGGAGGCGGGCCAGAACGCGTGCCATGTCGAGGTACATCTCGCGCCGATCCTCGGGCGTCACGCCGGGCAGGGTGGTGTCGTCGAAAACGCGCCCCTCCAGCCGTTCCATCACGTAGAAGGGCGTGCCGAGGATGGCCGGGTCTTCCTCGAGCCACAGCGCGCGGGGTACGGGCACATCGGTGTCCTGCAGCGCGCGCAGCACGCGAAACTCGCGCTCGACGGCATGGGCGCCGGGCAGGATCGGGCCCTCGGGCTTCTTGCGCAGCACGAGGCGCGCGTCGCCCCAATCGACGAACCATGTCGGGTTCGACTGCCCGCCGCCGATCCGCTGCAGGGCGGGCAGGCCACGGCCGGGCAGGTGGGCAGCCAGCCAGCCTGCCAACGCCTGCGCGTCGATGGTGCCCGTGCCGCTCATGCGGATCGCACCGCGGTGACGGTCGCCATCTCCTGCGCGGTGCGGCGCAGCACGAATTTCTGGATCTTGCCCGTGGCCGTTCGGGGCAGGGGGCCGAAGACGAAGCGGCGCGGGCGCTTGAAGCCGGCCAGGTGGGCGCGGCAGAACTCCTCCAGCGCGGCCTCGTCCAGCCCGCTGCCTGCCCGTGCCTCGACGAAGGCCCAGGGCGTCTCGCCCCATTTCGCATGCGGCGCGGCGACGACGGCGGCCAGCAGCACATCGGGGTGGCGATGCAGCACGCGCTCCACCTCGAGGCTCGAGACATTCTCGCCCCCGGTGATGATGATGTCCTTGGCGCGGTCGCGGATCTCGATCTGGCCATCGGGGTGCATCACGGCGAGGTCGCCGGAATGGAAGACGCCGCCGCGAAAGGCGTTTTCCGTCGCCTCGGCATCGCGGAAATAGCCCGCCATGACGGTGTTTCCGGCCAGCACGATCTCGCCCATGGTCTCGCCATCGGCGGGCACATCGCTGCCCTGTTCATCCACCACGCGCGCGCGCCCGGCGGTCGGGTGGCGGCGGCCCTGGCGGGCCATCAGCGCGGTGCGGCTGTCCAGATCGGCGTCCGGATCGACCGGATCATTCAGCGTGGCGGGCCCGTAGCTTTCGGTCAGGCCATACATGTGCGTCAGGTCGAAGCCGAGCTTCGAGAGGCCCGCCAGCAGGGCAGGGGTCGGGGCCGCGCCCCCCGTGGTCACGCGCACCCGCACGGGCGGCGGTTCCTTGGCGTGGTCGAGCAGCATGTAGAGGACGACCGGCGCGCAGCTGAGATGGGTGACGGCGTGGGTGGCGATCGCGTCGAGGATCGGCCCCGGCTCGACCCGGTCGAGGCAGACATGCAGGCCGCCCGCCGCGGTGACCGCCCAGGCCTGGCACCAGCCGTTGCAATGGAAGAGGGGCAGGGTCCAGAGATAGCGGCTGTCGCAGGTCAGCCCCAGCGCCAGCACGTTGCCCATGGCGTTCAGATAGGCACCGCGATGCGTGTAGACGACGCCCTTGGGCCGCCCGGTGGTACCCGAGGTGTAGTTGAGCGCGATGGCCTGCCCCTCGTCCGTGACGGCGCCGGTCAGGTCCAGCGGCGGCGGCGCCCCGGCGAACAGGTCGAGCCCGTCCCCTGCGCCGGGGGCGCTGCACAGCAGGGTCACGGGCGGCGCATTCGCGGGCAGGTCGGGGCGCAGCGCAGCCTCGGTCAGAAGCAGGCGGCTGCCGGCGTGATCGAGGATATAGGCGACCTCTTCGGATGACAGGCGCGTGTTGACGGTGTTGAGCACCGCACCCAGCGCGGGCACGGCGAAATGGGCGGCCAGCATCTCGGGGCGGTTGGTCAGCATTACCGACACGACATCGCCCGCGCCCACGCCGCGCGCCCTGAGCCACGCGGCCAGGCGCGCGACGATCCCGCCGAACTCTCCGTAGGTCCAGACCCGGTCGCGCCATGCCACGGCGGGTCTTGCCCCATGCGCCTCGAGGCTGCGGTCGAGCAGGTCGAGCGGCGTGAGGGGCCGGAAATTCGCCGCGCGCGGTGCGAGATGCGGATCGTTGAACATCACTGCCCCGCCACGTCCCAGGACCAGAAGCCGCGGCCTTCCTCGGCGAGGTGGCGGTTCAGCACCATCTGGTGCACCTCGTCCGCGCCATCCACCAGCCGCGCCTGCCGGGCGTAGCGGTAGATCCATTCCAGCACGGTATCCTGCGAATAGCCCCGTGCCCCGTTGATCTGGATCGCCACATCGGCCGCCTTGTGCAGGAGGTTCGCGACATGGATCTTCGCCATCGACACCTCCTTTTTCGCGAAGCGGCCCTGATCCAGCTCCCAGGCCGCCTTCATCACCAGCAGGCGGCCCATCTCGATCCCCATCGCCAGATCGCCCAGCTTGATCTGGATGCTTTCGCGGTCCGACAGCCGCACGCCGAAGCCGTGGCGGTTCTGCGCGTATTCGCGCGCGATCTCGGCGCAGTGCTTGGCCAGACCAAGCCAGCGCATGCAATGGGTCAGCCGCGCAGGCCCCAGCCGCATCTGCGTGATCTTGAGGCCCAGCCCCTCGCCGAGGATCACCCGGCCGGCGGGCAGCTCCATGTCCTCGTAGACCAGTTCGCAATGCCCGCCGTGTTCCTCGGGCCCCATGATCGGGATACGCCGGTCGATGCGCCAACCCGGATCGTCGCGGTGGTGCAGGAAGGCCGTCAGCCCGCGCCGCGGGTCGTCCGAGGTGCGCGCGACAAGGATGAAATGCGCGGCATCGGCGGCGCCGGTGATGAACCATTTGCGACCGCGGATGACATAGCCGTCGCCCCGTTTCGTGGCGGTGGTCAGCATCATGCCGGGGTCCGATCCGCCGCCCGGATGCGGCTCGGTCATCGCGAAGGACGAGCGCACGGCCCCTGACACGATAGGGGCGAGCCAGCGCTCCTTCTGTTCCGGGGTCGCGGCCTGTTCCAGCACCATCATGTTGCCGTCATCGGGTGCGGCCGAGTTGAACACGACCGGCCCGAAGATCGAGCGGTTCATTTCCTCGTAGCAGACGGCCATGCCCATCTTGCCCAGCCCCTGGCCGCCGGTCTCGGGGTTCAGCTGCAGACACCACAGCCCCTCGGCGCGGGCCTTGTCGCGCAGCGGCTCCAGCCAGTCATGGGCGATGTTGCCATGCGCGTCCCAGGCCTCGGGGCGGGCCTCGACCGGAAGGATCTCGTCCTCGACGAAGCGCGCGATGCGGGCGCGGAAATCTTCGATGCGGGGGGAGATGGTGAAATCCATGGGTCTTCCTTCAGAGCGCAGAGACGAGGTGGCCGCCATCGACCACGATTTCGGTGCCGGTCATGAACCCGCCGAGATCCGAGGCCAGCAGCAGGAGCGCGCCGTCGAGGTCCGAGGGCTGGCCGAGGCGGCGTTGCGGAATGCGCCGGACCATCGCCTGCCCGGCGTCGCTGGCGAAGAAGTCGCGGTTCAGTTCGGTCTCGATGTAGCCGGGGCAGATCGCGTTCACGCGGATGCCGTACCGCGCCCATTCCAGCGCGAGCGACCGGGTCAGTTGCAGGAGTGCCGCCTTGGAGGCGGCATAGGCCGCGACATGGCCCGAGACACGCAAACCGAGGATCGAGGCGATGTTGACGATGCTGCCGGTGCGCCCGTCGGCGATCATCGCCTGTGCCGCGGCGCGGGCGACATGGAAGGCGCCCTTGAGATTGGTGTCGATCACGGTGTCGATGCTGGCCGCGTCATGGTCGAGCGCCGACAGCGACGCCGCGACACCCGCGTTGTTGACCACGATGTCGAAGGGGGTGGTGCCAAGCGCCCGGTCCACGCCATGCGGATCGGAGACATCGAGCCTGAGGGGAAGGGCCTCGCCGCCATCTTCGGCGATCTCGCGGCACAGGCCTTCTACCCGGTCGAGGCGACGTGCCGCGGCGGTCACGATCACGCCCTCGCGGGCGAGGCGGCGCGCGAAATGCGCCCCGAGCCCGGATGACGCCCCTGTCACGAGGGCCCGACGCCCGGCAAGACCGGGCCAGCAAGCAACAGTCTGGGTCACGTTCGTCAGGGCCTCCCCTCCCTATCGAGCGAACGTTCGATAGACGAGGCTTACAATCCCGGTTGCGCTGTGGCAAGACGTGTATGTCGATTGCAGGTGAAAAGATGAACGAGCGTTTCCGAACGCAGCCTTCCGACGGTGCCCCCGACCCAAGCGGCGGCATCCCCACGGTGGACGATCTGTGCCGCTCGATCCTGATGCGCCATCACGACACGATTTCCGTGCGCAACAGGCATGTGGCCGTGCCGCGCCTGCGGGTGATCCTCGAGGCGGCGCTGGACCTGTCCAACCGGGGCGGGTTCCAGGCGATGTCGCTGCGCGACCTGTCGGCCGCATCGGGCATGTCGACGGGCGGGCTGTATGCCTATTTCGACAGCAAGACGACACTGCTCAAAATGATCCTGACCGAGGTCACGGATGTCGTTCAGCGCGTCTTGTCCGCTGCCCCTGACGCCGTGCGCGCCGACCCCGAGGCCCATCTGCGCTGGATGATTGACACCCACCTGCACCTGACCGAGGCCCTGTTGCCCTGGTTCACCTTCGCCTTCATGGAGGCGAAGAACTTTCCCCCGGCCGAGCGCCGCATCGCCGTTGACAGCGAGGCGCTGACGGAACGGTTCTTTGCCGACATCATCGCCGGGGGAATCAAGTCGGGGGCCTTCAAGGCGGAGTGTTCCCCGCTTCTTCCCGCGTTGATCAAGCCGCTGTTGCAGGACTGGTATGTGAAGCGCGCGAAATATCGGCGGCGCGGTATCGGTCTCGGGCAGTACAGCGACACCGTCCAGGACATGGTCCTGGGCGCCTGCATCGCCTAGCGGTGTCCGATGCCGATCCGTCCCCGACATGCGGGGCCGGTCGCTCTCCCATGCGGGGGGCATCGCACGATACCGCGATCCGCCGGCGATGCATCCCGCCCGCACACCGCGGCGCTACCCCGATTTTCGGGTTTGGACTCAGGGCTTTGCGGTGAAATTGGCTCCGGCGGTAGGGATCGAACCTACGACCAATTGATTAACAGTCGAAATTCAGGGGCAAACGGAGCCTCACATTGTAAAACTATCGTTCTGCCATTAACCCTTGTAAATAAAGCTCATATGCCCCATGTTAGGCCAAGTTCCTAACTTGGGGTAACGGGCCTTAACGCGCCAATTTGTTACCCCGGTGTTACCCCGGAGGACAAATTGACCATGGCAAAAGCGTTCACTGCAAAGACGATTGAGGCGATCAAGCCCGACCCTGCAAAGCGGATCGAGAAGCCCGACCCCGGCCTGCAAGGGCTGTATCTTGTGACGCAACCAAGCGGGGCGAAGTCTTGGGCGCTGCGCTATCGGTTCGGGGGCAAGCCTGCCAAGCTGACCCTTGGCCGGTGGCCTGCCATGGGGCTGGCCGAGGCGCGGGCGGCGGCGTCCGAAGCGCTGGACAAGATCGATCACGGCAAGAACCCCTCGGCTGAAAAGAAGGCTACCAAGGCGGCGAAGCTGGAGGCGCAACTATCGGAGCGCGACAAGATCAAGACCCTGATCGGCCAGTTCGACAAGCGGCACCTGTCCGGCCTGAAAAGCGGGCGCGTGGTGCGGCGTGAGCTGGACCGGCACGTTGTCAGCGAATGGGGCGAGCGCGACATTCACGAGATCACCAAGCGCGACGTGATCGATCTGCTTGATGGCATCGCGGACAGCGGGCGCGTGGTGACAGCGAACCGGGTTCGGGCGTATCTGAACAAGTTTCTGAATTGGGCAGTCGAGCGCGACATTCTGCCGATGAACCCGGCAACGGGCGTCAAGCCTGTGGCAAAGGAGGCCAGCCGCGACCGGGTTCTGTCCGACGACGAAATCCGGTGGTTCTGGCGAGCTTGCGAGGCCGAGGGCTTCCCATGGGGGCCGTTTGGCAAGGTTCTGCTACTGACTGGCCAGCGGCTGGGCGAGGTTGCGCAGATCACCGATCAGGAAATCAGGGGCGATCTGTGGCACCTGTCTGCCGAGCGGACAAAGAACGGGCGGGCGCATGATGTGCCATTGTCCGAACCGGCGCGCGATGTGCTGGCGGGCATTGATCGGATCAAGGACAAGGACGGGCTGGTGCGGTTCATTTTCACCACCACCGGCGCAAGCCCGGTTTCGGGGTTTTTCAAGGCGCGGGCGCACCTGCATAGCGCCATGGCAAGGGTTGCGGCAGAAGAACGGGGCGAGGCAGTGGTAATTCCGCGCTGGACGTTCCACGATCTGCGGCGCACTGCGGCCACCGGCATGGCGCGGCTGGGCATTCCGGTGCGCGTCACCGAGGCGGTGCTAAACCATGTCAGCGGCACCGGCGGCGGGATAGTGGGCGTGTATCAGCGGCATGACTATGCCGACGAAAAGCGGCAGGCGCTGGAGGCTTGGGGCCGGTTTGCTATGGCGCTGATCGAGGGCAAGGCGGACAACGTGGTGCGGCTGGAGGGGGCGCGGTGAGATACTGGTTCGATGAAAACGGTTTTCCAATCGATACCCCGAAATTACTTATGGAGGCATTACGAAAAATTCCCGGCTCTAACGAGCTTCCCGATGATCGAATTAGAGACTTGGCGCTAATGGTCGAAGCAATCGCAAATGGTGGGAGAGATGAGGAATTACCGAGAAATCGACCTGCCTCTGTTTCTGCATCCGAGGTGGAAATCAGGAAGTTTCAAGACCTTTGCGGAAAGCTGGTAAATCATATCGAGAGTATGCGAAAACCATCTGTTTCAGCTCTTTCTACTGAGGGCTATATCATATTTGACTTGGCGCGGGAGCTTAGAAAAGCTCAAGAGATTGCCCGACATGCATACAGTGGGATTGAGGGCGAAACGGCTGGAGGACGGCCAAAGAAATTTGAAGCGGCGGCTGTTACAGAGATATGTGCTTCCATTTTCGAACAAGTATCAGGAAAGCGTCCGACCTTCACCACCGACCATGGCACGGGCGCAGTATCTGGCGCATGGCCTGACGTTTTGCAGGCGGTTTTCAAGGCGCTCTACATCGATGCGAGCGTTGCCTCACAAGTTCGCCCATTAAGTGAGAAAACCCGCGAAATCTGAGCTAGTATTCTCATTTTGCTGACGACTGATCAGTGAGGTTTATCGGTAAGCCTAACGCAATCAAACGTGAGGCTTCTTGATGGAACACAAACTGATCTCGGCGGCAGCGGTGCGCGATCTCTGCGCTGGCATTTCCGACATGACCCTGTGGCGCTGGTTGAATGATCCTGAAATGGAGTTTCCGAAGCCGGTTTACATCGGCAAGCGGCGCTACTGGCGCGAGGCCGAGCTGGCCGAGTGGCTGAAAGCGCGGGCGGCAGAGGCGATCTGATGGGCCGCGACAAGCGCAACGAAGCGCGGGCCGAGCACTTCGCAGCGATGATCCGCAACACCATGAACACCCCGGCCTGGCGCGCTCTGTCACCGAGTGCGCAGGCGCTTTACCCTTGGCTCAAGCTGGAGTGGCGCGGGCCGAAGGCAAACAACAACGGCAGGATCGTTCTAAGCGTCCGACAGGCGGCGGCGCTGATGGGCGTCAGCATCAACACGGCGGCGCGGGCGTTTCATGATCTGCAAGCCAAGGGTTTTCTGGTGGTGAAGCGTCACGCGCAACTGGGCGTCAAGGGGCAGGCAACTGCACCCGAGTTCGAGCTGACCGAGATTGCCATGCCGGGCGAAGGCGCAAGGCCAAGGAAGCTATTTGCCGACTGGAAACCGGGCGGTGACTTTCCAGTGCAAAAAGCGGCAATTCACAATCCGCGCGGCACCAATCAGAAACAAAACCCTGTCATCGAATTGATGACGGCACGTCACCGAAAGAGTGACGGCTAACGAAATGGCGTCACCAAATCAGTGACAGGGCGTCACCAAATCAGTGACGAACCCCGGTGTTTCACTTCCCTGTCTGTCACCAAATCAGTGACATCCTTAATTACCATACCCATACGGATTTAATCCTCTGAGCCTGAGCACAGTGCTGGCCTTCTCGGCCTCGATTGCATGGCGATAGACAAAGTGAGGCATTGATAATCTAGGTAAGCAATGCTGACCTATGATAGAATGGCGCGAGTTATTCTTGGGGGCGCACATGCTGCTGATCGAGCGCAATGCCATTGCAACGGCTGATCCGGTGGACTTCGCGGCATTTGCCGATCACCTGCGGCTGGAGGCTACAGAAGCGGCCTCGGCGCTGATCTATGCCAGCACTGCGGCGCGCGAGATCGAGGACTATTGCGGCTTGGCGCTATTGGCGCAAGAGATCGTGGCCGTCTCTGATCCTTGGCCGGGGCAAGTGCTGCGCTTGCCTGTAGGGCCTGCCAACCCGTCCAGCGTGCCAGCGGTGGAGCTGATCGAGGGCGATGGCTCACTGACACCGATCACCGAGGGCTGGACTTTTCACGGCGGGCGCTTTCCGACAATCACATTCACCGGCACACCGGGCGGGCGATTGCGCGTCACATATGAGGCCGGGTTCGGTGGCGATGCGGATGCACTGCCGCGCGATCTGCATCATGCGATCATGGATCAGGCGTTGCGCTTGTATGATCGGCGCGGTGACGTGGATGCACCGGCAACGCTGGCACCCTCGGCCGCACGCATAGCGGCGCGCTACAGGCGCGTTCTGGTGGCGGCATGATCACCCCTCTGATCTTTGACATGGCGGCGCTCTGTGCGTCGGTGCAAGCCTCTGGGCCGATCTGGTCCCAATGCCGGGCTTTTCTGTTCTGGCCGGGACCGAGGGGGGGAGTTAACAGTTTCGGCTCACTGATCCGGTGGCCTGCATGATCGAGGCCGGGCGGATCATTGACGCGGTGCAGGGCCTGACTGTGGCGCAAGGGCCTATGGCTGGCGAGGCTTTGCGGCTGGGCACGTTTCAGCGCAATTTCATTGAGGGGGCGTTTGCCTCTGGCGTGAATATCGCGGCGCTATCGGTGGGGCGCGGCAACGGCAAAACGGCGCTTTCTGCGGCTCTGGCCACCACCCACCTGCTGGGCCTCTGGGATGATCAGCCGCAACGCGAGATCGTGGTGGCGGCGCGCACGCGGGATCAGGCGCGCACCTGCTGGGCGTTCTGCTGTTCGTATCTGGCCGAGACACCCGGCATCAAGATCAGGCGCGGCGCGGCGCTGGAGATCGAGTTCGAGGACGGCAACGGGCCTCACCTGCTGAAAGCCGTTCCAAGCACCGGCAAGGCGGTTCTGGGCGGCGCGGCCACCTTGGCGATCATGGATGAGCGGGCCGCATGGATGGCCAGCCGGGGCGATGAAATGGAGGCGGCGTTGCTTACGTCGCTGGGCAAGCGCGACGGGCGGGCGCTGCTGATCAGCACAAGCGCACCGGATGACGCCAATTCATTTTCGCGCTGGCTGGATACACCCCCGAGCGGTTGCTACACGCAAGAACACCGGGCCGATCCTGATCTGCCTGCGGATGACTGGCCGTCACTGCTACAGGCCAACCCCGGCTCACTGGAGGGAATTGGGGCAACCCGTGACTGGCTGGTGAAGGCGGCGGGGCAGGCTATCGAGCGCGGTGGTTCTGCGCTGGCAGCGTTTCGGAACCTGCACCGAAACGAGCGCGTGAACATCGAAACCCGCGCGCAGCTGATCGATCTGGATCAGTGGCAAGGATGCGAGGTTGACGATCTGCCCGAGAGGGCGGGGCCTTGCGTGATCGGCCTCGATCTCGGGGCCTCGGCCAGCATGACGGCGGCGGCGTTTCACTGGCCAGACACTGGACGGCTGGAGGTTCTGGGCTGGTTTCCTGCTGATCCGTCGCTGGCGGTTCGTGGCGTCAATGATGGCGTCGGGCGGCGCTATGTCGAAATGGCCGAGCGGGGCGAGCTGCGGACAATGCCGGGGCGCACCGTTCCGGTTGCGGGATGGCTGGCGCAGGTTCTAGGCCATGTCGGGGGCGAGACAATCGCCACGATCCTGGCCGACAGGTTCAAGCAAGGCGAAGTGCAGGACGGGCTATCGGCGGCGGGCTATCGCGGGCCGGTGACGTGGCGCGGGTTCGGATGGCGCGACGGGGCCGAGGACATAACCCGGTTTCAGCGGGCCGTTTATGATCGGCGGGTTGCGGCACCCAAAAGCCTGCTTTTGCGCTCTGCCATGGCTGACGCGGTTTGCCTCACCGATCCGGCAGGCAATCCGAAACTGGCCAAGGGCCGGGCGCTGGGGCGTATCGATCCGGCAGCGGCGGCGGTTCTGGCCGTGGCCGAGGGCCAGCGGATGATCACCCGGCCAGTGCAACGGGCAAGGATGGCTTGGGCATGACGGCAAGCAAGATGGACCGAAAAGCACAATTTCACCGGCGCACCCTGATCGATGACGGGTTCGGCATGGTCGAAAGCTGGGCACCCCATGGGCAACCTGTCTGGGCCTTGCGGGCCGATATTTCAGACGGCGAGCGGTGGCGCGCTGGAGAGGTCGCGGCGCATGTCACCAGCCGGTTTCAGGTTCGCAGCACTGAGTTCACACGCGGGATCGATCCGCGCGACAGGATCGAATGCGAGGGCGAGAGCTTTAACATTGTGGGCGTGAAACAGGCGGCAGGGCGGCGACAACTGATCGAGATTACGGCCAGCCGGAGGACGGATCAGTGAGGGCGCACCCGAAATACAGCAAGCGCGTCACTGGCAAGCTGGCATGGCAGGCGGTTCGTCACGCGGTTCTGGAGCGCGACGGCTGGGCTTGCACCGAATGCGGATCACGGCGGCGTCTGGAGGTTCACCACGTCAAGCCGGTGCGCACCCACCCCGAGCTGGGCTTTGATCCGGCCAACTGTGTTTGCCTCTGTGCGTCCTGTCACACCAAGGCAACCCGGATCGAGTGCGGGCACCCGCCACCTGATCCAAAACGCGCCGCATGGCGTGAAGCCGTGGCCGAGCTGGCCACAAAACCTAATCGAGCTAATGAGGTAAAACGATGCTTGATAGCGTGAAAATCCAGCGGCGGCAGTCTGAAATTCGCCAAACGCTGGCCGAGCTGGTGGGCAAGGAACCCCCCACCGAGGACGAAACCCGGCGCATGGCCGATCTCGATCTGGAGTTTCGCAACAACGAAACCCGCTATCGGGCGGCGCTGATCACCGAGGACACCGAGCGGCGCGAGGCCGGGCAAGAGCTGGAAGGCCGCGAGGGGCGGCAATGGGCCGATCTGGTGGCAGGGTTCGAGCTGCGGCAGGTTGCGCTTGCACTGGACGAAGGGCGCACCCTTGACGGGCGCACGGCGGAGGTGGTGCAAGAGCTGCGCGCGCAAGGCGGTTTCAGGGGCGTTCCGGTGCCGTGGCAGGCGCTGGAGGTTCGCACCGGCGAAACCGTGGCCGGGGGCACCCCCGATCCAATGTCCACCCGACCGATCATTGATCGGCTGTTTCCTGACAGCATGGCGGGCCGCATGGGCGCGCAAATGATCTCGATCGATAGCGGGGCGGCGGAATGGCCGGTTGTGACAAGCTCTGTCACGGCGGGCTGGGCAGATGGCGAAACCGCAAATGTGGCCGGGCCAACTGCCTATGCCACCACCGACAGGGCCATGAAGCCCGATCACAATCTGGGCGTCCAGATGAAGATCACCCGGCGCAGCCTTAAGCAATCCGGCGCGGCACTGGAGGCGGCGATCAGGCGCGACATGCAAGGCGCAATGGGCGCAGCGATGGATCAGGCCGTTTTTCTGGGCACCGGGGCCAATGGCCAGCCTTTGGGCGTGATCACCGGGCGGGCCACCTATGGCATTGCGCTGCAAGAGGTTGACGCGGCTGCGACGTGGGCAGCGTTTCGCGCGGGCGTCACGGCGTTCATGGTTGCCAATGCGGCCAGCGGGCCGGGCGCGGTTCGTGCCATGATCCGGCCTGAGCTTTGGGATTACATGGACGGAATCCTTGTCGGGGATGGCGGCTATAAGTTCGAATATGACCGGCTGCGCGAGGCTCTGGGCAGTGCCAACATGACAAGCAATGCCTTGCCTGCACCGGCTGGCGATCCTCTGGCCACCACGGCGCTGCTGACGACAAGCACCGGCGGAATTGCACCCGTTTTCGTGGGCGCATGGGGCGCTATCGACGTGATCCGCGATCCTTACAGCGATGCGCAATCCGGGGGGCTGCGGATCACTGCGCTGGCCACCATGGACGTGACGGTTGCGCGTCCGGTGCAATTGCGGGTTCTGTCTGGTCTTGAGATCGGGGCGGGCGATTGATGCTCTGGGGCGCAGCGCATGGCGCGGGCCTTGAGCTCCGCGCAACTGACAATGGGGGCGTCCGGCTGGCCGGGCGCTTTCCCTATGCCACCGAAACCGAATTGGCGCGGGGGCGTTTCGAGCGGATCGAGGCGCGGGCCTTTGCCGAGCGGATCGAGGCCGGGGGCGACGTTCACCTATTGGCTGGGCATGACTTCAACAAGCCTCTGGCCAGCCGGGGCGCGGGCACCCTTGAGATCAGGGACACCCCCGAGGCGCTGGAGATCGAGGCCACCTTGTCCGATGGCACGTCATGGGCGCGTGACTTTCTGGAGGCGCACCGGGCGGGGCTGATCCGTGGCCTGTCACCGGGTTTCAGGGTTTCAGCCGGTGGCGAGCGGATCGAGCGGCGCGGCGACGGGGTTCTGCGGCGGATCGAGCGGGCCGAGCTTTTCGAGATCAGCACCGTGACGCGGCCAGCCTATCCGGCTGCGCAGATCGAGGCGCGGGCATGGGCACCCCACCCGGCAACCCGCGTTGCACCCCACCACCTGAAACGCTGGAGGCTTTGATGCTGGGATGGCTTTTCAAACGGCGCGAAGCTGAAACCGAAACCCGATCCAGCGGCATGGGATACACGGCGCAGATCATGGCGGCGCGGCAATCCTATATCGCGGGCACGTCCGATCTGGCCGAGCTGACAAGCACTGTGCAAGCCTGCGTGGCGCTCTGGGAGGGGGCTTTCACCGGCGCGGACGTGATCGGCACTGACTATCTGGACAGGCGCACCATGGCGCTGGTCGCGCGTTCTCTGGCCTTGCGGGGCGAGTTCGTGGCGCTGATCCGGCCTGACATGCTGGTGCCGGTGGCAGATTGGGATTTGTCCACCGTCAACGGCACCCCGAGGGCCTATCGCGTCTCGATCTCTGAGGCGGGCGGCGGGCGTTCCGAAACCGTCCTGGCGGGCGAGGTTCTGCATGTGCGGATCGGCTCTGATCCGGTGGCACCTTGGCACGGCACCCCACCCCTGCGGCGGGCGGCGATCTCGGCGCAGCTCTTGCACGAAATCGAATCAGCGTTGCGGGACACTTACCGGGATGCGCCCATCGGGTCGCAGGTTCTGCCATTGCCTGACAGTTCGCCCGATGACATGGCGGCGATGCGCGCGGCGATCAGGGGGCGGCGCGGATCAACCCTTGTGATCGAGGGCGTGGCGCAGGCAACGGCGGCGGGGATGAACCCACAACTCGGCCAGAAGCGCGACGATCTCACCCCCGATCTGGGCAAGGCGCAGGTGGTGCAGGCTCTGGGCGCGGCGCAGGGGGCGATCAGTCAAGCGTTCGGGGTTCTGCCTGCGCTGCACAATACAGCGGCCACCGGGCCAGTGATTCGAGAGGCGCAGCGGCATCTTGCACAATGGACGCTGGAACCCATTGCCAAGCTGATCAGCGAAGAAGCCTCGGCCAAGCTGGGCGGGGTCGTCCAGATCGACGTGGTGCGGCCTTTGCAAGCCTATGACGCGGGCGGCAAGGCGCGGGCGTTCTCTGCCATGATAAAGGCGCTGGCCGAGGCGCAGGCGGCAGGGATCGATCCGGTGCCGGTGCTGCATATGCTGGATCACGAATAGGGCGTTATGCCTTATTCGCTACTGTTTGCTTTTCCGCCGGGCACTCTCGCTGTGTCCGGGCGGGGCAAGAACAATAATGTTGAAATCCAAAAAACCGCTATCGCTCTCATAGATCGAGTGCAGCTCTGCCGCGATCTGGATATTCTTTGAGATAAAATCACTTACCAGTTCTGCCGCAAGTTCGCTTTCAAGATAGCCAATGTGCCATTCTGCTACACTCTTGGAAAATAACCCTTTCTTTTCCGAAATGCCGTAAACCGCTATCGCATTGGGATCATGCGGATTGTTTGGCTGATGCTCAAGCTGAACGCCGTATTGAAGGCCTTTCTTCTCGGCTTTGCGTGCTGCATCCGCGAAGGCTTGGGCCTCTGGCTTGCGATGCTGAACACCGACTACGTTCTGCATTGTGGTCGCCTGCACCCACTTGCCGTCGGGCCTATGCCTATCTTTTGCGAATCGTTTGTCACCAGCCATGACACCCCACTCTGTTGATCCATCTCCACATTCTTCAAATGCTACAAGGGAACGTGAAGCGCGTCACCATCGCGCAATTGCGCCGTTACCCCAATCGTTACCCGTGCGCAAAAACGACGAAACCCGCTTGCGCGGGCTTCCTGTATCGTCATGCTTTTATTGGAATTTTTGGCTCCGGCGGTAGGGATCGAACCTACGACCAATTGATTAACAGTCAACTGCTCTACCGCTGAGCTACGCCGGAACTGGCGCTGCGTATAGCAAGTCGGATTCCGTGCGTCCAGAGGGGAAGGAGAAAAATCGGGGTGGCACTGTCACCGCCGGAAAAAGCGCGCGTCGGCGGTCAGGGCACCCTCGGTCTCGATCTCTTTTTTATCATGTAGATCAATAAGATGCGCCAAAACGTTTCGGGCCGCGGCGGGCAGCAGGGTTGGCGAGACATCGGTGTAGATGCGCCGCGCCAGCGCCTCTGCCGTGGCCGGTCCCTGCGCGCCGAGCGCGGCCATGATCTGCGCCTCGCGCCCCTCCCGATGGGTGAGGAGTTCGGTCAACCGGACCTGCGGATCGGGGATCGGGTCGCCGTGGCCGGGGTGGTAGATACGATCGTCGCGGCCCTGCAGCCTGCGGCAGGAGGCCATGAAGGCCCCCATGTCGCCATCGGGCGGCGACACCAGCGAGGTGGACCAGCCCATCACGAGGTCGCCGGTGAACAGCGCGCCCTGCCATGCGAAACTGAGGTGGTTGGCCATGTGGCCCGGTGTCTCCAGCACGTCGATCCGGCCCCAGCCGCCGGTGACGTGGTCACCCTCCGCGATCGCGTCGTCGGGGGCGAAGTCGTGGTCCACGCCCTCGCCGCCCCCGACCGCGCCGGCAGCCGCCAGCCGCTCCATCACCGCGCTGCGGCCCCACGACGACGGACCGGCGGCCAGCACCCGCGCCCCCGTGACAGCACCCAGCCTGCGGGCGAGAGGGGAGTGGTCGAGATGGGAATGGGTGACGAGGATCGCGCCAACGCGTTCGTCGCCCTCCAGCGCGGCGAGGATCGCCGCAAGATGGGCCGGGTCGTCGGGGCCCGGGTCGATCACCGCCACCTCGCCCCGACCCAGCAGGTAGGTGTTCGTGCCGCGAAAGGTCATCGGGGAGGGATTGGATGCCGTCAGCCGACGCAGATCCGGGGCGAGGTGCAGAACGCCGCTTTCGCTTTCCATCCCCATCTCCGCGCGGTTATCTGGCACCATGGATTTCGGCTGGCTCAAACGCATGATGCCGCGCGGCCTGTACGGGCGGGCCGCCCTGATCCTGCTGGTGCCTATCGTCACCCTTCAGATTGTCGTGTCGGGCCAGATCCTGCAACGCTATTTCCAGGGCGTCGCCGGGCAGATGTCGGATGCCCTGGCGCTCGACCTCGCGCTGGTCGCGGCCGAGATCGGGGCGGGCGGGCGCCCGGACGAAGTGGCGACCGCGCTCGAGGTCGCGATATCGGATCCCCCCGCGGGCGAGCCGCAAGACCGCAGGCGGTTTTATGACCTGACGGGGATCGAGGCGATCCGCATCCTGCGCAGCGAGGTGCCCGGACTGGTCGCCGTCGACCTCGTGACGGACTGGCGGCGCCCGATGGTGCTGGTCGACACCGAGGCGGGGCGCGTGGCCCTGTCGGTCCCGCGACAGCGCATGTCGGCCTCCAATCCCCACCAGTTGCTGGTGCTGATGGTGTTCTTCGGCCTGTTCATGACCTGGGTCGCCTATCTCTTCCTGCGCAACCAGCTCAAACCGATCAAGCGCCTCTCGGACGCGGCGGAGGCCTTCGGAAAGGGCCGTGTCGTACCCTATGCGCCGTCGGGCGCGGCCGAGGTGCGCAGCGCGGGGCGCGCCTTTCTCGACATGCGGGCGCGGATCGAGGGGATGATCGCCCAACGGACGATGATGCTCTCGGGGGTGAGCCATGACCTGCGCACGCCTCTGACGCGGATGAAGCTCGCCCTGAGCATGCTGGAGGACGGGCCCGAGGTCGACGGCCTGCGCCGCGATGTCGAGGAGATGGAGACCCTTCTGACCACCTTTCTCGACTTCGCCCGCGGTGATGCGCTGGACGATCCGGTGCTGACCGATCCGATTGCCCTTGTCGAGGCGCTGGCGGCGGACATGATGCGCGGTGGCGGACAGATCACGCTGGTGATGCCGACACGGCGCGAGCCGGTGCTGCTGCGGCCGCAGGCCGTGCGCCGCTGCCTGTCGAACCTGCTGACCAATGCGCTTCGATACGGGCGGCAGGCGCGGCTGACGGTCAGCCTGCCGGAGCGGTCGCTGCGGATCACGGTCGAAGACGACGGGCCGGGCATTCCCGCGGCCCGGCGCGAGGAGGCGATGCAGCCCTTCGCGCGGCTGGATGCGGCCCGCAACCAGAATCACGGCTCCGGTGTGGGCCTTGGCCTCGCCATCGCGCGCGACATCGCCCAGCGTCAGGGCGGCACCCTGACCCTGGGCGACAGCGCGGACCTGGGTGGTTTGCGCGTCGACCTCGTGTTGCCACGCTAGGCTGGCCGGATCGGCTGTCTGCGCGAGGGCGGGGGCTGCCAAGGGCAGGGGGCAGGGCGCGGTGGCATGATCCCGCGGTGCGGGCGCTCTCTTGTGTTTTGCATGGCGGCGCAGGACTGTGTCGGCATGGACAGCAAGACCGAACGCCCAGCCCTGCGTATCCGCATCGTCTTTGGCGGGGCGGACATGATCGGCCCCGGCAAGGCCGAACTGCTGGAACGGATCGACCGCTGCGGCTCCATCGCCGCGGCCGGGCGCGAGATGAACATGAGCTACAAGCGCGCGTGGGAACTGGTCGGAACCCTCAACGCGATGTTCCGCGAGCCCCTGGTCGACAGCACCCGCGGCGGGCCCGGCGGTGGCGGCGCGGTCCTGACCGAGGCCGGGCGCCGGGTTCTGGAGCTTTACCGGGCCTTCGAGGCGGAGGCCGCCGAGGCCGGACGCGAACGCCTCGACGGCTTGCTGGAGATGCTCAGGGATATTCCCGAGGAAAAATAACGCTTGCCTGTCGGCGCGCCTTCTTGCGATATGTTTCGCGAACCATATCAAGCCGAGCATCCCATGCCGCCCATCCCCTCGTCCCGTGCGCTTGCCGTGGCGCTTGTCGCGCTGGCAAGTGTCGTCGCGCCGACGCGCGCCGCGGCCGATGCGGTCACCGTGTTCGCCGCCGCCAGCCTGACCGACGCGCTGGCCGCCGTGGCCGACGCCTGGAGCGCCGAGACCGGCCATGTCGCGACGCTGTCCTTCGCCGGTTCCTCGGCGCTCGCCCGCCAGATACAGGCGGGGGCGCCGGTGGATGTCTTCCTCTCTGCGAGCGTCGACTGGATGGATGCGGTCGAAGCCTCGGGAGACATCGACGCCACAACCCGCCGCGACATCCTCGGCAACACGCTCGTCCTGATCGCCCACGGGCGCGACGCAGCGCCCGTGACCATCGACGACACCCTCGACCTGTCGGCCATGCTGGGCGAAGGGCGGCTGGCGATGGCGCTGGTCGATGCGGTCCCTGCCGGCATCTACGGCAAGGCGGCGCTGACCACGCTCGGGCTGTGGGACGATGTCGCGCCGCTGGTGGCGCAATCCGACAACGTGCGCGCGGCCCTTGCCTTCGTCGCACGGAACGAGGCACCCCTCGGCATCGTCTACGCCACGGATGCGGCGGTCGAGGACACCGTCACCATCATCGGCACCTTTCCCGCCGGCAGCCACGCGCCGATCACCTACCCGGCCGCCGTCACCACCCAAAGCGAGAGCGCCGTTGCACAAGCCTTTCTCGATTACCTCACCACCGACACCGCCCGCGCGATCTGGGGCGGCTTCGGGTTCAGCGCCCTCGACTGATGTGGGGTGACTGGGCGACATGGCTCGGCCCCGACGAGTGGCAGGCCGTGCGCCTGTCGATCCGCGTCTCGGTCTGGGCGACGCTGGGCAGCCTGCCGCTGGGCGTGCTGGTCGCCTACGCGCTGGCGCGGTGGCGCTTTCCGGGCAAGCAACTGCTCAACGGCCTCGTGCACCTGCCGCTGATCCTGCCGCCTGTGGTGACGGGCTACCTGCTCCTGATCGTGATGGGGCGGCGCGGCTACGTGGGGCAGTTCCTCGACCAGTGGTTCGGGATCGTCCTGTCGTTCCGCTGGACGGGCGCCGCCGTCGCCGCCGCGATCATGGCCTTTCCGCTGATGGTGCGTGCGATCCGGCTGGCGATCGAGGCGGTGGACCCCAGGCTCGAGGACGCGGCCGCCACGCTCGGTGCCTCCCGCCCCTGGGTCTTTGTCACTGTCACCCTGCCGCTGATCCTGCCCGGCATCATCGCGGGCACGATCCTGGCCTTCGCCAAGGCGATGGGGGAATTCGGGGCGACCATCACCTTCGTGTCGAACATCCCCGGCCAGACCCAGACCATCCCCAGCGCGATCTATGCCTTTCTGCAGGTGCCCGGCGGGCAGGAGGCCGCGGGCCGCCTTGTGATCGTCGCCGTCGTCATCGCCATGGCGGCGCTCTTGCTGTCCGAGGTCGTGGCACGGCGCGTGGCGCGCCGGGTGGGTGGCACATGACGCTCGGCCTCGCGGTTCAGCACAGGCTTGGCGGTTTCGCCCTCGATGTCGCGATCGAGGCGCCGACAGGTGTCACCGTCCTGTTCGGCCCGTCAGGCTCGGGCAAGACCACGCTGATCAACGCGGTCGCGGGCTTGCTGCGCCCCGACCGGGGGCGGATCGTCGTGGATGACTGGGTGCTGCTCGACACCGAGGCGCGGCGCGTCTTGCCGCCCCATCGCCGCCGGATCGGCTATGTCTTTCAGGAGGGGCGCCTTTTCCCGCATCTCACGGTCCGGCAGAACCTGCTTTATGGCCGCTGGTTCGCGCCGCGCGACGCGCGGCCCGAAAGCCTGTCGCGCGTGGTCGAGATGCTGGGGATCGGCGATCTGCTCGCGCGGCGCCCCGGCGCGCTTTCGGGTGGCGAGAAACAGCGTGTTGCGATCGGTCGGGCCCTTCTGGCCTGCCCGCGGCTGATCCTCGCCGATGAGCCGCTGGCGGCCCTGGACGAGGCCCGCAAGGCCGAGATCCTTCCTTATTTCGAACGCCTGCGCGACGAGATCTCGGTGCCGATCCTCTATGTCAGCCATTCCTCGGCCGAGGTCGCGCGGCTGGCCACCACGGTCGTGGCCCTCAAGGCCGGGCGCGTCGTCGCCTGCGGCCCGCCCGGGCAGGTGCTGGGCGATGTGGCCGCGGTGGGAGCGCGTGGCGCCGCGTCGATCCTGCGGGCGCGTGTCGTGGCCCATCATGCCGACGGGTTGAGCGAACTGGCGACCGCCGCCGGCGCGCTCTGGCTGCCGCGTGTCGTGCAGCCCCCCGGACATGTGGTCCGCGTCCGTATCCCGGCGCAGGACGTGATCCTGTCGACCGGGCGCCCCGAGGGGCTCTCGGCGCTGAACGTGCTGGCGGGCACCATCGCCGACATCCGCCTCGGCGAGGGGCCGGGCGCCCTCGTGACGCTGGCGGTGGGCGAGGACCGGCTGGCCGCGCGCATCACGCGCCGCTCGGTCGAGGCGATGCGCCTTGCTGCGGGACAACCCTGTCACGCGATCATCAAGAGCGTCGCCGTCGCTCCCGAGGATGTGGGCACCGGCCGATCCGCCGCCGAGGCCGATCCGGCGGCGGCCCCGACCGGCTGAGACACGGCACCGTCATTCCATCTGCGGGATCTCCAGCCTCGCCGCGAACTCGGCGGGCTTGTTGGCCACGGGAAGCTCGATCCCCTGCGTCGACCCATCGTCGAAGGCGAAATTCAGGATCGAGGCCATCCTGCCCGGCGCGAAGGACCATCCGACCAGACGCTCGCGCCCGATCCGCGCGACGGGGGCCTCGATGCTGGTGGTGAAAATGCCCTGACGGTAGCCGAAAACGATCAGGCTGCGGTCGGTGACGGCAAGGATGCCCTTGCTGTCCGGGATGCTCGCGCCGAGCGAGCCGGGCGGGCTGTCGTAGCCGGCGCGGGTGGATTGCATCACTTTCGCGCGTCCCTCGACGGCGGCAAGGTTGAAGGCCACGCCCCCGACCGAGGAGAGGGCCCCGAACAGGATCTGTCCGCTCGTGCTGCCGCGCCCCAGGAAATAGGTCGCGGCGATCAACTCCTCCCCCTCGAGATCGGCCTCCCGGGTCTTCCGGATCCGCTTCATCCAATTCTGCATATCGTCACTCCACACTTGAAAATGCTGTTTCCAAAAGCTTGCGTGCTCAAAATGAAATCACCTGCTCCGCCGTCTCGGGCCCGTCGGGACGCAGGCGCACCCGTTCGGGCAGGCTTGCGCAGGCCGACCGGCTGTCGCCCTGCTCCAGCGGCCAGCCCGCCGGGCAGTTGCGCGCGTCGTCGCGCAGGCAGTAGCACAGGCCGCGGTCCATCCCGGCGCTGCAGGCCTCCGGGCAATCGGACGGGCCGACGACGACCTCGGTGCGCGGTGTTGTGGTCAAGCCCTGCGCCTCCAGCGCCTGTTCGATGCTGCGCCGAAGCTGCGGCGCAAGTTCCTGACGCTCGAACGTCTGTTCCGAGGCGGGCAAGGGCGGCAGATCGGGGCCCGAGAAACGCGGAACCACGACGAAGACCGCGGCGAGGCCGAGTGCGGCGGCAAGCGCGAGGATGGCAAGACCACGCTGCATGATGCCCCCCTCAGAACGGCACGAGCGTGCCGGTTTCGTCGCGCGCGGCCACGAAACTGACGCTCGACAGGATTTGCCCCACGAAGGTCTCCGGCAGCTCGTTGACATCGCCCACCCCCAGCCGGGTCAGCGCGGTCTGCTGGATCACGACCAGCACATGCGGCCCCGCAGGCGGCACCACGGCCACGATGCGCGCGCTCGACATGCCCAGCTCCTCGCTGTTGAAGATCGAGATGAATTCAATGGCCTGGTAGGGGCCGACCGTCACGAGGCGGCCGCCCAGGATATCGGCATCCTCGGGGGCGCCGATCGTCGGGTAGACCTGCGTTTCGATGACGTCGAAGATGGCCTGCATCCGCTCTTCGGGGGGCAGCATGTCGACCGTGGCGAAGGACAGCGTCCCGTATTCGAGCAGCTGCTGGCCGTCGACATGGTAGAAGAACTCGGCCAGCCAGCCGTCCTCGGGGAACATGGCCGCCACCGTCACCTCGCCCGAGGTGTTGGGCACTTCGAGCGTGATGTGGAACGGATAGGTGCGGGCGCGGCTCTGGGCAAGCTGGTCGCCCATCAGCACCGAGGCGGAGGGTGCCGCCGCGATGACCGAGCGGAAATCCACGACATCCGCCTTGGCTGCGACGGGCAGGGTGGTCAGAACGCCGATTGCGAGCAGTCTCGCCAGTTTCAAGAGATACATGGAGGGCCTTTCAATTGAATGATCGTCGCGAAAAATGCACCGCCATAATCGCCACAGGAGGGGACATGGTGCAACATCCACGTCTTCGCCTGCGTCCCGCAGCCGCCGCTCGGTGTCACCGAATGCCTTGAGCATCGGCCACGGGGATCGGCCCCGAGAGCCCTTTGGCGCCGGACCGGCCTGCGTCCGTGCCGCAGCCGTCGACCGTGGTGGATGCCCGGCAAATCGCACCCGTCCACATCGGGACAGGCAGGCGTGGGGGTGCCGACGTCTGGGGGAAACGTGGTAGGCCCGGAGGGACTCGAACCCCCAACCAAAGCGTTATGAGCGCTCTGCTCTAACCAATTGAGCTACAGGCCCGGCACCGCGATGGCTTACCAGACGGTCCGGTTGCGTCAAGCGCCACGGGCTTGCCCCCGCGGCACCTCTGCCCTATTGCCGCGCTGTCCTCCGCGGGAAAGGCCCTGTCATGCCGTCGCTGTCCCATCTTGCCCTGCGCTACCTGCTGTGGCTCATCGCGCTGCGCATCCTGTTCGGCCTGCTGCAGCAGGTCGCCGGCCTCCCCGACGCGCTTGCCACGGGTGTCATCCTTGCCGCGGCCCCCATGGCCGAGATCGCGATGCAGGCGGTGCGCCGGGCGTCGCGGCGGCTCGAGTTGCGGGACTGGGCGACGATCTGGGGTCTCTGCCTCGGCATTTTCGTGATGCTTCAGGTGGTGCTGCCCGCCGCGATCATGCCGCCGATGCGCGCGGCCCTCGCGACAGCCGAGGGCCTTGGCCAGATCGGGCTGGTGGTCGGATCGACCGCGGTGATGGGGGTCATCTTTCTCTGGATCGGGGCGCGCAGCACGACAGGACCCGGCCGGTAGGCACGTGCGGCATGGACGCGGGCGCGCGGGCTTGCTAGGGCCTCGCCCAAATCCGAGAAGGAGCGCCTTTGATGACCGACCGCAAGAACGGCCTCACCTATGCGGAGGCGGGAGTCGATATCGACGCGGGCAACCTGCTGGTCGACCGGATCAAACCCGCCGCCGCGGCCACCGCGCGGCCCGGCGTGATGTCGGGCCTGGGCGGGTTCGGCGCGCTCTTCGACCTGAAGGCCGCGGGTTATGACGACCCGATCCTTGTCGCGGCCACCGATGGCGTGGGCACAAAGCTCAAGATCGCGATCGACACCGGGCTGTACGACACGATCGGCGTGGACCTCGTGGCGATGTGCGTGAACGACCTGGTCTGCCAGGGGGCGGAGCCACTTTTCTTTCTAGACTATTTCGCCACCGGCAAGCTGGAGGTGGAGGCCGCCGCGCGCATCGTCGAGGGGATCGCTGCGGGCTGTGCCGCTTCGGGCTGCGCGCTGGTGGGCGGCGAGACGGCCGAGATGCCGGGCATGTATGCGCAGGGGGATTTCGACCTTGCCGGTTTTGCCGTTGGGGCGATGAACCGCGGCGCCGCGCTGCCCGCGGGTGTGGGCGCAGGCGATGTGCTGCTGGGGCTTGCCTCGGACGGGGTTCACTCCAACGGCTATTCGCTGGTGCGTCGCGTGGTCGAGCGCTCGGGGCTGGGCTGGGACGCGGCTTCGCCCTTTGGCGAGGGCGCGCTGGGGGCGGCACTTCTGGCGCCCACGCGGCTTTACGTGACGCCCGCGCTTGCGGCGATTCGGGCGGGGGGCGTTCATGCGCTGGCTCACATCACCGGTGGCGGTCTGACCGAGAACCTGCCGCGCGTGCTGCCCGAGGGGCTGGGGGCCGAGATCGATCTCGGGTCATGGACCCTGCCGCCGGTCTTCGAATGGCTTGCGGCCGAGGGCGGGCTGGACCAGGCCGAGATGCTCAAGACCTTCAACGCCGGCATCGGCATGGTGCTGGTCGTGGCTGCCGATCGCGCCGAAGCCTTGTCCGCCGCATTGACCGAGGCGGGCGAGAGCGTGCACCGCATCGGCCAGGTCGCGCCGGGGGGTGGCGTCCGCTACAGTGGGACGCTTCTTTGACGAAACGCGTCGCGATCCTGATCTCGGGCGGCGGCTCCAACATGGTGCGGCTTGCCGACAGCATGACGGGCGACCACCCCGCGCGACCGTGTCTTGTGCTGGCCAATGATCCCGCAGCAGGCGGGCTGGAGAAGGCCCGCGCGATGGGCATCGCGACCGCGGTGGTCGATCACCGTCCCTTCGGCCGAGACCGGGCGATGTTCGAGACGGAGCTGACGCGCGTGCTCGAGGCGCATGACCTCGACATCCTGTGCCTTGCGGGGTTCATGCGGGTGCTGACCGAGGAGTTCGTCACGCGCTGGCAGGGGCGGATGCTGAACATCCATCCCTCGCTCTTGCCGAAATACCGCGGCCTGCACACGCATGCCCGCGCGCTCGAGGCAGGCGATGCCGAGGCGGGGTGCACCGTGCACGAGGTGACGGCGGAGCTGGATGGCGGCCCGATTCTCGGGCAGGCGCGGGTGCCGGTCTTGGCGGGCGACACGCCCGACCGGCTCGGCGCCCGTGTGCTGGAGCAGGAGCACCGGCTTTACCCGATGGTCCTGCGCCGCTTCGCCGAAGGCGACCGGCGGCGCATCGACCTCTGAGCCGCAAGATCCTTGCAAGGATCTTTCCAAAGCCTTGCAAGGCTTTGTCGCACGCCCTTGCAAGGGCGTGGTCGAGAGTTTTGCAAAACTCTCGATCCGACCGTCAGAGCAGCGACTTGACCTTTTCGGCCACGGCCTCGGCCGTGATGCCGAAATGGGTGTAGAGGTCGCCCGCCGGGGCCGAGGCGCCGAAGCCGTGCATGCCGACGAAGCCCGACTTCTCGCGCCGGCCCCGCTCGCCGTAGAGCCAGCGGTCCCAGCCGAAGCGGATCGCGGCCTCGACGGCCACGCGCACCGGCCCGCCGGGCAGAACGCGCTTGCGGTAGGTCTCGGGTTGTTCCTCGAAGATCTCCCAGCAGGGCATGGAGACGACGCGCGTGCCGATCCCCTCGGCCTGCAACAGGTCGCGCGCGGCCATGGCGATGGCGACCTCGGACCCGGTGGCGAGCAGGATCGCCTGCCGCTTGCCCTCGGCTTCGGCCAGCACATAGGCGCCCTGGGCGACGAGGTTCTTCGTCTTGTGTTCGGTCCGCACGGTGGGCAGGCCCTGGCGGCTCAGCGCCAGCACGCTGGGCGTCGACTTCTGTTCGAGGGCCACTTCCCACGCCTCGGCGGTCTCGACCGCGTCGGCGGGGCGGATCACCAGCATGTTGGGCGTGGCCCGCAGCATGGCGAGATGTTCGACCGGCTGGTGCGTCGGCCCGTCTTCGCCCAGCCCGATCGAGTCATGCGTCATCACGTAGGTCACCGGAAGGCCCATCAGAGCCGACAGGCGCATCGCGGGCCGCGCGTAATCGGTGAAGACCATGAAGGTGCCACCATAGGGCCGCACGCCGCCATGCAGCGCCATGCCGTTCATCGCCGCGGCCATCCCGTGCTCGCGGATGCCGTAATGGATGTGACGGCCCTTGCGATCCTCGGGGGTGAAGGTGCCGAGATCGGCGGTGTCGGTGTTGTTCGAGCCGGTCAGGTCGGCCGATCCGCCGACATGCTCGGGCAGGATCGGGTTGATCACCTCGAGCGCGTGTTGGCTCGCCTGCCGCGTCGCCATCTTGGGCGCGGCCTCGGAGGTCTGCTTTTTCAGCGCCTTGATCGTGGCCGACAGCTTGCGCGGCACCTCGCGGGCGAAGGCGCGGGTGAACTCGGCCTGCTTGCCATCCGACATGAGCGCCAGCCGCGTCTCCCATTCCTCGCGGGCGGCGCGCCCCCTCGTCCCCACGCCTTCCCACCATGCCTTGAGGTCGGCGGGGATCTCGAAGGGGCCGTGGCTCCAGCCATAAGCCTCTTTCGCGGCCTGAAGCTGGGCGGCATCGGTCAGCGCGCCGTGACCCTTGGCGGTATCCTGTGCCGCGTGGCCGATGGCGATATGGGTCTTGGCCGCGATCATCGCGGGGCGCGGGGACGCCTTGGCCGCGGTGATGGCGCGGTCGATGTCGGCGGGGTCGTGGCCGTCGCAGGCGAACACGTCCCAGCCCGCGGCGGCAAAGCGCGCCTGCTGGTCGGTGCGGTCGGCGATCTCGACCTTGCCGTCGATGGTGATGCCGTTGTCGTCGAAGATCAGGATCAGGCGGCTCAGCTCCTGCCGACCGGCCAGCGCGATCGCCTCGTGGCTGATGCCCTCCATCAGGCAGCCGTCACCGGCGAAGACGTAGGTATGATGGTCGATGACCTTGCGGCCCCATTTCGCGCGCAGGAATTCCTCGGCCATGGCGAAGCCTACGGCATTCGCGACGCCCTGACCCAGCGGGCCGGTGGTGGTCTCGATCCCCTTGGCGTGGCCGTATTCGGGGTGGCCCGCGGTGATGGCGCCCAGCTGGCGGAAATTCCTGACCTGCTCCAGCGTCATGTCCGCGTAGCCGGTCAGGTAAAGCAGGCTGTAGAGCAGCATGGAGCCATGGCCGTTCGACAGGATGAACCGGTCGCGGTCGGGCCAGTCGGGGGCGCTTGCGTCGAACTTCAGGTGTTTCTCGAACAGGACCGTCGCGATGTCGGCCATGCCCATCGGCATGCCGGAATGGCCCGAGTTCGCCGCCGCCACGGCATCCAGCGCCAGCGTGCGGATGCAGGCGGCGCGGCGCGCATGTTCGGGATGTTTCTGGGCAAGGGCGGTGAGGTCCATCGGCCAAGGTCCTTCCTGTGTGGCAGCTTGCCGCGAGGGGGACCACGGCCCGCCCGCACGTGGCCCGTCTCATAGCAGAGGCGCAAAGGGGTGCAACCATCTACGCAGGGCAAAGTGCCCATTTGCTGCCGCCTGTCTGCGTTGGCCTGTCGAAAGCCTTGCAAATCTGGGGAAAGCGCGGTGTTCTAGGGACAAACGACACGCATCCGGCGTCATCGGGGCCGGAGTGAAAAAAAGCGGGGGCACCGGCAGAAATGGGCGACAACGCCGAATTCGAGAAACTGACCACGTTGGAGGCGCGGCTGGCCGCCGCGTTGGACCGGATCGCCGTTGGGCTGGGCGAGGCGATGCCCATGCCCGCGATGGAAGATCCGGCGCTGACCTCGGGCGCGCTCGAGGATCTGCAGATGCGGGCCGAGGCGGCCGAGGCGCGGGCCGCCGAGCTTGAGGCGCAACTGGCGCAGGAGGGCGGCACGCCGGGTCCGGAGGCCGATCACGCGGACCTTGTGGCCGAGCGCGACGCGGCGCTCGAACGCTTGGCGGCCCTCGAGGCGGCGCGCGAGGCCGACCGGGACGAGGCCCAGCGCAGCCTGTCGGCCCGCGATGCCGAGATCGAGGAGTTGCGGCGCACGCGCGACGCGGCGCCCGCGGGCGCGGGCACCGACACCGATGAGGCCGAGGCGCTGAGGGCGCAGGTCGCGGACCTGGAGGGCAAGGTCGCCCGGTTGCGCGCGGAGCGCGCCGAGGCCTACGCCGAACGCGACGAGGCGCGGGACATTGCCGAGGAACTGCAGGCCGCAAGCGGCATGAGCCCCGACGATCGCGCCATGGCGCTGCGCGCCGAGGTCGAGGAGTTGCGGATCATCAACCAACGGCTGACCAAGAACATCGATCGGTTGCGCAGCGAAAAGGCGTCCGACCCCAAGGTTCTGAACAAGGCGCTGGTCGTGGAACTGGACGCGCTCAAGGCGATCCGCGCCTCCGAGGCGGCCGAGTTGTCGCGGATCCTGTCGGATCTGGAGCAGGGCGAAACAGGGGAGGGCGAACATGCCTGAGTTGGAGATCGAGATCGGCGGACGCGGTTTCATGGTCGCCTGCCAGGATGGCGAAGAGCCCTTCCTGCATGCCGCGGCGAAGATGCTCGACACCGAGGCGGCGGTGATCCTCGGCCAGATCGGGCGCATGCCCGCGGACCGGATGCTGTTGATGGCCGGGTTGATGCTGGCCGACAAGACCGCGGCGCTGGAGGACGAGATCAAGACGCTTCAGGAAAAGATCAAGTCGCAGGACAAGACCCTCGCCTCGGCAGAGGAACGCCTTGCCGACCGCGCGCGGCGCATCGCCGAGCTGCAGGACGCGGGACCGCGCACCGAGCTGCCGGACCGGTTCACCGATGGTCTGGCGGAACTCGCTGCCCGGGCCGAGGCCATCGCCGAAGAGATCGAGGCGCGACGCGGATAGACGCAAGCGCCCGGCGGGTCGAGAGGATCAATCCAGCAGGACGGGCAGCAGGCGCGCGGCCTCGTCCCTTGGGGCGTGCAGCGCGCTGCGGTCCTCACCGGGGTAGAAGCGCGCGCGCACGGCGGTCGGCATCGGCTGTGGGTGCAGCAGGTGGACGCGCAGCGGGAATTTCGCCGTCTCGGCCTGCCAGGACTGGATCAGTGCGCGCTGCGCGGCCTTGCACATGCCGTAGGGACCGGCGAACTTTTCGTCCCATGTGTCGTCGAAGAACACCGCCTGCGGCTTGTCCGACGGTGCGATCAGCGGATCGACGAAGGCCACCAGCCGGGCCAGCGCGCGGATGTTGGTCGCGATCAGCTTGTCGAGATCCTTGGCCTGCAGATGCGGCGCAGGGGTCAGTGCGCTGACGTGGATCGCGGAATGCACCCAGATGTCGGCCTTGCCCCAGCGATCATGGATCGAGCGGCACAGATGCGCCATCGCGCCCTCGTCGGTCACGTCCATCGGCGCCAGCGTCGCCTGTCCGCCGCTGGCCTTGATGCGGTCGTCCAGTTCCTCGAGCGCGCCGACGGTGCGGGCGACCGCCACCACATGCGCGCCGCGTTCGGCGAGCCATTCGGCGCTGGCCGCACCGATCCCGCGAGAGGCGCCGGTGACCAGCGCGATCTGTCCATCCAAGGGCTTGTCCATGGGCCGCCTGTTGCCCCGTTCGTGCGCCGAAGGCAAGAGGCTGCGGCGGTGCGGCGCGCTTGACTTGGGCCGGGCGCACGGGGATACCGATATGCAACGCAACGTGTTTCGACAACGGAGGCGCCCATGGGCCGCGACACTCTTCTGACCGCCACTTTCGGCAGCGACACCCTGCTCAAGAAGGCGCTTCTGGTGCTGGGGGGCTCGGTCTTCATCGCGCTGGCAGCCCAGATCAGCGTGCCGATGTGGCCGGTTCCGGTGACGCTGCAGACGCTGGCGATCCTGCTGGTGGGCTTCAGCTTCGGCAGCCGTATGGCATTGGCCACCATGCTCGCCTATCTCGCGCAGGGCGCCGCGGGCCTGCCGGTCTTTGCCAATGGCATGAACGTCGTCGCTTTCGCCGGTCCGACCGCGGGCTTCCTCTTGGGCTTCGTCGCGATGGCATGGGCCGCGGGCCTCGCCGCCGAGCGCGGCATCGCGCGGGGCTGGCTTTCGACCGCCGCCGTCGCGCTGGTGCTGAGCGCCGCGATCTACATCCCCGGCATCCTCTGGCCGATGACCGTCGCCGGTGCCTTCGGGCTCGAGGCCGGCTGGATGGGGCAGGGCGTGGCCTACTACTGGAGTTCCTTCATCGCGCCCTTCCTGCTGGGCGATGCGCTCAAGGCCGTGATCGGCGCGCTGGTCGTCACCGGCGCCTGGGCCGCGCTCAAGCGCCGCGCCTGACCGACCCCGCCAGACACGCGAAAGGCCGCCCCGATCGGGCGGCCTTTTTCGTCCTGTCCGATGCCAGTCAGGCCTTCAGTTCGGCAACGATCTTGCCCGCGCCCAGGTCTTCGTAGAGCGCGAGGATGTCGGTGGCGGTCATCCCCCCCTCCTGCTGGGCGGCGAACAGGGGATGCTTCGGCTCGGTGATCCAGTAGACAGGCATGCCGCCGCCCGATACCGGCACAATCAATCCCTTGGTCAGCACCGGCCCGGAAGAGGCGGGAACGCGGCAATAAAGCCAGGCGAAGAGATCGCCCAAACGGTCGGCATCCCCCCGCTCCTGAGCCGAACGCAGCCGGGCGAAATCACCGGGCGACAGATTGGCCCAGACCGTGAGAAAGACGTGATCCTCGGTTCCGGTCACCGGGATGGGCAGATGCGCCCGCACCAGCATGTCGCGTCCGCGCCGGGCGTAGCGTTCCGTGACCACGTCGCCCGGACCCTCGAGCGCCTCGTCGGGCTGCGGCGCGGGCGGGTCGGGCCAGCCGAAGGGGCGCAGCCGCACCGCATAGGCCGCATCCAGCACCTCGCCCGTGCCCGCCAAGCGGTAGCCGGGCGCGGTCAGGCGGCGCGCCAACTCCTCCTCGGGCACGGGTTTCAGAGATTTCGCACGGCGAAAGAGCTTGAGCATTACTCGGCCGGTTCCGCGAGTTTGAAACCACGGGCCATCTGGTCGGTCGGCTTCACCGGGTAATCGCCCGAGAAACAGGCGTCGCAATAGGCGGGCGCCGCCGCGTCGCGCCCCCCCGCGATGCCCACCGCGCGGTACAGCCCGTCGATCGTGATGAACTTCAGCGACTGCACCCCGAGGTGGCCGCGCATTTCCTCCTCCGACATGGTCGCCGCCAGCAGTTTCTCGCGCTCCGGCGTGTCGACGCCGTAGAAGCACGGCCATGCGGTGGGGGGCGAGGCGATGCGGAAATGCACCTCGGCCGCACCCGCATCGAGGATCATCTCCTTGATCTTGCGGCTGGTGGTGCCGCGCACGACGCTGTCGTCGACCAGGATCACGCGCTTGCCCTTGATCAGCGCGCGGTTGACGTTCAGCTTCAGCCGCACACCCATGTTGCGGATCTGCTCGGTCGGCTCGATGAAGGTGCGGCCCATGTACTGGTTTCGGATGATCCCCATCGCGTAGGGGATGCCCGACGCCAGCGAATAGCCGATCGCCGCAGGTGTCCCTGAATCGGGAACGGGGCAGACCAGGTCTGCGTCGACGGGTGCCTCCTTGGCCAGTTCGCGGCCGATCGCCTCGCGGGTCTCGTAGACCGAGCGACCGCCGATGCTGCTGTCGGGGCGCGAGAAATAGACATGCTCGAAGATGCAGAAGCGCGGGCGCTTGGGCTCGAAGGGTTTGTGGCTTTCGACCTTGCCGCCCGAGATCACGACCATCTCGCCCGGTTCGATCTCGCGGATGAACTCCGCCCCGATGATGTCGAGCGCGCAGGTCTCGGAACTCAGCGCGTAGCCATCGCCCACGCGGCCCAGCACCAACGGGCGCACGCCCAAGGGGTCGCGCACGCCGATCAGCTTGGTGCGCGTCATGGCGACGATGGAAAACGCCCCCTCGACGCGGCGCAGCGCGTCCTTCATCCGCTCGGGGATGGTGCGCTGAAGCGAGCGCGCCATCAGGTGGATGATGCATTCGCTGTCGGAGGAAGACTGGAAGATCGAGCCGCGCTCGATCAGCTCGCGGCGCAGCTCGTCGGCGTTCACGATGTTGCCGTTATGCGCAATCGCAGCACCACCCATGGCGAACTCGCCGAAGAAGGGCTGCACGTCGCGGATCTGCGTCGCGCCCTTGGACCCGGCGGTGGAGTAGCGGACATGGCCGATGCCGATCTCGCCCGGCAAGGTCTCCATCACGCTGGCCGAGGTGAAATTGTCCCGCACCAGGCCGAAGCGCCGGGCCGAGGAAAAGCCGTGCTCGGGGTCGTGGGTCACGATCCCGCCTGCCTCTTGCCCGCGGTGTTGCAGGGCGTGCAGGCCGAGGGCCACGAAATTCGCCGCGTCCGCCACGCCGATGACACCGAACACGCCGCATTCCTCGCGCAGCTTGTCGTCATCGAGGGGGTCGAACGGGTGACGGGGGAGGGCATCCATGCTGGGCGAATCTCCGGGCAGCGTCGTCAGGGCTGACATAGGCCCTATCGGCGGCGCTGTCATCAAACGATCACAGAAGGGGGGCGTGTGGTCGCGGTGGACCCTTGCCGCTTGCCCGGTTAGCCTGCGGACAAGGTTGAAAAACAGGCGAGGGCGACATGCGTGCGATCATCTTTCTCGGCGGGCTGGCGATGGCGGCGAGTTTCGTGCTGACATGGCTCGAGACGCCCTTCGCCGGGCCCGAGGTCTCGCCGCTGATGATGCTGCGCGAGGGGATGATTTCACTCGGCGCTGACACGTCCTGGCAGACATGGGTCTTTGTCGGCGGTTTCGCGCTCGCGGGGCTGGCGGCCGTCCTGTCGGTCATGGGGCGCGGTTCGGGGCTTCTGGCGCTGCTGGCAGGCGCCTCGCCGCTTGTCGTGCTGGGCGACGCGGTGATCCGGGCCGAGGATCTGCGCCGCGACCTCGGCCTGCCGTTCCCTGTCGATTTCGGCGATCTCGCCCAAAGCTGGGAGGTGTTGCAGGATTTCATCCGGCTGGGCTTCTGGGCCTACACGGGCGGCGCCCTCCTGCTGCTGGTCGCGGGCATGTCGGTGGTCTTTGCCCCGCGGCGCTAGGGACAGGTCACTCGAGCGGGTTCGGGTCGATCAGAAGAAAATTGGCAGACAAGCCAACCCGATGGCGATGATTGCCACAGGCAGGGCCGAACCGGCGCGGCGCGGCGGTCGGTCTTGCCGCAGGGCCGCGTGAAAGGCCGCGCTGCGGGCGTGTCTGCCGAGGGCCTGATAATGGGCGGTGTCGATGCTGCCATCCTGGCGGCGCTTGATGTTCTGGGTCATGGCCTGGTCCTTTCCGTGGCGTGTGAAGACAGTGTCACGCGTCGGTCAGGCTGGCGCTTGAAGGTCGTCTTGTGATTTCCTTGAGAGCAGCTGGATTTTGCACGATCCCGCGGCAAGACTGGATGGCGGAGCCATGATCTATCGCATAGCCGACTACCTCCTCGATCTTGGGACGCATCGACTGAGCCGCGCGGGGCGCGCCATTCACCTCGAGCCGCAGGTCTTCGATCTGATCGCGCTGTTGGCCGCCCGCGCGCCCGACATGGTCGGTTACGAGGATCTGGTCGCGCAGATCTGGGAGGGCAGGATCGTCTCGGATGCCACCATCGCCGCGCGGATCAGTGCGGCGCGGACCGCCTTGGGCGATGACGGCAAGCGGCAGGCCGTGATCCGGACCCATGTGCGCCGCGGAATCCAGCTTGTCGTGCCTGTCGTGACCGAGCGGGGCGGGGCGGTGACAGATGCGCCCGAGCCTGTGGCCAACGCCCGGGGCCAGACCCTGCGCTACGCGCGGTCCGGCGATGGCACAGGCATCGCTTATGCCGAGATCGGCGAGGGACCGCCCCTGCTGCGGGGCGGGCACTGGATGAGCCATCTGGAGCAGGATTGGACAAGCCCCGTTTTCGGACCGCTTCTTGACCGTCTGGCGCAGCGCCGGCGCCTGATCCGTTACGATCCGCGCGGCACAGGCCTGTCCGAGCGCAGTCTGAACGGCGCCGGGCTGGAGCAGCTTGTGGACGACATGGAGGCGGTGGCCGACGCTGCGGGTCTTGACCGTTTCGCGATCTACGCGCTCAGCCAGTCCGTCCCCGTGGCGCTCGCCTTTGCCGCGCGCCACCCGGACCGGGTCAGCCGGATGATCCTGAGCAACGGTTTCGTGCAGGGTGAACTGGCGCGCGGCGAGGTCGACAGGACAGAAGCCCTCGTCGCGATGATCCGGGCCGGCTGGGGCATTCCCGGCTCGGGCTTCATGCAGGCGGTGGCGACCGTCTTCATGCCCCGCAGCACGCCGCAGGAACTGGAAAGCCTGGTCCAGACGCAGTCGGCCTCGGCGACACCGGATGTGGCCGCCGATCTCAGGCGCATGATTGCAGGGATCGATGTCACCGGCATCCTGGACAAGGTGACCTGTCCCGTTCTGGTCTCTCACGCGACGGGTGACGCGGTCCAGTCGTCCGAGCAATCCAAGATCATCGCGGCGCAGGTCAGGCATGCCGGGCTGTGTTTCTGGGACACGCCGAACCATGTCGTTCCGCCCAGCGATCCGGTTTGGGAAGCCTGTCTTCGGGCCTTCGACGGTTTCCTCGATGAGGAGGACGCGGGCGTCTAGATCACTCCGGCGCTGCGCAACTCGCGGTCAGCTGCTCGTAGCGCTGCAGGATCCAGCCCGGTGCGTCATCGGGGATCTGCGCCTCGATCGAGGTCTGCAGATGCGCGAAAACCTGTGCCGAGCGGCTGTCGGACACCATCGCCACCGGCTCGGACCCCGCCACGCGGTCATAGGCGATCAGCGCCACCACCACGAGCAGCACACCTCGTGCGACCCCGAAGAGGAACCCGAGACCCGCATCCAGCCCCCCGATGACGGATCGCTGCACCGCCGTCGAAAACAGCGGCGTGAACAGCGAGATCACCACCAGCGCCACGGCGAACACGCCCGCGAAGCTGGCCATGATGCCCAACTCGCAGCTTTCGCCGATGAAATCGCCCAGGTAGGGGATTTCGCGGATCAGCGGCAGCGCGTTCGGCGCGAAGATGAAGGCCACGACCGCGGCGAGGATCCAGCCGCCGATCGAGAGCGCTTCGCGCACGAAGCCTCGGGCATAGGCGAGGATCGCCGAGATGACGATCACACCGGCCACGATGCCGTCGACGAGGGTGAAACCTTCCATGTGCCTGCCTTTACCCGTTTCTGCCCGCGTGCGCTATCCTGCGCCGAAGACCTCGCCCACGAAAGCGGGGAGATCCGCCATTGCCTGCACCTTGACCCCCGCGCCTGCACCGATCTTGCAGCCCGCCGGCGCGATGGCGCTGGAAAAACCAAGTTTCGCGGCCTCTTTCAACCTGTTTTCCGCCTGGGACACCGGACGAAGCGCGCCCGAGAGCGACAGTTCCCCAAAGACCACACAGTCATGGGGCAGCGCCACGTCCTCGCGCGCCGACAGCAGGGCGGCGGCGACGGCCAGATCGGCGGCGGGTTCCGAGATGCGGATGCCGCCCGCGATGTTGAGGTAGACGTCGAGGCCCGCGAAGGAGATGCCCGCCCGCGCCTCGAGCACGGCGAGGATCATCGACAGCCGCCCGCCGTCCCAGCCCACCACCGCGCGGCGCGGCTGGCTGAGCGACGAGGGCGCGACCAGCGCCTGGATCTCGACCAGAACGGGCCGCGTGCCCTCGATGCCCGCAAAGACGGTCGCGCCCGGCGCGGGCGTCTCGCGGTCCGACAGGAAGAGCGCGGATGGGTTGGCGACCTCGGCCAACCCCATGCCCGTCATCTCGAAGACGCCGATCTCGTCGGCGGGGCCGAAGCGGTTTTTCACGCTGCGAAGGATGCGGAACTGGTGGCCGCGCTCGCCCTCGAAATAGAGGACCGTGTCGACCATGTGCTCGACCACGCGGGGGCCCGCGATCTGCCCCTCCTTGGTGACATGGCCCACCAGCATCACCGAGACGCCGCGCCGCTTGGCGAAGCTCGTCAGTTCATGCGCGCTGGCGCGGACCTGGCTGACGGAGCCGGGGGCGGCCTCGACCGTATCCAGCCACATGGTCTGAATCGAATCGATGATGGCAAGGTCGGGGGTTTCGGCCTCCAGCGTCGTCAGGATGTCGCGCAGGTTCGTTTCGGCGGCGAGCATCACGGCGCTGTCGGCCAGCCCGAGGCGTTGGGCGCGCATGCGGACCTGCGCCGTCGCCTCTTCGCCCGAGACGTAGATCACCTTGGCGCCCGCGCGGGCGAAACTGGCCGCCGCTTGCAACAGAAGCGTGGATTTCCCGATGCCCGGATCGCCGCCCACCAGCGTGGCCGAGGCGGGCACGAGGCCGCCGCCCAGAACCCGGTCGAATTCCGCGATGCCGGAGGTCTGGCGCGGTGGCGGCGCCTCCTCGGTGCGCAGGTCCGTCAGGCCGATCCGGCGCCCCTTGGCCGCCCCCAGCGCGGCCTTGCCGGGCCCCGCCGACAGCGGCGCCTCTTCTGCGATGGTGTTCCACTCGCCGCAGGCGTCGCAGCGCCCCGACCACTTCTTGTGGACGGCACCGCAGGCGGAACAGACGAACTGGGTGACGGGCTTGGCCATGTGCCGGGCTTAGCCGAGGCTGCGGCGAAGGGCCAGAGGGCTCAGAGAAGGCCGCTCTGCCACAGGATCGCAAGGCTCAGGCCCAGCGTCACGGCCAGACGAAAGCCGATGCTGCGACGATCCGCCTGCCGCATCTCGGCCAGACCGCGGTGAAACCCGTAGGCCAGCGCCCCCGCGATGATGAGGGCGGCAAGGGCCGCATGGCCGGGCACCGTCACCACCTGTCCCGCGATCAGAAGCACAAGCCCGGCCGCAGCAGGCGGCCCCGCGCGGCGGGCGAGGTTCAGCGCCATGCCCCGCTTGCGGCCCTTCAGACCCTCAGCGATCAGGCGTTGCGTCCACGTCAGGCCCGAGAGCGCGGCATAAACGCCAAGCACGATGGCGGCGGGAAGGATGATCTGTTCCATGCCCGAGGCCCTAGCGCAGCGCGCCGCGTTTCGCCAGATGCGCCGTGGCCAGCGCGATGCCTAGCGAGGCAAGGACGCACCCGGTGAACAGCCACAGGCCCCACGCCGTTTCCACCTGGCCGACCGCGACGCCCTTGGCCAGCGTGATGTAGACGGCGATCAGGAAAACGTCGGCCATGGCGAGCTTGCCGAGGATCTGGACCGCGGGCAGAAGGCCGAGAGGCGCCTTCGACAGGTGCACCAGCGCCAGCGCGACGGTCTTGGCCATGGGGGCCACCAGCGCGAAAAGCGCGACGAGGAGCGCCAGCGCGATCTCGCCCCCGTCCCAGAGGGTGGCGAGACCGGACAGGACCGAGATCTCGTCCAGCCCGAACAGCGGCAGCAGCCCCGCCCGCATCAGGGGCGCGGTCCATGCCAGCGGGAAGAGGATCAGAAGCGCGAGGTTCAGCGCGGTCAACAGGCGAAGCATGCGCCTATCTGTGGATGAACCGGGCAGGGCGCAAGGCGCGGGGCGCGGGGCGCTTGCCGATACCAGATGACCGCGGCGTACCGCCACAGCAGCTTGGCCACCGTGTGGGTGATGGAAATGCGGGTCACGGTGCGGTGTCGGGCCCGGGGAGGGTGAGACCGGGAAAGACCCGCGCCACCTCGCCCGCGTGATCGGCCATGGCGGCGTAGCTGCTGAAAAAGGCGATCGTGGCAAGGATGACCAGCGCATCGACCCAGACCGGTCGGGCGCGTGCCGCAAGCGCGCCGACGAGCCAGAAGCACCCGGCCCCAAAGGCGCCCGCGAAGCCGGGGATCAGGGCCGGGCCCGCCTCGTAGCCGAGCGCAAGGAGGGCGAACATCACAAGGGCCGCTGCACCGCCCGCCACGGTCAGCGCGTGCAGGACGCGCCCGCGGGCCCCCGTCAGACCGCGGACGAGGCCCGCAACCGTCACGCTGCCCACGAGCGCGAAGACGGACGCGGTGAACAGGAGCGGCAGCCAGCTGAGGGGGATGTCGGGCATGTGCCGTGTCAGTAGATCAGGAAGGGCGACAGGAACGCCAGCGCCAATGTCGCCGCGCAGAGCAGCACGGCGATGTCGGTCAGGCGGGGGCGCAGTGCGGTGAGCCGGGCGCTTCGCGTGAAGTCGAGGGCCATCCAGGCGAAAAGAAAGACCCAGGTGAAAGAAACCACGCCGCTCTGGCGCCACTCCTCCGGCAGCGCGCCGGGCCCGAGCAGGGTCACCACCGACAGCGCCACGGCCAGCCCGGCCGACAGGGCGAGACCCCAGTGGAGCGTGCGGTGTTCGGGAAAGCGGCGCAGCTTCAGCACGGCGGTTGCAAGGACCAGCAGAGGCAGCAGGAGAATGCCGATATTCACGATGGCGACGAGGACGAGGTCCAACGGCGTCGGCTGCGTCGCCATGATCTCTTCGAGGAGATCGCCGGACATGACCGCACCTGTGTCGGGGTCCATCAGCGCACCGCCTCGATCGGCCCCTCGGCCGATCCGGTCACGAATTGCCTGAGGTAGGGGTCGGGGGCCGTGTCGATCTCGGCCACCGGGCCGTGCCAGCGGATCTTGCCCGCGTGCAGCATCGCGACCTTGTCGGCGATGGCGCGAACGCTCGACATGTCGTGGGTGATGGTCACCGCGGTCGCGCCCATCTCGGTCACGATCTCGCGGATCAGGTCGTTGATCACCCCCGACATGATCGGGTCGAGCCCGGTGGTCGGCTCGTCGAAGAAGATGATCTCGGGCTCGGCGGCGATGGCGCGGGCAAGGCCCACACGCTTCTGCATTCCGCCCGACAGTTCGGACGGGTAGAGGTCGGCCACGTCCGGCGTCAGGCCCACGCGGCGCATTTTCCCGATCGCGATCTCGCGCGCCTCGGCCTTGGGCCGCTTTTGCGCACCGCGCATCAGGCGAAAGGCGACATTCTGCCAGACGCTCAACGAATCGAACAGCGCGCCGCCCTGGAAGAGCATTCCGAAGCGGGCGAGAAACGCGTCGCGGTCGCCCTCGGTCACATCGCGACCGTCAACCGTGATCGTGCCGCTGTCGGGCACGACGAGGCCGAGAACACATTTCAGGCAGACCGATTTGCCCGTGCCCGAGCCGCCGATGATGACGCAGCTCTCGCCCTTCGCCACCTCGAGCGTCAGGCCGCGGAGGACCTGTTTGGCCCCGAAGGCCTTGTGGACATCGGTGAGCGCGATCATGCGGTGAAAAACAGCTCCGTCAGCAGGTAGTTCGAGGCGAGGATCAGGATCGAGGCCGAGACGACGGCATTGGTCGTGGCCCGCCCGACACCCTGCGCGCCGCGGCCCGAGTTCATCCCGTGGTAGCAGCCCATCAGCGCCACGATGAAACCGAAGACCGCCCCCTTGATCAGGCCCGAGGTGACATCCCAGACCTCGAGGAAATCGGCGGTGTTGCGGAGATAGGCCGCCTCGTTGAAGCCCAGCCGCGTGGTCGAGACGAGATAGCCACCGAAAATGCCGATGGCGTCGCCCGCGGCAACCAGCACCGGCAGGCTGATCGTGGCGGCGAGGATGCGGGGCACGGTCAGGTATTTCAAGGGGTTGGTGGAAAGCGTGACCAGCGCGTCGATCTGTTCGGTGACCTTCATCGTGCCGATCTCGGCTGCGATGGCGGCGGCGACCCGACCCGCGACCATGAGGCCGCCGAGGACGGGGCCAAGCTCGCGCACGATGCCGATGGCGACGATCTGGGGGACCACGGCCTCGGCGTTGAAACGCGACCCGCCGGCGTAGATCTGCAGCGCGAGCGCACCGCCGGTGAAGAGCGCGGTAAGGCCCACGACCGGCAAGGACAGCCAGCCGATATGGAGAAGCTGCCAGAGGAATTCGCGCGGGTAGAAGGGCGGTCGCAGGATGTGGCTGACGGCGCGACCGGTGTAGATCGCGACACCGCCGATCGCGGCGAGCAGCGAGAGGGTGGAGCGGCCGAGGATGGCGAGGGGTGTGAAGACGGGGCTCATGCGCCGATATACCGGCGCTGGTAGCGGGGTCCGAGCGAGGTCAGGATTTCGTAGCCGATCGTGCCCGCGGCCTCCGCCAGAGTGTCGACGGTCTGATGCGGGCCGAGGATGTCCAGATGCTCGGGCGTGCCCGGCAGGTCGGTGATGTCGACGGTCAGCAGGTCCATCGAGACGCGCCCTGCAAGACGGCAAAGACGTTCTTCGTCATGCAGTTGCGCGATGCTGCTCATGTGACGGATGAGTCCGTCCGCGTAACCTGCTGAAACGGTTGCGATCCGTGTCGGGCGCTTGGCGATGAAGCTGCCGCCGTAGCCCACGAACTCGCCCTCCGCCACGTCGCGGATCTGGATCACCGGCAAGGAGAGCCGCACGACGGGCTGCGCGTCCTTGAAGGGCAGACCGCCGTAAAGGCCGATGCCGGGGCGGGTGAGATCGAAGTGGAAATCGGGCCCCAGCAGGATGCCGCCCGTTGCCGACAGGCTGCGCGGCGCGGTGACGCCCGCCGTCATATCGATGAACTGCTTGAGTTGGCTGGCATTCTCGGCGCGGTCCGGTTCGTCAGCGCAGGCGAGATGCGACATGACGAGGGTGAGCGCACCGGCCTCGAGCATGGGCCTTGTCGCGGCCCAGTCGGCGGCCTCCATCCCCAGCCGGTTCATGCCGCTGTCGAGTTGCACGCCGTAGGGCGCCCCGGGCAGCGCCGCGCGGTGGCGGGCGGCCTGTTCGGGGCTGTTCAGCATGGGCGTCAAGGCGTGGTCGCGGATCAGGCCGGTGTCGCTTGCCATGTGGCCCGAGAAGACGTTGATCTCGGGGCCTTCGCCCAAGGCCCGGCGCAGCGTGGCGCCCTCTTCGGCGGTGGCGACGAAGAAACGGCGCGCGCCCTCGCGGGCGAGGCGCATCGCCACCTGCGCCGCGCCGCAGCCATAGCCGTCGGCCTTGACCACGGCGCCGGTCTCGCCTTGCGACAAGCGGTCGAGCGCGCGCCAGTTGGCGGCGAGCGCGTCGAGGTCGATGGTGAGGATGCCGGTGCCCATGGACCCTCTGTCGCGCCGGTGGCCGCCGGGGTCAAGAGGGGGGCTCTGCCCCCCACGGCCTTCGGCCTCCCCCCGGAGTTGTTTTTGCCAAGATGAAGGGAAGCGGGGGCACGTTAACCTTAACGAGCGGTCAAGCTCAGTAGCCGGGGTCGGCGTCCTGCTGCCAGGGTTTCACGAGATTGCCGAAGCGGGTGAAGCGGCCCTCGAAGCTGAGCTCCACGGTGCCGACGGGGCCGTGGCGCTGCTTGCCGATGATGACCTCGGCCTTGCCGTGGAGCTGCTCCATGTCCTGCTGCCACTTGGTCATCGCCTCGAGGTTCTCTTCGCCCGGTTTCTCGCGTTCCTTGTAGTACTCGCCGCGGTAGACGAACATCACGACGTCCGCGTCCTGCTCGATCGAGCCGGATTCGCGCAGGTCGCTGAGTTGCGGGCGCTTGTCCTCGCGGCTTTCGACCTGGCGCGAGAGCTGCGAGAGGGCGATCACGGGGATGTCGAGCTCCTTGGCGATGGCCTTGAGCCCCTGGGTGATCTCGGAGATTTCGTTGACGCGGTTTTCGGACCGGCCCGAGCCGCGCAGAAGCTGGAGGTAGTCCACGATCAGCAGGTCGAGACCGTGCGGCGCGCGTTTCAGGCGCCGGGCGCGGGCCGCGACCTGGCCGATGGGCAGCGCGGGCGTGTCGTCGATGAAGAGCGGGCAGCGTTCGAGGTCGCGCGCGGCGTGCAGGTAGCGTTCGAACTCGGCCTCGGTCAGGTCACCCTTGCGGATCAGTTCCGAGGGTATCTCGGCGGCCTCCGACAGGACCCGCTGTGCCAGCTGGGCGGCTGACATCTCGAGGCTGAAGAAGCCGACGACGCCGCCGTCCACGGTGCCCTCGGACCCGTCCTCCTTCTGGCCGCGTTTCCACGCCTTGGCGACGTTGAAGGCGATGTTGGTCGCAAGCGAGGTCTTGCCCATCGAGGGGCGGCCCGCGAGGATCAGCAGGTCGGAGCGGTGCAGCCCCCCCAGCATCCTGTCCATGTCGCTCAGGCCGGTCGAGAGGCCCGCCAGCTTGCCGCCGCGGTTGTAGGCGGCGTTGGCGGTGTTGACCGCGTCGTAGAGCGCCGAAAGGAAGGACTGGAAGCCGCGGTTCGTGGTGCCGGACGAGGCGAGGTTGAACAGCTCGGATTCCGCCGCGACGATCTGGTCGTCGGGGGCCACGTCGTCGCGCATGGCGCGCGCGCGATCCGAGACCCGTTGGCCCAGCGCGATCAGCTCGCGCCGCACGGCGAGGTCATGGATCAGCTGCGCGTAGTCGCGCGCGGCCGAGGTGGCGATGGCCGACAGCTGCAGGCGCAGGAGATACTCCGCGCCGCCGAGGTCCTTCAGGCCCGCGATGTCGGCCACGAAATTCTTGAGCGTGGTCGCATCGGTGGCCAGCCCCTTGGCGATCCGGGCCTGCGCCATGGCGAAGATCTCGCGGTGGACGGGGTCGTGAAAATGGTCAGGCTTCACCAGGTCATCGACCCGGTCGAGCACGTCATTGGACGAGAGGATCGCGCCCAGAAGCTGTTGTTCGGCCTCGACATTATGCGGCAGCGGTTGTGTGTCGTCTGTCGTCGGTGCGCCGCCCGTCGGCACCGGCACATGCTCGTTCATCTCTTGCCCCCCGGTTGTCGCCCCCTCGTCCGCGTCCGCGAAGGGTGTGTCGACGGGTATAGCCTGCGGCGCCGCAGCGGCGTCAATCGCCGAAAGCTGTGAGTAAGCCGTGAGCGGTTTTTGCCACAAGATATGGGGGCTTTCGGCCCCGGCGCCGCCTCATCTGGGGTAAGCGTAACAGCTATGTGTCGGATTCGCCACGCCCCAAGCAGGAGCGTGGGCAGATCGCGTCAGGAAAGGCCGCGGTCGGCGCGCCAGGTGTCGGGATCTTCGAGGAATCGCGCGACCTCGGAGAGGGTCGCCTCGTCGAAATCGCCGCCGCGGCGGGCCTCGGCGATGACATCGGCCCAGGTGGTCAGGTAGTGGAGCGTCAGCCCGTGCTCGGCCAGACGCGCCTCGGTGCCGGGCATGACGCCGTAGTAGAAGACGACGGCGGTATGCGCGCAGGTCGCGCCCGCAGCCCGGATCGCATCGACGAACTTCAGCTTGGAGCCGCCATCGGTCGTCAGGTCCTCGACCAGCAGCACCCGGTCGCCTTCGCGCATCTCGCCCTCGATCTGCGCGGTGCGGCCGTAGCCCTTGGGCTGCTTGCGGACGTAGGACATGGGCAGGCCCATGCGTTCGGCCACGAAGGCCGCGAAGGGGATGCCCGCGGTCTCGCCGCCCGCGATGTTGTCGAAGGCCTCCAGCCCCGCCGCCTCCATCACGGTGCAGCACAGGAAATCCATCAGCGTGGCGCGCACGCGCGGGTAGGAGATGATCTTGCGGCAGTCGATATAGGTCGGCGCCTGCTTGCCGGAAGCATGGGTATAAAGCTGATCGGTGTTGAAATGCACCGCCCCGATGTCGAGCAGCATTCGCGCCGAAAGGCGGGCCATGGTGGCGCGGTCGGGGTAGGCGGTGGGGATCATGGCAGCGGTCCGGTTTTTTTCGGTATGTTCGGGAAGATGAAGGCTCAGGCGAGCACGTGCCAATGCAGCGGATGGCCCGGATCGAAGAGGGTGACGGACCCCTCGCCGGTCTCGATCCTGGCGGGGTAGGGCACGGGCATGTCGCGCTTTTCCAGCGTGATCGTCGCGTCATTGGGCGCGAGCCCGTAGCGCGCGGGGCCAAAGAGCGAGGCGAAGCCTTCCAGCTTGTCCAGCGCGCCTTCCTCCTCGAAGACATGGGCGAGGCAGGACATGGTGTTGGTCGCCGAGAAGACACCGGCGCAGCCGCAGGCGCTTTCCTTGTTGGGGTCGGTGTGCGGCGCCGAATCCGTGCCGAGGAAGAAACGCGGGTTGCCCGAGGTGGCGGCCCGGCGCAGCGCCTGTTGATGGGTCGCGCGCTTGGCGACCGGCAGGCAGTAGTAATGCGGGCGAATGCCGCCCACGAGGATATGGTTGCGGTTGATCATCAGGTGATGGGTGGTGATCGTGCCCGCGATGTCGCCCGAGGCACTTGCGACATAGTCGATGCCGTGGCTCGTGGTGATGTGCTCGAGCGTCACCTTCAATTCCGGGATGCGCTGGCGGAGCGGCTCCAGCACGGTTTCGAGGAACACCTGCTCGCGGTCAAAGATGTCGACATGCCGGTCGGTGACCTCGCCGTGGATGCACAGCGGCAGGCCGATCTCCGCCATCTTTTCCAGAACGGCGGTGACCTTGGTCAGGTCGCGGACGCCCGAGGCGGAATTGGTGGTGGCGCCCGCCGGGTAAAGCTTGACCGCATGGACCAGCCCTGCGGCATGGGCGGCGGCGACATCGCCCGCGTCCGTCGCCTCTGTCAGGTAGAGGGTCATCAAGGGCTCGAAGTTCATGCCCTCGGGCAGGGCGGCCATGATCCGGTCGCGGTAGGCGGCGGCGTCATCGCCGGTCACGACGGGCGGCACGAGGTTGGGCATGATGATCGCGCGGCCGAAATGGCGCGCGGTCTCTGGCAGGACCCCCTGGAGCATGGCACCATCGCGCAGGTGCAGGTGCCAGTCGTCGGGGCGGCGGATCGTGAGGGTGTCGGTCATGGGGCAACCCGGTACAAGGTTCGGGGGCACCCTGCAAAGGGCAAATCGGCGAGGGAAGGCGGAATGGAGCGGTTCTCATGGCGTCCGGCGGCGTTGCGGGCTGAACGGACGGTCACGGTTTCGCCCGAGGGGTTGGCCTTCGATGAGGCGGCGATGGTGCGCTGGGCCGAGGTCGAGGCGGTCAGCTTTGCGCTGGACCGTGCCCGGCGGGTGACGATGATGACGCTGCGCCTGCGCGCGAAGGGCGAGGATGTGCTGTTGTCGGTGTCGGGCGACGGGCCCGAGGTGGCGCAGTATGTCGAGATGCTGCGCGCGCTGACCGGCGCGCTGTCGGCGGCGCGGCCCGAGTTGACGATCACCATCGGGCACGAGGGCGGCGCGCGGTGGGGCATGTTCCTTGTCGGCGCGGCCGGTGTGCTGGTCGGCCTGGGGCTGGTGGGGATCGGCATCGCGCTGGGCGTCGGCGGCGACTGGGGTGAGGGGGGCGGCATGGCCTTTGTCGGCGCGGTGGCGGCACTGACCTGCAGCGCCATCGCGCTGTCGAACCTGCCGCGTGGCGCCCGGCCCGAAAGCCTCCTGTCCGAATTTCACGCAGGTCTCGGTCTGCCCGATTCTTGAGCATCGCACCACGGCATGACAGGCCGACCGCCGCGCGCGCTTGCCTTGCCGGGCTGCGCGCGCCTAGGCTTTGCGCGATATGTTCGACGAAACGGCACCCCCGGCGCAGATGCAGCGCGTGGATGGCCGCGCCGGGGCCGTGATCGGGCCGGGCGGGCGGCTGAGGGGTTTGCACCAGCGCGGCGCGGCCAAGGCGATGCTGCCGCGGATGCATGGCCGCGCGCCGGAGATTGTCTTTCTCAATACCGCGGGCGGGCTGACGGCGGGCGACCGGCTGGTCTACGGGCTGGAGGTCGCGGGCGGCGCGGCGGCGGTGGGCACCACCCAGACCGCCGAGCGCGCCTATCTCAGCCGCGGTGGGGCCGCGCAGGTTGAAACACGGTTGCGCATCGGGCCGGGCGGGCGGCTGCACTGGCTGCCGCAGGAGATGATCCTGTTCGAGGGGGCAGCGCTGGACCGGCGGGTCACGGCCGAGATGGCCGCGGATGCGGAGCTTGTGCTCCTCGAGACGTTGGTCCTTGGCCGGGCGGCCATGGGCGAGCGGCTGACGCGGCTGGCGCTCACCGACCGGCGCGAGGTGATCCGCGCAGGCCGCCCCGCCATGGTCGAGGCGATCCGGCTCGGCGATGCCGACCTGACGCGCGCCGGGGCCGCCGGCCTGAACGGCGCGCTGGCCGTGGCGACGCTGAGCCTGTTCGCGCCCGACGCCGAGGACCGGCTGGGCGCCTTGCGCGCCGCCTTGCCCGGCGACGGCCCGGTGCGCGCCGCGGCCTCTGGCTGGGACGGGCGCATCGTGGCGCGCTTCATGGCGCCCGAGGCCTGGCCGCTGCGCCGGGCGGTGGCGCGCGCGGTCGAGACCATCGCGCAAGGCCCGCTGCCGCGGGTCTGGCAGATCTGAACGGAAGAGGACGAGGATGAACCTTTCCCCGAGGGAAAAAGACAAGCTGATGATCAGTCTTGCGGCCATGGTGGCGCGCGGGCGGCTGGCACGCGGCGTGAAGCTGAACCACCCCGAGGCGATCGCGCTGATCACCGATTTCGTGCTCGAGGGCGCGCGCGACGGCCGCTCGGTCGCCGATCTGATGGAGGCGGGGGCGGGTGTCATCACCGCTGCGCAATGCATGGAGGGGGTGCCCGAGATGATCCATGACGTGCAGGTCGAGGCGACCTTTCCCGACGGCACCAAGCTTGTCACCGTCCATCATCCGATCCGCTAGGGGGGCGTGCCATGATCCTGACCTTTCTTCTCGGCGCGCTGGCGGGTTTCGCCGTGCCCTTCGCCGAGCCGCATGTGAAACGCGCACTGGAACAGGTCGCGCTGAAGGAGATCGAGGTCGAGACGACCGAGATCGACCTGCTGACGCTGGTCCTGTTGCTGCTGGTCGCGGCGCTTCTGACCGGGGGCGGTAATGCGCTCGCGCTGCTGGTCGGCGCGCTGGTCGGTGTGTTCGGAAAACGGATCGTCGCGGCGATCCAGGGCAAGGGAGATGCGCCATGATCCCGGGTGAGGTCTTCGCCGCCGAGGGCGATATCGAGTTGAACGCGGGCCGCGAGGCGGTTGTGCTGACGGTGTCCAACACCGGCGACAGGCCGGTGCAGGTCGGCAGCCATTACCATTTCGCCGAGACGAACGCGGCGCTTGATTTCGACCGCGAGGCCGCGCGCGGCATGCGCCTCGACATCGCGGCGGGCACCGCCGTGCGCTTCGAGCCGGGCCAGACCCGCGAGGTGCAGCTTGTGCCCTACGGTGGGGACCGCGCGGTCTGGGGGTTCAACAAGGCGGTGATGGGGACGCTCTAGCCAGGCGGCGCGCATTGCCGAAGCAGCGATAACCAACCGGGAGGAAAAGAGAATGTGCGATATCTGCGTCATGAACAAGGTGAAGGAGCGGATGCTGTCGCGCCGCGACTTTTTCAGGGGAACGGCGGCGGTGGCCGCGGGCGCGGCGGCGGCTGGCAGTTTCGTCGCCACGCCGGCGCTTGCGGGCGGTCATGGCGGGGTCGTGGACATGACCCACACCCTGTCGGCCGATTTCCCGACCTATTTCGGCGAGCCGCAATTCGCCGCCGAACAGGTGTTCAACTTCGCCGACAACGGGTTCAACCTGTTCAACCTGACGATCAACGAACACACCGGCACCCATATCGATGCGCCGCTGCATTTCTCGGCCGATGGCACCAGCGTCGACGAGATCCCGGTCAGCGACCTTGTCGCGCCGCTCTGCGTCGTGGATATCGCGGCGCGCGCGGCCGGGGATGCGGACACGCAGGTCACACCCGATGACCTGCAGGCCTGGATCGCCGCGAATGGCGACATTCCCGACGGCGCCTGTGTGGCGATGCATTCGGGGTGGGCCGCGAAGGTGGGAACGGACGGGTTCCGCAACTTCGACGGATCGGCGCAGCATTATCCCGGTTTCCATGTCGAGGCGGTGCAGATGCTGATGGAAATGACAGGCGCACGCTCGATCGCGGTGGACACGCTGTCGCTCGACCATGGCATCTCGGCCGATTTCGCGACGCACTATGCCTGGCTGCCCTCGGGCCGCTTCGGGATCGAGTGCCTTGCAGGCCTCGATGCCGTTCCCGCGGCGGGGGCGACGCTCATCATCGGCGCGCCGAAACACGCCGGCGGCACCGGCGGCCCGGCGCGCATCTTCGCGATGGTGTGACATGGGAACCGTGCCGCTTCTGACCGACGCAGAGCTGTCGCCCGAGGCGGCCGCGGTCTTTGCCGAGATCCGTGCCCTTCGGGGCACGGATTACGTCAACAATTTCTGGCGTGCGATGGCGCATGACCCGGCGGGGCTGCGGGCGCTCTGGGACCGGCTGAAGGGGGTGATGGCGCCCGGCGCGCTCGACCCGCTGGTCAAGGAGATGATCTATGTCGCGGTCTCGACGGCCAACGGCTGCGACTATTGCATCCACAGCCACACCGCGGCGGCGAAGGGGAAAGGCATGACCGCCGAGCAGCACGCGGAGCTTCTGGCGGTGATCGGGATGGCGATGCAGACCAACGGCCTCGTGCAGGGGCTGGGGGTCGAGGTGGACGAGGTGTTCAAAGCGTGAGCGGGGCAGGAGGCAAGACAGTCGACATCGTGCCCATCCGAAGCCCGGAGGATGTCGAGGCCGCCAAGGCGATGGTCATGGAACTGTTCGACGTGTTCTTCGAACGCTATCCCGAAGAGATCCCGATGATCCGGAAATACATGGAAGATCAAAATATTGTCGGTCAGCTGGAGCGCTTCGTGGAAACCTTCGGTCCGCCGACGGGCGAAGCCCTGATCGCGCGGGTCGATGGCGACGCGGTCGGAATCGTCATGCTGACCGACAAGGGCCGCGGCGTCACCGGGCGCCAATGCGAAATGAACAGGATGTATGTGCGGTCGGCAGCGCGTGGGCTTGGCGTCGGGCGCAAGCTGGGCCTCGCCATCTTGCAGAAGGCCCGCGAGATGGATTTCGCCGAGATGCGGCTTGACGGTGCCAAGCGCCATGTCGAGGCGATCCCGCTGTATCAAAGCCTCGGGTTCGGGCCTGACCCCGCACCGTCGAAACATGCCGCATCGGACCCAATGATGTTTTCGATGCGGGTGACCCTGTGACTTACCCGGTGACTTGCCCGCCACGCCAATCCGTTCCCGGACCGCACGCGATCCGGCCCGCGCCCTTGAGGGTCGCTCCCCCGATGCAACGCGCAAGATAGGAAACCGACACCCATGCCCACCCGCATCCCCCGCAGCACCTATGCCGACATGTACGGCCCCACCACGGGCGACCGTGTCCGGCTGGCCGATACCGACCTCGTCATCGAGGTGGAGCGTGACCTGACCACCTATGGCGAAGAGGTGAAGTTCGGCGGCGGCAAGGTGATCCGCGACGGCATGGGCCAAAGCCAACGCACACGGGCCGAAGGCGCGGTCGATACCGTCATCACCAACGCGCTGATCGTGGACCACACGGGTATCTACAAGGCCGATGTGGGCCTGCGCGACGGGCGCATCCATGCTATCGGCAAGGCGGGCAACCCCGACACGCAGCCCGGCGTCGACATCGTGATCGGGCCGGGGACCGAAGCCATCGCGGGCGAGGGGCGCATCCTGACCGCAGGCGGGTTCGACAGCCATATCCATTTCATCTGCCCCCAACAGATCGAGGATGCGCTGCATTCGGGGCTGACCACGATGCTCGGCGGCGGCACCGGCCCCGCGCATGGCACGCTGGCCACGACCTGCACGCCGGGGCCCTGGCACATCGGGCGGATGATGCAGGCCGCCGACGCCTTCCCGATGAACCTCGCCTTCGCGGGCAAGGGCAACGCGTCCCGCCCCGAGGCGCTGGTCGAGATGATCGAAGCGGGCGCCTGCGCGATGAAACTGCACGAGGATTGGGGCACCACGCCCGGCGCCATCGACTGCTGCCTGAGCGTGGCCGAGGCGATGGACGTGCAGGTGATGATCCACACCGACACGCTGAACGAGTCCGGCTTCGTCGAGAACACCCTCAAGGCCATCGGCGACCGCTGCATCCACGCCTTTCACACCGAGGGCGCGGGGGGCGGGCATGCGCCCGACATCATGAAGGTGGTGGGGTATCAGAACATCCTGCCCTCTTCGACCAACCCCACGATGCCCTACACGGTCAACACGCTCGAGGAACACCTCGACATGCTGATGGTCTGCCACCACCTCGACAAGTCGATCCCCGAGGACGTGGCCTTCGCCGAGTCCCGCATCCGCAAGGAGACCATCGCGGCGGAAGACATCCTGCACGACATGGGCGCCTTCAGCGTCATGGCGTCGGACAGCCAGGCCATGGGCCGCGTGGGCGAGGTGATCATCCGCACCTGGCAGACCGCCGACAAGATGAAGAAGCAGCGCGGGCGGTTGGCGGAAGAAACCGGCGACAACGACAATTTCCGCGTGAAGCGCTACGTCGCGAAATACACGATCAACCCCGCGATCGTGCACGGGATCTCCGCGCATATCGGCTCGGTCGAGGTAGGCAAGCGCGCGGACCTGTGCTTGTGGAACACGGCATTTTTCGGCGTGAAGCCCGAGATGGTGCTGATCGGCGGCTCCATCGCGGTGGCGCAGATGGGCGATCCCAACGCCTCGATCCCGACGCCGCAACCCGTCTACAGCCGGCCCATGTGGGGCGCCTATGGCCGGTCGGTCGAACGATCCTCGGTCACCTTCGTCAGCGGTGCGGCGCAGGCGGCGGACATCCGGGGCCAGCTTGGGCTGGCCAAGGATACCCTGCCGGTGGAGGGCATCCGCCATGTCCGCAAGCGTGACATGATCCACAACAGCGCCACCCCCCATGTCGAGGTGCATCCCGAAACCTATGAGGTGCGCGCCGATGGCGAGCTTCTGACCTGCGAGCCCGCAAGGGAGTTGCCTATGGCGCAGCGCTACTTCATGTATTGAGGGGCGGACATCATTCGGGAGGTCGGGATGAGACAGTCAGGGATCGCGGTGGCGGCGCTGGTCATCGCGGCTTGGCCGGGTCTGGCAGCGGCCCAGGTGGCTTGCCCCGCCGGGCCCGCCCGCGACGGTGTCTGGATCGAGTTTCCCGACCGCCTGGTCGAAAGCCGGGTCTTGTCGGATGGCCGCATCCAGGAGATGGAGTATCTCTTCGAGGAGGGCGGGATCTACTGCTACATCACCCTGCCGATGGGCCTCGTCGTCGAAAGCTGGGCGCTACAGGAGGGTCGCGTGCCCGCCGACGAGCGCGAAAGCGTGACCTACTCGGGCACGCCGGACCCCGTGCCTTCTCCCGCGCCGGGCGTCCGCTTCGACGGGATCGAAACGTCGCGTTACGCCGATGGCGGTGAGACGCGCTATTCGCTGAGCGCGATGGTCGGGGCGGCGCAGCCGGTCGGTATCGGGGCCTGCAGTTATACCGGCCTGCCGGTGGACGTCACGCGCGTCGAGATGGGCGGCCCGGTCTACCGCGACGCCATGATGTATCTCGTCGATCTCGGTATCACGCTGTATCTGGGGTTCTCCGAGGACGGATCGGACCCCGTTCCGTTGATGCCGGTGTCCATCTCTTCGCTGCCGCCGGTTGCCGGGGCGGCGCCCGCGCCCGGCCTGCTGCCCCCGCCACTTCCCACGCCGCCCGGCGGAGGGGCGGGCCTGCCCGAGAAATAGGCACAAGGCGCCGTTTTCATCTGCGTGGTCAGGCCCGGCGTAACGGATCCCTTTGGCCGGCTGCATCCCCATGCGAGGCTTGTGCCCGAGGGGGGACCCACCCCGGCACCGTCACACGAGGGGTCCCGCGATGATGAGACCGGCCAATTCCAATCATTCCCCGCGCCTCGGGGCGCATTTCGACAGCTGGTGCTGCGAAACCGGGCTCGTCATCGGGCGGACCGATCTGCGGGGGCAGCGGCTGGCCCGCGCCGCGCGCCTCGACGCACTGTCGGAGGCGGCGCTGGCGCAGATGGGCATTGCGCATGCGGACATCCCCCGTATCGTGTTCCGCGACCTGTTTTCCGGCTGAGGACCAAGACACATGACCGACGACATCACCGCAGGGCGGTTTCACCGTGCCGGCCACTGGCAGGGGGAGGCGGCAGACCGGGTGGTGCTGGATTACGAGGGTCGTTTCCTGCGCCGCAAGCGTTTGACGCTGGCCTCGGGCGGGTCCGTGCTGGTCGATCTGCCCGAGACGGTCTCGCTCGATGCGGGCGATGCGCTGGAGGCCGGGGACGGGCGCATGATCGCGGTCGAGGCCGCGCCCGAGCCGCTGCTGCGTGTGACGGGCGATCTCGTGCGGCTGGCCTGGCATATCGGAAACCGCCACACGCCCTGCCAGGTCGCGGGCGACCACCTGCTGATCCGCGACGACCATGTTCTGGCGGACATGCTGACGCGGCTGGGCGCGGCGTTGGAACAGATCACCGCGCCCTTCACGCCCGAGGGCGGTGCCTATGGGCACGGTCGGACGCAGGGCCATGATCACGGCCATCACCCTGCGCATGCCCACGACCATGCCCACGGACATGCGCATCACGACCATGGCTGAGGCCGACCTGCTGAAACTGTCGCAGTGGCTGTCGCCGGCATTCCCGGTCTCGTCCTATGCCTATTCCCACGGGCTGGAGGCCGAGATCGCCGCGGGGCGGGTCGCCGATGCCGCGGGTTTGCGCGACTGGGTGGCGGGCGTTCTGGCGGCAGGGGCGGGGCGGAACGACACGATCCTCATGCTGGCGGCCAGCCGCGCCACGCAGGAGGCCGACGCCCTGGCCGATCTGGCCCGTGCGCTGGCCGGCGCGCGCGAGCGGCTGGAAGAGACCGAGGCGCAGGGCCGCGCCTTGGCCGAGACGCTGGCCGGGCTGGGGATCGGCGATGGCGTGGCGCGCCCCTACCCGGTGGCACTGGGGCTGGCCGCGCGCAACCTCGAGGTGTCCGAGCGCACCCTTGCGGTGCTGTTCCTGCAGGCGCTTGCAGGCGCCCTCGTCTCGGCGGCGGTGCGTTTCGTGCCGTTGGGGCAGGCCGAGGGGCAGCGGGTGCTGGCCGGCCTGCACCCGGTGATCGAGGCAGTGGCCGACGACGCCTGCGCCGCGGGGCTGGACGGGATCGGGTCGGCGGTCTTCGGGGCGGATCTCGCCGCGATAGAGCACGAGGGGCTGGAGGTGAGGATCTTTCGCACGTGAGCGTGCCGCTGGCGCGGCGCTGCGGCGAATTTCGTACGAGAATTCGGGGGGCTCTGCCCCCGCCCCTTCGGCCCCCCCCCGGAGTTGTATGTGCCAAGATGAAGAGGGAGAGCGGCGGCCGGCCGTGACCCTGAACCAGATGTGAAGGAGGCGAGAGGATGTGCAGTCGGAACGGGCCCCTGCGGGTCGGGATCGGTGGGCCGGTCGGTGCGGGCAAGACAACCCTGACCGAAAAGCTGTGTCGTGCGATGGCCGGAGAGTATTCCGTCGCGGTCATCACCAATGACATCTACACCAGCGAAGACGCCGAGTTCCTGTTGCGCGCGCAGGCCTTGCCCGCCGAGCGCATCCGCGGGGTGGAAACGGGCGGCTGTCCGCATACCGCGATCCGCGAGGATGCCTCGATCAACCTCGCTGCGGTGGCGGAGTTCCGGGCGCGCATTCCCGATCTCGACGTGATCTTCATCGAATCCGGGGGCGACAATCTTGCCGCGACCTTCTCGCCGGAACTGGCCGATCTCACGCTTTACGTGATCGACACGGCGGCCGGGCAGGACATCCCGCGCAAGAAGGGGCCGGGGGTCACGCGGTCCGATTTCCTGATCGTGAACAAGGTCGATCTCGCGCCCCATGTGGGCGTCGACGCGGCCCTGCTCGAGGCAGACGCAACCCAGGCGCGGCAGGGGCGTCCCTTCGTCATGGCCAGCCTGCGCAGCGGGGGCGGCGTGGCGGAGGTCGTGGCCTTTCTGAAGCAGGCAGGCGGGTTATGACGCCGGGTCCGCCGAGAGTTGCGTGGCAAGCTCGGCGAAACGGTCCTCGCCGGTGACATCGGCGGCATAATCGGCAATGCGCCGGGCGCGGTCGAATTGACCCTGCGATTGCGCGATGCGGGCCAGCCTCCAGAGATAGGTGGCGTCGGCACGGCGCACCGGCCGGATCATGGAGGCCACGCGGCCGCGGGTCAGCCGCCCGTTGACGAGGGCGCGCAGCAGCGGCAGCAGAAGCCCGCCCGCCGCGATCAGGCGGTGGGGCGCGGGCCCGGTGAAGCGCAGGGGGGCGAGCGTGACGGCCTCACCGCGGAACTGGGCCGCATGGGCGGCCGATACCGGGTCGGTGGGATCGTAGAGGATCATGGCTTTGCGCGCCGTGGCAAGCAGCGACGGGGCATCGCCGTAGCGGCCGAAATCGCCCCTGCGACCGGACAGGAACCGGCGCTCGTAGCCCGCCCGTTCGGGATCGAGCGTGGCGGCCGGTGCGCTGGCCAGCACGAGCGCGCCGGGTGCTGCGGCGGAGTAGACACAGGCCGCATGGCCATTGGCCGGGCCGAAGCCGATGAAGATGACCCGCTCGTAGCTGTCGAAAAAACCGTCCTCGGCAAGCCGGTCGAAGAAGGCCATCAGATCCTCGGAGCGGAACCACGGATCCCCGAGCGACATGATCGAGAGAAGCGACCATTCGCGTTTCTGCACCGCCTCGAACCCGAGCGGCAGGCCGTCGGCCTGTTCCGCGAAGACCTGTGCCGCCTTGTCGAAGCTGACCACCAGCGTGTCGCTCTCCTGCACGAAGAGCGCGAGGTGGTCGGCCCCCAGCCGTTCGAAGAAGCCATGGCCACGCCCGATCTGGGCCAGCCGGGCGAACCAGTCGGACTGGCGAAGGCCCGAAGCGCCCGAAGGGGACAGTTGGGCCGGGTCTGCGATATCTGATGTCATCGGGTCTGCTCTCGGGTCTGTGCCGCGTTCAGGGGCCGGTTGTAAGCGGCGACTGTGGCAAAGCTGCGCAATCCATCTGGTTATTCAAGGGGCATTGCATGCCGATCCGTAAACGGTTTGGTGACGGATCGCGGCCCGTGGGGATTGACGCCCGTGGCAGCGGCGGGGTTCATGGGGGTCGGAGCGAGGCAGGGAAGGCGGAATCCCATGACGATGGAGTCGATCGATGCGGTGCAGGCGGCGCTGGAGCGTCAGGGCTATGTCTGCGGCCGTGCGCTGGCCACTGTCGTGTTCCTGTCTTTGCGGCTGGGCCGGCCCCTGTTTCTCGAAGGAGAGGCCGGCACCGGCAAGACCGAGATCGCCAAGGCCATCGCCGCGGCGGCGGGTCGTCGCCTGATCCGGCTTCAATGCTACGAGGGTCTGGACGCGGCAAGTGCCGTCTATGAATGGAACTTCGCCGCGCAGATGATCGCGATCCGGGCCGCCGAGGCCGAAGGCGGCGCCGACAAGGAGGTGCTGCGCACCGAATTGTTCTCGGCCGATTACCTGATCGAACGGCCGCTGCTGCAAGCGATGCGGCCGGACCCCGCGGGCGCTCCGGTGCTGCTGATCGACGAGATCGACCGCACCGACGAGCCCTTCGAGGCCTTCTTGCTGGAGGCGCTGAGCGATTTCCAGGTCACGATCCCCGAACTGGGGACGATCCGCGCGCCCGAGCCGCCGATCGTCATCCTGACGTCGAACCGCACGCGCGAGGTGCATGACGCGCTCAAGCGGCGGTGCCTCTATCACTGGGTCGACTATCCCGACCTTGCCCGCGAACTGGCGATCCTCGAGGCGCGCGTGCCCGAGGCCTCGGAGGCGCTGAGTCGCGAGGTCGTTGGCTTCGTGCAGCGTTTGCGCGGCGAGGATCTGTTCAAGCGCCCCGGCGTGGCCGAAACCATCGACTGGGCCAAGTGCCTGCTGGCGCTTGACGTGATCGAACTGAGCCCCGAGGTGATCGCCGATACGCTGGGCGCGATCCTGAAATACCAGGACGACATCCAGAAACTGCAGGGGTCGGAGACCAGGCGCCTGCTCGACGAGGTGGCGGCCGAAGTGCTCTAGCGCCGTCCGGGTGCGGCTCGCATGGCCGCGGTGACGGTTTTCTTTGACAGCAGAACCCGGGCGGGCGTTTACTTTGCGTAAACATGTGCATGACAACCTGGGGGACAGATAATGGCACATCTCTTGAAATCGCTCGCCGCAGCGGTGCTGGCGGCGTTTCTGCTTGCAGCCGGCGGGGCGGGACGGCGCAGGCGCAGGCCTGTCCGTCGTGGAACAATCCCACGGTCTTCGGCTCGCATAGCCTGAATGCGGGGTTCATGCCCGATCCCTACGTGCGCAACCTGACCGCGGGCGGACGGGTGGATCTGTCGCGTTGCATCAACGGGGCCTATGGCTATGTCGTGACACGGCCCGATTTCCGGCTTTTCTACAACGGGTCGTCACCCACGGGCCGCCTGACCTTCGCGCTCGAGGCGCGCTCGAACGTCGATACGATCCTGTTGGTGAACGCGCCGGACGGATCGTGGCATTTCAACGACGACTACCGCGGCTTCAACTCGGCGGTGATCTTCATCAACCCGCGGCCGGGACAATACGATATCTGGACGGGGAGTTTCCAGCGTTCCTCCAACAACCCCGCGCAGTTGATCGTCACCGAATACAACTACTGATCGCGCCTCGACGTGGTGACCCCGGCCCGCAGGCGGGCCGGGGTTTCTGCGTCGGGTTACGGGCCGCACATCGTCATCGGCATTCCGACCGGCAGGACGCAGATCGCCCGCCAGTTGCGGGTATCGTCGTTGCGCGCGTAGATCATCGCATGGCCGGGGCCGGGCTCGGGGTACATGATCAGCGATCCGCCCGCCGGTTGGAGCGACTCGAAGCCTTGCGAGCTCGCGCGGGCGATGTAGCGCGTTCCACCGTTCAGGGTGATCGCCGCCTGCTGGACGTTCCAGATCGGCGATTGCGGGCCCGAGCCATCGGTGATTCCGTGATAGACGATGTAGTTGCCGGCCTGGAAGCGCATGTCGTTGTAGACCATGAGCGGCATGACCCCGCCGGGCTGCGCCGCGTATTGGCGCGGATCATTGGTGATCCGGCGCCAGGGCGAATAGCTGGTCAACCCGCCCGCGACCGGGGGCGGCGTGGTCGCCGTGGTCGCTGCGCCGCTGCTGCCGGCCATGTAGCCGCTGCCGCCTCCGAAATAGCTGTTGGGGTTCGAACAATCGGCGGTGTCCGTGCCCCAGGCGCAGAGGTTGAGGCCATTGGGCTCGTCGCAATCGCCGTCATTGGTGTAGGGGCAGGGATTGAAAAGGCCGCTGGCATCGGTGGTTGGCGCCGGACGCGCCCCGCCGCCATACCCCGTCCCGCCGCCGTAGTTGGAGTTCGGGTTCGCGCAATCCACCGCGTCCGTGCCCCAGGCGCAGAGGTTGAGGCCATTGGGCTCGTCGCAGTCGCCGTCGTTGGTGAAGGGGCAGGGATCGTAAAGCTGGGCGGCGACGGGGGTCGGGCCGAAAAACGCCAGCGCGCCGAGTGCGGTGGCGCAGGCAAAGGCAAGTGACGTGGCACGGGACATCTGGGGTCTCCCATTCTTGAGGACTCGGACAACGGGTCGTTCACCCGGCAGGGGATATCTGTTTGCGTTTCGCAACTATGATGTAGATCAATCTTCCGCTTGCGCGGCGATGTGGTCGGGCTTGACCCTGTCCGTTGCGCACGGCTCAATGCCGCGATGGCCGACCACGCCCCGCTGACGCTGCCGGACAATCCGCAGCTGGTGACCAACATCACCCATTTCGCCCGCGCCCTGCGGGTGGCCGGGCTGCCTGCGGGTCCGGGCCGGGTGGCCGATGCGATCCGGGCGGTCGAGGCGGCCGGTTTCACCGAACGTGCGGATTTCTACCATACGCTGATGGCCTGCTTCGTCTCCCGCCCCGAGCATCATGCGGTATTCGACCAGATCTTTCGCCTCTACTGGCGGGACCCGCGCTACCTCGAACACATGATGTCGCTACTGATGCCGGCCGTGCAGGGCGTGGCGGAGGAGCGCGCGGCGCGCGCCGCCGAGAAGCGGGCGGCCGAGGCGTTGCTGCACGGCGTCGCCCGTGACCTGCCCGAGATGCCCGAGGAGGAGCAGGGTGCCGAGATCGAGATCGACGCGACGCTGACCATGAGTCGCGAAGAGCGGTTGAAGACGCTCGATTTCGAACAGATGTCAGTGGCTGAAATGGCCGAGGCGCGGCGCATCATCGCGCGGCTGAGCCTTGCTGTACCGCCTCTGAAAAGCCGCCGCACCGCGCCCGACATCCACGGCGCGCGCCCGGACTGGCGGCGCACGATGCGCCAGTCGATGAAGCGCGGCGGCGAGCTGTCCGAGGTGGCGCGAAAGGCGCGGCGCACGCGCTGGCCTGCGCTGGTGGCGCTGTGCGACATTTCCGGGTCCATGTCGTCCTACAGCCGTGCGGTGCTGCAGTTCCTGCACGCGGTCGCCAACGAGAAGGGCGCCGGCTGGGCGCGGGTGCATGCCTTCACCTTCGGCACGCGGCTGACCAACATCACGCGGCACTTGGCGCAAAGGGATGTGGACGCGGCACTGGCCGCCGCGGGCGCCGAGGCGCAGGACTGGGAGGGCGGCACACGGATCGGCGCCTGTCTCGAGGCGTTCAACCGCGACTGGTCGCGGCGGGTGCTGGGGCAGGGCGCGGTGGTGCTGCTGATCACCGACGGGCTGGATCGGGACGAGCCCGCGCGGCTGGCCGCTGCGATGGAGCGGCTGCACCTGTCGGCGCGGCGCGTGATCTGGGTGAACCCGCTCTTGCGCTGGGACGGGTTCGCGCCCAAGGCGGCGGGCATCCGGGCGATGCTGCCCCATGTCGACAGCTTTCGCGCCGGCCATAACATCGCCGCGCTCGAGGGGCTGGCGGCCGCCCTGTCGCAGCCCGGGGATGCGGGCGAGAAGGCGCGGCTCATGCGGATGCTGTCGGAGGCCTGACCAAAAGGAGCGGCTGCGCCGCGTTTCCTTCAGGTCGCTGCGCTCCGTGAGTCTCTTGTTTGCGCTGCGCGCGGGGGGCTCTGCCCCCATCCCTTCGGGATTCCCCCGGAGTTGTATCGGCCAAGATGAAGGGGGACTTTCGGTGCGTTTGGGGGCGCGCTAGGGTCTGCGGGGGAGGAACGGGCATGACGGACAGTCTGGAAAGGATGCCGGAGCTGGCGCTGGACTGGCACCGGGCGGGCAAGGGCGCGGTTCTGGCCACGGTGGTCGAGACCTGGGGCTCGGCGCCGCGGGCGGTCGGCGCACAGATGGTGGTGTCGGGCGCGGGCGAGATGGAAGGCTCGGTCTCGGGTGGCTGCGTCGAGGGGGCGGTCGTCGTGGAGGCGATGGAGCTTGTGGGCTCGGGTGCCGCCAGGATGCTGGAGTTCGGGGTGTCCGATGACGAGGCCTTTGCCGTGGGCCTTGCCTGCGGCGGGCGCATCCGGGTGCTTTTGGAACCGGTGGGCGGTGCGTTGCCGGTGGCGGTTCTGGACAAGCTTGTGGCCGCGCGCGCGGCGCGGCGGCCGGTGGCCTATGTCGCCGACCTCGAGGGCGACGCGCGGCGGCTCGACGGGCCGGAGGCCTGGGCCGCACGCTTCCGCATGGACCGCTCGGGCGTGGAGGAGGACGGGCGGACCTTCGTTCATGTCCACAACCCGCCCTTGCGGATGGTGATCGTGGGCGCCGTGCATATCGCGCAGGCGCTGGTGCCGATGGCGCGGATCGCGGGCCATGACGTGACGGTGATCGACCCGCGCCCGGCCTTCGGCGCTGCGGCGCGGTTTCCCGAGGTCGAGATCGTCGAGGAGTGGCCGGACGAGGCGCTGGGCGCGGTGGGTCTCGATGCGCGCACGGCGGTGGTGACGCTGACCCATGATCCGAAGCTCGATGATCCGGCGATCCGGGCGGCGCTGGGGTCGGAGGTGTTCTACCTCGGCTGTCTCGGCTCGACCCGGACCCATGCCAAGCGGGTCGCGCGGCTGGAGGAGGCGGGATTCACGCCCGAGGATATTGCGCGCATCCATGCGCCGGTCGGCCTCGACATCGGAGCGCGGGGACCGGCCGAGATCGCGGTCTCGGTGCTGGCCGAGGTGACGCAGAGGCTGCGAAAGGGATGAGGTTCGGACCGGTTCCGCCAGGCGAGGCCGAGGGGGCGGTGCTGGCCCATGCTGTCGCCTTGCCCGGCGGCAAGCTGAAGAAGGGCCATGTGCTGCGGCCCGAGGACGTGGCCGCGCTGGCGGCGGCGGGCCTGGCCGAGGTGATCGTCGCGCGGCTGGAGCCCGGGGACGTGGGCGAGGATAGGGCAGCCTCGCGGTTGGCGCGCGCGCTGGTGCCGGATCCGGAGGCGGCTGGGCTGCGGCTCGAGGCGCCGTTCACGGGCCGGGTGAACATCCGGGCGACGGGGCCGGGGGTGGTGGAACTCGATGCGGCTGCCATCGGGCGCCTCAATGCCGTGCATCCGATGATCACGCTGGCCACCGTGCCCGAATGGCAGCGGGTGGCCGAGGGCACCATGGTGGGCACGGTCAAGATCATCGCCTACGCGGTGCCCGAGGCGGCGCTGGAGGCGGCTTGTGCGGCGGGGGCGGGGGCGATGCGGCGCCGCATGCCTGTCGTGGAAAAGGCCGACCTGATCGTGACCGAGACCGCGCCGGGGGCCGCCAAGGCCGAGGATCGGGCGCTGCGCGCCGTCTGGGCGCGGGTGGCGCGGCTGGGCATCGCGCAGGGAGCCACGCGCGTGGTGGCGCATGAGGCCCGCGCCGTGGCCGCGGCGATCGGCGAGAGCGGGGCGGGGATGGTCCTGATCCTGACCGGCTCGGCGACCTCGGATATCGACGACGTGGTGCCCGCGGGCCTGCGTGCGGCGGGCGGTGCGGTGATCCGCTTCGGGATGCCGGTCGATCCGGGCAACCTGCTGGTACTGGGCCGGCAGGGCGGGCGGCCGGTGATCGGCCTGCCGGGCTGCGCGCGCGCGCCCGCGCTGAACGGGGCGGATTGGGTGCTGGAGCGGGTGGCCTGCGGGGTCGAGGTGACGGGCGCCGACATCGCCGCGATGGGGGTTGGCGGGCTTTTGAAAGAGATCCCGACGCGGCCCCAGCCGCGCGAGCGTCGCCTCACGCCGCCGTGATCGTGCAAGCTCCGGCGCGCCAATTTTACCGTTTGCCTTTCGGCCGTTTGGTGATTGGATGAAGGTCATAACCAAGGGAGGATTGAATGACCCAGGTAACGATGACCGTGAACGGGAAACCCGTTTCCGGTGACGTCGAGGGCCGCACGCTGCTGGTCGAATTCCTGCGCGACGGGCTGCGCCTGACCGGCACCCATGTGGGCTGCGACACCAGCCAGTGCGGTGCCTGCGTGGTGCATGTGAACGGCGAGGCGATCAAGAGTTGCACGGCGCTGGCCGCCGATCTGGAGGGCGCCGAGGTGGTGACGATCGAGGGCATGGCCAATGCCGACGGCTCGCTCTCGACGATCCAGCAGGCGTTCCAGGATCATCACGGGCTGCAATGCGGCTTTTGCACGCCGGGCATGGTGATGTCGGCGGCGGCGCTCTTGAAGGAGAACCCCAAGCCCACCGAGCACGAGGTCCGCGCCTATCTCGAGGGCAACATCTGCCGCTGCACGGGCTATCACAACATCGTCAAGGCGATCATGGCCGCCAGCGGCCAGGACGTGTCGGCCATCGCCGCGGAATGACCCCTGTCCGGGCCGCGGAGGAGGCGGGCCGGGCATCCGTATTTCCGGAAAGATGAAGGGGCGACGAGACGCGCCCCGACCCCGAGGTCCCCTATGGTGGCGGGCCCGGGCGGTATCCAAGGGAGGACGACCATGCCGAAGGATCATGGCATCGGCGCAAGATCCAAGCGCCGCGAAGACATCCGGTTTCTGACCGGGAAGGGGATGTACACCGACGACATGGCGATGCAGGGGCAGGTCCATGCCGTCATGGTCCGCTCGACTGTGGCGCATGGGAAGATCGTGTCGATCGACACCTCCGCCGCCGAGGCGATGCCGGGCGTGCTGGCCGTGTTCACCGGCGAGGATTTCGTCGAGGTGGGCGGCAACCCGGCGGGCTGGCTGATCCACTCGCGCGACGGCACGCCGATGCGCGAACCCAAGCGCCCGGTGCTTGCACACGGCAAGGTGCGCCACGTGGGCGACGCCTATGCCGCCGTCATCGCCGAGACCTACGCCCAGGCCAAGGACGCCGCCGAGGCGCTCGCTGCGGGCACCGAGATCGAGGAACTGCCGGCCATCGTCGACATGGCCGCCGCCGTCGCCAATGCCGACAACCGTGTGCATGACGAGATCCCCGACAACCTGTGTTTCGACTGGGGCTGGATCGAGGACAACCGCGAGGCGGTCGACGCGGCGATGAAATCGGCCGAGCATGTCACCACGCTGGAACTGGTGAACAACCGCCTCGTGCCGAACGCGATGGAGCCGCGCGCCTCGATCGGTGAGTACAACACCGGCACCGGCGACTACAAGCTGACGACGACCAGCCAGAACCCGCATCTGACCAAGCTCCTGGTCTGTGCCTTCGTTCTCGGCATCCCCGAGCACAAGTTGACGGTGGTGGCCCCCGATGTGGGCGGTGGCTTCGGCTCGAAGATCTACCATTACGGCGAAGAGGCGCTGGTTCTGGCCGCGGCGAAGAAGCTGGGCCGCCCGGTGCGCTGGACGGCGGAACGCTCGGAAAGCTTCCTCAGCGATGCCCATGGCCGTGACCACGTCACCACCATCGAGATCGGCGCCAAGAAGGATGGCGAGATCGTTGCGATCCGCACCAACACGCTGGCCAATGTGGGCGCCTACCTGTCGAACTTCTCGACCGCGACGCCCACTTTCCTGCATGGCACGTTGATGGCTGGCCCCTACAAGGTGCCGCATGTCTACGTGAACCTGAAGGCGGTCTTCACCAACACCGCGCCGGTCGATGCCTATCGCGGGGCCGGGCGGCCCGAGGCGACCTATTCGATCGAGCGGGCCGTGGACAAGATGGCGCGCGAGCTGGGCCTCGACCCGGTCGAGGTGCGGCGCAAGAACCTGATCACGCCGGACATGTTCCCCTATACCACGCCCGTGGCGCTGGCCTATGACACCGGCAACTACCAGGCGACGCTCGACAAGGCGCTGGAGCTGTCCGACTACGCGGGCTTCGAGGCGCGGGCCGCCGAAAGTGCGGCGCGCGGCAAGCTGCGGGGCATGGGCCTGTCCACCTGGATCGAGGCCTGCGGCATTGCGCCTTCGCATCTGGTGGGCCAGTTGGGTTCTCGTGTCGGCCTTTATGACGCCGCCACCGTGCGGGTGAGTGCCACCGGCACGATCCAGGTGATGACCGGGGCCCATTCCCACGGGCAGGGGCACGAGACGGTCTTTGCGCAGGTCGTGGCCGACAAGCTGGGTATCCCCGAGGATGCGGTCGAGATCGTCCATGGCGACACCTCGAAGATCCCGTTCGGGATGGGCAGCTACGGCTCGCGCAGCCTTGCGGTCTGCGGCTCGGCGATGGACCGGGCGATGGACAAGATCATCGCCAAGGGCAAGAAGATCGCCGCGCACATGCTGGAAGCCTCGGAAGGCGACATCACCTTCGAGAACGGCAATTTCACCGTCGCGGGTACCGACAAGGCCAAGACCTTCGGCGAGATCGCCTTCTCGGCCTACGTCCCGCACAACTATCCGCTGGAAGAACTGGAGCCGGGTCTGGAGGAGACCGCCTTCTACGACCCCAACAACTTCACCTATCCCGCGGGGGCCTATCTCTGCGAGGTTGAGGTCGACCCCGAGACCGGCGTGGTCGAGATCATGAACTTCACCTGCGCCGATGACTTCGGCAACGTGATGAACCCGATGGTCGTCGAGGGGCAGGTTCATGGCGGCGTGGTGCAGGGGATCGGTCAGGCGATGATCGAACAGACGGCCTATGACGACACCGGCCAGTTGCTGAGCGGGTCCTACATGGAATACGCGATGCCGCGGGCCGATGACGTGCCGATGATCACGGTCGATCATTCCTGTGCAACGCCCTGCACGCACAACCCGCTGGGCGTGAAGGGCTGCGGCGAGGCCGGTGCCATCGGCAGCCCGCCCGCGGTGGTGAACGCCGTGATCGACGCGTTGCAACGGGGCGGCTACACCAATGTCACCCATATCGACATGCCCGTGACGCCCTCGCGCGTCTGGGCGGCGATGAACGGCTGACCCAGAGGGAGAGGAGAAACCCATGTACAATTTCGAATTCGCCAAACCCTCCAGCATCGCCGAGGCCGTCGAGGCGTTGGGCCAGGACGAGGCGCAGGCCTTGGGCGGGGGCCAGACGCTTTTGCCCACCATGAAGCAGCGGCTGGCGGCGCCTGCCACGCTGGTCAGCCTCACCGGCATCTCCGAAATGATCGGCGTCTGCGTCAACGACGCGGGCGAGGTGTGTGTGGGCGGCGCCACGCCGCATGCCACCGTCGCCCGCGAGGCGGCGGCCCACTACCCCGCGCTGGCGGCCCTGGCTGGTCATATCGGCGACCCGGCAGTGCGCAACCGCGGGACCATTGGCGGGTCGCTGGCCAACAACGACCCTTCGGCCTGCTACCCGGCCGCGGCCCTTGGCTCGGGCGCCACGATCAGGACCAACACGCGCGACATCGCGGCGGATGACTATTTCCAGGGCATGTTCGAGACCGCGCTGGACGAGGGCGAGATCATCACCGAGGTCCGCTTCCCGGTGCCGGAAAGGGCGAATTACCAGAAATTCGTCCAGCCGGCCTCGCGCTTCGCGCTCGTGGGGGTGTTCGTGGCGAAATACGCCGACGGGGTGCGGGTGGCGGTGACGGGCGCATCCTCGGACGGGGTCTTCCGCTGGTCCGAGGCCGAGGCGGCGCTGTCGTCGGACTTCTCGAAAGGGGCGGTCGAGGGGCTTTCGGCGCCTGCGGGCGACATGATCAGCGACCTGCACGGATCGGGCGACTACCGCGCGCACCTCGTGAAGGTCATGACCGGACGCGCCGTCGCCGCGGCAAGCTGAACAGGGCCACACCCAACCGCAGAAGCGCCGGGGAAACCCGGCGCTTTTTCGGTTCCGACCGACAGGATCACGCGTATTTCGAAACCATGCGCGCCGCACGCGCCATCTTGCGCACCGCCGAGGGGCTGACGCCGAGGTTGTTGCGCACCGACCGCGAGAATCCCGCCAGCGTCTCGAACCCGCTGGCCGTGGCGATCTGGGAAATCGGCATCGCGGTGTTTCGCAGCAATTCCGCCCCATGCCGCAGACGCAGGCTGAGGTAATAATCCGACGGTTTCATCCCCGTCGCCCGCATGCAGCGCCCGCGCAACGCCTTGCGGCTCAGGCCCATGCTGTCGGCCAATTCCCCCAGCGGGAGGGGATCGGCGAGACGGGCGCGCATCTTTTCTTCCATCTCGGCGATCATCGGGTCGGCGGAGGTCGTGGCCTCGGGGTCGGGTCCGGTCACCTCGGGTAGGCGCCCGGTGCTGAGCGCGCGGGCCACTTCGGCGGCCAGTGCGGGCGAAGATACATCGGCGATCCACGCGCACATCGCGTCGGCCACGGCGACACCGCCCGCCACCGTCAGGCGCCGATCGTCAAGAAGATGCGGCCGGTCGCTATGCTGGATTTCGGTGAACGGCGCCTCGTCATGGTCCTGCACCACGGCGCGCCGACCGTCGAGCTGTCCGATCCGCGCAAGGATCACGGTGCCGCCATCAATCCCGCCCAGCCGTCCACCGGCCTCATCGACCTGGGCGAGGTAGGATTGGAACCCGTTGGGAATGCGCGCCGGCACGTCATCCCCGCAGATCACCACGGCCAGGTCGACATCCCCGGCACCCTTCCAGTCGCCGCGGTCGGGCGACATCACCGCGCCGTTCGAGGCGCGGGCATTCTTGTGGCCCGGAATGCGCGTGTCACACGAAAACACCGGCTCCGCGGCCATCTGGTTCGCGATATCCAGCGCCTCCCGCGCGATCGCATAGGCGAGCATCGGAAATCCGGGAAACAGGATGAAACTGATATGCGTCATGCGGTGGAGGGTGACGCAAAGTTCGGGGCGCTTCAAGACAAGCCGGCACAACTTGTCCACAGGCGCGGCCCGCCGGCCACAGGGGAACGCTTACCGACCGGGCGGCACCTCGGGCAGGCGTCCATGGCGCGGGCGGTCTTCCAGCAGGTCGTCTAGACCGAATTGCAGGCCGATGGTCAGCCCGCTGTCCGTGGTCCGCGACAGCCGCAAGGTGAGGTCAAGCTCGTGAAGCAACCGGACACGATGACCGTCTTCGACGGTGGACGTGCCCGAAAGGCCCATCCGCGCCTCGCCGCCGATGTCGAGCCCGTCCGCGGCGACAGGCCCGGTGGCGAGGCCGAGCGCGAACAGGGATGAGGCGATACGGCGGGTCATGGTGACGAAGATCCTAGCGCGGCGCGGGGGCCGCACCAATCCAAAAGAAAAAGGCGCGCCCAGCGGACGCGCCCCCTGTGACCTTGTTCCGGTCGCGCGCTACCGCGACGGGCCGATCATCATGACCATCTGGCGGCCTTCCATCTTCGGCATGTTCTCGACCTTGCCGAGCCCCTCGACATCGGCGGCGACGCGCTCCAGCAATTCGCGGCCAAGGTTCTGGTGCGCCATCTCGCGGCCACGGAAGCGCAGGGTGACCTTCACCTTGTCGCCGTTCTCGAGGAAGCGCGTCACGTTGCGCATCTTGACCTCGTAGTCATGGGTGTCGGTGTTCGGACGGAACTTGACCTCCTTGACCTCGATGATCTTCTGCTTTTTGCGGGCCTCGCTTTCGCGCTTTTGCTGTTCATACTTGAACTTGCCGAAATCCATGATCTTGCAGACCGGCGGGTCGGCATTCGGCGAAATCTCGACAAGGTCGAGCCCGGCCTCTTCGGCCATGGCGAGGGCGCGGGCGGGGGTGACCACCCCGACGTTTTCTCCCTCTGCGCCGATCAGGCGGATTTCGGGGGAGCGGATGCGGTCGTTGATGCGCGGGCCGGTATCGCGGGTCGGCGGCGCATTATGGGGTCTGCGGGCTATGGGGGCCTCCTGAAGTAGCCGATATTTCGAGGCACTACGGTATCCGCGCCAGCCTCGGCTTTCAAGGCGATTTGGGCAAGCCTCTGCCGCTTTCGCACGGGATGCTGCCCCGCAGCATTGCGCCGCGCACGGAACGGGCTTATGTGCGCAACAGTTTTCAAGCCCAATGGGGGAAGTCATGAACCGGGTTCTTGTGATCGTTGCCATCGTCGCGGCACTGGGTGTCGGGGGTTATTTCCTGATGCAGTCGAACGCGAACACCGCCGCTGAAGAGGCCGCGACCGCTGCCACCGAAGCCGCTGCCGCCGCCGAAGAAGCCGCCGCAGCCGAGGCTGCCGCCGCCGAAGCCGCCGCCGCCGAGGCCGCGGCCGCCGCCGAAGCCGCCGCAGAAGAAGAGGCCGCCGCAGCCGAGGCCGCCGCCGCGGAAGCCGCCGCCGCGGCAGAAGCAGCCGCCGCCGAAGCCGCCGCCGCGGCAGAGGCCGCCGCAGCCGAGGCCACCGAGGCCGCGACCGAGGTTGTCGAAGGTGCCGCAGACGCCGCATCCGAAGCCGCCGATGCCGCCGCCGAGGCGGTCGACACTGCCACCGAGGCTGCGACCGACGCCGCCTCCGACGCCGCCGGCGCACTGGAATCTGCAGCCGACGCAACCACCGAAACCGCCACCGGCGCCGTCGAATCCGTTGACGGAGCCGTCGACACCGCCACGGCCGAGGCCGCTGTTGCGGCCGAGGAAGCCGGCGATGCCGCGCTGTCGCAGATCTTCTCTGCCGAAGGCTTCGACTACGACCAGGCCATCGCCGCGCTCGAGGCCGCCGACATCTCGCCGATGGCACGCACCGCGGCGATCAGTGCCCTTGAAGGCGCGCGCGAAAACCCCGCGCTGCTGGACGCGGCCCTGTCGCAGGCACGCACGGCGCTCGGCATCGGCGAGTGATCAACTTGATATAAAACGGAAAAGCCCCCCGCAGATCGGATCTGCGGGGGGCTTTTTCTTGTGACTGGCCGGTGCCTGTGCCTGTGGCTGTCAGTCCAGAAAGGCCTTTTCCACGACATATTCCGCGGGCTGCGAATTCGCCCCCTCGCGCAGGCCATACGCGTCCAGCATGTCCTTGATCTCGAGGTTGAAGGCGAGGTTTCCGCAGACCATGGCACGGTCGGTCTCGGGGCTGAGTGGGGCCACGCCGAGGTCCTCGAACACCTCGCCGGAGCGCATCAGGTCGGTGATCCGGCCCATCTTGGGGCTCTGCTCGCGCGTCGTGGTGGGGTAGTAGCGCAGCTTGTCGGCGAAGCCCTCGCCGATCAACTCGGCCAGCAGCTCATCCTCGCGGATGCTCTCGATCAGCCGTGCGCCATAAGTCAGCTCTCCGACCTCGCGGCAGGTATGGGTGATGATGACCTCGTCGTAATCGGTGTAGGTCTGCGGATCGCGCAACAGCGAAGCGAAGGGCGCAAACCCGGTGCCCGTGGCGAAGAACCAGATCCGCTTGCCCGGCAACAGCGCGTCATGCACCAGTGTCCCCACCGGCTTGGGCCGCAGGATGATCTCGTCGCCCGCCGCGATATGCTGCAGTTTCGAGGTCAGCGGCCCGTCCGGCACCTTGATCGAGTAGAATTCCAACTCGTCATCCCAGGAGGGCGACGCGATGGAATAGGCGCGCAAGAGCGGTTTTTGCTTGCCCGTCTCGGGGTCCGGGTCGCCCATCAGCCCGATCATCACGAACTCGCCCGACCGGAACCGGAGCGAGGTCGGCCGCGTGCAGCGGAACCGGAACAGCCGGTCGGTGTAATGCTCCACCTCGGTCACTTTCTGCGCGTCGGGCAGGGTGGGGGTGGCCTTGGCGGGGGCGGCGTCGATGTCTTTCACGGGTTTCAACTCGGTCATGTCCATGTCGGGGCCGGTCTAGCCGCCCCGTCCTCCTTAAGCCTTGATCTAGGTCAGGGGAAGCCGCGCGTCAGCCACGCAGCCGCGATTGGTGGTCGCCCGCCTGCCAATCGGCGCGGGCAAGCCATTGCGCCTCGGGCTGGCGCAGGGCGATCTCGGGCGCGACCTCCACCTCGTCGAAGCCCGCGCGGCGGGCCATGGCATACTGGTCGGCCAAGAGGGGACCGGCGGCCCGCAGCCGCCCGCCATAGCCCATCGTCCGCAGCCGCCGCGCCTGCGTGAAGCCGCGCCCGTCGGCGAACGAGCCAAAGCGGATCCGGATCATCGCGATCCTCTCGAGATGCGGCGCCAGCTCGGCCAGGTCCGCGCCGGGGTCGAGGTCGATGCCGAAGGCGCCCTCCACCTGCGACAAGGGGACAAGCGGCACTGCCCGGTCCTCGGGCGTGAACCCGTCATCGCGCATGATCACCACGGTCTCCATCAGCTCTGCCATCCGTCACACTCCGTTAAGGTTAACGCGCGCCCGCGTCCCTTCATCTTCCCGAAAATACGGAAAACCCGCCGCCTGCCGTCCTTCAGGACGCCTGCCGCACAGGGCCCCGCACGATCCGGCCATCCACGACATGGATGCCGCATTCTTCCTTGTCCGACCCGCGCCAACGACCCGCGCGCGCGTCCTCGCCGGTCGCCACCGGCGTGGTGCAGGGTGCGCAGCCGATCGAGGCATAGCCGCGCGCGACCAGCGGGTGGCGGGGCAGGCGGTTGTTGACCATGTAATCGGCGATGTCCTGCCGCGTCCAATGGGCAAGCGGGTTGATCTTGATCCGCGCCGCGCCCTCGGCCTCGAAGAACTCCAGCGCCGCCCGGCTGCCCGACTGGAAGCGCTTGCGCCCGGTGATCCAGGCGTCGAAGGGCGCCAGCGCATGTTCCAGCGGCTCGGTCTTTCGCAGCGCGCAGCAGGCGTCGGGGTTCTCGCGGTGCAGCAGCCCCTCCGGGTCACGCGCGGCCATCCGCGTCCGGCTTGCCCGGATCACCCGCACATCGCGCAGGCCCAGCATCTCGGCCAGCTCGCGCTGGTAGGCCAGCGTCTCGGGAAACAGCATCTCGGTGTCGATGAACAGCACCGGCGTCGCCCGGTCCACCAGCGCCACCATGTGCAGCAGCGCCACCGATTCCGCCCCGAAGCTCGAGACCATCGCGACGCGCCCGGCGTCGCTGTCGCCCAGTGCATGCTCCAGCACCGAGATCGCGGAATGGTGCCGGTAGCGCGCGTTCAGCGCCGCCACGCGGGCCGCAACCGACGGGAAGGGGCGCGCGTCAGGCCGCATCGGCCCGCGCCTCCCCTTCGCCGTAGAGCGCCGATTTGAACGGGCCGAGACCGACGCGCCGGTAGGCGTCGAGGAAGGTTTCCTCCGGCCCCTCGCGCAGCGAGAGATAGGCCAGAAGGATGCGCTCGATCGCCGGCGCGATCTGGTCATGGGCGAAACCGGGGCCGGTCCGCTCGCCGATCACGGCGTCGGGGCCGCCATCGCCGCCCAGCGTGATCTGGTAGCTTTCCACCCCCGCCCGGTCGAGGCCGAGGATACCGATATGCCCGACATGGTGATGCCCGCAGGCGTTGATGCAGCCCGAGATCTTGATCTTCAGCGGCCCGATCTCGTGCTCGATCCGCATCGCCTCGAAACGCGTAGCCAGCTCCTGCGCCACGGGGATCGAGCGCGCGGTCGCCAGCGCGCAATAGTCCATGCCGGGGCAGGCGATGATGTCGGAGGCAAGGCCGACATTCGCCACGGCCAGCCCGGCCTCCAAAAGCGCCTCGTGCACCGCCTTCAAGTGCCGTTTCGGCAGATGCGGCAGGATCACGTTCTGCTCGTGGGAAATGCGCAACTCGTCATGGGCGTAGCGCTCGGCCAGCTCCGCGAGCACCCGCATCTGCGCGGCGGTCGCATCGCCCGGCGTCGCGCCATGCGCCTTCAGGCTGACCGTCAGGATCGCGTAATCGGGGTGGCGATGGCGCGCGACATTGGTGTCGGTGAAGGCGCGAAAGACCGGGTCGGCCTGCCGCAAGGTCTCGTAATCGCCGGGGCCATGCGTTTCGAAGGCGGGCGGCGCGAATTGCGCCGTGATCTCGGCCAGTATCCGTTGATCGGTGCCCTTGAACAGCGGCTTGCGGGCCGCGAATTCCTCCTCCACCAGCCGCCGGATTTCCTCGATCCCGGTCTCGTGGACGGTGATCTTGATGCGCGCCTTGTACTTGTTGTCGCGCCGCCCGAGCATGTTGTAGACCGCCACGACCGCCTCGAGATAGGGCAACAGGTCGGGCAGGGAGACAAAGGATTTCAACACCTTGCCGATCATCGGCGTCCGGCCGAGGCCGCCGCCCACCAGCACCTTGACGCCTACGCCTGTCTCCTTCGCCACCAGCCGCAGCCCGATGTCATGGGCCGCCGTCACGGCGCGGTCCGCAGGGCTGCCGGTGACGGCCACCTTGAACTTGCGCGGCAGGAACTGGAACTCGGGGTGGTCGGTCGACCATTGCCGGATCAGCTCGGCCACCGGGCGGGGGTCCATCACCTCGTCCTCGGCGGCGCCCGCGAAATGATCCGCCGTCACGTTGCGGATCGTGTTGCCGGATGTCTGGATCGCGTGCATGCCCACATCGGCCAGCGCCTCGAGCATGTCGGGCACATCCGCCAGCTTCGGCCAGTTGAACTGGATATTCTGCCGCGTGGTGAAATGGCCATAGCCCTTGTCCCAGCGGTCCGCGATCATGGCGAGCTGGCGCATCTGCGCGCCGTTGAGCGTGCCATAGGGGATCGCCACGCGCAGCATGTAGGCATGCAGTTGCAGATAGAGCCCGTTCATCAGGCGCAGCGGCTTGAATTCATCCTCGGTCAGCGACCCGTCGATGCGGCGCGCGACCTGCGCGCGGAACTGGGCCACGCGATTGCGGACGAAAGCCTCGTCGAACTCGGAATAGCGGTACATCAGGCGCGCTCCTGCTTGCCATGGGCGTAGTTGGAGGGGCCGCGGGTGCGGACCGCCTCGCGGAAATGCACGGGCTCGGGGCCGCGCGGGCCGGGCAACGCATCGGCGAGATAGGCGCCCACCACCTCGTGCCCGCGCGCCTCGGCATCCAGCAGGCGCAGATCGGCGGTGGCCTGATCCTCGATAAGCTCTGCCTCGGCATGGTGGCGCGTCCATGCGCCATCGGCGGTCATGTAGACGACATCGCCCTCCAGAAGGGCGTTGGCGGTCAGCACCTTGGGGGAAAACGGGCGGGGCATGTCAGGCAAGCTCCTCGGTCAGGCGGGGCAGGGCGTTGGCGGCGGCGCGTGGGGCAAGGCCGTAGAGCAGCACGGCGGGGCCGTTGAGGGCCGCGGCCTCGAGGTCGGCGGCGAGGCGTCCGAGCGTGGTGGCGATGGCGCGCGCCTCGGGGCGGCTGGCGTTCTCGACGGCGGTCACGGGCGTGTCGGCGCGCGCGCCGTGCATCATCAGCCGCCCTTGGATGAAGCGCGCGCCCTTCAGGCCCATGTAGATCGCGGCGACCTGTCCGGGGCGGGCCAGCCCGCGCCAGTCCTGCTCGGCGAAGCCTTTCATGTCATGGCCCGTCAGCAGCCGCGCCGCGCTGTTGCGGTCGCGTTTGGTCAGGCTCTGGCCGATGTGGGCTGTGGCGGCGCTGGCGGCGGTGATGCCGGGGGTCACGGCCCAGTCGAGGCTAGAGGCCTCCAGCGCCTCGATCTCTTCGTCGAGCCGCCCGAAAACACCCGGATCGCCCCCCTTGAGGCGGACCACATGCGCGCCCGCGGCGGCGTGTTCCACCATCAGCGCGCAGATCTCGGATTGCGCCATGGCCGGGCCGAAGCCCTGTTTGCCTGCGTCGATCATCAGCGCCTCGCGGCGGGCGAGTTCCAGGATCGCGGGCGAGACGAGCCGGTCGTGGATCACCACGTCGGCCTCGTCCAAGAGCTTGCGGGCGCGCAGCGTCAGAAGCTCCGGGTCGCCTGGGCCCGCACCGACAAGATCGACGCGGCCCTTGCGGGGGGTCTGTGACAGGTGCCGGGCAAGCAGCGTGTCCAGCGCGGGAACGATCCCCTCACCACCATATTTTTCAAGCGCTTGCGGGCCGGTCTTGAAGTAATACTCGAACCAGAACTCCCGCCGCCTGCGCCCCATCGGCAGCGCCTCGGCGGCGCGGCGAAAGCCCTTGCCAATCCGCGCGAGCAACCCCAGCGAGGCAGGCAGCCGCGCCTCGAGATCGGCCTTGATCGCACGGGCCAGCACCGGGGCCGCGCCCTCGGTGCCGATCGCCACGGTGACCGGGTCGCGGTCCACGATGGCGGGCGTGATGAACTGGCTGGCCTCGAGGTTGTCGACCCAGTTGGTCAAGGCCCCGTCCGCCCGCGCCAGCCGCGTGACGCGCGCGTCTTCCGCGGCATCGTCGTTGGCGGCATAGAACAGCGCGGCGCACAGCGCGTCGCCGGGCGCGAGTGCGCGTTCGACCAGCGTGATGCGGCCCTCGCGGGCCAGCGCGCGCAAACCGGCCTCCGGCTCCGTGGCGAAAACGGTGATCCGCGCCGTGGTCTTCATCAGAAGGCGCAGCTTGGCCAGCGCGGCCTCGCCCCCGCCCGAGACGACGATGCGGCGGCCCTCGACGGCGAGGAAGATCGGGAAATGGTCCATGGCAGGGCGCAATCCTGTTTGGCGTGTCCTGCGAGGAGAGATAGAATAATTTCCTGAATTTTGGCAGTATGTGCTTGTAAAAAGGAACGTATGTTCGCTACATCGCGACAGCACACAATCACCGTTCCCCAGCGCCGGAGGCCCCCGAATGTCCGTCCAGATCGACGCCCTCGACCGGAAAATCCTCGCCGCGTTACAGGAAGACGCCTCGCGCTCGCTCGACGAGATCGCAAAGCTGGTCGGCTCCTCCAAGACGCCCGTCTGGACGCGGATTCGCAAGCTGAAGGAGGCGGGCGTGATCGGGCGGCAGACCGTGCTGCTCGACGCCGAGAAACTGGGGTTCGAGGCCTGTTTCTTCGTCCTGATTCGCACCTCGGAACACGAGGCCGACTGGCAGCGCAAGTTCCTGGCGGCGCTCAAGGCGCGCCCCGAAGTGCTCGAGGCCCACAGGCTGGCGGGCGAGATCGACTATATCCTCAAGGTCCGTGTGCCCAACGCGCGGGCCTATGACGCCTTTTACCAGGCGCTTATTTCCGAGGTGAAGATCTACAACGTCACGGCACTTCTGAGCATGGAAGAGATCAAGTCGTCACCGCTTCTTCCGCTGGACGCAGTTCCGTGACGATATCGGCGCCGCGCTCCAGCGTGCGGTGAACGGGGCATTTGTCGGCGATCTCCAGCAGTTTGTCCCGCTGCGCCCTGTCCAGGTCGCCTTCCAGCCGGATCAGCCGGGTGAACCGGTCGATCGGGTTGCCCGGCGTGGCGGCATCCTGTGCATGCACGCGGTCGTGGGTGACATCGACCGCCACATGGCTCAGCGGCAACCCCTTGCGCCGCGCATACATGCGGATCGTCATCGAGGTGCAGGCGCCCAGCCCCGCGGCCAGCAACTGGTAGGGCGTCAGCCCGCGGTTGGTGCCGCCGTAGCTGAGCGGCTCATCGGCAAGGATATGGTGCCGCGCGCCTGCCTGCACGTCCTGCAGGAAGCCCTCCGGGTCGGCCTCGGACACGCGGGTCACGCCTTCGGGCACGCCGGGGGGCGGCGCAGGCGGGCGCAGGTCGAGGTAGCGGCCCGCCCATGCCGCGATCACCTCGGCGGCGTAATCGGCATCCTCGGCCCGGGTCAGCAGGTGGTCGGCCTCGTCCAGCGTGACGAAGCTTTTCGGGTGGCGCGCGGCGGTGAAGATGCGGGTGGCTTTGTCGATGCCCACGATCTCGTCGCGGGGGGCGTGCAGAACCAGCAGCGCCTTTTTCAGCGTCGCCAGCGCGGGCGCCAGTTTCTCGGCGCGCACATCCTCGACGAAGCCGCGCCCGATGGTGACGGGGCGCCCGCCCAGCATCACCTCGGCCTTGCCGTCGGACGAAATCGCCTCGAGCGCATCGTCGAAATTATGGGTCACATGCTCGGGGTCGAAGGGCGCGCCGATGGTCGCCACCGCCCGCACGCTCTCGATCCGCCCCGCCGCCCGCAGCACGGCGGCCCCGCCCAGCGAGTGCCCGATCAGCAGCGCGGGCGCCATGCCGCGCGCGGTCAGCGCATCGGCGGCCGCCAGCAGATCATCGACATTGGAGGTGAAGGAGGTGTTGGCGAACTCACCCCCGGAATGCCCCAGCCCGGTGAAATCGAAGCGCAGGGTCGCGATCCCCATCGCCGCCAGCCGGGCCGAGATGCGCCGCGCGGCAGGGATGTCCTTGCCGCAGGTGAAGCAATGCGCCAGCACCGCGGTGGCAAGGTGTGGCCCCTCCGGCAGGTCGAGCCGCGCGGCGAGGTCATGGCCGGAATGGCCGGGGAAGGTGAAGCGTTCGGTGGGCATGGGCAAATATCCTTTCCGCCCAAGATGTGCCGCGATGCCGCTTGATCTCAAGGAAAGGCTCGCCGATCTCACGCCGACGTGCACACACGTGGCGACGCGTGATGATTTTTTGCCCCGGGCTCCGCCCGTTCGCGGCTTGATCGCTCCGCTGGACCGATCATCGGCTGCGCCGAACCGCCGCTTACCCCATCAGCGCCGCGTCGAACGGGTAGCGGGTCAGGTTCTCGTAGCCGTCCTCGGTGATCAGTACCTGGTCTTCCAGCTTGATGCAGAAATCGCCATCCTCCGCGCCCACCAGCGCCTCGACGCACAGCATCATGCCGGGTTCCAGCACGGCCTCGAAGGCGCCTTCGACATAGCCGTCTGGATAGGCAATCAGCGGCCACTCGTCGCAAAGGCCCACACCGTGGAAGCGGCAGGAATACTTGCGCTTGTCATAGATCGCGTCGAGCTGGTGGCCCTTGAAGACAAGGTCGCGGAAGGGCACGCCGGGGACGAGAAGGGCCATGTTGGTCGTGATATGCTCATGCGCATGGCGCATCGCGGCGACCATGTCGGGGCGCGGGGCGTCAGGACCCGTCCACCATGTGCGGCTGATATCGACACAGAGGCCGTAGCAGCCCACAAGGTCGGTATCGAGGGCGCAGATCTCGTTCTCCTGCACCACGCGTGGGCCGCATTCCTGGAACCAGGGGTTGGTGCGCGGGCCCGACGCGAACAGCCGCGTCTCGATCCACTCGCCGCCGCGCCTGATGTTCTCGGCATGGAGCACGGCCCAGATCTCGTCCTCGGACTTGCCGGGCGCGATGGCGTCCTCCATCGCCCTGAGCGCGGTTTCGCAGGCATGCACGGCGCAGCGCATGGCGAGTATCTCGTCGGCGCATTTCACGGAACGGGCCCGTTCCGTCAGTTCCTCGCCCTCCTCGAGCACGAACCCCGCGGCCTCGAGCGCGCGGGCGCCGCGGAGCATGATCTTGTCCACGCCCAGCCGCCGGTTCGTGCCTGCATGGGCGGCCATGATCTCGGCCACCTGCCCGGCGAACTCCTGCGCCGCATCGGCGCCGCGGTCACCATTGGCGAAATAGAACATCGACGCACCCGAGCGCACCTCGGCCACCAGCGGGTTGTGATCGGCGAGGAAGGGCGAATTCTTGTAATCCCACAGCACCATGTGCCCATCGGCGCAGACAAGGCAGGCGCGAAACGGGTTGTGGGTGTTCCACAGCTGCATGTTCGTCGAATCGGTCGCGTAGCGGATGTTGAGCGGGTCGAACATCAGGATGCCGCCCCAGTCGCGGGCGGCCAGCGCATCGACCAGCCGCCCGAGGCGGTAGCGCCGGATCGTCGGCAGGTCGGGCAGGGACAACCCGGCGGCGGCCCACTCGGCATAGGCCAGTTGCGTCGGCCCGATCTCGATCCGGTCCATGTCGTTCAGCGTACCGTCGGGCAGCAGCACATCGCGGGTCGGGTCGATCTTGCGCTCTGCGCGACGATAGGCTTTGTTCACGGGCGCTGCCCTCCCAGCGATGTCTCGGAGTCAGCGTGACCCTTGGGGCAGGGAGCGCGCGCGCCCGATACCGGCATGGGGACGGTCGCAAATGGATCATGTTTTACAGACACATCTGCCTGTCGCGCCTTGGCGCGTGCCGGCGATGGCGCGCCTGCCGGGGGTGCAGCCCTTGGACATGGCCGATTGGCTGGTGGTGGACGAGGCCTTTGCCGGGCAGATGGCGCTGCGCGACCGGCTGTTGGCCGAGCGGCGTGAGGCCGTTTACGCGATGACGCCGGACGCCGGGCAGGCCGCCGAGGCGCTGCTGGCGCTGGTGCTGGCGCATCTGGGGCCCGGCTACCGGCGCGAGGGTGACGTGATGCAGCGCCCCGATGGTGTCCGGGTGGCGCTGAAGGCCGAGCCGCCGCTCGTGACCGCCGCGCGCCTGGTGCAGGAGGATCTGTGCCTGATGCAGCCGGGGCCGGGGGGTGAGCATGTGCTGACCGGCGCGGTCCTGTGCTTTCCCGCAAGCTGGACACTGGCCGAAAAGATCGGCCGTCCGTTGACGGCGATTCACACGCCGGTCGACGTCTATGACACGGGCCTCGCCGCGCGGGTCCAGCGCCTGTTCGACGCGATCAGGCCGGGTCGCCCGCTCTGGCGGCAGAACGCGCTGGTCTATGCCGACCCCGCCCTGCACCAGCCCCGCCCCGAGGCCGCACCGCGCCGCGATGCGCCCGAGGCGGGCCGATATCTCCGGTCTGAAAAACAATGCCTTCTGCGGCTTCCTTCAAGTGATGCCGTCGCATTTACCATTCATACATATGTCGTCCCGCTCGCAGCCCTGCCCGAGGGCTGGCGCGAGGGCCTTGGCGGCGCGGAGACCGTCACATGAGCCGCGTGACCGAGCAATACGAGGCCTTCCCCTACCCGGAACGCGACCCCGCCGACGAGGCCAAACGCCTGATCACCGGCTCGCCCTCGCATCCGCTGGAACTCGACCACTATCTTTTCGGCGGCCAGCGCGACTGGTCGCAGCCGCTGCGCGTGCTGGTGGCCGGCGGCGGCACGGGCGATGCGCTGATCCAGCTGGCACAGGTGCTGACCAGCGCGGGCAAACCCTACGACATCACCTATCTCGACCTGTCGACCGCCTCGCGACAGGTGGCCGAGGCGCGGGCGGCGGCGCGGGGACTGGGCGGCATCACCTTCCTGACGAAATCCTTGCTCGAGGCGCCTGACCTCGGCCCGTTCGACTACATCGACTGTTGCGGCGTCCTGCACCATCTGCCCGACCCGCAGGCGGGCTTCGATGCGCTGGCGGCCAGCCTCGCGCCGGGCGGGGGCATCGGCCTGATGGTCTATGCGCCCTTCGGCCGCTCCGGCGTTTACCCCCTGCAAGACGCCTTCGGCACGGTGCTCACCGGCTCACCCCGCGACCGGCTGCGCCGCGCCAAGGCGATCTACGCGCGCATCCCCGAGGGTCACCCGTTCAAGCGCAACGCGCAATTGTCCGACCATCAGGCCAGCGACGCGGGGTTCTACGACCTTCTGTTGCACAGCCAGGACCGGCCCTATCGCATCGGCGAATTGCTTCGGACGCTCGAGCGCGCGGGCCTGACCATGACCGGCAGCCCGCAGGCGCATCTCTATGATCCCTTGCCGATTCTGGGCGACAAGGGGCTGCTTCACGGGCTGGACGAGATCGCGCGGATGGATTTGGCCGAGGCGCTGCGCGGCACGATCCGCACCCATGTGCTCTATGCCGCGAAAGAGAGCGAGGGCAGGGTGGCCGGACCCACGCCCGACGCGGTGCCGCACCTCAAGGGGGTGGCGGGGCCGAAACTGGCACAGCACGCCCTCAAGCACGGCGTGATCCCGGTCAGCCATGAGGGTGAGCGCTTCGAGATCCCGGTCCCCGCGCTGGCCGTGCGGGCCTTTGCGCAGATCGACGGGCGACGCAGCCTGCGCCGGATCGCCGAGCGCGCGCGGACCGACTGGATGGAATTCGCGCCGATCTGGGCAGGGGTCAGCAAGGCCATGACCGGGCACGGGCTGCTGTATTACTCACGCCTTGCGGCGGAATAAGGCCGCGGCCTACCCCTTGAAATGCTTTGAAAGTTTCAGCCCCTGCCCTTGGTAGTTCGACGCGATCCCAGCGCCGTATAGCGTCTCTGGCGGCCCTGCCATGCGTTCATAGACCAGCCGGCCCACCACCTGCCCGTGTTCAAGGACAAAGGGCGCCTCGTGGCAGCGCACCTCGAGCACGCCGCGCGCAGGCACGCCATGGCCGAAGCCGGGGTCGAAAAAGCCCGCGTAATGCACCCGGAACTCGCCCACCATCGCCAGGTAGGGCGACATCTCGGCGGCGCAGTCGGGCGGGATCGTCACCGCCTCGCGGCTGACGAGGATGTAGAAGGCGCCGGGGTCGAGGATGATCCGGCCGTGCTCGCTGCGGACTTCCTCCCAGAAGTCGGTGACGTCATGGGCGGCGATCCGGGTCAGGTCGATGACGCCCGTGTGCGGCTTGGCGCGGTAGCCCACGATGCCCGCCTCGGTCGGTGTCAGATCGACGGAAAAGCCGAGGCCCTCGTCGATCACGGGCACGCCGTCGACCAACGGGGTTTCGGCATGGCGCGCGGCAAGCTCGGCATCCGTCAGCACCGCCTGACCGCGGCGAAAGCGGATCTGGTTCAGCCTGAGCCCCGGTGCCACCTTGACCGAGAAGGAGCGCGGGCAGATCTCGGCATAGAGCGGGCCGGTGTAACCGGCTGGAATCCGGTCGAATTCCGTCCCGCCATCGACGATCACGCGGGTCAGGCAATCGACCCGACCGGTGGAGCTTTTGGCGTTGCAGACGGCGGTGACATCGCCGGGCAGGTCAAGCGCCTCCATCAACGGCACGACGTAGACGCAGCCCTTTTCCAGCACCGCCCCTTCGGTCAGGTCCATCCGGTGCATCTCGAACTCGGCGATGCGATCGGCGACGCGCCGTCCCTTTCCCGACAGGAACGAGGCACGCACACGGTAGGCCACGGTGCCCAGCCGCAGATCCAGGCTGGCCGGTTGAACCTGCCCCTGGTCGGGCGCGTCGCAGGTGATGCGCCCGGCCGTGATCATCGCTTCGATGGCGTGGTCGGGCAGGACGCCATGGCTCGGCTCGGTCATCTCGGGCCCCCCTTTCCAGGCCAAGAAAAAACCGCCCGCGCCGGGGGCGCAAGGCGGTTTTCGGGGGCCCCGCGGTGGGCGGGGTATTTGTTGGTCGGGCTAGCAGGACTTGAACCTGCGACCTTCCGTCCCCCAGACGGACGCGCTACCAGGCTGCGCCATAGCCCGACGTCCCGCCCTTCTACTCATTTTGCAGGGGGGCGCAAGGGGTCAGGCCGGAGGATCGGCCTGCATCCTGTCACGCAGCATCCGGAGGGCCGGTCGCAGGTGCGCGAGGACGGCCGCGGGCAGGGGCGGGCCGTCGGCAAGACGCGCCGTCAGCCGCGACAGCATCGCAGGGAATTCCGGCTCCGCCTCTGCCGGCGTATCGGTAGCCGGTTCCGCCTGCGGCTCCTCCAGCATCAATTGCGGCTGTCGCTCGGGTTCGGCGGCGGGTTCGGGCGCCGCAGATGCGGCATCGCCGCCAGCGGCGGTTGCGGGCATGACTTCGGCTGCGTCCGCGGCGGCGTCTTCCAGCCATTCCGCGGTGCTGTCGCCCTCGATCAGCATGCCGTCGTCGAGGTCGATCGGCGGTGACAGCGCGGCGACAGCGGCGACGCCCTCCTCGCTGATCATCTTCTGAACGCCGCGGATGGTCAGGCCGCGGTCATGCAACAGCACCTTGATGCCACCCACCAGTTCCATGTCCGCGGGTCGGTAATACCGCCGCCCGCCCGCGCGTTTCACCGGCTTGATTTGCGGAAATTTCGATTCCCAAAAGCGCAGCACATGCGCGGCCACGTCGAGCCAATCCGCGACCTCGCGGATCGTTCGGAAGGCTTGCGACGATTTCGACATGGCCGGTTTGCCCCGCCTTTGCTCGATACTTCAGCCTCTTTCGACGCGCCGCACCATGCTTCGCGCGCCGGCCTCAGCCGCGGTTGCCCGCCGCGACCCGGTCTTTCATCAGGTGCGAGGGCCGGAAGGTCAGCACGCGCCGCGGGCTGATCGGCACCTCTTCGCCCGTCTTCGGGTTACGCCCCACCCGGGCGGATTTCGACCGCACCGAGAAGGTCCCGAAGGACGAGATCTTGACCTGTTCGCCCTCGACGAGCGCGTCGGACATCAATTCAAGCACACGTTCCACAAGCTGCGCGCTTTCGTTGCGCGACAGACCAACCTCGCGGAACACCGCTTCGGACAGGTCCATCCGTGTCAGCGTCTTATTCGCCATCTGTTCCGTCCCCCTAGACTGGGCACAGGATGAGCGAAGGGAATTCTCAAGTCAATCTAGAGACTTGGCCCGTGGCGTTTATCCGCTTCCCGAAGGGTGCGCCCAGCTTACCAGCGCATCACCACGGCGCCCCAGGCCAGACCGCCGCCGATGGCCTCGGCGACCAGCAGATCGCCCGGCTTGATCTGGCCGCGGGCGACGCCGACCGACAGCGCAAGCGGGATCGAGGCGGCCGAGGTATTGCCGTGATCCTGCACCGTGACGACAACGCGATCCATGCCGACGCCCATCTTCTGCGCGGTGCGGGTGATGATGCGCAGGTTGGCCTGATGTGGCACGATCCAGTCGACATCTGCCGCGCCAAGCTGCGCCTTCTCCAGTGCAGCATGAGCGGTTTCCGCAAGCTTTTCAACGGCATGACGAAAGACCTCTCGGCCTTCCATGCGCAGCACGCCACTGCTTTGCGAGGACGAGACGCCGCCGTCGACATAGAGCAGGTCGCGGTAGCGCCCGTCGGAATGCAGATCGGTCGACAGGATGCCGCGGTCGGCGGGCGTGCCCGCCCCCTCCTGCGCCTCGACGATCAGCGCACCCGCGCCATCCCCGAACAGCACACAGGTGCCGCGGTCGGTCCAGTCCATGATTCGGCTGAAGGTTTCCGACCCGATCACCAGCACGCGCCGTGCCTGTCCCGACATCACGAGGGCATTGGCATTGGCCAGCGCATAGACGAATCCGGCACAGACCGCCTGCACGTCGAAGGCGAATCCCCCCTCCATGCCCAGCCCCGCCTGCACCATGGTCGCGGCGGAAGGGAAGGTCAGGTCGGGCGTCGATGTCGCCACGATCACCGCGTCGATATCGGAGGCCTGCAGCCCCGCCATCTCGAGCGCGGCGCGCGATGCGGCCACGGCCATCTGGCTGGTGGTCTCGCCCTCGGCCGCGAAATGGCGGCGCTCGATGCCCGAGCGGGAGCGGATCCATTCATCCGTGGTGTCGAGCGTCTTCTCGAACTCGGCGTTTTCGACCACGCGCTCGGGCAGGTAATGGCCGACGCCGATGGGAACAGCCCGGATCATGCGCGTCCCGCCTCTGCCTGGATCGCCGCCGCGGCGGCCTGTTCGGCCTCGGCAATGCGCGCGGCCAGTCGTTCGCTCAGACCGGCCGCCGCCAGCCGAGCGGCCAGCTTGATTGCCGCCGCCACGCCGGTTTCATCCGCCGATCCGTGAGATTTCACCACCGTGCCGTTCAGCCCGAGAAAAACGCCGCCGTTCACGCGACGCGGGTCGATGCGCTTGGACAGCCGCCTGAGAGAGGTATAGGCCAATAGCGCGGCGATCCGGGAAAACGGTGTCTTGCGAAACGCCTCGCCCAACAGTTCGCGGATCAGGCGCGCGGTGCCCTCGCCGGTCTTCAGCGCGACATTGCCGGTGAACCCGTCGGTCACGATCACGTCGACATCGGCAGAGGGCAGGTCGCTGCCTTCCACGAAGCCGACGAAGTCGAAATCGGCGGCATGGCTGACACGTTCGATCAGCTCGGCGGCCAGCTTCAGTTCGGCTCGGCCCTTGTGCTCCTCGGTGCCGACGTTCAGCAATCCGACCCGCGGCCGCCCGAGGTCCAGCCCGTTGCGCGCATAGCTCGCCCCCATCAGGGCGTATTGCAGCAGGTCCTCGGCATCGGCGCGGATGTCGGCGCCCACGTCCAGCATGACGTTGAACCCCTGCGGATTGCGCGATGGCCAGAGGCAGGCGATCGCGGGGCGGTTCACGCCCTCGATCTTGCGCAGCCGCACCATCGACAGCGCCATCAGCGCGCCCGTGTTGCCGCAACTCACGGCGGCTTGCGCTTCGCCGGCGCGCACGGCCTCGATGCAGGACCACATCGAGGTGTCCTTGCCATGCCGCATCACATGAGAGGGTTTGGCATCCATCGTCACCACGCCCGTGGTGTGGCGAATCTCGCACCGCTCCGCCAGTCCGCGCCGACGCTCGATCAGCCGCTCCAGTTCGGGGCGGTCACCATGCACGATGAAGCGCAACGCCGGATTCTTGGCCACCGACCTCGCCATGCCGGCAATCACCGCGGACGGCCCCAGGTCGCTGCCCATCGCGTCAATCGACAGGACGGTTCCGGGGATGTCCTTGGTGGTGAGTGCAGTGCCCTCGCTCATGCCCCCGGCCGCCTCGCTGCTTCGGGCGCCTTGCCGGCTCAGGCCGCGTCTTCGTCGAGGTCGATCTCGTCGGCCTGCGCGATGACCTCGCGGTCATTGTAGGTGCCGCAGGAGGGGCAAACGTGGTGCGGGCGCTTGAGTTCGCCGCAGGACGGGCACTCGTTGGGATTGGCGCCGACCAGGGCGTCATGGGCGCGGCGCATACCGCGCTTGGAGCGCGTCACTCGATTCTGGGGGACAGCCATGTCACAACCTCAAGTCTCTGGGGCGGCCGCATCGCGCACCGCCCGGGTGCAGTCAAAAAATCTCGTCTCTCAGGTCGCCGTCGGCGTCCCCTTCGCGGGCCGGTCTGGCCTGCGCCGGGTGGCTGGAACGGGGCGGATGTCCCGCGCCCGGAGCCGGGGGGCGAATGAGGCCGGGAACATACTCCGATTCCGGGTGCATGCAACCCCCCTTTCGGGCCGGCGTTTCAGGGCTCTTCGCCGGGGTCTTCGCCTCCCGCCAGACGGTCACGCAATGCGGCCAGGCCAGCCAGTGGTTTGGCCTCATCGTCCGTCATCGGGGCAACGCCGGGGGCGGCGAACTGTGCGCTGTCCAACGCCGCCCCGTCGGCCCGCGGATAGAGCGGCAGGGCCAGTGCCAGCGCTTCGGCGATGACATCGGTCAGATCGAGCGTCGCGGGCAGCGGCTCGGCGCTGTCGTCTTGCGGCATCTCCACCTCGTCGCCCTCGGGCTCGGGCATGTCGGCGAGGTAGCGGCGCGTTACCGGCTCGTCCAGCCGGGTTGTGACAGGCTCGGCGGTGATCACGCAGGGCTGCACCACGGTCGCGCCCAGCTGCGCCTCGAGCCGCCAGTCGCGCTTGCCTTCGGGGATCAACCGCCCCGACAGGCGCAGCTTGCGCAGCCCGAGCAGGCCCAACGCTTGCGCCATCTGCGCGCGCGCCTCGGCATCGGGCACGATCAGGACATCCGTCTCGACGCCGCGCGGCAGGCGCGCAAGCGCCAGTTTCGCGTCCTGTTGGGACATCGGTCTGCCTCCTCGCATCCTTGCCCTGCGGGCCGGGGTAAGCTAAGCGGATAGAAAGCTTTCGGCGCCGCTGCAAGGGTGACAGGCAGACGGGCCGTGCGGATCGGGGCAAGAGGGCAGGCATGCACAAGCTGGGCGGCGCATTCCGGAAAACCATCACCGGGGCAATTCTTGCCCTGTCGCTCGTGGCCTGCGCGGCGACCTTCGACAATCACGGCTACGTGCCGCCGCGAGAGGATATCGCCGCGGTCGATATCGGCGACAGCCGCGAGGCCGTGGCCGAGGCGCTCGGCACCCCGGGCGCCGGCGGTGTCATGCGCGACGAAGCGTGGTTCTACACCGCCTACCGCATGCGCAACTACGCCTATCGCGCCCCTGAGATCGTGGAACGGCAGATCATCGCGATCTCTTTCGACGGGCGCGGGCGTGTTTCCAACATCGAGGAATTCGGCCTCGAGGACGGCAATATCGTTCAGCTCTCGCGCCGGGTCACCACAAGTTCGGTGCGTGAGGTCAGCTTCCTCAGCCAGATTCTTTCCAACTTCGGGCGTATCAACGTGGCCGACGCCCTCGGCGACGATTGATCATGACGGGCGCGGCCCTTGTCGCGCGGGCGTCACGGGCGCATCCTATGCCAACGCCCGGAACCACCGGGGAGCGGCAAGGCGGGAGCGGACCGATGTGGACCCTTGCGAAAGGTCGCTATCAGGCGCGACTGGCCGATGGCGACGCCGATCTCGAGGCGGCCTTGCGCCTGCGCACGCTGGCCTTTCGCGGGCCGGGGGCCGAGGGGCTGGATGCCGATGATTTCGACCGGGCGTGTCGGCACATGCTGGTCGAGGAGGCGGCGGGCGGGCGCCTTGTCTGCTGTTTCCGCCTGCTGCCCCTGCGCTCGGGCGCCGAGATCGGGCGCAGCTACTCGGCGCAGTTCTACGAGCTTTCGGCGCTGGCCCATTTCGACGGTCCGATGGTCGAGATGGGGCGCTTCTGCATCCACCCGGACGTGCATGATCCCGACATCCTGCGCGTCGCATGGGGGGCGATGACGGCATGGGTCGACCGCGAGGGGGTCGAGATGCTGTTCGGCTGCTCGTCCTTTCACGGCACCGAGGCGCGGGAGTATTACGATGCCTTCGCGCTTCTGCGCGACCGCCATATCGCACCCAAGCGCTGGCTGCCGCGGGTCAAGGCGCCGGCTGTTTTCCGCTTCGCCGACCGTCTCAGGCGCAAGCCCGACCTCAAGCGGGCGCAGGCAAAGATGCCGCCGCTGTTGCGCACATACCTGCTGATGGGGGGATGGGTCAGCGACCATGCGGTCATCGACCGCGACCTCGGCACGCTGCATGTGTTCACCGGCCTCGAAATCAGGGCCGTTCCCCCGGCCCGGGCGCGCCTGTTGCGCGCGGTCGCGGGCTGATCGAAAGACCGGCGGCCGGCCCGACCCGAAAGACCTGCGCCGGGCAGGCGGGCAGGGCGGCGCTGCTTATCCAGGTGCCGCCGAGGTGCCTGAGCCGCGCCCCGGTGCCCTGCTTGAACCGCGCCAGCCCGGGCGAGGCGGCCGCGTCGGCAAGGCCCAGGTCGATCCGTTCGAGGCCCATCGCCTGCAACCCGAGCATCGCGCGCCACATCAGGAGGTTGCCGGCAGAGGCCTTGCGCCCGTCGTCCGAGGACCAGCCGACCTGGTAGGTAGCGACGCGCCCATGACGAAGGAACAGCATCGCGGCAAGGGTGCGGGTCCCGCCACGGGCGAGAAACAGCTGCCCGGCGCCGGGGCGCGCCGCGGCGAGGGCCGCGGTCATCCGGGGCGAGATCGGCCTGTAGCCTCGCGCTTTCGCCGCCCGCGCGTCCGCCGCCAGCAGCCAGTGTCGCGGGTCTGCAGGAAACGGCCGCCGCATGACGCGCAACCCCTGTTTCCGGGCATGGCGCAGGCGATTGCGCCATTTGTCCGTCATCGCCGCGGCCATGGCATCGGGCGACGGGTCAAGACGCAATTCCGCGATCTGCCGGGGCCGCCCGATCCGCCAGAAGCCCGCGGCGGCGAGCGCGGTGGCGCTGTCTTCATCCTCGGCATTGACGATCAGGTGGCGCAGGCCTGCGGCGGCGCGCAGGGCCCTTGCCACGGCAAGGGGCACCTGGCGCGGCCCGCGAGAGATCAGCCCGACCTCACCCATGATCGGCAGCCGCCGCTCGATCATCCAGGCGCCGGTGACGGGCAGGTCCAGGTGGCGCGTGCGTCCGCCCAGACTGCGCACGGCGCAGGCGTAGAGGGCCGATTGCTGCAACGGCGCCAGTGGCCCCGGCCGCGTCGGAACAGTCGGGGGATCGGCAAATGGCAGGGCCGCGACATCGAACATGTCCGACAGCCTGCCGTCCGATGCCTTAAGCCCGGGTTAACGCAGCCCTCAGCCGGCCAGCACGACCAGCGCGTGACGCTTCTTGCCCGCGCTGAGCTTGATCGGCTGCGCAAGGTCGGCCGCGGTCACCATCAGACCCGCATCGCTCAGCGCCGCGTCGTTCATCCGTGCGCCACCCTCGGCGATCAGGCGCTTGGCCTCCTTGCCGGAGCCTGCAAGGCCAGCCTTAACGAATAGGGTAGCCGCTGGGATCAAGTATTCGCGCTTGTCGCCATTCAATTGTTTTAGGAACTGGTTCCTTTCTACAACCGACATGGCCCCCGCGTATTCCGGCGCGGCCCCGATCCAAATAAAATCTTTCAACATCAGCTGCGTGGTAGGCAGGTCATCGCCCATGCCGCCCTTCTCGAAGACCTCGCGCGCGGTGGCTTCCGCCGCCGCCGCGGCCTCGGCCCCGTGCAGAAGGGTCGTGACCGCATTCGCAAGCACGATCTTGGCCTCGTTGATCTCGGCCCCTTCCAGCGCGCCCAGACGGTCGCATTCCGCGACGGGCAACTCGGTGTAGAGCTTGAGGAACCGGCCCACATCCGCGTCGGTCGTGTTGCGCCAGAACTGCCAGAACTCGTAAGGGCTGAGCATCTCGCCATCGAGCCAGATCGCGCCCCCCTGGCTCTTGCCCATCTTCTTGCCGTCCGAGGTGGTCAGAAGCGGCGTGGTCAGCCCGTAGATCTCGGCATCCAGCACCCGGCGCGTCAGGTCGATGCCGTTGACGATATTGCCCCACTGGTCCGACCCGCCCATCTGCAGCACGCAGCCCTCGCGCCGGTAAAGCTCGAGGAAGTCATAGGCCTGCAGGATCATGTAGTTGAATTCGAGAAAGCTCAGGCTCTGTTCGCGGTCCAGCCGCGATTTCACGGACTCGAACGACAGCATCCGGTTGACCGAGAAATGCCGCCCGATATCGCGCAGGAAATCGAGGTAGTTGAGACCGTCCAGCCATTCGGCGTTGTTCAGCATCACGGCCCCCGTGGGGGTCGTGTCATACCCGAGGTAACGGTCGAAGACGCGCTGCATCCCCGCGATATTCGCGTCGATCTGCTCGGGCGTCAGCAGCGGGCGCTCGTCGGCGCGGAAACTGGGATCGCCCACCTTGGTCGTGCCGCCGCCCATCAGCGTGATCGGGCGGTTGCCCGTCTTCTGCCACCAGCGCAGCAGCATGATGTTCAGCAGGTGGCCCACATGCAGCGACCGCGCCGTCGCGTCATAGCCGATGTAGCAGGTGACCGGCCCCTGGATCAGCGCCTCGTCGAGGCCCTGCAGGTCGGTGCAATCGGCGAGGAATCCGCGCGCGATGATCTCGCGCAGGAACTCCGATTTGGGCTGGTAGGTCATCGGGTGGCGGTCCATGCTCAACGGGTGTGAGGCGAGGCTATAGCGGGCAGGCGCGTGAAGGGAAAGAGCGAGCGGTCAGGGCCGGTGCGGGCCGTGGGGGCGATGTCGGGCACCTCGATGGACGGGGTCGACCTGGCCGTGATCGAGACCGACGGGGTGGCGGTGACGGGCTTCGGGGCGACGGGCTACCGCCCCTATTCGAAGGCCGAGCGCGCGGTCATTCGTGCGGCCCTGGGCCGCTGGACGGGCGAGGCGGGCGTGGCCGAGGCCGCCCGCGTTGTCGAGGACGCGCATCTGGAAGCGCTGGCTGCGTTCGACGCCGGCGAGGATGCAGATGTCTTCGGCTTTCACGGCCAGACGCTGGCGCATGATCCCGATGCCCGGCGCACCCACCAGGTCGGCGACGGGGCGCGGATCGCGGCGCAGACGGGGCTCACGACGGTGTGGGATTTCCGCTCGAACGACATGGAACTGGGCGGGCAGGGGGCGCCGCTGGCGCCTTTCTATCACTGGGCGCTCGCCCGCCACATCGGCGAGACGCGGCCGGTGGCTTTTCTCAATCTCGGCGGCGTGGGCAACATCACTTTCGTCGATCCGCGGGTGGAGCGGCCGGAGCTGCCCGGCGCCTGCCTTGCCTTCGACACGGGGCCGGCGAATGCGCCGATCGACGACATGGTGCAGGCGCGGCTCGGCCTGCCCTTCGACCGGAACGGCGCGCTGACACGGGCGGGCCGTGTCGATGCCGAGACGGTGGCGGTCTTTCTCGACGATGTCTTCTTTCGGCGCATCCCGCCGAAATCGCTGGATCGGGAGGGGTTTCCGCAGCTGAAGGCCTGGGTTGCCGGGATGGAGACCGCGGATGCCGTGGCGACGCTGGCCGCCTGTGCCGCGGGGGCCGTCGCACAGGCGATGGAGCATCTGCCCGCGCGCCCCGCGCGGCTGCTTGTGACCGGCGGCGGGCGGCTGAACCCCGGGCTGATGGAGATGCTCGAGGCGGCACTCGGCCGCCCGGTGGAGCCGGTCGAGGCGGTGGGGCTGGACGGGGATGTCCTCGAGGCGCAGGCCTTCGCCTATCTCGCGGTCCGCGTTCTGCGCGGCCTGCCGACCTCGGCGCCGGGCACGACGGGCGTGGCCGCGGCGGTCGGCGGGGGGCGGGTGTCGCGCGCCTGACCAGGAGGAGCGGCGGTGCCGCATTCGCTTTAGGTCGCTTCGCTCCGTGAGTCTTTTGTTCGCGCTGCGCGCGTAGGGGGCTCCGCCCCCGTCGCGTTCCGCGACTCCCCCGCCGTATTTTCGGAAAGGTGAAGACCGGTGGTCAGGCGCGGGCTGCGCGGGCGCTGCGCAGCAAGGATGCGGTGTAGAGGGCCAGCGCGGCCCAGATCAGCGGGAAGGCCACGGCGCGCGCCGCGCCGAAGGGCTCTTCGAAGACGAAGACGGCGATCAGGAAGATCATCGTCGGGGCGATGTATTGCAAGATGCCGATGGTCGAGAGCCGAAGCCGCTTGGCCCCGTTGGCATAGAGCATCAGCGGGATCGCCGTGACCGCGCCCGCACCCAGCAGCAGCGCGGTGTCGCGCCACGAGCCAGTCAGGAAATGCCCTGACGGGCCGAGCCAGATCATGTAGCCCAGCGCGGGCGGCGCCAGGAGGAGCACCTCGAGCAAGAAACCCTGGTTCGGACCGATGGGCAGTGTCTTGCGCAGGAAGCCGTAGATGCCGAAGGTCGTCATCAGCACCAGCGCGACCCAGGGCACCACCCCCGCCGAGACGGTCAGCACGGTGACGGCCAGCGCCGCGAGACCGACCGCCGTCCATTGGGTCGGCGTGAGGCGTTCGCGCAGGATCACCGCGCCGAGCGCCACCGAGAAGAGCGGATTGACATAGTAGCCGAGCGCCGCGTCGAGTGCCCGGTCATTGGCGATGGCCCAGACATAGACGCCCCAGTTCACCGAGATGAGGCTGGCGGTGACCGCGGCCATGACGACCATGCGCGGGGTCCGCAGCGCCGTGACGAGGTCGCGCGTCCGCCCCAGCGCCAGCAGCACCGCCCCCGCGATCGGCACCGACCAGAGCACGCGATGGGCGATGATCTCGGCCGCTGGGATATGGGCCATCGCCTTCATGTAGAGCGGCAGGAACCCCCAGAGCAGGTAGGCCGCAACGGCATAGGCAAAGCCCGAGGGCGTGTCGCCGGTCTGTGGGGTGGGGGCCGTCATGGCCGCGGGTTAGCGCATCCGTCGCCGGTCCGGCGAGCGCGATTTCGCGATGCGCCACATCACGGGGCGTGATGGTCTAGGCGCGGGGAATGTCGAAGCCCGGCGCGGCCAGGGTGAACCCCTCGAAGGTGAAGCCCGGCGAGACGGTGCAGGAGACCAGCGTGTAATCGCCGGTCGTGCGCGCCGCTTGCCAATGGCCCTCGGGCACGATCAGCTGCGGTGCGCCCCGGGCGAGATCGGGGGTGAGCAGATGATCGCGGGCCGGGCCGTCGTCCTGCGCGGCCATCGACAGGACCAGGGGCGCGCCCGCGTGCCAGAGCCAGATCTCGGTCGCATCGACCTTGTGCCAATGGCTCGACTCGCCGGCCTTCAGAAGGAAGTAGATGCAGGTGCCCGTCGGGCGGCCGGCGTTGTCGGCCACCCATGTCTGGCGATAATGGCCGCCTTCGGGGTGGGGGGTCAGGTTCAGGCGGGCGATGATCTCGTCTGCGGTCATGCGGCAGGCTCCGGGTGGTCGAGGTGTGAAACTGGCGCAGCCGCGCCACTTGGGCAGAAGATGCGCGGCCGGTGGCGTCCGGGCGGGTGCATGCGCCGCGCCATCAGGGCTGTGCGGTCGGCAGGTAGAGCGACACCACCGTATGCCCCGGGCGCGACTGCAGCGTCATGGTTCCGCCGGACTGTTCGGCGAACCCCTTGGCCGACGCCAGCCCGAGCCCCGACCCCTTGCCGATCTCCTTGGTGGTGTAGAACGCGTCGAACGCGCGCGCCGCCTGTTCGTCCGTCATGCCGGGGCCGTCATCGATGACCGAGAAACGGAGGTACTCGCCCGGTCCCAGGCTGTCGGGTGCATCGCCGGTCGCACCGCCCTGGACCGGCGTGACGGCGATCCTGATGCGCCCGCACCCCCGCGGGCGTTCGCCGATGGCGTCGCGGGCGTTGATGACCAGATTGAGCAGCGCGGCATTCAGCCTGTCGGCGTCCACCATCAGCGGCATCCGGTGAGCGGGGCTTTCGATCTCGACGGTGATGCCCGCGGGCAGGGTGCGGGCCGCCATCGATGCGATTTCGGCGACGACGGCATGGGCGTCGCTGGCCACCGGCAGAAGCGGCGCGCGGCGCGAGAAATTCACCAGCTGCGCGACCAGCGCCGAGGCCCTGAGGGCGGCCGCATGGGCATTGGCCACAAGGCGGGCGCGATCCTCGGGGTCGCGAACCTCGCCGTGAAGTTCCAGATTGCCGCGGATCACCGTCAGTATGTTGTTGAAATCATGAGCGATCGAGCTGGTCAGCTGTCCCATCGCCAGCAGCTTCTCCGCCTCGATCTCGCGCCGGATCGCGGCGCGCAGGCGGTGGCGGACATCGGTCGTACCATAGAGCGCGATTGCGAAATACGTCATCTCGGCCAGCGCGCAAAGCCCCATCGCGATCCGTGCGGCGATGTCGTCGGCATGTGGCAGGTAGTGCCATAGCACCCACCCCACGATCATCGCGTGAACGGCAAGGTCGATCGGCAGGAGGCTGCGAGGGGGCGCCTTGCGCCAGAGCAGGAAGACGACGAGGGTCGACAGCCCGAAGGCGCCGGAAAGGATCAGGGCCGCGTCGGTCCCGGTCACGAGCACCAGGGGCAGCGTCACGAAAATGACATTCGTGAGCGCATAGCCGATGTGTGAGACGACGACCTGCCACAACCGCTCGGGACCGCGGCAGGTCGCGAGGAACAGGTAGTGCAGTGTCTGGGACAAGAGGTAGACAAAGGCCCAGATCAAGCCGAACCAATCGGCGCTGTAGACCGTCAGGGCCACGCCGGCGGCGGATACGAAGACGAAGCGCATGACCACTTCCGATGCGGTCGCGAACTCGGCCTGCCGCATCTGGTCGAGGATCGGCTGGCTGGCCGGATCGCTCGATGCAGCGCCGTTCCCGCCGAGCGCGGAGACAATCAGCGCACCCCACTCGGCGCGGTCCTGTCCCATGGCCACTGGTCCCCGTTCTCGCAACGCCGTCGAACTCGTCCCGTCACAGGCCACCTTAGTGTCAACGAACGGCAGCGCCAGAAAAACCTTCACGCGAAAAAATCGCCCTCGGGTCTGCCTATGGTGCGAGATGCCGGGCGAGATCGGCGAAGTCTTTCGCGACGATGGTCCAGTCCGACGCCGGCTCGAGATCGCGCGCCTGTTCGGGGCCGTATTCGGTTGGACGTGCCACGAAGGCGGTCGCAAGCCCCGCGTCGCGCGCGGCAAAGAGGTCGTCGTTGTGGGCGGCGACCATCAGCACCTCGGACGGGTCCAGTCTGAGCGCTCCGCAGGAGGCGAGGTAGACCGCGGGCTTGGGCTTGTAGTCGCGCGCGATCTCGGCGCCGAGGATGCAATCCCACGGCAGGCCCGCGTGTTTCGCAAGCCGCGTCATCAGCGCTATGGAGCCGTTCGAGCAGGGGGCGATGATGTGGTGCGTCCTGAGCGCGGTCAGGCCTTCGACGACATCGGGCCAGGGGTCGAGCCGCTCCCATGCCGCGGAGAGGTCATCGGGGGCGGTGATGCCGAAATCGGCGGCCACCTTGTGCAGGTTTTCCAGGTGCAGATCGTCGAGCGGGACATAGCCGCGCCCGCCCTCGCGGATGCGCGCCATGGCGGGGTCGTATTCCGCCCGCCAGGCGGTGGCGAAGGCCTCGGCATCGACGCCGGGCAGGGCGGCCGCCACCTCCCGCGCGACGGAGCTGCGCCAGTCGACGCAGGTGCCGAAGACGTCGAAGATGAGGGCTTTGATCATGGGCCGACGGTGGCATGCCCGGTCACGCCGGGCAAGCCAAGGGTGACGGGGCCGACCTTATCCCCTGAGGATCGAGCGCCCGGCATAAACGGCGCTGTCGCCCAGCATCTCCTCGATGCGGATCAGCTGGTTGTATTTCGCCAGCCGGTCCGACCGCGCCAGCGAACCGGTCTTGATCTGCCCGCAGTTCGTGGCGACCGCGAGATCGGCGATGGTCGCATCCTCCGTCTCGCCCGAGCGGTGCGACATGACGCAGGTCATCCGGTTGCGATGGGCGAGGTTCACGGCGGCCAGCGTCTCCGACAGGGTCCCGATCTGGTTCACCTTCACCAGAAGCGAGTTGCCGCAGCCCCGCTCGATCCCCTGTTGCAGGCGTGTGGGGTTGGTCACGAACAGGTCGTCGCCCACCAGTTGCACGCGCCCACCCAGCACCTCGGTCAGCGTCGCCCAGCCGTCCCAGTCATCCTCGGCGCAGCCATCCTCGATCGACAGGATCGGGTAATCGTCGACCAGTGCCGAAAGGTAGGCGGCATTCTCGTCCGAGGTCAGGGTTTTCCCTTCACCGGCAAGCACGTAGGCGCCGTCCTTGAAGTATTCCGTCGAGGCGCAGTCGAGCGCCAGCATCATGTCGTCGCCCGGCGTGTAGCCTGCCTTCTCGATGGATTTCAGAACGAAATCAAGCGCATCACGGGTGGAGCTGAGATTGGGCGCGAAGCCGCCCTCGTCGCCGATCCCCGTGGACAGGCCCGCCGCCGACAGCTCTTTCTTCAGCGTGTGGAACACCTCGGCGCCCATCCGCACGGCCTCGGCGATGGAGGAGGCCGAGACCGGCATGATCATGAATTCCTGGATGTCGATCGGGTTGTCGGCATGCTCGCCCCCGTTGATGATGTTCATCATCGGCACGGGCAGGACATGGGCCGCGGTGCCGCCGACATAGCGGTAAAGCGGCTGCGAGGTGTAATCGGCCGCGGCCTTCGCCGTGGCCAGCGACACGCCCAGGATCGCGTTGGCCCCCAGGCGCCCCTTGTTCTCGGTCCCGTCGATTTCGCAGAGCAGCGCGTCGATCGCCTCCTGCTCGGTGGCATCCGAGCCCACCAGCGCCTCGGCGATCTCGCCGTTGACGGCGGCCACGGCCTCCAGCACGCCCTTGCCCATGTAGCGGCTCTTGTCGCCGTCGCGGCGCTCGACCGCTTCATGCACGCCGGTCGAGGCGCCCGAGGGCACCGCGGCGCGGCCCATGGTGCCATCTTCCAGCGTGACGTCCACCTCGACGGTCGGATTGCCGCGGCTGTCGAGGATCTCGCGGGCGTGGATGTCGATGATGAAGCTCATGGGGGTCCCTCTCCGGTCAGGCTTTGAGGGGCTCTATAGCAAGCCGCGCGGTCCAAGCGAAGGGGCAGGGCGAAAGGGTGCCATGCGGCCAATGGCCGTGCGCTCAGCGCGCGGCCTGCCGTTCCCGCCAGAAGGTATAGAGCCCCGTGGCCACCACGATCACCACGCCCAAAAGGGTCAGCGCGTCGATGGTCTCGTCGAAGACGAAGACCGCGATGACGAAAGCAAAGACAAGGCGCGTGTAGCGCATCGGCGTGACCACCGCGATCTCGCCCACCCGCATCGCGGCGGTGATCGCGTAATAGGCCAGCATGCCTGTCAGAACGGCGGCGGGGATGGTCACCGCCATGGCGGGCGAGGGCGTCTGCCATCCGCCGAAAAACGGCATGACCACGGCCCCCGCGATGCCCACGGCGGCGAAACTGTAGCTGGCCAGCAGGGTCGTGGGCACATGGCGCGGCACCGGCCGCGTGGCGAGGTCGCGCAGCGACAGGCCGATCGCGGCGGCGACGGCGAACAGGATGTTGGGGTCAAAGGCCTCGCCCCCGGGGCGGATGATGACCAGCACGCCCAACAGGCCCACACCGATCGCCGCCCAACGCCGCCAGCCGACCTTTTCGCCCAGGAACACCGCCGCCCCCAGCGTCACCAGCAGCGGGTTGGCCTGGATCACCGCCGACAGCGTCGAGAGCGGGATCAGCGACAAGGCCGTGATGAAGGTCCCCGTGGCGAGGACCTCGGCCCCGTTGCGCAGCATCACCGGCCGCATCAGCAGCACAGGTGTGACCCAGCGATGCCCCTGCACCCGCGCCCAGGCCCCGAACAGCACCGCGCCGCCGATCCCGAAGAGGAACAGGATCTGTCCCAGCGGCAACTCGCGCGTGGCGAAGACCAGGATCATGTCGGTCACCGCGAAGGCCAGCATGGCCAGCGTCATCCACGCCATGCCCTTGAGATTGTCCATTGCGTCCCCGCTCGCCCCCGCCCTGCCTGATCCGGTGAATATTCCGCATCCTCCGGGACGGAAAGCCGCAATCGTCCCTTCATCTTCCCCCAAATACGGGAAACCCGACGGCTCCGTGGGCGCGGCTGCTGCTGCTCTGCCCCTTGCACGGGAGCGCGACGTCAGCTGCGCTCCTGCTCGTGGGCATAGCGCATCCGCGCCACTGCCTCGTTCTTCTCGGCCTTGCGCAGGTCGCCCAGTTGGCTTTCGACGTAGGTCAGATGCTCTTCGACCGCCGACCGTGCCGCTGCGGCATCGCGCGCCTGCAGCGCATCGTTGATCGCGCGGTGATGATCCAGCAGCAGGTCGCGCGTGGTGCGCTGCCTGAACATCATCTGCCGGTTGAAGAAGACACCCTGTTTCAGCAGGTCGAAGATCGAGCGCATCATGTGCAGCAGGATCACGTTGTGCGACGCCTCGAGGATGGCGATGTGAAACTCCGCATCGAGTTCCGCCTCGTCGGCGGGGTTCCGTTTGCGATGCGCGGCCTCCATCTTGCGAAAGATCGCGTCGATCACCTTGAGGTCCGTGTCCGACCCGTGCACCGCCGCCCGCTCGGCCGCGATCGCCTCGAGGTCGCGGCGAAAGGCGATATAGTCGAACACCGCCTCCTCGTGGCTTGCGATCAGCTGGATCAGCGCCGGTGAAAAGGCCGAGCCGAGCACATCGGCGACATAGATGCCGGCCCCCGCGCGCGTCGCCAGAAGGCCACGATCCTGCAATTCGGCCACCGCCTCGCGCAGGGATGGGCGTGAGACGCCGAACCGCTCGCTCAACTCGCGCTCGGAGGGCAGACGCTCCCCCGGGCGCAGGATGCCCCGGAGGATCAGTTGCTCGATCTGCCGCACCACGGAGTGCGACAGCTTTTCGGCCTCGACGCGCTGAAACGGCATGACCCCCTCCCGAATTGGTCAAATCTTATGACCACGGCGCGGGGTCTGTCCAGTCGCTTGCCGTGCGGACGATCAGCTTCTGGGACGGATGATCACCTCGACGCGGCGGTTCTGCTGGCGACCTTCCGGTGTCAGGTTCGTCGCCACCGGTTCGGTCTCGCCGCGGCCGAAGGCCCGCACGCGCGCAGGCGCGACGCCCTCCTCCAAGAGCACGCCTGCCACTGCCTGGGCGCGCCGTGCCGAGAGGTCCTGGTTATACGAGGCCGATCCCGTGTTGTCGGTGTGTCCGATCACGTCGACGGTCGTGTTCGGATACTGCTGCAGGTTGCGCGCCAGCGCCCGGAGGTCGGATTGCAGGCTTGCGCGGATCGCGGCGCTGTCGATGTCGAACAGGATGCCCTCGGGCATCGTCACGATCAGTTCCTCGCCGGTGTTCTGGATACGGATGTCGTCATTGTCGAGGCTGCCGCGCAGGTCGCGCGCCTGCCGGTCGAGCGTGGCCCCGATGGCGCCGCCCGCGATGGCACCCGCCGTCGCCCCGATCAGCGCGCCGCCCGCGCGGTTGTCGTCGCTGGCCGCGGCGCCGAGAAATCCGCCCAGAAGCCCGCCGACAATGGCCCCGTCGCGCTGGCGTTCGCCCACGGGCGTGGCGGTGTTGGTGACACAGCCCGACAGGACGAGGGCCGAAGCGGTGGCGAGAATGGTCAGTTTCGTTCGTTTCATCATGGTGTTGCCCTTCCAGACTGCTCAGGGCCCGGTTGCATCCGGGCACAGGTCGACACCGTTATATCAAGGGCCGCGCCGCGCTGCAGGGGGAAAACATGAAAAAGCGGAAACCCGCGCATTTTCCGGATGCGTCCGTTTAACCCGTTGCGGCGCGGGCCGGTGTGGCGGCCTCGTCCATGGCGGCCTCGTGGGCGAGCATGGCGCGCTTGATCGGCAGGCCCCAGTGATACCCCCCCAGCCCGCCCGATTTCCGCAGCGCCCGGTGGCAGGGGATCAGCAGGCTGATCGGATTGCGTCCGACCGCGGTGCCGACCGCCCGGACCGCGCGCGGCGCGCCGATGACGTTTGCGATCTCGGAATAGGTGGTCACATGGCCCGAGGGCACCCGCAGCAGCGCCTCCCAGACCTTGATCTGGAACGGCGCACCGATCAGCGCGAGGCGCAACGCGCCGCCACCGCCGAAGGCCGCCTCGGCCATGGGGCGCACCGCGGCGGCATCCTCGACATACTCCGCCGCGGGCCAGCGGCCCTGCAGGTCGGCCATGGCCGCGGCCTCGCCCGTTTCAGCGGCGAAGCCCAGCCCGCAGATGCCCTTGTCCGTGGCCATGACCAGCGCCGGGCCGAAGGGGCTGTCGACCCGGGCCCACCGGATCGTCATCCCCCGTCCACCGCTGGCATAGACGCCGGGTGGCATTGCCTCCCAGCTGAGAAACAGATCATGCAGCCGCCCGCCCCCCGACAGGCCCACCGCCTGCGCCGTTTCCAGCGTCGTGAAGCGCTCGCGCAGCAGGTGGCGCGCATGATCGAGCGCGAGGTATTGCTGGTAGCGCTTCGGGCTGACGCCCACCCAGCGTGAAAAGACGCGTTGGAAATGCGCCGGGCTCATCTGCATGCGCTCTGCCAGCCCCTCGAGCGAGAGGGGTGTTTCGGCGGCGTCGATCTCCTCGATTGCGCGGCGGATGACGTGGTAGTGATAGGCGTGGTCCTGGGTCATGGCGCGACGATAGCCTGTTGCCCTTGTCCCATGCGACCCGGAACTTGCGCCAAAACGGCCTTGCCGCTTGGTCTGCAAGCCGCCAAAAGGGCGCCATGGCCAAGCAGTTGCCCTATCCCGTGATGCGCGAGATCTTCGCGCGCTTCCAGGCCGCCGAGCCGGAGCCGAAGGGCGAATTGCACCACACCAACGCCTTCACCCTCGTCGTGGCCGTCGCGCTCAGCGCGCAGGCGACGGACGCGGGCGTCAACAAGGCCACGGCGAAATTGTTCGAGATCGCCGACACGCCCGAGAAGATGCTGGCGCTCGGTGAAGAGGGCGTGATCGAGCATATCAAGACCATCGGCCTGTTCCGCAACAAGGCGAAGAATGTCATCAAGCTCAGCCGCCTCCTCGTCGAGGAGTATGGCGGCGAGGTGCCGTCGAGCCGCGCTGCCCTTCAATCGCTGCCCGGCGTGGGGCGCAAGACCGCCAATGTGGTGCTCAACATGTGGTGGCGCTTTCCCGCGCAGGCGGTCGACACCCATATCTTCCGCCTCGGCAACCGCGCCGGCATCGCGCCGGGCAAGGACGTGGACGCCGTCGAGCGCGCCATCGAGGACAACGTGCCGGCGGAATACCAGCTTCACGCCCATCACTGGATGATCCTGCACGGCCGCTACATCTGCGTGGCGCGCAAGCCCAAATGCGGGGCCTGCCTCATCCGCGACCTGTGCCAGTTCGAGGACAAGACCGAATGACCAAGACCTACGACCTCGTCGGGATCGGCAATGCCATCGTCGACGTGATTTCCCATGGCGACGACAGTTTCCTCGACAACATGGGGATCGAGAAGGGCATCATGCAGCTGATCGACCGGGAAAGGGCCGAACTGCTCTATGCCGCGATGAAGGACCGGGTTCAGACGCCGGGGGGATCGGTCGCAAACACCATCGCGGGGGCGGGCACGCTGGGCCTGTCGACGGCCTTTCTCGGCAAGGTCCGCGACGACGCGCTTGGCCGGTTCTACGCGGCAGGCATGACCGAACAGGGGATCGACTTTCCGAACCCGCCCGCCCGCGACGCACAGGCGCCCACCTCGCGTTCGATGATCTTCGTCTCGCCCGATGGCGAGCGGTCGATGAACACCTACCTCGGCGCAGGGGCCGATTTCGACGCGGGCGACGTGGACGCGCGCGTTGCAGGCGCGGCCCGCTGGTTGTTTCTCGAAGGCTATCTCTATGACAAGCCCGAGGGGAAATCGGCCTTCACCGCCGCGGCGGACCATTGCCGCAAGGGGGGCGGCAAGGTCGGCATCACGCTATCGGATCCGTTCTGCGTTGACCGGCACCGCGCGGATTTCCTTACGCTGATCTCGGGTCAGATGGATTACGTCATCGGCAATCACGAGGAATGGCTGGCGCTTTACCAGACCGACGACCTCGATGCCGCCTTGGCGCAGGCGGCCACAATCTGCGACATCGTGGTGTGCACCCATTCGGGCGAGCCGGTGAAGATCATCCGCGGTGCAGAACGCGTCGAGGTTCCAGTCACGCGGATCACTCCGGTGGACGCGACGGGTGCGGGCGACCAGTTCGCCGCCGGGTTTCTCGCAGGTCTCGCCGCGGGCCGCGACCTCGGGACGGCGGGCCGGATGGGTGTCGCCGCCGCCGCCGAAGTCATCCGGCATGTCGGACCGCGGCCCGCGCGCCCGCTGACCGAGGTGATGGCCGAGGCCGGACTGGCCTGAGCAACAGCCCGGGCATCCGGGCGTGGGATGAGGTGTTTTTCCCGGTATCCGCGTGCCAGTATGACGCGAAAGATTTCAAGGACGCGCGCGAAGGCCGATTTTGATGGACGTGGACATTCTTCTCAACGGCATCCTGGTTGTCGGCCTCACGCTCAAGGTCGCGGGCTTTCTTGTGCGCGACGAGCTTCTTTTGCGCGTGATGGTCGCGGGCGGGTTGGCCTGCGACGCCGCCTTCTATGGCTTGCGCTCCGAGCCGATCATGCAATCTTTCCTCGCCAGTGTCGGCCTCGTCGGCATCAACGTGGCCCTTATCTTGCTGATCATTTCCGAACGCACGCGCTGGCGCATGAGTGCCGAGGATCGTGGGCTGTTCGCCCATTTCCCGACCTTGTCGCCGGGCCAGTTCCGGCGCCTGAGGCGCCTGATGGTGCAAAGCAGCGAACCGGCCGGGGCCGAACTGGCATCGGAGGGCAAACCGGTGGAGGACCTGATGCTGGTGTTCGCCGAGCGTATCACCATCACCAAGGACGGCCGCGGGTTTCCGATCGCCGGACCGGCCTTCGTCGGCGAGATCGCCTTCCTGACCGGCAATCCGTCCTCGGCGGGTGTCGGCTTGCCCGATGGCGGCACCGTGCTGCGCCTGCCGATCGCCGAACTCAAGCGCCAGATGGCGCGCAGGCCCGCGCTGTCGAACGCCATGGTTGCGCTGTTCGGTCGGGAACTGGCCCGCAAGGTCGCCGACAGCGTGCCGATGGAGCGTGCCGCGGGCGATGCAACCCTGCCGGAAGCGACGCGTTAGACGGGCCGCGCCGTTTGCCGGTCGTGCGTGTTCATCGCCATGAGCTTGCTCTGCACCTCCACCTGCAGGGCATGCCCGAGCGCCAGTGCGATTTCGGGCGAGCGGTCGACCTGTGTCAGCAAACCCGCGCGCGGCAGGACAAGGACCCGCGCGGCCTCGGTCACGGTCACGTCGGCGGTGGCCGCTCCGCCATGCATCAACGTCATCTCTCCGACCAGCGCGCCGGGGCCCAGCGATGCGACTTGCCGGCCGTCCACCTCGACCGCGGCACGGCCCTGCGCGAGATAGAGCAGACCCCCGACCTCTTCACCCTGCCGCGCCAGCCTTGCACCCGGCGGACGGTCGCCCCACACGCCCAGCCGGGTGATGCGATGCGCCTCGATCGGGGGCAGGGTGGGCAGATGGGTCGCCAGAAAGCCTGTATCCTCGGCCGAAAAATCGAGCTGCGACCTGAGCCAGAGCCGTCGCGAGAGGCCGATGATCGAGATCAGGATCCAGAAGATCTGGATCAGGGCCGAGAACAGGTTCCAGTTCTCCAGCAGGCTGAACAGGATCGAGGCCGCGGCGATCATGTTCAGAACGGTGTAGCGCCACGAACTGCCCCGCAGGAATCCAAGCTGCAAGGCGCCGTAGGCTGCAAGATAGAGCAGCACGCCCAAAACGCCGGCCCAGCCATAGATCGTCACGTCGCCCAAGGTCGCCCCCGCGGTTGCCGTTGCGGCATGACCCCAAGCCGTATCGGAGCCGGCGGCGGACGGGCAAGCCCGAAGGTTTGCCATGGCCGCGCAATTCGCCCATGCTCGCAGTCGGGACGCATCATGATGACGAGGGCAACCGTGCAGCGACGCGCAGGTCTTGGGCCGAGACGACCGGGGCCTGCGCGGTGATGCGCCGGGCGATCCTCTTGCTCGGTCTGGGGATGACGGCGCTTGTGGTGCTTCTGGCGTGGCTGTCGCCGCCGATCCTCGACCGGGCGCAGGATGCGGTGTTCGACGGCTACCAGCGCGCCAGCCCGCGCGCCTATGACCCCGAGGCCCCGGTCCATGTCATCGACATCGACGAGGCCGCGCTCGACCTTTACGGGCAATGGCCCTGGCCGCGCAGCTACATGGCCGCGTTGACCGACCGGCTTTTCGCCCATGGCGCGGCGGCGGTCGGCTATGACGTGCTCTTTCCCGAACCCGACCGGACCTCGCCCGAGCGGATCGTCGAAAGCTGGAGCCGCTTTGCCCAGGGCATTCCGCCTGCCTTGCCGGACCTCGGGCTGGTGCCCCATGACGCCCGCTTTGCCGAGGCGGTCACCGGGCGCGCCGTGGTGCTGAGCCTCGTCGGCGCCCCCGAGGGGGAGGTGCCCGAACCCAAGGCGGGCGTGGCGGTCACGGGCCGTGTGCCCGACGGCCTGACGCGCTTTCCCGCCGCGGTCGGCAACCTGCCCGAGTTGACGGGCGCCGCGGCCGGGCTTGGCACCATCAGCCTCGGGCGGAACGCCGATGGCGTCACGCGCAGCGTGCCGATGGTCAGCGAGATCGGCGGCGTCCTGATGCCCTCGCTCTCGGCCGAGCTTTTGCGCGTGGCGCAGGGGGCGGGTGGCCACATCCTGCGCACCACCGAGGCCTCGGGCGAGGTCTCGGGCGGGATGACCGCCGCGGTCGCGATGCGCAGCGGCGCGCTGGAGTATCCCGTCGAGGCCGATGGCCGGTTCCGCATCCATTTCGCGGGCCATCAGCCAGCGCGCGTGACCCCCGCCGCCACCGTGCTGGAGGCCGAGGGGATCGACCCCGCGCTCGAGGCGCGGGTGGCGGGGCGGATCGTGCTGGTCGGTTCCTCGGCGCAGGGGCTGTTCGACATCCGCACCACGCCGCTCGACGGCCAGATCGCGGGGGTGACGCTGCATGCCGAGATCATCGAGCAGATCGTCGCGGGACAGTTCCTGAGCCGCCCCGACTGGATGCGCGGTCTCGAGCTGGTGCTGGTGATCCTTGCCGGCCTTGCGCTGACCTTGGCACAGCGCAACGAACGCCCGGCCCTCGGGCTTGCGGTGGCGGTGGTGCTGGGCGGAGGCGCCGTGCTGGGCGGGGTGCTGGCCTTCGACGCCGCGGGGCTGTTGTTCGATCCGGTGCTGCCGCTGCTGGCAGTGCTGATGGTCTATGTCCCCGGCACGACGCTGGGGTTCCTCGGCAAGGAACGCGCGCGCCGCGCGATCCGCGACCGTTTCGCCTATTTCCTGCCGCCCGAACTGATCGGGCGGATCGAGGCCAATCCCGACGGCGCGCTGACGCCCGAGGGGGCCGAGCGCGAGCTGACGGTGATCTTTGTCGACATGCGCGGATTTTCCACCGTGACCGAGGGCATGGCGCCCGAGCGGGTCGTGGTGCTGGTCAACACCTGGCTGTCGGCCCTGGCCGATGCGCTGGTCGCCGAGGGCGCCACGATCGACAAGTTCATGGGCGACGCGGTGATGGCCTTCTGGAATGCGCCCATCGGGCGAAAGGATCACGCGGCCGCCGGTTTGCGCGCCATCGCCCGCATCGAGGCCGCGTCCGAGGCCGCCAACACCGCGCTGGCCGCGCAGGGGCTGCCCGAGGTTTCGGTGGGCATCGGGCTCAACACCGGGCCGGCCTCGGTCGGGTTGATGGGCTCGAAGGACCGGCTGAGCTACACCTGCATCGGCGACAGCGTGACGCTGGCCGCGCGGCTGGAGGGGCTGACGCGGATCTACGGGACAGGCAATTGCGTCGGTGACGCGACAGTCGCCGCATTGCCCGAGGGATTGCGCGCGGTGCAGCTGGACCTGGTCGCGGTCAAGGGGTTCGAACAGGCGGTACCGGTTCACCTCGTGCTGCCCGAGGGGACGGAGGGGCTCGAGGAGTTCGCCCGCACGCTGGCCGAGGCCCGCGCGGCCTATCTTGCACGGAACTGGACGACAGCCGAGGACCGGTTTACCGACCTGGCGGCGATGGAGGTGGGGTTTTGCGAGACCCCGCGCCTGGCCCAGCTCTACCTCGACCGGATCGCGGCCTTCCTGCGCAGCCCGCCGCCCCGCGACTGGGACGGGGCGGACCGGGCGCTGTCCAAGCGCTGAGGGTCAGGCGGTCAAGCGCAGAGGGTCGGGTCAAAATCGCAGGGGTCGATCAAGCCGCCGCCTTCTTCCTCGATGAAATTGCCGAAGAACTCGAAGATCGAATCCAGCGTCAGGTCATCCTCGAAGAGTTGCGGATCGAATTCCTCGCCAGTCGTGGACACAGGCCCGCGCTCGTTGGGGTTCGGCCCGCCGATGCCGGTGCCCGGCGCGCCCGTGCCCGACCCGGCGGTGCCCGGCGCCCCGTCGATCAGGGTGATGAGGCTGGCCAGGAAGGCCGGCGAGACGCGGCCGATATAGCCATCCTCGGTCAGCACGCCGCCCTGCCGGCTGGTGCAGCGCCGCGTGTTGTTCACGATGATGCACATGCGCCGGCCCGCGACGAACACCGCGATGGTGCGTCCGTCCTGGTGCAGCACCAGTGCCGTCGAGCCGCGGATGCCGATCGAGGAGGTGGGTGTTGTGATCACCGCCTCCTGCCTGCGCGAGATGGTGCCGCCGATGAAGCGCAGCGCGCCTTCGGTCAGTTGCAGCCCGACCTCGCCCGCGCCGCTGGCGGGGTCGAAGACGAAGCGGTCAAGCACGATGGTGGTGTTGGGCGCGATGCTGAGCGTGGACTGGTCCGCGAACAACAGCTGCCCCCGGCCCGCGGCCGAGCTTTGCACGGTTTCGTCCTGCACCAGCCCGCTGCCGATGGCGAGCGTGCGGGTGGCAGCCCCCGGCGGCGTGCCGCGCAGGGAAGGCTCGGAGGAGGCGACGGTGCCGATCTGCTGCGCCGACAGCGCGGCAGGCAGGGCAAGGGCGGCAGCGAGAACGGCGGGAAGGATACGATTGTTCATGATCAGAACTCCCAGCCGAGTTGCAGCGAATAGAGCGTTTCGTCAGGGCTGAACCCGTCATCGCGGCTCAATCGTGCGGCGCGCCCCTCCACAAAGAAATTCTGCGTGACGAAGGCGCGCAAGCCCGCGCCATAGGCGGTTTCGTCGAACCTGTCGGTGAATCCTCCGAAATCTTCCTCCACGGTCTGCCACAATGCCCAACCGCGCACCTCCCAGCGGCGGGGCAGGTAGTCGAGGCCCGTGTCGAACGTGTGCAGCGCTTCGAGCCGCAGGCCGGTCATGGTGGCCTCGAAGAAATCCCAGTCTTCGCTCCGCCAACCAAGCGTGCCGCGGATGCGGGTCTCGCGCGAGGGGCGATAGGTCAGACCGGCACTGGCCTCGGCGAAGTCGAACCGGTCGTCGAACTCCGTCTCGGCGCGACCGATCTGAAGGTCGGCATGGCTGGTCCAGAACGCGGTATGCGGATTCTGGTAGGCCAGACCGATCGCGGCGGCGACATAGCTGTCGTTGAAATCGCCGCGATCGACCGAGGATATCTCGACATAGGGTTGCAGGCGCGGTCCGTAGGCGTCGCCTGTCAGACGAAACTCGGGACCGGTGCGCAGCCGCATGACCCGGCGTTCGTAGACGGACAAATTGCCGGACTGGTAGGAGGTCGCGGAGAACTCGGTCAGCCAGTCCTCGGCATTGGCACCGCCCATGTCGATGCGCCAGGCCAGCTGGACGGTTCCGAACGGGCCGCTGTCGTCGAAGTTTTCCGTCCGGCTGGCGCCCAGGGCGATCCGGCCGCTCAGCCCCTGGGGCGCGTCGCGGTCGGCGGCCTCGTCGGCATAACGGGCGGCCTGCGCAACCTGCGCGGGCGTAAGCCCGCCCAGCGCGTTGGCCGTGGCAAGGTGATACTCGGCCACGTCATAGGCGCCGAGCGAGAAATAGGCGATCGCCAGTTCCAGCCGCACGGCGGCATTGTCGGGCTCGAGATCGAGGAACCGCTCCAGTGTCGAGGCGGCGGCCTCGAAGTCGCGCATCTGAACCGACAGACGCGCGTATTGCAGCATCAGCGCCCGGTTCGTGGGCGTCGACAAAAGCTGTGCGAACACCGCCTGCCGCTGGCTTTCCAGCGCGGCGGTTTGCGCCGCAGCCGGCACTGGCAACAGGAGGAGGGCGACAAGGCCCGCGACCGCAAGGCGGGACACGAAACGTCGAAAAAGCGGGATCATGGGGCCTCGTGAGTAAAGTCTTGCATGCAATATCGCGCAAGGTTCACTCGAATCCGCCCATAGGCAACGGGTCTTGATCGGATACCGTCGTCATTCTTCCGGCTTGCGGCCTTCCGGCCACGGTGCCGGACCGCTCAGTCGCCCAGTTTCGCGTGCACCTCGTCGAGGTCGATCTCGCCCACGGGCATCTTGTTGCCCGGGTTTTCGAAGTCGTATTTGAACAGTTCGAAATCGCGATGGTAGATCTCGTAGACGAGATGCATCGACAGGTCGTCGAAATACGCCTCGACCGGATGCGCGCGCTTGGGGCCGTGCCCTTCGCTCTCGTTGAAGCGCGGCACCTGGGCCAGGTCGACGGGATGGGACGTCTCGATCCGGTCGAGCACGCTTTGCATGCCCTCGTTGAACTTCTCGGTCCAGAAGATGTTGTCGTAGCGCCCGCCGTTCACGATCAGGGTCGAGACATGGCCCGACATGGCCGACCAGTGGATGTCGGGTTCCATCGGGCGGCGCCAGCGGATGGTGTCGCGCGTGAACAGCAGGAACCGGCGGAAGCTGGCGATCTGGTCGAACTCGCCCTTGCCGTCATCGCCCCCCACCTCGATCCCGTATTTCTGGATCAACAGCGGCACGAGGTTGCCGCGATATCGCTTGCCGTTGCGCTGGATGCCGCAGATCTTGTCGAAAAATGACGACAGGATGCGGGTATAGGGGTTGCGCACGCAGGTGAAGGTGTAGGATTTCCGACCGCGGACAGTGGCGTCGATCACCGGCTGGCTGGCCTCGATCGACCACTTGTGCAACCCGGAGGTCGCGTCATGGATGTCGCCGTCGAAATATTCTCCGTTGTCGGAGTAGTAGAGGATCTGGCCAATGGTCGAACAGGCGCATTTCGGCACCACGCGATAGACCACGCTTTCACTTTCCGTCATCCAGGTTCCGGGGAAACCCATGCTCTTGGCCTCTTTCGTCGTCGGTCGTGCCGTCCTGCGCGGCGCGTTCGGCCCATAATGATCCAACAAGACGTGTGACTTCAATCTTCGTTAGCTATTAGTATGGGAACAATAAGGAAAGATTGAGGCGTTTTGTTTCAGGCATGGCGAAGATAGCCTTCATACTCCTGTGTCATAAGGACCCCGACGCGATCGTGCTGCAAGCGCAGCGCCTCACGGCGACGGGGGATTATGTCTCGATCCACTTCGACGCGCGTGCCAACGCCGCCCATTACCTGCAGATCCGCGAGGCGCTTGCCGACAATCCGGCCGTGGTTTTCGCCGCAAAACGCGTGAAATGCGGTTGGGGCGCGTGGAGCCTCGTGCGCGCCACGCTGAACGCGGTCGAGGCCGCCGATGCCGCCTTTCCCGATGCCACCCATTTCTACATGCTTTCGGGCGACTGCATGTCGGTCAAATCCGCCGCCTACGCCCACCGCTTCCTCGACGCCCATGACCGCGACTACATCGAAAGCTTCGATTTCTTCAACTCGGACTGGATCAAGACCGGCTTCAAGGAAGAACGGCTGATCTACCGCCACATCTTCAACGAACGCACGCAGAAATGGCTGTTCTACCGCAGCTTCGAGCTGCAGAGATGGCTCGGCCTCAAGCGGCGCATCCCCGAGGATATCGAGGTCCAGATCGGCAGCCAGTGGTGGTGCCTGCGCCGCCGCACGATCGAGAAGATCCTGCAGTTCTGCCGCGACCGGCGCGACGTGGTGCGCTTTTTCTCGACCACCTGGATCCCCGACGAGACGTTTTTCCAGACGCTGGTGCGCCACCTTGTCCCCGCGCGCGAGATCGAAAGCCGGACGCTGACCTTCAAGATGTTCAGCGACTACGGCATGCCGGTCACCTTCTACAACGACCAGTACGACCTGCTGATCAGCCAGAACTACCTGTTCGCCCGCAAGATCAGCCCCGAGGCGACCCTGCTCAAGGACCGGCTGGGCGCGCTGTGGGATTCGGACCGCGTCGATTTTGCCACCAGCCAGGAGGGGGAGAAGCTCCATGCCTTCCTCACCGGGCGAGGGCGGATCGGCAAACGCTACGGCACGCGTTTCTGGGAACGCGAAAGCACGCTGGGCCCCGACCGCAACCTCTACATGCTGGTCTGCAAGAAATGGCATGTCGCCAAACGGTTGCTGCACGCGGCCTCGGATCGGCTGGATATCCGGGGGGTCGAATACCTGTTCGACGAGGCATCCTGCCCCGTGCCGCATCTGGGAGGCATCGAGCGCACGCTGGAAAAGCGCAACCGTCACCGTCGCGCGCTGATGCGGATGCTGTTCGATTATCACGGCACCGACCGGCTGATGATCTGTCTCGACCCCGGCAATATCGCGCTGATGCAGGATTTCATGTCGGACCGGGCCAACACCCGCATCCTCGAGTTGCAATGCGTCTTCGACGACCAGTACCTGGTGGGCCATGCCCGGCGCGTCGGTCTGGCCACGATGGACACGCCCGACGACGTGATCGCCCGGATGCTGCCGACGCTGCGTCACGAGTTCGCCGACGAATCCATCCGCATCCGCGAGGCCGAGTTCCCGCGCCACTGGCGGATGCGGCAAGATCGCGGTGCCGCCGAGAATGCGCTGGTGCTGTCGGATTTCTTCGGCACGGATCATGATGCCGCGACCGAGCTTGCCGAAACCCCGTTTCTCTTCGCCGACTGACAGGAGGTCCCGATGCCCTACGCCTATGACGACCAGAACATCTTCGCCAGGATCCTGCGCGGCGAGATCCCCAACCAGACTGTCATCGAGACCGAGCATACGCTGGCCTTCAACGACATCTACCCGCAGGCGCCGATCCATATCCTCGTGATCCCAAAGGGCGCTTACGTCTGCGCCGATCACTTCGCGCTGGAGGCGTCGGAGGCCGAGATCGTGGATTTCTGGCGCACCGTAGGCCGCATCTGCGCCGAGAAGGGCATCCGGCCGGGCGAGGGCGGGCAGGGCTATCGCACCATCTCGAACGCAGGCGAGGTCGCCGTGCAGGAGGTGCCGCATTACCACGTCCATATCCTGTCGGGCCGCCCGCTGGGACGGATGCTGCAACCGGCGAAGGACTGAGCGCGACACCTGGGGCGGGCGGGGCGCACCCTTGCCCGCCCCTGTGCGACCTGCCATATCCGCAACGACCACCCATGACGGAGCCCATCGCCATGCCCATCGCCCCGCCCGAAACCCAGATCGTTTCAGCCTGGCGCGTCGCCTGCGACGGCGGCGAGGGGGCGCTTGGTCATCCGCGCGTCTGGCTGTCGCTCTCTCCCGCGACGGGCGAGGTCGAATGCGGCTATTGCGACAAGAAATTCATCCACGAGGATTTCGTGGACAAGGCGCAAAAGGGCGGCTGACCCCCCCTTACATCATCATCAGTTCCTGCACCCCGCATTGCAGGGTAACGCGGCCGGTTTCCCGCTCGATGAAATCGGCGATCGCATGGCCCGACCATGCCTCGACCGGGCGGCCATCCAGCGTCGTGCCGCCGCCGATGGTGGTGCCGGTCGCTCCGTCGATGCTGGTATAGGTGACGGACCCCTCCGTGCCGTCCGCACAGGTGAACTCCGCCCTGCCGATGGTGCTGTCCCAGACGCCCTCGCAGGGGGTGCCGTTGTAGAGTTCGCCGTAGACCGTGCCGGTGTCCCAGCCCATCGAGCCGCCGACGAAGAGCGTATCGCCGCCGATGCAGGCGACGACATGGGCGCAGCTGTCGACCTCGCCCTCGCGCAGCATGCAGGCGGGATCGAGCCGCATCTGGGCCTGGGCCGCTCCGGCGAAAAACACGGTCGCAGCGAGCGCCAGCGCGGGGTAGAACAGGCGCGAACAGGCTTGGAGGGCATCATGGCATTCGGAACTGGTCATCATCTTCACCTCGTTGATGGCTCGGCCTTCATCTTCCGCGCCTATCACGCCCTGCCGCCGCTGACGCGGAAGTCCGACGGACTTCCAATTGGGGCCGTTTCGGGCTTTTGCAACATGATCCACCGCATGATCGAGGCCAACACCGGCCCCGACGCGCCGACCCATGCCGCCGTCGTCTTCGACAAGGGCAGCCACACGTTCCGCAACGACATGTACGACCTCTACAAGGCCAACCGCGAGGCGATGCCCGAGGATCTGCGCCCGCAGATCCCGCTGACGCGCGAGGCGACCCGTGCCTTCAACATCGCCTGCCTCGAGTTGGAGAATTACGAGGCCGACGACATCATCGCCACGCTCGCCCGGCAGGCGCGCGAGGCCGGGGGGCGCGTGACGATCATCTCGTCCGACAAGGACCTGATGCAGCTGGTCGGCGGGGGCGTCGAGATGTTCGACGCGATGAAGAACACCCGCATCGACAGCGAGGGGGTGGAGGCCAAGTTCGGGGTCTCTCCCGACAAGGTGGTCGATGTGCAGGCGCTGGCGGGCGACAGCGTCGACAACATCCCCGGCGCGCCGGGTATCGGGGTCAAGACCGCGGCCCTTCTGATCAATGAATTCGGGGATCTGGAGACCCTTCTGGAGAGGGCGGATGAAGTTCCCCAACCCAAGCGCCGCCAGACGCTGATCGAGCATGCCGAGCAGATCCGGCTGTCGAAGCGGCTGGTCACGCTGGATGATCGCGTGCCGATGACCGAGACGCTGGATGATCTCGAGGTGATGGAGCCCGATCCGCAGATCCTGCTGGAGTTCCTCGGAAAAATGGAGTTCCGCACGCTGACCAAGCGCATCGCCGACGGCCTTGGCGTCGAGGCGCCGGCGATCCCCGACACCGATCCGCGCGGGGCGGAGCCCGTGGGCGAGGACGCGCCGAAGATGCCGCCGATGGATGCCTCGGTCTACGAGGTTGTGCGCGATGCCGCGGGTTTGCAGGCCTGGATCGACCGCGCCCATGCGCGCGGCGAGATCGCCGTCGACACGGAAACCACCGGCCTGAACGAGATGACGGCCGACCTTGTCGGCATCTCGCTGGCGACCGCGCCGGGCGTGGCCTGTTACGTGCCGCTGACCCACAAGGCCGAGGGGGGCGAGGGGCTGTTCGGGTCGGACGCGCTGGCCGAGGGGCAGATGGGCCTGGAGGAGGCCTTGGCGCTTCTGAAGCCGATGCTGGAGGACGCCAGCGTCCTGAAAATCCTGCAAAATGCCAAGTATGACGTGAAGATCCTGGCCCGCTACGGGATCGAGGTCGGGCCGATCGACGACACGATGCTGATGTCCTATGCGATGAACGCAGGGCTGCACGGGCACGGGATGGATGCGCTCAGCGAGCGCTACCTGTCGCATACGCCCATTCCGATCAAGTCCTTGCTGGGAAGCGGAAAATCCCAGATCACCTTCGACCGGGTCAGCATCGCCGACGCCGCGCCCTATGCCGCCGAGGATGCCGATGTCACGTGGCGGCTCTGGCAGACGTTTCGCCCGCAGCTGCACCGCGCGCAGGTCACGACCGTCTACGAGACGCTGGAGCGCCCGCTGGTGCCGGTGCTGGCGCGCATGGAGATGGCGGGGATCCGCGTGGACCGTGATGTGCTGAGCCGCATGTCGAACGCTTTCGCGCAGAAGATGGCGGGGCTGGAGGCGGAGATCCACGAGCTTGCCGGGGAGAAGTTCAACGTGGGTTCGCCCGCGCAGCTGGGCGAGATTCTCTTTGAAAAGATGGGGTTGGAGGGTGGAAAGACCGGCAAGACCGGCAAGTATTCCACGCCCGCAGACGTGCTGGAGGACTTGGCGACCGAGCATGATCTGCCGGGCCGCGTGCTGGACTGGCGGCAGCTTTCCAAGCTGAAATCGACCTACACCGATGCGTTGCAGGACCATATCAACCCCGAGACGGGGCGCGTTCACACCTCCTACGTGATCGCGGGCGCGAATACCGGGCGGTTGGCGTCGACCGATCCGAACCTGCAGAACATCCCCGTGCGCAGCGAGGAAGGCCGCCGCATCCGGGAGGCCTTTGTCGCCGAAAAAGGTAAACTTCTGGTTTCCCTCGACTACTCCCAGATCGAGCTGCGCATTCTGGCCCATGTCGCCGGGATCGACGCGCTGAAGCAGGCCTTCCGCGAGGGGCAGGACATCCATGCCGCGACCGCGTCGGAGATGTTCGGCGTGCCGCTCGACGAGATGACGCCGGACGTGCGGCGGCAGGCCAAGGCGATCAATTTCGGGGTGATCTACGGGATTTCCGGCTTCGGCCTCGCGCGCAACCTGCGCATCCCGCGGGCCGAGGCGCAGGGCTTCATCGACCGCTATTTCGAGCGCTTCCCCGGCATCAGGGATTACATGAGCGAGACGAAAGACTTCGCGAAATCAAAAGGCTATGTGCAGACGTTGTTCGGGCGCAAGATCCATAGCCCCGAGATCAACGCGAAAGGCCCGACTGCCGGTTTCGCGCAGCGCGCGGCGATCAACGCGCCGATCCAGGGCACGGCGGCCGACGTGATCCGGCGGGCGATGATCCGGATGGAGGACGCCATCGAAGGGCTGCCCGCGCGGATGCTGTTGCAGGTTCATGACGAGCTTTTGTTCGAGGTTGAAGAGGGCTCGGTCGACGCGCTGATCGCGCGCGCCCGCGAGGTGATGGAGGGGGCCGCGCACCCGGCCGTGCATCTCGACGTGCCGCTGGTGGTGGATGCGGGGCAGGGGGCGAACTGGGCCGAGGCGCATTGATCGACGCGTGTCACACACCGTACACAGGGCGTACACACGCCGTGCATACGCCGAGAGGACACGAAAGGCTGGTCGCATGCCCGATCCGATCCGCACCTGGGACGACCTGCGCGGCTTCGCGCTCTCGCTCGACCTGCCGAAGGTCGAGGATGCCGTGAGTTGGGGCAATCCCAACCTCAAGGCGCACGGCAGGATGTGGTGTTGGTGGTCGCCCTACGTCGATGCGGCTGTCTTCAAGGGTACCATCGAAGAGCGGGAGATGCTGCGCGCCGCCGACCCCGAGACGTTCCTCCATCACGACCATTACGCCAATCACGGGCTGATCCTGGTCGCGGCAGGGCGGATCGAGCGGGACTGGGCCGAGGCGCGGCTTCTTCGGACGTGGGAGGAGGCGGCCCCGACGCGCTGGCTGGCCAAGTGGAAGGCGGGGGAGGGATGAGCCGCCCGCGCCCTCGCAAACGGTTGCCCAAGGGCGAGACCCGGCTGATCGGGTTCAACAAGCCGATGGATGTGCTGAGCCAGTTCACCGATGACGGGCATTGGCCGGGGCTGAAACGGTGGCTCGACATGCCGGGGATGTATCCGGCAGGGCGGCTGGATCGCGACTCGGAGGGGCTGTTGCTGCTGACGAATGACGGCATCCTTCAGGCGCGGCTGACCGACCCGGCATCGGCGACGCCGAAGACCTATTGCGCGCTGGTCGAGGGGGTGCCCACGGCGGAGGCGCTGGCGGCGCTGCGCAAGGGGGTCACGCTGAAGGACGGGCCGACGCGGCCCGCCGAGGTGGAGGAGGTGGACGCGCCCGGATGGCTCTGGCCGCGCGACCCGCCGGTGCGGTTTCGCAAGTCGGTGCCCGAGGCGTGGTTGCGCCTGACCATCACCGAGGGGCGCAACCGGCAGGTGCGGCGCATGTGCGCGCATGTCGGCCTGCCGGTGCTGCGGCTGGTGCGCTGGTCGGTCGGGCCGCACACGCTGGAGGGGATCGGGCCGGGGCAGTGGAAGGCGCTGCAGCCGTGAGGGGCGTCACGACAGCTGGTCGTAGGCCTCGATCGCCTTGGCGCTGTACATGTAGCCGGGGCCGCCGTTCATCAGCACGCAGACATTGATCGTCTCGGCGACCTCCTGACGGGTGGCGCCGGCGCGGATCGCGGCCTTGACGTGAAAGCCGATGCAATCGTTGCATTGCTTGGACACCGCGATGGCGAGCGCGATCAGTTCCTTGTGCCTTGTCGACAGGGCGCCGTCGGCGAGGGCCGCGTCGTGAAGCGCGTGAAAGCCCTGCGCGGTCGCGGCCTCGTCCTTGCGCATGGGGCCGAGGATCGCGCCGGTGTGGCGCAGCGTGTCTTTCCAGTCCATCGGGGGGTCCTTTTCGAGGCGGTTGTCCGCGCCCGGCGTAGGGTGCCCGTGGCCGTGCGGCCTTGCGCCAGATCAAACCGGAGGCCCGAAAACGCGACGGGGCCACGCATGGCGCGACCCCGTCTTGTCGCGGCGCCACTCCTCCCCTGGACACCGCTGTTCCTTGCTTACGCAAGCATGAGCATGGGCGATTCCAGATTGTCAACAATCGCCTGCAACAGTTGCGCGCCGAGAGCACCGTCGATGACCCTGTGATCGACCGAGAGCGTGACCGACATGACGGTCGCGACTGTAAGTTCGCCATCGGCGCCGACAACGGGTTTCTTGACGCCCGCACCGACGGCGAGGATCGCGCCGTGGGGCGGGTTGATGACGGCGTCGAAATTCTCGATCCCGAACATGCCGAGGTTCGAGATGGCGAAGCTGCCGCCGACATATTCATGTGGCTTGAGCTTGCCGTCACGGGCACGGCCCGCGAGGTCTTTCATCTCGGCGGACAGGGCCGAGAGCGACTTTTGGTGCGCGTCCTGCAGAACCGGCGTGAAGAGCCCGCCATCGACGGCCACGGCGACCGCCACGTCGGAGGGTTTCAGCTTGATGATCCTGTCACCCGCCCAGACAGCGTTGGCATCGGGCACGGTTTGCAGCGCGTTGGCGCAGGCCTTGATGATGAAATCATTGACCGACAGCTTCACGCCGCGGCCCTCCAGCTGCTTGTTCAGCTGGGCGCGGAAGGCCATCAGCGCGTCGAGCCGGATTTCGCGGCGCAGGTAGAAATGCGGGATGGTCTGCTTGGCCTCGGTGAGGCGGGCGGCGACCGTCTTGCGCATGCCGTTGAGCGCGACCTCTTCGATCTCGCGGCCTTCGTACATCCTGAGCACCTGCGCGGCAGCGGGGCCGGTGGGCATCGCGGTGGCGGGAGGGGCAGGGGCTGCGGGTTTGGCCTCGGCTGGGGCCGATGCGGCGGCGGGGGCGGTGGTCGCGCCTTCGACATCGGCCTTGACGATCCGGCCATGCGGGCCGGAGCCCTTGATCCGGGCAAGGTCGAGGCCCTTGTCGGCGGCGATCCGCCGCGCGAGCGGCGAGGCGAAGATGCGGCTGCCATCGGCGGCCTGCGGCGCCGCAAGGGTGGCGGCGGCTGCGGCGGCGGGCGCCGCGGGGGCAGGGGCCTTTGCCTCGGCTTCGGACGCTTCGGCGGGGGCCGCGCCCTTGCCGATGTCGCCGGCGCTTTCGCCTTCTTCCAGAAGAACGGCGATGGGGGCGTTGACCTTCACGCCCTCGGTGCCTTCTTCTACAAGGATCTTGCCGATCACGCCTTCGTCGACGGCCTCGAATTCCATCGTGGCCTTGTCGGTCTCGATCTCGGCGAGGATGTCACCGGAGGCGACGGTGTCACCCTCTTTCACGAGCCATTTGGCGAGCGTCCCTTCCTCCATCGTGGGGGAGAGGGCGGGCATCAGGATTTCCGTGGGCATCGCTGGCTCTCCTTACCGGTAGGTGACTTGGCGGACGGCCGCGACCACTTCGGGGACCGAGGTCAGCGCGTGTTTCTCGAGGTTCGCGGCATAGGGCATCGGCACGTCCTTGCCGGTGCAGTTGATCACCGGCGCGTCAAGATGATCGAAGGCGTTCTGCATGATGTAGGCAGAGAGGTGGTTGCCGATCGAGCAGACCGGGAAGCCTTCCTCGACGGTCACGCAGCGGTTCGTCTTCATCACCGAGGCGATGACCGTGTCGTAATCGAGCGGGCGCAACGTGCGCAGGTCGATCACCTCGGCCTCGATCCCGTCCTTGGCCAGTTCCTCGGCGGCGGCGAGCGCGTAGGTCATGCCGATGCCGAAGCTGACGATGGTCACATCCGTGCCCTCGCGCCAGATCTTGGCCTTGCCGAAGGGGATGGTGAAATCCTCGAGGTCCGGCACCTCGAAGGAGCGGCCGTAGAGGATCTCGTTCTCGAGGAAGATCACCGGGTTGGGATCGCGGATCGCGGTCTTGAGCAGGCCCTTGGCGTCGGCGGCCGAATAGGGCTGCACCACCTTGAGGCCGGGGATCGAGGAATACCAGGCGGCGTAATCCTGGCTGTGCTGTGCACCCACGCGGGCGGCGGCACCGTTGGGGCCACGGAAGACCATGGGCGCGCCCATCTGGCCACCGGACATGTAGAGCGTCTTGGCCGCCGAGTTGACGATATGGTCCATCGCCTGCATGGCGAAGTTGAAGGTCATGAACTCGACGATGGGGCGCAGGCCGCCAAAGGCCGCGCCGACGCCGAGACCGGCGAAGCCGTGTTCGGTGATCGGCGTGTCGATCACGCGGCGCGCGCCGAATTCGTCGAGCAACCCTTGCGTCACCTTGTAGGCGCCCTGGTACTCGGCCACCTCCTCGCCCATGACGAAGACGGTATCGTCGCGGCGCATTTCCTCGGCCATGGCATCGCGGAGCGCTTCGCGCACGGTCTGGGTCTTCATCGCCGTGCCCTCGGGCCAGTCGGGGGTCTGGTCGGGCTTCGGCGTTGCCGCCTGCGCGGGGGTTGAGCCGTTGGCGGGGGCCGGGTCGGCCTTGCCCTCGGAGGTTTCCAGCGCGACGGGTGCGGGGGCGCTGGTGGCCTCGGGCGCGGACATGTCCTCGCACTCTTCGCCGATCACGGCGATGGGGGTGTTCACCTTCACGCCCTCGGTGCCTTCTTCTACAAGAAGTTTGCCGATCACGCCTTCATCCACGGCCTCGAATTCCATCGTGGCCTTGTCGGTCTCGATCTCGGCGATGATGTCGCCGGCCGAGACGGTGTCGCCTTCTTTAACCAGCCATTTGGCCAGCGTGCCCTCCTCCATCGTGGGGGAGAGGGCGGGCATCAGAATTTCGGTTGCCATGGTCTGTGTCCCCCCTCAGGCGTCCTGCGGCGCCGCATCGGCGTAGATGTCTGTCCAGAGCTCGTCGAGATGCGGCTCGGGGCTTTCCTTGGAAAACTCTGCGGCCTCGTTCACGATCTCCTTGATCTCCTTGTCGATCTTTTTCAGATCGTCCTCGGAGGCATGGCCGCCGGTCAGCAGCATCTGGCGCACGTGTTCGATGGCGTCGCGCTTCTCGCGCATTTCCTGCACCTCTTCGCGGGTGCGGTACTTCGCGGGGTCCGACATGGAATGGCCGCGGTAGCGGTAGGTCATGACCTCGAGAATGTAGGGGCCCTTGCCCGCGCGGCAGTGGGCCACGGCCTTTTCGCCGGCGGCCTTGACGGCCAGAACGTCCATGCCGTCGACGGCCTCGCCCGCGATGCCGTAGGCGGCGCCGCGTTCCCAGAAATCGGGGGATTTCGTGGCGCGCTTCACGCTGGTGCCCATCGCGTACTGGTTGTTCTCGATGACGAAGATGCAGGGCAGGTCCCACAGCTCGGCCATGTTGTAGGTTTCGGCCACCTGGCCCTGGTTGGCTGCGCCATCGCCGAAATAGGCAAAGGTCACGCGGTCGTTGCCAAGGTACTTGTCGGCGAAGGCGAGGCCCGCGCCGATCGGCACCTGGGCTGCGACGATGCCGTGGCCGCCGTAGAAATGCTTCTCTTTCGAGAACATGTGCATCGAGCCGCCCTTGCCCTTGGAGTAGCCCCCCTCGCGGCCCGTCAGCTCGGCCATGACGCCCCTGGGGTCCATCCCGCAGGCCAGCATGTGGCCGTGATCGCGGTAGGAGGTGACGCGCTTGTCGCCCTCTTCCGCCGCGGCCTCGAGGCCCACGACGACTGCCTCCTGGCCGATGTAGAGGTGACAGAAGCCGCCGATCAGGCCCATGCCGTAGAGCTGGCCGGCCTTTTCCTCGAACCGGCGGATCAGCAGCATCTCGCGGTAGAAATGCGTGAGCTCGTCGGCCGAGACATTGGGCGTCGCAGGGGCCGGCTTGGCCGCGGTCTTGCGTGGTGGCATCTCGGGTGTCCTCCCCGGTCACAGAGATAGTTTAACGTTGAACGATTCTGTAACAGACGCAACCGCGGATTGCACCGGGCAATCCTGACGCAGGGGGTTGCACGACATGCAAACCGGACGGGAGGCGCCGAGCCCCCCCTTCATCTTCCCCCAAATACGGATACCCGGCCCGCCATCCCGCCCAACCGCCGGTCCGCCGGGCGCAACCGCACCGCGTCTGCGGTGCCACCGCCGTCGCTGACGCAGGCGCGGCCCGCGCCGAGATGCGCGGCAAGCGCCCCTGTCGGCGGATGCGTGCGCCTGTGGCGCAGGCTCAGGGCAGGATCACCTCGTCGGCGCGGACATAGCCCAGCAGCGCGCGGGCCTGTTCGTCGAGCAGGTCGAGATCGAGGAAATCGTCGGACAGGCGCCGGGTCAGCACCTCCATCCGCGCCACATCGGCCTGCAGGGCGGCCAGCTGCAACTCAAGCCGCTCGGCCTCGGCCTCGATCTGGATGCGCTGGAACAGGCCGTAATTCCCCTGCACCGCGGTGAAGGTGAAATAGGCCCCGATGAACAGGAGCGCTATGGGAAGGATCATCCCGCCAAGCGATACGCTGCGCGCCATGTGCCGTGTCACTGCCTCGGTGTCTGTGGCCCTCTGCCGGGACCGTGTGGGCAGAATCGCACAACGATTCGCAAAAGGGAATCCCCTGTTTTCGCGCTCGATTCCCTTTTTCGGAAACAGATCGCCGAGGGGGGTGGGGTTGAAGCCGCGCCGGAGGTTACTTAGAATCATTCCAAACGCACAACCCAAGGCGAAAGGAAATCCAATGCCACGTCATCAATCCTCGATCGCGTCCCTGCAACAGGCCCTCTCGATGGAACTGACCGCCGTACAGCAATACCTGCTCCATGCCCATGTGCTCGACGACTGGGGGCTCGACAAGCTGGCCGCCAAGATGCGCGAGGAGATGCAGGAAGAGCTGGGCCATGCCGGTCAGTTCATCGACCGCATCCTCTATCTCGGAGGCACGCCCGAGGTGGTTCCCGCCAAGGCCCCTGTCAAGGCCGAGAGCCTGAAAGGGATGTTCGAAAGCGACCGCGCCGACGAGGAGGAGGCGATCGAGTTCTACACCTCCGCCGCCCGCGAGACCGGGGAGGCCGGCGATATCGGCAGCCGGGTGATGTTCGAGACCATCGCGCTGGACGAGGAGGGCCACTGGGGCTGGCTCGACCAGCAGCTTGGCCTGCTCGAGCGGATGGGCGAGCCAGCCTTCATGCAGGTCTATTTCACCGGCACTGCACCGGACGCGTAACGCGCGGGTCCGCGCGCGGCCTTGAGCGGCTGCGCGCGGTCCCCTGTGCCTCAGGTGATCGAGGCGGCGTGGATCGCGTCGATCGCCTCGGCCAGCGCGGCGTTGAACTCGGCATCCGATTGCTGCGCCGAAAGCCCCTCGGTCAGGCCGCGGCTGAAGCTCGCGATCATGCCGTGGTTCCGCGCCAGTTTCTGGCAGGCCTCGTCACGGCTGTAGCCGCCCGAAAGCGCCACCACCCGCAGCACGCGGGGATGCGCGATCAGCGGGGCATAGAGGTCGGGCCTGGTCGGGATGGTCAGCTTGAGCATGACCTGTTGCCCCTCGGGGATGGCATCCATGCCCTTGGTCAGTTCGGCCAGCAGGATCTCCTCGGCCTCGGCCTTGTCCTCGGCCCTGATGTCCACCTCCGGTTCGAGGATCGGGACGAGCCCCTTGGCCAGCACCTCGAAGCCGAGGTCGACCTGCTGCGCCACGATATTGGCGATGCCCGCGGCGTTGGCCGAGTGGATGACCGAGCGTTCCTTGGTGCCGAAGATGCCATGGGCGACGGCCCGGTCGAGCAGGTCCGAGAGGCCCGGGATGCCCTTCATCATCTGCACACCGCCGGCCTCGTCCTCCAGCCCCTTGTCGATCTTGAGGAAGGGGACGATGCGCTTGTCCTCCCAGAGGTAGCGGGCCGAGGGCTTGCCCCCGATCTCGCGGTCCATCGTCATCTCGAAGAGGATCGCGCCGATCACCTTGTCGCCGGTGAAGGCGGGCGAGGTGGCGATGCGCGACCGCATGGCATGGATAAGGTCGAACATCTCGGCCTCGGAGCCATACTGGTCCTCGTCGATGCCGTAGAGGCGCAGCGCCTTGGGCGTCGATCCCCCCGACTGGTCCAGCGCGGCGATGAAGCCCTGGCCGGTTTCCATCTGGGTTCTCATGGCGTCGTCGGGCATGCTCGCGCTCCTGCAGGGGTGGATCTCGTTCCTCTTTGGCAAAGCGGCGCGCGCCTGTCCATATTGGTGGCGTTAACAGTCGCTCAGCCCGACGCCTCCAGCGCCGCGACACCGGGCAGGGTCTTGCCCTCCATCCATTCGAGAAAGGCGCCGCCCGCGGTGGAGATATAGGTGAAGCGCTCGGCGACATGCGCCGTGTTCAGCGCCGAGACGGTGTCGCCGCCGCCCGCCACCGAGATCAGCCGCCCCCGGTCGGTGAGGTCCGCGGCCAGTTTCGCCGCCGCCACGGTGGCGCGGTCGAACGGCGTGATCTCGAAGGCGCCGAGGGGGCCGTTCCAGATCAGCGTCTTCGCGTCTTCGAAGGCGGCGGCGATGCGCGCGACCGTGTCGGCGCCCGCGTCGAGGATCATGCAATCGCCCGGCACGGCGGTGGCCGCGACGGTGGTATGCTCGGCGCCCTCGGCGAACTCGTGGGCCACGACCACGTCTGACGGCAGCAGGATCTCGCAGCCGGTGGCCTGCGCCTTGGCCATGATCTCGCGCGCTGTCCCGGCGAGGTCATGTTCGCAAAGCGACTTGCCCACGTCGAGACCGTCGGCTGCGAGGAAGGTGTTGGCCATGCCGCCGCCGATCACCAGCGTGTCGACCTTTTCCACGAGGTTCGACAAGAGGTCGAGCTTTGTCGAGATCTTGGCCCCGCCCACAACGGCCACAACGGGGCGCGCGGGATTTCCGAGCGCCGCCTCCAGCGCGGTCAGCTCGGCCTCCATCAGGCGGCCGGCGCAGGAGGGCAGGAGCCGCGCCACCCCCTCGGTCGAGGCATGCGCGCGGTGGGCTGCGGAAAAGGCGTCGTTGCAGTAGATGTCGGCGAGGTCGGCCAGATGTTGCGCCAGCGCCGGGTTGTTCTTTTCCTCGCCGGGATGAAAGCGGATGTTTTCCAGCAGCAACACCTCGCCCGTGCCCATCGCGGCGATGGCCTGCGTGGCATCGGCATCGGCGTCTGCGAAGATCACGCTCTGCCCCAGTGCGGCCTCGAGCGCGGGCAGTGTCACCCTCAGCGACATCTCCGGCACGACCTGCCCCTTGGGACGCCCGAAATGGGCCACCAGCACCGGCTTGCCGCCGCGGGCGAGGATGTCGCGGATCGTGGGCACGATGCGGCGGATGCGCGTGTCGTCGGTGACATGGCCGTCCTGCACCGGCACGTTGATGTCCACGCGGGTCAGGACGACCTTTCCGCCAAGGTCCATGTCGTCGAGGGTTTTCCAGGTCATCGCTTGGCCTCCGTCGGGTCGTTGCGGGGAGGGTGTAGCATGTGACCGGTGACAGGCCAGAGACTTCGATGCCTCCGGCGGCCGTATTTTCGGGAAGATGAAGGGGCGCGGACAATTCGAGTCAAATTGTGCTTCATCTTCCCATAAATACGGACATCCCGCCCTCGGTGGTCCCTTACAGGTGCTTGCCCATCTCGGCGGCGGTGTCGAGCATGCGGTTCGAGAAGCCCCATTCGTTGTCGTACCAGCTGAGGACGCGGCACATGTTGCCGTCCATCACCTTGGTCTGGTCGGTCGCGAAGATCGAGGAATGGGGGTCGTGGTTGAAATCCATCGAGACGAGCTTGTCGTCGGTCACGCCGAGGATGCCCTTGAGCGGGCCCGAGGCGGCGGCGGCATGGATCGCGGCGTTGATCTCGTCCGCGGTGGTGTCGCGTGCGGCTTCGAAGGTGAGGTCCACGACCGAGACATTGGGCGTGGGCACCCGGATCGCCACCCCGTCGAGCTTGCCCGCGAGATCGGGCAGCACGAGGCCCACGGCCTTGGCCGCGCCGGTCGAGGTGGGGATCATCGACATCGCCGCGGCGCGGGCGCGGTAGAGGTCCTTGTGCATCGTGTCGAGCGTGGGCTGGTCGCCGGTGTAGCTGTGGATTGTCGTCATGAAGCCGCGCTTGAGGCCGATCGCGTCGTGCAGCACATGGGCCACCGGCGCGAGGCAGTTGGTGGTGCAGGATGCGTTCGAGACGATGATGTCGTCGGGCCCCAGCGTCCCGTGGTTGACGCCGTAGACGATGGTCTTGTCGGCATCCTTGCCCGGCGCCGAGATCAGGACGCGGGAGGCGCCGTTGTCGAGATGGGCCTGGCAGGCCTCTTTCGAGGTGAAGATGCCGGTGCATTCCAGCACGATGTCGACATGGGACCAGGGCAGGTCGGCGGGGTTGCGGATCGCCGTCACCGCGATCGGACCGCGGCCGATGTCTATGGTGGTTTCGGTCGTCGTCACCTCGCCCGGAAATCGGCCATGGACGCTGTCGAAGCGCAACAGATGCGCGTTCGTCTCGACCGGGCCGAGATCGTTGATCGCGACCACCTCGATATCGGTGCGGCCCTGTTCGATCAGCGCGCGCAGCACGTTGCGCCCGATGCGTCCGAACCCGTTGATGGCGACTTTCACGGCCATGATGCTCTCCCGTCCCTTGGGGTCGATTGTGATGGGGCCAGCCTGCCACGGGTTTTGGCTCATGCAAAACGGCGCCGGGGCGGACAGGCCATGTTAGCGGTAACATCGCCTGTGTAACGGGGCTGCGGCGCGATGGGAAGGGGGGTCAGAGGCGGCCCGCGCTGATGATGCGTTGCAGGAAGGCGCGGGTCCGGTCCTCTTGCGGCGATTCGAAGATCTGCGCGGGCGGCCCCTCTTCGAGGATCATGCCGCCGTCGAGGAAGGCCACGCGGTCGGCGACCTCGCGGGCGAAGCCCATTTCATGGGTGACGATCATCATGGTCATCCCCTCGTCCTTGAGGCCGCGGATGATGGCCAGCACCTCGCCCACCAGTTCGGGGTCGAGCGCCGCCGTGATCTCGTCGAGCAGCAGCACGTCGGGGCGGGTCATCAGCGCGCGGGCGATGGCGACGCGCTGTTGCTGGCCGCCCGAGAGCTGCTCGGGGTAGGCCTGCGCGAAGCGGTCCATGGCGAAGCGGGCGAGCACTTCGCGGCCGCGCTCCTCGGCCTCGGCGCGGGGTGTGCCATGCACCTTGCGCGGGGCGAGCGTGATGTTGTCCAGCACGGTCATGTGCGGGAAGAGGTTGTAGGACTGAAAGACGATGCCCGCGCGGCGTTGCAGCCCGGTCTTGCCGAAGCGCGCGTCATCGACCGGCACGCCGTCCAGCCGGATCGTGCCGTAGTCGTGTTCCACCAGCCGGTTGACGCAGCGCAGGAGCGTGGATTTGCCGGACCCCGAGGCGCCGATCAGGCAAACGACCTCGTGCGGGTTGACCGTCAGGCTGACGCGGTCGAGCACCAGCTTGTCGCCGAAATACTTGGTGACTTCGTCGATCTCGATGCGCGGTGTCGTCATGCGGCCATCTGCAGGCGGCGCGCGCGGTCGCGGCGGGTGAGGTAATCGGCCAGCCGCGCCATCGGGATCGTGGCGAGCAGGAAGAGGCCCGCGGCGACGATCAGCGAGGAATAATTGAAGGTCGAGGCGGTGTAGATCTGCGCCTCGCGCACCGCGTCGCGCACGCCGATGACCGAGAGGAGGGCGACGTCTTTCTGGAGGGCGACAACGATGTTCATGAGGGCGGGGACGACGTTGCGCAGCGCTTGCGGCAGGATCGCATGGACCATGGTCTGCCATTCGCTGAGCCCCAGCGACTTGGCCGCGGCGCGCTGCCCCTCGTGGACCGCGTCGATGCCCGAGCGGTAGATCTCGGCCACGTAGGCGGAGTAGCTGAGCACCATGGCGACGCCGCCCCAGAAAAGGCCGGAGTTCGGCAGGCCCGGCAGGTTCAGCGCAGGCACGCCGAAGCCGAAGAGCAGGACGAGCAGCAGGACGGGGACGCCGCGGAAGATGTCGATGTAGAGGACCACCATCAGCCGGAAGGGCGCGAACCAGGGCGCCCGCAATGAGCGCAGAACGGCCAGCACCAGCGCCCAGGCGAGGATGCAGGCCAGCACCGTGAGCCAGACCTGTATGTTGACCCAGAAGCCTTGCAGCACGCGGGGGAAAGCCGCGACCATGGCGTCGGTATTGAAAAACTGCAGCTTGATGCGCGGCCATTGCTCGGCCGAGGTGATGACCCAGCCAAGCGCACCGAAGACGATCACCACGCTGATCGCCGACACCGCAGAGGGCAGCGCCGCCGCGCGCCAGTCGAAGCCTCGTTTCGGGGGCGGCGGCGGGGGACCCCGCCGCGCCTTGTCCGTGCTCATTCGGTGATGACGGGCAGGTCCGGGTCGGCCACCAGATAGGTGGCGACCAGCTCATCCACCACGCCGCGCTCGATCACGGCGGTCAGGGCCTCGTCCACCCAGTCGACCAGCGGGTTCTCGAACTCGAACAGCAGGCCATGGCCGCGGTCGTTTTCATCGGCGGGCAGCAGGGCCACGATGGAGGCGTCGGGCACCTGCACGGCGGTCACGAAAAGGGCCGTGGGCAGGGCGGCGAGCGTGGCGTCGATCTGGCCCGCCTGCATCGCCTGGAAGACGTCGACCTGTTCGTTGTAGATCGCCGCGTCCTCGATCCCGAGGACGTTGACGAGATAGTCGTTGTCGGTCGTGCCGATCACGGCGCCCCAGCGCAAGCCGCGCAGATCCTCGAAGCTGGTGGCGGTTTCGGCCGCCGTGCCGGGCAGGGCGATGACGGCCTTTTGCGGCTGGTAATAGACCTGGGAGAAGGTGACGATCTCGGCCCGTGCCTCGGTCACGGAAATCTGCTGGATGCCGAAATCATAGGGTTTCGCGCCGGGCGCGATGGCCTGGTCGAAGGTCTGGCCGACCCAGACCACCTGGTCGGGGGCAAAGCCCATCTCGGCGGCCAGCGCGTAGACGAGGCCGTTCTCGAAGCCTTCGCCGGAGGCCGGGTCGTTGTTGAGCATCCACGGCGGATAGACCGGATCGCCCGTGCCCACGGTCAGTTGGCCGGGCGTGTGCAGGCGCGGGTCCATCGGCGTGCGCTCCTGCGCGTGGGCGGCCAGCGGCAGCGTGGCCAGAAGGGCGGCGGCAAGCGCCAGCGTGGTGGCGCGCGCGGTCTCGAAAACGGCTGTCATCGGTCTTGTCCTTCCCTGTCGGTCGGCCCGTCACCGCGGGCTTCGGAGACGGAGAGTAGCGGTGGCCCCGCCGGGCCGCAATTCCCGGCGCTTCGGAAACCGGGCGTTTGCCGGGCAGATGCCGCGAAAACGGGCACTGCGCGGGGCGCCTACCGCCAGAAGGCGAGCCAGTTCAGCAGGTCGGTGAAGCGGCGGGCGAGCGACAGCGACAGGTCCCATCCGAAGACGATGGCATCGACCGCGAGAAAGCCCGCGATGCAGATGCCCAGGAAGATCGCCAGCCCGTTGGTCATGCCTGCCCTTTCCATTGCGCGGCGCGACCCTGCCATGGGCGCGCGGGCAGGCAAAGATGGATTCGCGCCGAAACGACGACGGCCCGCCATGGGGCGGGCCGTTCATGGATGCACCGGGGCGCTGCTCAGTGCAGCAGACGCCCCATCGCGGCCGAGACATCGGCCATGCGCGCGGAAAAGCCCCATTCGTTGTCATACCACGCCAGCACCCGCACGGTGCGGCCGCCGACGACCTTGGTCTGGTCGGGGGCGAAGATCGACGAATAGGTGGTGTGGTTGAAGTCGATGGAGACCTTGGGCTCGGGGTCGTAGGAAAGCACCGAGCGCATGTGCCCCTCCGCGGCCTCGCGGATGACCTCGTTCACGTCCTCGACGGTGACGTCGCGGCCCGCCTCGAAGGTCAGGTCGACGGCCGAGACGTTGGGCGTGGGCACGCGCAGCGATGTGCCGTCGAGGCGGCCTTCCAGTTCGGGCAGCACCTCTTTCAGGGCCTTGGCGGCCCCGGTCGAGGTGGGGATCATCGCCATGGCCGCGGCGCGGGCGCGGTAGAGGTCCTTGTGGCGGCGGTCGAGCGTGGGCTGGTCGCCGGTGTAGCTGTGGATCGTGGTCATGATCCCGCGCTCGATCCCGATGGCGTCGTTCAGCACCTTGGCGAGCGGTGCCAGGCAATTGGTGGTGCAGGAGCCGTTCGAGACGACATGGTGCGTGTCGAGCAATTCGCGGTGGTTCACGCCGTAGACGATGGTCTTGTCGGCGTTTTTCGCCGGTGCCGAGACCAGCACGCGCTTGGCGCCGCGGGTCAGGTGGACGGCGGCCGCATCGCGGCTGTTGAACTTGCCGGTGCATTCGAGGACGACATCGCATCCCTCCCAGTCGAGCTCCTGCGGGTCGTAGGTCGAGAAGACCTTCATCGGCCCGCGCCCGAGGTCCATCGTGTCGCCCTTGACGCGCACCTCGCCGGGGAAGCGGCCATGGACGCTGTCGTATTTCAGCAGGTGGGCGTTGGTCTCGATCGGGCCGGTGGCGTTGATCTTGACGACCTGGACGTCGTTGCGCGCGGCCTCGGTGATATGGGCGAGCGTGCAGCGCCCGATGCGGCCGAACCCGTTGATGCCGAGTGTGATCGTCATGGAAAACCCTTTCGTCCGTTCGCGCCCGTCCATGCCGCGATAGCGAAAGGGGGCACACCCGCCAAGGTGGAATCCAAGATCTTTCCGCATGTTAGCGTAACCGTTAGCGGAAACATCGGGGGTTTGCGCTAACACTTGCCGCGCGGACCATGGTCGCTAGGATCGGGCAGGACAGCGGCGGGGCGGAGCGGGGCACCACATGGCAAGCGGTCTTCTGGCACTTCTCGACGATGTCGCGGCCATCGCCAAGGTGGCGGCGGCCTCGGTCGATGACGTGATCGGGCAGGCGACCAAGGCGGGCGCCAAGGCCGCGGGCGCGGTGATCGACGATGCGGCGGTGACGCCGAAATACGTGCATGGGTTCGATGCCAGCCGCGAGTTGCCGATCGTGTGGAAGATCGCCAAGGGGTCGGTCTTCAACAAGGTGGTCATCCTGCTGCCTGCGGCGCTGCTGCTCTCGGCCTTCGCGCCATGGGCCATCGCACCCTTGCTGATGCTTGGGGGGCTGTATCTCTGTTACGAGGGGGCCGAGAAGGTCTGGCACTGGCTGAACCCGCCCGCAGATCACGACACGCCCGAGGACGAAAAGATCGTCGATGCCGCCCATCTGGAGGAGCAGAAGGTGCGCGGCGCGATCAAGACGGATTTCATCCTGTCCGCCGAGATCATGACCATCGCACTGGCCGCGCTGGAGACGGACTCGATCTGGTTCGAGGCCGCCGCGCTGCTGGTCGTGGGGCTGGCCATCACCGCGCTGGTCTACGGGTCGGTCGCGCTGATCGTGAAGGCCGACGACATCGGGCTGCACCTGGCCCGCGAGGGGCGCAGCGGCCCGGGCCGTGCGGCGGGGCGGGGCATCGTGCGGGGGATGCCGCATTTCCTGCGGGCGCTGATGGTGGTGGGCACGGCGGCGATGCTGTGGGTGGGCGGTGCGATCATCACCCACGCGCTGGCCGAGATGGGCTGGCACGGGCCCGAGGATGTCGTGCACACCATCGCCCATGCCTTCGCGGCGTTCGGACGTGTCGCCGAATGGCTGGCCGGCGCGACGCTGCATGGCGCGCTGGGTGTCGCGCTGGGTGCGGTGCTGATCTCGGTGGTCCGTCGGGTGGTGGGCGCGCGCGCGGAGAGCCACGCCCCGTGAGGCGGCAACGCGGGGCTGCATCGTTAACGTCGAATTAACCGTTTCGGGTGCAAGCTCGCGTCGCGCGGCACCTCGCCCCCCAGCTTCGTGCCGCGAGCGGAGACACTCCCGGCCGGCCCGTCCGGTCGGGGGTTGTCCGCGGCCGGCGTGACGCGCGGCCCTTTTCAAACTGCGCGCGGTCGCCTAAGCAGCGTCTTGCATCCGACCCTGACATCGACACCGGCCCCGCTGTGTGCCGGAGACGCGAGAAGACCACCGACCTTGATCCAGACCCTCACCACCACCGACGCGCTCGCCGCCTATTGCGCCCGCGCCGCCGATGCCCCCTATGTCACCGTCGACACGGAGTTCCTGCGCGAACGGACCTATTTCGCGCAGCTCTGCCTTGTGCAGCTGGCCCTGCCGGGCACGGATGACGCCGACGCGGTCTTGGTCGATCCGCTGGCCGAGACGCTGTCGCTCGATCCGCTTTACGAGCTGTTCGAGCGGCGTGACGTGATCAAGGTGTTCCACGCCGCGCGGCAGGACCTGGAGATCTTCCATGTCGAGGGCGGGCTGGTGCCCGCGCCCTTGTTCGACACTCAGGTGGCGGCCATGGTCTGCGGCTTCGGCGACCAGGTCGGCTACGAGACGCTGGTGCGCAAGATCGCCCGCGCGCCGCTCGACAAATCCTCGCGCTTCACCGACTGGTCGCGCCGCCCGTTGTCGGATGCGCAGAAGACCTACGCGCTGGCCGATGTCACCCATCTGCGCCAGATCTACGAGTATCTCGCCGCCGAGCTGGCGCGCACCGGCCGCACCCATTGGCTGGAAGAGGAATTGTCCTCCCTGACCAATGCCGAGGCCTATGTCGTCGATCCGGGCGAGGCGTGGAAGCGGCTGAAGCTGCGCACGAATTCCGGCAAGACGCTGGCCATCGCCCGCGAACTGGCCGCCTTCCGCGAGACCTATGCCCAGACGAAGAACGTCCCGCGCAATCGCGTGATCAAGGATGACGCGCTGATGGAGCTGGCCTCGACCAAGCCGAAATCGGTGGCCGATCTGGCCAAGTCGCGCCTGTTGCTGCGCGATGCGCGCAAGGGCGACATCGCCGAGGGGCTGGTCGCCGCCGTCCGGCGCGGGCAGGAGATGCCTGCCGACCAGCACCCGAGGCCCGAACAGGGGCGCGACCGGTCCGAGATGAACGCGGCGCTCGCCGACCTGTTGCGCGTGTTGCTGAAGGCCAAGGCCGAAGAGGCGGGCGTGGCGGCCAAGCTGATCGCGTCCTCCTCCGATCTCGACGACATCGCCTGCGGGGCGCATGACGGGATCTGGGCCACCGGATGGCGGCGCGAGGTCTTCGGCGAGGATGCGCTGCGCCTTCTGCGCGGCGAGGTGGCGCTGTCGGCCGAGGGCGAGAAGGTGAAGATCGTCCCGGTCTGAGCGGTGGTTCCGTCAGCGGCGGCTGACCGAGCGGCGGTTCTGCGCGGCGATCACGGTGATCGTGCGGATGCCGCGCAGGTCGAAATTGCTCAGCTGGGTGCCGGTGATCACCTCGCGCGATTGCGGGGTGCTGACGCGGTTGGGCTGCAGCGGCGGGAAGACGCGGAATTCGTAGACGATGGCGGTCTCGGTGCGCTCGACCTCGACGAGGTCGGCCTCCCAGAACCCCTGCGTGGGCGGCAGGCCCGTTGCGCGGATGATGGCGCCCTGCGGCACCGGCTCGACGGCGAGGTCCACCACCTCGGACACGAGGCCGCGCAGGTCGTCCGGGGTCGCCGCCTCGGTGACCTCGACCCGTGTCTCGCGGTCGCCGCCGAACCAGTTGAACGGGTTGAGCCTGCTGTTGCCGCAAGCCGCGAGGCCGGTCACGAGGGCAAGGGCAAGAAGGGCGCGCAGCATCGGGTCTCTCCGTCGGGGTCTTCCGCCTCTTGCGTAGCGCACCGCGCGGGCGAAGGAAAGCGGGCACTGGACGTCGCGGCGCCCGGCGCCTAGGTCAGGCGCAGGGACGCAACAGACCGAGGACGACACGACATGGCCAGCCCTGCCTTCGAAGAGATCGCCGAAACCTTCGAGTTTCTCGACGACTGGGAGGAGCGCTATCGCCATGTCATCGAACTGGGAAAGGCGATGGACCCGCTGGAGGACGCGGTGAAGGTGCCTGCCACCAAGGTGGACGGTTGCGCCAGCCAGGTCTGGATCCTGCCGCAGATCGCGGGCGAGGGCGCGGGTGCCACGTTTCATTTCCGCGGCGACAGCGATGCGATGATCGTGCGCGGGCTGATCGCGGTGCTGCACGCGCTCTATGATGGCTTGAGTGTGGGCGAGGTGCTGAAGGTCGACGCGGGCGGCGAACTGGCGCGGCTGGGGCTGAACGATCACCTCTCCTCGCAACGCTCGAACGGTCTGCGCGCAATGGTCGAGCGCATCCGCCTGCTCGCCGCCGAGCGCGCGGCGGCCTGAGGGCGCGGCCAGCCTTTTGCAAAAGGCTGAGAAGGCCCTTGCAAGGGCCTTTTCACGTCCTTGCAAGGACGTGAGCAAGAGCCTTGCAAGGCTCTTGTCGGCGCTCAGAGAGACCGAAGCGCGACCTCGAGGTCGCCATATCCCGTGAAGCGGCGTTCGAAATCCAGACCCAGGAAATCCGCGCAGGCGCGGGCCTTTTCGGTCAGGTCCGGGTCGTCGGTCTGGGCCTGGTAGACCAGCGTGGTGTAATTGCCGAAATACATGTCGCGCAGCTGCGGGTGGCGGTCCAGGCCAAGGGGCCGTGTCACGAAGGCGTCGAATTGCCGGACGAGGAAATCGGTGAGGTAGAAGGCCGTGATCTCGTCGCGGGCGGCGAAGCGCGCGGTGCCCTCGAAGAAGCTGTAGCAATGGGGGCCTTCGAGCATGCCGACGCCCAGCCGTTCGCAGGTGGCCTGCAAGAGCCCGCCCGTTCCGCAATCGGCGTAAAGGACAAAGACCTGCGCGTAGTCGCCGCGTCGTGCCGTCACGGCCTCCTCGACGGCGGCGGGGATCTTCTCGGGGTGGTTGTGCAGGATCGCGGGCAGGCAATGCAGGTCGAGATGGGTCCAGCCATTCGCCGCCTTCAGGTCCAGAACCTCGCGCGCCAGCGCGCCGCAGCCGATGAGCAGGACGCGCCCGCGCCCCTCGGGCGACAGGCCGGTCTCGGTCAGGGTCTGGTCGTCGAGGCGCGTCATGCCCGGATCATGGCGCAGGGGGCGCGCGGCGGGAAGCCCTGCGCGCGGCATATCGCGGTCCGAGAACGGCAAGGGCGAGGCCGGCCAGAACGGTCAGCCCCGCAAACGCCTCGGCCGCGGTCACCCGTTCACCCAGCACCAGCGCCGCCGTGGCCAGTCCCACCACGGGGATCAGCAGGGCGAAGGGGGTGACCAGCGCCGCGGGATGGCGCGAGAGCAGCGTGCCCCAGATCGAGTAGCCCAGCACGGTCGAGATCAGTGCGACATAGATCACCGAGGCCCAGCCCGCGAAGCTGAGGCCGGTGATCGCGCCCAAGGGGTCCGCGGTCTCGGTCATCAGCGACAGGCCCAGCATCGGCAGGGGCGGCACGAGGCTCGCCCAGAGAAACAGCGCCAGCATGTCGACACCGGGCAGGCGGCGCAGGACGAGGTTGCCGCAGGCCCAGCACAGCGCGCCACACAGCAGCAGGCCCAGCCCGATCACCGTGACATTGCCGCCCGAGGCCAGCCCGAACCCCGCCAATCCGCAGGCCGCAAGGCCGACGCCCAGCGCCTGCAGCCAGGTGATGCGCTCGCCATAGACCAGCCAGGCCAGCAGGATCGTCAGCGGTGCCTGGCTTTGCAGGATGAGCGAGGCGAGGCCCGCGGTCACGTCGGCCTGCAGCGCCGAGAAGAGAAACGCGAACTGGCCCGTGTTGATCAATGCGCCCACCGCGAGGATCGCGGGCCAGGGCGCGGGGCGCGGGAAGAAGGGGATGAGCGGCAGCAGGATGGCGAAGCGCAGGGCCACGAAGAGAAGCGGCGGAAGCTCGTCGAGGGCGAGTTTCATGGCGCTGAAGTTCGATCCCCAGGCGAGGATCACGAGCGCCACGAGGGCGAGGTCGCGGGGCGGCATCATGATGCGCGGGTCGCCCGCGCGACCGGCCGGCGGCTCGGCAGGAGCGGGGCAGGGCCAGGGGTGGGGGTGTCGCGCGTCATCCCCCGGAGCAAACGCCGCCGGGCGGCAAAGCGCAAGGGCCGCTCAGTCGAGGCGGTGCGAGAACATCGCGAGCCGCGTGCCCGTGCGGCTCCAGCGAAGGCTCTGCCAGAAGGCCTCGGCCTCGTCGCTGGGGTCGGCCACGACCCAGATGTCGGTGCAGCCCTGCCGCCGGGCGTGGTCCGCGCAGGTCATCACCAGCCGCGTGCCGATGCCCTGCCTGCGCCACGGGCCCGCGACGCCGATCTCGTTGATCCACCACTGTGGCGGCTTGTCGGGGTGGTGATGGACCACGCCCGAGCACTGGCCCACCATCATGTCGCGCTCGACCGCGACGGCAATGTGCAGATGCGGGGCGGCAAGGAACTCGTCGGTCAGCATCGGGTCGGGGGGCGCATCGAACACGTCCTCGTGGACCCGGTTGAACAAGCCTGCGTCGATGCGGCGGGCGATGAAGACGGAAACGGCCATGCGCGTCCCATAGCGCGGAAAGGCGAACCGGCCCAGCCTGTTGTGGCCGGGCCGGTTCAGGGAGCCGGGATGGTGTCGCGCCTCAGGCGCGGGCGGCCATCTGGTTGTGCTTGCGCAGGACGAATTCCTTGGCCGTCTCCACCGCCACGGCGGCGTCGCGGCAATAGGCGTCGGCGCCGATGGCGCGGCCGAATTCCTCGTTCAGGGGGGCGCCGCCCACCAGCACGATGTAATCGTCGCGGATGCCCTTTTCCTTCAGCGTGTCGATGACGACCTTCATGTAGGGCATCGTCGTGGTCAGCAGCGCCGACATTCCGAGGATGTCGGGCCCCTCGGTCTCGAGCGCCTCGAGATAGGCCTCGACGGCGTTGTTGATGCCGAGGTCCACGACCTCGAAGCCCGCGCCCTCCATCATCATCGACACGAGGTTCTTGCCGATGTCATGGATGTCGCCCTTGACCGTGCCGATCACCATCTTGCCGATGCGCGGCGCGCCGGTTTCCACCAGCAGCGGCTTGAGGATGGCCATGCCGCCCTTCATCGCGTTGGCGGCCATCAGCACCTCGGGCACGAAGAGGATACCGTCGCGGAAGTCGTTGCCGACGATGGTCATGCCGCCGACAAGCGCCTTGGTCAGGATGTCGTAAGGCGTCCAGCCGCGCTCGAGCAGGATGTTGACGCCTTCCTCGATCTCTTCCTTGAGACCATCGTAGAGGTCGTCGAACATCTGGCTGACAAGCTCGTCGTCGTCGAGCTCGGAAAGGATGATATCTTCTTCATCCGACATGGGCGCGTCTCCTGTCTTCTGGCCCCGCGCGATGCGCGTCTGGCTCGGTTGGTAGTGGAATTCCGGTTCGGCGAATGCCGAATTGCGACATGGCCCGCGCGCGGCGCGACCCGGGCTTGTCGATGTTCCCGTTTGATTCTAGTTTTGCGCCATGCCGCCGTCGACGCCTTCTCATTCTTCGGCCCGCGCCCGAGGGCGCGCCGCCACCACGAACGCCGCCGGGCGGTTCGAGCGCTTCGCGCGCGAGGCCGAACCCGATGGCTGGGACCGCGACGAGGACCTGCCGCCCCTGCGCACCGAGGTGAGCGAGGAGCGGCCGCGCCGCGTGATCACGCGCAACCGCTCGCCCGACATCAGCTTCGACCGGTCCATCAACCCCTACCGGGGCTGCGAGCATGGCTGCATCTACTGTTTCGCGCGGCCCTCTCATGCCTATCTCGGCCTGTCGCCCGGCCTCGATTTCGAGACCCGCCTTGTGGCCCGCCCCGACGCGCCGCGCCTGCTGGAGGCGGAGCTGCGCCGAACGGGTCATGTGCCTGATACCATTGCGATCGGCACCAATACCGACCCCTACCAGCCGATCGAGCGGGACCGCCGGATCATGCGCGGGCTGCTGGAGGTGCTGCAGGCCTTCCGCCACCCGGTGGGCGTGGTGACCAAGGGCAGCCTCGTGACCCGCGACGCCGATATCCTGGGGGAAATGGGGCAGGCGGGGCTGGCGCGGGTGGGGATCTCGGTCACCACGCTGGACGCGGGGCTGAGCCGCAAGATGGAGCCGCGCTGCCCCGGCCCGGCGCGCCGGTTGCAGATGATCGAGGCGCTGGCGCGGGCGGGCTGCCCGGTGCGGGTGATGGTCTCGCCTCTCGTGCCGGGGCTGACCGATCACGAGCTTGAGGCGATCCTGACGGCTGCACGCGACGCGGGCGCGGTTGCGGCCTCGACCATTCCGCTGCGCCTGCCGCGCGAGGTGGCGGCGCTGTGGCGGGACTGGCTGGCCGAGCGGTATCCCGACCGCGTGGGCCGCGTGATGTCCAAGGTCCGCGACATGCATGGCGGCCGCGATTATGACCCCGAATGGGGTCGCCGGATGCGGGGAGAAGGCGTGTGGGCCGACCTGATCCGGCAACGGTTCCGCCGTGCGATCCACGCGCTGGGGCTGGTGGAGCGGATGCCGCCCCTGCGGACGGACCTGTTCGCGCCGCCGCCCCGGGCGGGGGATCAACTCGACCTGTTCTGAGCGACGCGGCGCGAGAATTTTGCAAAATTCTCGCCACGCCCTTGCAAGGGCGTGTGCCAGAGCCTTGCAAGGCTCTGGCCAGTTTCTTGCAAGAAACCGGCGCGCGTCAGTCGAGCATGCGGAGCGGTTCCGCGTTGCAGAACACCACCACCTGCCCGCCGTTGACCACGCCGCGGTAGCCGCGCCGCTGCAGTTCCGCGCGGAAGCGCGGCCAGCCGACGATCCGCTCGACATCGCGCGCCTTGCGCCGCACCACGCCGCCGCGTATCGCGGCCCCGGACGAGAACATGTGATGAAGCCAGCGGTCGGGGTCGACACTCGGCGGATTGGGCGGGGCGATGGAAAAGAGATCGGGCATGGCCGCCAGCCTGCCGCAAGATCGGTTAACCTCGCCCTAACAGAGAGGAGATCGGGATGGATTGGGACAGCCGTTTCGCGGGCGAGGATTACCTGTTCGGACGGGCGCCCGCGGCCTTCCTCGTCGCCCAGGGGCATCGCATCCCGGCAGGCTCGCGCGTCCTGTCCGTCGCAGATGGCGAGGGGCGCAATGCCGTCCACCTCGCGCGGCTGGGCCACGAGGTGACGGCCTTCGACCTCAGCCCCAATGCCATCGCCAAGGCCCGCACGCTTGCCGCCGAGGCGGGCGTCGATGTCGATTTCCGGGTCTCGAGGCTGGAGGATTGGGACTGGTCCGCACCGGTCGATGCGCTGGTCGCGATCTTCATCCAGTTCCTGCCGCCCGAGGCCCGCGAGCCGGCCTTTGCCCGCTTCGCCGGGGCGGTGCGGCCCGGCGGTCTGATCCTGCTCCACGGCTATGCGCCACGGCAGGTGGGCTATGGCACGGGGGGGCCGAAGGCGGTCGAGAACATGTACACCGAGGGCATGCTTTCCCGCGCCTTCACGGGATGGGAAGTGCTGCACAGCGCCGATTACGACGCCGAGATCGACGAGGGCACGGGCCATTCGGGCCGCTCCGCGCTGGTCGATTTCGTCGCGCGCAAGCCGGGCCATTAGCCTTTGGCGCGGCGCCGGCTGGTGCGCTCGCGCTTGGGTCCCTTGTCGTCGGTGCCGTCCGAGCCCGAGGAGAAGCCGCCGAGCGCCTCGGCGATCTGGTCGAGCGTCGGCGCAGCCCCGCGCGGCGTCTCTTCCAGCGCCTTGCGCATGGCGCGCAGGTGCTCGGGCGTGGTGCCGCAGCAGCCGCCGATGATCGTGGCGCCCGCGTCGCGGGCCATCACGGCATAGCGGCCCATCAGCTCGGGCGTGCCGTCATAGTGGATATGGCCGTCGTGATATTTGGGGATGCCCGCGTTGCCCTTGGCGATCACCGGCCGTTCCGAGCCCGCGGCGCGGAAGCCCAGCACGGTGCGCAGCAGGTCCGAGGCCCCCACGCCGCAATTCGCGCCATAGGCCAGCGGCGCATGGTCGAGTTTCTCGACCATTTCCGCCATGCCCGCCGAGGTCAGGCCCATCATCGTGCGCCCCGCGGTGTCGAAGCTCATCGTGCCGCACCAGTCCATGCCGGCCATCGCGCAGGCCTGGGCCGCGGCGGCATATTCCTCGGGCGCGCTGATCGTCTCGACCCAGAGCACGTCGGCGCCGCCGTCGCGCAGCCCCTCGGCCTGTTCGTGGAACATCTCGACGGCGGCCTCGTGGGTGAGCGGGCCCATCGGGGCCATGATCTCGCCCGTCGGGCCCATCGAGCCCGCGACGATGACGCGGCGCCCCGAGGCGTCGGCCACCTCGCGCCCGATCTCGGCGGCGAGCTTGTTCAACTCGTAGGCGCGGTCCTGCGCGTTGTGCAGCTTCAGCCGCGAGCGGGCGCCGCCGAAGGAATTCGTCAGGAAGATGTCCGAGCCCGCATCGACCGCCCCCTTGTAGAGCGCCGTGATCCGGTCGGGGTGGTCGGCGTTCCACAACTCCGGGGCATCGCCCGATTGCAGCCCCATGTTGAACAGCGTCGTGCCGGTCGCGCCATCGGCCATCAGCCAGTCGCGGGTCTGCAAAAGCTCGGCAAGCGGATTGGGCATCGGGGTCTCCGTCGGATCAGGGCGCGCAAGGCTGACTTGGCGGTTTCGACGGATATGAGCAAGGCGCAAATTTTGCATGAAGATCATGAGCAGGGCTCATGGCCAGAACGCGAACGGCCCCGCCTCCAGGCAGGGCCGCAGCAGGTGCCGCGGTGGCGGTGTCTGTCAGTTTTCCGAGACCAGCTGCCCCTTGGCCACGGCCAGCAGTTCGTCGTATTTCCTGCGCACCTCGGCCTCGGCCACCCGGTCGCCGAGATCGCCCATCACCTTGCGCATCACGTCCTCGTGGCCGGCTTCCTCGAAATCGGCTTTCACGACCTCTTTCGCGTAGGCCTCGGCCTCCTCCTCCGATTTGCCGAGGATATCGGCCACCCACAGACCCATCAGCTTGTTGCGCCGCGCCTCGGCGCGGAACTGCATTTCCTGGTCGTGGGCGAACTTGTTCTCGAACGCGTTCTCGCGGTCGTCGAAGGTGGTCATCGGGCTCTCCATCTTCCAATTGGCCTGTTGCGCGTCAGCTTACGGCCCGACGTCGACCGGCTGCAAGCGCAGATGCCCCGCCTCGCTTGCGACACAGCGCGCTTTGCCCTATAGGCGCGTCAGGTTAAGGGCGCGTAATCGCGCGCAGCCCGCGAGACAATTCCAGGAAGACATCCATGGCACGCCGCAAGAAGGTCTACGAAGGCAAGGCCAAGATCCTCTATGAAGGCCCCGAGCCCGGCACGCTGGTGCAATACTTCAAGGACGATGCCACCGCCTTCAACGCGGAAAAGCGCGCGACGGTCGAGGGCAAGGGCGTGCTGAACAACCGCCTGTCGGAATTCTTCATGACCGGTCTGAACTCGGTGGGTGTGCCCACGCATTTCATCCGTCGTCTGAACATGCGCGAGCAGCTGATCCGCGCGGTCGAGATCATCCCGCTGGAAGTGGTGGTGCGCAATGTCGCTGCGGGCTCCATCTCCAAGCGGCTCGGCATCGAGGAGGGCACGCCCCTGCCGCGGCCGATCGTCGAGTTCTACTTCAAGAACGACGAGCTGGGCGATCCGCTTGTCAGCGAGGAACATATCATCGCCTTCGGCTGGGCCGCGCAGCAGGACCTCGACGACATGGTCAGCCTCGCATTGCGGGTGAACGATTTCCTGTCGGGACTGATGCTGGGCGTCGGCATCCGGCTGGTGGATTTCAAGATCGAGATCGGGCGGATCTGGGATGGCGACTACATGCGCCTCATCGTGGCCGACGAGATCAGCCCGGATTCGTGTCGGCTGTGGGATATCGAGACGGGCACGAGGCTCGACAAGGACGTGTTCCGCCGTGATCTGGGCAATCTCGCCGATGCCTATACCGAGGTCGCCCGCCGCCTCGGCGTGATGCCCCAGCGCGAGACGGGCACGACGAAGCCGACACTCATCAACTGAGGCGCAGCGCCCTTGGCGGGCGTCGCGTCCGTATTTATTGGAAGATGAAGGGAAATGCCGCGATGAAGGCCACCGTGACCGTGATGCTGAAGCAGGGCGTGCTCGACCCGCAGGGCGAGGCGGTGAAATCGGCGCTGGGCGCCATGGGGTTCACGGGTGTCGAAGGTGCCAGGCAAGGCAAGGTGATCGAGCTGGACCTTGCGGAGGGCACGACCGAGGCGGAGGTCACCGCGATGTGCGAGAAGCTGCTGGCCAATACCGTGATCGAGAGCTACCGGATCGAGCTGGCCTGACGCCAGCGTGCTTTACGGGCTTCGGGACTGATGGCAGCCTGATGGCATTTGAAGAATGCTATTCAGGATGGACCCATGGCACGCAGCGGCATTTTCGCCTGGCTGACCGTTCGCATCATGATGCGCGACGCGCGACGGAATGAAGGTATCCTTGAAGAGATGACGGAGGCCGCAGGCAGGCCTCCGACGCCCGGCGAGGCCTTCCGCGAGGTGTTGCGGCGGCAGTATCTCTGGACCGATGCGCAGGGCGGGCGCCATGTTGGCTGGCGGGTGTGGCTGTTCCTTTGGCTGTTCCCGGCGCTTTTCGCCGGGGCGACCCTGCTTCTGGGCGGTGTCGCGCTGGTCCAGACCCTGGGATGGGAGCGGGGCGAGGCCCATGTCCGGCAGGTCTACGCCTGGGAAGGGGAGACGCCCTTCGACCGCGGCGTGATGCAGTATGCGCCGGTGCTGTGCTATGTCTGGACCGATGGGGCCGAGACCTGCGCCACCCCCGGACAGCGCCACCGCGACTGGAATTTCGAGGTCGGGTCGCGTCACGCGGTGCTCTTTGATCCGGGCCAGCGCGGGCAGGTGCGGCTGGCGGAGGCGGGACAGCAGCGGATGTTGCCCATGGCGATCGGCGGGATCGGTCTTGGCACCGCGCTGATAGCGCTTTATGGCCATGTCAGGCTGCGCCGCTGGCAAAGGGGCGGGGCCGTGACCCCATCCTGAGAGGGACCTGTCAGATGCGTGCTGCCGTTCTCGTCTTCCCCGGCTCCAACTGCGACCGCGATCTTGCCGTGGCCTTCCGCGCGGCGGGGTTCGAGGTGGACATGGTCTGGCACAAGGACGGCGACCTGCCCGCGGGCACCGATATCGTGGGCGTGCCGGGCGGGTTTTCCTACGGCGACTACCTGCGCTGCGGGGCGATCGCGGCGCAATCGCCGATCATGCGGGCGGTGGCGCGCCATGCCGGGGCGGGGGGGTATGTGCTGGGCATCTGCAACGGGTTCCAGGTGCTGTGCGAGACGCGGCTGCTGCCTGGTGCGCTGATGCGCAACGCGGGGCTGAAATTCGTCTGCCGGATGCAGGCGCTGAGGGTCGAGACCGCCGACAGCGCCTTTACCGCCGGCTATGCCGCCGGGCAGGAAATCAGCCTGCCGGTCGCCCATCACGACGGCAATTACGTCACCGACCCCGAGACGCTGGCGATGCTGAGGGGCGAAGACCGGGTCGCCCTGCGCTATCTCGGCAACCCCAATGGCGCGGTCGACGACATCGCCGGCGTGCTCAGCGCCAACCGCCGGGTCCTGGGCCTGATGCCGCACCCCGAGCGGGTGATCGACGCGGCGCAGGGCGGCACCGACGGCATGGCGATGTTCCGGGGGCTTGCCGAGGCGCTTGTGGCGGCCTGACACCCGTGCCGCCTTGAGCGAGACGCCCCGCGCACCTACCATGGCGCGCATGAGCCTGATCGAGAGCCAGTCCGCAACGGACATCGCGCAACGTCGCCGCACGTGGATCCTGCGCGGTCTGCTGATCGCGTTCATCGCCGCCGCGGTCGCGGTGATCTGGGTATCGAACATCTGGCTGACGCAACGGTTCACCGAAACCACGCGCAACGGCGCCGAATTGCGGCTTGCGATCTATTCGGGCACCATCCAGTCCGAGTTGCAGCGCCATTCGGTCGTGCCGCTGCTGCTGTCACGAGATCCGGTGCTGATCCGGTCGCTGGAGCAGAACAGCTTTACCGATACCTCGCAGCGCCTGATCTCCTATGTCGACGAGATCGGCGCGGCCTCGCTCGTGTTGCTGGACCGCGAGGGGCGGATCGTTGCGGCCACCGACCGGGAACGGCTTGGCCAGAGCCGCAGCGCCGACCCGTTCTTCGTGCAGGCCGCGCGCTCGCCCGATACCGTCTTTACCGCGAACGAACCCGAGACGGGCCGGTTCGATTTCACCTTTTCGCGCGCGGTGCGGACCGGCGACAATCGCATGCTGGGGGTGATCCTCGTCGAGGTCGACCTTGCCCGCATCGTGGACCGATGGCGCGGCACGTCCGAGGCCGTGTTCCTGACCAACAGCCAGGGCGACATCATCTTGTCGACCGAGCCGCGCTGGCGGGGCCGCACGGAGGTCGAGGCCTTGGCGCTGCGCGCGCCGCAAAACGCGATCCAGCGTGCGATCGAGGCGACGGGCGATTTCGCCTTCGGCGAGCGACGGCCCGATTTCTTCGGAGCCGAGACGATCCGGCTCGAAAACCGCATCCCGTTCCGTGGCTGGCGCATCGTGAGCTACACCGCCTACACCTCGGTGCGCGAGCGGGTGAACGCGGTTCTGGCCCTGCAGATCATGGGATTCGCCTTGTTGCTGGCGGGCGGATTTTACGTGCTGAGTCGCCGCGCGCGGCTGCAGACGGTCCGCCTGGCGCGCGAGTCGGCAGAGCTTCGCCGGTTGAACGGGCGGCTGCAGCGGGAAATCGCCGAGCGCCAGAGGGTCGAGCGCACGCTCGAGGAGGCCGAACAGAGCCTCGCCCAGAGCCAGAAACTGGCCGCGCTGGGCGAGATGTCGGCCGCCGTGAGCCACGAACTGAACCAGCCCCTCGCGGCGATGAAGACCTATCTGGCGGGCGCGCAGCTTTTGTTGCAGCGCCGCCGGGTGGACGAGGCGGCCTCGAGCTTCCAGCGCATCGACGACCTGATCGACCGGATGGGCGCGATCACGCGGCAGCTGAAATCCTATGCAAGAAAGGGCGGCGAGGCCTTTGAACCCGTCGACCTGCGCGACGCGCTGAAAGGTGCGATGACGATGATGGAGCCGCAGTTGCGGACCACCAGGGTCGAGATCACCCAGAACCTGCCACGGCGACCGGTGATGGTGATGGCCGACCGGCTGCGGCTCGAGCAGGTGATCATCAACCTGCTCAGGAACGCGCTCGACGCGATGAAGGACGTCGACCGGCGCGAACTGGACCTGCTGATCGCCGAGGGGGACGAGGCCATGCTGACCGTGCGCGACAGCGGCAAGGGAATTGACGATCTCGACGCCTTGTTCGAGCCGTTCTACACCACGAAGAAGCCCGGCGAAGGGGTGGGCCTCGGGCTTGCCATCTCGTCGGGCATCGTAACCGATCTCGGGGGGCGGCTCACGGCGCGCAACGGCGAGAGCGGGGGTGCGGTGTTCGAGATCCGTCTGCCGCTTCTGGCGCAGACGGAGTCGAGTGCCGCGCAATGACAGGAAAGGACTTGGCGCGATGAAGATCGCCATCGTCGATGACGAGCAGGACATGCGGCAGTCGATCAGCCAATGGCTGGCGCTGTCGGGCTTCGAGACCGAAACCTACGCCAGCGCCGAGGAGGCGCTGAAGGCGATCGGCGCGGATTGGCCGGGTGTCGTGGTCACGGATGTGAAGATGCCGGGCATGGACGGCATGGCCTTTCTCAAGCGGCTGATGGGTGTGGACAGCGGGCTGCCCGTGATCCTGATCACCGGTCATGGCGACGTGCCCATGGCGGTCGAGGCGATGCGGCTGGGCGCCTATGACTTCCTGGAAAAGCCGTTCAACCCCGACCGGATGACCGACCTTGCCAAACGCGCCAGCCAGCAGCGGCGCCTGACGCTGGACAACCGGGCGCTGCGCCGGGAGTTGAGCGACGGCACCGTGCTGATGCGCAAGCTGATCGGAACCTCGCCGGTGATGGACCGGCTGCGCGAGGATATCCTCGATCTGGGTCAGGCCGATGGCCATGTCCTGATCATGGGCGAAACGGGCACCGGCAAGACGCTGGTGGCGCACGCGCTGCATGCCGTCGGCCCGCGGGCGGGGCGCAGTTTCATCACCGTCTCCTGCGCGGCCCATGACGAGGCGAGCCTGAGCGCGTTGCTGTTCGGCCCGGTGGGAGAGGATCAGGACAAGCCGCTGGTCGAACAGGCGCGCGGCGGCACCCTGGTGCTGGAGGATATCGAAAGCCTGCCGCAGGCCCTGCAGGCGCGCCTGCTGACCGTCATCAACGAGCAGGGCACGCCGGCCGAAACCCGGATCGTGGCGATCTGCAATGCGCCCGAGCCGGAACAATGCGAGGCCAGTCTGCGGCCCGACCTGTTCTATCGCCTGGCCGCCATGCGCATCGACCTGCCGCCCTTGCGCCAGCGCGGCGAGGATATCCTGACGCTTTTCACCCGCTTCGGCGAGCAATTCGCCGAGGAATACGGCACCGACGCCCCGCAAGTCACCGCGCAGGAGGCGGCCCAGCTGTTGCAGGCCCCCTGGCCGGGCAATGTGCGCCAGCTGATCAACATCGCCGAACGCGCGATCCTGCAACAGCGGCGCGGCTCGGGGTCCATCGCCTCGCTCTTGATGGCCGACAATGCCGAGATCGCCCCGCAGCAGATCGGCGAGGGCAAGCCGTTGAAGGAATATGTCGAGGCCTTCGAACGGATGCTCATCGACAACACGATGCGGCGCCACCGCGGTTCGATCGCCAACGTGATGGACGAGCTGTGCCTGCCGCGCCGCACGCTGAACGAGAAAATGGCGAAATACGGGCTCAGCCGGTCGGATTACCTCTGACGCCTGTGTCGGGCGCAGGCCCCGTTCCCGGTCGTGCCGAGGCACGGTGTGGACGAATTGCCATTGCCATTCGCCGCAGCCGCCCCTTAATGTGTCTGAACCGGATCCGTTCCGGTCGAAACAGTTTCTCTGCATCCCCGCTCTGCGCCAAGCGACATTGCGCGACAGGGAGAGCAGGTCACTCGGACCGCAGGCGCCGTTCGTGCCCCCGGTCCACCCGAAACCGTCCCGACATGGGGCAGAAATGGGCCGACCGGCATGCCCGGCGCGGCCGGAGACAGACGCAATGCAGCGCAGGGGCGCAGACACGGTGAGACGGGCAGGGGTCAAACCCCTGTCGGCGGCCACGCCCCTTTGCAATGCGATCAACACACAGCGCGACATGACCCCCCCGTCCCGAAGCGGTGCGCCGCCCGGGCGAGGGCCCGGTCTGTCGCGGGCAAGGATATCATGGCAAAGACGATGCTCATCGATGCCACCCATCCCGAGGAAACCCGGGTTGTCGTGGCAGACGGAAACAAGGTCGAGGAATTCGATTTCGAGTCGCTGAACAAGCGGCAACTGGCAGGCAACATCTACCTGGCGAAGATCACGAGGGTCGAACCCTCGCTTCAGGCCGCCTTCGTGGATTACGGTGGCAACCGCCACGGGTTTCTCGCCTTTTCCGAGATTCACCCCGATTACTACCAGATCCCGGTGGCCGACCGCGAGGCGCTGCTGGCCGAGGAACGCGAATACGCCGAGGCGATGGCCGCCGAGGCCGAGGCCGAAGAGGCCAAGCCGAAACGCTCGCGCCGCACGCGCCGGCGCAAGACCGACACGCGCGCCGAGGCCGCCGCGGGCGATGCCGTGACCACGGGTGCCGTCGCTGGCGGGCCCTCGGGCATGGATGTCGTCGAGCTGGGCGATGACGAGGGCGAGGCTGACGGCAGCGGCGACGATGGTGCGGCGACTGCGACCGAGGGCGAGGGCCTGTCTCCGATGGAGACCGTCGCCGAGACCCCGGTCGAGGAACCTGACGACGCCTCCGGCGATGACGGCGACGATGCCGAGACCGGCGACGACAGCGACGAGGGCGGCCCGGCCGCCGAGACGGTCGCCGATGACGACACCGAAGAGGACATCCGCCCGGTCCGCAAGCCGCGGCCGCGGAAATACAAGATCCAGGAGGTCGTGAAGGTCCGCCAGATCATGCTGGTGCAGGTCGTCAAGGAAGAGCGCGGCAACAAGGGTGCTGCGCTCACCACCTACCTGAGCCTCGCGGGCCGCTACTGCGTTCTCATGCCCAACACCGCGCGCGGCGGCGGCATCAGCCGCAAGATCACCAACGCCGCCGACCGCAAGAAGCTCAAGGAAATCGCGCAGGAGATCGAGGTGCCGCAGGGCGCGGGCCTGATCATCCGCACCGCGGGCAGCCAGCGCACCAAGGCCGAGATCAAGCGCGACTACGAATACCTTCAGCGCCAGTGGGAGCAGATCCGCGAGCTGACGCTGAAATCCATCGCGCCCGCCCCGATCTACGAAGAGGGCAACCTGATCCACCGCGCGATCCGCGACCTCTACAACCGAGACATCGACGAGGTGATCGTCGAGGGCGAGGCCGGCTACCGGCAGGCCAAGGACTTCATGAAGATGATCATGCCGTCCCATGCCAAGAACGTGAAGAACTACACCGACCCCACGCCGCTTTTCGCGCGCCACAAGGTCGAGTCCTACCTTGCCGACATGTTCAACCCGACCGTTCAGCTCAAATCGGGCGGCTACATCGTGATCGGCATCACCGAGGCGCTGGTGGCGATCGACGTGAACTCGGGCAGGGCCACCAAGGAAGGTTCGATCGAGGAAACCGCGCTCAAGACCAATCTCGAGGCCGCCGAAGAGGTCGCCCGCCAGGTCCGCCTGCGCGACCTCGCCGGTCTGATCGTGATCGACTTCATCGACATGGACGAACGGCGCAACAACGCCGCCGTCGAGAAGCGCCTCAAGGACAAGCTCAAGACCGATCGCGCGCGCATCCAGGTGGGGCGCATCTCGGCCTTCGGCCTGCTCGAGATGTCGCGCCAGCGCCTGCGCCCCGGCATGCTCGAGGCGACGACGCAGCCGTGCCGCGCGTGCCATGGCACGGGCCTGATCCGGTCGGACGACAGCCTTGCGCTGTCGATCCTGCGCCAGCTGGAAGAAGAAGGGCCCAAGCGCCGCGCCAAGGAGGTGACGGTCACCGCGCCCGTGGGCATCGTGAACTACCTGATGAACGAAAAGCGCGATTACCTCGCCGCGATCGAGGCGCGCTACGGCCTGTCGATCCGGATCGAAGCGGACGCGATGCTGGTCGCCCCCGATTACAGGATCGACCGGTCCAAGACCGCGACGCGCCGTATCGTGGCCGCCGCCCCCGTGATTTCGATGGACGCCACCTTGATGGATGACATCGAGGAGGAGGCGGACAGCGCGCCCGAGGAGGAGACGACCGATGTCGTCGAAACCCCGCGCCGTCCCGAGGCCGAGGGGGATGACGACCAGCCCAAGAAGAAGCGCCGCCGTCGCCGCGGTGGCCGGGGCCGTCGCAAGAAGACCGACGAAGGTCAGGAAGATCAGGACCGCGCCGAGGGGGATGACGACGAGGGCTCCGATGAGGCACCTGTCGCCGCGGATGCACCCGAGGCGGCGCCTGAGGTCGAGCCCGTGACCGCCGAGGCCGCGCCCGAGCCTGCCGCCGAACCCGAAGCCGCCGCCGCCGAGCCCGCACCCGCGGCGAAGCCCAAGCGCAAACCTGCGCCTCGCAGCCGCAAGAAGGCCGTCGAGGCCCCGGCGGCGGTCGCGGACGCCACGCCGGTGTCGCAGCCCGAACCCGAGCCCGAACCCGATGCAGTGCCCGAGCCTGAGCCTGCCGCCGAGCACGCAGCGGTCGAGCCCGACCCTGCGCCGGCACCGGAACCCGAGGCCGAGCGGGCACTGGAGCCTGCCACGGCGGATGCTCCGCCAAAACCCAAGCGCCGCGGCTGGTGGTCCAAGGGCTGAGCGCCCGTCACGGAACGAAAAAGGGCGCCCCGACGGGCGCCCTTTTGTTTGATGTCAGCGGGTTACTGGGCTGTTTCGCGCAACAGCGCCACGATCTCCAGCATCCCGTCGAGCGGCACGTAGCCGCGCACCATCTGGTCACCGAACACGAAACTGGGTGTGCCCGAGATATCCAGCCGTTGCCCCAGCGCATGATTGTATTCGATGGTTTGCTGCACCAGCGGATCCTCGAACGCGCCCATGATCGCCGCGCTGTCGAGGCCCTGTTCCTCGGCCAGCGCCATCAGCGCGGGCTGGGTCACATCGCCCCGCATTCCCATCAGCGCATCATGCACGGCGAAATAGGCCTCGTCACCCAGCGCGATCCGCGTCGCGATGGCAAAACGCGAGGCCAGCACGGATTGTTCGCCCAGGATGGGAAACTCCTTCACGATCAGCCGGATGTTGCCGTCGAATTCCAGCAGGTCCATGACCTCGGGATGCGCACGGCGGCAGAAACTGCAGCGGTAGTCCATGAATTCGACGATGGTCACGTCACCCTCGGGATTGCCCAGAACGACATCGTAGGCCGACGAGAACAGCGCATCGGCATTGGCCGCCACGGCCATGGTGTCCCGCTCCATGTCGGCCTCGGTCTGGCGTTGCTCGAGCACCGCGATGGCCTCCATCAGCACTTCGGGATTGTCGAGCAGGTAGGCGCGGACCTCGGCGCGGAACGCGTCGCGCTCGGGCCCGGTCAGGTTGTCGAGGTCGGTTGCCGCGGCGGGCAGGGTGAGGGCGCAGGTCAGCGCAAAGGCGGAGAGGTGTTTCAGCACGGCGGTCGCTCATTCGTTGCAGGGTCGCCCACTGCCTAGCATATCCGCGCGGCCTTGCCAGCACCGACGCCACTCACAGGGGTGTGACCGTTGACGCGGGCGGGCGGGGCTGGTTCAAGGCGCGGGCACAGCCACCGGAGGGTTCCATGCGTGTTTCGCGCCGCAGCGCCGTCGATCCGTTCATCGTCATGGATGTCATGGAGGCCGCCCGCGCGGCCGAGGCGCGTGGCCGCGACATCGTCCATATGGAGGTGGGCCAGCCGGGAACCGGCGCGCCCGCAGCCGCCCGGCGCAGGCTGGCCGAGGAGATGGAGAAGGGGCCGCTTGGCTACACGGTCGCGCTGGGGCGGCCCGATCTGCGCGCAGCAATCGCAGGGCTTTACGCCGAGTGGTATGATCTGGACCTCGATCCGGCGCGCGTGGTCCTGACCTCGGGTGCGTCGGGCGGGTTCATCCTTGCGTTTTCGGCGCTGTTCGATGCGGGCGACCGGGTGGCGCTGGGGGAACCTTGTTACCCCTCCTACCGCCAGATCCTGACCGCGATGAGCCTGGAGCCCGTGGTCCTTCGCACCGAGCTTGCCAGCCGCTATCAGCCCGTCGCCGCGCAACTGACCGATGGCCTGGCCGGGCTGATCGTCGCAAGCCCCGCCAACCCGACCGGGACGATGCTGGGCAAACCCGAGTTGCAGGCTTTGAGTGATACATCAACATCGCTCGATATATCCCTGATTTCAGACGAGATTTATCACGGGCTGCAATACGAGGGCCGGGCCGTAAGCGCGCTGGAGGTCACCGATGACGTCTATGTCATCAACTCCTTTTCCAAGTATTTCTCGATGACGGGCTGGCGGCTGGGGTGGATGGTCGTGCCGCCCGATCATGTGCGCGTGGTGGAGCGCCTGGCCCAGAACATGTTCATTTGCCCCGCGCATGCCAGCCAGATCGCGGCGCTTGGCGCGCTCAGCCCCGAAGGTCGTGCGGAACTGGATGAGCATCGCGCCGTATATGTCAGAAACCGAAGGATTCTTCTTGACGGTCTGGCCGCGGCGGGCTTGACCGGAACCGCCCCTGCCGACGGCGCCTTTTACGTCTACGTGGATGTCTCGCACCTGACCGATGACAGCCTCGCCCTGTCGGCTCGCATCCTCGACGAAGCGGGTGTGGCCGTCACGCCGGGCCTCGATTTCGACAAGGCGCGTGGGGCTGGCTTCCTGCGACTGTCTTACGCCCGTTCGACGCCCGAGATCGAAGAGGGCGTGGCGCGGCTTGCGGCCTTTTTCACGCGTCAGGCCTGAGACGCCCCGGCGTCCCGGGGTTTTTCGCGTCTTGCGCGGTCCGGCCCTTGGGGGATGCGCGCCACTCTGGTAAGGTCGGTCCAACGAAGATCCAGACCGGGATGAACCCCGTGCGCCGAGCAGTCCTTTCCAGTGTCCTGGCAACCGTCATGGTGTGCCTGTTCATCCTTCCCGTGTCCGCGCAGGGCTTTGGCGCGCTAGCGCGCCTTCTGCCCGAGGAAAGCCGCGTCGAGGCGTCGGGATCGGGCGTCACCGTCACGCTCGGGCTGAGCCAGCCGGTGCCGTTCCGTGTCTTCGTGCTTGCCGATCCGTCCCGCGTGGTCGTGGATTTCCGCGAGGTTGCCTTCGGCGATTGGACGCGGGGGCGAGCCTTGCCTGACGGCATCGCCGCCCTTGACGCGGGCCCGGCGCGCGAGGCGGGCTGGTCGCGGCTGGTGTTGACGCTGAATGCGCCCCTGGCCCCGGCCACAGCGGCGATGACGACCGACCCCGCAACCGGACGGGCGCAGGTGGTGCTCGACCTCGTGCCGGTGGACGAGGCGAGCCTGCGCGCCCGTGCGACCGTGCCGCCCGAGGCCGCCGCCCCCCCCGAGACAGCCGCCGAAAGGCGGGCCGTGCCAGACGACGGGCGGATCACCGTCGTGATCGATCCGGGTCATGGCGGGGTCGATCCCGGCGCGGTCCGTGGCCCGCATACCGAGGCCGATCTCGTGCTGGGGTTCGCGCGCGAATTGCGCGATGCGCTGCGGCGCACCGGCCGTGTCGAGGTGGTGCTGACCCGCGATGCCGACATGTTCGTGCCCTTGCCGACCCGTGTCACGCTGGCCCGTGCGGCGGACGCCGACCTGTTCGTGTCCCTGCATGCCGATGCCCTGGCCGAAGGCACGGCGCTCGGGGCGACCGTCTACACCTTGTCCGAAACCGCCTCGGATGCGGCCGCCGAGGCCCTGGCCGAGCAACATGACCGCGCGGACCTGTTGCAGGGTGTCGATCTGCATGGCGCCGATGACGTGGTCGCGGGCGTGTTGATGGACCTCGCCCGGCTCGAGACCGCGCCGCGCAGCGTGGCGCTTGCCGAGGCGATGGTGGCGGGGATCGCGGAGGAGGGCTTGCGGCTCCATTCCCGGCCGCGTGGCGAGGCGGGCTTTACCGTGTTGCGCGCAGCCGACATCCCCTCGGTGCTGCTCGAGATCGGGTTCATGTCCGATGAGCGCGACCTCGAGAACATTCTCGATCCCGACTGGCGGGTGCGGATGCAGACGGCGCTTGTCGCGGGCATCCTCCGTTGGGCGGATGCCGATGCGGCGCGGATGGCGCTGGTGCGGCAGTAGCGGTCAGGGGGCCTCGGCCAGCCAGACCGAGTGGCCGCGCAGCTGCGCGTCCTCGGGGCGGAACCACAGCACCGAAAATCCATGGTCGGCCAGATGCCTGCGGTATCCCGCCGGATCGAGACTTGCATGGTAGACTGGGCTGTCGCCGACACGGCCCACGGCCTCGCCGGCGTCGGGGCCCGTGGTGAAGAGCAGCCGCGCGCCTGGCGCGGCATGGGCGGCGAAGACGGGGAACATCGCGCGCTGGTCGGCGGGCGACAGGTGGAAAAACGAGTTGAAGGCGAGGATCACGTCGAAGCGGCGGCCAAGGACCAGGCCCCGCATGTCGGCATGGATGGCCGCAGCCCGCGGCACCCGCGCGGTGAATTCGGCGATCATCGCCGCGGCCCCGTCCACGCCCGTGACGTGGTCGCCGCGGGCGACATACCAGTCCGCGATGGGTTGGCCCGCGCCGCAGCCGAGATCGAGAACCGCAAGGCCCGGCGCGCGCCCCGCGACGGTGGCGGCAAGCGCCGGTTCCTCCCAAAGCGTGCGGTTGCGTTCGCGGGCCCAGCGGGCGGCCTCGCGCTCGTAGGCGGGCAGAATATCGTCGGGGCCAGTCATGCGCACAGGATGGTGATTGAATCGCGGGGCGGAAAGGCGCCCATGACGTTTGATCGCGAGGCGGCAGAGGGGTATAGACTGCGCAACAGGAACGGGCGGCTTTTCATGATCCGATTCACAATTGGCTTTTTCGGCGCGATCTTCACCGCCGTGACGCTCGGCATCATCGCCGTGGCCATTGCCGTGGGCGGCATCCTGTTCATGTATTCCCGCGACCTGCCCGATCACGAGGCGCTGGCCAACTACACCCCGCCCACGATCAGCCGCATCTATTCGCGCGAGGGCATGATCGTCGACGAATTCGCCGCCGAGCGTCGGCTTTTCGTGTCGGCCGACGAGATCCCCGACCTGATCGCGCATGCTTTCGTCAGCGCCGAGGACCGGAATTTCTTCGAGCATGGAGGGTACGATCCCCGCGCGATCGCCGCGGCCTTTGTCGAGGCGGTGCAAAGCCGCGGCCGCGACGTGCGCGGTGCGTCGACCATCACGCAACAGGTGATGAAGAATTTCCTGCTCGACGGGTCGCGCACGATCGAGCGCAAGGTGCGCGAGATCATCCTTGCGGCCCGGATCGAGACGGCCCTGAGCAAGGACCGCATCCTCGAGTTGTATCTCAACGAGATTTTCCTCGGCCAGAACTCCTACGGGGTCGCCGCGGCCGCGCAGACCTATTTCAACGCCAATCTCGAGGATCTGACGCTGGAGCAGGCGGCCTACCTGGCGGCGCTGCCGCAGGCACCCTCGAGTTTCCATCCGGTGCGCGACTATGACCGCGCCATCAGCCGCCGCAACTACGTGCTGCGCGAGATGTACGAGAACGGCTACATCTCCCGCGAAGAGATGGAGCGCGCGCGAGAGAGGCCCCTCGAAACGGTGCAGGGCGGGCATATCGAGCCTTTCCGCACGGCGCGGCCACCCCGCAACTACTTCACCGATGAGATCCGTCGCCAGCTGTCGGCGCAATACGGTGAGGACGAGTTCTTTACCGGCGGTTTCTCGGTGCGTGCGACGATGGACGAGGACCTGCAGCGCGTCGCCGAGCGGGCGCTGCGCCGGGCGCTCGAACGCTACGACCGCAACCTCGGCCTCTGGCGCGGGGCGGTCGATACCATCGACCCCTCGGAACTGACCGATGAGGAGAGCTGGCGCGCCGCACTGGCCGAAGCCGAGATCGCGCGCGACATCGACGGCTGGTATCCCGCGGTCGTTCTGGAGGTGGGTCAGTCCGCCGCGCGCATCGGCATCGAGGGTGTGGACGAGGACGAGGACGGCCATTTCATCCCGGCCGAGGACGTTCAATGGGCCCGCCCCGTCGATGCGGATGGCAACCGCGGGCCGCAAGCGCGCGTGGCAGGCGACCTCCTGAGCGTCGGCGACGTGGTGCATGTGCGCGCCATGACCCGCGACAGCGACGGCAGCTTCCTGCGCTGGACGCTGCGGCAGGTGCCCGCGGTGCAGGGCGGCTTCATGGCGATGGACGTGAACACCGGTCGCGTTCTGGCGATGCAGGGGGGCTTTTCCTACCAGCATTCCAGCTTCAACCGCGCGACGCAGGCCACACGGCAGCCGGGCTCGAGCTTCAAGCCCTTCGTCTTCGCAGCGGCGCTCGACTCGGGCTACAGCCCGAACACCATCGTGCTGGATGCGCCCATCGAGGTGGCGACGGGCGAGGGCATCTGGCGGCCCCAGAACGCGTCCAACCAGTTCTACGGCCCCTCGCCCCTGCGCACGGGAATCGAGCTGTCGCGCAACCTGATGACCGTGCGCCTGGCGCAGGACGTGGGCATGGAGACGGTCGCCCGCTACGCCGAGCGTTTCGGCGTCTACGACGACATGCAGCCCTTCCTCGCCAATTCGCTGGGCAGCCAGGAAACGACGTTGTTCCGCATGGTCGCGGCCTACGCGATGTTCGCCAACGGCGGCGAGCGGGTGGATCCGACACTGGTCGACCGCATCCAGGATCGCTGGGGCAACACCGTCTATCGCCACGATCAGCGGCTCTGCCCGGATTGCGAGCTGGCCTCGCTCGAGCCGGGGCTGGCGCCCGCCATCCTGTCCAACCGCGAGCGGGTGATGGACCCGATCACCGCCTACCAGCTGACCTCGATGATGCGGGGTGTCGTCGACCGTGGCACGGCCTCCTCGACGGTGAACCTGCCGGTGCCGACCGCAGGCAAGACCGGCACGACGAACGAGGCGCGCGACGTGTGGTTCGTCGGCTTCACCTCCTCCATCGCGGCGGGCTGCTATATCGGCTACGACCAGCCGCAGCCGCTGGGCAGGGGCGCCTCGGGCGGGGGGATGTGCGGGCCGGTCTTCAACGAGTTCATGCAAGAGGCGATCCGCGAATATGGCGGCGGGGCTTTCGAGGTGCCGCCGGGCGGCGTGTTCTACCCGATCGACCGGTTTTCCGGGCAACGCCTGCCCGATGGCGCGCAGGGCTCGAACGTGGTTTACGAGCTGTTCCGTGAAGGCGAAGAGCCCTATTTCGGTATCCTGTCGATCATCGACGGCGGATGGGGCATGGGCTCGGACCTGCCGCTTTACGGACGGGGCGAGGGCGCGCCGGACACCGACGAGGGCGAGACCGTGACGACCTCGACCGGCGAGGCGGCGCGGGTGCCGTCGGAAAGCGGCTTCGGCACGCTGAGTTCAGGCGGGCTATACTGACGCAAGTGGAGGGCGGGCAGGATTGCCCGGCCTGCGCTCAGGCATCGCGCGGGCCGGGCTTGTGGCGCGCGGGCGGGCTGGTATATCTCCGGGGCCCGACGACAGGAAGAGGCCGAGCCCGATGCGCGCCGAGACGCAAGCCAATATCGAGAAGATCCGCAAGTCTCTGTCCCTTCTGGGCCAGCGCATGGACATCGAGACCGCGCCGCACCGGCTGGAGGAGTTCAACGCGCGCGTCGAGAACCCCACGCTCTGGGACGATCCCGCGCGCGCGCAGAAGCTGATGCGCGACCGGCAGGCGCTTGTCGACCGGATGGGCACCTACGAGGCGATCCGCGCGGGGCTGGCCGACAATGTCGAGCTGATCGAGTTGGGCGAAATGGAAGGCGACGCCGAGGTCGTGGAGGAGGCCGAGACGGCACTGGCCGAACTGGTCGGCATGGCCGCCAAGAAGGAGCTGGAGGCGTTGCTCGATGGTGAGGCCGACGGCAATGACGCCTTTCTCGAGATCAACGCGGGCGCGGGCGGGACCGAGGCCTGCGACTGGGCGCAGATGCTGGCGCGGATGTATGTCCGCTGGGCCGAGAGCCGCGGCTTCGAGGTGGACCAGCAGGACATGTCGCCGGGCACCGAGGCGGGGATCAAGTCGGTGGTCTACCAGATCAAGGGGCCGAACGCCTATGGCTGGCTCAAGTCGGAATCGGGCGTGCACCGCCTTGTGCGGATCTCGCCCTTCGGCAAGGGCACGCGGGAGACGTCATTCGCCAGCGTCTGGGTCTACCCGGTGGTCGACGACAATATCGAGATCGAGGTGAACCCCAGCGAGATCCGGATCGACACCTATCGCTCTTCGGGTGCGGGCGGACAGCACGTGAACACGACCGACTCGGCGGTGCGGATCACCCACCTGCCCACTGGGATCGTGGTGACGAGTTCGGAGAAATCGCAGCATCAGAACCGCGATATCGCGATGAAGGCGCTGAAATCGCGTCTCTACCAGATGGAGCTGGAGAAGCGGACGGCCTCGATCCAGGAGGCGCATGACAACAAGGGCGAGGCGGGCTGGGGCAACCAGATCCGGTCCTACGTGTTGCAGCCCTACCAGATGGTGAAGGATCTGCGCACCGGTTTCGAGACGAGCGACACGGGCGGGGTGCTGGACGGCGATCTCGACGGGGTGATGGCGAGCGTTCTGGCGATGAACGTCTCGGGCAAGAGCCGGGCCGAGGCGCGGGCCGAGGACTGATTTTCGGGCGCTTCGCGCCCGACCGGGCGTCGCCCTTGCTCGGGCCCCTGCGGGGCCACTCGCGCGGGCGAGGGGGCGCTGCGGCGGGCGGTCGACCCATCGGGTGACGCGGCCGGACGGGGTGCAGCGGTCGGAGCCTCCGGCGGGAGTTGTATTGGCCAAGATGAAGGGAGCGGGTGGCGCGATGGGAGACGTTTGGCGTCTTGGGCTTGGGGAGTTGAGCGGCCTGATCGGGCGGCGCGCGCTGTCGCCGGTCGAGCTGATGCGCGAGGTGCTGGGGCGGATCGAGGCGGTGAACGGGCCGGTGAACGCGGTGGTGGCCCTCAGGGACCGCGAGGCGCTGATGGGCGAGGCGCGGCTGGCCGAGGCGATGCCGCCGGAGGGCGCGCTGCACGGCATTCCGGTGGCGATCAAGGACCTCGTCGGGGTCAGGGGTGTGCGCTCGACCTGGGGGTCGCCGATCCTGAAGGACAATGTGCCCACGGTCGATGACGGTTTGGCGCGCCGGTTGAGGGCGGCGGGTGCGATCGTGATCGGCAAGACCAATGTGCCGGCCTTCGGCCTCGGCTCGCATACGGTCAACAAGGTCTACGGCGCGACGCGCAATCCCTACGACCTGACGCTGAGCGCGGGCGGCTCCTCCGGCGGGGCAGCAGCCGCGCTGGCGCTGAGGATGCTGACGGTGGCCGACGGGTCGGACATGATGGGCAGTCTGCGCAACCCGGCCGCATGGAACAACGTCTACGGGTTCCGGCCCACGGCGGGTCTTGTGCCGGGCGAGGCGCGGGACTCCGTGTTCCAGCATCGCCTGTCGACCGACGGGCCGATGGCGCGCGACGTGGAGGACCTGGAGCGCTTGCTTGCGGTGCTTTCGGACGGGGTCTACCGGGCCGGGTCGGGCAAGGCGCCGGGGCGGCCGCGGATCGGCTGGCTGGGCGATTGGGGCGGGGCTTATCCGATGGAGGCGGGCATCCTTGCGCAGGCGGAGGCGGCGCTGGCCACGATGGAGGGGCTTGGCTGGACGGTGGAGCCGGTTGCGCCGCCTTTTCCCGCCGCCGCGCTCTGGGAGGCCTGGGTGACGTTGCGCCAGTTCGCCGTGGCGATGAGCCTCGGCATCCATTGGCGCGACGAGTATCAGCAGGCGATGTTGCCGATGCAGGCGCGTTACGAGATCAGCCACGGTTTCGCGCGGAAGGGGGCCGAAGTGCAATGGGCGACCGAGACGCGCGCGGCCTGGCTGGTGGCCGCGCGGGAGATCTTCGCGCGGTACGACGCGGTCGTGCTGCCCTCGACGCAGGTCTGGCCCTTCACGGTGGAGCATCGCTGGCCCGAGCGGATCGGCGACGTGGCGATGGACACCTATCACCGCTGGATGGAGGTGGTGGTGCCTGCAAGCCTCGGCGGCTTGCCCGTGCTGGGGATGCCGGCGGGCTTCGGCGCGGCGGGGCTGCCTGCAGGGGTGCAGGTGATCGGGGCGCCGGGTGCGGATGCGACGATCCTGGCGCTGGGGCGCGCCTATCACGCGGCCACCGACTGGCCGGGTCGGAAACCCCCGCCCGAGCCTGCACCGCGGCGCGTGTCTGGCTGACGGCCCGGCCGTCGCCGTCGGACTGCGCGTCTTCGCGCCAGGCCAGTGGCGGCCCGGGCGCTGTGCGGGGGCCGGCAGGTGTGATGGCCTCCCTTTCTCGCCTGGGCTCGGGCAGTCGTGCCATGCGACATCGGCCGGGCGCTGCCCTCGCGTCGGTCGATGGCCGCATGGCGGGCACCCCGCCGATCCCCCTTGGCGGGCGCGCATGGCCCGGTCTACACTTCTTGCGGGAAACGCGGCCTGATCGGGGAGGGATGGGGCGTGAGCGACATGACCGAAGCGCCCCTGGCGCCGTCTCGGGTGCCGGAATTGCGGGACATGACGATGGGCGACATCGGCCATGCCCTGCGCGCGGGGCTGCGCGATTTCCGGCGCAAGCCGATGATGGGCCTCTTCTTTGCCCATGTCTACGTGGTGGGGGGGTGGCTGCTTTATGTGTTCTTCTTCGTCACGGACCAGATCTGGTGGGCGATTCCGATCACGCTGGGCTTTCCGCTGTTGGGGCCGTTCCTTGCCGTCGGGCTATACGAGGTGTCGCGTCGCCTGGAGGCGGGGCAGACCGACTGGCGGCGCAATGACATCTTCGGCGTGATCTGGCGCCAAAGGCTCAGGCAGTTGCCCAGCATGGCCTGGGTGATCATCGTCTACTTCCTGTTCTGGTCCTTTTTCGCGCACATGCTGTTCGCGCTGTTTCTCGGGCCCTCGGCGCTGACCAATGTGACGACCTCCTACGCCTACCTGCTGCAACCCGAAGGATTGACGATGATGCTGGTCGGCACGGCCTTCGGCGCGGCCTTCGCCTTCGTGCTGTTTTGCCTGACGGCGGTGTCGCTGCCGCTGTTGCTCGACAAGGAACTGGATTTCGTCACCGCGATGCTGACCTCGATCGCGGTGGTGAAACGCAACCCGCGCGTGATGCTGGCCTGGGGCGTCACCATCGCGGCGCTGACCTTCCTCGGCATGCTGCCGGGTCTGCTGGGGCTGTTCATTGTCCTGCCGGTGCTGGGACATGCGACATGGCACATCTACCGCTGTGCCTTGAGAAGCGTCGATTGACACGGCCATGACATGAAAAAAGCCGGGCACGGGCCCGGCTTTCTTGCGCGGTCGCAGCAGGGCTGCGGATCAGGAGGATTTTGCCTCGGCCGCGGCGGCGGCGGGCGCAGGGCCCGCGGCGGCGGGGCGCGGCACGGAGGGCGCCGGTGCAGAGGGCGCCCGCGGGGCCATGCCCGACGAGGCGCCGGTCGACAGCGGGTCTTCGGCGCGCTGCACCGACCCCTCGAAATGGGCGCCGGATTCGATGGCGATGGTCTTGTGGATGATGTCGCCCTCGACACGGGCGGTCGAGGTCAGGCGCACCTTGAGACCGCGGACCTTGCCGACGACGCGGCCGGTCACGACGATGTCATCGGCCACGATCTCGCCCTCGATGTTCGCGCTTTCGCCAACGGTCAGCAGATGCGCGCGGATATCGCCCTGCACCGTGCCTTCGACCTGGATATCACCGGTGGTGCGCAGGTTCCCGGTCACCGTCAGATCGGAACTGAGGATCGACGGGGCGGGCTTGGATTTCGGGGACGAAGAGGAAGAGGTCGACATGCTTGCTCCCGCATTGGGGCTGGATTTCTGGTCAGGCTTGGACGTGTCCGCCGCCCCGGTGTCGGAGCCGGACGCCTTCGGCCCGGGTTCATTGATCTTGGATTTAGAAAACATCGCGTCCTGCCGTGATGAAGGTCATCGGGTTGACCGGGTCGCCGTTGCGCCGCACCTCGTAGTGCAGGTGGGTCCCGGTACACCGTCCGGTGCAGCCCATATCACCGATGTGCTCTCCGCGCGAGACCCTTTCGCCGCGCGTCACGTGCATACGGGTCAGATGCGCGTAGCGCGTGGTGATGCCGAAGCCGTGGTCGATCTCGACCATCAGGCCGTAACCGCTTTGCCGGCCTGCGAAAATCACCGTGCCATCACCGCCCGCGACGATATGGGTTCCGCGCGCGCCGGCGAAATCGACACCGGCGTGAAGCCGCCGACCGCCGTTGAACGGATCACGCCTGTAGCCGAAGCCCGAGGTGTTGCGGTAGCTGCCGCGCACCGGGATGGAGAAGGGCAGCTGCTCGGCGGCGATGCGGTAGAGGTTCATCTCGTCCAGCGCCTCGAGCAGTTCGTTGGCGCGCAGCGACATGGCGTCGGGTTCCTCGCCCATCGTCGAGACGGCGATCGGCATCAGGGGTCCGCCTTGACCGGAATAGGTGGCGCGGACCTGTCCGATCAGGCTGTCAGTCGACAGGCCGGAAGCCGACAACATGCGGTCCAGCGGCTCCATTGACATGCTGACCGCCTCTTCGAGCTGGCGGAACACGCGTTCCTGCCGTTCTCCGACGAGGGCGGCCTCGAAGGTAAGGCGCTCGATCTCCTGCGCGGCTTCGGCCACGAGAGTGGCGGTTGTGTCGCGCTGTCCGGCGGTCGCCTCGAGCGCGCCGGCCAGACGGTCCACCGCCGCGGCCAGGTCGGCCTCGCGGGCGGCGGCGGTCTGCACCGTGCCGGTGTCGGCCTGCAACTCGCTGCTGAGGGCAGCGATCTGGTCGCGGGCGCTGTCACGTTCATGAATGGTGCGGCGGAGCGTGGCCTGGATCACGTCCACGGCCGTTTCCAGTTCGCGCCGACGCTCTTCGGAGCCGAGCAGGCGGACCTGCATGGCCGCGACCTGGTCCATTGCACCGGAAAAGCGTTCCTGTGCCTGCACGGCCTCGGCGGTGCGCAGCTCGACCTCTTCGGACAGCGCGTTCAGCCGGGCCTGGTAGAGGATCTGCTCGCGCAGGGCCTGGTCGCGCGTGTTGCCCGCGGCGATGGTGTCGATCAGGAAGATCGAGGTCACGATCACCGACCATGACACCACCACGGCGAAGCCGGTCAGGATGGCGGCCTGCGTGATCGGGCGCAGCCGGATGAACCTCGTTCCCTGGTCGGATTTCAGGAAAAGGCGCTGCTCGGGCAGGCGGGTTTCGAGTGCCGTGTTCAAGCGGCCCATCAGACGTGCTGTCACGTTCTTTGCCCCATATTCCCCTCGGTTTTTCTGAACCGCGCCGAGTGTCCCCGTCCGGCTGCGGCCCCGTCGAGGGATACTTAAGGCCGCGCACTGCCTCAACAGCCTATCGGCATCGTGCGGAAAAAGCATCGGAAAATGCAGGAATCCGGCGAAAATCCGCCGATTTCTTTGCCTGTGTGGCAGGGTTCAGCCGCTCAGCGGCCAATAGAAGTCGGGCGGAAGGCCCGCCTCGGCGCGCTTTTCCTCGTTGAAGGGCGGCTTGAGCGCGCCATGAAAATAGCGCCGGACCAGCTCGTGAAACGCCTCCTTCGGATCGAGCTCGTGGCGCCCGCACAGGAAGTGGAACCATTTCGAGCCATAGGCCACGTGGTGCACCTCCTCGGCGTAGATCACCTCCATCGCAGCGACGGCCTGTTGGGCGGCCGGCTCCTTTCCCGCACGGCGGAACACCTCGATCATGCCGGGTGTCACGTCGAGGCCGCGCGCCTCCAGCACCATCGGAACGACGGCGAGGCGACCCATCAGGTCGCAGGCCGTGTCCTCGGCCGCGCGCCACATCCCGGCATGCGCGGGAAGTGCGCCGTAACGGCTGCCCATCGCCTCGAGGCAATCGGCGATGAGGCTGAAATGCTTGGATTCCTCGTCGGCTGCGCGCACCCAGTCATCGTAGAAGCCGGGCGGCATCGGCGTCTGGGTGAAACGCGCGATGATGTCCCAATGCAGGTCCACGGCGTTCAGCTCGATATGGGCGACGGCGTGCAGGATCGCGGCGCGCCCCTCGGGCGTGCCGGGGCGGCGGCGGGGCACGTCGCGCGGGTCGAGCAGCGCGGGCTCGGCGGGCCGGGCCGGTTGCGGGGGCGGCGTTGCGGTGCCGATGGCGGGCATCGCCTCACCCTGCCGCGCCCTTTGCCACTGGTTGGCAAAGCGCCGCGACAGGGCGGTTTTCTCGCGGGCGTCGGCGGTGCGCAGCACGGCCTCGGCCATGGCGGCAAGCGGCATCATCTCGGTCATCCCGGGGATGTGACGCGCGCCGCGGCCAGGGTCAAGCGCCACGGACCCGGGTCAGAGCGCCTTGACGGCCTCGAGCACCGCCTCGACATGGCCCGGCACCTTGACCTTGCGCCATTCCTCGCGCAGCACACCCTCGCCGTCGATCAGGAAGGTCGACCGCTCGATCCCCATGTATTTCTTGCCGTACATGGATTTTTCCTGCCAGACGCCGTAGCGCTCGCAGACGTCGCTTTCTTCATCGGAGGCGAGGATGACGCCCAGCCCATGCTTGGCAATGAACTTGTCATGCTTGGCCACGCTGTCCTTGGACACACCGATCACGACGGCGCCCGCGGCGGCGAACGCCTCGGCCATCTCGGTAAAGCCGATCGCCTGCTTGGTGCAGCCCGACGTGTCGTCCTTGGGATAGAAATACAGCACCACGGCCTTGGGTTTCTGGGCCGACAGGCTTATGTCGCCACCGCCGTCGCGGGGCAGGGTGAAATCCGGGGCGGGCGCGCCGATCTCGGTCATCGGGGTCTCTTTCCTTGCAGGGTGAGGCCGGGGCAGATCGCCCCGGCGGATGAATTGCAAGCTAGAGGGTTTGCGGCGAAGATAAAGACCATGGCGCAGGCAGGAGGGCGGCGCGACAGGCGCGACCGATGAGCAGCGAGACCGATCTGACAGGCGGCGCCCCCGGGCGCCCGAGGCGCCGTTGGCCGCTTCTGCTCGCGCTCGTTCTGGCCGTGCCGCTGGTGGTGGCGGGACTCCTCGGGGCGGGGCTCTGGCTACGGCTCGGCGCGGGCGCCCTGAGCCTGCCGCCGACGCTGTCCGAGCGGATCGAGGCGCGGATCGACGGCGCCATGGCGGCCAACCGCGTCACCATCGAACGGATCGACCTCATCCGACCGCCGGACGGAACTCAGGGCATCGACCTCGTGCTGCACAACGTGCGCCTGACCGATCCCGACGGCGGTCTGCGCGCGGCCTTGTCGGTTCTGACGGTGGGCCTGTCGACAGAGGCGCTGCTGCGGGGGCGCGTGCATCCGGTCCGTGTGGATCTTGCCGGGGCCGGCCTGCGGCTTGCGCGCGATCAGGATGGCGGCATCGACCTGGCGCTGACCGCGGGCGACATGGCCAGCCAGCTCAGCCTTGCCGATACCCTCGCGCGGCTCGATACGATGCTGGCGGCCCCTGCCTTCGCCGAACTGGAAGAGATTGCGGGTACCGGGCTGGAACTGCTGCTGGCCGATGCGATGACCGGCCAGATCATGCGCGTGAGCGCCGCGCGCCTGCTGCTTGCCCGCGACAAGGACGGGGTGCTCGGCCTCAGGCTCGGCGGCGCGCTCGAGGGCAGCCGCGACGCGACGCTCGACATCGTTCTGACCCGTGACGCCACGACCGGCACCACCAATCTCGGCGTCTCCTTCGAGGGGTTGGCGGCCCGCGACGTGGCCACCATCGGCCCGGTGCTCGCCTGGGTCGACCTGATGCGCGCGCCGATCTCGGGCTTCATCGGCGGGGCCATCCTGCAGGACGGCTCGCTGGGCGATCTGCGCATGCAGCTCGACATCGGGGCGGGTCAACTGGCCCTGGCGCAAGCGGCCGCGCCGGTCCGTTTCGACGCCATCACCGCGGCCTTGCGCTACGAGGCCGCGACGGGCCGCATCACCTTCGACGAACTCGATCTCGAGGCGCCGGAACTGGCCTTCGCCGCGCGCGGTCACGCCGACCTTTCGGACAATGGCAACCGTTACACGGCGCAGTTCCGTCTGGCCGACATCAGCATGGCGCCGGCCGGGCTATACCCCGCGCCGCTGCGGCTCGACGGGGCGGTGCTGGACCTGCGGATGACGCTGGTGCCCGATCTGGTCGTCGAGATCGGACAGGCCGTGATCCATCACGACGACATCGAGGTGCGCGCGCGCGGGCGGATCGCGGCACGCGAGACCGGGCTGGACCTCGCCATCGACGCGACCTTGCCCGAGATCGAGGTCGCCACGGCGCTGGCCTATTGGCCCGAAGCGGCGTTGCCGCGCACCCGGACATGGTTGGCCGACAACGTGATCGGCGGGCGCCTGTCCGGTGTCGATTTCGCGCTGCGCGGGGTGGCGGGTGATCCGCCGGATGTTGCGCTGACCCTGGACTTCGACGGGGTCGCGATGCGCGCCTTGCCGAACCTGCCCCCGATCGAGGCGGCATCGGGCTACCTCGGCCTCACCGGCCCCGGCCTGATCCTGCGGATCGACCGCGGGCATGTGACCGCGCCCGGTGGCGGGGCGGTCGCGCTCGACGGATCGGTGATGACGGTGGCCGACACCCGTCCACAGGGGCCGCCCGCGGTCTTCGACCTCGCCGTCGAGGGGGCGCTGCCCGATGTCCTGCGCCTGCTGTCGGAACCGCCGGTCCGTCTGTTTCGCGACGGGGCCATGACGCCGGACCGCCTGGGCCTTGGCACGGTGGCCCTGCGCGCCGAGATCGCAACCCGGCTGATGCGGCAGGAAGGGATGGAGGGCACAGTCTTTGCCGTGTCCGGGCGGATCGACGATTTCGCCTCCGAGACGCTGGTCGCAGGCCGCACCCTTGCCGCCGACAGCCTGACCATCGAGGCCGATCCCCTGAGCGTCACCATCGCCGGTCAGGCCCGGTTCGACGGCGTGCCCTTTACCGGCAGTTTCAGCCGCCCGATCGGCACCGCCGCGACCGGCGCGGCACGGGTCGACGCGCGGGCGCGCGTGACGCGCGACCGGCTGGCCGAACTGGGTGTGGACCTGCCGCGGTGGCTGCTGGCGGGCGAGACCGACCTGGCGATGACGCTGGCGTTGACCGATGGCGCGGCGCCGGTGCTCGACCTGTCCTCGGACCTTGCGGGGGCGACCCTGTCGCTGCCCCAACTGGGCTGGGGGGTGTCCTCGGCTTCGACGGGGCGGCTCGACGCGCGCCTGCTGCTGGGGCCCGAGCCCGCGCTGACGCGGCTCCGGCTCGAGGCCGGCGGGCTGCTGATGGAGGGGAGCGCGAGCCTGCGTCGGGATGGCGGTCTCGATCGGCTCGACCTCGACCGGCTGCGCATCGGAGGCTGGCTCGATGTGACCGGCGCGCTGGTTTCGCGCGGAGCGGGGCGCACGCCCGAGGTGCGGATCAGCGGCGGCACCGTCGACCTGCGCGGCGCGCCGCAGTCGGGGTCCGGCGCGCAGGGCGACAGCGCGGGCGGCGGCCCGGTGTCGGCCAGGCTCGACCGTCTGCAGGTGACGCAGGGCATCGCATTGACCGGCCTTGTGGCCGACCTGACGACCGAGGGCGGGCTTTCGGGGCAGTTCCGCGGCGAGGTCAACGGGGCAGCGCCGATCCTCGGCACGCTCGTCGCGACCGCGGATGGACCGGCCCTGCGCATCCGGGCCGAGGATGGCGGCGCGGTGCTGCGGGCGGCGGGCGTCTTCCGCTCGGCCTATGGCGGCGCGATGGAACTGATCCTGAGGGCGACCGGCGCCGAGGGGTCCTATGACGGCACCCTGACGATCAGCAGCCCGCGCCTGCGCGGCGCCCCCGTCATGGCCGAATTGCTGAACCTCGTGTCGGTGGTCGGCCTGATCGACCAGCTGGGCGGCGAGGGCATCAACCTCGGCACGGTCGAGGCGCGCTTTCGTCTGACCCCGACGGAGGTCATCGTGCAAGAAGGGGTGGCGGTCGGCCCGGCGCTGGGACTGTCGATGGATGGCCGCTACATCCTTGGGGCCGAGGTGCTCGACATGGCCGGCGTGATTTCGCCGCTCAACGCGATCAACGGGCTGGCCGGCGCGCTGTTCTCGGGTCGGCGCGAAGGGCTGTTCGGCTTCGCCTACCGCTTGACGGGACCGGTCGAACGCCCGCAGGTCACCGTCAACCCGCTGTCGATTCTGACCCCCGGCATCTTTCGCGACATCTTTCGCCGCCCGCCGCCGACCGTGCCGGAGACACAATGAAACTGGACGATTTCGATTTCGACCTGCCCGAGGCCCTGATCGCGACCCGCCCGGCGCGCCCGCGCTCGTCGGCGCGCCTGCTGGTGGCCGATGGCCCCGCGACGCGGGATGCGCATGTCCATGACCTGCCGGGTATCCTGCGCAGGGGCGACCGGCTGATCCTCAACGACACCCGCGTGATCCCCGCGCGCCTGACGGGGCAGCGCACGCGCGACAGCGCGCAAGGCATGGTGACGGCGAAGATCGAGGTCACCTTGATGGAGCCGCAGGCCGACGGCACCTGGTCGGCGCTGGCCAAACCGCTGCGCAAGCTGGCGCCTGGCGAAACGGTCGTCTTTTCCGACACCCTCTCGGCCGAGGTCGCAGCACTGGAGGGCGGTCTGCGCTTGCGCTTCAACCTGGCGGGCGGCGATTTCGACGCGGCGCTCGAGGCGGCGGGTGCGATGCCCCTGCCGCCCTACATCGCGGGCAAGCGCGCGCCCGACGAACGCGACCGCGAGGATTACCAGACCGTCTGGGCGAAACGCGCGGGCGCGGTCGCCGCCCCCACCGCGTCGCTCCATTTCGACGAGGCGCTGATCGCGGCGCTGACCGGGGCGGGGATCGCGTTCACCTTCGTCACGCTGCATGTCGGCGCAGGCACCTTCCTGCCCGTTACGGTCGATGATGTGACCACGCACCGGATGCATGCCGAATGGGGCGAGGTCCGGCAAAAGGCCGCCGACGAGATCAACGCAACCCGCGCGGCGGGCGGTCGGATCATTCCCGTGGGCACAACCGCGCTGCGCCTGATCGAGACGGCAGCGGACGAGGATGGCACCATGCGCCCCTTCGAGGGGGATACCGACATCTTCATCTATCCGGGCTACCGCTGGAAAGTGACCGATGCGCTGATGACGAATTTCCACCTGCCGAAATCGACGCTGATGATGCTGGTCTCGGCGCTGATGGGCCAGGACCGCGTGCGCGAGATCTACGCCCATGCCATCGCCGAGGGCTACAGGTTCTTTTCCTACGGCGACGCCTCCTTGCTTGTTCCGTCGCGGATGTGACAGACCGGGGCCGTCCCGCCCCCCGAGACTGACCCACAGGAAAGGACGGCCGCCGTCATGATCAACGTCATCCGCGCATCCTGGGCGCTTCTTCTGGGGATGTTCCTCTTGCAGATCGGCAATGGCCTCCAGGGTTCGCTCATGGGGGTGCGCGGTGCGATCGAGGGGTTCACGACCTTCGAACTGTCGCTGATCGCCTCGGCCTATTTCGTGGGCTTTCTCGGCGGCTCGCGCTTCGCGCCGGTCTTCATCGCCAAGGTGGGCCATGTCCGCGTCTTCGCGGCGCTGGGCTCGCTCATCTCGGCGACGCTGATCTCCTACCCGGTGCTGACCGATCCCTATGCCTGGATGGTGCTGCGGGTGATCCTCGGCTTCAGCCTCTCGGGGGTCTATGTCACCGCCGAAAGCTGGCTGAACGACGCGTCGACGAACCAGACGCGGGGGCAGTCGCTGTCGGCCTACGTGCTGGTGCAGATGTTCGGGCTGGTGGCGGGGCAGGGCCTGCTGTCGGCGGGCGACCCGTCGGGTTACCTTCTGTTCATCATTCCCTCGATCCTCGTCTCGATCAGCTTCGCGCCGATCCTCTTGTCGGTGCAGCCCGCCCCCGCCTTCGATGCGGCGCGCCCCATGAGCCTGATGCAGCTCTACCGCGCCTCGCCCTTCGGGGTGGTGGGCATGCTGGTGATGGGCGCGGTCTTTGCCATGCAGTTCGGCATGGCCTCGGTCTATGCCACCGAGGCAGGGCTGAGCCTCGGGCAGATCTCGCTCTTCATCTCGGCGATCTTCATCGGCGCGATCGTCCTGCAATACCCGATCGGCTGGTTCTCGGACCGCATGGATCGCCGCGTGCTGATCGTGGGCTGCGCCGCGATGGCGGGGCTGGTGGGGCTGGTCGGCTTCGCCTTCGCGCAGACCTACTGGGTGCTGCTGACGGTTTCCGCGCTGGTCGGCGGGCTCTCGCAGCCGCTCTATGCGCTGCTGATCGCCTATACCAACGACTACCTCTCGGTCGAGGAAATGCCGGCGGCCTCGGGTGGCCTGATCTTCATCAATGGCCTCGGCGCCATATCCGGGCCGCCGATCGCGGGCATCGCCATGTCGATGATCGGGCCGGGCGGTTACTGGCTGGTGATGGCGCTGGGCCTCTTCCTGACGGCGATCTATGGCCTGTGGCGGATGACGCGGCGCCCCTCGGCCTATGCCGAGGAAGAGAATTACGAGGCTGTCTCCTACGCCAATATCTTGCCCGGCGCCGCATCTCCTGTTGCGGTGGAGACCGCGCAGGAGTTGTATGTGGTAGCCGCCGAGGAACTGGCCGAGGCCGGCGGGGAGGACAGCGCAGCCGCAGAAGGCGCCGGAGCGGGGACCGGCACCGGGGGCTGACGCGGCGTAGAGGAGGCGTCGATGCAGTTGAGGGCGACAGAAAACCGGGCCGGCGAGGTCCTGACCTTCTGGGAGGAGGCGGGGCCCGATGCATGGTACAGCCAGGACGAGGCATTCGACCGCACCGTCCGCGACCGGTTCGGCACGCTGTGGGACATGGCAGCGACCGGGGGGTGCGACGACTGGGCCCGCGGCCCGCGCGGCGCGCTGGCGCTGATCGTCCTGCTGGACCAGTTCCCGCGCAACATGTTCCGCGACAGCCCCCGCGCCTTCGCCACCGATGACCGCGCCTTGCGCGCTTCGAGCCTTGCGCTGGCCCGCGGCTGGGACCTGAAGATCGACGGGCCGATCCGCCAGTTTTGCTACATGCCCTTCATGCATTCCGAGCGCCTGACCGACCAGGACCGGTCCGTGCGCCTGATGAAGGCGCGGATGGTGGACACGGACAACCTGCTGCACGCCCGTGCGCACCGCGAGATCATCCGCCGTTTCGGCCGGTTTCCCTATCGCAACGCCGCGCTCGGCCGCGCGTCCACCCCGGCGGAGGAGGCGTTTCTGACAGGCGGCGGCTATGGCGCCATCTTGCAGGACCTGACATCCCCCGCGGCCTGACCGTCCGGGGGAGACCGTTGCACGCGGCGCAACCCCGCCTGCGACCCAACGCCGATTGCCCCGCTGTCCGGAATTTGTTTAACGTTGAACAAACCAGATGTCGGGAGGAGGACGACCCGTGGCAGCAGAGACTTTCGATGTCGTCGTGATCGGCGCGGGCCCCGGCGGCTATGTTGCCGCCATTCGCGCAAGCCAGCTGGGCCTGAAGGTGGCCATTGTCGAGCGCGAACATATGGGGGGCATCTGCCTCAACTGGGGCTGCATCCCGACCAAGGCGATGCTGCGGTCCTCCGAAGTGTTCCACCTGATGCAGCGCGCCAAGGACTTCGGGCTCAGCGCCGACAACATCTCCTACGATCTCGACGCCGTGGTGAAACGCTCGCGCGGGGTGGCCAAGCAGCTCAATTCCGGCGTCGGCCACCTGATGAAGAAGAACAAGGTGACGGTCTTCATGGGCGCGGCCACGCTGCCCGCCAAGGGCAAGGTCAGCGTCAAGACCGACAAGGGCACCGAGGAATTGGCGGCGAAGAACATCATCCTCGCCGTGGGCGCGCGGGCCCGTGAACTGCCGGGGCTCGAGGCCGATGGCAAGCGCGTCTGGACCTACAAGCACGCGCTGGTGCCGCCGCACATGCCGAAGAAACTGCTCGTGATCGGTTCGGGCGCCATAGGGATCGAGTTCGCCAGTTTCTACAACACGCTGGGCGCCGACACGACCGTCGTCGAGGTGCTCGACCGCATCCTGCCGGTCGAGGATGCCGAGATCTCGGCCTTTGCCGAGAAGAGCTTCAAGAAGCAGGGCATGAAGATCATGGCCAAGGCCATGGTGAAAAAGCTCGACCGCGGGGCCGACAAGGTGACGGCTCATATCGAGGTTGGCGGCAAGATGGAGACGCATGAGTTCGACACGGTGATTTCCGCCGTGGGGATCGTCGCCAATACCGAAGGTCTGGGGCTGGAGGCGCTGGGCGCGAAACTCGACCGCAGCTTCGTGGTGACGGACGAGTATTGCCGCTCGGGCGTCGAAGGGCTTTTCGTCATCGGCGACGCGACGAACGGCCCGTGGCTCGCCCACAAGGCCAGCCACGAGGGCGTGATGGTGGCCGAACTGATCGCGGGCGGGCATCCGCATGCCGTAAAGCCCGAGCAGATCGCGGGCTGCACCTATTGCCACCCGCAGATCGCATCCGTCGGCCTGACGGAGGCCAAGGCCAAGGAACGGGGCCATCAGGTCAAGGTCGGGCGCTTCCCCTTCATCGGCAACGGCAAGGCGATTGCCTTGGGCGAGCCCGAGGGGATGATCAAGACGGTCTTCGACGCCAAGACCGGCGAGCTTCTGGGTGCCCACATGATCGGGGCCGAGGTGACCGAACTGATCCAGGGCTACGTGATCGGCCAGAAGCTCGAGACGACCGAGGCCGATCTGATGGAGACGGTCTTTCCGCATCCCACCTTGTCGGAGATGATGCACGAAAGCGTGCTGGACGCGTATGATCGGGTGATCCACATCTGAATGCGCGGCGCGCATGACCATGAGAAAGGGCGGCCCCGGCGGGCCGCCCTTTCGCGTTTCTCCCCGGCGCTTATTGCAGCGTGATCGCGGTTTCGGCGATGGGCGTGTAGCCCTGGTTCAGGAAGTAGCGGATCACGTATTGGCCGGGCGCCTCGGGCAGGGTCAGTTGCAGGGGATTGCCGGCCTCGGTGTAGGTGTAGCTTTCCCACTGGGTGCCATCGGTCGCCCCGACCCGACCGATCCCGATGTAGTCTTGCGGGTAATTCGGGCCGGTCCAGCCAACCTCGATGGTCGATCCGGCGGCAGCACTGGCCGGTGCGGTCAGGCTGGCCGCGACAGGTGCGACCGTGATCGGCACGGAGGTCAGCGGCCTGGTCCCCTGCTCGAGGAAATAGGTGATGACGTAATCACCGGGCTGGGCGGGCATGGCCAGCCGGGCGGGGTTGCCGTCGCGCGTCCAGGTGTAGTTTTCCCATCGCGCGCCGTCTTGCGCGCCGACCCGGCCGATGCCGATGTAATCGCCATTGGTGCCGGGGCCTGTCCAGCCGACCTCGATGCTGGCGCCGGCCATGGCGCTCGCGGGGGCGGTCAGACTTGCCTCGACCTGCGTGATGTTGATCTCGGCCACGGCCAGCGGCGTGCGGTCCTGCCCTTCGATGTATTCGATCAGGTAAGTGCCGGGCTCCGCCGGCATTTCAAGCCGGGCGGGATTGCCCCGGTTGGTGCGCACGGTGTCTTCGAAACGGTGGAACCCTTCGCTGTCCGGTTCCCGTATGGCGATGAAGTCGCCGTCATAGTCCGGGCCGGTCCAGCCGATCTCGATGGTGCTGCCGATGCTGGCGGTCGCGGGTGCCGTGATGCTGGCGGAAACCGCGCTGATCTCGATCGCCACGGCGGCCAGCGGCGTGCGGTCCTGTGCTTCGATGTATTCGATGACATAGGTGCCGGGGACCGAGGGCATTTCCAGCCGCGCGGGATTGCCCCGGTCGGTCCTGATCGTGTTGACGAAGCGGTGGAACCCCTCGCTGTCGGGGGCGCGGACCGAGATGAAATCACTGTCGTAGTCCGGGCCGGTCCAGCCCACCTCGATGGTCGATCCTGCCGGAGCGGTGGCGGGCGCGGTCAGGCTGGCCGAAACGGCGGAAATCTCGATCGTCACGGCGGCCAGCGGCGTGCGGTCCTGTGCCTCGATGTATTCGATGACATAGGTGCCGGGGACCGAGGGCATTTCCAGCCGCGCGGGGTTGCCCCGGTCGGTCCTGATCGTGTTGACGAAGCGGTGGAAGCCCTCGCTGTCGGGGGCGCGGACAGAAATGAAATCATTGTCGTAGTCCGGGCCGGTCCAGCCGATCTCGATGGTGGAACCGGCTGTTGCGGTCGCGGGCGCGGTCAGGCTGGTCTGTGCGGCACTCACCTCGATCGGCACGGCGGCCAGTGCCACACGCTCCTCGTTACGGATGTATTCGATCAGATATGTGCCGGGTTCGGACGGCATCAGAAGGCGCAGGGGGCTGCCGGCCTCGGTCCGGGTGGTGTTGACGAAGCGGTGGAACCCTTCGCTGTCGGGCGCGCGCACGGCGATGAAATCATTGTCTTCATCCGGCCCGGTCCAGCCCACCTCGATGGTGGAGCCTGCGACGGCGGTGGCGGGGGCGGTGATCGACGCTCCGGGCAAGGGCGCCTCGAATACCAGAACGATCTCGCGTGGCTGGTCGACGATGACGAAATCGGCCATCTGCTCGATCTCCTGCGCGGTCCAGTAGCCGGTTACGCGATAGGCACCGCGGGCCAGTTGCAGGCTGGCGGGATTGGTGGCGGCGATGGTGGTGCCCTCGGCCAGCGGCGTCACCTCCCAGAGCACCGGGTCGGTGATGAGCGGGCCATCGGCACCATCGAGCCGGGCCGCGAAGCTGACGTCGACCATGAGCGCGGGCAGGGGGATGATGACCTCCTGCGGGGTCATCGCGGCGACGGTGAAGCCTGCCTCATGCATCGTGCCCTGCGACAGGCGTTCGACCGCGATGCGATAGTCGCCCGGCAAAAGCTGCACGTTGCCGCCGGGCGCTTCGACCGGGCCGAGCAGCGTGGCGCCCGTGGCGTCGAACAGGGTCCAGCGCAGCGGAGAGGCGGGAACCGTCATGTCGGGCATCACCCGCGCGGTAAAGGTGACGGGCACGGTGTCGATGATCTGCGGCATCGGCACGAGGATGGGGGCGGCCATGCCCTCGGTCACGGTAAAGGCGGTCTGGTAGGCCGCGGGGCCGGTCGGTTCCTCACGGGTCGCGCGCGCGACGTAGGCCCCCGGCATCAGCTGCACGCTGATCGCGGGGCCTTGGGTGCCGTCGGACAGGATGGTTCCATCCTGCGACAGCAGGGTCCAGGCCACCGGGCGGGTGGGCGCGGTGTTGCCCGGTGTGACCACGGCCTGCAGTGTCACGGTTTCGGCCACGGGGGCCTGCACGACCTGTTGCAGGGCGCTGGACAGTTCGGCGGCGTTGTCGGCGGTCAGGAACAGGCCGCCGGTGTTCTCGGCGATGCATTGCATCTGCGCGCGTGCCTCGGGCTCGGCCGCGACGTCGAAGCCGATCACATGGGCGGTGAAGCCGATCCCCGCGGCCTCCAGCTCGCGCGCCATGGCGCAGGGGTCGGGGTTGCAGTTCTCGATCCCGTCCGAGACGAGGATGACGGTCGCGGCCTCCTCGGTATAGCGCAGCGATTGCGCGGCGGCGACGACCGCATCGGTCATCGGCGTGCGGCCGCGCGGGTTCAGGCCGTTCACCACCTCGAGGATGCGATCCTGCGTGAAGGGCGCGGGGGCGACGATGGTTTCGATATCGCTGCAAGAGCCACGTTCGCGGTGGCCGTAGATTGTCAGGCCCAGCGAGGTGTCATCGGGCATGTCGGCCAGCAGCCCGGCGATGACGTTGCGGGCGATGACGATCTTGTTCACCCCGTCGATCTGTCCCCACATCGAGCCCGAGGCGTCGAGAACAAGGATGGTGTTGGGCCGGTCGGCCTGCTGGGCCGGCGCGGCAAGGGGCAGGCAGGCGAGGGTCAGAAGGGCGACGAGAAAGGCACGCATCGGGGCATTGTCCTTTTGCTGGGTCGAAAAGGTCACGGAGTCGGCAGACGCTACCGCAGATGCGCAAATCCACATAGGCGGGATTTCCGCCGCTTTCCCGCTTGACCGGGGCGGGGTGCGGGGGCAGGCAGACGCCATGTCACGCGCGCCTGCCCCAGCTTCGGAACCGACACCCTGGGCGCTGATCGCGGTGCTCTACCTCACCGGCCTGATCGCGGCGGGCCAGTTCGCCAAGGTCTCGCTGACGCTGGGCGCGCTGGCTGCCGAATACCCCGGCGCGCCCGTGGCCTTCGCGGTCTCGGGCGTGGCGGTGATCGGCATCCTCTTCGGCGTCTACGCAGGCGGGATCACGGCCAGCATCGGGCCAAGGCGCGCGATCCTCGCCGCACTCTCCCTTTCGGCGCTGGCAGGGGCGGGGCAGGCGCTGTTGCCGCCATTTCCGGTCCTGATGGGGCTGCGCGTGGTCGAGGGGGCAGGGCACCTCGTGCTGGTGGTGGCGATCCCGACGCTGATGGCGGCGCTTTCGGCGCCGAAGGACCGGGCGCTGGTGATGGGCCTCTGGGCGACCTTCTTCGGCGTGGGTTTCGCGCTGGCCGCTGTGCTGGTGGGCGAGGGGGCTGCGCCTGTCTACGGCGTCCACGCGGGGCTTGCGGCGCTGATGGGGATGATCCTCTGGGCCATGCTGCCCCGTGGTGTCGTGGCCGAGCGGCGCCCGCTGCCGCGGCTCTCCGATCACCTCGTGCTCTACACGACGCCGCGTCTCTTCGCACCCGCGCTGGGCCACGGGATCTACGCCTTCCTGTTCCTCGCGCTGGTGACCTACCTGCCGACCGCGCTGGGCGCGCTCTGGCTGGCCGCCGTCCTGCCGCTTGCGGGCATCGCCGGGTCGCTGGCCACGGGGCCGCTGGCGCGTCTGATCGCGCCCGCGCATCTCGTTTCGGGCGGCTTCCTCGCCATGGCCGCCGTTTTCGCCGCTGCGCTGGCGCTGCCGGGCTTCGCCGCGCCGCTGTCGGTGCTGGCGATGCTGGTCTCGGGGGTGGTCGCTGGCGGCGGCTTTGCCGCGGTGCCATGGCTGAACGAGGCCGACGCCGACCGGGCGCTGGCCAATGGCGCGCTGGCGCAGCTGGGCAATATCGGCACCTTTTCGGGCACGCCCGTTCTGGCGGCGCTTGGTGCCGGGGCGAGCCTGCCCATGGCCATCGCCGTGGGCGTGATCGGGGCCACCGCCACCGCAATCGCCTACCGCGCCGCCAAGCCTGTGGATGTTCGCTGAACGTTCCGCTTTTTCGGTTGGAGACTCGGCCTGCGCCCCCTATGTGTTGGCAGGTGGTTAACAGGGGGCCGCTCATGCCCGAGCAGAAGCAGATCGAGGTGCGCGGCGCGCGCGAGCACAACCTCAAGAACATCGACCTCGACATTCCCCGCGACCAGCTGGTCGTGATCACCGGGCTGTCGGGTTCGGGCAAGTCCTCGCTCGCCTTCGACACGATCTATGCCGAGGGGCAGCGCCGCTATGTCGAAAGCCTGTCGGCCTATGCGCGGCAGTTCCTCGACATGATGGAAAAGCCCGATGTGGATCACATCTCGGGCCTGAGCCCCGCCATTTCCATCGAGCAGAAGACGACGAGCAAGAACCCCCGCTCGACCGTCGGCACGGTGACCGAGATCTACGACTACCTGCGCCTGCTCTTCGCCCGCGCGGGCACGCCCTATAGCCCCGCCACCGGCCAGCCGATCGAGGCGCAGCAGGTGCAGGACATGGTCGACCGCGTCATGGCCATGGAGGAGGGCACCCGCGCCTATCTGCTGGCCCCCATCGTGCGCGACCGCAAGGGCGAGTACCGCAAGGAATTCCTTGAGCTGCGCAAGCAGGGCTTCCAGCGTGTGAAGGTGGACGGTGAGTTTCACGACCTCGACGCGCCGCCGACCCTGGACAAGAAATTCCGCCATGACATCGACGTGGTCGTCGACCGGGTCGTGGTGCGCGAAGGCGCCGAGACGCGGCTGGCCGACAGTTTCCGCACCGCGCTGGACCTGGCCGACGGGATCGCGATCTTCGAGACCGCCCCGAAAGACGGCGAGGGCGATCCCGAGCGCATCACCTTCTCCGAGAATTTTGCCTGCCCCGTCAGTGGCTTCACCATTCCCGAGATCGAGCCGCGGCTGTTTTCCTTCAACGCGCCCTTCGGGGCCTGCCCCTCCTGCGACGGGCTGGGGGTTGAGCTGTTCTTCGACGAGCGGCTGATGGTGCCCGATGCGGCCCTCAGCCTCGAAAACGGGGCCATCGCGCCCTGGCGCAAGGGCAAGTCGCCCTATTTCACCCAGACCATACAGGCCATCGCGCGACATTACGGGTTCGACCCCAAGTCACCGTGGAAAGACCTCAGCGACGAGGTGAAGGATGTCTTCCTGCGCGGTTCGGGCGAGACCGAAATCCAGTTCCGCTACGACGAGGGCGGGCGCGTCTACCAGGTGAAGCGGACCTTCGAGGGCGTGATCCCCAACATGGAGCGCCGTTACCGCGAGACGGATTCAGCCTGGATCAGGGAAGAATTCGAGCGCTACCAGAACAACCGCCCCTGCGGCGCCTGCGGGGGGTACCGCCTGCGGGAAGAGGCCCTGGCGGTCAAGATCGCGGGCCTGCACGTAGGCCAGGTGGTGCAGATGTCGATCCGCGAGGCCTATGCCTGGTGCGAGACGGTGCCAGCGCATCTGAGCGCGCAGAAAAACGAGATCGCGCGTGCGATCCTCAAGGAGATCCGCGAGCGGCTGGGATTCCTCAACAACGTGGGCCTCGATTACCTGACGCTGTCGCGCAACGCGGGCACCCTCTCGGGCGGGGAAAGCCAGCGCATCCGGCTCGCCTCCCAGATCGGCAGCGGGCTGACGGGGGTGCTTTACGTGCTCGACGAACCCTCCATCGGGTTGCACCAGCGCGACAACGACCGGCTGCTCGGCACGCTCAAGAACCTGCGCGACCAGGGCAACACCGTGATCGTCGTTGAACATGACGAGGAAGCCATCCGCGAGGCCGATTACGTCTTCGATATCGGCCCCGGCGCGGGCGTGCATGGCGGGCGGATCGTGGCGCAGGGCACGCCCGCCGAGATCATGGCCGATCCGGCCTCGATCACCGGGCAATACCTGTCGGGCACGCGGGAAATCGCGGTGCCCGCAGAGCGGCGCAAGGGCAACAAGAAAAAGCTGACCGTGGTCAAGGCTACCGGCAACAACCTGCGCGAGGTGACGGCCGAGTTTCCGCTGGGCAAGTTCGTCTGCGTCACCGGCGTCTCGGGCGGGGGCAAGTCCACGCTGACCATCGAGACGCTGTTCAAGACCGCCTCGATGAAGCTCAACGGCGCGCGCCAGACGCCCGCGCCTTGCGAGACGATCAAGGGGCTGGAACATCTCGACAAGGTCATCGACATCGACCAGCGCCCCATCGGGCGGACGCCGCGCTCGAACCCCGCGACCTACACCGGCGCCTTCACCCCGATCCGCGACTGGTTCGCAGGGCTCCCCGAGGCCAAGGCGCGCGGCTACAAGCCCGGGCGGTTTTCCTTCAACGTCAAGGGCGGCCGCTGCGAGGCGTGCCAGGGCGACGGGGTCATCAAGATCGAGATGCACTTCCTGCCCGATGTCTACGTCACCTGCGAAACCTGCAAGGGCAAGCGCTACAACCGCGAAACGCTGGAGGTGCAGTTCAAGGGCAAGTCCATCGCCGACGTGCTCGACATGACGGTCGAAGACGCGCAGGAGTTCTTCAAGGCGGTCCCCTCGATCCGCGAGAAGATGGACGCGCTGGTCCGCGTGGGTCTGGGCTACATCAAGGTGGGCCAGCAGGCGACAACGCTTTCGGGCGGCGAGGCGCAGCGCGTGAAACTGTCCAAGGAGCTGGCCAAGCGGTCGACGGGCCGCACGCTCTACATCCTCGACGAGCCCACCACGGGGCTGCATTTCGAGGATGTGAAGAAGCTGCTCGAGGTTCTGCACGAGCTGGTCGACCAGGGCAACTCGGTCGTGGTGATCGAGCACAACCTCGACGTCATCAAGACCGCCGACTGGCTCATCGACATCGGCCCCGAGGGCGGCGATGGCGGCGGCGAGATCGTGGCCGTGGGCACCCCCGAGGAGGTGGCGCAGGTCGAGCGCAGCCACACCGGGCGTTACCTCGGGCCGATGCTCGGCCCGCGCAAGCACGCCGCCGAGTAACGGCGCTGCCACCGGGATGTTGACAGCCGGGCCATGCCCCGACGAGGCTGTCAGTCATGTTCGGTAACGATCGCATGGCCGCGACAGCGCGGCGTCTCGGCATGGGTCTGCTGGCCTCTGCCCTGCTGTCCGGTGCCGCCATGGCGGAAGGCATCGCCGATACCGGTGCGCACCCCTTGCCGATCTCGTGCACACCGGAGCACTGCCGCGTTACGGCCGACCGGCGCACCACCCATGAGGCGCGACCGATGGAGTTCCGGGGCAGCACGTCCTTCCCGGTGCAGCGCGACATCCTCTTGCGCTACGACGACACCTTCGGTTGCCTTGTCCCCGAGGCACGCGATGGGCCCGACCTCGACTTGCTTGCCCTCGACTGGGCGACATTGCTCGACCCTGCCCAGGATGAGGCGCTGCGGTTCTGCCTTCTGCGCCTTCTCTCGACGCTCGACGATATCGAGCTGGCAGAGGCATGGGCGCACGGGGCCGGGTTCGAGCGCCTCGAACGCTTCACTCCCTTCGTGACGGCGCCTCACGTCGGCCCGCGTCCGGCAGCGGGGCTTTGGGGCTTCTGGGACGCTGCGCAATGGCATCGCCACCGACCGACGCGCCTTCATGACTGGTTCGGCATCACCCCGGTCAGGAGCGCGGTCCTGACCATCTTGTTCGATGAAGAGGGGCAGGTGCTGGAGGCCATGGTTCACGGCAACTCGACCTTCAACTGACCGGCCCGGGCGCGGGTCCCGTCAAGATGCCATGTGCGGCGATAGAAGCCGTGGCTTCGGCGGTTGCCGTGTTTTGCATATTTGGGGAAAGATGAGGGGCAGGGTGTCGCGACAAGGGGGCAGCGATGGCGCAGGAAGCGAAGGTTGGATTGGCGCTTGGCTCGGGCGGGGCGCGGGGTTGGGCGCATCTGGGCGTGCTGTCCGTGCTGGACGAGATGGGTGTCGCGCCCGACCTGATCGCGGGGTGTTCCATGGGCGCGCTGGTCGGCGCGGCGGCCGCGGGGGGCGTGCGGGCCGAGCTGGAGGAGTGGGCGTGCGGCCTGACGCAGGCGAAGTTCCTCGGCCTGCTCGATCTGCGCTTTGCCGGCGGCGGGCTGGTCGCAGGGCATGAGATCGCCTCGGTCCTCGGTCAGTGGGGGCTCGATTGCGACATCGGCGCGCTCGAGATCCCCTTCGCCTGCGTCGCCACCAATCTCGAGAACGGGCGCGAGGTCTGGCTGGACGAGGGGCCGCTTCTGCCCGCGGTGCGGGCCTCGGTCTCGATGCCGGGCCTCTTTGCGCCGCAGCATCTGGGCGGGCGCTGGCTGGTCGATGGCGGGCTGACCAACCCGGTGCCCGTCTCACTGGCGCGCGCCAAGGGGGCCGAGGTGATCATCGCGGTGAAACCCCAACGCCAAACCCTCGGGCCGGGTCTGGATGCCCGCGCCCGCGCGCGACGGTCTGTGGGACCGCATCACCGCCAGCCTGCCAGAGGCGCTGCGCCCCGAACCCGCGGGCGACAGCGAGATGCGACCGCAGGGGGCCGACGTCGTCGCGGCCTCCATCGACATGATGATGGAATACCTGCGCCGGACGCGGGCCGCGGCGGACCCGGCGGATGTGACGATCGAGGTGGACCTGTCCAAGATGACCACCTTGTCCTTCTTCGAGGCCGGGACGGCCATCGAGGCGGGCCGCGCCGCCGCGCACGAGGCGCGCCCGCGGATCGAGGCGGCTCTCGGCCCCGCCTGATCCGTCACTCCGCCGCGCGCAGCGGCGGGGCGTCGGGGTCGAGCTTTTCCGGATCGGCGATTTCGTCCGCGCCTGCGGGCTGCGGGCCATCGGCAATCTTCTCGCCCATGGGAATCTCGTCGTCGCCGCGCAGATCGGCGTCCACCATGACCGCTTCCGGTGCCTCGTCCCAGTAGATTGTCGGGTTCTGCGCGCGCCGGGCTTGCCGTTGCAGTGCCCAGTCCTGTGCGCGCCGGCTCATCCGGCTCGCGCCGATCTGGCCGAGCGCGCGGGCGAGCCACCCCAGGATCGTCCAGAACCAGACCCGCACCGCCAGAAGCGCAGGGGTGAAGACCAGCGTCAGCACCGTCGCGATGCCGAGGCCGAAGACGACGGCGGTGGCCAACTGTTTCCACCACAGGGCGGTGGGGTTGTCGATCGAATAGCCGCCATTGGCGAAGTCGAGCGAGATGCCGAACATCATCGGCGCAAGCCCCGCCATGGTGGTGATCGTGGTCAGCAAAACGGGCCGGATACGCGCCTCGGCGGTGCGGGTGATCGCCTCGATCCGGGGCATGTAGCGGGCATATTCCTGGTAGGTGTCGATCAGCACGATGTTGTTGTTCACCACGATCCCCGCCAAGGCGACGATCCCGGTGCCGGTCATGATGATCGAAAAGGTCTGGTCCATCACCAGCATGCCGATCAGCACGCCCGCCGTCGAGAGGATCACCGCCAGCAGCACGAGAACCGCGTTGTAGACCGAGTTGAACTGCGCCAGCAGGATGATGAACATCAGCCCCAGCGCCGCGCCGAAGGCCTGGCTGAGGAAGGCCTGGCTTTCGGCCTGTTCCTCCTGGTCGCCGGCCCATGTCCAGCTCACCGAGGCGGGGAAGGGGTTTTCCGTCTCGATCCACTCGGTGATCTCCGCGATGCGTTCGTTCGCGGTGACCGGGACGGTGACCAGATCGCCCGACGCCAGGCCGCGCTCGATCTCGGACGGTGTGGCGTCGGTGTAGCTGGCGTAGACCTGCCAGCCGGTTTCCCCTTGCGTGATATCGGCGGCGCCCGTCACCGTCGGATCGGCGGTGTTGCGCAAGAGCGCGAGGGTGGTCCCTTCCGCGTCGTCGACCCGCACGAGGCTGGAGGTGACATCGGCCTTCACCTCGAAGATGCGGGCCTGGTTGATGCGCTCGATCTCGGCCAGTTGCGGGGAGGGGGTGTAGGTGACGAAATTCGACAGCGGCACGAGGCCGTCACGGGTCCGCACGCGCAGCGAATCAAGGGTCGAAAGAACGCGCGCCTCCTCGGGAAAGCGGACGCGGATCTCGATCTCCTCGTCCGAGGTGGGGACGCGCATGGTATCGAGCAGGATGCCGCGCGTGACCAGCTGCACCATCGCGCCCACGGTCGCCACGTCTGCGCCGAACCGGCCCGCGGCCTCGACGTCCACGTCGATCTGCCAGTCGATGCCGGGCAGGGGCAGGGTGTCTTCCTGCAGGGTCAGACCGTCGAGATCGTCGTAGTAGGCCCGCGCGGTGCGCGTGGCCTGCAACAGCTCGTCCCAGTTGTTGCCCGACAGGCGCAGCGTGACGGGCTTGCCCGAGGCGGGGCCCTGGGCCTGTTCCAGGATCTCGGTCTGGATGCCCGGGATCGAGGCAAGCTCTCGACCCAGCCGATCGAGGATCACGCTGCCCGGCTCCCGCATGCCCCAGGGGTCCAGCTCCAGCTGGACCTGGCCGATCGTATCCGCGGGCGCGGCGGCGCCGCCGGTGTTGTTGTTGAGCCCGCCATCACCCGCGAAGGCAAAGACGTCGCCCACACCATCGGCCTGCATCACGATCTCTTCGACCTGTCGCACCAGCGCATCCTGTTCGGCGAGCGACAGGTTGCCGCGCGCGCGGACATAGACGATTGCGTTCTCCGGCTCGGTCTCGACGAAGAAGTCCACGCCGTTGTTGTTCTGGCCGAAATAGACGAAGACCGAGACGACAAAGGCGGCGACCACGCCGATCATCACCACCGGCATGACCGGGTTGCCGACGATGGCATGGATGAACCAGCCGAAGGGCGTGCGCCGGTAGCCGGTCCTGAGTTTGCGCGGCTTGCGTTCGATCCGCACCGAGCCGAGGAAGACGGACATCAGCGCGGACAGCGCCACGAACAGGACCACGCCGGGCAGCATCGCAAGCATCGGCGGCGTGCCGGCCGCGGGGGCCGGGAACAGCACGCCGGGGTTGATGGTCTGCATGGCCGCCATGAACATGCCGTAGGCGATCGCGACCGTCACGACCAGCCGCGCGGCATACCACGGCAAAACCGCCGTCACGACCGCGGTGCCCTGCTCGATCACGCGCGAAAACCGCGCGGCGACGCCGCCCAGGACGGGCAGGTAGATCAGCGCCACGATCAGCGAGGCCGACAGCACGAAGATCATCGTGACCGGCAGCATCCCCATGAACTCGCCCGGAACGCCCGGCCAGAACAGCATCGGCAGAAAGGCGCAGAGCGTCGTGGCGGTCGAGGCGACGACGGGCCAGAACATCCGCTTGGCCGCGTCCGTGTAGGCCTGCATGGGCCGCGCGCCCGCCTGAAGGCGCTTGTCGGCGTATTCCACCACCACGACCGCGCCGTCGACCAGCATCCCCACCGCAAGGATCAGGCCGAACATCACGATGTTCGAGATCGCCACCCCCATGATCCCCAGCAGCACGAAGGCCAGCATGAAGGAGGTCGGGATCGCGAAGCCCACCAGCAGCGCCGAGCGTGTGCCGAGCGAGGCCAGAACCACGATCATCACCAGCGCGATCGCGGTCAGCACCGATCCCTCGAGCTGGCGGACCATGTCGCGCACGTTGGTCGATTGATCCAGCGTGGTGTCCACCCGGACCGCCGCCTGCAACTCGGGCGGCCATTCGGCGCGGACCTCGTCCACCGTCTCGCGCACCAGCGCCGCGGTGTCCATGATGTTGAAGCCCTGCCGCTTCACGACCTGCAGCGCCACGGTCGTCTCGCCGTTGAACCGCGCGGTGCCGGTGCGGTCCTCGTAGGTCAGGCGGATCTCGGCCAGTTCGCCGAGCGTCACGACGCGGTCGCCGTTCACCGTGATCGGCAGGTTGTAGACATCGGCGGGTCCGTCGAAGCTCGAGGGGATCTTGACCGAGATCGCGCCACTCTCGGTCGTGACCTCGCCCGCGGCGATCAGCTGGTTGTTGTTCACGACCGCGTTGATCAGGTCGGCGGCGGTGACGTCATAGGCCTCGAGCGCGAGGGGATCGAGGATCACCTCGAGCATCTCGTCGCGCGTGCCCGCAAGGCCCGCCTCCAGGACCGGCGACAGCGCCTCGAGCGCGGTCTGCATCTCGTCGGCCAGGCGGATCATGGTGCGTTCCGGGGCGTCGCCCGACAGCGCCACGATGATGATCGGGAACTCGGAAAAGTTGATCTCTGAGATCTGCCAGCTCTGGGCGCCGCTCGGGAACTGCGCCTCGGCGCGGCCCATGGCGTCGCGCACATCGGCGATGGTGGCGGACTTGTCCCAGCCGAACTCGAACTCCAGGAACAGGCCTGCGAACCCCTCCGACGCGGTGGCGGTGATCGTGGTCAGCCCGTCGAGATCCTGGAACTCGGCCTCCATCGGTCGGATCAGCAGGCGCTCGCTGTCCTCGGCCGAGATGCCGGGGAAAGGGACCGACACGAAGAGGCCCGGAATGTCGATATCCGGCTCGCCCTCTTTCGGCAGGCCGATATAGGCCGCGGTCCCCACTGTCAGCGAGAGGATGACGAAGGCCACGATCATGCGGGCGCGGCTGGCGGCCCAGTCGATCACGCCGGTCATTGCGTCAGCTCCTCGTAGGTGACGCGGACCGGCACGCCGTCGGTGACGAATTCCTGACCGACGGTGATCACGTCGGCCACCTCGGGCAGGCCCGACAGCCAGACACCGTTCGCGGTGTCGCGGATCATGCGCACGGGGACAAAGCGGACCAGCCCATCCTCGACGATGCGCACGCCCAGCACGCCGTCATCGTTCAGCGTCATGGCCGAGCCCGGAAGCAGATGCGCGGGCGTTCCCTCGGACCGGATCAGGATATCGGCAGTCTGCCCGTCGCGGATCAGCACATCGGGGTTGGGCACCGTGATCTCGACCCGGAAGGTGCGCGTGGCCTCGTCGGCCGAGCGGCTGACGAAACTCACATCGCCGCGCACCTGCCGCCCCGAGGCCAGCCGCGCCCCCGCCTCGGCGCCCAGCATCACGCGGTCGACCTGCGCCTCGGGCACGAAGCCCACCAGCTTGATCGGGTCGAGCTGGATGACCGTGGCGCAGGGGCTGCCCGGCTGCATCAGCGTGCCGACCTCGGCGGTGTCGGTTTCGAGATACCCCGCGAAAGGGGCGGTGATGCGCAGGCGCGTGATTTCTTCCTCGGCGCGGGTCACGGCGGCCTCGGCCGAGCGGATGCCGGACCGGGCCTGCGACACGGCCGCCTCGGCCGACTGGATCTGCGCCAGCGCGCCCTCGCGGGTCGCCTCGGCGCTGGCCGCTCGGGTTTCCGAGCCGAATCCGCTTTGGCTCAGGCGGCTGGCGGCATTGGCGTCGATCTGGGCGGCGGCCAACTGGGCCCGTGCCCCGGCCAGCTGGGCCTCGGCCTCGGGCAGGCGCGCGCGGGCGGTTTCCAGCGTGGCTTCGGCCTCTTCCAGCGCGCTCAGCCGCGTTCCGGCATCGATCTCGCACAACAGCTGCCCGGTTTCGACGAAGGCACCGGCGCGGATCGGATCGGAGATGATGCGCCCCGAGGTTTCCGCCGCCGCCGTCACCTCGCGCAGCGCTTCGGTCCGCCCGCGCAGTTGCACCGCGTTTTCGGTCACCTGCGCCTCGGAGCGGCGGGCGACGACATGAACGCGCAGATCCGGCGGCGCGTCGGTGACCGTGGGGATCCCCTCCGCCGTGGCCTCGGACGCGGTTTCGGTCGGTTCCGGGCCGAACCCCGCGGCGAACTCGACAAGGCGGTCGCGTTCGAGGATCACGAAATACAAGGCGACGCAGACCAGCGTCGCGATGATCATGGGAAAAACTCGCATCGTGAAACCTCGATCTCGACCCGCCACTCCGGCGCACGTCCTGCCCGGCCCGTCTTGCCGCACCGCCGGGCCGAAAAAAATGTCCCGAACATGCGTCTTGCATGTTACGCTGAACCAACCGGTTCAGATTAGATTTTTCTGCGCTGCCGCGCAAGACTGAACTAATCCGTTCAGATTTGTCGTCAACCGCTGCGGCCCTTGCGGCGGCGCCCCCGCTCGGGCTATGACGCGCCAACAAAAGCGAGCGGCGGGGCCGGGGGCGGGATGTCCGATACCGACAGTTTCATCAACGAGGTGACCGAGGAGGTCCGCCGCGATCGCCTCTATGGCATGTTCCGGCGCTGGGGATGGTTTGCGGCGCTGATCGTGGTCGCGATCGTCGGGGGGGCGGCGTGGCTGGAATACACCCGCGCGCAGGACCGTGCCGCCGCCGAAGCCTTCGGCGATCGCCTGATGGCCGTGCTCGAACGGTCCGATCCTGCCGACCGAGTCGCCGGCCTGTCCGAGGTCGAGACGCAGGATCCGCGGGCGCGGCTGATGCTGGCGCTTCTGGCGGCGGGCGAGGTGGCGCGCGGCGGGGCCGAGGCGCAGGCCGCGGCCGAGGGTCTGCGCGCCGCGGCCGAGGCGACCGACCTGCCGCGACGCTACCGCGACCTTGCCATGCTCAAGGCCGAGATGATGGCGCCTTCCGACCCCGACACCGCACGCCTGATCCTGGGCACCCTGGCCGAGCCGGGGGCGCCCTACGCGGCCTTGGCCGAAGAGCAGATGGCGTTGATCGACATCCGCACCGGCGCCACCGAGGCGGCGCTGGACCGGCTGCGCGCCCTCGAACGCAGCGCCGCGGCGACGCCGGGCTTGCAAGAACGGGCGTCTCAGTTGATTGTGGCGCTCGAGGCGGGCTCGACCCTGGTCGATACCGCCCCCGAACCGCCGGCGGAGGACGTGGCGGATCCTATCGCACCCGCCGCACCGGAAGACCCGGTCGATGGCGCGGAAGATGCGGAGGCCGGGGCAGACCCCGCGGCCCCCGCGCAAGAACAGTGACAGCCGCCCGCAGCGGCGGCAGAACAGGAAGGCCGGGGCGCATGACCGGGGTCGAAGGCAGAGCAGGGTCGAACCGCATCGCGGCTTGGGGCATCGCGACGCTGATGGTGCTGGCGCTTGCCGGGTGCGAGCGCGAGATGTTCCTGCCGGGTGAACGCTTCGACACGCGCACCCCGCTCGAGGCGACGCTGCCCGGCGAGGATGGCCGCGCCGCGGCCTCCGGTGCCACGGACACCGACGCCGCCCGTCCGATCAGCCTGCCGGCGCCCACGCGCCTCGGCGACTGGACAAGCCGCGGTTACAACACCGTCAACCGCCTGCCGCATGCCACGCTCTCGTCCGCCCCGACCGAGGTCTGGGTGGCCGACATCGGCGCGGGCAACACGCGCCGCAACCGCATTGCGACCGACCCGGTCGTCGCGGGCGGCCTCGTCTTCACCATCGACGCGGGCGCGCAGCTCCAGGCGACCACGCTCAGCAGCGGCGCGCCGGCATGGAGTACCAGCCTCGTGCCGGATTTCGACCGCGGCGGAAATGCCTCGGGCGGCGGGCTGGCCGTGTCGGGCGACCGTCTTTACGCCACCACGCCCTATGGCGAGCTTGTGGCGCTCAACGCCGGAACCGGTGCGGTGATCTGGCGCCAGCGTCTGGGCACCATGCTGGGCGCGCCGACCGTCTCGGGCGGGATCGTCTACGTCGTCGGTCGCAACTCCGATGCCTGGGCGATCGACGCCGATGACGGGCGCCAGCGCTGGCGCATCCCCAGCAGCGACACGCCCTCCGTCCTCGTGGGCGGCGCGGCCCCCGCGGTCGCAGATGGGCGCGTGATCTTTCCCTTCCCCTCGGGCGAGATCGTGGCCGCCATGCCCAACACGGGCGTCACGCTGTGGAATTCCTTCGTCGCCGGCGGGCGGCTCGGCACCGCCTATGCCTCGATCAACGACATCACCTCGGACCCGGTCGTCGTGGGCGGCACGATCTATGCCGGCAACCAGTCGGGCCGCGTCGTCGCGATGAACGCCCGCACCGGCACCCGGCAATGGACCGCGACCGAGGGGGCCTATTCCCCCGTTCTGGTCGCGGGCGACAGCCTGTTCTTCGTCTCGGACCGCAACGAGTTGATCCGCCTCGAGGCGGACAGCGGCGAGCGCGTCTGGGGCACGGAACTGCCGCTCTACGAGGCCAACCGCGAGCGGCGGCGCAAGGCGGTCTTCACCCATTACGGCCCGATCCTCGCCGGGGGGCGGCTTGTCGTCGCCTCGGGCGACGGGCAGATCCGCCTGTTCTCGCCCGAAAGCGGCGCGCTGGTCGGCACTCTGCCCCTGCGCGGCGGGGCGGCGTCGCACCCGATCGCCGTGGGTGACATGCTGCTGGTCGTGAGCGGGGATGGCCGGCTGCACGCCTATCGCTGAGATCAGTTGAACCAGCCGATCCGCCGCTCTTCCGAAATGCCCAGAACACCGCCGCCGAGATAGGCAAGCGCGCGCCCGGCGTTGAACCAGATCGCCACGCTTTCCCGCAGCATCCATCGCATCGGGCTGCGCCCGTCCGCCCCGTCCGCGGTATGGGCGGCATGGAGCGCCACGTCGGGCCAGCCCATCACGCGGAAGATCACCCAGCTGCGCGGCAGGTGAAACGGATCGGACACCAGCACGATGCGCCGCGTTTCGGGCACCAGGGCCCGGCTGAAGGCGGCATTCTGGATCGTCGAGCGCGCGCGGTCCTCGATGATGGCCGCCTCCGGCGGCAGTCCCGCGTCGATCGCTGCGCCCCGCATCGCCCCGGCAACCGAGGCGCGGCTGTGGCCGTAGCCGGTGAAGACGACAACAGGCGCCACGCCCGCCGCATGCAGCGCGGCACATGTCCGCGCGCGGCTGGCCGAATTCGGGCCGGGCTGATCCCAGCCCTGCGTGCGCGACATGCCCGCCCCGAGGCAGATGATGGCGTCGGCGCGCGCGGGCAACGCCTCGTCACGGGGCCAGAGCAGCTGCACCGCGACCACACCGGCGAAGGTCACCGCCCAAAGCGCGCCCCCGAGCAGCAGGAGCCGCCCGAGCAGGCGACCAAGCCGCCTTATTCCCACTCGATCGTCCCGGGCGGTTTCGACGTGATGTCATAGGTCACGCGATTGATCCCCTTGACCTCGTTGATGATCCGCGTCGCGGTCTCGCCCAGGAACTCATGGGTGAACGGGTAGTAATCCGCCGTCATCCCGTCGACGCTGGTCACCGCTCGTAGTGCGCAGGCGAAATCATAGGTCCGCCCGTCGCCCATCACGCCCACGGTGCGCACCGGCAGGATCGCGACGAAGGCCTGCCAGATCTCGTCGTAAAGCCCGTGTTTGCGGATCTGGTCGATATAGACCGCGTCGGCCTTGCGCAGGATTTCCAGCTTTTCGCGGGTGATCTCGCCCGGGCAGCGGATGGCGAGGCCGGGGCCGGGAAAGGGGTGGCGGCCGATGAAACTGGCCGGCAGGCCCAGTTCATGCCCCAGCGCGCGCACCTCGTCCTTGAACAGCTCGCGCAGCGGTTCCACCAGCTTCAGGCCCATTTTCTCGGGCAGGCCGCCGACATTGTGGTGCGACTTGATCGTGACCGAGGGGCCGCCGGAAAACGACACGGATTCAATCACATCGGGGTAGAGCGTGCCCTGGGCGAGGAACTCGGCCCCCTCGATCCCGTCGGCGTATTTCTGGAAGACGTCGATGAACAGTTTGCCGATGGTCTTGCGCTTTGTTTCCGGATCGGAAACGCCCTCGAGCGCACCGAGGAACAGCTCGCTTTCGTCGGCGTGGATCAGGGGGATGTTGTAATGGTCGCGGAACATCTTCACGACTTCTTCGGCCTCGTTCAGCCGCAACAGCCCGTGATCGACGAAGACGCAGGTCAGCTGATCGCCGATCGCCTCGTGGATCAGGACCGCGGCGACCGAGCTGTCGACCCCGCCCGACAGGCCGCAGATCACCTTGGCATCACCCACCTGTTCGCGGATGGCGCGGATCGCCTCCTCTCGGTAGGCGCGCATCGTCCAGTCGCCCTTGAAGCCGGCGAGACGGACGAAATTCTCGTAGAGCGTCTTGCCGTTGGGCGTGTGATGCACCTCGGGGTGGAACTGGACGGCGTAGAACTGGCGGCCGAGGTCCGCGGTGATGGCATAGGGCGCGCCGGGCGAGGTGCCAAGCACCTCGAAGCCGGGGGCGATTTCGCTGACATGGTCGCCGTGGCTCATCCAGACCTGTTCGCGCCCCGAGCCGTCCATGAACCAGCCGGTCAGGATGTCGGGCCGCGCTTCGGCGGGCGTGACCCAGGCGCGGCCGAACTCGGCCGTCGCATGCTCGCCCGCCTCGACCCGGCCGCCTAGGTCCTGCATCATGACCTGCTGGCCATAGCAGATGCCGAGGATCGGCACGCCGCGGCCATAGACCGATTGCGGCGGGCGGGGCGAGCCCTCGCGCATCACCGAATCCGGCCCGCCGGAGAAGATCACGGCCCTGGGCGCGAAGGCGTCGAGAAAGGCGTCGGTGACGTTCTGGTAGGGGTGGATCTCGCAATAGACGTTCAGCTCGCGCAGGCGGCGGGCGATCAGTTGCGTGACCTGGCTGCCGAAATCGATGATCAGCAGGCGGTCGTGGTCATGCGGGTCGGGTGCGGCAAGGGTGCTCATGATCCCGCATTAGGCCTGCAAAAGCGGGCGCGCAAGCCCGCCGCGCCGCGTGCATGTCGCTTTCCCGCGCAGGGTGCCGCAATCCGCCTTCGCACCGGGCACGGGGCAGGCTATCACCACGCCACGATCAACGCCTCGCGACAGGGGAGACCAGGGTTATGGCGGCAGCGGAACAGGCGGCACGGCGGGCACGCGGCGGCGGCGGAGCGGCACGACGGGCCGCGCGCTCGGCGGTCAGCTTCGACACCGTGCGCTTCATCGAGCGCAACATCCCCAATTTCGAGATCCTGACCGACGAGGCCATCGAGATCATCGAGGCCAACGCCGAGACCGTGCTGGAAGAGATCGGCGTCGCCTTCGTCGAGAACCCCGCCGCCCTCCAGCGCTGGCGCGAGGCCGGTGCCGATGTCCGCGGCGAGCGGGTGCATATCCCCCGCGGGCTGGCCCGCAAGCTGTGCGAAACCGCACCGTCGAAATTCACCCAGATCGCCCGCAACCCCGCGCGCAACGTCGAGATCGGCGGCAACTCGCTGGTGCTGGCGCCGGTCTACGGCCCTCCCTTCGTGCGTGACCGCATGGGCGGGCGGCGCTACGCGACCATGGCCGATTTCGAGATGTTCGTGAAACTCGGCTACATGTCGAAATGGCTGCACCATTCGGGCGGCACCGTCTGCGAGCCGACGGATATTCCGGTGAACAAGCGCCACCTCGACATGCTCTACGCCCACATGAGCTTGTCGGACAAACCCTACATGGGGTCTGTCACCGAACCCGTCCGGGCGCTCGATTCGATCGAGATGTCCAAGATCCTCTTCGGTGCGGATGTCGTGGACCAGAATTGCGTGATGACCTCGCTCATCAACATCAACTCGCCGCTGACCTTCGACAGCGTGATGATGGGCGCTTTGGAGCATTACGCCGCCGCCGGGCAGGCCTGCATCATCTCGCCCTTCATCGTGGGCGGCGCAATGGCGCCCGTCTCGGTCGCGGGGACGCTGACGCAGGTGCTGGCCGAGGTCATGGCCGGCGTCGCCTACAGCCAGCTGGTGCGCCCCGGTGCCCCCGCGATCTTCGGCGCCTTCGTGACCTCGATCGACATGAACTCGGGCGCGCCCACCTTCGGCACGCCGGAGGCGTCGCAGATCACCTATGGCGCGGGGCAACTGGCGCGGCGGCTGGGGCTGCCCTACCGCTCGGCGGGGTCCTTCACCGGCTCGAAACTGCCCGATGCGCAGGCCGCCTATGAGACGGCGAATTCGCTCAACGCGGGGCTGCTGTCGGGCGTGAACTTCATGCTCCACGCCTGTGGCTGGCTGGAGGGCGGGCTGGTGGCGTCCCCCGAGAAATTCGTCATGGATGCCGACCAGCTGGGCGTGTTGCACAAGCTGGCCGAGGGCGTGCCGGTGGACGAGAACGCGCAGGCCATGGACGCGCTGCGCGAAGTGGGGCCGGGGGGGCATTTCCTTGGCTGCGCGCACACGCAGGCGAATTATTCCACCGCCTTCTGGCGCACCGGCGTGCTCGACTACAAACCCTACGAGACATGGTCGGAGGAGGGTGGCCGCTCGACCGAGGCGCTGGCCGCGGTCAAGCTCGACCGGATGCTGGCCGACTACCAGCAGCCGATGCTCGACCCCGCCATCGACGAGGCGCTCAAGGCCTACATGACCGAGAAAAAGGCCGCGATGCCCGACGCCTTCATCTGAGCCCTCCGCCTGTTCATGTCGCATGTCCGGGGGCGGAAAACCGGTTCCCACTTTTGCGCGACATGCTCTAGCTGACCGAGCGCGCGGCACACAGGATCGCGCTCATCACCTCGACATGGCGGCTGGGCGAATAGCCCAGCCCTCCGCCCATGCGCGCGGCGTTCAGCATCGCCTCTTCGTCCAGCAGGCGCTGCACGGGGCGGCGGCGCGCGCGGCGCTCGGCGTCGCCGCTCATCGCGGCAAGGCGGGCGGCGCGCATCAGCAGGCCGGGGCGGTGCATGTGGCTGAGCCTCTGGGCGAGATCGGACATCAAACGGCCTCCTGACTTCGATGGGTCCGAAGCGCAGGCTGCCATGACGGGGCGGCGTGTTGCGCACAGGCTTATCCACCGAACGCCATCCGCTCATCTGTTTACGAAAAAGAAACTATTTCGGGATTATCCACAGATTTTAACCATTCGGTAATCAATTCGCCGAAATCCTGCTGGGGTGTCCAATCGCGAGGGAGATGGGACGATGACCTCGGCCATGGCCGATAACGGCCGCTTTTTGCCTGAATTTCCCGGTGCTTGCCCCGGATTGCCCGTCTGGGTGCCGGTGCCGGCACGACAGTATCTCGCCCATGTGTCGGCGGGCCAGTCGCTGCGCGCCATCGCGCGCGCCGCGGGCGAGGCGCCCTCGACCGTCTCGCGCCGCGTGCGCCGCCTCGAGGGGCGGCGCGACGATCCGCTTCTGGACGAAGCCCTGACCGCGCTCGGGCCTTTGGCAGCGCGCCCCATGACCCACCAACCCCCAACACAGGAGACTGCCCAAATGTCAGCCCCCTTCCGGTCCCCGCTCGGTGATGAAGGCACGATCGCCCGCGAGGCGCGTCGCATCCTCAGGCGGTTGTGCGAAACCGATGCCGTCCTCGCCGTGGCGCAGGACATGGACAAGGCCGTCGTCCTGCGCCCCGGCCCCGGTGGCGAACAGACCCGGACCGCCGTCGTTGATCGCACCGTCGCGCAGGCCTTCGCGGTAAAAGACTGGATCGCCTGCACCGCCGCCGGGCGCATCGCGCGCTACACCATCACCGCCGCGGGCAAGGCTGCGCTTCGCCGATTGCTCGACGAGGATCGCAAGCGGCGGCAATCCGCGCTCGGCTTTGCGGATGGGACCACGCCCTTCCAGGCCCAACATGCGATCTGGGGCGAGGCGCAGGTGGCCGAGCCGGGAGGCAAATCCCGCAAGATGCGCGTCAACCTCGCCGAGTCGCCGCTGGTCGCGCTGGGGCGCCGGACCGGACCCGATGGAAAGCCCTTCCTCACCCCCGACCTCGTGCAGGCCGGCGAGCGTCTGCGCGAGGATTTCGAGCGCGCCCAGATGGGCCCCCGCGTCGGCCAGAACTGGGACCGGTTCCTCACCGGCGGCGACCGCGGCGGCTTTCTGAACGACAGCGGCCTGGCCGAGGGTCCGCGCGCCGCGCGCGCCCGTGTGTCGGAGGCGCTCGACGATCTGGGGCCGGGCCTGGCCGACGTGGTGCTGCGCGTCTGCTGCTTTCTCGAAGGGCTGGAATCGGCGGAAAAGCGGCTGGGCTGGTCGGCCCGCTCGGGCAAGGTCGTGCTCAAGATCGGCCTGCAGCGCCTTCTCCGGCATTACGAGGACCGGCACGGATTCGTGCCCGCGATCCGGGGCTGAAGCCGGTTTGCAGCCGCTGCAGGGCGGCTGTGCCGAAATGAGGCATGGGAATTGGGCCGGGTTCGGTTACATAGGGCCACAACAGGAGGAGTGAGGCCCGAACCCATGCGCGATCTGAAGATCCCCGACCAGCGCCACCCCGAAAAGGCGCATCGCCCGACCAATGCCCAGCCCAAGAAACCGAGCTGGATCAGGGTGAAGGCCCCGGTGGGCAAGGGCTACCAGGAAACCCACCGCATCATGCGCGAGCACAAGCTGGTGACGGTCTGCGAGGAAGCGGGCTGCCCCAACGCGGGCGAATGCTGGAGCCAGGGTCACGCCACCATGATGATCATGGGCGAGATCTGCACCCGCGGCTGCACCTTCTGCAACGTCGCCACCGGCCGCCCGCAGGAGCTGGACCTGTTCGAGCCGGGGCGCGTGGCCGATGCCGTGCAGAAGCTGGGGCTCAACCATGTCGTGATCACCAGCGTGGACCGCGACGATCTCGAGGATGGCGGGGCCGAGCATTTCGCCATGACGATCCGCGCGATCCGCAAGCGCGCGCCCGGCACGACGATCGAGATCCTGACCCCCGATTTCCTGAAATGCGCCCCTTCGGTGCTGGAAACCGTGGTCGAGGCGAAGCCCGATGTCTTCAACCACAATCTCGAAACCGTCCCCGGCCTCTATCCCGAGGTGCGGCCGGGCGCGCGCTATTTCCACTCGCTCCGCCTGCTGCAGCGGGTGAAGGAACTGGACCCGACCATGTTCACCAAGTCGGGCATCATGGTGGGCCTGGGCGAAGACCGGCAATCGGTGCTGCAGGTGATGGACGACATGCGCGCGGCGGATGTCGATTTCCTGACGATCGGCCAGTATCTCCAGCCGACGCCGAAACACCATGCCGTCGACCGCTTCGTCCATCCCGACGAATTCGCCGCCTACGAGAAAGCGGCTTATGGCAAGGGCTTTCTCATGGTCTCGGCCACGCCGCTGACGCGGTCGTCCTATCACGCGGGCGATGATTTCGCGCGGCTGCGCGAGGCGCGGCTGAAGAAGCTGAGCGCGATCTGAGGACCGCGCCTCAGCCGCCGTTCCAGGCCACCACGGGCGGCTGGACCCATTCGCTTTGCGAGAAGGTGCCGTTGGCGTTGATCGGGTAGACGACCCCGTCGATCGAGTAATGGGTGCCGTCATCGCTGGTGTAGACGACGCTGTTCGACCAGGGCGCGATCAGGGGGGTGTCGAAGTTGAAGCCGGGCGGTGCGTCGGCGGCGGCGAACCCGATGGCGAGGTCGCGATCCACGCCCGTGTTGCCCGGCGCGGCGACAGCACCCATGCCGTAGTAGTTCCCGGCCTTCATCCCGTTCCAGTCCGTGTGGGTCGGAACCTGTGCGGGGGCGGGCGGCTCGGCCTCGGCCATGTCCTCCGGGGCGCTGTCCTCTTGCTCGTCATCTTCTTCGGCGTCCGGCACGGCCTCGGCGCTGGTTTCGCGGAATTCGGTCGTGACCTCGGCCTCGGCCAGCCAGTCGCGGATCCCGGTCACCGGGTTTTCAAGCGCGCTCGTGATCAGCACACCCGCGGACATGCCGATGGTGCACATGGCCGCCGTGAGCACGACATGGTCGACGGTGATCGCACCGGACTCGGAAAGGACAAAGCGACGGGCTGCAGCGATCATGATCGATACCTTTCCAACTGTTTACCCGTCCGGGTTACCGGGCGTTCGTGGCGCAATCAGGGAAAAATCCGAGCCAGACCAAGGGTTTTTTCGGGGCGAAGCCGCAGCGGCCGCGCCCCCGGCACGAGAAAACCCGCCGACACGGAGGGTGTCGGCGGGTCGGTGTGCTGCGCCTTGCCCGGGACATATGCCGGGGGCGAAGCCGTGATCAGAAGCGCAGGCCGATGTCGAAGACGAAGAATTCCTCGCTGCCGACACCGCTGTCCTGCACGCCCACACCCACGCCGGTATAGGCGCCGGAGGCGTAGATGTACTCGGCGTCGAGGCCGAAGACACGCGCGTCGTCCTCGTTGATGAAATCGCGATACGTGCCCGTTACGGTCAGCCCGTCCATCACCTCGTATCCGGTCCAGAGCAACAGGACATTGATGTTGTCCGGGCCCAATTCGACGCCGGAATAGAGAAGCCCGGCGCTGAGCGGGCCCTCGTCGTAGGTCGCCCCGATGATGAAACTGGTCAGGTCGCCACCGTCACGAAGGGTTTCGACGCCCGCGACCAGCTCGGTGGCCCCGATCCGGTAGCCAAGGCCGATGCTGTACATGTTCGCATCGGTCCCTGCATCCCAAAGCCGGTGATAGGCCGCCGAGACGCGGAGGTCGCCGTAATCGCCGTCATACCGCAAACCTGCGAAATTCAGGTCGCCCGGATCTTCAAGCAGGACGGTAAGGCCGCCGAAGCTGCGGGTGCCCAGAGCGACTTCCTGGCCCCAGATCCATGCTGCACCGGCGATCGCAGGGACATCGACCAGCGTGTCGAGCACGAAGCGCGGACGACCGATGGTGAAATCACCGAAATCCGTGCTGTAGGTGAACATGGGATATAGCGCGGAAATGGTATCGCCGTCCGCGGCGTAGGCTTCGATACCGAGGGCGACGCCGAAGGGGCCGCCACCGAAGCGCGTGCCAACGGTGACGTCACCGCTGAAGTACAATTCGCTGTTTCCGTTTGAATAAATGCCCGCGAGATCGATGAACCCCTCGACCTCGAGGCCCTCGGCGAGGCCCTGCGCCGAAGCACCGGAAGCGATCAGAGCGGCGGCGAGGCCAAGTGCGGCGGTATTCTTGCATTTCATGTTACACATCCAACAAGCAAGCTACGGTTGTTCGAAAGATAGATTATGAACGAAAGAGAGAAAAGGCGGGTTTCCCGCCAGTCCCCACAACGGTTGTATCAGTTGCCCGGCGGCAACGACTTCAGATAGGCGGCGATGGCCTGCCGGTCGGCCTCGGGCAGCATGGCCATATTGTGGATGACCGACACCATCGACCCGCCCGCGCTGTCGAAATCGGGGGTGAAGCCATCATTGAGATAGGCCGCGATCTCGGCCTCGGACCAGCGCAGCCGGTCGGGGGTGAGGGGCGGGATGGTCCCCGTGCCCGAGGGGTTGGGCGCCCCGGCCATCCAGGCCGCGCGGTCGAGCCCGCCCAGCGCGTCGCGCGGCGTGTGGCATTCGGCGCAATGGGCAAGCGCCTCTGCCAGGTAGCGTCCGCGTGTCTGTTCCTCGGTCAGATCGCCCGTGAGGACGAAGTCATCCTGCAGGTTCAGAAGGTTCCACACCCCGACCGTGCGCCGGATCGAGAAGGGGACCCCCAGTTCATGCGACTGGTTCGGCACGTCCGAGGCCGGCAGCGTCTGCCAGAAGGCCCAGAGATCGGCAAGGTCCTGCCGCGTGGCCAGCCGATAGGCGGTGTAGGGGAAGGCGGGGTAGTAGTGCCGCCCCTCGGGGCTTATGCCTTCCTGCAGGGCGGTCACGAACTGCGCAAGGGTCCAGTCGCCGATGCCATGCTCGGGGTCCATCGAGATGTTGGGCGCGACGAAGGTGCCGAAATCGGAGGCGAAGCGCTGCCCGCCCGACAGGATCAGCCGTGCCTCGCCAGTCGCGTCCTCGGCCGCGTGGCACGACGCGCAGCCGGCGGCCCAGAACACCATCTCGCCCGCGGCGGCGTCACCGGTCAGGCCGACAAGCTCCGCCTCGGGCACGCTGGCGGGGCGCGTGAGGGCCCAGCCCGCGCCAAGCACGGCCAGAGCGATGGCGAGCAGGGAGAGAAAGACGCGGCGCATCATGGGGTTGGGCCGGGGCGGTCAGCGCGCCCCGACCCGATCCGTTCATTCCGAGGCGCGGTAATCGTCGTGACACGCACCGCAAGTGCCGCCCACGGGGCCGAGCGCCGCGCGCATCGGGTCGAGCCCGTCTCCCGCGACCTCGGCCAGCCCCTCGGCGGCCGCGCCGAAGGCCTGCCACTTCTCGATCACGTCCGGCAGGTTCTCCCAGATCGCGGGAAGGGCGCGGGTGCCGTCGAGTGCGAAATTGTCGGTCCCCTCGGGCCAGTGAAAGCTCTGGTCGATCTGCGAGATCGCCACAAGGTTGCCCGCCGCTGCCGAGGCCGCGGTCGCGTCATACTCGGTGTTGCCGCGCGCCATGTTGGCCAGAACGCCGACATTCAGCGCCATCATCTGGAATTGGCCCTGCCGGGCCTGAACGGGCGCGGGCAGCTCCTGCGCGGTGGCGGCGATGCCGGTTCCCATCGCGGCAAGGGCGACGATACTGGCGAAAATGGTACGGGTGGTCATGTGCTGGCTCCCTGGGGGGTGGCAATGGTCGCTCGCATGAGAGGGTAGAGGGTGCTCACGCTGCGTCAACTGACGGTTCTGTGACAGCCCGCAGGGGACATGTGCGCCGATGGCGGCTGTCAGGGCGCGGTCAGACGCGGCCCGCGCGGCACGCGTTCGGCGGTCAGCCAGTCGGGCCAGCCGAAGACCCATTCGATCGCCACGAAGGCGATGCCGATGCCGACGATCACCGCGATGGCGATCTGCTGTTCGCGCGAGGGCGGGTTTCGCACCCACAGAAGCATCCGCATCAGGAACGGTGGCATCAGGCCCCCTTGGCGTCGAGCATGCGCACCTTTCCGATATAGGGCAGGTTGCGGTTGCGTTGAGCGTAGTCGATGCCGTAGCCGACGACGAATTCGTCGGGGATCTCGAAGCCGGTCCAGTCGGCCTTGATGTCGACCTCGCGCCGCGTCGGCTTGTCCAGCAGGGCGATGGTGCGCAGCCGCGCGGGCCCCTTGGAGCGCAGCAGGTTCACGACATGGTGCAGCGTGTGGCCGGTGTCGACGATATCCTCGACCACCAGCACGTCGCGGCCGGCGATCTCGCCGCGCAGGTCCTTCAGGATGCGCACCTCGCGCGAGCTTTCCATCGCGTTGCCGTAGCTGGAGGCCTCGAGGAAATCGACCTCGACGGGCAGGTCCAGTTCGCGCACGAGGTCGGCGATGAAGACGAAACTGCCGCGCAAAAGGCCCACCACGACCAGCTTGTCGGTGTCCGCGAAGGCCTGTTCGATCTCGCGCGCAAGCTCTTCGATGCGGGCGGCGATGGACTTGGCCGAGATCATCCGCACCACCTCGTAGCCGGGTGTCGCGGTCTTGGTCTTGGCTGGCTGCGCCATAATGCCCCCCGTCCGATCGGGCTCGAAACCCTTGAAAAAGCCCTCGCGTTTTATGACATGGACGCCACGGACGAAAGGCGAAAGGCAGGCATGCCGACACATTCCGAAACAAGGCGGCTGCCCTACAGCCCCGAGCAGATGTATGATCTGGTGGCCGACGTGGCGCGCTACCCGCAGTTCATCCCCTGGATCAGCGCGTCCCGTGTCCGCTCGGTCACGCCCGAGGGGGATCACACGGTGATGCTGGCCGACCTCGTGATCGGCTTCAAGATGTTCCGCGAGCGTTTCCTCAGCCGGGTGACGCTGTGGGACGCGGATCGGCGCATCGACACCGAATATGTCGACGGGCCGTTCAAGCACATGATCTCCAAGTGGGAATTTGCCCCCGACCCGGATGGAGGTGCGGGCTGCGAGGTGCGGTTCGCCGTCGATTTCGAATTCAAGAACAAGATCCTGCAAGGTGCGGCCGGGCTGTTCTTCCACGAGGCGATGCAGCGCATCGTGCGCGCCTTCGAAACCCGTGCCGAAGCGCTTTACGGCAGCTCGGGCGCGACCGCCGCGGCCCGCGCCTAGGGGTCGGCCGGGATCAGGCGGATCTCGCCCTCTTCCTCAAGCGCGCGGATGGCGGTCACCACCTCGGCCATCGCCGCCTCGCCCTCGTCGGGGCGGGGGGTGCCCAGCGTCTCGGCCTCGTCGCGCATCTGTTCGGCCAGGCGCCTGGACATGTTCACCAGCAAGAACTCCGCCGAAAGGGGCGCGGTGGCGAAGGCCGCCGCCAGCGCGCGGGTGACCGCATCGGGTTCCACCCGGCGCAGGATGCGGGGCACATCCGTCGGCTCGACCCGTTTGGGGATATGCTCGAAGGTGAAGATCGCGCGGCGCACATCGCCCGCAAGGCCCGCGTCGCGCGCCTCGAGCCCGCCCAGAAGCGCCTCGCGCAACTCGGCGCCGACCGAGTTCAGGATCGCGCCGATCCGGTCCACCGGGCTGGCGCGAAAGGCAGGTTCGGGGTCGTCCTGCATCTGCCGCAACAAATGCGCGCCGATCCGGTCGACCATCTGCGGCGTGACCGTCGCGGTCAGCGCGACGGCATGGGCGACGACCTGCGCCCGGTCCCCGGGCAGGTCCGCCAGCAGGGCCGCGGCCTTGGCCACGCCCAGCTTGGACAGAAGGATGGCGGCAACCTCGGCGCTTTCGCTCAGCAGCAGGGGGCGCAGCCTCTCGGCCTCCATCGCGGAGAGCCGCGTCCAGGGATCGGTGGGATCGCCCGCCTCGGCCTCGGCGCGCAGCCCGTCGCGCGCGATGGGCGAGATATGCGGCTCGAGCAGGGCAAGGGCGGCCTGCAACCCGTTCGGCCCGGCCATCGCCATGCCGTCCAGCCGGGCCGTGAACTCGCCCACCACCTGCGCCAGCGTCGCCCGGCTGATCGGGCCCAGCGAGGCCATCGCGCGCGCCAGCCGCGCCTGCATCTCGGGGCTGAGCCGGTCGAGGCCCGGCGATACCTGCTGGCCCAGCAGCAGGCGCACGATCACCGCCGCCTTCTGTTGCGACGTCAGCCGCTGCGGCGGCTCCACCAGGCGCGCTGCATCCTCGGCGCGCGCACCGCTCCAATCCCGTTCGAGGCCCATGACCCACCCGTCCTTTGAACACATCCACCCAAGGGAGGTTCTGCCGGGCAGAGGTTAAGGGCAGGCTGACGGCACTGGGCCGATCATCGCGGATTTGCCGCGAATTCGGGACGGAGTTTCCGACAATCCGTTCAGTAGTCGTAGCCGGTGGCCGAGCCTTGCGCGATGGCCGCGGCCAGCGCCCGCTCGGGCCAGCGCCCGGCACCGCCGCGCGCGCGGATCTCGGCCAGTTGCACCTCGGCCCGTGCGGGCGCCCCCAGCAGCAGGTGGGCCATGCCGAGATAGGCGCGCGCCAGCAGGTTGTCGGGATCGGTGGCAAGGGCCGCGTCGTAATGGGCAAGGCCCGCGTCCATGTCGCCGAGGCTGCGCGTGGAATAGCCCATGTAGGTCAGGACCATCGTGTCGCCCGGATCGGGCGCGCGCGCCAGCAGTGCCAGCGCATCGCGATGCCGCCCGGCATAGGCCAGTTCGCGGACCGTGGCGATCAGCGCCTCGGAGTCGCTTGCGCGGTTGCTTTGCTCGATCGCGACGCAGCCCTCGGCCTCGCCGTCCCAGACCGCGCCCTCGGGGCATTCGGTGGTCGTTTCGGTCGGTGTCGGCGGATCGTCGTCAGGGCCCACGGCCAAGGCCGCAGGTGCCAGCAAAAGCGCAAGGCTGGCGGTCAGGAGGGCGGTTCGCACGGTCACGGCTTTCTCGCTTCGGGTCATGCGCGTGCAAGGATGGGGCGCAGGCCGTGGCTGGCAAATGAAGGTTTCATGACGCGCCGCGTCTGCAAAGGAAAACCGCGCGCGGGATGGTCCCACGCGCGGCTTCCCGGTTCAGGTCTGGCGGCTCTGGTTCAGCTTGTGGCCGTCGTGACGCAGGCTTGGGTCTCTGCGTCCCAGGTGGCGCCATCTGCGCAGCTCATGGTCACTTCGTGGCTGCCCCAGCTGCATTCAGCGTAGGCAAAGCCCGGCACAGCCATCAGGACGAAGGCGGCCAGGAGGGTCTTGATGCGCATGTCGCGTCTCCTCGGTCTGCTGCGGTCTGGTCGTCTTGGTTGCACCTGAGAGGGTAGCACGAGACCGGCAAAAGACAATGACCTTGCGCACAAGGCGGCGCTGGGGAAATTAAATTGCTGAATTTCGAGGCATTTCCGGCCTGTGGCATCAGCCCTCCGCAAAGACCCGGGCAAAGATCGTGTCCACATGCTTGGTGTGATAGCCTAGGTCGAACTTCTCCTCGATCTGCGCGGGCGAGAGGGCCGCCGTCACCTCGGGGTCGGCCAGCAGCTCTTCCCTGAAATCCTTGCCCTCTTCCCAGACCTTCATCGCGTTGCGCTGAACGAGGCGGTAGGCATCCTCGCGGCTGACACCGGCCTGCGTCAGGGCCAGCAACACGCGCTGCGAATGCACCAGGCCGCGGAACTTGTTCATGTTGGCGATCATGTTGTCGGGGTAGATCACCAGCTTGTCGATGACGCCGGTCAGGCGGGCCAGCGCGAAATCCAGCGTGATGGTGGCATCCGGCCCGATCATGCGCTCGACCGAGCTGTGCGAGATGTCGCGCTCGTGCCAGAGGGCGACATTCTCCATCGCGGGCACCACGGCCGAGCGGACCATGCGCGCCAGCCCCGTGAGGTTCTCGGTCAGCACCGGGTTGCGCTTGTGCGGCATGGCGGAACTGCCCTTCTGGCCTTTCGAGAAGAACTCCTCGGCCTCCAGCACCTCGGTGCGCTGCATGTGGCGGATCTCGGTGGCGACGTTCTCGATCGAACTGGCGATCACGCCCAGCGTGGCGAAGAACATCGCGTGGCGGTCGCGCGGGATGACCTGCGTCGAGATCGGCTCGGGCCGCAGGCCCAGCTTCTCGCACACGTGTTCCTCGACGCGGGGGTCGATGTTGGCGAAGGTGCCGACCGCGCCCGAAATCGCGCCGGTCGCGATTTCCCAGCGGGCCTTTTCGAGGCGGTTCCGGTTGCGCGCCATCTCGGCGTAGAACCGGGCAAAGGTCAGGCCCATGGTCACGGGTTCGGCATGGATACCGTGGGACCGGCCGATGCGCACGGTCATCTTGTGCTCCATCGCCCGCCGCTTGAGCGCCGCCAGAAGCGCGTCCAGATCGGAAAGCAGGATGTCGGCCGCGCGCATCAGCTGGATGTTGAAGGTCGTGTCCAGCACGTCCGACGAGGTCATCCCCTGGTGGACGAAGCGCGCCTCGTCGCTGCCCACGATCTCGGCCAGGTGGGTGAGAAAGGCGATGACGTCATGCCTGGTCACCGCCTCGATCTCGTCGATGCGGGCCACGTCGAATTCCACGTCCTTGGCCTTCCAGACGGCGGCGGCGTTTTCCCTCGGGATCACGCCCAGATCGGCCATGGCATCGCAGGCATGCGCCTCGATCTCGAACCAGATGCGGAACTTGGTGGCTGGCTCCCAGAGGGCGACCATCTCGGGGCGGGAATAGCGGGGGATCATCGGCACGGCCTTGCGTTCGGGTCAGACTTCGCGCTCTCATAGGCGGCAGGGCAGGGAGGGACAAGGTGACCGACCCACGCAAATGGACGCGGATCGCGGCGCTGGCCGTGCTGGTGCCGGGTGCCGCGCTGGCCAACGGGGCGGCGATCACGGGCGAGGAGATCGCCGCGGCGCTGGTCGCCAATGACGTCGTCTACGACCAGATCGGCTGGGAACGGCATCTGGAGAACGGGCGGCTCGTGTCCCGCAGCCTCGAGTCGCCCTTCGGGCAAACCAGCGTCGGCGAGTGGCGCATCGAGGGCGACGCGCGGTGCCTGCGCTGGACCCGCGCGATGGACTGGGCCTGCTACCGCGTCGAGATCGAGGGCGATACGCTGCGCTTCATCGACGAGATGGGCAATGTCAGCGCGGGACGGCTCGAGCCGCGATGATCCGGCTGGCGGACCTCGAAGGGGCGTGGCGCCTGTCGCGCGAGATCGAGGATCGCCGTGCCGGCATCACCGGGCGGCTGACAGGCACCTGCCGCTGGTCGCGCGACGCGGGAGGCCTGCGGCAGGAGGAGCAGGGCGTGCTGACCATGGGCGCCGCGCCCCCGATGCAGGCCAGCCGCGTCTACCTGTGGCGCGACACGGGTGCGGGCCTGTCGGTGGCCTTCGAGGATGGCCGCCCGTTTCACAGCCTCGCGCCGGGGCGGCTGGAGGATCGGCACTGGTGCGATCCCGATACCTATGACGTGCGCTATGACTTCACCCGCTGGCCCGATTGGACACAGCGCTGGCGCGTCACCGGCCCGCGCAAGGATGCCGTGATCCTCAGCCGGTTTCAGCCCTTGGGGTAGAACCGCGCGATGGCGGTATCGGCGGCCTTGGTCATGCCCGCCACCTCCAGCACCAGCGCGCCCTGGATCAGGGCGAGCATTTCCTTGGCCCGCACCCGCGGCGCGGCCGTGCCTTCGGGCAGGCGGGCGGATATCAGGTCGAGTTGCCCCATCAGCAGGCGCCGGATGGCCGCGACGTGATCGCCGTCCTCCCGCCCCGCGGCCGACAGCATGTCGAGCCAGACGCGCAGGTAGGGCCGGAAGGTCGGCGTCCGCATCAACCCGACGATGGTGCCGAGGCAGGTCGCCTCGTCGGCGGCGGGTTCTGCCGGCAGGGCTGCGTCGAGCGCCGACAGGATCTCGTCGGCCAGATGATCGAGCAGCGCACCGATCAAGGCCCCCTTCGAGCCGAAATGATAGATCAGCATCCTGTCCGACGTGCCCGCCGCCCGTGCCAGCGGCCTCAGGGTCGCCCCGGCAAGGCCGCTGCTGCGCACATGGGCAGACATCGCCCGCAAGAGGTCGGGTTTGTTCAGTGTGGCCATCTCTCTGCTCGCGCCCCCTTTGCCTGCGGGTCGTGTCTTTTGGGGCCCCTGCGGGGCCGGCCTCAGCCGCGCACCGTCCGGCCCGCGGCTTCCGACCCCGAGGGGTCTTCTTCCGTCGCGGCCTGCGCGGCCGCCATGAGCCGTTCGGCCTTTTTCCTTACAAGCACAGTGCGCAGGTCATGCATCGCCAAAAGCAACCGGTCCGTCACCTCGTCCAGGTCGCCGTCGTCCGCCCGGCTTTGTGCCCATTGCGTCGTCAGGTTCAGGTAGTCCACCGCGCGGTGGATGTCGTCGATGTCTCGGTCGGCAAGAACTGCCCGCCGCTCCTCGATCCACTCCTCGATCACGGCCTGTTCCTCGGCGGTCAGGGTGCGGTCGCCATGCGGGCGGATGTTGCCGTTGCGGACGTTGACGACCGCGATCTCGTCCATTTCGATCCGGCGCTGGCGATTGTCGGTCGAGACGCGGAATACGGCTGCGCCGTTCTCCCGGATGCGGAAATAGAACTCGGGTAGCTCTGTCATTTGCCCGAAAACCTTGTTTTTCGACGGACCAGACGGCCTGGCCCGAGGGTATGGGCTGGTGGTGAATCTGTCAAAGACTCGTCAAGACCCACCGCGCTCGAACGCGGCGCCGAGAACCATGGCCAGCGCGTGCCGCACCGAGGCCGCGCGCACCTCGGCCCGGCCGATGGCGCCGAACTCCCTGGTTTCGGTCAGCACGCGGCCACCATGGGCCAGCCCGAAACAGACGCGGCCCTCGGGTTTATGGTCCGATCCGCCTGGCCCCGCGATCCCCGTCACCGAGACCGCGATGTCGGAGTCCGAGCGGTCGAGCGCGCCTTCGGCCATTTCGGCGGCGACGGCTTCGGACACGGCGCCCTGCGCCGCGAGCGTGTCCGGGCGCACGCCCAGCATCTCGGTCTTGGCGGCGTTGGAATAGGTGACAAAGCCGCGGTCGACCACGTCGGACGAGCCGGGCACATCGGTCAGCGCGGCCGTGATCATGCCCCCCGTGCAGCTTTCGGCGGTGGCGATGGTCCAGCCCCGGCGGCGCAGCGCCTCGAGCACCTTGGCCGCCGTCATTCCATCACCTGCGGGAGATGCGCGAGAAAGGCAAGGACCGCGACGACCAGCGCGGCCAGCCAGCCCGCGATCACGTCGTCGGCCATGACGCCGAAGGCGCCCGGCTGGCGGTCGGCCCAGCCCACGGGGCCGGGTTTCAGCACGTCGAAGAGGCGGAAGGCGAGGAAAGCGGTCAGCACACCCGGCCAGAGCGCCCAGAAATCGGCCCCGGCCATCTGCGCGCCCAGCGACACCGGCCAGAGCGCGATCCACTGGCCCGCGACCTCGTCGATCACGATTTCCGAGGGGTCCTTGTCGGCGCTGTCCCTCGTGGCCTCGCCCACGGCCCACCAGCCCAGCGCTGTCACGGCAAGCGTGGCGGCGAGCAGCAGCCAGAACCCCCCCGCCAGATGCAGTGCCCAGGCCAGCGGGATCGCCGCGGCACTGCCCCATGTGCCGGGGGCCGGGCGCAGGTGGCCGACGAAGAAGACCGTGGTGATGGCCCGTATCATGGTTTCACCAGCGTGACGGTGGCCATCGCGGCGATCCCTTCCTCGCGCCCGGCAAAGCCGAGGCCCTCGGTCGTCGTCGCCTTGACCGAGACGCGGGTCTTCTCGATCCGCAAAAGCTCGGCCAGCCGCGCGCGCATCGCTGCTGCATGCGGGCCGATCTTGGGCCGCTCGCAGATCAGCGTGATGTCGGCATGGGTGATGGTGAAACCCTCGGCGGCCGCCATTTCCACGGCATGGGTCAGGAAGATGTGGCTTTCGGCCCCTTTCCACTGCGGATCGGAGGGCGGGAAATGCGTGCCGATGTCGCCCGCCGCCAGCGCGCCGTAGATCGCGTCGGTGACGGTGTGCAGCCCGACATCGGCATCGGAATGGCCCACCAACCCCCGCTCATGCGGCACGGCGACGCCGCAAAGCATCACATGCCCGCCGGGGCCGAAGCGGTGCACGTCGAAGCCGTTTCCGGTGCGGATGTCCATGGTGCTCTCCATCATCCTCAGGGCGCGGTCGAAATCCGCCGCCGTGGTCAGTTTCAGATTGGCCTCCTCGCCCGGCGTGATCGCCACGCTGAGGCCATGGGCGCGGGCGACCTCGACGTCATCGGCGGCGGGCCCGGTCAGGGCGGCATGGGCCGCGCGGATGGCGGGCAGGCGAAAGCCCTGCGGCGTCTGCGCCCGCCAGAGCGCGGTGCGGTCCTCGGTGCCGGTCACGGTGGCCTCGCCGCGCCAGAGCGCGTCGGTGACGGGCAGGGCGGGCGCCGCCCCGTCGTGATCGGCCAGCGCGGCCAACACGGCGTCGACGACCGCGCGACTGACCAGCGGGCGGGCGGCGTCGTGGATCAGCACCCTGTCGATCCCTTCGGGGATCGCGGCCAGCCCCGCCCGGACCGAGGCATCGCGGCTGTCGCCCCCCAATGTCTCGATCAGCGGCAGGCGCGTCTCGGGGCGCGCGGCGGCCAGAAGGGCCGCGTCATCGGCATGGCGCACGACCACGATGGCGGCGAGTTCGGGATGCGCGTCAAAGGCCATGATCGTGCGCGCGATCACGGGCAGGCCCGCCAAATCCCTGTATTGCTTGGGCAATCCGTCGCCCGCACGGGTGCCGCGCCCGGCGGCCACGATCAGGGCGGCGGCGGTCGGTACCGGGTGCGAAGGGCGTCGGGCATTCATGTCGCGCCTGATAAGCCCTTGCGACTGCGCACACAACGCGGCATGAAGAACGCACAAATTTTAATCGCACAAGCCTGTTTTTTGGACCATCTCTGCGAGAAGCGCGATGTCACGATTGTTTCTTTTGAACTTCCCCGGTCCGCGGCCTATCCCCTCCTAGTGCGTGCACAAGGATTAAGCACTTGACCGTTTCTCTGGCAGACATGCCCCTTACGCCGCCGGTCCTGCTGGCGCCGATGGCAGGCATCACCGACCGCCCCTTTCGCGACCTCGTCGCGTCGTTCGGCGCGGGACTGGTGGTGTCCGAGATGGTGGCGAGCCAGGAAATGGTCGAGGCCAAGGCCTCGGTCCGGGCACGGGCCGAGCTGGGCTATGACGCCGCGCGCACGGCTGTGCAGATCGCGGGCCGCGAGGCGCATTGGATGGCCGAGGCCGCGCGCATCGCCGAAGTGCAGGGTGCTGCGATCATCGACATCAACATGGGCTGCCCCGCCAAGAAGGTGACGAGCGGCTACTCCGGCTCGGCGCTGATGCGCGACCCCGACCATGCGCTCTCGCTGATCGAGGCGGTGGTGGGCGCGGTCAAGGTGCCGGTGACGCTCAAGACGCGGCTGGGATGGGACGATGCGATGCGAAACGCCCCCGATCTGGCCCGAAGGGCCGAGGCGGCAGGCGTGCGGATGATCACGATCCACGGGCGCACGCGCTGCCAGTTCTACAAGGGCCGCGCCGACTGGGCCGCGATCCGCGCGGTGAAGGAGGCGGTGCAGATCCCCGTCATCGCCAACGGCGACATCACCGATGCCGAAAGCGCGGCGGAGGCGTTGCGCCTGTCCGGGGCCGATGGCGTGATGGTCGGACGCGGGGCGCAGGGGCGCCCCTGGGCGCTGGCGGGGATCGGTGCGGCGCTCCATGGCTCCCGCGCGCCGCAGGTTCCCGAGGGCGCCGCGCTGACCGACATGGTCGCTGGCCACTACGAGGCCATGCTGGGCTTTTACGGCCGCGACCTCGGGCTGCGCGTCGCGCGCAAGCACCTGGGCTGGTACATGGACGAGGCCGGCACCGAGGCCCACCTGCGCCGCCGCGTCCTGACCGCGCGCGACCCAGCCGAGGTGCTGGCCCTCCTGCCCGACGCCCTGGCGCCCTGTGCGCAGAGGGACGCGGCATGACCAAGGCCACCACCAGCCTCTGGGCCTCGTTGCCCATTCCGGCGCTGATCTGCGACGCCGGGGACCGCATCATCGACGTGAACCCCGCCGCGGAAACCTTTCTGAACGCATCGAAAAAGGGCCTCGACGGTAGTCCGATCTGGGACAAGATCTTTGTCGACGCGCCCCTGGAAGAGGCCTTTGCCCGTGTCCGGAACGGGGCGGCGCCGCTGTTCGTGAATGCCGTGGACGTGGGCACGGGCAGCCGCAAGCCCTCGTCTTGCGACGTGCAGATCGCACCGCTCGCCGACAAGCCCGACCACGTGCTCGTGCTGCTCGAAAGCCGGGAACTCGCGGGCCGCTTCGACCGCGCGATGTCATCGAAGACGGCCGCGAAATCGGCCATCGGCATGGCCGAGATGCTGGCCCACGAGATCAAGAACCCGCTGGCCGGCATAACCGGGGCCGCGCAGCTGATCTCGATGAACGCCAATGGCGAGGATCGCGAACTGACCGACCTGATCGTCGAAGAAACGCGGCGCATCCTGAAACTGCTGGGTCAGGTCGAGGAATTCGGCAATGTCCGCCCGCCCGACCGGCGCGCGGTCAACATTCATGACGTGCTCGACCGCGCCCGCAAATCGGCGGCCATCGGCTTTGCCGCGCATATGCAGATCTCGGATGATTACGACCCCTCTTTGCCGCCGACATGGGCCGATCCCGACCAGTTGCAGCAGGTGTTCCTGAACCTGCTCAAGAACGCCGCCGAGGCGGGGCGCGCGGGTGGCACGATCCGGCTGCGCACCTTTTACGAACTGTCGCTCAAGGTGCGGCGCCGCGACGGATCGGGGGCGGCCGTGCCGCTTCAGGTCGAGGTGATCGACGACGGCCCCGGCATTCCCCCCGACATCGCGCAGGACCTGTTCGAGCCCTTCGTGTCGGGGCGCGAGAACGGCACCGGCCTCGGCCTCGCGCTGGTCAGCAAGATCATCGCGGATCACGACGGCTGGATCGCCGTCGATTCGGTGCCGGGGCGCACCGTGTTCCGCGTTTCGCTTCCGATCGCCCCCAAAGACGCCCAGACAACCGGAGAGACCTGACCCATGGACGGCACCGTTCTCGTCGCCGATGACGACCGCACCATCCGCACCGTTCTGACCCAGGCGCTGACGCGCGCGGGCTGCAAGGTGCATGCGACCTCCAGCCTGATGACGCTGATGCGCTGGGTCGACGAGGGCAAGGGCGACCTCGTGATCTCGGACGTGATGATGCCCGACGGGAACGGGCTCGAGACGCTGCCGCAGATCACCGAGAAGCGGCCGGGCCTGCCCGTGATCATCATCTCGGCGCAAAACACGATCATGACCGCGATCCAGGCGACCGAAAAGGACGCCTATGACTACCTGCCCAAGCCCTTCGACCTGCCCGACCTGATGAAGCGGGCTGCCCGCGCGCTGGACCAGAAGCGCCGCGCCAGGCCCGCGCAACCCACCCGCGACGAGGCCGCCGCCATGGCGCCGGGGTCGGCGCGGGAGGATCTGCCGCTCGTCGGGCGCACCGCGGGGATGCAGGCGCTCTACCGGCTGGTGGCCCGCGTGATGAACACCGACCTGCCCGTGCTGATCACCGGCGAAAGCGGGACGGGAAAATCGCTGATCGCGCGGGCGATCCATGATTTCTCGGACCGGCGCACGCTGCCCTTCGTGGTGGCCTCGGCCAGCGATCTCGAAGGTATGGACGGCCCCTCGGCCATCGTCGCGCGGGCGAAATCGGGCTCGATCCTCTTCGACGAGGTGGGCGATTTCAGCGAGGAGGCGCAGGCCAAGATCGTGCGGATGCTCGACGCGTTCGGCGATGCCGCGCCGCGCGTCATGGCCACCAGCCAGAAGGACCTGATGGAAAAGATGGAGGCGGGCCAGTTCCGGCAGGACCTGTTCTATCGCCTCGGCGGCGTCACGATCGCCGTGCCCTCCTTGCGCGAGCGGGTGGATGACATCCCGCTTCTCGCTGCGCATTTCCTGGCCCGCGTGGAACGGGACGGGGTCGCGCTGCGGCGGTTTTCGTCCGACGCGCTGGACCTGGTCCGCGCCTACTCCTGGCCGGGCAACGTGCGGCAGCTGGAGAACACGATCAAGCGGCTCACCGTGACCAGCCAGTCCGAAGAGATCACCAAGGCCGAGGTCGAGGCCGTTCTGGGCAACCAGCCGGCAATCGAGCCGCTGATGGGCGTGGGCGAGGGGGACAAGCTGTCGGCCTCGGTCGCCAAGCACCTCAGGCGCTACTTCGACCTGCATGGCGGGGTGCTGCCGCCCGCGGGTCTTTACAACCGTATCCTGCGCGAAGTGGAGACGCCCCTGATCGAGATCGCGCTGGAGGCGACGGGCGGCAACCAGGCCAAATGTGCCGATCTGCTGGGCATCAACCGCAATACCTTGAGAAAAAAGATAACTGATCTCGATATCCGCGTGACTCGTCGGCGAAAGTTGATGTAAAACCGCAACAGTCGCGTGGCCGATGGGCGACATGCCCATGTGAGCCGCGCACAAGTTGGGGGGCAGGCCGTGGACGATCCCGCGGACAGGCAGGTCGCCGGACCGCTCGACCGGGTCTGGCGTGCCAAGGACGATCCGAATCTGCGCAGCGCGGCCACGCTCGGCCTTGTGCTGTTGGGCCCTGTTCTCGCGCTTCTGACGTTCCTCGTGCTCGGCCCCTTGTCCGACCTGGCGGATGCGCCGGGCCTGCGGCTGATCATCCTGGCCGACATGGTCTACATCCTGGTCGTGGCGGCACTTGTCCTGCGCGAGGTGGCGCGCATCGTGGCCTCGCGCCGGGCGCAGTCGGCGGGCTCGCGGCTGCACCTGCGGCTGACCGGCGTCTTCACCATCGTGGCGCTGGTGCCGACGATCCTTGTGGCGGTCTTTGCCACGATCACGGTTAACATGGGGCTCGAGGGGTGGTTTTCCGACCGCGTCTCGCGGGCGCTCGGCAATTCGGTGGACGCCGCCGTGGCCTACAGCCAGGAGCACCGCGACGACCTGTCGACCGACACGGTCGCGCTGGCGAATTTCCTGAACCTCAATCGTCGCGCGACCCTTCTGCTCAGCGACGGCGACCTGCGTCAGCTGCTGAGCCAGGGGCAGGCGCGTATCCAGCGCGGCCTCGAGGAGGCCTTCGTCATCGACGGCGGCGGCGAGATCCGCGCCCGCGGCGAGGCGAGCTACCTGTTCGACTACGAACGCCCGGGCGATGACGACCTCGTCCGCGCGCGCGACGGCGAACTCGTGCTGATCGAGGATCGCGAGCAGAACGAGTTTCGCGCCCTCCTGCGGCTGACGGCCTTTCCCGACCGTTACCTCTACGTCAGCCGCGAGGTGGATGGCGACATTCTCGCGCTGCTCGACGAGACGCAGCAGACCGTGCAGCTCTACCGGCAGCTGGAGGCCGATCGCGGCCGCGTTCTGTTCGAGTTCGGGCTTCTCTACCTCGGCTTCGCGCTGATCATGGTGCTGGCGGCGATCTGGCTGGGCCTGTGGTTCGCCGAGCGCCTGTCGCGGCCGGTGGGGCAGCTGGCGGGAGCGGCGCAGCGCGTTGGACAGGGCGACCTCGACGTGCGTGTCCCCGAAGAACGCAGCGATGACGAGATCGCGATGCTGGGCCGCCTGTTCAACCAGATGACGCGGCAGTTGAAGGGCCAGCGCGATGCGCTGATCGAGCAGAACGACGCGACCGAGACGCGGCGGCGGCTGTTCGACAGCGTGCTGTCCTCGGTCACCGCCGGTGTCATCGGCCTGAACGAGGCGGGCCGTGTCGATTTCATGAACCGGTCCGCGATCCGCCTGCTGCAACTGGTCGAACAGCGCGACAGCGGGCTGAGCCTGCAGGCCTGCGTGCCCGAGTTCGCGTCGCTCTTCGAGCGGCTTCAGAAATCCACCGCCGAGGCGGTGCAGGAAGAGATCAAGCTGACGCGCGCGGGCAAGCAGGAAAGCCTGCTGGTGCGCATGGCGACCCGGCGCAACGCGGACGGGCGGCTGGAAGGCTACGTGGTGGCCTTCGACGACGTCACCCAGCTGGTCAGCGCGCAGCGCATGGCCGCATGGGGCGATGTCGCGCGCCGCATCGCCCATGAGATCAAGAACCCCCTGACCCCCATCCAGCTTTCGGCCGAGCGGATAAACCGGAGATATTCCAAGGAGCTGGAAGGCGAAGAGAAGGCAAAGCTCGAAGAGCTGACGGGCATCATCGTGCGCCAGACCAACGACCTGCGCCGGATCGTGGACGAATTCTCGAAATTCGCGCGCATGCCCGAACCCGAGACGCGCATCGAGGACCTGGCGCAGTTGTTCCGCGACGCCCTGACCCTGCAGCGCGCGGGCCAGCCCGACGTGCAATTCGCCTTCGAGGTTCCCGATGCGCCCGTCATGGCCGAGCTTGATGCCACGATGATCGGGCAGGCCTTCACGAACTTGTTTAAGAACGGCGGAGAAGCCATTGAAAGCTTGCAGGAAAAAGGCGCTCCGGACGGTCATCGGCCGCAGTTGCGCGGCGCGCTGCGGGTCATGGACGGCATGGCGGTCATCACCATCGCCGACAACGGGATCGGCTTGCCCGCGGATCGGGCCAAGCTGTTCGAGCCTTATGTCACGACCCGCGAAAAGGGCACCGGGCTGGGCTTGCCGATCGTGAAGAAGATTATCGAGGAACATGGCGGGACGCTGGAGTTGCGCGATGCCGAGCCGTTCGAGGACGGGGCGCATCGCGGAGCGGAAGCCTGCATCACCTTGCCGATTTTGCCCTACGAGGAGACAGCATGAGCGACATTCTGGTCGTCGACGACGAGCGTGATATCCGGGAACTGATCTGCGATATCCTGCAAGACGAGGGCTATACGACCCGCATGGTCGGCACGTCGGACGAGTGCATGGCCGAGCTGAACAAGGCCGCGCCGGGCCTGATGATCCTCGATATCTGGCTCAAGGACAGCAACATGGACGGGATCGACATCCTGTCCCATGTCAAGCGCGACAACCCCGAGGTGCCCGTCGTCATCATCTCGGGCCATGGCAACATCGAGATCGCCGTCGCGGCCATCAAGCAGGGCGCCTACGACTTCATCGAGAAGCCGTTCAACATCGACCAGCTTCTGGTGGTGATCCGTCGCGCGATGGAGGCCTCGCGCCTCAGGCGCGAAAACGCGTCCCTGCGGCGGCAGGACGTCCGTCAGGCCGAGATGATCGGTGGCGGTGCGGCGTTCCGGATGATGAAATCGCAACTCGACAAGGTGACCCGGTCGAACGGCCGCGTCATGCTGACGGGCGGCCCCGGCTCGGGCAAGGAGGTGGCGGCACGTTACATCCACAGCCAGTCGAACCGGGCGGAAGCGCCCTTTGTCGTCGTCTCCTCCGCCTCGATCCAGCCCGAGGAGATGGAGGTGCAGCTGTTCGGCCGCGAAAGCCCCGAGCGCGGGGTCGAACAGGGCCTTCTGGAGCAGGCCCATGGCGGGGTGATCTACTTCGACGAGGTGGCGGACATGCCGCCGGGCACGCAATCCAAGATCCTGCGCGTCCTCGTCGATCAGAGCTTTACCCGCGTGGGCGGCACCGCGAAGGTCCGGGTCGATCTGCGCGTCATATCCTCGACCTCCCGCGATTTGACCGCGGAGATCGCCGAGGGCCGGTTCCGGGAAGAGCTGTACCACCGGCTGAACGTGGTCCCGATCGAGGTGCCGAGCCTCGAGGACCGGCGCGACGACATTCCCGAGCTTGCCCGCCATTTCATCGCCGAGTTCAACCGCGAGCAGGGCCTGCCGCTACGCGGGATCGGCGAGGATGCCGTGGCGATCCTGCAGACGATGCGCTGGCCCGGCAACGTGCGCCAGCTGCGCAACGTGATCGAGCGGGTGCTGATCCTGGGCGAGGGGAACGGCCCGATCGAGGCGGGCGACCTGCCCGGCCAGTCCGAGGCCACGGGCGACGAGGAGGAGGGCGGCGCGCTGTCCGCGCGGCTGACGACCTTGCCGCTGCGCGAGGCGCGCGAACTGTTCGAACGGCAATACCTGATGGCTCAGATCAACCGCTTCGGCGGCAATATCAGCCGCACGGCCAGCTTCGTCGGCATGGAGCGCAGCGCTCTGCACCGCAAGCTCAAGTCGCTCGGCGTGGTCACCACCTCGAAATCCGGCGCCCGCGTGGCGCAGGTGGGCGAGGAGGAATGAGCGCTCAGATCGGGTTGACCACCATGGTCGACCCGCCGCCCGTCGGCCTGTAGAGGCAGGTTCCCTCGGTCAGGGGCGCCATGACGAGGCTCGGGCGGATGCGGCTTTCGGCTTCGCAGAAGGGCAGGCCGACGCGGGCGTACCCGCGTTCGCCCATGCATCCGCGGGTCGCGGTGTTGCGGAACCCGGTGTTCGCATCGACGGTATAGGGTTCGCCCCCCTCGAAATAGCCGGGCGTGACGACGCAGTTGCCCGCCTCGTCGCAGGTTTGTTCGGTGGGGACGAAGATGCGCGGGGTATAGCGGATCTCGGTACGGACGGGGTATTCGCGCAGCGCCAGCGCCTCGCATTGGGCGATGTCGGCGGCGCGGGTGGGAAGGTCCACGCCTTCGGCGTAGTAGATGGTCGTCGGGTTCGTGCAGGCGGCGAGCGTGATTGCCACGAGCACGACGAAAAGGGGCGGACGCATCGGCGCGTTCCTCGGTCTGGCGGTCCCTGTGCAGGACGCTACCTGCGGTTGACCGCGCTGTCCAGCGTCAGATTACGACATCCAGCCGTTCAAGCCCATGGAAATGATAGATATTCGCGTAACGCGCCGGACGGCTCAGGCGTAGGGCGGGCCGGGTCTCGAACAGGATCGGCAGGGCGATCTGCAACTCCAGCCGGGCCAGCGGGGCGCCCACGCAAAAATGCAGCCCCGCCCCGAAGGCAAGGTTCGCAGGCCCATCGGCGCGGTCGGGCCGAAAGGCCTCGGCGTCGTCGTAGACCGCCCCGTCCCGCCCCGCCGAGGCCAGAAGCAGCCCCACCTCGTCACCGCGGCGGAAGCTGTGGCCGAACAGCGTGACATCCTCGTAGGCCGTCCGGGTGAAGAGATGCAGGGGCGGGTCGTGGCGCAGGATTTCCTCGACCAGCGGCGCGGGATCGGGGCCGGGGCGGGCACCGGTCTCGAGGCACAGCTTGATGCCGTTGCCCATGGTGTGCACCGTCGCCTCGTGCCCCGCGTTCAGCAGCAGGATGCAGGTGGTGATCAGCTCGTCGGTGGAGAGTTTCTCGCCCGCCTCCTCGGCGGCGATCAGCGCGGTGATCAGGTCGTCGCGCGGGTCGCTTCGGCGCTTTTCGACATAGCCGCGCATGAAATCGGCGAAATCCCGTGCGGCGGCGGCGGCCTCCTCCTCCTCGGCGCGGGTGCGGCGGGCCTGGTACATCTGGACCATGGCGTTCGACCAGCGCAGCAGGTCCGGCGCCATCGCTTCGGGCACGCCGAGCAGGCGCGCGATCACGATGACGGGGATCGGGCGGCAATAGGCGTCGAGCAGGTCTGTTTCGCCCTCCGGCAGGGCAGCGGCAAGGCCGCGCGCGAGCGTGGCGATCTCGGGGGCGAGGCCCTGGATGCGGCGCGAGGTGAAGGCGCGCAAGACGAGGCTGCGCAGGCGGGTGTGTCGCGGCGGCTCCAGCTCCAGCATGGAATGGGCCTCGACCGCGTAGAAGGGGTCGAGATGGGCCGGCACGGGCGGCGGCGCGATGGGTTCGCGCCCGAAGCGGCGGTCGCGCAGGATGGCGTTGACCGCCATGTGCGTGGTGGCCATCGGCATGGCATAGTCGTCCCACCAGACCAGCGGCCCGGCGGCGCGGGCGCGGGCGTAGAACGGGTAGGGGTTCTGGACGAAACCGGGATTGGTGGGGGATTGCGAGAGGTGGTGCATGGAATGCGTCATGCCATGTCGCAGAGCGTGGGGCCAGCGGCGGCTGCCCGTATTTTCGGGAAGATGAAGGGGAGGGGGCGCGTTGACCTTGATGCGAGGTTAACGCGCCCGGTGGTGTCGTGTCAGTCCGCGCCGCGCACCGGGATGGTGGCGTCGGGGTCGGGGTGGAAGATCTTCTGGATGAAGTAGATGCCCACCGCCGCGCCGAGGCCGATCAGGTCGGTGACGAGACCGCCCGCGATCATGAAGAGGGCCGCGAAGAAGAGCGCCAGGCGCAGGAACCAGGCCGGGCGCGCGCCCATGAACCAGCCCTGCACCGCCGCCGACAGGAGAAAGACGCCGAAGGTGGCCGTCAGGCCCGCGCGGATCACCTCGAGCCAGGTGCCGTCCATCAGGATGGCGGAGTTGTAGAAGAACATGAAAGGCACGATGAAGGCCGCGAGGCCGATCTTGAAGGAGGCCATCGAGGTCTCCATCGGGTTCGCCCCCGAGATGCCTGCCGCAGCGTAACTGGCCAGCGCCACGGGGGGCGTGATGGCCGAGACCACGGCAAAGTAGAAGACGAAGAAATGCGCCGTCAGCATCGGGATGCCCAGCTGGATCAGGCCCGGCGCCACGACGCTGGCGGCCACCGCGTAGGCCGCCGTGGTGGGCATGCCCATGCCGAGCAGGATCGCGATGCACATGGCGAAGAACAGCGCCAGAAGCTGGCTGACACCGGCGAGGTCGAGCAGCACCGAGGAAAAGCGCGCGCCGATGCCCGTAAGGCTGATGACGCCCACGATGATGCCTGCGCAGGCGCAGACCGCGATGATCTGGATCGACATGATGCCGGCCAGCTCGAACGCCTTGAGGATCTCGCGCGGGCCCATGCCCGAGACAGCCGCCTCGGGAAGGCTGCCCGGAAAAAGGCGCGCCATGAGCACCGGAAGCCACGACACGACCGCCGCCGCCACCGTCGCCAGCGTGCCCGCCCGGATCACGGAATAGCCCAGGAAGAGCGCCACGATCAGGATGATGATCGGCACGAAGAGGTAGACCTGTTTCACGAGCACCGCGAATTTCGGCAGTTCTTCGGCGCGCATGCCGCGCATCTTGAGTTTGGCGGCCTCCAGATCCACCATGAAGTAGATGGAGACGAAATAGAGGATCGCCGGGATGATCGCGGCGATGGCGATCTCCTGGTAGGGGATGCCGGTGATCTCGGCCATGATGAAGGCGCCCGCACCCATGATCGGCGGCATGATCTGACCGCCCGTCGAGGCCGCGGCCTCGATCGCGCCGGCGGTCCGTTTCTGGTAGCCGACCTTTTTCATCAGCGGGATGGTGAGCGAGCCGGTGGCCACCACGTTGCCCGCCGAAGTGCCGTTGATCATGCCCATCAGGCCGGAGGCGAAGATCGCCACCTTGGCCGGCCCGCCGCGCGCGCGGCCCGCCGCGGCGAAGGCGAAATTGACGAAATAGTCGCCAACTTTTGACGCCTGCAGGAAGGCCGCGAAGATGATGAAGAGGATGATGTAGGTCGAGGACACCGCCGTGGTCGGCCCCAGGATGCCCGCATCGGAATAAAGATGCCCGAAGAAGCGTTGCCAGGTGTAGGCGTTCTGCACCGCGAGAAGGCCCGGCAGCAGATGCGCGGTGAAGGTGTAGACGAGGAAGACGCCGGTGATGATGACCAGCGCGAGGCCCGCCACGCGGCGCGTCAGTTCCAGGATCAGCGCCGATCCAGCGGTCGCGGCGAAGGCGACGCCAATGGGCACGAAGGTCGTGCCGACCGAGTTGCGCGCGGCAGTGCCGTAGATCGCGATCAGGTAGATCGCCACGACGATCCCGCAGATCGCAAGGACGATGTCGGAGGCGGTGAAGGCGTCGCGGGCGCGCCGCTCGGCCCAGCCCGTCGCGATGGCCCCGAAGGTGGCGATCAGCAGAGGGATGCCGAACCAGGTGATCTCGGTCTGGTAGATCTCGGTGCCCGGGAACGCGGGCCAGGTCGTCAGCCCGCCCATCTGCGGCAACTCGCCCGAGCCGATGGTGCGTACAAAGCCGATGGCGGTGGCCCCCGCAACAAGCGCGGGCACGACCAGCAGGGCGGCGATCAGGGTGACGAAGCGTTGCGCGCGCGGGGGCGGCTTATCGTCGGAGAACATGTGCGCCGAGAACAGCAAGAACCCGAGGCCCAGCGCGCCCGCGATGTGCAAGATGCGGAAATTCCATGTCTCCATGGGGAATTGCGGCAAGAAACCCAGCTCGATCCCGGTCAGGTCGGAAAGGGACACACCGTTGAGCGCCAGCATGTGGAACAGCGCATAGGCGGCCGCGATGGCCGCGACGACAAGGTAAGACGTTCCGGTATAGAGGCGGCGATTGCCCTCGACCGGTTCCAGATCGACACCTTCGGCGAGGACGGGTGCGACGTCGTCGATTTCAAGCGGCCTGCTCTTGGCGTCGTCGGTGCTGGTCATCTCGGCGGTTCCCCCCTGTCGGGCCGCGTCTGTCGGCGGCCATGCCGGCGCGTGGCCGGATCTTCGAACGTGCCGCGCCCGATGTGTCGGACACGGCCCTGTCGTATGGCTCGGCCCCGGTCCCCTTGCGGGGATCGAGGCCGGTCCTTCGGATCACGCGGGCGCGATCTCAGCCGCCGTGGATCATCTCGGCGGGAATGTCGGCACCGACATTCTCGGTGTACCAGCGGGCCGCACCGGGGTGCCACATCATGACCGTGTTGCGGTCCCAGAACTCGGGCAGGGTCGAGCGTGCGGCGCGGTGGGTGTTCACCATGCGCTCGTTGTCCGACATCACCGCGTCGACGACGCTGTAGACGAAGCTTTCGGGCAGGTCGCAGTTGGCGATGGCGAAGTTCCACATCGACACCGAACGGGCCGGCGCCTCGAGCGTGGTGTAGGTCTCGGCCGCGATGTCGAAGGCGGCGACCGGGAAGGACTCGATGATCTGGGCCTGCTCTTCCTCGGTGAACTCGATGATGTTGATGTCGGTCTGCACCTCGAGCTGGGAGACCGCCGGAACCGGCACGCCGGCCGCGAAGGCGATCACGTCGAGCAGGCCGTCCTGCAGCTGGCCGCCGAGGTCTGCCCAGCCGCCGTTGCGGCGGTCGAATTCGACGCCGAGCGCCTCCATCATCTGCGGGAAGTAGGTGTCAGAGGTCGAGCCCGCGGGGCCGAAGCCGATCCGCGCGCCGGCCGGAATATCCGCGACCGAGGTGATGCCCGAGGAGGCCAGCGCCGTGATCGAGAACGGCGTCTGGTACATCGGGAACATCGCGCAGGCGTTGGTCATCGCCAGGCCCGGTGCGATCGGGTTGGTGCCGTTGATCGATTCCGCCGCCGGCCCCAGCGTGGTCATGCCGAAGGGCAGCTCGCCCGTGTGCACCAGCGCCATGTTCTGCATCGGGCCGCCGGTCACCTCGGCGCCGCCGGAGATGCCCAGTTCCTCGGCGACAAGTCCGGCCCAGCCCGCGCCGTAGCCGAAATAGGTGCCACCCTGCGAGCCGGTGCCCACGGTGAAGTTCTCGGGCCAACCTTCACGATCGGCATGGGCGTCGGCCAGTGCGACCGAAGCCGTCATCGCCGCCATCGCGGTCAGCGAGGCAAAAGCAGTGAATTTCATGTGTTCCTCCACTATCGATTATCTGCCCGGTCATGGCACCGCGTCCTCCCGGTTTCGCGATGCGGACAGCGCCCGTTCAGGGCATGAGGTGAACGGTATGGCGCGCTTGCCGAGAAACTCAAGGGCAAATCGGCGCTCCGTGTTTCTCATGAATATACAAATATTTTGTATAAATGGGTCAGGCTGTCTCGGCGAGTTTCGCGACGTGGCGGTCCAACACCTCGAGAAAGGCGTCGCGGGCGCCATGCCGCGTGTCGCCGGGCCATGCGACGGCCAGTTCAAGTCGATGGCGCGGAGCGCCCTCGGGCAGGTCCAGCGGGATGAAACGCACGCCCCGGACGGCCAGCCGCGCGGCCCAACGGGGGACGATGGCAAGGCCGACACCGGTGCCCACAAGGCTGACGATGGTCTGTTTCTCCTCGGCGACCTGGGCGATCCGCGCGCTGTGGCCCGCCTCGAGAAACAGCTTGATCGTCAGGTCGTGACTGTGCGGCCGCGAACCGCGATCTGGCACGATCAGGGGCTCGTCGGCCATGTCGGCGACGCCGATCCGGTCGTGCTGCGCCAGCGGGTGCCCCTCGGGCACGGCGACCACGGCGGTCTCGCTGAACAGGCGGCGCAGGACGAGGCGGGCATCGGCGGCCTCGGGCGGGCGGATGATGGCGAGGTCCAGCCGCCCCGACAGAAGCCGCGGCAGCAGGCGGATGGTCTTGTCCTCCAGCAGTTCGACCTCGAGGTCGGGATGGGACGCGGCAAGATGCGGCAAAAGCTGCGGCATCAGCCCCGCCGCCGCACTGTCGATCACGCCGATCCGCAACAGCCGCCCCTGCGCCTGTTCGCTGTCGCGCACGGCCGCCACCAGCCGCTCGGCCTGCGCGACGATCTCCCGCGCACCGTCGACGCAGAGCCGCCCGGCCTCGGTCAGGGCGACATGGCGCGTCGTGCGCGTCAGAAGGCGGCAGCCCAGGTCCTCCTCCAGCAGCCGGATATGCCGCCCGAAGGAGGCAGGCAGCATGTTCATCCGCTGCGCGGCGCGCCCGAAATGCAGCGTGTCGGCCACCGCGATCAGGCATCTGAGTTGCTTGAGCTCCATGGCAGCCGCCCATTATTGCAAATTATTATATGATCTTTGGCCCGGCGATGGCCTTGCGTCAATCCCCCCGCCCATGGCCAAAGATGGCGCATGACCTGTCCGCCGCGCCGTGTCCGGTGCGGGACGGCAATATGCGGAGCACAGAATGAAACGGTACAAGATCGCCGCAATTCCGGCCGATGGCATCGGCCCCGAGGTGATCGAGGCGGGGGCCGAGGTGCTGTCGGCCCTCGAGGCGCGGGATGGCATGGTCGGTTTCGACCTGACGACCTTCGACTGGGGGTCGGACTACTACAAGGCCCATGGCGTGATGATGCCCGAGGACGGGCTGGACCGGTTGCGCGCCTTCGACGCGATCTATTTCGGCGCCGTGGGCGCGCCCGACGTGCCCGACCATATCACGCTCTGGGGTCTGCGCCTGCCGATCTGCCAGGGGTTCGATCAATACGCCAACGTGCGGCCCACCAAGATCATCCCCGGCGTCACTTCGCCCCTGCGCGGCGTCGGTGTCGGTGATCTCGACTGGGTGATCGTGCGCGAGAACTCCGAGGGCGAATACTCGGGCCACGGTGGCCGCGCCCACAAGGGGCTGCCCGAGGAGGTCGGTACCGAGGTGGCGATCTTCACCCGCGTGGGCGTCACGCGGATCATGCGCTACGCCTTTGCGCTGGCGCAATCGCGGCCGCGCAAGCTGCTGACGGTGGTGACGAAATCCAACGCTCAGCGCTTCGGCATGGTGATGTGGGACGAGATCGCCGCCGAGGTCGCGCAGGAATTTCCCGACGTGACATGGGACAAGATGCTGGTCGACGCGATGACGGTGCGGATGGTCAAGAACCCCGCTTCGCTCGACACGATCGTGGCGACGAACCTGCATGCCGACATCCTGTCGGACCTTGCGGGCGCGCTGGCGGGATCGCTGGGCGTTGCGCCCACGGCCAACATCGACCCCGAGCGGCGCTACCCCTCGATGTTCGAGCCGATCCACGGCTCGGCCTTCGACATCACCGGCAAGGGGATCGCGAACCCGGTCGCGACCTTCTGGACGGCCAGCCAGATGCTCGACCACCTGGGCGAGGCCGATGCCTCGGCGCGGCTGATGCGGGCGGTGGAAAAGGTCTGCGCCGAGGGCATCCTGACGCCCGATGTGGGCGGCACCGCCACGACGCGAGAGGTGACCGAGGCGGTCTGCGAGGCGATCCGCGGCGACAATTCCTGACCGGCGGCGCCCCGGTGTTCTTGGCCGCACCGGGGGCCGCCGTCACCTCCGGGCGGATTTTCCCCGCAGGGCTGGGGCCATTTCGCTGGCCAGCGCGCGGCGTCATTGGCTAGGCTCCGGGCAAAGGCCCCCATGACCGGGCCGCAACCGCGAGGAGCCGTTCATGCGCCTGCCGATGATCACCGCCGCAGCCCCCATCGCCCTGCTGTCGGCGCTTGCCGCGCCCGTCGCCGCACAGGGCGTATCCTGTGGCGGGGTCGGCGACGGCGCGCCCTGGATGGGCCAGACGCGGGCGGCATCCGACATCGCCACTGCGGGCGGCGCGCTGTCGCTCCCGGACGTGCAGGTCGCGCCCGGCACCCGCTGGGCCGCCCTCTTCACGCTGAGCGCGCCCATGGCGGTGCGGGTCGAGGCGGCACCGGCAGGTCCGACGGACGACACCATCGTCGAACTGTTCGACGCCACGGGACGCCTTGTCGTGATGGACGACGACTCGGGCGGCGGCCTGGCCAGCCGGGCCGAGCCCGAGCTTGCGCCGGGCGATTATTGCATCGCCGTGACGGGATTTGCGGGTGCGGGCGTGACCGCCGACCTGCAGGTCAGCCGCCTCGAGATGCCCGCGCTGACGCCGGGCCTGTCGGGCGGCTTTGCCGGAACCGAAGGAATGCTGCCCTTCGTCGGGGTGCAGCCCTGCACCGCCGAGACCCCGGCCATGCCGCTCGGGCAGGGGCCCATCGACGCGCAACTGGCGCAGGGTGTGCGCGCGACCAACTCCACGACCGGCGCCCCCTATTACCGCTTCACGCTGGCCGGCCCCCAGACGGTGACCGTGCTGGCCGAGAACCCCGAGGCCGATCCTTATATCTACGTCTTCGACGCCTCCGGCGCGCTTCTGGCCGAGAACGACGATCACGACAGCCTGAACAGCCGGATCGACTTTACCCAGCCGCTGGCCGCGGGCAGCTATTGCATCGCCATGCGCGCGCTGTCCGATCCGACCCTGCCGGTGACCGTGACCGTCGCGGGCTTCGATGCGCGCGCGGCGCTTGGCGAGCAATATGCCGCGGGCGAGGCGGCGCCGCCGCTGGACGGGTCATGGCCGGTCGAGCGGCTGGGCCTCTTGCCGCCGCAACTGACGCGCGACTGGCGCGTGCCGGGCGAGCAGGCGCAGTGGTTCGCGATGGAGGTGGCCGCGCCCGGTCTGATCCTGATCACCGCCGACGAGGTGAGCGACAGCGACCCTGTCGTGGCACTGTTCGACGAGGCAGGGGTGATGGTGGGGTTCAACGACGATGCCAACGGCACGCTGAATTCGCAACTGGCCGTGCCGGTGCAGCCGGGGCGCTACATGCTGGCCGTGCGGCAATTCTCGCCCGACTACCAAGGGGTCATCCGCATCGGCATCGGCCGGTACGTGCCGGCCACGCAATAGGCGCAGTAGGGGTCAGGCGGCCTCGAGGGCGGCGATGATGCCAGAGAAGTCGGCCGCCTTGAGCGAGGCGCCGCCCACCAGCGCGCCATCGACATTGGGCACCGCGAAGATCTCGGCGGCGTTGCCGGGCTTGACCGACCCGCCGTAGAGGATCGGCATGTCCACGCCGGCCGCGCCGAAGCGGTCGGCCAGCTGCGCCCGGATCGCGCCATGCACCTCGGCGATCTGGTCAAGGGTGGGCACGCGGCCCGTCCCGATGGCCCAGACCGGTTCATAGGCGATGGTCAGGCTTTCGCCCGTCGCACCCTCGGGCACCGAGCCCGCCAGTTGCGATCCCACCACCTCGAGCGTCACGTCGGCGTCACGCTCGGCCTCGGTCTCGCCCACGCAGACGATGATCTTCAGGCCCGCCGCCAGGGCCGCTTCGGCCTGGGCGTGAACCACCTCGTTCGTCTCGCCGTGATCGGCGCGGCGCTCGGAATGGCCGAGGATGACATGGGTCGCCCCCGCCTCGGCCAGCATGGCGGCCGAGATGTCGCCGGTATGCGCGCCGCGGGTCGCGGTGTGGCAGGTCTGGCCGCCCACGGCGACCGCGCCCGCGCCGATGCGGCGCACCATGCGCTCGATCAGCGTGGCGGGCGGGCAGATCAGGATGTCGACACCGGGCGCGGGGTGGGCTGCCAGCAGCGCGTCGATCTCGGCCAGCGACGCCCCGTCGCCGTTCATCTTCCAGTTTCCGGCGGCAAGCTTGCGGGGCATCTGGCGTCTCCTGCAGAGTGGTCGGGGTGCAAGGCTTCGCAAGCGCGTGGCGCGAGGTCAACCCGCCGCCTCACAGATGGGCGAGCGCCCGGCGCGCCCAGTCGCAGGCGAGATCCGGATCGTCGAGGGCCGCGTCGGGGAGGGTCCAGTAGGACATCCGGATCGGCGTGTCGCGCCCCTCGCGCCGGTAGGACCATTGCGTGCAGCCCTCGGCCTCCAGCGCATCCACCATCGGCCCCGCACCCTTCAGGAACAGGCCGCCATCGCCCATCATGATCGCGAAGATCGTCCCTTCATGATAGAGGCAAAGGCCGCCCATCATCTTCCGCGTCGTGATCTCGCCCAGGCCCGAGAACAGGTCGCGCGCGGCTTCGATGTCTTCGGCGGACACACTCATGCCGCCCGCCCGATCAGCCAATGGTAGACCATCTGGCCCGACAGAAGCGCCATCGCCGCGATCAGCGCGCCGGGCGTGCCGGGGGCGAAGAGCGTGAGGGGAACGAAGACGATCAAGCCCAAGACGGGCATGAACCATAGCGCGACGCGGCGCGGTGCCCGCCAGAGAACGGTCCCGTCCGGGGCGAAGTTCATGGGTAGCGTGACGCGGCCCGGGTCAAGCCGCCGGTCCGCCCTGAGCGCCAGCACCGCCATCAGGCACAAGACGGCGAGGCCGGTCAGCGTCATGCTCACTTGTCGGCTGTGGCGCGCTCGGCTTCCAGGTCCTCGACATCCTTGAACTTGATCGACTCTCCGCAGCCGCAGGCGTCGGTCACGTTGGGGTTGCGGAACTTGAAGCCCGACTCGAGCAGGCCGGTTTCGTAGTCGATCTCGGTGCCGAAGAGAAACATCTGCGCCATGGGCGCGATCATCACGCGCGCGCCCTCGATCTCGACCACCTCGTCATGGGGGTCGACCTCGGTCACGTAGTCCATGGTGTATTCCATGCCTGCGCAGCCGCCCTTCTTGATGCCGATGCGCAGGCCCTGATGCCCGTCCTTGTCCATCAGCCGGGCGATCTGGCGGATGGCTGCGGGGGTGAGGGTCACGGCCTGTTTGCCGGGAATGCCGAACATGGGCTTGGTCCTTCGGGGCTTGGGTCCTTGGATCAATGTAAGACGGCCAGCGCCATAGCTCAAGGCAAGAGCGGCAAAAGCAGCCAGAGCCCGGCGCTGCAGGCGATGCCCCAGACGAGGCTGAGCGCCGCGCCCTGTCGCAAGCCGCGCCGCCCCTCCGCGTCGCGCCCGCGGCCCGCCAGCACGACATGCGCGCCCTTGGCCAGCATCACGCCGGGGATCAGCCATGGCGCACCCAGCGCCACGGCGGCGGGCATCGCGGTGCGTTCGGCCCAGCCGATGTAGACGCCGCGTCCCTCGTCCTCGGGGGGGCGGCGGAACCATGTGGCGACCGCGTATTGCCCGCCGCGGGCCGAGAACAGGAAGACCCCGAGGATCAGGTAGAACTGCGGCAGCCACGCGGTCTGGGCCAGAGGGCTCTGACCCCAGAGGGTCGGGGCAAGGGCGGCGACCAGCAGGATCGAGGCGATATGCAAGAGCTGGTCGGCGACATAGGCCGCCAGCCCGCCGCGCAGCACGAAGGTCTTGGTCAGGTCGATGGCAAGATGCAGGGCGGCAAGCGCCAGGAACCACGGCGAAAAGGTCCATGTGACAAGGGGCATGGCCAGCAGGACCATGCCGATATGGACGGCCAGCGCCTGCGGGCGGCGCTTGTTGGTCACCAGCCAGCGGGTCTGCAACAGGTAATCGGCGATCACATGAGCCAGAAACAGCGCGGCGAAGGTGGAAATGACCATATCGGTGCTGCACACGCGGATCTTCGGCGCCCGTGTTGCGGCGCGGCGTCGTCCGGTCCCTTCATCCTCGTCGCGGGTGATCTTGTCAGGGCCATGCGCCGCTCACAAGTTCGACGAGCGGGTGATGTCGTCGGGTAAACCCGCCTTTACATGAAGCCCAGTTCCAGCCGCGCCTCGTCGGACATCATGTCCATGCCCCAGGGCGGATCCCATGTCAGCTCGACATCGACGTGCTTCACGCCCTCGAGCGGTTCGACCGCATCGGCGACCCAGCCCGGCATCTCGCCCGCCACGGGGCAACCGGGGGCGGTCAGCGTCATGATCACGCGGACCTCGTTCTCGGGGTTGATGTCGATGGTGTAGACCAGCCCGAGGTCGAAGATGTTGACCGGGATCTCGGGGTCGTAGACCGAGCGGCAGGCCTCAACCACCTGATCGTAAAGCGGGTGATCGGTGCTCGACGGGCGGATGAGGGGGGTGCCCTCCAACTGCGGCTGCGGATCGGACATGGCGGTTTCACCTTCGGGCTATTCCTGAGCGAAGATATAAGGAAAGCGGACGGGGGCGTAAAGGGCGGGTGCCGCGACAGGCTCGCCAGACGGGCGGAAGGGTGGCATCCTCGGGACCGTCCCAACCGCAGGAGAGTGCACGATGTCATATGTTCAGGGGTTTCTGCTCGCCGTGCCCAAGGCCCGTAAGGAGGAGTATCGCCACCACGCCGCGGCAAGCTGGCCGATCTTTCAGCGCCTCGGCTGTCTGTCCGTGCAGGAGAACTGGGGCGTGGATGTCGCGCCGGGCAAGCTCACGTCCTTTCCGCAGGCCGTGAAGCTGGAAGAGGGCGAGGCCGTGGTCTTCGCCTGGATGATCTGGCCCGACCGCGCGACCCATGACGCCGCCTGGGGCCGGATCATGAGCGATCCCGAGATCCAGGCCGAGATGGGCGAGGAGATGCCCTTCGATGGCGCCCGCATGATCTGGGGCGGGTTCGAGCCGATCTTCGTGGCGGGCGAGGGGGGCTGAGCGGGTTTTGACCCGCGCCGCGCGGCGATGCCGACCGGGGCCGGGCGTGGCCCGGCGGGAGGATGGTGGGTTTCACCCACCCTACGGCGGTCCCTCTCAGACGCGAGAGGACCGGCAGCACCATGGATCCGGCATGTTCAAACAAAGGCCTTTTTTTCTGGAATCTGAGCGTGACCGTACTGTTTGGGGGGATGCCAATGACCGCGCTCGATAAAGATCAGGGGCATGAAAGCGCCTCACGCCGCGTGTGGTGGTTCGAAGGGTTTTGGGAAGAGTTCCGCTTGACTGCGCCCGTCGCGCCTTATGCAGATTACGGCGCGGCACCGTTTCGCAACCTTGGGCTTCTCAGTAAGGAAGTCAAAGGGCGGAAGATCCGTTTCACGCCGGAGCACGGACCGAACTCCCTTTTCGTGTCTGACCCACAACGCGGCGACGGCCGTGATTTCGACGATCTCGGGCCCATGACGATGGGAGCGATCCTTGTGTCGGGAGCCATGCTCGACCTGCTGGCCCGGTTCGATCTTGGCGACACCCAGGTGTTGGAGCTGCCGATGTACGAGGGGCTCGGGACGCCCCTCAGCGAATCCTCGGGATTGGAAGAGCCTGATTTTTCCAGGCCGGTTCCCGGGCGGTGGGGGCTGCTGCATGTCCGGGCACGCAAGTCGGCGGTTCTCGAGGAGAAATGCGTCGGTGTTGGACACAGCGTGGAAGCGCCCTGGCTGGATATCCAACTGCTCTCCGTTCCCTCCCGCAGCAAAAAGACCGTGATCGCCCTAGACGCGGAAGCCACATGCGCCGGCGTCGATCTTTGGTTCGACGAGCGGATGACACAGGTGCCTTTCATCTCCGACCGCCTTCGATGGGCCATTCAGGACGCAGGATTGCGGGTGCCGGTGATGAAATGGCTGAAGGAAGCCAAACTGTACACAACCCCGATTGCCGAGGACCGCTGAGGATCGCCATGATGGAACCACCCCGGATCTGGTACACCAAGTGGATGACCAACCTCGATACGCAGGTCGTGTTCGACTATGTCTGTCGCGATGGCCTAGACGGCAGAGTGGCCTATTCCGATGCCGTCAGGTATTGCTGGCCTGTGGACGATGTTCATATCCCGGAATACCTGTACTTCGCGCCGAGGGGTGACAGCAAGGTCAAGCAATCCTGCCGCGACGCGTTCAAGATCACGGATGGCCTTCTGGTGGTGTCGCAGGCCTTCCGCGATGTGCTGGTTCAGCATGAATTGGGCGCGACCCGGTTACACGAAGTGCCGGTTCGCCGCGATGAGCGAGGGGCGCCATCGGACCTGCCGCCCCACTTCCTTCTCCACGTGACGGAAGGCAAGCCGGGGACCTTCGCGCCCGAGCATTCGACCAATGTCAAGCAGCTCAAGCGCTACGACGAGGCAGAGCCGCGACCGGACGCACCGTGGATCGACCTCTACAACAAGGACGAGCTTGCAGTGCACGCAGCCTCCGCGGCGGGCGCGGATCTCTGGCATGATCCGGCCCTGCAAGGGCGGCTGTTCCTGAGCGACCGGCTCAAGCGCGCGATCGGGGCTGCGGGGCTCAAGAGCCGGGCGTTGAAGTTTCACGCGGCCAAGGTTGTGAAAAACAGTACAAAGATTTTCGAGGAGTTTTCCGATGTCCGGCAATAGCCCTGACGATATCGATCCAGTCGAGCGCGTACTGGACATGATCCGGGAATACTGTGCGGATCCGGAAGTCATGGCTGCTTGGGGCTCCGCTGATGAAGAGGGGCAGATTCCGGACGAGGCGGCCCAAGTCATCGATCGGTTCAGAAGGAGGTGGCGAGTGGGGCATCAGATCAAGGCGAATTTGACCTTTCACGCTGGAATAAGCGCTCGAGGCATTGCCGAAGGCCGTTTCTCCTCCCCCGACGATCCGGCTTTGCGTGCTCAACTGGAGAAAAGTCGCACCGCCATTGAAAATGCAACTCGTGGTGCCATCGAAAGAGGTGCCAAATGACTGATCTTGTCGTAGATAATAACTCGCTTCAGCAGCTTTGGAGAGCAGCCGGAGCGGACGCTTGGGATACCATGCTCCGGGGGCATCGCTCCCTCAGCCGCCCGCCCCCCGCCGCTTCCTGACCGGGGCGGGGCGGACGCGCTTTTCAAGCGCCTCGTAAAGCAGGGCGGCGATGTTCTTGCCGGTCGCCTCTTCGATCCCCTGCAGACCGGGGGAGGAATTGACCTCCAGCACCTTGGGCCCGTCATGCCCGCGCAGAAGGTCCACCCCCGCAAGCCCGAGGCCGAAGACGCGCGCGGCCCTGACCGCCGTTTCGCGTTCTTCCTTGGAAATGCGCACGGCCTGCGCCGTGCCGCCGCGGTGCAGGTTCGAGCGGAAATCGTCGCCCCCCGCCGTGCGTTTCATCGAGGCCACCACGCGCCCGTCGACGACGAGGCAGCGGATGTCCTCGCCCGCGGCCTCTTTCACGAAATGCTGGACGAGGAAATTGGCGCGCAGCCCCCGGAAGGCGTCGATCACGGATTGCGCGGCCTTCTTCGTCTCGGCCAGCACCACGCCCTTGCCTTGTGTCGATTCCAGCAGCTTGATGATCAGCGGCCCGGAGCCCACCAGCCCGATCAGGTTGTCGGTATCCTTGGGGCTGGCGGCAAAGGCGGTCTGAGGCATCCCGATCCCCTTGGCGGCGAGCAGCTGGTGGGCGTGCAGCTTGTCGCGGCTGGCGGTGATGCCTGCGCTGCCGTTCACGCAATGGGTGCCCAGCGTCTCGAACTGGCGCAAGACGGCGGTGCCGTAGCTGGTGACGCCCGCGCCGATGCGGGGGATCACCGCGTCGTAGCGCGGCAGGCGCTTGCCGTCGTAATGCACCTCGGGGGCGAGCGCGTTGATCGCTATGTAGCAGCGGGTGGTGTCGATCACCTCGACCGTGTGGCCGCGTTCCTCGCCCTCGGTCACGAGGCGGCGGGTCGAGAAATTGTCCTCGCGGCTGAGCACCGCGATGCGCAACGCCCGGTTGGGGGCTGCAAGCTTCACCTCGGCGGTGTGGTAGACATCGTAGCCCAGACGCTCCTGGCAGAAGCTTTCCGAGGGGCTGACGCGCCAGTCGGGCTGGATCGCCTGCCGCCCGATCAGCATGCGATAGGCCATGTTGGTGCGGTCGGTCAGCGTGACCTCGATCGGCACCTCGATGCCGCCGACGCGCAGCGCGGTCTCGATGACATAGCGCAGCTCCGACTCGCCGTTGGACGAGGTCACCTCGCGCCGGTCCCTGATCGGTGCCGAGCAGGCGATGGTCAGGTCGGTACGCCCCGGCACGGGATGCACGGCAAAGCGCAGCTTGGGCCGCGCGGCGGGGCCGAAGGGCTCGATGTCGAAGGCATGCAGCGCCGAGGTGCGCGCCCCGGTATCCACCTTGGCCTTGAGCGCGGGCAGGCCGAGGCCGGGCAGGGCGACCCATTCTTCCCAGCCGAGGGTCAGTTCGTCCGTCATGCCCATGCCCCTTGATGTGCTTTCATCGCCGCCCGTTCCGTGACGGCTTGCCCCGCGCCTAGCACGGTGTTGTGACCGTTTGGTAGGGGCCGGGGCGCGGCGCGGTGCCTGCGCGCTTGCGAAAGGGGCGCGCAGAATGTAGCGCCCGAGGTCATGACCGATCGTTTCTCCTTTTCGCTCAGCGCCACCTCGGGCAAGGCGCGCGCCGGTGTCATCTCGACCCCGCGGGGCGACATCCGCACGCCCGCCTTCATGCCTGTCGGCACCGCCGCGACCGTCAAGGCGATGCTGCCCGAAAGCGTGCGCGCGACGGGGGCCGACATCCTGCTCGGCAACACCTATCACCTGATGCTGCGGCCCACGGCGGAACGCATCGCGGCGCTGGGTGGTCTGCACCGTTTCATGAACTGGGACCGGCCGATCCTGACCGACTCCGGCGGTTTCCAGGTCATGAGCCTGGCCGATCTGCGCAAGCTGACCGAAGAGGGGGTGAGTTTCCGCAGCCATATCGACGGCTCGCGGCACATGCTCTCGCCGGAACGGTCCATGGAGATCCAGAAGCTGCTCGGCAGCGACATCGTGATGTGTTTCGACGAATGCCCCGCCTTGCCAGCCTCTCGCGACCGGATCGCGGACAGCATGCGCCTGTCGATGCGATGGGCCGCGCGGTCCAGGGACGCCTTTGGCGATCGTCCCGGTCACGCGCTTTTCGGCATCCAGCAGGGCGGGCTGGAGCGGGATTTCCGCGAGGAAAGCGCCGAGGCGCTGAAAGGCATCGGCTTCGACGGCTACGCGGTCGGCGGCCTTGCCGTGGGCGAGGGGCAGGAGGCGATGTTCGGATGCCTCGATTACGCCCCCGACATGCTGCCCGAAGGCAAGCCCCGCTACCTGATGGGCGTGGGCAAGCCCGACGATATCGTGGGCGCGGTGGCGCGCGGCATCGACATGATGGATTGCGTGCTGCCCTCGCGCTCGGGGCGCACCGGGCAGGCCTTCACCCGCCGTGGCGTCGTCAACATCAAGAACGCCCGTCACGCCGACGATCCGCGCCCGCTGGACGAGGCCTGCACCTGCCCCGCCTGCCGCGGCTATTCACGGGCCTATCTGCACCACGTCTTTCGGGCGGGCGAGATCATCTCGTCGATGCTGCTGACCTGGCACAACCTGCACTATTACCAGGAGCTGATGGACGACATGCGCGCGGCGATCGCCGAGGACCGCTTTGCCGGTTTCGAGGCCGCGTTCCACGCTGGCCGGGCCGAGGGCGACATCGATCCCGTCTGAGTGACGCATGGCCGAGGCCCCGCCGCGATCTGCCGCGGCGGGACCGACCCTTGGCTCAGCGTTCGGCCTGCCAGGTGGCGGTTGTGCCGCCGCTGGTGAAGGTGCCGCTCATCGTGGCGCCCGAAACCGTGCCGGTATAGACCTGCGATCCGTTCGGGCGGTTGAAGGTGATCCGCCCCGAAGAGGGGTCGAAGACCACCCCCGTCAGGTCCTCCGGCGTGCGCAGGTTCATCTGGCCGTTGTAGCCTCCGATGCCGTCGGACGAGAAGCTGAGCGTGCCGGTGTGCCCGTTGGCGTTCAGCCGCCACGTGCCCAGCAAGGCCGCCGACCCCGGTTGCGGCTGGGGCTGCGGTTGCGGTTGCGGTTGCGGTGTCGCGCCCGCCGCGGTGAAGGTTTCGAGGTTGAGGCTGGCTGCGCAGGGCGTCGGCCCATAGGTGCCGACCCAGATATCGACCCGCCCCTCGAGCACGGTGGGCGGCGTCAGCGAGATCAGCGGATCGAGGTTGCCGTGCCCATCGTCGTTGAAATGCCACATCCCGTCGGGCGTGTGCACCAGCATCGTCGAGTCGCAGGATGCATCCGCCGTCAGGTCAAGGCGGTATCCCTGCATTCCCGACAGGTAGACGCTGTAGTCCGGGGCCGGGTCGGCGTAGCCACGTGTGCCGGGAATGCCGCAACCGTCGAGTGGCGTCGTACCCGAGGCCTGCACCGGAAGGCTTTGCCGCGACCAGAGCTGAGCGCCGGTGTAGGCGACGGCCTGCCCGCCGAGCGTGGGGTTCGGACAGCCCACGGCGGCCCCGCCCATAGGCACGTCGCCCGCCTCGTCCGCGACGCCGGGCGCGCGACTGGTGCGGAAGGTGATCGTCGCGGGGCAGGTGCCGCCACCATAGGTGCCGATCCAGACATCGACACGGCCGTTCATGCGCCACGGCTCGGTCAGGGTGATGGCGGGCATCAGGTTGCCGCCCGAGTCGTCGTCGAAGACCCAGGCGCCGTCCGCCGTGTGCAGCAAAAGCGTCGAGTCGCAGTCCGACTGCACGTCGATGGCGAGCGCGTAGCCGTCCATCATGGCCAGGTGCATCGACATGGTGGCGACATCCGCGGCATAGCCGCGTCCGCCCGGTATGCCGCAGCCCGACAGCGCGCTGCCGCCCGTGGCCATGGTGGTGAAGGCCTGGCCGGCGTAAAGGTCGCCGCCCGTATAGCTGAACCCCGGACCGGGGTAGGAGGGCGTCGGGCAGGCCGAGGCAGCCGACGCGGCAAGGGCGGTCGCACCGAACGCCGCGGCACGTAGAACGGACGAAGACAGAGGCATGGTCATTATCCAATGCAATTGTTGCGATTGGTGTTTATCGCGACACGAGGCAATTCCTGCCTTTGACATGGGTCAAACCTGCGGCCTGACTCGATGAAAAAGGGCGGCCGCGGCGTCCCTCCACAGCATTTTGTGGGCTGAGCCCGTGAAACCGCTATCCCTCCCTTGCACGCGGGCCATGCCGGGCGCATGTTCATGGACAAGCAAGGCGTGCCGCGGGCAGTTGAAACACCTGCTTGCGTGCCCCAAGTTAAGACATCCTTACCCGGAGGGGGCCCAAGGCAGCTGCCGCGCAGGGCCCGGCCCCTTTGCCAAGACCAAGGAAGGCAGACCCCAAGTGACCCAAGATACCTTTCCCGTCCTGCCGCTGCGCGACATCGTGGTCTTTCCGCACATGATAGTGCCGCTCTTCGTGGGCCGCGAGAAATCCGTGCGCGCGCTGGAAGAGGTGATGCAGGACGACAAGCAGATCCTGCTCTCGAGCCAGATCGACCCCTCTGTCGACGACCCGACCGCCGATGGCATCTACCGCATCGGCGTGCTGGCCAATGTGCTGCAGCTGCTGAAACTGCCCGACGGCACCGTGAAGGTGCTGGTCGAGGGGCGGTCGCGCGTGACGATCGAGGAATTCACCGCCACCGACAGCTATTTCGAGGCGCGCGTTGTGCCGCTGGACGAACGGCCCGGCGACGAGGCCTCGACCCGCGCGATGATCGGCGCGGTGGCCGAAGAATTCGAGAAATACGCCAAGGTGAAGAAGAACATCCCCGAGGATGCGCTGACCACGGTCAGCGAGGCGACCGATCCGGCCAAGCTCGCCGATCTGGTCTCGGGGCATCTGGGCATCGAGGTGGGCCAGAAGCAGGAGCTTCTGGAAACTCTCGACGTGGCCGAGCGGCTGGAAAAGGTCTATGGCCTGATGCAGGGCGAGATGTCGGTGCTGCAGGTCGAAAAGAAGATCAAGAGCCGCGTCAAGAACCAGATGGAGCGCACGCAGCGCGAATATTACCTCAACGAACAGATGAAGGCGATCCAGCGCGAGCTGGGCGATGGCGACGAGGGCGGCGAGGTGGCCGAACTCGAGGAACGCATCAACGCCACCAAGCTGTCCAAGGAGGCCCGCGAAAAGGCCGAGGCGGAGCTGAAGAAGCTCAAGAACATGTCGCCCATGTCGGCCGAGGCGACCGTGGTGCGCAACTACCTCGACTGGATGCTGTCGATCCCGTGGGGCGTGAAATCCCGTGTGAAAAAGGACCTCGGCCGCGCCGAAAAGATCCTCGACGACGACCATTACGGTCTGGAAAAGGTCAAGGAGCGGATCGTCGAATACCTTGCCGTGCAGCAACGCTCCGTCAAGCTGAAGGGGCCGATCCTGTGCCTCGTCGGCCCGCCCGGCGTGGGCAAGACCTCGCTCGGCAAGTCGGTGGCCAAGGCCACGGGCCGCGAGTTCATCCGCATCAGCCTCGGCGGCGTGCGTGACGAGTCCGAGATTCGCGGTCACCGCCGGACCTACATCGGTTCCATGCCCGGCAAGATCATCCAGGCGCTGAAGAAGGCCAAGACGACCAACCCGCTGATCTTGCTGGATGAAATCGACAAGATGGGCCAGGATTTCCGCGGCGACCCGGCAAGTGCGATGCTCGAGGTGCTGGACCCCGAGCAGAACGGCACCTTCGTCGATCATTACCTCGAGGTGGAATACGACCTGTCGAACGTGATGTTCCTGACCACGGCGAACTCCTACAACATGCCCGGCCCGCTTCTGGACCGGATGGAGATCATTCCGCTGGCCGGCTACACCGAGGACGAGAAGCGCGAGATCGCCAAGCAGCACCTTGTCGAGAAGCAGATGAAGAACCACGGCCTGAAGGCCAAGGAATTCGAGCTGTCTGACGCGGCGCTGACCGATGTCATCCGCTACTACACCCGCGAGGCGGGGGTGCGGAACCTCGAGCGCGAGATCGCCAAGCTGGCGCGCAAGGCCGTGACCACCATCGTCAAGAAGCAGACCGACCGCGTGGTCGTGACCCCCGACAAGCTGGAGGACATGCTGGGCGTGCGCCGCTTCAAGTTCGGCCTGGCCGAGCGCGAGGACCAGATCGGCGTGGTGACGGGGCTGGCCTGGACCAGCGTCGGCGGCGACCTGCTGTCGATCGAGGCGCTGCGCCTGCCGGGCAAGGGCCGGATGAAAACCACCGGCAAGCTGGGCGACGTGATGAAGGAATCGATCGACGCAGCCGCCAGCTACGTCCGCTCCGTCGCGCCCCGGATCGGGGTCAAGCCGCCCCGGATCGAGAAGTGGGACATCCACGTTCACGTGCCCGAGGGGGCGACGCCCAAGGACGGGCCATCGGCGGGCATCGCCATGGTGACCTCCATCGTGTCGGTCCTGACCCAGATCCCGGTGCGCAAGGACATCGCCATGACCGGCGAGGTGACGCTGCGCGGCAACGTCCTGCCCATCGGGGGCTTGAAGGAAAAGCTGCTCGCGGCGCTCAGGGGGGGCATCACCACGGTGCTGATCCCCGAGGACAACGAAAAGGATCTGCCCGAGATCCCTGACAACGTGAAGGAGGGGCTGACCATCATCCCCGTCGCCCACGTGTCCGAGGTGCTGGCCCATGCGCTGACACGTCAGCCCGAGGCGATCGACTGGGACGAGGAGGCCGAGGAAGCCGCCGCCGCGGCCCGCGCCGCCGGCAGCGGGAGCGAGGGTGCGGTCGCGCACTGATCTGCGCCGCGCGCGCAGGCGTTGAAAGGCAAAGGCCCCCGCGACGGCATCGCGGGGGCCTTTTTCATGCCATCCGTCCGGTTGAGCGCGCGTCGCTCAGTCGACGCGCACCATCTCGAGGCCGAGTGCGCCGTAATCGACCCGCATGAAGCCGCCGGGGCCGACGATCACCGCGTCGGGGCGATGGGTCATCACCTCTTGCGCCATGACGCCACGGAACCGCCCCTCGCGGTGCAGGTAGCCGAACTCGTAGAGCGTGAGGCCATGGGCGGTCTGGCCGACAGGGGTAATGGAGGTCTTCAGACGCGCATCGCTATCCACGATGGTCGTGCTGCGCGACCCTGCGGCCAGCAGCAGAAGCATCGCGAAGATCGGCACGATGATATGGCCGCGCTCGACCTGCGTGCCATTGGCCACGTCCTGCGCCGACATCTGCGGCTGCAGGGTCTGGGCATGTACGGACGTGGTGGCCAAGACAAGGCAGAGCGTGGCGGCGAGCGATGCATGTTTCATGTCATGTCCCCATTGTGGCAAGCGGCAGGGTGATGCGGCGCCTGTGGCATGTGTCTCCGCCCTCACAGTCAGGGCTGCGACCAGCGATCGCCACGCAAGACGCCGTTCGACCGGCCTATTGCATGTTGATGTTGTTCCCGCCGCCCGACGCGACCAGAAGCAGAAGCATCGTGAAGATCGGCACGATGATGTGGCCGCGCTCGACCTGCGTGCCGTTGGCCACATCCTGTGCCGACATCTGCGGCTGCAGCGTTTGGGCCTGTGCGGCGGTTCCGGCCAGAGCGATGGACAGCGCGGCCGCGGTTGCGAATTTTTTCATGACACTTCCCCAAGTGTGTAAGCAGACCCCACTACGTCGCCTGTGGAAAACAGGAAGGTCAAGGGGTAATGGCGCGATGCCGCGGCGCTGTCGCCTGCAGGCATCGCTTACAGATCTGTGGCGAGGATGGGGATGACGGTGTGACGCCACCGGGGCGTTTCGCGGACATCGCCGCGCTGTTGCAACATGTGGGGGTGCGTGTGTCGCAGGCAACCATATGAGCGCAACGCCGTGTCGGCCCGATGCACGGGCTGTTGCCGCCTTGCCGCGCCGGTGATCTGCCTGCCGTGCCTGTGGATGATTTTCCTTGGGTTTCGACGGTGCGGACGGCGAGGCTGCAGGCGCTTGAAGTTTTGGGGAATCGCCATGCCCACGCCGCCCCGCATCACGCGGCGAGCCATGTTGACCGGTTGCTCGGCGGCGCTTGCGGCCCCCGCCGTGCTGCGCCCTGCCGCAGCGCAGGAGATGGCGCGCGCCCCCGCGGTCGCCATGCCCGACACGATCACGCGGGTGCGCACCGCCCGGCCGGTCGTCGCGATGACCTTCGATGACGGGCCCCATCCCTCGCTGACGCCGCAACTGCTCGACATTCTGGCCGCGCGCGGCATCCGCGCCACCTTCTACGTGATCGGCTGGCGCGTGGCGCAATCCCCGCTTCTGGCCCGCCGCATCGCCGAGGAGGGGCACGAGATCGGCAACCACACGTGGTCCCATCCCAGCCTGACGGGTCAGTCCGACGCCGCCGCGCTGGCCCAGATCGACCGCACGACGCAAGCCGTTCACGAGGCGGTCGGGCGCCCGCCGGTGACGATGCGCCCGCCCTATGGAAACTTCAGCCCGCGCCAGCGCCGGATGCTGATGGAGGCGCGCAACATGCCGACCGTCCTGTGGTCGGTGGACCCCGAGGACTGGCGCCGGCCCGGCGCGCCGGTCGTGGCGCAGCGGATCGTGTCGCAGTCGCATCCGGGCGCCGTGATCCTGTCGCATGACATCATCGGCGCCACGGTGCGTGCCATGCCCGCGGCCCTCGACGGGCTGATCGCGCGCGGCTACGAGTTCGTCACGCTCTCCGAATTGATCGGCTGGCCGCGCTGGAACAGCCGCGCCTTGCGCCTGGCCAGCCGCTGACCGCCGTGTCGCATGCGGTGGCTGGCCTGCACGGGGCGGCGGGTATAGAGTGACGGACAACCGATGTTGATCCACGTGCCGCCGAACCGAAGGCAGCACAAGGAAAAGGGGCAAGTGACATGAGTGGCAAATCGAGCAACAAGAGCAGCGGGGCAGGCGCCCGGAAATCCACCCCGGCCGGTCGCAAGGGGGTGACGAGCCCGACGCGCAAGAGCAGCCGCGCCAAGGATCGCGACACCGCCGCCACACCCGCCGAACAGGCGGCGCAGGCGCGGAGCCATCTGCGCGCCGTGGCCATCGACCCCGAGACGCCGCAGCCCGAGACGCCGCAACCCGAGGCGGTCGGCACGGCCCCTGACGCGGCCGGGTCCGACACGCGCTTCAAGCGCCCCGATCTGCTCGAGGCGGTCAGCGAACGCACGGCGATGAAACGCTCCGATGCCAAGGTCGTGCTCGATCTGGTGCTCGAGGAGCTGGGCAAGGCCCTGGACCGCAACGACGAGCTGGTGCTGCAACCGCTGGGCAAGCTCATGGTCAAGAACCGCAAGCCCGATGCGGATGGTCCAGACATCCTGACCATCAAGCTTCGCCGTCCTCGCCCCGGCAGCGGCGCGGCCGACGAGAGCCCCCTTGCAGACCCCGGCGAGGATGGCTAAAGACGCCGCACCCGGCGGGTGATTAGCTCAGTGGTAGAGCGCTTCGTTCACATCGAAGATGTCGGGAGTTCGAATCTCTCATCACCCACCATTTCCCCTTTGACCGGACTTGCACGGCGGGGCGCGACGGGCTAAGCCGCGCGCGCCCGGCGGGTGGTTAGCTCAGTTGGTAGAGCGCTTCGTTTACACCGAAGATGTCGGGGGTTCGAGTCCCTCACCACCCACCACCCTCCGCAAAAGGCACGGTTTCCCTGATATTGACGGGTTTCTGCGCGCCTGCGCGCAGGTCTTGTGGGCGGATCGCCCTTAGGGATCGGGCAAGGCTCGGCTATCTTGGTCGTGACCTGTTCATCCCGGATGGAGAGCCACGCCCATGAGCTGGAACCCCGCCCTCGACCCGCATTGCCCCACCGGCGACGATGTCGACGCCATCGAGACATTGATCGTGCCGCGTGCCCGCGACCTCGGCGATTTCGAGGTGCGGCGCGCGCTGCCCGCCCCGCGGCGGCAGATGGTCGGGCCCTTCATCTTCTTCGACCAGATGGGCCCGGCCGAGTTCGTCACGGGGCAGGGGATCGACATCCGCCCGCATCCGCATATCGGGCTGGCGACGGTGACCTATCTCTACAAGGGCCGGTTTCATCACCGCGACAGCCTCGGGACCGACCAGTGGATCGACCCCGGCGCGGTGAACCTGATGACGGCGGGCCACGGCATCACCCATTCCGAGCGGGTGGACGGCGAGATGCTGGAACAGCCCTATTCCCTGTTCGGCATCCAGACCTGGATCGCCCTGCCCAAGGGTGCCGAGGACAGCCCGCCCGCCTTTGTCCATGCCGCGAAGGATGACCTGCCGATGCTGGAGGGCGAGGGCAAGCGCCTGCGCCTGATCCTCGGGTCGGCCTATGGCGAGCGCGCGCCGGTCGAGACGGCGTCGGAGATGTTCTACCTCGATGCATGGCTCGAACCGGGCGCGAAACTGCCCTTGCCCGACGATCATGAGGATCGGGGTGCCTATGTCACCCAAGGCACGGTCGAGATCGCGGGCCAGACCTTCGAGCCCGGGCGTATGATGGTCTTTCGCCCCGGCGACCGCGTGTCGATGACCGCGGGGCCACAAGGGGCAAGGGTGATGCTGCTGGGCGGGGCCACGCTGGAGGGGCCGCGGCATATCTGGTGGAACTTCGTGGCCTCGTCGAAGGAGCGGATCGAGGAGGCGAAAGAGGCTTGGCGCAAGGGCGACTGGGCGCATGGCCGGTTCCGGCTGCCGCCCACCGACAACGAGGAGTTCATCCCGCTGCCCGTGCGGTGAGCGACGCGGCACGCGACAGGCCTTGCCCCGGCGGACGGCGCCGGGCAGGGTCGCGCCCATGACGATCCGACCCGCCACGCCCGCCGACCTGACCGCGATCCACGACCTGCATCTGTCGAACTGGCGCGCGGCCTACCGCGCCCTGTTGCCCGACACGACGCTGGAGGGGGCGGCGGCGGAGTATCTTGCCGCGCGCTGGGGGCCCGACGCGCTGGAGCGGGACACCGTCCTCGTGGCGGCCGGGCCGCAGCAGTCCGTGCTCGGCTTTGTCGCCCTGCGGATCGAAGCGGAGGGGCATCTTTACGTCGACAACCTGCACGTCGCCCCCGCATCACGGGGCCGGGGCCTGTCGCGCGCCCTGATGGCGCAGGCGGCGCGGATCGCGGGGGCGCGGCCCGTGCGGCTGACCGTGCTGGACGGGAACGAGGCCGCGCGCGCGATCTATGCCCGCTGGGGCGGTGCGGAGGGCCCATCGGTCGAGGAGCGGTTTCTCGGCATCACGCTGCGCGAGCGGCGCGTCGACTGGCCCACGGGCGCGGCGCTGCTGCGCGGCCTCGGCACGATACCGGAATGACCGAGCAGTCGCGCGCGATCCTGTTCATCTTGTTGGGGATGCTGTGCATTTCCGTCAATGACATGGGTATCAAGTTCCTGTCGGGCGATTATCCCTTGCACCAGATGGTGTTTGTCCGCTCGGCGATCGGGGTGGCGATCAGCCTCCTGATCCTGCGCGCCGAGGGGGGGTGGCGGCTGCTGCGCACCGAAAGGCCGCTTTTGCATGCGCTCAGGGCGGGGTTGATCGTCGTGGCCAACATGACCTTTTTCGCGGCCCTGGCGGTGATGCCGCTGGGTGCGGCCACGGCGCTGTTCTTCGTGGCGCCGCTCTTCATCACGCTGCTGGCGATTCCGGTGCTGGGCGAGCCGGTGGGCCGGCACCGCATGGCCGCCATCGCGGTCGGCCTGCTGGGCGTCGGCGTGATGATGGCGCCGGGCGTCGACTGGGGCGATATCGGCCGCGCGAGCCTCTTGCTGCCGGTCGCGGCGGCGGCCTGCTACGCGGGGATGCAGGTGCTGACGCGCAAGCTTGGCGCGCGCTCGGCGGCGTCGGCCATGGCGATCTACATCCAGTCGGCCTTTCTCGTGGTCTCGGTCGGTTTCTTCCTCGTCGCGGGCGACGGGCGTTACGCCGAAGGGGTGACGCATCCGGCGGGCATCTTCCTGCTGCGCGCCTGGGTCTGGCCGGCATCGGGGGATTGGTGGCTTTTCGGGCTGCTGGGGCTGATGTCGGCCATGATCGGCTATTGCCTCTCGATGGCCTACAAGCACGGCACGGCCTCGGTCGTGGCCTCCTACGAATACGTTGCGCTGCCGCTGGCGATCTTCTGGGGCTGGGCGATCTTCGGCGAGGTGCCGCGGCCGGTGGTCTGGCTGGGCATCGCGCTGATCGCGGGGGCGGGTCTCTATGTCTTCGCGCGCGAGCGGGCGCAGAACCGTGCGCTGGCTTCGGCCCGTCCGATCCGGCGCGGATGAGCGGGGCCACAAAATCGCACGCCGGTGATCAAAGCCGCTTGACGCCGCGCGCGCAGGGTCATACTTCGGCCCCCACGCGGTTGTAGCTCAGTTGGTTAGAGTACCGGCCTGTCACGCCGGGGGTCGCGGGTTCGAGCCCCGTCAACCGCGCCACTTTCCCCCGATCCGCAGCTTTGATCTGGTCCGGCGCCCCGCTTGGCTTATCCTTGGGGAATGCGCGCTTTTGTCTTGTTGATCGCCCTGATGTTCGCCCCCGCATCTGCGTCGGCGCAGGCGGGCGAGCCCGTCACGCTCGACCCCTTGGCCATGCTCGCGCTGGGGGATGAGCCGTGGCGCGACCGCAGCGCGTTCCGCGCGGGTCTCGATGCCGCCCTTGGCGGGATCACCGTGGACATGCCGCGCCTGCCCGACACGCTGCGCGCGGAGGATCCATTCCTGTGGTCCCTGACCGGTCGCTTCGGAGCGCCGCTTGCGGGGTCGACCGTGCCCGGCGGTCTGTTCGCCTGTTCGCGCTACGGGCTGGCCACGCGCGACCGGATGGCCGCGACCAGCCTGTCCGATCCGCGGGCCTTTGCACTGTTCGGGGCGACGCAGGCGGCCCATGACGATGCCGAGGTCTGGCCCGAGGCGGGGCTGGCGCGGCTGTCCTGCACGATCACCTGGGATGACACGCGGCGGGTGGCGATCATTCCCGAGGCGCCCGCCACCGCGGCGCTGCAGGGGCTGTTCGACGAGGTCGCGCGCCTTGGCGACGCCGAGGTTATGGGCGACGGGTGGCAAAACTACGCGCCACGCTACGGCGCGGAAGGCTACAGGCTGGAGGCGCGCGCGGGACCGCGGGGCAGCGTGATCGTCTACGACAGCGCGTTGATCGAACTGACCGTCGGGCACCAACTCATCCGCTTTCGCGCTTTCCTGCTGAACGGTGGCGTCTGAGGCGCGCCTCAGCGCCCCTTCCAGATCCAGCCGCCGCCGAGGATGCGGCTGCCCTCGGTGTCGTAGAAGACGCAGGCCTGTCCGGGGCTCACACCCTCTTCGGCGGTGACCAGTTCCACCTCCGCCTCGGTCTCCGACAGGGGCCGGATCACCGCGGGACGTGGCGGGCGGGTCGAGCGGATCTTGACCTCGACCTCCCATTCCGGCCGCGAGGTGAAGGGCGTGTCGCCCAGCCAGTTGATCTCGCGCAGGGGGACGGTGCGGGTGCTCAGTGCCTCTTTCGGCCCGACCACGACCCGGCGCGCGTCGGGGTCGAGCCTGACGACGTAAAGCGGGTCGGCCAGCCCGCCGATGCCGAGGCCCCGGCGCTGGCCGATGGTGTAGTGGATGACACCCCGGTGCCTGCCCAGAACGGTGCCGTCCATGTCCACGATCTCGCCCGGTTCGGCCGCGCCGGGACGCAGTTTCTCGATCACGGCGGCATAATCGCCGTTCGGAACGAAGCAGATGTCCTGGCTGTCGGGCTTGTCCGCGACCGACAGCCCGTACTTGGCCGCAAGCGCCCGCGTTTCGGCCTTGGAGGTCAGATGCCCAAGGGGAAAGCGCAGGAAATCCAGCTGCTCCTGCGTCGTGGAGAAGAGGAAATAGGACTGGTCGCGCGCGGCATCCGCGGCGCAATGCAGCTCGGCCCCCCGCGCGCCCATCTTGCGCTGGATGTAATGGCCCGTGGCCATGCAATCGGCGTCGAGGTCGCGCGCGGTGTCCAGCAGGTCCTTGAACTTCACGCGCTCGTTGCAGCGGATGCAGGGCACGGGTGTCGCGCCCGCAAGGTAGCTGTCGGCGAACTCGTCGATCACCGCCTCGCGGAAGGTGTTCTCGTAATCGAGCACGTAATGCGGAAAGCCCATGGTCTCGGCCACGCGGCGCGCATCGTGGATGTCGCGGCCCGCACAGCAGGCGCCCTTCTTGGCCAGCGCCGCACCGTGGTCGTAGAGCTGCAGCGTCACGCCGACCACGTCATAGCCCTCTTCGGCCAGCATGGCCGCCACGACCGACGAATCGACGCCGCCCGACATGGCGACGACCACGCGGGTCTCGGCGGGCGCCTTGGCGAGCCCGAGCGAATTCAGCCTGTCTGGGCGGTCGAGCGCCATCGGTCTGTCCTGTCGACGGAGAAAAATAATGGAAGTTTCGCGCAATATAGGAAAATCACGGGCATCTACAACCGCCGCGCTTACCTCGAATTAAGCTTCTGCGGTGCATCCCTTGGTTGTGTGATGAGCCAAGGAGACATGCAAAGCCATGTATATTCGACGCATAGCCGGGCCGACGTCGGTCACACGTGCCGACGGGCAGGTCATGACGCGGGCCGACCTGCCGCCGGCGGACACGTCCCGCTGGGTGGCCAGCCGCAAGGCCGCTGTCGTGCATGCGGTGGAATCCGGCCTGATCTCGGCCGAAGAGGCGATGGCGACATGGCACCTCTCGGAGGAGGAGCTTGCCTGCTGGCGCGCGGCCGTGACGGAACATGGGGCGGGCGCTCTCAAGGCCACGACCCTCCAGCGCTATCGTCAATGACGCTTGCCCGGAGCGCGGCGGCGGGACATCCTGCCGGAAAAGGTAACTTGACGTTAACCATTTGGGCCGAAGCTGAACGCCAGATGGAGAGATTCGGAGAAGCCTGATGCGCGTTTTGCTAGTCGAAGACGACCCCACGACATCCCGCAGCATCGAGATGATGCTCAGGCATGCGAATCTCAATGTCTACTCCACCGACCTCGGGGAAGAGGGGATCGACCTTGCCAAGCTCTATGATTACGACATCATCTTGCTGGATCTGAACCTGCCCGACATCAACGGCCACGACGTGCTTCGCCAGTTGCGCGGCGCCCGCGTGACGACGCCGATCCTGATCCTGTCGGGCCTCGACGACCCCGAGAACAAGCTCAAGGGGTTCGGCTTCGGCGCCGATGACTACCTGACCAAGCCGTTCCACCGCGATGAACTGGTCGCGCGCATCCACGCGATCATCCGCCGCTCCAAGGGACACGCGCAATCGGTGATCCGCACCGGCAAGATCGCCGTGAACCTCGATGCCAAGACGGTCGATGTGCAGGGCAAGACCGTGCATCTGACCGGCAAGGAATACCAGATGCTCGAACTGCTCAGCCTCAGGAAGGGCACGACGCTGACCAAGGAAATGTTCCTCAATCATCTCTACGGCGGCATGGACGAGCCGGAATTGAAGATCATCGACGTCTTCATCTGCAAGCTGCGCAAGAAGCTGACCACCGCCACCGAGGGCGAGAATTACATTGAGACGGTCTGGGGGCGCGGCTACGTCCTGCGTGACCCGGTGCCGGGGCAGGACGCGCTGGGCATCGCGATGAACGCCTGACTGCGGCATCCGACCGGCGCGTGCGGGCTGGAAATCCGCGCCCGCGCCTCCTAAACCCAAGGGGGGCAACCGGTCAGGGGGATGGGCGCGCGATGGCCGAGGAAGATGACCGCGCCAAGGCGCTGGCAGCGGAGTTGAGCGCGGCAGAGGCGAAGCGACGCCTTGCCGAACTGGCCGAGCGGCTCTCGGCGGCGAACCGGGCCTATTACCTGGATGATGCGCCCGAATTGAGCGATGCCGAGTATGACGCCCTCAGGCGCGAGAATGCGGCGATCGAGGCGCGCTTTCCCGATCTCAAGCGCGCCGACAGCCCGACCGAACAGGTCGGCGCGGCCCCCTCGGACGGGTTTTCCAAGATCACCCATGCCGTGCGGATGCTGTCGCTGGCCAATGCGTTCGACGCGGCCGATGTCGCCGATTTCGTGGCCGGCATCCGCCGCTACCTCGGGCTCGACGCGCAGGCGACGCTTGCCTTCACCGCCGAGCCCAAGATCGACGGCCTCTCGCTGTCGCTGCGCTACGAGGGGGGCAGGCTGGTCTCTGCGGCCACGCGGGGCGACGGGGCGGTGGGCGAGAACGTGACCGCGAACGCCCGCACCATCGGCGACATCCCCGAGCGGCTGGAGGGCGCGCCCGATGTGCTGGAGGTGCGGGGCGAGGTCTACATGAGCCACGCCGATTTCGCCGCCCTCAACGCGCGGCAGGCCGAGGCGGGGGGCAAGACCTTCGCCAACCCGCGCAACGCCGCCGCGGGCTCGCTGCGCCAACTCGATGCGGAGGTGACGCGCGCCCGGCCGTTGCGGTTCTATGCCTATTCCTGGGGGGAGCTGTCGGAACCCTTGGCGGCGACGCAGATGGAGGCCATCGCGCGGCTTGGCGCGCTGGGGTTCGCCACCAACGACCGAACCCGGCGCTGCGAAACGGTGTCGGAGATGCTCTCTTACTATGCCGAATTGGAATCTGATCGGGCGCTGCTTGGCTATGATATTGATGGGATAGTGTACAAGGTTGATGACCTTTCACTCCAGGCACGCCTTGGTCTTCGTCCCACTACACCTCGCTGGGCGACGGCACACAAATTCCCAGCCGAACTGGCGTGGACGCGACTTGAGGCGATCGACATACAGGTTGGTCGTACTGGTGCCCTTAGCCCTGTCGCTCGGCTCACGCCGGTCACGGTGGGCGGGGTAGTCGTGTCCAACGCGACGCTTCACAATGAGGACTATATCGCGGGACGTGGTGCCAACGGACAGCCAATCAGGAACGGAAAAGACATCCGCGTTGGCGATCTACTTCAGGTTTACCGAGCGGGTGACGTAATTCCTAAGGTGGCCGACGTTGACCTATCGAAACGGCCGCTCCAAGCTAAACCCTACGTCTTTCCAACGACATGTCTTGAATGCGGCTCTCCGGCTGTTCGGGAGGAAGGAGACGCTGTCCGTCGTTGTAGTGGCGGACTAACTTGCCCTGCGCAAGCGGTTGAAAAACTGAAGCATTTTGTCAGTCGCGCGGCCTTTGATATCGAGGGCCTGGGCTCGAAACAAGTTGAAGCCTTCTTTCATGACGAATTTTTACCGATCCGAGAACCTGCGGACATTTTCACGCTCTCCGAGCGGGATTCCGCTAATGTTTCAAAATTGGCAAATCGTGAGGGTTGGGGAGAAACCAGCGTACAAAACCTATTTCGTGCTATTGAAGAGCGACGCTCTGTCGAGTTGCCGCGTTTTATATTTGGTCTTGGAATAAGAAATGTTGGCGCAGAGATCTCCCGAGATCTCGCTAGAGTTCATACGACATGGGAGGGACTGGTTGCCTCCAATGAAAAGGTCAAGAACCTGCGGTTGGAGCTGGCGCGAAAAACATGGGCGGCAGCAAACCGCTCCAATGAACCTGACTGGATGTCGGTTGTCGAAACCTGCAACGAACTCAGAGTATTCGAATTGGAATTTTGGCCGTCACTGTTCCGCTTCAAGGGCGTTGCCGGTGTTGGGCTACTTGCAAACCTCAGAAAACACCTTGGCACTTCTTTAAAAAGGGTATCGTCCCAGACCGCTTCAAGAATTTTTGAGGTGACCTTCAAAAATACTAAGAACTACCCGGAAAAGTATTCACATGCTCTTGATGCTTTTGGTTCTATTGAAGAATTCGGCCAGCAGCTTAATGAGAAACTTGAAGCTCTTTCCTTTAGGTGGAGTCGGTTTGCCACTCTATTGGGATATCTTGAACCGGAAGAGCTTTGGTCATCCGTTGGAGGCTGGAGTCAAGCATCCAAGAAGCTTGAAAAGTATACGAAGGAGGATGGGGAAATTTGTGCAGAGTTGCTTCCGCTTGTCGGTCGCGGGCAAGTCGTGGTCGATTCCATCATTCGTTTCTTGCAAAATCCCGAAAATACGGCCTCCGTCGGGCGATTGCTTAAGCAAGTAACGCCGCAGGCCTATGAAGTAGAAGTTGCCACTAGCAGTCGAATAAAGGGCAAGACCGTGGTCTTCACCGGCAGCCTCGAGAAGATGACCCGCGCCGAGGCCAAGGCGCGGGCCGAGGCACTGGGGGCCAAGGTCTCGGGCAGCGTCTCGGCCAAGACCGACCTGGTGGTCGCGGGACCAGGGGCCGGGTCGAAGGCCGCGAAAGCGGCGGAACTGGGCATCGAGACGATCGACGAGGACGCCTGGCTCGCGCTGGTCAATGACGCCCCGGAGGGGGCGGCGGCTGGCGATGGCTGAGGCGCAGCACCCCAAGGGGCGGCCCGAGGACCTCTGGCCGCTGTTCGCGCCGCTCGAGGTGCTTGAGGGTGTGGGGCCGAAGACGGCCAGGCATTACAAGGGGTTGGATGTCGAAACCCCGAAGGATTTGCTGCTGACCCTGCCGCTCGGCGGCGTGGATCGCAGCCGCAAGGCGTCGATCCGCGACGTGGCGCTGCCGGGCATGGCGACGGTCGAGGTGACGGTGGGCCGCCACCGGCCGCCCTCGGGGCGGGGCCGACCCTACCGGATCGAGGTGGAGGATGCCGCGACGAGTTTCCAACTCGTGTTTTTCCATGGGCGCGACGAGTATCTCACCCGGACCCTGCCCACGGGCAGCCGCCGCATCGTGTCGGGCAAGGTGGAACTGTTCGACGGGATCGCGCAGATGCCGCATCCCGATCACATCCTGCCACCCGAGGAGGCGGACGAGATCCCGGTTTACGAGCCGGTCTACCCGCTGACCTCGGGGGTCACGCAAAAGGGTATCCGCAAGGCTGTCGCCTCGGCGCTGGAGCGCGCGCCGGTACTGGGGGAATGGATCGACGGGCACCTGATGGACGAGAAGCGCTGGCCCGTCTGGGACGAGGCGTTGCGCACAGTCCACGCGCCCACCGGCCCCGAGGATCTCTCGCGCGGCGCGCCCGCGCGCGAGCGGCTGGCCTTCGACGAGCTGTTCGCACATCAGCTGACGCTGGCGCTGGCCCGCGCGATGCTGAAGCGCGGCAAGGGGCGGGTGACGGAGGGCTGCGGGCGGCTGCGCGCGCGCGTGCTGGAAAGCCTGCCCTATAAGCCGACCGGCGCGCAGGTCCGCGCGGTCGAGGAGATCGCCGCCGACATGGCCCGGCCCACGCGCATGAACCGCCTGCTGCAGGGCGACGTGGGGGCGGGCAAGACGCTGGTCGCGCTGATGGCGCTGCTGGTCGCGGTCGAGGCGGGGGGGCAGGGCGTGCTGATGGCGCCGACCTCGATCCTGGCCGGGCAGCATCATGCGAACCTCAGACCGCTGGCCGAGGCCGCGGGCGTGGTGATCGAGATGCTGACCGGCGCCGACAAGGGGGCGGAACGGCGGGCGAAACTGGCGGCGCTGAAGCGCGGCGATATCCAGATCCTCGTGGGGACCCATGCGGTCTTCATGGATGACGTGGAATTCGGCGACCTGCGGCTGGCCATCGTGGACGAACAGCACCGGTTCGGCGTGCGCCAGCGTATCCGGCTGGGCGAAAAGGGGCAGGGGGCGGATGTGCTGGTGATGACGGCGACGCCCATTCCGCGGACCCTCAGCCTCGCCACCTATGGCGACATGGATGTGAGCGTGCTGGACGAGAAGCCGCCGGGGCGCACGCCTGTGACCACCGCGCTGGTGTCGGCGGGGCGGATGGACGAGGTGGTGGATCATTTGCGCAAGGCCGTGGCCGAGGGGCGGCAGGCCTATTGGGTCTGCCCGCTGGTCGAGGAGAGCGAAAACTTCGATGCGACGGCCGCCGAGGAGCGGTTCAAGATGCTGCGCGCGGCGCTCGGCGAAGGGGTGGTGGGGCTGGTCCACGGGCAGCTTCCGCCGGATCAAAAGACGGCCGCGATGGAGGGCTTCGCGCGGGGCGACACGCGGGTGCTGGTGGCGACGACGGTGATCGAGGTGGGGGTGGACGTGCCCAATGCCTCGATCATGGTGATCGAGCAGGCCGAGATCTTCGGGCTGGCGCAGCTGCACCAGCTGCGGGGGCGCGTCGGACGGGGGGCGGCGGCCTCGACCTGCTTGCTGATGTATCGCCCGCCGCTCGGCGAGACGGCGCGGCGGCGGCTTATGGTGCTGCGCGACACCGAGGACGGGTTCCGCATCGCCGAGGAGGATCTTGCGATCCGTGGGGCGGGCGACCTGATCGGCACCGCGCAATCGGGCCTGCCGCGCTTTCGTATCGCGGATCTGGAGGCGCAGACCGGGCTGATGGCGCTGGCGCAACGGGCCGCCCGCGCGCTTCTGGCGCGCGATCCGAACCTCGAGGGGCCGCAGGGCACCTCGGCCCGGACACTCCTTTGGCTGCTGGAGCAGGACAAGGCGATCCGGCTGATTTCGGCGGGCTGACGCGTTTTGTTCGCATATGTTCACAAAAAGTTCTGGACAGGCCTCCCGGAAAATGAGAACAAAGCATCAACACGCAGATCAAAGGAGGCCCCGGCCATGACCCGCATCGCTGACATCCTGACCCGCTCGCGCGAGACGATCCTTGTCGATGCGCTGGGTGTTCTGGCTCTGGCGGGCTTCACGATGGGCCTTCTGCACCTGCCCGGTCTGATCTGAGTTTCGCCTTTCTGCCTGCGGTCCGGCAGGGCCCCCGGCGCGGGATCTGTCCCCAACTCGCCCGCCCCGGTCTTTTGCCTGCCCCGGTTTGCCTCCCGGGGGTGGTCCTGCCGACGGACACGCTGACTGCCGCCGCCTCCTCCCACGGAGCGCGGCGGTTTTTTTGTCCCTGACGGGACCCGGCAGGATTTTGGAAAGTCCTGGGGGCGCCCGTGGCAAGGGGTGCGAGTAGGGGTTGCGTCAGGCGCAGGCGGCGCGCTCGGCCTCTTGCATCGCTTCGGCGGTGGCCTCCAGCGACAGGAGGATCGAGGCGTGGCGGTTGCGATACTCGCGCGCGGGCTCCAGCACGTCGTAGCCCTCGAAGGGCGCGCCGGGCGGCGGGCCCCCCTCCTTCAGCATCGCGCGCAGCGCGTCGCGGGCCGTCTCGACCTCGGCGCGGGTGCGACCGAGGATCGCGGCCCCCATCAGGGCCGCCGCGGCCTGACCCAGTGCGCAGGCCTTCACATCCTGTCCGAAGCGGGTGATGCGCCCGTCCTCGAGGTCGAGATCCACCGTCACCGTCGAGCCGCAGAGCGGTGCGCGCTTGCGGATGCTGGCCTGCGGTGTGTCAAGCCGTCCGCGATGCGGGATATCGGCGGCCAGAGCGAGAATGCGCTGGGAATAGAGCTTGATCAGGTCGCGGTCCGTGGACATCGGGTTTGCCTCCGGTCTCTTGCGCCTATACCTAGCCCCGACGCTTCGATTTGCAAAGAGCCCGCCCATGTCCGCTTTCGATCCCTCGACCCTTCGCTACGACGCCAATGGCCTCATCCCCTGCATCGCGCAGGAGGCGGAGACGGGCGAGGTGCTGATGATGGCCTGGATGAATGCCGAGGCCGTGGCGCGCACACTCGACACCGGGCGCGTGACCTACTGGAGCCGGTCGCGGAATGCGTTCTGGGTGAAGGGCGAAAGCTCGGGCCATGTGCAGGAACTGGTCGAGCTGCGCGTCGATTGCGACCGGGATTGCCTGCTGGCGCTGGTACGTCAGACGGGGCCTGCCTGCCATACGAACCGGCGGGTGTGTTTCTACACCGCCGTTCGGGACGGTCAGGAAGTCGAACTGATGTCGCCCGAGTGAGCGCCCGACCGCCATCCGTATTTTCGGGAAGATGAAGCCTGTCAGAGGCCGACCATGCGGCGGATGTCCTGCGAGGTGGCGCCCTCGGCCCGGTAGAGGCGGATCGCGCGGGCGTCGTCGCGTTTGGCGAGCCGCTTGCCGATCTCGTCGCGGATCAGGCGGTGGTGGTGGTAGACCGGCGTGGGCAGGTCCAGCAGGCGTTGCAGGATGACGTGGATTTTCGTCGCCTCGAAGAGGTCAGCGCCCCGCGTGACATGCGTGATCCCCTGCGCCGCGTCATCGACCACCACCGACAGGTGGTAGGAGGTGCCCATGTCGCGTCGGGCAAGCACGATATCGCCGATGGTGTGGCAGGCGTCCTCGGGGTCGATCCGATGCGTGCCGGAATGGGCGGGGCCGGTTTCCTCGAAGCAATCCTCAGCGCCAAGCATGGCTGCCGCGCGGGCCATGTCGAGGCGCAGGTGGGCGGTGGCAGGTCGGGGCCCCTCGGGCGGTCCGGCCGGGCGACAGGTGCCGGGATAGACGGGGCCGTCGGGGCCGATCACGGACGCGGCGCCTTCCTGCGGGGCGGCCAGCGCCTCGGCGATGTCGCGGCGGGTGCAGGTGCAGGGGTAAAGCAGGTCCATGGACCAGAGCCGGTCGAGCGCGGCCTCGTAGGCCGCCATCCTGTCCGACTGGCGCATCACGGGACGCGGCCAGGTCAGGCCGAGCCAGGCGAGATCCTCGAAGATAAACGCCTCCCATTCGGGGCGGGCGCGGCTTTGGTCGATATCCTCGATCCGCAGGAGGAATTCGCCGCCCATCGCGCGCGCCATGTCATGGGCGAGGATCGCGGAATAGGCGTGGCCGAGGTGGAGGGGCCCCGTGGGCGAGGGCGCGAAACGGGTGCGGATCATGCGACCCTATCGCTTGCGCAGGACATAGACGGTCGACCCCATGTCCTTGGCCGCGAGGTGGGGGCCGTAGTCCTCGTAGAGCAGGTCGGCCACGCCCGCGGCTGCAGCCAGCGCCTCCATGTAGCGGTCATCGGCAAGGGTCGCATCGTTGTAGCTGAAGGCGAGAAGCCCGTCGGGCGCGAGAGTTTCGAGCAGCATGGCAAGCGTTTCGGGGGGCGCGGCCCCGAGGCTGACGACGCCGGTGGCCGCGATGGCGGTGTAGCCGGGGGCGGGTGGCGCGCCCGGCTCGGTCACGCGCAGGTCGCGATAGAGGCCGAGGGCGCGCGCGACATCGATCATCTCGGCGGTGATGTCGGTGCCGTCGATGGTGGTGAAGCCCTGCGCGGCAAGCGCCTGTCCGGCCAGCCCCGTGCCGCAGCCGAAATCGAGGATCGGGGCGGTGAGGTCATCGCTTGCCCGGGCGAGGGCCGCGGCAAGACGGGCAGGCGTGCGATAGCCCGCGCCGGTCACGTCGGCATCGTAATCCTTGGCCCAACCGGCGTAGAGGCTGCGGGTTTCTTCGACGCTGCGCGGTGTCCAGAGCCGGGCGTCAAGCATGCTGGATCTGCTGCGATCGGTCATGGTCGCAGGCTAACGCGCCTGCGCGTGCGAAGTCCAGATCATTCCGCTGCGGCGGCTTCGGGGACGTGGAGCCAGTCGGTCCAGGCGGATTTCGCGCGGTCGGTATAGGCCTTGTAGCGATCCTTGCGCCCGCGGCGTCCGGCCTTCAGGCCCTCGACCGGCGGAAACAGGCCGAAGTTCACGTTCATCGGCTGGAAGGTCCTGGCCTCGGCCCCGCCGGTGATGTGGTGGATCAGCGCGCCCATCGCGGTGACCTGCGGGACGGGTGGCAGGCTGCGGCCCTGCAGTTCGGCGGCGGCGAGGCGGCCGGCCATAAGGCCCATGGCGGCCGATTCCACGTAGCCCTCCACCCCGGTGATCTGGCCCGCGAAGCGGATATGGGGCTTGCTGCGCAGGCGCATCTGCCCGTCCAGCAGCGTGGGCGAGTTGATGAAGGTGTTGCGATGGATGCCGCCGAGACGGGCAAAGCTGGCATCCTGCAAACCCGGAATCATCCTGAAAACGGTGGTTTGCGCGCCGTACTTCATCTTGGTCTGGAAGCCCACGATATTGTAGAGCGTTCCCAGCGCATTGTCGCGGCGCAGCTGGACGACCGCCCAGGGCTTCACCTCGGGCTGGTGCGGGTTGGTCAGGCCGACGGGCTTCATCGGGCCGTGGCGCAGCGTCTCGCGGCCGCGCTCGGCCATGACCTCGATCGGCAGGCATCCGTCGAAATAGCCCGCCGTTTCGCCTGGTTTGAACTCGGTCTTCTCGGCGGCGAGAAGCGCGTCGATGAAGGCCTCGTATTCGTCGCGGGTCATCGGGCAGTTGATGTAGGCGCGCTGTTCTTCCAGCGTCTCGCCCTTGTCGTAGCGCGATTGTTCCCAAGCCACCGACATGTCGACCGTGTCGGCATGGACGATGGGTGCGATCGCGTCGAAGAAGGCGAGGCTGTCCTGCCCGGTCTCGGCGGCGATGGCGGCGGCCAGCGCGCCCGAGGTCAGCGGGCCGGTCGCGATGATCGCCGGGCCGTCCTCGGGCAGGGCGGTGATCTCGCCGGGCTGGACGGTGATGTTGGGATGCGCGTGCAGCCGCGCGGTCACGGCCTCGGCGAAGGGGTCGCGGTCGACGGCCAGCGCGCCGCCCGCGGGCAGGCGGTGGCGGTCGGCCATCTCCATGATGAGCGAGCCCGCGGCCCGCATCTCCCAATGCAGAAGGCCGACGGCGTTCTGCTCGTCGTCATCCGAGCGGAAGGAGTTGGAGCAGACCATCTCGGCCAGCGAGCCCGTGCGGTGGGCAAAGGTGCCGACCTCGGGGCGCATCTCGTGCAGGATGACATGCGCGCCGGCCTCGGCGGCCTGCCACGCGGCCTCGGAGCCGGCCATGCCGCCGCCGATGATGTGGATGGGTCTGTCGCTCATGCGGGCGGGATACGAAACTCGGCCCGCCCGCACAAGGGTATGCTTACCAGCCGTCGGTCACGGCGACGTAATCGCGGCGGGTGAAGACCGCGCCTTCGCCGAGGTTGAAGCCGAAGGTGATCGAGACGAGATCGCGAGGGGGGCCACCGGACTCGAACCGTCCGACGCGTCCTTCGAGAAAGGCGCCATTGACGAGCGTATAGCGCGCGCCGATCGTGTAGTGACCGGTCGCGCTAGTGGGGTAGTTCCATCCTTCGGCGGATGCGAGCAACTCAAGGCTGTCGGTCAGGTGGTAGCTGGTCAGAACACCGTAATAGGTTTCTTCGTTCTGGAAGTAATGGTACCGGCCCAAATACCCTTCGAGCGACCAGTTGCTCGTCTCGTAAAGCGCCTCGATGCCGCCAAATTGATGGTCGCCATCTAGGAAATCCCATTGCTCCTGACCGACATATAGACCGATCGTCAGATCCGGCGTGGCGTTGAAATAGCCGTGCAGGGTGAAGCCGACAGCGTTCAAACCGCCCGTGCTGTATTCGAAAGCGTAGAAATCCGCCTGGACACCGAAATTGCTCGTGATGTCGTAGGCGAGCCGACCTTCAAGGCTGTAGGTGCCATAGTCACTACTGGTCGTGTCGTTGTATTCCAGTGCCAGGGTTGCGCCGTGAAATCCCTGTGCTGACGCAGTGCCCGCAACCGCTGCGATGCAGAGCGTGCAGGCTGCAGTAAGTGACGCTTTGACCACCTTCTGATTACCTCGTTACTCCAATGCCAAGCAAGTATCGGCAAGTCGGCAGCGAAATCAATCATGCAGTCGCCAAACCCAGCGGGCACCGCGTCGGGTGTTGCGCGATTGTGCCAGTGCAAAAGGCACCTCGCTGCCGGTTGCGGGCGAGCCGGAAACGGGTGCGGCGCACGGGATGCGATCCCCGTGCGCCGTGTTCTGCGCGCTGTTCGAGCGTGGCGCAGGGCGCGGCCTACGCCCCGCGCTGCAAGGCGCCCGTCAGCGGGCGGTCGTCCTCCTCGTCGAGCATCCAGCGCTCGCGCGTGTCGAGCACCGAATACCGCCCGCCGCCCCACAGGATCAGCGGGACGGAGAACACGGCCACCAGCGTGATCTTGACCGCCAGCGCCGGGTCGCCCGCGGGTGCCGCGACGATCGCCGGGCCGATCAGCAGCACCGCCGAGGCCGCCGCCACGCAAGAGGTGCGGATGCCCAGCACCATCCAGACCGACAGCACGAAGTAGAGCGCCGAGAGTGCGGTCGATTGCAGCGCGTAGCCCGAGGACAGCGACCCCACCACCGAGGGCAGCGTGCAGTTCTCGAGTTGCGGCAAAAGGCCGATCGCGGCCTCAATGACCAGCGTCGCGGCCAGGCAGATCCGCATGTTGAGGCGCAGCCATTCGGTCAGCGACCGCATGCCCGTGCCCGGTCGTGCGCGGCGGGTGGCGGTGTCGCCACGGATCGGATGATCATGCATTGTCATCGTTCTTCTCCATGATGCTGTCCACGATGCGATCGACATCGTCGAACAGGCCGGATCTGGGCCTGTCGACGATGGTCGCGTCGGGACCGACGAGGGCAGCGCCGTGTCGCAGGGTGCCGTAGCCGACCGCAGGGGCCGGTCGGGCCATGTGCAGGTCGCCCGTGGCGGACCTTTGCTGGTAGCTGACGCGCCTTGGCACGACACTGCGCTGCACCAGCCGCCGTCTCCGGCGGCTGCCTGCCGCGGGTTCGGAGTAGGTAAGCAACAGCGCCCCGATCAGGGCGAGGTCGCGCCAGAACGACCCCAGTTCCTGTTCGACGCCGAGGGCGATCATCGACAGGTAGCTGGCGTAAAAGGTCAGCAACGCCAGGATCAGAGCGGCGGCACGTGTCGCCATGCCGATCATGATCATGAAAGACAGCACGAACACGATGCCCGCGGCTGTCGCCCCGTCATGGGGAGGAAACAAAACACCGGAAAACAGGATACCAAGGTCGGTGCCGGGGATGAGTCCCAGGGCGACCGCAATGAAATATGACGCGATCAGCATCCGCAACGCGGCCTGGGCCGCCGTGCCGAACGCGACATATTGCGCATTTCCGTGTCCCATCGGACAAGTTCCTTCTCGATGCCTCACGCCGATCCGCCGTGCCCCGTTTCACAGGGCTGGGACGGTCGACAACGGAAAGCATGAGCGAGGATTGTCGCCGATCCGCGTTCAAATTGAGATAGTTTCAAGCGGTTGCGGGGAAATGCGGTGTCGGGATCGGGGCTCAAATAAGGCGCTGGTGCATGGGAACGCGCTGGAGCCGGTGGTCATGACCGCAATGGGAGTCGCCGCGCATCATGGCGCGGCGAGGTTTTCAAGCAGGCTCGTTGCTGTGCGACAGGCTGTATCGGTTGGGGCCACCAACTTCCGCGCTCCTGCCAATGACAAAAGAGGTCATGGCGAGGCTGATCACGGCTGATTTGATATCCTGCCCCAGTCTCTTGATTTTTGTTATAAAAACAATGGCGTAATTCCTGAGCAAAGGGCTTTCACCGGTTGATCCGCCGCAGGCTTTCCTGATCGTGCTCGTTGCATCCGTGCAACGCACATGGAGGTGTCGGCCGGCCGGCGCCCCGGTGCCCGGTCAGGGGGGATGACGACCGTGGACGGATCGGCGCAGGCCGTGTCGGGTCGGGCGATGTGCGTCGGGCTTACGCCTCGGCGCCACCGCTGTCGTCCTCATCACCCTGATCGGCGATCCAGGCCACGCTGACCACTTCTTCGCCCTTGGCGGTGTCGAAGACCTTGACCCCGCCCGCGCTGCGCGAGCGGAAGGAGATACCCTCGACCGGCACGCGGATCGACTGTCCGGTGGAGGTGGCAAGCATGATCTGGTCGTCCATCTCGACCGGGAAGGAGGCGACCAGCGCGCCGCCGCGCATCGCCTTGTCCATCGCCATGACGCCCTGACCGCCGCGCCCGCGCACAGGGTAGTCGTGCGAGGACGACAGCTTGCCCGAGCCCTTGGCGGTGATCGTGAGGATCAGATCCTCGGCCGCCGACATCTCGGCGTAGCGGTCGGGGGAAAGCTGCCCCTCGGCCACGGCGACCTCGTCCTCGTCGGCCTCGACCTCTTCCTCTGGCGCGCCGGCCATCAGGCGGCGCTGCTTGAGGTAGGCGGCGCGTTCTTCGTGTTCGGCCTCGAAATGGCGGATCACGGCCATCGAGACGACGCGGTCGCCCTCGGCCAGCCGGATGCCGCGCACGCCGGTCGAGTCGCGGCCCTTGAAGACGCGGACGTCGGTGGTGGGGAAGCGGATCGCGCGACCGCCCGCGGTCACGAGCATGACATCATCGCTTTCGGAACAGATGCGGGCGTTCACCATGGTGACGCTGCCGTCCTCGGGCAGACGCATGGCGATCTTGCCGTTTCGCATGACATTGGTGAAATCCGACAGCGCGTTGCGGCGCACGTCGCCCGCCGAGGTGGCAAAGACGATCTGCAGCTCGTCCCAATGCGCCTCGTCCCGGTCGACGGGCATGACGGCGGCGATGCCGGTGCCCGGCTCGATCGGCAGGATGTTGACGATCGCCTTGCCGCGGCTGGCGCGGCTGCCAAGGGGCAGGCGCCACGTCTTGAGCTTGTAGACCATGCCGGAGGTCGTGAAGACCAGAAGCGGCGTGTGGGTGTTGGCCACGAAGAGCGAGGTGACCACGTCATCCTCTTTCAACGCGCCGCCCGACAGACCCTTGCCGCCGCGCCGTTGAGCGCGGAAATCGGCCAGCGGCGTGCGCTTGATGTAGCCGCCCTGGGTGATCGTGACGACCATGTCCTCGCGTTCGATGAGGTCCTCGTCCTCCATGTCCCCGGACCAGTCGGTGATCTCGGTGCGGCGGGGGACGGCGAATTTCTCGCGCACCTCGGCCAGTTCCTCCGAGATGATCGACAGGATGCGCTCGCGCGAGGCGAGGATGGCGAGGTAATCCTTGATCTTGCCCGCAAGCTCTTCCAGCTCGTCGGTGACTTCCTTGACGCCCAGCTGCGTCAGGCGCTGAAGCCGCAGGTCGAGGATCGCGCGGGCCTGTGTTTCCGACAGGTTGTAGGTGCCGTCCTCGTTCGCCGTGTGGGTCGGATCGTCGATCAGCTTGATGAAGGGCAGAATCTCCTCGGCGGGCCAGCGCCGCGTCATCAGCTTTTCGCGCGCTTCCGCGGCGTCGGCGGAGGCGCGGATCGTGCGCACCACCTCGTCCACGTTCGACACCGCGACGGCGAGGCCGCAGAGCACATGGGCGCGGTCGCGCGCCTTGCGCAGCTCGAACGCCGTGCGGCGCGCCACCACCTCTTCGCGGAAGTCGAGGAAGGCCGTCAGGAACCCCCGCAGCGTCAGCTGTTCGGGCTTGCCGCCGTTCAGCGCCAGCATGTTGCAGCCAAACGAGGTTTGCATCTGCGTGAAACGGAAAAGCTGGTTCAGCACGACCTCGGGCGTCGCGTCGCGCTTGAGCTCGATCACGACGCGCACGCCGACGCGGTCGGATTCGTCGGCGACGCCGGAAATCCCTTCCAGCTTCTTCTCGCGCACCAGATCCGCGATCCGCTCGATCATGGACGCCTTGTTCACCTGGTAGGGGATCTCGTCCACCACGATGGCGTAGCGATCCTTGCGGACCTCCTCGACATGGGTTTTCGCGCGGATGATGACGCTGCCGCGCCCCTCGAGATAGGCCTTGCGCGCGCCGGATCGGCCAAGGATCAGCGCGCCGGTGGGGAAATCGGGGGCGGGGATATACTCGATCAGGTCCTCGGAACTCAGATCGGGCTGCTTGATCAGCGCCTGGCAGGCGTCGATCACCTCGCCCAGGTTGTGGGGCGGGATGTTGGTGGCCATGCCGACGGCGATGCCGCCCGCGCCATTGACCAGCATGTTCGGAAATCGCGCGGGAAGAACAGTGGGTTCCTGCTGCTTGCCGTCGTAATTGTCCTGGAAATCGACCGTGTCCTTGTCGATATCGGCCAGCAGATAGGCCGCGGGCGCGTCCATCCGCACCTCGGTGTAGCGCATGGCCGCGGGGTTGTCCCCGTCCATGGAGCCGAAGTTGCCTTGCCCGTCCAGAAGCGGCAGCGACATCGAAAACGGCTGCGCCATGCGCACCAGCGCGTCGTAAATGGCCGAGTCGCCATGCGGGTGATACTGGCCCATCACGTCGCCCACGGGGCGGGCGGATTTGCGATAGGGTTTGTCGTGGGTGTTGTTCGTCTCGTGCATCGCGAACAGGATGCGGCGGTGCACCGGCTTCAGCCCGTCGCGCAGGTCCGGGATCGCGCGGGAGATGATGACGCTCATCGCGTAGTCGATGAACGAGGTCTTCATCTCGGCGGCGATGTCGATCGAGGGCCCGTGGTAAGGCACCCGTTCCGGGCCGGATTCGGTATCGTTTTCAGGGGGTTCGGGCGTATCGCTCACGTGCTCGGCCTGTCTGTCTCGGACGCTCTATATCTTGTTGCCGGTCAGTATACGTGGCCCGGATATGGGGTGCAATGGCGGAGGGGCGCATCCTTTGGCAGCCACGGCATCGGACTGCCAACATATTCTTTTCGTTGATTTTTAAGAAATCCAAGGCAGGCTGTTGCCGTGGAAGAGGCAACATCAGAGGTGCCCATGCGCAAAACCGAGACCGAGCTCATGCTGAAGGGATACGGGCTGACCACCGCCGAGATGATCTACCGGATGCCCGATCACCGGCATGTCCTGAACACTTTCGTCTGGCAGGAGTACGACCTGGCGCCCGATTACCCGCGCCTGTTCGAATTCATCGAATTCTGGCACGACGCGATCGAGGGGCCGCTGCATTCGGTCCGCTTCGTGCATCGCAAGATGATCTCGCCGGGCGAATGGCGCAACGTGACGGGCGAGTTCACCTATCACTGAGGCGCACGGACGCGCGCCGCGGTGATCCAGAGGCCCGCGAGGACAAGGCAGGCGATGCCGTTCCAGGACGCCATCGACAGGCCGAACATCTCCCAGGCAACCTCGTCGCACATGACGATGCCGGTGCCGATCTCGGGGTTCAGCAGGTCTTCCACGGACATCGCGCCAAGGTCCTCGGACCCGCCGGTGCAGCTGAGGTTCAGCGTCCACCATCCGCGCTCGACCCCGGTATGAAGCAGCGCGATGCCCGCGCCCGTCAGCATCGACACCGCGCCAAAGGCGGCGATGGCGGCGTGGGGCAGGGCGATGCCGATGGCGCCGATGGCGATGGCGGCGGCGTGGGGCCAGCGCTGCCAGAGGCACATCGCGCAGGGTGCGAGACCGCCGAGATACTGGAAGCCGAAGGCGGCCAGCAGCATCGCGGCCGACCCGAGGGCCGCCAGGCCGATAAGGGTGCGTCTTGTCATGCGGTCCTCATGGCGTGCTCGCCGGGCTGTGGGTCACATCCGCGCCGGCTGATATCAAGGTAGGATGGCCATGCGCCGCTCACAGCCCCAACCATCCCCGGATGAGAGACGTCAGGGTGGCGCCCGCGACGATCAACGCCGCGATCCACGCCGTGCCGAGCACCCCGCCGAGAATCACAAGCAGGCCGTCGCGCTGCAACAGCCCCATGGCGACAATGACGACGGCAATGCCGGGCACCGTGTTGGTGGCGGGAAGTGGCACGAGGATGGAAGCGCTGAACAGGACGAGGACAAGGCCCACGAGATGATCGAACGGCGCATGCGTCAGGACCATCAGACGCGGGCGGCTGACGGCCTCGATCCGGACGAGCCAAGGGGCGGCCCGGCGCGCGAGGTTCTCCAACCCGTCCCTTGATACGGTCCGCGCGCCCAACCGGTCGGGCAGCCATGGCTTGCGTCGCCCGATCATGAGTTGCGCCGACACGAACAGCAGCGGCAAGGCGACAATCTGCGGAATGCCATAGAGAAACGGGATGCAGCAGGGCAGGGCGAGCACCAGAAGGAACAGGCCGAAGGCGCGTTCGTGAAGCTCGGCAAGGATCCAGTCGAGCGTGACCGCGTCCCCCTCCGCGTCCGCGACCAGTTGGCCGAGGCGCTGCGACGTGGTCATCGCCCCGATGGCATGCGCCGTCATGCGTGTCTCTCCTGTGGGGGCCGGTGCCGGTCGAGGCTCCGGATCGTGGCACATCGCGTAGCAAATCCGGTGCCGGGCCACCAGACCGCTGCGGATCCGAACCGCCTTGCGCGCGATTGACGTCGCCCGTGTCGCGGCGTAGTCAGATCGCCGAGGCCCGTGTGGCGGAATTGGTAGACGCAGCGGATTCAAAATCCGCCGCCGCAAGGCTTGCCGGTTCGAATCCGGCCACGGGTACCACCTCAACATGCAGGCCGCGGAACGTGCGGGCGCCGGGCAAGGGGTGCGCGAATCGCCGCAAAAGGCCGCCGATCGCCCGGACATGCGTCGATTGCCGGTGATTTGTGCAGCCAGCGAATGTGGCAATGCCGAGGCGACCGGGACATACTGTTTCCAGTTTCGAACCGCCTGATCGTTGCGCGTCTTCAAACAATCTCGCTTATGCCAGACCGCGGGTTTTCTGTTTCGGGGGCAGCAGTGCCCGTGTTTTCTTGAGGTATCGGAAACACCCCCTCGCCTGTGATCGATGACCCCTTGTTGCCGCGCCGGAAACAATCCGCCGCAGAAACGAATCCAAAGCGTCGAAAATCTGGCGGAAGGCGCCTCATTCCCGACTTGTTTCGGAAAATTTTCCCTTCCTGTGAGCGGCGCATTCCGTCTATGGAGAGGGCAGCCCAACTGGGGGGCGATGTCTGCATAGGCCACGGGGGCGGCCGCATTGACCGTGTTTCGCACACGGGAAGGTCCGCCGTCGGTCAGAACGACCGAAGCGCCATTACCCGACGCCCGACGCCTGTGTGTCGGGACGCTTCGCCGCGTGGCTGCTGATTGACCTCCCTGAACTCGCGTTACGCGTCGGTGCGGACCGTCTCCGACCGAGTGCGATCGCCTGTTGGTTGATTTTGAAATGTTGTCCGTGACAGGCGGACAGGCCGGACCCCGGCCGCACCGAGGAGACAGCGAGATGACCAATTTCAGCGATCCCGTGAACGCGTCGCATCTTGTGGGCCTGTGGGATTTCCTTTCGGGGGGCACCAACAAGGATACCGGGCTTGCCGATGGCATCGCCCAAAACGGGCAGTTCGCCGGCAATGCCTTTGCCTCCGGGGGGCAGCTGAAACTGGACGGGCATGGCGACTGGTTCGACGTGCGAGGCGACGAGACGCCCTTTCATCTCGACGAAGGCACGATCACGGCGCAGTTCACGCAGGCCGCCCATGTCGGAAGTTCGCCCGACACCATCGTGAACCGCGGCGAATTCGATGACCGCAGCCACGAAGGCTTTTTCGAGATCCGTGTGACCGTCGATGGCCGGGTGGAGGCGTTCCACGAGATGCCGGGCAGCGCGGGTGGCGCGCAGGTCACGCTGAGCACCGATGCGCATTTCTTCTCGCCCCATGACGTCGTCAACGTGACCTACAGCTGGGACGACGACAGCGGCGCGAAATTCGTGGTGGAGAACCTGACCACGGGCACGACGACCGAACTGTCGTCCGACGTCACCGGTCTGTCGATGGACATCGGCGACAACGACGACGAAAGCTTCACCTTCGGCGCGCGCGAATATGACGACGGCTGCTACGACAGATTTTTCAAGGGGGCGATCGATTTCGTCGCGATCTACGACAAGGATATCCTGACGCCAGACGCGTCGGCTTCGGATTTCATCGTGTCCGGCACCTCGGGCGCCGATGTGATCGACGTGACCTACACCGGTGACCCCGATGGCGACATGATCGACGCGGGTGACAACCAGACCGGCGGCGACGAGGACGTGGTCGACGCGGGCGCTGGCGACGACACCGTGCTTGCGGGCGAAGCCGATGATACCGTCCTTGCCGGATCCGGCGATGACAGCGTGCTGGGCCATGGCGGCGATGACGTGATCTTTGGCGACCAGGACCTTGGCACCGCGACCGGCGGCGCGACGATCCGCGAAAGCCTGAACTGGAACCTGGTGGACGACCCCAACGGGCCGAACCCGATCGACAACGGCGATCCGATCAACGGCTTCACCCAGAACACGGGCAATGTCGACGTGACCTTCTCGGTGCTCACGCCGAATGCGACGGTGCTGAACCAGTTCGAGAACACGCAGCAGAACATCGACGACATCGACAGCGGCTCCGAGGCGATCAACGCCACCAGCTCGTTCTATTCCGAGACGCGCGGGCAGGGGAATGCCGAGAGCTACCAGCTTTCTTTCTCGGATGCCGTCGAGAACGTGTCCTTCCGGATCAACGACATCGACGGCGATGGTGTCGTGCGGGTCACGGCCTTCGACGCCTCCGGTGCTCCGGTCGAGATCGAACTGACCGCAGGCAGCAACCTCACGCTCCTCGACACCGACGCGGTGCCGGGCGTCGATACGGCCGACTCCAATGGCGGATACCTTGCCGACACGGCTCCGGAATACTCGCTGCTGGTCGAGATCGCGGGGCCGGTGTCACGTATCGTGATCGAGCATGGCCAGGACGGCCCCAACAATTCGGGCGTGAACGTCACGGATGTCTTCTTCGATGCGCCGTTGGTTGCCGACCCGGAAGGGCCGGGCAACGACACGCTCGATGGCGGCGTCGGCGATGACGTGATTTACGGCGAAACCGGCGACGACTCGATCGTCGGCGGCAGCGGCAACGACACGCTTTACGGTGACGATGCGCCGGACCTCACGCCGATCGGGCCCAACCTGATCGTCAACGGGTCCTTCGAGGACACCTCGGGCATGACCCCGACCGGCTACGGCTTCGTCGGCAACGGCGAGATCCCCGGCTGGACCGACGCGGGCGGCGAAGAGATCGACGTCCACAACGACGGGCGCGGCGGCGTCAACCCGACCGATGGCGACAACTGGCTCGACCTCGAGGCGAGCCCGGGCAACAACCGGGTGGGCCAGGACGTCCAGGGCGTGCAGGCCGGCGCCAGCTACCTGCTGACCTTCGATGCGGGTGACGCGACCTTCGCCCCCCAGAGCGGCTCGGGCGAGAACCTGATCAATGTCTACTGGGGTGGCGATCTGATCGCCACGATCGACCCCAATGACGGAACGATGGACAGCTACGAGTTCGTGGTCGAGGGCGGCGCGGGCGACGGGTCCGACCGGCTCGAGTTCGAGGGCACCGGCACCGAGGACAACATCGGCGCCTCCGTCGACAATGTCAGCCTCGTGCAGGTGGCCGACCCCACCGGCCTGGCCGGCAATGACACCATCGAAGGCGGCACCGGCGCCGACGTGATCTTTGGTCAGGATGGCTCGGACGACCTGTCCGGCGGTGACGGCGATGACACCATCACCGGCGGCGCGGGCGACGAGATCGTCGGCGGTTCGGGCAGCGACAGCATCGTCATCGACGCGGCCGAACTGGACGAGACCGGCGAGAACGATGGCCCGATCTTCGTCGATGGCTCGACCGAAGGCAGCGACCAGGACACGCTGGACCTGACCGGGTTCGTGGCCTTCCGCAACCTCGTGGAAACGCCGGACCCCGATGGCGACAGCACCTCGGGCACGCTGGAGGTTCAGAACGCCGATGGCGACTGGGTGCCCGTCACCTTCGCCGAGATCGAGACCCTGCTCCTGCCGCCGAAAGCGCCCGATGGCGTGGTCGACGGCGAGGAGACCGGCGAGGAGATGCTCCTCGGCTATGACGACAGCAATGCCCCCACCGATGGCGGCGGCGACCAGATCACCAATGACGGCGACGTGATCGAGGGCAATGGCGGCGACGACACCATCGACGCGGCCGGTGGCGACGACACGGTCGACGGCGGAACCGGCGACGATGTCATCGCAGGCGGCTCGGGCGACGATCAGCTCGACGGCGCCGACGGCAACGACGACATCAACGGCGGCACAGGCGACGACAGCCTGGTGGGCGGTGACGGCGACGACACGCTGGAAGGCGGTCGTGGGTCCGACACGCTTCTGGGCGATGGTGACAACGACCTGATCATCGGCGGTGCGGGTGACAGCATCGTGGGCGGCGGCGGCGCCGACACGATCGTCATCGACCCGGCCGAGGTTGACGGCGCGGGCGAGAACGCGACCGGCATCTTCGTCGACGGCTCGACCAATGGCGATGACCGTGACACGCTGGACCTGACCGCCTTCGAGGCGCACCGCAACCTGGTGGAAACGGTCGACACGGACGGCGACTCGACCTCCGGCTCGGTCGAAGTGCTGAACACCGAGGGCGAGTGGGTGCCCGTGACCTTCGCCGAGATCGAAACCCTGCTCCTGCCGCCGAAAGCGCCCGATGGCGTGGTCGATGGCGAAGAGTTCGGCGAGGTCATGGGCCTTGGCTATGACGATGCCAACGCGCCGACCGATGGCGGCGGTGACCTGATCACCAACGGCGACGACGTGATCGAGGGCAATGGCGGCGACGACAGCATCGACGCGGCCGGCGGCAACGACACCGTCGACGGCGGCGCCGACAACGACACCGTCAACGGCAATGCCGGCAACGATCTGCTCGATGGCGGTGACGGCGACGACCTGGTCACCGGCGGTGTCGGCGACGACACCGTGCTGGGCGGCGCAGGCGACGACGAGTTGCGGGGCAATGACGGCGACGACAGCCTCGATGGCGGCGACGGCAACGACTCGATGGGTGGCGCCGAAGGCGCCGACACCCTGCAGGGCGGCGCGGGCATCGACACCCTTTCGGGCGGCTCCGGCGATGACGTGCTCGACGGCGGGCTGGGCGATGACGTCCTGAACGGCAATTCGGGCAATGACGAGATCACCGATCTCGATGGGGACAACCTCGTCACCTCGGGGCCGGACGGTCTGCCCGATCGCGGCTTCCCCTTCGTGGGCAATGCCGATGCCGATCCGTTCGATGACCGCGACACCATCACCACCGGCGATGGCAACGACACGATCATCTCGGGCGACGACAATGACGTGATCGATGCCGGCAACGGCGACAACGTGATCGACGCGGGCTTTGACGACGACAGCATCACCTCGGGCGATGGTGCGGACGAGATCACCTCGGGCGAAGGCTCCGACACGATCAACTCCGGCGGCGGCGACGACACGATCTTCGGCGGCCTCGGTCCCGTTCTGGGCAGCTCGGCCAACCTGATCGACGACAACGTCAACCCGGCCAACAACGATCCGATCCTCGACAATGGCGACGATCTGATCGACGCGGGCGATGGGGATGACCTCGTCTTCGGCGAGGATGACAACGACACGATCCTCGGCGGCGCGGGCAACGACACGCTCGACGGCGGGATCGACGACGATGTCATCGAGGGCGGTGCGGGCGACGACGAGATCATCGGCGGCCAGGGCGCCGACAGCCTGTCGGGCGGCCTCGGCAACGACACCTTCGATGTCGGCCTCTTCACCGATCCGATCTTCGGCGACACCTATGTCGAGGGCGCGGGCGACACCATCGTCGGCGGCGAGGATCCGGGTGACGGCGATGTCGACGTGCTCGACCTGTCGGGGGCCGGTCCGCTCAAGATCGTCTTCGACGATGCGGTCGATCCCACCGGCACGCCGGGCGAGTCGGGGACGGTGACCTTCTTCACCGACAACACCCAGACCACGGTGGCGGGCACGCTGACCTTCTCGGAAATCGAGAATGTCATCCCCTGCTTCACGCCCGGCTCGTTGATCGCGACGCCCAAGGGCGAGGTCCCGGTGGAAAGCCTGCGCGAAGGCGACAAGGTCATCACCCGCGACAACGGCATCCAGGAGATCCGTTGGGTCGGCAACCGCACGCTCAACCGGGATGAACTGGCCCGTGCGCCGAACCTCCGGCCGGTGCTGATCAAGGCGGGTTCGCTGGGCCACGGCCTGCCCGAACGCGACATGCTCGTCTCCCCGCAGCACCGCGTGCTGATCGCGGGCGACCGGACCCAGCTCTTCTTCGACGAAAGCGAAGTGCTGGTGGCCGCCAAGCACCTGGTGAACGCCGGCTCGATCCAGACGGTCGACACGCTGCGCACGACCTACATCCACTTCATGTTCGACCGTCACGAGGTCGTTCTGTCGGATGGCGCCTGGACCGAAAGCTTCCAGCCGGGTGACCAGACGCTGGGGGCCATGGGCGACGAGACCCGCAACGAGATCGTGGCGCTCTTCCCCGAACTGGCCACCCAGGAGGGGATCACCGACTACACCGCCGCAAGGCGCGCACTCAAGGCGCACGAGGCGAAACTTCTGCAGCTCTGAGCCATCCGGCCCCGCAGGGCCGGGGCCAAGGCGGCACAGGCAAAGGAAAAGGGCGGTCCGATCGGACCGCCCTTTTTCCTAGGCGCCGCGCCGCGCGCGCCAGGCGGCCCAGTCGTCCGGCGTGTCGAGGTCGACCGCCGCGCGATCGTCGGCCAAGGGCAACAGGTGCACGCGGCCCGCCTCGCGCCGGAGCACCGTGCGCGCACCCTCATCCCCCGAAAGTTGCGCCAGGTCGGACAACAGATCGGCCGGAAAGAGCACCGGGTGGCCGGGCCGCCCGTCGCGCGTCGCCGCCCGCACGATGGCCTTGGGCGCCTGACCATGCAGCGAGACCATCAGGTAGATGTCCCGCGCGGTGATCTCGGGCATGTCGGCCAGCACCAGCAGGACCGCGCCCGACAGTCCCTCCACCCCGGCCCGGATCGAGGCCGCCATGCCGTCGGTCCCCGCGGCCTCCACGATCTCGACGTCAAGCCCCTCCAGGACCGCGCGCCGCACATCCTGTCCGGGGCCCAGCACGACGCGCACCGGCACGCCCGACTTCATGGCCCGCCGCGCCATGAGCCGCAGCAGCGCCTCGCCCTCGACCTCCTCCAGCAGCTTGTCGCGCCCCTGCATCCGTGACGATGCGCCCGCCGCCAGCATCAGGATCGTCGGCTCGGCCATGGCTCGCTCCTTGCTTCATCTTGGCCAGTACAACTCCGGGGGAGTCGCGCACGCGACGGGGGCAGAGCCCCCATGGCTGTCCTCTCCTACCGTGTGCAACGCCCCCTGTCAGCGCCGACCGCACCCGGGAACCGGGTGCCGGGCCCAACCAACGACCGATGCCTCCGGCATCGTGTCGTGGGCGGGAGCGCCCCCTTACGCGCGCATGCGCGGATCGTCCCAGAGCGGCGCCATGACCACGCGGGCCGGCCGCATCTGCCCGAGGATCTCGATCTCGACCGCCAGCCCGTCTTCGATCCGGTCGGCTGGCAGGAACCCCATGGCCACCGATTGCCCGGTCCAGTGCGAATATCCGCCCGAAGTGCAGAACCCCACGACCGCGCCGCCAAGCCAGATCGGCTCGTAGGCCACGACATCGGCGTCCTCGGCGTCGACGACGAAGGTGACGAGCCGCCGGGCCGGGGGCGTGGTGCGGTCGGCCTCGGCAGCGGCGCGGCCGATGAAATCGGTGTTCTTCTTCCAGGCGATGAATCGGTCGAGCCCGGTTTCGGCAGGCGTGTAATCGGGCGAGAACTCCCGCATCCATGACCCGAACCCGCGGTCGAGGCGCAGCGACATCATCGCGCGCATCCCGAAGGGCTTGATCCCGAAGGCCTGCCCCTTGTCCCAAAGCACCCGCCAGAGCGCGCGTTGCTCCATCGCGTCGACATAGATCTCGTAGCCCAGATCGCCGGTGTAGCTGACGCGCTGCACGATGGCGTCCGACAACCCGATGGTCAGGCGACGCACATCCATGAAGGCCATGTCGCTGACATCCTGCCGGGCGACGACCTGCAACAGGTCGCGCGCGCGCGGCCCCGCGATCTGGAAGCCGGTGCGCGTGTCCGAAACGTTCGTCACCTGAACGTCGCCGTCCAACCATTTGTCGAACCAGCGCAAATGGTAATCCTGCGCGCCGTAGCTGCCGGTCAGCTGAAACTCGGTCTCCGACAGGCAGGAGACGGTGAAATCCCCGATGATCCGGCCCTTTTCCGACAGCATCGGCGTCAGCGACAGCCGGCCGGGCGCGGGGATGCGGCCCGCCATGATGCGGTCGAGCCAGCCGCGGGCGTCACGGCCCGTGACGCGATACTTGCCGAAATTCTGCACCTCGTTGATGCCCAGGCCCGTGCGCACCGCGCGGACCTCGCGGGCGGTCGCCTCCCAGGCGTTCGAGCGGCGGAAACTCGGGGTCTCGTAGCGCGCCTCACCCGGTTCAGCGAAATAGTTCGCCACCTCCAGCCCGTATTGCTGCCCCCAAACCGCGCCCATCGCGTCAAAGGTGTCGTACATCGGCGTCGTGCGGTGGGGGCGGGCGGCGGGCAGTTCCTCGTTCGGGTAGACCACGGAAAACCGCGTCTGGTAGTTCTCGATCACCTTGGGCAGCGTGTAGCCCGGCCCGATCCAGCGCCCGAAGCGGGCGACATCCAGCGCCATCACGTCGCGCTCGGGCTCGCCTTCGACCATCCATTGCGCAAGGCTCAGGCCCACGCCGCCGCCCTGGCTGAAGCCCGCCATGACGCCGCAGGCCGACCAGTAGTTGCGCAGCCCCGGCACCGGCCCGACCAGCGGGTTGCCATCGGGCGCGAAGGTGAAGGGGCCGTGGATCACCGACTTGATCCCCGCACGCTCCAGCACCGGGAAGCGTTTGAAGGCAAAGGCGATCGAATCGCCGATCTTGTCGAAATCGTCGGGCAACAACTCGTGCCCGAACTCCCACGGTGTTCCGTCGACCGCCCAGGGGCGGCAGGTCTTTTCGTAGAAGCCGATGCAGAGCCCGCGCCCCTCCTGCCGCAGGTAGCTTTCGCCGGACGGGTCCATGACATGCGGATGCTCGCTCTCGCGCTCGTAGATCTCGGGGGTTTCCTCGGTCACGAGATACTGGTGTTCCATCGGGTGCAGCGGCAGGTAGCAGCCGGCCATCGCCGCCACCTCCCGCGCCCAGAGGCCCGCGGCGTTGACCACGTGCTCGGCATGGATCGTGCCCTTGTCGGTCACCACGTCCCATGTCCCGTCCGGGCGGGGGTTGGTCTCGATCACCCGCGTGTGCAGCACGATCTCGGCCCCGCCCATCTTGGCGGCCCGCGCATAGGCATGGGTCGTGCCCGAAGGGTCGAGGTGCCCGTCGAGCGGGTCGTAGAGCCCGCCCAGGACCCCCTCGACATTGGTGATCGGGGCGAGTTTCCTGATCTCCTCGGGGCCGATGATCTCGGTCTCGAGCCCCATGAAACGGTGTTTCGCGCGTTCGGCCTTGAGCATATCCAGCCGCTCGGGCGTGTCGGCCAGCGTCACGCCGCCCACGTGGTGCAGCCCGCAGGACATGCCGGTCAGCTCTTCCAGCTCGCGGTAGAGGCGGATGGTATAACCCTGAAGCGCGGCCATGTTCGTGTCGCCGTTCAGCGTGTGAAACCCGCCCGCCGCGTGCCAGGTGGAGCCGGAGGTCAGTTCCGAGCGTTCCAGCAGCATCACGTCCGACCAGCCGAGCTTGGTCAGGTGATAGGCGACCGAGGCGCCGACGACGCCGCCGCCGATGATGCAGACGCGGGTGGTGGTTTTCATGGGACGCCTCCGTTAGCCTTGTCGGCGCAGGCTTGCGGTGCGCCGCAACCCGCGACAAGCCCAAAGGCGACATTCCGTGTCGCTGCCGGAAGGGGCGCTGACGTTCCGCCCGATCCGGCCACGGATGGGACACCGGATGCGCTGCATCACATGGCGCGGAGATCTGGCGGAACGCCCTCAGCCGAGCTTGCGGATCTTGAGCCGCGTCAGGCGGTTCTTGTCGCGTTCGGCCACCTCGAAGCGGAAGCCGTGAAAGCTGAAGCACTGGCCGACCACGGGGATGGTCTGCGCCTCGTGGATGACGAGGCCCGCGACGGTGTTCGCCTCCTCGTCGGGCAGCGTCAGGTCGGTGGCGCGGTTGAAGTCGCGGATCGTCATGGCGCCGTCGATCAGGTAATTGCCGTCGGGGCCGGGGGCCAGCAGCGGCGCCTCGGGCGTGTCGAATTCGTCGGTGATCTCGCCGACGATCTCCTCGAGGATATCCTCGAGCGTGATCAGCCCGCGCAGCGCGCCGTATTCATCGACGACGAGGGCGAAATGCGTGTGCCGCTTGAGGAACTGGCGCAGCTGGTCGTCGAGTGTCGTGGTTTCCGGGATGAAATAGGGCTTCACCGCGACATCCGTGATCTCGAATCCCTCGATCCCCGGCGCATCCGCGCCGCGGGTCAGGCGGTCGATCGCGCGCAGCAGGTCCTTGGCATGGACGAGACCGATGATGTTCTCCTGGTCGCCCTTGTAGACGGGCAGGCGGGTATGGGGCGATTGCAAAGCCTGGGACAGGATCGCCTCGGGCTCGGCCTCGGCGTCGATCATCTCGATGCCCGACCGGTGGAGCATGATCTCCTCGACCGTGCGCTCATGCAGGTCCAGCGCGCCGAGCAGGCGGTCGCGTTGTTCCTTTTCAACCGTGCCCTCGGAATGGCCGAGCGAGAGGGCGCCCATGATCTCCTCGTGGACCGAGACCATGTTGGCGCTGGCGTCGATGCGCACCCCGAAGACGCGCAGAACGCCGCGCACGACCAGGCGCACGAGCGCGACGACCGGCGCCATGACCGAGATCACGAGGCCGATGGGCCGCGCGATACGCGCCGCGGTGCGTTCGGGATCGTTGATCGCGTAAGTCTTGGGCAGAACCTCGGAGAAGATCAGGACCATCGCGGTCATCACGAGGGTGGCGATGGCGACACCGCCCTCGCCGAGGAGCGTGGTCAGAAGCGCGGTCGCCAGCGAGGTGGCGAGGATGTTGACGAGGTTGTTGCCCAGCAGGATGCCGCCGATCAGCCGCTCGTTGTCTTCCTTCAGGCTCAGCGCACGATCCGCGCCCGCGGCATGTTCGCCCCGGTCGACCATCGAGCGCAGCTTGCCGCGGGTGGCCGCCGTCAGCGCGGTTTCCGAGCCCGAGAAGAACGCCGAGCACAGAAGAAGGAACAGGATCACCGCGGCGGTGATCCAGGTCGTCGGGTCCGAAAGGGCGGAGGCGGTGTCCGCAAGGGGCAGGGTGTCCATGGGCCGGTTATGGGGTGAGGCGCGGGTCGCTTCAAGATGCTCACGTCGTCATGGGTGGCAGGTGTTGCGCCATTTGGGGGCTCTGCCCCCGTCGCGTTCCGCGACTCCCCCGGAGTTGTATTGGCCAAGATGAAGGGGAGAGGGCGCGCGTTAACCTTGATGCGGGGTTAACGGGAGGCGAGCGGGTGGTTGTCCAGCACGAGGCGTTTCAGGCGGTCGTCGAGGATATGGGTGTAGATTTCGGTCGTGGCGATGTCGGCATGGCCGAGAAGCGTCTGGATCGCGCGCAGGTCGGCGCCGTTCTGCAGAAGATGTGTCGCGAAGGCATGGCGCAGCGTATGCGGCGTGACGCGCGCGGGGTCGAGGCCTGCGGCCAGCGCCAGATCCTTGATCAGCGTGAAGAAGCGGATACGCGTGAGATGCCCCGCCTTGCCCCGCGAGGGGAAGAGGAAGGGCGAGGCGCGCGCGCCGGTCTCGGCTTTTTGCCGGGCCTCCTCGGCGTCGCGATGGGCAAGCCACGCGGTGATGGCGGTGCGTGCGGGCGCCGACAGCGGAACCATGCGTTCCTTGCCCCCCTTGCCGCGCACCAGCAAGAGCTGCGGATCACCGCGGACGGCGGCCACGGGGAGGGAGACAAGCTCGGTCACGCGCAGGCCCGTGGCGTAGAGCACCTGCATCAGGCAGGTGTTGCGAAGCCGGTCGGCGGCGCTGCGGCCATGGGTTTCGGCGGCAGCGAGCAGGGCGTCGACCTCATCCATGCCGAGGGTCTTGGGCAGGCTGCGCCTGCGGCCGGGGCCCTTGATCTGCAGCGCGGGATTGTCGCTGCGCCAGCCTTCGTCATGGGCGAAGCGGTAAAGCTGCTTGAGCGCCGAGAGGCGGCGGGCGCGGGTCGCAGGCGCGAGGCCCTGCGCGTCGAGATGGGCGAGGTAGGCCTCGAGCGTGGCGCGGTCGGCCGCGGCGAGGGTGGTGCCGTGCCGGTCCAGCCAGTCGGCGGCATCCCTCAGATCGCGGCCATAGGCCAGCCCGGTGTTGCGCGCGGCCCCCTGTTCGGCGGCCTGCGCGTCGAGGAAGGTGGCGATCCAGCGCTGCGCCTCGGCAAGGGACATGTGCTCAACCCCCGGTCAGGATCAGCTGGAGCGCGGCGCGCCGGGCGACATCCTCGAGCCCGACGTCCCGGTAGAGCGCCAGCGCGTCGGTGACGTCGCCCGGATCGCGGTCAGGGTCCGACAGAACGAGTGCCGCGCGCAGCAGCGCCTCGCCCAGGCGGTCATTCTCGAGGAACCACGCGTAGCGGTGCGGTTGCGGGTCGGCCCCGAAGGCCGCGGCGACGGCCTCGGTCATCTGGTCGGCGTCGGCCGGCGGCACGGCGGGCAGGCCGCGCGCGATGTCGAAGGCGAAGCGCTCGGCCTCGGTTTGCGGCACCGCGCCTTGTGCGACCTCCTCGTAGACCGAGGACAACAAGGCGATGCGGCGCGCCAGGACGCCGGCCTCCCCGGTCAGGGGGGTGCGCAACAGGCTTGGGGCATAGGTTTCGGCAAAGGCGCTTTGAAGGCCCGCGGTTTCCATCGCGTCCCAGGCCGGGGCGAGGCGTGCGGCGGTTTGTGCCGCATCGCCCGCCAGCAGGGCCGCGTCGAAGCCTTGCAGCGCGCTGACCCTGTCCCAGACGCCGCCCGACGCCGAGGGCACGCGCGCGGTATAGATCGCCAGCCATTGTCCCGGCTCGATCGCGCCCGAGCGCGTCAGCCGTTCGGAGGCGTCGAGCTGTGCGTTCCAGCCCGCAAGATCGCTCAGATCGGCATGTGCGAAGGCCAGCGGCAGGGTCGTGGTCGCGGGGCGCTCGCCGATGGCGGCCCGCATGTGGAAGGCCAGCGGCGTGAGATCGGGATCCGGTGGAAGGGGCGGCTCGCCCTCGAACAGTTCGGGGTCGAGGAAGCGGGCGATCAGGTCACCCTCGGCGGTGGTGATGCGCCCGAGTGCTTCGCCCGTGTCGAGGGTCAGCGCCGCGGCGGGCCAGTCGCCTGCGCGCGCGAGGCACAGGATGCGCGCGGGCAGGGTGGGGGCGATGTCGGGGCTGGCCGCCATGGTCTGGCAGGCGCGATCGGCGCTGCCGGTCAGAAGGGCCACATCGAACCAGCGGCGAAACACCTCGGGGTCTGCGGCGCCCGCCCGTTCGATCAGCGCCTGCGCCGGATCGAGCGCGCCGCGTCCCAGCAGCATGTCGATGCGCGCCAGAAGCAGCTGCGGCCGGTCGGGCAGGGCATCGGCAGGAGGGGGCAGCTCCGCCAGGGCAAGGGTTTCGGTGAAGGACTGGATCGCGGGCAACCCCTGCACCGGTTGCGCGCGGAACAGCCGGGCCAGCGTCTCGACCTCGGACGCCCCCCAGAGCGACGCGGGCAACCCGGTGATCGACCCGGGCAGCAGGCCCACCGCATCCAGCGTGACCGCGCCCAATGGCATGACCGTCACCTCGGGCGGCAGGGCGGACGAGGCGATATCGGCATGGGGGCGCGTCACCGTGTCCGACAACCAGCCGGGTGCCGCCACTTCGGGCAAGTCGGACATGTCCAGCAGTTCGGGCGGCAGCGCCGGCACGTCCTGCGCGGCGACCGGCAGGGCCGCGACGCAGGCGATCAGGAAGGCCCTAGTCCACATCGAGCTCCACCGGGGTGGTGACCGTGGTCTGTTGAGGCACGAGATATCCCGAATAGGAATACCCGATGAGCCCGAGCACGCCGAGCATGACCAGCAGCAGCAGGAATCGGAAGATGCGCCCCATGGCTCTCGTGACCCTCGCCTCGTTTCGCCTCAAGTCGACGCGCGCTCTTGCGCGGTCGTGGATCGGCGTTTGCCGCCGTTCTCAATTCCTTATAAGCCATGCGCAGGGAAATTGCGCCAGTCACGGGAAAGAATTTTCGGAATCATGGGCGACTCCACGCCACATTCGCGTGAAATGACCGGCGATGCGACCGGGGAACGCCTGCTGCGGACGGTCGTGCTGGTGGGTATGATGGGGGCGGGCAAGACCGCGGTGGGCCGTGTGCTCTCGGCCCGGCTGGGGGTTGAGATGCGCGACTCGGATGCCGAGATCGTCGCCTCTGCGCAGCTGTCCATCGCCGAGATCTTCGAGCGCTACGGCGAGCCGTTTTTCCGCGAAAAGGAAAGTGCCGTCATCGCGCGCCTGCTGGATGGGGCGCCCTGTATCCTGTCCACGGGCGGCGGGGCCTGGCTGTCGGAGGCGAACCGCGCCTTGCTGACCGAGCGGGCGGTGGTCCTGTGGCTCGAGGCCGATCTCGACCTGTTGTGGTCGCGGGTCCGGCACAAGTCGACGCGCCCGCTCTTGCGGACGTCCAATCCCCGGCAGACCCTGAGCGACATTCATGCCGCGCGCGAGCCGGTCTATGCGTTGGCGCCCCTGCGGGTGCATGTCGATCCCCAATGGTCGATCGAGGACACGGCCGGGCACGTGATGGCGGAACTTGCGCGGGCCGGCGCGGTGGAGGGATACGGCGAATGACCGAGGTGGTGCATGTGCCCCTGGGCGCGCGGGCCTATGACGTGCGCATCGGCACCGGGCTGATCGCGCGGGCGGGCGACGAGATCGGCGCGTTGCTGCGTCGCCCAAAGGTGTGGATCGTGACCGACGACCGTGTCGCGGCGCTTCATCTCGAGGCGCTGCAAGCGGGGCTGCGCGCGGGGGGTGTCGAAAGCGCCGTTCTCGTCCTGCCGCCGGGCGAGGGCACGAAAAGCTGGCCGAACCTGGTCCGCGTCGTCGAGTGGTGGCTGTCGGAAAGGGTCGAGCGGCGCGACGTGGTCCTCGCCTTCGGGGGCGGCGTGATCGGCGATCTCGTGGGCTTCGCCGCCGCGATCCTGCGACGTGGCGTGCGCTTCGTGCAGGTGCCCACCTCGTTGCTGGCGCAGGTGGACAGTTCGGTGGGCGGCAAGACCGGAATCAACACCGAACACGGCAAGAACCTCGTCGGCGCCTTCCACCAGCCGAGCCTCGTGTTGGCCGATATCGACGTCCTGGGCACCTTGGCGCCCCGCGATTTCATCGCCGGGTATGGCGAGGTGGCGAAATACGGCTTGTTGGGCGACGCGGCTTTCTTCGCCTGGCTTGAAGCGCATGGCCCGGCGCTGGCGGCGGGAGACGCGGGCCTGCGCGCCGAGGCGGTGCGCCGCTCGGTGCAGATGAAGGCCGATATCGTGGTGCGCGACGAGACCGAGCAGGGCGACCGCGCGCTGCTCAACCTGGGGCACACCTTCGGCCATGCGCTCGAGGCCGCGACCGGCTATTCCGACCGGTTGTTGCACGGCGAGGGGGTGGCGATCGGCTGCGCCCTGGCCTTCGAGCTGTCGGCGCGGCTAGGTCTGTGTTCGCAGGAGGATCCGAGCCGGGTGCGCGCGCATCTGGAGGACATGAAGATGCGGCGCGATCTGTCTGATATTCCGGGGGAATTGCCAGATGCGGATGCGCTTCTGGCGCTGATGGGCCAGGACAAGAAGGTGGTGGACGGCCAGCTGCGCTTCATCCTTGCCCGCGGGATCGGGCAGGCCTTCGTTGCGGCGGATGTCCCGGTGGAGGCGGTGCGGGCCGTTCTCGGCGATGCCCTGGTGCGGCGCCGCTGAGCGAAGTCTCGCCGGTCGCACGGAAAAACTCACGCATGCCCGGCGTTATGCTAGCATTGCATGTCCGGCATCAAAGGAGCCATCCCATGAAAACCGCATTCCCCCTCATCGGCATCGTCCTGGTCATGGGTCTTGCCGCCTGCAACCCCACCCTCGAACGCGCGGCGGTCGGGGCCGCGATCGGCTGTGTCGCGGGTGAGGTGCTCGTGAACGGCCGCTGCGTCGAAGGCGCGGTGATCGGCGGCGGCGTGGGGGCCTTGACCCGTTGACCTGACAGGGGTCCGGACGCCGGGTCAATCCTTCCCGCGATAGGGCTCCACGTATTGCAGCGCCATGTCCCAGGGAAAGAAGATCCAGGTGTCCTGGCTGACCCCGGTGATGAAGGTGTCCACCATCGGCTCGCCCTTGGGCTTGGCGTAGACCGTCGCGAAATGCGCCTTTGGATACAGCTGCCGGACCAGTTCCAGCGTCTTGCCGGTATCGACCAGGTCGTCGACGATCAGCACGCCCTCGCCATCGCCCATCATCGCCTCGTCGGGGCTTTTCAGCACCTCGGCCTCGCGCTGCTTGTCGGCCTTGCCGCCGCCCGCGTGGTAGGATTTCACGGAAATCGTGTCGACGGTGCGGATGTCCAGTTCGCGCGCGACGATCATCGCCGGCGCCATGCCGCCCCGCGTGATCGCAACCACGGCGCGCCAGGCGCCGCCCTCGCCGGGGCCGCGCTTGTCCAGTCGCCAGGCCAGCGCGCGGGCATCGCGGTGCAGCTGGTCCCAGCTCACGTGAAAGCCTTTTTCATGGGGCAGGGGCGTGATCATGGGCCTAGCCCTCCTTCTTCTCGAGGGTCATGTCGGGAGCATCGGGGTTTTTCATCCCGATCACGTGATACCCCGAGTCGACATGCAGCACCTCGCCGGTCACCGCGCTCGACATGTCGGACAGCAGGTAGAGCGCGGATTGCCCCACCTCGTCTTGCGTAACCGTGCGGCGCAGCGGCGCATTGTTCTCGTTCCACTTGAGAATGTAGCGGAAATCGCCGATTCCGCTGGCCGCCAGCGTCTTGATCGTGCCCGCCGAGATCGCGTTCACCCGGATGCCGTCGCGGCCGAGATCCTCGGCGAGATACATTACCGAGGCCTCGAGTGCCGCCTTGGCGACACCCATCACGTTGTAATGCGGCATGACCTTTTCCGCGCCGTAATAGGTCAGCGTCAGCAGGCTGCCGCCGTTCGGCATCATCTTTTCCGCCCGCTGGCACACGGCGGTGAAGGAATAGACCGAGATGTTCATGGTCATGGCGAAATTCGCGGGGCTCGTCTCGACATAGCGGCCGCGCAGCTCGTTCTTGTCGGAAAACCCGATCGCGTGAACCACGAAGTCGAGGCTGCCCCACTTGTCCTGAAGCTCCGCGAAGAGCGCGTCGAGCGACGCCTCGTCGCCCACGTCGCAGGGGATCATCAGGTCAGAGCCAAGGCTTTCGGCCAGCGGCCTGACCCGTTTCAGAAGTTGCTCGCCCTGGTAGGAAAACGCCAGTTCCGCCCCTTCGGCGGCGACGGCCTTGGCGATACCCCATGCGATCGACTTGTCATTGGCGAGCCCCATGATGAGCCCGCGCTTGCCCGTCATCAATCCCATGTGCAACCCCATCCGACATGCTACCTTGCGGGTCTGGTAAGCCATCGCCCGCGAGGCTTCAAGATAGCCCGGCTTGCGGCGGGGCCGGGGCGGCGCTAGCTGCGGCGGGAAAGGCGCGGCGAACAGGGGAGAGCGCGATGAACGACAGAAGCGGGATATTCGCGGGCGAAGATCCGTTCGTGATCGCGCAAGGCTGGCTGGCCGATGCCGAGCAGACCGAGATCAACGATCCCAACGCGATCGCGCTGGCAAGCGTCGATGCCGACGGGCTGCCCAATGTCCGGATGGTGCTGTTGAAGGAGATCGAGGCGGTAGGCGCGGGGCAGGGCGCCTTCGTGTTCTATACCAATTACGAGAGCGCCAAGGGTCGGGAACTGGACGCCTCCGGCAAGGCGGCCTTCGTGATGCACTGGAAATCCCTGCGCCGCCAGATTCGCGTCCGGGGCATCGTGACGCGCGAAGAGGGTGCCAGGGCCGATGCCTATTACGCATCGCGATCCTTGAAGAGCAGGCTGGGCGCCTGGGCGTCACAGCAATCGCGGCCGCTCTCGAGCCGTGCGTCGCTCATGGCCGATGTCGCCCGCGTGACAGCGCAGCACGGACCCAATCCAGCGCGACCGCCATTCTGGGGAGGGTTCCGGATCGACCCCGTCGAGATCGAGTTCTGGGCCGATGGTGCCTTTCGTCTGCATGACCGCTTTCGCTGGTCGCGCGACACGCCATCCGGCCCCTGGAGCGTCGTGCGACTCAATCCTTGAGGCGTCGTTCGGGATGGCCGGTCGCCCCGGAAAACGACCATAGCCCAATTGTGCATGGATGAATTTTCACGTCGCGTGAATTTGCGCGTATCGCGATCACTGTCAATTTTTGCTTGTGTCCTGCGCGCAACATACCCATGTCTAAGAAAGGGATAGGCCCGTATGGGCGCAGGAATGGGACAGGCCTTCATGGCTGAAGAAGCGGAAGACGTCGCTCGTGTGGTCGAGGGGCGTGTAAAGTGGTTCGATATTTCCAAGGGGTTTGGCTTCATCATCGCGGATGACGGCGGGCCGGATATCTTGCTGCATGCGAATGTGCTTCGCAATTACGGGCAGGGTTCGGTCGCCGATGATGCGAGAATCTCGGTACGCGTGCAGACAACGCCCCGAGGGGTTCAGGCCAGCGAGGTCCTCGAGATCGCGCCCCCCGAAGGGCTGGAGGAACATGGCGATGCGTTCGGCATCGACCTTGCCCCCGACGTGGACTTCGTGCCGACACGGGTGAAGTGGTTCGACAAGGCAAAAGGTTTTGGCTTTGCCAATGTCTTCGGGCATCCTGAAGACGTGTTCGTGCATGTCGAGGTGCTGCGCCGTTGTGGCCTGGCCGATCTGATGCCGGGCGAAGCCGTGGCGATGAAGGTCGTCGACGGCCCGCGCGGCAAGATGGCCGCCGAGGTGCGCGCCTGGGATTACGTCTGAGGGAGAGCGCGATGCGCGTTTGGGGTGTGTTGGTGGCCATCGCGCTTGCGGTGGGGCCGGCGGCGGGTGTTGCCGCGGCGTGCAGCGACGACCGTGTCGAATTGCGCGGCGACTTCGGAGCTGTCCGGTTCCGTGTCGCCGTGGCCGACACGCCCCGCGAACGTGCTCAGGGTCTGATGAATGTGCCCGAGATGCCGCGCATGGCAGGCATGCTTTTCGTCTATGAACGGCCCCAGGCGGTCTCCTTCTGGATGGAGAACACGCTGATTCCCCTCGACATGATCTTCGCCGACGAAACCGGCACGGTGCGCCGCATCCACGAGAACGCGATTCCGCTGGACCGCACGCCGATCCCCGGCGGGCCGGACATCCAGTACGTGCTCGAGATCAACGGCGGCATGGCCGCGCAACTCGGGCTGTCGGTGGGTGACGAGATGCGCCATCCCGCCATTGCCGCCGACCGGGCCAGCTGGCCTTGCGCCGCCGAGTGAGCGCCTGGGCTTGCGCAGGGCCATCGCGCGGGGATAAGAGCGGAGCACGGTCGGGGCGTGGCGCAGTCTGGTAGCGCACCTGTTTTGGGTACAGGGGGTCGTGAGTTCGAATCTCGCCGCCCCGACCATTTTCCAGCGTCCACTACATCTGGTGTCCGCCAGGGCCTGGCCTGCCCGGATGTGGTGGGGTCCGACGGGCGTGGTGGTCTTGTCCACAAGATTTTGTGTCGCTTCGATGACAGCGGCTTTGGCGGCTTGCCCGGTGGCCGGCGGCCGCGCTTCGTTTCAAGTGAAACCTCAGGCCCTCTTCCTATCCCTGCGAAAAACAAGAACAACCTCGGGTCTTCTTGACCCTGGCCGCAGCGCGGCAGAATCGCGCGTGGCGAGGCGGGCCGCAATCCGCCCCTGTTTTCAAGCCCAATTTCCACCCCGGCCTGTCAAAAAAGTGATTGACCCATAGCGGCTCCCTACGTCAGGTTGTGTGGGCCGGTTCAGACACCACAAGATATGGTGCAACCGGCGGGGACAGGGAGAGATCCCGACATCACGATCCGACCACCCCGATGTGACGGGTGGACCGGCCATGCGCAGGCGGGCCGCGGGGGTGAGTTTGTCTTCAAGACCAAGACGGTCAGAGCGCAACGACGCTGGCAGACCGCGCGGAAGGGACCACAGGGCTAGAAGAGGCAGCCAGATGAAAATCGAACGCAGATTCACCCGGGCCGGCGCAGACGCTTTTGCCGATCTGGACTTCACCACCACCACCTCCGAGATCCGCAACCCCGACGGCACGGTCGTCTTCAAGCTGGACGCCGTCGAGGTGCCCGTGGGTTGGAGCCAGGTCGCCTCGGACGTGATCGCCCAGAAATATTTCCGCAAGGCGGGTGTGCCGGCCGCGCTCAAGCCCGTGAAGGAAAAAGGGGTCCCGAGCTTCCTGTGGCGCCACGTGGCCGACGAAACGGCGCTGGAGGAGCTGCCGGAAGACCAGCGCTATGGCGGGGAAACATCGGCCAAGCAGGTCTTCCGGCGCCTGGCGGGCGCATGGTGCTACTGGGGCTGGAAGGGCGGCTATTTCTCGTCCGAGGCGGATGCGCAGGCCTATCTCGACGAGATGCAGCTGATGCTGGCGCGCCAGATGGCCGCGCCCAACAGCCCGCAGTGGTTCAACACCGGCCTGCACTGGGCCTATGGCATCGACGGGCCCAGCCAGGGCCACTACTACGTCGACTGGAAGTCGGGCAAGCTGACCAAGTCGGCCAGTTCCTACGAGCACCCGCAGCCCCACGCCTGCTTTATCCAGGGCGTGCAGGACGACCTCGTGAACGAGGGCGGCATCATGGACCTCTGGGTGCGCGAGGCGCGCCTGTTCAAATACGGCTCGGGCACCGGCACCAACTTCTCCCATCTCCGCGGCGAGGGCGAGAAGCTGTCGGGCGGCGGCAAGTCGAGCGGTTTGATGGGCTTTCTCAAGATCGGCGACCGCGCGGCAGGCGCGATCAAGTCCGGCGGCACCACGCGCCGCGCGGCCAAGATGGTCATCGTCGATGCCGACCATCCCGATATCGAGGCCTTCATCGACTGGAAGGTGATCGAGGAGCAGAAGGTCGCAAGCCTCGTGGCCGGCTCCAAGACCCACGAGAAGATGCTGAATGCCATCTTCACCGCGATCCGCGAGTGGGACGGCCTGCTCGAGGACGGGGTCGAGCCTACGAAGAACGAGGGGCTGAAAAAGGCGATCCGCGCCGCGAAATCCGCCGCGATCCCCGAGACCTACATCAAGCGGGTGCTGGATTACGCGCGTCAGGGCTACACCTCGATCGAGTTTCCGACATATGACACCGATTGGGACAGCGAGGCCTATTCGAGCGTCTCCGGCCAGAACTCCAACAACTCGATCCGGGTGACCGACGCCTTCCTCAAGGCGGTCGAGAACGACGAGGACTGGCAGCTGATCAACCGCGTCGGCGGCGGCGTGGCCAAGACGATCAAGGCGCGGGAGCTTTGGGAAAAGGTGGGCCACGCGGCATGGGCCTGCGCCGATCCCGGCATCCAGTTCCACGACACCGTGAACGCCTGGCACACCTGCCCCGAGGATGGGGCGATCCGCGGCTCGAACCCGTGCTCTGAATACATGTTCCTCGACGATACGGCCTGCAACCTCGCCTCGATGAACCTGCTGACCTTCTACTCGGGCGGCAAGTTCGACGCCGAGAGCTACATTCACGCCACGCGCCTCTGGACGCTGACGCTGGAAATCTCGGTGATGATGGCGCAGTTCCCGTCGAAGGAAATCGCGCAACTTTCCTATGATTTCCGCACGCTCGGCCTTGGCTACGCCAATATCGGCGGGCTGCTGATGACCATGGGTCTGGGCTATGACAGCCCCGAGGGCCGCGCCATGTGCGGCGCGCTGACCGCGATCATGACCGGTGTGGCCTATGCCACCTCGGCCGAGGTCGCCAGCGAGCTGGGCCCCTTCGCGGGGTTCGAGCGCAACCGCGAGCACATGCTGCGCGTCATGCGCAACCACCGCGCCGCGGCCTATGGCAAGACCGAGGGCTACGAGGGGCTGAACGTGAACCCCGTCGCGCTCGACCATGCCAATTGCCCCGACCAGCGGCTGATCGACCTGGCCAAGCAGGCCTGGGACGAGGCCCTGATGCTGGGCGAGGCGCATGGCTACCGCAACGCCCAAGCCACCGTGATCGCGCCCACCGGCACGATCGGCCTTGTGATGGATTGCGACACCACCGGGATCGAGCCCGATTTCGCGCTGGTGAAGTTCAAGAAACTGGCTGGCGGCGGCTACTTCAAGATCATCAACCACGCGGTTCCGGGCGCGCTGGAAACCCTTGGCTACACCTCCTCCCAGATCGAAGAGATCATCGCCTATGCCGTGGGTCACGGCACGCTGGGGCAGGCGCCGGGGATCAACCACACCGCGTTGATCGGCCACGGCTTCGGCCGGGCGGAAATCGAGAAGATCGAGGCTGCGCTGCCCTCCGCCTTCGACATCCGCTTCGTGTTCAACCAGTGGACGCTGGGGGCGGAGTTCTGCACCGAGACGCTGGGCATCCCGGCGGCCAAGCTGAACGATCCGACCTTCGACATGCTGCGTCACCTGGGCTTCACCAAGGCCGAGATCGACGCCGCCAACGACCATGTCTGCGGGACCATGACGCTGGAAGGCGCGCCCTTCCTGAGCGAAGAGCATTACCACGTCTTCGACTGCGCCAACCCCTGCGGCAAGAAGGGCAAGCGCTTCCTCGGCGTGGACAGCCACATCCACATGATGGCGGCGGCGCAATCCTTCATCTCGGGCGCGATCTCCAAGACGATCAACATACCCAACTCGGCCACGATCGAGGATTGCCAGAAGGCTTATGAACTCAGCTGGTCGCTGGGGGTGAAGGCCAACGCGCTCTACCGCGACGGCTCCAAGCTGTCGCAGCCGCTGGCCTCGGCGCTGGTCGAGGATGACGAGGACGCGCAGGAGGTGCTGGAAACCGGCACCACCATGGAAAAGGCGCAGGTCATCGCCGAAAAGATCGTCGAGAAGATCGTGATCAAGGAGGTCATCAAGGCCCACCGCGAGAAGCTGCCCGAGCGGCGCAAGGGCTACACGCAAAAGGCCATCGTCGGCGGTCACAAGGTCTACCTGCGGACCGGCGAATACCGCGACGGGACGCTGGGCGAGATCTTCATCGACATGCACAAGGAAGGCGCAGGCTTCCGGGCGATGATGAACAACTTCGCCATCGCGGTCTCGGTCGGCCTGCAATACGGCGTGCCGCTGGAGGAATTCGTGGACGCCTTCACCTTCACCAAGTTCGAACCTTCGGGGATGGTGCAGGGCAACGACTCGATCAAGAACGCGACCTCGATCCTCGACTACATCTTCCGCGAGCTTGCCGTGTCCTACCTCGACCGGACGGATCTGGCCCATGTCGCGCCCACCGGGCAGACTTTCGACGACATCGGCCGCGGCGCGGAAGAGGGCGTGTCGAACGTCCGCGAAGTGCCCGAAAGCCGCGGCTCCTCGCCTATCGACGTGCTCAAGCAGGTCGCCTCCACCGGCTACCTCCGCAAGCGCGCGCCGCAGGAACTGGTCGTCTTCCAGGGTGGGGCCGATCCGGTCGCCACGCTGGAAACGCTGGTGCCCGAGACCCGCGGCGGCGGGTCGACCACCGTGGCGGCCATCGCCGCCACCACGGCGGTCACGACCGGCACGGTCAACCTCGACGCACGGACCAAGGCCAAGATGCAGGGCTACGAGGGCGAAGCCTGCGGGGAATGCGGCAACTACACGCTGGTCCGCAACGGGACCTGCATGAAGTGCAACACCTGCGGCGCGACGTCGGGCTGTAGCTGAGGAGTGCTGAACATGCGTTCGATGCGAGACATAATGCGGAGGCTGCCGAACAACGGCGCAGTGATGAATGCACTGCGGACGTTCAACATGTCTCCGCAAGTCAACCGCAAGGCGCGGTCGGTGAAGGAGCTTGCAGAATGCTTAGGTGTTTCTGTCGCTCAAGTTGATCTACCGCGGGGCATGGCCGGTAGGCTCGTGTCGGATGCGTTCTCGGAGAGTGGCTACGGTATCGAAGTGAACAAACATCTTTCGGTTCAAGCGAGGCGATTTGCGGTTCTCCACGAACTTGGCCACTTCTTTCTGCATACGCGCCGGAACGACGTGCTTGTGGATCCGGTCTATTTGGATCGCTCTGGCAGCACTTTCTATGTCGATGACATAGAAGAAAGAGAGGCAAATCAGTTCGCCGAGACACTTCTCTTTGGTGACAGCGCGCTTTCTGCTGCCGTAGGCCTCTACGGAAGAGATATACCAAGGTTGGCTCACCATTTCGGTGTGTCTGAGAAGGTGGTTGAGATCGCGCTCAAGCGGTTTTGACTTCATGAAATCGGGCGCGCCCTTGTTCCATGTGGGCGCGCCTGTCATCCGGGGCGGGTGCGCTCGCCCTAGACGCGGATCAGGCCGCAGGCAGAACACTTCGGGCAGTCAATATCAGAGCCTGATACGCGAAACTTAAAAGGGGCGCCCTCGGGCGCCCCTCTTTTCTTTTCTCTAAATGCCTTGCGATGCGACCTTCATGCATCGCATGAGGCGCGCCGGATCAAATCTCAGGCGCTCGGCACAAAGCGGTAGCCCGCGCCATCCGCCTCGACCCGGCCGATCCCGCCGCCGCCAAGGTGGAAGCCGATCACCGTCATGGCGTCGGCCGTGATGCGGTCGAAAAGCGCCAGCCGCGTCGCCGCCGCCATCTCCGGGTCCTGGTCCGAGCCAGAGGTCCAGCCCGGCCGCGCGAAGGCGATATGGTCGTTGCCGATCGCATCGCCCAGCACCATCACCGCGTCCGCCCCTTCGCCGATGGTGAAGGCCATGTGCCCCGGCGTGTGCCCCGGTGTCAGCGCCGCGATCACGCCCGGCAACACCTCGGCGCCGTCATCGAAAAGCGTCATGTCATCCGCGATCACCTCGAGCCGCCGCTTGGCCCCCACCGCGAAACTGGCGCGTTCCTCGCCGATGCTGGCGACGGTTGCGTCATCCATCCAGTAATCGAACTCGGCCCCGCCCATCATGTGCTCGGCATTGGCGAAGAACGGCTCGTCGAAATCGTCGAGCACGCCCCACAGGTGGTCAGGGTGGCCATGGGTGAAGATCACATGGGTCACGTCGAACGGGTCGATCCCCGCCGCGGCCAGCGCGTCGGGCAAGGTGCCCGCGTTCGGCATGAACTGCAGGCCCGAGCCCGCATCGAAGAGCGCCAGCGTATCGCCCCGGCGCAGAAGCGTCAGGTTGCAGGGCGGCGTCAGCGGGGCGGTCGGATCGACGCCCAGCGGGCCGAGGATTTCAGCCAGCTCGTCCTGCGGCATCGGGCCGAAGATGAAATCTGCCGGCAGCGTCAGCGTGCCGTCGCTCAGCGTCATGATCTCGGTGTCGCCCATGCTGAGCGTTGTCTGGGTCCAGCCAAGGCGGGGCAGGGCGGTGGCGGCCAGTGCGGCCGATCCGGTCGCCATCAGGCGGCGGCGGGTGATGTGCATCATGGGTCTCCTCCCGGGTTGCGGGCCCATCCTAGCGCGCCGGATATATTCACGAAAGGTGATATGTCTGCGGGCGAAAAGTTTTGCATCGGCGACATTCCGCGCCTTATCCTTGCGTTAACAATCTTTTTGCAGACTGGAGCGGCCAATCGGCAGGATGGGCGCAGTCGGACGGATGCGAAAGGACGCTGGCCATGGCGGCAGGTCACATCATCACGGGGGCGGCTTTGGTCGGGGCGGGCGCGATGGCGCCGCTGTGGCTGCCCTTCGGGCCTGTCGGGGGCATCGCGCTGCTGGGGTTGATGCGCATCTGCTGGCTGGAGGACAACATCATCTCCGACCTTTTCGGGCGCGACCGCCTGCCGACGGGATACCGCAACACCGCCCGGTCGCGGCGTCTGTTCGTGTTCCGCTGGTTCGGGATCTGGCCCGAGGAGTCGACGGCCGAACACTCCGCGCATCTCATGGCCACCGCGATGCGGGCCGAGGTGCAGATCTGGGGTGCGATGCTGTTCGGGCTGTCCTCGACGCTGGTGGCGCAGCACGGGCCCTTCGGCCCGGTCCTGAACATCGGTCTGGGGCTGGCCCTGTTCGGCGCGGCGCTGATGCGCGCGGACCGGCTGGCGCTGACACTGCGCTATTGCGACGCGGGGCGCGCGCTGCCCGACCATCTGCTGGTGCCAAGCCGGCGCCGCGGTCTCGCCGACCGCAAGCGGTAAGGGCGCGTCAGTCCCGCCTCGCCCGCGACCGGCGGCGGCGGGCGCGGGCGATGCCCAACACCGCGATGGAGAGCGCGGCGAGGGCGATCACGACGGCAAGATGCGACAGGTCCGAGACCCAATGCGTCACCGGTGCCGCCTCATGGCCCGGATGGGCGAGGGCCGGGGACGCTGCCAGCGTTGCAGCGATGAGATAAGCCGGGCGTGTCATGGTCTTGCCTCCTGTGGGATGAGCCGGAGTGGTCGTGCCGCCATGGGCATCAGCAGACATCACATCGCCGGGGCTGACAAGGCACCGGATGCCGCCTGCCCGGCATTTGTGGCCCGCCGCGTCATGATCCTGACGGGGGCGCGCGCGTTTGACACGGTCAATCCGATGTGAAGCGGTGTCGCATCCTATTGGCGGTTCGGCCCGCGCGGCTTACAGTCTGCGCCATGATCGTAGAACTCGGACATTTCGCCCTGATCCTCGCCTTCACCGTGGCGCTGTTTCAGATGATCGTGCCGCTGGTCGGCGCGCACCGCGGCAATGCCGCCTGGATGGCCGTGGCGGATCCCGCCGCGACCACGCAATTCCTGCTGACGGCCTTCAGCTTCGCGGCGTTGACCTATGCCTTCGTCACGTCGGATTTCTCGCTCGACCTGGTCGTGGCGAATTCGCACACGGACAAGCCCCTGATCTACAAGATCACCGGCGTGTGGGGGAATCACGAGGGCTCGCTGCTCTTGTGGGTGCTGATCCTGACGCTCTTCGGGGCCTGCGCCTCGTGGTTCGGGAACAACCTGCCGCCGACGCTCAAGGCGCGGGTTCTGGCGGTGCAATCCTCGGTCGCGGCCGCGTTCTTCGCCTTCATCCTCTTCACATCGAACCCCTTTCTGCGGCTGGAGTTCCCGCCTTTCAACGGGCAGGACCTTAACCCGCTGCTGCAGGATCCGGGCCTCGCCTTCCACCCGCCCTTCCTGTACCTCGGCTACGTCGGCCTCTCGATGGCCTTCTCCTTCGCGGTCGCGGCCCTGATCGAGGGGCGCGTGGATGCCGCATGGGGCCGCTGGGTCAGGCCCTGGACGCTGGCGGCCTGGCTGTTCCTGACCATCGGCATCGGCCTGGGGTCATGGTGGGCCTATTACGAGCTTGGCTGGGGCGGCTTCTGGTTCTGGGACCCGGTCGAGAACGCCAGCTTCATGCCCTGGCTGATCGCCGCGGCGCTGCTTCATTCCGCCATCGTCGTGGAAAAGCGCGAGTCGATGAAAAGCTGGACGATCCTTCTGGCCATTCTCGCCTTCGGCTTCTCGCTCATCGGGACGTTCATCGTGCGCTCGGGCGTGCTGACAAGCGTGCATGCCTTCGCCAACGACCCAGAGCGGGGGGTCTACATCCTCGGCATCCTGTGCTTCTTCATGGGTGGTGCGCTGCTGCTCTTCGCCTTCCGCGCAGGCTCGATGGAGGCAAAGGGCGTGTTCTCGACCGTCAGCCGGGAAACCGGCCTCGTGGTGAACAACCTCCTGCTCGCGGTCTCCACCTTCGTGGTCTTCATCGGCACGATCTGGCCCCTCATCTCCGAGATGTTCTGGGATCGCACCGTGTCGGTCGGTCCGCCCTTCTTCAACATGGCCTTTACCCCCTTCGTCTTCGTGCTGGCCGTGGCCCTGCCGATCGGCGCCATGCTGCCGTGGAAGCGGGCGAAGATCGGTCGCGCACTGCAGGCGCTGGTGCCGGCGATGGTTCTCGCGGTGGCGCTCGGCCTGCTGGCCTGGGCGGTCTACACCGGGCACTCGGCGCTGTCGCCGATCGGTGTGGGCCTCTCCGTCTGGCTGGTGGCGGGCGCCGTGACCGACCTGTGGTCGCGCACAGGGCGCGGCGATCTGGCGGGCCGCTTCGGTCGACTGTGGCGCCTGCCGCGGGCCGACTGGGGCAAGACGGTCGCCCATGCGGGCGTCGGGATCACCATGTTCGGCGTGGTCGCCCTGACCGGCTACCAGGTCGAGGATATCCGCGTGACCCAGGCGGGGGAGCCCTACCGCGTCGGCGCCTACGAGATCGAACTTCTGCGCGTGGAAGAGAATGTCCGCGGGCCGAACTACATCTCGACCATGGGGCATATCGCCGTTCGGGAGCTTGATGGCCGCGAAATCGCCGTTCTGCGGCCCGAGCGGCGCATCTACCCGGTGGCAGGCATGCCGACCACCGAGGCGGGGATCAACAGTGGGTTCACCCGCGATGTCTATGTCACCCTCGGCGATCCGCAAACCAATGGCGGCTGGGCCGTGCGGACCTGGATCAAGCCGTTTGCCAACTGGATCTGGGGCGGCACGATCATCATGGCGCTGGGGGGCCTCCTGAGCCTGAGCGACCGGCGCTACCGCGTGGCGGCCGGTGCCGCCAGGGCGCAGGCCGAACCGCAGGGGGTTCCGGCGGAATGATGTGCCTGTCCGCCTGGCTCGCCCGATGCTGGCGCGCGCTGATCGCCACTCCGCGTGCCGCCCTTGCGGCGGCGATCCTGCTCGCGGCGCTGGCCGTGAGCCCGGCCGTTGCCGTGCAGCCCGACGAGGTGCTGGACGATCCGGCCCTCGAAGAGCGCGCGCGTGACATCTCGGCCGGCCTGCGCTGCGTCGTTTGCCGCAACGAGTCGATCGACGAGTCGAACGCGACACTGGCCCGCGATCTGCGGCTGCTGGTGCGCGAGCGGTTGGTGGCGGGCGACAGCGATACCGAAGTCGTCAGCTTCATCGTCGACCGCTACGGGGAATACGTGCTCTTGAGACCGACCATGGCGGGGTCCAACATTGCGCTCTGGCTGGCCCCTTTCGCGATCCTGCTGATCGGGGGCGGGTTGGCCTTTGTGTACATCCGCCGCCGCGGGGCCAGCCCGGCCCCGAGCGAGGCCGCCCTCAGCCCGGAGGAAGAGGCACGGCTCCAGGCCCTTCTCGAGGACTGACGCGGCGTTTCGGCTTTCGCGTGGCGAAGGCTTTGCCTAGTCTCCGCCACGACAGACGAGCGGAGGCCCCCATGCTGTACGACACCATCACGCGCGAAGATCACGACGGCATGGCGGTGATCACGCTGCGCCGGCCCGACGTGATGAACGCGCTCAACACCCCGATGCGGGCCGAGATCACCCATGCCGTCAGCGCCGCGGGACGAGAGGCGCGGGTCGTCGTGCTGACGGGCGAGGGGCGGGCCTTTTGCTCGGGGCAGGACCTGGGCGACCGGGCCAATGTGGCCAACCTCAACCTCGAGCGCACCCTGCGCGACGAATATATTCCGATGCTCATGGCGATCGTGGAGTGCCCGGTGCCGGTGATCGCGGCGGTCAACGGCACGGCGGCGGGGGCGGGGGCGAACCTCGCGCTGGTCTGCGACATCACCATCGCGGCCGAAAGTGCCGCCTTCATCCAGGCCTTCACGCGGATCGGCCTGATCCCCGACGCGGGTGGCACGTGGGTGCTGCCGCGGACGGTGGGGTTGCAAAAGGCGATGGGGGCGGCGCTCTTCGCGGACAAGATCACCGCGCGGCAGGCCGCCGACTGGGGCATGATCTGGGAGGCAGTGCCAGACGACGCCTTCGAGGCGACATGGCGCGCGCGCGCCGCGCATCTGGCGCAGGGTCCGACCGAGGCCTTCAAGCGGATCAAGGCCGCGATGCAGGCGAGTTTCGGCAACGGCCTGCAGGAGCAGTTGTTGCTGGAGGGCCAGTTGCAGGGGCAATGCGGCCAGACGCGGGATTTCAAGGAAGGCGTGGTGGCCTTTCTCGAGAAGCGCAAACCGGTGTTCGAGGGGCGGTAGGCGCGGCGACCCGGGGGGCTCTGCCCCCCATCGACGGCCTTCGGCCGTCTCCCCCCCGGAGTTGTATCGGTCAAGATGAAGACACCGGTGGACCGGGCGCGTTACCCTTGATGAGAGGTTAACGCGCCCGGCCCCGAATTTACCGTTCCGGGATCAGGCCGCGCGGGCTGAAGCGCAGCACGAAGAGCAGGATCAGGCCCATCGTCAACAGGCGCATGTGCGCCACGGCATCCATCAGGTGGTCGCGGAGCCAGCTGCCCTCGTCCATGCCTGCGGTGATGCCCTGCATCAGGAGGGCACCGAGCGGTTCCACCTGGATCCAGAGCCACCAGATCAGGAAGCCGCCCAGCACCGCGCCCCAGTTGTTGCCCGATCCGCCGACGATCACCATCACCCAGACAAGGAAGGTGAAGCGCAGCGGCTGGTAGGTGCCGGGCACGAGCTGGCTGTCGAGGGTGGTCATCATCGCGCCGGCCATGCCCACCACGGCGGAGCCGATGATGAAGACCTGGAGGTGACGTGCCTTGACGTCCTTGCCCATGGCCGAGGCCGAAACCTCGTTGTCGCGGATTGCCCGCATCATTCGGCCCCAGGGCGAATTCCACGCCTTTTCGCTGAGCCAGATCAGCGCGAGCAGCACGACGATGAAGATCGAGGCGTAGCAGAGCTTGACGAAGATCGAGGAGAAGGTGACCGGGTTCACGCCCATTCGCGCGGCCAGCTCGACGAACCATTCGGTCTGTTGCAGGTTGACCTCGTAGGGGACGGGGCGGGGGATGCCGGTCACGTTCTTGACGCCGCGCGCCAGCCAATCCTCGTTCTTGAGGACGGCGATGATGATCTCGGCAATGCCGAGCGTCGCGATGGCGAGGTAGTCCGAGCGCAGCCCCAGCGCCGTCTTGCCGATCAGCCAGGCCGCGCCGGCCGCCAGCAGGCCGCCCACGGGCCAGGCGAGGATCACGGGCAGACCCAGCCCGCCCAGATACCCGGTCGAGGCCGGGTTGATCGCCTCCACCCGGGCCACGCCCGCGTCGAAGACCGCGCGGAACACGAAGAAGCCGCCGATCAGGATGACCAGTATCGCCAGGGTTCGCATCCGCCCGGGTGGCAGGCGCATGTAGGCGAGGATCGCGGCCACGATCGTCGCGGCCCCCAGGACGAGACCCAACAGCACCTGAACGCCGCCCGCGGCCCATGCCTCGCCCACCGGGGGCATGGAGACCAGAACGGCGGCCAGTCCGCCAAGCGCGACGAAGCCCATGACGCCCACGTTGAACAGGCCCGCATAGCCCCATTGCATGTTCACGCCGAGCGCCATGATCGCGCTGACCAGCCCCATGTTGAAGATCGTCAGCGTGGTGTTCCAGGACTGGACGAAGCCCGTGCCGATGTAGAGCACCGCCACAAACCCGAACAGCAGCACCGCGCGGCTGTCGAACTTGCGTGCCGTGGGCTGGCCGGAGGTTTCGGGCCGGGTCGGGTCGGTTGCGATGGTCATACCGATTTCCCCTTCATGATGCCGGTGGGCTTGAACAGAAGGACGATCAGCAGGATGCCGAAGCTGACCGCGAACTTGTAGTCGGTCGAGAGCAGTTGCAGCAGGCCCTCCGGCTGCCAGTCGCCGGGGGCGAGGTGCGTCACGAACCGGCGGAAGGCATAGGTCACGCCGACTTCGGAGAAGGCGATGAGAAAGCCACCAAGGATCGCGCCGACCGGGTTGCCGAGGCCACCGACAATGGCCGCGGCGAAGATCGGCAGGAGGAGCTGGAAATAGGTGAAGGCCTTGAAGGATTTGTCGAGGCCGTAGAGCGTGCCCGCCGTCGTCGCCAGCGCCGCCACGATCAGCCAGGTGATCATCACCACGCGTTCGGGGTTGATCCCCGACAGCAGCGCGAGATCCTCGTTGTCGGAAAAGGCGCGCATCGACTTGCCGGTGCGCGTGCGGTTGAGAAACCAGAACAGCAGCACCACCGCGATCAGCGCCACCACGATGGTAATGCCCTGACTGGTGCGGAAGGCCAGCCCTTCCTCCAGGCCCGTGATTTCGCGGAAGGTGCGAGCCGAGATGATGAAGCGTTCGCCATCGGCAAAACGCTGGTCATCCACGCCGATGATGAAGCGCACGATGCCGTTCATGATGAACATGACGCCGAGGGACGCGATGACGTAGATCACCGGTTTCGCCTTTTGCGCGCGGTAGAAGCGGTAGACCGCGCGGTCGGTGCCGATCACCAAAAGGCCCGTGACCGCGATGCCCACCGGCAGCGCCAAAAGCGCGGTCGGCAGTGGCCCCAGGCCGATGCCCGCCGCCTGCAGGCCCCAGGTGCACAGGATCACCACCATCGTGCCGAAGGCCATGGTGTCGCCATGGGCGAAGTTGGAAAAGCGCAGGATGCCGTAGATCAGCGTCACCCCCAGCGCGCCGAGGGCAAGCTGTGCGCCATAGGCGGTGGCCGGGATGATGACGAAGTTCAACAGCGTCACGAAGGCGTTGAGAAAATCCATTCAGGTCATCCCCTCGCAGGTTCCGAAATAGGTGATGGCGGCGGCGGCGCCGTCGAAGATGTGGACGGTCAGGATCGCCGTGCGGTCGTCCTCGACGGTCAGCAGTTCGGCAAGCCCGTCGCGCCCGGCACTGGCATAGGTCGCAGGCAAGGCGCCGGGATCGGTCAGGCGGGTGACCGGGCTGTCGCCCGTGACCGTGGACAGGAACAGCTCGCCCGCATGGTCGGCCGCGATCACCCGCACCTCGAGGCCGCTTTCGGCGCAGCCTTCGGCGGCGAGGCACTCGACCGTGAAGACACAATCCCAGGGTTCGGCCAGCGCGGGGGGCGCAAGCACCGCGAGCGCCAGGACGGGCAGGAGCGCCATGCCCCTCATCCGCCCAGAAAGCTGCGGCGGACCTCGGGGTCGGCCAGCAGTTCCTTGCCGGTGCCGGTGTGCGCGTTGCGCCCCTGCACGAGGACATAGCCCTTGTCGGCGATCTCGAGCGCCTGGCGGGCGTTCTGTTCCACCATCAGGATCGGGATGCCGGTGCGGCTGACCTCGATGATCCGGTCGAAAAGTTCGTCCATCACGATGGGCGAAACGCCCGCTGTGGGTTCGTCCAGCATCAGCACCTTGGGCTTGGTCATCAGCGCGCGGCCGACGGCGACCTGCTGGCGCTGGCCACCCGACAGCTCGCCCGCCGGCTGGCGCCGCTTGTCGCGCAGGATCGGGAACAGGTCGTAGATCTGCTCCATCGTCGCGCGGATGTCGTCGCGGCGGATGAAGGCGCCCATCTCGAGGTTTTCCTCGACCGTCATCGAGGCGAAGATGTTGTTGGTCTGCGGCACGAAGCCCATGCCCTTGGCGACGCGGGCCTGCGGGCTGAGGTCGGTGATATCCTCACCATCGAGCCTGACCGAGCCCTGGCGCACGTTCAGCATGCCGAAAACGGCCTTCATCGCGGTGGATTTGCCGGCGCCGTTGGGGCCGACGATCACCGCGATCTCGCCGGGATTCACCGCGATGGTGCAGTCGTGCAGGATGTCGGGGCCGTTGCCGTAGCCGCCCGTCATCGTGTCGCCGATCAGGAAGGCATTGGCCGTGCTCATCGCCCGGCCGGTTCCGGGGGACGCGGTCAACGTGCCCGTTCCGGGCTTGGTGATGGACCAATCCTTGTTGCCGCGGTCGTTGTGGTAGGGGTTGTCGGTCATGTCCAGTCCCTGCATTCACCAGTCCGTGGCGAGCGTCAGCCCGTCCAGGAACGCCATGTGGGCGTCCCGATGCCTTTGATTCACCAAGGTTGTTCCGAACTCCCGCGTTTCCACTATCACGGCGCGCCCGTTCACCTCTGTCAGCGAGATCAGGACCACCCCCGCGCCGGTGAAGGGCGTCGTGACCCAATCACGCCCGGCGGCTCTGACGGCCACGCCCTGCTGCTGTCCCATCATCAGGCCGTCCGCACCGGTCACCCGCTGGCTCATGGCGCGGATGATCTGGTCCCGTGTGATGGGCTGCGCGGCAGACAGGGGCGTCAGCGAGGTGGCAAGGGCACGGAACAGATCGTCCTGAAAGAAGTGTTGGCGGTGATCATCCGGGGCGGCGGGAAAGGGTGCCCAGACGGAGGGCAGTGCACACATGGTACCGACATGGTCGATCTCGGTGCAACGTGGGCCGCCACTGTCGTCGTAGCGCCAAAGGCCGTTGTCCATCAGCAGCACCGCCGCCGGGTCTGGCATGGGATCGACGAGGCGCAGTCCCTCGGAGCCGGCAGGAAGGGCGTATGCGGTCCACGCCGCAAATGCCACCGCGGGCAGGTATCCGGAGGGACTCACGCTCATGCGCCCGCCCCTTCGGCCAGCTTGTCCTTGTTCTTGAGGCCGGTGCCCAGATAGGCCTCGATCACCTGCTCGTTGGCCTTGATCTCGTCGATCGTGCCCTCGGCCAGGACATGCCCCTCGGCCATCACGATGACCGGGTCGCACAGGCGGCCGATGAAATCCATGTCATGCTCGATCATGCAGAAGGTATAGCCGCGCTCCTTGTTGAGGCGGATGATCGCGTCGCCGATGGTGTTCAGAAGGGTCCGGTTCACGCCCGCGCCCACCTCGTCGAGAAAGACGATCTTGGCGTCGACCATCATGGTGCGGCCCAGCTCCAGCAGCTTTTTCTGCCCGCCCGAGATCTGGCCCGCCGGGTGATCGGCGAGATGTTCGACGGTCAGGAACTCCAGCACCTCGTCGGCCTTGGCACGCAGCGCGCGTTCCTCGTCGGCGATGCGCTTGCGGCCGAACCACGTGTTCCACAGCGTCTCGCCCGACTGGTCGGCGGGAACCATCATCAGGTTCTCGCGGCAGGTCATCGAGTGGAACTCGTGCGCGATCTGGAAGGTCCGCAAAAGGCCCTTGGAAAACAGCACATGCGGCGGCAGGCCGGTGATGTCCTCACCATCCATCACGACCCGGCCCGAGGTGGGCGGCAGGACACCCGCGATCACGTTGAACAGCGTGGTCTTGCCCGCACCGTTGGGACCGATCAGCCCGGTGATCGAGCCGGTCTCGATGGTCAGGCTCGCGCCATCGACGGCATGGAAGCCGCCGAAATGCTTGTGGACGTCCTCGACGACGATCATCGGCAACATTCCCCCTGTTGCGAAACAGCCCGGTAGCGATACCGGGCTGTCTGCCGTTCTACCCTTTGGACGGGATCAGCGGAAACCGACGACGCTCAGAGCGCCACCTTCGATCTCGATCTCGCGGTAATTGCCTGCGCTTTCACCGCCACCGATCAATTCGACGGCAGAGGCGCCGACATAGTCGATGTCCTGACCGGCCGCGATCAGCTCGAGACCGCGGGCCAGTTCACCCGGCAGGATCGGCTCGCCCGGTGCGTTGGCGACATCCATGACATGCTGCGCGTAATCGCCGGGGTTGGTGGAGCCTGCGGCCTGCATGGCGAGCAGGATCAGGGCTGCGGCGTCATAGGCTTCGGCCGAGAAGGGCGAGCTGCCGTCGTAGCCGGCCTCGGAGGCCATGCTCTGGTAGAGCGCGGCGCCCTCGCTGTCGGTGCCGGGGTTCTGGCCGAAGGAGCCGTCGATGTCAGAGCCGAAGTTGTCGACCAGCGCCTGGCTGACCATGCCGTCGGGGAAGACGAAGGTTTCGAAGGCGCCGGTGTCGAGCGCGGCCTGGATGATGCCCGAGCCGCCCTGGTCAACGTAGCCTGCCACGACGAGCGCGTCGCCACCGGCAGAGGCCAGCGCGCCCACTTCGGCCGAGTAGTCGGCGCGGCCGTCTTCATGCGCTGCCACCAGCGTCACGGTGCCGCCCGCGGCTTCGAAGGCCGCCGCGAAGCTGTCGGCGAGGCCGAGGCCGTAGTCGTTGTTGGTGTAGGTCACGGCGACGGTGTCGATGCCGCGCTCCATGATGATATCGGCCATCACGACACCCTGACGTGCGTCGGAGGGTGCGGTGCGGAAGAACAGGCCGTTGTCCTCGATCGTCGACAGCGCGGGCGAGGTGGCCGAGGGCGAGATCATGACCATGCCGTTGGGCATGGCGACGTTGGTGAGGATCGAGGTGGTCACGCCCGAGCAATCGGCGCCGACGATGCCGCTGACACCATCCGAGGTGATCAGGCGTTCGGCGGCGGCGTTCGCGGCCGAGCTGTCGATGCAGGTCGAGTCGCCCCGGATCGGCGTGACGGTGGTGCCGTCGAGCAGCAAGCCGCTGTCGGAAACTTCGGCAATCGCCATTTCGGCGCCCGCCGCCATGCCCGGTGCCAGCGATTCCAGCGGACCGGTAAAGCCAAGGATCACGCCCAGCGTGATGCTTTCCTGTGCGTGTGCAGCGCCGCCAAGCGCGAGGGTGGCCGCGGAGGCCATCAGGATCTTCTTCATTGTCAACTCCCAAGTTGGACAGTTTCTGTCTTATGGCGCAGAACGGTAGCCGCAGGGTCGGGCGAAGAAAAGGGGTATCCGTCACCTTAAGCCGCTACGGAACGCTTGCCTGCAACCTACCCGTGCAAACGGGACATCCGCCTCTCAGATTGCGTGTTTCGGGCTGTCTTCCCGAGCTGCCGCCGTCATGGCGCCGTGGTCCCGTACAGCCGCAGCCGGGAAACCCCGCCATCGGGGAAGATGTTGAAGCGCACATGCGTCACCGGCCCCAAGGTCACCAGTTCGTCGCGGTAGCTGTGCTCGGCATCCGGGCCCAGTTTCTGCGAGGGCAAAAGCTCTTTCCAGAACATCGAGTCGGTGATCAGCGCGTCGGTCAGGCCATCGCCGAAGCTGCGCAGGTCGGCGGCCTGGATCGAGGCGCTGTCGGGATAGTTGCCCTTGAAATGCGCGGTGTCGATCAGCGCCTTCTCGACGGTGCCGCGTGCGCCCAGCGCGATGATCATCCAGTCGTAGCCGGGTTCGCGGCGGCGCCGCGTCTCCCATCCGTCGCCCATGTTCAGCCCGCGCCCCGGCGCCAGAAGGCGCTGGTAGTCGCCGTAATGCGCGTCCGAGAAGCCGAGGATGCGGCCCCCGTTCAGCGCCGCGGCAAGGTCGATCTCGCCCTTGGAATTCGCCTCGTCCAGTTCGGGCACGCCGAAGGCCTTGAGGCGCGCGATGCCGCCGTCCGGGTAGATGTTGACGCGCAGATGCGTCCAGCTCTCGAAACTGTCACATTTGAAATAGTGGTGCGCCGAGGGGCCGAGCGCCTTGTGCGGCAGGATCGTCACCCAGGATTGTTCGTCCGGCGGCAGGTCTCCGCGATAGCTCGTGGCCTCGATCTTGACCGCGGGCGCGTAGTTGCCGGTGAAATGCGCCGTATCCACGTCGAAGCCGATGATCCGCCCCGCGCCCGCCAGCTTGATGATCGCCGCGTCATGCCCGCCGTCGCGGCGGCGCTGCGTCTCCCAGCCGTCCATCCACTTGCCGTGGTCGTCGAACTTGCCCTCGATGAAGACCGGCGGCTGGTCGTGCAGCATCCGGTCGAGCGGTGCGAAGAACTGGTTGGTGGCCCAGAGCGCCTTGGCGCCGAGACCGGCCGAGGCGAGGTTGATGCCGGTGCGCGCGAAAAGCGGGATGTCGGGGTTAAGGCTTTCGATGCTTGCCATGTGCGATGTCCGGGTTGGGGCGAGGGCAGGGGGCGGCAATCCGGTTGTCCGGGCATGCCCATGCCTTCGATTGCAGCAGATGCCCGACGAATACGCGGCTTTGGCGCCCTAGGGCAAGGGGCCGCGCCCCGGTCATCTTGCGCCCGGCGCGGATTTCGTCGGAATGTGCGGGCCAGTGACCGGAAACCCGGCAGGATGACACGAGGGGCGACATGGACGCGACGATCCTTTTGCATTGGGCGGAATTCGCCGTCCGCTGGCTGCATGTCATCACCGCGATCGCCTGGATCGGCTCGAGCTTCTATTTCATCGCGCTCGACCTCGGCCTGAACCGCAACATCCCCGGCCCGGCGGATGGCGAGGAGTGGCAGGTCCACGGCGGCGGCTTCTACCATATCCAGAAATACATGGTCGCGCCCGAGGCGATGCCCGAGCACCTGACCTGGTTCAAATGGGAAAGCTACGCGACCTGGCTGTCGGGGGCGGCACTTCTGGTCCTGCTCTACTGGGTCGGGGCCGAGCTCTACCTGATCGACTGGACGGTGATGGAGCTGCAACCCTGGCAGGCGATCCTCATCTCGGCCCTGTCCCTGACGCTGGGATGGGTGGCCTATGACCTGCTCTGCAAGTCGAAGCTGGGCGACAATCCCACGCTTCTGATGCTGTTGCTGTTCGGGATCATCGTGGTGCTGGCCTGGGGTTACACGCAGGTCTTCTCGGGCCGCGCGGCGCTTCTGCACCTTGGCGCGCTGACGGCGACGATCATGACCGCCAATGTCGCCATGATCATCATTCCCAACCAGAAGATCGTGGTGGCCGACCTCAAGGCGGGCCGCACGCCCGATCCGAAATACGGCAAGATCGCCAAGCTGCGCTCCACTCACAACAACTACCTGACGCTGCCGGTCATCTTCCTGATGCTGTCGAACCACTACCCGCTGGCCTTTGCCTCCGAGTGGAACTGGCTGATCGCCAGCCTCGTGTTCCTGATGGGCGTCACGATCCGGCATTTCTTCAACACCATGCATGCCCGCGGCGGCTACAAGTGGTGGACATGGGGTGCGACGGCGGCGATCTTCGCCGTCATCGTCTGGCTGTCGGTGCTGCCGCTGATGCGCGACGACATGGGCGAGGAGGCGGCGCTCAGCCCCCGGCAGGAGCGCTTCGCCGCGCATGAGTCGTTCCCCGAGGTCTCGGGCCTCGTTTACGCCAATTGCGCCTCCTGCCACGCGTCCGAAGTGTTCATGGCGGGGCTGGCCGCGGCCCCCAAGGGCGTGATGCTGGACAGCGACCGCCGCATCGCGGTCCATGCCCGCGAGATCTACCTGCAATCGGGCGTCACCCATGCGATGCCGCCCGGCAATTTCGCCTTTCTCACCGACGAGGACCGCGCGCTCATCCGGCGCTGGTACCGCGAGGTGACGGGCGGCGCGCTGTAGGATGACACGGGCAGGGGAGGGAAGAATGCCGGCACCGACAAACACTCTGAAACGGGCCATGGCCGAGGGGCGGCTCTTGCGCGGTCTGTGGCTTGCGCTGGGGTCCGAGACCCTGACCGAGATCGCGGGGCACGCGGGCTTCGACTGGTGCCTTGTCGACGGCGAACACGCGCCCTTCGATCCCGCGCTGATCCGCCGCCAGATCATCGCGCTGGAAAACACCGGCACGCCCGCGATGGTCCGGGTGCCCGCGAACGAGGAGTGGATCCTGAAACAGGTGCTCGACGTGGGCGCGCAGACGGTCATGGTGCCGATGGTCAATTCCGCCGAGGAGGCCCGCGCCGCCGTGCGCGCCTGCCGTTACCCGCCCGAGGGTATCCGCGGTGACGGCGGCTACACGATGCGGGCCAGCGGCTATGGCGCTGTGCCGGGATATGCCTCGAGCGCCAATGCCGAGATCTGCATCATCGTGCAGGCCGAGACCCGCGCGGCGCTCGACAACCTGGCCGAGATCGCGGCGGTCGACGGGGTGGATTGCGTGCTCTTCGGCCCGGCCGATCTGGCCGCCGATCTGGGCTACCGCGACGATCCGACCGCGCCCGCCTTCTGGGACGAGGTCCGGCGCGGCATCGGCGTGATCCGCGCGGCCGGCAAGGCGGCCGGCATTTTCGCCCCGCCCGAACGCAACGCCGAGATGGTGGCCGCCGGTGTGACCGTCCTCAGCCTCGGGTCGGACGCGGCGCTTGCCACCGCGACGCTGGGCGCCCTCGCCCGGAGCACGCCGTGATCCATCTGCGCCATGGCGACAGCGCACTGACGCTCGATCCCGCGGTCGGCAACATTCCCGACTGGCAGGTGGTCGGGCGCCATCCCCTGCATGCCGCACCCTGGCGTGACGAGGCCGAGGTGCAGGACGATCCCGCCATCCCCCCCGTGGACAAGCGTCTGGCGGGCGATTTCCTGTGCATGCCCTTCGGGCGCGACGACGTGGAGGGCGGCCCGATCCACGGCCCCACCGCGAACGCACCCTGGGCAGTGATCCGTCAGGACGTGGCCGAGGCGCATCTGCGCCTTACGGTGCCGGTCCGTGGCGCGACGGTCGACAAGCGGGTCGCGATCACGGGTCCGGTCCTCTACCAGACTCACCGCATCGAGGGCGGGCAGGGCGCGGTCAGCTTCGCCCATCACCCGATGATCCGCATGGCCGAGGGCGGGCGGCTGTCGTTTTCGCCAAAACGCGCGCTGCTGACCGACCCCGACCCGCAGCATCCGGGCCGCAACCTCTGGGCGCTGAACCAGACCCGGCCCGTGTCCGGGGGCGACCTGCGGCTCGATTGCGAGGATGGCAGCGGGTGGGATCTGCGCCACTATCCAATCGGCCACCCGGTCGAGGATTTCTGCCTGGCCGTCGAGGCCCGCGGTGCGCGCCTTGGCTGGACGGTCGTGATGCGAAATGCCGAGGATGACATGCTGATCGTGCTGAAGGACGCGCGGGTCATGCCGGTGACGATGCTCTGGGTCTCGAACGGCGGGCGCGATTTTTCGCCGTGGAACGGGCGGCACACCGGTGTGCTGGGGGTCGAGGACGGCTGCGCCTGTGGCGGCGCGGGGCTGGCCGCGGCGCTGACCGAGAACCGGCTGACGGCGATGGGCGTGCCCACGGTGCTGGGCTTGGGCGGCCGTCACATGCTGCGCCATGCCATGGTGTCGCTGCCACGCCCGCCCGGCTGGGCCGAGGTCGCGGACATCACCATCGCCGAGGGCCGGTTGACCCTGTCCGAAATCGGCGGCGGGCAGGTCACAGTGCCCTTCGACAGCGGATTCTTCGGATGAGTCGCGCACCGGAGGGGCGGCCATGATTCTCGTCGATGCCGATGCCTGCCCGGTGAAGGACGAGATCTACACCGTCGCCTATCGCCACAAGCTGCCGGTGCGCCTTTTCGCGGCCACCTATCTGCGCCACCCCGATCACCCGCTGATCTCGATGACCATGGCGGGCGATGCGTTTGATGCCGCCGACGACCTGATCGCCGCGGCGGCGGGGCCCGGCACGCTGGTGATCACCGCCGACCTGCCGCTGGCCGACCGCGCGATCAAGGCGGGGGCCGAGGTGTTGACCCATCGCGGCGAGGCGCTGACCGCGCAGAACATCGGCGGCAAGCTGGCCACGCGCGACCTGATGGCCGACCTGCGCGGCGGGCTGGAGGGGCAGGGCCTCGGTGGCCCGCGCCCCTTCTCCAGGGCCGACCGCAGCGCCTTTGCGCAGGCGCTGGACCGCGTCGCGCGGCGACTGGCCCCTTGATGCGCGCGGGGCCATGGGATAGGTGCGGCGCCTTGGTATCCCCGGAATGACCCCATGAGCTTTACCCTCGCCATCGTCGGCCGCCCCAATGTCGGCAAGTCCACGCTGTTCAACCGGCTGGTGGGCAAGCGCCTGGCGCTGGTCGATGACCAGCCCGGCGTCACCCGCGACCTGCGCGAGGGCGCGGCGCGGCTGGGCGACATGCGCTTTACCGTGATCGACACGGCGGGGCTGGAGGATGCGACCGACGACAGCCTTCAGGGCCGCATGCGGCGGCTGACCGAGCGCGCGGTTGAGATGGCGGATGCGAGCCTGTTCCTGATCGATGCGCGCGCGGGCATCACCCCCAACGACCAGCTTTTCGCCGAGATCCTGCGCCGCTCGGGCCGGCCCGTGATCCTCGGCGTGAACAAGGCCGAGGGCCGGCAGGGCGAGGCCGGCGTGCTCGAGGCGTTCGCCCTCGGCCTGGGCGAGCCCATCGCGCTCTCGGCCGAACATGGCGAGGGCATGGGTGAACTGGCCGTGGCGCTGGCGCCCCTGGTCGAGGCCGCGGAAGAGGCCGTCGCCGTCGTCGAAGAGGCCGAGACGGATGTCGATGTCGGCGAGGATGACGTGGGTGAACTTCGCCCGATAACCGCCGCGCGTCCCTTGAAAATCGCCGTTGTCGGGCGACCCAACGCGGGCAAGTCCACGCTGATCAACAAGATTCTCGGCGAGGATCGCCTGCTCACCGGCCCCGAGGCCGGGATCACCCGCGACAGCATTGCCGTGCCGGTGAACTGGGACGGCACGCATATGCGCATCTTCGACACCGCAGGCATGCGGAAAAAGGCCAAGGTTCAGGAAAAGCTGGAAAAACTATCCGTGGCCGACGGGTTGCGCGCGGTGAAATTCGCCGAGGTCGTGGTGGTTCTTCTCGACGCTGCGATTCCCTTCGAACAGCAGGACCTGCGCATCGCCGACCTCGCCGAACGCGAGGGGCGCGCGGTGGTCGTCGCGGTCAACAAATGGGACATCGAGGACGACAAGCAGGACAAGCTCAAGGCGCTGAAACACGCCTTCGAAACCCTTCTGCCGCAACTGCGCGGCGCGCCCTTGGTGACGGTCTCGGCCAAGACGGGCAAGGGGCTCGACCGGCTGAACGCCGCGATCCTCAAGGCCTATGACGTCTGGAACCGCCGCGTGACCACGGCGCAACTCAACCGCTGGCTCGCCGCGATGACCGAGGCGCATCCGCCGCCCGCGCCTTCGGGCCGCCGCATCCGGTTGCGCTACATGACCCAGGCCAAGACGCGGCCGCCGGGCTTCGTGGTGATGTGCAGCCATCCCGACAAGCTGCCCGAGAGCTATTCGCGCTATCTGGTCAACGGGTTGCGGGATGACTTCGACATGCCGGGCACGCCGATCCGGCTCTGGATGCGCAGCCAGGCGGATCAGAACCCCTACAAGGACCGGAAGAAATCCATCCCGTCGCGCCTCAGCAAGCATGTCCGCAGCGGGGCGACGAAGAAGAAGGGCTGACCTCACCCCTTCATCTTGGCAATACAACTCCGGGGGTCCGGGGGCAGAGCCCCCGGCGGGTCGCCCGCGAAGCGGGCGAAACACCCTTCAGGCGTTGGCCTCGCGGATCTTCTCGGCGGCGGCCTTGTCGAAGGAAACACCCTTCGTTTCAAGGAGTTGGTCCAGCTCACCCGAGAGCGTCATCTCGGTGATGATGTCGCAACCGCCGACGAATTCGCCCTTCACGTAAAGCTGCGGGATGGTGGGCCAGTCGGAGTAATCCTTGATCCCCTGGCGGATCTCCTCGTCGGCCAGCACGTTCACGTCGGCGAATTCCACGCCCATGTAGTTCAGCACCCCCGCCACGCGGCTGGAAAAGCCGCATTGCGGCATCATCTTGGTGCCCTTCATGAACAGGACGACGTCGTTCTCGGTGACGGTCTGCTTGATCGTATCTGCGGCGCTCATGGGAAAATTGCCTTTCAATCCGGGGCTTTGGTGGTCAGGGCGAGGGCGTGCAGCTCACCGTGGCTGCCGTCCATCTTGCCTTTCAGCGCGGCATAGACCGCGCGCTGCTGCTGCACGCGGTTCTGGCCGCGGAACGATTCGTCGATGACCTGGGCCGCGAAGTGCTGGCCGTCGTCGCCTTCGACCTTGACCTTGCCGTTGGGAAACGCCTCTCGCAGCATGTCCTCGATCTCGCGGGCGGTGATGGGCATGTGAGTCCTCGACTTGTTTTGTCGGAAATGTAAGCGCCCCGGCGGGGCGGCGCAAGGCGCGGTCGGGGGCATGCACAGGGCGTACACACCCCGTACACTCCGCGTACATACGCCCCTGTCAGCCGAAATGGGTGGCGAAGGCGCCGCGCCAGAGCGCGGTCAGCTCGTCCATCGGCGTCTCGGAGGCGCCGAGGCGGAGCATCTCGCCGCCGACCTTGCCGATGGTCACCAGCGGCACACCGGCCTGACCTGCCGCGACCATCAGCGCCTCGGCCTTGTCGAAGCTGGTGGAAATCAGGTAGCGGGCCTGGTCCTCGCCGAAGAGGGTCGCGGTGTCGCTGGCCTCGACGCTCAGGCCCACGCCGCCCGCGACCGCCATCTCGAAGGCCGCGAGCGCGAGGCCCCCGTCGCTGAGGTCGGTGCAGGCGCCGATCCACTGGCGGTTGTCGCGGATGAAGTCGCCCGCGCGGCGCTCGGCCTCGAGATCGACGGGCGGCGCGTCGCCGTCCTCGCGGTTGAAGACCTCGTGGAGGAGGGCGGATTGGCCAAGGTGCCCCTCGGTCGCGCCCACCAGCAACAGGACGTGACCGTCGCGCGTGGTGTCGCCGATCAGGTCGTCGAGCGTATCGAGCAGGCCCACCGCGCCGATGGTCGGCGTGGGCAGGATGCCCTGTCCGTCCGTCTCGTTGTAGAGCGAGACATTGCCCGAGACGATGGGCATGTCGAGTGCTGCGCAAGCTTCGCCGATGCCTTTGATCGCGCCGACAAACTGGCCCATGATCTCGGGCTTTTCGGGATTGCCGAAATTCAGGTTGTCGGTTGTCGCCAAGGGGCGTGCGCCCACGGCGCAGAGGTTGCGGAAGGCCTCGGCCACGGCCTGCTTGCCGCCCTCGACCGGGTTCGCGCGCACGTAGCGCGGCGTCACGTCCGAGGTGAAGGCCAGCGCCTTTTCGGTGCCATGCACCCGCACCACGCCCGCGCCGAGGCCGGGGGCGACGACGGTGTCGGCCATGACCATGTGGTCATATTGCTCGTAGATCCATGCGCGCGAGCAGTAGTTGGGCGAGGAGATCAGCGCGCGCAGCGCGTCGATGGCGTCGATCTCCGGCACAGGCTCCATCTCGGGCGCGGGCGGCGTCTCGATCCATGGCCGGTCGTATTCGGGCGCCTCGGAGGAGAGTTTCGACAGCGGCAGGTCGGCCATGGTCTCGTTGCCATGGATGATGAGGAAGCGGTCCTCGGGGATGGTTTCGCCGACGATGGCGAAATCGAGGTCCCATTTCTCGAAGATGGCGCGGGCGACATCCTCTTTCTCGGGGTTCAGGACCATGAGCATCCGTTCTTGCGACTCGGAGAGCATCATCTCGTAGGCGGTCATCGCGTCTTCGCGCTGGGGGACATGATCGAGCGTCAGCTTGATGCCGAGCTTGCCCTTGTCGCCCATCTCCACCGCCGAACAGGTCAGGCCCGCGGCGCCCATGTCCTGGATCGAGATGACCGCGCCGGTCTGCATCAGCTCGAGACAGGCCTCGAGCAGGCGTTTCTCGGTGAAGGGGTCGCCGACCTGAACGGTGGGGCGCTTTTCCTCGATCGTGTCGTCGAATTCCGCGCTGGCCATGGTCGCGCCGCCGACGCCGTCGCGGCCCGTCTTGGCGCCGAGATAGACCACGGGCATGCCCACGCCGGAGGCCGCAGAGTAGAAGATCTTGTCGGCATCGGCCAGACCGGCGGCAAAGGCGTTGACGAGGCAGTTGCCGTTATAGGCGGCGTGAAATCGGGTCTCGCCGCCGATGGTGGGCACGCCGAAGGCGTTGCCGTAGCCGCCGATCCCCTCGACGATGCCATGGACAAGCCGCCGCGTTTTCGGGTGGTCCTTTTCCCCGAAACTCAGGGCGTTCATCGCCGCGATGGGGCGCGCGCCCATGGTGAAGACGTCGCGCAGGATGCCGCCGACGCCGGTGGCGGCGCCCTGGTAGGGCTCGATGTAGGAGGGGTGGTTGTGGCTCTCCATCTTGAAGACCACCGCCAGACCATCGCCGATATCCACCACGCCCGCGTTCTCGCCGGGGCCGCAGATGACCTGCGGGCCGGTGGTGGGCAGGGTGCGGAGCCATTTCTTGGACGACTTGTACGAACAATGTTCGTTCCACATGGCCGAGAAGATGCCCAGCTCGGTGAAACTCGGCTCGCGGCCGATGATCTCGAGGATGCGGTCGTATTCGTCGGGCGTGAGCCCGTGGGCGGCGATCAGCTCGGGCGTGATGGCTGGCTCGGTCATGGCATGTCCCCCGTTTGGCCGCTGTTTACGGCAGGCGCAGGGCAGGGGAAAGGGGGGCGTCAGAGCGCGCGGCGAAAGGTCAGCGAGGTGGGCCGGTCGTAGCCGGGATGCGCGGTGGCCGCGACCTGCGTGAAGCCCATCGCGGTGAAGGCGGTGTGATTCTCGACCAGCTCGACGCGGGATTGCAGCTCCAGCGCGGGGGCGCCGAGGGCACGGGCGCGGGTGGCGGCGGCCTCGACCAGCGCGCGGGCAAGGCCCCGGCCCCGCTGCGGCGCAGCGACGGCGAGCTTGCCGATGTAATAGGCCGCGGGCGTCGGCGTGCCGAACAGGCAGCCCACGGGCCTGCCCGCCTCGCGGATGAGGAAGAGATCCTCTTGTGTCGCCTTGACCTTCAGACTGTCGATGCCCAGCCGCATCATCGAGGAGGGCGGATCGACGCGACCCTCCATATAGGCGAAGCTTGTGGACAATAGCGCGTGAAGCGCCGCGAAATCGGTGAAATCCGGGGGATTTGTTTCGACTACGGAAACGATCATCGGCGGCCCTGCCTGCGCTTACGCAAAAAAAAGGCCGAGACGAATCTCGGCCGAAGTCCAACAGGGAGGTAATGGAACGGTGATCTCTCACCTTGCGTTCCATTGATGCCGAAATAATCAGCGCCCCTGACTCGTTCAAGGCAAAACGCGCCGCGCTGCCGCAAAGCGGATATGTCTGTGGCGCATAGCACACAGACAGGGACAGGGTCCGGGCGGCGATGGAGCAGGGTCAATCGGGGGGCAGGGCGGCGCGTTCCTTTTGCCTTCGGCGATAGGCGATGACCTCTTCGGCGACGAAATCGCGGAAGACCTCGACCCGCTTGGACTGGCGCAATTCCTCGGGATAGGCGAGGAAGACGGGCACCTCGGCGGATTGGGTCTCGGGCAGGACGCGCACGAGATCGGGGAAATCCTGCGTCAGGTAATCGGGCAGGACGCCGATGCCGAGATCGTGGATCACCGCCTGCAGCACGCCGAAATAGTTGTTCACGGTGAGGGTGGAGCCGATGTCGTAGCTCATCAGTTCGCGCACGAGGATGGCGCCCGCGCTGACCTGGGCCGAGGTGGCGTTCTGGCTGATGAGGCGGTGGCGCGCGAGATCTGTCAGCGCCTGCGGCTCGCCGTTCTGCGCGAGGTAGCGCGGTGAGGCGTAGAGGCGCATGTTGATCGTCATCAGGCGGCGGCGGATCAGGTCGGCCTGTGACGGCTCCTTCATGCGGATGGCGACATCGGCCTCGCGCATGGGCAGGTCGAGCAGGCGTTCCTCGAGCATCAGGTCGATCTTGAGATCGGGGTATTTCTCGTAGAGCGCGGGCAGGCGGGGCGCGAGCCAGAGCGAGCCGAAGCCGATGGTGGTGGTCACGCGCAATTCGCCGAACACCTCCTCCTCGCTGTCGCGGATGCGGGCGGCGGCGGCGTCGAGACGCTTGGTCATGTGCTTGGTCGCGTCGAACAGCAATTCGCCCTGTTCGGTCAGGATCAGCCCGCGGGCGTGACGGTGGAAAAGGGTGGTGTTCAACCCCTCTTCCAGCGCGCGGATCTGGCGGCTGACGGCCGATTGCGACAGGTGCAGCGTGTCGCCGGCATGGGTCAGGCTGCCCGCGTCCGCGACCGCATGAAAGATGCGTAGCTTGTCCCAGTCCATGGCGGCACTCCTGTTCGCAGGCGCATTTAGGCGCGGCCCAAAGCGCTTGCAAAGGGATATATGCCTGATTTTCGATGTTTTTGTAACCGTTTTGGTGGGGCAGCCGTTTTTCGTGGACAGGTCAGCATACGTGACCTATACTTTGTCGCAATTACAACGACCAACGCTGTCACGGGAGGCCCGCCATGGGAGTGCAGCAGGTATCGCTGGATGACCGTTTCGATCTGGAAAAATCCCCGGTTCTTCTGACCGGCACGCAGGCGCTGGTGCGGCTGATGCTGATGCAGAAGGCGCGCGACCGGGCCGCGGGGCTGAACACCGCGGGGCTGGTGACGGGCTATCGCGGCTCGCCGCTGGGGGCCGTCGACATGCAGATGGCGCGGGCGAAAAAGCACCTCGAAGCCGCCGATGTGCTGTTCCAGCCGGGGCTGAACGAGGATCTGGCCGCGACCGCGATCTGGGGCAGCCAGCAGGCGGAATTGCGCGGCGAGGGGCGTTTCGACGGCGTTTTCGGGCTGTGGTACGGCAAGGGGCCCGGCGTGGACCGTTCGGGCGACGTGATGCGGCATGTGAACATGGCCGGCACCTCGCGCCATGGCGGCGTTCTGATGGCGATGGGGGACGATCACACAGGTGAGTCCTCGACCGTGTGCCACCAGTCGGACTGGGCGCTGGTCGATGCGCATATGCCGGTCCTCAGCCCCGCGGGCGTGCAGGAAATCCTCGATTACGGGCTTTACGGCTACGCGCTCAGCCGCTTTGCGGGCGTCTGGGTCGGCCTGAAGACGATGAAGGACACGGTAGAGGCGACGGCGGTCGTCGATGGCCGGTTCGACCGGATGAGATTCGTCGAGCCGGAGTTCGAGATGCCCGAGGGGGGGCTGAACATCCGGCTGGGCGATCACTGGATCGCGCAGGAAGAGCGGCTGCTTGAATACAAACGGTGGGCCGCCGAGGCGTTTTCCCGTGCCAACGGCATGGACCGGCGGATGCACGGAAAACCGGGCGCCAAGATCGGATTTGTCGCTGCGGGCAAGAACTGGCTCGACCTGATGTCGGCGCTGGCGACCCTCGGCATCGACGGGGCCGAGGCCGAACGGCTGGGGGTGACCACCTACAAGGTGGGCCAGACCTGGCCGCTCGACATGAAGGGGTTTTCCGACTGGGCCGAGGGGCTGGAACTGATCGTCGTGGTCGAGGAAAAGCGCAAGCTGATCGAGGTGCAGGTCAAGGAGGCGATCTTCGACGACCGGCGCGGGCGGCGCGTCTACGGCTACCGCAAGGGCGGCGATGGCGAGAAGCTGTTCCAGTCTCACTTCGCGCTCGACCCCGCCGATATCGCGCGGAAACTGGGCCAGATCCTGATCGAGGAGGGGCGCGAGACCGAGGCGATCCGCGCCGGCATCGCGCGGGTGGAGGAGGCCGCGCGCGCGGGCAACGCGCCCGATCTGGTGACGCGCACGCCGTGGTTCTGTTCGGGCTGCCCGCACAACACCAGCACGAAAGTGCCCGAGGATGCCCGCGCGGGCGCCGGGATCGGCTGCCATTTCATGGTGAAATGGATGGACCGGAACACCGAGGCCTTCACCCATATGGGCGGCGAGGGCGCGAACTGGATCGGCGAGGCGCCGTTCTCGACGCGCAAGCATGTGTTCCAGAACCTCGGCGAGGGCACCTACAACCACTCGGGGATCCTGGCGATCCGGGCTGCGGTCGCGGCCAAGGCGAATATCACCTACAAGATCCTGTTCAACGACGCCGTCGCGATGACGGGCGGGCAGCACAACGAGGGCGATCTGGACCCTGCGCGAATCGCCCGCGAGGTGCAGGCGATGGGGGTGAAGTCCATCGCGCTGGTCCATGACCCCAAGGAAGAGATCGACTGGTCGGTGTATCCCTCTGGGCTGGAAAAGCACCCGCGCGACAACTTGATGGCGGTTCAGGAAAAATTCCAGCAGATCGAGGGGGTTTCGGCGATCATCTACGTGCAGACCTGCGCGGCCGAGAAGCGGCGGCGGCGCAAGCGCGGCACCTTCCCCGATCCCGACCGGCGCGTCTTCATCAACACCGATGTCTGCGAGGGCTGCGGCGATTGCGGGGTGCAGTCGAACTGCGTGTCGATCGTGCCGGTCGAGACGGAACTGGGCCGCAAGCGCGCGATCGACCAGTCGAGTTGCAACAAGGATTTCAGCTGTCTCAAGGGGTTCTGCCCCAGTTTCGTGACGCTGGAGGGGGCGAAGATCCGCAAGCAGGCGACGGCGGAGGTGGACCTGTCGGGCCTGCCCGACCCGGTTCTGCCCGCGATCGAGGGCACCCATAACGTGCTGGTCACGGGCGTCGGCGGCACCGGCGTGGTGACCATCGGCGCGGTGATGGCGCAGGCGGCGGCGATCGACGGCAAGGGCGTGGGCATGATCGAGATGGCGGGGCTGGCGCAGAAGGGCGGCGCCGTCTGGATCCACCTGCGGCTGGCCAATGACCCCGCCGATATCGCCGCGATCCGCGTGGGCCTGGGCGAGGCGCATGCGGTGATCGGGGGGGATCTGGTCGTCACCGGCGGGGCCAAGACGCTGGGCCTGATGCGGACGGGGCAGACGGGGGCGGCGGTGAACAGCCACGAGATCATCACGGGCGACTTCACCCGCGATACGGAATTTCGTATTCCGGGCAAGGATCTGGAGGTCGTTCTTCAGGCAAGGCTTCAGGATCGGCTGGCGCTGTTCGACGCGACGAAACTGAGCCGGGTCCTGCTGGGGGATTCGATCTATTCCAACATGATGACCTTCGGGGCGGCCTGGCAGATGGGGCTGATCCCGCTCAGCCACGATGCGATCTCGCAGGCGATCCGGCTCAACGGGGCGGCGGTGGAGCGCAATGCGCAGGCCTTCGAGATGGGGCGGTGGGCGGTGGTGAACACCGCGGCCGCCACGCGCCTCCTGGAGGCGGAGGTTGTGGACAAGCCGAAGTCGCTGGAGGAAAAGATCGCCTATCGGGCCGGGCACCTGACGCGCTACCAGGGCGCGCGTCTGGCGCGGCGCTACCGTCGGATGGTCGATGCGATCGCCGAGCCGCGGCTGAAGGAGGCGGTGGCCAAGGGCTATCACAAGGTTCTGGCCTACAAGGATGAATTCGAAGTCGCGCGGCTGCACCTCGAAACCGAGGCCAAGGCGCGGGCGGAGTTCGAGGGCGATTTCACGATGAAATTCCACCTCGCGCCGCCGCTGTTGCCGGGGCGGGACGGGAACGGGCGTCCGAAGAAGCGGGAATTCGGGTCCTGGATCGGACGGGTCTACCCGGTGCTTGCCAGGATGAAGGGTCTGCGGGGCACGGCCCTCAACCCCTTCGGCTACACCGCCGAGCGGCGGATGGAGCGCGGGCTGATCCGGCAATACGAGGCCGACATGGCCGAATGGCTGCCCAAGGCGGGCGAGGTGGATGCGGACGCGCTGGTGGCGCTGGCGGAATTGCCTCTGCAGATCAGGGGGTTCGGGCCGGTGAAGGAGGCCAATGCCGCGAAGGCCGCCGCGCGGCGCGACGAGATCCTGACACGGCTCAAGGCGGGGCCGGCACCGCTGGCCGAGGCGGCGGAATGAGAGGGGGCTCTGCCCCCGTCCCGCGCTGACGCGCGCGACTCCCCCGGAGTTGTATCGGCCAAGATGAAGGCTCTTAACGAAGTGTTAGGGGTCGTGCGGTTAGGGTGCCCGTGATCGAAACCGAGCATGGAGGGCGGGCCCATGCTGTCGGTTCGTTCAATCGCGGAAGGCATCGTCGCGCGCGAAGGCGGCTATGTGAATGACCCGGACGATCCGGGCGGGGCCACGAATTTCGGCGTCACCATCCACACGATGCGGGCGCTGGGGCTGGATCTGGACGGGGACGGGGATGTCGATGCGCGCGACGTGCGGCGGCTGACGCGCGCGCAGGCCATCGACATCTTCGTAGAGCATTACTTCGAGCGTCCGCGCATCGCGATGCTGCCCGAGGCGCTGCAGGCCAGTGTCTTCGACATGTATGTCAATTCGGGGTCGAACGCGGTGCGCATTCTCCAGCGGCTGTTGCGCGACATGGGGATGGATATCGCGGTCGACGGGGTGATCGGGCCGCAGACGGCGCGCGCGGCCCATGCGGCGGCGGCGCAGGCGCCCGGCCATATCGCGGATGCCTACGGGATCGCGCGGCGGAGCTACTACTACGCGATCGCCGATCGCCGCCCGGCGAGCCGCAAATACGCCCGCAGGCGCAACGGCGGCAAGGGCGGCTGGATCGTCCGGGCGGAGGAGTTCATCTCGCCGCGCTATCACCTGAGCGAGGCGGAGCACGAGGCGCGGGTGTCGGCATGGGGCTGATCGAACGGGCCATCGGCGTGGGGCGCGCGGCCAGTGCGATCGGCCAGGCCGCGGAGGGTGTGTCGGAGGTCTTCGTGGCCAATGCCACGCGGGCGATGGAGCTGGATGCCGAGATTCACCGGGCGTCGATGGAGACGGCGGCGGCGGAATATCAATACGCCAGTGCGGGCTGGTTCGACCGGCTGATCAACGGGTTGAACCGTCTGCCGCGGCCGATGCTGGCGCTGGGAACGCTGGGCCTGTTCGTGTTCGCGATGGTGGACCCGCAGGCCTTTGCCGCGCGGATGGCGGGGCTGGAGGCGGTGCCGGAGCCGCTGTGGTGGCTGTTGGGTGCGATCGTCAGCTTCTATTTCGGCGCGCGGGAGTTGCATTACGCACGGGCGGCCCCGCCCCGGCTGCGCGCGCCATGGCGGCGGGGTTTGCGGCAGGCTCCGGCGAGCGATCCGGTGGCGAGCAACCCGGCCCTGTCGGCCTGGCGGAACGAGGCGGCTCAGCCGCCCAGCAGGTCGGATGTCGAGGCCGCGCCGATATCCCAGTAAAGCCCCGCCATCAGGCCCGCCGCGTCGGCGAAGATCGCGCGCGGCAGGTGTTCGTCGGGGGCATGCTGCGAACAGCCGGGGTAGGAATGGGGCACCCAGACGGTGGGGATACCCAGCACTTCGGTGAAGATGTCATTGGGCAGCGACCCGCCGAGCGAGGGCAGGATGACCGGCATCTCGTCGGCGGTGCGGTCGAGCGAGGCGGCGGCGAATTGCGCCGCGGGATGATCGACCGGCGTCGCGGAGGCGCGAAAGCGGGGGCCCTGCTCCTCGATCTCGATGTCGCGGTGGCCATGGGCGTCGAGATGGGCGCGCAGCGCCGCGCCGAGCGCGTCGTCGTCGATGCCGGGCACGTAGCGCAACTGCACCACGGCCTGCGCCTCGTCGGGGATCGCGTTGACCGGCTGGGCGATGTCGCCTGCCGAAAAGGCGAGGATCTCGGCCGAGTTCCAGGCGTGGATACGCTCGGCAGGGGTCAGGCCGTCGGCGCCCCAGTCGGCGTCGACCTCGCCGCCCGCGGGCGTCAGCCCCGACAGCGCGCTGCGGGCGGCTTCGGGCAGGGCGTCGGGCACCCAGCCGCGCACGCGCAGGGCGCCGGTGGGGGTGGTCATCGAGGCCAGCGCATGGGCCAGTTCGAGGGCGGGATTGCGCAGCGCGCCGCCGAAATTGCCGGAATGCCGCCCGCCCGTCCGCCGTTTCAGGCGCAGCCGGAAGGTGGCGCCGCCCCGCGCGCCGAGGAAGATCGTGGGCCGCTCGGCATCGACGCGCGGCCCGTCGGAGGCGATGAGGATGTCGGCCTTGAGCCGCTCTTTCAGGCGGTCGCAGACCTTGCGCAGGCCGGGCGATCCGATCTCCTCGCCCATCTCGACCAGCACATGGGCGTTGAAGCCCAGCGACCCGCGCGCGGCGATCACGGCCTGCATCGCCGTCATGTTGACCAGCATCTGCCCCTTGTTGTCGGCGATGCCGCGCCCGTACCAGCGGCCGGTCGCGGCATCCTCGGTCAGGGTCCAGGGGTCGCGCCCCTCGGCCCAGCGGCCCGCCATGCCCGGCACGGTGTCGCCATGGGCGTAGCCCAGCACTGTAGGACGGTCGGGGTCCTCGATGCGGGAGGCGAGCAGGAACGGGTGCCCGTCCGAGGTGAAGCCCTGCGTCTGGAAGCCCATCGCGCCGAAACCCTGCGCCACATGGGCGAGATAGGCATGGAGCGGCGCGTCGGGGGCGCTGGCGTCGGTGGGAAAGGCGATCAGGTCGGCCAGGGCCGCGCGAAAGGCATCATCCTCGGCGATGGCGCGGGCGAGGCTGACGGCGGTGTTTCGGGGGGTGGCGGTGTCGAGCATCGGATGGGCGCCCCTGTGGAACATGCTGCGCGCAGTCTGGCAGGTCCGGGGCGCAGTCTCAAGCGGGGTCGGAGGCCCAGGGCGGGGGAACCGGGCGCCCGTCGACGCGGGCCTCGCCGCGTTCGTTGTCGAGGGTGACGGGATTGTCGAACAGGGTGAGCGTGGGGCGCACGCCGAAGCGGCCCTCCATCCAGTCGGCCCAGCCGTCGTTGAACCAGGCCTCGGCATTCTCGCGCGTGTCGAATTCGTAGATGCCGCCGCCGCCCGCCTCGGAGTTCAGGTAGTATTTCCGGCGCAACCCCTTGACCTTGTGAAAGATGCTGGTGCTTTCCAGCGATTGCGCGATGACCGTCGCGTGGTCGCGCCTGGGGCCGGGCAGGGGGATCTGGACGAGGGCGATGATCATGGCGGGCCTCCTTGGGGTGAGCGGAGGGTAGGGCGCCCGTCGCCCTGCGCCAAGCCCGTTAGCGGCGGTCGGGGCCTTTCGGACGGCCCACGCCGAGCAGGCGCGCGGCGACAGGTGCGCCGGTGATGATCAGGAAGACGCGGGCGACGTGGTGCAGCACGACATAGCCGAGGTCGGCGCCCACCACGATGGCGAGCACCGCCATTTCCGCCTGACCGGCGGGCACGAAGGCGAGGAAACCGTCGACCGGCGGCGCGAGTTGCAGGAGGATCACGGCCTCGGTGAACAGCGCCGCCACCGCGGCGACGATGCCGACGAAGACGATGCCGGCGACCACGTCGCGGCGCAGCTCGGGCAGGGTGACGCCCGCGTAGCCCGCCCCGAGGGTCAGCCCGATGAAGAACTGCGCGGCGAGGATCGCCTCGGCGGGCGGGCGGAAATGGATGATGTCGCCGAGCGACAGGATGACGGTCAGGATCATCGGCCCGAGGATCGGGGCGCCGAACATGCCGATGCGCTCGGCGCCTTTCCAGCCGATCAGCGCGGCGGCGGCCATGATGACCAGTTCATGCGGGGGGAGCGTGGCGGCAGGCGCGCCGATCGGGTTGTCGAGGCCCGCATCGAAAAGGTGGACCAGCAAAAAGGGCGTGATCATCACGATGATCATCACGCGGGTCGCGTGGATCAGCGCCAGCGTGCGGGTGTTGCCGCCCGCCTCCTGCCCGAAGAGGACCATGTCCTGCAGCCCGCCGGGCATGGCGGCGTACCAGGCGGTGACCGGGTCGAAGCCGTAGACGCGGCGGAAGAAGGGCACGCCGATCGCGGCGATGGCGATGACGTAGAGCGGGACCAGCGCGAGAGAGGCCGCCATCTGCGGCATCCGCGCGACGAGGTCGGGCGTGATCGAGGCGCCGATGGCGACGCCGAGGATCGTGCGCATGAGCTTGCCCAGGGTGCCTGCGTCCTTAACGGGCGCGCCAGCGAGCGCGGCGATCAGGATCGCGGTCAGCGGGCCCAGCAGGAAGGGCAGGGGCAGGCCCATCGCCCAGAACACTGCCGTGCCAAGCAGGCCCACGGCGATGGTCATGCCGCGTTTCGCGAGCAGTCCCTGGGCGGGGGTCATGGGCAGCGCGCCTCAGGTCGCCTCGCCGCCGTTGACGGCGATCATCTGGCCGGTGACGAACCGCGCCTCGGGCGAGGCGAGAAAGCCCGCGACGGCGGCGATGTCGGCGGGCTGGCCCATGAAGCCCGCGGGGATGGAGGCCGTGCGCGCGGGGTCATCCCCGGTGGCGGTTTCCTTGCGGATCTGGCCGGGCGAGATGACGTTGGCGGTGATGCCATGGGCCGCGAACTCGGTCGAGAGCGCCTTGGTCAGGCCCCAGACGCCGTGTTTCGCCGCCGAGATCGGCGCGCCCTCGTAATAGCCCTTGATCGCCTTCATGCCGGCGAAGTTGATGATCCGGCCCCACTTGCGCTCGACCATGTCGGGCAGAAAGGCGCGGGCGGTGCGGAAGGCGCCGGTCAGGGCGATGTCGACGACGCCGGTCCAATCGTCATCGGTCATCTCGAGGAAGGGCTTGTGGGGGCGGCGCGCGGCATTGTTGACGAGGATGTCGACCGCGCCGAAGCGGGTGCGGGCGGCCTCGGCCATGGCGGCCACGTCCTCGGCACGGCCCACGTCGCCCATGGCGACAAGCGTTTGGGCACCGGCGGTCGCGCAAAGTGCCGCGGTCTCGTCGCAGGCGCGCGCATCGGTCGAGCCGTTGACGACGACGTTGCATCCCAGTTGCGCAAGCCGCAGCGCGATGGCGCGTCCGATGTTCTGGCCCGAGCCCGAAACAAAGGCCGTCTTGCCGCTGAGGGGGGTGTCGGTCATGGGTCGGATTGCCCTTTCTTCTGTCGTGTTATCAGCGTCTTGCCCTGCGTTTGCTGGCGTCGCTGCGGATCGGCGCGCCGCTGATAGTCGCAGGTGGCACGAGGGATGGGTATCTTTCTATCATCCGGCATTCAACAGAATATTGTTGACAATCTACAATCCAAAGGCCGAGAAACGTGGTCATGGAGATGCGGCAGGACATCCGGGATTCCCTTGCGCGGCGGCGGCAGCGTCCGCTTGTCCTCGAGGTGCGCGACGAGCTGGAGCGGATGATCCTGCATGGCGAGATCGAGGGGGGCGCGCGTCTGAACGAGGCGGCCTTGGCCGAGTTGCTGGGTGTGAGCCGCGGCCCCGTGCGCGAGGCCGCCCGCTCGCTCGAGCGCGAGGGGCTGGTGCGGACGGTCGCCAATGATGGCGTCTACGTGCGCAGCCTGTCGGTCGAGGAGGTGCTGGAACTGTACGATCTGCGCGCGATGATCGCGGGCTACCTGTGCGGGTGCCTGGCCGAGCGCGTGGAGGCGGGCATCAGGGCCGAACTCGAGGGGTTCGTGGCGCGGATGGATGCGGCCATCGGGGCCGGCGACGAGGCGCTCTATTTCGAGCTGAACCTCGCCTTTCACGACCGGATCGCCGAAGCGGCGGGCGCGGAACGGGCGCGCACGCTCTATGTCGCGCTCGGCAAGGAGGTGCGGCTGATGCGCCGCCGCGTGCTGAGCGGTGCCGCCTCGCTGGCCACGTCCAACGGCGAACACGCCGGCATCGTGGCCGCGATCGCGCAAGCAGATGCAGATGCGGCGCGCGCCCGCGGGGCGGCGCATCATCATAACGCGAAGAAACGATTGCTGGAGGCGCTCTGACGAGGGAAGCGGGCGCAGCCCGGCATGTCGTGCGGCATCCGCCCAATGGAGGGGGCGGCCCGCAGCATCAGGGAAACCGAATGAAAGGGAGGACAAGATGACGGACTTTCAGGACAACTGGGCCGGGCGATTGCGCGCCGGGGCCATCGGGGCGGCGCTGGCGGCCCCTCTCGCGCTGGGTGGAGCGGCTTTTGCCCAGAGCTATCCCAGCGCGGACGAGACGCTGGACTGGACCATCGCCTTCGGGCCGGGTGGCGGCAACGACATCATGGCGCGGACCATCGTGGACATCCTCAACACCTACGACCTCTATCCGGGCGACATCTCGGTCGAGAACCGCGCGGGCGGGTCGGGTGCCGTGGGCTGGGGCTATGTCTTCGGGCAGTCGGGCTCGGGCTACGGCATCTCGACCACCTCGGGCAGTTTCGTGACCACGCCCCTGCAGGCCGACACGCCCTGGCAGCCCGCGGATTTCACGCCCGTGGCGCTGCTGGCGACCGACGACCTGGTACTGGTCGTGAACGGCTCGTCCGAGATCGAGGATATCGCGGGCTTCATCGCCCATGCGCAGGAAAACCCGATCACGATCGCGGGCACCGGCACCGTGAACGTCGACTTCATCGTGCCGACGCTGTTTGCACAGGCGGCCGGCTTCGAGTTCGAGTATGTCTCGTTCAACTCGATGGCCGATCAGACCACCGCGCTCTTGTCGAATTCGGTCGATGCGATGGTCGGCAACCCGGGCGAGATCCTGGGCCTTATCGACAGTGGCGACCTGCGCCCGCTGGTCTACTCGGGCTCGTCCACGCCGGACGCGCTTGGCGACGTGCCGACGATGGGGGACGTGGGTCATGACATCGGCGTCTCGATGCCGCGCGGTCTGATCCTGCCGCCGAACGCCCCCGAAGAGGCGCAGGAGTTCTGGATCGAAACCATGCAGCGCGTGGTCGAGACGCCGGAATGGGCCGAATACATCGCCACCAACACGCTGACGCCGACGATCCTCTATGGCGATGAGTTCCGCAGCTTCCTCGTGCGGACGCAAGACGGCTTCGGCGAGGTTCTGCGCGAAGTCGGCGCGATCGAGTAAGGCCAGACGGCCATGCGGGGTCGGGTTCCGCGAGGTGCCCGGCCCCCGGTGTCAACCGGGCCTGAGGGGGGACCCCAAGCACATGCGCATCGTTTTTCTCGTGGCCCTTCTGGGGGCCTCCATCTTCTACAGCTACATCGCCTTCGTCGATTTGCAGTTCTTCAACATGCGCGGGCGGCCCGGTGCGGGGTTCTTTCCGCGCATCATCGGCGTGTCGATGGCCGTGATGACCATCTGGGCGATCCTCGACGCACTCGGCGACCGCCGCACGGTCGCGGCGGGCGGTCCGCCGGGCGAGGACGATGCCCCCGAGGGGCGCTGGCGGGATTTCGTGCTGCTGATGGCGATGGCCATCGGCTATGCCGTCCTGATCCGCCTTTTCGGCGGCTTCGTGGCGACGATCGTCTTTCTCGGCATCGCCCTGAGCCTGCTCAACCCGGGCAGGCACCTGAGCAACGGCCTGGTGGCCGTCCTGTTTCCGGTCACGGTCTACCTTCTGTTCGATCTCGTGCTGAACGCCAGCATGCCGCCCGCCCTCGTGGAATTGCCGTTCTGACGGGGTCGGTGCAGCCGCCCGTCCAAGGGAGCCTTGAATGGATATCTTCTCCGACCTGGTGATGGGTCTGTCCGTCGCCATCACCCCGATCAACATGCTTTACCTGCTTATCGGTGCGATGGTGGGCATGATCGTGGGCGTCATCCCGGGCTTCGGCCCGTCGGCCGGACTGGCGATCCTGCTGCCGGTGACCTTCGGCATGGATCCCGTCGGCGCGATCATGATGCTGGCCGCGATCTACTACGGGTCGATGTATGGCGGCACGATCACCTCGATCCTGCTCAACACGCCCGGCGAAAGCGCCACGGTCGCCTCGACCTTCGACGGCTACCCGCTGGCCAAGAACGGCCGGGCGGGGCCTGCGCTTGTGATGCAGGCGGTGGCGTCCTTTGTCGGCGGGACGGTGGGTGTGATCCTGATCACCATCCTCGCCCCGGCCTTCAGCCAGGTGTCGCGCAATTTCGGCCCGCCGGAGTATTTCCTGCTAGCCTGCATGGGCCTGCTGACGCTGATCGTGATGATCGGCTCGAACTGGAAGCTGGGCCTCGTGTCGGCGCTGATCGGCCTCGCGCTCGGCACAGTCGGCGTCGATCTCGAGACGGGTCAGGGGCGCTACACCTTCGGGTCGGCAGAACTGATCGGCGGCATCTATTTCATTCCCATCGCCATCGGCCTCTTCGGCCTGGGGGAATTGTTCTACGCGTTCTATTCCGGACTGCACCGCTCGGGCACGGGAGGGTTGGTGCAATATGACAAGGAAAGCCGGTTCTGGCCCACGGTCGAGGATTACATCTCCACCCGATGGACGATGGTGCGCGGCTCGGTCCTTGGCTTCGTCGTCGGTGTGATCCCCGGCGCGGGCGCGACCATCGCCTCGCTCATGGCCTATTCGACCGAGCGCTCGCTGTCGAAGACGCCCGAGAAATTCGGCAAGGGCGAGATGGCCGGCCTCGTCGCGCCCGAGACGGCAAACAACGCGGCCTCGTCCGGCGCGATGATCCCGCTTCTGACGCTGGGCATTCCGGGCTCGGCCTCGACCGCGGTTCTGCTGGCGGCCTTCATGCTCTGGGGGCTGCGTCCGGGGCCCTTGTTCATGGAGCAGAACCCGGAGCTGGCCTGGGGTCTGATCGCGTCGATGTATCTGGGCAACGTGGTGCTGCTGGCGATCTCGATCTTCGCCATTCCGCTCTTCGTGCAGATCATCAAGGTGCCCTACCGCATTCTCGGCCCCTGCATCGTGGTCATCTGTGCGCTCGGCACCTTCACCGTGCACGCGAGCTTCGTCGAGATGTACCTGATGTTTGCGGCCGGGATCGTGGGCTTCTTCATGCGGCTCTACGGCTTCTCGCCCGCAGCCCTCGTGCTGGCGCTGGTTCTCGGCCCCCTCGCAGAGGAGGCGCTGCGCCAGACGATGACGATCTCGCGGGGGTCGTTCTGGATCTTCTTCGAGCGGCCGGCCTCGCTCTGGATCATCGGGGTGACCATCGTGCTGGTGCTCCTGCTGCCGCTTCTGGGGCGGATCGGCTCTGCGGCGGGCAAGGCGGAAAAGGCTGGGGGCTAGGGCCGTGATCCGCGTGACCGAGGCAGAGGCGCGGGCGCTTGTTTCCCGCGCCTTTTGCCGTGCGGGGGTCGCCGAGGATATGGCCGAGGCGGCGGCAGCGCATCTGGTCCTGTCGGAGATGATGGGGATTTCCACGCATGGGCTGTCGCGTGTGGCGCCCATTCTCGAGCGCATCGCGGCGGGCGGCATCGACGCGGGCGCGCGGCCCGAGGTGACAGCCCCCGCGCCTGCGCTGCGGAGGGTGGATGCGCGCGACGCGCTCGGCCCCGCGGTGGCGCAGATGGCGCTGGCCGAGGGGATGGCGGCGGCGCGGGTTGCGGGCATGGCCGGTGTCTTCGTGCGGCGGGCGACGCATCTGGGGGCGCTGGCGCCCTGCCTGTTCGTTGCGGCGGAAGCGGGGTTTGCCTGTCTCGCCACGTCGAACAGCGCGCCGATGCTGGCGCCGCCGGGTGGGCGGGCGGCCCGCGTGGGCAATGCGCCGACGGGGATCGGGCTTCCGCACGGCGATGGACGGCACGCGATGCTCGACATGGCGCTGTCGGTCGCGGCGCGGTCGAAGATGCGCAGGGCCGCCGAGGAGGGCAGGGCGATCCCGCCCGACTGGGCGACGGATGCCGAGGGGCGGCCCACGACCGATGCGCGCGCCGCCATGGCGGGGCTGATGCAGGCGATCGGGGGCGCGAAGGGCGCGTCGCTGGCGGTGATGCTCGACCTGATGGCGGCGGGGCTGTCGGGGGCGGCGATCCTGTCGGACGTGCCGGACACGCACAAGGACGCGGGCGCGCGGCCCGACCTCGGGCAGATGTTCCTTCTGATCGACGTGGCCCGGCTGGGTGGGCTGGCGGCGCTGAGCGAGCGGATCGACCGCGCGGCGGCGATCCTGGCCGAGACGCCCGCGGTCGGCGAGGGCCTCGCGCCGCGCCTGCCCGGCGTCCGGGCGCTGACGGCGATGGAAACGGCAAGGGCCGAGGGGATGGAACTCCCCCCGGCCCTCGTGGATGCATTGCGCGAAGCGGCGGGTTAGGCCGCTTGCACCCCTTCGGCGATCTCGCGGATGGCTTGCAGGAACTGCGCGACCTCGGCTTCGGTGTTGTAGTGGCACATCGAGACGCGGATCGCGGCGTCGAGGCCCAAGGGCGTCAGGATGTTGCCCGAGTAATGGTCGGCCTTGCGCGTATGGGTGCGGATGCCGCGCTCGCGCAGTTTGGTCACGACATCGGGCGCGTCCATGCCCGCGACGGTGATCGACACCAGCCCCTCGCGGCGCGGGTTGTCCACGCCGCCGATGATGGTGATGCCCTCGATCTCGGCCAGCCCCTTGAGGTTGCCGGTGCCGTGGATCATCGCATCCGTCAGCCGCGCCTCATGGGCGTGGATCGCCTCGCCTGCGGCGACGATCCGCGCGCGGCGGTCGGTTTCGTCCGACACCTGCGCGCCCAGCCAGTCGAAGTAATCGACCACGTCGGAGAAGGTGACATAGGCGCCGGTGTCGCGGGTGCCGAACTCCCACGGGTTGCCGGGGGCGTCGATCAGGTGCTCGTGCTTGATCGCGTGCAGCCGGTCCGAGACCCAGGCCACGCCGTAGCCGTGGCGCGAGAAGACCTTGTAGGGCGAGACCACATAGCCGTCGACATCGTAGCTGTCGATGTCGAGCCGCCCGTGGGCCGCGTGCTGGATGCCGTCGACGATGATGATGCAATCGGGCGCGACGCGCCGGATCTCGGCGGCGATGGCACCCACGTCCACGCCCATGCCGGTGACGGGCGAGGTATGGAGGATCGTGGCGACGCGCGTGTCGGGCGTGATCTCGGGGATGTAATGGGCGGGGCCGACGCAGCCGGTGGCGTCGTCATGGGCGACGAGGATGTGGGGCTTGCCCGTGACCTCGGCCCAGTGCCTCGCGGCGCTGCGGGTGGCGGGGTGCTCCAGGGTCGAGCCGAGGATGCGGCCCGGTTCGGTGCCGACGATGGCGGTCCGGATCAGGCGGAACAATAGCTCCGTCCCGCTTTCGCCCACGAAGAAGCGCCCGTGCGGCGCGTTGAAGAAGACGGCCATGTCTTCCTTGGCCTTGTCGATCAGGGCGACAAGGGCATGGGCCGCGGGGTTGTCGCGGCCCTGGTTGTCGGGGATGGCCGCGAACTTGGCCGACGTGTCCACGACGGTTTTCAGCGTCAGCGCGCCACCCGCGTTCTCGAAGAAGATGCGCGGCCCCTCGAAGGGGCAGCTGTCGACATGGGCGAAACGGTCGCGGACGGCCTCCATCAGGCCGGGTTTCTCGGTGAGCATCGGATATTCCTCAGGGCTCAGGGGGTGGGCATTTTCCAGGTGGCCGTCGCATGGGCGGCCAGTTTTCCGTCACTCGCATAAAGCTTGCTTTCCATGAAGGAAAGGGAGCGTCCGCGCTTGGTGAAGCTCCCCTCCACGGTCACGGTTCCCTCGGTCACGGGGCGGATGAACTGGACCTTCATCTCGATGGTCGCGCCGGGGCCTGCGACCTTGGCGACCAGATGGCCCATCGAGATGTCCATCGCGCTGCACATGACGCCGCCATGCAGGCTCCCTTGCGGGTTGCGGACCATGTCGGTGACCGGGAAACTCACGCGGCAGGTGGTCTTGTCGGCGTCCGCCGCGTCCTCGGGCAGGTAGGTGAAGGACAGGTCGAGGAAGCGGGCGAGAAAGAACCGCTCGAAGGCTTGTTCGTGATCGTCGAGCGCGCGGTCCAGATGCGCCCGCGCGCCTTCGGTGTCGATCCGTTTCGGGGCGTCGGGCATCACGCGTTCACGAAATTCGGCGTGCGCTTCTCGAGAAAGGCGCGGCGGCCCTCGATGTAATCGGCACTGTCGAAACAGGCCTTCACGCGGGCGGCGCATTCGTCGAGGTCGCGCTTGGACTCGTCCGTCACCGTCTGGCCCACGATGTATTTGACGGAGGCCACCGTCATCGGTGCGTTGGCCGCGATCATCTCGGCGGTGTCCTGTGCGGCCTGCGCCACCTGATCGGCGGGCACGACGCGGTTCACGAGGCCCATCATCCGCGCCTCTTCGGCGTCGAAGCGGCGGGCGGTGAAGAAGATTTCCTTGGCGAAGGAGGGGCCGACGATGTTGACCAGCCGGTTGATCCCCTCGAACCCGTAGCCGAGGCCCAGCTTGGCCGCCGGAATGGCGAATTGCGAGTTCTCGCCACAGATGCGCAGGTCGCAGGACAGGGCGAGCGCCACGCCGCCGCCGACGCAGAAGCCGTCGATCTGGGCGATGGTGGGTTTCGGGAAGCCCTCGATCAGGTCGTAGACGCGTTTCGTGGTGGCGTTGTAATGGGCCACGGCCTCGGCTGACGCGCGCTCGCTTTCGAATTTCGACACATCCGCGCCCGAGACGAAGGCCTTGCCGCCCGCGCCCGACAGGATGAGGATGCGCACGCTGTCGTCAGCCGCGAACCGGGTCGCGGCGGCCTCGACCGCCTCCCACATCTCGAGCGAGACGGCGTTGCGCTTCTCGGGCTGGTTGAAGATGATGCGGGCGATCTCGCCCGACTTCTCGGTGAGGATCTTGTCGGTCATGGTCACTGTCCCTTGGTGTCGTCAGATGGCGCCGGAGGCTTTCATCGCGGCGATCTCGTCGTCGGAATAGCCGATCTCGGTCAGGATATCGGCGGTGTGCTGGCCCGCGGTGGGCGGCGGGGCGGCGATGCGGCTGGACGTGCGGCTCATGAGGATGGGCTGGCCCACCAGTTCGGTCTCGCCCCGTTCCTGGCTGGTGACGGGCTGGGCGAGGCCGAGGTGGCGGACCTGCGGATTGGCGAAGACCTGTGAGATGTCGTTGATCTCGCCCGCAGGCACGCCGGCTTCGATCAGGGTCTCGATCCAGTAGGCGGTGGGTTTCATCGCGATGATATCGGCGATCTCGCCGTTCAGCGCGTCGCGGTTCTTAGAGCGGTCGGGCGCGGTCTTGTAGCGCACGTCCTCGATCCAGTCGGCGCGGTCGAGCGATTTGGCGAAGCGCTGCCAGATCACCTCGCCGGCGACGGCGATGTTCATGAAGCCGTCTTCGGTGGCGAAGACGCCGGTGGGGATCGTGGTGGGGTGGTTGTTGCCCGCCTGTCCCGCGACCTCGCCGTTCATCAGCCAGCGCGCGGCCTGGAAATCGAGCATGAAGACCTGTGCCTGAAGGAGCGAGGTCTGCACCCATTGGCCACGGCCCGAGGATTGCCGCTCGAAAAGCGCGATCAGGATGCCTTGCGCGGCGAAGAGGCCCGCACAGAGGTCGGCGATGGGGATGCCCACGCGCATCGGGCCGCGGCCCGGCTCGCCGGTGATCGACATGAGCCCGCCCATGCCTTGCGCGATCTGGTCGAAACCGGGACGGTCGGCAAGCGGGCCATCCTGACCGAAGCCCGAGATGGAGGCATAGATCAGGCCGGGGTTGGTCTGGCTGAGCGTGTCGTAGTCGATGCCGAGGCGCGCCTTCACGCCGGGGCGGAAGTTCTCGACGATGATGTCGGCGGTATCGGCAAGACGCCTGAAGGCGGCGACACCGGCCTCGGACTTGAGGTCGAGGGTCAGGCTGCGCTTGTTGCGGTGCAGGTTCTGGAAATCGGGTCCGTCGCGCGGGCCGCCGAACTGGGCGGCATCCACGGGCGCCTCGATCTTGATGACATCGGCACCCCAGTCGGCCAGTTGCCGCACGCAGGTCGGGCCCGAGCGCACCCGCGTCAGGTCGAGCACGCGCAACCCGTTGAGCGCACTGCTGGCGCGGGGCGGAATGGACCCTTCGGCGGCGTCTTGCGTGAGCGGTTCGACTGACTGCTGGGCAGGCGACGTCATGTTCTCTCCCCGTGGAACACTTGGCAAAACCGATGTATGACATTGTCTGACACATGACAATCAAAATGTTGATTGTTGACAAAATATGAGCAGGGAGGTCAGGTGCGCGCATGACGAACGGGGCAAGATCCATCGGGCCGCGGCGGGCGACGCTGGCGGTGGAGGTGCGCGGCGAGATCGAGCGGATGATCGTCGAGGGCGAACTGGCGGCCGGAGAAAAGTTGAACGAATTGACGCTGTCCTCGGCGATGGGCGTCAGCCGGGGCACCGTGCGCGAGGCGATCCGGTCGCTGGCCGACAGCGGGCTGATCGACCTGATCGCCAACCGGGGCGCCTTTGTCCACGAGACGACGCTGGCCGAGATCCGCAATCTCTACGACCTGCGCGGCGCGATCTTCGCCATGGCCTGCGCGGCGGCCGCGCGGCGCGTGGGCGAGGGGGCCGAGCCCAAGCTGGTGGCGCGGCTGGAAAGGAACCTCGAGCAGATGCGCGCGACCCATGCCGGCGGCGATACGGCGCGCTATTACGCGCTCAACATCGAGTTTCACGACTTGCTGCTGCAGGCGGCAGGCAACCCCAAGGCCAAGACGATGTATGACAACCTCGTCAAGGAAATGCATCTTTTCCGGCGCAAGGGCCTGTCGGTGGCCACCAATATCGCGCAATCCATCGACGAGCATGCCGCGATCACCCGCGCGGTGGCCGCTGCCGATTCCGAAAATGCGCGCCTTGCCGCGCTGGCCCATATCACCGGGGGCTTCGCCCGCTACATGACCATGGCCGAGGCCAACAGCTCCATGGCGGGCTGAGCGCCCGCATCCCGAACCCAAGGCAGGACGAAACGATGACAAACCCGCTCCATGACGCGCTTTTTGCCCCGCACGAGGGCCGTGACACGGTGTTCCTGCATCTGCCCGACGGCGGCACGCTGAGCCATGCGGCCTTCCTGTCGTTGGCGCGACGCACGGCGAACGCATTGACCGCGATGGGCGTGACGCCGGGCGACCGGGTGGCGGTGCATGTCGAGAAATCGCCCGAGGCGCTGGCGCTTTACGCCGCTTGCGTGATGGCGGGCGCGGTCTTTTTGCCGCTGAACACGGCCTACACGGCGAAGGAGCTGGAATATTTCGTGGGCGACAGCGGCGCGGCGCTTTTCGTCTGCGACCCCGCTGAGGCCGAGGCGATGGCGCCGGTCGCCGCGGCCGCCGGGGCGCGGCTTCTGACACTGGCCGGCGATGGTGCGGGCTCGCTGGGCGAGGCCGTGGCAGGGCAGGGGGATGTGTTCGCCCCTGTCGCGCGGAGCGAGGACGACCTGGCCGCGCTGCTCTATACCTCGGGGACCACGGGGCGCTCGAAAGGGGCGATGCTGACGCATCGGAACCTCTTGTCGAACGCCGAGGCGCTGGTGGCGTGCTGGCGCTTCACGTCGGATGACGTGCTGCTGCACGCGCTGCCGATCTTTCACAGTCACGGTCTGTTCGTGGCGACAAACGTGATGCTGCTGGCGGGCGGGTCGATGATCTTTCTGCCGAAATTCGACCTCGAGACGGTGCTGGCGCGCCTGCCCATGGCGACGACGATGATGGGCGTGCCCACCTTCTACACGCGGCTGCTGGACGATGCGCGATTCGACCGGGGCCTGACGGGGCACATGCGCCTTTTCATCTCGGGCTCCGCCCCGCTCTTGGCGGAAACCCACCGACAGTTCGAGGCGCGAACCGGCCACCGCATCCTCGAACGCTACGGGATGACCGAAACCTCGATGAACACCTCGAACCCCTATGACGGCGACCGCCGCGCGGGCACCGTGGGCATGGCGCTGCCGGGTGTCGAGGTCCGCGTCTGCGATCCCGAAAGCCGGGCCGAGCTGCCCCCGGGCGAGACGGGCATGCTGCATGTCCGCGGCCCCAACGTCTTCAAGGGCTACTGGCAGATGCCCGAGAAGACCCGCGAGGAGTTGCAGGAGGATGGCTGGTTCATCACCGGCGATCTCGCCAGGATCGACGCGGATGGCTATGTCACCATCGTCGGGCGCGGCAAGGACCTGATCATTTCGGGCGGCTACAACATCTATCCCAAGGAGATCGAGCTGTTTCTCGACGCCCAGCCGGGTGTCAGGGAAAGCGCCGTGGTGGGTGCGCCGCATCCCGATTTCGGGGAAAGCGTGGTGGCCGTGCTGGTGCCCGAGGCCGGGGCCGAGATCGACCTTGCCGCGATCGAGGCCGCGGCGCGCGCGGAGCTGGCGGGGTTCAAGCGGCCGCGCCATGTCGTCGTGCTGGAGGCATTGCCGCGCAACACGATGGGCAAGGTGCAGAAGGCCGAGCTGCGCAAGACTTACGAAGGGGTCTTTCGCCAGAAGGCTGGGTGATGTCAGCGGGGCAGGGTGGCGGAGAGACAGGGATTCGAACCCTGGGTGGACTTGCGCCCACAACGGTTTTCGAGACCGCCCCGTTCGACCACTCCGGCACCTCTCCGCGCTTTGGGTCAGGGTCAGTAGGGCGGGCATTTAGCGGCCATGTCCGGGGGGCGCAAGGGGGCTTGTTCCGCTGCGGGGCGGATCACGAATTGGACAGGGCCGGGCCGGGACGGTGGAAATCGGCGCGTGCGCGCGCCATGTATCGGTCATGCGCATCCAGACCGGAGTAACCCCGTTGTCCCGTTCGATCCTCGCCCTTCCGTTGGTGCTGGCGCCGTTGATGGCCCTGCCCGTGATCTCTCACGCCCAGACCGGCGCCGAGGCGCAGCTGGTGCTGCCCGACACCGCGCTGGCCGAGGAGGCGCCCGAGGTTCGGGCGGTGTTCGAGGCGATGGGCCTTTACGGCGTGCTCGAGGTGATGTCGGCCGAGGGGCTGGACGCGGCCACGAACATCGAGGCCGACATGTTCCCCGGCCAGGGTCGCGGCGCCTGGCGCGCGGTCGTTGCAGGCATTTACGCCACCGACCGGCTGGTCGCGCAATTCGAGGCGGCCGTGCCGCTGGAGCGGATGACGCCGGAGGTTCTGGCCGAGTTGCAGGCCTTCTACGACAGCGATCTGGGCCAGCGTGTCGCCCGCGGCGAGGTTGCCGCGCGGCAATCCTTGCTCGAGCCCGGCGTCGAGGATGCGGCCCGCGAACTGGCGCAGACCCGTGCCGCCGAGGGCGACGCGCGCATCGGCCTTCTGACCGAGTTCATCGCGGCCAACGACCTGATCGAGCGCAACGTGATGGGGGCGCTCAATTCGAATTTCGCCTTTTACCGTGGTCTCGGCGATGGCGGCGCCTTTGCCACGCCGATCCCGGAGGAGTTGATGCTGGCCGAGGTCTGGGGCCAGGAGGCCGAGATCCGGTCGGAGACGACCGAATGGTTGTTCGGCTACCAGATCCTCGCCTACGACGATCTCGGGGACGAGGATCTCGCCCGCTACATCGCGATGTCCGAAACCCCGGCGGGACAGGTGCTGAACGCGGTGCTGTTCCAGGCCTTCGACGTCATGTTCGAGGCCGTGAGCTACGACCTGGGCCGGGCGGCAGCGACCTTCATCGCGGGCGAGGATACCTGAGCGGGAACGGGCCGCCTGCGGGGCGGTGAAGGTGGCCGGGGGCGCTTGACAGCGCCGGGGCGACACGGCATACGCAGGCCTCCATCGCCGCCCATGCCGGGCGGCCTTTGGTTTTCAGGAACGAACGCCCCCAGCGGGGCGCGCTGCCCGAAGGCGGGGAAACCCCCGAAACGCCTGCGAACGCAGGGGCCGCAGGGCGCGGGATACGAAGGAAAGACGCGATGTTCGCAGTCCTCAAGACGGGCGGCAAGCAATACAAGGTGCAGTCGGGTGACGTGCTGCGCGTTGAAAGGCTGGCGGCCGAGGCGGGTGAGACCGTCCAGTTCAACGAGATCCTGATGCTCGGCGGCGACAGCCCCAGCGTCGGCAGCCCGATGATCACGGGCGCCGCGGTGCAGGCCACCGTGATCGACCAGATCAAGGGCGAAAAGCTCATTCACTACGTCAAGCGCCGCCGCAAGCACTCGTCGCAGCGCAAGAAGGGTCACCGCCAGAAGCTGACGCTTGTGCGGATCACCGACATCCTGCCCTCGGGCGCGGAAAAGTCGGGCGTGAAGGCCGCTGTCGGCACCGGTTCGGTCACGACCATGGCCGAGGCCGCCCCGGCGCCGAAGGCCGCGAAGAAGGCCGCCGCCCCCAAGGCCGAGGCAGCGCCTGTCGCCGCCGGTGGCGCGGACGACCTCAAGCAGCTGTCGGGTGTCGGTCCCGCGCTGGAGAAGAAGCTGCATGACGCGGGCGTGACCACCTTCGCCCAGATCGCGGCATGGGGCCCCGAAGAGATCGCCGAGTTCGATGAAAAACTGTCCTTCAAGGGCCGCATCGAACGCGAAGGTTGGGTAGACCAGGCCAAGACGCTGGCCGCAGGCTGAGGAGACAGACGCATGGCACATAAAAAAGCAGGTGGTAGCTCCCGCAACGGCCGCGACAGTGCGGGCCGCCGTCTCGGCATCAAGAAGTTCGGCGGCCAGGAGGTCGTTCCGGGCAACATCATCGCGCGCCAGCGCGGCACCAAGTGGCACCCCGGTGCCGGCGTCGGCATCGGCAAGGATCACACGATCTTCGCCGTGGTCGAGGGCCGCGTGAGCTTTGCCAAGGGCTTCAAGGGCCGCACCTTCATCTCGGTCGAGCCGCAGGCCGAAGCCGCGGAGTGACGCCGTTCCCATACGGGTTTTCTCGAGGGGCCGGCGGATGCGCCGGCCCTTTCGCATTTTCGTAAATCTCTTGTGCGACAGGTGCGTAGGCACCACCTGACGCGCAGGGGACAAAAGGCCATCGGTTCGGAGGAGGACCGGCCCATGAAGCAGGAAACCATCATCACGCAGCCCGTGATCGAGGCGCCGCGCATGCTGTTGCGCCCGCTCAGGCCGTCGGACGCGGGGTTGATCGGGCATTACGCCGCCGACCGGCGCGTGGCCGAAATGACGACCACGATCCCGCATCCCTATCCGCCGGGGGCGGCCGAGAACTATGTCGCGCAGGCCATGCGCCCCGACCATGGCGAAACGGTCTGGGCCATGGATTCCGCCGAGATGGGAGGGGCGGAACTGATGGGTCTGATCGGCCTCAAGGCGCTGGACCGCGGCCAGTCCGAGATCGGCTACTGGGTGGCGCCCGCGATGTGGAACACCGGTTTCGCCTCCGAGGCGGTGCGTGCGCTGGTGCAGGCCAACCCGCTGGACAACCAGACGATTTTCGCCAGCGTCTTCCAGGACAATCCCGGCTCGGCGCGGGTGCTGACCAATGCGGGTTTCGACTATCTCGGCGATGCCGAGGCGTTTTCGGTGGCGCGCAATGCCAAGGTCGCGACATGGACCTATTTGAAACGGCTGGCCTGAGCGCGTAAGGCTGCTGTCGGAACCGGGGGTTTGCACCCCCGGACCCCGCAGGATATTTTTGCAACAGACAAAGGGGCGGGGCCGGGTCGACCGGCACGCCGGGTGAGCCCGTGAAATTCCTCGATCTAGCCAAGGTCTACATCCGCTCGGGCGGCGGCGGCGGTGGCTGCGTGTCCTTCCGGCGCGAGAAATTCATCGAATATGGCGGCCCCGACGGTGGTGACGGCGGGCGCGGCGGCGATGTCTGGGCCGAGGCCGTGGACGGTCTGAACACGCTGATCGATTTCCGCTACCAGCAGCACTTCTTCGCCAAGAACGGCCAGCCCGGCATGGGCCGTCAGCGGACCGGCAAGGATGGTGACGATATCGTCCTGCGCGTGCCCGCGGGCACCGAGATCCTCGACGAGGACGAGGAAACGGTGGTCGCCGACCTGACCGAGGTGGGCCAACGCGTCCTGCTGGCCAAGGGCGGAAATGGGGGCTGGGGCAACCTGCATTTCAAGACCTCCACCAACCAGGCGCCGCGGCGCGCCAATGCGGGCCAGGAAGGGGTGGAGCGCACGCTGTGGCTGCGGCTGAAGCTGATCGCCGACGTGGGCCTTCTGGGCCTGCCCAACGCGGGCAAGTCGACCTTCCTCGCCGCGACCTCCAACGCGCGGCCAAAGATCGCCGATTACCCCTTCACCACACTGCACCCCAACCTCGGCGTCGTGGGCGTGGACAACGTGGAATTCGTCGTGGCCGACATTCCCGGCCTGATCGAAGGCGCGCATGAGGGCCGCGGATTGGGCGACCTGTTCCTCGGCCACGTGGAGCGCTGCGCGGTGTTGCTGCACCTTGTCGACGGCACCTCCGAGGACGTGGTGGCCGACTACGAGACCATCATCGGGGAGCTTGAGGCCTATGGCGGGGACCTTGCGGACAAGCCCCGCATCACCGTGCTGAACAAGATCGACGCCCTGACCGAGGAGGAGGTCGCCGAGAAACGCGCCGCGCTTGAGGCGGCTTCGGGCGGCGCGGTCATGGCGATGTCGGGCGTTGCCCGGACCGGCCTGATCGAGGTGCTGCGCGCCTTGCGCGCCCGGATCGACGCGGATCGGCTGAGGATGCGCGAGGGCAGGGAGGAGCCCGCACCGTGGCAACCCTGACCCAGGCGCAGACCCCGACACTGGCCGCCGCCGCACGGCTGGTGGTCAAGATCGGCTCGGCCTTGCTGGTCGACCGCGAGACCGGCGCGTTGCGCGCCGAATGGCTGCGCGCGCTGGCGCTTGACGTGGCGATGCTGAAAGCGCGCGGGGTGGACGTGATCCTGGTCTCTTCGGGCTCGATCGCGCTGGGGCGCGGGGTGCTGGCGCTGGGGCAGGGGGCGCTGTCGCTCGACGAGGCGCAGGCGGCCGCCGCCGTGGGCCAGATCCGCCTTGCCCGCGCCTACGAGGAGGCGCTGGCGCCCCACGGCATCGTCACCGCGCAGATCCTGCTGACGCTCGACGACAGCGCCGACCGACGGCGCTATCTCAACACCCGCGCGACCATGGCGGCCCTGCTCGCGCGCGGCGTTGTGCCCATCGTGAACGAGAACGACACCATCGCCACCGACGAGATCCGCTACGGCGACAACGACCGGCTGGCCGCGAATGTCGCGGTTATGGCGGGGGCCGAGACCTGCGTGCTGCTGTCGGACATCGACGGGCTCTACACCGCCAACCCGCGCGAGGATGCCTCGGCCCGGCATCTGCCGGTGGTCGCCGCGATCACCCCCGAGATCGAGGCGATGGCGGGCGACGCGGGCACGGGCCTGTCCAAGGGCGGCATGAAGACCAAGCTGATGGCGGCGCGCACCGCCACGGCGGCGGGCTGCGCCATGGCGATCACCGAAGGGTCGGTGTTGCGCCCGCTTTCGGCGCTGATGGAGGGCGCGCGGGCCACCTGGTTCACCGCGACGCTCGACCCTCAGACCGCGCGCAAGCGCTGGATCTCGGCGATGAAGCCCAAGGGCGCGCTGCGCCTTGACGCGGGCGCCGTGGCCGCGATGGGGCGGGGCAAGTCGCTCCTGCCCGCGGGGGTCACGGGCGTCACGGGCGACTTCGGCCGCGGCGACCCGGTCGCGCTCGAAGGGCCGGACGGTGCGCGCCTCGGCCTCGGCCTCAGCCGCTACACCGGCGACGAGGCGCGCGCCATCGCGGGCCACCGCAGCGACGAGATCGAGGCGATCCTCGGTTATCCGGGCCGCGCGGCGCTGGTCCATCGCGACGACATGGCGGTCTGATCCCATGCATGGGCTGTTCTTCGAAGTGAAACCGAAACCCGGCCACATGGTGCATTACTTTGCCCATGTGGACCGGTTGAAACCGGTTCTGGCGCGCCACCGCGGGCTGGTCTTTCTCGACCGTTACCGCCCGCTCGACGATGCGGACGCGCTCCTGTCCCATCAGCTTTGGGAGGACGAGGCCGCGATCGCGGCCTGGCGCGCGGATGCGACCCACCGGGCCAGCCAATCGGCGGGGCGCAAGGTGCATTTCGAGGATTACCGCATCCGCGTCGGTGCCCAGATCGAGGCCGGAGACGGGGCAGGGCGCTATCTGCTGGCCGCATACGGCCCTGTCCCCGCGACCCTGCCCGGCGCCCGCGCCCATGAAAGCGTGAACCACCCCGGCCGTTTCCTGACGCTTGCCGCAATGGACAGCGCCGAAAGTGCCCTCGACACCGCCGAAAGTGCCCGGGCGCAGGGCGCGGACGAGGTGCGTCTTTTCGATGTCCTGCGCGACTACACCCTGACCGAGCGGGCCGAAGCGCCGCCCCCCTGACCCCTTCATCTTCCCGAAAATACGGCTATCCTGCCCCCTCCACCCGTCACCCAAGGCCAGCGATGAACGAGATGACGCAAGACATTCCCGCCCTGATGGAGGGCATCGGCCGCCGCGCACGGGCCGCCGCCGCCGAGCTGGCCTTTGCCACGCCCGAGGCCAAGCGCGCAGCCCTCGAAGCCGCGGCCGGGGCGGTCGAGGCGCGGCAGGACGAGATCCTCGCCGCGAACGGGAAAGACATGGAATTCGGGCGCGACAAGGGGCTGTCGGCGGCGATGCTCGACCGGTTGCAGCTCGACGAGAGCCGCCTTGCAGGCATCACCGCGGGCCTGCGCGCGGTCGCGGCGCAGGACGATCCGGTGGGGGCGGTCATGGCGGAGTGGGACAGGCCGAGCGGCCTGCATATCCAGCGGGTGCGGACGCCCCTGGGCGTCGTCGGCGTGATCTACGAAAGCCGTCCCAACGTGACCGCGGATGCGGGCGCGCTGTGCCTGAAATCGGGCAATGCGGTGATCCTGCGCGGCGGGTCGGAGAGTTTTCATTCCTCGGGCCTCCTCGTCGACTGCCTGCGCGAGGGGCTGGCCGCGGCGGGCCTGCCCGAGGACGCGGTGCAACTGGTGCCGACCCGTGACCGGGCGGCGGTCAAGGTGCTGCTGGGCATGACCGAGCATGTCGACGTCATCGTCCCGCGCGGCGGCAAGGGGCTGGTGGGCCTCGTGCAGGCCGAGGCGCGGGTGCCGATCTTCGCCCATCTCGAAGGCATCTGCCATGTCTATATCGACGCCGCCGCCGATCCGGAAAAGGCGCTCAGGGTCGTTCTGAACGCCAAGACGCGGCGCACCGGCATCTGCGGCGCCGCCGAATGCCTCCTGATCCACCGCGATGTGCTCGACACGATCGGCCAGGGCGTGATCCGCGCGCTGATCGACGCAGGCGTCGAGGTGCGGGGCGACGCGGCCTTGCAGGGGATCGAGGGCGTGGTGCCCGCCAGCGAGGACGATTGGGGGCGCGAGTTCCTCGACATGATCATCGCCGCCCGCGTGGTGGTGGACATCGACGCGGCCATCGCCCATATCCGGCGCTACGGCTCCAGCCATACCGAGAGCATAATCACCGAGGATGACGCCGCGGCCGAGCGGTTCTTCCAGCGGCTCGACAGCGCCATCCTGATGCGCAACGCCTCGACCCAGTTCGCCGACGGCGGCGAGTTCGGGATGGGCGCCGAGATCGGCATCGCGACGGGCAAGATGCATGCCCGCGGGCCGGTGGGCGCCGAGCAGCTGACCTCGTTCAAGTACCTCGTGACGGGCGACGGGACGACCCGACCGTGACACCGGGGCCCAAGGGCCTTGCAAGGCCCTTGCACATCCCTTTCAAGGGATTTTCACAGCGACGCCATGACTTTGCGCGTCGTTCTTCATGTCGAGCAGAAAGGCAGACCGATGACAGACCGCCGCAATGACCGCCCCACCACCTTGGTGCGCCGGATGCCGCTGAACGAGGGCGTCAGCCGCCCGGTGGTCACGCCGATCCAGCCCTCGGTCGTCTATGCCTCGCCCTCGATCGACACGCTGCACGCGCAATACGAGGGCCGCGCGCAGGGCTACACCTACGCCCGCGAAGGGCATCCCAACGCCACGCTGCTGGCCGCCAAGATCGACCTGCTGGAGGGCGCGGAGGGCGGCCTGATCACCGGGTCGGGCATGTCGGCGGTGACCGCGGCAATCATGGGGCTGATGGGGGCGGGGGACCATATCGTCGGGGCCGACCAGCTTTACGGTCGTTCGCTCCGGCTGATGCACCAGGACCTCGCGCGGTTCGGGATCGCCACGACGGTGGTCGATCCGACCGATCCGGCGGCGCTCAGGGCCGCGATCCGGCCCGAGACGAAGATGATCCTCGTCGAGGTCGTCTCGAACCCCACGCTGCGCGTGGCCGACATGGAGGGCATCGCCGCCGTCGCGCGCGAGGCGGGGGTGCGGCTGGCCGTCGACAACACCTTCACCACGCCGATCGGTTACCGGCCCTTCGACCATGGCGCCGATATCGTCATCCATTCGGTGACCAAGCTTCTGGCCGGGCATTCCGACGTGACGCTGGGCTATGTCGCGGCGAAAGATCCGGCCGACACCAAGGCGATCTATGATTTCGCGGTCACCACCGGCCTCACGCCCAGCCCCTATGAATGCTGGCTGGCCGAGCGTGGCCTGATGACCTTTCCGCTGCGTTTCGACCGGGCCGAGGCCAACGCCCGCACGCTGGCCGACTGGCTGGCCGAACAGCCGAAGGTCGCGCAGGTGCTTTACCCCGGCCGCGCCGATCACCCCGATCACGCCCGCGCGCAGGCGCTGCTCGGCGGGCGGGACGGCAACATGCTGAGCTTCGCGATCCATGGCGACGAGGCCGCGGCCAATCGCATGGTCGAGGCGATGCCGCAGATGGCCTTTGCCCCCACGCTGGGCGATGTGGGCACGACGCTCAGCCACCCGGCCTCGTCGTCGCATCGCGGGCTGACCCCCGAGGGGCGCGCGGCGCTGGGGATCAGCGACGGGTTTTTCCGCATGTCGGTGGGGATCGAGGATGTTTCGCTGCTGATGGCAGATCTCGAGGCCGGTCTTGCCGCCGTCTGAGGGTGGCTAGAGCGAGTGCAACGGCGTCGAGCCGTCCAGCACGATGACGTCGAAGTTGAGGCCGGGTGACTGCGCCTCGACCTCGCGCCGGATGAGGTTGGCGCTCGGCAGCCGGTCGACCAGCGCGAGATAGCGGCCGCGATAGCCGCATTGCGTCAGCATGCGGGCCAGGTCGAGCGCGTCGAAGGCGGGTGTCAGAAGCGGTGACAGGACAAGGGCAGGGGCCTCGGGCCCGGTAAGCCGCTCTTCGGGCAGCTGTTCGATCGTCACGCTGCGAATGTAGGAGCCGGGCGAGACCACGTTGCGGGGGAGCGCCAGCACGACTTCTGCCGTCAGCGCGACGGCAAGAACACGCTGTGAAACCGAGTCGGTCTGTCTGTCCCCGTCATGAGGCACCAGACGGCGCCTGTCTCTTCCGTCCATGCTTGGCACCATGTGCGGGCAGCGTTTGGCGGACCCCGAAAAGTCATGATCCCGTTACGCCAGCTGGCATGCTGCCCCGAATACCAGCCTGACGAGAGGCTACACCGAAAACCAATCGTTAGCAAAGGCAACCTTTGCAAAACCATTGGCTTTCACATGGTTGCCAACTCGTGCGAATTGCGTCAATGGCAAGGGCACGAAGGGCTGATGGGCCTGCCTCGGTCCTGCGACGGATGGGCGCACGGATGACCGATACGGAACTTGTCGAACTGATGGCAGCGGTGCCCGAGCCGATGCTCCACCTGTCGCATGCGGGCGAGGTCGCGATCGCGAATCCCGAGGCGCGCGCGCTGTTCGGGGACTGGATCGAGGGTCGAAGCTGCGCCACGGTGCTGCGACAGCCCGGCCTTCTGGGGCGAATCGAGGCGGTTCAGGCGGGGGGTGCCGCCTGCGAGGCCCGCATGCAGATGGCCGATCAGACCGGCGAAACCCAGTATCGCGTGCGGATCACGCCGATGGGCCTTCCCGGTCCGCGCGGACATCGGGCGCTCTTGCTGCATTTCACCGATATCACCCATCTGCGCGAGGCCGAGGAGATGCGGCGCGATTTCGTCGCCAATGTCAGTCACGAATTGCGCACGCCGCTGACCGCGGTTCTGGGATTCATCGAGACGCTGCGCGGCCCGGCCAAGGACGATGTGGCCGCGCGGGACCGGTTCCTGGGGATCATGGAGGCCGAGGCGCGGCGCATGAACCGGCTGGTCTCGGACCTGCTTTCGCTCAGCCGGGTCGAGTCGCAGGAACGCCAGCGCCCCTCGGGTGATGTCGACCTGCGCGCCGTTCTGGAGGGCGTGATCGCGGCGTTGAAGCCCGCGGCAGAGGATCAGGATAGCGACCTGACGCTCGAGACGACGGATACCGACCCGGCGCTCCTGATGGGGGATGCGGGACGGACCTACCGGATGCGGGGCGACCGCGACCAGTTGATGCAGGTGTTCCTGAACCTGACGGAAAACGCGCTGAAATACGGGGGAACGGGGCGCCCCGTGACCTTGTGGCTGGGCTGGGAGGAGGGCGCCGGCCAACTCAAGGGGCCGGTCCTGCGGGTCGACGTGATCGACCGGGGCGATGGAATCGATCCGTTACATATCCCGCGGCTGACCGAGCGATTCTACCGTGTCGACACGCACCGCAGCCGCGCGATGGGGGGCACCGGGCTGGGCCTTGCGATCGTCAAGCATATCGTGAACCGGCACCGCGGACGCCTGCGCATCCAGTCCCAACCCGGACAAGGCAGTGTTTTCTCTGTCATTTTGCCGCCGGAATGATCACGGGTGCGAGGAAATTGGCCCTTGGCCCGCCCCGCCGCCCGCGGGTGTCATGAAACTGTTACGTATTCGTCACAAAAGCTTGGCCGAGGGCCTTTAGGCGGCAATGCGAGGGTGTGCCGGTCGGTGCATCCGGGATGTCTGAACACATACTAGGAGAGCCATTCATGTTGCTCAACAAATTGTCCGTGTCGGCGCTGGCCATCGTTGCCGTGTCCGCAACCGCCGCTTCCGCCCGGGAGCAGATCCTGATCGTCGGTTCGTCGACCGTGTTCCCGTATACTCAGGCGGTGGCCGAAGAGTTCGCCAACCAGGGCGGCACCTCGCCCGTGGTGGAATCGACCGGCACCGGCGGTGGCATGCAGATCTTCTGCAGCGGTATCGGCACCGAGTTCGCCGACATCACCGGCGCTTCGCGCCGGATGAAGCCGTCCGAATACGAGCTCTGCGTCGAAAACGGTGTGACCGACATCACCGAGGCCCTGATCGGCTATGACGGCCTGTCGATCGCCAGCTCCCGCGAGAACGACGATCTGACCGACCTGACGCTCGAGCAGATCTACCTCGCCCTCGGGGAGATGGTTCCGGTGGACGGCGAGTGGGTTGAGAACCCCTACACCAACTGGTCGGAAATCGACTCCAGCCTGCCCGACCAGCCGATCACCGTTTTCGGCCCCCCGCCGACCTCGGGCACCCGTGACGCCTTCGTCGAACTGGCCATGTGGGAAGGCTGCGCCACGCTGGAGTATGTCGAAGAAGGCGGCTACGACGAGGACTGGATCGAGGAAAACTGCTCGGCCATGCGTCAGGACGGCCCCTTCGTGGAAGCCGGCGAGAACGACAACCTGATCGTTCAGCGTCTGCAGGCTGATCCGGACGCGCTGGGCATCTTCGGCTACTCGTTCCTGTTCGAGAACACCGACACTCTGAAGGGCGTCGACATCGGCGGCGTGGAAGTCAACAGCGACACGATCGCTTCCTTCGAGTATCCGATCGCACGTCCGCTGTACTTCTACGTGAAGAACCCGCACCGCGGCGTCATCCCGGGCCTCGAAGAGTTCATCGCCGAGTACTCGTCGGACAACGCCCTGGCCGACGGTGGCTACCTGCAGGAGCGTGGCCTGGTCGTTCTGGGCGATGAAGAGCGCGCCGACCTGGTGCAGCGTCTGGCCGACGGCGTTGCCGTGGACCCGATCACCGAGTAATTCGGTCTCGCCGCCCGGCTTCGGCCGGGCGGCTCCCACTTGGGTTTTCTTTTCCAAACCACGAGAGTTCTCCATGACGCTGATCGCATTCGCCTTGCTGTTCGCGGCGGTTCTGGGCGGTTACCTGTTCAACCGGATGGCCGCCGAGCGCATTCGCGGCAACGGCGAACGCCTGCATTCGTTGAGCGGCTTTCACGGCATGTATTCAGCCCTGATCGTCGGCCTGCCGGGCCTGTTTCTCTTGATCGTTTGGCTGATCCTGCAAGGGCCGGTGACCGAGAACCTGATGATGGCAGGGCTGCCAGCGGGCACGCTCGACGGTCTCGATGTCGGGCAGGTCGCGCTTATCCGGGCCGAGATCCTCCAGATTGCCGAAGGTCGGATTTTCGGCACGCCCGAACAATGGAAGCTGGATGCGGCCGAACGGCTCAACGCGCTGGAGGCGGCGGCGTCGTGGTTGATGGTCGTCGCGGTGGCGCTGCTGGTGCTGGCGGGCATCATTTTCGCGCGCAGCCGCGTTACAGCGGAGTTCCGCGCCCGGCAGGGGGTCGAACGCATTGTGCTCGGCCTGATGGTCGGCTGCTCGACGATCGCCATCTTCACCACCTTCGGCATCATTTTCTCGCTCATCTTCGAGAGCTTGGCGTTTTTCCGCCTCGTTCCGCTGCATGAATTCCTGTTCGGGCTTCAGTGGGAACCGCAGATCGCCATCCGGGCCGACCAGGTCGCCGGGGCAGGGGCGTTCGGTGTCATCCCGGTGTTCCTCGGAACCCTGCTGATCATGTCGATCGCCCTGTTTTTCGCGGTGCCGATCGGGCTGTTGACGGCGATCTATCTCAACGAATTCGCCGCGCCTCGCACCCGCAACATCGTCAAACCCGTGCTTGAAATCCTCTCGGGTATTCCGACCATCGTCTACGGCTTCTTCGCCATTCTGACGGTGGCCCCGTTCTTGCGGCAGACGGGCGCGGAGCTTGGCCTGTCGCTGTCGCCCAACACCGCGCTTGCCGCCGGCAGCGTCATGGCGATCATGTTGATCCCGTTCATCTCGTCCTTCGCCGACGATGCGCTGTCGGCGGTGCCGCGCAGCCTGCGGGACGGGTCCCTCGCGCTTGGGGCCACGCGGGGCGAGACGATGATGAAAGTGCTGTTCCCGGCGGCGATCCCCGGGATCGTCGGGGGCGTCCTGCTGGCGGTCAGCCGGGCGATCGGCGAAACCATGATCGTCGTGATGGCCGCCGGTCTGATCGCCCAGCTGACCTTCAACCCGCTGGACAGCGTGACCACCATGACGGTCCAGATCGTCACGTTGCTGATCGGCGACAGCGAATTCGACAACCCCAAGACGCTTGCGGCATTCGCGCTCGGGATGATGCTGTTCGTGGTGACGCTCGCCATCAACATTCTCGCGCTTGGCATTGTCCGCAAGTACCGCGAACTTTACGACTGAGGGGCCGACATGACCGATATTCCCACACCGACACGCTCGGCGGATCTCTGGGACAATTCCCGCCTTCGCGCACGTCGTCGCAGCGAGCTCTGGCTGCGCGGATGCGGCCTGGCGGCGATCGGAATCGCGCTGTTGATGTTGGCCATCATGCTGACCACCATCGTGTCCAGCGCGATCGGCGCGTTCCGCCAGACCCATGTGACCATCTCGGTCCCCATCCCGGCCGATATGGTCGATCCTTCCGATCCGTTCTCCGCTGACTGGCGCGGCATCATGCAGGACTACATCGCCTCGGTGTTTCCGGACGCCGAACCTTCGGAATTGCGCCAACTGGGCGGGATCCTGTCGAACGGCGCCCAGTTTCAGGTGCGTGATGCGGTGGTCGACGACCCGTCCCTGATCGGGGAGACGCTGACGATCACGGTGCCGGTTTCCGACCCCTTCGATCAACTTGCCAAGGGTTACCTGAACCGCGACGCCCCCGAGGACGAACGGCGCCTGAACGATCTTCAGATTTCGGCTTACGATCAGTTCGAAGAGGCGGGTGCCATCTCGAGCCCGATAAACACGGGGCTGCTGACCATGGGCGACTCGCGGTTTCCGGAACTGGCCGGCCTGCGCGGAGCCATGATCGGGACGATCTACCTGCTTCTCACCACGTTCCTGATCGCCTTTCCCGTCGGGATCGGCGCCGCGATCTACCTTGAAGAATTCGCGCCCAAGAACCGCATCTCCGATCTGATCGAGGTCAACATCAACAACCTGGCGGCCGTGCCGTCGGTCGTGTTCGGCCTGCTGGCCTTGGCGGTGTTCCTGAACTATTTCGGCCTGCCGCGCGGCGCGCCCTTCGTCGGTGGCCTGACGATCGCTCTGATGAGCCTTCCGACCATCATCATCGCCACCCGCGCGGCGCTCAAGGCCGTGCCCCCCTCGATCCGCGAAGCGGCCTTGGGCGTGGGCGCGTCGAAACAGCAGGTGGTGTTTCAGCATGTTCTGCCGCTGGCCATGCCCGGCATCATGACCGGCACCATCCTCGCCATGGCCAATGCCATCGGTGAGACCGCGCCGCTTCTTCTGATCGGGATGAACGCCTTCTTGACGTCGGTGCCCACCTCTCCCTTCGAAAGCGCGACGACGCTGCCCACGCAGATCTTCATCTGGGCAGACAGCCCCGAGCGTGGCTTCGTCGCCCGCACCTCGGCCGGGATTGTGGTGCTTCTCGTGGTTCTGGTTACAATGAACGCCCTGGCGATCTATCTGCGTCGCAAGTTCGAGCGCCGCTGGTGATGCCGATGGAGGATACCAACATGAATGACATGCGCGTAACGGAGCGGACCGTGACCAACAACGACATCAAGATGCGAGCCCGCAATGTGCAGGTCTTCTATGGCGATAACCACGCGATCAAGGATGTGGATGTCGACATCGAGGACAAGACCGTCACGGCCTTCATCGGCCCCTCGGGCTGCGGCAAGTCCACCTTCCTGCGCTGCCTCAACCGGATGAACGACACCATCGACGTGTGCCGCGTCGAGGGCGATATCCACCTCGAGGGAGAGGACATCTACGATCCCAAGGTCGACCCTGTGCAACTGCGCGCCAAGGTCGGCATGGTGTTCCAGAAACCCAACCCCTTTCCCAAGTCCATCTACGAGAACGTCGCCTATGGCCCCAAGATCCACGGCCTTTCGCGCAACAAGGCCGAACTGGACGAGATCGTCGAGAAAAGCCTTCGCCGCGCGGCCATCTGGGACGAGGTGAAGGACCGGCTTGACGCGCCCGGCACGGGCCTGTCGGGCGGCCAGCAACAGCGCCTGTGCATTGCGCGCGCGGTGGCCACCGGCCCGGAAGTCCTGCTGATGGACGAGCCCTGTTCGGCGCTCGACCCCATCGCAACGGCCCAGGTCGAAGAGCTGATCGACGAGTTGCGGCAAAGCTACTCGGTCGTGATCGTGACCCACTCCATGCAGCAGGCCGCCCGCGTCAGCCAGAAGACGGCCTTTTTCCACCTCGGGAACCTCGTCGAGTTCGGCGATACCTCGAAGATCTTCACCAATCCCGACGATCCCCGCACCGAAAGCTACATCACGGGCCGGATCGGTTGAGGCATCAGAGCAGGGCAGGGGAGTAGACCATGCCGACTTCGGAACATATCGTCGCAAGCTTCGACCGCGACCTTGAGGGCATCCAGGCGCAGATCATGCGCATGGGGGGCCTTGTCGAAGAGGCCATCGCCAAGGCGACCGAGGCGCTTGAGACACGCGACCTCGAACTTGCGCGCGCGGTGCGGGCGGGCGACAAGGCCGTCGACGCACTTGACGAGCAGGTCAATGACGAGGCCGCGCACTTGATCGCCCACCGGCAGCCGGTGGCCAGCGACCTGCGCACCGTCCTGACGGTCTTTCGTATCTCGACCAACCTCGAGCGGATCGGCGATTACGCCAAGAACATCGCCAAGCGCACCGAGACGATCATCGACCAGCCCCCGGTGAACGGCACCGGCGCCTCGCTGCGGCGGATGGCGCGGCAGGTGGAACTGATGCTCAAGGACGCGCTCGACGCCTATATCCAGCGCGACGCGGACCTGGCGCAGGACGTGCGCAACCGCGACCTCGATGTCGACCAGATGTATTCCGCGCTGTTCCGGGAATACCTGACCTTCATGATGGAGGATCCGCGCAACATCACCACCTGCATGCATCTGCATTTCATGGCCAAGAACATCGAGCGTATGGGCGACCATGTCACCTCGATCGCCGAGCAGGTGATCTACCTCGTGACCGGCTCCATGCCGGACGACGACCGGCCCAAGCAGGACCGGACGCCGCATGACGCGGGCCTGAAGGGGTAGGGCGGGGCCATGGCGGGTGAACCGATGGTGCTGATCGTCGAGGACGAACCGGCACAGCGCGAGGTCCTGGCCTACAACATCCAGGCCGAGGGCTACCAGGTGATGACGGCCGAGGCCGGTGACGAGGCGCTGGATATCGTGCGTGACACGCCGCCCGACGTGATCGTCCTCGACTGGATGCTGCCGCATGTGTCGGGCATCGAGGTCTGTCGACAGCTCAAGATGGGCGGCGACACCGCGCGCATCCCGATCATCATGCTGTCGGCCCGTTCGGAAGAGGTGGACAAGATCCGCGGCCTCGAGACCGGGGCGGATGATTACGTCACCAAACCCTATTCGGTGGCCGAGCTACTGGCCCGCGTGCGCACGCAGCTGCGCCGGGTGCGTCCGGCGACGGTGGGCGAGCGGCTGGAATATTCCGACATCCTCGTGGACATAGCCGAACACCGCGTCTACCGCTCGGGCGAGCAGTTGAGCCTTGGCCCGACCGAATTCCGTTTGCTGACCGCCTTCATGGAACGACCGGGCAGGGTCTGGAGCCGCGAACAACTACTCGATCGCGTCTGGGGGCGGGACATCTACGTCGACAGCCGCACGGTGGACGTGCATGTCGGCAGGCTGCGCAAGGCGCTGAAGGCCGGCGACCACGGCGATCCGATCCGAACCGTGCGTGGGGCAGGCTACGCATTGGGCTAGCCCGAGGGCCGACGTTGCCTGTCACATTAATCCCATAATCATGATTATGTTAATTATGACCCGAACCCGAGACCGCACCGGTCTCCGGTCCGGGCCTGCGCTGCCTCGGCGTTTGCCCTGCCTGCGCGGCCAAGGCGTCGGAAAGCCGCATGAAGGTTGCGCGGCAATCGGCTGGCATCCTTCAAGATTCTCCTTCGCGTGACCGACCGCGACCTTGCGCGGCGCAGGACCCCTCCCGCAGACAGATCTCAAAGCCTCTTCCGAAGGTCGCGGGAACGCGCCATAGTTGCGCCAAAGGGATAGCTTCATGAATATTCTGGTCCTGAACGGCCCCAATCTCAATCTGCTCGGAACGCGTGAACCGTCCGTCTATGGCCACCACAGCCTTGCCGATATCGAGGCCGCGTGCCTGTCGCATGGTCGCAGTCTCGGCGTCGATGTCGCCTTTGCACAGTCCAACAGCGAAGGCGCACTGGTCGATCACCTTCACGCGGCCCGCGGCGCGATGGACGGTGTCGTCCTGAATGCTGGCGCCTATACGCATACCTCCGTCGCGTTGCGCGATGCCATATCGGCCATCGCCCTGTCGGTGGTTGAACTTCACCTGTCAAACACCCATGCGCGCGAGACTTTTCGCCATGTCTCGATGATCGCGCCGGTCTGTGTCGGTGTGATCCAGGGCTTCGGCGCGGCGGGGTATCCGCTCGCACTGACCGCGTTGCACGGCCACCTGACCGGGGGACGCGCATGAAGGCGTTGGAGCCCTACCTGAAAACGACAACGGTCGAAGACCTGTGGTCGCATCACACGCGGGTCATGGCCGAGTATGGGTTCGACAGGTTGTTCTATGCATTCAACGCCTTCCGCGGTGCGGGTCTGTACGACAATCCCGAGGACGCGCTGCTTCTGACCAACATGCCGACCGATTATGTCGAGGCCTATGTGAATGGCGGCATGTTCCGCGATGGCGTGATGATGCGGTGGGCGATCCGGAACACCGGCGCGGCCTCATGGGCACGGGTCTATGCCGAGATGCAGGACCAGCCCCTGACCGAGGGCGAACGCGCAATGCGCGCGCTGAATGAACGTCACTCCATAACCGCCGGTTATACAATAAGTTTTCCAATGGCGATCAAGAACGCCAATGCCGGGATCGGCATGGCTGTCGAAAAAGGCCGCACCCAGGACGATGCGGATGCGATCTGGGCGGAGCATGGGCGCGATATCGAGATCATTAACCATGTCGCGCATCTGTGCATCCTGCAATTGCCGGCCACCGGGCAGCGCACCCTGCTCACGCCGCGCCAGGCCGAGGTGCTGGAGCTGGTGGCCGATGGCAAGACGATGCAGGACATCGCCCTGATCCTGGAGCGCAATGTCGCGACGGTGGAAAAGCATCTGCGCGGTGCGCGCGACGCGCTGGGGGTCGAGACGACGGCTCAGGCGGTGCGCAAGGCCTCGATCCTGAACCAGATCTTCCGGCTGGAGGATCATGGCCGCACCCCCGCGGGCCAGTTGCCGCACATGGCCGGAACGGTCGGACGGCGGCGCTGACCGGGTTCACGGGTAAGGATTTCCGCCGTTTCAGTCGGCGGCGCATGCCGTCATTCTGATCATGTTCCACGAGTGATGGCAATTTTGCCAGGAACGCGGGGGGCGGCGATTTTTCCGTCCATCTTCCCCCTTGCCGGTTCACCGGCGCGACCCGTGCCGAGGCGTGATTTCGCATCGGCATGGGTCGAGGTTTGGGCCGGCGTGCTATCCCCATGTCCCAAGCGCTGCGCCCGAATGGCGACGTCGCCCGGCCACGGTCGGGCGACGTCGCGTCTTGCCCTGCGCGGGTTATCTTGTGTCGCCGACGTCCTGCGTCGACGTGATCCGATCCAGCAGAGACTGCAGAACAAGGCGGCCATAGTCGGCGTTCGCATGCTGGTTGTCGTTGGGGTTTTCGTGGCGAAAGGCCGCGGCGGTCGTGCCGTCAGGGGCGATCGTGGCCGCGGGCTGATCCAACACCGCGATCCCCGACGGGGCCAGTTGCGCGCGCACATGGCCGCGGTAGCTGGTGTCGATCATGTGGCAGACCTCGCGCCGGATCGGCTGCAGATAGGCGGCATGCTCGAAGAACCGGGGGGCCTCGATCACGATCACCTCGAACCCGAGGGAGGCCACGGCGCGCACATAGGCGATGGCATGCCCGCAATCATCAGTGAAGATCTGTGTCAGCGTCTGGCCCGACAGCGGAATCTCGGCGTCGTCTTGCTGCAATCGCCACGGAACATGGGTCTGCCAGCTTCCGCCGCGAAGCACCCGCGCCGTGTTCAGCGGCAGGGAGATGGCGATCACTGCCCTCTCCCCCGTGCCCGCCCTGAAGCTGTCGCGCGTCAGCGTCAGGTTCGACCAGCCACGCGCATGCGTGCGCAGCTCCGTCGCGTCCTCGGACAGGCTGAAGAAGGGTGTTGTCGCCAGCCCGCCACGCCCGAAGGGGTGAAAGATCACCTCGCGCGGGCCGGTCATGTCCGGATCGAGGTCGAGACCCTTCTTGATCGCGCCGAGATGGCTGTCGCCGATCAGAACGAGGGGCCTCATCCGCGCGGTCCGAATGCGCCGAGCAATTCCTCGTCGCAGATCAGCGCCGCGTCATCCGGGGCCGATGTCGCAGGATCAACAGGCCCGGCCTTGTCCTTCTCGGACGCAGTGGCGGCGCCGGGCAAGGCGGAGAAAAGATGGGTCATCACATGTGCGACACCGGCGCGGTTCACGCTGCGCATGTTCGGCTCGAAGAAAGCGCCGCGAAACGGCGGGGCCGAGATGATCTCGTAGGCCGGAAAATAGCTGACATAGGGCAGAGACCGCGCAACCGCGCCGGCCACTGCGCGCAGCACCGCTTTCGATTCGCTGCTGGCCACGAGGACGTGGTCGCCCGACATGGTCGCGGTCAGCGGCACCGGCGACACCGTCAGCAAGATGCGCGGCCCGCGGCGCGCCCGTGCGATCCGGATCTTGCGGATCGCCTGTACGAGGTTGGTGTAGACCGCCTCGTAGTGCTGGTTTTCGAAGACATGCCGGTCAGGATCGAAACTGCCGGCCACAACGCCCGGACAGATCGGGTATTCGACGCCCAGTTCGCGGTCTTGCCAGCTTTCGGTGAGACCGAGGGTGAAGACCAGCACATTGCATCCCAGGATCGCTCGGCGAAAGGCCGCGATCGTGCCCTCACGCGCGGCCAGCATCTCCGGCACGCTGGCAAAGCCGCCGGGCTCGATGGTGGGGCGGAACGGGTCATGAATCCCGGCCTCGCCCTGCCATGACAGGTCCGGCGGCGTGCGTTCCCCCAGTGCCCAGTCGACCCATTGATGGAACAAGGACGCGGTGTAGATGTTGCCTGTCCGCGCAGAAAAGACACCGTAATTGAGCGTCCGTGCGGATGTCTCCGACAGACCGCCCGGCGCGGGTTCGGCGTCATGCCAGTGATATCCGTGCGTCCTGAGCGCCGGGCCGAAATGTTGTGCGAAGCACGATCCGAAAGTCACGACGAGGTCTTGCCGCGTGATCAGGAACGGCGCGGTCCAGAGGCCGGATATGTCGAGCATGTGATGGCGGGCGACGGCGGGCGACCAGAACGCGGTCGGGGGGAGTGCGGTATATGGATGGTTGGCCATGGGTCGCTCCGCGCTGCGCTGCGCGCCAAACTTGCGCGCTACCTTGATCAGAAATGTAGAGAGATGGCACGATACGGTGAAGGCGGTTTTTCTGGTGTGATGCGGCCGGCAGGTCGGCCCCGACGCCCGGCCACGAAAAAGGGGCAGGGTGTGATCCCCTGCCCCGTTCTGCGGTCATGCCGAAGGCTGGCTCAGCCCTGGACGGCCTTGGCCACTTCCTCGGCGAAGTTCTCTTCCTTCTTCTCGATGCCCTCGCCGACCTCCAGCCGGACAAAGCCGGTGATCTCGGCGCCTGCTTCCTTGGCGGCGGCGCCGACGGTCAGGTCGGGGTTGATGACGAAGGCCTGGTTCACAAGGGTGATCTCGGCGAGATACTTCTTCATCCGGCCCTCGATCATCTTCTCGATCACGGCCTCGGGCTTGCCCGACTCGCGCGCGATGTCGATCTGGACCTGACGCTCCTTCTCGACCATCGCGGGGTCCACGTCACCTTCGTCCAGCGCGGCGGGGTTCACGGCGGCGACGTGCATCGCGACCTGCTTAGCAAAGCCCTCGTCGCCGCCCTTGAGCGCGACCAGAACGCCGATCTTGCCCATGCCGTCGGCCGCGGCGTTGTGGATGTAGGACACGACCGTGTCGCCCTCGATCCTGGCCATGCGGCGCACGCCCATGTTCTCGCCGATGGTGGCGATCTTGTCGGTCAGCGTGTCGGCGATCGACTTGCCGCCCATGTCGGCGGCCAGCAGCGCCTCGAGGTCACCTGCCGCCAGCGCGGCCTGTGCGATGCCTGCGACCATGCCCTGGAACTCGGCGTTCTTGGCGACGAAGTCGGTTTCCGAGTTCACCTCGACGGCCACGCCCGTGCCGCCCGAGACGGCGACGGCGACAAGGCCCTCGGCCGCGGTGCGGCCCGATTTCTTGGCGGCCTTGGCCAGACCCTTGGTGCGCAGCCAGTCGACGGCGGCGTCGAAATCGCCGTCGGTTTCGGTCAGCGCCTTCTTGGCGTCCATCATGCCTGCGCCGGTCGCTTCGCGCAGTTCCTTCACCTGTGCAGCGGTGATTGCCATGTGCGTCTCTCCTGAATCTCTGTGTGCTGCGCGCGGGTGATGCCCCGCGCGCATGTCAGTGGCGTGACGGCGGGGCTCAGCCCTCGGCCTTTTCCTCGGCCGGTGCCTGGACGTCGGCCTCGGTGGCCAGCGCCTCTTCGACGCTGCCCTCTTCGAGCGAGCCCAGGTCGACGCCCGCGGTTTCGAGCTGGGCGCTCATGCCGTCCAGCGCCGCGCGGCTGACGAGATCGCAATACAGCGCGATTGCGCGCGCGGCGTCATCATTGCCGGGGATGATGTAATCGACACCATCGGGCGAGCAGTTTGTGTCGACCACGGCCACGACCGGGATGCCCAGCTTTTTCGCCTCGAGAATGGCGAGGTCTTCCTTGTTGACGTCGATCACGAAGATCAGGTCCGGAAGGCCGCCCATCTCGCGGATGCCGCCCAGCGAGGCCTGCAGCTTCTGCTGGTCGCGCTCCATGCCGAGGCGCTCTTTCTTGGTCAGGCCCTCGAGGCCCTGGGCGAACTGCTCGTCGATCTGCTTGAGGCGGCTGATCGAGTTCGAGACGGTCTTCCAGTTGGTCAGCGTGCCGCCAAGCCAGCGGTGGTTCATGTAATACTGTGCGCAGCGCTCGGCGGCATCCGCGACGGGCTTTTGCGCCTGGCGCTTGGTGCCGACGAAGAGGATGCGACCGCCCTTGGCCACCGTCTCGCGCACGACCTGCAGCGCCTGGTCGAGAAGCTCGACCGTCTGCGTCAGGTCGATGATGTGGATGCCGTTGCGGTCACCGTAGATATACGGTGCCATCCGCGGGTTCCAGCGCTGGGTCTGGTGGCCGAAGTGAACGCCCGCTTCGAGAAGCTGACGCAGGGAAAAGTCAGGGAGAGCCATCAACGTGGTCCTTTCCGGTTTGAGCCTCGGCGAAGGATAGGGGTCGCCCCCAACCGGTGGACACTGCGGGGATGTCTCCCCCGAAGGCCCGCCTTCGCCTGTGAAGTGAGCGCGCATTAGGCGGTTTCGCGGGGAATGGCAAGCCCCTGCGCCCTGTGCCGCCGCGCGCGCCGGAAAAGGGGGCTCTGCCCCCAAGGCTACGCCCTTCCCCCGGAGTTGTTTTGCCAAGATGAAGGATGGACCCGGGCAAGGCGGGGCGCTAATCCGGCGAACATGGCGCGGACACCGGATATCCTCTGCATCGGCTCGGTCCTGTGGGACATCATCGGGCGCACGGACCTGCCCATGGTCCTGGGCAATGACAAGCCGGGGCGCATTGCGCGGCTGCCCGGTGGCGTCGCGCTCAACATCGCGATGACGCTGGGGCGCTTCGGGCTCAGGCCGGGCCTGGTGTCGGTGGTGGGGGACGATCCGGCGGGGCGCGAGTTGCTGGCGGCCTGCGAGGCGATGGGCCTCGACTGCGGGGCGCTGCTGGTCGATCCCGATCTGCCAACCGATCACTACATGGCCATGGAGGCGCAGGGCACGCTGGTCGCGGCGCTGGCCGATGCCCATTCGCTGGAGGCCGCGGGGGCACGTATCCTTGCGCCGCTGCAGGACGGGCGGCTGGGGTCGGCGGCGGCGCCCTGGGGTGGCCCTGTGGCGCTGGACGGCAACCTGACGGAGGCGCTGCTGGCCGAGATCGCCGAAAGCCCGGTCTTCGCCGCGGCCGACCTGCGCGTCGCGCCTGCCTCGCCGGGCAAGGCCGAGCGGCTGCGCCCGCTGCTCGCGCATCCGCGGGCCACCCTTTACGTGAACCGCGAGGAAGCCGGGCTTCTGACCGGTACGCGGCCCGCCAATGCCGCCGCCGCGGCGCAGGCGCTGACGGCGGCGGGCGCGCGCCGGGTGCTGGTGACGGCGGGGGCCGAGATGGCCGTCGATGCCACGGCCGGCCGGGTGCTGACCGCGGTGCCGCCCCCCGTGCAGGCGCGCCGGATCACCGGGGCGGGCGACACATTCATGGCGGCGCATATCGCCGCGGAACTGGCGGGCGCCGACGCCGAGGAGGCGCTGCGCGCCGCGGTCGAGGCCGCCGCCGCCTATGTTTCCGGAGAGATCGCATGACCGCCCCTGCCCTGCCCCTGCGTCTGTCGCCCGAGGTCGCCCGTGCGCTGGAGGCCGGCGCGCCGGTCGTGGCGCTGGAATCGACGATCATCACCCATGGCATGCCCTTTCCGCAGAACCTCGAGACTGCGCGCCGGGTCGAGGCCGAGGTGCGCGCCGCGGGCGCCATGCCCGCGACCATCGCCGTGATGGCGGGCGAGATCCGCGTCGGGCTCGGGGATGACGCGCTCGAGGCACTTGCGCAGGCCAAGGGCGTGGCCAAGCTCAGCCGGGCCGATCTGGCGGTCTGCCTTGCCACGGGGGGCACCGGGGCCACCACGGTGGCGGCCACGATGATCTGTGCGGCGCGGGCGGGCATCGGTGTCTTTGCCACCGGCGGGATCGGCGGCGTGCACAAGGGCGCGGAGGAGAGTTTCGACATTTCCGCCGACCTGCAGGAACTGGCCCGGACGCCGGTGACGGTGGTGGCCGCGGGGGCCAAGGCGATTCTCGACCTGCCCAAGACGCTGGAGGTTCTGGAAACCCTCGGCGTGCCGGTCATCGCGGTCGGCCAGAACGCCTTTCCCGCCTTCTGGAGCCGTGACAGCGGCCTGCCCGCGCCCCTGCGCATGGACGATCCCGCGGCCATCGCCCGCGCGCATGCGATGCGCGCGGCGCTTGGCCTGCCGGGCGGGCAACTGGTGGCAAACCCGATCCCGGCGGAGGCCGAGATCGCGGCCGGGGATCTCGCCCCCCTGATCGCGCAGGCACAGGCCGAGGCCGACAAAGCGGGCGTCGCGGGCAAGGCCGTGACCCCCTACCTGCTGCAGCGGCTGTACGAGCTGACCGGGGGGCGGACGCTGGAGGCCAATATCGCCCTTGTGCTGAACAATGCCCGCCTCGGCGCGCGGATCGCCGCGGCATTGGCCGCGCAGTCGCGCGATGGTTGAGCCGCGGATGCTTGTGCGCTCACCCGCCACCGCCTACATAATCGTATGACACGGCGGTGCGTGCCCGCGCCCGCACCGATCTCGCCCGGACCCCACGACGCGCATGCAGCTACCTGAAACGCCCCCGCCGCCCAAACGCGGATTTTTCGCATCGCTCCGGTCAAGTTTCCTGACCGGTCTCATCGTCATCGCCCCCATCGGGATCACGATCTGGCTGATCTGGTCGCTGTTCGGCTGGATCGACAGCTGGGTCTTGCCGCTGATCCCCAACGCCTACAATCCCGCGCTGCTGATCCGGCAATATACCGGCATCGAGGTCGACATCCGGGGCATCGGCGTCGCCACCTTCATCGTGTTCACCCTCGTCGTGGGCTGGGTCGCGAAGGGGCTGATCGGGCGGTCGCTGATCCGCTGGGCGGAAAGCCTCGTGTTGTCCATTCCGCTGATCCGGTCGCTCTATTCGGGGTTGAAGCAGATCGTCGAGACGGTTCTGCAACAGGGCCAGCAGAATTTTGAAAAGGCCTGCCTTGTCGAGTATCCGCGCAAGGGGGTCTGGGCCATTGCCTTCATCTCGACCAGTGCCAAGGGCGAGATCGCCCGGCGCCACGGCCCCGAGGAGATGATCTCGGTCTTCATGCCCACCACGCCGAACCCGACCTCGGGGTTCCTCCTGTTCCTGCCGCGCAAGGACGTGATCGTTCTCGACATGGGGGTCGAGGATGCGGCCAAGCTGATCATCTCGGCGGGTCTCGTCTATCCCAACGGCGAGGATGCAAAGGCTGCGGTGGAGCGCAAGGTGCCCGACGCGGCCGAGTAGCGCGCCCGCGGCCCTACCCATTCCTTCGGGGCAGAGCCGCGGGGCCGGTCATGTCAGACCGGGTAGCGCAGGATCGCGGCCAGGTCGCAGCCTTCGGGAATGTCGGCGCGACGCAGCGCCAGCACGGTGCCGCCATGCGACAGCACGCGGGCCGCGATCTCGTCGGTCACGCCTTAGTTCGTGGCGCCTGCGGTGTCATGCAGCGGGATCGCCCCTCACTCCTCGACCCACCAGACATCGGGCTGCCAGCCGATCCAGTCGCCGTAGATCGGGATCGTTTCGGGAAAGCGCAACTCGGCGCTGTGGGCAACCCGGCTGACCGGATTGTGCCAGAACGGCACGACATAGCGCTGCGAGGTCAGCACCCGGTCCAGCGCGCGCACGGCGGCGACATAGTCGTCCTGGCTTTCGGAATTAAGCATCTGCCCGATCATCGCCTCGATCGCCGGGTGACAGGCGCCCATCAGGTTGCGCGAGCCGGTCACGTCCACCGTCTCGCAGCCCCAGTAGCTGTATTGCTCGTTGCCGGGGCTGAGCGACAGGCCGTAACGCTCGTAGATCATGTCGAAGTCGAAGACATCGCGCCGCTCGCGGAACTGTGCGGCGTCCACGCGGGAGACCTCGACATCGATGCCCAGACGCTCCAGCGTCTCGGAGTAGATGTTGATGATCGCGTCATTCTCGGCCGACCCGGTCTGCAACAGGATCTCGAAGGAGAAAGGCGTGCCCTCGGGCGTCGTCATCACGCCGTCCTGCACGGTATAGCCCGCCTCCTCCAGTGCCGCGAGCGCGGCAGCGATGCCCGCGCGGTTGCGCGCGCTTCCGTCCGAGACGGGCATGACGTACCCCTCGGTCGCGCCGGGCAGAAGATCACCCGCGAAAGGCGCGAGAAACTCCGCCACGCGTCCTTCGGCGGGTCCGGGCAGCATCGCCAGCGGCGAATTCGCGAAATAGGAGGTGATGCGCGGATCGACCCCCGCGTTCAACGTCTGGTTGATGAATTCGGCCGGAAAGGCCTGGATCATGGCCTCGCGCACCCGCCAGTCCGAGAACGGCGCGCTGCGCGTGTTCATCACCAGCCCCGTCATGCCCGACGGGCGCTGGTGCGGCACCTCGGACAGGATGACCGCACCCGACCGCACCCTCGGAAAGTCGTAGCGCTCGGCCCAGGATTTCGCGGATGTCTCGCGCATGGTCGACAGCAGACCGGCGGTGAAGGCCTCGAACATCGCCGTTCCGTCGGTGAAGAATTCCATCCGCACCTCGTCGATCACGTTGGTGCCGCGGCGAAACGGCAGATCGGCGCCCCAGTAGTCGGGGTTGCGCCGCAGCGAGACGAAGCGCCCGGCCTCGAAATCGTCGATGACATAGGGCGCCGTGGCGATGGGGATCACGTCGAGACCGCTTTGCGTGAAATCGCGGCCCTCCCATTGCGCGGCCTGCAGGATCGGGCGCAGGCCCATGATCATCGCAAGCTCCCGGTCGGGATCGGAGAAGGTGATGCGCACCGTGCGCTCGCTCACGGCCTCGATGCCCTCGACGCGGGTCCAGGCGCCGAGGTAGCGGGGGTGCCCCTCGGTGCCCAGCGTCTCGTAGGACCAGATCACATCCTCGACCGTCACCGGACTTCCGTCCGAGAATCGGGCCTCGGGGCGCAGAGTGAACTCCACCCAGGCATGGTCCGGTGCCACCTCCACCGATTCGGCCAGAAGGCCGTAGAGGGTGAAGGGCTCGTCCCAGGATCGGCCCAGCAACGATTCGTATGCAAGAAAGCGCAGCTGCCAGGGAACCGAGCCCTGACGGATGTGCGGATTGAGACTGTCGAAACTGCCGGTCTCGCCGGTCACGATCCGCCCGCCGGTGGGCGCGTCGGGATTGGCGTAGGGCAGATGGGTGAAGTCGGGCGGCAGCGCCGGCTCCCCATACATTGCGATCCCGTGCATGGGTTGCGCCATACCTGCCCCCGACAGCCCGAACGCGAGGGCCGCAGCCAGCGCAACGCTTTTGATACAATCCGTGTTCATTCGAGAACAATCCTCTCTGCCTCAACGCCTGTTGGGCGCGAGGCTATCCGCGCCCCCCGGGCATTTCAAACTTTTCGGTTGGACAAGCGGCAACCCATTGCTTATAAAGGTGTCACTGCTCGATAGGTTTCTTGCCTGTATGAAACCTGCCTCAATGACTTAACCCCGGCCTTGTGCCGGGGTTTTTTTTGGTGGTCCTGCCGGGCGCGGCCCCTGTTCCTCTCGCATCCACGACACTAGGGTCACGCGCGACGACCCCAAGCAGGAGAACGACAATGGCCATCACCACCGACCTGACGGGCAAGACCGCCGTCATCACCGGCTCGAACTCGGGCATCGGCCTCGGGATCGCGCGGGAACTGGCCAAGGCGGGGGCGCATGTGGTGCTGAACTCCTTCACCGACCGCAAGGAGGATCACGCGCTGGCCGAAGAGATCGCGGATGTCTGCGGGGTGGACGCGCGCTACATCAAGGCCGACATGTCCAAAGGCGAGGAGTGCCGCGCGCTGATCGAGCAGGCCGGCGCCTGCGACATCCTGATCAACAATGCGGGCATCCAGCATGTCGCGCCCATCGACGAGTTCCCGCCCGAGAAATGGGACGCGATCATCGCGATCAACCTTTCCTCGGCCTTTCACACCACGGCGGCCGCTCTGCCCCTGATGCGCAAGGCGGGTTGGGGCCGCGTCATCAACATCGCCTCGGCCCATGGCCTGACGGCCAGCCCCTACAAATCGGCCTATATCGCAGCCAAGCACGGTATCGTCGGGCTCACCAAGACCACGGCGCTGGAATGCGCGGGCCAGTCGATCACGGCCAATGCGATCTGTCCGGGCTACGTCCTGACGCCGCTGGTCGAGGCGCAGATCCCCGACCAGATGAAGGCCCATGACATGGACCGCGACACCGTGGTGCGCGAGGTGATGCTGGCGCGCCAGCCCTCCAGGGAATTCGCCACGGTCGAGCAGATGGGCGGCACGGCTGTGTTCCTGTGCTCGGAGGCCGCGGCCCAGATCACAGGCACCACGATCAGCGTGGATGGCGGCTGGACCGCGCTTTGACCCTCAGGCGAGTCGGTCGGGCGGGAACCCGCCCCTGACCTCGGCCTCGGCCATGGCGGCCAGCGTCTTGCGGTCGCCGAAATCCGCGACCCGCACGGGCGTGTGATAGACCACCTCGACCCGGCCCTGCCGGGGCGCGGCCAGCGTCGCAAGGATCGCGGGGCCAAGCGCCATGTCGCCCCACCAGCCGTAGAAGGCCGGGTGCCCGCCTTCCGGCGGGTGATAGACCAACGTCACGGGCTGGATGCGCACCACGTCGCGCAGGCGCTCGGACAGGAAGGCCTGAAACAGCGTCGTCTTGAACGGCAGCACGCGCCGCCCGTCGGTCGAGGTGCCCTCGGGAAAGAACAGCAGGCGATGACCCGCACGCAGCCGGTCCTCGAACACGCGCGTCTGCGCCGCCGCCTGCTTCGGGTCGCGGGCGATGAAGACGGTGCCGGTGCCGCGGGCCAGCCAGCCGATGCCGGGCCAGCCTGCGACCTCGGATTTCGCCACGAAATACAGCCGCTTGCAGGCGTTCAGCACGAAAATGTCCAGCCAGCCGACATGGTTGGCGACATAGGCCCCCGGCCCCGTCATCGGCAGGCCCCGCATCTCGCGGCGCAGGCCGAGGATGGCACAGGCCATGACGCAGACGAATTGCGTGATCCGCGGCGTCAGAGGGCGTTCCATGCCGAAAATCAGGCGTTCGGGCAAGCGCAGGATCAGCAGGGCCGGAAAACAGACGGCCAGAAGTCCGAGGATCGCCGTTCCGCGCATGACGACCCTGATCCAGTCGCCGGGACCGAGCCTGCGCGGCGGCGGCGCCTCGCCGCCATGCCATGTCGCGCTCATGCGGCTCCGCCGCGGCGGTAGATCGCGCGGTGCTTGTCCGGGATCAGGGCCACGTCCATCACGAGGCAGACATCTATGCAGTTGAAGGCGCGGTCGACATAAGCCCCCTGCCCCACGAACCCGCCAAGACGCAGGTAGGCCTTGATCAGCGCCGGGATTGCGCGGATCGCGGTGGGACGGTCGAGCGCCGCCTCGGGGATCAGGTCCATCCGTTGGTATCCCTCGGGCCGGGCGACCGGGCGCAGCTCGGGCGGCGCAAGATGGCGGTGATGCAACAGCGAAAGCGGCCCCGACAGCGGGTCGGGATCGAGCCCGTGAAAACTGGCCACACCGAACATCACCTCGATGTCATGCGCGGCGATATACTCGGCCAGCCCGGCCCAGAGATGCATCATCGCCGTACCGCCGCGGTAGTCGCGATGCACGCAGGACCGCCCCAGTTCCAGAAGGCGGCGGCCCGAGGCGCGCAGGGGCGACAGGTCGTATTCGTCCTCGGAATAGAAGCGTCCGGCGCGGGCCGCGGCCGCCTCGCGCATCACGCGGTAGACGCCGACGACGCGGTCCTGTTCGGCGCGGCGGCGGTCGAGCAGCAACAGGTGGTCGAAGAACGGGTCGAACCGGTCCGCCTCGCGCCGGGCCGCGTGATCGACGAGGGGCCCGTCCCCGCCCAGTTCCTCGACAAAGACGGCATAGCGCAGGCGCTGCGCGGCCTGCAGATCGGCCTCGCCCGCGGCGAGACGAAGCTCGAAATGGCTGTTGTCGATCTGCATGCCCGGCAGGTTCCCCCCTCCTCGTCTGTCGGGGGCTTTAGCAGGCGAAATCGGGCTTGCAAACCGACCTCACGCTTGCGTGGTGCGGCCTGTCGGTCGTTAAACTGCTGTTAACGGTCAGGGTATAGGGTGCCTGCAAACGAGGCGGGGCGAGATGGGTCAGTCGAGAAACACCAGGTCGAGCGGCACGTGCCGCGCATCGAGAACCAGCTTGCCCTCGTTCTCGAAATTCACCGTGACCCGCCCCCCCACATTCGACTGCACCTGCCCCAGCCCCCAGTCGGGCCTGTCGGGGCGGCGCACGAACATGCCCGGCTCCAGGATCGCGCTCAGATCGTCCTGCATGGAAAGGCCCGCCTCATGAATGACCAGTCACCGCACGGCCAGCAGACGCTTGCCGACCTGACCGCCTCGCGGCTGTGTCATGACCTCGTAAACCCGCTGGGCGCGATCGGCAACGGGGTCGAGCTGATCGAGCTGACGGGGTCGGTGCGCGGACCGGAAATGGACCTGATCCGCGACGCCGTGCGCGATGCGCAGGCGCGGATGCGATTTCTGCGCATCGCCTTCGGCGCCTCGGGCAGCACCCAGATCCTCAGCGCGCGCGAGGCCCGCACCACGGCGCAGGCCCCCTGGGACGGAACGCGGCTGTCACTGGACTGGGGCGTTGCGGAGGATCTGCCGAGGGTGCAGATCCGGCTGGGATATCTCATGCTGCTCTGTGCCGAAACCGCCCTGCCGATGGGCGGCGAGGTCAGGATAGGGCGCGATGCCGCGGGCCAGTGGCGCCTCGAGGCGGTGGCCCCCCGCGTGAGCATGGACGAGGCGCTGTGGTCGGTCTTGCGTTTCGGGATGGGTGCGGCGGGCCGGGCGCTGCGCCCCTCCGAGGTGCAGTTCGCCGCCTTGCATGCCGCCGTGCATCCGCTCGACCTGACCATCAACTACGTCGCGCGCGAACAGGGGCTGACCCTCGCCACGGCCTGATCCCGCGGCACAGGCCGGCACGGTGATGCGGCTCAGACCGCGACAAGGCCCGCGCGAAAGCGGCGCATCCGTTCGCGGTAATGCGCGGCCGAGGCCAGCAGCCGGTCCTGCGCCGCCGCGTCGAGGTCGCGCACGACCTTGCCCGGCATCCCCATCACCAGCGACCCGTCCGGGATCACCTTGCCTTCGGCGACCAGCGCACCCGCACCGATCAGGCACCCCTTGCCGATCACGGCCCCGTTCAGGATCGTGGCCCCCATCCCCACCAGCGACCCGTCCCCGATGGTGCAGCCATGCAGCATGGCCTTGTGGCCGATGGTGCAGTCGCGCCCGATGACCATGGGAAAGCCCATGTCGGTGTGAAACACGCAGTTTTCCTGCACGTTTGAGCCCTGCCCCACCCGGATCTCCTCGTTGTCGCCGCGCAGCGTCGCGCCGAACCAGACGCTGGCGCCCGCCTCCAGCACGACGCGGCCGATCACGTTGGCATCTGGGGCGACCCAACTGTCCTCGGCGATCTCGGGGGTGACGCCGTCCAGCGCGTAGATCATGCCTGTTCCTCCAGGAATTCGTCGTGCAGCCGCCGGACATGGCCGGCCAGACCCGGCTGCTGCTCGCGTCGCAACCGCTCGGCGGTCACGATGGTGGTCAGCCGCTCGAAGCTCGTCTCCAGGTCGTCGTTGACCAGAACGTAGTCATACCCGTCCCAATGGCTGATTTCGTCCCAGCTTTTCAGCATGCGCTTGGCGATCACGTCCGGTCCGTCCTGTCCACGGGTTTCCAGCCGCCGTTTCAGTTCGGGGATCGAGGGCGGCAGGATGAAGATCGAGAGCGTGTGCCGCCCCAGCGCCGAGTTGCGGATCTGCTGCGCGCCCTGCCAGTCGATGTCGAACAGCACGTCGCGCCCGGCGTCGATCGCCTCGGCCACCGGCGCCATGGGCGAGCCGTAGAAATTGCCGAAGACATGGGCGTGTTCCAGCATCGCTCCATCCGCGACCATGGCCTTGAAACGCGCCTCGTCGAGGAAATGGTAATCCCGTCCGTCGACCTCGCCCGGTCGCGGGGCCCGCGTGGTGGCCGAGACCGAGAAGCTGAGCGAGGGGTCCCATGCCATCAGGCGTCGCGCCAGCGTCGACTTGCCCGCACCCGAGGGCGAGGACAGGATGATCAACAGGCCGCGGCGGGGCAGGTTCGAGACGGTCGGCATGCTCACTCCACGTTCTGGACTTGCTCGCGGGTCTGGTCGATGGCCAGTTTGAGGTCAAGCCCGATGGCGGTGAGCCGCGCATCCTGCGCCTTGGAACACAGCGTGTTGGCCTCGCGGTTGAACTCCTGCATCAGGAAATCGAGCTTGCGCCCCACCGGGCCGCCCGCCGCCAGCAGGTCGCGCGTGGCCGCCACATGGGCGCGCAGGCGGTCGATCTCTTCCGTCACGTCGGTCTTGACGGCCAGCAGCGCCACCTCCTGCACCAGCCGGGCCTCGTCTACCTCGGCGGCCTCCAGCACCGTCTCGACGGCGGCCCGCAGGCGCGCAGATTGCGGGTCCGAACGCGCCGCCGCCGCGTTTTCCGCATCCGCGACCAGCGCCTCGATCCGCGCGATCTGCGCGGCAAGCAGCCCGTGCAGCGCGTGGCCCTCGGCACGGCGCATCTCGAGGAAGGCGGCGATCAGCGGCTCGGCATCGGCCAGCAGGTCGCCCGGTGCAGGCAGGGCCGCGGCATCGCCCGCCTCAGACATCCCGCGCAGCGCGAGGATGTCGGCGGGGCTGACCGGCGCGACCTCGAGGCCCTGTGCCTCGGCCGCCGCGCGGACCTGCGCCACCTGCCGCATCGCGGTGGCAAGCCGATCGGGATCGAGGCCCGCCACCGCCCCTGTCTCGCGCGTGACCCTGAGCGAGAGCGTGACCGACCCGCGGGCCAGAACCTCGGACAGGCGCTTGCGCAGGGGTGCCTCGAGGGCGCCCAGACCATCGGGCAGACGCAGCCGCGTCTCGAGGCCCCGTCCGTTGACGCTGCGCATCTCCCAACTCCAGGCGAGGCCCGCGCCATCCCCGCCCTCGCGCGCGGCATAACCGGTCATCGAGGCGATCCCGCCCCTGTCCGATCCGTTAACCATCGGAAGATTCTCCCCCTGCCGCGACAATTCTAATCGCTGTATTCACAAATGGGTAAGCAATTGCATGCGAGCGTCAAGCAATGGACAGACAGTCGATCCCGCCAAGTGCCACGGCCCCGCGCCGGTCCGGGCTCGACGGGGTTCTGCGCCATTGGCAGACGGCGCGCCGCGGGCGGGCGGTCCCTGCGCGCACGGATATCAACCCGGCCATGCTGCTGCCGTGGCTGCCGCTTGCCGGCATCGTCGAGCGCGCGCGGGACGGACGGGTGCGGTTTCGGCTGGGCGGCTCGGGCCTTGGCACCGTGCTGGGGGTCGAGGCGCGCGGTGTACCGTTGCGCTCGCTCTTCGCGGTCGAGGCGCGCCCGAGGCTCTGCGCCCTGACCGACGACATGTTCGACACGCCTGCGGCCCTGATCCTGTCGGGTGCCCTTCCCGATGCCCGCAACGGCCCTGCCCTTGCGGCCGAGATGGCGCTGCTGCCGCTGAGCGACGCTTCGGGCGCGGTCACACGCGCGCTGTTCTGCCTTGTGCCGGATGACGCGACGGCCGCGCTGCCGGTCGGCCGGTTCAGCCTGACCGACGCGCAACTCATCGCGCTGACGCCGACCCCTGCGACGGCACCCGCACGGGGCGCGGCGCCGGTGTTGCAGGTCATCAGCGGCGGGCGCGACCGGGCGCCCGCCTGAGCAGTCTCAGCCGACGGCGCGCAAGGCGTCGCGGCTTTTCTGCAATTCCTCGGCCACGAGAAAGGCCAGTTCCAGCGATTGCGACGCGTTCAGCCGCGGATCGCAGGCCGTGTGGTAGCGCGAGGACAAATCCTCGTCGGTCACCGCCCGCATGCCGCCGGTGCATTCGGTCACGTCCTTGCCGGTCATCTCGAAATGCACCCCGCCGGGCACCGTGCCCTCGGCCCGGTGGATGGCAAAGAACTCCTGCACCTCGCGCAGGATGGCGTCGAAGGGCCGCGTCTTGAACCCGGTCGAGGACTTGATGACATTGCCGTGCATCGGGTCACAGGACCACAGCACGCGGGCGCCCTCGGCCTCGACCGTGCGGATCAGGCGCGGCAGGTGGTCGCCCACCTTGCCTGCGCCGAAACGCGCGATCAGCGTGAGCCGCCCCGCCTCGTTCTCGGGGTTCAGCTTGGCCATCAGGACCTTGAGGTCTTCCTCGGTCGTCGTCGGCCCGCATTTCAGGCCGATCGGGTTCTGCACGCCGCGGCAGAACTCGACATGCGCGCCATCGGGCTGGCGCGTGCGGTCGCCGATCCAGATCATGTGACCGGACCCCGCCAGCCACTTGCCGGAGGTCGAGTCGAGACGGCAGAGCGCCTCTTCGTATTCCAGCAGCAGCGCCTCGTGGCTGGTGTAGAAATCGACGGTCGAGAGCTCGTGGTTCGTCTCGCCCGTCAGACCGGCCGCCGCCATGAAGTCGAGGCTGTCCTGGATGCGGTTCGCGATGTCGCGGTATTTCTCTGCATCGTCATGATCGGTGAAACCCAGCGTCCAGCTGTGCACGCGGTGGATATCGGCGAACCCGCCGGTGGAAAACGCGCGCAGCAGGTTCAGCGAGGCCGCGGCCTGCGTGTAGGCCTGCAGCATGCGCGCGGGATCGGGAATGCGCGCCTCGGGCGTGGGGGCGATGTCGTTGATGATGTCGCCCTTGTAGCTGTCCATCTCGACGCCGCCGATCACCTCGGTCGGAGCGCTGCGCGGTTTGGCGAACTGGCCCGCCATGCGGCCGACCTTCACCACCGGGACCTTGGCGCCGTAGGTCAGCACCATCGCCATCTGCAGCATCACCTTGAAGGTGTCGCGGATGTTGTCGGCCGAGAACTCGGCGAAGCTTTCGGCGCAATCGCCGCCTTGCAGCAGGAACGCCTCGCCCCGGCTGGCCGCGGCAAGCTCGGCCTTCAGGCGCCGCGCCTCGCCCGCGAAGACCAGCGGCGGGTATTTCGACAGCTGCGCCTCGACAGCGCCGAGCGCCGCCTGGTCGGGATAGGCGGGCATCTGAATGCGCGGCTTGGCGCGCCAGTCGGATTTCGTCCAGGCCGCTCCGGTCATGGCGGTGCCTCCTCTGGTCTCGTGTCAGGGGGGGCTTATAGGCAAGGTGGCGCGCGCTTCCAATGCCCTAATTCACCGTCCCTTTGGGATTGCACCGGCTGAAAAATAATGCTTTCGCTCGAAGAATGGTCAGCGACGGCCCGGCCATTCCGAGATCAGAGAGCACGCCATGCCCGAGCACATCGGCCCCCGCCGTTTCGTTTTCGTCCTGCTGGACCAGTTCACCATGCTGTGCTTTTCCAGCGCGGTCGAGGCGTTGAGGATCGCCAACCGGATGTCGGGGCGCGCGCTCTATTCCTGGACGCTTGTGGGCGAAGGCGGCGAGGTTGCCTGGTGCTCGGCGGGGATCGGCTTCAAGCTCGACAGCGATCTGGAGGAGGTGACGCGCGACGACACGGTGCTGGTCTGCGGCGGCATCGACGTGGCCGCGGCCACCACGCGCAAGATCGTCGGCTGGCTGCGCCGCGAGGCGCGCAAGGGGGCCATCATGGGCGGGCTTTGCACCGCGGGCTACACGCTGGCCAAGGCGGGCCTGCTCGACGGCAAGCGCGCCACGATCCACTGGGAGAACCAGGACAGTTTCACCGAGGAATTCGAAGAGGTCACGCTGACCAAGTCGGTCTTTGTCATCGACGGCAACCGCATCACCACCGCGGGCGGCACGGCCTCGATCGACCTGATGCTCAAGATCATCGCCGACGACCATGGCGAGGATCTGGCCAATCTCGTGGCCGATCAGCTGATCTACACCTCGATCCGCACCGACCAGGACACGCAGCGCCTGTCGATCCCGACCCGCATCGGCGTGCGTCACCCCAAGCTGGGGCAGGTCATCCGGATGATGGAACAGAACATCGAGGACCCGATCAGCCCTGCGACGCTGGCACGCGAGGTCGGCATGTCGACCCGGCAACTGGAACGGCTGTTCCGCCGCTACCTCAACCGCTCGCCCAAGCGCTATTACATGGAGCTGCGTCTGGGCAAGGCGCGCAACCTGCTGATGCAGACCGACATGAGCGTGATCAACGTGGCGCTGGCCTGCGGCTTCGCCTCGCCCTCGCATTTCTCGAAATGCTACCGCGCGCATTACAACACCACGCCGTACCGCGAGCGCGGTGCGCACGGGGCGCGCGACAGGGCCTGAGGGTCAGCTGTCGCCGACCCGCGCCGCGCGTCCGCCCCGCCGCCTCGCCGCCGGAGCGGCGGTCAGACCCTCGCGGAGGACCAGCGTCATCGGGTGATCCTCGGCCCCCTCGCCGTAGCGGGCCAGCAGCGCCCCGATGGCCGCGCGCGGATCGTCCTGCGCAAGGCTGAGCGCCCAATCCACGAGGATCGAGCGGCATTCCGCGCCGGTGATCCCCTCGATCCGGTAGGCCTCGCGGATCAGGCCCTTGGGATCGTTCGGATCGCCGGGGTCTCGGGGTCGGCTCATGGGGTGTCCTCCGGGGCGATGGGGCCCAACACGTTGTCGATGATCCGGGCCGTCTCGGCCCGCGTCTTGTCCAGTTGCGACGCCAGCGCCCCGGCAGAAGGGTGGCCAGCGACACGGGCGAGAAAGGCGCGCCCGCCCTCGCCGATGGCATCGGGGTCGAGCGCCTCGTCGGTCAGAAGGCGCGCGGCGCCCTGCACGCGGGATTGCAGCGCATGGGCCGCGCAGAGCGCCTCGGCCGCCTCGGCCTTCAGCCATCCCAGTGCAGGCGCATGACGCAGCTGAGCCGCTGTCGCACGGTCGGTCGCGCCCGCGGCAAGGGCCGCGGCCTGGCCCATGAGCTCGATATCCTGCATCCCTCCCGGCCCGTCCTTGACCGCCCAGGTGCTGCCCCCCCGCCCCGCGGCCGCCAGCCGCGCGCGCATCTCGGCGGCGTCGCGGCGCACGGTGTCGGGGGCGGCCTTTTCGGCGATGACGGCACAGCGGATCGCCTCGATCTCGTCGCAAAGGCCGCGTGCCCCGGCGATGGCGCGGGCGCGCGTCAGCGCCATGTGCTCCCATGTCCAGGCCTCGTCCTGCTGGTAGCTGCGGAAGGCGGTGATCGAGGTCGCGACCGGGCCCTGCCGTCCCGAGGGGCGCAGCCGCATGTCCACCTCGTAGATGCGCCCCGCAGCGGTGGGCGCCGACAGCGCGGTGATCAGCGTCTTGGTGGCCTTGGCATACCAGCCGCGCGGATCGAGCGGGCGGCGCCCCTCGCTCATCTCCGCGTCGGCGGGGTCGTAGATCACGATGAGGTCGAGGTCCGAGCCCGCGCTCATCCGCCCCGACCCGAGGCTGCCCATCCCCACCACCGTGCCGCCGTGGCCCGGCGGTGGCCCGTGGCGGCGGGCGATCTCGGCGCAGACGGCGGGCCAGAGCGCGCCGATCACCCCATGGGCGAGGTCGGTATATTGCGCCTGCGCGCCGTCCGTGTCGATCAGGCCGCGCAGCTGGTGAACGCCGATGCGGAAATGCCAATCCTTCTGCCAGCGCCGCGCAAGGTCGAGCTGCTGCTCGTAGTCGCGCCCGGACAGCATGCCCGAAAGCTCCTGCGTCAGCCCCTCCGCCTCTGGCCAGTCCGCGAAGAAGCGCCCGTCCAGCACGGCATCCAGCACGCCGGAATGGCGGCTGAGATAGCGCGACAGGCCCGGCGCGGTGGCGCAGATGTCGACGATCAGATCGACCAGCGGCGGGTTCGCCTCGAACAGGGAAAAGAGTTGAACACCGGCCGGCAACCCTTTGAGAAAACCGTCGAAATTCGACAGCGCCTCCTCCGGTTTCGCCGCCGACTGGAAGCGGCGCAGAAGGTCGGGTTTAAGTCGCTCGAAAATCTCCTGCCCCCGGACCGAGCGCAGGGCGGGATAGCCGGGCCAGCGCGCGACGATCTCGGCCTGGGCGGGCGGGATGTCGGGCGCGCGGGCCACCTCGCCCCTGACCGGCTGGAAGAAATCGCCCGTCAATTGCTCCACGCGGCGCAGCTTTTCGGCCAGCCGTGCCCGGAAGGCGCGCGTGTCGCCCTCACCGCAGAGGCGCGCCAGCCGGTCGAACCCCTCGTCGGATTTGGGCAGGGCGTGGGTCTGGGCGTCGTCGATCATCTGCACGCGATGCTCGATCTCGCGGTGATGGGCATAGAGCGCGGACAAGTCCTGGGCCACCTCGCGCTCCATCCACCCCGCCTCTGCCAGGGCCGCCAGCGCGTCGACCGTGCCGCGCGGTCGGAGCGAGGGATCGCGTCCGCCGGCCACCAGCTGCCGGGTCTGGGCAAAGAACTCGATCTCGCGGATACCACCCGCGCCCAGCTTGAGGTTGTGACCCTCAAGTTTAAGACCGCCGTGCAACCCCTTGTGATTGCGAATTCTTTGGCGCATGTCCATCGTGTCCTGCACCATCGCGAAATCGAGGTGCCGGCGCCAGACGAAGGGTTTGAGCGTTTCGAGGAACCGCGCCCCCGCCGCAAGATCGCCCGCCGCGGGCCGCGCCTTGATATAGGCCGAACGTTCCCAGGACCGCCCCTCGGCCTCGTAATAGCGTTCCGCGGCGGTCATCGAGATGCAGACGGGCGTGACGCTTGCGTCGGGGCGCAGCCGCAGGTCGGTGCGAAAGACGTAACCCTCGGCATTGGTGTCTCCCAGGGTCGCCGCGATGCGGCGGGTCGCCCGGATGAAACCCGCCCGCGCGTCCATCACGCAGCCCTCGTCGAAACGGTCGTCGTCGAAGAGGCAGATCAGGTCGATGTCGGAGGAATAGTTCAACTCCCCCGCCCCCATCTTGCCCATGGCAAGCGCGACCATCCCCGCGCCGTCGCGGCGGGCGTCCTCCTCGCTCATGCCGGGCAGCTTGCCGCGCCGCGCCTCGGCGGCGACATGGGTGGCAAGGGCTGCGGCAAGGCAGGCGTCTGCGATGTCGGTCCAGTGCTGCGTGACCGTATGCAGCGGCCAGAGCCCGCCGAGATCGGCCAGTGCCACGATCAGCGCCGCGCGCCGTTTGATCCGGCGCAAGCCGCTGTCGAGATCGGGGGGGGAAAGCGTGGCGGTCTCGGCGATCAGGTCGCGCAGCACCGCCTCGGGCGGCTCGGCCAGCGCCTTGGATAGCCACGGCGCTTCCTTGGTGATCAGCCCTGCGAGATAGGGCGACGACCCCGCCGTCCCCTCGATCAGCGGGCGCAGCGCGGCGTCCACGCCCTGCAGCGCGGCCCAGCCCTCGGCGCCGCGCTCGGGCGCGTGGGGGATCGGGTGGCGGGTGAGGCGGGCGGCGAAACTCATGGCCGCGAGTTAGGCCCTGCAGGGCCACGGGGTCAACGGCTTGCACGCCGTGGCCCGTCCTGCCATGACGCCCGCAAACGGAGGGAAACCCATGTCGAAAAGCCTGAAGCGGGTGCAGCGCGCGTTGCAGGAGGCCGGCGTCGCCGTCGAGGTGCTGGAGATGGCAGAAGGCACCCGCACGGCAGAGGATGCGGCGCGCGCGGCGGGCTGCACGCTGGACCAGATCGCCAAGTCGATCATCTTTCGCGCCGAAACCCATGGCGACGCCGTGCTGTTCGTGACCGCGGGCGGCAACCGGGTGGATGACGCCAAGGCCAGCGCGCTGGCGGGCGAGCCGCTGGGCAAGGCCGATGCGGGGCTGATCCGGGCGCAGACCGGCTTTGCCATCGGGGGGGTCGCGCCCGTGGGGCACCTGACCCCGATCCGGGCGTGGTTCGACCCGCGGCTTCTGGAGTTCGAGGTGGTCTGGGCCGCCGCCGGCACGCCCCGCCATGTCTTTGCCATCGCGCCCGATGTGCTGTTGCGCCTCAGCGGTGCCGCAACCGCCGATTTCACGGCCTGAACCGCCCCTTCAGATCACCGACAGGACCGAGCGTGCCGCCCGCAGGCCCGGTGCCTCGCCACCCCGGCCCAGCCGCTGCATGGTCAGCGCCATGGCGTCGAGCTGTTCCAGCCGGGCGCCCTCGTCGTCCAGCAACCTGTTCAGCGCCGCGGCCACCTGTGCCGGGCGGCACGCCTCGCCCAGAAATTCCGGGACCGCGCGGCTGTCGGAGACAAGGTTGACCAGCGTCACCGTATCGACGCGCAGCATCGCCGAGACCATCTTGCGGCTGAGCCAGCTCATGTCATAGGCGATGACCATCGGCGTCTCGCTGGCCGCAAGTTCCAGGCTGACCGTGCCTGAGGCCGCAAGCGCCACGTCCGCCACGGCGAAGCCTGCCCGCTTTTCTGCGGCGAAGGCGTCCGCGTTTTGCCCGCGCGGGTCGAGAATGATCGTCCGCCCGGGCCAGCCGCGCGTCTTCTCCGCGACCAGTGCCGCCACCGCGGGCGCGGCCGGCAGGATCACCTGCGCATCGGGGTGGCGGGCCAGAACCGGCCGCAACGCCTCGCCGAAGACGGGCGCCAGACGCTCGATCTCGGAGCGGCGCGAGCCGGGCAGGACCAGCACCTTCGGCCCGTCCCCCAGCGCGTGCTTGTCCCGAAACGCCGCGATCTCGGCCTCGGAGGCCTGTGGCTCGGTCACGACCGGGTGGCCGACGAAGTCGCAGGACATCCCCTCGGCCTGCATGTAGGGCGGCTCGAAGGGCAGGAGCGCGAGGACATGGTCGATGCCGCGCGCCATCTTTCGCGCCCGTTTCGGCCGCCAGGCCCAGACGGTGGGGGCGACATAATGCACAGTGGGCTGGTGCGGCGCGGCGGCCTTGACCTTGGCGGCCACGCGCAGGGAGAATTCCGGGATGTCGATGGTGATGAGCGCGTCCGGTTTCATCGCCAGAACCGCCTCGGCCGTGTCACTGACGCGGCGTGCGAGGCGGCGGTAATTGGCGAGGATCTCGGTCAGGCCGATGACCGACAGCTCCTCCATCGGGAAGAGGGTCTGCAACCCTTCGGCCTGCATCATCGGACCGCCGATGCCGTGAAACTCGACCGGCTCTTCGGCAAGGGTCTTGAGCCCCGCCATCAACGCCGCGCCCAGCCGGTCGCCCGAGGGTTCGCCCGCGACAAGGAACAGCCGCAGCGTCATGGCACCGCCCAAAGCGCGATGCCGTGTTCGGCACAGGCCGCGCGCACCGCGCCGGGATCGAGCAGCAGGACATGGCCCGCCTGAAGTTCGATTCCCGAAAGGCCCGCCGCCGCGCAGCGCGCGACCGTGTCGGGGCCGATTGCGGGCATGTCGACGCGGAGATCCTGGCCGGGTTTGGCGCGCTTGACCAGCACGCCGCCCGATCCCGGCGCGGTTCCGGCGACGAAATCCAGCATCGCGTCGGTGCCCTGCAACGTCTCGATCCCGAGGATCTGACCCGCCGCCGCGACCGCGGCCTGCCCCACGTCAAGCGCGCCGAGCGCCGCCAGAACGGCCCGCGCCCGGACAGCGTCGCCTTCGGGCGCGGGCTGGCCGTGCAGGGCGCCCTCGGGGGCGACAAGATCGGGCCGCAGCTCATGGGCCCCGCGGATGTCAAAGCCCTGCGCCTCGAAGATCGCCACGATCCGCCGCAAGAGCGCGTCATCCCCCTGCCCCATGGCGGCCTGAAGGCCGGGCAGCAGCGCCGCGGTCTCGGGGTCGAGCGCGGTCATGTCGAAGCCGCTGCGCCGCATCGCGCCCGCAAGGCAGAGTTCGGTCACGTCGGCCGCGCGCAGATCGGCAAAGAGCGCACCGAGCCGCTCCAGCCGCGCCGTGATATCGGCGCCCCCGGTGCCGCCGGGCTGGCCGTGCAGGCGGACGGTCAGCGCGGGGCCCGCCGCGGCCAAAAGGCCGGGCAGCGCCCCGTCGCCCGCGATGATGGCCCGCGCGCCCATCCCGTCAGCCGGGCGTGAGGAACGAGCGATCGCTTTCGCCCAGCACGAACTCGACGATCTCGCGCACGTAGGGCGACTTGCCGGCCTCGTCATCGGTCAGGCGGCGCGCGCGGTCCTGAAAGGCGCCCTCGCCCTGCGCCAGCGCCTGAAAGGCGGCGCGCAGCGCCATGATATCCTCGCGCGCGACGCCGCGGCGCTTGAGCCCCACGAGGTTCAGACCATCCAAGCCCCCGCGCGGCCCCTGCACGAGACCGTAGGGGATCACGTCATTGGTCACCATGGTGACCGCGCCGATGATCGCGCCCTTGCCGATCCTGACCCATTGGTGGACGCCGGAGAGGCCGCCGATGATCACGTCGTCGCCGACCACGCAATGCCCCGCCAGCGCCGAGTTGTTCACCATGATCACCCGGTCGCCCACCTGCGCGTCATGGGCGACATGGGCGCCTGCCATGAACAGCCCGTCATCGCCCACGCGGGTGATGCCGCCGCCGCCCTCGGTGCCGGTGTTCATCGTCACGCCCTCGCGGATGCGATTGCGGCGGCCCACGATCAGGCGACTTTTCTCGCCCGCGTATTTCAGGTCCTGCGGCACGTCGCCGATGTTGGCGAAGGGAAAGATCACGCTCTCCGCCCCGATCTCGGTCCAGCCGGTGACGACGGCGTGGGATTTCAGCACGACGCCCTCGGCCAGCGTCACGTCGCGGCCGACGACGCAGAACGGCCCGATTTCGCAGTCGGGGCCGATGCTGGCCCCGTCCTCGATCACGGCGGAGTCGTGGATGCGCGCGGATGCGTCGATGCCCATCAGGCCGCCCCCGTGCCCGTATCCGAGCCCGCGCCGAGGTCCATCATCGCGGTGAATTCGGCCTCGGCGGCCATCTCGTCCCCGACCATGGCACGGCCCGCGAATTTCCAGACCTTGCCGCCCGGCTTGCCCCTGAGCGTCGTGACATGCAGTTCGAGCACGTCACCCGGCACGACCTTGCGGCGGAACTTCACCCCGTCGATGCCCATGAAATAGACCAGCATCTCCTTGTCGGCGAGATCGGCCGAGACCCCGACCATCACCGCCGCGGCCTGCGCCATCGCCTCGACGATGGTGACGCCGGGCATGATCGGCGCGCCGGGGAAATGGCCCTGGAAATGCGGCTCGTTCATGGTGACGTTCTTGATGCCCACGGCAGATGTGAAGGGCACGATATCGCGCACGCGGTCGACCAGCAGGAACGGGTAGCGGTGGGGAATGATCCGCTGGATCAGGTCGATATCGGCGGTGCTGGGGGTCTGGGGTGTCATGGGTCCTCGACCGTCGGGGCGTTTGGGGTCTGGTAGCAACTTGGCCGCAGGGCGGCAAGCGCACCGAGCGCGGTGGATCAGGGCGCGGTGGCGCCGCCTTGCTCGGCCGGACGCGGGCGCGGCAGGTTTGCCGTGCCGTCGAGGTCGATCAGCGGATCGGTCGGACCCGTGCCGATCTCGGCATCGATCAGCGCGATGGCCGCGTCGGTGATGTCGGCCCCTTCGACCGACAGGAGGATCGCGCGATTGTCCATCAGCACCGCGGCCCCGCGGTCGCGCATCAGTCCGATCAGCACCGGGAAAACATCGTCGAAGAATTGGGCCTGCGCGGCCTCGGCCTGGGACTGGAGGGCGCGGCTCTTTGCTTCCTGTGCGGCGCGGATCGCTTCGACACGGGTGTCGAATTCCTCGGCGAGAGAGCGAAACTCCTCGGTCGGAAGGGTGGCGCGCTGTTCGGTCAGGCTCAGCTCTTCTTCGGTCAGGCGCGCCTCGATGCGCCGGTTTTCGGCGGCAAGCTCTGCGCCCGCAGCCTCGACCTCGCGCTGGATGCGCTGGCCGTAGAGCGATTGCGACAGCAGACGTTCCTGGTTCAGGACCGCGATGGGCAGCGAGACAGGCGCCCGCCCATCGCCCCCATCCGACGGGGGCACCTGCGCCTGCACCTGCGCCAGAACGCCCGCCGCATCGGCCGGGATCGCCGCCTCTTGCGCCACGCTCGGGGTCACCGTCGCAAGCAGGGCGGCGAGGATCGCCGCAACGGCGACCTGCGGGGTCAGGCGCATGGTGCTGCCCTCAGAACCGCGCCTCGATGGTAAGGTCGAATTCGCGCGTTTGGTCATAGCTTTCGAAGACCAGCGGGTGCGAGAAGTTGAACCGCAGCGGGCCGATCGCCGTATCCCAGAAGATCGAGAAACCGACCGTCTGGCGCACGCGCAGGCTGTCGTCGATCGTTCCGCCCAGCGTGTCGTCCAGACCCCAGACCGATCCGACGTCGTAGAACACACCACCGGAGATACCGTATTCATCCGGCAGGCCCAGCGGGAAGGCCGCCTCGAACCGCGCGACCGCGTAGAAATTGCCCCCGAGCGCGTCGTTGTTGACCGCGCCCGTATCCCGCGGCCCGAGGCCGAAGGGCTGAAAGCCCCGCATCTGGCGGCTGCTGAGAAAGAAGCGGTCGGTGATCCGCGTGTTCCCGCTCAGCGCCTCGATCGCGCCTGCCTCGAAACTGGCGCGCAGGGTCACCTCTTCGCGCAGGATCTGCTGTTCCGCGATGCCGAGGAAGGTCGCCTGCAAATACTCCGCATCCCCGCCGAGACCGGCGTATTCCGCGCCGAACTGCAGCCGGATGCCGCGCGTCGGATCAAGGCCCGTATCGCGCGTGTCATAGGCGTATTGCAGGCCCACATAGGTGGACAGACGATCGCCTTCGTCGTTTTGCAGAAGTACGGAACTGTCGGTCGAGACATTGGATATCTCGTTCTGCTCCACCCCGGCATAGACATTCATCCGGCCGAATTCGCTGACCGGAAAGCCGAGGCCTGCGCGCAGGCCGACATCACGCGTGTCATAGGCACGGTTCTGGCTCGACGTCTCGGTGTAGAAGCCGCGCAGATTGAGGCTCAGGTCGCGGGCAAGGAACTGCGGTTCGGTGAAGCCGAAATCGAAGGCACGGCTGCCGCTGGTGGTGTTGAACGAGAAATCCAGCTGCTGGCCGCGCCCGAGGAAATTGTCCTCGGAAAAGTTCACAGCGAGGCCGACGCCGGTGTCGGTCGAGAACGCGGCCGAGAAGCCGAGCGAGCCTGTCGGACGCTCCTCGACGTCCACGTCGACGATCACCTGGTCGGCCGCGGTGCCGGGCCGCGCCTCGACTTCGACATCCTCGAAAAAGCCCGTGGCGCGGATGCGTTCCGCCGACTGACGGATCGCGCGCGGATCGAAGGGGTCACCCTCGACGGTCGTGAACTGCTGCCGGATCACGCGGTCAAGCGTCGTGGCGTTGCCCTCGATGTCGATGCGTTCGACGAAAACACGCTCGCCCCGGCTCACGACGAACTCGACGTCCAGCGTCCGGGCCGCGTTGTTGCGGCTGATCACCGGCTCGACCCGCACGAAGCGGAGGCCTTGCTGCGTGGCGAGGTTCTCGAGCCGGGAAATGGTGTTGTCGATCAGGCGCGGGCTGTAGGTCTGACCGCCGCGGATGCGGACGGCCTCACGGTAGGGGCCTGCATCCACGTCGGCGATATCGCTGCGCACGGTGACGTTGCCGAGGCTGAAGCTCTGGCCTTCACGGATGTTGAAGGTGATGAAATAGGCGTCACGCCCGCGCGCCAGTTCCGGTGTCACGCTCAGGATCTGGAAATCCACATAGCCGCGGTCCTGGTAGAAATCGGTCAGAAGCTGGCGGTCGAGCGCGATCCGTTCCGCGATGAAGGTGTCGCGGCGGATGATCTGCCGGAACAGGCCAGCCTGCGTGCTTTCCAGCACGCGCCGCAGACGGCGGTCGGAATAGGCGCGGTTGCCCACGAAGGAAATCCGCTCGGTCTCGACGACGCGGCCCTCTGCCACTTCGAAGACCAGATCGACTCGGTTGTCGTTGCGGCGGATGATGCGCGGGCTGACCGTTGCGGTCAGGCGCCCGCTGACCCTGTAGGCCTCGGCAATGGCGTTTGCGTCCTGCTCGGCCACCGAGGGGGAATAGGCACGCCGCGGGACCGATTGCAGCGTCGGCAGAAGGTCATCGTCGTCCAGCCGGGTGTTGCCTTCGATCGAGATGCGGTTGATCGTCGGGTATTCGCGCACCGCGATGACCAGGGTGCCGCCGCGCGGGGCGATGGACACCTCTTCGAACAGGCCGGTGTTCTGCAGCCGCTGCAGCGCGTCATTGACCTGGGCGCCCGACACGACCGAGCCGGGCGTGATGCCCGCATAGGTCAGAATGGCGGAATCGGAGATCCGCTCATTGCCCTGCACATCGAAGCTGTTGAAGCGGAAGGTTTGCGCCTGCGCCGTCGTGGCGGCCCCGAGAACGACAGCGAAAACCGCTGCAAATATCAAGGAAACAAGGGGTATTCCGCGTGACGAGAGCGGGTTCCGCCCAAATCCGCCGAAGCGTGCGCGTTGACGCAGATGCATCGAATCCAACCCCGTGTTTCCTAGCAGACAGGCCCTGCGTAGCCGAGGGCCAAGGGGTTGTCAAAACGAACACAAGGTCTTGGGTCGCTTCCTCGGGATGTGCCACATTTTCGCCATAATGCGCCCTGCCCTTGCCGCGAGGGCGCGACGACATCGGCCCGTCAGTGCACCGTGGCGTAGCCGAACAGCGCGCCGGCGAGGAACAGGGCGGCCACGATCAGAAGCGGCACGAGCATGCGGTCGACATTCAGCTGAAGGAATGCCGAAACGCTCCGGGTGTTGTCCATCATCGACTTCATGGCTCACTCCTTGCCTCGGGCCCGTCACGGGCCTCCGCAGGCAGGGAAATGCCAAGGCAATATGGCGAGACTGCGGCCCGGCCCCGGCATGATTTGGGAATTCGCGCCTGTTTTCGCCCGATCCTGCGGGCCCCGCCGTCAGGGACAGAAGATGTCGTTGGTCAGCGCAAACAGCATGAGCGACAGAAGCAGGGTCAGGCCGATGGTCATGAACACCCGCAGCGCCTTGTCCGAAGGGGGCTTGCCCGCGACAGCCTCGTAGGCGTGGAAAACCAGGTGCCCGCCGTCGAGGACCGGGATCGGAAACAGGTTCAACAGGCCCACCGCCGTGGACAGGACCGCGACGAACCAGATGAAGTTGTCGATGCCCTGGCTGGCGGCCGCACCCGAGGTCTCCGCGATGCCGATCGGGCCTTGCAGGTTGCACGACGAGATCGCACCGGTGATCATGTGCCACAGCCCCGACAAAGAGCTGCGGACGACGAAATAGGTCTGGTTGACGCCATAGGTCAACGCGTCCCACGCGCCGACGCTTTCGCGCACCGGCTCGAAGCTCGTGGCGCCGGTGATCCCGATCAGCCAGCGTGTCTCGAACCCGCCCTCGGGCAGCGGAAGGTCGGTGCGGCGGGGGCTGAGCGTGACCTCCATCGTCTCGCCCGCGCGCCAGATCGTCAGCGTCAGGGGCACGCCACCGGCCTCGGACACCGCGTCGCGCAACTGGCGGAAGGCGTAGACATTCTGCCCATCGACGGCGCGGATCACGTCGCCCTCCTGCAGCCCGGCAGCGATGGCGGCGGATTGCGGGGCAACCGACTGAACGAGCGGGATCAGGGGAAAGGCCGCTTCGGTTTCGAGAACCGCGCCGTCCCGCTCGACGGTATAGGTGACGGTGGGCTGCGGCGGCAGGTCCTCGGCGATGGTGAAGATGTCGCTGAAGCTCGTGACCTCCTGCCCGGCCAGCGCGAGGATGCGGTCGCCTGCCTCGAGCTGGGCGATATCCGAAGGCAAGGGCGCCTGCGCGCCGACAAGCGGATCGTCCACCGTCCGCCCCGTGAAGAACAGGAACAGCGCGAAGATCAGGATCGACATGATGAAGTTGAAGACCGGCCCCGCGGCCACCGTCGCCGAGCGCGCCCAGAGCGGAGCCCCGTGCATCGAGCGGCGGCGCTCCTCGACATCGAGCGCGTCGATCGCCGCCCCGTCCTTGCCCGAGGCGGCATCGGCATCACCGAGGAATTTCACATAGCCCCCGAAGGGCAGCGCGGCGATCTGCCAGCGCGTGCCGCGCTTGTCGGTGCGGCTGAAAAGCACGGGACCGAAGCCGATCGAGAACACCTCGGCATGGATGCCCGACCAGCGGCCGACGATGTAATGGCCGTATTCGTGAATCGCCACGATGATCGACAGCGCGGCCACGAAGGCCACGAGCGTGAAGGCGATATTGCCGAACTGTGGGATGAACTCCATGGGTTACGCGCGCTCCATCTGCTCGATCGTTGTCCAGGCCGTCTGTCGGGCCATGTGGTCGGTATGTAGCACGTCCTCAAGCCCAGACATGGGGGAAGTGAGGCAAAGCCGGGGCGATATCGCGTCAAGCGTCCTGTCGACGACCTCGGCCATCTGCAGGAAGCCGATGCGCCCCGCGATGAAGCCGTCGAGCGCGATCTCCTTGGCCGCGTTGAAGACGGCCCCGCTGCGCCCGCCCGTCTCCATCACCTCGCGCGCGATGCGCAGCGCGGGATAGCGGACAAGGTCGGGGGCGTAGAATTCCAGCGTCGCGATCTGGGCAAGGTCGATGCGCGCCACCGGCAGGTCGCGCCGCTCGGGCCAGTGCAGGGCGTAGCCGATCGCGTGGCGCATGTCGGGCGCGCCCAGATGCGCCATCAGCGCCCCGTCGCGGAAACCGACCAGCGCGTGGACGATGCTCTGCGGGTGGATCACCGCTTCGATCCGGTCGGGCGGGACGCCGAAGAATTCCTTGGTTTCAATCAGTTCCATGCCCTTGTTGAACATGGAGGCGCTGTCGATGGTGATGCGCTGCCCCATGTCCCAGTTGGGATGCGCGCCCGCATCCGCGACCGTGGCCTTCGGCAACGCCTCGAGCGGCCAGTCGCGCAGCCCCCCGCCCGAGGCGGTGATGATGATCTTCTCGACCGCCTCCATCTCTTCGCCGACGAGGCCCTGGAAGACGGCGGAATGTTCGCTGTCGACGGGCAGGATCGTGGCGCCATGGGCGCGCGCCTCGGCCAGCAGCAGGGGGCCCGCGGTGACGAGGCTTTCCTTGTTGGCCAGCGCCAGCGTGGTGCCATGGCGCAGCGCGCGAAACCCCGGCGCAAGGCCCGCGGCGCCCACGATGGCGGACATGATCCAGTCGGCGGGCCGGTCTGCCGCCTCGACCAGCGCGCCCTGCCCCGCCGCCGCCTCGACGCCCGAGCCGGCCAGTGCTGCGCGCAACTCGTCCAGCCGGTCTTCATGGGCGGTGACGGCCACCTCGGCGCGCAGGCGTATGGCGTCCTCGGCCAGCCGCGCGATATTCGCGCCGCCGGTCAGGGCCACGACACGATAGGCGTCCGGATCGCGGGCGATCAGGTCGACGGTGTTCTGCCCGATGGACCCCGTGGCCCCGAAGATGCTGACCCTGCGCATGGTCCCCGCTTACCCTAGAGCGGCGGTGGCGGAAAGGCCGTCAGGCTTTCCACGATCACCAGCAGGAAGGCCGCACCGAGAAGCCCGTCGAAGCGGTCATAGACCCCGCCGTGACCGGGCAGAAGGTTGGAGGAATCCTTGACGCCCACATGCCTCTTGATCGCCGATTCCGCGATGTCGCCCATCTGGCTGGCCATGGAAAGGGCGACGGAGATGGCGATCAACTCCACCCCGCTGCCGGTCCTTGCCATGAAGACCCATCCGATCAGCGCCGCCCCGATCCAGCCCGCGACCGTGCCCGACCACGTCTTTTTCGGACTCACGCGCGGCCAGAACTTCGGCCCGCCAAGGATGCGGCCCGCGAAATAGCCCAGGATGTCCGTCGCCGCGACCAGCAGCACCAGCCAGAGCATCCACGTCAGGCCGAAGGCGTCGCGATGCAGGATGAGGCCGAAACCGGCCAGCAGGATCATAGCCGTCATCACAACGAAGAGCGTGCGGTTCCCCTCCAGCACGGCGATGCCCGCGAGCGGCACCGCAAGCACGACGGGCAGCGCGATTCCCACCGGAAAAAGCTTGGTGGCAAGGATCGCGCAGGCCGCCAGCCCGCCGAGGAGGAGGGCGCGTTTCTGCCCCCCGCCCAGCATCCGGACCAGTTCCCAGACCAGCGCGCCGACCATGCCCAGCACCAGACCGGTGAACCACCACCCGCCGGCCCAGACAGCGGCCAGCCCGACGCAGGCGATCGCCAGACCGGTGGCCATGCGGGTGGCCAGATCGGAAAAGCTGTCTTTCGCCAGCGCCAAACCGCGGCCCTCAGGTCGCAGGCACCGCGCCGAAGCGGCGCTCGCGCAGGCCGTAACGCGACAGGACATCGGCGAAGACCTCGGCCGAGAAATCGGGCCAGAGCGTGTCGATGAACTCGTACTCCGAATAGGCCGACTGCCACAGCAGGAAATTGGAAATCCGCGCCTCGCCGCTGGTGCGGATCACCAGGTCGGGGTCGGGCAGCACATGGGTGTCGAGATAGCGCGGAAAGGTCTCGTCGCTGATCTGGCGCGGATCGAGCTTGCCCATCGCCACGTCATGGGCCAGCCGCCGCGCGGCGCGCGCCACCTCGTCCCGGCCGCCGTAGTTCAGTGCGATGGTGAGGTTCGTGCCACTGTTGCCCGCGGTCAGCAGCTCGAGGTTGTCCATCAGGTCGACCAGCGCGGGCTCCAGCCGGACGCGGTCGCCGATGAAGCGGACGCGAACGTTCTCCTCGTGAAGCGAGCGGGTCTCGCGGCGGATGTAGCGCTTGAAAAGCTTCATCAGCCCCGCGACCTCCGTCTGGGTCCGCTTCCAGTTTTCGGTCGAGAAGGCGAAAATCGTCAGGTAGTCGACCCCGAGATCCGGGCAGGCGCGCACGATTTCCTTGACGCGCCTGGCACCTGCATGGTGCCCCACCAGGCGCGGGCGATGGCGCAGTTGCGCCCACCGGCCGTTGCCGTCCATGATGATCGCCACATGGCGCGCTGCCGGTTGGGGTATTGTCATCACTGCCGTCCTCGGTTGCCTGCCAGATGAGGAGTATCCGTTTCCACCAGACCGTCACAGTCCGGAAACGCCTACCCCCCCGTGATGCTGCGGAATGGTGCCGATAGGGCAACAACCGGGCAGTTCCGAGGCGATCAGACCTGCATGATCTCGCCCTGCTTGGTCTCGAGCGCGCTGTCGACCCTGGCGATATGGGCGTCGGTGATCTCCTGCACCTCGGCCTCCCACAGTTTCACGTCGTCTTCGGACATGCCCGCGGCCTTGGCCTTCTTGATCTGGTCCATGCCGTCGCGGCGCACGTTGCGGATGGCGACGCGGGCATGCTCGGCATATTGCGCGGCGACCTTGGTCAGCTCGCGGCGGCGTTCCTCGTTCAGCTCGGGGATCGGCAGCATGATGATCGTGCCGTTGAGCTGCGGGTTGATGCCGAGACCCGACTCGCGGATCGCCTTCTCGACCTTGCCCACCAGCGACTTGTCCCAGACGTTGATGGTGACCATCCGCGACTCGGGCACGTTCACGGTGCCCACCTGGTTGATCGGGGTCATGCTGCCGTAGGCGTCGACCATGACCGGATCGAGCATGCTGGCCGCGGCGCGCCCGGTCCGCAGCGACGCGAATTCCGTGCGCAAGGCGGCCAGCGCGCCATCCATGCGACGTCCAAGGGCGTCAATGTCGATGTCGAGATCGTCGTCTGCCATGTGTCGGGCCCTTCCTCCGGATCGTGCTGGCGCGGGTGATAGCGCGACCGGCGCCGGGATTCCAGAAGGGAAGTGGCAAGGCCCGCACCGTCAGAACCGGAAGGCCAGCGTCATCTCGACGGTCACCGGATCCGCGGAATAGCCCGGAAAGCCCAGTTCGTCGAACCGGTGCCGCGTCACCTGCGCGCCGAGGACGAACCGGTCGTTCAGCGCGTAATCGACGCCCAGGCCGAAGAACCCGCCAGTGCCGCCGCTGTCCGCCGAAGGGACCCCAGAGAAATCTATGCGCGCCATTCCCGCGCTCGCATAGACCAGCGCGGGCCCCAGATCGACGCCCACCGTGACCCCAAGGCGCATCAGCCGGTCGAGATCGAAGCGCAGGGTCTCCATCGCCGGAACGGACGGGCCTTCGCGGGGATCTTCGGAAATTGTGGGGCGCTCTGTCGAAAGCCGCCCGTTTCGATAGTCGAACTGCGCCCCGACCACGAGATCGCCGAAATCGTGCCTGTAGCCGATGAAGAAACCGGGCGATGTCGCGTCGAGATCGAAGGCCTGAGAATCGAAACGGGCGCTGCCGCCGATATCCGAGAGCGAGACACCGGCGTAGACGCCGGACCAATCGCTCCCGGTGCCATGGCCCGAGAAGGGACCGTCAGCGAAAGCGGGCGTTGCGGCGAGACAGGACAGGATCAGGGCTGGGACATAGCGCATCGGGCACCTTTTTCGGCAGGTCAGGAAAGTGGGCAGGGCACCGATGCCCTGCCCCGTTCCCCGCCGCGTTAGCATGACGCACGCGCCACACCCTCCCGCACATGGGGGAGATCAGTCGCCCACGGAGGTGTAGGTGCCGCGTCCCGACAAGATGCCCTTGAACCCGCCCGGTTCGTCCAGCGAAAAGACGATGATCGGCAAGTGGTTCTCGCGCGCCAGCGCAATGGCCGAGGCGTCCATGACACCGAGGTGCTGGGCCAGCACCTCGTCATAGGTGACCGTCTCGTAGCGCTTGGCGTCGGCGTGTTTCTTTGGGTCCTTGTCATAGACACCGTCGACCTTGGTGCCCTTGAAGATCGCCTCGCAATTCATCTCGTTGGCGCGCAGCGTGGCGGCGGTGTCGGTGGTGAAGTAGGGATTGCCCGTGCCCGCCGCGAATATGCAGACACGTTTCTTTTCCAGGTGCCGCACGGCCCGGCGGCGGATGTAGGGCTCGGCCACTTCGTTCATCGTGATCGCGCTGATCACGCGGGTGAAAACGCCCATGCTTTCAAGCGCGGATTGCATCGCCAATGCGTTCATCACGGTGGCAAGCATCCCCATGTAATCGGCCGTCGTGCGCTCCATCCCCTGCGCGCTGCCTTGCAACCCGCGAAAGATGTTGCCGCCGCCGATCACCATGCAGATCTCGACGCCCAGGTCATGCACCGATTTCACCTCGCGCGCGATCCGCTCGACCGTGGGCGGGTGGAGGCCGAACCCCTGGTCGCCCATCAGCGCCTCGCCCGAAATCTTCAGCATGACACGGCTGTAGAGCGGCTCGACCGAGGGGGCGGGTGCGTCCGACATGGGCGGGATCCTTTGTTCGACGGCTGAAATGGCGGCATTGCGCGGGGCGCACCATGGGCTAAAAGCGAGGCGGGTTCAACGCCCCTTGCGTGCGGTCCGCCGGAAGGGCGGTGCGGGGTTTGACGTGATCCTGACGTGAACGTCACAAGGCAGGCCATTGATTTCAGTAAACTCCATACCGCATGACAGGCCGGTTCTGATCGCCGGGCCTACGGCCTCGGGCAAATCGGCGCTGGCGCTCGAGGTGCAGGCCGCAGGCGGCGGTGTCATCGTCAACGCCGATGCCCTCCAGGTTTATGACGGCTGGCGCATCCTGACCGCCCGTCCCTCGCCCGAGGACGAGGCCCGCGCCCCTCACCTGCTCTACGGTCACGTGCCCTTCGAGGTCGAGTATTCCGTGGGTGACTGGTTGCGGGCGGTGCGCCCGATCCTGCGGGGCGACGCGCGGCCCATCCTCGTCGGGGGCACGGGTCTTTACTTCCGCGCCCTGACCGAAGGGCTGGCCGAGATCCCGGCGGTGCCCCCCGAGGTGCGCGCCGAGGCCGACGCGATGACGCACGGGGCGCTTCTGGCCGGGCTGGATCAGGTCGATCCGTCGCTGGCCGCGCGGATCGACCGTCAGAACCGCGCCCGTGTCCAGCGCGGATGGGAGGTCTGGCGCGCCACCGGGCGCCCACTGAGCGCCTGGCAGGCCGAGACGGCGCCGCCGGACCTGCCGCTGGACCACGCGCTGCCGCTGGTCGTCGATGCCGATCGTGACTGGCTGAACGACCGGATCGCGCAGCGCTTCGATCGCATGCTCGAGGACGGCGCGCTCGAGGAGGCGCGCGCCAACCTTCCCCGCTGGGAGCGGGCCGGCGGCGCGCGCAAGGCCATCGGTGCGCCCGAGCTGGTCGCGTATCTGCGCGGCGACATCCCGCTCGACGCCGCCCGGGACGCGGCGGTCACCGCTTCGCGGCAATATGCCAAGCGCCAGCGCACGTGGTTTCGGGCGCGGATGGGCGCGTGGCGGGCGATCCAGCTGCCCTGACGTGGCATCCGCTTGCATTATTCCAACATGCGCCGCAGCTTGTGGCCATGGCCGAGTCGTCCCGTTCCTTCAGCGTCCTGTCCCTGGGCAAGCTCCGGATGCAGGATGCGTGGCGCCTGGAGCATCTGCACAGCCAGCCCCGGCATCGGCTTTACTGGGTGACGCGCGGACAGGGCCGGGTGACGGTGAACTGCATCACGCGCGGCTACGGGCCCAACACCGCGGTCTTCGTGCCGGGCGGAACACAGATGGCGATCGAACTGTCGAGCCAGGTGCAGGGTCTGGAACTGTGCCTGCCGCTCGAGGCGGGCCTCCAGGTGCCGGACGCGCCCTTCCATCTGCGCATCTCGAACATCGAGGCGCAGGCGAGCCTGACCAGCCATCTCGAGAAGATCGAGCGCGAGCTCGCCGCGCGCGCCCCCGCGATGGGGCTGGCCCTCACCGGTTACGGGCTGCTCGTATCGGCCTGGATGCAGCGCGAACTGACCCGCGCCGAGGGGGCGATCCTGCGCGAACGGACGCACCGTCTGGCCGAGTTGTTCGCCCAGCAGATGGAGGCGCAGTTCCGGTCCGGACGGGGCATCGCGGATTACGCTGCTGCCCTCGATGTGACGCCCACCCACCTGTCGCGCGTCTGCAAGGAGGCCGCGGGCCGACCGGCCCATGCCCTGCTGGTGGAGCGTATCCTGCACGAGGCGCGCCGCCTGTTGCGCGACACCGACATGCCCGCCCGCGAGATCGCAGAGACGCTCGGATTTTCCTCGGCGGCCTATTTCACGCGCGCCTTCCAGCAGGGCACGACCATGACCCCGACCGAGTTCCGAACGGCGCCACGCCGCTTCTGACTGCCGGCGCTTGGACCGAAAAATTCGCACGAAAAGGCTTGCGGCCCGGCGCCATGTCGTTTTTGCTAAGGGTGATGTCGCAAAAGAACCACAAGGCTTCGCAACTTGCGATTGACGGACGCGAGAAACTGCTGCCGACTGCTGGCGTGGTACCGCGAGGTCTCTTGTGACGGGATACAAGGGACCGGATCAGAGGCCTGAAAAGAACAGAAGCAACACCACAGGGAGACTAAGTATGTTGCCTAACAACAACCCGCATCTGACGACCCATCCGGTCGCCGAGATGTATGCCGGCGAATACAAGGCCGGCCAACTCAGCCGCCGCGAGTTCCTCGCGCGGTCAACCGCGCTCGGGGTGTCCGCCGCCGCGGCCTATTCCATGATCGGCCTCAGCCCCGCCATGGCGCAGTCGGGGCGGGAGACGCCCCCGATGGGCGGGACGTTGCGCATCCAGCAGGAGGTGCGTGCGCTGAAGGATCCGCGCACCTATGACTGGTCGCAGATCGCCAATGCGACGCGCGGGGTCCTGGAGTACCTTGTCGAAAGTCGCGCGGACGGCACGTTTGGCGGCATTCTTCTGGAAAGCTGGGAGGCCAACGAGGATGCAAGCGTCTATACGCTGAACCTCCGCCAAGGCGTCACCTTCAACAACGGCGACCCCTTCACAGCCGAGGACGTGGCCGCCAACTTCCGTGGCTGGTGCGACTCGACCGTTGAAGGCAACTCGATGGCCGCGCGCATGGGTGCTCTCGTCGACGGCGACACCGGGCAGGCCCGTGAAGGTGGCATCGAGGTCGTGGACGATTACACCGTCCGCATCACCTTCCCCTCGTCCGATATCACGCTCGTTGCCGGCATTGCCGACTATCCTGCCGCCATCCAGCATCGCGATCTGATCGGAACCAACCCGCTGGATCACGGCATCGGCACCGGAGCCTACAGCATCGCGGAATACGAGGTCGGCATCCAGGCCCGGCTGGTGAAGAACGCCGATCACGCCTATTGGGGCGAGGCCTATCTCGACGAGGTCGTCTTCGTCGATTTCGGCACCGACCCGGCCGCATGGTTCGCCGCCGCCGAAGCCGGCGAATGCGACATGCTCTACCAGACCGTGGGCGAGTTCATCGACCTGTTCGACGCCATCGGCTGGGAACGCTCGGAGGTGACCACCGGTGCGACGGTGGTGGTGCGCCCGAACCAGAACAACGCGCCCTATGACAACCGCGACGTGCGTCGCGCGATGCTCATGGCCGTCGATCTGGGCGTGGTGCTGGAGCTTGGCAATGACGGGCGCGGCGTCGTGGGCGAGAACCACCATGTCGCCCCGATCCACCCGGAATATGCCGAACTGCCGCCGATGGTCGTCGACAAGGAGGCCGCCGCGGCCTTGCTTGCCGAGGCGGGCCATGCCGATCACGAATTCGTGCTTACTTCGCTCGACGACGGCCTCGGTCGTCCGACCTGTGACGCGGTCGCGGCCCAGATGCGGGATGCCGGCTTCAACGTCACGCGCGAGGTGATCCCCGGTTCCACCTTCTGGAACAACTGGACGGAATACCCGTTCAGCGCGACGGAATGGAACCACCGCGAACTGGGTGTGATCATCCTTAACCTCGCCTACCGCTCGGGCGTGGCCTGGAACGAGTTCGCCTTCTCGAACGAGGAGTTCGATACGCTGCTCGACCAGGCCAACGGCATCGCCGATGCCGATGAGCGCCGCGAGGTGACGCGTCGCCTGCAGCAGATCATGCAGGAGGAGGCGGTTACGATCATCCCCTACTGGCGCTCGCTCTACCGGCACTATCGCCCGGGCATTGTGAACGCGAACATGCATCCGAAGTTCGAGATCAATATCCATCATCTCGGCGTCGAAGCCTGATCGACGCGAGCGGCGGCCCGGTTTTTCCCGGGCCGCCGTATTCCCCCGACAGGGCGTGCCCCTGCCGGACCTGATCCGGGCCCGCGACAGAACGGGCCATGCCACGCCGCACCGGCACAGCTTAACCGACAGGGGACAATCATGGCATTCTTCATCCTGCGCCGCGTCGGCGTGATGGCGCTCACGGCCCTTTGCCTGACCTTCGTGGTCTTCTTTCTCACGAACCTCTATCCGAACCTCGAAAAGCTCGCGAAACAGCAGGGCAACGCCCGCATGACCGATGCCGAGGTCGCCAGCTGGATCGAGCGCAACGGCTATGGCGGTCCGATGGTGGTGCGCTATGGCGAGTGGCTGGGCGTGATGCCGGGCTGGACGCGGGAGGATCCCGCCACCGGCGCGTGGACCGGGCGCTGCCTTGCACGGGGCCAGACCCCAGAAGACGCGCCCCGGTTCTGCGGCCTGCTGCAAGGCGATTTCGGGTATTCCACCGTCTCGAATGACGAGGTCTCGAACATCCTCGGCGGGCGCTTGATGCTGACCGGAGTGCTGATGTTCTGGGCTTTTGCCGTCATGGTGCCCTCGGCGCTGCTGGTGGGCGTGCTTGCGGGCATGCGCGAAGGCAGCCGGATGGACCGAAGTCTGTCGACTTTCGCCATCGGTTCCACCGCGACGCCGGAATATGTTTCGGGCGTGATCTTCATCGTGCTGCTGGCCTCGAGCCAGGTGGGCCTGTCGCCGCTTCTGGTGAACCTCGGCTGGCTCGACGGCGGGACGCTGTTCCTCGGCTCGGCGCGTTCGGCGATGGACCAGGTGACCTTCTGGAACTTCACACTGCCCGTCATGACCATCGCGCTTTATGGCATGGGGTATATCGCGCGGATGACGCGGGCCTCGATGGCAGAGGTGATGACCGCGCAATATATCCGCACCGCGCGGCTCAAGGGAGTCAGTTTCCGCAACATCGTCCTGAAGCACGCGCTGAGAAACGCGCTGATCGCGCCCTTTACCGTCATCATGCTGCAGTTTCCCTGGCTGCTGACCGGCGTGGTGATCGTTGAGACGCTCTTCAATTACAACGGCTTCGGCTGGACGCTGGTGCAGGCCGCCTCGAACAACGATATCGAGCTGCTTCTCGCCTGTTCCATCGTCGCTGTCCTGGTCGTGCTGGTGACGCAGCTCATATCCGACATCGGATATGTGTTCCTGAACCCGCGCATCCGAATTTCCTGAAGGAGGACCAGAGATGGAACCCTTGACCTGGTCCGGTGATCTCGGCGCTTTCCTCAATCCGGTCATGCTGACCGCGGTGGTTGTCTTCGTCGCAGGCTTTCTCGCCAATTTCGTGATGACGCTGATCGGCATCCGGGCGGGTGACATGGTGGTCAATCCCGACCACACGCTGAGCCTGCGCCGCACGCCGATAGACTACGCGCTGATGTCGATGAAATACGCGGTGCTGCTGTTCCTGCTGTGCTGCCTCGGCTACATCCTTGGCGGTGTGCTGCTCTCCTCGCCCGAGACATCGGGCATCCTGGGCGGCATGGCCGCGCGGTTCACGCCCGTCTGGATCGCGCTGGTGATCCTTTTCGCGGTCTCCATCACCTTCAAGCGCAGGCTCGGCCTTTATGGCAAGCTCTTCGACAGCCTGATCGGCATGATCGGTTTCGGCCTCGTCATGTTCTGGATCTTCACCGCGATTTTCGCGGGCATGGTGGCGACCCACGGGCCGATCACCGTGATCTCGCAGATGCGTAACGAGTTGCCGGGAACCCCCCTGCCCTCGCCCGCCGACGGGCAATACGCCTGGTATCTGCTGGGCGGCGACAACCTCGGGCGCGACGTGTTCAGCCGGATGGTCTACGGCTCGTTCGAGGTGCTGAAGATCGCGCCGCTTGCCACGCTCTTCGCCTTCATGGTCGGCATCACGCTGGGCCTGCCCGCGGGCTATTACGGCGGGCGGCTCGATACGGTCATCACCTTCATTGCGAACCTCGTGCTCGCCTTCCCGGTGATCTTGCTGTTCTACCTGCTGGTGACACCCGAGATCGTGGCGGCGGGTGTGCCCAACTACCTGTCGATGGTCCTGTTCATCTTCCCGCTGGCGTTTCTCGTGGTGCTGTTCAACTCGCGCTACCGGACACAGCCGCCGGTGCGCAACATCATCGTCTCGATCGTGCTGGTGCTGGGCGGGATTGCCTATCTCTCGCTCATCTCGAACGCGTCCGATGCGCGCCTGCCGACGCTGTTCCGGCTCTGGCCCGAGGCGCTGGACCTGTTCGATGTGCCCGGCAACCTGCTGATCGTCTTCGTCTCGGTGGTCTTCGTGAACTCGCCCACGGTCTTCCGGATCGTCCGGGGCATCGTGCTCGACATCAAGACGCGCGATTACGTGGCTGCGGGCCAGACCCGCGGCGAGGGGCCATGGTACATCATGCTGTGGGAAATCCTGCCGAACGCGCGCGGGCCGCTGATCGTCGATTTCTGCCTGAGGATCGGCTACACGACGATCCTGTTGGGAACGCTCGGTTTCTTCGGCCTCGGCGTCAGCCCCGAAAGCCCCGACTGGGGATCGACGATCAACGAGGGGCGCCGCCTTCTGACGATCTACCCCCACCCGGCCCTGCCCCCCGCGCTTGCCCTGATGAGCCTCGTGCTTGGCCTGAACCTGCTGGCCGACGGGTTGCGCGAAGAAAGCCTGAGGGACTGACCATGCCGAATTTTCGTACGAGAATTCGCACCTGCAACGGTCTTCGAACGAAGTCCTTTGCAGCCCGGTCCATGAACAAGAGGGAAACCAGACATGCTCGATGAAACCCCCGATCCCTCGACGATCGTTCCCGAGACCTATGACGGCCCGATCCTCGAGATCGAGAACCTCTCGATTTCCTTCTTCACGCGGCTTCGCGAAATCCCGGCGGTGATGGATTTTTCCACCAAGGTCATGCCCGGCGAGGCCATGGGCCTTGTGGGCGAGTCGGGCTGCGGCAAGTCGACCGTGGCGCTCGGCGTGATGCAGGACCTTGGCGTAAACGGCCGCATCGTCGGCGGCTCGATCAGGTACAAGGGCCGCAACCTCAACGAGATGAGCCAGGAAGAGCTTCGCGCGATCCGCGGCAAGGAAATCGCGATGATCTACCAGGAGCCGATGGCCTCGCTCAACCCGGCGATGCGGATCGGACAGCAGTTGATGGAAGTGCCGATGATCCATGAAGGCATCGGCGAGAAAGAGGCCTGGCAGCGTGCCCTCGAAGTCGTGACCGACGTGCGCCTGCCAGACCCCGAGCGGATGCTGCGCAGCTACCCCCACCAGCTCTCGGGCGGCCAGCAGCAGCGGATCGTCATCGCCATGGCGCTGATGTCGAAACCCTCGCTCCTGATCCTCGATGAACCGACCACTGCGCTCGACGTGACGGTTGAGGCGGCGGTGGTGGATCTGGTCAAGGATCTTGGCCGGAAATACGGCACCTCGATGCTGTTCATCAGCCATAATCTCGGCCTCGTGCTGGAAACCTGCGACCGCATCTGCGTGATGTATTCCGGCGAGGCGGTCGAGACCGGCTCGATCGAGGATGTCTTCGACCAGATGCAGCATCCCTACACGCAGGCGCTCTTTCGCTCGATCCCGTTGCCCGGGGCGGACAAGACCGAGCGGCCTCTGGTCGCCATCCCCGGCAACTTTCCCCTGCCCCACGAGCGCCCGCAGGGCTGCAATTTCGGCCCGCGCTGCGATTATTTCGAAGACGGGCGCTGCAACGCGCAGGACATCCCGATGTTCAAGGTGCCCGGCAACGACCGTCACCGGACCCGCTGCCTGCGGTACGAGCAAATCGACTGGAACGCGCCACTCGCAGCCGCGATCCAGCAGGAGGCGACCGAGAAGGGCGACGTGGTGCTGCGCGTCGAGAACCTCAAGAAATACTACGAGGTCGCAGCCAGCGCGCTTTTCGGCGGCGGCGACAAGCGTGTCGTGAAGGCCAACGAGACCCTCAGCTTCGAAGCCCGCGAAAGCGAGACGCTCGCCATCGTGGGCGAGTCGGGCTGTGGCAAGTCCACGCTGGCCAAGGTTCTGATGGGGCTGGAAACCGCAACCGGCGGCGATGTCTACCTCGATAACCAGGCGATCGGGAGCACCGCCATCGAGGATCGCAGCACCAGCACCGTGTCCTCGATCCAGATGGTGTTCCAGAACCCGTTCGACACGCTCAACCCCTCGATGACCGTGGGCCGCCAGATCATCCGCGCGCTCGAGGTCTTCGGCATCGGCAAGTCCGACGCCGAGCGGCGCAATCGCATGCTGGAACTGCTCGACCTGGTGAAACTGCCCCGCGCCTTCGCCGACCGGATGCCGCGGCAGCTGTCCGGCGGGCAGAAGCAGCGCGTCGGCATCGCGCGCGCCTTTGCGGGGGGCGCGCGGATCGTGGTGGCCGATGAACCCGTCTCGGCGCTCGACGTGTCGGTGCAGGCGGCGGTCACCGACCTGCTGATGGAGATCCAGCGCAACGAGAAGACGACGCTTCTGTTCATCTCCCATGACCTGTCGATCGTGCGCTATCTCAGCGACCGGGTGATGGTGATGTATCTCGGCCACGTGGTCGAGATCGGCGAGACCAACCAGGTCTTCAGCCCGCCCTATCACCCCTATACCGAGGCGCTTCTGTCGGCCGTTCCCATCGCCGACACCAAGGTGCAGAAAAAGCACATCGTTCTCGAGGGCGACATCCCCTCGGCGATGAACCCGCCGCCGGGTTGTCCGTTCCAGACGCGCTGCCGCTGGAAATCCGAGGTGCCGGGCAACAAGTGCGAGACCGAGGTGCCGCCGATGGTCACGCTGGCCGAAGGGCACCAGATCAAGTGCCATCTGTCGCGCGATATCCTCGAACGGATGGAGCCGGTCATCACCATCGACGCGGCGCAATAGCGCTGCGCCGCGGTCAGGGCACTTCGTGCCCCAGCGCCGCGGTGTAGATCTCGAACCAGGTCTCGCGGTCGAGCGTGACCTTGAGCGCATCCGACAGGCCCTTGATCCGTCGCAGCCGATTGGTGCCCAGCACCGGAACGATGACGGCCGGGTGTCGCAACAGCCATGCCACCGCGACAGCCTCGGGCCCCACGCCATGCTCTTGCGCGATCCGGGTCAGCACCGCGCGCGTGGCCGCGCCCTCGGCCCTGAACAGCCGGCCACCGGCCAGCGGCGACCATGCCATGACCGGAACCGCCTGTTCCTGCATCCAGGCCACCTGCCCGTCGGTCAGCGGCGCGTGATGGAGCACGCTCAATTCGATCTGGTTGGTGACCAGGGGCACCTCCATCGCCGATTGCAGCAGCGACCAGTCGTGCCGCCTGAAGTTCGACACGCCCACCGCGCGCAGCTTGCCGGCGGTGACCAGCGTGTCCAGCGCCCGGCCGGTTTCCTCGTGATGCATCAGCGGATCGGGGCGGTGCAGCAGCAGCAGGTCGATCCGGTCGGTCCCCAGCGCCTTGAGCGACATCTCGACCGAGGCAGTGATGTGATGCGCGGAGGTGTCGTAGTATTTGACACGCCGATCCGCGTAGCGGCCGACCGGCGCGATGATGTCGCATTTCGTGATGATCTCCAGCCGGTCGCGCAGACCGGGCGACGCCCGCAGCGCATCCCCGAGGAGCGTCTCGGCCCCGTAATCGCCGTAGATGTCGGCCTGGTCCATCGTTGTGATGCCCTGTGCGAGGCAGGCTTCGATTCTGGCCTGCACCTGGGCGGGCGAGGTGTCGGCGGCCTCGGCCAGCCGCATCATCCCGTAGACGATCCGCGACACCTCGAGCGCCCCGACCTTGACCCGATCCATCCCGATCCTCCGCACCATGTCCCCGTCGATGGCCTGCGCTGCCAGTGACACAGGGTCATCCTCATCCACCAGCTTGCAGGTTTTCGGGCAGGACGCCACCACCCGCATACCGCAGCAGCCCTCGCGCGCGGCGTCTTGCCCGAAGCTTCGGTTTCGATGCAGATGGCGATCATGCGGGACAAGGGGCGCCGACGGAGGACGCCGGGGCGTTTCGCGGGCGGCGGCACTGGCATAAGGTGGCCTCATGGCGGACCGGATCGACATCGGCATCGACGGCGGCGGCACGGGCTGCCGCGTGGCCCTGTCCGTGGCGGGCGGACCGGTGCGTGAAACGCGCGGCGGCGCAGCGAATATCGTGACCGACCCCGCGGGCGCCGAGGCCGCGATCCGTCTGGCCCTGACCGAGGCGCTCGCGGCCCATGGTCTCGGGCTCGAGGCGCTGAGCCATGCGCGTATCTGCGCGGGGCTCGCGGGCGCGCGCCTGCCCGGCGAGGCCGACCGCTTCGCCACCCGCCTGCCCTATCTGGCCTATGTGGTCGACGACAGCGTGACCGCACTGGAAGGCGCGCTCGAGGGCCGCGACGGCACCCTGGCAAGCCTTGGAACCGGCAGTTTCTTCATCGCCAGGGCCGGCGGCACCATTCGCCATGTCGGCGGCTGGGGCTTTCGCCTCGGCGACGAGGGCTCGGCGGCCTGGGCGGGGCGCATGGCCCTGTCGCTGGCCCTGCGCGTCGCCGATGGTCGCCTGCCCCCCGATCCGCTGGCCGAGGCGCTGATGGAGGCCTGCCCGCCGCATCCCGTCCTTTGGGCCCAGGCCGCCCGGCCCGGCGATTTCGCGCAGCTCGTCAAGCTCGTTGTCGCCCACCCGGACAGCGCCATCGCGGCCCGTGTCCTGTCGGCGATCCTCGATGCGCTGCGCGACGGGCTTGCGGCGGTGGGCCATGCGCCGGGCGCCCCGCTGGTCCTGACCGGCGGTCTGGGCGAGATGCTGACCGATCGCCTGCCCGAGGATTTGCGCGCAGGCCTCGTGCCCGCCGCGGGCCGCCCGCTCGACGGGGCGCTGCGCCTGGCGCGGGGGTTGCCGTGACCTGGCTGACCGGCCTCGACCTGCTCGACGGGTCGGGCGTCCGGCGCAACATGGCGCTGCGCGTCGCGGGCGACCGGCTGGCCGAGGTCGCGCCCTTCGATGGGCAGACGGGCACCGACCTGTCCGAGGCGGGCACGCGGGCGCTGGTGACGCCGGGGCTGGTCGACCTGCAGGTCAACGGCGGTGCGGGGCGCATGCTGGGCGATTGCAGCACGCCGGACGAGGTTCTGGAAATCGCCGCGGCCCATTGGAGCACGGGAACGGCGGCGATCCTGCCCACGCTGATCTCGGACCGGCCCGAGGTCGTGGCCCGCGTGATCGACCTTGTTGCGGCAGCACAGGCCGCAGCGCCCGAGGCGATCCTCGGCCTGCATCTCGAAGGGCCGCACATCGCCGTGCCGGGCGCGCATGATCCCGCGTGCCTGCGCCCCATGACCGAGGCCGACCTTGCACGTTATGCCGCGGCACGCGCGCGGCTGTGCCATCTTCTGATCACTGTCGCGCCCGAGGTCGTGCCGCCCGACCGAATCGCCGCGATGCGCGCCGCGGGCATCACCGTCGCGCTTGGCCATACCGCTTGCGACCATGACCTCGCCGGTGCTGCCTTCGAGGCGGGCGCGGTCATGGCGACGCATCTGTTCAACGCCATGTCGGGCCTGCACCACCGCGCGCCGGGGCTGGTCGGAGCGACGTTGGACCGGGGCCGCCCGTTCGGCCTTATCGCGGACGGGGTGCATGTCCACCCCGCGGCGCTGCGCATCGCGCTCGATGCAAGCCCCGGCGCGGCGGTGCTGGTCTCCGATGCCATGGCCGTCGCGGGGACCGGGGCGGAGCGTTTCACATTGGCAGGCCGCGAGGTCTTGCGCCGGAACGGGCGGCTGGAGCTGGCCGACGGCACGCTGGCGGGGGCCGACCTGACGCTGGTGCAGGCGGTCGAGAATGTCGCGACCTGGATCTTCGCCGGGATCGAGGAGGTCGCGCCGATGGCCTTCGACGCGCCCGCCCGCGTGCTGGGCATGCCGCCGCCGGAGGTGGGTGCGGGCAGCTTGGCGCGGCTGCTGGTGTGGCATGGAGGGCACGCCGTGGCGCGGGTTGATGGGGATGAGGTCCTGGCGTTGGCTCGGTAATGCCGCGCTGAAGCCCGGCCTGCGGCCTTGACTACAACGCCTGCCCCACCAGGGCGCCTATGGCGCTCGTGGCCAGCATGGCGAGCACGCCCCAGACCATCACGCGCAGGGCCGCGCGCCGCCGAGGGGCGCCACCCGCCTGCGCCCCCAGCGCGCCCAGAAGCCCGAGCGCCACGAGTGTCGCGGCCGCCACCCAAAGCGACAACGTGTCAATCGGCGCGAAGACCCCCACCATAAGCGGAACCGAGGCCCCCGCGGCAAAGGTCGTGGCCGACACCCCCGCCGCCAGCAGCGGCTGCGGCGGGGACAGGTCGGTCAAGCCGATCTCGTCACGCAGATGCGCCCCCAGCGCGTCGGCGCGCGTCAGTTCCTGCGCGACTTCGCGGGCGAGGTCGGGCGGCAGGCCGCGGGTCTCGTAGATCGCGGTCAACTCGTCCAGTTCGCCCTCGGGGTTGACCGTCAACTCGCGACGTTCCTTGGCGATATCGGCGCGCTCCACGTCTTCCTGGCTGGAGACCGAGACATATTCCCCCGCCGCCATGCTGAGCGCCCCGGCGACAAGACCGGCCACACCCGCCAGCAGGATCGTGACATGATCGGCCGCCCCGGCCGCGACCCCGACGATAAGAGAGGCGGTGGACAGGATACCGTCATTGGCCCCCATGACCGCGGCCCGCAGCCAGCCCGAGCGGCTGGACAGATGCGGCTCGGCATGGGCCGAGGGGATGCCGTGATGCGTCGGGCGCGCCACGCTCAGCCCAGCCCCATCTTGCCGGGGTTGAGTATGTTGAGCGGGTCCACCGCCCGCTTGATCGCACGCATCATCTCCATCGCGCCGGAGCCCAGTTCGCGCTCGAGGTATTTCGCCTTGCCCTGCCCGATCCCGTGCTCTCCGGTGCAGGTGCCGCCCATGGAAATGGCCAGATCATTCAGCCAGCCGATGAAGGCCTCGGCCCGTTCGATCTCGGCGGGGTTGTCCATGTCGATCAGCAGAAGGGAATGGAAATTCCCGTCCCCCACATGCCCCACGATCGGCGCGATGAAGCCGTCGGCGGCCAGCCGCTCCTGTGCCGCCGTCACGCATTCGGCCAGACGGCTGACCGGCACGCAGACATCGGTGGAAATCCCCTTGGCGCCGGGCCGCAGCGTCAGTGCCGCCCAATAGGCGTCATGGCGGGCCTGCCAGAGCGCCGTGCGATCCTCCTCCCGCGTGGTGAAGGTGAAACCGGTGCCGCCCATCTCGGCGGCGATGCCGCCGAAGACATCGGCCTGCTCGGTCACCGCGGCCTCGGTCCCGTGGAACTCCAGCAGCAACAGCGGTGTCTCGGGCAGGTTCAGCCTCGAATAGGCGTTGACCGCCCTGACCTGCAGCGCATCCAGCAACTCGATCCGGGCGACGGGCAACCCGTACTGGATCGTCAAGATCACGGCGTTGCAGGCGGCCTCGACCGACGGGAAAGAGCAGGTCGCCGCCGAGATCGCCTCGGGGATGCCCTGCAGCCGCAGGGTCAGCTCGGTGATGATGCCCAGCGTCCCCTCCGAGCCGACCATCAGCCGCGTCAGGTCGTAGCCTGCGCTGGTCTTGCGGGCGCGCGCGGCGGTGGTCACCACCTCGCCCGAGGGCAGCACCGCCTTCAGCGCCAGGACGTTGTCCTTCATCGTGCCGTAGCGCACCGCGTTGGTGCCCGAGGCGCTGGTCGCGGCCATGCCGCCCAGCGAGGCATCGGCGCCGGGGTCGACCGGAAAGAACAGGCCCGTGTCGCGCAGGTGGGTGTTGAGCATCTTGCGCGTGACGCCGGGCTGGATCACGGCGTCCATATCCTCTGCATGGACGTCGAGAATGGCGTTCATGTCCTTGAAATCCAGCGAAATGCCACCGGCAGGCGCGTTCACGTGCCCCTCGAGCGAGGTGCCCGTGCCAAAGGGAATGACGGGCACGCGATGGGCGGCGCAGATGCGCACGATCTCCTGCACCTCCTCGGTCGAGCGGGGGCAGATGACCGCATCGGGCGCCTGGTTTGTGAGCCATGTGGTGGTATGCGCGTGCTGTGCGCGCAGCGCCTGTCCGGTCTCGAGCCTGTCGCCGAAGCGCTGTCGCAACACGCCCACCGCCGTGGCGATCCCGTCCTCGTTGCGTGGCAAGTCGTGAATACCCATGGCGCTGGTCCCTCCCGCTGCGAGCCTGGCGGCACTATCCCCCCGCACCGCTGCCGCCGCAAGTCGCCGGACTGCGGCGCAGCGCCCCTTGCCTCTCCCGGTGATCCGGTCTCAGATGCGCCCGCGAGAGGGAGGAATACGCATGACGAGACCCACGCCATTGTGGCTACTGGTTATTTTGCAAGGCGGCATCTCGGCCGCCTCGCTGGTGGTCGAGATCGTGGCGGGCCGGATGCTGGCGCCGCATGTGGGCATGTCCCTCTACACCTGGACCGCCGTGATCGCGGTGGTTCTGGCGGGCTTCTCTGCCGGCCATTGGTGGGGGGGACGGCTGGCCGCCCTGCCCGCGAACCGCGCGCTGGCCTGGACCGGCGGCGCGATCTTGGCGGCTGCGGCAACGACGGCGGCTGCGGTCCTGATCCTGCCGATGGTGGCTGGGCCGGTTCTGGCCGTGGTCACCAGCCCCGTCTGGGGCATCACCGCGCTGACCATGGTGGTGTTCTTCCTGCCCTCCTTCTTCGCGGGCGTGCCGGCGCCTGTGCTGGCGCAGATCGCCATCACCGCGCATGCCGACCGCTCGGGCCCGGCGCTTGGCGCGATGTTCGCCTCGGGCGCGGTCGGGGCCATCGCGGGGGTGCTGCTGGCGGGTTTCGTCTTCATCGCCTGGCTTGGCTCGGCGCTGACGCTGGTGCTGGTCACCTTCGTCTACATCTTCTCCGGCCTCCTGTTCTTCTGGCTCGGCCGCTCGCGCGGCTTCGCGCTGGCGATCCTCGCAGGCGCCGCGGCGGCGGGCATGGCGGGGCTGGCCCTCGCCGCCCCCGCGCAATGCCAGCGCGAGACGCATTATTTCTGCCTGCGGGTCGATGACCTGTCGGCCGATCCCTCCAGCCCCGTGCACCTGATGGTCATCGACCACCTCGCCCATGGCATCAGCGCGCGCGATCTGCCGGAGGTGCAGTTCACCGTGCATGGCGCGATGCTCGACAATCTCACGCGGTTGCGTGCCCCGCGCGAGGATTTCAGCACCTTCGTGATCGGTGGCGGCTCCTTCTCGGTGCCGCGGAGCCTGCTGGCGCAGGGTGCGGGCCCGATGACCGTGGCCGAAATCGACCCCGAGGTCACGCGGCTGGCCGCCGAGGAATTCTGGTTCGATCCCGACAGTGCCGAGATCTGGCACGAAGACGCGCGCCGCGCCATGCTGACGCGGCCCGACGCGCGCTTCGACGTGATCATCGGCGACGCCTTCACCGACGTGGTGGTGCCGGTCCACCTCATCACGGAAGAATTCTACGAGCTGGTCGCCGCCCGGCTGACGCCCGAGGGCAGCTTCCTGATGACGGTGATCGACTACGAGGACCGGCTGGGCGCGCTCGGCTCGATCGTCCTGACGCTGCGCGAGGTCTTCCCGGTGGTCGAGGTCTGGACCCGCGCGGCGCAGCCCGCACCCGGCGCGCGCATGGTCTTTGCCGTGGTCGCGGGGCAAGAGCGCACCCCGGTCGACCAGTTCACCGCCCCTGCCCCGGACCTGATGACCTTTGCCGCCCTCGGTGACAGCTTCGTTCAAGGGCTGGCAGAGGAGCGCGGGATGATCCTGACCGATGATTTCGCCCCCATCGACCGGTTGATGGGCCGGCCGGACTGAGCCGTCTTCAATCGCCGATATTGTCCGGCCCGAGATAGGGGCGCATGGACCCGCTCAGGATGCGATGCAGCCAGATCAGGTTGGTCAGGGCCCGCGGATATTGTCTTCGAGGCGCGACGATCTCGGCGGAATAGGTTGTCACGAGGGCCGCGATCGGTCCGCGCAGCGTGGTTCTGACAAGGACAATGTCGGTCGCGCCGGACCGGACGCTGGCGGCCAGAAATTCATACTGGTTCAGAATGAAGAGCGACGCTTCCCGGAAACTTGGCTTGTCATAGCTTGGCCCCGGCGCAAGATCCGCGAACCGAGCCTGCAACCCTTCGTTCAAGGGCGTTCCCCAGCTTCCATCCTCCTCGTGGATGACGCGTTTCACCACATCCACGTTGATCAGGTATTCCCGGTCGGTTCTGAGAGTCTGGAGGCTTTGCAGCGCATTGGCGATCCGCGCTGTCTGCCATTGCGACCAGCTGTTGGCGATCAGCGCCGCCGCGGCCACGCAGACCCCGGCAAAGAGAACGATGGCGTTGGGGCCAAGCGGCGGCGGCATCCCTCCGTCCGTCGATCCCCCGTCAAGGGAGGACGCCAAGGGCGCAACCCCCGTCCTCCATAGGAGCAGAATGGCACCGAGCACCAGCCCGCCGCACAAATAGAGTGGCCAATAGCGCCAGAACGGGGGAAAAGATGACAAAAAAAACAGACCCCAACCGAACCGACGGGCAGGTGGGGTGATGTCGGGTTCAGATACCGACGGTTTCTTTGACATTCCGTGTCATCATGGACGAAACATGACGATTTCGGCCCGATTTGTCAAGGTTCGCAGCCGACCCGCGCGGGCCTTGCCCGTCGTGCGAGGCTCAGGCGAACAACTCGTGGCACAGCTCCAGCGCGTCGACCAGCGCGTCGATCTCACCCTCGGTGTTGTACATGCCCATGCTGGCCCGGCAGGTCGCCGTCACGCCCATATGCTCCATCAGGGGCTGGGCGCAATGGTGGCCCGCGCGCACCGCGACCCCCTTCTTGTCGAGCACGGTCGAGATGTCATGGGCATGGGCCGCCCCCTCGAGCGTGAAGGAGAAGATCGCGCCCTTGCTGCTGGATTTGCCTTGCACGTTCAGCCAGTTCAGCCCGTCGAGCCGCGCACGCGCATACTCCGTCAGGCGCTTTTCATGGGCGGCGATATTCTCCATCCCGACGCCCATCATGTACTCCAGCGCGGCCCCGAGGCCGATCTGCTGGACGATCCCCGGCGTGCCCGCCTCGAATTTCATCGGCGGGTCGTTCCATGTCACCGCGTCGCGATGCACCTCGCGGATCATGTCGCCGCCGCCCATGAAGGGGCGCATCTCGGCCATGCGCTCGGCCTTGATATGCATCGCGCCCGACCCCGAGGGGCCATAGAGCTTGTGGCCCGTGATCGCGTAGAAATCCGCCCCCAGCGCGTCGAGGTCCAGCGGCATGTGGACCGCCGCCTGCGATCCGTCGATCAGCACCGGCACGCCCTTGGCATGCGCCGCCTCGATCACCGGTTTCACGTCGAAGACCGTGCCCAGCACGTTCGACATGTGCGACATCGCCACCAGCCTGGTCTTCGGCCCGATCGCGTCGATCATCGCCTGCGGGTCCAGATCGCCGTTGGCGTCCACCTCGACCCATTTCAGCACCACCCCCTGCCGTTCGCGGAGGAAATGCCAGGGCACGATATTGGCGTGGTGTTCGGCGATGGTCAGGACGATCTCGTCGCCGGCCTGCATCCGGGGCATGGCCCAGCCGTAGGCAACAAGGTTCATCCCCTCGGTCGTGCCGGAGGTGAAGACGATCTCGCGCTCGTCCGCAACGCCGAGAAAGCGCGCGATGATGCCGCGCACGGCCTCGTAATTCTCGGTGGCGAGGTTCGACAGGTAGTGCAGGCCCCTGTGAACATTGGAATATTCCATCGAATAGGCCCGCGTGATCGTGTCGATCACCACCTGCGGCTTTTGCGCCGAGGCACCGTTGTCCAGATAGACCAGCGGCTTGCCGTTCACCTCGCGCGAAAGGATCGGGAAATCGGCACGGATCTTGTCGATGTCATAGGTCATTCAGGCGGAGGGTCCTTCGAAGGAGACGCCGAGCAGGGTCAGGACCAGGCTCAGCACGAAGAGGATTGTGAAGCCCGACAGGATCGTCATCACGAAGACCATGCCGAGCGAGGTGAAGCCGTGCAGCGTGGCCACGAAATTCACCAGAAGCCAGAAGAAGAGGCCGACCGCCAGCAGCGTGATCAGCCCGGCCACCGGCGGGACCACAAGCACCGCCAGAAGCTGCAGGATCTGCACGCAGATGAAGATGAACTGCAACCAGACGACGAGGGTCAGCGCCTCTTCGAACCGACCGGTGCCGCCGAACGCACGTCCGACATAGGTGATCGCATGGGCCATCAGAAAGAGAAAGGCCCCCTGCAAGAGCCCCGCCGCGACGGGCGAGCCCGCCAGCGGCCCGGTCAGGGCGCCGTCATCGGGCAAACCGGCCAGCAGGTAGAGCAGGTCGCCCAGCAGCATCGACAGCACGATCACCAGCGCGAAGGCCAGCCACAGCGCCTGCCGCGGCAGACCAAGCGCCAGCATCGTCTCGGCCCCTTCGCGGGGGTTCGAGACCGTGTCGCGCGCCATCCGCAGCAGGTTTCCCATGTTCATCAGGTGGGTCATGTCGCCGTCTGCGCCTCGGGTTCTCGTTCCGCCTCGCGCAAGGAAATGCCCCAGATCAGAAGAAAGACAACCGCCCACAGCACACCCGCGACATTTGCCGCGGGTCCGGGCCCGATGAAACCTGCCACCATGCCGTAGAAGAGCCATGCCGGCGTCGCCGCCAGAAGCGCCCAGAACAGCGCGAGCCGCGCGGAAAAATAACTGCCACGACCGCCGACCGCCCGCGCCAGCAGATGCGTCAGCCCGCCGAGCGCGTAAAGCGCGATGGGCCAGATCATCAGCCATGCGAAAAAGGTGATGGCCAGTCGCGCCTGCAACGGCGCACCCTGATCGGGCATCAACGCCTCTTCGCGGGCGATGAGGGGCCATTGGCCCACGAACATCAGGCCACAGGCCAGCATCAGGACCATCAGCGCCCGATCCTCGCGTCGGCCCATGTCCAGCAGGCGGCGCATGACCCGTCCGGGGCGCCGCCAGCTGGCCACGATATCGGTGGAAACCGGCATCTCAACCCTGCCTGCGCCGCTCCAGCCACTGCTGGAGCCTCAGGCGGATGTCATCGGCCAGCCGCTCGTCCTCGATCTCTTGGATTGCCTCGTCGAGGAAGGCGAGCACCAGAAGGTCGGTGCCGATCTCGACGGGAACGCCGCGCGATTGCAGGTAGAAGAGCGCGGTTTCGTCGATCGCGCCCGTGGTCGAGCCGTGCGAGCAGCTGACGTCATCGGCGTAGATCTCAAGCTCGGGCTTGGCCTGAAAGGACGCATCCTCGTCCAGAAGCAACGCCTGGCTGATCTGGTAGCCATCCGTCTTCTGCGCGTCGGGCTTGACCAGGATCTTGCCCTGGAACACGCCCTCGGCGCCGTTGCGCAGAACCTTCTTGAACACCTGACGGCTTTCGCAATTCACCGCGTCATGTGTCACGAAGACGGTGTCGTCATGGTGAAAGGCGCCCGATTTGCCGTCGCCCATCGCGGCCCCCGCGACATGCGCGCTGGCATCATCACCGGTCAGTTCGATCACATGCTCGTTGCGCGTCATCACGCCATTGGCGGTCAGGGTGAAGGATTTGTAGCGGCTTTCCTCGCCCAGCCTGGCGAACATATGCGTCGCGGCGCGGCGTTCGTGGTCGCGGCCCTGCGCGCGGACATGATGGAAGGTGGCACGGTCGGCCACGCTGATCTCCATGCACTTGTTGAAGCGCGCGGCGGCAGGCCCGTTCTCGAGGATGGTCAGTTCCGCCCCCTCCTCGACCCGCACGACATGGTGCAGGATCGCGTCCGAGGTCTCCGAGCGGTGCAGGTAGATCAGGCTGACGGGTTTTTCCACCTTGCCTGTCGCCCGGATCACCACGCCGTCCGTGGCGAACGCGCTGTTCAGCGCGGCCAGCGGGCGGGCCACGGGCGTCTGCCCCGCGGTTTCGAGCACGCCATAGAGGTCGCGGGCCCAGTGGATGTCCTTTGCCATGGCATCCGACAGCCGCTCGATCTCGACGCCTTCGAGGGTCAGGTCGTCCGAGGCCTCGGCATCGAAGACCCCGTCGACGAAGACGATCTTGACCCGCTCGACCCCGTCGAACAGCGGCGCCTCGTCGGAGGCCGCGAAGACGGCGGCGCGCGGGGCGTCGACCTGCGCAAGGCTGGTGGGATCGGTGTATTTCCAGTACTCGTCCCGCCGCGTCGGCAGGCCCATCGCCCGCAGCCGCGACAGAGCCGCACCGCGCGCCTCGGCCGCCCAGCTTGCGCAGGCCGGCAACTCGAGTGCCGCGATGCGGGTTTCGGTCAGGTCCTGTTTCGCCTGTGCAACGGCCATCACGCCACCTCGTTCAGGATGTCGGCATAGCCGTTCTTTTCGACCTCGAGGGCCAGTTCCGGCCCGCCCGTCTTCACGATGCGGCCATCGGCCATGATGTGCACCACGTCGGGTTTGATGTGGTCGAGCAGGCGCTGGTAATGCGTGATGACCAGAAAGCCGCGGCCTGCATCGCGCAGCGCGTTCACACCGTCGGACACCAGTTTCATCGCGTCCACGTCGAGGCCCGAGTCCGTCTCGTCGAGGATGCACATCTTGGGCTCGAGCATGGCCATCTGGAGGATCTCGTTGCGCTTTTTCTCACCGCCGGAGAAGCCCACGTTGACCGGCCGCTTCAGCATCTCGGCGTCGATCTGCAGGTCCTTGGCCTTTTCGCGGATCAGCTTGAGGAAATCGCCCGCGCTGATCTCCTCCTCGCCGCGCGCCTTGCGCTGCGCGTTCAGCGCGGTGCGCAGAAAGGTCATGTTGCCGACGCCGGGGATCTCGACAGGGTACTGGAACGCTAGGAACAGACCAGCCGCCGCGCGCTCTTCGGGGTCCATCTCCAGCAGATCGGCACCTTCCAGCGTGGCGGAACCCTCGGTCACCTCGTAGCCGCCGCGGCCCGACAACACGTAGGACAACGTCGACTTGCCCGACCCGTTCGGCCCCATGATCGCATGGACCTTTCCGGCCTCGACCTCGAGGTCGACGCCCTTGAGGATCTGCTTGTCCTCTTCCTCGAGTTTCACGTGCAGGTTCTTGATGCTCAGCATGGTCTTTCCCTCTTTTCTGTCTGTCGGGGTGGCTCAGGCCACCGTCATGGCGGTGTCGGCGCGCAATTCGGCCGGGAAATGTTTCAGCAGCGCGGCGCGCGATTGCGCGATCCCCTCGGCATAGGGCAAGGGCCCCGTGGGCACGTGCGCCGCGAGGGCCGGCACCTCGTCGATCTCGACGGGGTGGAGAAGATGCCGCCCGATCGAGGCGGCGTAGTCATGATATTTCATCCGCCCCTGCTCGCCGGGATCCATCCAGGTATTGGGCACACCGTAGGCATCGGCCACGATCAGCCCGTGCAGACTGGCCGAAAAGACATGCGCAGCCGAGGCGATCTCGGCGCAGACCTCTTCGGGGGATCGGCGCGGATCGACCAGCCGCAGGCGCGGGTCGCGACCCGCCATCCGCGCGATGGTTGCTTGCGCCATCTGGCTGTGATGGGGGATGACCACGATCTTGTCGTCTCGCGCGGGCGCCGGGCCCATCGCCTCGGGCGCAAAAAGACCGGGATCGCCGAATTCCCGCATCGGCACCTTGGCGATTGCCGCGCCCACCGGGCCGCGCAGGATGCGGATGTCGAGGTTGCGCAGGAAGTCGCGCTTGAAGAACGGATTGAGCACCCCCGTCCCCCAGAGGATCGGCCGCGCCCTGTTCCCCGGCAGTTCGGTAAAGAACTTGGCCAGCACATGCATGAGCGAGCCGATGGCGAACAGTTGCGCCTGTCTCGGGCGCACGTTCACCACCTCGCGGCCCGAAATCCAGGCGACCACGTTCCGGCTCAGATGATCGCCGAAATTCGGTGCAGGCCAGTGGTAGAGGCGTATGGGATCCTGCGTTGCCGTCATTCCGCGGCCCTCTCGACGGCGTGCTCTTCAGGCAGCGGGGCGCTGGCGGGCAGACGGTCGATATAGACATGAATACCGTCCAGCGCGATCACGTTGCGCCGGGCCAGCTCCGCCATGGCCGTAACGGCAAGGTCCTGCGTCAGCAGCACCGTGTCGGCGAGGATGGCGAGGTGCTTGAGCTCTTCGTCCTCAAGACGTGACAGATCTGTCAGACCGCGCACCAGAACCGCGTCCCCGTCGCTGAGTTGCGACCGGTAGCGGCCGCGCTTCAGCCTCTGGGTCAGGGCGTTGCGAAAACCGATCGTCTTGAAAAACAGGAACTTGTGCAGATGGAATCCATGCACCGCCAGCGCGGCCAGTTGATCGTGCAGAAGCGGCTGATCGCGGTAAATGGGAAGCGCGGCCACCTCGGTGATGACGGCCAGCGCACGAGACAGCTTTTCCGGACCGTTGCGGAAAACCAGGCACTCTCCGCCCTGCACGTCGATCTTGAGCAGGTCGAACTGCGGCAGGTCCTCGATGTCGTCAAGCCGCTTTGTCGGCAGCGACACCCGCTCGACCACGTCGATCCTGCTCCCGTATTGGCCGAGGCGGTCTGCAAAGGCGCGGTCGGGTTCAAGAAGCGAGGTAAAGCCGCTGTCCGAGCAGACATGCAGCGTGGCGTCGGACCCATCACCGACGGCCCCATTGATATAATGCTCGTTTGGCCCCTTCGCCGCGATCAGCCGGTCATGGGCGTCGGGCTGCGGCTCGAACCCCCAGACGTCGCAGCCGCCGATCGACAAAAGGCCCGCATAGGGCGTCTCGTCGAGTGGATTGGCCCCAATGTCGACGACGCGCGTCAGCCGGTCGGCCTGCAACAGGTCGATCAGCGCACTCGCTCGGTCGGCATCGAAAGGAGCGGACATGGGCCGTTACTCCACCACCACGGCCGTGCCCGAGGCCGACACCATCAGCATGTTGTTGATGACCTCGTAATCGAGATCGACACCCACCACGGCATTGCCGCCCAGTTGGCGCGCGCGATCCTCCATCTCCTGCAAGGCGACGGTGCGGGCGCGGCCCAACTCTTCCTCGTAGGCGCCGGACCGGCCGCCGATGATGTCCGTGATTCCGGCAAAAAGATCGCGGAAGACATTGGCACCAAGGATCGCTTCGCCCACGACGATACCGTGATAGGCGGTGATGCGACGGCCTTCGACCGAAGGGGTGGTGGTGACGATCATCCCTGTCCTTCCTTATTCGTCGCGGCTCAGGCTGGCCGACCGGCGAAACAGGTCGACGAGGGCCACGGTCAGCACGCCCCAGATCACGAACAGCCCGAGCCCGAGCACGATCTCGGCGCGCTCCGCCGCCGCGGCCCTCAGCCAGTTCTCGGCGACCAGGGCCTCGACGATCTCGTCATGGGCGAGCGACAACAGGAACACCATCATCAGGCCGAGGCCCAGAACACTGGCCATGATCGCGTCGCGCGACCTGCGTGCCCCGACGGTGATCGGGCCATGCGTCACGCAGGTCCGGCCCTCGCCCGTCATCAGCCCACGCTGCCTTCCAGCGAGATCGCGACCAGTTGCTGCGCCTCCATGGCGAATTCCATCGGCAGGGCCTGCAGCACCTCGCGGGCGAACCCGTTGACGATCAGCGCGACCGCCTCTTCCTCGTCCATGCCGCGGGACTGGCAATAGAACATCTGGTCGTCGTCCACCTTGGAGGTGGTCGCCTCATGCTCCACCCGGCTCGAGTTGTTCTTGACCTCGATGTAGGGAACGGTGTGCGCCCCGCATTTGTCGCCGATCAACAGGCTGTCGCACTGGGTATAATTGCGGCTGTCCTTGGCCTTGGGGTGCATCGAGACGAGACCGCGATAGGTGTTCTGCGCGCGGCCCGCGCTGATGCCCTTCGACACGATCCGCGACTTCGTCCGCTTGCCCAGGTGCACCATCTTGGTGCCGGTGTCGGCCTGCTGGGCGTTGTTGGCGATGGCGATGGAATAGAATTCGCCCTGGCTGTCGTCGCCGCGCAGGATGCACGAGGGGTACTTCCAGGTGATGGCCGAGCCCGTCTCCACCTGCGTCCACATCACCTTCGACCGGTCGCCCCGGCAATCGGCGCGCTTGGTCACGAAGTTGTAGATCCCGCCCTTGCCGTTCTCGTCGCCGGGATACCAGTTCTGCACCGTCGAATACTTGATCTCGGCATCCTCCAGCGCGACGAGCTCCACCACCGCGGCGTGCAACTGGTGCGTGTCGCGCTGCGGCGCGGTGCAGCCTTCGAGGTAGGAGACGTAGCTCCCCTTGTCGGCGATGATCAGCGTCCGCTCGAACTGGCCGGTGTTCTCGGCATTGATGCGGAAATAGGTCGACAGCTCCATCGGGCAGCGCACGCCGGGCGGGATGTAGACGAAGGATCCGTCGGAAAACACCGCCGAGTTCAGCGTGGCGAAGTAGTTGTCGGTGATCGGCACCACCGATCCGAGGTATTTCTTGACCAGATCGGGGTGATCCTTGATCGCCTCGGAGATCGAGCAGAAGATCACACCGGCCTTTTTCAGCTCCGCCTGAAAGGTCGTGCCGACGCTGACGCTGTCGAAGACGGCATCGACGGCCACCTTGCGCCCCTCGGCAGGCATGTTTTCCGCACCCTCCACACCGGCGAGGATCATCTGTTCCTTCAGCGGGATGCCCAGCTTGTCATAGGTCGCGAGCAGCTTGGGGTCGACATCGTCCAGCGACTTGGGCTTTTCGGCCATGCTCTTGGGGCGGGCGTAGTAATACTGGTCCTGGTAGTCGATGGGCGGGTAATTCACCATCGCCCAGTCCGGCTCGTCCATCTGCTTCCAGCGCTTGAACGCCTGCAGACGCCAGTCGGTCATCCATTCCGGCTCACCGTTCTTTTCCGAGATCAGACGAACGATATCCTCGTTCACGCCCTTTGGGGCGTAATCCATCTCGATCTCGGTTTCCCAGCCGTACTTGTACTTGCCGCCCATCGCCTGGACGGTTTCCACGGTTTCGCGGTCGACGCCGTCCTTCACCTGCGTTTCCGCGATATCGCTGTCGAGGGCTGCCATGTCTGTCCTCCTGTTTCCGGCCTGTCGCCGGTCCGTCCAAGTCTCGGGCAAGGCCCGAATCGTATTCTCTCAACGCCCGCGCGCGGCCCACCTGTCCCGCGCCGCAAGCCAGGCCTCGGCGAATGCCATCACCTCGGCCTCGGTCGTCTCCGGCCCCAGCGACACCCGCAGCGCCGAGGATGCCTCGGCCTCGCCAAGACCCATCGCGCGCAAGACGCCGCTTGCCTTCACCTTGCCCGAGGAACAGGCCGAGCCCGCCGAAACGGCGAAGCCCGCAAGGTCCATCTGCATCACCTGCGTCTCGCCCTTCCAACCGGGCGTGACCATCAGGCTGGTGTTCGGCAGCCGGAGATTCCCTTTCCCGACAAAAATAGTCCCGTTCGCGCGGGGTTCCAGAGTCTTTTCTAGAATATTTCTAAGTTTGTCCACCCGGTCCCAGACCCCGGATTCAAGATCTTGCGTGGCTGCACGGGCCGCTGCCCCAAATCCGGCAATGCCGATAAGGTTCTCCGTGCCCGACCGGCGGCCCATCTCCTGCCCGCCGCCCTGGATGCGGGCCGTGACGTCCAGTCCGCGGCGCAGGATCAATGCCCCGATTCCCTTCGGCCCGCCGATCTTGTGGGCCGAGACAAAGGCCATCTCGACGCCCGACCAGTCGAAGGCCACGGGCATCTTGCCGAAGGCCTGCGTCCAGTCGCTGACCGCCAGCCCCTCGGGCAGGTCCTGCACGATGCCGGTTTCCGAATTGGCGTATTGCAAGGTGCTGGCCGCAGGCTCGCCCACCGTCACCCGCCCCGCCGCATCGACGGCGAGGTCCTCGACCACCCAGGCGCGCACCGCGTCATGTTCGATCGCGGCCCCGTGCAGTCCCCGCCCCGCCAGGGCCAGCGCCGCCGCTTCCGTGCTGCCCGAGACGAAGACGATGTCGGCCGCCTGCGCCCCGAGCGCCTGGGCCAGTTGGGCGCGCGCACGCTCCATCAGCGCCTTGGCCGCGCGCCCCTCGGAATGGACCGAGGACGGATTGCCGACCAGCTCCATCGCCTCCAGCATGGCCGCCTTCGCCTCCGCCCGCAAAGGCGCCGTCGCGTTGTGATCGAGGTAGACCCGCGCCATCGCGCCCCTGCTTCATCTTCCCAGAAATACGGAAATCCCGCCCCCGCCACCCGCGCGGCGGCGGTGGATCAGCCCTCGTCCACCACTTCGAACAGCGTTGGCACCGCGGGGCATGGCGTAAGCTCGTTCTGCACCACATCCGACAGGCGCGTCTGGTGCAGGAAGACATAGACATGCGCCGAAAGGCTCTCCCACAACCGGTTCGTCATCGACTGCGCCCGGCTGCCCGACACCCCGCCCGAGGCACCCGCCCCAGTGTGCAGCGCGCTGACCGTCTCGTCGACGGCGGCGAAGATCTCGACCACCCGGATCTCGGACGCGGGCCGCGCGAGGCGGTATCCGCCGCCCGGCCCGCGCACCGAGGCGACCAGTCCGGCCCGGCGCAGCTTGACGAACAACTGCTCGAGATAGGGCAGCGAGATGTCCTGCCGCCGCGACAGGTCCGAGAGCGGCACCTGCACCCCGTCCTTCTGAAGCGCGAGGTCGGCCATCGCCACCATCGCGTAACGGCCTTTCGTGCTGAGCTTCATCGCACTCCTACCCCCTGCAATGATTGACCTTTGCCGCCTGCGCGATTAACTGCGAAGCGATCCGGCCCGGGCATGCCCGCGCCGGCCAGAAGTTGGAACGGTTCTAGGGAGCGGCCCGCAGCCCGTCAAGCGCGCGCACCCGGGCCACCCTGAAGGAGAGATGGATTGCCCGAGGTGATTTTCCCCGGCCCCGAGGGCCGGCTCGAAGGCCGCTACCACCCGCAAAAGGCCAAGGACGCGCCGATCGCCATCATCCTGCACCCGCATCCGCAATTCGGCGGCACGATGAACAACCGCGTCGTCTACAACCTGCATTACGCGTTTCACAAGATCGGCTTTACCGTCCTTCGCTTCAACTTCCGCGGCGTGGGCCGCAGCCAGGGGGAATACGACCAGGGCATCGGAGAGCTCAGCGATGCGGCCTCGGCGCTCGACTACCTGCAGTCGATGAACCCCAACTCCAAGCATTGCTGGGTCGCGGGTTTCTCCTTCGGCGCCTGGATCGGCATGCAGCTGCTGATGCGGCGGCCCGAGATCACCGGCTTCGTTTCGGTCAGCCCGCCTGCCAACATGTATGATTTCAGCTTTCTCGCGCCCTGCCCCGCCTCGGGCCTCATCATCAACGGCGCCTCCGACCGCGTGGCCAAGCCGCAGGACACGCGCATCCTCGTCGACAAGCTGCACGAGCAGAAGGGCATCACGATCACCCATCAGGAGGTCGAGGGCGCGGGCCATTTCTTCGAGGATCCGCACATGGACCCGATGATCGACAGCGTGCAATCCTACGTGAAGCGACGCCTCACCGAATCCAGCCGCTGAGAGAGCGCCATGAGCCGTATCGCCGAAGAGCTTGCAGACAAGCTGGCACAAGACACCATCAGGGCCGCGCAAGAGCTGGACGATGACCGGCTGATCGAAACCATCGCGCAATCGGTCGGCGCGTCCTCGCCCACGACCGAGGAGCTGTTTCGCACCCTCGTCCGCGTGCGCGTGGCCGAGGCGCGGGCCCGCAAGCTGCTGGAAGACCGGATCGCGCGTGCCAAGGCCGAGGCGGCCCCGCCGGACGCGACCGGCTAGAGCCGCGGCATCGCGCCACGGTATACCATAGCATACTGACTTTCCCGCCCCGGCGCGATCCGCTACACCGCGCCCGACGCAACACGCCGGGACCGGAGGCCACGCATGTCCAGGATCAAGGTCGAGAACCCCATCGTCGAGATGGACGGCGACGAGATGACCCGCATCATGTGGGATGTCATCAAGAAAAAGCTGATCCTGCCCTATCTCGATGTCGATCTCCTCTATTTCGATCTCGGCATCGAGGAGCGCGACCGCACCGAGGATCAGGTCACCATCGACGCCGCCGAAAAGACGAAGGAGGTCGGCGTCGCCGTCAAATGCGCGACGATCACCCCCGACGAGGCCCGCGTCGAGGAGTTCGGCCTCAAGAAGATGTGGCGCAGCCCCAACGGCACGATCCGCAACATCCTGGGCGGCGTGGTGTTCCGCGCGCCGATCATCTGCCGCAACGTGCCGCGCCTCGTGCCCGGCTGGACCAGGCCCATCGTGATCGGCCGCCACGCCTTCGGCGACCAGTATCGTGCGACGGACATGAAATTCCCCGGCCCCGGCAAACTGAGCATGAAATTCGTGGGCGAGGACGGCACCGTCATCGAACACGAGGTCTACGATGCCCCCGCCTCGGGTGTCTTCATGGGGATGTACAATCTCGACGCATCGATCCGCGATTTCGCCCGCGCCTCGATGAATTACGCGCTGAACCTAGGCTGGCCGCTCTATCTCTCGACCAAGAACACCATCCTCAAGCAATACGACGGCCAGTTCCTCCAGATCTTCGCCGAGGTCTACGAGACCGAGTTTGCCGACGCCTTCAAGGCGGCGGGCATCTGGTACGAGCATCGGCTGATCGACGACATGGTGGCCTGCGCGATGAAGTGGAACGGCGGCTTTGTCTGGGCCTGCAAGAACTACGACGGCGACGTGCAGTCCGACACGGTCGCGCAGGGCTTCGGCTCGCTCGGGCTGATGACCAGCCAGCTGATGACGCCCGACGGCAGGATCGTCGAAGCCGAGGCGGCGCATGGCACCGTCACCCGCCACTATCGCCAGCACCAGAAGGGCGAGGCGACCTCGACCAATTCCATCGCCTCGATCTACGCCTGGACCGGCGGGCTCAAGCACCGGGCGAAACTGGACGGCAACGAGGCCCTGACACATTTCGCCGAGACGCTGGAGCGTGTCGTGGTCGAGACGGTCGAGGCGGGTTTCATGACCAAGGATCTGGCCCTGCTGGTCGGCCCCGACCAGACATGGCTCACGACCATGGGTTTTCTCGACAAGGTCGACACGCGGTTGAACGCGGCGCTGGCGGGCTGACCGGCCTCAGTCCAGCGCCTCGACCAGCACGAGGTCGCGCTCGGACGCGCCCTGCGCATGGCCGAGCGCCTCCTGGTAGGTGGCGCTTTCGTAGCAGGCATTCGCCGCCTCGAGGCTGGGAAAGCGCGCCACCACGTTGCGGGGATGGGGGCGCCCCTCCTTCTGGATGGCGCGGCCCCCGCGCGCGAGGAACTCGCCGCCATGCTCGGCAATGGCCTTGGTGGCAAGGGCCGCGTATTTCGCATAGGCCGCATCATCCGACACGGTCACATGGGCGATCCAGAAGGCTGCGGGCATCTTTCAAACTCCCTTCAAGACATCTTCGGCGGCCTTGATGGCCGCATCGGCATTGGCTGCGTCCTTGCCGCCGCCTTGCGCGAAATCGGGGCGGCCGCCGCCGCCCTTGCCGCCGAGGTGCTCGACCGCGGCCCGCACGAGATCGACCGCCGACAGGCGCCCGGTCAGATCCTCCGTCACGCCCGCCGCGACCGCCGCCTTGTCGCCGGTATCGGCGATCAGCAGCACCGCGCCCGATCCGATCCGCGCCTTGTGCTCGTCGATCAGCCCGGCCAGGTCCTTGCCCGTCACGCCCGTCAGCGCCTGACCGTGAAAGGCGATGCCGTTGACCTCGCGCGCCTCGGGCGCGGCCTGACCCGCGCCGCCTGCCATGGCGAGCTGACGGCGCAGCTGCGCCACCTCGTTCTCCAGCTTCTTGCGCTCGTCCTTGAGGCTGCGGACCCGCTCCAGCAACTCGCCCGGCGTCGCGTTCATCTCGGCGCTCAGGGCGGCGACGCGATGCTCCTGCTCGCTGAGATAGTCGAAGGCCGCGGGCCCGGTCAGGGCCTCGATCCTCCGCACGCCAGCGCTGGAGGCACTGTCGCCAAGTGCAACGAACACCCCGATATCGCCCGTCCGGTGCACATGCGTGCCGCCGCAAAGCTCGATCGAATAGGTCTTGCCGTCCGTCCCCTTGCCCGAGCCGTCGAGCGTGCCCATCGACACCACGCGCACCTCGTCGCCGTATTTCTCGCCGAAGAGCGCCTGCGCACCGAGGCCACGGGCGTCGTCGGGCGTCATGATCCGCGTCTCCACCGGCGCGTTCTGGCGGATGAAATCGTTCACCTCGCGCTCGATGCGCGACAATTCCTCGGCCGACAGTGCCTTGGAATGGCTGAAGTCGAAGCGCAGCCGGTCCGGCGCGTTGAGCGAGCCGCGCTGTGCGACGTGATCGCCGAGCGCGCGGCGCAGCGCCTCGTGCAGCAGGTGCGTGGCCGAGTGGTTCGCGCGGATCGTCGTGCGACGCGCGTGGTCGACGGCCAGTTCCGCCCCCTGCCCCGGCTTCACTTCGCCCTCGATCACCTCGGCCATGTGCAGGAAGACGCCTGCGACCTTCTTCGTGTCCGAGACATGCGCCGTGCCGGTCGCGGTGCGGATCGTGCCGGTGTCGCCCACCTGCCCCCCCGATTCCGCGTAGAACGGCGTCTGGTTCACAACGATCGCGACCGTCTCGCCCAGTTTGGCCACGTCGATCGCCGCCCCGTCGCGCACCAGCGCCAGCAACTGCCCTTCGGCCAGTTCGGTGTCATACCCAAGGAACTCGGTCGAGCCATGCGTCTCTGCGAGATCGAACCAGATCGCGGCATCCGCCTCTTCGCCCGAACCCGACCATGCCGCCCGCGCCTTGGCCTTCTGGGCCTCCATCGCGGTGTCGAAGCCCTCGGTATCGACCGCGCGGCCCTTTTCGCGCAGCGCGTCCTGCGTCAGATCCAGCGGGAAGCCGTAGGTATCGTAGAGCTTGAACGCCGCCTCGCCGGGCAGGGCCGCGCCCTCGGGCAGGCTCTCCAATTCCTCGTCGAGCAGCTTGAGCCCGCGGTCCAGCGTGGTGCGGAAGCGCTCTTCCTCCAGCTTCAGCGTTTCGGTGATCAGCGCCTGCGCGCGGCCCAACTCGGGGTATGCCTGCCCCATCTGGCTCACCAGCGCGGGCACCAGCCGGTGCATCAACGGATCCTGCGCGCCCAGAAGATGCGCATGCCGCATCGCGCGGCGCATGATTCGGCGCAAGACATAGCCGCGCCCCTCGTTCGAGGGCATGACCCCGTCCGCGATCAGGAAAGAGGTGGAGCGCAGATGGTCCGCGATCACCCTGTGATGCACGTTCTTCGGCCCGTCGGGGTCGACGCTGGTCGCATGGGCCGAGGCCTCGATCAGCGCGCGCATCAGGTCGGTGTCGTAATTGTCGTGCTTGCCCTGCAACAGCGCACCGATCCGCTCGAGCCCCATGCCGGTATCGATCGACTGCATGTCGAGCGGGCGCATCGAGCCATCGGCGAACTGCTCGTTCTGCATGAAGACGATGTTCCAGATCTCGATGAACCGGTCGCCGTCCTCCTCCGGGCTGCCGGGCGGGCCGCCCCAGATGTGATCGCCGTGGTCGTAGAAGATCTCGGTGCAGGGGCCGCAGGGGCCGGTCGGGCCCATCTGCCAGAAATTGTCCGAGGTCGCGATGCGGATGATCCTGTCCTCGGGGACACCGACCTTCTTCCAGATCTCGAAGGCTTCATCGTCGGTGTGGTAGACCGTTGTCAGCAACCGGCTGGCGTCGATGCCGAAGTCTTTCGTGATCAGCTCCCAGGCAAAGGGGATCGCCTCGGCCTTGAAATAATCGCCGAAGCTGAAATTCCCCAGCATCTCGAAGAACGTGTGATGCCGCGCGGTGTAGCCCACGTTGTCGAGGTCATTGTGCTTGCCGCCTGCGCGCACACATTTCTGGCTGGTCGTGGCGCGCGTGTAATCGCGGTGTTCGACGCCGAGAAACAGGTTCTTGAACTGCACCATTCCCGAATTGGTGAACATGAGCGTCGGGTCGTTGCGCGGCACCAGCGGCGAAGATGCGACGACCTCGTGATCGTTGCGGCGGAAATAGTCGAGGAAGGTCGAGCGGATATCGTTGAGGCTGGCCATCGGTCTGGGGTCTCGCGCGCGGCTGGGATCAGGTCGGCTTTCGCATCTATCCCTCTGCCCCGTCCCTGTCCACAGGTGCAGGCACACGGCACGAGAAAAGGCGGCCCGTAGGCCGCCTTCTCCCCGAGTACTCTCCGCCCCGGCGTCCCGGTGCGTGGGCCGATTCCGAAGTCGGCGGTCTGCGTGTCGTCACGGGAGTGACGCCAACCGCGTGTCGTCACGGGAGTGATGCCAACCCCGTGGCGTCAGTCGTCGACCATCTCCATCGGGCCGTCGTCGTCACTGGCGCCCATGTCGAAGTCCAGGCCATGCGCGCCGCGGATCTTGTCCTCGATCTCCAGCGCGACGGCGGGGTTGTCCTTGAGGAAGGTCTTGGCGTTCTCGCGCCCCTGGCCGATCCGCTCGTCGCCGTAGGAATACCATGAGCCCGACTTCTCGACGATGCCCGCCTTCACGCCCATGTCGATCAACTCACCCGTCTTCGAGATGCCTTCGCCATACATGATGTCGAATTCCACCTGCTTGAAGGGCGGCGCGACCTTGTTCTTGACCACCTTGACGCGGGTCGCGTTGCCCACGACCTCGTCGCGATCCTTGATCGAGCCGATGCGACGAATGTCGAGACGCACCGAGGAGTAGAATTTCAGCGCATTGCCGCCCGTGGTCGTCTCGGGGCTGCCGAACATAACGCCGATCTTCATGCGGATCTGGTTGATGAAGATCACCATGCAGTTCGAGCGGCTGATGGAGCCCGTCAGCTTGCGCATCGCCTGACTCATCAGGCGGGCATGCACGCCCACCGACGAATCACCCATGTCACCCTCGAGTTCGGATTTCGGCGTCAGCGCCGCGACCGAATCGACCACCACGAGACTGACCGCGCCGGAACGCACAAGCGTGTCGACGATCTCCAGCGCCTGCTCACCCGTGTCGGGCTGCGAGATCAGAAGCTCGTCGAGGTTCACGCCCAGCTTGCGCGCATATTGCGGATCGAGCGCATGTTCGGCGTCGACGAAGGCGCAGACGCCGCCCTTCTTCTGCTCCTCGGCGACGACATGCAGCGTGAGCGTCGTCTTGCCCGAGCTTTCAGGGCCGTAGATCTCGACGATCCGTCCTTTCGGCAGACCGCCGATCCCGAGCGCGATGTCGAGCCCCAGCGAGCCGGTCGAGGTCGCCTCGATATCCTTGAGGATATTGTCGCCACCAAGTTTCATGATGGAGCCCTTGCCGAACTGTCGTTCGATCTGGGCGAGCGCGCTGTCGAGCGCCTTCTGCTTGTCGGCCTGCTTGCGGTCGGTCATGTCGAGAAGAGTTGCCGTTGCCATTGCTGTCGCCCTCCTTATTCCACGTCGCCAAAGGCGCGGCAACGGGATGCTCATGTTCACCTCTTGTTCCCCAATCCTTGTGCAAACAAAACGCGAACATATCAAGTATTTTCTTGTCTGCAGGCAGGATTGCCGAAAAGGATTAACACAAGGTTGACGCGCGCTGCGTCGAGAGAGAGGGGCTGCGTAACCCATGCTGGTGTTCTGGAAGGCGCGTCTTGTCGTTCTCGCGGTCCCAAAGACGGGAACCACGGCGCTGGAAGAGGCGCTGGCCCCCCACGCCGATGCGGCGATCCGCAATCCGCCGGAAAAAAAGCACCTGACAGCAAGGCGTTACAAGAACCAGCTTGCGCCGTTTTTCGAGAACCGGGGTGGTCGAAAAATGGAGCTTGTGGCGGTGATCCGCGAGCCGCTTGACTGGCTGGGCAGTTGGTATCGCTACCGTGCCCGCGACCAGATCGCGGGCAGCCCGGCCTCGACGGCCGGCATCGGGTTCGACCGTTTCGTCGAGGGGTGGCTTGCGGATCCGGAGCCGGAATTCGCCCGGGTCGGCCGGCAGTCGCGCTTCGTGTCCGACAGCGATGGCGCGGTGATCGTGGATCGGCTGTTCCGCTACGAGGCGCTGGAGGAGGCGGTGAGCTTTCTCGAGTCGCGGCTCGACCGGCGGATCGACCTGCCCCGGCGCAACATGTCGCCCCGTGCCGGTCTTGTCCTCGATCCCGCCCTCGAGCGGCGCTTGCGCCATGAGGCCAGGGCGGATTTCGACCTCTGGACCTCGCTTGGCTGAGCGATGCTCAATGCAACTGGCGCTGAACCGTTTCCGTCAGGTCGGTCAGCGAAAAGGGCTTGGGCAGGAAGACGGAGTTGGGGATGCCGATCGAGCCATCCTCGATCTGGTCCTCGGCATAGCCCGAGACGAAGACCACCTTCACCTCCGGCCGACGCTCGAGGGCCGCGCGCACCCATGACGGGCCGTCCATGCCCGGCATCACGACATCGGTGACGAACAGGTCGACCTTGAGCGTGTCGTCTTGCAGTTTTTCCAGTGCTTCCTCGGCCGATCCCGCCTCGATCACCGTATGCCCGCGCAGCCTCAGCGCGCGGGAGGCAAAGGCGCGCACAGGGGCTTCGTCTTCGACCAGGAGCACGACGGCGCGTGCCGCCCCGTCGGCGCTCTGCTCCCCCGCATCGCGGCCGGCCGCGTCGGTGGTCGCTTGCGCATCGTCCGCTGTGTCGTGGACGGGGCAATAGATGGTGAAGGTGCTGCCCACGTCGACCACGCTGTCGACGAAGATGTAGCCGCCGGTCTGCTTGATGATCCCGTAGGCCATGGACAAGCCCAGCCCGGTGCCCTCGCCCGCGCGCTTGGTGGTCCAGAACGGCTCGAAGATGCGGGTGAGCTTGTCGGGCGGAATCCCGTGCCCCTGGTCGCGGACCCGGATGAGGACGTAGCGGCCGGCGGGCACCTCGGCCCGATCGCGGTAGAGCGGCTCGGTCAGGCGCAGGACGCGGGTCTCGACGCGGATCTCGCCCCCGTTGGGCATGGCGTCACGTGCATTGACCACGAGGTTCATGATCACCTGGTCGAGCTGCCGCCGGTCGGCCCGGATCGGCAGCAGGCCGGGATCATGGCTCAGCGTGAGGGTGATCTTCTCGCCCACCAGCCGGTTCAGCAGATGGACCAGTTCGGGCATCGTGTCGCGCAGGTCGATCGTCTCCGGCTCGAGCGTCTGCTTGCGCGAAAACGCCAGCAGCTGCCCGACGAGGGCCGCGGCGCGGTTGGCGTTCTGATTGATCTGCACGAGGTCCTGGTAATCGGGATCGCTCTGGTCGTGCCGCAGCATCAGCAGGTCGCAATGGCCCGAGATCGCGGTCAGCAGGTTGTTGAAATCATGCGCAACACCCCCCGCAAGCTCGCCCACCGCCTGCATCTTCTGGCTCTGCACGAATTGGCGTTCCATCGTCTTCAGCTGGGTCGCGTCATGGAGCACCGCCAGCAGTGAGGGACCGGTGGCATCGGTGATCCGGCTCAGCGTGATCTGCACGAACAATTCGCCGTCGCGGCCTCGCGCGCGCACCACCTCCGAGCGGTTGGGAATGCGTTCGGCAAGCGTGTCCATCACCCAGTCGTTCACCGGCCGCCCCAGACCCTCCACGATGCTCGAGAGCGGTCCGCTTGCATCTGGTGCAAGGCTCAGAAGGCGTTGGGCGTGCTTGTTCGAGGCCAGCAGACGCCCGTCCGAGCCGATATGCAAAAGCGCGACGGGCAGGGATTCGAAGGCCCGCGCCGCGACCGACGCGGCCGGGGGTTCGGCCAGACCCGGCACGGCATAGACCTCGCGCCGCCCGTCCTGGGCGGGAACGATGACCGGGATCACCTCGATCGGACCGTCCGCCGAGAGCAGGCGGCTGCGCCGACCCGGCACGACCGGGATATCGTCGAACACCTCCTCCAGCGCCGTGGCGCGGCGGCCGAGCACGTCGCGCATCGCGGCATTCATCGACAGGATTGTGTCCGACTGGCTGACAACCATCATCGGAAGGCCGATCCCGTCGCCCGCGTGATGCCCGGTCACCGCCTGGTCATCGAGCCGCCAGAAGATCCCCTCCCCCAGCCGGTAGGCCGTCAGCTTGACCGCCCCGCGCGGCGTGAGCACGGTCTCGAAGGCAACCTTGCGACTGTTCAGCCGTGTCTCGTGGCGGAACACCACCGCGGCGGCATTGGGCAGAAGGCCGGCGATGGCGCGGGCCATGGGCTGGCCACGCCGGTCGCCGAACCGCCTGAGCGCGGCCTCGTTCCCGGCGAGGATCGTGCCGCTGCCATCCGTACAGAAACAGGGCGCGGGGTCATGGGCCATCATGTCCAGCGTGGCTTTCAACCGGCTGCCCAGCCGACGGTGTTGCACGACACCGCGCAGCCCGACGACGAGGGCGGCCGCCAGACAGCCCCCCGAAACCGCCCACATCACCTGCACCCAGTCCGACACGGGAAGGCTGTAGGCGATCAGGGCTGCCGCCACGCCGAGCACGGCGAGAGCGAGGGGTTGCACCATCAGGCCCCCGGCCGAGACCGACCGCACGGTGACCTCCGACTCCTGTGACACGTGACCCAATCTCCCGAAACCCGGCATCGCCCTGACCTGCCCCTTGTGACGCCGAAAGGTTAAGCCTTGTTTAAGGCCACGGAGACTAACGCCGAACCGGTCAATCTCAAAGACGCCTGTCAGGGCGCCTCGAGTACGGCGTGAAAGAACCCGTCCGAGGCATCGAGCGGTGTCTCGGTCCGCTGAGACAGGCGGATCCAGCCGGGGCGGGCCGCGAGAAACCCGGCAACCTGCGCCTCGTTCTCCGACGCCAGCAGCGAGCAGGTCATGTAGACCAGCCGCCCGCCCGGGCGCAGCAGGCCCGCGGTCTCGTCCAGGATCTGCGCCTGCAGCGCCTCGAGCGTGGCGAGGCGCTCGGGCGTCAGACGCCATTTCGCCTCGGGGTCACGGCGCCAGGTGCCCGAACCCGAACAGGGGGCATCGACCAGCACGGCATCGAAGGGCGGCGCCGCGGCCAATTCGGCGGTGGATCGCCGGGCGATCGTCACGCCCGCCCGCGCCGCCCGCGCCGGCAGGTCGCGCATCCGGGCAGGGTCTGCGTCATGGGCCGTGAGGCTGGCCTCGCTCAGGGCCGCGATGGCAAGCGACTTGCCGCCGCCCCCGGCGCAATAGTCGAGGATACGCCCCTCGGGCCAGTCCACCGCCTCGACCGCGCGCTGCGCCGACAGATCCTGCAACTCGACCCAGCCCTCGGCATAGGCGCCGCAGGATTTGATCCGGCGCGCCCCTGACATGACCTCGAGCGCCCGGAGGCCCCTCGGGTCGGCCCGCACCTCCACGCCCTCCGCACCCAGCCGGTCGATGGCGGCCTCGACGGTGGCGCGGCGCGTGTTGACCCGCAGCCAGACCGGCGCGCGGGCCTGCAGCGCCACCAGCAGGGCCGGCAGGTCCGGCCCGACACTTGCCGAGAGCGCCGGCATCAGCCAGCCGGGCACGTCCGCCGATGCATCCGGCGTCACGGCCGCGCAGGCGATCTCGGCCGGGTCCAGCGGGGCGGGGGCATGGCCCTGCCCGGTGAAACGATCCGCGGGGTCGATGCCCTGAATCCGCAGGAGGCCGATCATCAGCGCCCGGCCGCTGTCGCCACCGCCAAGCGCCCGGCAACTGCCAAGACGCCGCAGCACGTCATAGACGTGATCGCGCACGGCGCTCCGGTCGCTCGACCCGGCATAGCGCGCGCCGCGCGCCCAATTGGTCAAGGCCTGCTCGACCGGCCGCCCGTCGCGCCAGGCGTCGAGCACGCGGATCGCGGCAGCAACGCGTGCGCCCGGGGTCAATGCATTACCTCAAGAACGCCGCGCAAGCCCTTTATCCCATTCTGTAATTCGGGCTTTCGCGCGTGATCTGCACGTCATGGACATGGCTTTCCTTCAGCCCTGCCCCGGTGATCCGCACAAAGCGGCAGTTCGCCCGCATCTCATCCACCGTCGCGCAGCCGGTATAGCCCATGGCGGCCCGCAAGCCGCCGATCAACTGGTGGATGACCGTGCCGGCCGGGCCCTTGTAGGGCACCTGCCCCTCGATCCCTTCCGGCACCAGCTTGTCGGAGGCCGCGTCCTTCTGGAAATACCGGTCCGCCGAGCCGCGGGCCATCGCGCCGAGGCTGCCCATGCCGCGATAGCCCTTGAAGCTGCGGCCCTGGTAGAGGATCACCTCGCCCGGCGCCTCGTCGGTGCCGGCGATCATGCTGCCCACCATGGCGCAATGCGCCCCCGCGGCGATCGCCTTGGCGAAGTCGCCCGAGGTCTTGATGCCGCCATCCGCGATCACCGGCGTCCCGCTTGCGGCGGCGGCCTCGGCACAATCGAAGATCGCGGTCAGTTGCGGCACGCCCACGCCCGCCACGACCCGCGTCGTGCAGATCGAACCGGGTCCGATGCCGACCTTGATCGCATCCGCGCCCGCCCCGATCAGCGCCCGCGTGGCCTCGGCGGTCGCCACGTTGCCCGCCACCACCTGCACCGCGTTCGACAGTTTCTTGACGCGCTCGACCGCGCGCGCCACGCCCTCGGAATGGCCATGCGCCGTGTCGATCACGATCAGGTCGCAGCCCGCGTCGATCAGCGCCTCGGAGCGCTCGAACCCCGCATCACCCACGGTGGTGGCCGCCGCGACCCGCAAGCGGCCCAGATCGTCCTTGCAGGCGTTGGGGTTCACCACCGCGCGCTCGGTGTCCTTCAGCGTCAGGAGGCCGGTCAGCTTGCCCGTCGCATCCGTCACCAGCAGTTTCTCGATCCGCCGCGCCTTCATCAGGCTGATCGCTTCGGCCCGGTCGGCGGGCTCGCGCAGGATGGCAAGGTTCTCGGCCGTCATCATCACCCGCACCGGCGTGTCGTCCCGCTCGGCAAAGCGCATGTCGCGGTTGGTGACGATCCCCAGCACCCGGCGCTGGTCGTCGACAACCGGGAACCCGGAAAACCCGTAGCGTTCGATCAGCGCGCGCGCATCGGCCAGCGTCTGTTCGGGGGTCAGCGTGATCGGGTTGTAGACGATCCCGCTCTCGAAGCGTTTCACGCGCCGCACCTCGCGGGCCTGCTCCTCGACATTGAGATTGCGGTGGATCACGCCCATCCCGCCCGCCTGCGCCATGGCGATGGCCATGCGGGCCTCGGTCACCGTGTCCATGGCGGAACTGAGCAGCGGGATGTTGAGCGTGATCGCCTTGGTCACGCGCGTGCGGGTATCGGCATCCGACGGCAAGACGGAGCTTGCGCCGGGAACCAGCAGAACATCGTCGAAGGTCAATGCCTCGCGAATCTCCATCGGGATCTCCTCGGATCGGGGATTGCGTTGCGCGTGCCCTATCCCATGGGGCGGGCGCAAAGAAAAGCCCGAAATCTGGGGGTCAGCCGCGAAACCCGGTCGCCACGACGAATTTCTCGGAACTGTCCGACCGGCTCGCGGGGGGCTTGACGTTCGCGACCTTGTCGAAGCGCTGTTTCAAAAGTGTCTGCAACCCCGTCTCGGCGCCCCCCGCCAGCACCTTGGCGACGAAGGTGCCACCCTCCTCCAGCACGTCGAAGGCAAGCTGCGCCGCCGCCTCGCACAGCGCCACGATGCGGAGGTGATCGGTCTGCTTGTGCCCCGACGAGGCCGCGGCCATGTCGCTCATCACCACATCCGCGCGACCACCCAGCCAGCCCTTCACCTTGTCGTCGGCGCCATCCTCCATGAAGTCGAGCACATGAAGCTCCGCCCCCGCGATCGGCTCCACCTCCTGCAGGTCGACGCCGATGATGCGGCCCACCGCCTTGCCCGATTTCTCGCCCAGTGCATTGATCCGCGGCACGGCGACCTGGCACCAGCCCCCCGGCGCACAGCCAAGGTCCACGACCCGTGCGCCGGGCACGAGGAAGCGGAACCGGTCGTCAAGCTCCATGATCTTGTAGGCTGCGCGCCCGCGATAGCCCTCGCGCCGCGCACGCTGGACATAAGGGTCGTTCAGCTGCCGTTCGAGCCAACGGGTCGAGGACAGCTTGCGGCCACGGGCGGTCTTCACCTTGGTGCGCAACTCGCGCTGCCCGCGCCCGCTCGTGTTCGTCCCGCCCGGTTTCTTCGTCATGATGTCACCGTTCCCGGCCCCTGCTTCATCTTCCCCCAAATACGGCGGCCCACCGGGAAAGGCAAAGCGGGACGACGGGGCAACGCCCAAAGGGCCCAACCGGCCCACGGCGACGACGCAGTCGGCGCAATCCCCCGGTGTGTCAGGCCCGCACGTCGACCACGACGCGCCCCCGCACATCCCCCCTCAGGATCGCGGCCCCCAACTCCGGCAGATCGCCCAGCGTCGCAGGCTGGATCATCGCCTCGAGCTTTTCCATCGGCAGGTCACGCGCGATGCGCTCCCAGGCGCGCAGGCGGTTGTCGTAGGGCTGCATCACGCTGTCGATGCCCAGCAGGTTCACGCCGCGCAACAGGAAGGGGATCACGGTCGCGGGCAAGCCCGCACCACCCGCAAGCCCCACCGCCGCGACGGAGGCCCCGTATTTCATCTGCCCCAGCACGCGGGCCAGCATCGCGCCGCCCACCGCATCGACACAGCCGGCCCAAGTCTCGGCCTCCAGCGGGCGCTTGACGGTCTCGTTCAACGCCTCGCGCGCAACGATGCGCGCGGCGCCCAGCCCCTTCAGGTAACCCTCCTGTTCGGGGCGTCCGGTGACGGCCGCCACCTCGTAGCCGAGATTGGCGAGGATCGCGGTCGCGACCGAGCCCACGCCGCCCGCGGCCCCGGTGACCAGCACCTCGCCCTGATCGGTCTTCAGTCCGTGATCCTCCAGCGCCATGACGGCCAGCATGGCGGTAAAGCCCGCCGTGCCCACGGCCATCGCCGCCCGCGGCGTGAGCCCCCCGGGCAGCGGCACGAGCCAATCGGCCTTGACCCGCGCCTTTTCCGCGTAGCCGCCCCAATGCACTTCGCCGACGCGCCAGCCGGTCAGAACGACCTTGTCGCCGGGGCTGTAGCGGGGATCGTCGGAGGCCTCGACCGTGCCCGCGAAATCGATGCCGGGCACATGCGGGTAGGTTCTGACCAGCCCGCCCCCCGGCCCGATGCACAGACCGTCCTTGTAGTTCACCGTCGAATATTCGACCGCGACCGTCACCTCGCCCTCAGGCAGGCGATCATCCTCCAGCAAGACGACCGAGGCGCTGGTCGGCCCCTGGTCTTCCTTCTCGACGAGCAATGCGCGAAACGCCATCCCGATACCCTCCCCCGAGTGTGCTGCCGGTCCTGCGGCCGGTTCCTGTCCGATGTCCGAGGCCGGTTTGCCTGACCGGCCGCGCTCTTTCCAGAGGCAAAGCGGCGGTTGGTGCCGCATGTCGCGCCGTGTCTATCAGCAGGGTGCAGGGAATGCACGTGATCGCGAAAAGTCCTTCGCAAATCCCCTTGGCAAGGGCCGGGCGCGCGCCTACGCTCGCATGTGGAACTTTCGCCAACAAACAACAGGGACCCAATCATCATGATCCATCGCACGGCCCTCGGCACCGCCATGGTCCTCGCGCTCTCCATTCCGTCGCTGGCGCAGGCGCAAGACCTGCTCGTCTTCGACTATTCCGGGTTCGAGGATCCTTCGTTCCATCAGCCTTTCATCGACCAGCACGGCGCAAGCCCCGAGTTCGTCTTCTTCGGCGACGAGGACGAAGCGTTCCAGCGCCTGCTCGCGGGGTTCCGGTCGGACGTCACGCATATCTGTGCCGGGTCCGTGCCGCGCTGGCAGGCGTCGGGCATCATCGAGCCGTGGGATCGCACGCGCATCGCGGCCTACGAGACGCTGAATGCCGACCTGGTGGGCGAAGACGTGCTCGCAGGCTCGGCCGAGCTGTTCTTCCTGCCGACCGATTACGGCTCCACCGCCGTGGTGTACAACTCGGACGATGTCCCGTCCGAGGACGTGGCAACCCTCGAGATCTTCAACAACCCCGCCTATGCCGGCCGGCTGTCGATCCCCGACAACGTCGATGACGCCTACGCGCTGGCCTATCTCGCGACGGGGGTGACCGACTGGTCGGATGTGACGGATGCGGAATTCGAGGCCGCCACGGCATGGCTGCGCGGCATCCACGAGAACCTGCTGACCTACTGGGTCGACCCCGGCGAGCTGCAGCAGCTGATGGCCTCGGGCCAGGTCCAGGCGGCATGGGCGTGGAACGAGGTGCCGGTGGCGCTGGCCGACGAGGGCTTCCCCACCGGTTTCGCGCGCAACACCGCCGAGGGCACGAGCGTCTGGCTTTGCGGTTATGTCAACATGGCCGAGGGCGAAGGGTCCGAAGAGCAGGCCTATGATTTCGTGAACGCCATGCATGCCGACGTGTCCGCGCTTCCGCTGCTCGAAAGCGGTTTCGGCACGGCCAATGACGCGGCGCTGCAGTCGCTCGGCGCGGAAGCGCTGGAAGCGGCGGGCCTGGGCGAGGTCACCGTTCCGGTGCTTGCGCAGCTGCCGATATCCAACGAGCAGCGCGAGCGTCAGGCGCAGGCCTTCGAGCGGATCAAGGCCGGCTTCTGAGCCGATCTCTGCAAGCAAGGACAGGACGGGCGCCCCACGCGGGCGCCCGTTTTGCGTGTGACGGATGGATGCGACCAGCCGTCAGGCCCGGTCCACCCGCAGGCGATCGCGGGCCAGCAGCGCCGCCTCGGCACGGTCGAGCCGTGCGCGCGCCCGCTTGGGGCAGCCCTCCTCGCTCAGGGCGCGCCGCCAGAGGCGCAGACAGGACAGCGGCGACCATGGCAGGGCGGCTTGTGACATCCAGTCCCGCAGCTCGCGCGGCAGCCTGTCGTAGACCCGCATCGGGTCCACCGCGCGCCGCCGCGGCCTGAGGGCCGTCGCCCCGAGATTGCCGCGCCGTGTCATGCCGCGGCCTCCTGCCTGCGCCAGAGGGGGAACGGGTCGGGCAGGTCATGTCCGTCGGCCCCGTCCTCCAGCAGGCAGGCATCGAGCCGCGCCTCGAGCGAGGGCCAGTCGATCCCCGACCCGATGAAGACCAGCTCCTGACGCCGGTCGCCCCATGGCTCGATCCAGTGCTGCGCGATGTAGTCGCGCGCCGCCTCGTGGCTCGGCCAGCGGTCCTGGGGCACCGCGGCCCACCATGTGCCCAGCGGTGTCACGCTCGACAAGGCACCGGCCAGCGAGAACTCCGCTACCCAATCGGGGCGCGTCGCGATCCAGAAATGCCCCTTGGCCCGGATCACGCCCGGCAGGTCGCCGTCGAGCAGCGCAAGGATCGCCTCGGGCACGAAGGGTCGGCGGGCGCGGTAGACATGGCTGGTGACGCCGTATTCCTCGGTCTCGGGAACGTGGTCGCGGAACCCGTAAAGCTCCTTGGCCCACATCGGGTGTTCATGGGCGCGGTCGAAATCGAACAGCCCGGTGTCGAGCACCTCGCCCAAGGCCACATCCGAGAAATCCGTCTCGAGCAGGCGGGCATCGGCATTGAGGCTGCGGATGATCCTGCGCGCGGCATCGACGCGCTCGGGCCCGGCTTCGGTCACCTTGTTGAGGATCACGACATCGGCGAACTCGATCTGGTCGGTGAGCAGATGCACGAGCCTGCGGGTGTCATCCTCGCCCAGCGTCTCGCCGCGGTCGGCCAGCGCGTCATGGCTGGCGAAATCGCGCAACAGGTTCACCGCGTCGACCACGGTCACCATCGTGTCGAGCCGCGCGACATCCGACAGGCTTTCCCCCTCTTCGTCGCGGAACTCGAAGGTGGTGGCGACCGGCAGCGGTTCCGAGATGCCGGTCGACTCGATCACCAGCGTGTCGAAGCGCCCCGCTTCGGCCAGCTTGCGCACCTCGACCAGCAGGTCGTCGCGCAGGGTGCAGCAGATGCAGCCGTTCGACATCTCGACCAGCGTCTCGTCGGTGCGGCTGAGCCCGCCCTCGGCGCGCACGAGATCGGCGTCGATGTTCACCTCGGACATGTCGTTGACGATGACGGCGATGCGACGGCCCTCGGCATTGCCGAGGATCGCGTTGAGAAGTGTGGTTTTTCCGGCGCCCAGAAAGCCGGAAAGGACGGTTACGGGCAAACGCGGGTCAGGCATCGGGCACTCCGTGACGTTATGTTATTACATACTTTATGCCAGACGGTCCGCACATCCGCAAGACGGGCGCATGGTCTTGTCATCGCGTCCTGCCCACCTTATCTTCGCCGTGTCCCGGCAACGGGACTATGGACATAAACGCGCTCGTAATAAGCGGCTCGGACCCGGGGGCGGTACCCGGCGGCTCCACCAAATCTCCGTCATTTGCGGATCATGGGGCCGAAACAGGATCGACGAACGTCTAAAGGGGTATGCTTTGTCCCGGTGAGGTACCACCGTTATCGGTCCGAAACGTACAGTTGCAAATGACAACCGTGCTCCGGCAATGGCTCTGGCAGCGTAAGCTGCTCGAGTCGCCGAAACTAAGCCCTTGCGCCTAGCAGCGTAAGGCGGGGTTCGCAGGCACCTGGCAACAGAAGCCTGCACTTTCCCCCCGGATCACGACCATGCCGCTGACCATGCGTTCACGCGCGCGTGATATTTTTTTCAGTCGCAAGTGATCCAACCCCGCTCTGTCCGCGTTTAAGGGGCAAGAGGGGCGCGGGAAACCGCGTGCGAGTGGGGCTGAAAGGAAGACCATGACCGCCATCGACTATGTGAACTTCGCGGTTGCGGGGCTGACGATACTTCTGGGATTGATGGGCTGGCTCGCGCCTCGCTGGACCATGGAACAACTCGACATGCAGGCCGGCCCCACGAACATGGCCTACACCGAGGTCTCTGCCGCGTCGGGCTGTCTGTTCGTCGGTCTGGGCCTCGGCGCGATGATCCTCGATCAACCGCTGGCCTGGGTCGTGGTCGGGCTCGCCTATGCCGGGGCTGCGACCGGGCGGGTGACCTCGATCTTCCGGGACAACGCGGCAAGCCGCCAAAGCTGGACGTTTTTCGGCAGCGAGGCGGCGCTGGCCGCCTGGCTGATCCTCGCGAACATCGGCGGGGTCTGAGCCGCAGGCCGGCCCCGCTTTCAAATCGAAACGAATCTTCTATGGTGAAGGCGTCAGTCCAAGGGATCCGACGCCGCCATGCCCGACAGATCATCCTCCATTGCCTATGGACGCCTGATGCATCAGGCCATGCGCGGCCTGATCCAGCGCGTTCTGGAGGATATCGCCCGGGATGGTCTGCCCGGCGATCACCATTTCTTCATCACCTTCGAAACCGGCGCACCCGGCGTCGAGATCGCCGACTGGCTGCGCGACCGCTACCCCGAGGAGATGACCATCGTCATCCAGCACTGGTATGACGGGCTGGCGGTGGATGACGACGGGTTTTCCATCGTGCTGAATTTCGGCGACAATCCCGAGCCTTTGCGCATCCCCTTCGACGCGATCCGCACCTTCGTCGACCCCTCGGTCGAGTTCGGCCTGCGCTTCGAAAGCACCGAGGCGCCCGAGACCGACAGCGACGAGCCCACGCCACCCGACGATGGCAACCGCCCGCCCGCGCGCCCTGCCCCCGGTGACGCCGAGGTCGTCAGCCTCGACAGGTTTCGCAAGAATACCTGAGCCCGCGTCATGGTCACTGGACCTGCGGGCAAACCCCGCTACAACGGCGGCCTAACGGCGGTGCGTCAGGGGTATTGCGAATGGCAAACAGCGATTTCGCCCTTTTCATGGGGCAACTCATTCGCAAGCCGCACCAGGTTGTGGCGCTCGCCCCGTCCTCGCGGTTCCTCTGTGCCGAGATGGCGGCGGACATCGACCCCGAAGCGGGGCCGGTGATCGAGCTGGGCGCGGGGACGGGCAACATCACGCAGGCCATCCTCGACCGCGGCGTGGCGCCCCAGAACCTCCATTCCATCGAGATGAACCCCGAGTTCTGCGACCGCCTGCGCGCGCGGTTTCCGGGTCTCAACGTCTACAACATCAGCGCGGGCGACTGCGGCGGCCTGCCGGTCGAGGGGGCGCAGGCCGTCGTCTCGGGCCTGCCCCTTCTGTCGATGCCGATTGCATTGCAGCGCGACATCCTGACCGGCTTTGCCGCCAGGGTGCGGCCGGGCGGCAGTTACGTGCAGTTCACCTATGGCCCGAAACCGCCCGTCGCCCGCACCGTGCGCGAGGAACTCGGCCTTTCATGGCGCGTCAGCGGCAAGATCTGGTGGAACATGCCCCCTGCCCGCGTTTATCGTTTCACCCAAACGCCCGCCTGAGGCATCCCCGCGCATTGCCCTGCGGCGCGACCGCCGATAAACGGCATGCAACGGCATACCGGAGTGATCAAGATGACCGCGACACGCACAGAATCCGACAGTTTCGGCCCCCTCGAGGTGCCCGCCGACCGCTACTGGGGCGCGCAGACCCAACGCTCGATCATGAATTTCCCGATCGGCTGGGAAAAGCAGCCCGTGGCCATCGTGCGCGCGCTGGGTGTCATCAAGCGCGCCTGCGCCGAGGCGAACAAGGCAAGCGGCAAGCTAGACGCGACGCTCGCCGACGCGATGATCGCCGCCGCGCAGGAGGTGATCGAGGGCAAGCTCGACGATCACTTCCCGCTGGTCGTGTGGCAGACGGGCTCGGGCACGCAATCGAACATGAACGCGAACGAGGTGATCTCGAACCGTGCCATCGAGATGCTGGGCGGCGAGATCGGCTCCAAAAGCCCGGTGCACCCGAACGACCATTGCAACATGGGTCAATCGTCGAACGACACCTTCCCGACCGCCATGCACATCGCCGCCGCCGTCACCGCGCATGAGGTGCTGATCCCCGGCCTTGAAACGCTGGCCGCGGCACTCGAGGCCAAGTCCGAGGAATTCCGCGACATCATCAAGATCGGCCGCACCCACACGCAGGACGCGACGCCGCTGACCCTCGGGCAGGAGTTCTCGGGCTACGCCATGCAGGTGCGCAACGGCATCGCGAGGATCAAGCTGGCGCTTCCCGGCATCTACGAGCTGGCGCAGGGCGGCACCGCCGTGGGCACGGGGCTGAACACCGACAAGGGGTGGGATACCATCGTCGCCGCAAAGATCGCCGAGATCACCGGCCTGCCCTTCGTCACCGCGCCCAACAAGTTCGAGGCGCTGGCCGCCCATGACGCGATGGTCTTCATGTCGGGCGCGATCAAGACCGCGGCCATGGCCTGCTACAAGATCGCCAATGACATGCGGTTCCTGGGCTCTGGCCCGCGCTCGGGCCTGGGCGAGCTGATCTTGCCGGAAAACGAGCCGGGCAGTTCCATCATGCCCGGCAAGGTGAACCCGACGCAGGCCGAGGCGATGACGCAGGTCTGCGCCCATATCCTCGGCAATGACGCGGCGATCGGCTTTGCCGGCAGCCAGGGCCATTTCGAGCTGAACGTCTACAACCCGATGATGGCCTACAACCTGCTGCAATCCATGACGCTTCTGGGCAACGCCGCCGACAGCTTCACCGAGCGGATGCTCATGGGCACGCAGGCCAATGTCGAGCGCATCGACCGGCTGATGAAGGAAAGCCTGATGCTGGTCACGGCGCTGGCGCCGACCATCGGCTACGACAACGCGACGACCGTGGCCAAGACCGCGCACAAGAACGGCACGACGCTCAAGGAAGAGGCGATCCGGCTGGGCTTCGTCGACGAAGAGACCTTCGACCGTGTCGTGCGCCCCGAAGACATGATCGGGCCGAAGTGAGCGGCAAACTCGTGAACCTGTCGCGCGCGCGAAAGACCCGCGCGCGCGACGAAAAGCGGCGCAAGGCCGACCAGAACGCCGCGCGTTTCGGCCGCACCAGGGCCGAGCGCGAGGCCGAAGCCGCCCGCGCCGCCAAGGCCGCGCGCGACCTCGACGCCCACCGCCGCGACGAGGGAGAGACGGAATGAACGGGCGTCCCCGCAAGCATTCCCTGACGCTGCGCGGTCACCGCACCAGCGTCTCGCTCGAAGATGCCTTCTGGGACGAGATCGCGCGCCTTGCCGCCTCGGATGGCAAATCCGTCAACGAACTGATCGCCGAGATCGACGCGGGCCGCGGGGTGACTTCGGGGCTGGCATCGGCGATCCGGGTCCATGTCCTGAACAGGGTCAAGGCCGGCCACTAGGCCCGGCCCGCATCAGCCCTTGGCGACGAAGAACACCGTCGCGGCGCCCTGCATTTCCTGACCCAGAAGCCTGTGTCCCTGTTCGGCGCAGAAATGCGGCACGTCGATCTCGGCGACGGGGTCATCCGCGACGAGGCGGACCACTTGACGGGGCCTGAGCGTGGCCAGACGCTGCCGCAGTCGCAGCACCGGCAGGGGGCAACGCAACCCCTGTGCGTCGATCTCGATATCCCAATCCATGCCCTGCCCTATGCCGCGCGGCGCGCCACGCGAATGTGACGCGATGGCGCGTGACGCCGCGCGCCGAACCGGCTACCTGTAAGCGCATGTTCGGGATCGACCTTTTCGACGCAAGCCTCCTGCCGGCCATGCTTGTCGCCTTCACGGCGGGCATCCTCAGCTTTCTGAGCCCCTGCGTGCTGCCCATCGTTCCGCCCTACCTCGCCTATATGGGCGGCATCACCATGGCCGAAATGGACGGTGACGCGCGCGCGGCGCGCCGCAAGGCGCTGCTGGCGGCACTGTTCTTCGTGCTGGGGCTGTCGACGGTCTTTGTCTTTCTCGGCTTCACCGCCTCGATCTTCGGGCAGTTCTTCCTGCAGAACCAGATCCTGCTCGCGCAGATCGCGGGGGCGGTGATCATCGTCTTCGGGCTGCATTTCCTCGGGATCATCACGATCCCGATCCTCAACCGCGAGGCCCGGCTCGATGCGGGCGACCGGGGCGGATCGGCCATGGGCGCCTATATCCTCGGGCTCGCTTTCGCCTTTGGCTGGACGCCCTGCATCGGCCCGCAACTGGGGGCCATCCTGTCCATCGCCGCGACCGAGGCAAGCGTGCAGCGGGGCACCACGCTGCTGGCCGTCTATGCCGTGGGCCTCGGCATCCCCTTCCTTCTGGCGGCGGGTTTCATCGACAAGGCGATGGGGGTGATGAACCGTCTCAAGCCCTATATGAAGACGATCGAACGCGCGATGGGTGTGCTGCTGGTGGGCGTCGGTGTGGCGCTGATGACCGGTGCCTTCTCGACCTTCTCCTTCTGGCTGCTCGAAACCTTCCCGGCGCTTGGCGCGCTGGGCTGATCGGCCCTATACCCGCCGCAATCGCCCGCTATGCTGCGTCCCATGACGCAGGTGACGCGCAGGCATGTGTTCTACATCCCCGGCTTCGACCCGGTGCCGCCGCGCGCCTACCGGGAACGCTACCGGCGCGAAGCGGCGCGGCAGGCCGGCCTTTCGGGCTACGAAATCGACAGGGGCAAGGCGCCCGAGGGCGCGCGCTTTGGCTGGGGCGTGACGGCCCGGATCGAAGGGGCAGAGGTGACCACGGGCCTCGAAGTGCTCTACTGGGCCGACATCGTGCAGGCGGGGATGAAGGGCGGCATCCTCAAGACCTATCTGGCGCTCGTGCGGACGGCCTGGGCGTATATCGGCTCGGGCGCGCTGTTCCGGTTGATGCGGCTGCGGAAAGGGCCCGTGATCGCGGCGCTCTACCCGGTGGCGGTGTTGATCGCGCAGTTGGGGTTGGCCGCCCTGGTCGGTCACGTGGCTGGCCTTGCACTGTCCTTTCTGTCCGGCCTGATCTTGCTGGGCTCCGGCGACACCGTTTTTGCGGCGCGGATCGCCAGCTACCTGGTCGCATTCGGCATCGCTGGCTGGCTTGTGTTGCGATGGTTCCAGCGGCGTGACCACCTCTATGCCTGGTACCTGATGAAGGATTACGCCTTTTCCTCGCGGCTGCACGGCGCCTATCCGCCCGAGCAGGAGGCGCGGATGGCCGACTTCGCCGACCGTATCGCCACGGCCCTCACCGGCGATGTGGACGAGGTGCTGATCGTCGGCCATTCCTCGGGCGCCTATATCGCCGTCTCCGTTCTGGCCGACCTGATCCGCTCGGGTCGCGTGCCCCCGGATGGTCCGGCGCTGTCGCTGCTGACGTTGGGCCACGTGGTGCCGATGGTCAGTTTCCTGCCGCGCGCCACGCGGCTGCGGGCGGACCTTGCCTGTCTCTCGACACGCGACGAGGTGACATGGGTCGATGTCACGGCACCCGGTGACGGTTGCGCCTTTGCGCTGTGTGATCCGGTGGCCGTCAGCGGGGTCGCGCCCGACGCAAAGCGCTGGCCGCTGGTGATTTCCGCCGCCTTCACCCAGACGCTCAAGCCCGCGACGCAGGCTGCGCTGCGCTGGAAACTCTTCGAGCTGCATTTCCAGTATCTCAACGCCTTCGACAACCTGCCCGGGCGGCCCGACGATTACGATTATTTCCGCATCACGGCCGGTCCGCTGACCCTGGCTGCGCGCTTTGCGCACCGCGCACCCTCCAAAAGCCGGATCGAGACGCCCGTGAACAAGCACACCGGCATCGCCGCATGACCCAAGCGCCCGACCTGCCCCCCAAACCGCCCGCGCGGGCCGATCGCGTGTCGCTCTGGCGCTACATGCGGATGTTTCGGCAAGACATCCTCTCGGCCCAGCCTGCACGGCTCTACCGCGCATGGATGGCGGAGTTTCGCACGCCGTTCTTCCGCTCCTACCTCGTGAATCAACCCGCCCTGATCGACGAGGTGCTCAAGGCCCGCCCGATGGATTTCCCCAAATCCGACCGCGTGGGCGAAGGGCTGCGCCCGCTGCTGGGCCGGTCGGTGTTCCTGACCAATGGCGCGGAGTGGCAGCGCCAGCGCCGGATCATCGACCCCGCCTTCGAGGGGGGACGCCTGCGCGACACCTTTCCGGCGATGTGGGCGGCGGGCGAAGCCGCGGTCGCGCGCATGGGCGAAGGCCCGCGCGAGGTCGAGGAGGACATGAGCCATGCCGCCGCCGACGTGATCTTCCGCACGCTCTTTTCGCTGCCCATCGAGGATGAAATCGCGGCGCAGGTCTTTCACCAGTTCCGCGCCTACCAGCGGACCCAGCCGATCCTGAACGCCGCGGCCTTCGTGCCCCTGCCCCGCTGGATGCCGCGCGGCCACCGGGCCGAGACGCGGGCCACCGCGCGGGCAATCCGCGCGTTGATCATGCGCCTGACCGCCGCCCGCATGGCCGAGATCGAGGCCGGCACGGCCCCCGACGACCTCGCCACCAAGATCATGACGACCGCCGATCCGGTGACAGGCGACCGCTTCACCACCGGGGAGATGGTGGACCAGGTCGCGATCTTCTTTCTTGCCGGGCACGAGACCTCGGCCTCGGCGCTGGGGTGGGCGCTCTACCTGCTGGCGCGCTATCCCGACTGGCAGGACAGGCTCGCCGAGGAGGCCGAGGGCGCGTTGGCGCAAGGCCCCGATTTCGCGGTGATGTCCCGGCTGCGCCTGTCACGCGACGTGTTCCGAGAGGCGCTGAGGCTTTATCCGCCGGTGCCCATGATGGTGCGCGAGACGACCTGCCCCGAACGTTTCCGCGACCGCGACGTGCCGGTGGGCAGCCAGATCGTGCTCTCGCCCTGGCACCTGCACCGACACGAACGGCTGTGGGAGAACCCCGACGGCTTCGACCCCGCGCGCTGGCAGACCGAGAACGGCAGGCAGTGCCTGCGCGAGGCCTTCATCCCCTTCTCGGCGGGTGCGCGCGTCTGCACCGGGGCGGGCTTTGCCATGGTCGAGGGGCCGCTGCTGCTGTCGATGCTGGTGCGCGCGTTCCGCTTCGAAACGGTCGCGGGGCGCGATCCGATGCCGGTGGCCTACCTGACCGTGCGCGCGAAGGACGGCATCTGGTTGAAGACATCGCGGCGCCGACATGTGATTGCGGCACCCCGGTCATAGGGTGTAGATGCTGGAGGAGCCTTTGGGGGTCGTCGGCGCACCGCGCACGGGCTGGCCTGGCAGGGCGTCGTGACGAATACCGGTGTGACCATGAAACTAGTCCTGGTGACGTCCCTCAAGAACGAGGGGCCCTACGTGATCGAGTGGCTCGCGTTCCACAAATCCGTCGGCTTCGACCACGTCGTCATCTTCGAGAACGACTCCGACGATTTCACCGACCTGATCCTCAAGCGCCTCGACGCGATGGGCGAGATCAGTTTCGTGAAGAATTACGGGTTCGACGACAACCCGCAGTCGCATTCCTACAAGATCTTCCGCGGCATGGAGGCCTACAAGACCGCCGATTGGGTCTTCTGCATCGACGGGGACGAGTTCTTCGTCCCCAAGCAGCATGACAGCGTGACCGATTTCCTGGCCGACCGCCCCGACGCGGATGCGATCGCGGTGAACTGGCTGAACTTCGGCAGCGCGGGACAGGAGACCTGGGCCGACGAGATGGTGACGAGGCGGTTCCGGCGCTGCGCGCCTTTCGTTCATCAGGCCAATCGCTTTTTCAAGAGCTTCCACAGGCCGTGCGACCTGTTCAAGAGCTTCGGGATGCACCGGCCCTGGCCCAAGGCCCCCATCGCCTCCTTCGTCTATCCCGATGGGACGACGGTGGATCACGCGGACCAGATGGGGCGCCCCGCCGCCGTGAGCGACGCGCTCGCGCAGCGCCACCTCGTCTGTTCGCTCAATCATTACTCGGTAAAGAGCCTGCAGGAATTCGACCTGAAGAAACGGCGAGGCCGCGGAGCCAAGCCGGGCTTGCCCTATGGCAAGGGCGACAAGTTCCGGAAGGGGGACACCAACACCGAGGCCAACCATGACATCGACCGTTTTCTCGACCGTACGGCGGCCCTGATGGCGGTCTACCTGTCCGACCCGGTGCTGGCCTTTCTGCATGACAGCAGTCTGGCGCGGCACTTTACGCGGAACGCGCATACCCTGCGACGCTGACACCGATCCTGTGAGGGGATCAACCGGCGCGCGCACCGCTCCGGTTGCGCCAGCCCCAGTGTTGCGGGTCGAGCTGAAATGATCCCTCGAAAAAGGAAACCAGCTTGTCCACGGTGTCGGTCTCGATGTCGAAAACCAGCAGTTTGCCGGGCTTATCCGCGAAATACTCCGTCACCGCCGCATGATGCCGGTCCCACTGGTCGCCCCAGATCGCCAGCACCTCCTCGCGCGATACACCATAGCACTTGCGGGCGCGCCCCAGAAACGACCCGGTGGAGGGGCTGCCGTGCCGCGAGCGCGAGGCGAGCCAGCGGTCCTTGTTCCTCGTGTTCAGGATGAAGCGCGCATCGGGCACGGTTGCGTCGATCGTCCTGAACAGCGTGTTGGCCTCGAGATGCACCGCATCCGACAGATGGTTCAGATCGCTGTAGACGTCGAACCCCGCAAAGCCCTCGAGCACATATCGCTGCAGCGACAGGTTCGAGAACATCGCCTCGGCAATGGTCCGGTCACGCGACAGGCGCCAGTGGGCGCAGGACAGGCCGGACGCCCGGAAGAAGGCATGAAGCGACGTGGTTCCACATTTGTTGAACCCGATGACGAAAACCTTGGTCATCACTCTTTCCTACACAGAGGGCCGCGCGGGCGAGGGTCCGGGCCGGTCCCGGTGGTCCGATTCGTCCGTGACCCGGTGCGCGCCTGCGGCCGGTGGTGACAAGCAATGCCTTTGGCCGCCGAATGTCAACGCGGCCCGGCTCGCCGCTCAGCAGAACATCACCATCGAGCGCGGGTCCCACGCCAGACGCGTGCGCGCCCCGTAATCCAGCACACGCCGGCCCGGCATGTTGCGCATCGAGACGCGTACCGGCGCGGGCGCACCATCCAGCAGGATGTCGTAATAGGTCATGTCGCCGTAATAGACGACCTCCTTCACCGTGCCCTCGGCCTCGCGCCCACCCTCGGCACGCTGCCCCTCGTAAAGCACCGTCAGGCTTTCTGGGCGCACGCCGACCTCGGCCTGCCCCACGGCGGAACCATTGGGGCATTGCGCGGTTTCCAGCTCGGCATGGCCGAGGCCCGCCACATCCAGCGCGACCCGCCCGTCGCCCGGCCCCGTGGGCAGAACGGCGGCAGGCAGGAAGTTCATCATCCCGATGAACTCGGCCACGCGGCGCGATTTCGGACGGCGATAGAGCGTTTCGGGATCGTCGAGCTGCGCGATCTCGCCTTCGAACATGACCGCGATGCGGTCCGACATCACCAGCGCCTCTTCCTGGTCATGGGTGACGAGGATGAAGGTGATCCCCACCTCGCGCTGCAGCTTGATCAACTCGACCTGCATCACCTCGCGCATCTTCTTGTCGAGCGCCGACAGGGGCTCATCCAGCAGCAGAACCTTGGGCTTGAGGATCAGCGCGCGGGCCAGCGCCACCCGCTGCCGCTGACCGCCGGAAAGCGCGTGGGCCGCACGCGCCCCGAACTGCCCGAGGCCCACCATCTCCAGTGCCTCGCCCACCGCGCGGCGCTTTTCGTCAGAGCTCATGGACGAGCGGCGCAGGCCGAAGCCCACGTTCTCGGCCACGCTCATGTGCGGAAAGATCGCGTAAGACTGGAACACCATGTTGGTGGGCCGCCGGTTGGGCGGCACGCCTTCCATGTCGCGGCCATCAAGGCGGATCACCCCGCCCGAGATATCCTCGAACCCCGCGATCGCGCGCAGAAGCGTGGTCTTGCCGCAGCCCGACGGCCCCAGCAGCGAAAAGAACTCACCGGCCCGGATCTCGGCCGAGATGCCGCGCAGCGCGTGGTAGTCGCCGTAGTATTTCTGCACACCCTCGAGCGTGATGATGGGCTGCTTCGTGCCCTGGCCGTGGCGCTGGTGCTGGCTCTGGTTCTGGCTTTGGCTTTGGCTCACAGGAAGCCTCCGGTGTCTTTGAGCCCCGCGCGTTTCAGGCCGCGGCGGCGGAAGGTTTCGGCAAGGACGAGAAGCAGAACCGACAGGATCACGAGGATGGTGCCAAGCGCCATGACGACCGGCAGTCGCGCAGGAAAGCGCAACTGCCCCCAGAGGTAGACCGGCAGCGTCGGCTCGTTGCCCGAAAGGAAGAAGGCGATGATGAATTCGTCCAGCGAGATGGTGAAACAGATCAGCAGCGAGGCCACGATGCCCGGCGTCACCAGCGGCAGGGTGATCAGGCGAAAGGTCGACCACGGCGTTTCGCCAAGGTCCACGGCGGCCTCTTCCAGGCTGCGGTCCATGTTGGCGAAACTGCCCTGCAGGATCGCGATGGCAAAGGGAGTGCAGATCAGCGTGTGGCCTGCGATGATGGACCACGTCCCGCTGTTCAACCCCAGCTGCATCAGGACGATCAGCAGGGAAATCGCGACAATGACCTCGGGCAGCACAAGGGGCAGCATGATGAAGCCCACGATCCCGCCCTTGGCCGGGAAGTTGTAGCGCGTGGCCGCGCGTGCGGCGAAAAGACCGAGGATCGTCGCGAAGATCGCCGTCGAGACGGCGATGATGAGCGAATTCAGCGTCGCCTGGTGCAGCGCCGGCGTGTCGAGCAGGGCCGCGAACCATTGCGTGGTGAAGCCCTGCAGCGGAAAGGCGATCACGGTGCCGTCATTGAAGGCGAACAGCGGCAGCAGGATGATCGGCGCGTAAAGCACCAGCAGGTAGAGACCGGCAAAGACGGACAGGGGGCCAAGCCTCATATCCCAGACCTCCCCCTGGGCACGCGCAGCAAGATCAGGATCGAGCCCGCGGTCGCAAGTGCCAGCAGCGCGATCACGCCCGGCCCCGGACCCAGCATGGCCGGGCCCAGCACGAAGACCAGGCGGATCACCACGATCTCGGCCAGGGCCACGGACAGGGCGACGCCCGCCCCCCGCAAACCGCCACCGGCCCGGTCGGCCAGCCAGAGCCAGAACCGCAGCCGCGAGACGCCCCAGAGCAGAACGATCGCCACGATCAGCATCGCCAGCACCGCCAGCGTCGCCCCCATCGGTCGGTCGTTAAGATCGAAGATCTGGGCGTAGATCATGTTGGCGATCATCGTGCCGCCCGACCCGCCGACAAGGCGCGGGGTGACGTAGTCGCCCACCGTCGGAATGAAGACGATCAGGACCGCCGCCAGCACCCCCGGCATGGCCAGCGGCAGGGTGACGCGCAGGAAGGTCATCGCGCGGCTCTCGCCCAGATCGCGCGCGGCCTCGAGCAAGGAGCGGTCGATCTTTTCGAGGCTGACGAAAATGGGCAGGATCGCGAAGGGCGCAAAGGCATGGGCCAGCGTGATGACGACCGCGTTGGCATTGTAGAGGATCCACGACAGCGGCTCGTCGATGACGCCCATCGCCATCAGGCCGCTGTTCACCGGTCCGTCATAGGCAAGGATGACGCGCCACAGGAACACGCGGATCAGGTAGCTGGTCCAGAACGGAATGGTGATCAGGAACAGCCACAGCGACTTGCGCTCGGGGCGGACATGGAACGAGATGAAATAGGCGACGGGAAAGGCCAGCACGACCGTGACGAGGGTGACCATCCCCGAAATCCGCAACGACCGCAGCATCAACTCGCGGTACAGCGGGTCGGTCAAGGCCTCGGCATAGTTGGCGCTGGTGAAATCGCGCTCGATCGTCAAGAAGTTCTGCGTCCAGAAGCTCAGCAAGACGATGCTGACGAGCGGTGCGGCCAACAGCAAAAGCGCATAGAACAGGGTCGGGCTGATCAGGGTCAGACCCTTGCCGGCCTCGCTGCGCATCGCCTTGCCGTAAACGCTCACCCGTGTCCCAGCCCCCTTGTGCGCACCCGGCGGACACGCAGCGATTCCGACTGTCACGATGGGGCTTTCCCGCGCGCGCTGCAAGGGCATTGCCGCAAGCGCAGCACCGGCGCGGCGCGGGCGGGGTCAGTCGCCCAGCATCCAGTCACCCTCGGGCCAGAAGGCATGGAAGGCGAACGCGAACATCACGTCATGCACGAGGTCGCGCCCCTGCGCGTCGCGCACCCGGATCTGCCCCACGTCGCGGCCTGCCGCGATCTCGGCCGTGTCGAGCGCCGAGGCCTTGCCCGCCGCCCAGCTGATCGTGACGCCCGCCTGCGTGATCTGGCCCGCCAACCGGAGCCTCTCCATCGGCCATGCGCGGTCGCCCACCCGCACGACGCGGGCCAGCGGCGAGATGCCGTGGGGCGGGTCTTCGCCGGAATAGAGGAAGGGCCGGGTCGCACTGTCGTATCCGACGTAAGGGTTGCGCCCGTAGGGGCGCTGCGCGTCGGGCTCGTCCAGCACGAGGCCATCGGGATAGGCGCTGCGAAAGCTGTCCCAGCTTTCCATCCAGATCGGGATCGCGGTCAGGGCCATGCCCGCCATCTCGCCCACGATGCCCTCGCCGGTGGCTTGCTGCCACCAGCTTTCGGTCTGACGGTCATACATGATCAGGTCGGAATTGCGCAGGTTGCCCGAGACACCGAACTCCAGCACGCGGCCCTCGACGCGCCGATCGAAGGCCAGCGCGGAATTGCACAAGGGGCAGAAGGTGACGGCCACGGGCCGCCCGCCGACCGTGTCGTTCACGATCTCGTGCCATGTAAGGTAGCGGATCGGATAGGCGCGCGGCGTCTCTCCCGGCAGCGCAAGGGTGACGACGGGTTCCGCCCCCTCCAGCCGCGTTTCCCGCGCGGCAGGCAGAAAGGCGGGCGCGTCGATCGCTGGGATGCCGTCGCGCGGCACACCGCCCGACATGATCTCGGACAGATCGACGGTGCGGGTGTCGAAATCGGTGTTCGGCCAGTCCGCCGCCCAGCCTGGGGATTGCGCGGCCAGCGGCGTGGCCAGCGACACGGCCAGCGATATGGCTGCCAGACCGAGGGCGAGGATGACGGGTTTCATGCGATGGGTCCCCCAAGGTGTCACGCCCGGAAGCCTGACACGAAAAGGGGGGCCGGTATGCCCCCCTTCACGCGCTTGTGTCAGCCCGTCAGCCAGCCTTTACTGGCTTTCCGGCGCTTCGGGCGGCGGCGGCTGGGGATCATCCTCGCGGATGCGCAGGGCGGTCATGCGGTCGGGCGGGCCGATCACGGCGCCATTGCGCCCGCGCCCGCGCTTGATCGCATCCACGACCTCCATTCCTTCGACCACCTGCCCGACCACGGTGTAATCCCCGTCGAGGAACGGGCCCGGTTCGAACATGATGAAGAACTGCGAATTGGCGCTGTCGGGGCTCTGCGCCCGCGCCATGCCGATCACGCCACGATCAAAGGTGATGTCCGAGAATTCCGCCGGAAGGTCCGGGTAAGCCGAGCCACCGCGGCCCGCATAGCGCATGTCCTGCCCCATGCGGCCGAACTCCACGTCGCCGGTCTGCGCCATGAAACCGTCGATCACGCGGTGAAAGACCACGTCGTCATAGGCGCCTTCGGCGGCCAGGGTCGTGATCCGCTCGACATGCAGGGGCGCCACATCCTCGAACAGGTCGATCACCACTGTGCCCTGCGCCTCGCCCGCGATGTCGATCTCGAGCCCGGTGGCCAGCGCGGGCGTGCCGAGCAGGCAGAAGGCCAGTGCGAGCTTACGCATCGGCGGCGACCTTTACGCTGATCATCCTGTCGGGATTGGCCGGCGGCTCGCCGCGGGTGATCTGGTCGACATGGTCCATGCCGCCGATCACGCGGCCATAGACCGTGTATTGCCCGTTCAGGAAGTGGTTGTCCTTGAAATTGATGAAGAACTGGCTGTTGGCCGAGTTCGGGTTCTGCGACCGCGCAGCGCCCAGCGTGCCACGGTCATGGGGCAGCTTGGAAAACTCGGCCGGAAGGTCGGGCTTGGACGAGCCGCCGGTGCCCGCGCGGCGGATGTTGCCCCCCTCTTTGCCGTGCTCCACATCGCCGGTCTGGGCCATGAACCCTTCGATCACGCGGTGAAAGATCACCCCGTCATAGGCGCCTTCGCGGGCCAGATCCTTCATGCGCTGGGCGTGCTGCGGGGCCACGTCGGGCAGCAGCTCGATGGTGACCGTGCCGGTCTTCAGCTCGATCAGGATGGTGTTCTCGGGGTCCTTGATCTCGGCCATGAGCCAAGCCTCCTTTTCTACGGATTTCAGGTCGTTACTTGCGGAACTTCATGTCGAGCGCCGCCTTGATCTCGGGCCGCACGAAGGGCGAGACATCGCCGCCAAGGCGCGCGATCTCCTTGACCAGCTTCGAGGCGATGGCCTGCCGGTCGGCCTCGGCCATGAGAAACACGGTGTCGATCCCGGCATCCAGTTTCCGGTTCATGCCGACCATCTGGTATTCGTATTCGAAATCGGCGACCGCGCGCAGGCCACGGATGATGATCGAGGCGCCCACATCGCGGGCGCAGTCGATCAGCAGGTTCTCGAACGGGTGGGCGACGATCTCGGTTCCCGTCTTCTCGGACAGCCGGGCGCTTTCGGCCTCGACCATCGCCACGCGTTCCTCCAGCGAAAAGAGCGGGCCCTTGTCGCGGTTGATCGCCACGCCGATCACAAGGCGGTCGACCAGCAGGCAGGCGCGCTCGATGATGTCGATATGCCCCAAGGTGATCGGGTCGAATGTGCCCGGGTATAGCCCTGTCCGCATCGCGCTGTCCCTGCCGGTGCCGTCCTCGTCGGGCGGGACACAATCATCCGTGCCGGGGCATTGCAAGCCCCCGGCGCGTCGCAGTCCCGGTGTCGTCGTGTCCTCAGAACCCCTTGATCATTCCTTCAAGGGCCTCTTTCTCCATCGCAAGTTCGGACAGCTGCGCCTTGACCACGTCGCCGATCGAGATCAGGCCGACCATTTCGCCCTCCTCGACAACCGGAAGATGGCGGAAGCGGCCCTGCGTCATCAGCGCCAGCACCGCGTCCGAGCTGTCGTTGCGCCCGCAGGTCACGATGTCGCGCGTCATCACGGCATCGACCGACACCGCCATGCAGGCGGCGCCATGCACCGACAATTCGCGCACGATATCCCGCTCCGACAGGATGCCCGCGACCCGCTTGCCATCGGGCGAAACCACGACCGCACCGATCTTGCGCTGCGCGAGCATGGTCGCGGCCTCTTCCAGCCGGGTGCCCGGCGCGATCGTCACGACACCATCGTCGGATTTCGATTTCAGGATCTGCTGAACCAGCATGATCTGCCTCCCTTGTGTGTCTCCGTCCCTGCCCTCCAGCGTCGACCCGCGCAGGTTGATCTGTCAAGGAAAAGGCTGGAGTTGACAGCGTATGCGCCAGATCGCATCAATCGGCACATGGACCACCACCTGACCATCCTGGCGCTGAATGCCGGCCTTCTGCTGCTGGCCTACCTCGTGATCTATCCGGGGTTCCGCGTGCGCAACCTGGGCCAGATGATCGTGATCGACATCGGGCTCACCGGCTTCGCGCTGTTCGTCGCCTGGTGGCTTTACGGCGGCCAGGGGCTGTCCTTCAGCCTGATCCTCTTCGACACCAACTGGGCGGTCTTCCTGATCGTGACCATGCTGGCGATGGAATGGGCGCTGTTCTCGAACTACTGCAAGCGTCACGGGATCGAGATGTTCCCCGACCCGGCCAGGCCCTCAGGCGACGACTGAGGCCTCCAGCCGCGCGATCTCGGCCCGCATCCCGTCGCGCAGAAGGGTCGAGACCCGCTCGAGCCGCGCATCGCGTGGCCCTGCGTGCGTGACCAGCCAGAAGCTGCGCGTGAGGCGCACGGCACCGGGCAGCACGCGGACCAGTTCCGGGGCGGCGGGCAAGGCGAAATCATGCACGATGGCCAGCCCCGCGCCCGCGCGCGCAAGGTTCAGCTGCACCGAGACCGCGTTCGAGGCCAGCGGCACGCGCGTCACGCCAAGCTGCGCGAGATAGTCGAGCTCGGCGTCGAAGATCATGTCGGGGATATAGCCGATCATCCGCGCGCCCTTCAGCGCCTCGGGGCTGTCGGGGGCGCCATGGGTGGCAAGCCATGCGCGCGAGGCGGCGAGCGAAAGGTGGTAATCCGAGAGTTTCTCGGCGCGCAGACGCTGGGTGGCGGGTTGCGAGACGGTGATGGCCAGATCGGCTTCGCGCCGCGACAGGTTCACCACCCGCGGCAGCGCGAGGATCTGGAGGTCGAGATCGGGATGGGTGGCGCCGATGGCGGCGCAGACCTGCGGCAGCAGGTAGTTGGCGCAGCCGTCGGGCGCGCCGATGCGGATGGTGCCCGACAGCCGCTCGCCCCCTGCCCCGGTCGTCTCGGCCTGCCCTTCCGCCAGCGCCGCCTCGGCGGCCTCGGCCCGCGGCACCAGGCGCAACCCCGCCTCGGTCAGGGCGTAGCCCTGCGGTGATTTCGCGAAGAGCACCGCGCCGAGGCTGCGTTCCAGACGCGCGATGCGGCGGCCCGCCGTGGCGGGGTCAAGGCGCAGCCCCCGGGCCGCCCCCGACAGCCCCTCGGCCCGCGCCACGGCAAGGAAGACACGCAGATCGTCCCAGTTCATTGGCCCACCCTTGCAAAACCGCAAAATGACTTTGGCAAACTGCCGCTTTTGCCTGCATCCCTGCAAGGGTAGACTGCACGCCGAGAGACAAGCACCCCCAAGGGAGGACGAGATGGAACAGATCGGACACTGGATCGACGGCAAGCGCGTGGCGGGCACCTCGGGGCGCACCGCGGACGTGATGAACCCCGCCACGGGCGAGGTACAGGCACAGGTGGCGCTTGCCTCCGGATCGGAGATGGAGGCCGCCGTCGCCTCGGCAGCGCAGGCGCAGAAAGCCTGGGGCGCCACCAACCCGCAAAAGCGGGCGCGCGTGTTGATGGAGATGGTCCGCCTGATCAACCGCGACATGGACAAGCTGGCCGAGGCGATCAGCCGCGAACATGGCAAGACCTTTCCCGACGCCAAGGGCGACGTGCAGCGCGGGCTTGAGGTGATCGAGTTCTGCATCGGTGCGCCGCACCTTCTGAAGGGCGAGTTTACCGACAGCGCCGGCCCCGGCATCGACATGTATTCCATGCGCCAGCCGCTGGGCGTGGTCGCGGGCATCACGCCCTTCAACTTCCCCGCCATGATCCCGCTGTGGAAGCTGGGCCCCGCGCTGGCCTCGGGCAACGCGATGATCCTGAAACCGTCCGAGCGCGACCCCTCCTGCCCGATGATGCTGGCCGAACTTTTGCAGGAAGCGGGCCTGCCCGACGGTGTCTTCCAGGTCATCAACGGCGACAAGGAGGCGGTGGACGCCATCCTCGACAACACCACGATCCAGGCCGTGGGCTTCGTCGGTTCCACCCCCATCGCGCAATACATCTACGAACGTGCCGCCCAGACCGGCAAGCGCGCGCAGTGCTTCGGCGGTGCCAAGAACCACATGATCATCATGCCCGACGCCGACATGGACCTTGCCGCCGATGCGCTGGTGGGCGCGGGCTACGGCGCCGCGGGCGAGCGCTGCATGGCGATCTCGGTTGCGGTGCCCGTGGGCGAGGAAACCGCCGACCGGCTGATCGAAAAGCTGGTGCCGCGGATCGAGGCGCTGAAGGTCGGCCCCTATACCGCGGGCAATGACGTGGATTTCGGGCCTGTCGTGACAGCAGCCGCCAAGGCCAACATCCTGCGGCTGGTCGAAAGCGGCGTGGCGCAGGGCGCCGAGCTGGTCGTCGACGGGCGCGACTTCAGCCTGCAGGGCTACGAGAACGGGTTCTTCGTCGGTGCCCATCTCTTCGACCGCGTGACGCCGGACATGGACATCTACAAGACCGAGATCTTCGGCCCCGTCCTATCGACCGTGCGCGCGGCCAGCTACGAAGAGGCCATCGGCCTTGCCATGGACCATGAATACGGCAACGGCACCGCGATCTTCACCCGCGACGGGGATGCCGCGCGCGATTTCGCCAACCGCATCAACATCGGGATGGTGGGCATCAACGTGCCGATCCCGGTGCCGCTGGCCTATCACACCTTCGGCGGCTGGAAGCGGTCGGGCTTCGGCGACCTGAACCAGCACGGGCCGGACGCCTTCCGCTTCTACACGCGGACCAAGACCGTCACCTCGCGCTGGCCCTCGGGCATCAAGGAAGGCGCGGCCTTCAACTTCAAGGCGATGGACTGATCCACGTCTCACACCACGCGAGGCCCCGCCACGGCGGGGCCCTTCGCCGGTGTTGCGTGATGCCCACGGCGCTTGCCGAACCCCTTGAAACGGGGGGATGCGGCCAAACCGGGGCTGGCCATGCTGGCAGGCACGGGATATTCGATAGACACTGGAGAGTCTTAAAGATGCCTGCGCGTTTCGAGATCTTGCCCGATCTGGCCCTTGTTGTTGTCCGCTACGAAGGCCATGCCACCATTCAGGAGGGCTTCGACGCGTTCGAGGCCTACATGACGCACCCCGATCGCAACCCCCAGCATCGCCATCTGGTCGACCTTGGCGGCATTTCCGGGTTCGACGCCGATTTCGCGGGACTGTTCCGGTTGCAGGCGCACAAGGCGTCGGGGCTGACGATGACCGAACCGTCGGTGATGATTGTCTACCATACGCCCACGATGGTCAGCCAACGTCTTGCGCAGCAGGTCCTGCGCAGCTGGGAAGGGTTGCCCGGCGCGATCATCCGCATCGCCCAGGACTGGGACGGCGCGATGGACATCCTCGGCCTGCGCCGCGACGCGGTCGCCCCGCCCATCTATCGCGACGCCTGACACGGCCGCGACAGCGCACCGCCGATTCTCTCTTTGCAAACCGGTGCCACCGCGGCCATGCTTTCCCCTCGACACCACGGCGAGGCGGATATGGATCAGGCTTTCACGCTCGGGATCGAAGAGGAATACCTCCTCGTGGATCGCGAAACGGGCGATTTGCGCGAGGCGCCGCAAGAGCTGATGGAGGCCTGCACGGCCGAACTCGAGGGGCAGGTTTCGCCCGAATTCCTGCAATGCCAGATCGAGATCGGCACCCGCGTCTGCGCCGACATCACCGCCGCGCGCGCCGACCTGCGCCGCCTGCGCGCCACCGTCTCGCGCTGCGCCGAGGCCCATGGCCTTTCGCCGCTCGCCGTCTCCTGCCACCCGTTCGCCGACTGGAAGGACCAGCAGCACACCGACCGCGACCGCTACAACCAGTTGGCGCGCGACCTCGGCGGCGTGGTGCGGCGCATGCTGATCTGCGGCATGCATGTCCATGTCGGCCTGCCCGACGACGAGCTGCGCATCGACCTGATGAGCCAGCTGTCCTATTTCCTGCCGCATATGCTGGCGCTCTCGGCCTCGTCCCCCTTCTGGCAGGGCGAGGACACGCGCCTTGCCTCCTACCGGTTGACCGTCTTCGACAACCTGCCCCGCACCGGCCTGCCACCGCAGTTCAATTCCTGGGCGGAATACGAGCGGACGACCGAGACGCTGATCACGCTGGGCCTGATCGAGGACACCACCAAGATCTGGTGGGACCTGCGCCCCTCGCACCGCTTTCCCACGCTGGAAACCCGCATCTGCGACGTGAGCCCCCGGATGGAGGACGCGCTGTCGCTGGCGGCCCTCGCACAATGCCTCGCGCGGTTCTTTCACCGGCTTCGGCAAAAGAACCAGCGCTGGCGCGTCTACGACCGGTTCCTGATCAACGAGAACCGCTGGCGCGCGCAGCGCTACGGCACATCCGAGGGGCTGATCGACTTCGGCGCGCGGGCGATCATCCCGCTGACGCAGGCGGTAGAAGAAATCCGCGAGCTGATCGCCGAGGATGCCGCGGCCCTTGGCTGCGAGGCCGAGATCGCGCGCCTGTCGCACATGGCCGAGACCGGCACCTCGGCCGACCGCCAGCGCGCCGTCTATACCGAGACCCGCGCGGCCGGGAAGGACCACCAGGCCGCCATGCGCGCGGTGGTCGCGCATCTGGTCGAGGAATTCCACCTCGACCTCTGAGCGGGGCCGGTCCGGCCTTGCAAAACTCCTGCAACACTCGGTAATTAAACAAGCGTTCAATTCCGGTGACGGCGCAAGGGGGAGGAGCGGAAGATGGACTTCGCATTGAGCGAGGAAGCGCAGGCCGTGTTCGACATGGCCCATGCCTTCGGCCAGGACGAAATCGCGCCGCATGCGCGCGACTGGGAAGCGGCAGGCACGATCCCGAAAGACCTTTGGCCGAAACTGGCGGCGCTGGGGTTCGGCGGGCTTTACGTGTCCGAAGACCAGGGCGGATCGGGCCTGTCGCGGCTCGAGGCGACGCTCGTGTTCCAGGCCCTCAGCCACGCCTGCCCGTCGGTCGCGGCCTTCCTGTCGATCCACAACATGTGCGCCAAGATGATCGAGCTCTACGGCTCGCAGGACCTGCAGGCGCGTTACCTGCCCGCCGCTCTCTCGATGGAAAAATTCTTTTCCTATTGCCTCACCGAACCCGGCTCGGGCTCGGACGCCGCGGCACTCAGGACGCGGGCCGAGCGGACGAACGAGGGGTACGCGTTGACCGGGACCAAGGCCTTCATCTCGGGGGGCGGCTATTCGGATGCCTATATCGTGATGTGCCGCACCGACGAGGACGGACCGCGCGGCATCTCGGCGGTGATCGTGGAAGACGGGGCGCCGGGGCTGTCCTTCGGGGGGCTCGAGGACAAGATGGGCTGGCGGTCGCAGCCGACGCGGCAGGTGCAGTTCGACGCCTGCGCGGTGCCCGCCGCCAACCTGCTGGGCGAGGAAGGCCACGGCTTCCGCTACGCGATGGCGGGGCTTGACGGTGGGCGGCTGAACATCGCGGCCTGTTCGCTGGGCGCGGCCGAGGCGGCGCTGGCGGCGACGCTGGCATACATGGGAGAGCGGCAGGCCTTCGGCCGGTCGATCGACCAGTTCCAGGCGCTGCAGTTCCGGCTCGCCGACATGGAGATCGAGCTGGAGGCGGCGCGCGTCCTCTTGCGGCAGGCGGCGTGGAAGCTCGATACCGGCGCGCCGGATGCGACGAAACATTGCGCCATGGCCAAGAAATTCGTGACCGAGGCAGGCAGCCGCGTGGTCGACCAATGCCTCCAGCTGCATGGCGGCTACGGCTATCTGGCCGATTACGGGATCGAGAAACTGGTGCGCGATCTGCGCGTGCACCAGATCCTCGAAGGCACGAACGAGATCATGCGGATGATCGTGGCGCGTCACATGCTGACGGCGCACTGACAGCGGGCATCGACAACCGTATTGTCGGGAAGATGAAGGGCAAGGAGCGGGCGCATGGCTGAGGGGATCGAGATCCGCATCGAGGGGCGCGCGGGGCGTATCACGCTGGCACGACCCGAGGCGCTCAATGCGCTGAGCTACGAGATGTGCCTCGCCATCGATGCGGCCCTCCAGGCATGGTCGGGGGATGACGCGGTCGCCTTGATCGTGATCGACGCGGCGGGCGAGCGCGCCTTTTGCGCAGGGGGTGACATCGCCGAGATGCATGCCACCGGAATGGCGGGCGATTTCGGCTACGGGCGCAGGTTCTGGGCAGACGAATACCGCATGAACGCGCGGCTGTTCCATTTCCCCAAGCCCGTGATCAGCCTGATGCAGGGCTTCACCATGGGCGGGGGTGTCGGCGTCGGCTGCCACGCCTCCCACCGGGTCGTGTGCGAAACCAGCCAGATCGCGATGCCCGAATGCGGCATCGGCCTGGTGCCCGACGTGGGCGGCACCTTGTTGCTGGGCCGCGCGCCCGGGCGTTTGGGGGAATATCTCGGGACCACAGGGGCAAGGATGGGACCAGGGGATGCGATCCTTGCCGAGTTCGCCGATTATTACATCCCGCGCGACAACTGGCCCGCGCTGATCGCCGAACTCTGCGGCAGCGGCGACTGGGAGGCCGTGGACCGCGCCGCCCTGCCCGCCCCCGACAGCGCGCTGGCCAGCCACCAGGCCGAGATCGACCGGCTGTTCGCGGGCGACACGATCCGGGACGTTCTGAACCTGCTCAAGCTCTCCGAAACCGAAATCGCGAAATCCGCATTGGCCGCCCTGGCGCGCAACAGCCCGTTGGCCGTGGCCTGCACCATCGAACTGGTGCACCGTGCACGGATGCGCGACACGATCGAGGCGGCGCTGCAGCAGGAATACCGCTTTACCTTTCGCGCGATGGAGAAGAGCGACTTTCTGGAAGGCGTCCGCGCGGCGATCATCGACAAGGACAGAAGTCCGCGCTGGCGGCACGCGGGCCTCGACGCGGTCGCCGCCGTCGAGGTGTCGGGCATGCTGATGCCGCTGGGGGCGGACGAACTGAAACTCTAGGCGAAGGGAGAGCGCCATGAAGATCGGATTCATCGGGCTGGGCAACATGGGCGCGCCGATGGCGGCCAACCTCGTGGCTGCGGGCCATGACGTGACGGGGTTCGACACCGTCGCCGCCCCGCCCGAGGGCGTGACACCGGCCACAAGCGCGGCCGAGGCCGCGGCGGGCGCCGAGGTCGTCATCACCATGCTGCCCAACGGCGCGATCCTGAAGGCGGTCGCGGCGGAGGTGATCCCCGCGATGCAGCCCGGCGCGGTGCTGCTCGATTGCTCGACCGTCGATGTGGCCAGCGCCCGCGAGGTGGCGGCGATGGCCGAGGCGGCAGGGCTTGGCGCGCTCGATGCGCCGGTCTCGGGCGGCGTGGGCGGGGCGGCGGCGGGCACGCTGACCTTCATGGTAGGCGGTGGCGAGGCCGCCTTCGCCACGGCCAAACCGCTGTTCGAGGTGATGGGCCAGAAGGCCGTCCATTGCGGCCCCGCGGGCAACGGACAAGCCGCCAAGATCTGCAACAACATGATCCTCGGCGTCACGATGATCGCCACCTGCGAGGCCTTCGCGCTGGCCGACAAGCTGGGGCTCGACCGGCAGGCGATGTATGATGTCGTCTCGACTTCGTCGGGGCAGTCGTGGTCGATGACCACCTATTGCCCGGCCCCCGGCGTCGGCCCGACCAGCCCGTCCGACAACGGCTACCGGCCCGGCTTTGCCGCCGACCTGATGCTCAAGGACCTGCGCCTGAGCCTGGCGGCCGCCGAGGATGCGGATGCCGACACGCCGATGGGCGCGCTGGCCGCCGCGCTCTATGCCCGCTTCGTCGAGGAGGAGGACGGCGCGGGGCGGGATTTCTCGGCCATGCTGCCCCGGTTCGAGACGCGCCGCCGCGACAGCTGACCGGGCGTTCCGCAAAGTTTTTTCTTGGGGCTGTTGCCGAAATGTGGCATGATGTCGGGGACACTCCAAGATATGTCCGCTTCAAGTGCCCGGTGTGTCGGCATCATTGCTCAGGTGCACCTCAGCCGCCACACCGGGCCGCGGACTGCTTGGCAAAATTCTTCAAAAACTGTGGCTTGATCTGATCCGTTCCGGCGCCCGCCCGTCCGGATCCGTCAGACAAGCTCGATCGTGACGCGGCGATTCTGCCGGCCCTTCTTCTCGATCTTGCCGAGGCGAAGCTTGCCGATCTCGCCGGTGCGCAGGACATGGGTGCCGCCGCAGGGCTGAAGATCGACCTGCTCCCCACCCTCGCCGATCCGGATCAGGCGGATACGTCCGGCCCCGCGGGGCGGCTGCACCGACATCGTCTTGACCAGCGTGGGATTGGCGTCGAGTTCGGCCTCGGTGATCCAGTCCTCGCTCACCGGCAGGTCGCGGCTGACCAGCGCGTTCAGGCGCCCCTCCAGCAGTGCCTTGTCCTCGGGCGTCTCGGGCATGTCGAAATCGAGCCGCCCCTTGTCGGCGCCGACCGCCCCCCCCGTCACCGGCAGCGGGATCACCACCGACAGCAGGTGCAGGGCGGTGTGGATGCGCATATGGCCATAGCGGCGGTCCCAGTCGAGGCGCTGGCCCACCGACGCCCCCACCGGCGGCAGGGTCACCGCGTCGGCGGGCACGAGGACGATGGCATCGCCATCCCCCTTCACCGCGGTGGCGATGGGGATGCGCCCGCCGTCCCAGTCGAGGACACCGCTGTCGCCCGGCTGGCCGCCGCCGCGCGCGTAGAAGATCGTGCGATCCAGCACGAGGCCGCCCTCGTCGGTCAGTCCGATGACGGTCGCGCTGGCGGATTTGCGATAGGGTTCGCTCAGAAAAAGGCGGTCGGTCGTCATCGCGGGATCAATCCATGTCTTCGATCAGGGGGCCCTGGCCCTTGCCCGTGGCAGGAGGCGGGGTATCGGATGCAGGCGGTGCCGTAACGGCGGCGGCGGGGCGCAGCGCATCGGGATTTCGCAACCAGATATCACGCTGTGCAAAGGGTATCTCGATGCCCTCGTCCCTGAACCGCTCGGCGATCCGGTGATGCAGCTCGGTCTTCACCGCCACCAGCTTGTTGATGTCGCGCAAGATGCAGCGCATCCGGAAATCGAGGCTGTCCGCCCCGAACCCGAGGAAGTCCACACCGGGTTCGGGAAACTTGGCAACATCGGGATGCGAACGGGCGATCTCCATCAAGATGTCCTGAACGCGCCGCGTGTCGGTGCCATAGGCCACGCCCACGGTCACGACGGCCCGCCCGATGGTGTTGCCGCGGGTCCAGTTGGTCACCGTGCCCGCGATCAGATCGGCATTCGGCACGATCACATCCGTCTTGTCGAAGGTCTCGATCGTGGTTGAACGCACCGAGATCGACTTGACGATGCCCATGGTCGGACCGACCTCGATCCAGTCGCCCTCGGAGATGGGCCGCTCGATCAGCAAGATGATGCCCGAGACGAAGTTGTTGACCACGTTCTGAAGACCGAAGCCGATGCCGACCGAGAGCGCGCCAAGCACCACGCCGAGCGCAGTGAGGTCGATGCCCGCGGTCGTGATCGCGATCACGGCTGCCAGCGCGATCCCCACATAACCGAGGCCCGAGACGACTGCGTTGCGGGCGCCCACATCCAGCCTGGTGCGCGGCAGCACGGTCGTGCGCAGCGCGCCTTGCAGCATGCGCGTGGCCAGCAGGCCGATGGCGAAGACGGCGATCACGGCCAGCAGGATCGCCGGTGTGATACGGGTATCACCGAGCTGGAAGCCCGCGAAGAAGCGCGCAATGAGTTCCGACAACTGCTCGGGGCGCATGCCCCATGCCAGCAGGACCAGCGGAGTTATCGCGATCACGAGAATCAGATTGAACAGCACGGGCAGCAAGGCCTGCGCCGCCTCGTCATTGCTTTTGCCGGACAGGAGCGCGTAGACGTCGCGGATGGGGCTTTGCAGCGCGATGAGCACCCCGATCAGCCCCATGGTCAGCGCCGTCGGCGTCATCAATGCCTCGGCGAGGTTGAGATACCCGAGCGCAGCCAGACCCGGCCCGGCCAAGGCCACGACCCGCACGAGGATACCGAAAAGCGCCAGCATCCGCAGGGTAAAGCCACCCTCGCTCTCGCCCTCTTCCTGGTTGGCGGAGATGGTGGCGCGATGCCGCCTGCCAAAGGTTTCGAGGCGCAGGAAACTCAGCGCCATGCCGATATAGACCGGCAGCACGTACACCCCGCGCGCCGCCAGCGGCACCACATCCTGCGCGGCGATGGTCTCGGCCACCGTGCCCAGCCCCAGGAACAGCGCGACCAGCAGGATGGCCCGGCGCAGCGGCGCGCGCAGGTCGTCGCCGACGTGGAAGGCGGCCTGCAACTCGGGGTTCGCGGGAAACAGGCGTCCCGACAACCACAGCGCCATGTAGATCAGCATGATGGCGCCGATGATGGATTGCAGCAGCGCCTGCCCGGTGCGGCCCAGCAGGTCCAGCGACATGATGGCGAAGCCCAACATCAGCAGGCCGAGGATGGGCAGCGCCACCTGCAGCAGCGAGATCAGGAAGGCCAGCGCCCCACGCCCGCGCCGCGTCGACACTTGCAACTGCATCCGTTCCGTCCAGCGACCGACGAGGTAGCGGCTGCGCAGGAGCAGGAACATCGCCACGATGCCAAGCAGGAGCGCAAAGGGCGCGCGATCCCAGACCGAGCTGCCAGCCGCACGGATCAGACTGATCTGGCGTTCGATCTCGTCGTCGATCACGAGCATGAGTTCGCCCAGTCCGGTCAGCGCGGGGGGCCAGTTCAGCGGATTTATCGGCGCCGGGTCCCGCTCCAACAGGGCGCGCGTCTGCCGTTCGGCGAGGATCGAGTCGATCTCGGCGATCAGGCCGTTCGCACGGTTGAAGGCCTCGGTCGCGGTCACGCGGGGCACCTGCGCCTCGGCCAGCTGCGCGTTCAACGCGCTGCGCCGTTCGGCGATGGTGGCCGGCTCGGGCGCGCCCTCGGTGGGGGGCGGCCCAAGCGCGGTGATCTGCGCCTGTATCGTCTCGATCCGGCTCGCATTCGCGTTCTGCGCCGCAAGGAAGCGCGCGCGCCAGCCGGTCAGCGTGCTGCGCAGGCTGGTGAGGAAGGCGGTCGATGCCGTGCCCGCCTCGATCAGGTTCTCGGCGCGGCGCGCCTCGGCCTCCCAGGTCGCGTAGTCGATATCCGCCGAAACGGGGGCCGGGGCCGCCGGGGCCGCTGGGGGGCTTTGCGCCAGAGCCGGTGCGACGGCTGCGACCGCCAGAGCAAGGGCCAGCAGGACCGGTGTCAGAAGGTGACGGATCATGCGTCCTCGAAGACGTCGGGGATGTCGGCCGGCCCACGGATCAGCCACTCGGGCGCAGGCAGGCCCTTTTCGCGCAGGAATTCGGGATTGTAGAGCTTGGACTGGTAGCGGGTGCCGTAGTCGCACAGGATGGTGACGATGGTATGCCCCGGCCCCATCTCGCGGGCCATGCGCACCGCACCCGCCATGTTGATGCCCGACGATCCGCCAAGGCATAGCCCCTCTTCGGCCAGCGTGTCGAAGACGATCGGCAGCGCCTCGGTGTCAGGGATCTTGTAGCAGGTATCGGGGGTGAACCCCTCGAGGTTGGCGGTGATCCGGCCCTGGCCGATCCCCTCGGTGATCGAGTCGCCCCCGGCCTCTTGCCCGGTGTAAAGCTTGTAGAGGCCCGAGCCCTCGGGATCGGCAAGGCCGATCTTCACGCCCTTGGGCTGCAGCGCCATGCCCACGCCCGCCAGCGTCCCGCCCGACCCCACGGCACAGACGAACCCATCGACGCCGCCCCCGGTCTGTTCCCAGATCTCGGGGCCGGTCATCTCGACATGGGCCTGACGGTTGGCCGTGTTGTCGAACTGGTTGGCCCAGATCGCGCCGTTGGGTTCGGATTGCGCCAGCCGCTCGGCCAGGCGGCCCGAGTAGCGCACGTAGTTGTTCGGGTTCGAATAGGGCGCCGCAGGCACCTGGATCAACTCGGCGCCCGCCAGCCGGATCATGTCCTTCTTTTCCTGGCTCTGGGTCTCGGGCATCACGATGACGGTGCGAAAGCCCATCGAGGCCCCCACCAGCGCAAGGCCGATTCCGGTGTTGCCCGCCGTCCCTTCGACGATGGTGCCGCCCGGTCGCAATACCCCGCGGGCCACCGCGTCGCGAATGATGTAAAGCGCGGCGCGGTCCTTGACCGACTGGCCGGGATTCATGAACTCGGCCTTGCCGAGGATCTCGCAGCCGGTCTCTTCGCTGAGGCGGCGCAGGCGGATCAACGGCGTGTTGCCGATCGCCGCGGCAAGATCGGAATGGATGGTCATGGTGCGCCCCTTGGCAAGTGCCGGTCACTGGCCTTCAAGGGATAGGGGCGCGCGGACGAAACCTCAACCCGATGCGCGCAGACGGTCGCGGTTCATCACGAGCCATTGAAACGACACGACCAGCGGCGCATTGGCCATGTCGCCCCCCTCGAGCATCGCAAGCGCCGTCTCCCATTCCACCAGATGCGACAGGATATCCTCGCCCTCGGCGTCATGGCCACCCACCCCCGTGACCCCGTCGGGCAGGTCGGCGATGCCGACGTAGGAGGTCAGCACCTGCGCGATGCCTCCGGGGCTGGGATAGTAGCGCCCGACGAAATGCAGATCGCCAAGATGCAGGCCCGCCTCCTCGGCGGTTTCGCGGCGGGCGGCCACCTCGGGCGCCTCGCCCGCATCGATCATGCCGGCAACCGGCTCCAACAGCCATGGATGCGCGTCGCCATGGGCATAGACGCCCAGCCGGATCTGTTCGATCAGCAAGATGCGATCGCGCACCGGATCATAGGGCAGAACCGTCACCGCATCGGCCACGCGGAACACCGCGCGCTCCTGCACCGGCGAGACCGAGCCGTCGAACCGGCGGTGCCGGATCGCCAACTCCTCCACGGTGAAGAATTTCGCATAGGGGTGGCGATGGGCCACCACCTCGACCGCATCGCGCCCCGGATTGACGCCCACGAGGCCCGGACGGCGCCACGCCGCGGAGGACAACCAGGCCTGCGCCCGCGCGCAGATCATCCAGTAGCGATGGCCGACCTCGCCGGGCGTGGCACCTCCTGCGCGTTGCCGCATGACCTCGTCGGCGGCAAGCTCCGTCAGGGCTGCCCAGTCCCGCACCCAGTCGGCCAGCGACCAGGGACCGCCGGGCCGCGCCTCCGCGCCCTCGGGCCGCCAGACCTCGACCTGCCGGGGGCGACCCGCGATCTCGACCGTGACGGGGCGGCGGACATAGCCGAAGCAGGCCTCGTAGAAGTCGAGCCGCGCCAGCGCCTCGCCCTCGGCCGAGATCACGAGCCCCTCGGCCCTCTCGCCCGACCGCTCCACCAGCACGGGCCAGGCGGCGTCTCCCGCCTGCGCGACCGCCGCGCCCGGCAAAACCGCAGCCACCCCCGGAAGGTCGGTGCCTGCCACGACACGGCGCAGCGGCGCATGGCACAAGGTGCCGAACAGGAATATATCGGTCATGCAGGCCTTCGAGAGGAGCCGGTCAGCGCCAGCGTCGCGCGGCAGTTTCGCAGATCAGCCCGCCGATGGCACCCCCCACCAGCAGCACCCCCCAGACCGGCACGGTCAGCGATTGCAGGGCGTATTCGATGAACAGCTCCAACGCGGCCACGACGGCCTCGCCGAAGCCGTCATATCGCAGGTTGGCCGAGCGGATGAACATCGTCCGCAGCGCGAAGACAAGCAGACCGATGAAGGCGATCTGGATCGAGGTGCGCAGTCCGTTGCCGATCGCCCCACCGTGCCCGGCATTGCGGCCCGCCACGGACCAGCCCTGCCACAGCCCGATCAGCGCGATCGTCAGGGGAAAGAAGGTCGCGGGCGTGCCCTCGGGCAGGGTCTTGATGACCTGCAGGGCCGCCAGCCACCCGACGCCGAAAAACACCACCGCCCCGACAAGTCGGGACGCTGTCGGCATCCTGTTGCTGGCGCCACCGGCGTCTATGTGCGACGGAAAAAACATGCACGCGAGAAAAGCACCCGATTGGGGCGCATTTATGGCCGGATCGCACAGTTTTGCTGAAACCCGCAGGATCCGGCCATGGTGTCACGCAGGCCGCGTCACCGTGATCTGCGTGACATCGGTATTGGCGAAATGAAAGGTCGCGGCACAGGAGGTGAGGTAGAAATTCCACATCCGCCGGAACCGCTCATCGAAGCCGAGGGCGGCCACCTCGTCCCACCGCTCGTTGAACGTGTCATGCCAGCGGCGCAGCGTCTGGCTGTAGCTTTCGCCGAACTCGATGGACTGCGCGACGGTCAGGCCGGCCTTTTCCACCTCGGCGCGCAGCACCGAGGGCGCGGGCAGCATGCCGCCGGGGAAGATGTATTTCTGGATGAAATCCACCCCGCGCTTGTAGACCTCCCAACGGCGATCCTGCACGGTGATGATCTGCAGCGTGGCGTTCTTGCCCGGTTTCAGGTTCTCGCGCAGGGTGCGGAAATAGGTCGGCCAGTATTTCTCGCCCACAGCCTCGAACATCTCGATCGAGGCGATCCCGTCATATTGCCCGCGCTCGTCGCGGTAATCCTGCAACTTGATCTCGACCCGGTCCGACAGGCCCGCCGCGGCGATGCGCGCCACCGCGTAGGCATGCTGCTCTTTCGAGATGGTCAGGCCGGTCACCCGCAGCCCCCGCTCCTTCGCGGCGTATTCGGCAAAACCGCCCCAGCCGCAGCCGATCTCGAGGACATGATCGCCGGGCTGCGCGCCCATCTGGTCGACCATGCTGGCATATTTGCGGATCTGGGCGGCCTCGAGGCTTTCCTGCCCGGTCTCGAAGAGGGCCGAGGAATAGGTCATCGTATCGTCCAGCCAGAGCCGGTAGAAATCATTGCCCAGGTCATAGTGATGGGCGATGTTCTTCTTTGCCTGTCGCTTGGAATTCGATTGCAGCCAGAAGCGCAGCTTTTCGAAGGCCCGCACGAGGCCCATGCCGAGGAAACCGTCGTAGACCTCTTCGTTGTCGGCATGAACAAGGTCCATGAAGGCCTGCAGGTCGGGCGTCGACCACCATTCGTCGAGATAGGCCTCGCAAAAGCCGAGGTCGCCCTCACGGATCAGGCGGGCAAAGATCTCGGGGTTGTGGATGTGCAACTCGGCCACCGGCCCCGGCCCGTGGCCTGCCGCGCGAAAGACGCGCCCGTCGGGCAGCACCATGTCGAGGCGCCCGTGCCGCATCCTGTTCGCCGTGTCGAAGACAGCCGTGAAATAGCGGGGGAGATTTTCCTCTCCCTTCGTGGTGGTTCTGATATCCATGCAATCCCCTTGTCTGGCGCCCGATTTGGACCAAAGCAGCCACGCCGCACAAGCCCCGATTGTTTCGGTGCGTCTCAAAAGCCCCTGTTCTCATATGCATCGAGGGCGCGCTTGCGTCCTTCGGAAGCCGACACCACAGGCGCCGACGGGTAGCCATCCCCGGGCGTCATGGCCCAACTGACGGGAATCGCGTCGAAGAAGCTCAGCGCTGTCTCGGGTGGCCTGCCCGACAGTTCGGCGACCCACGCCCGCCTGTAGCGGCCGTGCGGGTCGAATTTCTCGGCCTGAGTCTCGGGGTTGAAGACCCGGAAATAGGGCGTCGCGTCCGGCCCCGAACCCGCCGACCACTGCCAGCCCATGGCGTTGCTGGCCGGGTCCCAGTCGATCAGGCAATCTTCGAACCAGTCCATCCCGATCTTCCAATGGCTCATCAGGTGTTTGGTGAGATAGGAGGCGACGAGCATCCGCGCCCGGTTGTGCATCCGGCCCGTGACATACATCTCGCGCATCGCCGCATCGACGATCGCCATGCCGGTGCGCCCCCGTTTCCAGTCGCGCACCTCCTGCACCTGGTCGTCCGTGTTCCAGGGAAACGCCTCCCACTCCTCGCGCCAGTTGCGCTCGGTGATATGCGGCGTGTGATGGACGAGGTGATAGGCGAAATCGCGCCAGATCAGTTCCTTGAGAAAGGTCTCGGCCCCGGCCTTGCCCTCTTCCATCGCGCGGGCGCCCGCGTGCCAGCAGACCCGCGCGGAAATCTCGCCACAGGTCAGGTTTTCCGACAGGCCCGATGTGCCGTCCACGTCCAGCCGGTCGCGATCCTCGGCATAGGCGCCGATGCGGTGCGCGATGAAGGCGCCGAGCCGCCCGCGCGCGGCCTCCTCGCCGACATGGCAATGGGGCCGCACGACCGCCGCCCCCCGATCCATCGCAGCGCCGAGGGCCCAGTCGGCGATGACTTCGCTCTCGGGCCAATCTGCCGGTGCCGGGATTGACGGAACGGCCAGCGGCTCGGCCACCTCGCGCCCGCGCACCGCCTTCCAGAAGGGCGTGTAGACCTTGTAGAAGCCGCCTGTCCCGGTCTCGACGGTCCACGGCTCGTGGATCAGGTGGCCCGCATGGCTGACGGCGGCGATGCCGGCCTCTTTCAGGGCCGATTTCACGCCCTCGTCCCGCGCGCGCGCCTTGGGGTCATACAGGCGATTCCAGTGCACCGCTGTCGCGCCGGTCTCGGCGATCAGGCCCTTCAGACAGTCGAGCGCCCTGCCCCGGCGAAAGATCAGTCGACTGCCCGCCGCCTCGAGCGCCGAGGCGAAGGCCTCTGCCCCCAGCCCCAGCCGCCATTTCGGGGCCGCCCCATGCCCCTCGACCACCTCGTCGCAGAGAAACACCGCGATCACCGGCGCGCCGCTGTCGCAGGCAGCCACAAGCGCGGGGTTGTCCGACAGGCGAAAATCCCTGCGGGTCCAGTAGATCACGGGGGGCGTCATGGGGTCGGTCGTCCGTTGCCTGTCTGTCCGGCGCAACCTAGCGCGCGCCGAAGAGCGTCAAGAACAACTTGCCCCTTCATCTTCCCCCAAATACGGCCACCGACCGATCAGCTCGTCCATGCGCCGAGAGCAGGGCTCGGCCCATGCCGCAAGCCCCGGCACGACAGGAGCCCCAAGGGCCTCAGAACGGCCCGTCCTCCAGCACGCCATCGGCCGACATCTGCGCATAAAGCAACCCCTCGCGCAGGCCACGGTCGGCCACGCTCAGCCGGTCGGTGGGCCAGGCCCGCAGGAGGGCTTGCAGGATCGCCGCCCCCGACATGATCAGCGTCTGCCGGTCGCGCCCGATGCGCGGGTCGCGCCGCCGCCCCTCGGGGCCGAGCGCGAGATATTGCTGGATCACGCTGTCGATCTGATCCGATGTCATGCGCAGCCCGTCGACCTTGTTGCGGTCATAGCGCCGCAAGCCCAGATGCGAGGCCGCCACCGTCGTCACCGTCCCGCTCGTGCCGATGATCTGGAAGCCCTCGCGCGCCTGGTCCGCCGCGTCGTCATAGGGCGAGAAGGCGGCGAGCTGTTCCTCGAAATACCAGCTCATCAGCGCGAAACGCGCGCCGTCGTCGGCCACGTCGGAATACATGTCCTTGAGCGTCGCCACCCCCAGCGGGATCGAGATCCAGTCCACGACCTTTGCGCGCGGAAAGACCGTCTCTTCATGGTCGAACCCCTGGTGCAGCCGCATGATCGCGCGGGGCCGCTCCACCCGCGGCACGCGGCTGAGGTCGATCCAGACAAGCTCGGTCGAGCCGCCGCCGATATCCACGACGAGCAACTGCTCGGTCTTCATCGACACCAGCGGCGCGCAGGAGACGACCGCGAGGCGCGCCTCCTCCTCGGGCTCGATGATCTCGAGCGCGAGGCCCGTCTCGCGCTGGACGACGGCGATGAACTCGGCGGCATTCGTCGCCCGGCGGCAGGCCTCGGTGGCGACCAGCCGCATACGGCTGACCTGGTGCTTCGAGAGCTTTTTCTGGCAGATCTTGAGCGCGCCCACCGTGCGCGCCATCGACGCCCGGCTCAGGCGCCCCGAGGCCTCGAGCCCCTGCCCCAGCTGCACGCTTTTCGAGAACGAATCCACGACATGCAGCTGGTTGCCCTTGGGTTGGGCGATCAGCATGCGGCAGGAATTCGTGCCGAGATCGAGCGCGGCATAGAGATCGGCCGGATCGGGCCGGGATAATGGCGCGAGGCGCCGTTCGACAGTCGGCTCCGGGACCGGGGTGATCGGCACGACCGGGGCCACGGCTCTGGGGAACGGACCGGCGCCGCCTTTGCGCTTGCGCGACATGCGGGCCTCCGAATTTCGTGTTGGGTCGAATGTAGCAACTGCGGGGCGGCGTCACAATGGTGTCGTCAGGGGGGCGTCGGGCACGGCGTCAAGCCGACTCAACATCTTCATGAGAATTATGGGCGCGCTCCTGCCTCGCCCTTGCGGCGCGTCGCGGCTATCTCTGCGCCATGCCGGTGGTCGCTCCCGCCCCGGCTTGTGTCGAAATTGGAGCGTGCCGCATGTCGCACCTCGCCTATGGTGCGCCAACCGCAGCCGCTCTGCCTCCGGAAAGGACCCCGCCGATGCCCGCAGTTACCCATGTCTTCTGGCGCGACATCCCCGCCCAGGTCATCGTGGGCAAGGGGCGTCGCGGGTCCAAGGCCGTGCTGCCCGAGCGCTTCGAGCAGGCGATCGACCGCTGCGCCATGAAGATCGGCGCCAAGGACGAGGATGCCTATCTCGCCGAATGGCGCCGTGTGGACGCGGGCGAGATCGAGGGCGATCCGGACGCGATCGCCGCGGCCGAGGCCGCGCGGCTTGATGCTGCCTACGACACCGACCGCATCAAGCGACTGATCGAGGCCGATGGTTTCGACCGACATGACACCGATGCCGCCTGAGGCCATGGCCTCGTTCTGGGAGAAAGCGATGGCACTTCTGAAATTCCGCAGCCGCGAGGCGGCCCCCGCAGCGCCGGTCAACCCCGGCATCGAGGCGCTTTTGCACGGCTACTCGATCGAGGTGATGCCGCGCACCGCCGAGAAGGTCGAGGATTTCCGCGCGCTGCTGCCCGAGGGCACCCGCGTCTACATCGCCCATATCGACGGCACCCCCTTCGACGAGATGCTGGCCACCGCGCGCCGCCTGCGCGCCGAGGGGTATGAGCCCATGCCGCATTTCCCCGCCCGCTCGATCCCCGACCGCGCGACGCTGGCCGATTGGGTCGCACGCTACCGCGGCGAGGCGGGCGTGACGCAGGGCCTGATCCTCGCCGGTGGCATCGGTGAGCCGCGCGGCGAATTTCACTCCTCCATGCAGCTGCTCGAAACGGGCCTGTTCGACGGGTTCGAGCGTCTGCATGTCGCGGGCCACCCCGAGGGCAACCGCGACATCGACCCTAAGGGCGGAGAGACCGAGGTGATGGCCGCAGCCCGCTGGAAACAGGCGTTCGCCGACCGCTCGGACGCCGCGTTCGCAATCGCCACGCAATTCGCCTTCGAGGCCGGGCCGGTGCTTGACTGGGCCGACCGGCTGGCGGCCAACGGCATCACCATGCCCGTCCATCTCGGCATCGCGGGCCCCGCCAAGCTTCAGACGCTGATCAAGTTCGCCATCGCCTGCGGCGTCGGCCCCTCGCTCTCGGTCCTGCAGAAGCGGGCAAAGGACGTCTCCAAGCTTCTCCTGCCATTTGAGCCGACCGAGATCCTCACCGCGCTGGCCAAGGCCAAGGCAGAGGGCCGCGGCGCGAATATCGAGCGCATCCATTTCTTCCCGCTGGGCGGCATCAAGACCAATGCCACCTGGGCCATCGAGAACGGCGGCGCGGCTGCGCGCCCGGCCTCCCACTCCTGAGAAAGAGCAGAGCAGACATGACCCGCACCGTTATCGAGTCGCAGACCAGAACCACCGTGATCGGCTTCGACGAGCCGTTTTGCGTGATCGGCGAGCGGATCAACCCCACCGGGCGCAAGATCCTGAACGAGGAGCTCGAGCGCGGCGATTTCTCTCGCGTGGAGGCCGACGCCATCGCGCAGGTCGCCGCCGGGGCCACGGTGCTCGACGTGAACTCGGGCGCGGTCTTTTCCAACAAGATGGGCGAGGATGCCCGCTACGCCGACAACAATTTCGTCGAGCCGATGCTGATGCCGGAACTGATCCGCGTGGTGCAGGCCGTGACCGACTGCCCGCTCTGCATCGACTCGTCGGTCCCCGGCGCGCTTGAGGCCGGGCTCGAGGCCGCCAATGGCCGCCCGTTGCTGAACTCGGTCACGGGCGAGGAAGAGCGGCTCGAGCTCGTCCTGCCGCTGGTCAAGAAATACAACGTGCCGGTTGTGGCGATCTCCAACGACGACACCGGCATTTCGGAAGACCCCGAGGTCCGCTTTGCCGTGGCCAAGAAGATCGTGGAGCGCGCCGCCGATTTCGGTATCCCGGCCCATGACATCGTGGTCGACCCGCTCGTCATGCCCATCGGCGCCATGGCGACGGCGGGCCACCAGGTCTTCACCCTCGTGCGCCGGCTGCGCGAGGAGCTGGGCGTGAACACGACCTGCGGGGCCTCGAACATCTCCTTCGGGCTGCCCAACCGGCACGGGATCAACAACGCTTTCCTGCCCATGGCCTTCGGCGCGGGCATGACCAGCGCGATCATGAACCCCGTGGCGCTGCCTGTCGGCCCCAAGGCCATCGCCGAGAAGAAGGCCGCGGTCGAGGCCGCGGGCATCGTCCTGCCCCCCGACATGGATGACGAGACCTTCGTCAAGCTTTTCGGCATGGGCTCCACCAAGCCCCGCCCCGGCAAGGAGATGGAGGCGATCCGCGCCGCCAATTTCCTGCTGAACCACGATGACGGGGGGGCGGCCTGGATCAAGTTCAACCAGGACCCGGACGCCGCGCTTCGCGGCGGTCGCGCCGGTGGGCGGCGGCGTCGCGCAGGGTGAGCCACTTGAATACCAAGGGGTGCCGTCCTGAGGGGCGGCATCTTGCTGTCTGACGCAACAGGACCAGATACCGGCGCATGAGCGACAATCCTCTCGTCATCTTCACCCCCTCGGGCAAGCGCGGACGCTTCCCCGTCGGCACGCCTATCCTGACCGCCGCGCGCCAGCTGGGCGTCGATCTGGACAGCGTCTGCGGCGGGCGCGGCATCTGCTCGAAATGCCAGGTCGCCCCGTCATATGGCGATTTCCCCAAGCACGGCGTGACCGTGCGCGAGGGCGCCTTGTCCGCGTGGAACGAGGTCGAAGCGCGCTATGACCGCGTCCGCGGCCTGAAAGAAGGGCGGCGCCTTGGCTGCCAGGCGACGGTGCAGGGCGATATCGTCGTGGACGTGCCCCCCGAAAGCCAGGTCCACCGGCAGGTCGTGCGGAAGGCCGCATCCGCCCGCCCGATCACCATGGACCCCGCCACGCGGCTGGTGCTGGTCGAGGTGCAAGAGCCCGACATGCACGAACCCTCGGGCGATTTCGAACGCCTGCAAGTGGCGCTTCGCGAGCAATGGCAGATCGAGGGCGTGAGCGCGCCCCTCTCGGTCCTGCAAAAGCTGCAACCGGCGCTGCGCAAGGGCAAGTGGCAGGTGAGCGTCGCGCTCCATCAGCCTGCGAATGCAGAAGATTTCCGCATCCTCGATGTCTGGCCCGGCCTGCACGAGGGCGGGCTTTATGGCCTTGCCATCGACCTCGGCTCGACCACGATCGCGGCGCATCTGTGCGACCTGACCGACGGGCATGTGCTCGCCTCCTCCGGCCTGATGAACCCGCAGATCCGCTTCGGCGAAGACCTGATGAGCCGGGTCAGCTACGCGATGATGAACCCCGGCGGTGACGCCGAGATGACCCGCGCCGTGCAGGAAGCCATCGCGACCCTCGCCACCGAGATCGCCACCGAGGGAGGCATCGACCCCGCGCTGATCTTCGAGACGGTCATCGTCTGCAACCCGGTGATGCACCACCTGCTCCTCGGCATCGACCCGGTCGAGCTTGGGCAGGCGCCCTTCGCGCTCGCCACCTCGGGCAGCCTGACCCTGCCCGCCCGCGAGATCGGGCTGACCACCATCGCACCCGCGGCCCAAGTCTACCTTTTGCCCTGCATCGCGGGGCATGTCGGCGCCGATGCCGCGGCCGTCGCCCTGTCGGAAGAACCCGACAAGGCCGAGGCGCTGACCCTGATCGTCGATGTCGGCACCAATGCCGAGATCCTGCTGGGCGACAAGACCGGCGTTCTCGCCTGTTCCTCTCCGACCGGCCCCGCCTTCGAGGGCGCGCAGATCAGCGCGGGCCAGCGCGCGGCCCCCGGTGCCATCGAGCGGATCGAGATCGACCCGGCGACCAAGGAACCCCGCTTCCGCGTCATCGGCTGCGATCTGTGGTCGGACGACCCCGGCTTTGCCGAGGCGACGAAAGAGACGGGCATCACCGGCATCTGCGGCTCGGGCATCATCGAGGCCGTGGCCGAGATGCGCATGGCGGGCCTGCTCGATGCCTCGGGCCTGATCGGGTCGGCCGAGGCCACCGGCACGGCGCGAGCCGAGCCCACCGGCCGGACGCATGCCTACCTGGTCCATGACGCAACCGACACGGGCGGCCCGCGCATCACCGTGACGCAAGGCGACATCCGCGCGATCCAGCTGGCTAAATCCGCGCTTTACGCGGGCGCACGCCTGCTGATGGACAAGCGCGGCGTTGCCCGTGTCGACCGGGTCGTCCTGGCCGGTGCCTTCGGCGCCCATATCAGCCCCAAGCATGCGATGGTGCTGGGCATGATCCCGGACGCGGCACTGGAAAACGTCACCAGCGCGGGCAATGCTGCGGGCCATGGTGCGCGCATCGCGCTGTGCAACCGCACGGCACGGCAACGGATCGAACAGACCGTGCGTCGGATCGAAAAGATCGAGACCGCGATCGAGCCGAAATTCCAGGAGCATTTCGTCAACGCCAACGCAATCCCCCATGCGACCGACCCGTTCCCGGAACTGGCGCGCATCGCGCCGCTGCCACAGGTCGCTTTCGGCGCCTCGGGCACGGCGCCAGGCGGAGGCGATGCAGGCGGGCGCAGGCGACGGCGGCGCGGCTGAGGGGCCTTGACGCCCCCGGCCCGGCGGGACTATCTGGACGTCGTGATGCGGGTATGGTGAAAAGGTATCACGAAAGCTTCCCAAGCTTCAGTTACGGGTTCGATTCCCGTTACCCGCTCCAGAGCCCCTCCCGACAGCCCGCCCCGTCACCGGTCGCTTGCCGCGATATCGCACGCAAAAGACCCTGCAGTTGTTTCGAGGCCGCCGCATTTGCGCCGCAACCGGGGGGCATTGTCGTCCTTGTCGAAACGGCGGGGCCCTCCCTCCCCGCGTGTTTTTCCCTCCCTGACCCGACTTCGGGCCGCGCTCTCCTCCAAGGCGCGGCCCTTTTTCCCTCAGGCGCGCCGCACCCGCGCGATCATCACCGGCACGAGCACCGTCAAAGCCAACAGGCGAAAGACGTGATGCGCGGCGACGAAGGCAGGCTCCAGCCCCGTTTCGACGGCAATCGCCGCCATCACCTCGACCCCGCCCGGCGCGAAGGCCAGAAGCAGCGCCGCCGCAGGCAATCCGATCACCTGTGCCGCCAACACGGCACCGACCGAGGCCACGGCGCAGGCGATGATCGTCGTCACCACCCCCGCCCCGAGCGCCGCCCAGACGCCCCGCGGATCGAACCCGCGAAAGCGCGTGCCGATCAGCGTGCCCATGCACAGGAAGGCCCCCGCCTGCAGCCAGACCGGGATCGCCCCCGGCGTCAGTCCCGTGCCATGCCCGAGCGCCGAAACCGTCATGCCGCCGAGCACCAGCGCGGCGGGAACACGCAGCCGCAGGAAACCCCAGCCGACCGCAAGCGCCAGGGGAAAGGTCGCCAGCAGCGCCAAGGGCGAGATCGCGCCGTAATCGGTGAGGTAGGCCTCCCCCTCCACCCCCCAGAGCGCGATCAGCACGGGCACGGCCAGCGTCAGCAGCAGCACGCGCACCGTCTGCACCAGCGCCACGCGGGGCACATCGGCGTTCAGGTCGGTCGACAGCGTCAGCACATAGCTCAGATGCCCCGGCGTCGCACAAAGCAGCGCCGTCATCCTGTCATAACCGAAGCCGCGCATGAGCGCCCCTTGCGCGACCACCATCACGGCGATCAGCGTGATCACCAGAACGGCAAGCGAGATCGGCCATGTCAGGGCGGTGGCGATCACCTCGGGCGTCACCGTCGCACCGATGGTGATCCCGATCACCAGAAAGACCGCGTCGCGTAGCACCGCGGGCATCAGCGTCGGCGCCCCCATCAGCGTGGCGACCGACACCGCGGCCGCAGGCCCGGTCAGCACCGCCGCCGGAAAGCCGATCAGCCAGAAAACTGCCGCGCCCGCCGCCCCGATCGCCAGGGTGACAAGCGTCTCCGTCAATGCCTTGGTGTTGGTCATTCGCGCTGCTTCGCTGTCCCTTGTGCCTTGCAGACCCCGATTGCCGGGCAAGGTCAAGACATCGCCATCGGGTCTTGCAGCGTGGCGCGCACCGCGGCACATGCTGGGACATGGACCTGCGCTATCACACGCCCCTCGACGGCCCCGCCCTGCGCGCGCTCGGAATCCCCGCACCCTGGGGCTACGGCCTCGCGGATCGCGTGCGATTCGGCGAGATCGACGCGCTGGGGCATGTGAACAACACCGCTTACCTGCGCTGGTTCGAAAGCTTTCGCCTGCCCTATCTGCAAGCCCGCGGCGTCACGGATTACGGCCCCGAAAGCCCGCGGCTTGTCCTGAAACGGGCCAGTTGCGACTACCTGGCCGAGATGTTCAGCGGTATGGATTACGTCGTGACGGGGCGGACGCGGGCGATGCGACACACCTCTTTCACGATGGAATTCGGCGTCTGGCTGCCCGACCCTGCAGGCGCACGTCAGACGGCGGCGGGCGAGGCGATCATCGTGCTGCTGAACCGCGATGGGCCCGGCCGCCACCCGATCCCCGAGGCCGGACGCCGGGCCCTTGCGACGCTTGACGGAGCGCTGGAAGAAACGACCTAGCCGCCCGACCTGCCCCGGACATAGTCCACCAGCGCAAGGGTCGATCCATCCTTGCCCGCGCCATCGGCGGCGCCGGTCAGAACCGGCTCAAGCGCCTTGGCCAGCTCCTTGCCCAATTCCACGCCCCATTGGTCGAAGCTGTTGATCCCGAGGATCACCCCCTCGACAAAGACCCGGTGCTCGTAGAGCGCGATGATCTGGCCGAGCACGAAGGGCGTGAGCGTCGGATAGATCAGCGTGGTCGATGGACGATTGCCCGGAAACACCCGGTGGCGCGCCTGGCGCTCAAGCTCGGCCCCCTCGAGGCCAACCTTCGCCATGAGCGCGCGCGCCTCCTCGAGGTTGCGGCCCCGCATCAATGCCTCGGACTGAGCAAGGCAGTTGGCGACGAGAAGCCGGTGATGATGGGCAAGCTCCGGCTCGTGCCCTTCGGCCGCGACGAGGAATTCACAAGGAATGACCCGCGTTCCCTGGTGGATCAACTGGTAGAAGGCATGCTGCCCGTTGGTGCCCGGCTCGCCCCAGACGACGGGGCCGGAGTGCTGTGTCAGCTCGCTGCCATCCATCGCCACGCGCTTGCCGTTGCTCTCCATCTCGAGCTGCTGGAGATATGCAGGAAGCCGCGCAAGCCTTTGATCGTATGGCAAAACCGCCCGCGTCGCATGGCCCTGCACCTGGTTGTGCCAGATGCCCACCAGCGCCAGCAGCACCGGCAGGTTCTCCGCCAGTTCCGCCTCGCGGAAATGCGTGTCCATCGCCCGCGCCCCGGCGAGAAACGCCTCGAAACGCTCAGGCCCCACCGCCAGCATCAGGCCAAGGCCGATCGGCCCCCACAGCGAATAGCGCCCGCCGACCCAATCCTCGAAACCGAAAACCCTATCGGGGCCAATGCCATAGGCGGCGGTCTTGTCACCGGCGCTCGACAGGGCCACGAATTGCGCGGCGGGATCGGCCACCGCCTCCGCCATCCAGGCCCGCGCCGTATCGGCGTTGGTCATGGTCTCGATCGTGGTGAAGGTCTTGGAGGCGACGATCACCAAAGTTGTTTTGGGATCAAGCCCTTGCAACGTGTCGTTGATGTGAGCGCCATCCACGTTCGACACGTAATGCACGCGCGGGCCATCATGATATGGCGCCAGCGCCAGCGTCGCCATCGCAGGCCCAAGGTCGGAACCGCCGATGCCGATATTGACGACATCCGTAAATGGCCCGCCGGCGCCCTTGGCCTCGCCCGACCGGATCTTGTCCGCGAAGTCCGCCATCCGCGCGCGCGTCGCCTTGACGTCCGGCAGCACGTCCTGCCCGTCGACGCGGATCGGCCCGGCCTCGGCGCGCAGGGCGGTGTGCAGAACCGCGCGCCCTTCGGTCTCGTTGATCTTTTCGCCTGCGAACATGGCATCGCGCCGCGCCTCCACGCCGCTTGACCGCGCCAGGTCCACCAGCAGCGACAGGGCCCGGTCGTCGATCTGCGTCTTCGAGAAATCCAACAGCATCTCGCCCAGGCGCCGCGAGAACCGCGCCGCACGATCAGGTGCCTCGAACAGCGACAGCAGGCTGCGTCCCTCGACAGTTGCAGCATGCGCCTCGAGGTCGGTCCAGATCGTCGTCATGTCGTCACTCCGCCCAATGAACCGTGGCCTGCCCCAGCACTGCGCGCACCGGAGCCTCCTCGACCGGAAGCTGCGTCGCGCGTTCGAGCGCGGCGCGTTTCTCCGCGCCGGTGATCAGGATGTGAATGCTCATCGCGCCCTTCAGCACGGGGGCGGTCAGGGTGATCCGGGGCTCGCCTGCGCCGTCCGCGCGCATCGCCATCAGCGGCGGCGCGTCGTCGGCCAAGGCCGCGGCGAGGTTGTCGGCGCCGGGAAACAGGCTGGCCGTATGCATGTCCGCCCCCATCCCCAGCAGAAGGACGGACAGGGGCAGATGCCCGGCCAACCCTTCCGACAACTCCTTGATCTTGTCCTCGGGTGTAGGGGCCTCGGCGTAAAGCGGGATCAACGTCGCCGCTGAAGCCTTTGATACCAGGAGACGTTTCTTCAGCAGGGCAGTGTTCGAGCGCGGGCTGTCCTCGGGCACCCAGCGCTCGTCGTTCAACACGACCGACACGCGGTCCCAGTCCAGCGCCTGCTCGGAAAGCACGTCGAAGACAGGCCCCGGTGTCGTGCCGCCCGGCACCGAGAAACTGACCCGCTCATGGCGGCGAAGAGCCTCGGCCAAGCCGGCCGTCAGCTTGTCTGCAAGACCGAGAATGAGCAGGTCGCGGTCCGGGTATTCGACAAGTTCCATCTCAGATCTCCCGCCAGCGTCGGTCATCGCGGTGCATCAGGATCGCGGCCTCCTCCGGCCCGGTGCTGCCGGGCGCATAGGGTACGGGCCGATCCGCGCGGCGCTGCCATTCCTCGATGATCGGGTCGGTCCAGCCCCAGGCGGCCTCGACCTCGTCGCCGCGCATGAACAGCGTCTGGTTGCCCCGGATCACGTCCATGATCAGCCGCTCGTAGGCGTCGGGCACATCCGCCGCCTCGGGCCCGAGCGCATCGGCAAAGCTCATGTCGAGCGGCACGTCGATCAGCCGCATGCCCCCCGGCCCCGGTTCCTTGATCGTCACGCGCAGGTCGATCCCCTCGTCCGGCTGCAGGCGGATCGACAACACGTTCGAGCGGCTGCCGGCATCGGCGTCGAAGATCGAATGCGGCGTCTTCTTGAAATGCACCACGATCTCGGACTTTCGCGCCTTCATCCGTTTGCCGGTGCGCAGGTAGAAGGGCGTGCCGTTCCAGCGCCAGTTCGCGATATGCAGCTTCATGGCGATGAAGCTTTCAGTCAGGCTCTCGTCGTCCTCGACATCCTCGAGATAGGAGGGATGCGCGCCCGCCTTGTACTGGCCGCGCACGATATGCTCGGGCCCCACCGGGTCGAGGGCGCGGATGACCTTGAGCTTTTCGTCCCGCACGGCGCTTGGTTCGAAATGTGCGGGCGGCTCCATCGCCGTCAGGCACAGAAGCTGCATCAGGTGGTTCTGCACCATGTCCCGCATCGCCCCGGACTTGTCATAATAGGCCCCGCGCCCACCCACGCCGACCTCTTCGGCCACCGTGATCTGGACGTGATCGACGTATTGCGCGTTCCACAGCGGCTCGAACAGCGTGTTGCCGAAGCGGACGGCCATCAGGTTCTGGACCGTCTCTTTCCCGAGGTAGTGGTCGATCCGGTAGATCTGCGTCTCGTCGAAATGGGTGGCCAGCGTCGCGTTCAGCTCCTTCGCCGTCTGCAGGTCGCGGCCAAAAGGTTTTTCAACAACGATTCTAGCATCTTGACGGGCGATGTTGAAGTGATGCAGGCGCTCGGCCAGCGCCCCGAACAGGCCGGGCGCCACCGAGAAATAAAAGGCCTGAACCACGTCATCGCGCATCCGGGCCTTGAGATCGGTCCAGCCGTCGTCGCCCATGGCATCCACGGCGACATAGCTCAGCCGCTCGCAAAAGGCGGCAAGGCCGTCGGCGTCGCGTTTGCTGCCGGGCAGAAAGGTCTCGATCGCCTCGGCCACCTGCTCGGCCCAGGCCGCGCTGTCCTGATCGGTGCGCGCCGCCCCGATGATCCGCGCCTCGGGCGGCATCTGCCCGTCGCAAAAGCGGCGGTAAAGGCCCGGCAGGATCTTGCGCCGGGCCAAATCGCCCGTGGCGCCGAAAATGACGAGGTCGAAGGGATCGACCGGAATGACGCGCGATACCATCGTGACTGTCCCGTTTCGCGTTGAGGCCCGTTAGCGCTAACAAAGCTTGTCGCCTCGGCATCTACACCTGCCAATGACGCGAGTCTAGCAAATCGCGGCCCGGCGACAACCGCCGCGCGGTCAGGGCTGCATCGCGCAGAGCAACTCGAACATCACCGAGGCCCCCAGCCAGGCCGTGATCCCGCCCGTGTCGAAGGGCGGCGAGACCTCGACAAGGTCCGCGCCGATCACGTTCAGGCCGCGCAGAGCCCGCACGCACTGGATCGCCTCGAAGGAATTCGGCCCGCCCACCTCGGGCGTGCCGGTGCCCGGCGCAAAGGAGGGATCGACGAAATCAATGTCGAAGCTCACGTAGGTCGGGCTGTCCGCCACCACCTCGCGCGCGATCTGCATGACCGCGGGCCAGCCGAGGTCGAAACACTCCTCGATCGGCACGATCCGCACGCCGCGATCCCAGCCATACTGGAAATCCTCGTTGTTGTACGAGGTGCCGCGCATGCCGATCATCACGGTGCGCGCGGGGTCGAGGCATCCCTCCTCGATCGCCTGCCGGAAGGGGTTGCCATGGGTCAGGGTCTCGCCCCCGAAATAGGGCGGGTAGAGGTCGGTGTGACTGTCGAGCAGGACAAGGCCGAAGGCCTCACCCCACGCCGCGCGCAACTCGCGCAGAACGGTCAGGGTACACAGGTGATCGCCGCCCACCATGAAGGGCCGGATACCCTGCCCCAGAACGCCGCGGATGAAGGCTTGGGCATTGCCCAGGGCCTCGTCCTGATCCACCGGGCTCATCGCCACGTCGCCGAGGTCGGCGATGCGGGCGGTCTTGAACGGTTCTTGCCCTGTCGCGCGGTTCCTTTCGCGGATCATGGTCGAGGCATCGCGCAACGCCCGCGGCCCGTGCCGCGCACCGGGCCGGTTCGAGGTGGCGCCGTCCCACGGCAGGCCGAAGATTCCGATCTCGACCTCGGCCCGGCGGGGGTGCTCGGGCGGCAGATACGGCAGGCGCATGAAGCTGGGAACGCCTGCGTAGCGCGGCAGGTCGGTGCCTGAAGGCGGGTGAAAGAACGGATCGGACATAGGCACACTCCTTGGTCGAGGCGACGCTAACCGCCCCTGCGCGCCCTGTCACGCCTCGGTTACAGCGCGGATCAGGCCTCCAGTTCGCTGTCCCAGTAAAGGAAGTCGAGCCAGCTGTCGTGCAGGTGGTTCGGCGGAAACTTCCGCCCCATGTTGCGCAATTCCTCGGCGCCCGGCTGGCGCGGCGGCTTGCGCAGGCTTAGGCCTGACTGACGCAGGCTTTTCGCGCCCTTGCGCAGGTTGCACCGGGAACAGGCCGCGACCACGTTTTCCCAGCTGGTGACGCCACCACGTGCCCGCGGCACGACGTGATCGAAGGTCAGATCGCCCTTGGCGCCGCAATACTGGCAGGAAAACTCGTCGCGCAGGAACAGGTTGAACCGGGTGAAGGCCACGCGCTTTTGCGGCTTGACGAAATCCTTGAGCACCACGACCGAGGGGATGCGGATCTCGGTCGAGGGGGATCGCACCACCTCGTCGTATTCCGCCACGATCTGCACCCGGTCGAGCCAGGCGGCCTTGACCGCCTCCTGCCAGGGCCAGAGCGACAGCGGGTAGTAGCTGAGCGGGCGGTAATCGGCATTGAGGACCAGCGCAGGGTGGCTCTTCAGCGCGCCCGGTTCGCGCACGAAATGCGTCCTGAACTCGATTTCCGTTGCGACCTGCATGCGCGACTCCGATCCTGCCCTGACTGCCCGAACCCGAAGCACCAGAGCGGGAGCCCCGCTCCAGCACTGCACCCACTATATCTAGGCTTTCCGATCCGGCAAGCCTTACCAGATGCTGTGGATGTCGCGGCCGAGGCTAGGCCATCACCTTGACAGATTCGTGACGTCATCCACAGCGCCCTGCCCGCCATTGCGGCAGCCGGTGGATCGGAGGGGTCAGTCGTCGTCCGGCGGCTCGCGGCGCTCCTGTCCCAGCACCTGCCGCAGGAAGGCCAGCGCGACCGACAGCCCATCGGGCGCGATGCCATGGGCGGTGCCCTGCATGATATGGGCATAGACCTCGGTAAAGCCCGCCGCCTCCAGCGCCTCGGCGGCTTCGGGCAAGGATTGCGGTGGCACCACGTCATCCTGATCGCCATGCACCAGAAGGATCGGCGGGCGCACGACCACCTCCTCGGCCAGCGCCTCGGGGTTCACCAGCCGCCCCGAGAAACCGACGACACCGGCCAGCGCATCCTCGCGCCGGGGTGCGACATGCAGGCTCATCATCGTGCCTTGCGAAAAGCCTACCAGCGCCACCTGATCCGGCAGCATGTCCTCGTCGACCATCACACGGTCGAGAAAGGCGTTCAGGTCCTCGGCCGCGCGTGCCATGCCGGCGGCCGCCTCCTCCTCGGAGGATCCGTCGATCCACGGGATCGGGAACCACTGGAACCCCATCGGGTTCATTACCGAGCGTTCGGGCGCATTGGGGGCAAGGAAGATCGTGTCGGGCAGATGCGGCTTCAGCGGCTCGGCCAGGCCCAGCAGATCGGCGCCGTCCGCACCATAACCGTGCAGGAAGATCACCATGCTCTCGGCGCGCCCGGAGGCCGCCTCCACCTTGCCGAAATCCAGAACCCGCGTCACAGCACACCCTCTCGTTTCGTGTCCACCCGGTAGTAGGCCCAAAGCGCCCGGGCGGCAACCGCGCGCACCGGCGACCAGGCTTCGGCCATGTCGCGCATCTCGCGCTCGGTCGGGCGCGCACGGAGCCCGAAGGCGCGCTCGGCCGCGACCTGCAACGCCAGATCCCCCGCTGCGAAGACATCGGCATGGCCGAGCGCGCATTTCGCGTAGATCTCGGCGGTCCAGCGCCCGATGCCCGGTTGTGCGATCAACGTGGCGACGACCCTTTCGGTCGGTGCATCCCGCAAGGCCACGTAGTCGAGACGGGCCTCGGCCAGCGCACGCAGGTAGCGCATCTTGGGCCGCGACAGGCCACAGGCCCTGAGTGCCTCGTCGGTGGCCGCCGCCAGTGCCGCCTCGTCCGTCAGACCCGCCGCCTCGAGCCGCCGCAGGATCGCCGCCGCCGACGCGGTCGAGACCTGCTGGCCCACGATAGCCGCAACCAGCGCGGCGAACCCGTCCGCCCTACGGCGCAGGGCCAGGGGCCCCACCGCCGACAGGATCGGCCCGAACCGTCCGTCGCGCGCCACCAGAACCGCCGCGCCGTCGCGCAGGTCCGCCTCCGTCTCGATCCGCTCGGGCACCCGCACAGCGGCCTCCCCCTTCATCTTCCTCAAAATACGGACACCTGCCGGCCCGAAAACAGGCGCGACGCCCGGGCCTCTGGACGCCCCCCCGCAAACCCGATAGCCCGGCGTCATGACCGACACGACCCCCGAAATCGCCCTGCCCCATGACGACGCCCGTGCCCGGCGCAATGTGGCGGTGCTGGTGGCAGCCCAGGCCATCCTCGGCAGCCAGATGCCCATGATCTTCGTCATCGGCGGGCTGGCCGGTCTGATGATCGCCCCGACGCCTGTTCTGGCGACGCTGTCGATCTCGCTGATCGTCTTCGGCTCGATGACCACCGCGCCATGGCTTTCGGCGGTGATGCAGCGGTTCGGGCGGCGCGCGGGCTTCCTGATCGGCAGCCTTGGCGGCGCCATCGGGGCGGGCGTGTCTGGATACGGGCTCTGGATCGACAACTTTACCCTGTTCCTGATCGGCTCCTACATCACCGGAATCTACATGTCGGCGCAGGGATTCTACCGCTTCGCCGCCGCCGACACCGCGTCCGATACGTTCAAGCCCAAGGCGATCTCCTACGTCATGGCGGGCGGGCTTTTGTCGGCGCTGATCGGCCCTCAGCTGGTGAAGATCACCACCGACGCGACCGTCGTGCCCTTCGTCGGCACCTATGCCTTCGTCGTGCTGATCAACGTGCTGGGCTCGGTCCTGTTCGCCTTTCTCGACGTGCCCAAGCCGCGGCCACCGCAGCCGGGCGAGGCCACGGGCCGGACCCGGCGCGAGTTGCTGCGCGACCCCAAGATCGCGGTCGCCATCATCTGCGGCATGGTCTCCTACGCGCTGATGAACCTGATGATGACCTCGACGCCGCTGGCCGTGGTCGGCTGCGGCTTCACCACCGGGAACGCGGCCGATGTCGTTTCGGCCCATGTCATCGCGATGTTCGCGCCCTCCTTCATCACCGGCCACCTCATCGCGCGCTTCGGCACGATGAAGATCGTGGCGACCGGCCTTGTCCTGCTGGCCGCGGCGGGCGGTGTTGCGCTGACCGGCGTGGAGCTTTTCCAGTTCTTCTGGGCGCTCGTCCTTCTGGGTGTCGGCTGGAACTTCGGCTTCATCGGGGCGACCGCCATGCTGACGCAGGCCCATGCCCCCGAGGAACGGGGCCGGGTGCAGGGGATGAACGATTTCCTCGTCTTCGGCTGCGTGACGCTCGCCTCGCTCGCCTCGGGCCTGATGATGAGCTTCGGCGATGACGTGGAGGCGGGCTGGACGGCGGTGAACCTCGCCATGCTGCCCTTCCTCGCGCTGGCCGGCGCGGCCCTGATCTGGCTCGCGCTGCGGCCGAAGGACGCCTACGCCTGACGCGGGCCTACCAGCGGCCCGTCAGCGCCGCGCGCGCCAGGCTGAGCCGCGCGGCAAGGGCCGGTTCGGGCAAGGCGCCCGCGGCGACGCGCTCGGGTGCCGCCTGCGCGGCCTCCAGCACCGCCGCCGCCTGACCGGCGAGAAACACCGCCGGGGTCGCCACGCGCGGCACGGTGGCGCGTGCGGCCCGCGCCCGCGTCAGCCGCGCCAGCCCCTCGCCCGCCAGTGCCGAAACCGCCTCGCCCGTGCCCTCGACCAATGGCACCCGGCCCGCGGCCTCGAGCGACGGGATCGCGCGCAGGAAGCTCGCCAGCCCCATGGCCCAACCGGCATCGGCCAACACGCCCGCCGCGCCCTCCGGCGCCCCCAGGGCGCGGCCTGCGACGACCGCCAGACGCCCCGAGGTGTCGGCGATATAGGCGTCGAAACCCGCGCGATCCGCGAAAGGCTCCCTGTAGATATCCCACTGCCGCGCCACGATCAGCGGGTCGAGCACGCTGACCAGATCCGCCGGGATCGCCTCGGCCAGGGGCACCGCCACCTCATGCGCGCGGGGCGGTTTGCCCGCGGCCAGTTCCTCCACCACGTCGCGCCAGAATTGCAGGCGCATCTCGGCGATCAGCGGCTCTTCCGTCACCCAGGGGGCACGGCTGACCTCGATGTTGAAGGCGTAGAGCGGGAAGAGCACGCGCCGCGCCTCGACCGGCGCGGCCATGGTCGCGCGGAAGCGGTCGGGGTCGCCGCGGGCGACGAGATCGGCGCAGGCCTGAAGGCTCATGACGGCGGCGCGCCGTCGCGCACCAGCTTCCAGGTGATCGCGTCGAGCAGCGCCTCGAAACTCGCGTCCACGATGTTGGCCGAAACGCCGACCGTCGACCAGCGCCGCCCCGCGGCATCCTCGCTGTCGATGATGACGCGTGTCACCGCCTCGGTGCCGCCTTGGGTGATGCGCACCTTGAAATCCACCAGCCGGATGTCGTCGATATAGCCCTGGTAGGGGCCAAGGTCCTTGGCCAGCGCCTTGGAGAGCGCGTTGACCGGGCCGCGATCGGTTCCCTGCTCGTCCATGCTTTCGCTGACCGACAGCATCTTGTCCTCGCCGATCTTCACCACGACGACGGCCTCCGAAAGGCTGACCATCCGGTCGCGCTTGTTCTTGCGGCGCTCGACGGTGACCTTGTAGCGCTTGACCTCGAAGAAGCGCGGCAACTGCCCCAGCGCGCGCCGGGCCAGCAACTCGAACGAGGCCTGGGCGGTGTCGTAGGAATACCCCTGATCCTCGCGCGTCTTGATCTCGTCGAGGATGCCGGGCAGCGCCGGGTCATCCTTCGGCACGTCGAGGCCCATCTCCGCCAAGCGCCGCCGCAGGTTCGACTGCCCCGCCTGGTTCGACATCGGGATGATGCGCGCGTTGCCCACCAGCGCCGGGTCGATGTGTTCGTAGGTCGACGGGTTCTTGACGATGGCCGAGGCATGCAGCCCCGCCTTGTGCGCAAAGGCGGACGCCCCGACATAGGGCGCCTGCCGGTGCGGCACGCGGTTCAGGATGTCGTCGAGCATGCGGCTGACGCGGGTCAGGTCGCGCAGGGCGTCGGGGCTTATGCCGGTCTCGAAGCGGCCGGCGTAGGGTTCCTTCAGCAACAGCGTCGGGATCAGCGTCGTCAGGTTGGCGTTGCCGCAGCGCTCCCCCAGCCCGTTCAGCGTTCCCTGGATCTGCCGCGCGCCGGCCATGACGGCGGCAAGACTGCCCGCAACCGCCGTGTCCGTGTCGTTGTGGGTGTGGATGCCCAGCCGCTCGCCGGGGATGCCCGCGGCGATGACGGCGGCGGTGATCTCGCCGATCTCCACGGGTAGCGTGCCGCCGTTGGTATCGCACAGCACCACCCAGCGCGCGCCCGCGTCATGGGCGGCGCGCAGGCAGTCGAGCGCGTAGCCCGGGTTGGCCTTGTAGCCGTCGAAGAAATGCTCGGCATCGAAGAGCGCCTCGCGCCCCTGCGCCACGCACTGCGCGACCGAGGCGCGGATGCTCTCGAGGTTCTCGTCCAGCGTGATCCCCAGCGCGTCGGTGACGTGGAAATCATGGGTCTTGCCGACGAGGCAGACGGCAGGCGTGCCCGCGTTCAGCACGGCGGCCAGCACGTCGTCGTTCTCCGCCGAGCGGCCTGCGCGCTTGGTCATGCCGAAGGCGGTGAGCGTTGCGCGGGTCTTAGGTGCTGCTTCGAAAAACGCGCTGTCGGTCGGGTTAGCACCGGGCCAGCCGCCCTCGATGTAATCGAGGCCGAGGGCGTCGAGGGCTGCCGCGATGCGGCCCTTCTCGGGGGTGGAGAACTGCACGCCCTGGGTCTGCTGCCCGTCGCGCAGCGTGGTGTCGTAGAGGTAAAGGCGGTCAGTCATGGCGCGCCCCCTGAATTTTCGTACGAAAATTCACATGATGCGGATTTTCGAACGAAAATCCGGTGTGCCTGCGCAGGGTCATCACAGCCCCTCCAGCTTGGAGGGGTCGAAGTTCGGGCCGGGAATGAGTTCGACCCCTTCCTTGGACATGCGGACCTCGACCCCCGCTGCGGTGAGGCTCGACTTCAATGCATCGACTGTTGAGAAATCCTTGGTCTGCATAGCCCGCTCACGCACCTTGGATAGCCGCGCCTCATAGGCTGAGAGATCTGCTTCGGAAGCCGCAACCCAATCGCCCTTATCGTCGTGCAACAGACCGAGAAGTTGCGCCTCAGACTTGAAAAGTCCGATGTAGGGCCCGCCCTTGTCTCGTGCTTCCTCATAAAGTTCGTGGAGCTTGGAAATCGCTCCGGCGGTATTCAGGTCATAGGCCAAAACGTGCGCGACGTGCCCACGATCACTGTCGTCGACGAAATCGCCCCGGGCAATCAAGGCGCGCCACTTCCGCAGCGTCTTCTCCGCCTCCTCCCGCTTCTTCTCCGTCCAATCCATCGGCTTGGAATAATGCGTGCCGAGCATCACGAACCGGATCACCTCGCCTGGCACGCCCTGGTCCAGCAGATCGCGCACGGTGAAGAAATTGCCCAATGACTTGGACATCTTCTTGCCCTCGACCTGCAGCATCTCGTTGTGCAGCCAGATCTGCGCCATCCGATCCGTGTGATTGGCGCAGCAGCTTTGCGCGATCTCGTTCTCGTGGTGCGGAAACATCAGGTCGTTGCCGCCGCCGTGGATGTCGAAGATCGGCCCCAGCAGCGCCTTGGACATGGCCGAGCACTCGATATGCCAGCCCGGCCGCCCGCGGCCCCAGGGCGAGGGCCAGCCCGGCAAGTCGTCGGAAGACGGCTTCCACAGCACGAAATCCATCGGGTTGCGCTTGTAGGGCGCGACCTCGACCCGGGCGCCCGCGATCATGTCGTCGACCGACCGGCCCGAGAGCTGCCCATACCGTTCGCGCCAGCTGTCCACGGCGAACAGCACATGCCCCTCGGCCTCGTAGGCGTGGCCCTCGGCGATCAGCGTCTCGATCATCGCCACCATCTCGGCGATGTACTCCGTCGCCCTCGGCTCATGGTCCGGGCGCAGGATACCCAGCGCGTCCATGTCGGCGTGATACCAGCCGATCGTCTCCTCGGTGATCTCGGAAATGGGCCGCCCCGTCTCGGCGGCCTTGGCGTTGATCTTGTCGTCCACGTCGGTGAAGTTGCGCACGTAGACCGGCGGCGCCCAGCCGTTGTCCGGCGAGACATGGCGCAAGAGCCGGTAGAGCACGTCGAAGACGATCGAGGGCCGCGCATTGCCCAGGTGCGCGCGGTCATAGACCGTGGGGCCGCAAAGATACATGCGCACGCCCTTGGCGGGGTCGAGGGGCGTCAGCGTCTCGACCTTGCGGCTGCGGGTGTTGCGGAGGCGAATCTCGACCATGGGGCAAGCCTTCTTCACGTGACCGGGGACCGGCGCCGGGGGCCTATCAGCTAGCGGATGTGTTGAAAACCACGAGATGCGAGGGCCGGCGACGGGGTGTCAGCGGCCAATACAGGAAAACGGGATCGGGACGATCACGAACATCATGGCGCCAAACTGCCGCGGCGGGTGCAATTCCGCAAGAGCGACCTTTGACACCGCCCTTTGCATACCGTTGTATATGCAACCGATGCGGGAGGAATTCGTCGATCGACATTGCCGTGCGTTGCCACGCGCGCAGCGGGACCAACCCTTTGGCCCCGAAACGGTCGTGTGGAAAATCAACGGCCACATGTTCGCCTTCTACACCGCCGAGGGAGAGGGGTTGTCGCTGCGCACCTCGAACCTTGCCCGCGCGCTGGCCGTGATCCGCAAGAGCCGCCCCTTGTCGGCGCCTTACCAGACCGGCGGCGACTGGGTGGTCCTGCCGTGGGAGACCCCGCCCGAGGAGCTGCGCCTGCGGCTGATCGAAAGCTACAACATCGTGCGGCTGAACTGGCCCAACGGCGAAGACGAAAGCGACGACGAAAGCTGACTTGCGCCCATGCGGCGGGCATGGCTTGGTGCGCGCCAAAACCCCCGAGCCGCCGGAGTGCCGCCCATGCCCGCCCCCTCGACCCGCATCGCCACGCTGACCGGCGCCGAGGGCGACGGCTGGGAGATCTTCTACCGCGCCCGGGCGATGAAGGCCGCGGGCGAGCCGGTACTGGAACTGACCATCGGCGAACATGACGTGCGCACCGCGCCCCAGATCCTGGACGAGATGCACCGCGCGGCGCGCGCCGGTCACACCGGCTATGCCGCCGTTCCCGGTATCGCGCCGCTCAGGGCGGCGGTGGCGGAGCGGCTGAGTGCGCAGCACGGGGTCGCCTATGGGCCCGAGAACGTGCTGATCACGCCGGGCGGACAGGCGGGCCTTTTCGCCGCCCATCACGCGGCCTGCGACGAGGGCGACCGCGCGCTGCTGATCGACCCCTATTACGCCACCTACCCCGGCACGATCCGCGCCGTCGGTGCGGTGCCCGTGCCGGTGCCCGCCCGCCCCGAGGACGGGTTCCAGCCCGATCTCGCCGCGCTGGAAAGGGCCGCGCCCGGCGCGCGGTCGCTCCTGATCAACTCGCCCAACAATCCCACGGGGGCGGTCTATTCCGAGGCGAGCGTTGCAGGCATCGCCCGGATCGCGCGGGCGGCCGACCTCTGGGTGATCTCGGACGAGGTCTATGACACCCAGGTCTGGGCCGGGCGGCATCTGCCGATCGCGAGCCTGCCGGGCATGGCGGACCGGGTCCTGACCGTGGGGTCGCTCTCCAAGAGCCACGCGATGACGGGCAGCAGGCTCGGTTGGATCGCGGGGCCGGCGCAGGTGGTGGCCCATCTGATCGACCTCGCCACGCACACGACCTACGGCGTGCCGGGCTACATCCAGGAGGCGGGGCTGATGGCACTGTCGCTGGGGCCGGAGGCCGAGGCGCGCGTGGCAGCACCGTTCCGGCGGCGGCGGCAGATGGTGCTCGACCGGATCGCGGGCCATGCCGCGTTGGCGGCGGTGCCGCCCGCTGGCGCGATGTATGTCATGCTGGATGTGCGCGCCACGGGCCTGAGCGGCAGCGGCTTCGCCGCGCGTCTGCTGGAGGAAGAGCGCGTGGCGGTGATGCCGGGCGAAAGCTTCGGCCGGGCGGCGGCGGGTCACGTGCGCGTGGCCCTCACCCTGCCTGATGCCGAGTTCGTCGAGGCCGTGGACAGGCTCGTGGCGCTGGCCGATCGTCTGGCCGTGACGCGGGCCGCCGCGGGCTGACGGCGCACTCAGCCGCGCGGCAGCGCCGCGGCCTCGCGCGCCAGACCCTCCACCGCGGCCCAGTCGCTCGCCGCCACGGCGGATGCGGGTGCAACCCACGAGCCGCCCGCGCAGAGCACATTGGGCAGCGACAGGTAGGAACCGGCATTCGCAAGGCTGACCCCACCGGTCGGGCAAAAGGCCACCTGCGGGATCGGCGCGCCGATGGCCTTCAGCGCCGGCGCCCCGCCCGAGGCCTCGGCGGGGAAGAACTTGAGCATGTCGTAGCCCTGCTCGAATAGCGTCATCACCTCGGTCGCGGTCGCCGCCCCCGGCAGGAGCGGAAGATCATGGGCGATGCAGGCCGCGATCAGGCGCGGCGTTGCCCCCGGCGACACGCCGAACCGCGCGCCCGCGGCCTTGGCGGCGGCCACGTCCTCGGGCGTGAGCAGCGTGCCGGCCCCCACCACACCGCCCGGAACCGAGGCCATGGCGCGGATCGCCTCCAGCGCGCAGGGCGTGCGCAACGTCACCTCCAGCGCGGGCAGGCCGCCTGCGACCAGCGCTTCGGCCAGCGGGCGGGCATGGGCCGCATCCTCGATCACGAGGACGGGGATGATCGGCGCCAAGGCGGCGATCGTGCGGGCGGCGGCGGATTGGTCCTTGGGGGTCATGGGCGCGCTTTCCTGAGCGTTGCGGTGCCGTATTCTCGGGAAGATGAAGGGGCCGGGGCTGCCTAGACGACCACGCCCGCCCCCTCTGAAGCGGGGCCGGCGGTCCGGCGGAAGATCTCGAACATCTCGCGTCCGACACCATGGGCGTTGGCCGAGAGGTCCGGGGCCGCGGGTGCGCGATCCTCGACCCCTTCGGTCAGGACCTCCAGACGGCCCGCCACGGCATCGACGCGAACGATGTCGCCATCCTGCAGCTTGCCGATCAGCCCGCCATCGAGCGCCTCGGGGGCGACGTGGATGGCGGAGGGCACCTTGCCCGACGCGCCCGACATGCGGCCGTCGGTCACCAGCGCAACCTTGTGGCCGCGGTCTTGCAGCACAGCAAGGATGGGCGTCAGCGCGTGCAGTTCCGGCATGCCGTTCGCCTTGGGCCCCTGAAAGCGCACGACCACGATCACGTCGCGGTCCAGATGCTTGTTATGAAACGCTTTTTTCACATCATGCTGATCCTCGAAGACGGCCACGGGCGCCTCGATCACGTGGCGCTCGCGCGCGACCGCCGAGACCTTCATCACACCGCGCCCCAGATTGCCCCTGAGCTCCACCAGCCCGCCCTGCGGCTGGAACGGATCGGCCGACGGGCGCAGGATCTTGTCGTTGAGCGTCGTCCGTGGCCCCTCGGCCCAGCCAAGCGCGCCATCCTTCAGCGTGGGCTCCTGCGCGTAATGCGCCAGGCCCTGCCCGGCCACGGTCATCGTGTCATCGTGCAACAGGCCCGCCTCGAGCAGATCGCCGATCATGTAGGCGAGCCCCCCCGCGGCGTGGAAATGGTTCACGTCGGCCAGACCGTTGGGATAGACCCGCGCCATCAGGGGCGTTGCCGCCGAGATATCGGCGAAATCGGCAGGGTCGAGGATGACACCGGCCGCCCGTGCCATGGCGACGAGGTGAATCACGAGGTTGGTGGACCCGCCCGTCGCCATCAGCCCCACGATCCCGTTCACGAACGCCTTTTCGTCAAGGATGTCACAGACCGGCGTATAGGCATTGCCGAGCGCGGTGATCGCGGCGGCGCGTTCGGTGGCGGCGTCGGTCAGCGCGTCGCGCAGGGCCGTGCCGGGGTTCACGAAACTCGCGCCCGGCAGATGAAGCCCCATGAATTCCATCAGCATCTGGTTGGAATTCGCCGTGCCGTAGAAGGTGCAGGTGCCCGGCCCGTGGTAGGAGGCCATCTCGGCCTCCATCAGCTTGTCGCGGCCCACTTCACCGGCGGCGAATTGCTGGCGCACCCTCGATTTTTCATCGTTCGGCAGGCCCGAGACCATCGGCCCCGCGGGCACGAAAAGGCCCGGCAGGTAGCCGAAGGTCGCCGCCGCGATCACGAGGCCCGGAACGATCTTGTCGCACACGCCCAGATAAAGCGCCGCGTCGAAGGTGTTGTGGCTGAGCGCCACACCGGCGGCCAGCGCGATCACGTCGCGGGAAAACAGCGACAACTCCATGCCCACCTGGCCTTGGGTCACGCCGTCGCACATGGCGGGCACGCCGCCTGCAACCTGCGCCGTGGCGCCCGCGCGGCGTGCGGCGGCCTTGATCCGGTCGGGGTAATCCTTGAACGGCTGATGCGCGCTCAGCATGTCGTTATAGGCGGTGACGATCCCGATGTTGGGCGCGCGGTCGCCCACCAGCGCGTCCTTGTCGCCGCCCATGGCGGCATAGGCATGGGCCTGGTTGCCGCAAGACAGATGCGCGCGGCGTGGGCCCTCTTGCGCCAGCTGACGCATGCGGTCGAGATACGGGCCGCGCAATCCCCGCGAGCGGTCGATGATACGCTCGGTAACGGCAGCGATGCGGGCATCCAGTGTCATCGGGCATCTCCCCTCGGTTCGAGTCGGAGGGGAGATAGCATGTTAGCGCTAACAACGCCAGTGGAGCCGATCCCCCACTGTCCTCAATGCGGCTGCACGCCCGGCAGGAACACGGGTTGGTCGCGGTATCTGAGGGAAATCCCGTCCTTGAAGACATGCACCTTTTCGGGCGCTGCGGTCAGATGCACAGTCTTCCCCCTAAGATCGGGGTGGATGCCCTGCAGCTTGCCGATGACCGGGTCGTGATCGGGCGCGGTTTTCTCGAAGTACAGCAGCGTCACCTCGCCAAGCGCCTCGACGATCTCGACCTTGCCGCGGAAGGCGAAATCGGCGTCCTCGGTGGCGACCATGTCCTCGGGCCGGATGCCAACCTTGACCTCCGCCCCCATATCCTCGTCGCGCGAGGCATAGTGCGAGGTAATGGTGCCACCACCCTCGGGAAGCTCCAGCGTGGTCGTCTCGCCGGTGCCCACGATCTTGCCTGCGATCAGGTTCATCGCCGGGCTGCCGATGAATTGCGCCACGAAGGTGGAGTTGGGCTTTTCGTAGAGCTCGAGGGGGCTGCCCACCTGCGCGATGCCGCCGCCCGCAAGCACCACGATGCGCGAGGCCAGCGTCATCGCCTCGACCTGGTCATGGGTCACGTAGATCATGGTCGAGTCGGGCATCTGTTCCTTGAGCTGCGCGATCTCGATCCGTGTGGCGACGCGCAGGGCCGCGTCGAGGTTCGACAGCGGCTCGTCGAACAGATAGACCTTGGGGTCGCGCACGATGGAGCGGCCGATGGCCACGCGCTGACGTTGCCCGCCCGACAGCGCCTTGGGCAGGCGGTCGAGGAAGTTCGTCAGCTGCAACTTGTCGGCGGCCGCGCGCACCTTCTGGTCGATCGTCGCCTTGTCCTTGCCTGCGATGCGCAAGCTGAAGGCCATGTTGTCGTAGACCGTCATGTGCGGATAAAGCGCGTAGGACTGGAACACCATCGCGATGCCGCGCTGGCTGGGGGGCACGTCGTTCACCACCTGCCCGTCGATCTCGAGCGTGCCGCCGGTGATCTTCTCCAGCCCCGCGACCATGCGCAGAAGCGTGGACTTGCCGCAGCCCGAGGGGCCGACGAAGACGATCAACTCGCCCGTCTTGATGTCGAGATTGATGTCGCTCAGCACCTTGACGGTGCCGCCATAGACCTTTTCGACATCCGTCAGTTTCAGATCCGCCATGGTCCCCGTCTCCTCCCTCGGGTTGTCTTGCCCGCCTCAGTCGGCGTCTTCCAGCGCCGCGAAATAGGCCTGGTAGGGCGGCAGCATCACCTGCCGCCCGGTGTCATCCTCTATCGCCGTGAAGGGCGCGCCCTTGTCCTGCCGCCAATGCCCCGGCGGCAACGCGACGGGATGGGCCAGATTGGTCATGTTGAACGCGCAGAACAGGCGCTGGCCACCATGGGCGCGCACGAAGCTGACGATGCCCTCGGCGCCGCGCACCTCTTCCAGGGTGCCCTTGACCAGCGGCGCCCATGCCTGCCGGAACCGGACCATGCGGCGGTAGAAGGCCAGCGTGCTGTCCTCCTTCTCAAGCTGGTCACCGACCGAGCGTTGCAGGTGCTCGACCGCGACGGGCAGCCAGGGTTTCGCATCCGAAAAGCCACCGTTCTGGTTGTCGGAGATCCACGGGATCGGCGTCCGGCAGCCGTCGCGGCCGCGGAATTTCGGCCAGAAGCGGATGCCATAGGGATCTTGCAGATCCTCGTATGAAACATAGGCCTCGGTCAGGCCCAGCTCTTCGCCCTGGTAGAGGCAGACGGTGCCGCGGAGCGACAACAGCAGGGCCGCGTAAAGCCTGCGTGCATCCTCGCCGAGGTTCCAGCGGCTGGCGTGGCGCACGACATCGTGGTTGGAAAACGCCCAGCAAGCCCAGCCATCGCCGATCTTTTCCTCGTATTCCGTCAGCACCTCGACGACGCGCTCCGGCGTGGGCGCGACGCCCGAAAGAAACTCGAACGAATAGCACATGTGCACCTTGTCGCCGCCCGAGGTGTATTCGGCCTGGATCTCCATGCCACGCTGCGCATCGCCCACCTCGCCCACGGCGGTGGTGGCGGGGTATTCATCCATCAGCGCGCGCAACCGGCGCAGGAACTCGAGGTTCTCGGGCTGGTTCTTGTCGTAGAGGTGGTTCTGCCAGTTGTAGGGGTTCACCTCGGGCGCGATCGTCGCATTGCGGAGTGCGGGATCGAGCGCGGGATTGTCGCGCAACTGCGGATCGTGGAAGTAGAAATTGATCGTGTCGAGGCGAAAGCCGTCGACGCCGCGATCCAGCCAGAAGCGCGCGACACCCAGCAATTCCTCCTGCACCTGCGGATTGTGCAGGTTCAGGTCCGGCTGCTCCTTCAGGAAATTGTGCAGGAAATACTGCATCCGGTCGCCCGACCATTCCCAGGCCGAGCCGCCGAAGATCGACAGCCAGTTGTTGGGCGGCGATCCGTCGGGCTTGGCGTCGGCCCAGACGTACCAGTCGGCCTTGGGATTTTCGCGGCTGGTCTGGCTTTCGTGGAACCATGGGTGCTGGTGCGAGGTGTGGCTCAGCACGAGGTCGATCAGAACCTTCAGCCCCAGTTCATGCGCCCGCCCGATCAGCGCGTCGAAATCCCCCAGACTGCCGAACATCGGGTCAACGTCACGGTAATCGCTCACGTCATAGCCGAAATCCAGCATGGGCGAGCGGAAGAACGGGCTGATCCAGATCGCGTCCACGCCCAGCTCGGCCACATGCGGCAGGCGATGGATGATCCCCGCCAGGTCGCCGATCCCGTCATGGTTGCTGTCCTGAAAACTGCGCGGGTAGATCTGGTAGATCACCGCTCCCCGCCACCAGTCGCGGTCGGGGGCGACGATCTCTTCGCGCGCCATGTCCTGCATGAGGTTCATGTGCAGGTCTCTTTCCTGTCTTACTTGACCGACCCGGCCAGCAGGCCGCGGACAAGGTATCGTTGCATGGTGAAGAAGACGACGAGGGGCACCGCGATCGAGACGAAGGCCGAGGTCGCAAGGATTTCCCAGTCGCCACCGCGCGTCCCCATCAGCTCGACGATCTGGCGCGTCATGACCGTGGTCTCGCCGGAACTGTCGATCAGGAACACCATCGCGACCAGCAGGTCGTTCCATGTCCAGAGAAACTGGAAGATGGCGAAACTGGCCAGCGCCGGGAAACTGAGCGGCAGGATGATCTTGACGAAGATCTGGAAATCCGTGGCCCCGTCCACCTTGGCGCATTCGATGATCTCGCGCGGCAGGCCGACCATGTAGTTGCGCAACAGATAGATGGCGAGCGGCAGTCCGAACCCGGTATGGGCCAGCCAGGTGCCGAGATACCCCTTTCCGATGCCGATGTCGTTGTGCAGCGACAAAAGCGGGATGAGCGCAAGTTGCAAGGGCACGACCAGCAACGCCACCACCCCCGCGATCAACAGCGCGCGACCGGGAAAATCCATCCACGCCAGCGCATAGGCCGCAAAGGCCGCGATCAGGATCGGGATGATCGTGGCCGGGATCACCACGGTCAGCGTGTTGAAGAAAGCCTTGGCCATCCCCTCGCGGTTGCCGGGATCGAAGAGCACGGTCCAGTAGTTGTTCAGCGTGAACTCCGGCGGGCTTTCGGCGGTCGCGAAGACGCGCTGCCCCCGGCCCGAGATCTGGTCATCCGTCCCCGACCAGACGTAATCGCCGTTGGCCTGCACCGTCATCGTTTCGCCCTCGCCCATCTCCGCCGTCTCGCCGGCCTGATTGGCCGAGATATCGCGCGACGACGTGCCCCAGACGATGATCGCCGACTCGACAGTTTCGGCGCTGGACGCGCGGCCGTCGTCGACGAAGAAATTCCCCTCGACCACGAAGAGCCCGTCGCGCTCGAACCGGTTTTCGTCCGGATCGGCCGCGCGGAAGACCTCGTTTATCTGGGCGGGAAAGAGCGCGGCCCACCAGCCCGAGGTGCGGATCTGCTCGGTCGTGCGGAATGACGAGATCAGCAGGCCAAGCGTCGGAAAGATCCAGAGCAGGACCAGCGCCAGGACCGAGATGTGCACAGCCCAAGTCAGCGAGGATTTCTTGCCGGCGATGTTATCCATTGTGGTCTCCCGTCCGGTCGCGGTTGGTGTGCGCAGCCATCACCGCATTTCCTTGCGCGCGTTGTAGACGTTCCAGACGAGGATCGGCGTGACCATCAGCATGATGATCATGGCCGCGGCCGATCCCATGCCCCAGTCGTTGGCGCGGAACATCTTGTCGTACATGTAATTGGCCAGCACCTGCGTCTCCCACTGGCCGTTGGTCATGGCGAAGACGATGTCGAAGACCTTGAGCACCACGATGGTGATGGTCGTCCAGACCACCACGATGGTGCCGGTGATCTGCGGCATCTTGATCTTGAAGAACACCTGGAACGGGTTGGCGCCGTCCACGATCGCGGCCTCGATTGTTTCCTCGGGTATGCCGCGCAATGCGGCCGACAGGATCACCATGGCAAAGCCGGTCTGGATCCAGATCAGCACGATCATCAGGAAGAAGTTGTTCCAGAACGGCACCGTGAGCCATTGCACCGGATCGGCACCGAACTGCACGAGGATCGCGTTCAACACGCCGATCTGCGCCACGTCCTCGGGGCGGGCGTCGTAGACCAGCTTGAAGATCACCGCGGCCCCCACGAAGGAGATGGCCATCGGCATGAAGATCAGCGACTTGGCGATGTTGCCCCAGCTGATGCGGTCGGTCAGCTGGGCGGCCAGAAGCCCGAAGGCCGTGGAGGCCGCGGGCACGATCAGAAGCCACAACAGGTTGTTGCGCACCGCTTCCCAGAATTTCGCCTCGTCGAACATGCGCTGGTAGTTGGCCAGGCCCGCCCATTCGAACCCGCCACCGGACACCCGGTTGGTCAGGCTCAGGCGCAGCGTCTCGATCACCGGGTAGGCGAGGTAGAGGCCGAGCGCGAAGAGTGCCGGAAAAAGGAACAGCCACGGCCGGATCGCGTTGGCGCGGTTGATGTTGCGCCCCGCGTTGGGACCGGTCGGCTTGTAAAGGACGCGGTCGAGAAACTGGTTCGACAGGTAGAAGTAGCCGATACAGCCGCCGACACCCACGATGATGGTCAGCAGGCCTTGCAAAGCCGGGTTCATGTCGTTCCTCCCCTTGCGCCAGGCAGCCAGTATAAGGCGATGACCCGCGCCTTGCCGATACACCGCATCGGGGCCCGGCCGGTTGGCGGCCGGACCCCGGTCTTGATCGTCAGGCTTGCATGCGCTTCAGCGCAGCGCCTCCCAGCTTTGCTGGATCGAAGTGGTCACGGTCTCGGCCGAGGCCCCGCCGACGAAGTCGACCATGCCCGTCCAGAAGGTGCCCGCGCCGATCGCGCCCGGCATCAGGTCGGAGGCGTCGAAACGGAAGGTGGTGGCACCCAGCAGGATCTCGCCCTGCCCCGCCTCGACCGCGGTCGCGTAGGCGTCGAGGTTGACGCCGCTGTGCGGCGTGAGGAACCCGCCCTGCGCCATCATGACCTCATGCGCGAAGGGGGTCTGCAGGAAGGCCATGAAAGCCTCCGTCGCGTCTGACGGATCGGTCACCGCCATCAGCGTACCACCGCCCAGCACCGGATTGCCGAGATCCTCACCCTCGAAGGAGGGGAAGTAGAAGAAATCGGCATCGACGCCCACCTCGGTCCCTTCGGGGAAGAAGGCCGGGATGAACGACGCCTGGCGGTGCATGTAACAGCCCGGCGGCGAGGCGAAGAGGCCCGTGGGGCTGTCGCGGAAATCGGTGGTCGCCACGGCACCCGGACCGCCCTGCACCCAGCCATCGGACAATGCGAAGGTACCGAAGGTCTCGACCGCGTTGATCACGCGCGGATCGTTGAAGGGCATCTCGTTCGAGACCCAGGCGTCATAGACCTCGGGCGGCTGCGTGCGCAGCATGATGTCCTCGACCCAGTCGGTCGCGGGCCAGCCGGTCGCAGCGCCAGACCCGAGGCCGATGCACCAGGGGGTTTCGCCATCCGCCACCATCTGCTCGGAAAGCGCGAGCAGCTCTTCCATGGTTTCCGGAACCTCGTAGCCCGCATCCTCGAAGTTCTCGGGGACATACCAGACCAGCGACTTGAGGTTCACGTTGAAGAAGAAGCCGTAGAAATCGTCTTCGCCGCTGGAATTGGCATAAGTGCCCAGATCGACCCAGGACGATCCCGCTGCATAGTTCTCGGCAACCCAGTCCCGCAACTCGTCACCAAGCGGCGCGAGCTGGCCGTTGCCGGCGAGAACGGCCGCGAGGCCGGGCTGCGGGAAGACGGCGATATTGGGGGCCGAGCCTGCCTCGACGTCGATGACGATCTGCTGCTCGAAACTGTCCGAACCGGTATAGCTCGCCGAGGCGCCGGTCGCGGCCTCGAAGTAGTTGAGCAAGATGTCGAAGCGGTCGGCCTCGGGCGAAAGCCACGGGCCGGACACGGTGAGCGTCTGGCCCGACAGGTCGGGAGCGCTGGCCGAGAAAGCCTCGAAGCTGTCCCAGTTGAAGGCGCCTTCACCGGCGGCGAAGGGCATGTGGGCGTCGGCGTAGGCCGCACCGGTCATCAGCGCAAACGCCGCGGCGCTGCAAAGAAGATTGCGTTTCATGTGATCCTCCCAGGAAACGGCCGGCAAGAACCGGCGGTGTCGTCGTTGCCCAAGCACGTGACGGCCGGAGTCTCGACACCCCGATCCCAAAGCGCTTTGGGTTGGCGCAACAGTTTCGAAAGCCTTCGCGTCTGTCAATCCGTCAAAGAAGAGTCTCTGAAAAATCGTGATTTACTTTGCAGCTGCAGAAAAATTGAGCGGTTTCGAATCTTTGACAATCCCACGGAGGCGGCGATAGCTTCGTTCCTGTTCCAAACCGCTTTGACTCGGCTTTCGCATGAATCTCAAGGAACTGGCCGCGACGCTGAACCTCAGCCAGACGACGGTCAGCCGCGCGCTGAACGGCTACCCCGAGGTGCGCGAGGAAACGCGCGTGCGCGTGCTGGCCGCGGCGAAGGCGGCCAACTACGCGCCCAACAGCCGGGCGCGGCGGCTGGCCACGGGCCGCGCGATGACGATCGGCCACGTGATTCCCCTCACCGGCCGGGCCGAGATGGTGAACCCGATCTTCGCCGATTTCCTGATCGGCGCGGGCGAGGTCTACGCGCGCGAGGGCTATGACCTGCTTTTGTCGATGGTGACCGACGGCGACAGCGAGGCCGCCTTTCGCCAGTTGGCGGCCAATGGCTCGGTCGATGGCGTGATGGTCCAGGCGCCCCAGATCGACGACCCGCGCATCGCCCTGCTGCAGGAGTTGGACCTGCCGTTTCTCGTCCACGGGCGCACCGGAGATGGGCAGGGCTACAGTTGGCTCGACATCGCCAACATCCGCGCCTTTCGCCGCGCGACCGAGTTCCTCCTCGATCTCGGGCATACGCGCATCGCCCTGCTGAACGGCCAGGAAGGGTTCGATTTCGCCCGCAGGCGTCGCAAGGGTTTCGAAGAGGCGCTGGCCGCGCGGGGTCTTTCATCCCTGCCCCATCTGCTTGCCAATGACGCGATGACCGAAAGCTTCGGTTATCTTGCGGCCTCGGCCATGCTGGACGGTCCCGCGCCGCCCACGGCCTTCCTCGCCTCCTCCGTCATCATCGCCATCGGCATCCGTCGCGCCGCGGGCGAACGCGGGCTCAGGATGGGGCGCGACATCTCGGTGATCTGTCATGATGACGAACTGAGCTATCTCAACAATGACGTGGGCGGGCCCGCCTTTACCGCGACGCGGTCCTCGATCCGGTCCGCGGGGCGGCGGTGCGCCGAGATCCTGATCGAGTTGATCCGCAACCCCGGCTGTCCGCCGATCCAGGAATTGTGGGATACCGACCTGACGGTGGGCCGGTCGACCGGCCCCTGCCCGGCCGACTGAAGGCCAGAAAGGACTTCCGATGCACCTGACACGCAGCGATTTTCCCGAGGATTTCCTCTTCGGGGTCGCCACCTCGTCCTACCAGATCGAGGGCCACGCCTACGGCGGCGCCGGCCAGACCCATTGGGACAGCTTCGCCGCGACGCCCGGCAATGTCGTCCGGGCCGAGCACGGCCAACGCGCCTGCGACCATTACCACCGCTGGGAAGAGGACCTGGACCTGATCCGCGACCTCGGGGCGGATGTCTACCGGTTCTCGACCAGCTGGGCGCGGGTCCTGCCCGAAGGGACCGGCACGGCCAACCCCGAAGGCCTCGATTTCTACGACCGCCTCGTCGACGGCATGCTGGCGCGCGGGATCAGGCCCGCCGCCACCCTCTATCACTGGGAACTGCCGCAGGCGCTGGCCGACAAGGGCGGCTGGCGCAACGCCGACATGCCACATTGGTTCGCCGATTTCACCGAAACGGTGATGCGACGCATCGGTGACCGCGTCTGGTCGGCGGCCCCCATCAACGAGCCGTGGTGCGTCGGCTGGCTCAGCCATTTCGACGGCGCCCATGCTCCGGGCCTGCGCGACATCCGCGCCACGGCGCGGGCGATGCATCACATCCTGGTCAGCCACGGCCGCAGCATCGAGGTGATGCGCGACCTGGGCATGGGCAATCTGGGTGCCGTGTGCAATTTCGAATGGGTCACGTCGGCCAGCGACGCCCCCGAGGATATCGCCGCCGCCGCCCGCTACGACGCGATCTACAACCGTTTCTTCCTCGGTGGCCTCTTCCGCGGTGAATACCCCGCCGAGGTGCTCGGGGGGCTTGGCCCACACCTGCCCGAAGGCTGGCAGGACGATTTCGCGGCGATCCGCGCGCCCCTCGACTGGCTGGGCGTGAATTATTATACAAGAAAGATCATCCAGCACCGCGATGGTGCCTGGCCCAACTATGCCGAGGCGCCCACCCGCCTGCCCCTGACCCAGATGGGATGGGAGATCTACCCCGAGGGGCTGCGCGATCTCCTGATCCGCAATGCCACCGAGTATTCCGGCGATCTGCCCATCCATGTCACCGAAAACGGCATGGCCAACCCCGACACCCCCGACATGCCCGACACGGCGCGCATCGAGTATCTCGAACGCCATCTCGATGCCGTGCGCGAGGCTATCGCCGCGGGGGCGCCGGTCGCCGGCTATTATTGCTGGAGCTTGATGGACAATTACGAATGGTCGCTGGGCTACGAAAAACGCTTCGGCCTTGTCCACGTGGATTTCGACAGCTTGGCAAGGACGCCGAAAGCGTCCTATCAGGCGCTGGCGCGCTGGTGGCGCGGATGAGGAACAGGCGACCGGAACGGGCGGCATGACCAAGATCACGGACGCAACCGGCCTGAGCCTCGTCGCCGATATCGGCGGCACGAACACCCGCGTGGCGCTGGCCCGTGGCGCGGTCGTGGAGCGCGCGACCGTCACGCGCTACGCCAATGCAGAGCATGCCGATCTCGGTGCGGTGCTGACCGCCTATCTGGACAAGACGGGCATCGGGGCCGATCGGATCACCGGCGTCTGTGTCGCCGCGGCGGGGCCGGTTCAGGACGGGGTGGCCGATCTGACCAACCTCGACTGGCGCATCGACCGCGACACGCTGGCGCGCACGCTGACAGCGGCGAAGGTCGCGGTGCTGAACGATCTTCAGGCGCAGGGCCACGCGATCGGCAGCATCGACGCGGCCGACCTCGACTGCGTGGTTCCCCAGCCTCGGGCGCCGCAAGCGTCCACCAGGCTGGTGGTGGGGCTTGGCACCGGCTTCAACGCCTGCCCGGTCTTCGAAACGCCGGGCGGCCGCTTCGTTCCCCCCTCCGAGGCGGGGCATGTCAGCCTGCCCTCCTGCGGCGGACGGATGCAGGCGCTGGTCGACGCGATGATCCGCGACCACGGCTTCGCCTCGGTCGAAGAGGTGCTTTCGGGTCGCGGCATCGGCTACCTGCACCGCGTCCTGCACGGCGAGGCGGCGACACCCGGCGAGATCATGCAGCGGATCGGCGCGGGCGATGCGCGGGCCGAGGAAACCGGCGCGGCCCTGGTCGAGATCATGGGCACCGTCGTGGGCGATCTGGCGCTGACCCATCTGCCCTTCGGCGGCATCTACCTCGTGGGTGGCGTCACCCGCGCCGTGGCCCCTCATCTCGCACGCTTCGGCTTTGCCGATCACCTGCGTGCCAAGGGCCGGTTCGCCGACTTCATGACGCGATTCGGCGTCTTCGTCGTCCTCGACGATTACGCCGCGCTGACCGGCTGCGCCGCCTATCTCGACCGTCTCTAGAGGGCGTAGAGCGCCTCGTATTTCGCCTCGAGATACTCCAGCAGAGGCCCCTCGCCCACCGCGGCACCGGTAGCATGCTCGATCGTGGCCCGCGGCATCCGCAAACCGCCGTGGCGCTGCAGGGTCTCGCCCAGCCACGCCAGCGCCGGTGCCACGTCACCCCGTGCCAGGTGATCGTCGAGCCCCGGCACCGCGTCCCGCATCGCCGCATGCAGGCAGCCGGCGTAGACATTGCCGAGGCTGTAGGTCGGGAAATACCCGAACAGGCCCACCGGCCAATGCACGTCCTGCAGGACACCGTTCCGGGGCCGGTCCACCGCCATCCCGAAATCGGCGGCAAACCGGTCGTTCCAGGCCGCCTCGAGGTCGTTCACGGCCAGATCCCCCGCGATCAGCGCGCGCTCCAGATCGAAGCGCAGCATGATGTGCAGGTTGTAATGCACCTCGTCGGCCTCGGTCCGGATATGGCCGCTGGCGACCCGGTTCACCGCCCGGGCGAAGGCCTCGGGCCCCTCCACGGACAGCGGCCCGAACCGGTCCACCATCCGCCCGTAAAGCCAGTGGCAAAAGGCGGGCGATCGTCCCAGCTGGTTCTCGTAGATCCGGCTCTGGCTTTCATGGACGCCCATCGAGACACCCTGCCCCAGCACGCTCAGACCGTATTCCTGCGCGATGTTCTGTTCATAGCCCGCGTGGCCCACCTCGTGGATCGTCGAGTAGATGCAGCCAAGCGGCTCGCTCTCGTCCACGCGCGTCGTGATCCGCGCATCGTTGAAGGACCCAGACGAGAAAGGATGCACCGCCTCGTCGATCCGGCCGCGGGCGAAATCATAGCCAAAGGCCGCGGCCACGTCATGGGCCAGCGCGATCTGCTGGTCCTTCGGGAAATGCCCTTGCAGCTGCGGCGCCGGACCAGCCTCGGCCAGGGCCGCGCGCAAGGCGACAAGCCGCGGCCGCATCCGGTCGAACAGCGCCGCGATCTCGGCGGCCGTCGCCTCGGGCTCGTAGCCATCGAGCAGCGCATCATAAAGGTCGCCGCCATCGGCCAGCGCCGCCGCCTCCTCGCGGCGGAGCGCCACCACCTCGGCCAGCACAGGCAGGAAGGCTGGCAGATCGTCGGCGGCCCGTGCAGCGGCCCATTTGCCCTGCGACACGGATGTCACCCGCGCAAGTTCCGCCGCAAGGCGCGCCGGGACGCGGCGCGCCTTGTCGTAGCTCCGCCGGATCAGCCGCAGCTGCGCGGCGTCCGCCTCGGTCCCCGCGGATGCCGCAGCCAGCCAGTCGCCGATCCGCGGATCGGTGCGCCGCGCGTGCAGAACGCTTTCCAGCGCCGCCATCTCCTCGCCGCGCTGCTCGGCCGCGCCGCGCGGCATCATGGTCTCCTGGTCCCAGCCCAGCCGCCCCATGACCTGTGACAGCGCCTCGGTCTCGCGCTGGAAGGCCAGCAGCTCGGACAGCGCGCTCATGCCGTGGCCCCCTTCACGCTTTGCGGCAGCGGATACATCGCAAGGAACCGCGCCCGCAGGATCAGCACCAGCAGCAGCACCGCCCCCAGCTGGTGCCAGATCGCCAGATACCAGGGCGAGGAATGCACCACCGTCACGATCCCCAGCACGATCTGTCCGAAGATCATCACCGCCACCCAGTCGAAGGCGCGCTTCGTGGCCATCCGCGCCGTCCGCCGCGCGGCGAACCACGCCACGATCCCGACGACGAGGACAAGGTAGCCCGCCATGCGGTGGATGAACTGGACAGTCCCGTCATTCTCGAACAGGTTGCGCCAGCCGGGCTCCAGCGCCCACATGCCCGGCGGGGTGAAGCCACCGGCCATGAGCGGCCAGTCGATGTAGTTGCGCCCTGCGTCGATCCCCGCCACCAGCGCCCCGATCAGGATCTGCAGAAAGGTGAGATGCAACAAGCCGGTCGCCATGCCCTTCAGCTTGCGGTCCCCCTCGCGCCGGGCCTGCATCAGGGCCGCCTCTTCCCGGCCCAGCTTCATGATGAACCAGGCGATCAGCCCCAGGATGAGGAACGCCAGCCCCAGGTGCGTCGCCAGCCGGTAGGAGGCGACATCGAGCATCCCGTCCTGCAGCCCGGAATGCACCATCCACCAGCCGATCGCACCCTGCGCACCGCCCAGAACGCCCAGCAGGAACAGCCGCCCGGTCCAGCCCGGCGGGATGTTGCGCGTCACCAGGAGCCCGAGGAAGCCGAAGGCCCAGACCAGCCCGATCACCCGGCCCAGCTGCCTGTGCCCCCATTCCCACCAGTAGATCACCTTGAACTCGGCCATGCTCATGCCGCGGTTCTGCAACTGGTATTCAGGGATCTGGCGATAGGCCTCGAATTCCGCCTCCCATTCGGCGGCGCTCATCGGCGGGATCGCCCCCGACAAGGGCGCCCATTCCGTGATCGACAGGCCGGAATCGGTCAGCCGCGTCAGCCCGCCCACCGCCACCATCAGGACCACGAGCGAAAACAGCATCATCAGCCAGGCCCGCACACGCCCCCGCGCCCGACCCCGGTCCCGGTTCACGCCCCCGGGCACGGCTGCGGGCTTTTGCGCCTCGGTCACATCCTCGAAAATGCTGCGGTTCTTCGCCATCGGCCCGTCCCCCCTGTGTCGCGTCCAGACCTATCCCGAGGCCCGGCCCCCTTCAAGCGACCGCGGCAACCTGCCCGCCCCTTCATCTTGGCAAATACAACTCCGGGGGAGTCGCGCATGCGACGGGGGCAGAGCCCCCTCTTTTTGCGAAGACTTTCCACCCCGCACGAGACCGGCCATCCCTGGACCGACCGCACCGCGCCAGCGGTGCCACCGCCGTCGCTGACGAAGACGCGACGCGTCGAGATGCGCGGGCCCATCCCCCCTCAGAGATCGCGGCGCTTGCCCTCGGCCCAGCGCACCATCTGCCGCATGATCCCGTGCAGCGTCTGCACGTCGGCCCGCGTCAGCGGCAGGCGCCCCCAGATCTGGCGCAGGTTGCGGCGCATGCTCTCGGCCTTGTCGGCCGGAAAGAAGAACCCCGCCTCCTCCAGCCGCGCCTCCATGTGATCGCCCAAGGCCGCCACCTCCGCCCCCGTGGCGAACTCCGTCCGCGCCAGTTCCATCACCTCGGGCGGCGTGTCATCGCCCGACCGGCGGAACTCGTAGGCACACAGCAGCACGCATTGCGCGAGGTTCAGCGAGGGGAAATCGGGGTTCACCGGCACCGAGATGATCGCGTTCGCGCGCGCGATGTCGTCGTTTTCCAGCCCCGCCCGCTCCGGCCCGAACAACACGCCCACCCGGCCCCCCTGGGCCAGGATCGCGCGCGCCTGCTGCATGGCGCGCTCGGGCGTCACGACCGGCATGGTCATCCCCCGCGGCCGCGCCGTGGTGGCGAAGACATAGGTGCAATCCGCGATCGCCCCCGCGACATCCTCGTGCAGCCCCGCATGGTCCAGCAACCGCCCCGCCCCCGAGGCCAGCGCGACCGCGCGTTCGTTCGGCCAGCCGTCGCGGGGCGCGACCACCCGCATCCGGTCCAGCCCGAAATTCCACATCGCGCGGGCGGCGGCCCCGATGTTCTCGCCCATCTGCGGGCGCACGAGGATGAAGGCGGGTTGGGGTGTCGAAGCGGTTTCGGTCATGGCGCTGCCGTTACCGCGCCGCGCGCGCCCCGGCAAGCGCCCCATTGCCCCCTGACCGCGCGCCCGCTAACAGGTGCGCCACGCGGGCCCAACGGGACGACTGGAATGACCGAGACCGATCAACCGAACCTATACCTCGTCACGCCCTCGAGCTTCGACCTCTCGACCTTCCTTCCCCGGCTCGAGGCCGTGCTCGACGCCGAACCCATCGCCTGCGTCCGCCTCGCGCTGGTCACCGACGACGAGCACACCCTGGCCCACGCCGCCGACGCCTGCCGCGAGATCTGCCATGCCCGCGACGTGCCGCTGGTTCTGACGGGCCCCGCGGCGCTGGCCGAACGGCTCGGCCTCGACGGCGTCCACCTGGCCGATGGGGCGCGCAGCGTGCGTGCCACGCGCAAGGCGCTGGGGGCCGATGCCATCGTGGGCGCCTATTGCGGCACCTCGCGGCATGACGGGATGAGCGCGGGCGAAGCGGGCGCGGATTACATCGCCTTCGGACCGCTCGGGGCAAATCCCCTCTCCGATGCCGCCCCCGCCGAGCACGAGCTTTTCGCCTGGTGGTCGCAGATGATCGAACTGCCCGTCGTGGCCGAAGGCGCGCTCACGCCCGACCTGGTGGAACGCTTCGCACCGGTGACCGATTTCTTCGCACTCGGCCCGGAAATCTGGCGCGAGGAGGATGCCGTGGCAGCCCTCCGGCGCCTGATCGCGCCGATCCGCTAGCTTTTCGCGCCGCGCGCCCCACCCTTGCAAGCGGTGTAACAGGGGATCATGCGATGCCAAGCAAACCGAAACCGATCAACCTCGCCCTTCAGGGAGGTGGCGCGCATGGCGCTTTCACCTGGGGCGTGCTCGACCGGCTGCTCGATGCGCCCGAGATCGAGATTGCGGGCATATCCGGCACCTCTGCCGGCGCGCTGAACGGGGCCGCGCTCAAGGCGGGTCTGGCAAAAGGCAGCCGCGCTGCCGCGCGCGACAATCTCGAATGGCTCTGGGAACAGGTGGGTGCCCTGACCGATGCGCGCCTTGCCCCCTGGCTCGAGGCGATCGCCCCCAATGCCGTCAGCGCCGCGATCGAGGCCTCGCTGCCCTTCGCCATCGGTGACGGGCTGGGCCGCATGGTCAGCCCCTATGCCTCGGGCCCCTTCTACAGCAACCCGCTGGAGCGGATCGTCGAACGCTTCCACTATGACGAGGTCTGCGGCAGCCCCGGCCCCGCCTTCTGCATCTGCGCCACCAACGTGCGCACCGGCAAGATCCGCGTTTTCCAGGGTCGCGACATCACGCCCGCAGCCCTGATGGCCTCGGCCTGCCTGCCGACGCTTTTCCGCGCGGTCGAGATCGAGGACCCCGAGACCGGCCGGACCGAGGCCTACTGGGATGGCGGCTACACCGGCAACCCCGCGCTCTACCCGCTGTTCGCGCCCGACCTGCCCGCCGACATCCTCGTGGTGAACATCAACCCGCTCCTGCGCGACGAGGTGCCGACCTCGGCCCGCGCGATCCAGAACCGGATCAACGAGATCAGCTTCAACGCCTCGCTGCTGCGCGAGCTGCGCGCCATCGAGTTCGTGCAGCGCCTGCTGGACAGCGGCACCATCGAGGAGGGCGGGATGAAGCGCGTCCTGATCCACATGATCTCGGACGATGCCTTGATGGCGCAACTCTCCGTAGCGACCAAGATCGTGCCGGTGCCCGCCGTGCTCCACCAGCTGCGCGAAGCGGGCCATGCCGCAGCCGAGGCTTTTCTCGAGACGCATCTGGACAAGGTCGGCACGCAAAGCAGCGTCGATCTGCGCGCGATGTTCGGCTGAGCGCTCAGCCCAGCGACGTCACCCACAGGATCGTCGCGTCATCCTCCGAGACCGAGATCACGTTATGCCCCATCGCCGCGTCGTAATAGGCGCTGTCGCCGCGCTTCAGCTCGACCGGCGCGTAGAACTCCGTCAGCAGGTGGACGACACCGGTCAGGACATAGAGGAACTCTTCCCCGTCATGGCGCACCCAGCCGTCGAATTCCTCGAAACTGCGCGCGCGGATGCGGGCGCGGTAGGGCAGCATCGCCTTGCGCGTCAGGGCACCTGCCAGAAGCTCATGCTCGTAGGTCGTGGTGGCATGCGCCTGCCCCTCGCCGGACCGGGTGACGGCCATGCGCCCGTTCACCTGGTCCTGGCTGGGCGGCGTGAACAACTGCGGAACCGAAATGCCAAGGCCCTGCGCCAGTTTCTTCAAGGCCTCGTAGGTCGGCGACATCTGCCCGTTCTCGATCTTGGACAGCGTCGAGCGTGCAAGCCCCGCCTGGTTGGCCGCCTGTTCCAGCGTCCAGTCCTTCGCCCGGCGCAACTCGCGCACGCGCAGGCCGAGGTCGACGGGCTGCGCGGGCGCGCTGTCGCCGCTTTCCCGGGCAAGGCGTATGAGGCTCGGTTCATCCTTCATGGAACGCGCAGATAGCGCGCGCGCGGCCTGCTTGCAACGCGGCGGGGGGCCGCGTAAGCGCATGGGAATGCAGAACTGCCCATCCCACTTCAACCTCGCCGATTACGTCCTGACCGAAGGGCGCAAGGCCCCCGACAAGATCGCCCTCGCCGTCCTCGGCCCCGCGCGCGCCGAACGCTGGAGCTTCGCGCGCCTCGAGGCCGCCGTCCTCGGCATGGCAGGCGCGCTGACGGCCCACGGCCTCGCCCCGGGCGATCGGGTGCTCATCAGGCTCGGCAACACGCCCGAATTTCCCGTGGCCTTCCTCGGCTGCATCGCCGCGGGCCTTGTGCCGGTGCCCACCGCCGAGGGGCTGACCGCCCCCGAACTGGACCGGATCACCCCGCTGATCGCGCCCGCCGCGATCCTTGCAGGTCCCGGCGTCACCCTGCCCTCTGCCCCGCCCTGCCCGGTTCTCACCGACCTGGCCGCACTGATGGACCACGCCCCCATCCAATACACCATGGGCGACCCCGACCGGCTTGCCTATCTCGTCTTCACCTCCGGCTCCTCCGGCACGCCCAAACCCGTCGCCCATGCCCATCGCGCGATCTGGGCCCGGCGCATGATGTGGGACGGCTGGTATGACCTGCGCCCCGATGACCGCGTGCTGCACGCGGGCGCCTTCAACTGGACCTTCACGCTGGGCACCGGCCTGCTCGACCCCTGGGCCATCGGGGCGACCGCCCTCATCCCCGCGGCGGGCACAGCGCCCGAGGCGCTGCCGCTGCTGCTGAAACGCCATGACGCGACGATCTTCGCCGCCGCCCCCGGCGTCTTTCGCAAGATCCTGAACGCGGGCGGGCCCCTCGCCCTGCCGAGGTTGCGACATGCGCTCGCGGCGGGCGAGAAACTGCCCGAGGCGCTGCGCGCCCGCTGGCAGGCCGCCACCGGCACCACGATCCACGAGGCGCTGGGCATGTCGGAATGCTCCACCTTCATCTCCGGCAGCCCCGCCCGCCCCGCGCCCGAGGGCACGCTGGGCCACCCGCAGCCGGGCCGCTGCATCGCGATCCTGTCCGAAGACGGCCACGAGGCCGCACAGGGCAAGACCGGCATCCTCGCCATCCACCGCTCCGACCCCGGCCTGATGCTGGGATATCTCACCGCGGCCACCCCGGACCTGCCGCTCAGCGGCGACTGGTTTCTCACCGGCGACCTTGTTTCGGCCGACCCGGACGGCGCGCTGCGCTACCATGGCCGCCGTGACGACCTGATGACGACCGGCGGCTTCCGCGTCTCGCCGCTCGAGGTCGAGGCCGCCTTTCAGGGCGCCCCGGGCATCACCGACTGCGCCGCCACGGCCGTCGAGATCAAGCCCGACACCCATGTCATCGCACTGGCCTACACGGGCGAGGCCTCCCGCGACGCACTGGCCGCACTGGCCGAAAGCCGGCTGGCCCGCTACAAGCAACCGCGGCTTTATACCTGCCTGTCCAGCCTGCCGCGCTCGGCCAATGGCAAGCTCGACCGCCGCGCACTGGCCCGCATCCTGAAGGATCTGACATGATCAAGCTCGACATCATCAGCGATCCGATCTGCCCGTGGTGCTACATCGGCTGGAGCAATCTCGCCCGCGCGCTGGAACAGCGGCCCGACCACCCCCTCGCCCTCGAATGGCACCCGTTCCAGCTCAACCCCGAGATGCCTGCGGGCGGCATGGACCGCCGCGCCTATCTCGAGCTGAAATTCGGCGGCACGACCGGCGCCCTGCAGGCCTATGCCCCGGTCCTCGAACGGGCGGTGGCCGCGGGTCTGACCCTCCACCTCGACAGGATCACCCGCACCCCCAACACGCTCGACGCCCATCGCCTGATCCACTGGGCCGGCATCGAGGGGCGCCAGACGCCGACGGCCGTCGCGCTCTTCCGCGCCTATTTCATCGACGGCAAGGACATCGGCGACGCCGCGACGCTCGCCGGGATCGCCGAGAGCGTCGGCCTCGACCGCGCGATGACCGAAACGCTGCTCGAGGGCGGCGCCGATGCCGAGGAGATCCGCGCCCGCGACGCCCATACCCGTGCCCGCGGCGTGACCGGCGTGCCCTGCTTCGTGCTGGCCAACCAGCACGTCATCACCGGCGCACAGCCCACGGATCTGTGGCTGAACGTCATCGACGAGATCGCGGGACATCCCGCCGAGGCCGCCCCATGAGCGCAGGGTCCATCCCTTCATCTTCCCCGAAATACGGCTGCCCGACGCCCCGGAACGCGCGCGGATGAGCATCGCCGAAACGCCCACACCCGCCCCGCCCAAGGCCCACCGCCTCTCGCGGGGCGAGTTCATCGCGCTGATGGGCACCATCTTCGCCACAGTCGCCTTCTCGATCGACGCCATGCTGCCCGCGCTGCCGCAGATCGAGGCGGCGCTGACGCCCGACGCGCCCAACCTGGCGCAGCTTGTACTGACCAGTTTCGTGCTCGGCCTGGGGATCGGCACGCTCTTCACCGGGCCCCTGTCGGACAGTTTCGGCCGCAAGCCCGTGATCCTCGGCGGGGCCGCCCTCTACATCATCGGTGCGCTGCTGGCCTGGATCGCGCCGTCGCTCGAGCTGTTGCTGGCCGCGCGCATCCTGCAGGGCCTGGGCGCCGCGGGGCCGCGCGTGGTTGCCATGGCGATCATCCGCGACCTCTACGCCGGCCGGCAGATGGCACAGATCGTCAGCTTCGCGATGCTGATCTTCACCATCTTTCCCGCGGTCGCCCCGATGATCGGCGCGGCCATCATCTGGGGGTTCGGCTGGCGCGCGATCTTTCTCGCGTTCCTGATCTTCTCGCTGCTGTCGGTCGGATGGCTGATGCTGCGCCAGCCCGAAACGCGGCCAGCGGCGATGCGCCGCCCCTTTCGCCTCGCGCCGCTGCGCGAGGCCTTCGTCGAAACCCTTGCGCTCAGGCAGATGCAGCTCTCGATCCTGGTGCAGACGCTGGTCTTCGGCGCGTTGTTCGGCACGATCTCGTCGATCCAACCGATCTTCGACATCACCTACGACCGCGCGGCCGGATTCCCGTTCTGGTTCGCCCTCATCGCCGCCGTCGCGGCACCGGCCGCCCCGATCAACGGCAGGCTCGTGATGCGCCTGGGCATGCGCCCGCTGGTGCGCGGCGCGCTCCGGGTCTCGATGCTGGCGGCCCTGCTGGTGGCCGGGCTGATCGGCCTTGCGCCTCTTGCCGCGGCGGAATTCTGGGTGTTCTTCGTCTGGTCCGTCACGGTTTTCGCGCTGGCGGGGTTCACCATCGGCAATCTCAACGCCCTCGCCCTCGAACCCTTGGGCCACATCTCGGGCATGGCCGCCTCGGTCATGGGGGCGCTGGCGACGGTGGGCGGCGCGGCGCTGGGGGCGGTGATCGGCCAATTCTTCGACGGCACGCCGATGCCACTGATCCTGGCCACGGCGCTTTTGTCCGCCATCGGCGCGCTGGTCATGCGGTTCATGCCGCGCGAGATCGCCTGAGCGACGCACCAAGCCTCTTGCAAGAGGCTTGCCCGCGATTTGCAAATCGCGGAAACAGCGCCTTGCAAGGCGCTGGCAAGGCTTTTGCAAAAGCCTTGCGCGCCGCTCAGGCCGCCTTGCCCTCGGCCTGCACGGCGAGGTCGCGGGCGATGGCGAATGCCCCCTTGATCTTGTCGGCATCCTTGGCCCAGTCGCGCCGCACGATGATCTTGTTGTCCTTGACCTTGGCAAGACCGCCCTGCGCCTGCACGAAGGCCACGAGGCCTGCGGGGTTGGGAAACTTGTCCATGTGGAACTGCACCGTCGCCCCCTTCGGCCCGGCATCGAGCCGCGCGATATGCGCGCGCTTGCACATCGCCTTGATGCGGACCACCAGCAGCAGCGTGTTCACCTCCCTGGGCAGCGATCCGAACCGGTCGATCAACTCGGCGGCGAAGCCTTCGAGATCGACCTTCGTCTCCAGCTGCGACAAACGCCGGTAAAGCCCCAGCCGCACGTCGAGATCGGGCACATAGGCCTCGGGGATCAGCACCGGCACGCCGAGGTTGATCTGCGGCGACCATTGCCCGTCATCGCCCGGCATCCCCTCGGCCTCGCCCGAGCGGATGCGCGCGATCGCCTCCTCCAGCATGGACTGGTAGAGCTCGAAGCCGACCTCCTTGACGTGGCCCGACTGTTCCTCGCCCACGATATTGCCCGCGCCGCGGATATCGAGATCCTGGCTGGCGATGGTGAAGCCCGCGCCGAGGCTGTCGAGACTGCCCAGAACCCGCAGCCGCTTTTCCGCCGCGGGCGTCAGTTTGACCCGTGGCTTGGTCGTGAGATAGGCGTAAGCCCTTGTTTTCGAACGCCCCACACGGCCACGGATCTGGTAGAGCTGCGCCAGCCCGTACATGTCGGCGCGGTGGATCACCATCGTGTTGGCGGTGGGGATGTCGATACCGCTCTCCACGATGGTCGTGGCCAGCAGCACGTCGTATTTCCCGTCGTAGAAAGCGACCATCCGGTCATCGAGCTCGCCCGCGGCCATCTGCCCATGGGCGGTGACGAAGCTGACCTCCGGCACCTGCTCGCGCAGGAACTCCTCGATCTCGGGCAGATCCTCGATCCGCGGCACCACGTAGAAGCTCTGCCCGCCGCGGTAATGCTCGCGCAAAAGCGCCTCGCGGATGGTGACCGCGTCGAACTCGCTGACATAGGTGCGGATCGCCAGCCGATCGACCGGAGGCGTGCCGATCATCGACAGGTCGCGCACCCCCGACAGCGACATCTGCAAGGTGCGCGGAATGGGCGTCGCAGACAGCGTCAGGACATGCACGTCCGAGCGCATTTCCTTCAGCCGTTCCTTGTGGCTCACGCCAAAGCGCTGCTCCTCGTCGACGATCAGCAGGCCGAGGTTCGAGAACCGGATGCCCTTGGCCAGCAGCGCGTGCGTGCCGATGACGATGTCGACCGAGCCGTCGGCCATGCCCGCCCGCGTCTCGCCGGCCTGTTTCTGGCTGATGAACCGGCTCAACTGCCGGACCTTGACCGGAAAGCCCCGGAACCTGTCCTGAAACGTCTTGGCATGCTGGCGCGCCAGCAGCGTGGTGGGCGCGATCACCGCCACCTGCAACCCCTGCGCCGCCGCGACGAAGGCCGCGCGCATTGCGACCTCGGTCTTGCCGAAGCCCACGTCGCCGACCACCAGCCGATCCATCGGGCGTCCGGCCTCGAGATCCGACATCACATCCGCGATGGCGGCCAGCTGGTCGTCCGTCTCCTCGTAGGGAAAGCGCGCGCAGAACGCCTCCCACATGTCGCCGGGCGGCTGCAGGATGGGCGCGCGGCGCAGCTCGCGCTCGGCGGCCACCCGGATCAGCTTGTCGGCGATCTGGCGGATGCGTTCCTTGAGTTTCGCCTTCTTGGCCTGCCACGCGCCCCCGCCCAGCTTGTCGAGCAGTCCCTCGTCATGGCCATAGCGGCTGAGCAGTTCGATGTTCTCGACCGGCAGGTAAAGCCGGTCGCCGCCCGCATATTCCAACAGCAGGCACTCATGCGGCGCGCCCATCGCGGTGACCGTCTCGAGGCCCTTGTAGCGCCCGACACCATGGTCGACATGCACGACCAGATCGCCGGGGCTGACCGACTGCGCCTCGGTCAGGTAGTTCTCGGCGCGCTTGGTCTTGCGCTTGGGGCGGATCAGCCGGTCGCCCAGCACGTCCTGTTCCGAGATCACCGTCAGACCGCCGCCGGTGAACCCTTCCTCCAGTGGCCACACGGTCAGGGTAAGGCTGCCCCGCCCGCCGATCCCGCGCGCATCCGGCGCGAGCCGGGCATCGGCGATGCCCTGATCCTCGAGCAGCCCCGCCAAACGTTCGCGCGCACCCTCGGACCACGAGGCGATGACCACGGAACTGCCTTCACGCATCGCCTGAACATGCGACGCCAAAGCCCCGAAAAGGCTAAGCTTCTCATCCTGACGCTCGATCGAGAAATTGCGCCCGACACGGCCGCCCATATCCAGCACACCCGGCCCCGGCGCCGCGGGGATGGGCGAAAACTGCACCACGCGATGGCCGGCCGTCGCCTTGTCCCAGGCGTGTTCGTCGAGATAGAGCAATCCCGGAGGCACGGGCTTGTAGACGCTGTCGAGCCGCCCCTTCTGCGTCAGCGCGGTTTTTCGCGTGTCGTATTGGTCCGAGATGGTCTCCCACCGCGCCAGCCGCTGGGGCGTGACCTGGTCGTCCAGCGTGATGCGCGCCTGCGGCAGGTAGTCGAACAGCGTTTCCAGCCGGTCGTGAAAGAACGGCAGCCAATGCTCGACGCCCTGGTGCTTGCGGCCCGCGCTGACCGCCTCGTAGAGCGGATCGTCGGTGCCGGCCGCGCCGAATTCCACCCGGTAATTCTGCCGGAACCGCGTGATCGCCGCCTCGTCGAGGATCACTTCCGAGACCGGGGCCAGTTCCACCCGCTCCAGCTTTTCGGTGGTGCGCTGCGTCACCGGATCGAAGCGCCGCGCGCCGTCGAGCGTATCGCCGAACAGGTCCAGCCGGACCGGCGCGGCCTCGCCTGCGGGCCAGACATCGATGATGCCGCCGCGCACGGCATAGTCGCCCGGCTCGGTCACGGTGGGCGTCTGGCTGAAGCCCATGCGTACGAAAAACCCCTTGAGCGCCGCCTCGTCGATGCGCCCGCCCACCGTGGCCACGAAGGCCGAGGCGCGCAGGACCTCGCGCGCTGGCAGGTATTGCGTGGCCGCGTTGACGGTCGTCAGCAAGACGAAAGGCCCCGCGATCCCGGCGACCAGTCCCGCCAGCGTCGCCATGCGCATGGCCGAGATTTCGGGGTTGGGGGAAACCCGGTCATAGGGCAGGCAATCCCAGCCCGGAAAGGTCAGGACCGGCACGGACGGGTCGAAAAAGGCCAGCGCGCGCGCCATGGCCGCCAGCCGCTTGTCGTCGCGCGCGACATGAAGGACCGGCACGCCCCCCTTTTCCAGCTCGCGCAGCACGATCGTGGCGTCGAACCCCTCGGGGGCGCCGGAGGCGAGGATATGGGTGGCGGTGTCGGACATGGAGGCCTCACCTACGCCGTGCGCGCCCGGTGTCAAGCAGGCTCAGAACCCCGGCAGGACCCAGCCGCCGCGCAGGTTGACATACATGCCCCAGAAGGCGGTTCCGAAGATGAAGAAGATGCCCATCGCCTGCACGGCGAAACGGTGATTGCGCAGCCGGACGAAGAGATGTTCGAACCCGCTGTCCTGCAAAACCCGCGCCGTGCGCACCGTCAGCCCCGCCACCAGCACCAATGGCAGCACCAGCAGCACCAGCGCCTGTGCGAATTCCACGCGATAGCCCCAGCCCAGCAAGATGAGCGAGGTCAGCACGAAGGCCGAGCTGGCCACCATGGCCGTGCCCGACAATTCGGCGAAATCGAGGATGCGACGGGTGTTGATCTCGGCCAGAACGCGCAGGTCGGCCTCGGTTTCCGCGTCGCCGCGCCGGGCACGTTGAACCATGTGGTAGGGGATGCCGACCACCCAATGCGACAGCGTCGACCACAGGATCGCGAGGACGATCCAGTACCACAGGTTCGAGAACGACCTGCGGTCGATCACTTCGGTAACGAGGTCGAAGAAATCCAAATCTGGCCGCCCGACTGCTTTTGCGCCTTGTATCGGCGCGCACCCTATCCGCGCGAAACGGCGGTTTCCAGCCCTGCCGCGTCCCCGCGACCGAGACAACCTGCGCCCTTGCCCTCGGGCCACGCACATGCCAGCGCTGTCGTGCCGAGAGACGAACGGAAAGACCCCACGCCATGCCCCAGGCCCCCTTCCCCCTGACCCGCCATCGCCGCGTGCGCGCCAGCGCCGCCCTGCGCAACCTCGTGCGCGAGACCGAGTTGAGCGTGAACGACCTGATCTGGCCGATCTTCGTTCGCGATGGCGAGGGGGTCGAGGAACCCGTGGCCTCGATGCCGGGCGTGGTGCGCCGCTCGATCGACAAGATCGTCGAGGCCGCGCGTGAGGCCGCATCGCTCGGCATTCCGGCGATCTGCCTGTTTCCCTACACCGACGCGAGCCTCAAGACCGAGCTCTGCGAAGAGGCGTGGAACCCCGACAACCTGTCGAACCGCGCGATCAAGGCGATCCGCGATGCGGGGATCGACATCGCGATCATGACCGACATCGCGCTCGACCCCTACAACATCAACGGCCATGACGGCATCGTGCGCGACGGCGTGATCGTGAACGACGAGACCGTCGAGGCGCTGGTGAAGATGGCACTGGCCCAGGCCGAGGCGGGCGCCGACATCCTCGGGCCGTCGGACATGATGGACGGCCGCATCGGCGCGATGCGCGCCGCGCTTGAGGAAAACGGCCACACCAACGTGACGATCATGTCCTACGCCGCCAAGTTCGCCAGTGCCTTCTATGGGCCCTTCCGCGACGCGGTCGGCGCCTCGGGCGCGCTCAAGGGCGACAAGTTCACCTACCAGATCGACCCCGCGAACCGCCTGGCCGCACTGCGTTGCGTCGAGCGCGACCTCAACGAGGGCGCGGACATGGTCATGGTGAAACCCGGCCTGCCCTACCTCGACATGGTGCGCGAGGTGAAGGACCGCTTCGGCGCATCGACCTACGCCTACCAGGTCTCGGGCGAATACGCGATGATCGAGGCGGCGGCGGCGAATGGCTGGATCGCGGGCGACAAGGTCATGCTCGAAAGCCTCATGTGCTTCCGGCGGGCGGGCTGCGACGGGGTGCTGACCTATTTCGCCCCGCGTGTCGCGAAGATCCTCAACGGGTAGCGGGCGGATCGGCGGAGGACCGCCATCGGTTGTGTTTTGCAACGTGACAGGATCGCGTGAAACGCGTATCCTGCAAGGCAAGGCGCGGGCACCGAATGACCCGCACCCCCGAGGCAACCCGGCAAGAGGCCCAAGATGAGCAAACTCACCCGCCGTCACTTCGTGATCACCGGCGCATCCCTGCCCCTGCTCGCCGCCTGCGGCAACGGTGTAAATTCCCGCGGCGCGCAACGCATCGACGCGCGTGTCGATGCCGCGACCGAATTCATGTATCGCGAGGTGCCGGGCACGCAGGAACTGGCGATGAACGCCGCCGGCATGCTGGTCATGCCGCTGATCACCGAGGCGGGCTTCGGCATCGGCGGCTCCTACGGCCGCGGCGCGCTGCGCATCAACGGCACGACCGTGGATTACTATTCGGCCGCGGCAGGCACCTTCGGGTTGCAGATCGGCGCGCAGCAATATGCCCACACGCTGTTCTTCATGACCGACGCCGCGCTCCGCGATTTCCGCGAGTCGCCCGGCTGGGCGGTCGGCGGCGATGTGCGCTACGCGCTCAACGATCGTGGCGGCAATCTCGGGATCGACACGACCGTCCTGACCGACCCGGTGATCGCGGTGATCTACGGGCAGGCCGGCCTGATCCTCGGCGCGACGCTGGACGGCACGCGCTACACGCGCATCCTGCCCTGAAGGCGCGCCCGACACCCCGTTTGCAATTCGGTCGGGACCGGCTTAGCTCATCGGCCATGGAATCGCGCTGAGGCATCATGGCTGCCCTTCTTCGCTGGCTGGTAAGACTGGGCTCTCTCGCCGTCGCGCTGACGGTCTGCATGGTGCTGGTCGCATGGTATGTCGGATCGCGCTCCATCCCGGATTACGATGCCGACTGGACGGTGCCGGGCCTGTCGGCGCCGGTCGAGATCGTGCGCAACACCTCGGCCGTTCCGCATATCTTCGGCGAGACCGATGCCGATGTCTTCTACGGCCTGGGCTTCGCCCATGCGCAGGACAGGCTCTGGCAGATGCTGATGATGCGCCGGACGGCGCAGGGACGTCTGTCGGAGCTGTTCGGCGAGACCACGCTGCAGATCGACGACCTGTTGCGGCGGCTCGATGTCTACCACCTCGCGACCGAGAGCGTGGACGCGCTCGACCCCGAAACCATCGCGGCGCTCGAGGCCTATGCAGATGGCGTGAACGCCTGGCTGCGCCTGATCGGCACCGAGGCGCTTGGACGTGGCGCGCCGGAACTGTTTCTCTTCACCCCCGAAATATCGCCATGGCGGCCCGCCGACAGCGTGGCCGTGACCTTCATGATGGCGCTGCAACTGGCCGACCACCACGAGGAAGAGGTGCTGCGCGCCCGCGCCCTGCTGGCGCTCGACGATCCCGAGCGGCTGCGCGACCTGATGCCGGATGCGCCGGGCGAAGGGGCCGCGGAACTGGCCGCCCTGCCCGACTGGGAGACGCTGTTCAACGCGGCCCCGCCCCGCCATGCCGCCGCAACCTCGGCCCCCCGTCACCCGCTGCACCCCAATGCCGCGGGCCGCGGGCGCGCGGGCGCCTCGAACGCCTTTGCCGCCACCCCGGCCCGCGCGGCCGCATCGGGGGCGCTTCTGGCCAATGATCCGCATCTGGGCCTGACCGCGCCGTCGATCTGGTATCTCGCGCGGCTCGAGCTGGAAACCGGCGGCGTGATCGGCGCGACCATCCCCGGAATGCCGGTGATCCTTGCGGGCCGGTCCGAGCGGCTGGCATGGGGCATCACCTCGGCCTATCTCGACGACATCGACCTCTACGTCGAAGAGCTGAACCCCGACGATCCCACCCAATACCGCACGCCCGACGGCTGGAGCGACTTCCGCACCGACCGCCGCGTGATCGAGGTGGCGGGCGGCCAGCCCGTCACCATCACCCGGCGCTGGACCGAAAACGGCCCGGTGATCCCCGGCTCGCATTACGACTTCGGCACGGTCACGCCGCCCGGCCATGTCATGAGCATGGCCTGGACCGCGCTGACGCCCCGGAACACCTCGATCCAGACCGGGCTGCGCCTGATGCGGGCCGCCACGATCGAGGACGGCCTGGCCGCAGGCGAGGATTTCGTGGCGCCTGCCCAGAACCTGATGCTCGCCTCGGCCGACGGGCGCATCGCGATGCAGGTGGTGGGCCACATGCCCTGGCGGCTGAACGGACACCAGACGCAGGCGCGCCTGCCCTCGCCCGGCTGGGTGGCCGAGAACCGCTGGCAGGGCGTGACGCAGTATTTCGCGAACCCCACCTTTCTCGATCCCGAAAGCGGTATCCTCGGCAACACCAACAACAAGACGGTGGACCGCGCCTTTCCGCTGCATGTCTCGTTTCACTGGGGCGACACGCAGCGCATCACGCGCCTCTCGCGCCTGATGGAGGCGCGCGACGTCCACACCCGCGACAGCTTCATCGAGGCGCAGCTCGACACGGTTTCGGCCGCAGCCCGCAACATCCTGCCGCTGGTCGCGCGTGACCTGTGGTTCACCGGGCAAACCGCCGCCGCGGGCACGCCCGAACGCCGCCGCCAACGCGCGCTGGCCCTGCTTGCCGAGTGGAACGGCGAAATGAACGAGCATCTGCCCGAACCGCTGATCTACGCCGCCTGGATGCGCGAGTTGCAGCAGCGCCTGATCCAGGACGAGATCGGCCCGCTCGCCGCGGAGTTTCAGCAACTCGAGCCGATCTTCATCGAACGTGTCTTCCGCGACATCGGCGGGGCCAGTGCATGGTGCGACATCGTGCAATCGACCGCCGAGGAAACCTGCACCGACATCGCGCGGCTTTCGCTTGACGACGCGCTGCAATGGCTGGAGGAACGCTACGGCGCAGACGTGGAAAGCTGGCGCTGGGGCGCCGCCCACGAGGCGCGGCACGATCACCAGGTGCTGGGCGACACGCGGCTGTTTTCCTGGATCGTGAACATCCGCCAACCCACCTCGGGCGGGGATTTCACGCTGAACCGGGCGGCGACGCCCGGCACGATGCCCGACCCGTTTCTCAACACCAATGCCGCGGGCTACCGGGGTGTCTACGATTTCGCCGATCCCGACAGTTCGGTTTTCGTGATCGCCACGGGCCAGTCGGGCAATCCGCTCTCGCGCCACTACGACGACCTGGGCGAGCTGTGGCGGCGCGGCGAATACATTCCCATGACGCTCGATCCCGACCTTGCCCGTGCGGGCAACATCGGGATCACCACGCTGACCCCGCGGGAGTGACCGCCAGACCCTTGCAAGGGTCTGGCCCAGGGCCTTGCAAGGCCCTGACCAGCCTTTTGCAAAAGGCTGGAAAAAGCCTTGCAAGGCTTTTGCACCGCGCCGCCCGCTGCGCTATGAGCGACGCGAACCCCATTCGCACAGACAGCACCCCATGCCCCTGATCCACGACAGCCCCGCCGCCTTCGAGGCGGCCCCGCAGAAAAGCCTCGCCGTCTTCGGCATGTCGGGTCTCGGCAAGACGCGGCTGGCAAGCCTCCTGCGCGGGGCGGGCGACTGGTATCACTACTCGATCGATTACCGCATCGGCACCGCCTACATGGGCGAGCACATCAACGACAATCTCAAGCGGCAGGCGATGCAGGTGCCGTTCCTTGCCGATCTGCTGCGCTCGGATTCGATCTACATCACCTCGAACATCTCCTTCGACAATCTCGCGCCGCTCTCCACCTTCCTCGGCAAGCCGGGCGATCCGGCCAAGGGTGGCCTGCCCTTCGACGAGTACATGCGCCGGCAGGCGCTGCACCGCCGGGCCGAGATCAACGCGCTGCTCGATGTGCCGGCCTTCATCGCGCGGGCGCGCGACCTTTACGGCTATCCGCATTTCATCGCCGACACAGGCGGCTCGATCTGCGAGGTGGTGGACCCCGATGACCCCGAGGACGAGGTGCTCAAGACGCTGTCCTCCCATTGCCTCATGGTCTGGATCGAAGGCCCCGAAAGCCATACGGAGGAGTTGATCCGCCGCTTCGAACGCGACCCCAAGCCGATGTATTACAAGCCCGATTTCCTGCTGCCGCTCTGGCAGGCATGGCTCGACGAGACGGGCGCAACGCCCGAGACCGCCGACCCGGACGCCTTCGTCCGCCACGCCTATCGCCGTGCCATGGCCCACCGCGCGCCGCTCTATGCCGCGATGGCGAAGAACTGGGGCGTCACCGTCACCGCCGCCGAGGTCGAGACGGTGCGCGACGCGGCCGACGCGCGCGCCATGGTCGCTGCGGCCCTTGGCAGGGCCACCACGCGGGCCTAAATGCCCCCCTCACCACGGACCGGACCGACGACGCGATGCCCATCAAGCTGCCCTCCACGCTTCCCGCCTTCTCGATCCTCCGCCGCGAGGGCGTGCAGGTCATGGGGCTACGGGCCGCCGACAAGCAGGACATCCGCCCGCTCAGGATCGCGCTGTTGAACCTGATGCCCAAGAAGATCCAGACCGAGACGCAATTCGCGCGCCTCATCGGGGCCTCGCCCTTGCAGGTCGAGTTCAGCCTGATCCGCATGACCGATCACGAGACCCGCAACACCGCCGCCGAGCACATGGAGGCCTTCTACCGCCCCTTCGCCGAGGTCGCCGAAGCGGGCGAGAAATTCGACGGCCTGATCATCACCGGCGCCCCCATCGAACATCTGCCCTTCACCGAGGTGACCTACTGGGACGAGCTGACCCGTGTGTTCGACTGGACGCAGACCCATGTCCATTCCACCTTCGGCGTCTGCTGGGGCGGCATGGCGATGCTCAAGCATTTTCACGGCGTCGAGAAGCACATGCTGGCGGCCAAGGCCTTCGGCTGTTTCCGCCACGCGGTGGCCGAGCCCGCCTCGCCCTACCTGCGCGGCTTCTCGGACGAGTTCGTGATCCCCGTCAGCCGCTGGACCGAAGTGCGCCAGACCGAGATCGACACGGTGCCGGGCCTGCAGACGCTGCTGACCTCGGCCGAAGTCGGCCCCTGCCTGATCGAGGACCGCGCCCATCGCGCGCTCTACATCTTCAACCATTTCGAATACGACAGCGATACGCTGAAGCAGGAATACGACCGCGACGTGGCCAACGGCACGCCGATCAACGTGCCCCTCAACTACTATCCCGAGGATGATCCGTCGCGCCCGCCGCTGAACCGCTGGCGCAGCCATGCCCATCTGCTTTACGGAAACTGGGTGTCCGAGGTCTACCAGACCACCCCCTACGACATCGCCGAGATCGGAACGCGCACGACGGACTGGCGGACGTGAAGGTTCTGCTGATCCTTGCGGGTCTGCTCGCGCTTTTCTGGGGCGTCACGCTGTGGAAGGCCGCCCGGCACGAGGCGCGCGCCGTGGCCGAATACCCCCCGCTCGGGCAGTTCGTGACGGTGGATGGCAAGCGGCTGCATGTGCTTCAGACAGGCGAGGGCCCCGATATCGTGCTGATCCACGGGGCAAGCGGGAACATGCGCGACTTCACCCTCGACCTCGTGCCGCGGCTGGCCGACCGCTACCGCGTGACCGTGGTGGACCGGCCCGGCCTCGGCCATTCCGACCGGCTGGACCGCGACGGGGCGACGATCTTCGAACAGGCCGATGTGCTGGTGCGCGCGGTGGCCGAGCTCGGCGTCGAGCGTCCGCTTGTGCTGGGTCATTCCTACGGCGGGGCCGTGGCGCTGGCCTGGGCCACGCGCCACCCCGAGGCGACCGCGGGCCTGATCCTGCTGGCTGCGGCCTCGAACCCGTGGGACACGCCGCTGTCGACATACTACCGCATCCTCTCCTCGCCCTTGGGTCAGGCCCTCGCCGCGCCGGTCCTGACGGCCTGGGTGCCCGACCATGTCGTCACCGACACGATCGCCAGCATCTTCGCGCCGCAACCCGTGCCCGAGGGCTATGCCGATTACATCGGCGCGGGTCTGACCCTGCAACGCCGGGCCCTGCGCGAGAACGCGCTGCAGCGCGCGGGCATCCTCGACGAGGTCCGCCAGATGGTGCCGCGCTACGCAGGGATCGACAGGCCGGTCGAGATCCTGCACGGCGACGCGGACACCATCGTCTGGCTCGCCATCCATTCCCAACCGCTGGCCCGCCAGATCGACGGCGCCAACCTTGTCGCGATGCCGGGCGTCGGCCATTCCCCCCATCATGCCGAACCTGAGACCGTCATCGCCGCCATCGACCGCGCCGCCGCGCGGGCCGGATTGCGCTGAGGGGGACAAGCCCCTAATGTCAAATCCCATAACATGGCGCACAGAGGCAGGCCGGGCATGAGCGTTCCCTTCGTCGGCGAGATCACCGAGTTCTTCGAGAAACACGCCCCCGAGGACGTGCGCGCCGCGATCCGCGATGCGAAAAAGGACAGCGTGCTGAGCCCCTCCTTTCCCTACCGCCACCGGATGGACAAGGATGACTACGAGGATCAGCTGGCCGCCCTGCAGATCGAGCTGGTCAAGTTCCACGCCTGGGTGCGCGACACGGGCCAACGCATCGCCGTGGTCTTCGAGGGGCGGGATGCCGCGGGCAAGGGCGGCTGCATCGCGCGGGTGCGCCGGAACCTGAACCCGCGGGTCGCGGGGGTGGTGGCGCTGTCGAAACCGACCGAGCGCGAGGCCGCGCAATGGTATTTCCAGCGCTACATCCATCATCTGCCCGCAGGCGGCGAGATCCGGATGTTCGACCGCAGCTGGTACAACCGCGGCGTGGTCGAGCATGTCTTCGGCTTCTGCACGCCCGAAGAGCGGCAGATGTTCTTCCGCCAGTTGCCCGATTACGAAAAGATGCTCGTCGATGACGGGATCAGGCTGACGAAGATCTGGCTGAACGTGGGCCGGGCCGAGCAGCTGCGCCGCTTTCTCGACCGCGAAGGAGATCCGCTGAAGCAGTGGAAGCTCAGCTGGATCGACGTCGAGGGGCTGAAGAAATGGGACATCTATTCCGACGCCATCGCCGAGACGCTGTCGCTGGGCCACACGGCCCACGCGCCCTGGACGGTGATCCGATCCGACGACAAGCGCCGGGCCCGGCTTGCCGTGATCCGGGCGATCCTGCAGGACGTCGACTATGACGGCAAGGATGCGGATGTCATCGGCCGACCCGATCCCGCGATCTGCGGCGGGCCCGAGATGTGGACCGACCATTCCACGCCCTGCGTGGATTGAGGGGGCATGGCCAAGCGCGGCTATCATCATGGCAACCTCAGGCAGGCGCTTGTCGATGCCGCCTTGCACCTGATCGAAGAGAAGGGGCCGACCGGCTTCACCCTCTCGGAGGCCGCCAAGACCGCGGGCGTGACGCCGGCGGCGGTCTACCGCCATTTCGACGGGCGCGAGCAGCTGATCGAGGAATGCGCACGGCAGGGCCACGAGATCTTCGCCGAACTGATGGCCCACGCCTTCAACGATGGCCAACCCTCGGCGCTGGCGGCCTTCGAGGCGACGGGGCGCGCCTATCTCGCCTTCGCGCGCAAGTTTCCCGGCCATTACATGGCGATGTTCGAAAGCGGCACCTCGATGAACGCAACACCCGAACTGGCGGCCGCCGCGGCCCGATCCCGAGCGGTCCTGGAACAGGCGGCAGAAGCGCTGAGCGAGCATATCCCGCCCGAGAAACGCCCGCCCCCGTCGATGTTCTCGGCCCATGTCTGGGCGATGAGCCACGGGGTGGTCGAGTTGTTCGCGCGCGGGCGGCCCGGCGCCAACACGCCCTTCCCGCCCGAGGACCTGCTGGAGGCGGGGATCGGCATCTACCTGCGGGGCCTCGGGTTGATCAGACCCGACGAGTGAGCCCAGTGCCGGACGCTGCGCCATGTGGGGGCTCTGCCCCCGTCGCGCTGCGCGCGCCTCCCCCGGAGTTGTATCGGCCAAGATGAAGCAGGCCGGCGGCGCGCGTTAACCTTGATGCGGGGTTAACGACCGCGGAACAGCCCCCCGAGAATGCCGCGCACCACCGCCTGGCCCGACTTGGTGCCCAGTTGCCGGGCGAAGCTTTTGGCGAAGGCCGTCCCGACGCTGTCCGAGCGCGAGGAGGAGCGGCGCGCGGGCTGGCTGGTCGAGCGGCTGACGCGGGTGCCGCTGTAGCGGCGGGCGGCGTTGAATTCGCGCGTGGGCGCGGGCGCCTCCTCGGCCTCCGCGCGTTCAGCCTCGGCAGCCTCGCGAGCGGCCTCGGCGGCGCGGGCCTTAAGGATCTCGAAGGCGCTTTCGCGGTCGATCAGCGCATCGTATTTCCCGGCCAGCGGCGACATGCCGATCAAGGCCGCGCGGGTCGCGTCGTCGATCGGGCCCAGCTGCGACGAAGGCGGGCGGATCAGGGTGCGCTCGGCCATGCCGGGAATGCCCTTTCGCTCGAGCATCGAGGTCACGGCCTCGCCCACGCCCACCTCGCGGATCGCGTTCTCGATGTCGAAGCTCGGGTTGTCGCGATAGTTCATCGCCGCCTGTTTCAGATCGCGCCGGTCCTTGGCGGTGAACGCGCGCAGCGCGTGCTGCACCCGGTTGCCGAGCTGCCCGAGGATATCCTCGGGCACGTCCGCCGGGTTCTGGGTGACGAAATAGACCCCCACCCCCTTGGACCGGATCAGGCGTGCGACCTGTTCGACCTTGTCGACCAGCGCCTTGGGCGCATCGTCGAACAGCAGATGCGCCTCGTCGAAGAAGAAGACCAGCTTGGGCTTGTCGGGGTCGCCCACCTCGGGCAGTTCCTCGAACAGTTCCGACAAAAGCCACAGCAGGAAGGTCGCATAGAGGCGCGGCGACTGCATCAGCTGGTCTGCGGCGAGGATGTTGATGCGCCCCGCGCCGCCCGCGTCGGTCAGGAACAGGTCGGCCAACTCCAGCGCCGGTTCCCCGAACAGACGCTCCCCCCCTTGTCCCTCCAGCACCAGCAGCCGGCGCTGGATCGCGCCGATCGAGGCGGTCGAGATATTGCCGTAACGCAGGCTCAAATCCTTGCGGGCTTCGCCCACGAAGACCAGGAGCGCCTGAAGGTCCTTGAGATCGAGCAGCGCCATCCCTTCTTCGTCGGCGACACGGAAGGCGATGTTCAGCACCCCTTCCTGTGCCTCGGTCAGTTCCAGCAGGCGCGCCAGCAGGAGGGGGCCCATCTCGGAGATGGTGGTGCGCACGGGGTGGCCCTTCTGCCCGTAGAGATCCCAGAAGGTCACGGGCGCGGCCGCATAGGCGAAATCGTCGAAACCGATGGTCGCGGCACGGCTCAGGAAGGCCTCGTGCAACTTGTGGTCGGCGCGGCCGGCCTGCGCGAGACCGGCGAGATCGCCCTTCACGTCGGACAGGAACACCGGCACGCCCTGCGCCGAGAAACTCTCGGCCAGGATCTGCAGCGTCACGGTCTTGCCCGTTCCGGTCGCCCCGGCGATCAGGCCATGGCGGTTGGCGTATTTCAAGAGCAGGTGCTGACTGCTGGCATAGCCTTCGCCGCCGCCCCCGATGAAAATGCCCTCGTCCATGGTCTGCCTCCCGGATTATTCACCGCGCGCACAATACATTCTTAACCTTCCTGCGCCAGACTGAAGCGGCATCGCGCCCGATCGGGCCGGTGCGGACTTCCTCCCTGTCGACTGGCCGCGCCCCCCTCGGGCGCGGTCTTTTTGACCGTTTGGAAAAAGGCGCAAAGCCCCGGATTTGGCCTGTTGACGGATGCGACCGTCTGTCATAGCGTCCCGTCAGAACGTCGGCCAGTCCGACAGGGAGAGAAAAAAATGCAAAGGGTCCGCATGCGGGCCCTTTCGCTTTTGGGCCTTCTCCGTCGCGCGATGTCGCATCGGCAGGTCCCTGCCGCCTGCCCCGATCCATGCCGATTTTGCCCCTGACACCGCCTGCGCGACATGGTAGCCAGCATCGAACCAACGAGACGAGACCGCAAAAGGAGATGCGTCGCATGTCGCTTCAGATTGCCCTGCGGATAGGCCTGCTGGCCGGGCTGACCCTGCAACCGATGATGGCCCTTTCCCAGGCCGCCGATGAGCCGCTTCCCATCGGTGAAACCCCCGTGGGCGAAACCTATGTCGCCGAAACCCATGGCGACTGGGAAATCCGCTGCATCCGCGCCGAGGAAGGCCAGCCCGAGCCGTGCCAGATGTATCAGCTTCTGCGCGACGAGAACGACGGACCGGTGGCGGAGTTCAACATCTTCGATCTGCCCGACGAAGGGCAGGTTGTCGCCGGTGCCACCATCGTGACGCCGCTCGATACGCTGCTGCAACCGGGCATCCGCATGCGCGTCGATACCGGGGCCTGGTCGGAATACCCCTTCGCCTTCTGCCAGCCGATCGGCTGCTTCGCGCGCCTTGGACTGACCGAGACCAATATCGCCGCCCTGCAGGCGGGCGAGACTGCGACGGTGGCGCTCGTGCCGCTTCCGGCGCCCGACCAGGTGGTTGAGGTCTCGGCATCGCTGATCGGCTTCACCGCGGGCTTCGCGGCGCTCGAGGAACGCAACACCGCCGCGATCGAGCTGTTCCAGCAGCTGCAGCAGCAGCCGGCCGCCCCGAGCGAGTGACGGCACCCGGCGCACCGCTGCACGCAACACCCCCGCACACGGCCCGGCCCCTTTTCAGGCCGGGCCGTTTCGCGTCGCGTCGACCGGCAGCGCACCGGCCCGGATCAAGGCATGCCAGCGCCGCTGGCGATGCGCGTAGAACAGACCCGCGAACAGCGCGACGAGCGGCGTGAGGAGGCCTGCCTCGATGATGACCTCATCGACATAACCGGTGCGCCCGTCCGCGCGCTCGGCAATGGTGATGCTGTGATCCCATCTGCGCACCATCGCCCCATGCCCCCTGTCGCGCAGAACCCGTCGCGGCCCGTCGCTTGCCTCGAAGGCGGGGGAAATCACCTGTCGCCCGAGTGGCACGACACCAAACAGGCGCATCGCGACCAGCATGTCGCCCGCGCCCCAGCGCGCCGGGAACACGGGCGGATCGACCGGCCGAAACCGCAGGAGCGGGGCCGAGACGGCGATCATCACCGCGGGCCCCTGAAGGGCCTGCCAGACGGTCTCGAACGGGGCATCCAGCACGGTCTCGCGTCGGATCGTGGCCATGGCGTCAGGGCGCGCGCCGCAGCGCCAGAACGGCGTTCAGCCCGCCGAAGGCAAAGGCGTTCGACAGGCAGGCCTCGACATGCGCCTCGCGCGCGACGTTGGGCACGACATCCAGCGCGCATTCGGGGTCGGGTTCCTCGTAGCCGATGGTGGGCGCGATGATGCCGTCCCTCAGCGCCATGATGCAGGCCAGAAGCTCCACCGCCCCGGTGCCACCGATCAGGTGGCCGTGCATCGACTTGGTCGAGGAGATCATCAGGTCGTCGGCATGATGGCCGAAGGCATCCGCGACCGCGGCGCATTCGACCTTGTCATTGGCCGCGGTGCCGGTGCCATGGGCGTTGATGTAACACACGTCCGAGGGGTTCAGCTTCGCATCCTTCAGCGCGCCCGCGATCGTCCGCGCGGCCCCCTGTTTAGAAGGCATCACGATATCGGCCGCGTCCGAGGTCATGGCGAACCCCACCACCTCGGCGAGGATCTCGGCGCCGCGCTTGCGGGCATGCTCGTACTCTTCGAAGACGAAGACGGCGGCCCCCTCGCCCTGGACCATGCCGTTGCGGTTGGCGCTGAAGGGGCGGCAGGCGTCCTTGGACATGACGCGCAGCCCCTCCCAGGCCTTCACGCCGCCGAAGCTCAGCATCGCCTCGGACCCGCCGGTCACCATCACGTCGGCCACCCCGCCGCGGATCAGCTGAAAGGCCAGCCCCATCGCGTGATTGCTCGAGGCGCAGGCAGTCGCGACCGAGAAACTGGGCCCCTTGAGGTTCCATTCCATGCTGACATGGCTGGCGGCCGCATTGTTCATCAGCTTGGGGACGACGAAGGGATGGACGCGGTTCTTGCCCTCTTCGTAGACGCTGCGGTAATTCTCGTCCCAGGTGTTCACGCCGCCGCCCGCCGTGCCCAGCACCACGCCCGAGCGCGCGGCCAGTTCGCCCGCGAAGGACAACCCGCAGCCGTCCAGCGCCTGGTGCGCCGCGATCAGCGTGAATTGCGTGAACCGGTCATAAAGCGCGATCTGCTGTCGATTGAACAGCGCCTCGGGGTCGTAGCCCTTGACCTGCCCGCCGATCCGGACGCTCAGCCGCTCGACATCGCGCAGCTCCAGCTCGCCGATGCCGCAGCGCCCCTCGCGCATCGCCTCCAGCGTCGTGGCCACATCATGGCCGAGCGCGTTGATCGTGCCCTGCCCGGTGATGACGACGCGGCGCATGCGGGCTCAGCCACCTTTCTGGTCGGCAAGCAACCCCTCGACCGCGGCGATGATCGCGGCGACCGAAGAGATGTCGAACTCGCTCTGTTCGGGTTCGTTGGCGTTGAACGGCACCTGGATGTCGAAGGCTTCCTCGATGGCGAAGATCGACTCGACCAGCCCGAGGCTGTCGATGCCCAGATCGGCCAGCGTGGCGTCCAGCGTCACGTCGCCCGGCTCCAGCACCGCCTGTTCGGCGATGATCGCGATCACCTTGTCCCTGACAGTTTCGGCCATGGTCCCACCCCGTCTGCACTGGGGGTCATCTAAGGGGTCTTGTCGGTGTTGAAAACGGCTTTCTGCACCTCTGCGACCGCTTTCGCCAGGCGCGGCAGGCGGCGCAGGCCCTTGTACATCTCGACCTGGGTTTCCATCCGCACCGCGGGGTAGCCCAGGAGCGCCCGGCCGGGGGGCACGGTCGACAGGATGATGGTCGAGGCGCCGGTCACCACATCGGACCCGATCTCGAGGTTGTCGGCCACGCCGGTCTGGCCGCCGAGAACGACCCGGTCCCCGATCTTCACCGAGCCCGCGATCCCCACCTGCCCGCACAGCAGGCAGTCGCGCCCGATGCGGCAGTTGTGACCGACATGGACCATGTTGTCGAGTTTCGTGCCGTCGCCGATCGTGGTGTCGGCCACCGTGCCACGATCCACGGTCGCATTCGCCCCGATCTCGACATCGTCGCCGATCTGCACCGACCCCAGCGAATGGATGCGCGTCCAGCTTTGCGGCGTGACCGCGGCATCGGCGCGGCCCAGCGAGGCGCGGGTCGTTTCGACCTGGCTCGCCTCCGGCGTGACGAAGCTGAACCCGTCGGCCCCGATGACGCAATTGGGATGCAGGATCGCACGATCCCCGATCACCACCCGCGCCCCGATCCGCGCGCCCTGCAGGATCAGCACGTCATCGCCCAGCCGCGCGCCCTCGGCGATCGAGACATGGCTCGCGATGCGCGCGCCCTGCCCGATCACCACGCCTGCCCCGATCACGACGAAGGGCCCGATCGCCGCACCGGCCCCGATCTCGGCCGTGGGGTCGACGAGGGCCATGGGATGGATGCCCGGCACGATCTGCGGCCCGCCGTCCATCGCCCGCGTGACGCCCGCCATGGCCAGCCGCGGGCGCGGCGCCACGATGGCCGCCTCGAGCTCCAGCGCCTGCCAGTCCATGCCCGCACCGATCACCGCGGCCCGTGCCGCACCTTGTGCCAGCCCCCCGGCATAGCGCGGGCTCATCGCCATGGCGAGGTCGGAGGGTCCGGCCGCCGCGGGCTCGGCCACGCCGGTGACCACAAGATCGAGCGCGCCGAAGGCCTCGGCCCCCAGCGCGCGCGCCAAATCCCTGATCGTGTGGCCCGTCATGGCCCTTCCCCCGCTGATCGCCTCTCGCGGGGGACAGGCTTAGCTGGAGACCTCGGGCATGACCACCCCGCGCGACTGCACCGCCCGGCTTAGGATCGCGTTGCGCCCGTAGATATCCGCCCGCGTCTGGAGCCGTCCGTCGCTTTCGACCCAGGCCGTCCAGTAGGTGAGGTGGACGGGGATATGCTCGTCGAGATGCACATAGGTCTCGTCGCCGGTCGCGCGGATGCCCTGGAACAGGCCCACGGGATCGTCGGTCTGCCGCGCAAGCAGGAGATAGGCGAACTCGTGCGGATCGGCGAGGCGGATGCAGCCCGAGGAATAAGCCCGCACGGGGCGGTCCATCAGGTGCTGTTCGGGCGTGTCATGCAGGTAGATCGCGTGACGGTTGGGGAACATGAACTTGACCGACCCCAACGCGTTGCGCGGACCGGGAGGCTGGCGCAGGTCGAAGGGGAAATTGTTGACCGTGTAACGGCTCATGTCCACGCTGGCAGGGTTCACCGGACGACCGCCCGCCATCAACTGCAGGTAGCTGCCGCGCCCCGCGAGGATGCCGGGGATGTAGCTGCGCCGCGCGATGGACCGGGGCACCCACCAGCTGGGGTTGATGACCATGTGCTCCATCTCGTCCGAGAACTCGGGCGTCTGGCGGTCGCGTGCACCGATGACCGAGCGGGTGACGAAGGTCACCTCGCCATCGTCGATGACGCGGGTGTGGAAATCGGTCAGGTTCACGAAGATCAGCCGGTCGTGCAGCTCGCCATCATTGAGCCAGCGGTGCCGCTCCATGGCCAGCACCACCTCGTTCCAGTGATCCTCGACCGAGCGGTTGATCGCCGCGATGGTGTCGGAGCCCGCGATACCGTCGGCCTCGATCCCGCTGTCGGACTGGAAGGCCACGACCGCCGATTGCAGCGTCGCGTCGTATTCCGCCGTCGCCGAGCGCTCGAGATACCCCATCCGCATCAAGCGGTTGCGCAGCGCGATCACCGCGGCCCCGGTGTCGCCCGGCCGCAGGCTCCCGGCCTGGACGGCGGGGCCGTAACCGCCGGTCGCCGCCAACTCCTCGAGTTGGAATTTCATCCGCATCAGGCGCGTGTAGCCCGCGCTCTGCGGCGGCAGGCTTGCCATGTATTCGTAGGGGTTGCTCTCCAGAAACTCGGACATCAGCGCGTAGGGGTCGCGATGCGGCTGATCCTGGAAGATATCGGGGATGATCTCGGACGGATCGAGGAACCCGCCGTGCACATCATGGGCATAGCGCAGGAAAAGGCGGCTTGCCATCACGTCGGCCTGGCCCCGCAGATAGGGGTTGGTCGCCCCGCGGAATGCCTCGCGCAGGCCCTCGAGGTCGTAACGGTCGGTCGGAAGCCCGTGATTGCCCGCCTGCTCCAACGCGCGCAGCAGCGCGTTGCGGCGATCAGCGGCCTCGGTCACGGTCCAGACCGGCTCGAAATTGCGGTCCCGATAGAACGCCACCAGACTTTCGTCCGAGGCCGACGCCTCGGCAATGGCCTGCCGCAGGGCCGAGAACGCCTGCGCCTCTGCGGGCAACGGCGCCATCGCGGTCATCACCACCGGCGACAAGGCCAGCGCTGCGGCAAACATGGAAATCCGGGCAAAGCGAAGCGGCATGGGGTGTCCTATGTCCTTCAAATGTCTGTCAGGAAAATTGTTTCCCAGCATGCAGCGGGAATCACGCGCCTGTCCATTCACGATTTCGCAAGTGTTTTCCGGCAGGTTCAAGCATGCAACGGCGGATTCACCGCCCTTGTGGCCGCCAGGTCGCGGTCTCCGAAACGTCGGTTTTCGGACCGGCAACACCGCAACGCGCAAAGATCGGCCGGAAGATTCGCGCCAAGTGGCGGAAAGTTGCCGATAATCCGCAACTGCTCACAGGGATTGACACCAGCCTCTTCCGAATTTGTGTCGATTGTGTCATTCCTCCCACACGGCCTGTGGGGATGGCACGCAAAGAACAGGCTCCGGCAAAGGGGCGGCGGCTTGATGGAACGGGCAAGACATGGGGCAACCTGAACAATGAACAATACGACGTTTTCGCGCCGCGCGCTTTTGCGCGCGTTTGCTGCGACTGCCGTGACAGCGGCGCCGGTGATGGCCAATGCAACCGGCCTGCTCCGGGGCGCCGGTGACATCCGCCGCCTCAAGATGGTCAACGGGCGGGCCGGCGAAACGCTCGACATGATCTACTGGATCGAAGGCGAATACATCGCCCCGGCCCTCGACGAGATCAACCATTTCATGCGCGACTGGCGCAACGACCAGGTCCGCGCGATCGACATCCGCACGATCGACATCATGACCGCGGCGCACAATTTGTTGGACACGTCCGAGCCCTACACGCTTCTGTCCGGCTACCGCAGCCCCGCGACCAACGCCATGCTGCGCAGCCGTTCGTCGGGGGTGGCGCGCAATTCCCTGCACATGCAGGGCGAGGCGGCCGACCTCCGGGTCAACTCGCGCTCGGTCAACCAGATTTTCCAGGCCGCACGCGCCTGCAACGCCGGTGGCGTCGGCCGCTACTCGCGCTCGAACTTCGTCCACATGGACTGCGGCCCGGTCCGCAGCTGGGGCGGCTGACCCCTCTGCTCCGACAGATGGGCCCTGTCCGTGCGCCTCGCAACCCCATGCGAGACGCGTTTTCGTGATCGCTCCGCGCATTGGACAGATGCACCGCGACGCCCATATCCTGCAACGGACCACAATGCGGGAGAGGCCATGACGCGCTACACCAAGGACCCCGACGCGATTGCCCGGCTCACGCCCGAGCAATACCGCGTGACGCAAGCCTCGGGCACCGAGCGGCCCGGCACCGGCGAATACCTCGGCAACAAGGAGCCGGGCATCTATGTCGATATCGTCTCGGGCGAGCCCCTCTTCGCCTCGTCCGACAAATACGACAGCGGCTGCGGCTGGCCCAGCTTCACCAAGCCGATCGAACCCGCCCATGTGACCGAGCTGCGCGACCTCAGCCATGGCATGATCCGCACCGAGGTCCGCTCGACCCATGGCGACAGCCATCTCGGCCATGTCTTCCCCGACGGGCCGCGCGACCGGGGGGGCCTGCGCTACTGCATCAACTCCGCCTCGCTGCGCTTCGTGCACCGCGACGAGATGGAGGCCGAGGGGTACGGCGATTACCTCGACCAGGTGGAGGACGTGGCATGAGCGAACGTGCAGTACTGGCAGGCGGTTGTTTCTGGGGCATGCAGGAACTGATCCGCCACAAGCCCGGCGTGATCGCCACCCGCGTGGGCTACACCGGGGGCGACGTGCCGAACGCGACCTACCGCAACCACGGCACCCATGCCGAGGGGATCGAGATCATCTTCGACCCCGAGGTGATCAGCTACCGCGAGATCCTGGAATTCTTCTTCCAGATCCACGACCCGACGACGCCCAACCGACAGGGCAACGACCGGGGCCCGTCCTACCGCTCGGCGATCTACTACGTGGATGAGGCGCAGAAGGCCTGCGCGCTCGACACCATTGCCGATGTCGAGGCCTCGGGCCTCTGGCCCGGTCGCGTCGTGACCGAGGTGGAGCCGGTGGGCCCCTTCTGGGAGGCCGAGCCGGAGCATCAGGATTACCTTCAGCGCATCCCGCATGGCTACACCTGCCATTTCGTGCGGCCGAACTGGGTCCTGCCCAAGCGCGCCGCCGCCGAGTGAAGACCCTTGTGACACGAGAAAAGGCCGGGCGCCCTGCCCGGCCTTTCCCTTTCGTCGGGCTGCGCCCTAGCGCCGTTCGGAGATGGTCTTGAAGCCGAATTTCTCGCTGATCCGCGGATGCCCGCTCAGGATCGAGCTTTTCTTCGGCGTCGAGACCGAGCGCTTCGAGCTGAGGAAGAGCTTGCCACCCGAAAAGACGCTCGACCTGCGCGGCTTGCTGCTGAGCAGCTTGCCCGGCCAGAAGCTGCGCGACATGTAGCGCCCGCCGCGGATGATGTTCTTCGGCGCCTCGCGCCTGCGGATCACCGTGTCCCAGCCCAACGCATGGGTGGCGCGCCACTCGGACCAGCCCGAACCGACGTAGTCATCCCGCGTCATCATCAGCGGATGGTTCAGCAGGATGCTGGGGTTGAGGTTCTCCAGCTGCGCCTCTTCGCGGACGTATTCATTGGCCTTGCCGATGCCCGCATCGACCATCGGCGTGCCGTCGGCGACCTCCATCGCGCGGCGCGCGGCGCCGAAGGGCGTGAAGGGGGCGCGGCAGACGAACACCGCCTGCCCGCCGGTCATTGCCTTGGCATAGGCATGGGCCGCGCGTTCGGACACGCGGGCCTTCATGATCTCGCCCGCATCCGCGGCGGCAATCACCGAAATCGTGCTGTCCGGGAAACCTTCCGCGCGCAGCTGGTCGGCCACGCCATTGGCGGCTTCGACCGAGTCATAAAGCCGTGAGACGACCGTCGTCATGGGGCTCTCCTCCTGTTGGCCGCCTGTCGCGCGGCTGGGGCTCTGTCAGTGCGGCGGGCCTGTCCGGTCGTCCCTGCCGTGGTTCAGTATAGCTCATGGTCTGGAATTGTCGCGCCTGTCTGCGGCGGATGAGAAGGATCGCGCCGACCGCCGCCACCAGCAGCGCAAGCTCCAGCGCGAAGACGGGGGTATAGGGCGTCTCGGGGCGGAAGGTCTCGGCGCCGGGCAGACCCGCCACCACGTCGCGGATCACGCCGCCAAGCGCCACGGCGATCCCCGCCGCCGTCGCCTGCACGGCACCCCAGGCCCCCAGCGCAAGGCCCACCTGCGCGCGCGGCGCGCTGCGCATCGTGGCCGTCAGCGTGCCATGGCCGAACAGGCCCGCGCCAAGCCCGGCAAGGCCCGTGCCGATCACGAACATCGGCGTCTCGCCCATCGGGCCCGCGGCGATGATCAGGAGGAAGGCGGGAATACCGATCAGCGTGCCCCACCAGGCCACGTCGATGGGCGCCGCCCCGTCCAGCAAGACCTTGGAGGCGATGGCGAACCCGATCAGCCCGCCGCCCGCCAGAACCGCCGTCAGCCGCGTCGTCATCGCGACCGACATCTCGAGCACCTGCCCGCCATAGGGTTCCAGCACCACGTCGGCCATGCCGAAGCCCATGGTCCCCAGAGCGATCACCACCAGAAGGCCCACCGCCGTGCGCCCTTGGACGAACATGCGCCAGGCATCGCGGAACTCGGGGTGCGTCTCGACGCGGGCGGCGCGCGCGCGGTCGCGCGGCTCCTGCTTCCACAGGGCCAGCAGGTTCAATGCCACGGTGATCACCGCGGCGCCTTGCACCACCTGGATCAGCCTGCCCGGCGTGTAGGGTTCCAGCAGCCAGCCGAAGACAAGGGCCGACCCGATCATGCCGACCAGCAGCATGACGTACATCAGGCCCACGACCTTTGGTTGTTCCTCCACCTCGACGAGGTCGGTCGCCAGCGCCAGGCCCACGGTCTGCACCGTGTGGACCCCGGCCCCCACCAGCAGGAACGCCAGCGCCGCCGCAGATTGGCCGATCCAGGCCGGCGCATCGGCGGCCTCCTGGTAGCCCGACAGCACGAGCAAGGCGAAGGGCATGATGGCAAAGCCCCCGAATTGCAGCATCGTGCCCTTCCAGATGTAGGGCACGCGGCGCCAGCCGAGGGCGGATTTGTGGATGTCGGACTTGTAGCCGATCAGCGCCCGGAACGGCGCAAAGACCAGCGGCAGCGCGATCATCACGCCCACAAGCGTTGCGGGCACACCCAATTCCACGATCATCACGCGGTTGAGCGTGCCGACCAGCAGCACCAGCGCCATGCCAACGGTAACCTGGAAGAGCGAGAGACGCAGCAGGCGCGAGAGCGGCACCGCCTCGGTCGCGACATCCGCGAAAGGCAGGAAGCGCGGGCCGATCGTCTGTATCTTGCGGAGCGTGGTGTCGCGGAGGCTGGCCATGTCTCTAAAGCTGTTCTCTCCGCCCGTTCGCCGGGGGCGGTCCGGGGTCGGGTCGGTGGCGCGGGATCAGCCGCAGCCTCCGACCCGTGTGTCACGGTCGTTCGGCATCCGATCAGACCCTATTGCCGGAAGGCGGCCTGGGTCAGATCATCCACCACCAGTGTCGCGGTCCGTCCGTCGGGCAGGATCACGCGCATCGACTGCGTGCCGTCTGCATTCGCTTCGATATACATCGGAAGCTCGGCAGCCGCCTCGCCCGATGCGGGCAGGATCGCCTGTTCGGTTGCAAGCGCCGCAGTTTCACCACCGGCAGAGCTGCCGGAGAGGAAATCGGCCACCCAGGTCGTGTTGGTCAGAACCGCCACATGGACGGCAAAGGACCCCACAGCCACGGCGCCGAGGAACAGCGGAACACCCACTGTCGGCTTCACGACGAGCCACATCTTCGCGTTGTTCATGATGTGTCCCCCTTCAGCCGAGCCACGGTGTGGACACGGCGACCAGCACATGCGCAAGCAGCGCGATCGCGCCGAAAACGCGGGTACCGTCGATGAGGTAGCTGTGCACCTCTTCTGCTTCTTTCAGGGTCAGACCCGTCGGCCAGACCTTATCGGGATCGTCGGACATCTTCCGCCCCTCCTTTCTCAGTTGTCACATGGCGGGCATGACGCCACACCGCTCAAGGGATGTGGCCGGGGCGACGGGCACCATCCCTCACCCTGAGAGTGTCACGTGAACCTGACAACTTCAACTGTAAACTTGCGGCAACAGATCGACGACCCTAACCCGTCTTCCCGCTTGGAAAAGATCAGCCGGCACAGCTGCTCCGGCGGCGCGGCCCGCGGCCCGCAGCCATCCCGCCTCGAATCGCGCAGGATCAGAGAGGGCGCACCCGGCAATGCGGCCGCAGGCGGTCGGCCATCTCGCGGCTGCACAGGGCGGTCGCCGCGGTGGTGACCGCCGCGCTCGAAGCTGCGCTGCCGTGGCTCAGGACCTCCGGCAGCGGCAGACCGCGCGACAGGGCCAGCACCGCGCCGGCGACGAAACTGTCGCCCGCCCCCGTGCGCGAGACCACCGGAACATCGGCCGCGGCGACCATCCAACGCTCGGTCGGGGTGGCCAGCACCGACCCTTCGGCCCCGCGCGCAAGGATGACGATCCCGGCCACGCCGTCCTGCGCAAGCTGCGCGGCGAAGGCCGCACTGTCCTCGGCCCGCGCAAGGTCGCGACCGGCCAGCAATTCGGACTCCTCGCGGTTCATCCGCAGCACCGCAAGTCCGGTCCGGGCCCGCGCCAACGCCTCCAGGCCGGGCCCCGAGGTATCGACGATCACCTGCACCCCCTGCCCGGTCAGGGCCTGCACCAGAGCGACCAGCGCATCGGGCGACACCCCCGGCGGCAACGAACCCGACAGCACCAGCCAATCCTCCGGAGCGGCGCGCGCCAACAACCTGACCCGGAGATCGTCCAGATGCGACGCGTTCCATTGGTGGCCGGGAAAGATGAAGCGGAACTGTTTGCCCGTATCGGTCTCGATCACCGAGAGGTTCTGGCGCAACTCGCTGGGCGCGGGCAACCGCTCCACCGGGACGCCCCGCGCCGTCACCATCGCCTCCAGCATCGCCCCCGGAATGCCACCCGCCGCGATCAGCGCGGTCGCCGCCCCACCCAGCTGGATCACCGCGCGGGCGACGTTGATGCCGCCCCCGCCCGGATCGCAACTGGGTTCGGCACACAGCAACTTTTCCCCCGGCACAACCTTGTCCACCGAGGTCTCGAGGTCCAGCGCGGGGTTGAGCGTGACCGTCAGGATCGCCATGACGCAACTAAGTCAGGTTTCGCGCCATGGCTCAAGCCCTCCCGCGGTCGCCGCGCCCTCAGCCCGCGACGCGCAGGACCGAGGCCGTGGCCATATCGTCGGCGGGCGGCGCGTCCATCTCCTGCCATTGCAGATCGCCTGCGTAACGCCACGCCATGCAACCGGCGTCGTCCAGGGCGAATAGGTGCAGCCAGCGGTTGTCGAACAGCGCCCGCACCCCGTCATGACGCGCCAGGATATCGGTCATCGCCTCGCGCGGGGCCTCGATGCAGACCGACAGGCGCAGCGGCTCATGCGCGAAATCCTCGCCGTCATGCACCGATTGCCAGGGCAGACCGGCCCGCAAGAGCCCGCCATTGCCCTCGACCACACCGATCCCGCCGATGACGTTGTGGATCAGCTTGTTGCCCCCGCCGAAGACCGAGGGTGCCACGGTCGACCCGTAATATTGCAGGCTGATCCAGCTTGCCACCACCACCGGCGCGGTCAGGATCAGTTCCAGCACGCCGTACCCCTCATCGGCCCGCCAGTCGTAATTGTGCAGGAAGGCCCGCCCCTCGAGGCTCCGGCCCGCGGTCCGGCCGCGCGGGGCCGCGATGAAGGCCCTGCAGCCCGCCAGCGCCCATTCGGGCCGCACCTCGGACCAGTCGCGCGCGCGCATCGCGATGTCGCCCTCCCCCTCGGCCCGCGGCAGGCGCAGCGCCCGCTCGGCCCGCGTCACCCGGCCGGCATCCGACAACCAGCCGCGCAGGCGCGCCAGATCCTCGGAGTGGGCGGACGCATCGACATCCCCCTCGTACAGCTTGACCGCATCGGTCGTCGTGTCGTGCAGCCCCGCCACGAAAAGCGTATCCTCGGGCACCGTCAGGCCACGGGCCGGCAGCGCCGCGCGCACCTCGGGATCGTTGAGCAACAGCGCCAGAAGCCGGGCGTTCACCTCGCCCGAATACCCGCCGCAGGCCCCGCAATGCAGGGCCGAGGCGTGGGGATTGTTGACCACGTTCGCCCCGTGCCCGGCCAGCAGGATCACCCGCGCGAAGGTCTCCGTCAGCGACATGGCGCGCAAGACCGTCTCGGCGGCACCGATCCGCGCCTCGAGGTCCAGCGCCGGGTCGAGCCGCGGTGCAGGGCCGTCGGGCAGCGCGCGCCCGTCCTTGCCCAGAGCGTCGCGCACCAGCTTGCCCGCATACACCGGCCCCATCGCCTCGACGAAGGCGAAGGACGACACCGCCGCCAGCTTGAACCGCCCCCAGGCCCGCGTGGCCCGCGCGGCAAAGCGCGCCTCGAGGTCGGCCTCCGCGGTGTCGGGGCCTCCCGATGCGGTCCCCACCGACGGGTTCAGCAGTACCGGCAGGCGCAACTCGTCCACGTCCGAGGCAAACCCGCGATGCTTCGTGCCGATGCCGAAGAACCCCGCAAAGCCCAGCGTCTCGATGCCGGGATCGACCGCCTCGAGCGCGCGGCGGAACACCTCCGATCGCACGTCGATGCAGAAAGCCGCCTGCACCGCGGGCCGCCCCACGCGCGCCTCGGGCGGTGCGGCCGCCAGCAGTGCCGCCAGGTCGCGCTGTGCCGCGCGCTCGGCGGCCTCTTGCAGGATCTCGTCCACCACGAGGGCGGGCGAGGCCGTGACCGGTGCCGCATGGGCGGCGCGCGCCCGCGCCCAGTCATCGGCGATCTCGTCCTCGTAGTGCCGGTAAAGCGCCTCTTCCCAGGTCAGCCGGATCGCCAGCATCTGCGCCATGATGTCATCGCTGCCGCCGCCCAGTTCGACCTGCCACAGCCGGTAGCGCGCGACCTGCGCCCAGCCGCCCATGCTCATCAGAAGCTGGTGGAAATAGGTCTCCAGCACCTCAGGCGTCAGCCCCAGCGTCACCGTGGCCCGCGCGATCGCCCCCTCCGCCGTTTCCGGCGCGTCGAAGACATGGGCGGCAAAGCCCTTCAGCCCGTGGATTTCCGGCGTCAGGTCATGGGTCGCGACCGCCCGCCATTCCGTCCAGGGCCCGCGCCGACCGGGCGCGGCCCACAGCGCCTGGCCCGCGTCGAAATAGGCACCTGCCCAGCCGCCGATCCGCTCGGCGATGAGGCCCGGCCAATCCAGCCGCGAGGCATCCGCGGCAAGATCGGCCACCGTCGGCAGCGCCCTGGGCGTGCGCGCGGTGCCCCCCGCGGCCTCCTTCAGCGCGGCGAGATCGAGAGGCCGGCCTTCCGGCGCCGCCGCCTCGAGCGCCGCGGCAAGATCGGCCTCGGTGATCCGCCCGTCGCGCAGCCGCTCGGCATACCAGTCGCGCGGCATCGTCACCGGCACACCGGCCACCCGCGCCAGACGCGCGCCCGTGGTGGCAAGCCGCTCGCCCGTCTGTCCGAGGTAGGGATTCACCGCCACCGACGAGGCCAGCGGCCAGACCGGCGGGATCGCCCGACCGGCGCCATCGGCGGCCGCCATCAGGTCGGCGCCGGACAGGATACGTGTCTTGGTCATCTCAGGCTCTCCCCTCACTCAGATCTTGCGCCGCAGTGCCCAGCCGCCCAGCACCCGGTCGAGCACCGCGTTGGCGTAAAGCCCGTTCGACAGATGCACCCGCAGCCCCGCCGCCGCCGGGTGATAGGCCCAGAGCGGGAACATCGCCTGCGCGATGGCGACCGCGCCGAAGCTGATCACCGCCAGCACGATCAGCGCCCATTCCAGCGGCCCCGGCGCGGGCGTTGCGGGCAATGTGCCCGAAATCAGCCATTCCGACCCGCGCTGCAGCGCGAAATAGGCGACCGAGGCCGCGACCGACATCAGCGCCGTGCGCCGCGTCAGCGCCGCGGGGGCGGCATCGGCCAGCCCCTGCGCCAGCAGGTAGGCCACGCCGAAGATCAGGATCGCCCCAAGCGCCACGGCCTGCGGCGACTTGCCGTCGAAGCCGAAGCCGAACCCGACGAGGCCATAGATCGCCAGCGCCGCGACAAAGGCCTTGAGCACCGCAGCCCCGTTGGGAATGGCCACCGGCCCCGGCCTGCGGATCGCGGCGACACCCTCGACCGCCTGCCCGGCGGCGAGGAAGGCATGCGCCTTGTAGAGCGAATGGGCTACGATATGCAGCAGCGCCAGCGGGAAAAGCGCGAGGCCGCATTGCAGGATCATGAACCCCATCTGCGCCACCGTCGACCACGCGAGCGAGGTCTTGACCGCCGGTTGCGTGAGCATCACCAGCCCCCCGAAGAGCGCCGTGAAGCCGCCCACCATGACCAGCACCGCCAGCACGCCCGGCGCCAACAGCATCACGTCGGCAAACCGGATCAGCAGGAACCCGCCCGCGTTGATCACGCCTGCATGCAGCAGGGCCGAGACCGGCGTCGGCGTCTCCATCACCTCGGTCAGCCATCCATGCATGGGGAATTGCGCCGATTTCAGCAGGGCCGCCACGGCGAGGAAGGCCGGCGCCCATGCCGCGCCCGCGGGCGCCACGCCGTCCCGCGCGGCGGCGAGGATTTCGGCGATATCGCCGGTGCCATGCCCCATGTAGAGCAGCACCGCCGCCGTGATCAGCGCCAGGTCGCCCAGCCGCGAGGTCAGCCATTTCTTGCGCGCCGCCCGCTGTGCCGCGATCCGCCCCGGATAGAACAGCAACAGACGCTGGAGAAAAACGCTCGTCGCGACCCAGGCCAGAACGAAGAGCCACAACTCGCCCGCCGTCACCAGTAGCATCACGGCGGCCAGCGTCGCGCAAAGCCAGCCGGTAAAGGCGCCCTGCCGGTCCTCGCCGTCCATGTAGGTCGCCGCGTAGCGCAGCACGACCCAGCCGACGAAGGAGACGAGCACCAGCATCACCGCGCTGACCCCGTCCAGACGCACGGCCACCGGCCCCGCCGCCAGCGTGGCGGGCCCCGCCACGATCAGCATCAGACCCGACCCGACCGCCACAGCCAGCGCGGCAAGCGCCGCCCATTCCGCGATCCGCGGCGCGGCACCGGGCCGCCGGCCGGGCGTGGTAAAGGCAAAGGCCATCGCGACCACCATGATCGTGGGCGCCAGAAGCGGGGCAGCAAAGATCTCCAACATACGGGTCTCCGGTCATGGGTGATGCCTCAGACGACCGGGTAGCAGCCCGAATTCAGGATAAAAAATTCAAATTAGCTATTGTTCGTTCCATTTAACTGAACGAAGTGCCGGGGCGCATGCCGAGACGCACGGCCCCGCGGTGCCTCCACAGCAGGTCAGGCCGCGTCGCCCGATATGCCCGATATCGCCTGGATCAGGCTGTCCTCGGTCACCTCGGCGGCGGAGAATTCGCGCATGATACGGCCGTGATACATCGCCACGATCCGGTCCGAGCAATGCAGCACCTCGGGCATTTCCGACGAGATGACGATCACGGCGAACCCCTGCCGCGCAAGATCGCGCAACAGGCCGTGGATCTCGGATTTCGAGCCGACGTCGATGCCGCGCGTGGGTTCGTCCACGATCAGCACCTCGGGCCGCATCGACAGCCATTTGCCGATGACGATCTTCTGCTGGTTGCCGCCCGAGAGGTTGCCCACCGGCGTGCGCCAGCTGGGGCTCTTGATCGACAGCCGGTCGCGGTACTGGTCGTAGATCGAGATCTCGGCGCCGTCCGAGACGAAGGGACCGGCCGTCAGGTCGGCCACCTGCGGCAGGGTGATGTTGTCGCGGCAGTTCATGCCCAGCACCAGCCCCTGTTCCTTGCGGCTTTCGGGCACCAGCGATATGCCATGCCGGATCGCGTCGATGGGCGAAGTGATCGTGACCTCCTCGCCCTTGAGAAAGATCTTGCCCGACGTGGGCTTGCGCAGGCCGAACAGGGTTTCCGCGATCTCCGTCCGCCCGGCCCCGACGAGGCCGTAGAACCCCAGCACCTCGCCCTCGCGCACCTCGAAGGTGGCGTCCCGGAACAGGGTGCCGCAAGACAGGCCCTCGACCCGCAGCGCCACCTGGCCCGGTTCGACCTCCGCGGTGTTGCGGCTCAGGTCGAGGGCGCGGCCGATCATCAGTTGCGTGATCTCGTCCTCGTTCGTCTCGGCGGTGTCGAGCGTGCCGCGATACGCCCCGTCGCGCAGGATCGTGATGCGGTCGGTGATCCTGAAAATCTCTTCCATCCGGTGCGAGATGTAGATGATCCCCACGCCCTGCGCCTTGAGGTCCGCGATCACGTCGAACAGCACGACCTTTTCCGCATCGGTCAGCGAGGCGGTCGGTTCGTCGAAGATCACGGCCTTGGCCGAGACCGTCAGCGCGCGGGCGATCTCGACCATCTGCTGGTTCGCGATCGACAGGTCGCCCACGCGGGTGCGGGCGTTGAACCCGACCCTGAGCTTTCGAAGGATCTCGTCGGTCCGGGCGTAGAGCGTCGCCCAATCCACGCGCCCAAGGCTCTTTCGGGGCAACTCGCCCAGGTAGATGTTCTCGGCCACCGACAGTTCCTCGGCCAGGCTCAGCTCCTGGTGGATGAACATCACGCCGTTGGCCTTGGCCTCGAGCGGGCCTTTCATCACCGTCTCGCGCTCGGCGATGTAGATGCGCCCCTCGTCGGGCTGATAGATGCCACCCAGCACCTTCATCAGGGTCGATTTACCGGCGCCGTTCTCGCCCATCAGGGCATGGACCTCGCCGGGCAGCACCGAGAAGCTGACCCCGTCGAGCGCGCGCACGCCCGGAAAGACCTTGACGATGCCGTCGAGGCGCAGAGCAGGTGTCTGGTCCGTCATACCTTCAGTTCCCCCGAGCCCTTGCGGTTGAGTTGCCGGTCGAGCAGCAGCACCACGATCAGGATGGTGCCGATCACGATGTTCACGGTCTCGGTGTCGGCCCCGATGTGATTGAGGCCCCGGCGCAGGAGCTGGATCGCGATGACCCCGCCCAGCGTGCCGATGATCGACCCCTTGCCGCCCGCAAGCTTGGTGCCGCCCAGCACCACGGCGGTGATCGCCCAAAGCTCGAACAGCATCCCGTCATTGGGGTTCACCGATCCGTTGCCCGAGTAGAACACCACCGCCGAAAGCGCCGCGAGAAAGCCGATCAGCACGAAGTTGATCACCATGTGCGGCCCAACGCGGATGCCCGCGTTGACCGCAGCCTCGCGGTTGTCGCCGATGGCATAGGCGTTGCGGCCATGCACCGTGCGGGTCATCACCAGCCAGACGACCAGGACCACCGCCAGCAGCGCGATGGCGGGCGTCTGCACCCCGGCGATGCCCCATTCGGCGAAGTCGACCATCCCCCAGTTGAGATGCGAGGTGGGCTGCTCGCCGTTGTACATGAAGACCAGCCCCCGATACCCCAGCATCGCCCCCAGCGTGACGATGAAGGCGTCGACGCCCGTCTTCCAGACGATCATTCCGTTGATCAGGCCCAGCACACAGCCCGTCAGCACCGCGAAGAGCCACGCGAGCGGGATCGCCCCGTCGCCCATCTCGGCCATGAAGGGCCAACTCATCGAGTCGAGCATCACGATGCCGCACAACGCGTAGGTGGCGCCCACCGACAAGTCGATGTTGCCGTTGATCATCACGACCGTCATGCCGATCGCGATGATGCCGATGGGTGCGGATTGCTTGAGCAGAAGCAGCAGGTTGTCGAGATCGACAAAGGTGTTGTCCGAACCGGAGATGAAACGGCCGGCCACCTCGAAGAACACCAGCTGAAGCAGGATGAACCCCCAGATCGCCCCGTTTTGCAAAATCCGTTTTTTCATGTCGTTGGTCATGTCTGCCCCCTCACGCGATCGGCGACCAGAGCTTGCCGCGCTTGGTGGCGATATCGAGCCACACCGCGAGGATGATGATGATCCAGGTCACGACGAACTGGACGTAGAACTGCAGCCCCGCCAGCAGCAGGCCGTTCTGGATGAAGCCCAGGATCAGCACACCGATCACCGTCTTGAAGATCGTGCCCGACCCGCCCAGCAGCGACGCGCCGCCGAGGATGACGGCGGCCAGCACCTCCAGTTCCATGCCCTGCCCCACGGTGTTCTGCGCGCCCATGGTGCGGCTGGCCTGGATCAGGCCGGCCGTGGCCACGCAAAAGGCCGAGATGATGTAAGTCATGAAGACGACCCGCGCGCGCGGAATGCCCGAGAAGGTCGCGGCCGTGCCGTTGCCGCCGACCGCGTAGACCTTGCGCCCGAAGGGCGTCTTGCCCAGCAAGATGCCCAGAACCGCCGCGAGCGCCACGAAGATGAGCACCGGGATCGGGATGCCGAGCGCGGTGCCGCGCCCGAAGACACCGAACCATGTGGCGTTCTGGTTGGCGATGTCCATGTTCTGCCCGCCCGACCATGTCAGCGTCAGGCCGTGGATCGCCGAGAGCATGCCGAGGGTGACGATCAGGGAATTCAGTCTCAGGTAACCGATCAGAAAGCCGTTGATCGCCCCGAGGCACAGGGTCAGCGCGAACATCGCGGGGATGGCGAGCGCCGGACCGAAGGCGGGGTTCTCGTGCAGGTCCAGCACCACGATGGCCGAGAAGGACAGCATCGAGCCGACCGAGAGGTCGAGGTTGCCTCCGATCACCACGAAGGTGACGCCAAGCGCCATGACGCCCAGGATGGCCGACGAGCGGATCACGCCAAAGACGTTGTCCACCTCGATGAACCGCGGGTTCCACAGCGTGAAACCCACCATGAACAGGATGAAGGCGATGAGAATGCCCTGTCGGGCTGCAACGCCCATAACCGATCTGACGGCCGTGTCGGCCATTGTCCGTCCTCCCCTTCAGACACGCCGCGCGGGCGTGGACACCGGTTTCGCCACCGCATCGGTGACGAGCCTCCTCAGACCAGTGTCATGCCACCGTCGATCATCACGATCTGACCGGTCATGTAATCGCTCGCCCGTGACGCGAGGAACGTGGTGGTGCCGGTGATATCCGTCGGCCGGGCCACCCGCCCCCTGAGGATCTCGGACGAGAATTCCTCCATCGCCTGGCCGGGCCGTTCGGCCGCGCCGATCTCCATCAGGTCGCGGTCCACCTGGTCCCACATCTCGGTGGCCACGACGCCGGGCGCGAACCCGGTCACGGTGATATCATGTTTCGCAAGGTCGCGCGCCGCCGACTGAGTCAGGCTGACAACGGCCCATTTCGAGGCGCAATAGGGCGCGACATTGTCGAACCCCTGCCGCGACGCGATCGAGGCGGTGTTGATGATCTTGCCCGCCGCGCCATCCTGGGCGGGGCCTTGTGCGATCATCTGCCGTGCCGCCTCCTGGATGCCGATCAGGCACCCCAGGCCGTTCACATCCATGATGAAGCGCCAGTTGTCATCGGTCACGTCGAGAAAATTCATCGGCTTGTTGACGCCTGCGTTGTTGAACATCACGTCCAGCCGGCCGAACCGGGCCACGGTCTGTCCGATCATATCGCGCACCCGGTCCCGGTCGCGCACGTCGACACCGGCGGACATGACCGCCTCGGGATCGACACCGGGCCGCGCCCGGCTGGCTGCCGCCGCCTCGGCCGCCTGGTCGGCGTTCATGTCGGCCAGGCAGACCCTGGCCCCCTCGTCGAGCAGCGCCTCGGCGATGGCCCGCCCGATCCCGCGTGCCGCACCCGTGACGATGCACACACGCCCTTCTACACCACGCGGTTCACCCACGGCAGTTCCCTTTTCGATTGAGCCTCGAGACACCCCGGTGAAAAGGGGGGCCGCCACGACGGGCGGCCCCCGGGTCCGGAGCGAGGAGGATCAGAACACCGGACGGTCGAAGTCGGACATGTTGTCCTGCGTGATCTTCGGCGTGTCGAAGTAGTTGAGGAACGGCACGTCCTCGCCCGCGAGAATGTCGAGCGCGGTCTGCAGCGCGGCTTCGGCATCGTCGACGGGCGACTGGTAGATCGAGCCCCAGTATTCGCCACGCTCCATCGCGTCGTAACCGACGGCGAAGTTCGTCGCGCCGACGAAGGTGATGTCGCCCGCACGCCCTGCGGCCAGCGCCGCGTTCAGGGCACCGACGCCCATGTTGTCATCGCCGGAATAGACGCCGTCGATGTCGTCATACTGGACGAGGAAGGCCTCCATCACGCGCTGGCTGTCCTCGCGGTTCCAGTTGCCGGGCTGGCTGGCCACCAGCGTCACGTTCGGGCAGACCTCGGGCAGACGCTCCTCGAAGCCCTGCGCGCGCTCGATGGCGGTGGTGTAGCCGGGCTGGCCGGTGATCTGGACCACCCGCGCCTCGTCCTGAATGCCCATGTCGGTGAAGCGTTCGCACATGATCTCGGCCGCGCGCGACCCTTGCGTGACGTTGTCGGGCCCCGAGAAGGAGCGGATGAAGTCGAACCCGTCCTCGGCGATGTTCGAGTTGGTGATGACGACGGGGATACCGGCCTGGTGCGCCTGGCGCACGGCGGGGATGACGGCCTGGCCGTTGGTCGGCCAGATGATCATCGCGTCGACGCCTTGCTGCACGAGGTCCTGGATCTGCGCGATCTGGCGCGCGACATCGCCGCCTGCGTCGAGCACGACGACATCCACATCGGGGTTCGCCTCGGCCGCCGCGATGAAGGCGCGTTCATAGGTCGTCTGGTAGCTGTCGACGCCCACGTTGTTCTGCGTGATGCCGATGGTGACGGATTGCGCCGCCGCCATGCCGCCCATCGCGACGAGCGCGGTCGTGCCGGCAAGCGAAAGCCTGGTCATACGGGTCATGATTTCCCTCCCTGTGTTGGTCTGTTGATTGCCGCTGCCTCCCAGCCCGGGAATCGCCCGGTGCAATCTGCCCCTGATGACGCGCTGTTTGCCGCCCGGGCACTGTCCTAATTTTATCCGTTTCGGACATCAAGCTATCCGTTTTGGACATTTTGGGGCATCGTATCTGGATATCAAATTGAACAATCCATGGAGGGACAGCCCAATGATGCGTCGCCCTTTCCGCGCCGCCGGGCCAGGCGCCAGCGAAACCATGAACCAGCAGCCCAGCGAAAAGATCCATTTCGGACAAGACGCCGCGTCGATGGGCGGGCGCCTCTCGGTGGGTCAGGCCGAGGCGGACATGGCCCGGGTCGTGGATTTCCTCGGCGATCTGTGTGTCGAGATCGACACCTCGCTCGAACCGACCACGCCCAACCCGCACCTCAACATGATCCTGCACCTTCTGCGCGGTCACCTCGAGGGGCGGCTCGTGTCCTGCTCCTCGATGGCCGCGGCCTCGGGCGTGCCCTATGCCACCGCGATGCGCAAGCTGGCCGAGATCCAGGCCGCGGGCCTTGTCGAACAGCGGCCGCGCACCAAGACCGGGCGCAGTTTCTCGTTGCACCCCAGTGCGGCGCTTCTGGACCGGTTCGGCCTCATCGCCAGCCGGATCGGCCGACTGGCCCAATCCGCGTTCGGCGGTGCCGACGACGACCGCGCCGGGGATTATTTCTACGGCGGCTCCTACGTCTCGGGTCAGGCCGCCATCGCGCCGCCGCGCGCACTGCTCTCGCCGCTGAAACTGGCAGGTGGTCTGCGCATCCTCGTGCATGGCGACCCGACCTTCATGGTGATGGAGACACTCAAGCGCCAGTTCGAGCAGATCGTCGGCACCGATATCCACCAGCGTGCCTTTTCCATCGACCGCCTGCACCAGGAAACCCTGCGCAACGCCGAACGCAAGCGCAGCGCCTATGACCTGATCGCGGTGGATCTGCCCTGGATCGGCGAGCTGGTGACCAAGGGCGTGATCCGCCCCCTGACCGAGGTGATGGACATCGACCGGCTCGATCCCGGTGATTTCCACACCGCGGGCTGGCGCGCGACCCACTGGAACGGCCTGCCCTACGGCGTGCCCAGCCAGACGACGCCGGAACTGATGTTCTACCGCAAGGACTGGTTCGCAAGCGACGGATTGTCCGCCCCCGTCACCAGCGACGACGTGATCGCCGCCGCCCGCCATTTCCACGATCCGCGCGCGGGCCGTTACGGGGTGGCCTGGAACGCGGCGCGCGGGACCGCGCTGGGTCACACGTTCATGATGACCTGCGCGGCCTTCGGACAGCCGATCCTCGACCTGCCGGAAATCGCCGGCGGCTATGACGCCGACCGCCTGGGCAGCGACAGCTACACGCCGACGCTGAACACCGACAAGGCCCTCGCAGCCGCGCGTTACCTGATGGAATTGCTGGAATATTCACCGCCCGACATCCTGTCGATGTCGTGGTATGAACGCGTCCGGCCCTATGCCGCGGGCAAGGTCGCCATGGCTTATGGCTACACGCTGCTGGCGCCGTATTTCGAGCTGGACGAGACCTGCCCGGCCCATGGCAACACCGGCTACCTGCCCCATCCCCACGGCCCCGAGGGCGCGCCGATCGCGCCGGTGGGCGGCTACGCGCTCTGCATCCCGGCCAATCTCGCCGGGGACCGGGTGGACGACGCGGTCGAGGCGCTGATCGCCTTCACCTCGCCCGCCGCGCAAAAGCTGTATGTCCAGAACGGCAGCCGCACCGCGCCGCGCTATTCGGTCGGCGCCGACCCCGAGGTGCGCCGCCTGTCGCCGATCTTCGAGACGGTCGACCAGATGTCCTGGCGCGACGAGCTGCAATTCTGGCCTCGCCCGCCGATCCCCCAGATCTCCGAGATCATCACGCTGTGCGGCAACGAACTGCACGACATGCTGCGCGGCCTCGCCACGCCCGAGGACGCGCTGGGGCGCATCCAGGCGCGCACCGAAGACATCCTGAAACATCCAGTCCATTAGGGAGGAAGACATGGACCCCGAACGCCTCAAGGGCAAGAACATCCTGATCACCGGTGCCGCGCGCGGCATGGGCGCCGCCAACGCCGAGGTCTTCGCCGCGCAGGGCGCCAACGTATGCCTCGGCGACCTCGACGAGGCCGCGGCGCAGGACATGGCCGACCGCATCAACGCGGCGGGCAACGGCCGCGCGATCGCGGTCAGGATGGACGTGACCAAGCGTGCCGACAATGCGGCCGCGGTCGCCGCCACGGTCGAGGCCTTCGGCAGCATCAACGTGGGCCTCTTCAACGCGGGCCTGAACAAGCCCCGGTTCTTCATGGATATCGATGAAGACAACTGGGACATGATCATGAACGTCAACACCAAGGCGATGTGGCTGGGCATGCAGGAAACTGCCCGCCAGATGATCGCCCAGGGCCCGCAGGACAAGCCCTACAAGCTGATCAACGTGGGCTCGATCGCCTCGCGCAAGCCGCTGATCGACGTGACGGTCTACTGCACCTCGAAATACGGCTGTCTCGCGCTGACCCATTGCGGGGCGCTGGCGCTGGCCGAACACAACATCACCGTCAACGGCTATGCGCCGGGCGTCGTGGTGACGCCGCTGTGGGAACAGCTCGACAAGGACCTGGTCGATATCGGCTTCAAGGACCGCGAGGGGCAGGCCTACGAGGACATCGTCCGCGACGCGCTCCAGATCAAGCGCGTCTCCTATCCCGACGACATCACCGGCACCGCGTCCTTCCTGGCCAGCCATGACAGCGACTACATGACCGGCCAGATGATCCACATCGACGGCGGCTGGTGCATCCAGTGACCCGTCCGGGTGGGCGCTGCGCCCACCCTTCACCCCCGCTTTCCAACATCCGCCGGGCCGATGGCCCACCGCATGGAGAACCCTCATGACCCGCGCCCTGATGCCGAACATGCTGACCCCCCAGGACCTCGAACCGAACTGGGAATGGCGCGACCGCCTGCCCGCCTGGGGTCACAGCTCGGTCGATTTCGAACGCCGCGTCGACCATGACCGCCTGCGCCGCTACCGGCTCGCACGCACGCGCCAGTCGCTGCAGAACTCGCCCGCAGGCTCGCTCCTGCTCTTCGACGTGAACAACATCCGCTATGTCTCGGCCACCAAGATCGGCGAGTGGGAACGCGACAAGATGTGCCGCTTCTGCCTGCTGACCGGCGACGATTCGCCTTATGTCTGGGATTTCGGCTCGGCCGCGGTGCATCACCAGCGCTATTCCGACTGGCTGGAGCCCGACCATTGCCTCGCCGGCGTCGTCGGCATGCGCGGCACCATCCCGCCCGAGTTCGGGCTGATGAAGAAATACGCCAAGATGATCGCGCAGCTGATCAAGGATGCGGGCATGGCCGACATGCCGGTGGGCGTGGATTACGCGGAAACCGCCATGTTCCACGCGCTGCAGGAGGAAGGGATCAAGGTCGTCGACGGCCAGCAGATCATGCTCGCCGCACGCGAGATCAAGAACTGGGACGAGATCCAGCTTCTGACGCAGGCCGCCTCCATGGTCGATGGCGTCTACCACATGATCTACGAAGAGCTGAAACCGGGCGTGCGCGAGAACGACATCGTGGCCCTGTCCAACAAGCTGCTCTACGAGATGGGCAGCGATGACGTGGAAGCGATCAACGCCATTTCCGGCGAACGCTGCAACCCGCATCCGCACAACTTCACCGACCGGCTGATCCGTCCCGGTGACCAGTGTTTCTTCGACATTCTCCAGTCGTATCAGGGCTATCGCACCTGCTATTACCGCACCTTCAACGTGGGCCGCGCGACGCCCGCCCAGAACGACGCCTATGTCAAGGCGCGGGAATGGATCGACGCCTCCATCGCCATGATCAAGCCCGGCGTGACCACCGACAAGGTGGCCGAGGTCTGGCCGACCGCCGAAAGCCTCGGCTTCCCGAACGAGGATGCGGCCTTCGGGTTGCAGTTCGGGCACGGGCTGGGTCTGGCGCTGCACGAGCGCCCGATCATCAGCCGCGCGGTCAGCCTCGATCACCCGATGGAGATCCAGACCGGCATGGTCTTCGCGCTGGAAACCTACTGCCCCGCGGCCGACGGCTATTCCGCGGCGCGGATCGAGGAAGAGGTGGTCGTGACCGAGACCGGCTGCGAGGTCATCAGCCTCTTCCCGGCCGAAGAGCTGCCCATCGCCAATCGTTATTAATGGTGGGTTGCACCCACCCTACGGGTTGTCCGCAGGGTGGGTGCCGCACCATCGGGAGGACCCAATGGCACAGGCCAAGACCAACACCGAAGACTACCTGCGGATGTACCGCCAGATGGTGCGCATCCGCACCTTCGAGGACAACGCGAACCAGCTCTACCTCTCGGCCAAGATGCCGGGGCTGACCCACATGTATTCCGGCGAGGAGGCCGTCGCCGTTGGCATCTGCGAGGCGCTGACGGATGACGACCGCATCACCTCGACCCACCGCGGCCACGGGCATTGCGTGGCCAAAGGCGCCGAGTTCAAACAGATGTTCTGCGAGCTTCTGGGCAAAGCCGAAGGCTATTGCCGGGGCAAGGGCGGCTCCATGCACATCGCCGACCAGAGCCACGGGAACCTCGGCGCGAACGCCATCGTGGGCGGGTCGATGGGGATCGCCACGGGCTCGGCCCTGCGCGCGAAACTGCAAGGCAAGGATGACGTGACCGTCTGCTTCTTCGGCGACGGCGCGACGGCGCAGGGGCTGTGGTACGAGGTCATGAACATGGCAGCCCTTTGGAACCTGCCCGTGATCTACGCCTGCGAGAACAACGGCTATTCCGAATACACCAGGACCGAGGAAATCGCCGCAGGCTCAATCATCGCGCGGGCCGAGGCCTTCGGCATCGAAAGCCACCAGGTCGACGGGCAGGACGTGCTGGCCGTGAACGAGCTGACCTCGAGCCTGGTGGCGCGCGCCCGCAAGGGCGAAGGCCCGTTCTTCATGGAGCTGATGACCTACCGCTACCACGGGCACCACGTGGGCGACATCAACCGCGAATACTATCGGTCCAAGGCCGAGGAAAAGGACTGGAAGGAAAACCGCGACCCTATCATCCGCTTCCGCGGCTTCCTCGTCGAACAGGGGATCGCCACCGAGGAAGAGATCGAGGCGATGAACGCCGAAATCGAGAAGGATGCGGCGGACGCCGTCGCCTATGCCGAACAGGCCCCCTACCCCCCGGCCCATGAGGTCGACATGCACGTTTACGCGGACTGAGGAGAGAGAGATGCGAGAGATCACCCTGTCCCAGGCCGTGAACGAGGCATTGGCCGAGGAAATGCGCCGTGACCCCACCGTCTTCATCCTCGGCGAGGACGTGGCCGAGGCCGGCACGCCCTTCAAGGTGCTGGCCGGTCTTGTAGAAGAATTCGGAACCGACCGCGTCATCGACACGCCGATCTCCGAACCCGGCTTCGTCGGCATCGCCGTGGGGGCCGCGATGACCGGCGCGCGCCCCGTGGTCGACCTGATGTTCGGCGATTTCATCTATCTGGTGATGGACCAGCTCTGCAACCAGGCGGCCAAGCAGCATTACATGTCGGGCGGCAAGCTGACCGTGCCGATGGTGTTGCGCACCAACATGGGGGCTACGCGCCGGTCCGCGGCGCAGCATTCGCAGTCGCTTCAGGCGCTTGTGGCGCATATTCCGGGGCTCAAGGTGGCGATGCCCTCCTCGGCCTACGAGGCCAAGGGGCTGATGAAGACCGCGATCCGGGACAACAACCCGGTCGTGATCTTCGAAGACAAGCTGATGTACCAGGACAAGGCCCCGGTGCCGGAAGAGGAATACCTGATCCCCTTCGGCGTGGCGAACGTGAAGCGCGAGGGGCGCGACATCACCCTGATCGCCACCTCCTCGATGGTGCAGGTGGCCGAGAAGGCCGCGGAACTTCTTGCACAAGAAGGCATCGAAGCCGAGGTGATCGACCCGCGCACCATCGTGCCTTTGGATGAAAAGACCCTTCTGGAGAGCGTGAGGAAGACCAGCCGCGCCATCGTCATCGACGAAGGACACCAGAGCTATGGCGTGACCGCCGAGATCGCCAGCCGCCTGAACGAAAAGGCCTTCTACCACCTCGATGCGCCGGTCTTGCGCATGGGCGCGATGGATGTGCCGGTGCCCTTCTCGCCCGCGCTCGAGGATCTGACGGTGCCCACGCCCGATGCCGTGGTCGAGAACGCGCGCAAGCTCTGCGCGGGGGAGATGATCCATGCCGCATGACGTGACCATGCCCCAGCTCGGCATGGCGCAGGACGCAGGGAAAATCGTGTCCTGGCTCAAGGCGCCGGGCGATCCCGTATCCAAGGGCGACGCGCTCTTCGAGGTCGAGACCGACAAGGCCGTGATGGAGGTCGAAAGCCCCGCCGCGGGCTACCTGACGGGCGTCGCCTATGGCGAGGGCGAGGATGTGCCGGTGGGCAAGGTGATCGCGCGCATTTCGGACAGCGCCGAGGAGGCCGAGGGCGCATCCGCGCCCGCCGATCCCGCGCCCGTCCCCACGGCTCCCAAAGGCGATGCCCTGCCCGAGGGGCATTCCATCACCATGCCCCAGCTGGGCATGGCGCAGGATACCGGCCTTCTGGTCACCTGGCTCAAGGCACCGGGCGACGCCGTCGCGCCCGAAGACGTTCTTTTCGAGGTCGAGACCGACAAGAGCACGATGGAGGTCGAGGCCGGCCGCAAGGGCTGGCTCGCCGCGACCCTGGCCGAGGCGGGCGAAGAGGTGCCGGTGGGCCAACCCGTTGCCATCATCTCGGACGAGAAGCCCGAGACAACGGTCGCGCGGTCGGTGAAGAACGGCGCGGCCAAGCCTGCGGCGGCCGAGGTTCCGGCGAAGGCGGAGGCTGCGACGCCTGCGCCTGCCAAGGCTGCGCCCGCAAAGACGGCTGCGCCGAAGCCAGTGGCAACGGGCGGGCGCATCCTCGCCTCGCCCAGGGCACGGCGGCTGGCGCTCGAGCAGGGCCTCGACCTGTCGCGGCTGGCCGAGGCCGGGCATCCGCAACCCTTCCATGTCTGCGACCTGGAGGTTCTGCGCGCCCTGCCCGACCCCAACGCCGCCACCGCACCGGCAATCGCCTCCGCCGCCCGCCGCCTCACCGCGCGCGCCGCAACGGACGGGGCCGCCAGCTTCAGCGTCTGGGCCGCCGAGGCGCACGGGCTGACGCCCGATGCGGTTCTGGCGGGCCTCGCCGGGGCCAGCCTCGACGGCGACACGACGGTCAACGTCGCGGTCGAACGCGTCGGCGGCGCGCGCGTCTACGCCATCCCACCGGGCCGCGCGCTTTCGGCAGTCGCCCCGACCGAGGAGGCGCCCCACCTCCTCCTGCGCGACCTGCGCGGCACGCGCCTGGCCAGCGTCGAGATGGGGCCCGAGGACGTGCCGGTGCTGACCGTGATCGAGGCCGGGGGCGGTGTGCAGATCACGCTGGAATGCGCCGTAGGCAACATGGATGGTGGCGCCGCGATCCGGCTGCTTTCCGATTTCGCGGGCCGGATGGAGCAGCCGCTCCGCCACCTGCTCTGACAACGGGAGTTTCCCAAGGATGGACTACACCGACCTCTATATCGACGGCGCATGGCACAAGACCGCCGAGCGCTTCGACGTCATCAACCCGGCGACCGAAGCCGTTCTCGCCTCGGTCGCCTCGGCCGATATCGCCCATGCCGATGCCGCCCTCGACGCCGCCGAACGCGCCATGGCCGACTGGGCCGCGCGCAAGCCGCGCGAACGCTCCGAGGTGCTGCGCCGCGCGTGGGAGCTGATGACCGCGCGGCTCGATCACTTCGCCCATCTCATCACGCTGGAAAACGGCAAGGCGGGCAATGACGCCCGCGGCGAAGCCGCCTATGCCGCCGAGTTCTTCCGCTGGTTCGCCGAAGAGGCGGTGCGCGCGGACGGGCTGATCACCCACGCCCCCGCCAGCGGCGCCCGCATCGTCGTGCAGCACAAGCCCGCGGGCCTCGCCGTGCTGATCACGCCCTGGAACTACCCGGCCGCCATGGGCACCCGCAAGATCGCCCCGGCGCTCGCCGCGGGCTGCGGCGTCATCATCAAGCCCGCCTCGGAAACCCCGCTGACCATGCTGGCGCTGATGCCGCTGCTCGAGGAAGCGGGCGTGCCGCCCGGCCTCGTCAACGTGCTGCCCACGACCAGGACCGGCGCGCTGGTCGATCACATGCTGCACGACCCGCGCGTGCGCGTCGTCAGCTTCACGGGGTCCACCGGCGTCGGCCGCAAACTGTTGAAATCCGCCGCCGACCAGGTGCTGAAACCGGCGATGGAACTGGGCGGCAACGCCCCGTTGCTGGTTCTGAAAGATGCCGACATGGACACCGCCATCGACGGCACCATGCTGGCCAAGATGCGCAACCTCGGCGAGGCCTGCACGGCGGCCAACCGCATCTATGTCCATGACAGCATCGCCGAAACCTTCACCGCCCGCCTCGCCGAGCGCATGTCGGCGCTCAAGCTGGGCGACGGCACCGACCCCTCGGTCGATGTCGGCCCGCTGGTCAACGCCGCAACCCGCGACAAGGTGGCGGAGTTCGTCGCGGACGCGCTGGCCAAGGGGGCCAGCCTGGAATGTGGCGGCACCGTGCCAAACGGCCCCGGCTTCTTCTACCCGCCCACGGTCCTCTCGAACGTCCCCGAGACGGCGGATTGCGTGCATGACGAGATCTTCGGCCCCGTCGCCGCGATCCAGACCTTCACCGACGAAGAGGATGCGATCCGGCGCGCCAACGCCACCGAATACGGGCTGGTCGCCTATGTCTTCAGCCGCGATTTCCGGCGCGCGATGCAGGTCTGCGAGCGGCTTGATTACGGCATGGTCGGCCTGAACCGCGGCCTCGTCTCGGACCCTGCCGCACCCTTCGGCGGCACCAAGCAATCGGGCCTCGGCCGCGAGGGCGGACACGAGGGGATGCTCGAATTCATGGAAACCCAGTATATTTCGGCCGACTGGTGAGGGCCCCGACATGAGCGAGATCAGCGCAAGCCCGACCACCCGCAAACTTGCCCAGTCGAGGGGCGTCGACATCGACGACCTCGCCCGGCGGCTCGGGCGCACCACCATCGGCCCCGAGGACCTCGATCAGGGCGCGGCCCCTGCCACGGCGGTCGGCGATGCCTCCTACTGGGCGGTGGACCACGCCCGTTTCGGCCCCGTGCGCGAAGAACCGATGAGCCGCTTCGCACAGGTCGCGGCGAAAAACCTCGCCGCGGCGCAGGCGCTGATCCCCGCTGTGACCCACCACGACCGCGCCGATGTCTCTGCGATCGAGGCGCTGCGCGCCGCGTGGAAACCCGAGGCGCAGGCCCGCGGCGTCAAGCTCACGGCGCTGGCCTTTCATGTCGCCGCCCTCGCACGCGCGCTCGGGGCCTTTCCGATCTTCAACAGCTCGCTCTCGGCGGATGGAAAGACGCTGTTCCTCAAGGATTACGTCCATATCGGCATCGCCGTGGATACGGAACACGGCCTGATGGTGCCGGTCATCCGCGACGCCGACCGCAAGGGCCTGTGGCAGATCGCGGCCGAGATCGCGGATCTCGCCGCCCGCGCGCAGGCGCGCAGGATCGGCCCGGACGAGATGGGCGGGGCCTCGATGACGATCACCAACCTGGGCGGCATCGGCGGCACCGCCTTCACCCCCATCGTGAACCCGCCCGAGGTCGCGATCCTCGGGCTGACGCGCACGCAAGCCGTCACGGTCTGGGGCGGCGAGACGCCGCGCCCGGTGCCGATGGTCCCGCTCGACCTGTCCTACGATCACCGGGTCATCAACGGCGCGGATGCCGCCCGGTTTCTCGCCCATCTCGCGGGCCTGCTGTCCGATCCGCGGCGCATGCTGATCTGAGGCCGGTCGCGTCGGACGGGCCCTGCACCACTCGGGCGGGCCACTGCAGCAGCAGGGGCAGACACCGACCGGCGGAACCGGAGCAGCGTCACGCGGGTTCCCTGGTCTCGCGGGCCTGTATCTGTCCGGGATTTTGGCGCACCCGAGAGGATTAATACCAGTGTCCCAAGTCATCCGTAGTGATCCGAGATGATCTTTTGCCGAAGGCAGATATTCGTTTATTTTCATGTTATTACAAAGATTTTTCTTCCCTCCTCTTCCACTATGTTCCATATTTCCCCCAACTCAACTGGGTAGATAAGTGGGTAGATGGCTGAGAAAAAGCTTACCAAGACGGTGCTCGACAAGAAGCCACCAGGAAAATACGGCGATGGAGGAGGCTTGTGGGTTAGGAAGAACCCAGACGGCGGCCTGCAATGGACCTATCGCTTTCGTCTCAATGGCAGGCGTCGTGAGATCGGTATCCTTGGCGGGTCCGACCTATCGCTCGCAGACGCCCGCAAGCGGCGCGCAGAACTGGCGGAAATAATCGCCCGGGGAGAGGACCCCCTAATCGTGCGGAGGGCCGCAGAAGAGGCTCGAGACAACACGTTCGAGGCCCTCGCATGGCAGACCCTCGAGGCCAAGCGCCCGGAGCTGAAGAACGAGCGCGCGATCGACAATTGGATCATGCCGCTCCGGGTCCACGTCTTCCCGAAAATTGGCAATCGCCCCGTGGCCGAGGTCACTGGCCCCGTGATCCGCGACGTCCTGCTCCCGATCTGGCGCACAAAGCCGGAGGTTGCACGCAAGGCCCTCATGCGGATCGGCGTCGTGTTAAAGTTTTCGGCGGCCGCCGAACTGGACGTAGACCCGTTTGCGGCCGACCGCGCAAAGATCACGCTCGGCGAACGAATGCACCGGCCGAAGAAGACCAACGCCATGCCGTTCGAGCTGGTCCCCAAGTTCTACCAGAGCCTCGGCGACAGCCCGACCGAGCAGGCCCTGAAGCTGGTGATCCTTACGGGTCTCAGGAGCGCCCCTGTCCGTCTCCTGCGCGACGAGCACGTCATCTACGAAGTCGACGCCTTCGGCTGGTGTCTGCTGATCCCGGGCGAGAACATGAAGGGCAAGAAGAAGTATGACGCGGAGCTGGAGTTCCGCGTTCCTCTGCCCGAGGAGGCGCGGGACGTGATTGACCGTGCGCAGAGCTTGGCTGGGCGGAACGGCTGGGTCTTCACACAGCCGGGCGCGGGCAAGCCTATGAGCTACAACACCCTGCCGAAGTTCATGGAGCGGCGCGGGTTGGACTACCGACCCCACGGGTTCCGGTCGGCGATTAATGACTAGGGTCAGGACTCGTTCTTTCTCATAGCCAGAAGATGACGGCTGCGGCCAGCGCGATGGCGGACAGGAAGACCTT